>Ga0209025_1000005_pt1 | contig 1272149 bp, 903 predicted proteins | sample AraplaMF_Col_mLB_FD_184256 | JGI IMG/M metagenome (GOLD analysis project Ga0209025, IMG submission 184256) | Arabidopsis root microbial communities from the University of North Carolina, USA - plate scrape MF_Col_mLB (SPAdes) (version 2) | ecosystem: Host-associated > Plants > Roots >...
CGACCAACAGCGCACGAGGGCCCGAAATCGAGCCTCGCTGATTTTCGAACGGCTGTAGTACCTGTTTTTCTTTTGCATTTCAGGAAGATAGCTGCGTTACGGGGCAGCTTTGCTTCCTAAGACCCTTAAATAAATCTGAGTGCGAAGCGGGTGAACATTACCACTGGGCGACGCTGATGCCGAGTTCGCGCCTTTCAGCATTCTGGAGGAGGTGCCTGTGCCAGGCGAAGACGGCAGGAATGCGCGTCAGTTGGTATCGGAATTCGGACCTGCATCGTCGCAAGAAAGGGTGCGCGCGACGGTGGGTAGAACATGGGAGCGGAAAAGCAGAAATGAAAAAGCCCCTGAATTTCAGGGGCTTTTTCATTTGTCTGGCGGAGAGAGGGGGATTCGAACCCCCGAAGCGCGGTTTAGACGCTTACACACTTTCCAGGCGTGCTCCTTCAACCACTCGGACACCTCTCCGGATCTGTCCGGCCGCATGCGCGGGCCGTGCAGAGCCGGGGATTCTAGCGGCGACGGGTCGCAGTAACAAGCCACGGCGCGGGTCGGGTGGCGGGAGCGGCGCGGCGCTCGGGCGCGAGGGTGGGGCGTGGCACAATGCCGGGGTGCGTTTGGGTCCGCCGGCGGTGTCCGCCCGGGGACCCGTGTCGCGGCGGCCGCGACGGTCGCCGGCGCGGGCATCCGGCCGGTCCGGACGCCCGCCGCCGGTCCGTCGCACGCCCCAGCCGTCGCTCTTCCGCCCCGCCTGCTCAACGTTTTCAAGGATCCGATGTCCTATCTCGTCCTCGCCCGCAAATGGCGCCCCAAGCGTTTCGCCGAACTGGTCGGGCAGGAGCACGTGGTACGCGCGCTGACCAATGCGCTCGGCACCGGCCGCGTGCACCACGCCTTCCTGTTCACCGGTACCCGCGGCGTCGGCAAGACCACGATCGCGCGCATCTTCGCCAAGTCGCTGAACTGCGAGCACGGCACCTCGGCCGATCCCTGCGGGCAGTGCAGCGCCTGCCTGGACATCGACGCCGGCCGCTACATCGACCTGCTCGAGATCGACGCCGCCAGCAACACCGGCGTCGACGACGTGCGCGAGGTGATCGACAACGCGCAGTACATGCCCAGCCGCGGACGGGTCAAGGTCTATCTGATCGACGAAGTCCACATGCTGTCGAAGTCGGCGTTCAACGCGCTGCTCAAGACGCTGGAGGAGCCGCCGGGGCACGTCAAATTCCTGCTCGCCACCACCGACCCGCAGAAACTGCCGGTGACGGTGCTGTCGCGCTGCCTGCAGTTCAACCTCAAGCGTCTGGACGAGCAGCAGATCAGCGGGCAGATGACCCGCATCCTCGCCGCCGAGGGCATCGGCGTGGACGAATCGGCGATCCGCCAGCTGGCCAAGGCCGCCGACGGCAGTCTGCGCGACGGGTTGTCGTTGCTCGATCAGGCGATCGCGTATGCCGGCGCGGGCGGCGATGCGCCGCTCGAGGGCGCCGCGGTCGCGGCGATGCTGGGTTCGGTCGACCGCACCCGGGTCGGCGCGGTGCTGTCGGCGCTGGCCGACGGCGAGGGCCAGCGTCTGCTCGACGAGGTCGCGACCCTGGCCGAATTCTCGCCGGACTGGGGCAGCGTGCTCGAAGCGCTCGGCGATGCCTTGCACCGGATCCAGGTGCGGCAGCTGGTGCCCGAGGCCTTGGTCGAGGCCGATGGGGTCGATGTCGATCATCTGGCCGCGCAGCTGCGGCCGGAGCTGGTGCAGCTGTGGTACCAGATGAGCGTCAACGGCCGTCGCGATCTGCCGCTGGCGCCGAGCCCGCGCGCGGGCTTCGAAATGAGCGTGTTGCGCATGCTCGCGTTCCGGCCGAGCGCGGCGGGCGAACCGTCTTCGCCCGGCCCCGGGCCGTCCTCGGGCGGTCGCAGCGAACCGGTGCGTTCGGCCAATGCCGCCGCGCAGGCCGCCGCGGCTATTCGCGAGATGGGGACGCCGGGCCGCAGCGCCGCGCCGACTCAGAGTGCGCCGCTCGACAGCGCGCCGAAATCGGCCGTACCGCCGCAGAATCCGCTGCGCGAGGCTGCGCCGCCGTCGCGCGAGGCGATGCCGTCGCGTGAGCCGGCGCCGCGCGCCGCCACGCAGGAACAGAGCGACGATCGGCCGCCGTGGGCGCTGCCCGAGCCGGCGCCTGCGCACGTCGCGCCGCCGGTGTCGGTCGAACCTGCGATGCCGACCTCGTCGCGCAGCGAGCCTGCCGCGCCGCGCACTGCGCCGGCTTTCCCGGCCAGCGAGCCCGCACCGTCGATGCGGGTGAGCGATCCCAGTCCCGCCGACGCATTCGTCGCCGTCCGCGACGAACCGCTGTGGCCGGAAGACGAACCCCTGCACGACAAGCCGCCGTCGCGGGTCGCCGCGGCAGCGGTCGACGCCAGGCCTGAACCCACGGTCGAAAAGAACCTCGCGCCGGCCGCGATCGAAACCCGCGCCGAACCGATGCGCGAACCGGTTCATGACACGGCGCCTGCGCAAACGGCCGCCGCGTCGATGCACGCCGAACCGCAGCGCGGCACCGCCGCGCCGGACGCCGTCCGCAGCGAACCGCCGCGCGACGATATGTTCGCCGCGCCGTCCGCGCCCGCGGCCGCGCCGGCCCCCGTCTCCGCGCCGATCACCATGCCCGCGCGCGCCGCGGCCACAGGTTCGTCGTCCGCCGGCATCGCCGACGACGACGCCTGGCACGCCATCGTCGACGCCAGCGGCCTGCGCGGCCCGGCCCGGATCCTGGCCGAGCACGCCGGTTTCATCGGCTACGCCGACGGCGTGCTGAACCTGTCGCTGAGCCCCGACGACGACCATCTGCGCGCGCCGGCCCTGATCCAGCGGGTCGCCGACGCGCTGGCCACGCGCCTGGGCGCGGCGCCGCAGATCCGCTTCGAGACCGTCAAGTCGGGCGAGTCGCTGCACGCGCGCAACCAGCGCGCGCGCGACCAGCGCCAGGCGGCGGCCGAGGACATGTTCATGAACGATCCCGACGTGCGCCGGCTAATCAACGAGCACGGCGCCAAGGTCGTGGCCGACTCGATCCGGCCGTTCGACGACGCCTGAGGTCCGCCGTATGCGCGGCTGCCCTTGCGTCGGGCCGCTTGCGGCCAAAAAACAGGATCGGTATTCATACCGATGACGTGTGGCCGCGCCATCCTCGCGGCGCTCGCACAGATCATTGCACCACCCGACCAGACAACTCACGACAGGCAGGACACCATGCGCGGCAACATCGCCCAACTCATGCAACAAGCGCAGAAGATGCAGGAAAACGTGCAGCGCGCCCAGGAAGAACTGGCCAAGATCGAAGTCACCGGCAGCGCCGGCGCCGGCATGGTCACCGTGACCCTGACCGGACGCATGGAATGCCGCAAGGTGCGGATCGATCCGTCGGTGATCAGCGACGCGGAAATGGCCGAGGACCTGGTCGCCGCGGCGTTCAACGACGCGGTCAACAAGATCAACGCCGAGTCGCAGACCCGCATGTCGGCCGCCACCGCCGGCATGCCGATGCCGCCGGGCATGAAGCTGCCGTTCTGATCACGCAACCACGGAACGCACGCACATGGGTTTTCATATCGGCCTCACCGCCGCGCTGATCGCGGCGATCCTGCTGGGCCTGGACGTCTACACGACCTGGGCGATCTGGCGCGAGCCGGACCTGACCGGCGCGCAGAAAGCGGTGCAGTCGGCCTTCGTCTGGCTGCTGCCGCTGCTCGGCGCGATCGTCTGCCTCAACGTGGTGCGCGCGATGAATCGCGAACCGGTCGCGCGCAGCAACTTCACTCCGTCGGAGTGAGCGCCGTCGTGCCGATCGTCGCGCGCGCTCATTCGCTGATGCGCCTGCTCGTGAGCCGGACCGGCGCATGAGCAGTGCGCTGCTCGAACAACTGATCGACGCGTTCCGGGTATTGCCCGGGGTCGGCCAGAAATCGGCCCAGCGCATGGCCTACCACGTGCTCGAACGCGAGCGCGCGGGCGGCCAGCGCCTGTCCAACGCGCTGGCCGAGGCGATCGAGAAGATCGGCCATTGCGTGCGCTGCCGCGACTTCAGCGAAACCGAGGTCTGCGCGACCTGCGCCAGCGGCTCGCGCGACGCGCATCTGCTGTGCGCGGTGGAATCGCCGGCCGACCGGCTGGCGATCGAGCAGGCCACCGGTTACCGCGGCCTGTACTTCATCCTGCAGGGCCGCCTGAGCCCGCTCGACGGCATCGGCCCGCGCGAACTGGGCCTGGACCGCCTGGCCGCGCGTCTGGCCGAGGGCGAGGTGCAGGAACTGATCGTCGCGACCAATCCCACCGTCGAAGGCGAGGCCACCGCGCATTACCTGGCCCAGCTCGCGCGCCAGCACCAGGTGCGTCCGAGCCGGCTCGCGCACGGCGTACCGCTGGGCGGCGAACTCGAATATGTCGACCGCGGCACGTTGTCGCATGCGTTTGGCAGTCGTAGTGAAATGGGGTGAAAGCCGGGAAAGGGGAATCGGGAATAGAGAATCGGTAGGGCGAAAAGCCCGTGGGTTACGGTGTACCGTTACGATTCCCTATTCTCCATTCCCGATTCCCGGCCCCTCTCATGACCGACTCCACCATCTTCGGCAAGATCATCCGCCGCGAACTGCCCGCCGATATCGTGTACGAGGACGACGACCTGATCGCGTTCCGCGACATCGCGCCGCAGGCGCCGGTGCACGTGCTGTTCGTGCCCAAGACGCCGATCGCGACGCTCAACGATCTGCAGGCCGATCAGGCGCTCATCGTCGGCAAGCTGGCGCATGCGGCCGCCGCGTATGCGCAGCGCGAAGGGTTCGCGCAAGATGGCTATCGGCTCGTGATGAACTGCAACGAGCATGGCGGGCAGACGGTGTTCCAGCTGCATTTGCACCTGCTGGCGGGCTCACATCTGGGGCGGTTCGGTACGCCGCACTGATCGTTGTCCGCGCCGGGCGATCCGCGTTCTTTGCCTTTGCTATTCCCCCCCTTTGAAAAAGGGGGGCAGGGGGGATTTGCTTTTAGCCCCACCAACCCAATAGCCCGCAGCAAGAAGCAAATCCCCCGGCGCATTGAGTCATCGCAGAGACCTCATGCATCTCAGGCGCCAGCCCCCTTTTGCAAAGGGGGCGATATTCAGCGGCAACGCTCTTTCAGATCGGCGAGTTCCCACCGGCATTTAGCGCTTGCCGTTACTCCTTGCGGCTGCGCTTTTGCCGTTGCTGTTCCCCCCTTTAGAAAAGGGGGGGAGGGGGGATTTGCTTTTAGCCCCGACAGCCGAATCGCCGGCAGCAAAAAGCAAATCCCCCGGCGCATTGAGTCATCGCATCGACCTCATGCATCTCAGGCGCCAGCCCCCTTTTGCAAAGGGGGCGATATTCAGCGGCGGCGCTCTTTCAGATCGGCGAGTTCCCACCGGCATTTAGCGCTTGCCGTTACTTCTTGCGCCTGTGCTTTTGCCGTTGCTGTTCCCCCCTTTGGAAAAGGGGGGGGAGGGGGGATTTGCTTTTAGCCCTGACAGCCGAATCGCCGGCAGCAAAAAGCAAATCCCCCGGCGCATTGAAACGTTGCGAAGACTTCACGCAGCGCAGGCGCCGGCCCCCTTTTTCAAAGGGGGCGATGTTCAGTGGCTTCAGCCGAAGCGACGTTCAGCGGCGCTGATCTGCGCCGCGATCTGTAACGATGGCCCGGTGGCGACAATCGGCGATGGCAATCCGCCGGCGCAGCTTCACGCGTTGCGCGCCATACCGTTACCGCACTCCACATGGGGCATCGCACCCCTCAAAACGACCGAAGGCGCTTTCGCGCCTTCGGTCCGCATCACCATTCGCGATCGATCATCGCGACCGGTTCACCACCAGCCCCACCACGGCCACGGCGCCGGGCGTTCAATCACGTCGACCTGCTGCCGCACCGGCCACAGATAGACCACGTCGGCGTCGAGCTGCGGGAAGCGGTAGTCGTACTGACCGATGCGCCGCGTTTCGTAGCCCGAGACGCGGCCGGTGAAGGTCACTTCGCGGTTGGTCTCGAACAGCGCCGGGTCGTAGAACCCGGTGCGGCAGGCGAGGAAGCGGCCGCCGGTGTCGTCGGTCGCCCAGTACGGACGGCCGGTGTCGGTCAGACGGGTCGAGATCATTTCGAAGCAGGTGCGGTTGGCCTGCGGTTCGACCGAGACGATGCGGCCGCCCCAGCGCACCACCGCGCCGGTGCTGTCGTTGGCGGCGGCGTCGGCCGGGGTCAGGGCGGTGAATGCCCCCTGCAGCGGTTTGGGCGCGCTCACGCAGGCGCTGAGCAGCGCGACGCTGGCGGCTAATAAGGCAAGACGGAGCTTCATCGACGTTCTCCAGTGCGGCCCGGACGGTGTACGCGTAGCGCCCGGACCAGTTCGTTGCGCAGTTCTCGGGCCTCGCGCCGCCCGGCTTGGCCACCAGCGTACCGCCAATCGCTGAAATGTTGGCTAAGTTGGAGCAGTCCGATCGCCAAATCGGGACGCGCCTTTCCGACACGTTCAGCCCAGGCCAGGGCCGGCTCGTGCGGTTCGCGCGCCAGGCCCAGGCGGCGGTAGCGCCGGCCGAGGGCGTGCCAGGCGCGCAGCACCGGGTCGCGTTCGCGCTCGCCGCGGCTGCTGAGCCAGATCATCCACAGCCCGGCGACGCTCGCGAACAGCACGAACAGCACGATCAATTTGCTGCTGTCGAGGCGATCCACGCCGAACGGCTGCAGCAGCCGTTGCTGGCGGTTGGCGTCGAAGCCGAGCACGAAATCGTTCCAGCCGCGGCGCATCCAGTCGCTGAGATTGAACAGCGGCGTGACCGCGCCGATCGAGCCGAACAGGCCGCCGGCGCCGGGCGCGCGATCGGCCAGGGTGTCGTAGATGCGTTCGGGCGCGACCGCGGCGGTCGGATCGACCCGCACCCAGCCGCGGCCCGGCAACCAGACCTCGGCCCAGGCGTGCGCGTCGGAGCGGCGCACCAGCCAGTAGTCGCCGATCCGGTTGTAGTAGCCGCCGGCATACCCGGTGACCACGCGCGCGGGGATGCCGGCCGAACGCATCAGCACCACGAACGAGGAGCTGAAGTGTTCACAGAACCCGGCCTTCTGGTCGAACAGGAATTCGTCGACCGAGTGGCGGCCGAGCAGCGGCGTGGTCAGGGTGTAGGCGAACTCGCGGTGGATCATGCTCATCGCGCGTTCGACGATGGCCGCGTCGTTGCCGCCGAGTTCGCGGCGCCAACGCTGCGCCAGCGCCAGCGTGCGCGGGTTGTAGCCCTCGGGCAGGGCGAGCGCGGCGCGGCGCATGGTCTCGCGCAGTTCGGGTTCGTAGTTGGCCGGCGGCGAGGACTGCAGATGCCAGCGGCTGAGCGAGGTCAAGGTCTGCTCGGCGTAGATGCCGTGATCGAGCGACAGTCGCGAATTCGGCGGCGCGGCCAGCGGCAGGTCGAGGGCGACGAATTGACGGTCGTCGGTGGCCTCGACCTCCAGGTCGTAATCCCACAGCACCCGGCTCGAGCGCACCGGCGCCGGCGGCAGGCCGCGGAACCAGCGCGGCTGGGTCCATTGGCGGCCGTCGAAATTCCACAGCACCGGACCGCGCCAGTACATCTGCGAGGTCGGCGGCGCGGCGCCGCGGAAACGCGCGCGCAGGGTGACGGTCTCGTCGTTCATCAGATCGACCATCTCGCCCGGCGTCATCTTGTCCGACAGGCCCGGGCGCGCGAGCGCGCGTTCGGGCACGCCCCACAGCGGCGAACCCAGGCGCGGGAACAGCCAGAACACCGCCAGCGCCAGCGGCAGGCCGATCCCGACCAGGCGGCCGATCGCGCTCAGGCGCTGCCACGGCGACAACGCCGGTTCGACCGCGCGGCCCGGTTCCGGACGCGCTTCGACTTCGGCCAGACGCTGCAAGGTCGCCAGCGCGAACAAGGCCGCGGCCAGGCCCAGGATCAGCGACAACGGACCCTGGTCGAGCAGGAAGGTCGCGAACGGGCCGAACAGGGCGAAGCCGATCAGGCTGCGCGCGTCGCGCAGGGTGTAGGTCTCCGACGGCTTGAGCGCGAACATCGCCGCGAGCAGCGCGCAGCCGGTGTCGCGGCCGATGGCGAAGCGGGTCAGCACCAGCACGGTGCCGACCAGCGCCAGCACCATGATCAGACGCAACAACGCCGGCAACGGCCGGCGCCACGACAGCACGCCCACGCCGATGCCGGCACCGGCGATGGTCAGGGCGATCTGCAGCGGCAATTGCAACAGCAGCGGCAACAGGCAACTCGCGCCGGCCAGCAGCGCCCAGCGGCGCGAGGTCGGTTCCAGTGGCGGTGGGTTGGATCGGGCCAAGGTTCGAGTCCTGAGTAGATCGAGGCGGCGCGCCTAAGCGCGCGGCATCAACGCCAGCGCCTTGAGGCAGGCATGCCGATGCGCCGCGCCGGCTCCGGGCCCGAGCGCGGGCTGGTTCGGCAGGTTCAATCGATAGCGGCAGCCGTCGCGTTCGGCTTCGTCGACCCAGCGCGCCAGCCGCGAGATCCGCGCTTCCTGATTGAGGCCGACCAGTCGTTGCCATTCCAGTTCGACGTCGGCGCCGACCGGTTGTTCGTACTCGCGCACCAGCAGCATGTCGCGTCGCGCCGAATGCTTCCAGGCGATCGCGCGACGCGCGTCGCCGGGACGGTAGGCGCGCAGATGGTGGACATCGTCGCCGGCCGGATGCAGCCGGCTCACCGCCTGATCGCCACCGCCCACCGGCAACGGCGGGCCGTGCGCTTCGGGTGTCGGGTAGACCAACAGCGGCGATTGCGGCCACACATGCGACCAGGCGCGCGCGAGGCCCAGCGGGCGGGTGGTGGACACGCGCAGTTTCGGCAGGTCGAGCCAGCCGCGATGTTCGGTGAGCACCCGCAGTTCGGCTTCGCCCGCGCCTTGATCGAGATCGAGGCGCGCGCCGCTCAATTCGGCCGCGCCGGGCGCGTCCACGTGCAGGCCGCGGCGCACCCGGTCGGGCGCGGCGCGCGCATGCACGCGCACCAACAGCGCGCTGCCGGCCGGGACCGGTTCGGCGTCGATCGCGACGATGCTGAGCCCGGCCAGTTGCAACTGCGCGGCGATCAGGCTGGCCAGGCCGGCGCCGGCCAGCAGCAGCGCGAGCAGGAACGCCGGGTTGTTGTTGTAGTTGAGCGCGCCCAGCAGCATCGCCGCGAGCAAGGCGGCGTAGAACGCGCCGAAACCGGTCGGCAGCACGTAGATGCGGCGGCGGTCGAAACGCACCGGCAGCGCCTCGGGCCGGCGCGGCCGGGTCAGCGACATCATCCGGGCACGCAGCGCGAGCGCGTAACGGGTTCGCAGCGACGGCGCGCGCGGCGGCTGCGGCGAAGGGGCGGCCATGGCCGGCTTCAATCCACCGCCACCGCGTACAGGATGGACTTGGCGATGTCCGGGCCGGCATCGGCTTCGGCGACCAGTCGATGCGAGGCGACCGCGGCGAACAGCGCCTGCACGTCCTCGGGCACCACGTGCGCGCGGCCGAGCAGCAGCGCGTACGCGCGCGACGCGCGCAGCAGCGCCAGGCCGGCGCGCGGCGACAGGCCGACCCGCACGCCCGGGTGCTTGCGGCTGCGCGCGAGCAGCGCCTGCACGTAGGCGATCAGTTGTTCGCTGGCGTAGACCGCGTCGACCGCGCGGCGGATCGCGTTGACGTCCTCGCTGCTCAGCACCGGCCGGGTCTGCGCGATCAGATCGCGGCGATCGGCGCCCGACAGCAGGTCGCGTTCGGCGGCTTCGTCGGGATAGCCCAGTTGCAGCCGCAGCAGGAACCGGTCGAGCTGCGAATCGGGCAATGGATAGGTGCCCGACAGGTCCACCGGGTTCTGCGTGGCGATCACGAAGAACGGATCGGGCAGGGGGTGGGTGCGGCCGTCGACGGTGACTTGGTGTTCGGCCATCGCTTCGAGCAACGCGCTCTGGGTGCGCGGCGGCGCGCGGTTGATTTCGTCGGCCAGCAGCACCTGGGTGAACACCGGGCCGGGATGGAACTGGAACTGGCGCGATTGCGGATCGAACACCGACACCCCGACCACATCGGCCGGCAACAGGTCGGAGGTGAACTGCACGCGCTGGAATTCCAGGCCCAGCGCCGCGGCCAGTGCATGCGCGAGGGTGGTCTTGCCCAGCCCGGGCAGGTCTTCGATCAGCAGATGCCCATCCGACAGCAAGGCCACGAACGCCAGCCGCACCGCCTGCGCTTTGCCGAGTACGAGGCCGTTGACCTGGGCCTGGGCCTGTTCGAGGGCTGTGCGCAGGGCATCGGGTAGGATGCTGGCGTTGCCGGCCGCGCCGCTGTTGTCCGCGCGGGTCGCTGCGAGTGTGACGCCTGCGGTCGTGGAACCCGCGGACGGTGTTGCGCTCGTCGGTGCTGCGGTCATCGTTGCGTAAGTCCTGAGTCTGTAGGGTCGAGCGTACCGCGTGCCATGGCGGTCGGCGCGACGGCGCGGGCGGGCGGCATGATCGCCCGCGGGTTGCGGCGGCGGCATCGGACGACAGGCTTTCTGGGATGAGCGTCAATAAACGCGCCTGCCACGGCGCTCCCCCGGATCGCGCCGCGTCGTTCGACATTCACCCCATCCACCGTGGGCGGTGCCGGTCGCGCCGGCACGTACATCCATCCGAAGTGTAGCGAGGTCGAGTATCGATGCGGGACAAGGACGAAACCGGCGCGTTGCGCGATCTGCCGTTCGAGCGTGTGTTCTGGAGCCTGTGGTCGCTGGTGTTGCTGCTCAAGCTCGCCGTCGCCGCGAAATTGCCGTTGTTCGTCGACGAGGCCTTCTACTGGCAGGAAGGCCGGCATCCGGCCGCCGCGTATTCGGACTTGCCCGGGCTGACCGCGTGGCTGGCGCGGGTGGGCGTGGAACTCGGCGGCAACCACACCCTGGCGCTGCGCGCGCCGTTCCTGTTGATCGCGGCGCTGGTGCCGTGGCTGCTGGCGCGGATCACCGCGCGCGAATTCGGCGAGCGTCAGGGCTGGATCGCCGGTTGCTTCGCGATCCTGCTGCCGTTGTCGGGCACATTGGGCGTGCTCGCGTTACCCGATGCGATGATGGCCTTGGCGACCTTGTTGTGCCTGGATGCGGGCGCGCGCTTGTTGCGCGAAGTCGATGCGCGCACCGCGGTCGAACTGGCGGCCGGGTTGGCGCTGGGCGCGTTGAGCCACTACCGCTTCATCGCGGTGATCGCAGTCGGCTTCGTGGTGTTGCTGTTGTTGCCGGAAGGGCGGCGCGCGCTGCGCGATGTGCGCCTGATCATCGCGGTCGCGATCGGCGCCTCGGCGTGGGCACCGCTGGTCGCCTGGAACATGGACAACGCCGACGCGGGCCTGCGTTTCCAACTGGTCGACCGGCATCCGTGGTCGTTCCATCTCGACGGCCTGTGGTTCATCGCGATCCAGGCGCTGCTGGTGACCCCGGCGCTGTTGCTCGCGCTCGCCCTGGCCGGCGCGCGCGGCGCGCGCGCGGTGTCGCCGGTGACGCGTTACTTCGGCTTGCTCGGCAGTCTGGTCGTGTTGGGATTTTTCGTGCTGGGATTTTTCGCCGACACCGAGCGGGTCAGTTTTCACTGGCCGATGCCGGGGTTCCTGGCTTTGCTGCCGCTGTTGCCGGGCGTGCTCGCGGCCTGGCCGGGTTGGGCGCGGGTGCTGACCGTGGCCTGGGCCGGCGCGACCTTGCTGGCGATGCTGGGTTATTACGTCGCGGTGTCGATCCCGGGTCTGCGCGCGCACAGCGCCGGCGAGAAATGGTATCCGTCCAATTTCGCCGGCTGGGACGAACTGGCGCGCACGGTGCGCGCGCGCCAAGCCGCGATGCCGCCGGGGACGCGCATCGTCGCCGACAATTTCAAGGTCGGCGCCGAGTTGGGATTCGCGTTGGACGATCCGCGCATCGCGGTGCTCGATCATCCGATCAACCACAAGCATGGCCGCGCGCCGCAGTTGCAATTGTGGGGCCTGCACAGCGCCGGCCGCGCCGATTGGGGCGCCACGCCGGTGCTGCTGGTGGTCGGCGTGACCGAGGTCGAATACAAGAACCTGTTGCAGCGCTATCACGCCTTGTGCGCGATGGCCGGGCCGTTGCCGCCGCCGCAGATCCTCAACGTCGATCACGGCCGCCAGCGGTTCGCCTTGTTCGCCTTCGACGGCACGCCGCGCGCGGGCGAGTGCACCACGCCGGCGATGGCCTGGGTCGATGCGCCCGTCGCCGGCGCGAAGGTCGGCCGCGAGTTCGAGGTCAACGGCTGGGCGTTCAAGGACGGCGTCGGGTTGGCGCGGGTCGAGATCATGCTCGACGGACGCGTCGTCGCGCAGGCGGACTACGGCGGCGAGCGGCCGGGCGTGCGCGAGTACTGGGCTTTGCCGGACGGCCAGTATTCCAGCGATCCGCAGCATCCGAAGATCGGCTTCAGCGCGAAGATCGCGCTCGATGCCGAACCGCCGGGCCGGCATTGGCTGGGCCTGCGCCTGCACGGGCGCGATGGCAGCGTCGAGGATTGGGCGGAGCAGCCGATCGAGGTCAAGCGGCGGTAAGGGAGCGTCGGCGCTTCGATAAACTTGCGAGTGGCTCCGCGAAAATTTTTATCGGAGCGGCTTCAGTCTCGATGTGTTTCGTTTCGATCGCATTGGGGCCGCATCGATGCCGCATCGATCTGCGATCGAAAAACGTCGGGGCTGAGGCCGAACCCACAGAAGACCGGGCACGAGCGATCGTGACTCGTGATTGCACGCAACGATCGCAACGTCGGTCGGTGCAGCATCAGTCAGTACCGCATCACGGCAACCGATACCCCGCCTCGCGCAACAACCGCGCCGTCGCGATCAGTGGCAGGCCGATCAGCGCGGTCGGGTCGCGCGATTCGATCGCCTCGAACAAACTGATGCCCAGGCCTTCGGACTTGAAACTGCCGGCGCAGTCGTAAGGCTGCTCGGCGTCGACATAGCGCGCGATCTCATCGCTGTCGAGTTCGCGAAAACGCACGACCGTGGTGTCCAGCGCGGTCAGCGGCGCCTGGCCGTGGCGCAGCACGCACAGGCCGGTCAGGAAGCGCACCTCGCGTCCCGACATCGCGCTCAGTTGCGCCAGCGCGCCGGCGCGGTCGCCGGGCTTGCCGATCGGCCGCCCGTCGAATTCGGCGACCTGATCCGAACCGATCACCCAGGCCTGCGGGTGCAGCGCGGCGACCGCCGCGGCCTTGGCCACGGCCAGGCGCGCGGCCAGCGCGGCCGGCGCTTCGCCGGGCCGCGGGGTTTCGTCGGTCTCGGGCCGGGCGGTGTCGAATGGCAGGCCTAGGCGGCTTAGCAGGTCGCGGCGGTAGGGCGAGGTGGAGGCTAGGAGCAGGGGCATGGGGCTAGAAAAGAGTTGAGAGGAGTGAGCAGTGAGTGAGGCGTTTCGTCTCGCGGTTTGTCGAGACGTTGGGGTTTCACCCCAGCGGCGCGGTCCGGACTCGCTCGATCTCGTTCAGCAACTGCTCGATCTTGACCCGGGCCGCGTCGATCGAGGCGCGCACCTCGCTGAGCTGGGCCGGGCTGGCGCGGCGGCCGTGGTCGCGCAGCCACAGGCGCTGGCGCAGCATTTCGCGCATCGCGTCGCCGACCGGGTCGCGGCCCTCGTCGCCGGCGACCGCCTCGATTTCGGCGCGCGCGGTGCGCAGCCTGGCTTCCAGCGCATCGGCCGCGTCGAGCACCTCGCGCATCGCGCGCTGGCGCCGCGCCGGGCCGAACAGCCAGATCAGGGCCGACGCCAGGGCCGCCAGCACGGCCACGGTCAGGAGCAGGACGACGTTCAAGGGCGGGCTCGGCGCGGCTGCGGTGGGCCGGGCAGTCTGCACGGAGCGCCCGGGCGGGGGCAAATCCCGGCGGCAAATCCTCGTCCGGCCCGAGGCTTACGGTTTGACACAGCCCCGCACGGTCTTTAACATTCCGCGGCTTATGTCAGCCGATGTGCCATCCGGGCGAGTGCCCGATCTGCTCGATGCCTGGCGCCTGGTGGCGTCCCGGCGCGGTGTGGAAGGCCGTCTGCCGTTGTCGGCGCTGACCCGGTTGCAGGCCAGTCTGCTCGATACCGAAGGCTTCGTTGAGTACTCGCTGGATTTCGACACCGACGAGCTCAAGGTCCCGTACGTCGAGTTGAAGATCGATACCGAGTTGCCGTTGCTGTGCCAGCGCACGCTGGAACGGTTCCTGCTCCCGGTGCGGATGGTGCAGCGGCTGGGTCTGATCCGCGAGGAAGCCGACGAAGCCGCGCTGCCGGAAGGCTACGAGCCGCTGCTGATGCCCGAAGACGGCATGCTGCGGGCCTCCGAGCTGGTCGAGGACGAACTGATCCTCGCCGTGCCGGTGGTGCCGATGGCGCCGGGCACCGAGGCGATCGAGCGCGACTGGCCGGCGCCGCAGGAAGAACGCGACGCGGCCAACCCGTTCGCGCAGCTGTCCTCGCTGAAGAAGAATTGACGCAACACGTAATACCCCGCAGTAACCGTTCGACCCCAAGTTTCCTTTCCGACCTGCAGGCGAATCAGCAAGCCGTTCCTGCTAATCGGGCTACGCTATCCACCTCAGGTTTCGACCGCTTTTCCGGAGCAAGACCATGGCTGTCCAGAAGTCCCGCGTTTCCCCGTCCCGCCGTGGCATGCGCCGCGCCCATGACGCGCTGACCAGCAAGCAGCTGGCCACCGACCCGACCAGCGGAGAGACCCACATCCGCCACCACGTGACCGCCGACGGCTACTACCGTGGCAAGAAGGTCATCGAGACCACTTCGCGCGTCGCCGACGAAGAGTAAGCTTCGTCTGCAAGCCGCGCCGCATGCCTGACGGCATGCGTTGCCGCTGATCTGGGCCGGCGCCGATGCGATCCGCATCGTCCCGGCGCCGATCCGGGCCGTTCGCCAAGCACGGCCCGACCGCAAGCAGACCTGCGGCCGCCGCGACTTCTACCTGCCGCCAGCTTATGCTGGCGGTCCTGTTTTCCGGTGGCCCGCGTTTGCCTGTCTCGCGCTGAGGCGCAAGCACCCTGCGGACCGCCTTACGGCAACGCCGCGGAGTGGTGATGACAGATCGGATTTACGCCCGTATCGCGGGCACCGGCAGCTATCTGCCGGAAAAGGTGTTGACCAACGCCGACCTCGCCCAATTCGTCGATACCAGCGACGAGTGGATCGTCAGCCGCACCGGCATCCGCGAGCGTCACGTCGTCGCCGAAGGCGAGACCACCTGCGACCTGGCTTACCACGCCTCCGTGCGCGCCCTCGAGGCGGCCGGCGTGGACGCCAGCGAGATCGACCTGATCGTGCTCGGCACCACCACGCCGGACCTGATCTTCCCGTCCACCGCCTGCTTGCTCCAGCACCGCCTGGGCGCCAACGGCTGCCCGGCGTTCGACGTCAACGCGGCCTGCTCGGGCTTCGTCTATGCGCTGACCGTCGCCGACAAGTTCATTCGTTCCGGCGCGGCCAAGACCGTGCTCGTGGTCGGTTCGGAAACCCTGACCCGGATGCTGGACTGGAGCGATCGCGGCACCTGCGTGCTGTTCGGCGACGGCGCCGGCGCGGTCGTGCTCAAGGCCGACAGCGAAACCGGCATCCTCAGCACCCATCTGCACGCCGACGGCGGCAAGAAGGAACTGCTGTGGAATCCGGTCGGCGTGTCGGTGGGCTTCAAGCCCGAAGAGCACAACGCCGGCGTCAAGGTTTTGATGACCGGCAACGAAGTGTTCAAGCACGCGGTCAAGGCGCTGGATTCGGTGGTCGAGGAGACCCTGGAAGCCAATGGCCTGGACCGGCATGAAATCGATTGGCTGATTCCGCATCAGGCCAATCTGCGCATCATCGAAGCCACGGCCAAGCGCCTGGACATGCCGATGGATCGGGTCATCGTGACCGTCGATCGTCACGGCAACACCTCCTCGGGTTCGGTGCCGCTGGCGCTGGACGAAGCGGTGCGTTCGGGCAAGGTGCAGCGCGGGCAGTTGCTGTTGCTGGAAGCGTTCGGTGGCGGTTTCACCTGGGGCTCGGCGCTGCTGCGTTATTGATTCGTTGCTGTTGCGAGGGCGGCGTCGGCCGTCCTCGTTCGATGTCCGGTTTTTTTGCGCGGGTCGGACTGGTCGGGTTCGGCTCGCATAGTGCGGCTTGCATGTTGCAGCTTGTCGATGCGGTGCGCGCGGGTCGGCCGTTGGTTTCGGCGTGGTTGTTGATTCGTGGTCGCGGCTTGCGCCGCTCCTACAGTGCGATACGCGGCCTTCGTACAGGCGTGGCGCACGCAGAGCGTCAGCCACGTATCCGACTGTAGGAGCGGCGCAAGCCGCGACCGCGCAGGCACAAATTCGCGGCGCAAGCCGGTGTTCGCACCATGCAATCGCCATCGGCGCATCATCGCGTCGATCAAACGTTCTCAGGCGCATCGCCGCCCATCGCGCTTTCATTCCTCGCGACGTCGCTCCGCCCGCCGAGCCACCCAACGCCACGCCCGAATGTGACCCCGTACCGTCGGGTACAGACGATCGCGACGGTTCGCCCGTATCATTCGCGATCCTCACCGATCTGGCAGCACGCGTGACCGATCAGCGACTTTCTTTCGTGTTCCCGGGCCAGGGCTCGCAAGCCATCGGCATGCTCGCCGAGCTGTCGGAACTGCATCCGCAGATCCGCGAGGCCTTCGTCGAGGCCAGCGATGGCGCCGGGGTCGATCTGTGGGCGCTCAGCCAGGGCGGTCCCGAGGAAATGCTCAATCGCACCGAATACACCCAGCCGGCGCTGTTGGCCGCGGGCGTGGCGGTGTGGCGTTTGTGGCAGGCGCGCGGCGGCGCGAAGCCGGCCTTGCTCGCCGGCCACAGCCTCGGCGAATACAGCGCGTTGGTCGCGGCCGGCGCCTTGTCGCTGCGCGACGCGGCGCATCTGGTGCGTCTGCGCGGTCAGTTGATGCAGGAAGCCGCGCCCGCAGGCACCGGCGCGATGGCGGCGGTGCTCGGCGCCGAAGACGCGCTGGTCGAAGACATCTGCCAGGCCGTGTCGGGCAGCGAAGTGGTGGTGCCGGCGAATTACAACTCGCCCGGCCAGATCGTGATCGGCGGCCACGCCGGCGCGGTCGACAAGGCGCTGACCCGCCTGGCCGAAGCCGGCGTGCGCAAGGCGGTCAAGCTGTCGGTCAGCGTGCCCTCGCATACGCCGTTGATGCGCGAAGCGGCCAATCGTCTGGCCGAGGCCATGAACGGTCTGGCCTGGCAGGCGCCGGGCATTCCCGTGGTGCAGAACGTCGATGCGCAGGTGCATGCCAGCGTCGAGGCGATCCGCGACGCGCTGGTGCGTCAGCTGTATCTGCCGGTGCAATGGACCGGTTGCGTGCAGGCGCTCGCGGCGGCCGGCGTCGACCGCATCGCCGAATGCGGACCGGGCAAGGTCCTGGTCGGGCTGGTCAAGCGCATCGACAAGAGCATCGACGGCCGCCCGCTCGGCACGCCGAACGATTTCGAGACCGCGCTCGCCGACTGGCGGTGAGCGCGGACCGATCAGGCCACGGTCATTTCGCCGCGATCCCGCCGTCCACCGGCAGGGTCACGCCGGTGACGCCGTAGGCTTCGTCCGAACACAGCCACAAGGTGGCGTTGGCGATCTCTTCGGGTTCGGACATGCGCTGCATCGGCGACTGTCCGGCCAGGAAGGATTTCATTTCATCGCTCAGGAAGGCCTTGGTCGCTTCGGTGGCCACCGCCGCCGGAGCCACCACGTTCACCCGGATATGGTTTTTCGCATACATCACCGCCGCCCATTTGCTCATGTGGATCATGCCGGCCTTGGCGGTGCTGTAGGACAGGCTGGTGAAGTCGACATCGACGATCAGCCCGGCGATCGAACCGGTGTTGACGATGGCGCCGCCGCCTTGCTTGAGCATTTGCCGGATCTGGTACTTCATGCCCAGGAATACGCCGCTCAGGTTCAGCGCGATGTTCTTGTCCCAGCCTTCCTCGAGCGTGTCGTGCACGCCGGTGCCCAGTTCGTCGGGCGCCAGGATGCCGCCGGCGTTGTTGACCGCGACATCGAGCCGGCCGTGCTGCTGAGCGATGTCGGCGACCAGGCGTTCGGATTGGCCCGGATCGGTCACGTCGGATTGGACGAATTGCGCCTGCCAGCCTTGTTCGCGCAACTGCGCTTCGAACGCCGGGCCGTGATCGGCCGACAGGTCGGTGAACACCACGGTCGCGCCTTCGCGCGCGAACGCGGTCGAGGTGATCTTGCCGATGCCGGTGGCACCGCCGGTGACCAGCACGATCTTGTTTTCGTAACGTTTACGGCTCGCGGTCATGGATCGCGCCTCGGAAGAGTGGGCGAAGCGGGGAAGGGTGGGGCGTGCGGGCGTGCCGGCAACGACGCGGCGGCGACCATGGTGAGCGGCGAGTATTGCGCCCGCATGGCGCGGCTGAACGCGGTGTGCGTCACGCCGGCCGACGCGCGCGCCAGGCGCTTGGCGCGGATGCGCGCGCGGTCCGGTTCAATCCGTGATGCCGGCCGCCGCGACGGCGCGGGCGCCGGTTCGCGCGCTACTCATCGCCAGCCGCAGCCTGTACGCTTTGCTGCGGTCGCAACATTTCCGGTCCGGCGCCCGTGCGGCGACCGTCCCGGCAATGCCGCCGCGGCCGCGACCCGATACGATCGGGCCTGGCCCCGCCGCGCGAGCGCGCGCCGGCCCAGCCCGCACCGGACACGTGTTTTGAACGGAGTGAATGCATGAGCACTGCCCCGCTTTCGGGTGAAATCGCCCTGGTCACCGGCGCCAGCCGCGGCATCGGCGCCGCCATCGCCGACGAACTGGCCGCGCAGGGCGCGACCGTCGTCGGCACCGCGACCAGCGAGGCCGGGGCGAAGGCGATCGGCGAGCGCCTGGCCGCCCACGGCGGCCACGGCCGGGTGGTCGACGTCGCCAGCGCGGCCTCGATCGACGCCTTGATCGACGGCGTCGGCAAGGACATCGGCGCGATCTCGATCCTGGTCAACAACGCCGGCATCACCCGCGACAACCTGCTGATGCGGATGAAGGACGAGGACTGGCAGGCCATCCTCGACACCAACCTGAGCAGCGTCTACCGCACCAGCAAGGCGGTGATGCGCGCGATGATGAAGGCGCGCAAGGGCCGCATCATCAATATCGCCTCGGTGGTCGGCGTGACCGGCAACGCCGGCCAGGCCAACTACGCCGCGGCCAAGGCCGGCGTGATCGCCTTCAGCAAATCGATGGCGCGCGAGATCGGCAGCCGCGGGGTGACCGTCAACGTGGTCGCGCCCGGCTTCATCGACACCGACATGACCCGCGACCTGCCCGAGGACGCGAAGAAGGCCATGTTCGAACAGATCGCGCTGGGTCGCTTCGGCGAACCGGCCGACATCGCCCGCGCCGTGGCGTTCCTGGCCAGCCCAGGGGCGGCCTACATCACCGGCGAAACCCTCCACGTCAACGGTGGCATGTACATGCCGTAAGCCCTTGACGTAGGCTAGTAAGCGATTGAACCCAAAGGGGTTTCGTCGAAACCGCGGTCCGGTCTCGCGAAACCGCTCGATTCCATTAGACTATTCCATCGAAAACCCCTCACGGGAGGAGCAGCATCCATGAGCAGCATCGAAGAACGCGTCAAGAAAATCGTGGTCGAACAGCTCGGCGTCAAGGAAGACGAAGTCACCAACAACGCTTCGTTCGTCGACGATCTCGGCGCGGATTCGCTCGACACCGTCGAGCTGGTGATGGCGCTCGAAGAAGAGTTCGAGTGCGAGATTCCGGATGAAGAAGCCGAGAAGATCACCTCGGTGCAGCAGGCGATCGACTACGTCAAGGCGCACGTCAAGTCGTAACGCGCCTGGTGTTGGCCGCATGCGTCACGACGCCTGCGGCCAACGCGCAGCACGCATTATCAAGTGACAACTCGGGGCCGCATTGCGGCCCCGTGCTTTTCCGGCCGGTCAATACGCCGGCGTAGCGTCCGCAGACGGAATCAACAGAGGCAGCGTTGCATGTCCAACCGATCCTTCAACCGCCGCGTGGTCGTCACCGGCCTCGGTCTCGTTTCCCCGCTCGGCAACGACGTTGTCAGCAGTTGGGACGGCATCGTCAATGGTCGCTCCGGCATCGGTCCGATCACCCATTTCGATCCGGCCTTGTTCACCACCCGCATAGCCGGTGAAGTGCGCAATTTCGACATCACCAATTACGGGGTGAGCTCGAAAGACGCCAAGAAGATGGAAGAGTTCATTCATTACGGCGTGGCCGCATCGCTGATGGCGTTGCAGGACGCCGGCATCACCGTCGACGATTCCAACGCCGAGCGCATCGGCGCGCTGATCGGCTCGGGCATCGGCGGCCTGCTCGGCATCGAAGAGCAGACCATCAAGTACCACGAGGGCGGCCCGCGCAAGATTTCGCCGTTCTACGTGCCCAGCACCATCATCAACATGCTGCCCGGCCAGGTCTCGTTGCTGACCGGCATCAAGGGCCCGAATTTCTCCGCCGTCTCGGCCTGCGCCACCTCCAACCATTCCATCGGCATGGCGATGCGCATGATCCAGTACGGCGATGCCGACGTGATGGTCGCCGGCGGCGCCGAGCGCGGCTCCTCGCCGACCTCGGTCGGCGGCTTCTGCTCGATGAAGGCGATGTCCACCCGCAACGACGATCCGATCCACGCCTCGCGGCCGTGGGACAAGGAACGCGACGGCTTCGTGCTCGGCGACGGCGCCGGCATCCTGGTGCTGGAAGAGTACGAGCGCGCCAAGGCGCGCGGCGCGCGCATCTACTGCGAACTGGCCGGTTTCGGCGCCAGCTCCGACGCGTTCCACATGACCGCGCCGAGCGAGAACGGCGAAGGCCCGGCGCGCTGCATGGTGTCCGCGCTCAAGGACGCCGGCCTCAACCCGGAGGACGTGGATTACCTCAACGCGCACGGCACCTCGACCCCGCTCGGCGATCTGGCCGAGACCCTGGCGATGAAGCGCGCGTTCGGCGACCACGCCTACAAGATGATGGTCAGCTCGACCAAGTCGATGACCGGGCACCTGCTCGGCGCGGCCGGCGGCGCCGAGGCGATCTTCTCGGTGCTCGCGCTGCATCACGACATCGTCCCGCCGACCATCAACCTGGAAGAGCCGGGCGAAGGCTGCGATCTGGACTACGTGCCGAACACCGCGCGTCAGGTCAAGATCGACGTGGCGATGTCGAACGGTTTCGGTTTCGGCGGCACCAACGGCACGCTGGTGTTCAAGCGGCTGTAATCCGCGCGAATGCTTGTGTTACCGCGAGGCCCGCGAAGTCCCACCTTCGCGGGCCTTCGCATTTTCGCGATGCCCACCTGTAGGAGCGGCGCGAGCCGCGACCGCGACCCCGCATCTGCGGCGTAACCCTCGCCCTGTCGCAGAACCCGCAAACACGACGTACACCGTCGCTCCGACAACCCCGGCCCCAACGCGTACGATGCCGCCATGCCGACCGCATCCCCGCGCCATGACTGACTTCCGCCTGTTCCGCGGCGCCGACCGCATCGACGCACTGTCGCCGTCCGACCGCGCCTACGCCTACGGCGACGGCGTATTCGAAACCATGCGCGCGCACCGCGGCGACCTGCCGTGGTGGGACCGGCACTGGGCGCGGCTGCGCCACAGCGCGCCGCGGCTGGGTCTGAGCCTGCCCGACGAAGATCAGGTCCGCGCCGAAGCGCAGTCCCTGCTGGCCGGCGAAGACGCGGTGTTGAAGCTGATCCTCAGCCGCGGCGAAGGCGGACGCGGCTACGCGCCGCCGCCGCGGGCCGTCCCGTCGTGGACGATCTCGCGCCACCCGCTGCCGCCGCCCGCGCCGCGCGAGGGCCTGACCCTGCGCTGGTGCGAGCTGCGCGTGTCGCTGCAACCGGCGCTGGCCGGGATGAAGCACTGCAACCGCCTGGAACAGGTGCTGGCGCGCGCCGAATGGAACGATCCCGACGTGCACGAAGGCCTGTTGCTGAACACCGACGGCGAACTGGTCGGCGCGACCGCGGCGAATGTGTTCATGCTGCGCGCCGGGATCTGGCTGACCCCGCCGGTCGACCGCTGCGGCGTCGCCGGCGTATGCCGCCAGGCCCTGATCGATCTGGCCGACATCCAGGTGCGGCCGCTGAACGCCGCCGACCTCGCGCGGGCCGACGCGGTTTTCCTGTGTAACGCCGTGCGCGGTATCCTGCCGGTGGCGCGGCTCGGCGAGCGGCAATGGGCGCCGCATCCGGGTCTGACCGGGTTGCGGCGCCGGCTCGGCTCCAGCCATCCCGCCTTCGCCGGGCTCGACGACTAGCGCCGCATCGCGGCCGCCGGTCGCGGCGGCGCGCGGCGGGTCGAATCGAATGACGGAGGTTTCGTGGCAGAAAAGAAACGCAAGCGCGGCTGCGGTTGCCTGATCGTGATCGTGGTGCTGCTGGCGGCGCTGGCCGCCGCGGGCGCGTGGCTGTGGCAGCGTTACGACGCCTTCGCCGCCACCCCGATGAGCGGGCTGGAGAAGGGCGAAACCCTGTTGGTCGAGCGCGGCGACTCGCTGCCGACGGTGGTGCGCAAACTGCGCGCGGCCGGGGTCGAGGTCGGCGAGCCGATGCAGTGGCGCGTGCTGGCCAAGCAACTCGGCGCGGCCGGACGGCTGCAGGTCGGCGAATACGCGCTGGAGCCGGGCACCAGCCCGCGCGCGCTGCTGATCGCGATGCGCGACGGCAAGATCATCAGCTACCGCTTCACCATCGTCGACGGCTGGAACATGCGCGACCTGCGCGCCGCGCTGGCCCGCGCCACGCCGCTCAAGCAACAGATCGGCCAGCTCGACGACAGCGCGCTGATGAAGGCGCTCGGCCACCCCGGCCAGCACCCGGAAGGCCGCTTCCTGCCGGAAACCTACCAGTACACCGGCGGCGACACCGACCTGGACGTGCTCAAGCGCGCCTACGCGGCGATGGACAAGGCGGTCGCCGCGGCCTGGGCCGCGCGCGATCCGAACAGCGTGCTCAAGAGCCCGGCCGAACTGCTGATCATGGCCTCGATCGTGGAGAAGGAAACCGGCATTCCCGAAGAACGCGCGCAGATCGCCGGGCTGTTCGAACGCCGGCTCAAGCTCGGCATGAAGCTGGAGACCGATCCGACCGTGATCTACGGCATCGGCGCGGCCTACGACGGCAACATCCGCAAGCGCGATCTGCAGACCGATACGCCGTACAACACCTACACCCGGGTCGGCTTGCCGCCGACGCCGATCGCGATGCCGGGCCTGGCCGCGCTCAAGGCCACCGCCAATCCGGCCCCGGGCGACGCGCTGTTCTTCGTCGCCTCCGGCGACGGCAGCGGCCGCAGCCTGTTCGCCGCGACCTACGCCCAGCATCAGGCCAATGTGCGCATCTACCTGCAGCGCTATCGGCAGAACCAGACCCGCGGCCAGCCCGAAGAGGGCAAGGCGGTGCTGGAGGAAGCGGCCGAGGGCACCGATGCGCAGGCGCCCGCGCCGACCTCGCCCGGGGCGACCCGATGACGCTGCGGACCCACGCGCGCTTCGTCACCCTCGAAGGCGGCGAAGGCGCGGGCAAGTCGACCGTGCTCAATGCCTTGCGCGCGGCGTTCGAACACGCCGGCATCCAGGCCGTGTACACCCGCGAACCCGGCGGCACGCCGCTGGCCGAACAGATCCGCGGCCTGATGCTCGATACCCACCACGAGCCGGCCTCACCCGAAGCCGAATTGCTGCTGGCGTTCGCCGCGCGCGCCCAGCACGTGCGCGCGACGATCCTGCCGGCGCTCGAACGCGGCGAGTGGGTGGTCAGCGATCGCTTCACCGATGCCAGTTACGCCTATCAAGGCGCCGGTCGCGGCCTGGATGCGCGGTTCATCGCCGAACTCGAACGGCGCGTGGTCGGCATTCGCCCGGCGCTGACCCTGCTGCTCGACGTGCCGGTCGAGATCGGCCTGCAACGCATGCGCGGCCGTGGCGCCGCCGACCGGATCGAAAGCGAACGCAACGATTTCTTCGAACGCGTGCGCCAGGGTTATCGCGACCGCGCCGCGGCCGAGCCGGAACGGTTCGAACTGATCGATGCGAGCCAGCCGGCCGACATGGTCGCCGCGCAGGCGGTCGCGCGTCTGCACGCGTTGATCGCCGCGACCCCGACTGCCGAGGTCGCGCGATGAGCGCCGCCGTGTTCGCGCCGTGGCAGCAACGCATCTACGATCAGGCCAAGGCCTCGATCGATGCCGGCCGTCTCGGCCACGGTCTGTTGTTCTGCGGCCCGGCGCAATTGGGCAAACGCGCGGTCGCCGAACGCCTCGCGCACGGCCTGCTGTGCCGCGACCGCGACGCCGCCGGCGAGCCCTGCGGCCGTTGCCGCAGCTGCCTGCTGCTGGCCGCCGGCACTCATCCGGATTACCAACTGGTCAGCTTCGTGCCGAACAAGGAAGGCACCAAGCTGCGCACCGAAATCGTGATCGACCAAATCCGCGGCCTGTCCGAACGCCTGGCGCTGACGCCGCAGTACGGCGGCGCGCAGATCGCGATTATCGATCCGGCCGACGCGATCAACAACGCCGCCTGCAACGCCTTGCTCAAGACCCTGGAAGAACCGGTGCAGGGCCGTTACCTGTGGCTGGTCAGTTCGTACCCGGCGCGTCTGCCGGCGACCATCCGCAGCCGCTGCCAGCGCCTGGAATTCCGCCTGCCGCAGGCGGACGAATCGCTGGCCTGGCTCAAGGCCCAGGGTCACAGCGAGGCCAGCGCGCGCGAGGCCTTCGACGCCGCGCGCGGCCATCCCGGCCTGGCCCACGAATGGCTGAGCGGCGACGGGCTCAAGCTGCGCCGCGAAGTCGCCGCCGACCTGAGCAAGCTGGCGCGCGGCGACGTGTCCGCGCCGGAAGTCGCGCAACGCTGGGTCGGCGACGAACACGCATCGCTGCGTCTGCGACACGCGTCGGACATCGCGCTCGCGCAGGCCGCGTCCGGCTTGACCGACCCGGCCCGCGCGCGCAGTCTTGCGACTTGGTTCGATCGCGCCAACCGCACCCGCGATTTACTGCGGACCACGGTCCGCGCCGATCTGGCCGTCGTCGAATTGTTGATGGCCTGGCGCGCCGACGAAGCGCGCCGCGCCGCAGGAGGAAGCAGGGCATGAACGCAACAGCGGGCGCAGCGCGGCAGGGCATCTTGTCGTTGACGATCAAGGACAAGGCGGCGCTGTACAGCGCCTACATGCCGTTCCTGAAATACGGCGGCATCTTCGTCGCCACGCCCAAGCGCTATTTCCTCGGCGACGAAGTGTTCCTGCTGCTGACCCTGCCCGAATCCAGCGAGCGCATGCCGGTGGCCGGCAAGGTGGTCTGGGTCACCCCGACCGGCGCGCAGGGGCATCGCGCGGCCGGCATCGGCGTGCAGTTCGCCGAGACCGCCGAGGGCGACGCGGTCAAGGGCAAGATCGAGGCCTTGCTGGCCGGCACCCTGTCGGCCGAGCGGCCGACCCACACGATGTAACACCACGATCGCGCAACGCAACGATCGAGCAACGCAGCGGTCGATCCGCTCGCAAGGAGGCGGGATGTCTTCAGTGTGTGCCATTTCCCCACGCGACAAACGCGCCCAGGCCCGGCGCGTGGGCGACGACCTGCTGCGGCATCACGGCAAGAAGCCTTATTACAGCGTCGAGGAAGTGAAGGCCGCGAACCGTCGCAACCAGGTGCCGTTCGACGTCGAGTGCTGGTCGCATGCGCTGTTCAACACCCACGAGGATTTCGACGCGATGCACGCGGCGCTCGGCGAGGCCTGCGATTACGTCGGGATGAAGGCACAGATGTTGCAGGCGGTCAGCGTGGGCGAGGGTGGGTGGTTCGACTTCGATTTCGATCTGTCGTGGTTGGAGTTTCCGGATATCGATTTTTCGGTGTTCGATTTTTTCGATTGAGATTGGTGCTTCGGTGGCGGGTGGTGAGGTGTGTGGTTGCTGTTGCGTTCCGTCGCATCCCGTTCCGTCGCATCCGTTTTCACGATCCGTTCGTTCATTCCCTTGGCGCGAGCTTTATCGTCGAGTCTCTGGACCTGGTTCCATTGCGCGCCTTGTCTTCGGCATTGCCGAACACTTTCTCCTATTAGTCAGGACGAATCCTGGCGACGGCCACGCAAGATGTGCATTGACAGCGTAGTCGCGTCGAAGCCCCCGTAGGAGCGGCGTCCTACTGGATTTCCTTCGCTCACAAGCCGCGACCGTGGGAACGTATGTATGACGAACCTTGCGCCGTTGGCGCGATGGCGTGGTCGCGGCTCGCGCCGCTCCTAGAGGTAGGTCATGCGGTTTTCGCTTGAGTCTGAAGCCGCGCGGTTCATCCAGCGCTGCGAGGCCACGCACTCGCGTTAGCAAACGCACACCCGAAGGGCGGCGTGCAGGATGCACGCCGTGCGCCATCGGGACATGGATGTCCCGTGTGGCGCATGCCCGCGTAAGCCCCGCACGCGCGGGCCTTTGATTCACAACAAAGCATTTTTCTTTGGTTACCTTTCTTTTGTTGCTTTAGACAAAAGAAAGTAACCCGCCGCTTTAGTGGCGGAAGCTTTTGATCCTGCTTGCAGCTTTAAGGCTTCAAAGCTTCAAAGTTTTGAAGCTTTGAAGCTTTGAAGCTTTGAAGCTTTAGAGCTTTAAGGCCAAAGGCAAGATCAACAGCTTTCGTCCGCAAGCGGCCGAGTTACTTTCTTTTGTCAAAAGCGACAAAAGAAAGGTAACCAAAGAAAAACGCTTTTTTGTGAATCAAGGGCCCGCGCGTGCGGAGCTTACGCGGGCATGCGCCACACGAGACATCCTGTCTCGGTGGCGCACGGCGCACATCCATGTGCGCCGCCCTACGGGTGTGCTTTTGTTCTCGCGAGTTACAAGCGTCGCAGCGCTGGATGAACTGCGCGGCTTCTAGCGCAAGCTGAGCTGCCTGCTCTACCTGTAGGAGCGGCGCAAGCCGCGACCGCGGAAATGCAACTACGATGAAACTTGCGCCGTTGCCGCGATGGCGCGGTCGCGGCTCGCGCCGCTCCTACAGGCAGGCCATGTCGCTACGTTGGCCGGCGGCACTCAAAAACGAAGAAGCCGCGCACTGCGCGGCTTCTTCGTTGCGATTCGCCCGGCGTGCCTACTTGCGCAACGCCGCAGAATCCCAACCCGGCCGCGGCGCGAACCGATCGCCATAACGCGCCTGCAACTGCTGCAGACGCGCGAGCACGTTCTCCACCCCGGTCTCGCGCACGTACTGAATCGGACCGCCGCGGAACGGAGCGAAACCGGTGCCGAAGATCACCCCGGCATCCAGCAGGTCGCCGTCGCTGACCACGCCGTCGTGCAGACAGGCCACCGCTTCGTTGATCAACGGCAGGATCAGGCGATCTTCCAGGTCGGTCGGCGCCTTGTAGTCCTTCGGCAGCTCGGGCTTCTGCGCGCGGCCGTTTTCCCACTTGTACAAGCCCTGACCGTCCTTCTTGCCGCGCTTGCCCGGCTCGACCGTGCTCAGCGCGGCCGGTACGGTCAGGCCGAGGAACGGCGCGAGTTCCGCGCCGACGCCGGCGGCGACGTCGAGGCCGACGGTGTCGATCAATTCGATCGGGCCCATCGGCATGCCGAACTTGATCGCGGCCTTGTCGATCGCCGGACCCGGGATGCCTTCGGCGAAGGCATTGCCGGCTTCGAGCAGATACGGAAACAGCACGCGGTTGACCAGGAAGCCCGGGGTGCCGGCGACCGGCACCGGCAGTTTGTCGATCGCCTTGCAGAACGCCGCCAGGCGCTGCTCGGTTTCCGGCGCCATCGCGTCGTGGCGGATGATCTCGACCAGCGGCATCAACGCGACCGGATTGAAGTAATGCAGGCCGCCGAACTGCGCCGGACGGCGGATGTGTTCGCGCAGTTCGTCGAGCGGGATCGAGGAGGTGTTGGTGGTCAGCAGCGCATCGGCTTTCAGGCGCGGCTCGACCTGGTCGTACAACTCGCGCTTGGCTTCGGGCTTTTCGATGATCGCTTCGATCACCAGGTCGGCGATGTCGGCGCCCGCGCCGGCCAGATCGCCTTTCAGACGCGCGGCCACCGCCGGACGCTTGGCCTCGTCCTTGACCTTCTTGGCGAACAGTTCCTGCGCGCGCTCCAGCGCACCGTCGATGAAACGCTGCTCGCGATCGGCCAGGGTGACTTCGAAGCCCTTGTAGGCCGACCATGCGGCGATGTCGCCGCCCATCACGCCGGCGCCGACCACGTGCACGTTCTTGATCCCGTGCTCCTTGCCGCCCTGGCCCTTGAGCCGTTCCTGCAGGAAGAACACGCGAATGAGATTGCGCGCGGTCGGCGTGCCCGACAGCTTCACCACCGACTTGCGCTCGGCCGCGAGCTTGGCCTGAATGCTGCCGCCGCTGCGCTCCCAGGTCGAGATCAGCGCGTACGGCGCGGGGTAATGGTCTTTCTTGGCCTTGCGCGCGACCTGCTTGACCAGCATCGGCGCGAGGATCTTGCGCGCCAGCCAGGTGTTGGTCGCCCAGCCCATGAAGCGTTGCTTGAACGGACGGTCCGCGCCGCGCAGGGCGAGGCCGGCGGCGGTGTCGACCAGCACCGCCGGTTCGGCGATCTTGTCGACCAGGCCGATCGCGCGCGCGGCCGAGGCCGACAGGGTGCGGCCGGTCAGCATCATGTCGAACGCGGCCGGCGCGCCGACCAGACGCGGCAGGCGCACGCTGCCGCCCCAGCCCGGGTAGATGCCCAGCTTCACTTCCGGCAGGCCGATCCGGGTCGACGGGTCGCTGCTGGCGACGCGGTACCGGCAGGCCAGCGAGATCTCGGTGCCGCCGCCCATGCAGAAGCCGTGGATCGCCGCGACCGTGGGGCAGGGCAGTTCGGCCAGGCGCTGGAACACCTGCTGGCCGCGACGGATCGCGTCGCCGACCGTGCCCTTTTCGTCGAAGGTCTGGAATTCCTTGATGTCGGCGCCGGCGATGAAGCCGCTGCTCTTGGCCGAGCGCAGCACCAGGCCCTTGGGCGGGTCCAGCGCGAGGCGCTCGAGCAGGCCGTCGAGTTCGATCAGCACGTCCTGCGCGAAGGTGTTGACCGGCGATCCCTCACGGTCGAAAGAAAGCACCAGTACGCCGTCCTCGCGCAATTGGGTGTGCCAGTGCCGGGCACGGAGCCCGGCAAACGCGGGGAGGCCGTCGAGGGCTGCAGTCATGCCGCACCATCCGTTCAGGTATGGAATAGGTCGCTATCATCCCGATCTTGTTTCGTCGCCGTCAAATCGGCACCGCCGAAGTGACACCGGGAACCCAACCGGCCGCGACGGAATCGAGGGGATCGGCGACCACAATGGACCGTCCCGGCCGCCAGCGCATCGCTTATGTGACACTTGGCGGTTGCGCGAGGTCGCGGGTGGCCCCATTAATCCTGCGATTGAACTTTCCCCCGACAGGGTTGTCCCATTGTTCGGCCATGGCCGAGCTGACAGGAGTGCCGGCGCGGTATGGCCGAAAATGAGTTGTTGGACCAGGAGCTGGTCAGGCGTGTCCAGCGCGGCGACAGCACGGCATTCGATGTATTGGTGCGCAAGTACCAGCATCGGATCACCGCGTTGATCGGGCGCTACATTCCCGACTGGAGCGAATGCCAGGACGTGGCTCAGGAAACCTTCATCCGCGCCTACCGCGCGATGGCGAATTTCCGCGGCGACGCCCAGTTCTATACGTGGTTGCACCGGATCGCCGTGAATACCGCCAAAAACTACCTGGTAGCGCAGAACCGCCGGCCGCCGACCGACGATATCGACGCCGGCGACGCCGAGCAGTTCGATACCGGCATCCGTCTGCGCGACACCGACACGCCGGAACACGAACTGCTGCGGCAGGAAATCGAACGCACCGTGATGAAGGTGGTCGATTCGCTGCCGGAGGAATTGCGGGCCGCGATCACCCTGCGCGAGGTGGACGGCCTGAGCTACGAAGAGATCGCGCAGAAGATGGCTTGCCCGATCGGTACCGTGCGTTCGCGGATTTTCCGCGCCCGCGAGGCGATCGATACGGAACTTCGGCCCCTGTTGGACAATCAAGACCAGGGTAACCACCGCCCCCGGGAGCGCGCCCACTGATGACTTCGACCCCTTTCCATAGCGATGCCCACCGCGACGAGCGCGAGAACCTCAGCGCCTTGTTCGACGGCGAGCTCGATGCCGACGCGGCGCGGTTCGCGCTCAAGCGGCTCGGTCACGACGTGCAATGGCGCGACACCTGCGGCCGCTGGCAGCTGTGCGGCGACCTGCTGCGCCGCCAGGCCGGCGCGGGCGTGACGCCCGGTTTCGCCGATCCGGGCTTCGCCGACCGCGTCGCCGCGGCGATCGCCGCCGACGCGGCGCTGCAGAACGTGCGCGATGCCGCGACGGCTCAGGACGCCGGCATCAAGCCGCGCCGGGCCGCCGGTTCGCGGCGCGGCTGGATCGGTGGCGCGGCCCTCGCGGCCTCGGTCGCGGTCGCGGCCTTGTTCGTGGCGCGGCCGTTCTCCGACGAGGCCGGCGGCAACGCCGACCCGGCCCAGATCGCGGCCCAGACCACTACCGTGGCGCCGGCGCAGAACACCCCGCCCGCGCAGCAGCCCGCCCCGCAGCCCATTCCGGCCGAGCCGGCGCAGGCGCTTGCGACGGCGGCCGAGGCCGAGCCGTCGCTGACCTCGGCCGATGCCTCCGGGCTCGCCGCCGGTGCGGTCGCGGTCGCGGAAATTCCGCGCCGTCTGGCCGAGCGCCGCTCGCGCGGCCAGAGCCAGCGCGCCGCGCTGCGCGCTTCCGAGCGCCAGGCCGAAGCGCCGTTGCAAGTCGCCGCGGCCGGCGGTGCCAGTTCGCCGGTGCTGGCCGACGCGACCCACGCCAACCCGTTCCGTCCGCAGCCGCAGAACGAATCGCCGGCGGCGCGTCCGTGGCCGCGCGCGGCATTGCCGAACTACCAGACCGCGGGCAGCGGTTACACCGCCAGTTACGGCAATTCGCCGTCGTTCTATCCCTTCGAGCCCGCCACCCAGGCCGAAGAGGCGCGAACCCGGCCGCCGGTCCAGGAACGGCCGCAGCCCTCGCCGTAAGCTGGCCCGGTCGAGGTCGGCCTTGGCTGCTCCGTCAGCGCCAGGCCGATCCGCGTCGCCGCCGCATGCGTCCGGGCCGGAGCCTCCGGCCCTTCGCTCCAACCCTCCAGTGCCATGCGCGGCGTCGCCGCGCAGCGGGTTGCTGTTGTCTCTTTTCAGCCTTTTCCCCGAACTCCACGTCGTATCGAGGCCGCTCCCATGACCCCATCGCCGATGAATCGCCCATCCATCCGCACTGCGCCGGCCCAATCGCGGCGCGCGCGTCCCCTGCAGTCGCTGGCCCTGTTCGGCGCGATCATCGCCGCGCTGCCGGTCGCCTGCACCGCGCAGGCGCCGACCACCCCGATCGCGCCGCCGCCGGCGGCGACCCCGGCCGCGCCGCTGGTCGCCGGTCTGCCGGACTTCACCAACCTGGTCCAGCGGGTCGGGCCGGCGGTGGTCAATATCAGCGCCGAAGTCACGCCCAAGCGTGAGCGCGCGACCGCCCGCGGCGGCATGCCCGACGAAGACCAGATTCCCGAATTCTTCCGTCGCTTCTTCGGTCCCGACGGCATTCCCGGTGGTCCGGGCGGTCCGGGCCAGCAGGGCCCGCGCCAGCCGCGCGGCGGCGGCCGTTCGATCGGCAGCGGCTTCCTGATTTCGCAGGACGGTTATGTGCTGACCAACCACCACGTGGTCGACGGCGCCGACACGGTCACGGTCAAGCTGACCGACCGGCGCGAGTTCAAGGCCAAGGTGATCGGCAGCGACGAGCAGTCCGACGTGGCCCTGCTCAAGATCGAGGCCAGGGGCCTGCCGTTCCTGCGCGCGGCCGCGGCCGGGCAGACCAAGGCCGGGCAATGGGTGGTCGCGATCGGCTCGCCGTTCGGCCTGGATCACTCGGTCACCGCCGGCATCGTCAGCGCGGTCGGGCGCAGCAATCCGTACGCCGATCAGCGCTACGTGCCCTTCATCCAGACCGACGTGGCGATCAACCAGGGCAATTCCGGCGGGCCCCTGCTCAATACCAGCGGCGAGGTGGTCGGCATCAACTCGCAGATCTTCTCCAACTCTGGCGGCTACATGGGCGTGAGCTTCGCCATTCCGATCGATGTGGCGATGAACTCGGCCGAGCAGTTGCGGGCCAGCGGCAAGGTCAGTCGCGGGCAGTTGGGCGTGGTCGTGCAGGTGCTCGACAGCAAGGGCGCGCAGGCCTTGGGCCTGCCCGACAGCAACGGCGCGCTGGTCAATCAGGTGCTGCCGGGCGGTCCGGCCGACAAGGCCGGCATCCAGTTGGGCGACGTGATCCGCACGGTCAATGGCACCCAGATTCGCGAATCCAGCGACCTGCCGCCGCTGATCGGCAACATGGCGCCGGGCTCCAAGGCCAAGGTCGGGCTGTTCCGCGACGGCAAGACCATCGAGATCAACGTGGCGGTCAGCGAGCTCGACACCGACGCTGCCGCCGGCCTGGCCGGCGATCCGTCGGCGCGTCCGGGCGAGAAGGCGGTGCCGCGCGCCAACGGCAATCCCTTGAACCTGATCGCCCAGGACGTCGATGCCGCCGCGCGTCAGCGCCTGGGGCTGAAGCCGGGCGAGGGCGTGGTCGTGCGCGATCCGGGCGATGCCGCCGGCGACGCGGGCGTGCGCCCAGGCGATGTGATCCTGTCGGTCGGACGCAGTCAGGTCGGTAATGTGGCCGCCCTGGACCGGGCCCTGGCCGGGGTCAAGCCCGGTCAGACCGTGATGCTGCTGGTCCGACGCGGCGCGACGACCCAGTTCATCGCGGTCGAGGCCGGTGAGGATAAATAAGCCGATGCGCCGAGCGGTCCGGGCCGTCTAACCCACCCGGGCCGGATCGGTGACGCTGGCCGAGGTTCCATGCGACGCCCGCCGCTGCCACGGCGGGCGTCGCCGCATCCATCTCGGCCGGTGGCAATGCCGGCCGGCCAAGCCGACCAAGCCGATCAGGGCTCCGCCCGACCGGCGCTTCAGCTCCGTGGCGAAGATTCGCCGTCGAGGCCGGGGGCTATGCGATAATCCGCCGTTAATTTTCCTGTCCGCTCACTCATTGGAGCCGGCGAGCTTCAAGTCGCCCCGCATGCACCTGATCCGAAACTTCTCCATCATTGCCCACGTCGACCATGGCAAGTCGACGCTCGCCGACCGCATCATCCAACTGTGCGGAGGTCTCGAAGCGCGCGAGATGGAAGCGCAAGTGCTCGACTCGAATCCGATCGAGCGCGAGCGCGGCATCACCATCAAGGCCCAGTCCGTCTCGCTGCCGTACAAGGCGAAGGACGGCAACACCTATCAGCTCAACTTCATCGACACCCCGGGCCACGTCGACTTCAGCTACGAAGTCAGCCGTTCGCTCGCCGCCTGCGAAGGCGCGCTGCTGGTGGTCGACGCGGCCCAGGGCGTGGAGGCGCAGTCGGTCGCCAACTGCTACACCGCGGTCGAGCAGGGCCTGGAAGTGGTGCCGGTGCTCAACAAGATCGACCTGCCGACCGCCGACATCGAGCGCGCCAAGGCCGAGATCGAAGCGGTGATCGGCATCGACGCCGAGGACGCGGTCGCGATCAGCGCCAAGACCGGGCTCAACGTCGATCTGGTGCTGGAAGCGATCGTCAAGCGCATCCCGCCGCCGAAGCCGCGCGACACCGACAAGCTGCAGGCGCTGATCATCGACTCGTGGTTCGACAACTACCTTGGCGTGGTCTCGCTGGTGCGGGTCATGCAGGGCGAGATCGTGCCGGGCAGCAAGATCCTGGTCATGTCGACCGGCCGCACCCATCTGGTCGACAAGGTCGGCGTGTTCACCCCCAAGCGCAAGGACTTGGCGCGGCTGGGTCCGGGCGAGGTGGGCTGGATCAACGCCTCGATCAAGGACGTGCACGGCGCGCCGGTCGGCGACACCCTGACCCTGGCCAGCGATCCGGCCGCCAAGCCGTTGCCGGGCTTCCAGGAAATGCAGCCGCGCGTGTTCGCCGGTTTGTTCCCGGTCGACGCCGAGGACTATCCGGCGCTGCGCGAAGCGCTCGACAAGCTGCGCCTCAACGACGCCGCGCTGCGTTTCGAGCCGGAAAGCTCCGAGGCGATGGGCTTCGGCTTCCGCTGCGGCTTCCTGGGCATGCTGCACATGGAGATCGTGCAGGAGCGCCTGGAGCGCGAATACGATCTCAACCTGATTTCGACCGCGCCGACGGTGATCTACGAAGTGCTCAAGACCGACGGCACGGTGATCCCCATGGACAACCCGGCCAAGCTGCCGCCGGTCAACATGGTCGAGGAAATCCGCGAGCCGGTGATCCGCGCCAACATCCTGACCCCGCCCGATTACATCGGCAGCGTGATCAAGCTGTGCGAGGAAAAGCGCGGCGTGCAGATCGGCATCACCTACATGGCCAGCCAGGTGCAGATCAGCTACGAGCTGCCGATGGCCGAGGTGGTGCTGGACTTCTTCGACAAGCTCAAGTCGGTCTCGCGCGGCTACGCCTCGCTGGACTATCACTTCCTGCGTTTCCAGGCAGGCCCGTTCGTGCGCGTGGACACGCTGATCAACGGCGACAAGGTCGATGCGCTGTCGATCATCGTCCACCGCAGCCACGCCGACCGGCGCGGCCGCGAGCTGTGCGAGAAGATGAAGGACCTGATTCCGCGGCAGATGTTCGATGTCGCGATCCAGGCCGCGGTCGGCTCGCAGATCATCGCCCGCAGCACGGTCAAGGCGATGCGCAAGAACGTTTTGGCCAAATGTTATGGTGGCGACATCAGCCGCAAGAAGAAGCTCCTCGAGAAGCAGAAAGAGGGCAAGAAGCGGATGAAGCAGGTCGGCCGGGTCGAGATTCCGCAGGAAGCCTTCCTCGCGGTGTTGTCGACCGACAACAAGTAATTCGGACGGGAATAGGGAGTGGGGAATCGGCAAGGCCGAGCGTCGGACCGTCGGGTCGCGGGCTCGATCGAGAAGGATTCCCCGAAGTTCGTCGCTATCAATCATCGCGAGGGCCGGGTTTGATGGGGTGAGGTTTCGCTACGCATCGCGCCGCAGGCGCGGACCCGCGCGCGATTCCCGACTCCCGATTCCCGATTCCCGCTACCAAGGAACAAGCATGCGTTGGTTCGAAATCGCCCTGGTCTCGCTGACCCTGATCACCGGCCTGGTCTGGCTGCTCGACAAGATGGTGCTGGCCAAGCGCCGCGCCGCGCGCGAGGGCCTGCTCGACGACGGCAAGGAGCCGGTCCTGGTCGACTACTCCAAGGCGTTCTTCCCGGTGCTGTTCGTGGTGCTGATCCTGCGCAGCTTCATCGCCGAGCCGTTCCGGATCCCGTCGAACTCGATGATGCCGACCCTGCTGACCGGCGACTTCATCCTGGTCAACAAGTTCACCTACGGCCTGCGCCTGCCGATCAGCAACCAGAAGGTGCTGGCGATGGGCGAACCCGAGCGCGGCGACGTGGTCGTGTTCCGGCCGCCGCACCATCCCGAGCAGGACTGGATCAAGCGCATCATCGGCCTGCCGGGCGACAAGGTCAGCTACCGCGACGGCCGCCTGACCGTGAACGGCGAGCCGATCATCTACGCCCCGATCGGCACCTACCAGGGCCGCGGCAACGGCACCGAGATGACCGGCTCACAGGAATTGCGCGAGCAGATCGGCAAACATGTGCATCGGATCCTGCTGCGCACCGAGTCGCCGCTGCTCGACCAGGGCGAGGGCGATTGGGTCGTGCCCAAGGGCGAGTATTTTGTGATGGGCGACAATCGCGACAACAGCGAAGACAGCCGATACTGGGGCTTCCTGCCGGAGCAGAACCTGCGCGGCCGGGCGTTCCTGATCTGGATGAACTTCGATGGGGGCGTGGACTTTTCGCGCATCGGCAACAGCATTCCGTAACGGCCGGTCGCCGTCGCGGTGGGGACGCGGTTTGGACCTGGGCCAAATCCGGATCGGTAGTGGGATCAACTGCAGTGAGATCAACTGGGGATCGAAGGTATGAAGCGTAAGCAGAGCGGCATTACCCTGATCGGGTTCATCATCATGCTGGGCGTGGGTGGTGTGTTTGTTTACATGGGCATGAAGCTGGTGCCGATGTATTCGGAGTACTACTCGGTCAAGCGCTCGCTCGCCGACCTGGCCAAGGAGCCGGGTGCCGGGCAGATGGACAGCGCCAAGGCGCGCGATCTGTTCTTCCGGCGCATGGACATGAGCTATGTCGACAGCGTCAAGCAGGAAAACTTCAAGATCAAGCGCACCGACCGCGGCATGGAAATCACCGTGGACTACGAAGTGCGCCGTCAGCTGATCGCCAACCTGGATGTGGTGGGTCACTTCAACGCGGTGCAGCAGCTGAGCTCCAAAGAAGGTGACTGATCGGATCGCCCACCGCTTCGCCAATCCCGCGCTGCTCGATCAAGCCCTGACCCACCGCAGCGCCGGGGCCCCGCACAACGAGCGGCTGGAGTTTCTCGGCGATGCGCTGGTCAATCTGATCGTGGCCGAAGCGCTGTACCAGCGCTGGCCGCAGGCCGATGAGGGCGCGCTGACCCGCGCCCGCGCCGAACTGGTCCGCGAATCGGCGCTGGCGCCGATCGCGCGCACCCTGGAGCTGGGCGCGCGCCTGACCCTCGGCCCCGGCGAAATGAAATCCGGCGGTCACCGCCGCGACTCGATCCTGGCCGACGCGCTCGAAGCCGTGGTCGCCGCGATCTACCTCGATGCGGGGTTCGAAACCTGCCGCGCGCAGGTACTGCCCTGGTTCGTGCCGGCGATGGAAGCGCTGCCGCCCGCGCACAAGGTCGGCAAGGACGCGAAGACCCGCCTGCAGGAATGGCTGCAAGGTCGGCAGAAACCCTTGCCGGTGTACGCGCTGCTGTCCGAAAGCGGCGAGGACCACGCCAAGACCTTCCGCGTCAGCTGCACCCTGAGCCAGCCGCCGATCAGCGCCGAGGGCGAGGCCGGATCGCGCCGCGCGGCCGAGCAGCTGGCCGCCGACGATGCTTTGCGGCAGCTCAAGGCGGATGATTGAGGGGCCGGGATTCGGGAGAGCCGGGAATCGGGAATTGGGAGTCGGGAATCGTTCAAGCAACAGCAAAGGCCCGCCACTGGTGGGCTTTTTTGTTTGATGGGCCAACTTTCGCTTGACTCTCGACCCTGCGTCGCAATGCTCTTCCCGATTCCCGATTCCCGATTCCCGATTCCCGATTCCCGATTCCCGATTCCCGATTCCCGATTCCCGATTCCCGATTCCCGATTCCCGATTCCCGATTCCCGATTCCCGGAATCGTTTGCCCTGCCGCCCCCAGGGGCGGACAATCCGCGCCATGACTTCTTCTTCGTATCGCGCCGGCCACGTCGCCGTCATCGGCCGCCCCAATGTCGGCAAATCCACCCTGGTCAACGCCCTGGTCGGGGCCAAGGTCAGCATCGTCTCGCCACGCCCGCAGACCACCCGCCATCGCCTGCTCGGCATCGCCACCTTTCCCGACGGCCAGTTGCTGCTGGTCGACACCCCCGGCATCCACCGCGAACAGAAGCGGGCCATGAACCGGATGATGAATCGCGCCGCGCGCGGTTCGATCGACGGCGTCGACGCCGCCCTGCTGGTGGTGCGCGCGGGGCAGTGGGACGACGAGGACACGCTCGCGTTCGAAGCCCTGCGCAACGCCGGCGTGCCGGTGGTGCTGGTGGTCAATCAGGTCGATCGCATCACCGACAAGACCGCGTTGCTGCCGTACCTGGCCAAGGTCAGCGAAGGCCGCGATTTCGCCGCGGTGCATCCGATCTCGGCGCTCAAGAACAAGGGCCTGGACGCGCTGGTCAAGGAAGTGATGGCGCTGCTGCCCGAACAGCCGGCGCTGTACGGCGAAGACGAGATCACCGACAAGAGTCAGCGCTTCCTCGCCGGCGAGATGGTGCGCGAACAGCTGATGCGCCAGCTCGGCGAGGAACTGCCGTACGCGACCACGGTCGAGATCGAGCGTTTCGTCGTCGACGGCGCGCTGCTGCGCATCGGCGCGGTGATCTGGGTCGAGCGCGACGGCCAGAAGGCGATCGTGATCGGCAAGGGCGGCGCGCGCCTGCGCGAAGTCGGGGCCAAGGCGCGGGTGCAGATGGAGCATCTGTTCGGCTCCAAGGTGTTCCTGGAAACCTGGGTGCGCGTGCGCGAAGGCTGGTCGGACGACGAAGCCGCGCTGCGCTCTCTTGGGTACCATGACTGAAACGGCGGCAGGCGCGGCGGCGCGATATCGATCCGCCGTGCTGGCGCTGTTGCTCGCGCTGCCATGCCTGACGCCGGCCTTGGCGAACATGGGCAAACCCTGGCAGGACGCGCGGGTGAGCGCCGAGCCGCAGGGCTTCTATACCGTGCGGATCGTCAGCGAAAACCTGCACATCGACTTGAGCGGTCTGTCCGACAGCTCGTCCGAGGCGAAGGTCTTCGTCGATTATTGGCTCGACAACCCAGGCCCGGCGATCCGCCTGCGGCCGGTGTTCGCCACCGGCGCGCCCGATGTCAGTCAATTCGAGGCGACGCTCGACGGTCGCGCGATCACGGCGCGGCCTTTGGATCTGCCGGTGTTGCCGCGCAGCTGGCAACCGCCCGAAACCACGCCTTCGCTGACCGGCGAACGACCGTTGTCTTACGAGGTTCAGGAGCCTTCGAGCCTGGCCCTGGATTTCGTGTTGCCGCCGGGACGCCACCAGTTCCGCGTGAGTTACCGCGCCGATGCGATGCAGCGCAAGGGCGATGGCCCGACCCTGCTGTACCAGTTCGCCTATGTGTTGGCGCCGGCGCGCAGTTGGGCCGGTTTCGACAACCTGCATCTGACGGTCAGCGTCCCCGATGGATGGCGGATCAAGACCTCGCTGTCCTTGAACGACAAGGACGTGCGGCACGCCGATACATCCCGCGACACCTACCACGGCCGTTATCCGGGCTTGCCTGCCGATGCCATCGCGATCACCACCCAGGCTCCGCCGGGCCTCGTCTACCGCGTGCTCACGGTGGCGAGCGTGTCGTGCCTGATCGTGGTGGTGCTGGTCGGAGGCGTGGCATGCGCGTTGATCGGCGGCGCGATCGCGCGGCGATTGCGTCGCGACGGCAAGCAGCGGCGCTACCGCGTATGGCCGTATGCCTTGGCGACGGGTCTGGCGTGGGGCGTGGCGACGCTATGCGCCGGGCTGGCGATGATCTACGGCCCGGACTATTTCCTGCCGGCCGGGCAGGCGTATCGCTACGGGTACGGACAGGCGTTGGGCAGCTTGGCGATTTGCGCGCTGTCGCTGTTCTTGATCGGGATCGGCTGGCTGGTGACGCGGATGACCGCGATGCGGCATCTGCGCGATGTCGGCACCGATGGCGCTTGAACGCATGCGTTTGCATCATCGCGGCGCCATGGCGCGGGTCTCGCGCGAGCAGCTTCTGAGCTAGTGTGAGCGCATGCGTCTGACCGCCGAATCCGCCTACGTCCTGCACACGCGCCCGTGGCGCGAAACCAGCTTGCTGGTCGAAGTGCTGAGCGAGCGCCAGGGCCGGGTCGGCCTGATCGCGCGCGGCGTGCAAGGACCCAAGCGGCAGGTGTTGCGCGCGGCCCTGCAACCGTTCCAGCACATCCGCTTCGACGCGTTGCTGCGCGGCGAGCTGGCGCGATTGATTTCGGCCGAAGCGCTGGACGCGGCGCCGCGTCTGGACGGCGAAACCTCGCTAGCCGGTTTCTACATCAACGAACTGCTGCTGCGCCTGGTGCCGCGCGGCGATCCGCTGCCGGAGCTGTACGATCTCTACGCCCGCACCCGCGCGCAACTGCGCGGCGGGCAACTCGCGTGGAGCCTGCGTTGCTTCGAGCGCGATCTGCTCGACGCGCTGGGTTCGGGCTTCGACTGGAGCGTCGACGCCGACGGCGTGGCGATCGATCCGGCCGCGCGTTACCGCCTCGATCCGGAGCAGGGGCCACGTCGTTTGCTCAGCGATCGCGGCCATGGCGAGCGCAGCGCGGCGGCGACCGGGCGCGCCTTGCTCGCGCTGACCGGCGACACCGCGCCGGACCCGTCGGACCTGCCCGGATTACGCCATGCGATGCGCGCGGTGCTGAGCCATCACCTCGGCCCGCGCGGACTGAAATCCTGGGAAATGCTGGCCGAACTGGCGCGCGTCGCGCCCAAGCGCGAAGCCGCGGATTCGGAGCCAGATTCATCTGCCGACAGCGATCGCTGAGGTCACTGCATCGAGCGTGACTTCACGCTCGATGCGAACGTTGTAGCCGCAATCGATCAAGCCGCGTCAGCCCGCTGTAGGAGCGGCGCAAGCCGCGACCGCGAACTCCCCGATACCGCGATCCCATCGGCTCCTACCCGCAACCGGCGATCGAAGCGAAGCGGTACAAGACGTCACGCCCACCGCCGCGAAAAACTCAACCCGTCTGCTCAACCGTATCCAACGCCACCTGATCGAACCGCTGCAACAGCACGCTCGAATCCGGCTGCGCCTGCAAGGCCTGCACCGCCTGGGCCAGACGCGCGGCGCCGACGAAGCCGCAGCTCGCGCGCAGCTTGTGCAGCTCTCCGCGCAACGCTTCGAGATTGCCGATCTGGGCCGCGGCGCAGATCGAACGCCGCGCGTTGGGCAGTTCCTGGGTGAACAAACCACGCAAGGTGGCGATGTGGACCCGGTTGCCGTTGAGCGCGCGCGCGGCGATATCGTCGTCCCATATCGGCGCTTCTTCCTGCACTGCCGCCGCCGACGATGCGGGCGCATCGTGTTCGGGCAGGCCGAGCAGGCGCCGGATCGCGCAACGCACCGCCGCGGCGGGCAAGGGCTTCACCAGCACGTCGGAGAAGCCCGAGGCGATCAGACGGTTGCGTATTTCGCTCTCGCCGGTCGCGGTGTGCGCCAGCGCCGGGGTCGCCGGATGCAGCCGGCGCAGGCGTTCGAGCAGATCGATGCCGCTGCCGTCGGGCAGATGCGCATCGAACAGCCATAACTGGTAATCCTGGGCATTGCCCAGCGCCATCGCCGCGGCCAGGGTGTCGGCGCCGTCGACTTCGGCCGGCATCGCCTCGACCGCCGCGGTCAGAAAGGCTCGGCTGGTCGGATCGTCCTCGACCAGCAATACGCGTGGGACCTGTGGATTCTTCATTGCCGGTTCGCTTCCGCCCGCTATCCTGCTTCCATGCCGCGGACCATGTTACGCCTCCTGATGCTGTTGTCGCTGCCCGCCTTGTGGGCGGCGCCGACCCATGCTGAAGCGTACACACTGAACGCCAGGATTCAGCGCGTCGCGACCGCGGTGGTGACGCTGGAGCAGGTCAAGGTGCGCCTGTCCTGGCCCGCGCGGGCCGAGCACGGCGAACTGGAATTGCAGGCCGGGCACATCCAGGCGCCGGACCTGGGCTACCGCTTCCGCGACGTGGTCTGGCGTTGCCCGCTGCGGCGCGATGGCCGCGGCGGTTGGCGCTGCGACGGCGAACTGCGCGGCGCCGGCGGCAAGCCCTTGCGGCTGGCGCTCGACCTCGGCGTGGCCAGCACCGATCTGCGCTTGAGCCAGGGCGCCGCCGCGCTGGCCTTGCAACGCGCGGCCGCCAGCCCCGACCTGACCCGGATCGACCTGACCCGCGTGCCGCTGGTCTGGGCGCAGGCGCTGGTCGCGCAGGCGTGGCCGGCCGGACGGATTAAGGCCGGCACGCTCGACGGCCGGCTCGACATCGCCGCGCCGCAGCACAAACCGCTGAGCATCAGCGGTCCGCTGCGCCTGCAGGGCGGCGCGCTCGACACCCCCGACGGATTGATCGCCGCCGAGAACCTCGGCGCGCAGCTGAACCTTTCAGCTCAGCTCGACCGCACCGACACGGTCGCGATCGACGGACAGTTGCGGGGCGGCGAACTGCTGTTCGGCAACGCCTACGTTTCGTTGCACAAGCGCGCGGTCGACTTGCGTGTGCAGGCTGAGCAGCGTGAAGGCGAGGGCTGGCGCCTGCCGCGATTGTTGTGGCGCGACGACGGCATCCTCGCGCTCGAAGGCAGCGCCGCGTTGACGCCCGAAGCGAGTCTGGCCGCGCTCGATCTGGACCTGCGCAGCGCCGACCTCGCGCCATTGCGCGACGGCTATCTGTCGGGTTTTCTCGGCTTGGCCGGGCTGGGACAGTTGGAGCTTTCCGGCGCGGCGCAGGCGCGCGTGCGCATGAGCGGCGAGGAATTGCAGTTGGCCGAAGCCAGCTTGCGGAAGGTATCGATGAAGGACCCGCAGGGCCGGTTCCGTTTCGATGCTCTCGATGGCCAGGTGCGCTATTCGGCCGATGCGCCGGTCGCCAGCGAACTGGGTTGGCGCGGCGGCGCGCTGTACGGCCTGGAATTCGGCGCGGCGACCTTGCCGTTCTCCAGCGGCGACGGCGAACTGCGGCTGCTGCGCGCGGTGAGTTTCCCGATGCTCGGCGGCCGCGCCGGTTTCGATGGGCTGCGGTTGCGCCCGCCGGCGGGCGGCAAGGGCCTGGACGTGCGCTTCGGCCTCAATCTCGACCGGCTCGACGTGAGCCAGTTGGCCAAGGCGCTGGACTGGCCGGCGTTCACCGGCGAACTCAGCGGGCGCATTCCGCAGGCGCATTACGCCGACGATCGGCTCGAACTCGACGGCGGCCTGACCATGCAGTTGTTCGGCGGCACCGTGGCGGTGTCGTCGCTGGCGATGGAGCGTCCGTTCGGGGTCGCGCCGACCCTGAGTTCGGATCTGGCGCTGGACAATCTCGATCTGGAATCGCTGACCGGCGTGTTCGGTTTCGGCAGCATCACCGGGCGCTTGTTCGGACGCATCGATCAGGTGCGCCTGGTCGACTGGCAGCCGACCGCGTTCGATGCCGAACTGCACACGCGCAAGACCCCGGGCGTGCGCCAGCGGATCAGCCAGCGCGCCGTGCAGGACCTGTCCAGCGTCGGCGATTCGTCCTTCGTCGGCAGCCTGCAGGATCGGCTGATCGGGTTTTTCGACGACTTCGGCTACGCCCGCATCGGCATCGCCTGCCGCCTGGCCGACGAGGTCTGCCACATGGACGGTCTGGGCCCGGCCAAGGCCGCGCCCGACGGCAGCCGCGGCTTCACCATCGTGCAAGGCGCGGGCGTGCCGCACCTGGACGTGGTCGGCTACAACCGCCGGGTCGACTGGGCGACCTTGCTCGAGCGCATGGAGGCGGTCAGCAAGGGCGAGGTCAAGCCGGTGGTTCAATAGCCTTGTCGTTCAACAGCGCCGTGGTTCAATAGGCGCCATGCTTCAATGAACGTCGTTCGCTCAACCCCCGCCCGGACCGGCGGAACCCGCGCGGGACGCGCACAACCAGAAGGATTCGCTCATGCGCCGTTGGATGGGAATACCGGTCGCCGCCGTGATGTTGACGGCGTGCGTGACCATCAATGTCTATTTCCCGGCCGCCGAGGCCAAGGAAGCGGCCAAGGAGTTCGTCGAGAAGGTGATCGGCGATCAAGCCCCCGCGGCGACGCCGCAGGCCCAGCCCAGCGACGGCGGCAAGCCCGGCGGCAGTGCTTCGAACCAGCGCCCGGGCCTGGAGTGGGGCCAATTGGCCAGCCGCATCGACTGGCTGTCGCTGGCCGGCATCGGCAGCGCCCACGCGCAGTCGCCGGACATCTCGATCAAGACCCCGGCGATCCAGGCGATCCAGTCGCGCATGGCGCAGCGATTCGACAGTCAGCTGCGCGCGCACTTCGATTCCGGCGCGCTCGGCTTCGCCAGCAACGGCACGGTCGCGGTGCGCGACGCCTCGAAGATCCCGCTGTCCGACCGGGTCGGCGTCAACCAGGCCGTGGCCGACCAGGGCCGCGATTCGGCCGCGGTCTACCGCGAGATCGCGGTCGCCAACAACCACCCCGAGTGGGAAGGGCAAATCCGCCAGGTGTTCGCGCGCCAGTGGGTCGACAGCGCCAAGGGCGGCTGGTGGTATCAGGATGCGGGTGGTGGTTGGAAGCAGAAGTGAGTAGCCGGGATTAGGGATTCGGGATTAGGGATTGGCAAGAGCAAAAGCCCGCGCAAGCGGGCTTTTGCGTTCCTGACGCCCGGGTGCGGGATCGCTATGCAGCCAGCCCGCCGCGGCGGTTTTTTAGCCCTTGCCAATCCCGAATCCCCAATCCCCAATCCCGGCCATGCCACAATGCGCCCCCTTTGATTCCTGCCAGCAGCTGTGGCCCGCATCGATCAAACTCCCTTCGAGGCCGCCATCACCGGCCTCACTCACGACGGCCGTGGCGTCGCCCGGCGCGCGGACGGCAAGGCGGTGTTCGTCGCCGGCGCGCTGCCCGGCGAACGGGTCATGGTCAAGCAGACCTCGCGTTCGCGCAGCTTCGATGAAGCGGTGACGCTGGAAGTGCTCGAAGCCGCGGCCGATCGCGTCGCCCCGCGTTGCGCGCATTTCGGCGTGTGCGGCGGCTGCGCGCTGCAGCACATGGCCGAGGATCGGCAGATCCTGGCCAAGCAGAACGTGCTGATGGAAAACTTCGAACGCATCGGCCATGTCACGCCCGAGCGGATCCTGCCGGCGCTGACCGATTCGGCCTGGGGTTATCGCCGCAAGGGCCGGTTCTCGGTGCGCCGGGTCGAGAAGAAGGACAAGACCCTGGTCGGGTTCCGCGAAACCGATCCGCGCTTCGTCGCCGAGATCGCGCGCTGCGAAACCGTGATCCCCGAAATCGGCGATGCGATCGGCGCGCTCGCGCGACTGATCGACAGCCTGCAGGCACGCCGCGAAATCCCGCAGGTCGAATTCATCGGCGGCGACCGCATGCACGGCGACAACGCGCACTGCGGCATCGCCTTGACCTTCCGTCATCTGTCGCCGTTGTCGCAGTCCGATCGCGACGCGATCGTCGCGTTCGCCCAGCAGCACGAGTTCGCAGTGTTCCTGCAGCCCGGCGGAATCGAGAGCGTGCATCCGCTGTGGCCGGCCGATCCGCGGCTCGCGTTCACCCTGCCGCAGTGGAATCTGGAACTGAAGTTCCGACCGCTCGATTTCATCCAGGTCAACGCCGGCCTCAACGGCCACATGATCCAGCACGCGATCGACCTGCTGCAGCCCCAGCCGGAGGACCGGGTGCTCGACCTGTTCGCCGGCCTGGGCAATTTCACCTTGCCGCTGGCGCGCAGCGTGCGCGAAGTGGTCGGCGTGGAAGGCGAGGCCGGGCTGGTCCAGCGCGCGCGCGAGAACGCCGAGCACAACGGCTTGAGCAATGCGAAGTTCTACGCCGCCGATCTGGCCAAGGACCTCAGCGGCGAGCCGTGGATGCGCGAAGGCTTCGACCGCCTGTTGCTCGATCCGCCGCGTTCGGGCGCCGATTTCGTCCTGACCCAACTGCCGCTCAAGCAGTTCAAGCGCATTGTCTACGTGAGCTGCCATCCCGCGTCGCTGGCGCGCGATGCGGGCTATCTGGTGCGCGAAAAGGGCTGGAAATTGCGCGCGGCGGGGGTGATGGACATGTTTCCGCATACCGCGCATGTGGAATCGATTGCGATGTTCGAGCGCTGAGCGGGCTGTAGTACGGCGGCGCTTGCTTGGCGCGGGGTAGCGGTGGTGCTGCGGTCTTGCTCGGTTTCGCCGTAGTCGTTGGTTCGCGGTCGCAGCTCGCGCAGCTCCTACAGGGGGTAGCCGTTGCCAGCGCGGCGATCGTTTCGATTCCGACTGTAGGAGCTGCGCGAGCTGCGACCGCGAACTCGCACAACACGTCGCAACTCACGGATTCCGAATGACACCGCGCGGTCGACCCACACCGCGTCGCCCCCCCCCCGCGACTCAACGCTCCAACAACGACCACGCGCTTCCATTCAATTGAAACCGCTGTTGCGCCGAAGGCTCGCTGCCATCAGGCAAGCGCAGCCGCACCTCGCATTCCACCGCGCCGCTGTCGTCATCGAGCTCGCACGAATTCATCGCGCTTATCGTCGCTTCGGCGGCGGCGCGCGCGAATTCGGCCTTGCGCGCGGGATCTTGCTGGCGCGCGCCTTCTTCGCCCAGGCGTTGCCGGATCAGGCCTTGCGCTTCGGCCAGGCTCGGCGCCGGTATCGCGGCGTCGACGCTGTTCGCCAGGGTCCAGGTCGCGCTGTCGTGGCCGAACCGATACGCCTGATAGCCGCGACGCATGCCCGCATCGACACTCACGATGCAGGCGACGAAGTCGGCATCGACGCGCTGGCAGCCTTGCACAGCATCGATCTTCATCGCCGCGAGCAGCGAGGCCGAGACCGGCGACGGCGTTGCGGATTTCGCGCGGATGTCGGCCTCCAGCGCGCGCCGATAGGCCGCGTTGGCCTGGGCGACATCGGGCATCGCGTCGGCGGCGAACGCGGCGCCGGCCGCGCCGAGCAATGCGACGGCCAACGGAAACAACACTGCGGAAACCGGACGCTTCATGGCGGCCTTGCCGATTCGGCGAATTCGCGCGCGCTGCGCGGGGCGCGCATTCTACAGGCGCGACCGCGTCGGGCGGCTGGGTCATAATGGCGCATGGGCATCGAAATCGAACGCAAATTCCTGGTCGTCGGCGACGGTTGGCGCGCGCAGGCGCACAAGGTCGTGCCGATGGCGCAGGGCTATCTCAACGATCTGGCGGCGATGGACGCGGGCGGCGACGGCCGCGCGGCGATGAAGGCGTCGGTGCGCGTGCGCATCGCCGGCGACGAGGCCTTTCTCAATCTGAAATCGCGCGAGCTCGGCCACACCCGCCAGGAATTCGACTACCCGATCCCGGTCGCGGATGCGCGCGATCTGCTCGCACTCAGCGTCGGCGGCTTGGTCGACAAGCGCCGGCATTACGTCGAGTACCAGGGGCATCTGTGGGAAGTCGACGAATTCCTCGGCGACAACGCCGGACTGGTCGTGGCCGAGATCGAACTGGCCAGCGCCGACAGCGAATTCGCCCGGCCCGACTGGGCCGGCGCCGAGGTCACCGACGCGGTGCGTTACTACAACCTGGCGCTGGCGACCCGGCCGTATGCGCAATGGAGCCAGGCCGAGCGCGACGGCACGGTTTGACGGCGTTGGCGTGGCCGCGAGGTCGGCGCGGGCAGGTTTCCGCCGCCGCGAAAGTTTTCCGATCGGGTGCGTTCACGTTCAGCGCCGCCGAGCCGAGAACGCCGGGGTAGAAACACTCCCGCGAAGATTTCACCCTGCGCGCGGCGCCCTCGGGCCGCGACGGCGCCGGAACCGGCGCTTGCGGCCGCCCGGGCCGGGCAGGGTGCCCCCGCCGCGGCATCTGCGCGACAATGCACCCCGCGCATACCGCGCTGTTTCTCCCTCAGGAGTTTCGCATGCTCGTGATCGGCGTCGCCGGTACCGAACTCACCGCGCAGGAACGCGACTGGCTGCAGCACGATGCCTGCGCCGGCGTGATCCTGTTCAGCCGCAACTTCGCGTCCAAGGCCCAGGTCGCCGAACTGTCGGCCGCGATCCGCGCCGCCGCGCCGCGTCCGCAGTTGATCTGCGTCGACCAGGAAGGCGGGCGCGTGCAGCGCTTTCGCGAGGGCTACAGCGCCCTGCCGCCGCTGGAGGTGTTCGGCAAGCAGTACGCGCACGACCCCGCCGGCGCGCTCAAGCTGGCCGAGGAACACGCGCAGCTGATGGCCGCCGAAGTGCAGGCCAGCGGCGTCGACCTGAGCTTCGCGCCGGTGGTCGACCTGGGCCGCGGCAATCTGGCGATCGGCAACCGCGCCTTCGATCCCGATCCGCAGGTCGTCGCCGAGTTCACCCGCGCCTACGTGCGCGGCATGCACGCGCGCGGCATGGCCGCGACGATCAAGCATTTCCCCGGTCACGGCTCGGTCCTGGCCGACACCCACTTCAACGACGCGGTCGACCCGCGCACGCTCGAGGAGTTGCGCGCGACCGACCTGATCCCGTTCGTCGCCGGCATCGAAGCCAGGGCCGACGCGGTGATGATGGCGCACGTGTCGTACCCGGCGGTCGCGCCGGAACCGGCCGGTTATTCGCGGCGCTGGATCGAAGAAATCCTGCGCAATGAGATGGGTTTCCGCGGCGTGGTCTTCAGCGACGACATCGGCATGGCCGCGGCGTTCTCGGTCGGCGGGATCAAGGCGCGCATCGATGCGCACCTGGATGCCGGCTGCGACGTCGTGCTGGTCTGTCATCCGCAATTGGTAGAAGAGTCGCTGGCCGCGGTCGAAGGCCGCCGCCTCAACACCGCCGCGCTGCTGGGCCTGATCGGCCGCGGCGCGATGGGCTGGGACGGCCTGATCGCCGACAGCCATTACGGCGAAACCCGCACCCGTCTGGAAGGATTGGCTTGATGAACGTGAAACACGAGTCCGGGCACGACCTGGCCCAGGCGCTGGAAAACGCCGACCTGATCTTCGATCGGCGCACCCTGGAGCGCGAGATCGCGCGCATGGCGGTGAAGATCCGCAGCGACTACGCCGGCAGCCGTCCGGTCTACCTGACGATCATGCACGGCGGCATGCCGTTCGCCGCGCAACTGGCGATGGAACTGGGCGAGCGCGGCCTGGACCTGGAATTCGATTACCTGCACGCCACCCGCTACCGCGGCGCGACCACCGGCGCCGACCTGGTCTGGAAACATCGCCCGGCGACCCCGCTGCGCGGCCGTCGCGTGCTGCTGGCCGACGACATCCTCGACGAAGGCCACACCCTGCACGGCATCCGCGAATGGTGCCGCGAACAAGGCGCGGTCGAAGTGCGCATCGCCGCGCTCGCGGTCAAGGCCCACGACCGCTGCGTCGAAGGCGTATGCGCCGACTACATCGGCGTGGAAGTCCCCGACCGCTACGTATTCGGCTACGGCATGGACTACCACGAGCAAGGCCGCAATCTGCCTGCGATCTACGCCTTGAAGTGAGATCGGAGCGAGGCGCGGCAATCAGCGAGCCGAATCGCACGAAGCATCGATAAGCCCAAATCACCCCGCGCACCCACTATTTCCTCACTCCTCTCAACTCATTCCTGCTTCCACTCCTCCGGACCCCGCAATGACCCAACCCATCGACCTCGCCCTGATAGGCGGCACCGGCCTGTACCGCATCGCCGAACTGCAGGACGTGGAATCGCATCAGCCGGTCACGCGCTACGGCGCGCCGTCGGGTCCGGTGCGGATCGGCACCCTGGGCGGACGCCGGGTGGCGTTTCTGGCGCGTCACGGCGAAGGCCATTCCTTGCCGCCGCACCAGATCAACTACCGCGCCAACCTCGCCGCGTTGCAGGCGCTGGGCGCGCAACGTGTGCTCGCGCTCAATACGGTCGGCGGCATCACCGAACGGTTCGGCCCGCGCGTGCTCGGCTGTCCGGATCAGTTGATCGATTACACCTGGGGCCGTATCTCCACCTTGTGCGAGGAGCCCGGCACCGAGGTGCTGCATGTCGACTTCGGCGAGCCCTATACGCGCGCGTTGCGCGCCGACGTGATCGCCGCGGCGGCGAGCGCGGGCGTGAGCCTGGTCGACGGCGGCTGCTACGGCGCCACCCAGGGTCCGCGCCTGGAAACCCGCGCCGAGATCGCGCGCATGCGTCGCGACGGCTGCGATCTGGTCGGCATGACCGGCATGCCCGAAGCCGGGCTGGCGCGCGAATTCGGCCTGGATTACGCCTGTCTGGCGATCGTCGCCAACTGGGCCGCGGGCGCCGGTCCGGACCCGGACGAAGTGATCACCCTGCAGGACGTGCTCGACAACGTGGCCGTGGCGTCCGCGGGTCTGCCGGCCTTGCTGGTCGCCGTGCTCGACCGCCTCGGCGCTTCGGTGACCTCAGTCGCATAACTGCGATTCGGGTGCATCCGGCGTGGCCGGATATCGCCTCAAAACACGTGCTGGATGTTGTCACGCTGAGCCGTTGTCATCTTGCGGCACAGTTTGCATACTCGGTAGTGCGTCTCGCGCCACATCCGGCGGCGACGCACGTCAACGCATCCAGCATGAGGTCAATAAGGATATGCAGTACGGCACCGTGAAGTGGTTCAACGACGCCAAGGGCTTCGGTTTTATTTCTCCCGAAGATGGCAGCGCGGATGTATTCGTGCATTTCTCCGCGATCAACGCAAAGGGTTTCCGCAGCTTGCAGGAAGGCCAGCGTGTCAGCTATCAGCTGACCCAGGGACCGAAGGGCGCGCAGGCGTCCGAAGTGGCTCCGGTGGTTTGATTCGCCTTTGCCCGTGAGGGCAATGTCTGGCCGAATCGCATCGGACAGTTTCCAAGGCTCCGCTTCTGGCGGGGCCTTTTTTCTTTTTGGGATGGTGGCGCTGGGGTGGGTTGGTCGTGCGCGATCGCGACGCAGGCTTGCCGCGGTGCAACAGGGCGCGCTCGCTGGACGGGTTGTGTCCGAACGGTCGGTGTTTGAAGCGCGCCCACGTAAAACGTTGGTGTCGTGCGGCGACAAGATCAGTCGGCAACACGGACGCATCGCATCCTCCAATACCGTCATCCCCGCGCAGGCGGGGAGCCAGGGCTTCACCGCGGCATGACGCTGAAGTCTCTGGATCCCCGCCTGCGCGGGGATGACGAGCAAAGGCGAATGCGTGATGCCGTGATTGCAGTGCGGCAGTGCGGCAGAGCGCTACAGAGCGACAGGCCGACAGAGCGACAGAGCGACAGGGCGAGAGGGCGAGAGGGCGACAGGGCGAGAGGGCGACTGTGCGAAGTTGCATGGCGGCGGTTCCCTCGGAACATGCAGCCGCCGTAGCGACACGGCGATCCGAGGCTGCGCCGCGATCCAGGGCCACGCAGCCGCCCGACGCAAGGCAACCCGAGGCAGCGCGACAACCCGCGCGCATTGCATCCCTCATCACCGTCATCCCCGCGAACGCGGGGATCCAGCGACTTCAGCCTCATGTCGCGATCGAGCCCGGGACGCCGACCTTCGCGACGAACGCCAGCGACGGCGCACCCGCCGCGGAATCACTAGAATCGCGGCAAAGCCCCCACGGAGAGTCACCCTCATGGACACGCTGCCCCCGTTCGCCACCCATCGGGTCGAGAATCAGCCGCCGCCGTTCGCGCCGCGCGATCTGTGGCGCGACGACCTCGTCCTGCGCGACGCGGTCGCGCGCGAAGGCGGCGCGGGCTTCGCCGAAAATCTCGCCGCGTACGGCGCGCTCGCCGGCGGCGACCTCTACGAACTGAGCTTCGACGCGCATCGCGACAAACCGCGGCTGCGCAACTTCGATGCCTACGGCCATCGCATCGACCGGGTCGAATTCCACCCGAACTACCACGCGATCATGGGCCACGCGATCGGCTACGGCGTCGCCGGCCTGTCCTGGCACGACCCGCGCCCCGGTTCGCAGGTCGCGCGCGCGGCGCTGAGTTATCTGCACCACCAGGTCGAACCGGGCACCAGTTGCCCGCTGACCATGACCCACGCCAGCGTACCGGTGCTGCGGCACGCGCCGGCGCTGCACGAGTGGATGCGCAAGGCCGCCGCGCCGCACTACGACGGCCGCGATGTCGGCCATGGCGACAAGGCCGGATTGACCCTCGGCATGGGCATGACCGAGAAGCAGGGCGGCTCGGACGTGCGTTCCAACCAGACCGTCGCCACGCCGATCGGCAACGACGAATACGAACTGGTCGGCCACAAGTGGTTCTTCTCCGCGCCGATGTCCGACGGCTTCCTGGTACTGGCGCAGGCGCCGGGCGGACTGAGCTGTTTCCTGATGCCGCGCTGGCATCCGCACGGCGGCAAGAACGCGATGCGGCTGATGCGGCTCAAGGACAAGCTCGGCGACTGGTCCAACGCCTCGTCGGAAGTGGAATTCCTCGGCGCCTGGGCGCAGCGCATCGGCGAGGAAGGACGCGGCGTGGCGACGATCATCGAGATGGTGATGCTGACCCGCCTGGACTGCATGCTCGGTTCGGCCGGCGAGATGCGCATGGCCCTGGCGCAGGCGCTGCATCACGCGCGCCATCGGCGCAGTTTCGGCAAGCCGCTGATCGAGCATGCGCTGATGCGCAACGTGATCGCCGACCTGGCGATCGAATCCGAGGCCGCCACCGCGCTGGCGATCCGCGTCGCCGGCGCGATCGATCGCGCGCCGTCGTCGGCGCACGATGCCGCGTTCGCGCGCATCGCCACCGCGATCGGCAAGTTCTGGATCTGCAAGCGCGCGGCGGCGTTCGTCAACGAAGCGCAGGAATGCCTGGGCGGCGCGGGTTATGTCGAGGAATCGATCCTGCCGCGCCTGTACCGGCAGGCGCCGCTGAATTCGATCTGGGAAGGCAGCGGCAACATCCAATGCCTGGACGTGCTGCGCGCGCTCGGCCGCGAACCCGAGGCCGGACGCGCGCTGTTGCTCGAACTGGACCGCGCGCGCGGCCGCGACGATGCGCTGGATGCGCGCATCGACGAACTGGCGCCGATGCTGACCGGCGCGGCGGCTTTGCACGAGGCGCAGATGCGCGCCTTTGTCGAACGGCTCGCGCTGGCCTTGCAGGCCGCGCTGCTGTTCGTCGCCGACAGCCCCGCCGCGATCGCGTTCTGCCGCAGCCGGGTCGGTGGCGCGCATGGGCTGGGCTTCGGTACCCTGCCGCACGACTTGGAATTGGACGCGATCGTGGCCAGGAGCCTGCCGGCATGAAAAGGATATCCGCGAGTGTTTTCGCCGCGCTGCTCGCCTGCGCGGCGGCCTGGGCGCCGGCCTGGGCCAGGACCCCGCCGGCGATGGCGCCGGCCGCGCAACGCGCCGACCGCATCGTGGTCGACAAGGCGAAGCGGCGCATGCAGCTGTTCCACAGCAACATGGTGATCCGCACCTATTCGATCCTGCTCGGCGACGCGCCGAGCGGGCACAAGCGCCAGCAGGGCGACGAACGCACGCCCGAAGGCGATTACCGCATCAGCGGGCGCAATCAGAACAGCCGCTTCCATCTGTCGTTGCGGGTGTCGTACCCGAACGACGCCGATCGCAAGCAGGCGCGCGCGCGCGGGGTCGACCCGGGCGGCGACATCATGATCCACGGCGGCACCCCGGCCGGATACCGGCGCGACTGGACCGACGGCTGCATCGCGCTGACCAACGCGCAGATTGAGGAAGTGTGGAGCCTGGTGCCGACCGGGACGCCGATCCGGATCAATCCCTGAGCCGCCGCGCCAGCACCGTCGCATATCAGCGGTTGCGATGGCGGCTTGCTAGGCTGCTCGTGTCCGCGACGGCGGCGGGGTGCGGCGACGCACCGCGAAGGGGCCAGCCGCGCGGACGCTATGTTGTCGTGTGCTCATCGGTGAAAACCCACTGACAAGGAAGACAGACTCATGAAGAAGATCCGCCTCGCTCCCGCGCTGTTGTCGCTGGCCCTGGTGCTGCTGAGCTTCAGCGCCTCGGCCTTCATCGTCCAGGACAAGGACGGCACCTGGCTCGACTGCAACTGGGTCACCAATTCGGCCGGCGAATCCAGGCTGCAATGCGAGCCGCTGGTGTCGCAGCCGCCGGATACGGATCCCTGATCCTCGCTTCAATCGCAACGCGCGGCCGGGGCAACCCCGGCCGCTTCGGATCGACTCGCGAATGCGACGACGAATCGCGCCAGCGCGCGTCGTCATCGGCGAACGATGCTTTCGCGGCAGCGACGCCGACCGCCGATGAACCTTCCATCAGACCTTGATCCCCACCTTCATTACGGAGCGCGACGAATGGGCATGACATGGAGCGCGACCGCGGTCGACGCGGAACGCACGGCCGCGTTGTTGCGGGCGCCGGGGCAAATCGGCGAGGCCCTGTACGCGGACTACGACGCGGACGAGGCAGCCGGGCGCATCGCATACCTGGACAAGGCCTGGCATGCGATTCATTTCGTCCTCAACCGGTCGGCCTGGGAAGGCGAGCCGCCGTGGAACTGGGCGATCTTCGGCGGCGAGCCGGTTTCGGACGATCCGGACGAAGACGCGCCGCGGCATATACCGGCCGATCAGGTCGGTCAGATCGCCGCCGCGCTGGCCAGCTTGCCGGCGGAGGAGTTCGCCCGCCGCTACGATGCGCAGGCGCTGGCGGACGCGGACATCTATCCCGAGGTGATCTGGCTGCGCGACGGCGACGAGGCCAAGGATTATGTGGTCTCGCATTACGCCGTGCTGACCGCGTTCTATGCCGATGCGGCCGCGCGCGGCGACAGCGTGTTCACTTCGATCGGTTGAGGTCGGTCGATCGGACCGCTACGCGCTTGCGACGGTCAGCGCAGGCGCTCGGCATAACCGTCGCGAACGTGGCGGTTGATGTAGGTGTTCAACCCGCGGCCGCCGCGCGCCAATTCGTGCATGCGCGCGATCGCCTCGGCGCCGGCGCTGTCGGCGGTATACAGATACACCGAGCCGTCGCCGAACTCGACCGCGATCGCCCGCGGTCCGATTGCGTAACCGCGTACGCCCGAGTCGCCGCTGAGATTGAGATAAGGCTGGATTAACGCGTCGTTATGCATGAACTCGCCGATCGCCGGCCGAGCGCGCACGAGCGCGGCTGCCGGTCGTCGCCTGTGCGGGGCAGGGTGATCCATCCTGGCCCGGATGGGTGTAAGGTCGGGTGAGGCGGCCATGGCGGCCGCTACGGGAGGTGCAACCATGCGTGGTTCGCGTAAATCCCAGGCCCTGGCGCTGATCGCGCTGGCCGCGATTCCGCCGCCGGTGCACGGCGCGGATTTTTCCCTGGCCTTGTTCTGGCTTGGCCGTGGCGCCGTCGTCGTCGTCGTGTGCTTGCTGACGGTGTGGCTGTTGAGCGAGTTCAAGGGCGCACAGTCGGGTCGCATGCATAGCGGGCCGTAGTCGTAGCGCGCGATCGTCCGGCTCCGATTCTCCGTATCGCACGCGCGCCACATCGCGCGCATTCGTCCGGTTTGCATGTCGCGTCGATCCGGCATTAACTGTCGCGACCGCGGGCACGACGTCGGCGGCTAACCGCCACGGCTCTTCATGTCCGAACCCTCCAGCACGGCCTGCCTGCGAATCTGGGGCGATACGTTGATTCCGGACGAAGTGAGCCTGCTCCTGGGTGCGCAACCCACGCATGCCAGAATCAAAGGTCAAGTCACCGACGGCAAACCGCCCGGCCGGCAATATGTGGCCAAGACCGGTACTTGGCATTTCAACGCATCGCTACGTTCTCCTAGCGATCTCGATGCGCAGGTCAGCGAGATTTTCGCCGCCCTCAGTCACGATGCGCAGGTCTGGGAACAATTAAGGCTGCGTTTCGAACTGGATCTGTTCTGCGGTGTGTTCATGGTGGAAAGCAGTCACGGTATCGGGCTGTGCTCGGAGAATCTGCGACTGCTCGGTGAGCGTCGCATCTCGATAGAGTGCTGTGTCTACGCACCTTGCAACGAGGACTGACGATTAACTTTCAGCCGATCTTGAAAATGCATCGTTGATCGGCACTGGTTGCTCACGTCCGCCAGCAGGTCGATGAAAAAAATTTTCGTCGTAATGCGGCACCGATGCGAACGATCGCGGTAATGCCGTGGATTGATGGCGTGAAGATCATCCTGTCGCTGCCTGCCGCGTCGCCTTCATCCACTGGACCCATGATGCCCGCACTCGAAAAAACCAAGGCGACTTTGCGCATTCACGGCGACGATCTGATCCCGGAGGAGGTCAGCCGCTTGCTCGGCGCGCAACCGGACAGCGCGCAGACCCGCGGCGAGATCCTGATCGGCAAGGTCAGCGGTGACGGTCGCGTCGCGCGGACCGGTAGATGGTCCCTGCAAGCGCAGGACCGCTCGCCCGGCGATCTGGATGCGCAGATCGACGATATCTTCGCCGGGTTGAGCGGTGACCCGGCGGTGTGGGCGCAATTGCAATCGCGCTTCAAGCTGAATATGTTCTGCGGCTTGTTCATGGGCTGCCGCAACGACGGCGAAACGATCAGTCCGGCCAAGCTTCGCCTGCTCGGCGAACGCGGCGTCGAGCTGCAACTGGATATTTACGCACTGGACCCGGATGAGGTATTGCCCGGTAGCGAGTGATATCGCTCGCGCGGCGATGCGTCGCATCGACTTGCCGTGGGCTCGTTCATGCAGACATCCGATGCATGAACGACGCTGCATTGCAGCAAGCGCTTTTGCGATTCACCCAATACGTAGGCGTATTCAAGCGGTGAACGGTTCATGTCCCTATGCCAATGCCATGCCAATGCCGCGTCTTGTGACGTGGCTCGGACTCTGCGTGTGATCGCGCCTTGTGCGAAGACCTTGCGCATGCCGCGCAGTTCTTTTTAGCTGGAACGGCCTCGCGAACACAGTGTGCATCCGGATTGCGCGCGGGTTCGCCGACGAGAGGCCGCCGCCATGCCGCGGCGTCGAGAAGCCGCTCGGCTTCATTCCATCGATCCCATGTCAGATTCCTTCAGGAGTTCTTCGCATGTCCGTATCGAAGTCCAATGCGCGCCGTTTCGTGCGCGCTTCCGTTTTCTGCGTCGCGGCCGCGGTCGCCTCGCTGTCTTCCGGCGCCGCGTTCGCCGCCGATGAAGTGAGCCCGGAGCTGAAGTTCGCGATGCAGCGCGATCTGGGCATTTTCCCGGGCCAGATCGCCCAGTACCTGCAGACCGAAAAGCTCGCGCGCACTCAGGCCTCGGCGATCGAACGCGATCTGGGCAACCAGTTCGCCGGCAGCTGGATCGAGCGCAACGCCGACGGCTCGTTCAAGGTGGTCGCCGCGACCGCGGGCGCGCGCAAGGCCAGCGCGATCGGTGGGGTCGAGCTGCGCAATGTGCGCCACAGCCTCAAGCAGTTGCAGAACTCGATGGCGCAGCTCGACGCCGCGTCCAATGCGCGGGTCAAGGGCATCAGCAAGCCGCTCGACGGCGTGCAGAGCTGGTACGTCGATCCGGTCAGCAACGCGGTGGTGGTGCGGGTCGATCAGGGCGCCAGCGAGCGCGCGGTGGATTTCGTCGCGGTCAGCGGCGCCGACGCCGGCGCGGTGCGGATCGAGGAAGTGCCCGGCACCTTGCAGACTTCGGTCAATGTTCTGGGCGGCATCGAGTACTCGATCAACAACGCCACCTTGTGTTCGGTCGGCTTCTCGGTGACCCGCGGCTCCACCAAGGGCTTCGTCACCGCCGGTCACTGCGGCGGAGTCGGCGCGATCGTGCGCATCGGCGGCACCCAGGTCGGTTCGTTCGCCGCGCGCGTGTTCCCGGGCAACGACCGCGCCTGGGTCAGCGTGGGCAGCACCCACACCCTGCAGGGCGCGGTCAGCAACTACAGCGGCGGCACCATCGCGATCCGCGGCAGCGCCGAAGCCGCGGTCGGCGCGGCGGTGTGCCGTTCCGGCCGCACCACCGGTTATCGCTGCGGCAACATCACCGCCAAGAATGTCACCGCCAACTACGCCGAAGGCGCGGTGCGCGGCCTGACTCAGGGCAATGCCTGCATGGGCCGCGGCGATTCGGGCGGCTCGTGGTTCACCAGCGCCGGCCAGGCGCAGGGCGTGATGTCCGGCGGCAACGTGCAATCGAACGGCAACAACTGCGGCATCCCGGCGTCGCAGCGCAGCAGCCTGTTCGAACGCGTGGGGCCGATCCTGAGCCAGTACGGACTGAGCCTGGTCACCAGCTGATCGTCGCCGCGTTGCTTCATGTGCGATCGCAACGCCCCGCCTCGCGCGGGGCGTTGTTTTTTCCGCGTATCGCTCACGCGCGAAAGCCATTTTGGAAAAAGCATGTGCGCCAGGTGAGTTTTTGGCGTATGCAATGAGTGTGGTGACACTATAAATATGGCTTGTTTCAAGGCTTCAATCGCGATTCGCGCGTTTCGCATCGCGATTGGGCCCCTGTTCTCGTCATCGCATTCGCGATCCTGTGACGGCATCGCGTGTTTGTCGCGGACGCAACGCACGCTGCGCTCTGTCAATGCGAAACCCACCGGCGTTATCTGGCCGCGCCGCTCGACCCGGCGTTGCGCCCTCCTCCGATCGCAGCCGGTTTCGCGGCCATCGTCCATCGCGGCGATGTCGTTACGGTCGTGCGCCGCTGGCGCATCGATCGCATCCGTGTACTCACCCAATGGAGTTTCGTCATGTCCGTATCGAAATCGCGTCTGCGCCTGCACGCCCGCCTGATCGCCTCCGTCGCGCTGTTGTCCGCGGGTGGCGCCATCGCCGCCGACGATGTCAGTCCGATCCTCAAGACCGCCATGCAGCGCGATCTGGGCGTGTCGTCGAGCCAATTGCAGCAGTACCTGCAGACCGAACGGCTGAGCCAGTCGCTGGAAGCGCGCGCCAGGCAGCAACTCGCCTCGAACTTCGCCGGCAGCTGGATCGAACGCAACGACGACGGTTCGTTCAAGGTCGTGGTCGCGACCTCGGGCACGGCCAAGCGCGCCGATCTGACCGGCGCCGAGGTGCGTTATGTGCGTCACAGCCTCAAGCAGCTGCAGCTGATCCAGTCCGCGCTCGATCATCAGGCGAGCACGCGCGTGCTTGGCGTCAGCAAGCTGCTGAGCGGGGTGAATTCGTGGTACGTCGATCCGATCAGCAATGCGGTGGTGGTCTCGGTCGCTCCGGGCGCCGACGAACAGGCGGTCGACATGATCGCGTCGAGCGGCGCCGACACCAGCGCGGTGCGGGTGGTGACCGACGTCGGTACGCCGCAGACCACCGCGGTCGTCCGCGGCGGCATCGAATACCGCATTCCGACCTCGCAGGGCACCTTCGTGTGCTCGGTCGGCTTCCCGGTGAGGCGCGGCACGGTCAACGGTTTCGTCACCGCCGGTCACTGCGGCACCGCCGGCCAGAACGTCAACATCGGCAGCGCCGCGCTCGGCCGCTTCACCGCGTCGAACTTCCCCGGCACCGATCGCGCCTGGGTCACGGTCAACTCCACCCACACCCTGGCCGGCAACGTCAGCAACTACGCCGGCGGCACGGTCGCGGTGAAGGGCAGCACCGAAGCGGCGGTCGGCGCGGCGCTGTGCCGTTCGGGCCGCACCACCGGCTACAAGTGCGGCACCATCCGCTCCAAGAACGTGACGGTCAATTATCCGCAGGGCGCGGTGCGCGGCCTCACCGAAACCAACGTCTGCACCGGCGGCGGCGATTCGGGCGGTTCCTGGATCACCACGCCGGGCCAAGCCCAGGGCGTGACCTCGGGCGGCGCGTTGCCGGCCGGTTCCAACGACAACTGCTCGGTGCCGGCGGCGCAGCGCCGGACCTGGTTCGAACGTTTGAATCCGATCCTGAGCCAGTACGGGCTGACCCTGGTCACGAGCTGATCCTCGGTCTCGAGTCTTGACCTCGAAACGCCCCGCGATCGCGGGGCGTTTCTTTTTGGCGGCAAGCGATGAGCGGTGCGGTCGATTGCTATCGAACGACGGGTTTTGCGCCTGCTCAGGCAACGACGCACCCGCAATCGAACGGCGTCGGTGCATGGGCAGGTCGCGCAGACGATCGCGTCCGCGCGATTCTCGCGGAGGCGAGGACGGCAGCGCGGTTCGAAGATGCGCTACGACGCGCTGGATGAGGCCGAAACGTACGCATCGTATTAAGGCTCTCGGTTTCGAGGCACGCTGGGTACGCCCATTCGATATTGCCAAGTTCAAAATAATCCGCTGGATTTAATGCGCAGAAAGTGTGCGATTTTCCGCTGGATCGCCGTTCCTGTGATGTGTGTTGGGTATGCGGCGACGGTAATTCGCGCTTTCGTCTTGCGCGTCGCGCGACATCGTTTTATCTGGTCATGTCGTTTGATTCCGTTGCGCGATTCGTTCGCGACCGCGCATCGGGCCGCGACCATCGTCGAGGACGGCGATGTCATTGCGACGGTCCGCGTCTTGCGCGGCCGTTGCTTTCGCGTACCAACTCAAGGAGTTTTTCCATGTACGTAACGAAACCGAATCCGCGCCTGCGCGCCTGCCTGATCGCATCCTTCGCCGTGTTGTCCGCCGGCAGCGCCACGGCCGGCAACGCTCCCGACCCAGTCCTTCAGGCCGCCATTCAACGCGATCTGGGCCTGTCGTCGAGTCAACTGCAGCAGTATCTGCGGGTCGAACGGCTGAGCGAGTCGCTGGAAGCACAAGCCAGGCGCGAGCTCGCTTCGGGTTTCGCCGGCAGTTGGATCGAGCGCGGCGACGATGGCTCGTTCAAGGCGGTGGTCGCTACCTCCGGCAGCGGCAGGAACGCGAATTTGGCGGGCGCCGAAGTGCGTCACGTGCGCCACAGTCTCAAGCAATTGCAATCGATCCACGCATCGCTCGACGCGCAGGCCGGCGCCCGCGTGCCGGGTATCAGCAAGATGCTGGCCGGGGTGAATTCGTGGTACGTCGATCCGACCACCAACAGCGTGGTGATCGCCGTGGCGCCCGGCGCCGAGGCGGCGGCGGTCGACATGGTCGCGCTCAGCGGCGCCGATACGAGTGCGGTTCGCTTCGTGACCGACGCCGGCACGCCGCAGACCACCGCTACCGTGCGCGGCGGCATCGAGTACCGCATTCCGATCGGCGCGGACATTTACGTGTGTTCGGTCGGTTTCGCGGTCAAGAAGGGTACGGTCAAGGGGTTCGTCACCGCCGGTCACTGCGGCGAGGCGGGCCAGGCGGTGAACATCGGCAACGTCGCGCTGGGCCGGTTCACCGCGTCGAAGTTCCCCGGCAACGATCGCGCCTGGGTGACGGTGCGCGGCGAACACACGCTGGCCGGAAACGTCAGCAAATATGCGGTAGGCGGCACCGTCGCGGTGAAGGGGAGCGCCGAGGCCGCGATCGGCGGGACGTTATGCCGTTCGGGGCGCACCACGGGCTACAAGTGCGGCACCATCCGCTCCAAGAACGTGAGCGTCAATTACGCCGGCGCCGGGGTGGTCAGCGGTCTGACCGAAACCAACGTGTGCACCGGCAGGGGCGATTCGGGCGGCTCGTGGATCACCCATTACGGCAATGCCCAGGGCGTGACCTCGGGCGGTGCGTTGCCGGCCGGTTCCAACGACAACTGCTCGGTGCCGGCGGATCAGCGCCGGACCTGGTTCGAACGTCTGAATCCGATCCTCACCCAGTACGGGCTGACCCTGGTCACGAGCTGATCCTCAGGCTCGGGTCTTGACCTGGAAACGCCCCGTGATCGCGGGGTGTTTCTTTGTCGGCGCGGTTCGATGGCCGCAGGTTTCGATCGGTCGTCGACTTGGTCCGGCGAAGGATGGCGCCGCGAGCGCTCAGTGGGGAATCGAAAGGCGCCGGCCAGGCATCACCACTGCGGTCCCATCGGCAGGTCTTCGGCTTGCCAGGCCTTGCGACTGGCTGGTGCGAACTCGCGCGCCTGCGCGCTGCGTTCGCGGTCGAGCGTGAGGGTCACGGTTTCGCGTTCGCCCGGCTCGCTCGGGCGATAGCCATCGCGGTGGGTCAGGCGGCCGCTCAGGCGCTTGCCGTCGAGCGTGCCGTCGAATTCGAACAGATCTCGCGAGGGACGGCCGTCGGGGCAGGTGTCGCGACTGATCTCCTGGCCGAGGGTGAGCTTGGCGCGGAAGAACAGCGTGCGCTTGGCCGGGTCGTAGCGAACGTCCTGCAGGCGTCCGCGCGGGGTGTCGCCGACCATGCCCTGCGAGGAATAGAACAGGCCGAACACTTGGCCGTTTTCGCGGTACAGCTCGCAGTCGTAGCCTTCGGCGTGCGGGTCGTCGCCGCTGCCGGTGATGCGCACGTTGCTGTAGACGCCGAGGGTTTCCACGCTGGGTTGCGGCGGCGCGGCCCAGGTGGTCAGCGGCAGGGCGAGGGTCGCGGCGAGGAGCCAGGGACGCAGGCATTGGAGCGAGTGGGGTGCTACGGCGATTTCGGGCATGGCGGAGGCCGCGGGGAGTCGCGGCGATCTTCGTCGATGCGAGCAGCCGTGTCAGCCGCTGTGGCGTTGAATAGGGCGGACGCTTAGTTGTACGGGGTGCGATCAGGTTTCGCCGGTGATTGCATTGGCGTGGTCGCGGCTTGCGCCGCTCCTACAGTGGCTTCGTCGCTGCGACCCGAAGCCACTGTAGGAGCGGCGCAAGCCGCGACCGCGAACCCGCGTCTATCGACGCGAGCCGCGATGCCCCCGCGCTTCAGTCCAGGAACTGCAACTTCGCCAGTTCCGCATACAACCCGCCTTCGGCCAGCAGCTGCGCATGCGTGCCTTCGGCGACGATGTTGCCGCGGTCCATGACCACGATCCGGTCGGCCTTGAGCACGGTCGCCAGGCGATGGGCGATGACCAGGGTGGTGCGGCCCTCCATCAGCGTTTCCAGCGCCTGCTGCACCGCGCGTTCGCTCTGCGCGTCGAGCGCGCTGGTGGCTTCGTCGAGCAGCAGGATCGGCGCGTCCTTGAGCAGGGCGCGGGCGATCGCGATGCGCTGCTGCTGGCCGCCGGACAGGCGCGCACCGCGTTCGCCCAGTTCGGTCGACAGGCCCTCGGGCAGGGCGCGGATGAAGTCCTCGGCATGCGCGGCGCGCACCGCCTGATCGACTTCCTCGTCGCTGGCGCCGAGCCGGCCGTAGCGGATGTTGTCGCGCGCGGTGGTGGCGAAGATGGTCGGTTGCTGCGGCACCAGCGCGATCGATTCGCGCAGGTCGGCCGGGTCGGTGTCGCGCACGTCGATGCCGTCCACGCCCACCGCGCCGCTCTGCGGATCGTGGAAGCGCAGCAGGATCGAGAACACGGTGCTCTTGCCGGCGCCGGACGGGCCGACCAGGGCCACGGTCTCGCCGGGATTGACCCGCAGGCTGAAGTTCTGCAGCGCCGGCAGATCCGCGCGTTGCGGGTAGTGGAAGGCGACGCGGTCGAACACGATCTCGCCGCGCAGCGGTCGCGGCAGCGCGAGCGGCTGCGCCGGCGCCTGCACCGCGTTGTCTTCGTTGAGCAGTTCGCTGATCCGGCCCATGCCGCCGGCCGCGCGCTGCAGGTCGTTCCAGACTTCGGCCAATGCGCCGATCGAGCCGCCGCCGATCAGGGCGTACAGCACGAACTGGCCCAGGGTGCCGCCGCTCAGGCGGCCGGCGACCACGTCGTGCGCGCCGGACCACAGCACCAGGGTGATCGCGCCGAACACCAGGGTGATCGCGGTCGCGGTGACCAGGGCCTGGGCGGTGATGCGCTTGCGCGCGGTCTGCACCGCGATCCGCAGCGATTCGCTGAAACGGCCTTGTTCGTAGGGTTCGCGCGCGTGCGCCTGGACCGTGCGCACCGCGCCGAGGGTTTCCGCGGCCAGGGTGTTGGCGTCGGCGATGCGGTCCTGGGTGGAGCGCGAGATCTTTTGCAGCTTGCGTCCGCCGAGGATGATCGGCAGCACCGCCAGCGGAATGCCGACCAGGGCGTAGGCGGCCAGGCGCGGGCTGGTATAGAACAGCATGCCCAGGCTGCCGATCACCGTGACCGAGCTGCGCAGGGCCACCGACATGCTCGAACCGACCACGCTGCGCAGCAGTTCGGCGTCGGCGGTCAGGCGCGAGACCAGTTCGCCGCTGCGGGTGCGGTCGTGGAAGCCCGCGTCCAGCGCGATCACGTGGCGGTACAGGGTTTCGCGCAGGTCGGCGACCACCTTTTCGCCGAGCAGCGAAACCAGGTAGAAGCGCAGCGCGGTGGCCAGGGCCAGCGCGATCGCGACCAGGAACAGGATCAGGAAGGCCTGGTCGATCGCGCCGCTGCCGCCGCCGGTGGCGCTCTGGGCGAAGCCCTGGTCGATCATTTTCTTGAACGCCAGCGGCATGCTCAGGGTCGCGGCGCTGGACGCGGCCAGGGCGAACAGCCAGGCGATGAACAAGCCGCGGTACTTGCGAACGAACGGCCACAGGGTGCGCAGGCTGCCGATCGGGGCTTTCTGCAGGTCGCGGCGGGTGTCGGCTCGGTAGCCGGCGCTGGAGTCTGTCATCGGGTGGCGTTCATCGGCTTGGGCTCCGTTCGCCGGGATCGTCCAGGCGCACGCGATTACGAGTGGCGTCGCGCAGCTGCGCTTTCAAGGCGGGCAATTGCGACGTAGGCAGGCGAATCCGCACGCGCACCCCGTCGGCATCGAAGCGTTCGTGGTCCTTGTGCGCGCCGAAGGCGTTCAACGCGGCATGGACCGCGCCGATGTCTTCGAACGGATAGGCCAGGTCGAGTTCGTGGTAACGGACCAGTTCGCGGCGTTCGGCGCGGCGCAGGCATTCGGCCGCGCTGCCGCCGTACGCGCGGACCAGGCCGCCGGCGCCGAGCTTGATGCCACCGTACCAGCGCGTCACCACGGCCACCACCTGGTCCAGGCCCTGGCCGTCGATCGCGGCCAGGATCGGGCGGCCGGCGGTGCCGGAGGGTTCGCCGTCGTCGTTGAAGCGGTATTCGCCGCCGATCCGGTAGGCCCAGCAGTTGTGGGTGGCGTCGGGATCGGCGACCTCCTGCACGAAGGCCAATGCGTCGGCGGGGGTGGTCACCGGCGCGGCCAGGGCCAGGAAGCGGCTGTGCTTGACCTCGAGCTGGTGGCTGGCGCGCGCGGCGAGGGTCGCGGTCGGGGCGCCGTCGCTCATCGGTGCGGGCTCATCGGAGCATGCTCATTGGAGCGGGCTCATCGGAGCGTGCTCATGACAGCGTGCTCATGCACGCGCACCGACGCCGGCACGCGGCATGCGTCGGACCGGGCCGCCGCCGGCCGCGCCGAGGCGGCCGCGTTCATTTCAGCAGCGCGCGTAGATCGTCCGGCACCCGCGTGTGCGGGTGGGCGCGGCGGAAGCGTTGCAGGCTCTCGCGGGCGCGCACGGTCTCGCCGGCATCGCGGTAGCCGCGGATGCGATCGAGCCATTCGCCCGTGGCCAGGCGGCTTTCGTCGCTGGCGTCGTTGCCGATGCGGCTGCCGGTCACTTCGACCCGATCGAGGGCCGGCGAGGCATCGCGCTGGCTGGACGGCTCGGGCGCGGTCTGGACGTCGGCGCGCTCGCTGTAGGCTTCGGCCTTGCCCAAGGTCGCCGCGTCCGCGGCGACGGCCGCGGCCTTCGCGGCGCGCTTGCTGCTCAGGTTGTCGGCAGGCGAGGCCCATCCGGCGTTGGCGGCCGGCGCGGCTTCGACCGGCGCGGGCGCCGACATCACGCCCATCGGTGCCGGCGGCGGCGGGGGCGGCGCCATCGCCGGGGCAGCCTTGAGTTCGCGTTCGGCCGGCGGCGGCTTGATGCGACGCTGGGGTTCGATCGCGCGTGCCTCGGTTGCGGCGGCGGCCTGCTCGCTGGCCGGGGCGGCTTCGGCGCGGCTGCGCTTGGCGGTTTCGTTGGCGACGTCCGCCTTGGGGGCCGGCGTCGGCGCGGCCACGGGCGCGGGCACGGGTTTCATCGCCGCCGGCGCGGCGGCATCGGCCGCGCGGTCGGCGGCCGTGCCGGCGCCGGGCGCCACCTCGGCCGGCATCGTCGGCGCGGCGACCGAATCGGCGGCGGACGCCGCTGCCGGCGCCGCCGCGGCCGCTTCGGCCTGGATGTCGGCGGATTGGGCGCCGCCGCTGTCGCTGACCGGTTCGACCTGGGCGCGCGCGACCACGGCCGCGTCCTGTTCCTGCTGGACCGCTTCCATCTTCGTGTCGGCCGGGCGCAGTTGCCAGGCGATGCCGACCGCCAGGCTCAGCGAGGCGGCCACGCCGATCCACATCGGCCAGCGTTGCCTGGGCTGCGCGCGCAGGCGCGGTTGCTCGGTCGCCACCGCGGCGTGCGCGGCGGCGAGGATGCGCGCGTCCAGCGCCGGCGAGGGGCCGTCGCTCGGGCCCAGCCGCAGCAGTCGCTGGGCCAGCTCGCGTTCTTCGGGCGACAGGGGATCGGGGGCGTCGGGACGGCGGTTCATTCGGTCAACCTCGCGCGCAACTTGTCCATCGCGTAGCGCAGCCTGGATTTGACCGTCTCGCGGCCGGCCCCCGTGATCTCGCCGATCTCCTCCAGACTCAGTTCCTGTTCCAGGCGCAGCAACACCACTTCGCGCTGCTCCTCGGGCAATTCCTCGATCGCGCGCTGCAGGCGGCGGCGCTGTTCGAATTCGGACAGTTCGCGCTCGGGCGTGGTCGGGTCGGGCACGCGCGCGGCGCGCTCGTCGCCGTCGTCGGGCGCCGGCGGGCGGTGCTTGAGGCCGCGCCAGTGATCGTTCAGGCGGTTGTGGGCGATCCGGAACAGCCAGGTGCTGAACTGCGCATCGGGCTTCCAGCCATGGCGCGCGCCGATCACGCGCTGCCAGATGTCCTGGAAGAATTCGTCGGCGAGCGCCGAATCACGGATCTGCCGCAGCAGGAAGCGGTACAAAGGGCCGCGATGGCGCGCGTACAGAACCTCGAACGCGGCGACGTCGCCGCCCGTCCAGGCCAGCATGAGTACGTCGTCGCTCGCATCCGCAGCGGAATTCATCCGCGGCAGGGTACGGCCTGACGGCGCCGACGGGAAGCGCTTGCGCGAGCAAAGCGGGTCGTATAGCGAGGGTTGCAGGGCCAGTTGCATGCAGGTAACAACGGCCCGGGGGCGGCGATGGGGTTGCCGGCCAGGCCCGGGCCTGCGGCGCCGGCGTGAAGCTCGCGTTATCCTGCGTCCTGCGTAGAAGGCGGCGAACCGGTGCGGAACGAAGTAATGCAAGGGGCAACGGTCAGCGAGATCTCCACCGAGGAGGCCTTGGCCTGCGCGCTGCAGGAAGCGCTGCCGGCCGGGACCCAGGTGGTGGTGTGCTGGCGCGCCGCGCCGCACGGCCGCGTTTGCGAATCCTGCACCCCCGGCAGCGAGCACGCGCTGCGCGACGCCGCGCGGGTCCTGCTCGAACGCGATCCGCCCGCGATCGGCGCCTCCGACGACCGCTACGGCGACCGCATCGAGGCGGCGTGGTGGCTGGAGGACCGCAGCCGCGCCAGCATCGTCGCGCACCTGCCGCAGGCCCTGCCGACCGCGTTGCGCGCGGCCTGGCTGGCGATGGCGCGGCGGATCGTCGCCGCCGATCTGTCGGCGGTGCGCGCGCATGCCCGCGCCGAGGCGCTGGAGAAATCCGAGCGCCTGCAGCAGGCCTTGTACGGCATCGCCGACCTGGCCGGTTCCGGGCTGGAGATGACCGACCTGCTCAGCCGCATTCACGGCGTGGTCTGCGGGCTGATGTACGCCGAGAATTTCTACATCGTGCTGTACGACGACGTGCTCGACACGATGCGCTTTCTGTACTTCGCCGATTGCAACGACCCCTACGTGGCCGACCCGGCCAAGGCGATCCGCGGCGACGAGATGCCCAGCAGCCTGACTTTGGCGCTGCTGCGCCACGGCGAAGCGCTGCAGGGCAGCTCGGCCGATCTGCGCCAGCGCCTGGGCGTGGCCGACGACGACTACCACGGCCCCGACAGCGCCGACTGGCTCGGCGTGCCGATGCGCCGCGACGAACGTGTGTGCGGCGCGATCGTGGTCCAGCATTACGACAGCGCCGGCAGCTACGGCGACGAGGACCGCGCGCTGCTGTCGTTCGTCGCCCAGCACATCCTGACCGCGCTCGACCGCTTCCGCGCCCGCGAGGAACTCGAACGCCGGGTCACCGAGCGCACCTACGCGCTGCAGCTGAGCAATCGCGACCTGCAGGCCGAGATCATCGAACGCCAGCGTTCGGAGCGGCTGCAACGCGCGCTGTTCCGGATCGCCGAGCTGACCATCACCTCCGACACCCTGGAACGCTTCTATTCCCAGGTCCACGACGTGGTCAGCGAGCTGCTGTACGCGCGCAATTTCTATATCGCGCTGCTGTCGGACGACGGCGAGCGCCTGCAATTCCCGTATTCGATCGACGAACGCGACGTGATCCGCGAAACCCGCCGGCTCGCCGACGGCCTGACCGAATACGTGATCCGCCAGGGCCGGCCGTTGCTGGCCGACCGCCACCGCATCGCCGAGCTCAACAGCCGCGGCGAAGTGCGCAGCCACGGCTCGGCCGCGCATTGCTGGCTCGGCGTGCCGCTGTTCCGCGACGACACCGTGGTCGGGGTGATCGCGATCCAGAGCTATTCGCGCGCGATCAGCTTCAACGCCCGCGATCAGGAACTGCTGACCTTCGTCGCCCACCACATCAGCATCGGCCTGGCGCGCAAGCAGGCGCAGGACCGACTGGTCACCGCGCACGGCGAACTCGAGCAACGCGTCGCCACCCGCACCCGCGAACTCGCCCACACCAACGCCGAACTGCTCGCCCAGATCGGCGAACGCGTGCGCGCCGAGCAGAAGCTGACCCATCAGGCGCTGCACGACGCGCTGACCGGGCTGCCCAATCGCGGCCAGTTGCTGGAACGCCTGGACTACGCGATCGCCCATGCCGAACGCGACAACCGCCCGTTCGCGGTGCTGTTCCTGGATCTGGACCGGTTCAAGCTGGTCAACGACAGCGTCGGTCATTCGGCCGGCGACGAACTGTTGATCGAAAGCAGCCGGCGCATCATCGCCACGGTGCGCAGCGCCGACATGGTCGCGCGCCTGGGCGGCGACGAATTCGCGATCCTGATCGAGAGCATCGACGGCCTGATCGTCGCCGAAGACCTTGCCCAACGCGTGCTGCGCGCGCTCGGCGAGCCGTGCTGGGTGGCCGGGCGCGAGGTGTTCCCGTCGGCCAGCGTCGGCATCGCCATGTGGCATCCGCGCTACCGCAGCGGCACCGAGCTGCTGCGCGACGCGGACGCGGCGATGTACCGCGCCAAGGGCGCCGGCCGCGGCCGTTTCGCCGTGTTCGACGAGGAGATGCGCGAGCAGGCGCTGCGCATCCTCGACCTGGAAGCCGACCTGCGCCGCGCCATCAACGGCGACGCCTTCATCGCCCATTACCAGCCGATCGTGCGGCTCGACGACCAGACCGTGATCGGCCACGAGGCGTTGCTGCGCTGGCGTCACGAAAAACGCGGGCTGTTGCTGCCGCGCGAATTCATCGGCCTGGGCGAGGACAGCGGGCTGATCGAGGAAGCCGACTGGATCCTGTACGCGCGGGTGATCGCGCAGCTCGCGCGCGGCGGCCATGGCTATATCTCGGTCAACGTGTCGCCGCGGCATTTCCGCGCTCACGATTTCGCCGACCGCCTGCTGCGCATGATCGACGAGGCCGGCGCCGATCCGCGCCGGCTGCGCATCGAAATCACCGAGGTGGCGCTGCTCGACGACGTGCCGCGCGCGCTGCGGATGTTGCAGACCTTGCGCAAGCATGGGGTGTTGGCGCAGTTGGACGATTTCGGCACGGGGTTTTCGGCGTTGTCGTATCTGCACCGATTCCCTATCGAGTGTCTGAAGATCGATCAGAGTTTCGTCGCGGGGTTGGTCGGCGAATCGCGGCCCGAAAGCATCGCGGTGGTGCGCGCGATCCAGGCGCTGGCCGGCACGCTCGGCATCCACACCATCGGCGAAGGGGTCGAGACCCACGCGCAACGCCTGGTTCTGCGCGAACTGGGCTGCACCTACGCCCAGGGCTATCTGTTCGGGCGTCCGGCCGAAGTGATCCGCGATGAATTGCGGATCTTCGACGGCGAAGACGTGCTGGACGGTTCGGCCGATGCGTCGAGCGATACATCGGGCGAGGCATCGGCCGCCGCCGCGCCGCTCGATGGCGGACAAAAAGAGGGTGCCGTCCGCGCGCGGTTCGACGAGCCTGACATCGCCGAACCCGCCACGGACGACACCCGCAGCCTTACTCGCTGATCGCCACGCCGCTGCTCGGCTTGAGTTCGCCGATCTGGGCCTTGGCGCGTTCGACCAGACGCACGAACTCGGCGCGCTGACCGGAAGGATCGGCCTGCTTGAGACCGCGCGCGGTGGCGGCGATCTGGTCCCAGCCCCAACCGTCGTATTGGCTGGCGCCGCGCAGCGCATCGGCGAAGGCGGCGACCGAGGCGGCCATGCGCATCGGTTCGCTGGCGACCACGCGCAGGCTGGAGCGCTGCACCGGGGTCTCGATCAACACGCTGCGGTCCTCGCCCGGGCGCTTGTAGCGCAGCTTGAGGTTGGCGATTTCGTTGCCGCCGCCGCTGCTCGCGGCTTCGTTGGCGTAGCGCAGCGCCGGTAGCCGGTTCGCGCCGGAGCCGACCGGGGTCAGCTCGTACAAGGCGGTGACTTCGTGGCCCGCGCCGATATCGCCGGCGTCGACCTTGTCGTTGGCGAAATCCTCGCGCTTGAGCAGGCGATTTTCGTAGCCGATCAGGCGGTACTCGGCGACCTGCGCCGGGTTGAACTCGATCTGGATCTTGACGTCGCGGGCGATGGTCATCAGGGTCGAACCCATTTCCTCGACCAGCACCTTGCGCGCTTCCTGCACGGTGTCGATGTAGGCGTGATTGCCGTCGCCGACATCGGCCAGCTTCTCGGACAACTCGTCGTTGTAGTTGCCGCTGCCGAAGCCGAGCGTGGTCAGGGCGACGCCGCTCTTGCGCTGATCGGCGACCATGGTTTCCAGCGCGTTGTTGTCGACCGTGCCGACGTTGAAATCGCCGTCGGTGGCGAGGATCACCCGGTTGACGCCGTTCTTGACGTAGGCCTGCTTGGCCATCGCATAGGCCAGGCGGATGCCGTCGCCGCCGTTGGTGCTGCCGCCGGCCTGCAGGCGATCGAGCGCAGCGAGAATCTCTTCCTGACGATCGCCCGGGGTCGGCGGCAACACCAGGCCAGCGGAGCCGGCGTAGACCACGATCGAGATCCGGTCTTGCGGGCGCAACTGCTTCGCGAGCAGCGAGAACGCGCTCTTGAGCAGCGGCAACTTGTCGGGCGAATTCATCGAGCCCGAGGTATCTATCAGGAACACCAGATTGGCCGGCGGCAGATTCTTTTTCGGCACGTCATAGCCCTTGATGCCGATCATCAGCAACTGGCGCTGCGCATTCCACGGCGCCGGCGCCAGTTCGGTGCTGACCTTGAACGGCGTCGCCAGCGAAGTCGGCGCGGCGTGGCCGTAGTCGAAGTAATTGATGAATTCCTCGGCGCGCACCGCGTCGGCCGGCGGACGCAGGCCGTCGTTGAGCATGCGCCGCACGTTGGTGTAGCTGCCGGTGTCGACGTCGATCGAGAACGTCGACAGCGGTTGTTCGCGGGTGCGCTGGACCGGGTTGTCTTCGCGCTGCGCGTATTTCTCGGTGTTGGCCGGCTGCGAGTAGGGCGGCGCGGGCGGCGGCGGGGGCGGGGCGAGGAAGCCCGGCGCGGCGGCGGCGACGGCGGCGGGCATCGCCATGCGCTTGGCGTGGGTCGGGCCGATGCGCGAGCCGCTGACCTGGACGCGGTCGAGCGATTGTTCGCGCGGGGCGGCGTGGCTGGCGGGCGAGGCGGCGGCGGATTTCGCTTCGACCCGGCCGGCGGGTTTCGCCAGGGTCGCGGCGCCGAGGTTGGCGCGGTCGGCTTCGCGTCGGGCTTCGGCCTTGGCGGGCTCGGCCGCGGCGACCGGATCGGCCGGCGCGTCGCGGCGCGAGCGCGCGTCGGCGCTGGCGTCGGTGCCGACGGCTTCGTTCTTGGCCGGCGCCTGCGCCGTCTGCGACGGGGCCAGATCGCCGGTCGCCTGGCAGGCCGCCAGCGACAGGGTAAGCGCGGCGGCCAGCGCCGCGCCGAGGTGATTGCGGATCAGGCGCGGTGAGGCGGCGGGCGAGGTGCGAGCGTGCATGGCGGCTTCCCTGGTGTGTGGACCTGGGAAGACGAACGGGCCGTTGCGGCGAGTGGGGTTAAAGACATCGCGGTCGCTTGCGCAGCGGCCTGACTGGGCCGCCGTGGGGCTGGGGCTTGCGTCGTGGGCGAGGTGGCGCGGTCGCGGCTTGCGCCGCTCCTACAGTGGGATCGTGGCCACGTTTCCCCCTGTAGGAGCGGCGCAAGCCGCGACCGCGCCAATAGGCCCACGACGAGCCGTGGCTTGCGTGCGAAGCCTCACGCTCGCGCTGCGCGCCGCGTCATGAGCGGCGCGATCGGTAGGTCAGGCAGGATCTCGAATCACCAACAAACGCTGCTCGCTCATATCCTCGATCGCGTAACGCACGCCTTCGCGACCCAGGCCGGAATCCTTGACCCCGCCGTAGGGCATGTTGTCGACCCGGAAGCTCGGCACGTCGCCGACGATGACGCCGCCGACGTCGAGCACATCCCAGGCCTTCATCGCGTGATCCAGGCGACCGGTGAACACGCCGGCCTGCAAACCGAAATCGCTGTCGTTGACCTCGCCGAGCACGCGGTCGAAATCGTCGAAGGGTTCGATCAGCGCGACCGGCCCGAACACTTCCTTGCGGTACAGGTCGGCGTCGTGCGGGACTTTCTCCAGCAACGTCGCCGGAACCATATTGCCTTCGCGCGGACCGCCGTTGATGCGCTTGGCGCCGCCCTTGACCGCCGCGTCGATCCACGACTGGATGCGCTTGGCCGCGTCTTCGTCGACCACCGGGCCGATGAAGGTGGTGTCGACCCGCGGATCGCCCATGCGCAGCGCGCCGATCGCGGCCTTGAGCTTCTTGCGCAGCTTGTCGTAGATGTCGGCATGCGCGTAGATGCGCTGCACGCTGATGCAGCTCTGGCCGCTCTGGTAATACGCGCCGAACACCAATCGCTCGACCACATGGTCCAGGCTCACGCCCGGATCGGCGTCGACGATGCAGGCGGCGTTGCCGCCGAGTTCCAGCGTGACTTTCTTCTTGCCCGAGCGCGCCTTGAGATCCCAGCCGATCAAGCCGCCGGTGAAGCTCAGCAACTTGATGCGCTCGTCCTCGACCAGCAAGGACGCATCCTCGTTGGAACAGCACAGCACCGAGAACGCGCCTTCGGGCAGGTCGGTCTCGGCCAGCACCTCGGCGATGATCAAGGCGCCGACCGGGGTCTTGATCGCCGGCTTTAGCACGAACGGGCAGCCGGCGGCGATCGCCGGGGCGACCTTGTGCGCGACCAGGTTCAGCGGGAAATTGAACGGGGTGATGAAGCTGCACGGCCCGATCGGCACGCGCTTGACCATGCCGCGATAGCCGCGCGTGCGTTCGGAGATCTGCAGTTCGATGATCTGGCCGTCGATGCGGGTGGCTTCGCCGGCGGCGATGCGGAAGGTGTCGATCAGGCGGGTGACTTCGCCGCGCGCGTCCTTGATCGGCTTGCCCGCTTCGATGCACAGCGCCAGCGCGAGTTCTTCGAAGCGCTCGCTGAAACGGCGCACGCAATGTTCGAGCACGTCGCGGCGGCGGTCGGGGGTGAACGCGGCCATCGCCTCGCGCGCCTTGTGCGCGGCGACGATCGCCTTGCGCACCGCGGCCGCGTCGGCCATCGCGACGCGGGTCGCGCGCTTGCCGCTGTATTTGTCCAGCACCTCCAGCTCGGTGTTGGCGGCGACCGGGCGGTTGGCGAGGTAGTAGGGGTAACTGGTCTTGAGTCCCTTGGCGGGCTTGGCGGGTTTTTTCTTGTTCGGCTTGGCCATTGGATTCTCCTGGCTAGTCAAGATCGGGAAGATTGATCGCATCGAGGATCGGGCCGGCGCGCGAGCGGATTCGCTTACTGCACCGCCGCGGCCAATCGCGGAATGTCTTCGTTGAGAATGCGGTCGTCGTCGCGGTAGTCGATCGGAACTTCGATCACGTCCACGCCCGGCGTTTCCAGTGCCTCGCGCAACAACGGCAGGAACGCATCGCTGGATTCGGGCCGGTGCCCGCGCGCGCCGTAGCTGCGCGCATAGGCGACGAAGTCGGGGTTGCCCAGGTCCATGCCGTAACTCGGATAGCGTTCGTGCGCCTGTTTCCACTTGATCATGCCGTAGGCGTCGTCGCGCAGCACCAGCACGACCAGGTCCAGGCCCAGCCGCACCGCGGTTTCCAGTTCCTGCGAATTCATCATGAAACCGCCGTCGCCGCAGACCGCGACGACCTTGCGGTCCGGGCATACGATGCGCGCGGCGATCGCCGAGGGCAGGCCGGCGCCCATCGTCGCCAGGGCGTTGTCGAGCAACAGGGTGTTGGGTTCGCGGCAGCGGTAGTTGCGCGCGAACCACAGCTTGTACAAACCGTTGTCGAGGCAGACCACGTCGCGCGGCGACAGCGCGCTGCGCAGGTCGCCGACGATGCGTTGCGGCGCCAGCGGAAAACGGTCGTCGTCGCCGCGGTCGCGCAGGTGGTCGAGCATCGCCGTGCGCACGCGGTCGAAGAACGCGAAGTCCCAGTGCGGCTGCGGCGCGATCGCCTCGGACAATCGCCACACCGAATGGGCGATGTCGCCGATCACTTCGATCTGCGGGAAATACACCGCGTCGACTTCGGCGCTGGCGTAGTTGACGTGGATCACCGTGCGCCGGCCTTCGCGCATGAAGAACGGCGGCTTCTCGATCACATCGTGGCCGATGTTGATGATGCAGTCGGCGGCGTCGATCGCGCGATGGACGAAGTCGTGGTCCGACAGCGCGGCGTTGCCGAGCCACAGCGGGCCTTCCTCGTCGAGCACGCCCTTGCCCATCTGGGTGGTGAAGTAGGGGATGCCGAGTTTGGCGACGAAGGCGTCGAGGGTCTTGGAGGTGGTCTTGCGGTTGGCGCCGGCGCCGATCATCAGGAGCGGATGGCGCGCGTTCGCGATCGCCTCGGCGGCGCGTTCGATCGCCTTGTCCTCGGCGACCGGGCGGCGCGAGAACGAGGCCGGGATCAGCCGCGCCTGGGTCGGGTCGCCGGCGATGTCCTGCGGCAGTTCCAGATGCACCGCGCCGGGGCGTTCTTCCTCGGCGCGGCGGAAGGCTTCGCGCACCCGCGCCGGGATGCTGTCGGCGGCGACGATCTGGCGGGTGTATTTGGTCAGCGGGCGCATGGTGTCGACCACGTCGACGATCTGGAAGTGGCCCTGCTTGCTGGTCTTGATCGGTTTCTGCCCGGTGATCATCAGCATCGGCATGGCGCCGAGCTGGGCGTAGGCCGCGGCGGTAACCAGGTTGGTCGCGCCCGGTCCCAGCGTGGACAGGCATACGCCGGCCTTGCCGGTGAGGCGGCCGTAGGTCGCGGCCATGAAGCCGGCGCCCTGCTCGTGGCGGGTGAGGACGAGTTTGATCGTCGAGGTGCGCATCGATTCGAGCAGGTCGAGGTTTTCCTCGCCGGGAATGCCGAAGACGTATTGCACGCCCTCGGCCTCGAGCGCGGCGACGAACAGGTCGGACGCCTTGGTCATGCGGAACTCCGGCTGCGGGCCTGGCCCGAATCGTCCGATCCTCGCGCAAACGGTGTTAGCGGTGGGCGATGGTGGTGGAACGGTGCGGACCGTTCGCAGCCGATCGTTCGCGGCCGATCGTTCGCGACGGGATTCGCCACGACCGGCAAAGCGACGGCGTTCGCGTTTCGGGTTCGCGCTGTGAAGATCGCGAACGAGCGAACGAGCGAACGAGCGAACGAGCGAACGGGCGAACCGTGCCGGCTATTGGCCGCTGTCTTCCACTCGCAGCTTCAATTGCCCGTCGTGCACCCGCGCGGTCAGGCGATCGCCCGGCGCGGCGTCGAGCACGCTGCGCACCACCCGGCCGTCTTCGTGCTGGACGATGGCGTAGCCGCGGGCGACGGTCGCCAACGGGCTGATCGCCTCCATCGAGCGGGCCAGGCCGCGCAGGCGCAGCGCGTCGTCGCGCAGGCGCCGCGCGATCGCCGCCTGCGGACGCAGGGCGAGCGCGCCCAGGCGTTCGCGCAGTTGCGCGATGCGGCGTCGCGGGTGACGCGCGCGCAGCACCGTGTCGGCATGGCGCAGATGCGCGCGTTCGCGTTCGAGCTTGAGGTTCCAGGCCTGTTGCAACCGGCGCAGCGCGTCGTCCTGGCGGGTGCGCAACGCGGCCAGCCGCGCCTGCGGCCGTTGCGCGTTCAAGCGCAGGCCGGCGCGGTCGGTGCGCTGCATCGCCTGACGCAGACGCTGGCCTTGCAGATTGGCCAGGCGCGCGTCGAGCACGCGCAGGCGGTGCAGCAGGTCGTCGCGCTGCGGCACCAGCAGTTCGGCCGCGACCGACGGGGTCGGCGCGCGCACGTCGGCGGCGAAGTCGGCCAGGCTGAAGTCGGTTTCGTGGCCGATCGCCGACACCACCGGCACCGACGAGGCGGCGATCGCGCGCGCCAGGCGTTCGTCGTTGAACGCCCACAGGTCTTCCAGCGAACCGCCGCCGCGCGCGAGCACGATCACGTCGTAGCGTTGCGAAGCCTGCGCGCGTTGCAGCATCGCGGTGATGCGCTCGGCCGCGCCGTCGCCCTGGACCGGCACCGGCAGCACCTCGGCCTCGACCAGCGGGAAGCGCCGCGCCAACACGCTGAGCACGTCGCGCACCGCCGCGCCGCTGGGCGAGGTGATCACCGCGATGCGGGCGGGGAAGCGCGGCAGTTCGCGCTTGCGCTCGTTGTCGAACAGGCCTTCGGCGCTGAGCCGCGCCTTGAGCTCCTCGAACGCGCGCCGCAGCGCGCCTTCGCCGGCTTCCTCCATGTGATCGAGCACGAGCTGGTAGTCGCCGCGCGCTTCGTACAAGGTCAGCCGGCCGCGCGCGAGCACCCGCAGGCCTTCGCGCGGGACGAATTTCAGCCAGCTGCTCTTGGGCTTGAACATCGCGCAGCGGACCTGGGCGCGCGCGTCCTTCAGGGTCATGTACAGATGCCCGGACGAGGGCCGCGACAGGTTGCCCAGTTCGCCTTCGACCCAGATCAACGGGAAGGTGTCCTCCAGCAGGTCGCGGGCCAGGGCGTTGAGCTGGCTGGGGGTCAGGACTTCGTCGGCTTGGTTGGGGGGCATGTCTTCGGTGTTGGGTGCTGGCGGGGGTAGGGCGGCGGTAGCTTTATGTTCGTCATTCCCGCGAAGGCGGGAATCCAGAGACTTCAGCGCGATCCTTTCAAAAACGTCATTCCCGCCTTCGCGGGAATGACGGGCTGGGAGATGCTTATTTCATTGCAGTGTCGTCGTTGCCGATGGTAGCGCGGCGGGCTTTGTGGTGGCTTCACCTTGTTCCGGCCTTCGCCTTGCGCTGGTCTTGCTCGCTTCGCGAGGCCCATGCCATCCCAACCCTCGCGACCCACCGCACCACACCGTTCCCCCGCGCTTCACCTCAGCGACACGTAAGCCGCGTGCCCCGGCGTTACAATGCCGGCCATGAATTCAGATGCCGCCTTGCCCTGCGCCCATCCCGGTTTCGGCCCCCTGCCGCGACGCCTGACCCGATCGGTGACGGTCGGCGGGGTCCAGGTCGGCGGCGGCGCGCCGGTGGTGGTGCAGTCGATGACCAACACCGACACCACCGACGTCGCCTCCACCGCCAAGCAGATCGGCGAATTGTGGCGGGCCGGCTCGGAACTGGTCCGCATCACCGTCAACACCGTCGAGGCCGCCGCGGCGGTGCCGCGGATCGTCGACAAGCTGGCGATGATGGGCATCCAGGTGCCGATCATCGGCGACTTCCACTACAACGGCCATCAACTGCTCACCGCCGAGCCGGCCTGCGCCGAAGTGCTGGCCAAGTACCGGATCAACCCCGGCAACGTCGGCTTCGGCAAGAAGAAGGACAGCCAGTTCGCCACCCTGATCGAGTTCGCGATCAAGTACGGCAAGCCGGTGCGCATCGGCGCCAACTGGGGTTCGCTGGATCAGGCCCTGGCCACCCAGCTGATGGACGAGAACGCGGCCCGCGCCGAACCCTGGGACGCCGGCCGGGTGCTGCGCGAGGCCTTGATCCGCTCGGCCCTGGACTCGGCCGCGCGCGCGGTCGAACTGGGCCTGCCGGCCGACCGCATCGTGCTCAGCGCCAAGGTCAGCGGCGTGCAGGAACTGATCGCGGTGTACCGCGAACTGGCCACCCGCGGCGATTACGCGCTGCATCTGGGCCTGACCGAGGCCGGCATCGGCAGCAAGGGCATCGTCGCCTCCAGCGCCGCGCTCGGCGTGCTGCTGCAGGAAGGCATCGGCGACACCATCCGCATTTCGCTGACGCCCGAACCGGGCCAGTCGCGCAACAACGAAGTCATCGTCGCCCAGGAACTGCTGCAGACCATGGGCCTGCGCGCGTTCACGCCGATGGTGACCGCGTGCCCGGGGTGCGGCCGTACTACCAGTACCTTCTTCCAGGAACTGGCGCAGACCGTGCAGGAACATGTGCGCAACAAGATGCCGGAGTGGAAGATCACCCATCCGGGCGCGGAGAACCTCACCCTGGCGGTGATGGGCTGCATCGTCAACGGCCCGGGCGAATCGCGTCACGCCAATATCGGCATTTCGCTGCCGGGCACCGGCGAGACCCCGTCGGCGCCGGTGTTCGAGGACGGCGAGAAGACCGTGACCCTGCGCGGCGAGCACATCGCCCAGGACTTCGTCGCGCTGATCGACCGCTACGTCGAACGCAATTACAACGCCCGTGTCGCCGGCGCCTGAGTCGCGCGCCGCGGCCGAGCGCGCCGCCGCGACCGAGCAGGCCGCCGCGGTCCGGGGCGGTTCGAACGCCACCGCGGTGCAGCAGGTCACCCGCTTCGGCGCCGCGGTGCTGCGCCGGCACGGCTGGCTGTTGCTGCTGGTGTTCGCCGGCCTGCTGCTGCCGCTGTGGGGCTTCGCCGAACTGGCCGACGAAATCCACGAGCAGGAAGCCATCGTCTTCGACGTGCCGGTGCTCGAGTACGCGCACGGCATGGCCCGCGAGGGCTACGACAAACTGTTCGTGATCGTCTCGCAGCTCGGCTATCAGTACGGCGTGGTGCCGTTCGACATCGGCCTGGTCGTGGTGCTGGTCGCGCTGCGCCGCTTCCGCGAAGCGATCTTCGCCGCGATCGCGCTCGGCGGTTCGGCGCTGCTCAATATCGCGGCCAAGCAGTTCTTCGCCCGCGAGCGTCCGTCGCTGTGGGAATCGATCGCGCCGGAGCACAACTACAGTTTTCCCAGCGGCCACGCGATGGGGTCGATGACCCTGGCGGCCACCTTGATCCTGCTCAGCTGGTCCACCCGCTGGCGCTGGCCGGTGCTGATCGTGATGGCGCCGTTCGTGCTGCTGGTCGGTTTCTCGCGCCTGTACCTCGGCGTGCATTTCCCCTCCGACATCCTCGCCGGCTGGGCGGTCGCCACGGCCTGGGTGGTCGCGGTGTACCTGGTGGTCTATCGCGGCGGCCTGCTGCGCCCCTGGCCCAAACGCTGACCCGCGCGCCGGCGCGCTGATCCCGCCTTGTCAAGTCCGCAGCGGCCGCCGAGCGACCGCTGGTCGGACGGCTGCATGACCCGTTCATCAGATACAGCACTCGCGCGCTCAGCGTGGGGTGGGGTAGTGTCGACGGGCACGCGTTGTGGGTAGCAGGGGTGGTTTTTACCCGCGTGGGGCACCTTGCAGTCGAATCACGATCACGGACCACTCCGCCTGCGCCCCGTGCGCGGGCGGAGCGGATTGTTTTGCAAACTGGAGTGGGGGACGTTTCAGATGCAACAGGTGTTTAAGAAAACTTCGATTGCGCTCGGTATCGCCGCGATCGCCGCGATCGCCGGCGCCAGCGTGTTCGCATTGAACGGCGGCGGCGGCGCGGGTTTCGCCGGGATCGGCGGAGCGCCCGCGCCGGCGAGCAACGGCGCCGAGAGCCGGACCGGCCGTTACATCGTCCTGTACAAGGACGCGCCGCTGAGCACCTACAAGGGCGGCCTGCAGGGCCTGCCGGCGCCGGCGCGCCTGGAAGGGCGCGGCGCGATGACCGGCATGGCCGCCGCGAGCGAGGGCCGCGTCGACGTGAAGAGCGCCAACGCGCGCAATTACGTGCATCACCTCGATCAGGTGCAGAGTGGTTACGAGCAGCGCATCGACCGCGTGCTCGGCCGTCAGCTGCGGGTCGAGCGGCGCATGCGCCACGCCCTCAACGGCATGATCACCACCCTGTCGCAGAACGAAGCGGCCAAGGTCGCCTCGATGCCCGAGGTGATGCTGGTCGAGGAATACCGCGAATACGAAATGGCCACCGACACCGGCCCGACCCTGATCGGGGCGCCGGCGCTGTGGAACGCCACGCCCACCGCGTACCGCGGCGAAGGCATGGTCATCGGCGTGCTCGACTCGGGCATCAACTTCGGCAGCCCGTCGTTCACCGCGATCGACGAAACCGGCTACCAGCACATCAATCCGCTCGGCACCGGCAACTACCTGGGCACCTGCGCGCCCGGCGGCATCGATGCGGGCCGCTGCAACGACAAGCTGATCGGCGGCTACGATTTCGTCTGCACCGCGCACGCCAACGAGTGCAAGCCCGAAAACCGCGAGGAACCCGGTTTCGGCGACACCAACGGCCACGGCAGCCATGTCGCCTCGACCGTCGCCGGCAACGTGCGCACCGCGAGCTTCCGCGGCCGCCAGGTGCATCTGTCCGGCGTCGCGCCGCGCGCCAACATCATCGCCTACGACGTGTGCTACACGCGCATCTCCGACGGCAAGGGCCTGTGTCCGAACGTCTCCGCGGCCGACGCGGTCGATCAGGCGATCGCCGACGGCATCGTCGACGCGATCAACTACTCGATCGGCGGCGGCAGCAATCCATGGAGCGAAGCGGTTTCGCTGGCGTTCCTGAATGCCACCGACGCCGGCATCTACGTCGCCGCCGCGGCCGGCAACGACGGTCCGGTCGCGGGCAGTAGCAGCCATCTGGAACCGTGGGTCGCCACCACCGCCGCGGCCACGCACGGCCGCGGCGATTTCGCCTATCTGTTGCAGGTCACCGGCCCCGGCGCGGTGCCGGCGCCGCTGCAGGCGGTGCTGTTGACCGAAGGCAACGGCGGCACGGCGTTCGCCGCCGCGCTGCCCAACACCACGCCGCTGAGCGTGAGCGCCGGCATCAACACCGGCGACGACGGTTGCGTGGCGTATCCGGCCGGCACCTTCGCCGGCAAGACCGCGATGATCCGCCGCGGCACCTGCAGCTTCGTCATCAAGGTCAACAACGCGGTCGCGGCCGGCGCCGTCGCCGTGGTGATCGCCAACAACCTCCCCGCGGCGATTTCGCCGACCGTGCCGGGCACCACCGTGCCGGTGTTCGGCGTGACCGTCGGCGACGGCGATGCGATCCGCAACTTCGCCAGCGGCAACGGCAACACCACCACCGCCGGCATCGGCTATCCGCCCACGCCGTTGCCGAACACCCCCGACGTGCTGGCCGATTTCAGCTCGCGCGGCCCGGCCGGCGCGTTCGATCTGGTCAAGCCCGACATCACCGCGCCGGGCGTGTCGGTGCTCGCGGTCGTCGCCGGCACCACCATCAGCGGCAGCGAGAACGAGATCGGCCTGAAGGACGGCACCTCGATGGCCTCGCCGCATCAGGCCGGCGCCGCCTTGCTGGTGCGTCAGGTGCAACCGACCTGGACCGTCTCGGAGGTCAAGTCGGCGCTGATGATGACCGCCAAGCAGGAAGTGTTTAAGGAGGACTCGGTGACCCCGGCCAACGCGTTCGCGATGGGCTCGGGCCGGGTGCAGATCGATCAGGCGATCAAGGCCGGCCTGGTGCTCAACGAGACCACCGCCAACTATCGCGCGGCCAATCCGGCCACCGGCGGCGATCCGTCCAGCCTCAATCTGCCGAGCATGGGCAAGGCCAAGTGCGCCAACAGCTGCAGCTTCACCCGCACCTTCCGCAACACCCTGAGCACGCGCCAGACCTGGAACGTGCGAGGCGAAGGCTTGAGCGTGGTGGTGACGCCGCTGTCACTGGTGCTCAACCCGGGCGAGAGCAAGGCGGTCAAGGTGACCGTGCTCAGCAGCGCGCTGCCCAAGGACGGTTCCTGGAACTTCGGCAAGCTGGTGCTGACGCCGCAAGGCGGCAATACCGCGCAACCGACCCTGCGCCTGCCGATCGCGGTTTCGGTGCCGCCGCCGGCGGTCGCGCTGAATCCGGGCCAGGTCGCCCTGAGTCTGGAAGCCGGCCGCACCGGTTCGATCAGCTTCCGCATCGACAACGTCGGCGGCTCGGCGCTCGATTACCAGATCGATAACACCGGTTCGGGCACCCGCACCTACATCGACGCGCCGGCCGGCGCGGTCAGCAGCGGCTTCCGCAGCACCCAGTACACCGATCCGGCGACCGCCGGCAGCCCGGGCCAGTACTCGGCCGACGATTTCACCGTCACCGAAGCGACCCAGATCACCCGACTGTTCACCCAGGGCTTCGTGTCCAGCGGCCAGCCGCTGGCGACGACGTCCACCGGCCTGACCTGGATGATCTACCGCGACGTCGGCGGCAACCCCGAAGGCAATCCGCAGACCACCCCCGGCAGCGCGGTGTGGAGCTACTCGGCGTTGCCGACCGGCGCGGGCGTAACGGTCACCGGCGCGAATATGGCGTTGAACCTGGCCACGGCCGGGCAGAACGTGAACCTCGCTCCGGGCCGTTACTGGCTGATCGTGTATTCGCGCAGCACCTTCGCCAACCGCTGGGTGTGGTTCGCCTCCAACACGGGCGACACCGTCTTCCGCGCGATCACCCCGGGCACCGCCGGGACCGGCGTGTGGAACGCGAGCACCGGCTTCGCCGGCCAGGCCTTCAACCTGCAAGGCGCGAACGCCTGCGGCGCGTCGTGGATCGGCGCACCGGACCGCGCGTTCGGCCGCCTCAACCCGGCCGCCGGGATCAACACCCAGGTGCAGATCAGCGCCGCCGGTCTGGCCGCGGGCAACCACGTCGGCTACGTGTGCGTGGCCAGCAACGACCCGGTGCGGCCGAAGGCGGCCCTGCGCGTGGCGTTGACGGTCACGCCGGGGCCCTGATCGCAGGCGGCCACGGCTGGACCCGGCACCGCCGCCACCCGGCGGCGGTGCCTTTCGATCGGACCGGCGTCGCGCCGGTCCATTCCCGTATTCCGCGGGCCGTCGCGCGTTTCGCCGCGGCCCGCCCCGTCTCAGGGGTCCTCATGAAGAACATGCAGCTTTCCGTCCTCGCCGCCGCACTGATGCTGGCGAGCACCTCGGCCTGGGCCGGTTCGACCTGTCAGGTCGACGACGGCCTGGGCAACGTCGGTTCCGCCGGTGCCACCGCCAACGGCGTCGACGCGACCGCCTGCGGTCCCGGCGCCACCGCCGAAGGCTTCGGCAGCGTCGCGGTCGGCTCGGGCGCGCAGTCCAGCGGCGACCTCAGCGTCGCGCTCGGCCAGGGCAGCGTCGCCACCGGCCAGGCCGCGTCGGCGCTGGGCTCGGGCAGCACCGCCAGCGGCGACCAGAGCGTCGCCAGCGGCATCGGCGCCACCGCCAGCGGCCTGGGCAGCGTCGCCAGCGGCACCGGCGCGACCGCCAGCGGCGACCAGAGCGTCGCCAGCGGCAGTTCCTCGACCGCCGCCGGCGTCAACGCCACCGCGGTCGGCGCGGCCGCCAACGCCACCGGCGACAACAGCGCCGCGCTCGGCAACAACGCCAACGCCGGCGCCGACAACGCCGTCGCCCTCGGCAACAGCGCCAGCGCGACCGCCGCCGACAGCGTCGCCCTGGGCAGCAACTCGGTGGCCGACCGCGCCAACACCGTCTCGATCGGCGCGGCCGGCGCCGAGCGCCAGCTCGTCAACGTCGCCGCGGCCACCCAGGACACCGACGCGGTCAATCTGTCGCAGCTCAACACCGTGACCGGTGCGTTCGGCGGCGGCGCCAGCTTCGGCGGCGGCGTGTTCACCCCGCCGACCTATGTGATCCAGGGCGGCAACTACAACGACGTGGGCTCGGCCTTCGCCGCGGTCGACGGTCGCCTGACCGATCTGTACACCCGGGTCGGCGCCGGCGTGGCCTCGTCGGTGACCTACGACGACGCCTCGCGCAGCCAGGTATCGCTGCAGGGCGCGGGCGGCACGCGCGTGTCCAACGTCGCCGCCGGCACCGCGCCGACCGACGCGGCCAACGTCGCCCAGGTCCAGGCCGGCGACGCGGCGACCTTGAGCAGCGCCAACGCCCACGCCGACGCCGGCGACGTCAACACCCTGCGCAGCGCCAACACCTACACCGATTCGCGCGTGACCCAGATGCTGGCCGCGCCGACCGAGGCGGTGAACCGCCTGCGCGACGACATGAACTGGCGTTTCAACAAGCAGGACCAGCGCATCGACCGGATGGGCGCGATGACCTCGGCGATGGTGCAGATGTCGGCCAGCGCGGCGGGCCTGCGCACCACCAACCGGGTCGCGGTCGGCGCCGGTTTCCAGGGCGGCGAGCAGGCCTTGTCGATCGGTTACCAGCGCGCGATCAGCGATCGCGCGACGGTCACCGTCGGCGGCGCGTTCAGCGATTCGGAAAGCTCGGTCGGCATCGGCGCCGGTTTCGGCTGGTGATCCAGGCGGCGCATCGGCCGCCGGTTTGGAGGCGATGACGTCGATGTGGGATCGGCCGGTGGGGTGAATCAGCTGGCCGGTCCTGATACTGCGATGCGATACACGACGGCGCCCGCGAGGGCGCCGTTTTTTGTCGGCTTCGGATCGGAGTGCATCGATGCGGGTTATCGATTTCGCATCTGCCCTGGTTGGGGGCAATTGGAGTCGAGTGTTCGGATCGGGTGATTCGACACGGCGGAACGAAAAGCGTCGGGGCTGAAGCCACCCACGAAAGGCTTCGGGCTTGCGCCGATTTCGTATCGATTGCGGAGGTGTGCGATCACATTGCATCGAAACGAACCGAACCGAACCGAAACGAACCGAAACGAAACGAAACGAAACGAAACGAATCGAATCGAATCGAATCGAATCGAATCGAATCGAAGCGAAGCGAAGCGAATCGAATCGAATCGAATCGAATCGAAGCGAAACGAATCTAATCGAAACGAATCGAATCGAATCGAATCTAGGCAAGGTGGTCCAAGGCGATTTGATTCGAGGTGAAGCGAGTCGATCGTAAGCACGAAGCCTTTTGTGAGAGGGGCTTCAGCCCCGACGCTGTTCGCCCGGCTCGCCACGATGCATCGCAGTGCACCGGTTCCATACGCACAAGCACGGCGGCAACAAAGCCCGCCCGCGAAAAAACGCGTGCGCACGCAATGCGCGCAGCGCCGCGTCCCGATTCATGAGGTTGCGGCGCTGAAACATGCAGAAAAACCATCTGCAACGGCACCAAAACTGTGGCAAGGATCACGCCGAAAGCTTTCGCTCTCGCGCAGTGTGTGCGCAGGTGGGGAGTGCCTGCCGGGGACGCATGTGAATCGGCCGACGCGTGCACCGCGCCGGTCGCTGCGTCCGCGGCGCCAGGCCGCCGGCGTTCGCCGGGGGCGATGCTCCCTCCTGAACTCTGGACCGCGACGTGCCTGGACAGGGCAGGCATGGGGCGGTCTCTTCGCGAACGAACGTGGAGGACCACTCGATGCCACATGCAGTCAATCGATTGACGATCGCCGTCAGCCTGATCGGGCTGGCCGCGCTCGCCGGCGCCGCGGTACGCGGCCTGAGCGGCGAAAGCCCGGCCGACGCCGGCGCGATCGGCGGCGCGCCCTCGCCGCAACGCGCCGACAGCGGCCTGGAAACGCAGACCAGCCGCTACATCGTCCTGTACAAGGAAGCGCCGCTGAGTACGTATCACGGCGAAATCGCCGGCCTGCCCGCGCCTCAGCGCCTGGCTGGCGCGCAGAACGCCAACAGCGCCTCGGCCAAGAGCGCGAGCGGCGGCACCAGCCGCATCGACGTCCACAGCGCCCAGGCGCGCAGCTACGTGCGCCATCTCGACAGCGTGCAGCGCGATCACGAACGCGGCATCACTTCGTTGATCGGCCGTCCGCTGGCGATCGAACGGCGCATGCACCACGCGGTCAACGGCGTGGTCACCCGCATGACCCAGAACGAAGCCGCGCGCATCGCCAAGTTGCCCGGGGTGGAGCTGGTCGAGGAATACCGCGAGTACCCGCTCGCCACCGACGTCGGCCCGCAGCTGATCGGCGCGCCGGCGCTGTGGAACGCCAACCCGACCAACTTCCGCGGCGAAGGCGTGGTGGTCGGCATTCTCGACACCGGCATCAACTTCGGCAGCCCGGCGTTCGCGGCGATCGACGACACCGGCTATCACCACGTCAATCCCAACGGCAGCGGCAACTTCATCGGCACCTGCGCGCCCGGCGGGGTCGACGAAGGGCGCTGCAACGACAAGCTGATCGGTGGCTGGGACTTCGTCTGCGGCCCGCCCGGCAACACCTGCGGCGTGGCCGGCCTGCGCGAGGAGCCCGGCTTCGGCGACACCAACAGCCACGGCAGCCACACCGCCTCGACCGCGGCCGGCAACGCCTGGACCGCCAACTTCAAGGGCCGCGACATCCGCATCTCCGGCGTCGCGCCGCACGCCAACATCATCGCCTACGACATCTGCTACACCATCGCCGCGACCAACCAGGGCCAATGCCCGAACACCTCGGCGGTGGCGGCGGTCGACCAGGCCATCGCCGACGGCGTCGACGTCATCAACTACTCGATCGGCGGCGGCGCGTCGCCGTGGGGCGAAGCGGTGTCGCTGGCCTTCCTCAACGCCTCCGACGCCGGCATCTTCATCGCCGCGGCGGCCGGCAACTCCGGTCCCGGCCCGAACACCACCGGCCATCGCCAGCCCTGGACCTCGACCACCGCGGCGGCCCAGCACGGCCGCGGCACCTTCGCCTATCTGTTGCAGGTGACCGGCCCCGGCGCCGTGCCGCCGGCGCTGCAGGCGATCGAACTGACCGAGGGCAGCGGCGGCACCGCGTTCGCGGCGTCGCTGCCGCCGACCACGCCGCTGCGGGTCAGCGCCGGCATCGACGCCGCCGACGACGGTTGCAACCCGTTCGCCGCCGGCACCTTCAGCAACGCGGTCGCGGTGATCCGCCGCGGCACCTGCAACTTCTCGGTCAAGATCCAGAACGCCACCGCCGCCGGCGCGGTCGCGGTGGTGATCGCCAACAACCAGCCGACCCTGACCACGCCCAGCGTCCCGGGCACGACCATCCCGGCGTTCCTGGCCTCGCAGACCGACAGCGATGCGTTGCGCGATTTCGCCGCCGGCAACGGCAACACCGCCACCGCCGGCATCAACTTCCCGCCGTCGCCGATCCCGAACACGCCCGACGTGCTCGCGGCCTTCAGTGCGCGCGGACCGGCCGCGGGCCTGGATCTGATCAAGCCCGACGTGACCGCGCCGGGCGTCAACGTGCTCGCGGTGATTTCCGGCACCACCCTGACCGGCAGCGAGAACCTGGTCGGCCTGCTCAGCGGCACCTCGATGGCCTCGCCGCATCAGGCCGGCGCCGCCGCGCTGTTGCGTCAGGCGCAGCCGGGCTGGACCTCGGCCGAGATCAAGTCGGCGCTGATGATGACCGCCAAGCAGGAGGTGTTCCGCGAAGACGAGGTCACCCCCGCCGACGCGTTCGACATGGGCTCGGGCCGGATCCAGGTCGATCGCGCCACCCAGGCCGGTCTGGTCCTCAACGAGACCACCGCGCGCTTCCTGGCCGCCGATCCGGCGACCGGCGGCGATGTGTCCGCGTTGAATCTGGCGAGTCTGGAAAAGAGCGAGTGCGTGGGTTCGTGCACGTTCAAGCGTACCTTCCGCCATGCCCAGGGCCGGCCGGAACTGTGGCTGGCGCAGGTCAAGGGCCTCAACGGCCTCGCCTTCCCGCCGATCTTCGTTTCCGCGCAGGGCAGCAGCACCACCGTCAACGTGCTGGTGCTGAGCCAGAACTTCGCCAAGGACGGAAGCTGGCACTTCGGCAAGCTCGAACTGCAGCCGCTGCTGAACCGCAACGCGCCGCAGCTGCATCTGCCGATCGCGGTGTCGGTGCCGCCGCCGGCGATCGCGCTGGCACCGTCGCAGGTCGCCTTGACCCTGCCGGCCGGCAGCCGCGGTTTCGCCGATTTCAGCATCGGCAACACCAGCGCCGCGCCGTTGGAGTTCCAGGTCGACAACACCGGCACCGCGTCGCGCACCTTGATCGACGCCAGCGCCGAAGGCGTCAACAGCGGCTTCCGCAGCACGATCTACACCGACCCGGCCAGCGCCGGCGTGCCGGCGCAGTTCTCCAGCGACGACTTCACCCTGGCCGAAACCACCAAGCTGTCCAAGCTGTTCTCGGCGGGCTTCGTCTCCAGCGGGCAACCGCTGGCGAGCACGGCGGCGAGCTTGAACTGGGCGGTGTACGCCGACAACGCCGGAAGCCCGAGCAGCAATCCGCTCGCCGGCAACGCGGTATGGAGCTACACCGCCGCGCCCAGCGCGACCGGCGTGAGCGTGCAGGGCGCCGACATCACCCTGGACCTGGCCGCCGCCGGCCAGAACGTCGAACTCGCGCCGGGCCGCTATTGGCTGGTGGTGAGCGCGCGCACCAGCTTCGCCAACCGCTGGGTGTGGTTCGCTTCGAACAGCGGCGACAACCAGTTCCGCACCATCGCGCCGAACGCGGGCGGTGTCGGTAGCTGGGGCGCCGGCGAGGGCTTCGCCGGGCTGGCGTACAGCATCGACGGACAGAGCCAATGCGGAGCGCCGTGGATCGGCGCGCCGCAGCGGGCGTTCGGGCGGGTGCCGGGCAACGGCAGCCTCGCCAACCGGGTGCGCATCAACACCGCCGGCCTCGCGCCGGGCGCGCACAGCGGTTACGTGTGCGTGGCCAGCGACGATCCGATCCGGCCGAAGGTGGCGTTGCGGGTGGCGTTGACGGTCACCGCGCGCTGAGTCGTGCGATCTGAAAAGCCGGGTCCGCGCGCGGGCCCGGCTTTTTGTTGCGTGGGCGCCGACGGGGTTCGCAATGGTTGGGGTGTCGCGGTCGCGGCTCGCGCCGCTCCTACATGGGCTTCCTGTAGGAGCGGCGCGAGCCGCGACCGCGAAAATCCAACAACGACGAACCGCGAACGCAGCACCGCGACCCTCAGCCCCGCCTCACCACTCCCGCCACTCCTCGGTAATGTCGTCACCTTCGGCGCACAGGCCGGCCACCACCGCCGCGCCGAGGATCAACTCGCATAAGCCTTCGCGCTGATCGGTCTCGATCAGGCTGTGCCCGCAGCGCGCATTGAGCGCATTCAAGCCCAACACCGCGTCCTTGACCGCGCCGTGCGCGGCGGCGGTGTCGCCGCGTTCGCCCGCCGCGCTCATGGTCTCCAGAAAGCGGTCGATGATGCCTTCGCATTCGTCGATCTGTTGCGCGCTGTAGCCGGCATCGACGCCGTCCTGCGCGAGGTCTTCGCGGTAGCTGCGCATGCCGTCGAGGATCTCGCTCTTGAGCTCGACGTAATTATTCGTTTCCACCTGCACCTTGCCCTCCATCGTGGCGATCCGTGGCCGGCGCCGCGCTCGTTCGCGGCATCGCCTTGCCATGGCGAGTCTATCGGTTCGACATTGCAGGCAGTGCGGCAGCGCCCCGTTCCGCGGTCGCGCAATCGCTGTGACGGATATCGATGGTTGAGCCGGTCGCGCTCGAGTCGCATTGACGCCGCCGGGCCGGCGTGCTGCGGCCGAGCGGGCGAGGCGGGCGGCGCACGGCCGGTTCAGGCCGTTTTGTTAGACTGGCCGCCGTGACCCGCCGTCCGCGAAAACGGTGCCGACGCGCCGTGATCCGGACACTTACCGGACGTGGTGCCGTGCAGAAACCGCAGATTCCCGCAAACGAAACCGCGCGCCTGGAAGCGCTTCGCCATTACGGCGTGCTCGACACTCCACCGGAACAGGACTTCGACGACCTGGTCGCGATCGCCGCGGCGATCTGCGACGTGCCCACCGCGCTGGTCAGCCTGATCGACGCCGATCGCCAATGGTTCAAGGCGCGCATCGGCCTGGACGCGCAGCAGACCCCGCGCGATCTCGCGTTTTGCGCCCACGCCATCCTCGAGCCGAACCGGACCATGGTCGTGCCCGATGCGCGCAACGACGAACGTTTCTTCGACAGCCCGTTGGTCACCGACGATCCGCATATCCGGTTCTACGCCGGATCGCCGCTGGTCACCCCGGGCGGCGAAGCGATCGGCACCTTGTGCGTGATCGACAGCGAGCCGCGCGAATTGCAGCCGCATCAGTTCGACGCCTTGCAGGCCTTGTCGAAACAGACCTCGCGCCTGCTCGAACTGCGCCGGGTCAGCCGCGCGCTGGCGCAGCAGTTGCAGGAAAGCGATTGGTACGAACACAAACTGCTGCAGTACCAGGCCGAACTGGAGGCCAGCAACGCCGACCTGACCGCCTTGACCCGCACCGATCCGTTGACCGGATTGCCGAACCGCCGCGCTTTCGCGCTGGCGCTGGAACAGGCGGTGGCGCGCAGCGACGCGAACGCGCCGCTGCAGGTCGCGGTGCTCGACATCGATCATTTCAAGCTCATCAACGACGTCCACGGTCATCCCGAAGGCGACCGCATCCTGCAGGCCGTGGCCGACGCCTTGCGTCTGTATTCGGCCGGTCCCAACAGCGTCGCGCGCTACGGCGGCGAAGAATTCCTGATGCTGTTCGAAGCGCCGTCGGCGCAGGCGCAACTGCAATGCGAATTCGTGCGCGAAGCGATCGCCAACCTGCCGGTCGGCTTGCCGCTGACGGTCAGCATCGGCCTGGCGGCTTATCGCGCGGGCGAGGAGACCGCCGCTACGTTCGCGCGTGCGGATCAGGCGTTGTATGTAGCCAAGCGCAGTGGGCGTAATCGGGTGGTCGTTGCCGAGGAGGTGTAGTTGCAGCGCGTAGACGCAGCTTCCCGAAGCATTCCCCCCTTTGAAAAAGGGGGCTAGGGGGGATTTGCTTTTACCCTCAGATCACCGCGCCCCGCACGAAGAGCAAATCCCCCGCGCGAATGAGCGAAGTACAGACATCTCGCCTGCGCAGCGCGCAGCCCCCTTTTTCAAAGGGGGCGAATGGACGCAATGATTGGCGAAGCTGTTTAAGCGTGGCGGCTCGGTATCCAGCTCGCATTAGCGCTCACCGATACACCCGCTCCCGCTCCGCCTGCAACCGCTGTCGCAGATACTCGTCGCGAGTGACGCCGCCGGGAATCTGCTGCATCGCCAACACCTCGGCGACCACCACGCGTTCGCGCTGCTTGTAAGCCTGAAACTTCGTGTCGTGCTGCTGTTGCTCGATCCATTGTTGCTCGCGGCGTTGCGCGTCGGCGCGGTAACGCGCGGCCAGTTGCTGCACCATCGCCGCCTGCTGCGCTTCGTCGGCGACGGTGGCCTGGATCAGGCCGACCCGCAGCAGCATCGATTCGCCGGCCGACAACTCGCTCGCGTTTTCGTAGCGTTCGATGTCCTCGCGCAGCGCCTGCGCGCGGCGTTCGCGTTCGGCCGGACCCAATGAAGCGGCCTTGCGGAAGAAGTCGTGGGCATCGGACTGGAACTGCTTGCGTTGCTGGAAATCGCGCGCTTTCGGCGTCGCCAGCAGGTTATGCAATGGAGGATCGGGCTTGCCGGCGGCGACCGCGGCTCCCGTCGAGGTCGTGGCCGCGGCCTGCGCGCGCGCCGGGCGCAGCGGGTGCCAGCCCAGGCTGACCGCCGCGGCGCACGCCGCGACGGTCAGTGCCACACCCAGCATGAGGATGTTGCGATTCATGCCTTATCGTCTCATCAGGCCAGCAGCTGGTCGACCAGCCAGTACAGCAGGTTGAACGGCTTGGCCTTGTCGGCCGCGTCGCTGGCTTCGCTGGCGTCGAGCACCTTGCCGTTGCCGTCGAGCACGCTGTCGATGAAGTTCTTCAACTCCAGGTTCTGCGCCTGCACGTCGCCGTTCTTGAAGTCGACGATGGTCGTGCAGTGGCTCTCGTTCAAGGCGCGGTACTGCGGGAAGTAACCGCCGAAGTTGTCCAGCGTGTTCAGGCGCGCGGCCAGGCGGGTGGTGTCGCTGCCCCACTTGGCGTGGATCAGCGCTTCCTTCGCGGCCTGGTTCGGCGCCTGGGCGATGTCGTCGTGGAAACGCTCGTACGAGTACGACGAATAGTTCAGGTCCTGCCAGAAATGGGTCTGGCCCAGGCGATCGTTGCGGTGCTTGTTGGCCAGCGCCGGATAAATCGAACCCAGTTCGTTGAGGTCGATCTGCGGCAGACCGGCGGCGAGGAAGGCCAGCGGGCCGTTCGGCGCGTCCAGGCCCCACACGTCGCGGATCTTGGTCATCAGCGGCTGCGAGGGGTATTCGGCCGGATTGCCGTTGCGCGGGGTCGGGAAGATCGGGCCGGAATCGTCGATCAGGTACGCGCTGCTCGGCGCCAGATCGCTGCGCACCGAATCGTAGGCGATCAGGCTGCCGGCGCCGCCGGCGCTGCAACCGGTGCTGAGCATCTGGCCCGGACGCGGCAGGTTGTCCTTGAGCCAGGCGGTCATCGCGCGGGTGTTGCGCAGGCCGTTGTGGTGCCACACCAGCGGCTGCTGCTGTCCGCTCGGATCGGGATACACCGCGACCTTGTCCCCGCTGTAGATGTCGCCGGTGCAGTAGGGCACGTAGACCATGTTCCAGTTCTGGGTCTTGACCGCATCGAACGGGCTGACCCGCGTCACGAACGGACTGACCAGACTGGCGCCCGGGTTGAGCAGCTTCATGTAGTCGTCGGGCACGCCGTTGGGATTGCGCGCGCCGCGCACGCCGGTCGCGCCGGTGCAGCTGGCGTAGTCCCAGCACGCGCCGCCGCCTTCCATGTAGATGATGGTGTTGGTGGTGTTGGGCACCCGGTTGACGAAGATCTTGTACGGCGAACCGTTGCCGCAGATCGCGCCGGTTTCCGCCGGTAGTTGCACGGTCTGCCATTGGTAGTACGCGGCCGGGTCGAATCCGTCGGCGCGCGCGGCGTCGCGGCTGAGCAGCGGGTACTGGCCGGTGCGTTGCGCGGCCTGGACCTTGTTGTCGGCCTTGGGCGGCGACACCAGATTGCGGATGGTCTGGAAGAATCCGTAATCGCCCTGTTCGGCCTGCGAGGGCAGGCTCGACAAGGCGACGGCGCCGCCCACGAGGGCGACGGCCAGATAGCGGCTTACTGCCATGATGTCTCTCTCCTTTGAATCGTCATGAAGGGAGGAGCGAAACGCGTATTCGGCGCGTGCTAGGGCGTGCGCGCGGCCGGTTCCCCTCCGTACTGCAGCGTCCGGAATAGCGGGGGCGGCGTGACGGGTCAATCGCGATGGGGCGTGTTTATCGGCCGCGCCGCAGATTGGCCGCGAATGCGGCTACCGGTGGCCGCTATTGCCCCTGAAACCGTCACGAAACGGCGCGGCGCGCGCGCGGCTTCGTGCGCTGCAGCATGTGATCCGCATCGCCTATTGCGCGCGCGTGTGCCGCGTCACTGCGACTGCGTGTCGGCGGTGGCGCGTTCGCCGCCGATGCGGGGCCGGATGTGACGCCGGCCGCGGCCGCGATGGTGCGTAGTCGCCGCGATCGATGAGCGCGCGATCACCGAGTGGCTTCGTATCGCACTGTAGGAGCGGCGTAAGCCGCGACCGCGCTGCGTCGTGATCGCGGCGAAAGCTGGTTTCGTCGCGATCTGTGGATACGCGGTCGCGGCTCACGCCGCTCCTACAGGGAGCCCAGGCCGCGGCGCGAGCAACGTTCCAGCAAGCGCACGCGATGACTTCGTATTGCACTGTAGGAGCGGCGTAAGCCGCGACCGCGCCGCATCATGATCGCGACGAAAGCTGACTTCGTCGCGACCGGTTGGTCCGCGATCGCGGCTCACGCCGCTCCTACAGGTAGCCCAGGTTGCTGCGCGAGCGACGTTCCAGCAAGCGCATGCGATGGCTTCGTATTGCACTGTAGGAGCGGCGTAAGCCGCGACCGCGCTGCATCACGATCACGGCGAAAGACGGCTTCGTCGCAACCGGTTGGTCCGCGGTCGCGGCTCGCGCTGCTCCTACAGGTAGCCCAGGTTGCTGCGGGCAACGTTCCAGCAACCGCACGCGATGGCTTCGTATTGCACTGTAGGAGCGGCGCGAGCCGCGACCACGCAGCATCACGATCACGGCGACAGCTGGCTTCGTCGCGAGCGGTTGGTCCGCGGTCGCGGCTCACGCCGCTCCTACAGGTAACCCAGGCCGCGGCGTGGCTTACTCGCCCGGTACCGCGCCCGCCGTCGATGCGGCCGACGCGCGCCGCCGCGCCAGCACCGCTTCGCGATGGGCGATGTAGGCGTTCGATCCGAGAATGATCGCCGCGCCGATCACCGTGTAGATGTCCAGCGTTTCGCCGAACCACAGCCAGCCGGCGGCGGCGACCAGCGGCAGCTGGGTGAAGCTGATCGGCGTCAGCGCCGAGACCTCGCCGAGCTTCAAGGCGTGCGTCCACAGCACCTGGCCGCCGGTGCCGAACAGGCCGGCGGCGGCGATCCACAGCCAGGTGATGCCGTGCGGCCATTGCCACACGAACAAGGCCGGCAGCAGCGACATCGGCACCCAGAACGCATAGGTGTACAGCACGATGGTGTTGGCCGAATCGACCTTCGACAGTTGCTTGATCTGGATCGCGATCACCCCGCCGAGCACTGCGGCGAGCAGCGCCGCCAGGCTGTCGATGGAGAATTCCGCCGAGCCCGGCCGCACGATGATCAACACGCCGATGAAACCGGCCGCGACCGCGAGCCAGCGCCGCGCGCGCACGTGTTCGCGCAGGAACAGCACCGCGGCGATGGTGACGAAGATCGGCGTGGAATAGGTCAGCGAAATCGCCTGCGCCAACGGCAGATGGCCCAGCGCCCAGAACCCGGCCAGCATCGAGAACATGCCGATCAGGCAGCGCACGAAATACTTCGGCAGTTGCCGGGTGCGCAGTTCGGCGCGCTGCGCGCCGAGCAACAGCGGCAATACCGCCAGCAGTCCGAACAGGTTGCGGAAGAACGCGATCTCGAAGGTGTGCAGCGAGGCCGAGGCCAGCCGGATCGCGATCGCCATGACCCCGAAGCACAAGGTGCTCGCCAACATCAGGCCGGCGGCACGCAGCGGATGCGCCGGGCTTGCGCTCACCAGCGCGCGCCGACGATGCGCGGCTCGGGTTCGATCGCGACCGCGAACCGCGCCAGCACCGAGTCGGCGATGCGGCGGGCGAGGTCGAGCAATTGCAGGCCGCTGGCGCCGCCGTGGTTGACCAGCACCAGCGCGTGCGCGGCGGACACGCCGGCGTCGCCGTCGCGATGGCCTTTCCAGCCGCAGGCGTCGATCAGCCAGGCCGCCGACAGCTTGCGCGTGTCGGCGTCGGCGCCGCGGAACACCGGCATCGCCGGATGCTGCGCGAGCAAGGCTTCGGCCTGCGCGGCGGCGACGATCGGGTTCTTGAAGAAGCTGCCGGCGTTGCCGAGCACCGCCGGGTCGGGCAGTTTGCGCCGGCGGATCGCGATCACCGCGTCGGCCACCGACCGCGGCGTCGGCGTGCTCACGCCCATCGCCGCGAGTTCTTCGCCGATGCCGGCATAGTCGAGCTTGAGCGCGGGCGCGCGCGGCAGCGCGAATTCGACCGCGGTGATCAGATAGCGATCCGGCGACTGCTTGAAGCGGCTGTCGCGGTAGGCGAATGCGCAAGCGGCGTTGTCGAAGCGATGCCATTGCCCGCTGGCCGGTTCGAAGGCTTCGACCGCATGCACGAAATCGCGCACTTCCACGCCGTAGGCGCCGATGTTCTGGATCGGCGAGGCGCCGACGGTGCCGGGGATCAGCGCCAGGTTCTCCAGCCCGGCGAGGCCATCGTCGAGGCTGTGCATGACGAACTCGTGCCAGATCACTCCGGCGTCGGCGCGCACGATCGCGCGATCGCCGTCGCCACCCAGGGTCGCGATGCGGCGGCCGCTGAGTTCTAGCACGGCGCCGGCGGGATCGCCGGCGAACAGCAGATTGCTGCCGCCGCCGAGGGTCAGCGCGATGCCGTCGTTCAACGGCCCGGTCTGCAAGGCCTGCGGCAGCGCCGCGGCGTCGTCGATCGACACCAGCCAGGGCGCGCGCGCGGCCACGCCGAGGGTGTTGCGATATCGCAGCTCAGCGTCGCGCACGATGCGCGGTTCAGCGGTCATGCGCGAAGGCCGGATTGGGAGACATCGGGACGCGGGCGGACTCGAAAGCGATGGCGGCGGCTCAGATCGTCGGCGGCACGTGGCCGCGACTGGGCGCTTCCTTGCGGCGGCGGATGGCGTCGACGCACTCATGCACCAGCGCCGGGCCGCGGTAGACCAGACCCGAATAGCACTGCACCAGGCTCGCGCCGGCGGCCATCTTGGTGACCGCGTCGGCGCCCGACAGAATGCCGCCGACCCCGATCATCGGGATGCTCTCGGGCAGACGCGTGCGCATCTTGCGCAGCACCGTGGTCGACTGGGTCATCAGCGGACGGCCGGACAGGCCGCCGGTCTCGTTCGCGAACGCGCTGCCTTCGACGCCGTCGCGGGCGATGGTGGTGTTGGTCGCGATCACGCCGTCGACCTGCAGTTCGCCGAGCACGCGGCCGGCGGCTTCGATGTCGTCGTCGGACAGGTCCGGCGCGATCTTGACCAGCATCGGCACCCGCTTGCCCTCGCGCGCGGCCAGCTTTTCCTGCGCCTCGCGCAGGTTGCCGACCAGCCGCCGCAGCGACTGCTCTTCCTGCAATTCGCGCAGGCCGGCGGTGTTCGGCGAGGAGATGTTGACGGTGATGTAGTCGGCCAGCGGGTACACGCGTTCGAGGCAGTAGAGGTAATCGTCCTCGGCGCTCTCGTTGGGCGTGTCCTTGTTCTTGCCGATGTTGATCCCGAGCAGGCCGCGCTTGCGCCGGGCCTTGGCGACGTTGCGCACCAGCGCATCGACGCCTTCGTTGTTGAAGCCCAGGCGATTGATCACCGCCTGCTGCTCGGGCAGGCGGAACATGCGCGGCTTGGGATTGCCGGCCTGCGGCTTGGGCGTGACCGTGCCGATTTCGATGAAGCCGAAACCCAGCGACAGCAGCGCGTCGATGTGCGCGCCGTTCTTGTCCAGGCCGGCGGCCAGGCCGACCGGGTTGGGGAAGCTCAGGCCGAGGACTTTGGTCGGCAGCGGCTTGGGCGGCCGCGCCATCAGCGGGTTGAGGCCGCTGCGATAAGCCGTCTCCAGCGCCGTCAGGCCGAGGCCGTGCGCGCGTTCGGCGTCCAGTCCGAAGAGGAAGGGGCGGGCAAGGCTGTACACGAGGTCGGGGGGCGCTCGGGTCGGGGAACGCGGATTATCGCCCAAGCGGGCGCTCGGGGGCGAGCCTTGGGTGGCAGTGCGGCGCATGCGCGGCATCGGCGCGTTGCTGCGGCACGAGCGGCCTGACGCTGGGCCGGTGCTTTCCTGTAGGAGCGGCGCGAGCCGCGACCGCGACACTGCGACTGCGACGCATGCGAGCTGACCCGGTTTGCGACCCAGGCGAAATATCGCGGTCGCGGCTCGCGCCGCTCCTACAGGGGGCTACGGGCGATGGCGCTTAGTCCGGATCCGCCATGAGCGGGTACCGGTCTGCTGCGGGCATGCATGCACTTGTGTTGCAGTGCGACGCATGCGCGGCATCGGCGCGTTGCTGCGGCACGAGCGACCTGACGCTGGGCCGGGTGCCTTCCTGTAGGAGTGGCGTGAGCCGCGACCGCGACACTGCGACTGCGACGCACGCGAGCCATCCCGGTTTGCGACCCAGGGGAGGTGTCGCGGTCGCGGCTTACGCCGCTCCTACAGGGCTGCGTGTGATGGTGGTTAGTCCGGACCCGCCGCGTGCTGGCACATTTGCGTTGCAGTGCGCCGCATGCGCGGCATCGGAGTGTTGCTGCGGCACGAGCAGCCTGACGCTGCGTCGGGTACCTTCCTGTAGGAGCGGCGTGAGCCGCGACCGCGACACTGCGACTGCGACGCATGCGAGCTGACCCGGTTTGCGGCCCAGGCGAGGTGTCGCGGTCGCGGCTTGCGCCGCTCCTACAGGGGGCTGCGTGCGATGACGAGCCGTGTGAGCGAACAATCCAAGCCGGTCTCGTTGAATTCCACGCCGGCGATCGCGAAACACGCAGCCGTCCCTTGACCCTTGCCATCGGCGCCGCCTAGCGTGACTCCACCAGAACGGACTGGCATCACAGGAGGGATTCTCGTGAACATGAGCCACCGCAGCATCCGCCTGACCGCGCTCGCGGTCGGCCTTTTCGGCTTCGCCGCCTCGCTCGCCGCAACGGCCGGCGAGGAAGATTGCGAACGCTGCCGACTGCTGTTCCGGATGTGCATGACCAGCACCCCGGGCGACCTGGCGTGTTACGAGCAACTTTGGGAATGCGAGCGCCAGGCCGAGTGCCCGATCGGCTAGCCGGCCGTCTGAGTTCGCGCGAGCCGGCGCTCGAACGTCTCAATCCAGCCTCGACCTATGTTTGAACTAAGCCGCGACACCTGAGGTTTGTCGCGACGGCCGTATCGCGGTCGCGGCTCGCGCCGCTCCTCCAGGGGCCTGCGTGCGACGGCGCTTAAATCCGTGCCACGCCGCGTGTGGGCGCTGCCCGCTAGGGGCTTGCGTGAGGTCGGGCCGGGTGCCTTGCTGTAGGAGCGGCGTGAGCCGCGACCGCGACACTGCGACTGCGACGCACGCGAGCTATCCCGGTTTGCGACCCAGGCGAGGTGTCGCGGTCGCGGCTTACGCCGCTCCTACAGGGGGCTGCGTGCGATGGCGGTTAGTCCGGACCCGCCGCGTGCTGGCGCATTTGCGTTGCAGTGCGCCGCATGCGCGGCATCGGAGTGTTGCTGCGGCACGAGCAGCCTGACGCTGCGTCGGGTGCCTTCCTTTAGGAGCGGCGCGAGCCGCGACCGCGACACTGCGACTGCGACGTACGCGAGGTAACCCGGTTTGCGCCCCGGGCGAGGTGTCGCGGTCGCGGCTTACGCCGCTCCTACAGGGGGCTGCGTGCGATGACGCTTGAATCCGGACCGCGCCGCGCGCGGGCGCGGTCCGGGACGAATCAGATTTCCTCGACCGGGCAATCGAGCATGCGCACGCACTGGCCGTAGCGCAGGTCGCAATTACCGCCGCCGGGAATTTCGCTGAACATCAGGCAGTTTTCGTATTCGACCCGGCATTGACGGCAGGCGGCATCGTCGGAGGCCACCGCCGACAGCGAGGCGGCGAAACCGAAGGCGGCCAGGGCGGTCAGGGTCAAGCGGGTGGAGCGGGTACGGGTCTTCATCGGGTCGGTCCTGGTTGGGATGAGTGCGGCGGTGCAAGGAAAGCGAACGCGGCGGGCGAAACAGCGGCGAAAACCGTAGCGTTCGCGCGGCGCGGAGCATCGTGGACGGCGCGGGCTGGCGGCGCGAAACCCGCGTGGCCGCGGGCCGCTCGGCGTTATCCGATCTCGCGCCGGATGCGCGCGCCGACGCGCGGAGCATCGTGCGCGCCCACGGGCGAAGCCGGCCGGCGACCTCGGTCGCGGCCGGCCCGAAGGCTCAGGGTTCGATGACGATCTGACAGCGGTTCGCGGTCAGGCAGGCGCGATACTGCAACCAGCAGCTCGGCGTCGCATTGGGGGTGTTGGCCTCGCACCATTCCAGCACGTCGGTATAGCACTGGTGGCATTTGTCGACCGCGGCGAACGCGGTCAGCGAGGCGGAGAAGCCGAAAACGCCGGCCGCGATCGCGCTCAAGCGGGCTGTACGGGTCCATGTCTTCATCGGGTGTGTCCTGTCCTTAGCGCCAGTCCATCTGGCCGGGCCAAGCTTGTGACCAGGACGCGCGCGGAACAAGCTGCGCCGCAGCACTTTACGGCGCGCGCCGCTCATTTCGCGAAGTCGCGACGCGCGCGCCGGCGCCGGGCTTGCCCGCGCGGCCGGATCACTGATTGGCGGCGAAGGCGAACACCGCGGCCAGGCCGCCGAAGAACAGCACCACGACCAGCAGGGTCAGCAGCCCCACGATCACCGACGCCCAGCCCAGCACCAGTCCGGCGATGGCCATGCCGTCGCCGTCGTAACGGGCCGGTTCGCGACGGATCTGCGCGCGCGCCATGTGGCCGCAGACGATGGCGGCGGCGCTGCCGATGATCGGCAGCAAGATCCAGCTGAGAATGCCGGCGATCAGGCTGATCACCGCCATGGCGTTGGTTTCGCGTACGGGTGCTTGCATGCGTGACGATCCTTCGTGGGAGTGACGCCGAAGCATACCCGCGCGGACGCGAGCGGGCCGTGCATGCGCAGGCCGCCGACAAATCCGGGAAGCGATTGGAACCGAGCCGCGAGCGGCGCGCCGCCCGGTCGTGCAAGTACGACCAAGCCCGCGAACGCGTATTCGCGGGCTTGGCCGATGACGCCTCAGGCGTCGTCAACCGCGACCGCGATCAGAAATCCGGCGGCAGGCTGATCATGCAGCCGTTCGAGGTCTGGCAGTTCCAGAAGTCCGCCACGCATCCGTCGCGGTTGTCGGGATTGGCATTGACGCAGTCGTAGTAAATCGGCACGCAGTGGTCGCATCCCCACGGCCCGGCGAGCGCGCTGAGCGAGGCGGCGAATCCGAACGCGCCGACCGCGACGGCGGTCAGGCGAAGACTACGGTTCCTTTTGTTCACAAGGCATCCTTCATGTGGCGCCAGTCCATCTGGCGCAGCCACGCTAGGCAGGCGGACGGACGCGGTCAAGTCAACGCCGTCGCAGTCCGCGCTTGCGGTTTCGCGAGCGTGGGCCGCGAGGTTTTTCGTTCGCGCACGTCGCGACGATCCGCGCGCCACGAGCATGGCATCGCGGATGCGGATGGCGTGTTGGCGCGATCGACGACGCGTCGATCCGGATCGTGGCGACGTCCGCCGATGCGGCTATCGCGGCGGTGACGAAAGGCCGGCGAATCGACCTTCGCTGGCCTTGCGTCGTACCGCGTGTGCGATGCTCAGAAATCCGGCGGCAGACTGATGGGACAGCCGCCGTCCTGCTCGCATTGCCAGAATTGCTCGAGGCAACTGGGTTGCGCGTCCGGCGTGTTGGTGCGGCAGGCGTAATAGCCCGGCAGGCAGTGGTCGCAACCCCACGGCGCGGCGAAGGCGGTAAGCGAGGCGGCGAAGCCGAATACTCCGACGGCGACCGCGGTCAGGCGAATACTACGGTTCCCTTTGTTCACAAGACGTCCTTCATGTGGCGCCAGTCCATCTGGCGAGGCCACGCTAGGCACGCGTGCGGGCAGGGGTCAAGCGATGCGCTCGCAGTCTGCGACCGCGCGCTCATGGCCGATACGAGGGCTGATTGAAACGCCGCATTCAGGTGGGGGCGTGGTCGATGGGGCGAGGCGTGGATCGCGAAGGCGCAACTCGCAGTCGCAAAGTCGCCAGGTTGTTCGAGGTCTTTCGCGGGCGGAGTTTCAACCCCGAAACTCTCGGCTCAGGTCGCCGGAAACTTCACTGCCTGCTAGCGAACGGCATCGGGTGAAACTTACCCTGCAAAAGCATCCGCCCGACCGTTCGATCAGAAAGGCCGCGTTGCCGGTCATGCTGACACGTCATGCGATCGCTCAGCGAATCACCACCACTTTCCCATCCGCGATCGCCTGCCGGTAATCGTGGACATGGCGCGTCCTGTCGCTGGATTCGCGCAGCAGTTCGGGCTCCGCTATGGGTTTCATCTGGCCCGAGCGCAGTGCTTTCTTGTTGGCGGCGATGCGTTCGCGGAACTTGCACATTTCCACCCACCAGATCCGATACTGAAGCAGATCGACCCGCTGCGGATCGACGAAGCCGAGCAGTCCGAAAATGCGTGTCGGCGAATCGCTGGGCGCGAGCATGCCCCAACTGCCGGTCAAGGCCATGCTGGCGCAGAGGACGATGCAGCCGGCCAGGACCAGCAGCTGCAAATGCAGCGCATCCCATCGGCCCGGCCCGAGCAGCCACACCGTCGCCGCCATGCACGGATATGCGAAGCAGAAGGTCCACCATGCGAACAGGCGACCTGCCTTCGCATCCGCGGCGCTGCCTAGAGAGTGATGCGTCCAGACATAGCCTTGCTGCGGGTCGAGGATCGCGTGCGCATACAACACGCCGCCGCTGCGCGACACCACGGCCTTGACGCGATGGCCGGGCTTGAGCTTGTCGGCGCCGGCGAATTCCCCGCACACCACTTGTCCTTCGATCAGGCAAGCGAAGTACTGGACGTCTTCGGCGCAATACAGCGCGCGCTCGATATCGTCCGCCGCCTGCGCGATCAGCGCGTCGATCGAAGTGTCGGCGTGGTCGCGGGCGATCGCGTCACGAGGCGGTTGCGCGATCCGGCGCAGCAGTTGCTCCGGGTCGTCTTCGACGTACAACGGTTCAAGCACGCCTTCGATCAGAAACAGCGTGTCCTCGCGTTGCGGCAGCGGCGGGACGTCGCGATGGATGCTGATCTTCATGATCCCTCAGCGAAGGCCAAGAGGCCGTGTCGAAATCCGTCGACTGTGCAGTGGTGCGTGGCGCGGGCTTGCGGCACCGGGTTCAATCAAAAGCCCGTAGTGTTGCCTGGTTAAACAGATTCGCTTTCGAGAACTACTTCGGTTGGTCTCAGACTGAACCAAGGCGCGTGTTCGCCGAACCAAACAAAGCCGTAGCCGTCGATTTCCAGCACCGGCAGCACCTGGCCTTCGACGGCGCGCAGACGCGCGACGTCCTCGGCGGGCAGATCATGGATCAGCGAGTGCGGCATGACCGGGATGCGGACCCGGCTGCCTTCGACGATGGGCCGGCCCGACGCGTCCACCGCCGCCAGGGGAAACCCCGGCGGCAGCGGACCTTGCGGCGGATCGAAAAACGCCATGGTCAGCGTGTCGGCTTACAGATCGAACTTGATGCCCTGCGCCAGCGGCAGCGCATCGGAGTAGTTGATCGTGTTGGTCTGACGGCGCATGTAGGCGCGCCATGCGTCCGAACCGGACTCGCGACCGCCGCCGGTTTCCTTCTCGCCGCCGAACGCGCCGCCGATCTCGGCGCCTGAGGTGCCGATGTTGACGTTGGCGATGCCGCAATCCGAACCCGCGGCCGACAGGAAGGCTTCGGCCGCTTTCAGGTTCGCGGTGAAGATCGACGACGACAGGCCCTGCGGCACGTCGTTCTGCAGCGCGATGGCTTCGTCGAGGGTCTTGAACTTCATCACGTACAGGATCGGCGCGAAGGTTTCGGTCTGCACCACTTCGGCGTCGTTGGTCAGGCCGGTGATGATGGTCGGCAGGACGAAGTTGCCCTTGCGTTCGATCGCCGCGCCGCCGGTGGCGACGGTGCCGCCGCTGGCCTTGGCCTTTTCGATCGCGTCCAGATACGCCTGCACGCCGTCGCGGCTGTTGAGCGGGCCCATCAGATTGGTCGGGTCGGTCGGGTCGCCGATCTTCTTCTCGACCTGCTTGAACGCCGCGACCAGCTTGGCCAGCACGTCGTCATGGATCGACTCGTGCACGAACAGACGGCGGGTGGTGGTGCAGCGCTGGCCGGCGGTGCCGACCGCGCCGAACGCGATCGCCGGAATCGCCAGCTTCAGATCGGCCGAGGCGTCGACGATGATCGCGTTGTTGCCGCCCAGTTCCAGCAGCGAACGGCCCATGCGGCGCGCGACGCGCTCGCCGACGATGCGGCCGACCTTGGTCGAACCGGTGAAGCTGACCAGGCCGATGCGCTTGTCGTCGACGAAGTTCGACGCCAACTCGGTGCCGGCATCGTTGAACAGGAAGAAGATGTCCGGGAAGCCGCCGGCGCGCAGCGCTTCGTTGCAGACCTTCATCGACGCGATCGCCGACAGCGGGGTCTTGGGCGAGGGCTTCCAGATGGTGATGTCGCCGCAGATCGCCGCGATGAACGCGTTCCAGGCCCACACCGCGACGGGGAAGTTGAACGCCGAGATCACGCCGACGATGCCGAGCGGATGCCACTGCTCGTACATGCGGTGGCCCGGGCGCTCGGAGTGCATGGTCAGGCCGTACAGCTGACGCGACAGACCGACGGCGAAATCGCCGATGTCGATCATTTCCTGCACTTCGCCGTCGCCCTCGGGCTTGGACTTGCCCATTTCCAGCGCGACCAGCGAACCCAGCGCGTCCTTGTGCTTGCGCAGCGCGTCGGCGCACAGACGGATGGCTTCGCCGCGGCGCGGCGCCGGGGTGGTGCGCCACACCGCGAACGCGGCCTGGGCGCGCTCGACGATGGTGTCGTAGTCGCTCTGCGAGGAGGCCTGCACGCGCGCGAGCACTTCGCCGTCGGTGGGGTTGACCGGTTCGAGCACGCCGGCGTCGGCGGTTTTCGCCCACTCACCGTGACCGAGGTAGGTGCCGGACTCGGTGTCGTTGAGTCCGAGTGCGGCGAGAACGGGGTGAGTCATACCGAAAGCTCCATGTGGTGGCACGCCGGTGGCGCGGCATATAGCGGTGGATTGGCACGCGTCCGGTGGACGCAGACGGCGCGCGACAGGGCGCGCGGCCGTGGAGGTGGCGACCCCGACACGATTCGAACGTGTGACCTTCCCCTTAGGAGGGGGATGCTCTATCCAGCTGAGCTACGGGGCCGAAGGTTTGAAATTCAAGCGGTTGCACGATCCGGATCGACCATCCCGGAGCCCGCGCGGCGACCCGTCGCCGTGCAGGCACGATCGACGCGACCGGCCCGGATTGTACTCGGCCGGGCCCGCGCGCCGCCATGCCGCGGCAGTCGGCGAGGGCGCATGAACGCCGATTCGACCGCCGCGCGGGCGTAACGCTTCGCTCACAAGCGCCTGATCCGGGCTGGTTATGCTCGGCCCGACGCGATCGGTCTGCCGCGTCGTCCGCCGCGCCGATGCGCCGCGCGACGCGGCAGCCAGGGATTCGATCCGCCGGTCCGTCGGGACCCTGAAGTAACTCAAGGAGCAGTGCATGTCATTCGATCGACTCGGACGTACGTCCTCATCCCCCCAGGTTTCATCCCCCTTGTTGTTCAAGACCGCGGTGGCTGTTGCCCTCGCGCTCGCCGCCAACGCCGCCTGGGCGCAGAGCGACGCGCAGGTGTACGAATCGGCCATCGCCGAGGCCGCGCGGCTGTGCCCCGGCCATTCCAAGGAACGCACCACGCCCGGCATCCGCGCGGTTCCGGTCGGCGCGCTGCGGGTGCTGGCGCAGCGCAATTACACGATGTGCCCCGACCGTCGCCTCGACGCCGCGACCCCGGCGGTGTGGTACGGCGCCGCCGGCGTATTCGCCTGGAATCCCGACAACAAGGGCGCGGTCAAGCTGATCGCGGGCAAGGTCGATGCGATGACCCGCAAGGAAGAGTTCCCGGCCGAAACCCTGGTGTGGAAGGCCGACGGCAGCGAGGCCAAGGGCGTCACCGTGCCGATGTTCGAACCGCGGCCGCGGCCGGCCGGCGCGTACTGAGCCGATCGGGATTGATCGCGGTAACAACAGACTGATCGAAGAGGTCCGCTGCTCGCGGGCGAGCGCACGGCCGCTGGCACGGCCCGGGTCCCCGCCCGCGAGCGGCTTTGGCCGCATGCCGCGCGCGCGTCATGTCGGTGACGGAGCGGAGCGGGAGCGCTAAGCGAGTGCGGCGGGCGAGTGCGGCAGGCGAACCTGCCACGGCCGCCAGGTCTTCGTGGGCATCGCGCCGGCGCTCCAGATTCGGGCGTTCCAGGCTCAAGTGCCCGGCGAACGCGCCGTCTCGGATCGAGCGCGCCGCGGCCGAAGCGCGCATGCAAAGGACTCGGTCGTTGCGGGGCCGGGCGGCGCCTGTCGGCGCGCCGTGCTTCGCACACCTCGTTGAAACCCCTGGCGATGCTCAGGTCGAGTCCACCGGCCAGCACAAGCTTTCAGATTGAAAGCCCCGGTCGAAACGCCGTCCGCAAAGGACTTCGTCATTGAGGAACCGGGCGGCGCCTGTCGAGGCGCCCTGGTTTGTACCCCCTATGACCCCTGGCGACCCTAGTCTGAGGCGGCCCACGCGCTGTTACGACAGGTCGCGCGCATCCATCTGTGCCCTTAAGGCGTATCCAGGCACATCTATTTCGTACCAATTGCATTTGTGACGGCCGTTGTTGGCGCCTGATTGCGTTACATGCCAGTAACCCTGGATGTTTCAGGACGGTAACGGCCACCACGGCGACCTCCCGACGAGCGGGATTGCTGTGGAGGAAATACGTATTTAATGTGTGATCGGGGTCGCATGTTCGAGGCGCGCCGTCAGCGGCGCAGTCAGAGGCATCGGTTTTTTTCGGCCGCGGGGAAGCGGTCGGTCTAGGGGACAACATGATCGGTTTAAGGAATTGGGCGCTTCGCGCCCGTGCGGCGCTGCGCGTGGGTGCGAGTCCGTCGGCGCGGTTGGGCTGGGTGTTGCTGCTGCCGGGCCTCGGCCTGGCCGGCGCGGCCCAGGCCCAGAGCTGCGGGGTCGGTGAGGTCCCGGCGGCCTTCGGGTTCACCGGCGGCGAACAGACCACCACGGTCCCGGCCGGCGTGCATTCGCTGACCGTATACCTCAGCGGCGCGCAGGGCGGCGCCGGTCGCAGCGGCGCCGGCAGCATCGGCGGCAGCCCGAATTCTCCCGGCGGCACGGGCGGCCTGGGCGGCCGCGTGCGCGGCACCCTGGCGGTGACGCCGGGCGCGGCCTTGTCGATCTGGGTCGGCGGCCAGGGCTCGCAGGCGGTCAATCCCGGCGGCCTGGGGCAGGGCGTCGACGGCATCGGCGGCGGCGCCACCGATCTGCGCGTGGGCGGCAACGGCATCGGCAACCGGGTCGGCATCGCCGGCGGCGGCGGCGGTGGCGGCAATGCCGGCTGGAGCACCTCCAACGTGATCGCCGGCGGTAACGGCGGCGTCGGCGGCGGCGGCGCGGGCGGCACGGGCGCGACCGTGCCCGGCGGCCCCGGTCCGTTCGGCGGCGGCGGCGGCACGGTCGGCACCGGCGGTGCGGCCGGCGCGGGCTGCGGCGGCTTTCCGGCGACCGCGGGCAACGCGGCCACCGGCAAGGGCGGCAACTCCAATAATTTCTCCGGTTCCTTCATCGGCGCCGGTTACGGCGGCGGCGGCGGTGGCGGTGCCACCATCGGCGCGGGCGGCGGCGGTGCCGGCGTCGGCACCACCGGCTGTCAGCAGAACTGGAACGGCGGCGGCGGTGGTGGTTCGGGCGGCAGCTCGGGCGCGACCGGCCTGACCGCGGTCACCATCAACAATGGCGTGCAGGCCGGCAACGGCGCGGCGCTGATCTGTTTCGCGCCGACCCAGTTCTCGGTCGGCGGCACCGCGACCGGCCAGACCGGTCCGGTCACCCTGCAGCTCGCCGGCACCAACCCGGTCAGTTCGCAGCAAGTCGTGGTGGCGCAGGCCGCGACGACCTTCGTGTTCCCCACGCGTCTGCCGCAAGGCGCGAACTGGGCCGTCAGCGTGCTCAGCGCGCCCGCGGGCCAGCAATGCACGGTCACGCCGGCCAGCGGCCTGGCGATCAATGCCGATGTCACCAACGTCGCGCTCAGTTGCGTCACGGTCGCGGTGACGGTCAATCCGGCCACCTTGCCCAACGGCGCATTCAATACGGCCTATTCGCAGACGCTCAGCGCCACCAGCTCCAACGGCGGCACCGCGCCGTACACCTTCGCGGTCACCGCCGGCGCATTGCCGGCCGGGCTGACCTTGTCCAGCGGCGGCGTGCTGTCGGGTACGCCGACCGCGGCCGGTTCGTTCAACTTCACCGTACGCGCCACATCGAGCAATAACTTCAGCGGCACTCGCGCCTATACCTTGGCGATCGCCCAGAACGCGCAGGCCATCACCGGGTTCGCCTCCAATCCGGTTTCGCCGGTGTACGCACCGGGCGGCACCTTCACCGTGTCGGCTACCGGGGGCGGGTCGGGCAATCCGGTCGTGTTCGCCAGCACCACGGCGGCGGTGTGTACGGTCGCCGGCAGCACGGTGACGATGGTGGCCGCGGGTAACTGCGCGTTGACCGCCAATCAGGCCGGCAACGCCAACTACAGCGCCGCGCCGCAGGCCAACCTGGCGGTGACGATCGGTGCGGCCAGCCAGGCCATCACCGTGTTCGCGTCCAACCCGGCTTCGCCGGTGTATACGCCGGGCGGCACCTTCACCGTGTCGGCCACGGGCGGCGCGTCGGGCAATCCGGTCGTGTTCGCCAGCACCACGGCGGCGGTGTGTACGGTCGCCGGCAGCACGGTGACGATGGTGGCCGCGGGCAATTGCGCGCTGACCGCCAATCAGGCCGGCAACGCCAACTACAGCGCCGCGCCTCAGGCCAACCTCGCGGTGACCATCGGCCTGGCGAATCAGGCGATCACCGGCTTCGCCGCCAACCCGGCCGCGCCGGTGTACACGCCGGGCGGCACCTTCGCCCTGTCGGCCACGGGCGGCGCGTCGGGCAATCCGGTCGTGTTCGCCAGCGGCTCGCCGGCCGTGTGTACGGTCGCCGGCAACACCGCGACGATCGTGGCCGCGGGCACCTGCTCGCTGACCGCCGATCAGGCCGGCAACGCCAACTACAACGCCGCGCCGCAGGTGGCGCTGGCGGTCGCGATCGGCGTGGGCAGCCAGGCGATCAACAACTTCGCCGCCAATCCGGCCTCGCCGGTGTATGCGCCGGGCGGCACCTTCGCGGTCTCGGCCACGCCGGGCGCGTCGACCAGCCCGGTGGTGTTCGCCACCACCACGCCGGCGGTGTGCAGCGTCGCCGGCAGCACGGTGACCACGCTCGCCGCGGGCACCTGCTCGCTGACCGCCGACCAGGCCGCCGACCCCAACTACGCCGCGGCGCCGCAGGTCCTGCTCGACGTGGCCATCACCGTGGCCAGCCAGACCATCACCGACTTCGCCGCCAATCCGGCGTCGCCGGTGTACGCGCCGGGCGGCACTTTCGCGGTCTCGGCCACGCCGGGCGCGTCGACCAGCCCGGTCGTGTTCGCCAGCACCACGGCCTCGGTGTGCACCGTCAGCGGCAGCACCGTGACGATGTTGACCGCGGGCACCTGTTCGCTCACCGCCGATCAAGCCGCCGACGCCAACTACAGCGCCGCGCCGCAAGTGACGCTGGACGTGACCATCGGCGCGGCCGCGCAGGCCATCAGCAACTTCAGCGCGAATCCGTCGGCGCCGGTGTACACCCCGGGCGGCACCTTCGCGGTGAGCGCGAGCGGCGGCGCCTCGGGCAATCCGGTGGTGTTCGCCAGCACCTCGCCGGCGGTGTGCACGGTCAGCGGCGGCACCGTGACCATGCTCGCCTCGGGCACGTGTTCGTTGACCGCCGATCAGGCCGGCAACGGCAACTACAGCGCCGCGCCGCAAGTCGCGTTGCAGGTGTTGATCGGTGGCGGCACGCCGACCCTGTCGTGGATCGGCGATGTGTCCAAGACCATCGGCGAGGCATCGTTCGATCTGCCGAACCCGACCAGCAACAGCAGCGGCGCCTTCACCTTCTCCAGCAGCAACACCGCGGTGGCGACGGTGAGCGGACGCACGGTGACCATCGTCGGCGCGGGCGTGGCGACCTTGGTCGCGACCCAGGCCGCGGCCGGCAGCTACCTGCAGACCACGATCAGCGCGACCCTGACCGTCGCCGACCGCCCCGATCCGACCCGCGACCCGAGCGTCGTCGGCGGCTTGCAGGCCCAGGTCGACGCCAGCGTGCGCTTCGCTTCGGCGCAGCAGTCCAACATCCACGACCGTCTGCGTCAGCAGCGTTTCGCCGGCGCCAACAGCTCCAGCGACGGCCTCAGCCTCAATCTGAGCAACCGTTCGGGCGGCGCGATGTCGCTGACCGCGGGCCAGGTGGCCTCGGTCGACAACGTGCGCCTGCCGGAAGGCTGGGGCTTGTGGACCGCGGGCAGCATCACCAACGGCCAGCGCGAACCCAACAGCCGCAGCGACGGCTTCGACTTCCAGAGCGACGGCATCACCGTCGGCGCCGACTGGCGCATGGGCGAGCGCTTCCTGCTCGGCGTGGCCGGCGGTTTCGGCTGGAACGACACCGACCTGGACGACGCGCGTTCCAAGCTCGACGCCAAGCAGCGCGCCCTGTCGCTGTACGGCCTGTGGCGCCCGAGCGAGCATTGGTTCGTCGACGGCATCATCGGTTGGGGCCGCCTGGACTTCGACATCCGCCGCTACAGCGCGACCGCCGGCGCCACCGCCACGGCCGAGCGCGACGGCGACCAGGTGTTCGGTTCCTTGACCGCCGGTTACGAGCACCACGGCGACGGCATGACCCTGACCGGTTACGGCCGCTTCGACACCAGCCGCACCAAGCTCGACGGTTACCGCGAACACGGCCTGGGCATCTACGACCTCAACTACGGTTCGCAGACGGTCGAGAACAACGGCGCTTCGTTGGGCCTGGAGGGCAGCTTCCCGATCGTGACCACCCGCGGCAGCATCTTCCGTCCGTACTGGATGGTCGAATACCGCGAATCGCTCGACAACCGCAGCGACGTGGACCTGAACTACGTGGTCATGCCGGTCGCCAACGACTACAGCCTGTCGCTGCGCAGCTACGGCGACAACGCGCTGACCTACGGCGCGGGCATGGACATGGACTTCCGCGCCGGCTGGAAACTGTCGCTGCTGATGCGTCGCCAGCACGGCAACGGCCAGGACCCGAGCACCAGCTTCGGCCTGCTGCTGTCGTTCTCGCCGAGCATCCAGCCCTCGTCGCTGACCGCGCCGACCGCGCAGGAAGTCGCCGAGCAGATGGACGCGACCGCATCGACCAAGGAGCCGCAGACCGGCCGTTGAGCGAGCGACGGGCCGGTCGGATCAACGACCGGCCTGTCGGGACAGGCGAGGCATTCGACCGGCCACGAAACAGGTTCGCGAAAAACCGATCGCCAAGCGAACGCTCCCGGTTAACCCCGTGGAGCGTTTTGCTTTGGGCGGGCGCGAAGTCGTGCTGGGATTTTCTTCGATCACCATGAGTTCGCGCCGCGGCCAAGAACGCATCCGCGCGCACCCCCTGTAGGAGCGGCGCAAGCCGCGACCGCGACACCTCATTCACGGGAAAGATCATTCACGCGAAAGATCATGCAAGCCGCAAGCATCGCCCGCACCCTCGCGTCACCCCGCACCACCTCCCACACGCGCCCCCAGCAACTTGTCGACGATCGCCTGATACAACGACGCCGCGAATTCGGCATCGTTGCCGGTATCGTCGGTCATGGCGTATTGCCCGCTGGCCAGCATGCCCGCGGCCAGATGCACGGCGACTTGTTCGGCTTGTTCGCGATTCATGTCCATCTCCGGTTCGGATTGCGCGGGCCGATGCCCGCGCCGCGCGCGGAGCGCGGGAGTTCCAGGCTACGCCTGCGCGGACAGTCATCGGGTCGCGAAAATGGAACTGTCTGGAACGCTGCAATGGTTCGGGCCGATTCGGCAAACAGTCGCAGTCGCGACGAACCGCGCCGCCCTCAGCGAAGCGCCAGCTCCAGCCGCAATTGCTGATAGCGCGCCTCGCCGACGCCGAGCGCCTCGAGCCAGTTGGCGAAGTACTGAGCCAACCGCGCCGATTGCGCATGCGAGCGCAGATGATGGATCTCGAAATCCTTACGGTTCTGCACCTTGTCGGCGATCAGCATCTGGTTGACCTCGGCCAGCGGGCTGAGCGCGATCACGTCGTCGGCACCGGTGCAGTGCTGCGACAGGTAGGCATTGGCGACCCGCCGGTATTCCATCGCCAGCATCACCGCGCCGGGATCCGGGTGGTGCCGCAATAAAATCGAATCGGCGATGCAGGAGCGGAGCAGGTCTTCATCGTTCTGCACCAGCGGATGCAGGCAATACGCCTGCATCGCCCGCAGCGGCGCCCCGATGCGTTCGAGAATCGCCAGCCCTTCCTCGATATGCCGGATCAATGCGACCCCACTGCGCGCCGCGGTGCGATCGCCGTAGAACGCGGCGATCGCACGATAGTGCGGGTCTTGCCGGTCCATGCCATGACCCAGGCGCACGGGCTGGTAAGCAAGAATCGCGTCGGCGACCTGTTCGGCGGAGAGTTCGCGATCGTTGTGGAAGATCAGGTCGGATGCGCCGGGCAGCGCAGAGCCGTCGTTGAGCCGTTGAACCAGTTCGTCGATCTCATCTTCCGAACCGTCGATGTCGATAATCCGGCGGATCAGAGCCACCAGCGCGTCGCGATCGATGGAGTGGGCCGAAGAGGGCATCAGGGCAAGTTCCGTGCGGCTCGTGCCGACCGATGTTTCACTATCGTCGCGAGCACCTGCGCATCATCTTCCTTCAACAAATCGAGCGGACGATCGCCGTACTCGTTCTGGGCCGACAAACTGGCCCCATGGTCCAGCAAGACATCGACGATCGCGGCATGTCCAAACATGATCGCGTAGTGAAGCGCCGTATGGCCGATTCCGCCCGGAGTGTCGATGTTTGAGATGGTCGGCAGGATGAGCGTCAGATCTTCGACCTCTCCGTTGAGAGCGACCAGATGCAACGGCGTCTCTCCATCTTCGCCACGACTTTCGAAATCCCGGATATCGTGGTCGACGAACATCTCGTGGGCGCGATACTTCTGCAGCAATTCATCGAGTTTCTCTTGCATCCATCGCGCTCCTGCAGGCGACGTTCGTTGATATGGCGACCATGGGCGATGGTTCGCGTCCGCGGCTCATCAACGAGTCCGGTACCACCGTTTTTCCAATTATTTAACCAGCAAACCGGACGCCCGGGCGTATTTGTGTTCGAGCCGTTCTATCGCGTCGGCCAGATCGCGTGTCAGGTCCGCCGTCGGATCGAATTCTGATCCCGGCCGATTCCGGCCGACCCACGCAATTCCCGGCGCCCGCGTTCTGGTTCATCCTGTGCGCCTTTCCCACCGATCCGCACCGTGCCCAAGATCATCTGCATGCTGGTGTATGCCGACGCGCAATCGCTGGACATCAGCGGGCCGCTGGAGGTGTTCGCGCTCGCCAGCCGGCAGGCGCAGGAGGACGATCCGGCCTGCGAGCCGCTGTACCGGCTGCACGTGATGGCGGAGCAGGCGGGGCCGGTGGTGCTGGCATCGGGAATGCAATTGCTGCCGGACCTGCTGTGTTCGCAGATGCCCGAAGCGGTCGACACGCTGTTGGTCAGCGGCGGCATGGGCGATGCGCTGGATCGGGTGCGCGCGAATGCCGGGCTGGTCCGATGGCTGCGCGAAATCACGCCGCGGGTAGAGCGGATCGCCTCGGTGTGCAGCGGCGCCTTGCTGCTGGCCGAGGCCGGGCTGCTCGACGGCCGCAAGGCGACCACGCATTGGCGCGATCTGGCCGAACTGCGCCAGCGCTATCCGCGGGTGCGGGTCGAGGCCGATGCGATCTACACCCGCGACGGCGCGGTCTGGACTTCTGCCGGCATCACCGCCGGCATGGATCTGGCGCTGGCGATGGTCGCCGCCGATCACGGCCTGCCGCTGGCGCTGAAGGTCGCCAAGCGCATGGTGATGGTGAGCAAGCGTTCGGGCGGGCAGAGTCAGTTCAGCCGGCAACTGGACGAACTCGATCTGCCCGATCAGTTCGCGCAACTGGCCGCGTGGGTGCGCGAGCACCTGCGCTCGCGCTTGGACGTGGCACGGCTGGCGCAGCAGGTGCATATGAGCCCGCGGCAGTTCGGCCGGCGGTTCCAGTCCTTGTTCGGCACCACGCCGCAGAAGTACATCGAGCAACTGCGGGTCGAGGCGGCCAAGCCCTTGCTGGAAAGCACCCGCAAGGAGTTCAAGCGGATCGCATCCGATTGCGGGTTCGCTTCCGACGAAGCAATGCGGCGCGCGTTCGTGCGCCAACTCGGCATCCGCCCGAGCGATTATCGCGAGCGCTTCGGTTCGCCCTGAGCCGGCAGTGAGGCCGATCGATCGCCGATGTCCGAAAGCGCGGCTTCGATGTCCGCCTTTGCGCCCCGCGTTTGCGCACGCTGACGGCCTTCCCGGTGATTTCGAAGGCTGATTGCATGCGCGCTGGATCGACGACCGTGGCGACGTGGTGGCTGTCGCTGTTGCTCATGCTGTTGCCGCTGTCGGCCTGGGCCGCGCACCCGCCGCATTCCAAGCCGGAGGTGCGGGTCGGCATCGTCCTGTTCGACGGCGTACAGATCATCGATTTCGCCGGGCCGTACGAGGTTTTCGGCACCGCCGGGTTCGGGGTGACGACGGTGTCGGTGGACGGCAAGCCGATCAAGACCGCGATGGGACTGACGGTGACCCCGGACACCAGTTTCGCCGACGCGCCGGCCTTCGACGTGCTGCTGGTGCCCGGAGGCGATGTCGACGCCGCGCAGAAAAGCGCCGCCGTGCTCGACTTCATCCGGGCGCGTTCCGCGCCGTCGCGTTACGTGCTGTCGGTCTGCACCGGCGCCTTCATCCTCGGCGCGACCGGTTTGCTCGACGGCCTCAAGGCGACGACGTTCCGGCCGGCGATCGAAGGCTTGGCCGCCGAGTTCCCGAAAATCGAGGTGATCTCGGACGTGCGCTGGGCCGACAACGGCAAGTTCATCACCGCCGCCGGCCTGTCGTCCGGCATCGACGCGGCCTTGCACGTGGTCGAGAAACTGCGCGGCGACCCGTTCACCCGAGCGACCGCGTTGCGCCTGGAATATGACTGGCAGCGCGAACACGGCTTCGTGCGCAGCAAGATGGCCGATCGCTATTTCCCCAAGCAATTTTCCACCGTCGTCGCCTGGCCGAAAGACATCAAGTTCGAAGGCGTGATCTCGGTCGGCGACGCGCGGCAATGGCGCATCCGCTACCGGGTCACCACCGCCACCTCGGCGGACGCGCTGTCCAAGCTGATCGATGCCGGCGTGGTCAAAGCGGGCGGCTGGACGCGCGAACCGGCGCCGAGCGGCTTGCGTTGGCGCGGTGAGCAGGAGGGCCATCGGCTCGTCATGGGGCTGGACACGTATCCGTCCGATGCGGGTGGCAGCTATGAGATCGAGATGACGATCGCGGTGGACGATGCGTATGTGCCGGACGCGGCCAAGGCCGGGGCTAAAAAAACGCAATAATTTGAATTGCTTGGCGAGATGCTCGGCCCGCTTATGCGAGCGCGATCAGGATGCCAGTTTAAACAGGTCGGAGTGGACTTAAATAAGTCTACTCCGACCCCTGTTTCCGTTCCAGGGCGTCAGTTTTCACAGACTAGTTTTGCCGGATCGCTGGTACCACCCTGCCGGGGTACGAAATCACATGATGTAATGCGCCCTAAGTTTCTAGTGAGTACGGCGGCAGAGTGGTCGTACTCGCATTCGACCCAAATATCCACGCCTTTGAAGCTCCAGTTTTGACTTCCCTTTGTTTTTCCTGGTACAGGCATTACTGATCTGCGCTTGGAAGGCTCGCCGATGTAAAGCATCACTCGCTCTAATCGCCGTGATTGATTTTTGACTGAAACACTCCAGCCCGAAACGGGCTGGACGTTCTGCGTATCTTCGATTAGCGGCGGGCATCCGGTCATCTGCATTCCCACTGCCATTGTTACGGCAAGAATTGACATAAGTCACCAAGTTATGGTTGAAAAATTAGAGGCGGATTGCACGTAGTTTGTATGAGGATTTCCGATGGTGTAATTCCACAGGAGTTCACGATACTGCAAACGGCTACCATTCCATTGATCGAGAACCAGTATCCCGGTGCCGTCCTTAGAGTAGCCAATAAAAATAGCAGCGTGTTTAACATCGTCTTTAGGATAGTGCCCATTCTCGTCAAATGTCGCTATTGCGGTTCCGGTCAAGACATCCAGGCCGGGGCGGAGTCTCCGACCTTGTCTCCAATACGTCTGAGCGTGTGGAGCTCCAAAAGTACTCCAGTGTTTTATTAGCTCAGCGCAATATGTGTCGCCATCATTATCTTCATCAAAGGCAAGGATTTCTTCCCCGGCAGAGATTCTTTCTGCGATGCTCCATGCACCGGCTAGTACATGTTCTTTCGGGCGGGCACCGGGGGATCCCTCTAGCGAGCCCACAGGGCCTTTTGACCAAACTTTCCCCAGCCCGAATACTGTTTGCAAGCCTAACGGATCGATTTTGCTGGTGGGGGCGTCACCTACGTATGTGTAAGTTGATATACCGCCCGCTAAGCCGATGGGATCACTTTGCAGGTATCGACCTGTAGTTGGATCAAAGTCGCGAAAGTAGTTGTAGCTCAAACCGGTACTGGGGTCATGACGCTGCCCCGGAAACCGCATATTGAACACGAACGCCGTACCGTCCAAGTCTGGGTCTTGATTCGGCGGACTGCTGCCAAACGCCTCGCTCTTTGCATCCCATGACCAGATCGCGAGGTTGCTAGTCGGGTCGATGACGGCTCGTGGTGTACCCAGGTGGTCGGGCTGCACATACTTCAACGACTGCGCCGCGCCTGCACCATTCAATAGACCAACTGGCAGATTGTCCATCCAGATCACCTGCTGGATCGTGGCGCCCGTGCTGTCGTAGTCGCCGATCCATTGGCCGGCTTCGTCATATAGCGTGTAGATCGTCACCGGGCCGGTATCGCCATTGATCGCCGCGACCCGCTCGCCCTTGGCGTTGTAGCGATAGCCCCTAGTCACCACGCCGCCTTGCTTGACCTGCTTCATGCGGTCGTTGGCGTTGTACACGTACTCCTTGGCGGTGCCGCCGATGGCGATTGTATTACCGATGGCGTCGTAGCTGCGGGTGATATTGCTGCCACCAACGGTATTGATACTGGTCAGGCGATGACTGGTGGTGGGATAGACATAATCCTCCTCAACTGTGCCGTGTGTCAGTTTCGTGCGGTTGCCGGTTTTGTCGTATTCGTAGGTTTCCAACGCGTCGTTGCTGTTCCCGTCTCGGGTAACGGTCAGGCGACCCAATGCGTCGTAGTCGTACTTCGCCTGGAATGTGCTGAGCAGGCCGTCCTTAAGTTCGGTCAGGTCGCCGACCGTGTTGTAGCCGTAGCCCAGCGACAGGCCGCCACTGTCTGTGTCGAGGATGGATTTCGGCCGATAATCGAGGTCGTAACCGCGCTGCATAAGCCGACCGTTGCCATATTGCCAGCCCAGTACGGGGCCAAAGGGCTGGTATACCGCCGACTTCAGCAACACCGTGGTCGGACCGGCGGCCGGGGTTACTTTGATGTCCGCAATGCGACCTTGGCCGGTATACCAGTAGTCCGCGACAGCGCCGTCCGGATACGTGACCGATTTCAGACGGCCCGCTTGGGTGTAGCCATAGCGAAGGGTAAAGCTCTGGCTGCCGATCGTTTGCACTTTGCGCACGACCTGGCCGAAACGGTCGTAACAGTACTTAAGTTCCGTGCCTTCCGTTCGCATGGCCGTGACACGGCCCAGGGCAAACGTTTCCTCGGCTGCGCAGGCGTTGTTGACGGTGTCGTAGTCGTATTCCACATCCGCAGGGCCCGCGGCGGTGTAGAACACCGCCGTAGGACGGTTCAACGCATCATAAGTGTAACGATGCGCCGCAGCGTCATTGGCGTCCTGCTTGGTCGCCAACAGGCCGGCGCTGTTGTAGGTGTAGTTCGCAATGCCGGTGTCGGGACTGGTCAGCTGAGTCTGGTCGCCGAACCCGTTATAGGCGTAAAGAGTGTTCAGGCCCTTGGGGTCGGTCACCTTGGTGACTTGATCGAGTGCGTTGTACTCAAGCGTAGTCTTGACCTCTTCCCCGTTGATCATCTGCAAGGTGCTGGTGAGGCGATTCAACGGGTCATGGTCTTGATTCACCACCCGGCCCAGCGCATCGGTGGTCAGGTCCGGATTGCCGTCGACGTCGTAAGTGAAGCTGGTCGCGTTCTGTGAAGCATCCTTCACCGCGGTCAGCTGCCCAAGCGCGTTGTAGACCCGCGAGAGGGTGCGCCTCAGGGTGCTGCTGCCGTCTTCCGTGTCCTCTTTCTTTCGATTGCCCGCTTTATCGAGGGTATAGATGATCTCGTTGTTGCCGCTATCGGAAATGCCAGTTAAGCGCTGCGCGGCATCGTAGTAATAGACCAGCGCGGTTTCTCCGGGCAGCCTCGTCGTCTGGATCTGGCCGGTCATCCAATAACTGAGGAGCGTGATCCGATCGTCGCTCTCGGTACCATCGTCGGGACCGCGTTCCTTGGCGGCCGTCAGCCGGCCCCGCGCGTCGTAGACGTAGTCGGTCACTAGGCCATTAGGATCGAGAACCGACAGCGGCCGGCCCATCGGGTCGTAGCCTAGCGTTTCGACGGACCGACCGAGGGCGTCGGTGACCTTGCGCAAGTCGCCCTTGCGATACGTGCATAACGCCGGTGTGCTGGCGCACGTGCTGTCGTCGCTGCCGTAATAGACAAACGTAGTAATGTCGTTGAGGTCCGTGCGTGGACCGTCGACCGATTTGAGCATGCCCAGGATCGGGCAGGTGCTATTGCTGGCGGCAACATCCGCTGCTTCGCAATAGGTGTAGGCCGTGGTGCGAGTCTGGTTGGTGGTCGTGTCGCGTACCGTCACGCTGGCCGGTTGCAGGCGGGCGTTGTGTGTAATGCGGGTCTCACGATTGCCGACGTTGGTCAGCACGACGCGATTGCTCGCACTGTCGCGGCGTTCCTCGTGAGTGCGCGCCAAGGCTGTTTCATAGGCCTCGGTGACAGCATGCGTCCAGGCCGGCTGGCCTGTAACGGGATCGTTGGCTTCTGTATAGGTGTGCTTCGTTTTGGTTCCATTACGGTCCGTGACGGTATCGATCCGGCGACGGAAGTCGAATTCGTCAGCGTAGTAAGTCCGATCGATGAGGCCCTTGCTGTCGATCAACTTACCGGCCTTGCGCGGCTTGGTGGCGGCCCCGGCCGTATCCAGGCTGTAGTTGGTTACATCGCCCAGTGCGTCGGTGACCGCCGCGCCGCCTTGCGCCGAATAGGCTACGGTCACGCCATCGACACCGCCCGCGAGTTGCGCGCTGATCGACCGACCCTGTGTATCGTAGGCAAAGGTGCTATAGCGCTGGCCATCCCCGGCGGTAACCCCGGTCAAGTTCTGTGGGAAATTCGAGTCTTCATAGTGATAAGTGCGTGTGCTGCTGACAAAATCGGCTGTTTGAACTTGGCCGTTGGCCGTATAGCCGTAAGTGACCAGCGGATCGCCCGCTGACGAAATCGAAGTGATTGAAGCGTTGGCCGAAACGCCCGAATAGGCGATGACCAAAGAACGCCCGGTCGAATGGGTGATCGTGATCAGGCGGCCGACGACGTCGTAGCCGTAGGTCAGTGAGGTGCCATCGTCCGCGCGCTGCTCAAGTAACTGGCCCGCGGCATTGAAGGTCAGGCTGCCGCTGGACCGTTGCAGCACCCAGTTAGTGCCGGATGCGGCGATCCGGTCGCCACTGCCGTCGACAGCTTCGTAGTAAGTGCCCAGGTTGCGAAACGGTAGGTGCGAGCCGTTCGCCTGGACCAAACCGAGGGTTGGATCGGTGATGCCCTGAATCGCCAGCCGGATATCGTGCGAATGCGTCCAGCCGTAGCCGAAACCTGCTGCCGCATTCGAGGTGACCGAGTGGTAATAGCGATCGAAGCGAATCCAGCTCAGGTCGATATCGTTCTCGGTCTCGTACTGGTCGCCGGTGGAGAAGTCGACCGGGTCGCCGACCAGGGTGCAGCTGTCGCAGTACAGCGGCGGCGCGGTCAGGCGGGCGACATAGAAGTCATCCGAGCAGGTGTTGTTCGAGGAGTTCCAGGTCACGTATTGGTTCGAGCAGCGTGTGCGTAACCGCACCACGAACTCGGTATCGTCATACAGCGAGCACGTGCCGCCTGACTTCCGGTTCCATTTGACGTTGTAGGCCGTCTGCTCCCGCGCGCTGATTCCATCGGACCACTGAGTCAACACGCCCCAGGCGACATTTCGCACGATGGTGGTGTTCGGAGCGCAGCTGGCATTGGTGCTCTTCTGGTCGTAGTAGGCCTTGAGTGCGGCCACGAATACCGGTTCGTCTCCGCTGGCCCCGACGGAGGCGGTGTAATCCCACGCGTTCACCTGTGAGATCTCGGTCGGAATGCCGTAGGTCAACTCGACCTTGGTTTCCGTGATCGCGCGCTTCTTGATCGCGGTCATGTACTGATAACCGCCGGATTGCGCCCGAGCGGAAGCCAGTGCTTGCTGTTGCGTGTTGTGGGTGGTTTCCAGCTCGTAATGCGTCCACTTGTGCCCGCTTTCTTGAGCGAGCACGGGGGGCGACAGAAGCGAGGCCAGCAGGATCGCGGCCGCAGGCCATAACTGTCTGATGCGATGAGTACTCACGGAAGGGGCGGGACGGGGGGAGCCCGGTCCGACCTTCGTCCCTGTAGGTTCTTTCACGATGCAACTCCTTTTGTCACGGATGCTCAGGCCAAGCGGTAACGCCTGATGCGGCTGATGGCGTCAGAGTGGTGATGGCGGGGCGGTGCGCGCCGCGCCGGCATCAGGGGCCGGGCGGGTCGGTCGAACGGAATCGGGTATGCCACGGGCGACCTGTCCTTGGCGGGTGGGGCGGCCCGACTGTCCTTGCGGCCGCTAACGCGATCATTCTGCAGAAGCAGTGTCATACGCAAGCGTATCTATGTACGAGATTGTGCCAATGCTGGCGACTCAGGGGCTCGCGCTGGGATGCCTGATGTGGTCGTAGCAGGTGCGCCAACCGGGCGTTTGCGGACGGCTGCCGTGACTGCAGGCCGCACCGCGCAGTTACGATGAGCCAACCATCGAGGAGCCCCGAACCCGCATGAGCACCGAGATCGAATCACTGCAATCCGACCTGCGCCGATTCGCGGACGAGCGCGAATGGGGGGCGTTCCACACGCCCAAGAATCTGGCTTGCGCCTTGTCGGTGGAGGCGGCCGAATTGCTGGAGCATTTCCAGTGGCTGACCGAGGCGCAAAGCTGGGCGCTGGACGAGCCCAAGCGGTCGGAGGTGGCCGCGGAAATGGCCGATGTCTTTTTGTATCTGCTGCAATTGTCGATGCGCCTGGACATCGATCTGGTCGCCGCCGCGCGCCGCAAGATGATCGCGAACGCGAAGAAGTATCCGGTCGAACACACGAAAGGGCGCATCGCCAAGATCGCCGAGGAATGAGGCACGCGAAGTCGCGGGCCGCGGGCATTTCGGTGAAGAACGTCGTCGTTGTTTCCGCTCGACCTTCCAAACGCGGCCCATGAAAAAGCCGCCCTTTTCACGGGGCGGCTTTTCAATGCTTGCGATGATGATCCGCGCCGCGAGGCCAAAGCCTCGCCGCGCCGCGGCGATCACTCCACCGCCAAACCTTCGACCTTCTGCCACCCACGCGGCAACAACCCGCCGCGGGTCGCGCGCGCGCCCAGGTAAGGCTCGAGTTCCTTGAACGACAGGCTCATCGTGCGCGCGCCCGACTTGATGCTCAAGGTCGTGCCCGGCGCGACCACCGCCACCGCGACCACGCGCTCGGTGCCGAGCTTGGCCTTGGGGATGTCGATGATCTTGTTGCCCTTGCCCTTGTCGAGTTCCGGCAGTTCGTTGACCGGGAAGGCGAGCAGGTGGCCGACGTTGGTCACCGCGACCACGCGGTCTTGTTCGACATCGCCGATCTGCGCCGGTTGCAGGACCTTGGCGTTCGGCGTCAGCGACAGCATCGCCTTGCCGGCCTTGTTGCGGCCGGTGAGGTTTTCGAAGCGGGTGACGAAGCCGTAGCCATGAGAACTGGCCAGAACGAAGCGCTGATCGTTGTCGCCAGCCGCCAGCGTCTGGAACGAAGCCCCCGCGGCAGGCGAAAACCGCCCCGTCAACGGCTCGCCGTTACCGCGCGCCGAAGGCAGGCTGTGGATCAGGGTCGAATACGAACGCCCGGTCGAATCCAGGAACGCGACCTGTTGCGTGCTGCGGCCGCGCGCGGCGCCGAGCAGGCTGTCGCCGTCGCGATAGCTCAGGGTCGCCGCGTCGATCTCGTGGCCCTTGGCCGCGCGCACCCAGCCCTTTTCGCTGATGACCACGGTCATCGGTTCGCTGGCGACCAGTTCGGTCTCCGACAGCGCCTGCGCGGCGCTGCGCGCGACCAGCGGCGAACGGCGCGCGTCGCCGAACTTCTTGGCGTCGGCGATCAGTTCGTCCTTGATCAGCTTCTTGAGCTTGGCCTTGCTGCCGAGCAGGGCGATCAGTTGTTCGCGTTCTTTCTGCAATTCGTCCTGCTCGCCGCGGATCTTCATTTCCTCCAGGCGCGCGAGCTGGCGCAGCCGGGTTTCCATGATGTAGTCGGTCTGCTCCTCGCTCAGGCCGAAGCGCGCCATCAGCACCGCGCGCGGTTCGTCCTCGGTGCGGATGATGCGGATCACTTCATCCAGGTTGAGGAACGCGACCAGCAAGCCTTCCAACAGGTGCAGGCGGCGCTCGACCTTGTCCAGGCGATGGGTCAGGCGGCGGGTCACGGTGTCGGTGCGGAAGGTCAGCCACTCGCTCAGCAGCGCCTTGAGGCCCTTGACCTGCGGGCGGCCGTCCAGGCCGATGATGTTGATGTTGACCCGGAAGCTCTTCTCCATGTCCGTGGTCGCGAACAGATGGCCCATGAGCTGTTCGACGTCGACCCGGTTGGAGCGCGGCACCAGCACGATCCGGGTCGGATTGGCGTGGTCGGATTCGTCGCGGATGTCCTCCAGCCACGGCAGCTTCTTGGCCCGCATCTGGGTGGCGATCTGTTCGATCACCTTGCCCGGCGAGGCCTGGTACGGCAGCGCGGTGACGACGATGTTGGCGCCGTCCTTTTCGAAGATGGCGCGGGCGCGCACGCTGCCCAGGCCGGTCTCGTACATCTGCAGCAGATCGCTGCGCGAGGTGATGATCTCGGCCGGGGTCGGATAGTCCGGGCCGAGCACGTGCTCGCACAGGTCGCGGGTGGTCGCGTCCGGGTCGTCGAGCAGGCGCACGCAGGCGCTGACGATTTCGTTGAGGTTGTGCGGCGGCACATCGGTGGCCATGCCGACCGCGATGCCGGTGGTGCCGTTGAGCAGCAGGTGCGGCAGGCGCGCCGGCATCCAGGTCGGCTCTTCCAGGGTGCCGTCGAAGTTCGGCGTCCAGTCGACCGTGCCGTGGCCGAGTTCGCCCAGCAACACTTCGGCGATCGGGGTGAGCTTGGATTCGGTGTAGCGCATCGCCGCGAACGACTTGGGATCGTCGCTGGAACCGAAGTTGCCCTGGCCCTCGACCAGCGGATAGCGGTACGAGAACGGCTGCGCCATCAGCACCATCGCCTCGTAGCAGGCGCTGTCGCCGTGCGGATGGAACTTGCCGATCACGTCGCCGACGGTGCGCGCGGATTTCTTCGGCTTGGCCGTGGCGTTGAGGCCGAGCTCGCTCATCGCATAGATGATGCGGCGCTGCACCGGCTTGAGGCCGTCGCCGATGAAGGGCAGGGCGCGGTCCAGGACCACGTACATCGAGTAGTCGAGGTAGGCGCGCTCGGCGTACTCGCGCAAGGGAATCTGTTCGAAGCCGTGGAACACCGGACGTACGGGATCAGTCATGGAACCTTGAGGCGGGTAGGGCAGACCGGGGATTCTACCCGCGGACGCGTTTCACCGGGTGCGACTGGACGCCGATGCAGGCCGCGCAAGGCTTTGGCGGTATCCTCGGCGGCCTGTCGATGGCCGTTGACGGCCGCCAAACGGAGTCGCCCATGCCCGTGAGCCTGTTGTGGATGCGTTCGCCGGCCGTCGCCGCGGCGATCCTGGCCCTCGCCAGCGCCTGTTCGCAGGGGCCGGCGCAGGCGCGCAGCCATGTCCCGGTCGATTCCTACCGGGTGGTGGCGAGCTATCCGCACGACCCGGGCGCCTTCACCCAGGGCCTGATTTTCAAGGACGGCTTTCTGTACGAGAGCACCGGCCTGTACGGGCAGTCGTCGGTGCGCAAGGTCGAGCTGGACAGCGGCCGGGTCCTGCACAAGACCGACCTGCCGGCGTCGGTGTTCGGCGAAGGCATGACCGATCGCGGCCAGCAATTGCTGGTGCTGACCTGGACCTCGGGGGTCGGGTATGTGCTGAACCTGCCCGGTTTCGATCAGGCCGGCAGCTTCGCTTACCCGGGCGAAGGCTGGGGCCTGACCCGCTCGGCCGACGCGCTGTACATGAGCGACGGCAGCTCGCAGATCCGCGTGCTCGACCCCAAGACGCTGAAGGAGCGCGCGCGCATCGAGGTCAGCGACGAAGGCCGCCCGATCGACCAGCTCAACGAGCTGGAATGGGTCAAGGGCGAGCTGTACGCCAATGTCTGGCAGACCGACCGGATCGCGCGGATCGATCCCAAGACCGGCCGCGTGCTCGGCTGGATCGACCTGACCGGGTTGCTGCGCGAGCACGGCCGGCCGCATCGCGGCGTCGACGTGCTCAACGGCATCGCCTACGACGCCGCGCGCGACCGGCTGTTCGTGACCGGCAAGCTGTGGCCGGACCTGTTCGAGATCCAGCGGGTGCCGGCGGCCGCATCCTCCGGCAAGCGCTGAGCGCACGGGTTCGCGGACCGCCTCACACCCCGCGCAGCCGGCCGTTCTCCACCATGAACAGCGCGTCGCGGAAACGAGGGTGGGCGGCCTGCACGTCTTGCAGCAGGCCGATCTCGGCGGCGAAAAAACGCAGCATCGAATTCCACGGCTGCGCCATCAGTTCGATCCGGCTTTCGCGAAAGAAGCACAGCTCGTCCGAAGCCAGTTCGGCGTCGGTCGCATGCCAGCGGTTGAAGTCGGTCAGGCCGAGCAGGTAGGCGGTGTAGGCGCTGAACTCGCAGACCTCCAGGTCGAAACGTTCGCCGTCCAGCTCGACATCGCGCATCGTCTCGGCCGCCGACAACTCCAGCACCCAGGCGATGCCGCACTCGGCGAACCCGCCATCGGCGCTATCGTGCGCGGCCCGGTGGCTGCTGAAACCGATCCGGTCGTAGCGTGCGGCCAGGATCGCGGCGAGGTCGCGCCAGGTGCTGCCGGGCAACCGGGCCCAGGCATGCAGGTGACCGTCGCCGTCGAACACCGGGTCGACCACCAGCAAGGCGTCGGCCTGCCAGGGTCTGGATCTGCGGGCGATGTCGGTCTGGTTCATCGGAGGCGGCAACCGGCGAATCGGCGATCAGGACCTGGCCAACACTAGCTCTCCCGCGTCGGCCGCGCCAACTGACGAATTTGTCAGCCAAGCGACAGCGTGGCGTAGGCCGGGCGAGTCTAGAGTCCCGCGATGGCCCCTGTCCTCCCCACGGGCGCCATCGGCGGCGTTTTTCTCCAAGGGCGCCGCCCCCTATTCCAGCCGCCCGCGATGCCTCCGCCTGGCTCGGTTGTACGATGGCCCGGACCGGGCCCGCGCCAGGACACCTACGCCGCAATGAACGCCGCCGCAATGAAGTCGCCGCAATGAAACTGCTGATCGTCGAGGACGAAGCCAAGACCGCCGATTACCTGCGCGACGGTCTGGCCGAGCAGGGCTGGGCGGTCGATGTCGCCCGCGACGGCACCACCGGCCTGCATCTGGCGCGCGAACTCGATTACGACGTGATCGTGCTCGACGTGATGCTGCCCGGCATGGACGGCTTCGCGGTGCTGCGCGAACTGCGCCTGCGCAAGCAGACCCCGGTGATCATGCTGACCGCGCGCGACCGCATCGACGATCGCGTCCACGGCCTCGGCGCGGGCGCCGACGACTATCTGGTGAAACCCTTCTCCTTCATCGAACTGCTGGCGCGCTTGCAGGCGCTGGTGCGGCGCGGCCGCCAGCAGGAGCCGACCGAGCTGCAGATCGGCGATCTGCAGATCAACCTGATCGCACGCCGCGCGTTCCGCGACGCCACCCGGCTCGACCTGACCGGCAAGGAGTTCGCGCTGCTGGCCCTGCTGGCGCAGCGGCGCGGCCAGATCCTGTCCAAGACGGTGATCGCCGCGCAGGTGTGGGACATCAATTTCGACAGTCATACCAACGTGGTCGAGGTGGCGATCAAGCGCCTGCGCGCCAAGATCGACGGCCCGTTCCGCAACAAGCTGCTGCACACCGTGCGCGGCATGGGCTATGTGCTGGAAGCGCGCGAGGGCGACGAGGACGACGACGCGCCGGCCGCGGGACGGACTTCGGCATGAGGCCGGCATGAAGCGCGTGCGCGATCTGTCCATCGCCCAGCGCCTGGCGGCGATGTTCGCGCTCGCCGCGTTGCTGGTGTTCGCTCTGGTCGGGGTCGCGCTGCATCACGTGCTGCAGACCCAGATCGTGCGCTACCAGCACGCCGAACTGGCGACCAAGCTGCGTTACGTGGTCGGCAGCGTGGCCTTGTGCGATTCGCACGAGCGCTGGCTCAAGGTCGAGGACAAAGTGCAGAACCTGATCTCCAGTGAACGCAGCACCAAGGTCTGGGCCTGGAGTTCGAATCCTGACTACCGCATCGGCGACAGCGAGCCGCGGATCAGCGGCGCGACCAGTCGCCGAGACCTGGGCATGGGCCGCTTGTTCCTGGCCGGCGCCGAGTACCCGTATCGCACCTTGCAGGAATGGGTGCCCGCGCGAGGCGTCCGGCCCGCGATGCAGGTGTCGGTCGCGATCGATTCGAAACCCTACGTGTCGGCGCTGCGTTGGTTCACCTTGATCATGCTGGCGCTGGGCGTGTCCGGCATCGCCCTGGTCGCCTTGCTCGGGCACTGGATCGCGCGGGTCGGCCTGCGTCCGTTGCAGCGGCTGTCGAACGAAGCGCAGACCTTGAGCCCGAGCAATCTGTCGCAACGCCTGCAGCCGGCCGAACTGCCACCCGAACTCGGCCGCCTCACCGGCACCTTCAACGGCGCGCTCGATCGCCTGGAAGCGGCCTACACAAGGCTGGATGCGTTCAATGCCGACGTCGCCCACGAACTGCGCACGCCGCTGACCAATCTGATGGGCCAGACCCAGGTCGCGCTGTCGCGTCCGCGCGAGGTCGCGCAACTCGAGGACGTGCTGCAATCGAATCTGGAAGAACTCGAACGCATGCGCGGCATCATCAACGACATGCTGTTCCTGTCGCGCGCCGGGCAGGGCGATATCGCCCTGGACCGGGTGTGCGTGCCGCTGGCCGAGGAAGTCGCGAAGACCGGCGAATTTCTCGAATACCTGCTCGAGGAAGCGGGCATGCAGTTGCGTATCGACGGCGCCGTCGATGCCTGGATCGACACGTCGCTGTTCCGCCGCGCGATGACCAATCTGTTGCATAACGCGGTTCAGCACGCGACGCCGGGTTCGGAGATCGTGGTCGAACTGCGCGACGACGACGCCGCGCACAGCGACTGCGGCAGCGGCGCGCGCGTGGCCGTGCGCAATCACGGCGCGGGCGTGCCGCCGCAGCATCTGGCGCGGATGTTCGACCGCTTTTACCGCGTCGACGCCGCCCGCGAACATCGCGGCGAGCGGCATCACGGCCTGGGCCTGTCGATCGTCAAGGCGATCGCCTCGCTGCACGGCGGCACGGTGTTCGCCGACAGCCGCGAGGGCCGCACCACGGTGGGTTTCAGTCTGGCGACGCCGCGACCGCATTCGCCGGCTTAGCGACCTGCGGGCTTGATGAAAGCGGTGAAGGTTCGGAGGAGAGTTGCGGCTCCCGAAGCATCGCCAGCGTAGACGCACACGCCGCGGCGAAAGCCGCGCGCCCCGTGCTCAGCGATGCAGATCGCCCGCCGCCTCGGGCTGATAACGCAAGCCCAGCACGCGCAGACGCGCGCTGCGCCCGCCCGGCAACGGCCAGGCGATATGCGCGCCGACCCGCAGGCCGAGCAAGGCGCTGCCGACCGGCGCCAGTATCGAAATACGTTCGGCGCTGCCGTCAGCATCGCGCGGATACACCAGCGCGGCTTCGCGCTCTTCGCCGCTGGCCTCGTCGACGAAACGGATCACCGAATTCATGGTGATCGCATCGGCCGGGACTTGCGCGGGTTCCACCACGTCGGCGCGGTCGAGTTCGCGGCGCAGGCCGGAGACATCGACGCCCGCCGGCAAGGCCTGTTCGAGCAAGGCTTCGAGCCGCTCGCAATCCAGGCGCGAAATCACCAGCGGAGGCGGCAGGCCGGACGGGTGGGGCAGATGACGGTCGTTCATGGTGGATCTCCAAAGCAAGAACGGGCGACGCACCGTGTACGCCACCCGTGGATTGAGAGTAGTTGCGGACCATAGCCCGCACGCCCGGCTTCATCAAGCCGGCCGCGTCGCGCCGAAGCGCGGCGACAGCGCGCATCCATCGCCGCGCAGCGCCCGTATCAATCCGCGTGGGCCGAACCGCGGCCGTTTCGTGAATCGCGATGGATGCCGTCGTCTACAACGCCAACCCGTTCCGCGCCGCGAGTCCGAACGACGTCGCGCGGGATTCGCCGATGCGTGCGCGGCGGCCGGCGCGGCCGTCGGTGGGCCGGATCGGGCCGGCCGCGCGCCCGCGCCCGGGCCGCCAGCAATCGCGTCCTGGCGCACGCTTCGCTCACGCCGGCGCCGGATGTTTGCCGAATCCGTCCGCAGCACGGCTAGTATCCCTGCCTGAGTGTGCCGTTTCGGCACGCACGACCGAGACCCAGATGACCGACTACACGGCCGCTCAGCCCGCCGACTTCCACGGCGGCTCCGATCCGACCAGCGAGTTGCTGACCGCGGTGGGGCGCGGCGATGCGGGCGCGTTCGAACGCCTGTACCGCGAAACCTCCTCGCGCCTGTTCGGCGTATGCCTGCGCCTGCTGCCCGAGCGCAGCGAGGCCGAGGACGTGCTGCAGGAGGTCTACGCCACCGTGTGGCGCAAGGCCGGGCAGTTCGACGCCAGCCGCGCCAGCGCGATCACCTGGCTGGCGATGATCGCGCGCAACAAGGCGATCGATCGGCTGCGCGCCGCGCCGTCCTCGCTCAAGCGCGCGCCGATCGAACTGATCGACGAAATCGCCGATTCCGCGCCGAGCCCCTCGGCGCAGGTCGAAAGCGCCGACGAAAACGAACGCCTGCGGCTGTGCATGGAGGAACTCGATGCGCGTCGGCGCGAGCTGATCCGCACCGCTTTCTTCGACGGCGCCACCTACGAAGAACTGGCGCAGCGCAGCGGTTCGCCGCTGGGCAGCATCAAGAGCTGGATCCGGCGCGGCCTGATCCAGCTTCGCGCTTGTCTGGAACGGTGAGGCGCAGCCATGAGCATTCGTGAACACGATATCGAGGGCGAGCCGCCGAGCGCGGACGTGCATGCCGGTGAGTACGTGCTGGGCGTATTGAATTTGCGCGAACGCCGGCTGGCGGAAGTGCGGATCGAAACCGAGCCGGCGTTCGCGCGGTTGGTCGCCGATTGGGAGCGCCGCCTCGCCGCGCTGCTCGCCGAGATCGATCCTGTCGCCGTGCCCGCGCACCTGTGGCCGCGCTTGCGCACGCGCCTGGGCTGGTCGCCGGTCGACGGCGCCGCGCCGCGCGGCTTGTTCAACAGCGTCGGCTTCTGGCGCGCCACCGCCGCGCTCGCCGCCGCATTGGCGGTGGTCGCGCTGTTCGTCGGCCGCGGACCGGCGCCGGTCGCGCCGCCGCTGGTGCAGCAGCCGCCCGCGCAGCCCGACGAAGCCGGGCTGACCCGCCCGGTCACCCGGCTGGCGCGCGACGACGGCAGCACCGGCTGGCTCGCCACGGTCGATCGCGGCCACGGCAAGGTGCTGATGGTGCCGGTGCCGGGTCCGGCCGACGCGCAGGGCCGGATCGCCGAACTGTGGATCATCCCGAGCGGCGAAGCGCCGCGTTCGCTGGGCGTGGTCTCGACCGAGGTCGCCCATTCGGTCGCGGTTCCGTCCGAGCTGATCGCCAAGCTGGTGGCCGGCGCGACCCTGGCCATCACCCTGGAACCGTCGGCCGGCGTGCCGCATGCCGCGCCGACCGGTCCGATCGTCGCCAAGGGCGGAATCTCGCTGTAACTCGCGCTAACCGGCGCTATTCCGCGGCGCCGGGCCTCGGGCCGGCGCCACGGACGGCGCAGCGAGGCGGGGCGGTCGTTGCGGGTTCTGGCGATCGAGTGAAAAAGTTGTGACACAACCGTTGACAGCCGCGCCGCCGCAACGCAACATACGCCCCTCGCAGCGGCGACGGTTCATCGAAACCGCAGCGATTGGCCCAGGTGGCGGAATTGGTAGACGCACTAGTTTCAGGTACTAGCGGGTAAAACCGTGGAGGTTCGAGTCCTCTCCTGGGCACCACTACATCGGTCATCGCCACGGCGATGATCCAACGAGAAACCCCGCTCACGCGGGGTTTTTTGTTGCCCGCGATTCACTCGTTGGCACCGCGTCCGCGGCTCGCTCGCGGACGTGGTCCCGACAGGCGGCGTGCTGTCCGGAGTCGCGGCCTGCCCGACTTTCAGCTGAAGGCCGCGATGCGCGAGCGCGGCGGGCCGCGTCGCCGCGGACAATAATCGGGCGAACCACGCCTCAACAACGGCCCCGGCGATCACCGACGATCGCGCCGGCGGGTCGGCGGCGTACCGCGAGCGCGCTCCGCCCATGACCGACATCCTGCTGATCGAAGACGACGAACGCCTCGGCGCGCTGGTCGCGCATTACCTGGGCAAGCACGGCTATCGCGTCGCGGTCGAGGCCGACGGCGCGCGCGCGGTGCAGGCGATCCTCGAGCGCGCGCCGGCGCTGGTGCTGCTGGATATTTCCCTGCCCGGGCAGGACGGCTTCGAGATCTGCCGCGCGGTGCGCGCGCGCTACGCCGGGATCATCTGCATGCTGACCGCGCGTACCGACGACATCGATCAGGTGCTGGGCCTGGAACTGGGCGCCGACGACTACATCGGCAAGCCGATCGAGCCGCGCGTGCTGCTGGCGCGCTTGCGCGCGCATCTGCGCCGCGACAACGCCACGCGCCAGGGCGGCAACCTGCTGTGCTTCGGACAACTGCGCATCGATCGCGGCACCCGCGAAGCGACCTTGCATGCGCGGCGCATCGAACTGACTACCGCCGAGTTCGACCTGCTGGTGCTGCTGGCCGATCGCGCCGGCCACATCCTCAGCCGCGACGATCTGCTGCAATCGCTGCGCGGCATCAATTTCGACGGCCTGGACCGTTCGATCGACGCGCGCATCTCGCGGCTGCGGCGCAAGCTCGGCGATCTGGCCGAAGAGCCCGAACGGATCAAGACCGTGCGCGGCAAGGGCTATCTGTTCAACCGGGCCGCGTGGGAGTGAGCTCCGGGCGCAAATCCGCTTGGTGCCGTTTCGCCCGCGGCGATCGCGCCCGACGCTGGTTCGGCCCGGCGTCGCCGCTGCGCCGCATGTTCGCCGTCGACGGCGCGGGCGCGGGCGGCAAGTCCCGGCACGGCCATTTCAGCCTGTTCGTGCGCTATTACCTGACCGTGCTGCTGATCTACGCCGCGGTCATCATCGGCGGCGTCTCGGCCTGGATCTACATCACCGACGAAAACAGCCGCGACTACTCGCAGGCGCAGATGCGCGGCACCCATTACCTGATCGAACAACGCTATCTGCACACCGATCCGGCGCAGTGGCCGGCGTTAACCGACGAATTGCGCGCGCACTTCGCCTATCCGCTGAACCTGGTCGCGCTCGACTCGCTGCAAGATGTCCTGACCGCGGCCGAATGGAAGCGCCTGCAACGCGGCGCGGTGGTGATGGACAGCGAGAACGAGGCCTACACCTATCAGCGCCTGCCGGGCACCGACCGAGTGGTGGCGCTGGGCGATTTCGACGAGGTGATCGTGCAGGGCGTGCCCTGGCGCGATCTGGATTTCGTCGATTCGCTGGTGATGCTGGCGATGTACTTTCTCGCGATCGCCTTGCCCTTGTACTTCCTGGTCTACCGATTCTGGCGCGACCTGCGCAAGCTGCGCGCGACCGCCGAAGCGCTGAGCGCCGGCGATCTGGACGCGCGCGCGCCCGAAGTGGTCACGCGACTGGTCAATCCGCTCGGCCACGCGCTGAACCGCATGGCCGTGCAGGTGCAGCAGGTATTGGAAAGCCAGCGCATCCTCGCCCAGGCGGTCGCGCACGAGATCCGCACCCCGCTCACGCGCATGCGCTTCGCCCTGGAAATGCTGGAGTCGGCCGACGACGAGCGCGAGCGCGCGAATCTGCAGCACGGACTGGAAACCGACATCCGGCGCCTTGAGCAGCTGGCGGCGAACAGCGTCACCTATGCGCGGATCGGGCGCATGGTCGGGATCGAGCGCGTCGAGATCGACCTGCGCGCGCTGTTCGCCGACCTGGCCGATATCTTCGCCCCGCCGGCCTCGCTGCATCTGCGCTTCGATCGCGGCGGCGTCGACAGCGTCCAGGCCAATCGCGAGGCGCTGGAGCTGGCCTTGCGCAATCTGATCGCCAACGCGCTGCGGCATGCGCGCTCGGCGATCGAGATCAGCGTCGCGCAGGAAGGCGACAGCACCGTGTTCCGCGTCGACGACGACGGCGAGGGCGTGCGCGAGGACCTGAGCCAGCAGGTCTTCCTGCCGTTCACCCAACTGCGCAAGAACCCCGACGGCTTCGGCCTGGGCCTGGCGCTGGTGCGGGTGGTCGCGGAGAAACACGGCGGCCGCGCCACCGTAGTGCCGTCGTCGCTGGGCGGCGCGAGCTTCCGGATCGAACTTCCGACTCATCCCTCGCATCCCGCGGCGTCGTGCTGAGTTGCGTGGCGTAGCGGTTGTTTCGCCGGGGTGGTTGCTGCGGCTGTAGCTGTGACTGATTGCGGTTGTGATTGCGGCTGTCGCGGGCGCGCTACCGTCATGTGTATCGGTTGCGAGTGTTGCGCATGGTTTGGTTTGGAATCGAAGCATGGGCGATCAGCTGCAAGCAGGCGATGGATCTGAATCCACGATGCCCTCGCATCGCGCCCGCGCCGCCACCTCGGCCTTAACTTCAGCGCGGTAAGGCGATGCGATGCAGGGCGAGGCAGGGCCAGGCAAGGCGAGGGCTCGCGCGACCAGATGGGTAATACAGCCAGCTACTTTCCACCGGTGCGATGAGCCCGAAGTCATATGCGGTTCGAACGCGATTCCATGACCACGGGCGACCATTCGCTCTTGGATAGATGTGCGTCGTGCATTCTGGCGAAACGATCTATGTATTTACTGCGCACATGTGCATCTAAGTTATCGCGCAGTTGGGATATTTTTTGCGCGTGAATATGTTGCCGAGATCCGCTAACTGCAGGCTTATTTTTTGTTATTGCGTATTAACTGTGTAATTAGTGCGCATATAGTGCGTGTTATTTACTCCTAATTGGCGCGGTAATTAATCTGTGGTCCATCTGGTCGTTGTGAACCCAGTCGGCGTGGTGCTAGCCTGATTTTCATTGGGGTATTCGGTGCACGATCCGTGTCGTAATCGAACGAGTGGCCGGTCGCTAGTACGGGCGGGCCGAATGCGTGAGAACAGCTTCGATAGATTTCGGTTTCCATGCATCACGGTCGCTTGGAAAAGCGCTGCATTCAATAAGGAGATGGAATGAGCGGAATCAACATCGGTGGCGCGCGCGCGACTCTGCTCGCGCTCGGCAACGCCACGGTGCTCGTTTGCGGCCTGACCGCAGGCCAGGCATTCGCCCAGAACACTTGGGAAGTCAACGACAGCCAAGCCGGGAAGTATCTGGAGGAAATCCGCGATGGTCTCGGCAAGAAAGGAGCGGCCGACAAGGACAACGTCAACGGCAAGTTGAACTACATGATGAAGATCGGCAGCGCCAAGAAGAGTGGCGAGGCTGCGCCCGAGCCAACCGAGAAGATTGAGAAAGACAAGCCCAGCCAAGTCGCCAAGACGATCCAGGAACGATGCCCGTCGAGTCAATCCAGCACCGATCAATCGATGAAGGACTTGCACACGATCTGCGAGGAGTTGGTCAAGACCGAAACTGCCCAATACAACTATTCGCTGGCGATGTACGAGCTCTTCAAGAAGCGCAAGGAACGCCTGGACGAGATCGAAAGCAATCGTGGCAACCTCAGCAGTACCGATCAGGGCAAGCTGCAGGACAACACCAATGCCTTGCTGGCGCTGATGGCGCGCATGGAATTGGACATGAACCAGTATCGCTTCTACATGGAAGCCTACGCCGCGCGCACGACGTATCTGAAGACCGTGCGCGACAACGTGAGTAACCAGGTGGTCAACGGCCGGAGCAAGGATAAGAGCTCGCTCGGTTCGATCGGTCGTGAGGTCTTCGGCGCGGGCGTGCTGAAGGGGGCGATGGATGCGATGAAGACCAACCGAATCGAATCTCCCTGGAAATCTCGGGACTGATCATGGATATCTTGCATGTCGCGGGAGGGATCCCCAGTGCGCTGGTGGCCACTGGTTTCGAACAAGTAGGCGAGTGGGCGTTCTTCAAGCTCATCTTCGAATTCATCGACTCTGAAATCGCCGTTCTGCAGGACAACATGCTGACCCGGCTGGCGTTCTGGATCGGTTCGATCGGCGTGATGCTGATGACGTTATGGATCATATTCAACGGTTTCCGCATCCTGACGGGGCAGTCGCGTGAATCGATGATGGGTCTAGTCGTCAGCTCGTTGCGGGCCACGCTAATCCTAGTCGCCGCATCGACGCTGTCGTTCGGCAATGCCAATATCTACAGTCTGCTGACCACCGGGTTTCAGGAAGAAGTGTCCTACATGGTGACCGGCAATCGCGATTCGCCCGCGGATCGGATCGACAGTAACCTCACTTCGATGCAGCTCACCATGGCCGCCATTGAAACTTTGCCGTCACTGGAAAACCAGAGCATCAAGCAGGACGTCGACAAGGCGGTGCTGATGACCGGCATCGGCGTGGCCGGTCCGGCGGTGGTCGGCGGTGCGTTACTATTGATGTACAAGGTCGCGCTGGCCTTGTTTGTCGGCTTGGGGCCGTTGTTCATCCTCAGCTTGCTGTTCGAGCAGACCAAGAGCATGTTCAGTCGATGGCTGTTCTACGGCATAGGCACCATGTTCTCGATGGCGGTGCTCAGCTTCATGGTGTCGATCGCGATGAAGATCGTCGGCGCGGTCGCGGCCCAAACGGCGGCGAAGTATGCGGCGGCACTGGCCTTGAACAGCTTCAATATCCCCGTCGACATGCCTAGCGTCAGCTCCCTGGCGATGCAGCAGGGCGGCCTGGGCTTGGTGCTCACCGTGCTGCTTGTGACGATTCCACCGATGGCGGCTTCGTTCTTCCAGGGGGCATTGGGCAACTTTGGTGCTTACTCGGCGTTTGGTGCGGTTGGGCGTGGTGCGGACGCATCGGGGCAGCAGCCTGGATCGAGGCCTGGTACCGGATATGGTCAGAATCCTAACCCTGCCGAGAGGAGCCAGGAGCAGGTTGGTCGGGTGACCGGAAATCTTCCGCAATTGACTGGAGCCACTACTTCATCGCACAAGAATTTGGATGAAGTCAAAGTAGCTAAAGTTGATGGGCCACAGAACTCTAACTCTCCGGTTAAGAATCAGGATGAGATAAAGAGCGAGTCCAAAAGTTAGCGGAGTGACAGTTGATGAATTTCAAATTTCTGCTTCTTGTTGCATGTTTGAGTGCTAACAACTTCGCCGCCGCCCAGGGGTGTCCCGCAGGGATACCTTCGGCTGGCAATCCCGGATGTATTCCTCCAGACCGATCCAACTCTCCTTATTACCAATCTAACGGTGGAAGTGTTTCGACACCTGTATCTAAGTGGGAGACTCGTTGGGGAGCTTTTGCGATAGACATGAAAACGGGACTTGGTACTTCCAAAGGAATGCGTAGTAAAAGGGCTGCACAAAGCGCGGCCATCTCAGCATGTCGAGGTAAAGGTGGGCAAAACTGCAAGGTCCAGCTTGCGTACTTCAACCAATGTGGCGTAATTGTTCAGGGCGAAGCTGGGTTCAACGTCGCATCCGCTGACACACTTGAACGAGCGACTGAAATAGGAATGAAGGGGTGTAGCGCAGCTGGAGATAAAAATTGCACGGTCTACTTCTCCGAATGCAGTCCCGCTGAGCTTGTGAGGTAGGTCAAGTAGTTTGCGGGGCGGGAGATGAGGGAGGGAGAGGTGTCTGATGAAATTGGGGTTTGTTTTTTTGACGGCTATCAGTAGCGCTGCGCTTGCGCAGGATTGTCCGAATAAAATTCCCTCGGCGGGAAATCTTGTATGTTTTTCACCCGGCGACTCCAATTCTCATTGCCATCAATCCGGTGGGTCCTAGAGGGCCGCTCTTACGGGTCGATAGGAAAAACGCTGGGAGCATTTGTCTTAGATCAAAAGGCTGGGCTGCGCATGTCCACCGGGATGTCGAGTTAGCGAGCTGCGCAGTGCGCCGCCATGGCTGATTGTCGGGCGAAAAGAGATACGCGCTGTAAAGTCGAACTTGTGTACTCCAATCAGTGCGGTGTTCTCATCGAGGGAAATCGGGGGTACAGGACGGCGGCCGCAAACACTGTTGAGCAAGCAACCAGTATCGGGATGGAAGCCTGCGAGAGCGCCGATACGGCTGCAAGCTTTATTTCTCACAATGCAGTCATGCTCAGTTCGTGCGATGAATTTATGGGTTCTACCTTGGTGATTGCGGGAAATTTTCACAGCGGTGATCTTGTTTTAGGTCGTTGCGCCGAAAATTCTTCGGCCTGAAATTCGAGAAATATATTCTTCGCATGCCCTAATAAAATATTTTGCGTTACGAAGTAATCGGTGTTCGTGTTCAAGATCAGGCGTGGTATCACAAGGAGAGTCGTATGAAACGTTCAGTCGTGGCGTTCGTTCTGATGGCGTTGTTCGCGGTCGCGCCGGCGATGGCGCAGGGCCAGCGCGGTGTGTACGAGGAAGTGCCGTACAACAACAATCCAGACAAGTTCTGCACGATCGGGTACCCGGCGCATAACTGGATGGCGGTCAACGGCAAGATGGGGCTGTGGACCGTCATCAACCCGTATTACGCCGTGAATTATCAGTACATCAACACCTTCATGTATGTCTGCTCGGCCGGCGGTCGACCGATGGTGCCCAGCCATGGCGCGGGCAAGAAGGGCGGCGGTTCCTCGGACCCGGCAGCTACCTTCTAATGGCCACGCGATTCCATGGATGGGAACGCGTCGATTGGGTCGGCACGCTGCAGCGGATTCGCTGGACGGCGGCGATGGCGTTCTGCGCGATGATGTCGGCGTTCGTGTTGGCGGTGTATTGGCTGAAGACCGGCATCGGCGCGCTGCTGGTGCTGGCTCAGGTTGCGGCGGCGCTGGCCGCGCTGCTGCGGCTGCGCGAAGCGGTGCTGGAAACCGGGCTGGTGTTCAAGGCATGGCGTTACGTCAAGGCGTCCTGGCGCGGCGTGCGGCGCGACGATATTCGTCAGTTGCGCAGCTGTCTGCTGGCCTCGTTCGTGCCCGCGCTCGGTGCCTGGCCGGTGGTGTTCAGTATGGCCTGCCTGCCATTCGTGATGCATTTGCCGAGCCTGGTGCCCGGCGGTGAAGTCTTGTTCGCGATTACGACCCTGTTGTTCGTGATGCACTTCGCTACCGGCGAAGTGAGCTATCGCCGTCTCGCCGACGCGGTGGTCGACAGTCTCGATTCGCGCCATGTCTGCGCTGTGAGGGTCTGAGGCGACGGTACGGCGTCGCCGCGGTCCATGGCGACACCGCGGCACCGGCGGCGCGGTCGCTTGCGACTGGATTGGAGTGGCACGATCGAAATGACGCCGGGCGCGATGCGTCCGGCGTTGTCGTATCCGTGGTTCGGCGATTCGCGAAGCCGACAGGTCGCGCAATCGTGCTGAAGCAGCGAATCGACAGCGGGCGAGGGGACGTCGCCTCTGCCGGTTTTGTTCTGGCATCGCCGCATCGGCAACCCGATATTGATCCGTGGTTGGGTCCACAACCCGTCACGACTTCGTCGCGGTATCCGCAGCGGCCGCGCGTAACTGCGTCATCGACAGGTCCGCAGCAGCCTCGACCGATACAACACGGCCGCTTGCTCAGCCCGGTCGAATGGCGACGAAGCAGCGGTGGCGACGAACAACAATCGGCCGCGCGGGCGCGCAATCCGCGTCGCATCGCGGCCGGATCGTGTCCCTCAGAAATAAGCCGGGCCGGCGCGGCGTGGCCACGCCGGCCGGTACGAATCAGCGGATATCGCCCAGATCCAGCACCTGTCCGTCCTGCTTCACGTCGACGACTTTCAGGATGTGGTGAGTGACCGGCGCGCTGCCGGTATGCACCTGGCCGCCGTAGATCGGCGTGGACGACAGTTCCTGGCCGTAGCCGTTGTAGACCGTCTCGGTGCCGACCTGATCCTGCCAACTGGCGCTGACCACATAGCCGATGCCCAGGTACAGCAGATACTTGCCGGGCTTGAGCTTGTCGAACGCGAACTGACCGCCGCCGTCGGTGCGGGTCTGGCGATGGATGCGCAAGGCTTCGGCCGAGCCGTAGCCGATATTGGTATCCAGGCCGATGCCGGGATCGTTCTTGAAACGCCGATACCACTCCTGCATGTAGCCGGTCATCGGAAACAGATACACCGCCCTGTTATCGGCGTAGGTCTTGCCGCCGATCAGGCCCTTCAGGCGCATGAAGCCGCGGCCCTTGAGGGTGGCGGTGCCGGGTTCGAGCATCTGCACGGCTTGCGCGGCGTCGAAGGGCGTTTCGACCTTGCCCCAGTCGGCGGCGATGCACGGCGTCGCCGCGAGCGCGGCCAGGATCAACGCGGAACTCAGGGTCTTGTGGATTCGATGGGGCATGGCTTGCTTCCTGCGTGGCGGCGGATCGCCGTTGAGTGAAACGTCCTTGGGGTCGAACGGTCTGCGCTTGGAGTGCCGGCCGGCGGGCGCGGAGCGATGGCTCGATCGCGCGTCGCCGTCCCCGCGCATAGTGTGATGGTGTTCGAAGTCGTTGCAAGTGGTTGCGCACGGCGGCGCGCGTATCGGCGCTCGCTGGAGGGGGCGCGGACGAATCTGTTTCGCCGCATTGCGCGCGATGCGCGAACGCGGCATCGATCCGCGCCGCACAGCCCGACAGGCCGGCGGCGGGCAACAAAAAAGCCGACGATCGCTCGCCGGCTTGTTCGCATGAAGTGGTGGAGCGGAGGGGGATCGAACCCCTGACCTTCGCGATGCGAACGCGACGCTCTCCCAGCTGAGCTACCGCCCCACATACTTCAAGAAGACGAAGTTTAGCGGGATGAAACCGCTCGCGCTAGCCCCGGCTGCTCGATGCGTCCGCGGGCGCGGCCAGCAACGGTGCGAGATCGGGTTCCAGCGCGGCGCGGCGCCAGCCCGACAAGGCGTCGGGCCAGTCGCCGTGATCGAGCAGGGCCTCGAGCCAGCGCCGCGAGGCGAGCACGCCGTCGGGCAGGCCGAGCGCGGCGCTGCGGCCGGCGACGGCGTCCTGCAACAGCCGCAGGCGCTGCTTGTCGCGGGTTTCGGCGACGCCGGCATCGGGGGTCTGGTCTTCGTCGGGCTGGACCGCGGTCAGCGCGGCCCAGATCGTCTCGCCGAGCTTGCGCGGCGCCTTGGGATGGGCGTAGAGCTGGCGCTGCAACGCGTCCAGGTCGGCCGGCGCCTGGCGCGCGATCGCCACCGCGAGTTCGTTGTCGAGGATCCAGCTGCGCGGCTTGTCGCTGTCGCGCGCGTACACGTCGCGCCAGCGCAGCAGCCGCACCAGCCGGCGCTGCGCGGCCTGATCGAGGAACTGGGCGCTGCGCATCGACAGGTGCGGCCAGCGCTCGGGGCCTTCGTTCTCGGCGTTGACGACGGTGCGGGCGGCGTCCTCGGCCAGCCACTCGCGGCGGCCGAGCTGGCCGAGCATGCCGTCGAGCGCGTCGTGCATCGCGAACAGGTGCAGCACGTCGTCGGCGGCGTATTCCAGTTGCGACGGCGACAGCGGCCGGCGCATCCAGTCCGAGCGGGTTTCGCCCTTCGCCAGGGCCACGCCGGTCAGCTGTTCGACCAGTTTCTGATAACCCAGGCCGCTGCCGATGCCGGCCAGGGCCGCGGCCTGCTGAGTGTCGAACAAGGGCTTGGGCACCACGCCGCAGGCGTGCTTGAACGCGACCAGGTCCTCGCTCGGGCTGTGCACGATCTTGAGGATGTCGGTGTCGGCCAGGATCGGCGCCAGCGCGGCGGTGATGCCCGGCCGCAGCGGGTCGACCAGCAGAATGGTCGGTTCGGCCTCGCCCTCGCGTTCGATCGCGATCTGCACCAGCGCCAGTTGCGGCCAGTAGGTGCGTTCGCGGATGAATTCGGTATCCAGCCCGATGCGCGCGGGCTTGACCTCGAAATGCGCTTGCAGCGCGGCGGGCGTGGTGATCCAGTCGGGCATGTTCCGATTCTTTCCGGTCGCGGCCGTTAGCGGGGCCGGGCGGGCGACAATAGCTTAAAGGGCCGGGATTGGGGGGCGGGAATCGGGAATGGGGAATGGGGAATCGTAAAAGCGGCTCGCGTCGCGGCGTCCGGGAAGCGGCCTTGGCCTTATCCCGATTCTCGATTCCCCATTCCCCATTCCCCATTCCCCATTCCCGGCTTTCAATCCCGAATCCCGGCCCTTAAGCGATATGCTGCATCAATCGCTCAATTCATCCGGGAGAGGTTGCGGTTTGCGCGCACTGATGTGGACCAGCATCGTGGCCCTGGGGCTGTTGACCGGTTGCGGCGACCGCGCCGGCAAGGCGGCCTCGACCGAGGCGGCCGCGCGCAAACCGATCGTGACCGTCAGCGCCGATCAGGCGGTGTCGCCGGTGCCGCCGTGGCGCGCGCCGGCGATCGCGGTGACCGCGGACAACGCCGAGGACCTGCGCAAGCGCGCCGAGGCCGCGTTGAAGGCGGGCAAGCTGTACGCCGATGCCGATTCGGCGATTCCGCTGTTCGTGGCCCTGCGCGGTTTCGCGCCCAACGACCGCCGCATCGCCGCCGGCCTGGACCGGGCGATCGCGCTGCTGCTGATCGAGGGCGACGCCGCGCTGAAGAAGATCGACGACGAGCCGTTGTCGCTGCGCGACGCGCATCAGGTGGCGGCGGTGGCGCGCGCGGTCGCGCCGGAGCATCGCAAGGTCGAGGCCTACCTGGAGCGCGTGGATCGCGCCGACCAGGCGCAGGAGGCCGATCGCCTGGGCGAGGAGGATCTCAACGCCGGACGCATCGGCGAGGGCGCCCAGGCCGGCCAGAACGGCGCGCTGGCGCGGTTCCGCGAGGCGCTGGAACTGCGGCCGGGCGACGTGCGCGCGCTGCAGGGCATCGCCGCGGCCGAGAGCGCGCTGATCCGCCGCGCCGAGATCGCCGCCGACCGCGACGACTACGCCGGCGCCGAGCGCTGGCTGGCCAAGGCCGCGCTGGTACGGCCCAAACTGTCGACCGTGTCGGATGCGCAGGGCCGGATCGCCGAGCAGCGACGGGCGCGGATCGGCAGCCTGCGCGATCAGGGCATCGCCGCGCTGCCCAAGCTGCGCGGCATCGACGAGGCCCGCGGCCTGTTGGCGACCCTGCTGCGGATCGCGCCGGCCGGCGATCCGGCCGCGGCCGAACTGCGCGAACGGATCGAACTGGCGACCCATTACGGCCTGTTCCGTCCCGGCCAAGTGTTCACCGATGCGATGAACTTCGGCGGCCGAGGCCCGGCGATGGTGGTGATTCCGCACGGCGCGTTCGCGATGGGCGCGCCGGTCGGCGAGGCCGACTCCAGCGACGCCGAGCGGCCGCTGCGCACCATCCGCTTCGAACGCGGCCTGGCGGTGTCGCGCTACGAAATCACCGTCGGCGAGTTCCGCCGCTTCATGAATTCCAGCAAGCACCGCGCGCGCGCCACCCGCCGCGGCTATTCGACCGCCTACGACGAACGCAGCGGTAATCTGGTCCGGCGCGGCGGGGTCGACTGGCAGTCCGATTACGCCGGCCAGCCGGCGGCCGACAACCTGCCGGTGGTCCACGTCAGCGCCAAGGACGCGGCGGCGTACGTGGAGTGGCTGTCGGCGATCACCGGCCAGCGCTACCGGCTGCCGAGCGAGGCCGAGTACGAATACGCGCTGCGCGCGGGCAAGCAGGGCCGCTATCCGTGGGGCGACGGCGCGCCGACCAACAGGATCGGCAATCTGACCGGCAGCCTCGACGTTTCGCCCAGCGGCCGGCATTGGCGCAACGCGTTCCAGGGCTACGGCGACGGCGCCTGGGGGCCGAGGCCGGTCGGCAGTTATCTGCCCAATGCATTCGGTCTTCACGACATGGGCGGCAATGTCAGCGAATGGGTCGCCGATTGCTGGCACGACAATTACCGCCGCGCGCCGCGCGATGGCGCGGCCTGGTTCAATCCGGGCTGCCGCACGCGGGTGTTTCGCGGCGGTTCGTGGTCGAGCTCGCCCGCGCAGTCACGCGCGGCGTGGCGTCAGGGCACCAGCGCCGACACCACCAACGGGCGCCTGGGTTTTCGCGTGGTGCGGGATATTTGAGATCGGCGGCGAGCGGTCCATGATGGGCCGCCCGCGGCGGGTCGGCGGCAAGGCGGGGCAGGTGGGCGAAGCGAGGGCGGTGCGGTTCGCGCAGGCGATCGCGGCGCCCGATGGCAGGGCGATTGACGTCCGCGAGCAGGATTCGGGAGTGTGCAGATGAGTGTCTATGGCAACCAGGTGCAGGGCGGGCGGCGCGGTTTCGGCATCGGCGGCGGATTCCGCTGGCTGATCCTGCTGGCGTTCGGCATCTACGCGCTGGTGTCCTGGTTCGGCGGCGCCAAGACCGATCCCTATACCGGCGAGAAGGCGCACTACGGCGCCAGCGCTGACGAAGAGGTGCAACTCGGCGCGCAGGCGTTCCAGCAGGTGCTCAGCGACGCCAACGCGCAGCGCGCGTTGCTGCCGTCGAATTCGCCGCAGAGCCAGGACGTCAGCGAGATCGCCCAGCGCCTGATCGACAAGGTGCCGCAGGTCACCCAGACCCTGGCGCAGCAGAACCAGCAGGCCGCGCCGGAGGATTACAAGAGCTTCCAGTGGAGCGTGGCGGTGATCAATTCGCAGGAGGCCAATGCCTTCTGTCTGCCCGGCGGCAAGATGGCGGTGTACACCGGCCTGCTGCCGGTGACCCAGAACGACGATGCGCTGGCGGTGGTGATGGGCCACGAAATCGCCCACGCGCTGCTGCGTCATGGTTCGCAGCGCATGGCCCAGCAGAAGCTGGTGCAGATGGGTCAGATGGCCGCGGGCGTGGCGATGGGCGGGATGGACCCGCAACAGCAGCAGATGATCATGGGCGCGCTCGGCGCCGGCGCGCAGTACGGGCTGGTGCTGCCGTACGGCCGCAACCACGAGACCCAGGCCGACAAGGTCGGCCTGATGCTGGCAGCGGCGGCCTGCTACGACCCGCGTCAGGCGATCCCGCTGTGGGAGCGCATGTCGCAGCTCGGCGGCGGCCAGCGCCCGCCCGAGTTCGCCTCGACCCACCCCGATCCGGCCAACCGCATCCAGACCCTGCAGGCGCTGATGCCGGCGGCGATGCAGTTCTACCAGGCCAATTGCGCGAACAAGCCGCTGGCGACCCGATAACCGCACAGCCGCGCTCCCGACTGTAGGAGCGGCGCAAGCCGCGACCGCGAACCTGCAACTGCATCGCTATCGTGGACGCGAGCAAACGTCAGGCGCCGGTGCCGACATAGCTGCGTATCAAACTGTAGGAGCGGCGTAAGCCGCGACCGCGACCCACGCCGACGACGTAACCGAGGATTCGCGGTCGCGGCTTGCGCCGCTCCTACAGTCGCAAGCGCGATCCGCGACGCGAATACGAAAAACCCGCCGAAAGGCGGGTTTTCCTGCTGTCGGCGCCTTAGCCTCGCACCGATTCCCGATTCCCGATTCCCGATTCCCGATTCCCGATTCCCGCCTCAAAAACTCATGAACAAGCCGCCGTTCACCGGAATATTCGCCCCGGTGATGAACCCCGCATCGTCGGCGGTCAGGAATTCGACGGTACGCGCGATCTCGCTGGGCTGGCCGAGCCGGCCGACCGGCACCGAGTCGATGATCTTGCCGCGGATCTCCTCGGGCACCGCCATCACCAGCGCGGTCTCGCAGTAACCCGGCGACACCGAGTTGACGGTCACGCCCTTGCGCGCGACTTCGCGCGCCAGCGCCATGGTGAAACCGTGCATGCCGGCCTTGGCCGCGGAGTAATTGGTCTGGCCGAACTGGCCGGTCTGGCCGTTGACCGAGCTGATGTTGACGATGCGGCCGAAGCCGCGCTCGGCCATGCCGTCGACCGCGTGCCGGCACAGGTTGAACACGCCGTCGAGGTTGACGCTGAGCACCTCGTCCCAGGCGCGCTTTTCCATCTTGCGCAGGCTGCCGTCGCGGGTGATGCCGGCGGCGTTGACCAGGATATCGATCGCGCCGTCGGCGCCGACGATGCGCTCGATCGCCGCGCCGCAATCGTCGAAGTCGGCGACGTTGGCCGCTTCGAAGCGGATGTCGAAATCGCGGGTGAGTTGCGCGAATTCGGCGATGCGTTCGGCGCGCGTGCCGAGGTCCAGCGCGATCACGCGGCGGCCGGCGCGGGCCAGGGATTTGCAGATCTCGGTGCCGAGACCGCCGATGCCGCCGCTGACCACGGCGATGCGTTTGCTCATGGGATCGTGCCCCTGCCTGGATCGCGCTGATGCGATCGTGTCGATTGGATCGGAATGTCAGTTCTTGGCCTGCGAAGCGGCGCGGTCGATGCACGCGCCGCGAACCGTCCCCACGGTTCGTCGACCAGTTGTCGCCCGTTGCGCGCCGTTTCGGCCACGCAAGAAAAAAGCGCGATTCAACCGCGCTTGTCGGGCTCGCGCTTGTCCGGTTCGCGCTTGTCGCTCTTGGGCTTGGGCGTGGTCGGCTGGCCCACGCTGCCGGACAGGTTCTGCTGGAATTCCTTCCACAGGGTCATGTTGCGCTCGGTGAGCTGATTCATCATCGCCCACGGGGTCTGCCCGAGCATGCCGCCCATCTGGTTGCGGAACTGCTGCTGCTGGTCGAGAAAGACCTGCATCGAGCGTTCCAGGTAGTTGCCCATGAAGCCCTGCAGCGAGTCGCCGTAGAAGCGGATGATCTGGCTGAGCAACTGGGTCGAGAGCACCGGTTCGCCGTCCTGTTCGTGCTCGGCGATGATCTGCAGAAGCACCTGACGGGTGAGGTCGTCGCCGGAGCGCGCGTCGCGGACTTCGAACTCCTCGCCGTCGACGATGAGTTGGCGCACGTCCTCGATGGTGATGTAGCTGGAGATCTCGGTGTCGTAGAGACGACGGTTCGGGTACTTCTTGATGATGCGGGTCGAGGCCATGGAGCTTTGGCTCTAAAACGTGGTGCCTTGCAGCATGGCGCAGGCCGTGAGGGCTTGCAACTGGGGCGTGTCGCCGAACCCCAGCGGCGCGCCGCGCGCGTCCGCGGGCAGCGCACGAAGCGCCCCGGCGCGAGCGTCGGCGCGCGCGCGATATCGCGAAAAATCAGCGCAAAAGCGCGGGTAATCGAAGCGCGCGGCACGCTCGCGGCACGGCGCGGAAGCGGCGGCGAGGACGCGGTCGAAGCGTGAACCGGTCAGTGTCGGATGCGGCCGCGCGGGGCGGTCGTGGACGTCGATGCGCGAACGCCGGAGACCTGAACAGGCCTCCGGCGCGACGCGTGCCGGGGTTACCAGCCCATGTACTGGCCGCCGTTGGCGGACAGGTTGGCGCCGGTGATCCAGCCGGCTTCGTCGGGCACGAAGAAGCTCACCGCGTAGGCGATTTCCTCCGGCGTGCCCAGGCGTCCGGTCGGGATCTGGGCGACGATCTTGTTGCGCACGTCCTCGGGCACGGCCATGACCATGTCGGTGGCGATATAGCCCGGCGACACGGTGTTGACGGTGATCCCGAACTTGGCGTTTTCCTGCGCCAGCGAAATGGTGAAGCCGTGCATGCCGGCCTTGGCCGCGGCGTAGTTGGCCTGGCCGTACTGGCCTTTCTGGCCGTTGATCGAGCTGATCTGCACGATCCGGCCCCACTTGCGCTCGCGCATGCCCTCGATGACCGGACGGGTGACGTTGAAGCAGGAATTGAGGTTGGTGCCGATGACGTCGCTCCACTGCTCCGAGGTCATGCGGTGGAAGGTCGAATCGCGGGTGATGCCGGCGTTGTTGACCAGGATGTCGACCGGGCCGAGCTGGCGTTCGATGTCGCGGATCAAGGTTTCCGCGTGCTCCGACGAGGACACGTCGCCGTGGGCGATGGTCACGTCGATGCCCTGTTCCTTCAACTGCGCCTGCCAGGCGCGCCCCTTGGCTTCGTCCCGATAGTTGGTCGCGACCTTGTGCCCCATCTGGGCCAGGCGCTTGACGATCGAGGTGCCGATGCCACCGGTACCGCCGGTGACGAGTGCAACGCGTGACTGCATGCTGAGCTCTCCTTGACCGCGGGGGGCGGTCTCGGCCCGATTCTAGACAGCATTTGCGCCAGGATCGTTGTGCATCGCGGCGAGACCGGAAACATGGTTCGGAATCTGTGCCGGATTGAACGAAACGCGTGCGGCATCCAACGCTTCGGTGACACTCGCTACCGCATCCAGCGCCTGCGCCGGCTGGCCCAGCGCGCGCCACGCGGCGCGCAGCGCCGGCAGCGGGTCGGCCGGATCGAGCGGCCGCGCGGCATCGGACTTGGACAGCTTGCGGCCGTGCGCGTCGAGCAGCAACGGTAGATGCGCGTAGGCCGGCGTCGGCAGGCCGAGCGCGCGTTGCAGCAGGATCTGGCGGCCGGTCGAATCGAGCAGGTCGGCGCCGCGGACCACGTCGGTGATGCCCTGGTCGGCGTCGTCGACCACCACCGCGAGTTGGTAGGCCCAGTAGCCGTCGGCGCGGCGCAGCACGAAGTCGCCGACCTCGCGGGCGAGGTCCTGCGATTGCGGGCCCTGGATCGCGTCGTCGAACGTGACGATGTCGCCGTCGCTCACGCGCAGCCTGATTGCGGCTTGCGGCGCTGCAGGTTTGTACGCGGCCGACGACGTGGCCACGCAGCGGCGATGGATGCCGCCGACCGCGGCCAGGTCGCTGCGGCTGCAGCGGCAGACGAAGGCGCGGTCTTGTTCGATCAGACGGTCCAGCGCCTGCTGATACAGCGCGTGGCGCCGGCTCTGCCGGACCACGGCTTCGTCGCTGTCCAGACCGAACGCGGCCAGCGCGCGCAACTGCCGTTCAGCCGCGCCCGGAACTTCGCGCGGCGGGTCGAGGTCTTCGATACGCACCAGCCAGTCGCCGCCGTGGTGACGCGCGAGCAGCCAGCTGCCGAACGCGGCCAGCAGCGAGCCGGCGTGCAGATCGCCGGTCGGCGAGGGCGCGAAACGGCCGCGGTAGCGGCGGGTGGCGGCGGCAGCATGTCCGGACAATGAACGAAGGCTCGGGCGGCGGTGCGGGTGTCGGCGATTCTCGTTGAATTAACGGCTAGTTCGCCACATTTACCGATAACGACGGCTGCGATTGCGCCGCCACGGGACACGCAATACCGGACACGGAGGTTCGCCTGAAGCCGCGCGCGGTGCGCGGCACGACAAGCAAGCCACGACCATGTTCAAACGCATAGCGCTTTTCCTCGCCACCAACCTGGCCGTGCTGATCCTGCTCGGCATCGTGATGTCGGTGCTGCAGAACGTGTTCGGCATCCGCCTGGGCAACAACGGCGCGATCCTGGTGATGGCCGCGGTGTTCGGTTTCGGCGGCTCGCTGATTTCGCTGCTAAGTTCCAAGTGGATCGCCAAGCGCACCACCGGCGCCTACGTCATCACCCAGCCGCGCAACGCCGACGAGCAATGGCTGCTCGCGACCGTGCACGCGCAGGCGCAGGCGGCCGGCATCGGCATGCCCGAGGTCGCGATCTACGACGCGCCGGAAATCAACGCCTTCGCCACCGGCGCCAATCGCAACAATTCGCTGGTCGCGGTGTCGACCGGGTTGATACGCGCGATGACCCGGGACGAGGCCGAAGCGGTGCTCGCCCACGAGGTCAGTCACGTCGCCAACGGCGACATGGTGACCATGGCGCTGATCCAGGGCGTGCTCAACACCTTCGTGCTGGTCGCCGCGCGCGTGGTCGGCGGCTGGATCGACGCGATGATGAGCGGCGGCCGCGAGTCGCGCGGGCCGGGGTTGTTCTACTTCGTGACCGTGTTCGTGCTCGACATCGTGTTCGGCCTGCTCGCGAGCATGATCGCGATGGCGTTCTCGCGTTATCGCGAGTTCCGCGCCGACGCGGGCGGCGCGCGCCTGGCCGGCCGGCCGAAGATGATCGCGGCGTTGAAGCGCCTGGCGCAGACCTATGGCGAAAGCACCTTGCCCAAGCAGGTGCAGGCGTTCGGCATCAGCGGCGCGGTCGGGCATGGATTGTCGCGTCTGATGCGCAGCCATCCGCCGTTGGAGGAGCGTATCGCGGCGTTGCAGAATGCGGTCGATGAGCCGGTGCGTGGTTCGGGGCGCGTGGTTACGCGTTGAGGTAAGCGCAAAAGCAAACGCTGAGGCAAGAGCAAAAGCGAATCCCCCCTGGCCCCCCTTTTGTAAAGGGGGGAACAGCAACAGCAGGGGCGCAACGAGAAAAACCCGTCGGATGGCGGGTTTTTTGTTGCCGATTCCCGAATCAGGACACATGAGCCCTGTCGCCGAAATGTCCCGTTTCACACTGTAGGAGCGGCGCGAGCCGCGACCGCGAGTCCACAATTGCGTCGTAGGCGTGGATTCGCGGTCGCGGCTCACGCCGCTCCTACAGTCGGAACGTGGCTTGCGAAGCCGATACGAAGAAACCCGCCGAAAGGCGGGTTTCTTCGTTGCAGGTGCTGCAGTCTTTTCCCGATTCCCGATTCCCGATTCCCGATTCCCGATTCCCGATTCCCGATTCCCGATTCCTGATTCCCGATTCCCGATTCCCGGCCTTACCTCGAATCACGAATCCCCAATCCCGAATCCCAGCCTCACTGAAAGTCGTAATCCATATCCGGCCCCGCCGCCGCCAAAAAGTGACCCTGGGCGTAGTCGATGCCGGCGGCGAACAACAGGCTCATGCTGGCCGCGTCCTGGACGAATTCGGCGACGGTCTGGCGGCCCAGTTCGCGGGCCTTTTCGGCGATCTCGCGCACGCGCTGCTGGTGGTCGGGGTTGGAGGTCAGGTCTTCCATGTAGCTGCGGTCGATCTTGAGGAAGGCCGCATCGAAGTGGGTCAGCAACTGGAACGAGTTGAGGCCGGCGCCGAACTGCTCCAGGCCGACGCGCACGCCGTAGTGGTAGACGCGCGACTGGAACTCCTGCGCCGCGCGCAGGTTGGTGAACACCTTCGACTCGGACAACTGCAGCACCAGCAGCTTGCCGTCGGCGCCGTGCTTGGCCAGTTGCTCGACGATGTGCTGCTGCAGGCTTTCGTCCTGCAGCGAGGCCTGGGTGATCTTGACCAGCAAGGTGGTCTGGCGGCCCTGGCGCATGCGCTCGCCGATCACCTGGATCGCCTTGCCCACCACCCAGCGGTCGATTTCCCACAGCAGGCCGTGTTCCTCGGCGATCTGCAGGAACGACAGCGGCTGCACCAGTTCGCTGCTGTCGTCCGGGCCAAGGCTCTGCATGCGCAGGTAGGCCTCGTACATCTCGATCGGTTCGCCGTGCAGGTTGATCAGCGGCTGGTAGTTCATGACGAAGCGGTCGGCGTCGAGCGCGTCGCGGATGCGCGCGACCCAGGCGGCGATGCGCTCTTCCTCGGCGCGGTCGACCGCGCCGGGATCGAACAGTTCGGTGCGGTTGCCGCCGATGTCGCTGGCCGACTGCAGGCACTGGCTGGCCTTGCCGAGCACCGCGGTGACGCTGGCGATCTTCTCGCCGATCTGCACGCCGCCGACGCTGGCGGTGGCGCTGAGCGAGAGGTGGTCGGTTTCCAGCACCCGTCCGGCGAAGGCTTCGCGCAGCTTGTCGGCCAGTTCGGAGGTGTGGGAATGATCGCTGTGCAGGGTCAGCACCGCGAACTGGTGCTCGCCGAAGCGCGCGGCGATGTCGTCCGGGCCGATCGCCTCGCGCAGGCGCTCGCCGCAGGCCTTGATCAGCTGGTCGGCCTGGTCCAGGCCGATTTCCTGCAGCAACTGGTTGTAATGGTCGGGTTCGATCAGCAGCAGGCCGTGATGGGCCGAGTTCTGCGCCGCATCGGCGACCGCGTCCTCGAGCGAACGCAGGAAGGTCGCGCGGTTGAACAGGCCGGTGACCTGATCGCGCTGGCGCATCGCCTCGACTTCGCGCGCCAGTTCCGGATCGATCTCCTGGCGGCGCAGCACCACCTGCAGGCATTGCTCGCCTTCGTAGGTGGCGGCGGTGAACTCCATGACCGCGGGGAAAGCGTTGCCGTCGAGCGCGCGGGCCTGGGTCTCGTAAGTCGGCGGCGGCGCGTCGCCCTTGCTGAGCTGCTTGAGCAATTGCTTGAAGCCGTCGACCTGGCCGGGCGCGACCAGGTCGAGCAGGGACATGCCCTCGATGTCCTCGAACGATTCGAAGCCGAAGATCTCCAGGTACGCGGCATTGGCGCGGATGTGCATGCCTTCGTGGATGTAGGCGATCGGATCGCGCGAGGAATCGATCAGCGCGTCGCAGCGGCGCTCGGTCTCGCGCACCTGGGCTTCCAGGCGGCGCAGCGAGCGGCGCGCTTCCAGGTCGGCCCATTCGGCGCGGACCACGTTCTGCAGATGCACGATGTTGGAGCGCAGGACCACGCCGCGCGCGCCGATCTCCATCACCGCGAGCAGGGCGGCTTCGTCGACGGTCTCCATCAGCACCAGCACCGGCAGGTCCTTGCCGCTGGCGTCGACGCTCTGCATCAGCTTGTGCATCGAGACGTTGCGCGAATTGCGCGCGGCCAGGACCAGATCCGGCGGATGCTGCAGGATCAGCGCGGTCAGTTCCTGTTCGTTTTCCGGCCGCGTGGGCCGCACCGCGATGCCGCTGTTGCGCAGCGCGCTGACGATGGCTTCGGCCGCCTCGACGCTGTCGTCGACGATCAGCAAGCGCAACACCATGTCTTTGCCGAATTGCATTGACCACCTCCGTGGGCCGGTTTTATGACACGAAGCGCCGGCCTCGTCCATGTAAGGACGAAAATGTGTGACCCGTTGTTGGGTTCGATCACGCGGCCGATGCGCTTTGCCGGCGCATGTGCTTGCGCCCGCGTGCGGTCATCGAACCACGCCCCCATCAAACCCCCGACAGATTACAACCTTACAACGGACGCTTGCCCGGGTCGCCTGCCACTTCGCGCACCAGCTTGGGCACGAGGTAGCCGGAGATGCGCGCGGCGAGGCGGCGATGCAGCGCGCGCGCGGCGTCGTCGTCGATTTCGAAATGGGCCGAGCCCTGCACGCGATCGAGCTGATGCAGGTAGTAGGGCAGCACGCCGGCGGCGTAACTGCGCTCGCTCAGCGCGGCCAGCGCCTCGACGCTGTCGTTGACCCCGCGTAGCAGCACCGCCTGATTGAGCAAGGTGGCACCGCTCGCGCGCAGGCGCTGCATCGCGGCGTCGACATCGGCGTCGAATTCGTTGGCGTGATTGGCATGCAGCACGATCGCCACCGGCCAGGGCAGGGCGCGCAGCCACTGGCTCAGGGCGGCGTCGACCCGCTCGGGCAGCACCACCGGCAGGCGGGTGTGGATGCGCAGGCGCTTGATGTGGCCGACCTGGGCTAGCGCCTCGCTGAGTTCGGCCAGTTTGGGGGTGGCGAGCGACCACGGGTCGCCGCCGGACAGGATCACCTCGTCGATGTCCGGATCGGCGGCGATCGCCGCCACCGCCTCGCGCCAGCCGGCCGCCGCGGCGGTTTCCTCGGCATAGGGAAAGTGGCGGCGGAAGCAGTAGCGGCAATGGACCGCGCAGCTGCCGGTCGCGATCAGCAGGGCGCGGCCCTGGTATTTGCGGATGACCCCGGCGCCGGCCTTGGCCGCGCCGTCGCCGACCGCGTCCAGGCTGAAGCCCGGCATCGGCCGCATCTCCTCGTCCAGCGGCAGGACCTGGCGCAGCAGCGGGTCGTTCGGATCGCCGTGGCGCATGCGCGCGACGAAGCCGCGCGGCACCCGCAGCGGGAACTGGGCCGCGGCGGCGTCGCTGATCGCCAGGCCGGCCTCGCCCAGGCCGAGCAGGGCCAGCAGCTCGCGCGGGTCGCGGATCGCGTCGCGCCACAGCGCCTGCCAGCGCGCGGGCGCGGCGGCGCTGGGGGCCGGGTGTAAGGCGAGTGGTGCAGCAGGTATCATGCAGGGCTAGCCTTCAGGGTTCCGAATGCCGTCATGGGTTCCGGCGCCCGGGTCCCGACCACGCGGAGTACCGCTGCGGACGGGGCCGGCGCAGCCCGACATTCTAGCCTTCCGTCGCCGCACCGGCGGTCCGGGCGAGCCCGACCCCGGCGCTCCACCGACCCCGTCGCCGCCGCAGGCCGGTCCGGGCGCGCGCCGCCACGACGGCCAGCGGCAGCCTGCGGATCCCACGGTCGCGGAGCACCGGCACCCTCATCGCCTCTACTTTCATTTCGCAGGAGTTTCAGCATGGCCAGCCTAGGCATGAACGACGTCAAGACCGGACAGAAGATCCTGGTCAACAACGACCCGTGCATCATCACCGAGACCGAGTACGTCAAGCCGGGCAAGGGCCAGGCGTTCACCCGCATCAAGTACCGCAGCATCAAGTCCGGCCGGGTGGTCGAAATGACCATGAAGGCCACCGACAACGTCGAACAGGCCGACGTGGTCGACACCGACATGCAGTACCTGTACTCCGACGGCGAGTACTGGCATTTCATGAACCAGGAATCGTTCGAGCAGGTCCAGTCCGACAAGGCCGGCATGGGCGGCGCGGAGAAGTGGCTCAAGGGCGAGGAAGAGTGCGTGGTGACGCTGTGGAACGGCGTGCCGATCGCGGTCCAGCCGCCGAACTTCGTCGAGCTCAAGATCACCGAGACCGACCCGGGCGTACGCGGCGACACCTCGGGCGGCGGCGGCAAGCCGGCCACCCTGGAAACCGGCGCGGTGGTGCGCGTGCCGCTGTTCGTCGGCCAGGACGAGACCATCAAGGTCGACACCCGTTCGGGCGAGTACGTCAGCCGGGTGAAGTGACCCGCTGTTGATGGCGTGTCGGCCCGTGGCCGCCCTGGGCGGCCACGGCTTTGCCGAAACGTCATCCCCGCGAACGCCCGGGCGACCAGCCCGGGCCGGGCGAGCGCGAAGTTCGCAGACCCGACGCAACGCCTTTTGTTCCAAGCCACCCGCTTCACCCGCGCCGCCGCGAACCTTCCACTCCCGGCGTCGCCCAGCAGTAACCGGCGCATGCCAGCTTGATCGCCGGTCCGCCCGCGCCACGCGCCGGGCTTCCTTACCCCCGCATCGAGACGCGCATGACGACCGAGAACGCCCCTCTTCCCTGCGACCTGTTGATCGAAGCGGGCTGGGTCGTCCCGGTTGAACCCCACGCCGTCGTCCTCGAAGACCACGCCGTCGCGGTCAAGGCCGGCGTCATCGTCGACATCCTGCCGATCGCCGACGCCCGCGCGCGCTACGCCGCCGCCGAAACCGTCAGCCGCCCCGAGTCGGCGCTGATCCCCGGCCTGGTCAACGCCCACACCCACAACCCGATGACCCTGTTGCGCGGGATCGCCGACGATCTGCCGCTGATGGAATGGCTGCAAGGCCATATCTGGCCGGTCGAAGCGGCGGTGATCGGGCCGCAGTTCGTCGAGGACGGCATCACCCTGGCGATCGCCGAGATGCTGCGCGGCGGCACCACCTGCGCCAACGAAAACTATTTCTTCCCCGACGTGCAGGCCGCGGTCTACAAGCGCCACGGCTTCCGCGCCCGGGTCGGCCTGCCGGTGATCGATTTCCCGACCGCCTGGGCCAAGACCTCGGACGAATACTTCGACCGCGCCGGCGAGGTCCACGACCTGTGGCGCGACGACGCGCTGGTCGCGACCGCGTTCGCGCCGCATGCGCCGTACACGGTCAGCGACGCCAATTTCGAACGCGTGCGCATGCTGGCCGATCAGCTCGACCTGCCGGTGCATCTGCACACCCACGAGACCGCGCAGGAAATCGCCGACTCGATCAAGCAACACGGCCAGCGCCCGTTGGCGCGGCTGGACCGCCTCGGCCTGGTTACCGATCGCTTGATCGCGGTCCACATGACCCAGCTCACCGACGCCGAGATCGCCCTGTGCGCCGAGCGCGGGGTGAGCGTGGTGCATTGCCCGGAATCCAACCTCAAGCTGGCCTCGGGCTTCTGCCCGGCCTGCAAGCTGCACCACGCCGGGGTCAATCTGGCGATCGGCACCGACGGCTGCGCCAGCAACAACGACCTGGACATGTTCGGCGAGACCCGCACCGCGGCGATCCTGGCCAAGGCCGTCGCCGACGACGCCTCGGCGCTGGACGCGTTCACCTCGCTGCGCGCGGCCACCCTGGGCGGGGCCAAGGCGCTGGGCTTCGACGCCAAGGTCGGCTCGATCGAGATCGGCAAGCAGGCCGACCTGGTCTGCGTCGACCTGGGCCAGATCGAGACCCAGCCGGTGCATCACGTGGTCTCGCAGCTGATCTACGCGACCGGACGGCATCAGGTCGGCGACGTGTGGATCGCCGGCCGCGCCCGGCTGCGCGAGCGCCGGCTGGTCGACATGGACACCGCCGCGCTGATCGCCAACGCGCGCCAGTGGCGCGAGCGGATCGCCGCGATCAAGCGTTGAGCGCGGATCGCGAAGAGAACGCAAACCACGACGCAAACCACGACGACAAACACGTATCGCGCGGCGTCATCGCGTCGCGTTAACACCGCCGCCGATGCGCTTGCCTCACACTATCGGCCCCACCTCGACGCCGTGCGCGACCCGTGCGCAGGCGCTCGACGGACACCACGAGCAGGACTCATGAGCGCAGCCAGCAACGCATCGACTTCCTCCGGCGATTCGTCCGGCACCGGCGCGAGCCACGACAATTTCAGCCAGGCCGAACTCGACAAGTTCGGCGCCCTGGCCAACCGCTGGTGGGACCCGCAAGGTCCGCAAAAACCGCTGCACGCGCTCAATCCGGTGCGCTTGGACTACGTCGCCCAGCGCGCCGGGTTGCGCGGCGCGCAGGTGCTCGACGTGGGTTGCGGCGGCGGCCTGCTCAGCGAGGCGCTGGCCGGCGCCGGCGCGCAGGTCATCGCGATCGACCTGGCGCCCGAGTTGATCAAGGTCGCCAAGCTGCATCGGCTGGAGACCGGCGTGGCGGTGGATTACCGGCTGCAGTCGGTCGAATCGCTGGCCGAAGAGCGGCCGGAAAGTTTCGACGCGATCACGTGCATGGAAATGCTCGAACACGTGCCCGACCCGGCCGCGATCGTGCGCGCCTGCGCCAGGCTGCTCAAGCCCGGCGGCCGCCTGTTCGTGTCGACCCTCAACCGCACCCCGGCCGCGTTCGCGCTGGCGATCGTCGGCGCCGAGTACCTGACCCGGCTGGTGCCGAAGGGGACGCATCAGTACCGCGACTTCATCAAGCCGTCCGAACTCGCGGCGTGGTTTCGCGACACCGGCCTGCAACTGGAAGACGTCAGCGGCCTGATGTACGAGCCGTGGCGCAACACCGCGCGGATCACTTCGCGCACCGAGATCAACTATCTGGCCTGCGCGTTCAAGCCGGAACTCAAATCGGAATCGGGCGCATGAGCGCGGCGTTCGCGGCCGACGCCGCCGCCCAGCCGGCGCCGGCGTTTCCCAAGGCGGTGCTGTTCGACCTGGACGGCACCTTGCTCGACAGCGCGCCGGACATGCTCGCGGTCGCCAACCTCATGCGCGCCCAGCACGGGCTTGAGCCAATGCCGCTCGACGACTTGCGCGCGCACGTCTCGAAGGGGTCGCGGGCGATGCTCGGCGCGGCCTTTCCGCACATCGACCCGAGCGAGCGCGACGGCTGGGTGCAGCAGTTTCTCGATCTGTACGAACGCGAGCTCGGCCTGCACGGCGCGCCGTTCGACGGCGTCGAACCGATGCTGGCGGCGCTGGAAGCCGCCGGCCGGCCGTGGGGCATCGTCACCAACAAACCCGAATACCTGGCGCGCAAGCTGATGCCGCTGCTGGGCTGGGAAACCCGCTGCGCGGTGCTGATCGGCGGCGACACCCTGGCGGTGCGCAAGCCCGATCCGCTGCCGTTGACCGTCGCCGCGCAACGGATCGGCATCGATCCGGCCGATTGCGTGTATGTCGGCGACGACGAACGCGACATCCTCGCCGCGCGCGGGGCCGGCATGGCCTCGGTGGTCGCGCTGTGGGGGTATCGCTTGGCCGAGGACGACCCGATCGCGTGGCAGGGCGATGTTTTGATCGACGCGCCGTCGGATCTGATCGAGGCGGGCGCATGGCCGGCGACGCGATGAGCGCGACCTTGGCGCCGGCCGGAGACGAGCAGGCGCTGCACGATTTCGCCGGCAAATGGCGCGCGCGCTGGCCGGAATGGTCGGTGGCCGAAGTGTTCGTGCCGCGCACCCAGCGCGCCACCGCGGTGGCCTGGGCGGCGCTGCAACAGGAACTCACCGATGCCGCCTGGGGCGGCAGCGATGCCTTGCCCGGCGAAGCCAAGCTGGGCTGGTGGATGGAAGAACTGCAGGGTTGGCGCCAGGGCCGCCGGCGTCATCCGCTGGGGCTGGCGCTGCAACGCCAGCCCGCGCCGTGGCAGGCCTTGGCCGCCGCGCTGCCGGCGCTGCGCGACAGCCGCGAGCGTCCTGGCGATCGCGGCGAAGCCTTCGATCATCTGTTGCCGGTGGCCGAGGCGATCGCCGCGATCGACGCGGCCCTGTTCGAACCGGTGCCCGGACAATTGGCCGAAGCGGCGGTGCCGGCGATCCAGTCGTCGCTGCTCGAAGCCCGGCTGGTGCTGCAAGGCGATGCGGCGGTGCCGCTGAGCGTGGTCGCGCGCGCGATGGCGCGGCCGGGCGAGGGCGCGGCGGCCGAATGGAGCCGCGAGCTGCTGGCGCAATGGCCCGACCGCGGCGGCGCGACCGTGCCGCGGCGGCTGTGGACCGCGCTGGCGCATACCCGGCTTCAGCGCGGCGACGCGGCGCGGCCGCTGTCGCCGTGGACCGCGTTGCTGGCGGCCTGGCGCGGCGCCCGCAACTGACCGTTGCAGGGCCGGGCAGGGGCCCGCCAGCCCCGGCCGGTAGAATGGCCTTCGTTGCGTTCCCCCCACGCGCCCCCATCTTCGTCGTCGTGACCACATCTCATCTGCCCAACCGCTCGACCCTTCCCGACGTCGCCTTCGACGCCGCCGCCGCCGCGCGTCCGCTCGACTGGGTCGGCATGGCGAACATCGCGCTGCCGCTGCGCATCGCCACGGCCGACGGCGGCGCGATCCAGGTCGCGGCCTCGGTCGACGTGTCGGTCGACCTGCGCGACGCCAACGCGCGCGGCATCCATATGTCGCGCATGTACCTGCAACTGCAGAACGCGTTCGCCAGCGAGAGCCTGACCCCGGCCGGCCTGCGCCGCGTGCTGCAGGGCCTGGTCGACGGCCAGGGCGGCATTTCCAGCGCCGCGCGGCTGGTCCTGCGTTACGAACAATTGCTGCTGCGTCCGGCCCTGGCCAGTCAGAACGCCGGCTGGAAGCGCTACCCGGTCGAGATCGACGCGCGCCTGATCGACGGCCACCTGCAACTGGGCCTGCGTTTCTCGGTCGAGTACTCCAGCACCTGTCCGGCCTCGGCGGCGCTGTCGCGCCAGCTCAACGCCGAACGTTTCGCCGCCGATTTCGCCGCGGCGCATCCGCTGTCGCCGGCGGTGGTCAGCGACTGGCTCGCCTCCGAGCGCGGCCTGGCCGCGACCCCGCACGCGCAGCGCAGCCGCGCCGACGTGCGCGTCGAGCTGCGCCCGGCCTTCGACGAACTGCCGCTGACCGCGTTGATCGACGCGATCGAGCAGGCGCTGGGCACGCCGGTGCAGACCGCGGTCAAGCGCGAGGACGAGCAGGCCTTCGCCCGCCTCAACGCCGAGAACCTGATGTTCTGCGAAGACGCCGCGCGCCGCGTCGCCGCGGCGTTGGCGCGCGATCCGCGGATCGAACGCTTCGACGCGCAGGTCTCGCACTTCGAAAGCCTGCACGCGCACGACGCGGTGGCCCGGGTCACCGGCGAGGGCGCGCGCGACTGATCCGCGCGTCCGGCGATGCGCGCCGGCGGTTCTAGTTCTAGCCACAGCCGCCGGTCGGGCCGGGACCGCCGGCATCGAGCTGTGTGTCCCGCGCATCGACTTTGCATGGTCGGTCGGTTGGCGCGGCGCAGCGTCCGCGATACGTCGAAACGCCACGCGTCGGCGACGCGAAGCGGTAGCCGGCGATGCCGCGCGAATGCGGCAAGGCACGCAACCTGGCGCGAAGGCGCGGACCCAACACCGAAAGCGTGACGGCCCCCTCCATCGGAATGCGCGGCCCTTGGGCTATGCTCGGGTCAGCAGACTTAATGACCGGAAGGGGCATGGGGAAACCCTGGCGTCGTGGCTGGCAGAGCCTATTGGTTCTGCTGGGAATGTGGGTGGTGGCGGCGATCGCGTCGGCGCAGGCCGTAAGCCTGTCCTCGGTGGCTCAATCGGCATCGCAAACCGCACCCACCGGTCACCTTCCGTACGATCCCTCCGGTTACCGTCCCCCGTCGCTGAGTCTGGCGCGGCTGGGGCAGGACCCGGTGCCCGCGCGCGTGCTCGGCGGTGAATTCGACAGCCGCTTCGAAGCGGTGTCGGGTCACGAAATCTGGGCGCCCAAGCGCCAGCCGGTGTGGTGGCGGGTCACCCTCAACGAGGACGTGGCCGCGGTCGATTCGCCGCAGCTGACCATCAACCGGCCGTACCGGCGCGAGATCGAACTGTGGCGCCCCGGCGACGGCGTGCCGCTGCGCCGTTCGATCTACGGCCCCGACACCGATTACAACCATTCCACCCGGATGATCGTGTTCCCGTTGTCGCACGGGCTGCGCAAGGGCGATTCGCTGTACCTGCGCGTGCTCGCCACCGACGTACTGCCGTCGGACGTGCTGATCCAGCCGCTGGCCAAGGTCCAGCGCGAGGACATGCTGCACGTCGGCCTACGCAGCGTGGTGCTGACCGCGATGGGCGTGGTCGCGGTGCTCGCGTTCGGGTTCTGGGCCGGCCTGCGCGAGCGCGGCTATGCCTATCTGGGCCTGACCCTGGTGCTGCAGATCCTCACCCTGACCGCCGACGGCGGCGAGATGCGGGTGATCCCGTGGCTCAACCAGATCGCGCCCGACAGCCGCACCAACATCGTGCTCAACACCGCCGCGGTGCTCGCCAGCATCCGCTTCCTGGTGTTCTTCCTCGGCCTGCGCACCACCCAGCCGAAGGTCGCGCAGATCCTCGACTGGCTCAGCGTCTCGCTCGGCGGCCTGCTGCTGGTGTCGCTGTTCCGCACCTGGAAGTACAGCGCGCTGTACGGCAACCTCAACCTGCTGATGGTGATCGCGCTGGTGCTGTACTGCGCCGCGGTCGCGGTGTGGCGGCGTCAACGCGAAGCCTATTTCCTGCTGCTGGCGTGGTTGCCGCTGATGTCGCTGCTGGTCGCCCTGGTCGGCGCGCACCATCAGTGGTGGCCGGAGTACCACTGGCTCGAATACGCGTTCCCGGTCGGCCTGGCGTTCGGCGGCCTGGGCCTGCTGCTCGGTCTGACCTCGAAACTGCAACAACTGCGTCGCGACCGCGACACCGCCAATCGCTTGGCCACTTACGACAGCCTGACCGGCGCGATGACCCGCGCGGCGATTTCGCAAAGCCTGCGTCAGGCGGTCGAGAGCGCGCAGCGTTCGCGCCGGCCATTGTCGGTGGTGTTCTTCGACATCGATCACTTCAAGCGCATCAACGACGAACACGGCCACCGCGTCGGCGACGAAACCCTGCGCATCGTCTCGCTGCGCACGCGCAACCGCCTGCGCGCCTACGACCTGTTCGGCCGCTACGGCGGCGACGAGGTGCTGGTGGTGCTGGCCGATACCTTCCTGCGCGACGCGGTGCGGGTCGCTGAGCATCTGCGCGAATCGGTCAGCGGCAGTCCCTTGTCGATCGACGGACGCCTGTTGCCGGTCAGCCTGAGCCTGGGCGTGGCCGAACTGCTGCCCGGCGAAACCCCCGAGCAACTGCTCGAACGCGCCGACGCGGCCTTGTACGCGAGCAAGTCGGCCGGTCGCGACCGGGTCACCGGTCACAGCCCGGAGACCGTGCGCGAGGTGGTGACGTGACCCCCGACGGCGCCGGATCGGTCGCGGTCGCCGCGGCGCAATTGCGCACCGGCGATCTGCTGCTGATCCGCCGCCGCGGCGATCTGGCCGCGTTGACCGCGTGGTTCGGCGACAGCGATTACGACCATGTCGCCCTGATCGGCCGCGCCGGCTGCGTGCTCGAATTCGCCGCCGACGGCGTGTCCGAGCCGGGCTTGAACGACTATCTGCGCGCGTCCGACCTGCTCGTGGTCGACGCGCGCCGGCCGCTGGCGGCGAATGGCGACGTCTTGCAGGACAACGATCGCATCGCCGTGCTCGCGCATGCGCTGTCGCTGCGCCGGCCGCATTTCGCCGGCGATCCCTTGCGCGCGCTCGGCGTGCTCGCGGCCTTGCGCGAACGCGAACTGCCGCCGCGGCCGCCGTTGCGGCGAGTGCTGCACGAAGCCCTGCTGCGGGTCGCGCTAGGCGGCGCGGAGGCGATGACCGCGAGCGAATTCGTCTACCGCTGCTTCGCCGAAAGCCCGGTGCAGCCGCGCGGGCGGCTGGCGCCGCAACTGCTGCCGTCCTCGCCGCGCGCGCTGGAGTTTCCGTCGATCGACTGGGCGGCATTGTGGTCGCAGATCGCGCCGTGGTTGCCCGAGGAACGGCGCGAACTGCCGGATTTCGAAGGCGATGCGCCGATCGATGCGGCCGCGCTCGAACAGGCCTTGATCGCGGCGCGTTCGCGCCTGGGCCTGTTGTCGCGCGGCGCCGGCTTGCTGGCCGCGGCGCCGCGCGCGGCGAGTCCGAAATGGCTGCGCTTGCGCGAGCTGGAATTGTCGCCTTCGCAGCAACCGTTGGGGCGATTGTTTCAGTCCGCGTAAACGCGAAGTCGCGGCGTCATTGCGACCGCGGTGATCCGCCGACACACCGACTCAAGGCGTGCTCTTGCCCGCCTGCGTCGCCTGCGCACGTTCCAGCATCAGCAGCGGATCGATCCGCACATCGAACCAGTTCATGCCCCAATGCAGATGCGGCCCGGTCGCGCGGCCGGTCGCGCCGACCGCGCCGACCACCTGGCCCTGGGTGACCCGGTCGCCGACCTTCACGTCGATCCGCGACATGTGCAGAAAATTCGAACTGACCCCGTGGCCGTGATCGAGCAACACCGTGCCGCCGGTCAGATACAGGTCCGGGCCGACGAAGGTGATCACGCCCGCGGCCGGGGCCTTGATCGCGGTGCCGGTGGGCGCGGCGATGTCCATGCCCGAATGACCGGAGCCTTTCTGACCGTTGTAGACGCGCTGGTTGCCGAAGCGGCCGCTGATGCGGCCCTGCACCGGCCAGACGAAGGCCTGGGCGAAATCGGCGCGGTCGTCGTCGCGCGCGCGCGCGGCCACCACCTGCGCCTGCTCGCGCTCGATTCGCGCGGCGATCTCCGGCGGCGGATTGACCGTCTTGGGCGGCACGCCGTTGATGTATTCGGTCGGGAAATCGCGCTTGGTCACCGCGATGGTCGCGGTCTGCACGCGGCCCGGCGGGATCTCGACCTGCACGCTCAGCGGGCCGGTCGCATCGCGACCCACGCCGAACACCACGGTGCCGTAGGCGGTGGTGCGCAGTTGGCGTTCGCCGTAACGCACCACGCTGCCGGGCGGCACCTTGCCGATCACCACCCCACCTTGCGATACCGACGAAGGAAACACGATTCTCGCATCAGCCGGCGTAGAACCTGCGACCGCCGACGTCTCCTGCGCAAACGCGACCTGCACCGGCGACAGCAACATCGTCGCGACAAGCGCCGCGAGTGCAGCAACGCCCAACCTCATCGAGCGAACGCCAGTCGCTGTCCGTTGGGCGCGCCGACCAGCGACATGCCGTCCCAGGCCAGCACGCCGTTGACCCAGGTCGAGGCGATGCGGCTGTGGAAGGTGCGGCCCTCGAACGGCGACCAGCCGCACTTGGACAGCACGTCCTCGCGCTGCACGGTGTACGGCGTGTCGTCTATCAGCACCAGGTCGGCGGCATAGCCTTCGCGCAGGAAGCCGCGGTTTTCCACGTCGAACAGCTTGGCCGGCGCGTGCGCGAACTTGTCGACCACCTGGGCGGTGGTCAGGCGGCCTTCGTGGACCAGTTCCAGCGCGGCGTTGAGCGCGAACTGCACCAGCGGCAGGCCGCTCGGCGCCGAGGTGTAGGGGCGGGCCTTTTCTTCCAGGGTATGCGGCGCGTGGTCGGTGGCGAGCACGTCGATCACGTCCTCGGCGACCGCGCGGATCAGCGCTTCGCGGTCGGCCGGGTCCTTGATCGCCGGGTTGCACTTGATCAGATGGCCGAGGGTTTCGTAATCCTCGCGATCGAAGCGCAGGAAGTGGATGCAGGTCTCGGCGGTGATGCGCTTGCCCTCGATCGGGCCGGCCTGGAACAGCGCCAGTTCGTCGGCGGTGCTGATGTGCAGCACGTGCAGGCGGGTGTTGTGCCTGCGCGCCAGCGAGATCGCCAGTTCGGTCGATTTCTTGCACGCCGCGCGCGAGCGGATGTCGGGATGGAAGCGCGCCGGGATGTCGTCGCCGTACTTCGCCTTGTACACGGCGAGTTCGGCGTCGATCATCGGCGTGTCTTCGCAATGGGTGATGATCGGCGTGGGCACGTCGCGGAAGATCGCATCCAGCGTGACCGGATCGTCGACCAGCATGTTGCCGGTCGAGGCGCCCATGAACACCTTCACCCCGGGCGCGGTGCGCGGGTCCAGCGACTGGATCGCGGCGAGGTTGTCGTTGCTGGCGCCCAGGTAGAAGCCGAAGTTGCCCCAGGCGCGTCCGCTCGCGCGGCGGTACTTGTCTTCCAGCGCGGCGGCATCGAGGGTCGGCGGGCTGGTGTTGGGCATGTCCATGAACGTGGTCAGGCCGCCGGCCACCGCCGCGGCCGACTCGGTCGCCATGTCGGCCTTGTACTCCATGCCCGGTTCGCGGAAATGCACCTGGTCGTCGATCATCCCCGGCAGCAGCCGGCGGCCGCGCGCGTCGACCACGGTTTCGCCGCCGCGCGCGGACAGGCCGGCGCCGATCTGGCCGATGCGGCCGTCCTCGATGCGCAGGTCGCCGTCGTATTCGCGCCCTTCGTTGACCAGGCGGGCGTTGACGATCAGTGTCGATGACATGAGTGGTTTCCTGGCTCGGGGGAGGGCGGGTCGGCGGAAGGATCGAGCGGCGGCACCGGATCAAAGCCGCCCGGATGCAGAGGATGACAGCGTCCCAGACGCTTGAGCGTGAGCCAGCTGCCCTTGAGCGCGCCAAAGCGCCCGATCGCCTCCATCGAATAAGCCGAACAGCTCGGATGGAAGCGGCAACGTTGGCCGAGCAGCGGGCTGATCCAGCGTTTGTAGCCGCGAAGCAGGGCGATGAGCAGGCGGTCGATCACGTTTCCTTAATGCCGGCATCGGTAGTGACGGATGCGGGGAGTCAATGTCGCAAGCCCCGTTGCAGCCGCTATTTTACGCCGCGATCGGCCGGTTGTCGGTGTGGTTGCCGCAGGTGTCGCAGCAGGGTATAACAGCGCGCTTTCCCCAAACAAGGCAAGTGCAAGACGAAGGTCCGCGGCGGCTTGGACGCCAAGCTGCCGTGCTGCGCGGACCGGGCGAAAACCGGCGATCGGCCGGATTTCACTTGCGGTCATCGAACGCATGTGCATTTGATGGCCGGGTGGGTCATGCTTGACCCGCGATGCTTCCGGATCGCATCCGGAGGCGCCCTCAGGGAATAGAAGGACAAGCCGCTCGTGGCAGTGAAAAAACCTGCGAAGAAGGCCGCCAAGGCCGCCAAGAAGACCGCCAAGCCGGCTGCGAAGAAGGCGGCCGCGCCCGCGGCCAAGCCCGCGCCGAAGAAGGCTGTCTCCAAGAAGCCGGTGGCGAAGAAGGCGACGGCCAAGCCGGTCCCCGCCAGCAAGGCCACGACGGGCAAGACGGCGGCCAAGCCGGCGCCGGCGGCGAAGAAGGCCACCCCGGCGCCCGCCAAGGCGGCCGCGGCGAAGAAACCGGCGGCGGCGCCGGCGGCGAAGAAGCCAGCGGCGCCCGCGGCCAAGAAGGCGGCGCCCGCGCCAGCCAAGCCGGCGACGGCGAACAAACCCACGGCGAGCAAGGCCAGCGGAACAAAGAAGCCCGAGCTTAAAAAAGTTGAAGTGAAAAAGCCCGAAGCTGTGAAGCCCGCAGCCAAGCCTGCCGACAAACAGCCCGCCCCGCCCAAGCCCGCCAAGGCGGCTTCGACGGGACCGGCCGACAGCATCATCTCCGACCAAAGCAAGAACACAGTGACCCAACCAGTATCCAGCAAGACACCCGCGGCCAAGCCCGCGACAACGACCACCGCCCCGGCCACGCGCCCGGCCGGCAAGGTCGCCGTGGCCATTACGGCCAAGACCCAGCAGACGCCCGCGCCCAAGACCAAGGTCAAGGTCGTGGCCTACAAGAACGATCCCGCGACCGGTCGTCCGATCGTGCCGGACGGCTACAAGCCGGCCTCGGACGAGGAGTACATGAGCCCGTTGCAGCTCGAGTACTTCCGTCAACGCCTGCTGCAATGGCGTACCGACCTGGTCGAGGAATCCAAGCAGACCATCGAGAACCTCAAGGACGAAGTGCGCGACGTCGGCGACGAAGCCGAACGCGCGACGCGTGAGACGGAGAACTCGCTCGAGCTGCGTACCCGCGACCGCTATCGCAAGCTGATCAGCAAGATCGACAGCACGCTCAAGCGGGTGGATTCGGGCGATTACGGCTTCTGCGTCGACACCGGCGAAGAAATCGGCCTGGAGCGCCTGGAAGCGCGTCTGACCGCCGAACGCACCATCGACGCGCAGGAGCGTTGGGAGCATCTGCAGAAACAGATGGGCGATTGATCCCTCGCTTCGGTTCGTAATCCGGATCGATGCCTATGAGAGCCCCGCGCAAGCGGGGCTTTTTTGTTTGCTGGGGTGAGCTAAAAGCAAATCCCCCTCGGTCCCCCTTTTTCAAAGGGGGAAGACAAGCAGGCGGCCGTCAGGACTTAGACCAACCATTTGCACGCACGCATGCGAACCGAAGCCGCGCACACCGATCCGAAATCGCTGAACCCAATTCCGTTTCGAACCGCCCGAAGCGTTCCCCCCTTTGCAAAAGGGGGGGGCAGGGGGGGCAGGGGGGGATTTGCTTCTCCCCGCCCGCCCTATAGCGTAGCCACACCCCTCTCGCGCGAACCCACCATGGAAGGCTTCCTGCTGCTCCTCGTCCCGATCCTGGCGATCGGCCTCAACCTCGGCCTGTGGCGGTTGTCGCGCGGCTACACCCGGTTCGCTGGCGCGGCGATGTTCGTGCTGCTGAGCGGATTGATCGCCTCGCCGCTGCTCGGCGTGCTGTGCTGGCAGGCGAGTCAGCTCGAACGCAGCTTCGGCAACACCCAGGGCGATGCGCTGGTGTCGGTCGCCGCGGGCGCGTTCAATGCCGCGCTGGCGGTGATCGGCGCGATCGCCGCGGCCGCGCGCAAACCGGTCGCGCCGAAGCGGGCGGCGAACGATGAACGCGTCAGGTTGCGCAGCGACTGAGTCGCGGGCCGGCGACGCGGCTCACGCGAGTCGATGCCGGCGGCGGGCAAGTTGAAGATCGCGCGCGTATCCGCGCGCAGCGATAATCCGGCCGCCCGGATCGAACCCGGGCCCTCGCCGCTACTGCAAATCGCGCAGATCCAGCCGACGCAGCTTCGGCGCGAGTTTCGCGGTCGCGCCGACCACGGCCAGGGTCATGCAGCCGCCGAAGATCACCGACGGCACCAGCCCCATCAGCCGGGCCGCCAGGCCCGATTCGAACGCGCCCAGCTCGTTCGACGAGCCGATGAAGATGCCGTTGATCGACGACACCCGCCCGCGCATTTCGTCGGGCGTGGACAGTTGCAGGATGGTCGAGCGCAGCACCACCGACACGCCATCGCACATGCCCGACAGCATCAGCATCGCCGCCGACAGCCAGAAGTCGCGAGACAGCGCGAAACCGATGATGCACAGGCCGAACCCGGCCACCGCGTACAGCAACAGACGCCCGGCGTTCTTCTGCGGCGGCCGCCGCGCCAGCCACAGGCCCATCAGCACCGCGCCCGCGGCCGGCGCCGCGCGCAGCACGCCGAGCGCTTCGGGCCCGTAATGCAGGACGTCGTGGATGAACGCCGGCAGCAGCGCGACCGCGCCGCCGAACAGCACCGAAAACATGTCCAGCGCCTGCGCGCCGAGCACGACCTGATTGTTGAACACGAAGCGCAGGCCCTCGCCGATGCTCTTGAACACCGGCGCGCGCTCGGCCTGCGGCGCCGGCTCGCTGACCCGCAGGGTGATGATCGCGATCGCCGCGGCCAGCGCGAACCCGGCCGCGACCAGATAGGCCGAGGTCTTGCCGCCCCAGGCGATCAGCGCGCCGCCCATCGCCGGCCCCAGCACCAGTCCGGTCTGCATGACCACGCTGCTGACCCCGGCGCCGCGCGCGAAATGCTCGCGCTTGAGCACTCGCGCGAACAGCGACATGTACACCGGCGACAGGAACGCGCGGACCACGCCGTTGACCGCGATCGCCACGTAGATGGTCAAGGTGTCGAAGCCGAAGCCGCCGGTGGGCAACACGCCGCTGGCGACGCCGGCCAGCACCAGCGTCGTCACCAGCAAGCCGTTGCAGGCGAACATGCCGAGCTTGCGCCGCGGCAGGTGATCGACCGCGTAGCCGGCGAACAGGGCGAAACAGAAATACGGAATGACCTCGGTCAGGCCGATCAGGCCCAGCGCGAACGGGTCGCGGGTCAGTTCGTAGATATGCCAGCCGACCGTGACCGCGACGATCTGGTACGACAGCATCGCCAGCAGCCGGTACACCAGCAGCCCGGCGAAGCCGGGGTTGCGCAGCAGGCGCAGGGCGCTGATCGGTGGCGGGTTGGCGGCAAGCGCGCCGTCGGAGCCGGCGTCGTCGGCGCTCACAGCCGGCGCTGCGCTTGCTCGCGAATGAAGGCCAGCAGCGCGGCCAGGCCGTTGCTGCGGGTCGGCGACAGGTGCTTGGCCAGGCCGATGTCGGCGATGTAGTCGGCCGGGCTGGCGACGATCTCGGTCGCGCTGCGGCCCGAATACACCCGCAGTGCGAGGTAGATCAGGCCCGAAACGATGGCCGAATCGCTGATCGCATGAAAGGTCAGCCGCTCGGCGTCGCCTTCGACCACGATCCACACCATCGATTGGCAACCGAGCAGGCGATGCTCCTCGGTCTTCCACTCCGCCGGCAGATCGGGCAGCTTGCGGCCTAGATCGATCAGGTACTGATAGCGCTCGGACCAGTCGCCGAAGAACGCGAATTCCTCGCGGATCGCGGCCTGGGCCTGCGCGGCGGTGGCTTCGATCGGGAAGGGGCTGACGGGGGAGGCGCGGTCGTTCATCGAATCCAGTGCATCGGGGCGTGGGGCGGTCGGTGGGGCAGACGGTGCGCCTGCCGGCGCCGATCAGATCTTGAGTTCGGGCTTGAGTTCGGGGCGCTTGCGCACCCAGCGAACCCCGGACGGCGTGTCTTCAAGCAGGATGTTTTCGTCGGCGAGCTGCTGGCGGATCGCGTCGGCGCGGGCGAAATCGCGCGCCTTCTTGGCTTCATTGCGTTCGTCGACCAAGGCCTGGATGCGGGCGTCGTCGGCATCGTCGCGCACGCCGGCCAGCCATACCGCCGGATCCTGCTGCAACAACCCGAGGGCCAAGCCGGCGCCGAGCAGGTCGCGCTTGAGCTGCGCCTGCTCGCGCGGATCGGTGGACTTGCGCGCTTCGGCGGCGATGCGCGCAATCTCGGCCAGCACTTGCGGCGTGCCGAGATCGTCGTCGAGCATGCTCTCGACGTTGGCGGGAATTGCGATTTCGCCGGCATCGATCCCGGCCAGATCGCGCAGCGTGCCGTACAGACGGTCGAGCGTACGCGCGCATCGCACGATCAGTTCGTCCGACCATTCCAGCGGCTGGCGGTATTGGGCCGACAACAGCGCGTAGCGCAACGCTTCGGCCGGATGATCGGCCAGCAGGTCGTGCACCGTCTTGATGTTGCCCTCCGACTTGGCCATCTTGCCGCCGTTGAAGTTCAACATGCCGTTGTGCAGCCAGAAGCGGGCGAAAATCTTGCCGCCGTGGGCGCACTCGCTCTGCGCGATCTCGTTCTCGTGATGCGGGAACATCAGATCGTTGCCGCCCGCGTGGATGTCGATGGTCTCGCCCAGATGCGCGGCGGCCATCGCCGAGCACTCGATGTGCCAGCCCGGGCGGCCGCGGCCCCAGGGCGACTGCCAGCCCGGCAAGTCGTCGCTGGACGGCTTCCACAGCACGAAATCGCCAGGGTCCCGCTTGTACGGCGCGACCTCGATGCGCGAACCGGCGCGCATGTCGTCGATATCTCGGCGCGAAAGCTTGCCGTAATCCGGATAACTCTCGATCGAGAACAACACGTGGTTCTCGACCTCGTAGGCGTGGCCGCTGCCGATCAGACGCTCGATCATCGCCACGATCTCGCCGATATGCGCGGTCGCCGCCGGCTCCAGGTCCGGCAGGCGCACGCCAAGCGCGCCCATGTCCTGCCGGTAGATCGCCGCGAAATGCTCGGTGATCTGCGAGATGGGCACGCCTTCCTTCGCGGCGGCGGCATTGATCTTGTCGTCCACGTCGGTGATGTTGCGGGCGTAAGCCAGGGCGCCGTAGCGTCGGCGCAGCAACTCGGCGAGCACGCCGAACACCACCGGGCCGCGCGCGTTGCCGATATGGGCGTAGCTGTAGACCGTGGGACCGCAGACGTACATCGTCGGGCGCGCCGGGTCCAGTGGCTGGAAGGCTTCGACTTGTCGCGACAGGCTGTTATAGAGATGTAGGCTCATAAAGATGCGGCTTGGGGTCGGGTTCATTCTAGCGGGCCGCGCGGGCCCGCGTCCGCGATCGCGCGGCCGCGGCGGCCGATCCGCGCGACGCGGCCGCCGATTCGCCATCGCCGGCAAGGCCCGAAGTCCGATCAACCTCCGATCGAGGCCCGGGCCGCGGCCGGAAGAAGCCGCGCAAGCGCGCGCGAAAGCCGAGCGCGCGGTCGCAATCACCCACGATCGGGGTGCTTGCAAGGCCCGGACGGACGGGGCCTAAAGGCGGGATTCAGGCCATTAGCGGACACTGCTCTTACACTTTATTCACGAATCCACTCCGCGAGCCCGATGAACCGAACCGTCCTGCAGGTCTCGATCCTGGTGCTGGTCAGCGCCGCGGCCTCGCTGTGGACGGTGCCGGCGGCGGCGCAGCAGCACACCACCGTGCTGCAGGCCGAGAACGTGCGGTTCGATTACGCCCAGGTGCTGCGGGTGACCCCGATCTACCAGACCCTGCGCGCGACCACGGTCGAGCAGCAGTGCGAACCCGAGCCGGCCGACAAGGCCGATTCGCGGCTGTCGCGGGTGGTCGGGGCGGTGCGCGAGGCGCTGGGCCGCGAGCGCGATCCCAAGCCCAGCACCGGCGAAAACTGCAAGCCGGTGCCGGTGGAGCGCGAATTCCGCCGCCCGATCGCCTACGACGTGGACTACGTCTACAAGGGCAGCCGGTTCCGCTCGCGCCTGCCCGAGGACCCGGGCAACAAGCTCAAGGTCCGGGTCGCGGTGACCCCGGTGATCACCCCGATCAGCACCTCGCGTTGAGCGCCCGGCCGCATCCGCGCCCCGGCCCAGGTCGCGTTTCCGGCTTTTGCGGCTTGCGCCGTGCCCCCGCCCATGCGAGCATTCGCGGCCTCATGAACCCGAACTACGCCGACGCCGACGTGCTGACCTCCGCCTACATGGCGGCGGGCATGACCTCACGTGCTCGTCGACCGTTGCCCTGCCAATCAGCTGGGTGACGGCCCGCGCCGTCGTTCGTGTAACAAGCCGCACACACGAAAAGCCCAGCCTAGCGCTGGGCTTTTTTGTTTTTACCGCCGGGATTCGGGATTGGGGATTCGGGATTCGTAAAGCAGCACTACGACTCCTGATCATCCATCGCGCTTCCCACCCTCGCGTTCCAACGCTGTTGCGAATCCCTAATCCCCAATCTCGAATCCCGGACATGCCCAAACACTTCCTCAACACCCAAGACTGGTCGCGCGCCGACCTCGATGCGCTGCTGGCGCAGGCCGCCGCGTTCAAGCGCAACAAGCTCGGCGATCAGTTGAAAGGCAAGTCGATCGCGCTGGTGTTCTTCAACCCGTCGATGCGCACCCGCACCAGTTTCGAACTGGGCGCGTTCCAGCTCGGCGGGCATGCGGTGGTGTTGCAGCCGGGCAAGGACGCGTGGCCGATCGAGTTCGAGCTGGGCACGGTGATGGACGGCGACACCGAGGAGCATATCGCCGAAGTGGCGCGGGTGCTCGGCCGCTACGTCGACCTGATCGGCGTGCGCGCGTTCCCGAAGTTCGTCGACTGGGCCAACGACCGCCAGGACAAGGTGCTCGCCAGCTTCGCCAAGTATTCGCCGGTGCCGGTCATCAACATGGAGACCATCACCCATCCGTGTCAGGAACTGGCGCACGCGCTGGCCCTGCAGGAGCACTTCGGCACCAGCGACCTGCGCGGCAAGAAGTACGTGCTGACCTGGACCTACCACCCCAAGCCGCTCAACACCGCGGTCGCCAATTCGGCGCTGACCATCGCCACGCGCATGGGCATGGACGTGACCCTGCTGTGCCCGACGCCCGAGTACATCCTCGACGAACGCTACATGGGCTGGGCCGAACAGAACGTCGCCGAGAGCGGCGGTTCGCTCAAGGTCAGCCACGACATCGAAAGCGCCTACGCCGGCGCCGACGTGGTCTACGCCAAGAGCTGGGGCGCGTTGCCGTATTTCGGCAACTGGGGCCCGGAAAAGCCGATCCGCGACCAGTACCAGCACTTCATCGTCGACGAAGCCAAGATGGCGCTGACCAACAACGGCGTCTTCAGCCACTGCCTGCCGCTGCGCCGCAACGTCAAGGCCACCGACGGCGTGATGGACTCGCCGCAGTGCATCGCCATCGACGAGGCCGAGAACCGGTTGCATGTGCAGAAGGCGATCATGGCCGCCCTGGTGGGCGGCCGGGATTAGGGATTCGGGATTAGGGATTCGTAAAGCGCATCCCACTGTCCAGATCATCATCAAGACACCATCTTCAATACGAGACACCTCCCCATGTCGCAGCAATCCGCTTCCACAAATCCCGAATCCCAAATCCCAAATCCCGGCTCCAAAGACATCGTCCTAGCCTTCTCCGGCGGCCTCGACACCAGCTTCTGCGTGCCTTATCTGCAAGAGCGCGGCTGGGCCGTGCATACCGTGTTCGCCGACACCGGCGGCGTCGACGCGGAAGAACGCGACTTCATCGAACAGCGCGCGGCCGAGCTCGGCGTCGCCAGCCACGTCACCGTCGACGGCGGTCCGGCGATCTGGTCGGGCTTCGTCAAGCCCTTCGTCTGGGCCGGCGAGGGCTATCAGGGCCAGTACCCGCTGCTGGTGTCGGACCGTTACCTGATCGTCGAGGCCGCGCTCAAGCGCGCCGACGAGCTGGGTTGCAAGGTGATCGCGCACGGCTGCACCGGCATGGGCAACGATCAGGTGCGGTTCGACCTGGCGGTCAAGGCGCTCGGCGACTACGACATCGTCGCGCCGATCCGCGAAATCCAGAAGGAACACACCGAAGTCCGCGCCTACGAGCAGAAGTACCTGGAAGAACGCGGCTTCGGTGTGCGCGCCAAGCAGAAGGCCTACACCATCAACGAAAACCTGCTCGGCCTGACCATGTCCGGCGGCGAGATCGATAAGTGGCAGGCGCCGGGCGAGGGCGCGGTGGGCTGGTGCAAGCCGCGTTCGCAATGGCCGAGCGAAGCGCTCAAGGTCACGATCGCGTTCGAGAACGGCGAAGCGGTCGCGCTGGACGGCGAAAAGATCGAAGGCCACAAAATGCTGGCCAAGCTCAACGGCCTGTTCGCGCAGTACGGCGTGGGCCGTGGCCTGTACACCGGCGACACCACCATCGGCCTGAAGGGCCGCATCATCTATGAAGCGCCGGGCCTGTTCGCGCTGCTGACCGCGCACCGCGCGCTGGAGGAAGCGGTGCTGAGCAAGCACCAGAACCGCTTCAAGCCCGAGATCGCGCGCAAGTGGGTCGAGCTGGTGTACGAAGGCTTCTTCCACGATCCGCTCAAGACCGACCTGGAAGCCTTCCTGGCCAGCTCGCAGTCCACGGTCAACGGCGAAGTCGTGCTGGAAACCAACGGCGGCGTGGTCAACGCGGTCGCGATCAGCTCGCCGCACATCCTCAACGCCAAGGGCGCGACCTATGCGCAGGCGGCCGACTGGGGCGTGGAAGAGGCCGAGGGTTTCATCAAGCTGTTCGGAATGAGCAGCACGTTGTGGGCCGAGATCAATCGGAAAAGCTGAGGGCTAAGAGCTAAGGAGTGAGTGCAGAGGAGTGAGGAGTGAGTAAGGGCAACAGCTCGCGTCCCTAACCTCTCCGCGCTCCCGCTCTTACTCACTCCTCACTCCTCTGCACTCGTTCCTGCCCTTCCTCCCTCACTCTTGGCACGAGCCTCCCCCATGCTCCCCGACGTCCTGAAACACCTGCAGGCCCTGGTGTCCTACGACACCCGCAACCCGCCGCGCGAGATCGGCACCGGCGGCATCTTCGATTACCTGCGCAGCCAGCTCGACGGCTTCCGCATCGAAGTGACCGATCACGGCGCCGGCGCGGTGTCGATGCTCGCCGTGCGCGGCAATCCGCGCCGTTTGTTCAACGTGCATCTGGACACCGTGCCGTCCTCGGAAGCCTGGAGCGCCGACCCGCACACGCTGCGCGTCACCGACGATCGCGCGATCGGCCTGGGCGCCTGCGACATCAAGGGCGCCGCCGCCGGACTGCTGGCCGCCGCCGCGGTGACCAGCGGCGATGCCGCGTTCTTGTTCAGCACCGACGAAGAAGCCAACGACGCGCGCTGCATCGACGGTTTCCTCGCCACCGAGCACGGCTTTCTCGAAGCCATCGTCGCCGAACCCACGATGTGCGAAGCGGTGCTCGCGCATCGCGGCATCAGCTCGGTGCAGTTGCGCTTCCGCGGCGTCGCCGGCCACGCCTCCGGTGCGAACGCGATGCAGGCCAGCGCGCTGCATCAGGCGATCCGTTGGGGCGGCAAGGCCCTGGATTACGTCGAATCGCAGTCGCACCAGCGTTTCGGCGGCCTGACCGGGTTGCGTTTCAACATCGGCCGGGTCGAAGGCGGGATCAAGGCGAACATGATCGCGTCCAGCGCCGAACTACGTTTCGGTTTCCGTCCGCTGCCGTCGCAGTCGATCGACGCGCTGCACGAACTGTTCGGCACGCTCAGCGAGGCCGGGGTGATCGAGCGTTACGAAGAAACCTTCCGCGGCCCGTCGCTGCCGGCCGGGAATGTCGCCGACGCCGAACATCGTCGCCTGGAAGCGCGCGATCTGGCCGACGCGCTGGAGCTGCCGATCGGCAACGCGGTCGACTTCTGGACCGAGGCCTCGCTGTTCTCAGCCGGCGGCCTGACCTCGATCGTGTACGGCCCCGGCGACATCGCGCAAGCGCATACCGCCGACGAATGGGTCGCACTGGAACAACTGCAGCGCTACGCCGACAGCGTCGCGCGCATCATGGGGAGCAACGGGTAATGAGCGTGTCGATGGACAATCATCTGCAAACGCGCCAGACCATCGTGCGGCTGCTGTCGAGCATGGCCAGCGCCAAGGAGATTTCGCAGTACCTCAAGCGCTTTTCCCAGCTCGACTCCAAGCGCTTCGCGGTGGTCAAGGTCGGCGGCGCGGTGTTGCGCGACGACCTGGCCGCGCTGACCTCGTCGCTGGCGTTCCTGCAGGACGTCGGCCTGACCCCGATCGTGATCCACGGCGCCGGCCCGCAGCTCGACGAGGAATTGTCGGCGGCCGGCATCGTCAAGCAGACCGTCAACGGCCTGCGCGTGACCTCGCCCGAGGCGCTGGCGATCGTGCGCCGGGTGTTCCAGTCGCAGAACCTCAAGCTGGTCGAAGCGCTGCAATCCGGCGACGGCCGCGCGACCTCGATCATTTCCGGCGTGTTCGAAGCCGATTACCTGGACCGCGACACCTACGGCCTGGTCGGCGAGGTCAAAAAGGTTAACCTCGCGCCGATCGAAGCCAGCCTGCAGGCCGGTTCCATCCCGGTGATCGCCAGTCTCGGCGAAACCGCGGGCGGGCAGATCCTCAACGTCAACGCCGACTTCGCCGCCAACGAACTGGTGCAGGTGCTGCAGCCGTACAAGATCGTGTTCCTGACCGGCACCGGCGGCCTGCTCGACGACAACGGCAAGGTAATCGACTCGATCAATCTGTCGACCGAGTACGAGCACCTGATCGAACAGCCGTGGATCAACGGCGGCATGCGGGTCAAGATCGAGCAGATCAAGGATCTGCTCGACAAGTTGCCGCTGACCTCGTCGGTGTCGATCACCAAGCCGGCCGAACTGGCCAAGGAATTGTTCACCCACAAGGGTTCGGGCACCCTGGTGCGGCGCGGCGAACGCGTATTGCAGGCGCAACGCTGGGATCAGCTGGATCTGCCGCGGTTGCGTTCGCTGATCGATTCGGCGTTCGGGCGTCGTCTGGTCGACGATTATTTCGAACGCACCACGCTCAAGCAGGCCTATGTCAGCGAGAACTATCGCGCGGCGGTGATCCTGATCGAAGCCGAAGGCCGCACTTATCTCGACAAATTCGCGGTGCTCGACGATGCCCAGGGCGAAGGCCTGGGGCGCGCGGTGTGGCAGGTGATGCGCGAGCAGAACCCGAGCGTGTTCTGGCGTTCGCGCCACGGCAATTCGGTCAATCCGTTCTACTACTCCGAGTCCGACGGCTGCCTCAAGCAGGAGAAGTGGAAGGTGTTCTGGTACGGCATGGACGGCTTCGACGAAATCGCCGCCTGCGTCGATTACTCCAGCCGCCGCGCGCCGACCCTGGAGGACTGAGATGAGCGAGCAGGGCAGCAGCGCCTGGGCCGCGCAGCCGCGCTTGCGCGGCGAGCACGTCGCGTTGGAACCGTTGACCCACGGCCACGCCGACGGCCTGCGCGCGGCGCTGGCGGGCGGCGAGCTGGCGCGGATCTGGTTCACCAACGTGCCCGCGCCCGACGGCGTGGACGCGTATGTCGAATCGGCGCTGGCGATGCAGGCCAAGGGCGTGGCCTGGGCGTTCGCGGTGCTCGATGCGCACGGCGAGGTGGTCGGCAGCACCCGTTACTACGATATGGATGCGAGCGTTCCGCGCGTCCAGATCGGCTACACCTTCTATGCGCCGCGGGTGCAGCGCACCGGCCTCAATACCGAGGCCAAGCTGTTGCTGCTGAGTCATGCGTTCGAACAACTGGGCTGCATCAGCGTCGGCTTCGAAACCAGTTGGTTCAACTTGGCTTCGCGCGCGGCGATCGCGCGCCTGGGCGCCAAGCAGGACGGCATCATCCGCAATCACCGCCGCCACGCCGACGGCAGCGCGCGCGACACCGTCGCGTTTTCGATCATCGATGGCGAATGGCCGGCGGTGAAGCGTAATCTTCAGTACAAACTGCAACAGCATGGAGCCGGACAAGATGGCTGAGAGCATAGGCATCGTAGGCGCGCGCGGACACGTCGGCGCCGAGCTGATCCGCCTGATCGCCGCGCATCCGCGGTTCGAGCTGGCATTCGTGTCTTCGCGCGAACTGGCCGGGCAGAGGCTGGCCGATCACATCCCGCAGTACGCGGCCAAGAATCCCGACCTGCGCTATAGCTCGCCGAGCCACGAGGAACTGCCGGGCCTGGGCGCCGACGCGGTGGTGCTGGCGCTGCCGAACGGCAAGGCCGCCGATTGCGTGGCCGCGTTCGATGCGGCCGGCGCCGATCCGGTGCTGATCGATCTGTCGGCCGATTATCGCTTCGACGATCACTGGTACTACGGCCTGCCGGAACTGACCCGCGCCGGTTATCATGGCCAGCGCCGGATCAGCAATCCGGGCTGCTACGCCAGCGCGATGCAACTGGCGATCGCGCCGCTGCTCAACGTGCTGGAAGGCCCGGTGCAATGCTTCGGCGTGTCCGGTTATTCGGGCGCGGGCACCAGCCCGTCGGACAAGAACGATCCCGACAAGCTGCGCGACAACCTGATGCCGTACGCGCTGACCGGGCATATGCACGAGCGCGAAGTCACTCGCCACCTGGGCCATCCGGTCGAGTTCATGCCGCACGTGGCCGCGCATTTCCGCGGGCTGACCATCACCTCCAACCTGCACCTGTCGCGGCGTTTCGATCGCGAGGAACTGGTCGAGCACTATCACCGCCATTACGACGGCGAAGCGATGGTGCGGGTGCTGGACGAAGCGCCGTGGGTCAGCCGGATCGCCGGCAAGCATCATGTCGATATCGGCGGCTTCACGATGTCGGAAGACGGGCGCCGGGTGGTGGTGGTGTCGACCCTGGACAATCTGCTCAAGGGCGCGGCGACGCAGGCGCTGCAGAATTTGAATGTGGCGTTCGGGTTCGACGAGCTGACCGGGATCGAGCTCGATCCGGCGTGAGTGTTTTGTTATTGAGCTGTTGCCGTAGCTTTTGCCCCCTTTGACAAAGGGGGCGAACGGCCGCGAAGCGGACGTGGGGGATTTGCTTTTGCTGTTGCTTGCATGGAAGAGCAAAGGCAAAAGCGAATCCCCCCTAACCCCCCCTTTTGCAAAGGGGGGAACTGCTACGCGGCGAACGGGTACCACGCGGGTAAATCGAAAAATCGAGGAAGGTCATGCGTCTGTCGCGGTATCTGTTGCCGACTCTCAAGGAAAACCCCGCCGACGCGCAGATCGCCTCGCATCGGCTGATGCTGCGCGCCGGGCTGATCCGCCAGGAAGCCGCCGGCATCTACTCCTGGCTGCCGGCCGGCCTGCGCGTGCTGCGCAAGATCGAAGCGATCGTGCGCGACGAGATGAACCGCGCCGGCGCGCTCGAACTGTTGATGCCGACCCTGCAGCTGGCCGATCTGTGGCGCGAAAGCGGCCGTTACGATGCCTATGGCCCGGAGATGCTGCGGATCAAGGATCGGCACGAACGCGAGCTGCTGTACGGGCCGACCAACGAGGACATGATCACCGCGATCTTCCGCAACAACGTCAAGTCGTATCGCGCGCTGCCGATGAACCTCTACCACGTGCAGTGGAAGTTCCGCGACGAGCAACGTCCGCGCTTCGGCGTGATGCGCGGGCGCGAATTCCTGATGAAGGACGCGTACTCCTTCGACCTGGACGAGTCCGCCGCGCGCCGCTCCTATCAGCGCATGTTCGTCGCCTACCTGCGCACATTCGCGCGCATGGGCATCCGCGCGATCCCAATGCGCGCCGAGACCGGCCCGATCGGCGGCGACCTGTCGCACGAATTCCTCGTGTTGGCCCAGACCGGCGAATCGGCGGTGTACTGCGACCGCGCCGTGCTCGACCTGCCGATTCCCGCCGCCGACACCGATTACGACGGCGATCTGAGCCCCATCGTCCAGCAATGGACCACGCCGTACGCCGCCACCGAAGACGTTCACGACATCGAACGGTTCGAACGCGAAGTGCCGGCCGAGCAACGCGTGCAGACCCGCGGCATCGAAGTCGGCCAGGTGTTCTACTTCGGCACCAAGTACTCCGCGCCGATGAAAGCGCTGGTGACCACGCCCGATGGCGGGGAGCGGCCGATCCACGGCGGCTCCTACGGCATCGGCGTGTCGCGCCTGCTCGGCGCGATCATCGAGGCGAGCCATGACGAAGCCGGCATCGTCTGGCCCGACGCGGTGGCGCCGTTCAACGTCGGCATCGTCAACCTCGATTCAACTGACGCCGAGATCGATAAGGTCTGCACCGATCTGCAGACCGAATTGCAATCCAACGGCCTCGACGCACTGCACGACGACACCGACGAACGCGCCGGGGTCAAGTTCGCGCGCATGGACCTGATCGGCCTGCCGTGGCAGATCGTGGTCGGCAAGCGCGGATTGAGCCGCGGCGTGGTCGAACTCAAGCGCCGCGCGAGCGGCGAACGCCTGGAGCTGTCGCCGGCCGAGGCGGTGGCTCTTGTCCTTGCGCCTGCGGCGTAAGGAGAAATGAGTGCAGAGGAGTGAGGAGTGAGTAGAAGCCAAACCACTGCTCTTGCTCACGCTTCTGAGTCAAGAAAAAACGAGTGCAGAGGAGTGAGGAGTGAGTAAAAGCCAAACCGACGCGATCGCTTTTACTCACTCCTCACTCCTCTGAACTATTTCCTTCTCCTCCCGAGCCCGCCCCCATGTCCGATCTGCTTTGGCAAAAACCCGGCGTCAAGGTCGACGCGCGCATCCAGAACTTTCTCGCCGGCGAGGACGTGATTCTCGATCGCGAGTTCTTCGTGTTCGATATCCAGGCCAGCCGCGCGCATGCGCAGGGTCTGCAGCAGATCGGCATTCTGACCAGCGAGGAGCTCGACGGCCTGTCGCGCGAACTGGGCGTGCTGGCCGATGACTTCACCGCCGGCCGCTTCGTGCTCGATGAGCGTTTCGAGGACGGCCATTCGGCGATCGAAGGCCGCTTGATCGAACGCCTGGGCGACGCCGGCCGCAAGATCCACACCGGTCGCAGCCGCAACGACCAGATTCTGGTGGCCACGCGCCTGTGGCTGAAAGATCGTCTGGCGAAGCTGTATGCGTTGTGCCGCGAAACCGCCGAGGTCGCGCTGGCGCGCGCCGACGCCGAGCGCGCGCTGCCGTTGCCGGGTTACACCCATCTGCAACGCGCGGTCGTGTCCAGCGCCGGCATGTGGTGGGCGGCCTGGGCCGAAGGCTTCATCGACAACGCCGTGCGCGCGCGCCAGACCCTGGACTGGGTCGACGCCAATCCGCTCGGCAGCGCCGCCGGTTACGGCGTCAACCTGCCGCTGGCGCGCGATCACACCACCGCCGCGCTCGGCTTCGGCCGCATGCAGGTGTCGGCGGCGTACGCGCAATTGTCGCGCGGTAAATTCGAACTCGGCGCGATCGACGCGTTGTCGACCGCGGTGCTCGACCTGCGCCGGCTGGCCTGGGACCTGAGCCTGTTCACCAGCGCCGAATTCGGCTTCGTCGCCCTGCCGGCCGAGTACACCACCGGCAGTTCGATCATGCCGAACAAGCGCAACCCCGACGTGATCGAGCTGATGCGCGCCAGTTACGCCAGCATCGCCGCCGGCCGCAGCGAGATCGAACATCTGCTGTCGCTGCCGTCGGGCTATCACCGCGATCTGCAATTTTCCAAGGGCGCGATCTTCCACGCCTTCGGCCGCGGTCTCGGCGCACTGGAACTGCTGCCGGACCTGCTGCGCAACCTGGAATGGAAGCCGGAGAAACTGCGCGCCGCGCTCGATCCGTCGATGTACTCGACCGATCTCGCCGTCGATCTCGCGCGCCAGGGCCTGCCGTTCCGCGACGCCTATAAGCAGGCCGCCGATCCGGCGCGCTGGGCGCAGGGCGATCCCGAAGCCAGTCTGGCCGCGCGCGTGTCGCCCGGCGCGGCGGCCGATCTGCGCCTGGACGAGTTGCAACGACGATTGCGGGACCTGACATGACAATCTCCGGGATGCAGGGCGCGGCCGAAGATTTCCCGGCGCAAGCCTTGCCCGCGTGGCGCCGCGCCGTGCTCAAGGTCGGCAGCAGTCTGCTCGCGGGGTTCGCCGATCAGAACGGCGGCGGCCTCGATCCGCGTTATGCCGCCGGGCTGGCGCGCTTCATCGCCGACGCGCGCGCGCAGCAGCGCGAAGTGGTGCTGGTGTCGTCCGGCGCGGTCGCGGCCGGGCGCGGCCGGATCGAAGCCGGCGGCAATGGCATCGTGCTGCGGCAGGCGCTGGCCTCGCTCGGCCAGGCCTCGCTGATCGCGTTCTGGCAGGGCCTGTCGCCGGTGCCGGTCGCGCAGGTGCTGCTGACCCACGACGATCTGCGCAACCGCCGCCGCTATCTCAACGCGCGCGCATCGCTGCGCGAACTGTTGCGATTGGGCGCGCTGCCGGTCATCAACGAAAACGACACGGTCGCGGTCGATGAACTCAAGCTCGGCGACAACGACAATCTCGCCGCCGCGGTGGCCTCGCTGGTCGATGCCGATCTGCTGCTGATCGCGACCGATATCGGCGGGCTCTACAGCGGCCATCCGCAGCGCGATCCGAACGCGCGGCCGATTTCGCGGGTCGCCGCGGTCACCCCCGAATTGCTGCAAGCCGCCAGCGGCGGTGCCGGCGCGCTCGGCACCGGCGGCATGCGCACCAAGCTCGAAGCGGCGGCGAAAGCCGCGACCGCCGGCGTCGCCACCGCCTTGTTCTGCGGCCGCGATGCGCGGGTGGTGGCCGCGCTCAGCGAAGGCCGTTTGCACGGCACCCTGGTCGCCGCGCGCACCGATCGCCTGCGCGCGCGCAAGCAATGGCTGCGGCACGCGCCGGCCAACGGTTGCCTGCGCATCGACGCGGGCGCGATCGCGGCGCTGCACGAGCGCGGCGCCTCGCTGCTGCCGGGCGGCGTGGTCGCGGTCGAAGGCGAGTTCCGCCGCGGCGACGTGGTCGAACTGCGCGCGACGGGCGAGGGCGGCGCGGTATTGGCACGCGGCCTGGTGCAATACAACTCGGTCGAGGTCGGCCGTCTCAAGGGCCGCCACAGCCGCGATATCGAAGCCTTGATCGGGTTCCGCTACGGCGAATCGCTGGTCCATCGCGACGATCTGGTATTGCTCGAGCGCGCGGACGCGGCGGCGGTTTCGCCCGGACCCACCCAGCCCTTCGACGACGACGCATCGGATGCGCGGGTCGGACCGTCACCGGAGGTATCGCAATGAGCGGCTACGTACGAGCCTTGGCGGAGCAGGCGCGCGCGGCCTCGGCCGTGTTGGCGTCGGTGGACGGCGCCACCCGCCGCCGGTTGATTGAAGCGATGGCCGCGCAACTCGACGCCTCGAGCGAGCGCGTGCTCGCGGCCAACGCCGAGGACCTGCGTCGCGGCGTGGAAGCGAAGCTCAGCGATGCGATGCTGGACCGGCTCAAGCTCGACCCGGCGCGACTGGGCGCGATCGCCAACGCCTTGCGCGAAGTCGCCGCGCAGCCCGATCCGCTCGGCGAGGTGACCCGCCGCGAGCAGCGGCCGAACGGCCTGGTGATCGAGCGTCAGCGCGTGCCGCTGGGCCTGATCGCGATGATTTACGAAGCGCGCCCCAACGTCACCGCCGACGCCGCGGCGCTGTGCCTGAAGGCCGGCAACGCGGTGCTGCTGCGTGGCGGTTCCGAGGCGCGCGCGAGCAATGCCGCGATCGCCGCCTGCCTGCATGCGGCCCTGCGCGAACACGGCTTGCCCATCGCTGCGGTATCGTTGATCGAAGACACCGCGCGCGAGCATGTGCTGGAACTGCTGCAACTGTCCGACCTGATCGACCTGGCGATCCCGCGTGGTGGCGAAAGCCTGATCCGTTTCGTCGCCGAGCACGCACGGGTGCCGGTGATCAAGCATTACAAGGGCGTGTGCCATCTGTATGTGGACCGCGCCGCCGATCCCGAACTGGCCTTGAACCTGCTGGTCGACGGCAAGGCCTCGCGCCCGGGCGTGTGCAACGCGCTGGAAACGCTGCTGGTGCATCGCGATATCGCCGAGACGTTCCTGCCGCGCGCATTGGCGGCGTTGGCCGCGCGCGGTGTCGAGGTGCGCGGTTGCGAGCGCACGCGTGCGCTCGCGGGTGCGGCGTCCATCGCGATCGGCGCGGCCGATGAAGCCGATTACGCGGCCGAATACCTGGACCTGATCATCGCCGTGCGCGTGGTCGACGATATGGAACAAGCGCTGGCGCATATCGCCCGTTTCGGTTCCGACCACACCGAAGTGATCGCCACCGCCGACGCCGCCACCGCCGAAACCTTCGTACGCCGCACCCGCAGTTCGGCGGTGATGGTCAACGCTTCCTCGCGCTTCAACGACGGCGGCCAGCTCGGCCTCGGCGCCGAGATCGGCATCTCGACCACGCGCCTGCACGCCTACGGGCCGATGGGCGTGGAATCGCTGACCATCGAGCGCTTCGTGGTGCGCGGGGATGGGCAGGTGCGGCATGCGGAATCGTTGACCAATCGCGATTGAAAAGCGGCGGGGGCGAATTCGTTTCCGTTCGGGACGTTTCTCTTTGCGGTGACTCCCGCGATCGCGTCGCGCTCTACTTCGGCGGGGCCGAAAACCCGAAGACCTCTGCTCTTCGATCCGCAGCGCCGCCTCAATCCGTCATCCCCGCGAAGTCGGGGATCGAGAGACTTCATCGCGGTGTGGCGGCCCTCTGCTCTTCGATCCGCAGCGCCGCCTCAAGCCGTCATCCCCGCGAAGTCGGGGATAGAAAGACTTCATCGCGGTGTGGCGGTCCTCTGCTCTTCGATCCACAGCGCCGCTTCAAGCAGTCATCCCCGCGAAGGCGGGGATCCAGAGACTTCAGCGCGGTGTGGCGGCCCTCTGCTCTTCGATCCATAGCGCCGCCTCAAGCCGTCATCCCCGCGAAGGCGGGGATCCAGAGACTTCAGCGCGGTGTGACGGCGACCCCATCGACGCAGTCAGACCGCGTCCTTCATGACGCGGAACTTCGAGCGAACGCAGGTCGGACCGAATGACGCCGCGATCGGCACAGCACCGTCAATGACGGGGATTTTTGTTGTCCACGATCGCGGTCCACTTCAGGATTCGAACGATCCTCGAGATCGACACCGAGCGTTCTTTTCCCCGCGAGCCTACTCAGAGCGCAACTAGTCGACGACAGCGATTCCCACGCGGGGCCGCTGTCCACATGGACATCATTCACGGCGTCCATCGCCGCGCTGGATGCCGCGTCCGGGCATTTCACAGTTCACGCGCCAACCCGTCCAGCGTTGAGTGAAACGTGCGTGCGACCGGTGGCGTAGACCGTGGAATGCGCTGTCCGCCTGCCTTCGCCGCGCATATCGACAGGCATCCGCGCCGCGTGGCCCGGGCGCCGCATCAACGCTGTCTCGCTGGAGAGCGCCATGAACCGAATCATCTCGCCGCAGGCATGGAAACTGATCGCGAAAACGCTGGGCGTGGATGAGGCCTGCCTGAGAGCGGTCGCGGAAGTCGAGTCCTCCGGCGGCGGATTCATGCGCTCGCCTTCGCAACTGCCCAAGATCCTTTTCGAAGGCCATGTATTCCATCGCCGGACCAAGGGACGCTTCGGCACCAGCCATCCCGGGCTGAGCTATCCACGCTGGGACCGAAGCAAGTATTCGGGATCGGTGGCGGGCGAATGGAAGCGGCTCGATGCCGCGGTCGCGCTGGATCGCGCCGCCGCGCTGGAGTCCGCGAGCTGGGGCGCGTTCCAGATCATGGGTTTCAACTACGCCACCTGCGGATTCGACGATGTCGAGGCCTTCGTTGCCGCGCACAGGGAGAGCGCGGACGCGCAGTTGGCCGCGTTCGCCCGCTTCATCTCGCGCCCGAGATTCCTCAACGCATTGCGCGGCCGGAACTGGCAAGGCTTCGCGGCGGCGTACAACGGGCCGGAGTTCGCGAAAAACCGCTATGACGCCAGGCTCGCGACCGCCTATGCGCGATTCGCCGAACGGAACCAATGACCGCATTGCCCTGGCCGCCATGGGACCGGGATGCCAGGGACGTCTCCTTCAAGCATTCGTCTGGACAACGATCATGTCGAACCCGATTTCAACTCTGCGTGTTTTCCTGCCCGTGCTGGCGCTGGCGTTCGTTTTGGCGACCTTTCAGCCGGCTTGCGCGCAGGTTTCGGCTGCGCGGGACACCACGACATCCGCCGTTGCCATGGCCGCGGCTGCGGAAAACCCAAGTCCGGCCGATCTCGCCACTACGGCGATAGCGACCCCGAAAGTGACCGGCGTCAACGAAATCATCGAGCTCAACGATATCGCCAGGGTCACGGTGACGAACTTGAAGGAGTGGTCGGCCACCAACGACCCCGCCAAGCTCGTTCCTTTCATCGACGGAAGGGCGATTCGCGGCAACTACCCGGAGGAAGTTCATCCGCGCAACGGCCGTCTGTTCTTCCATCTGAAGATCAAGCCCGAAAATACCGAGCTATGGACGGATCTGCTCGGCGCGCCCGGGAGCATCCGACGGCCGGTCAGATTCAGCGTGGGGCTGGAGGATCGCTCGCCGTTCGAAACCGTCTACGACGAAAGCAATCCGGTCCAGATGGTGATCATCTCTCCCGTGTACGGCGTGATCGCGGCGATCGTCGCTTTGCTCACGCTGGTTTTGTTCATCCGGCTGGCGCGCAAGACCAGCATCATTCGCGACCCGGGCTCCGATCCGGGTTGCGGACGCGGCAAGGCCTACAACCTGGGACGCACCCAGATGGCGTTCTGGTTCTTTCTTATCTATGTCTCCTATCTGGTGATCTGGCTGGTCACCGACCGGCTCGACACGATCACGGCATCGCTGCTCGGATTGATGGGAATCAGCGCCGGCACGGCGTTGAGCGAAGCGCTGATCGATTCCGGCAAGAACTCCGCGCGCTTGGAACAGCGACGCGGGCTGTGGGCGGAACGACAGGCGCTGGAGCAGACTGTCGCCGACTTGCAGTCACGGCGCGCCGCGCTGGAACTGGCAACCCCGTCATCGCCCGACGACCTGTCCCATCGCGACGGCCTCGACAAGGAGATTCAACAGGCGCGGATGCGCATCGCCCAGATCGAGCAACAACTGTCATCGCTCGAGTCGACGAAGTCGGCGCGGCCTACACGCGGATTTCTTCGCGACGTGATGGCCGATCGCCATGGCTATTCCTTCCATCGCTTCCAGATTTTCGCCTGGACGATCGTGCTTGGAATCATGTTCATGTCGTCGGTCTACAACAACCTGAGCATGCCGGAATTCAGCGCCACGCTGTTGGGGCTGATGGGGCTGAGCTCGGGTACCTATATCGGATTCAAGTTTCCCGAGAAGCAGGAATAGCGGTCGATCCTCGGCGTGCGTGAGCCCGAGCCGGAGCCGGCGGTGGGGCCCGCGGGACGGTCGAGTCACCGCGAGCTTTTCGATCTATTTCGAGCGACAACATCCGTTCCGATTTCACATCGGCGCGGTCGCGACGTTTAACCGAAGAGCGGCTCAAGCCGGGAAGGCATAAGGCTGTCGCCACGTTCACATGCGACCGATCGCACGGATCCAAGCCTGACGAGGCGCCGCATCGGGACCGCGGCGCGATCAGGCGCGCCCGGCATGCAGCGCCGATACGGCCGCGAACAGCACTGAACAAATCACGCCGGTGCGCGGCGCCTGTTGTGCGCCGCGAGCCAGGCACGCGCTCATTTACCACCAAGGAGACATGCAATGGGATGGGAAAACGTTTATCCGAGCAACGCCAAGGGAAAGACTCCGTTACGGAATTTCAGCATCAAGGTCCTGGTCTACGACAACCTCAGGCGGGTCCAGGACATTCCCGCCGATCAGTGGACGGCGCAGATCAACACGTCGGTACAACAGACCCTGCAACAGCCCTACATGCACAACATGCAGAAGTGCGCCAAGTGCGTCGCTCTGGTCTGGGGCGTATACGGTCAGATGCATGCGCAAAGGGACTCGATGGCGGAACTGGTCAAAGCGATGACCGCCTTCGTTCCGACCTCGGGCCCCGCCAGTGTCGGCGACCTGATCTCGATGGCGGCGGAAGTCGCGAAGGATTACATCGGCAGCTACCGCAATGCGGTCAGCGCGCAGATCCAGGCCCGCCCGTTGTCGCAGGAGCAGCTGGCGATCCTCGGACTGCTCAATCCCGCGTCGTGGAAGCCGGGCGAGACCCTCGCGCAGTGGGCGGAGCAGTTGCTGGATATCGGTGAGTACGGGATACGGTTCGTGCAGTCCGGTGATAACGCGGGCAACATCGATCAGGTCAATGTCGACGCGATGGAGGAATACATCCGGGTCGTGCGTCCGATGCTTTATCTGTATCGGCAGAAGTACGGCACGCTTAAGTTGACGTCCGTGGTGTGACGCGGTCTGGGCACGGTGTTGGGTTTGGAATCGCGTTCCAGCGCGGACAGGTTATTTCCGGCGACTTCGGCGTCCAAGGAACTGCGCGAGCTGCGGCTGGGTAGTGTCAGGTCGCTTCATCGCGGGTCGTGGTGTCGCGGTCGCGGCTTGCGCCGCTCCTACAGTCGGGAACGGTGCTTCGGATGCTCGTTGTAGGAGCTGCGCGAGCTGCGACTGCGTAGTGTCCGGATCGCTTCGTCGCGGTTCGAGGTGTCGCGGTCGCGGCTTACGCCGCTCCTACAGTTGGGAATGATGCTTCGGAGGCTCGCTGTAGGAGCTGCGCGAGCTGCGACCGCGTAGCGTCCGGATCGCTTCGTCGCGGTTCGAGGTGTCGCGGTCGCGGCTTACGCCGCTCCTATAGTCGTGAAGTATGCTTCGATGCTCGCTGTAGGAGCTGCGCGAGCTGCGACCGCGTAGCGTCCGGATCGCTTCGTCGCGGTTCGAGGTGTCGCGGTCGCGGCTTGCGCCGCTCCTACAGTCGGGAATGATGCTTCGATGCTCGCTGTCGGAGCTGCGTGAGCTGCGACCGCGTAGCATCCGGATCGCTTCGTCGCGGTTCGAGGTATCGCGGTCGCGGCTTACGCCGCTCCTACAGTCGGGAATGATGCTTCGGAGGCTCGCTGTAGGAGCTGCGCGAGCTGCGACTGCATAGCGGCCGGCGCCATGTCGCACCGCCCGCGGGCGGTTTCGCTCCGGTTATCGCCGGCTCCGTCGCATCGGAACCGCCCGGGTGCCCCGGCCCGCAAGTTCGTATCGCGGCCGTGCGACCATTTGTCCCGTTCGCTCATCCATGGCAATACGGTCGCCCTTCGCGGCCCGGGGAGAAAGGGATGCTTCGCGCTGTCGCGGTTTGCTTCGTAATGCTGTCGTTGCTGTCCGGCCCGGCGTTCGCCGCCGCCGACTATCCATTCCCCGCCGCCGCGATCGACAATCGCGCCGAGCTGGATCGGGCCATGCCCAGGCTCGCCGAGCAGGTTCTGGCCGATTACACCGATGCCGACCGGGCTCGTTATCTGGGCAATGCCGCGCGCTTGCAGATCGTCGCCGGGCAATACCCACGGGCGTTGGCGTCGATCGAGGAACTGCGCCGCGTGTCGCCGCTAGGCGGGCCGCCGCAGCAGCGCGCGACGATGGCGCAGTACGAGATCTACGCGGCCAGCAAGCAACTGCAGGCGCGCGAACGGATCGATTTCGACACGGCGTTCCGGCGCGGTTTCGAGGCGTCGTTCGGGGCCATGGACGATCGCGCCGCGGCCATCGCGATACGCGGGTTCGGCGGCGATCAGTTCGACCTGGCCTCGGAGCAGCAGGCGGTGGACGCCGCGCTGTCGGCGCAGAAGGGTAAGCCGCGGATCGATCAGGCGGCCGCGCTGGCGCTGGTTCGCCTCTATATGATCGCCACGGCCTATCGCGAATTCAAGGCGCAGGCCGCCGACCTGCTGGCGGCCGACGACGCGCGGCGTTATCAGATCCAGCGCGATGTCGCGGTGCGCACGCCCGAGGGCGCGACCGTGTGCGCGCTGATCGTGCGCCAGCGCTCGGCGCCGGCTAAGCTCCCCGCGCTGCTCAACTTCACCATCTACGCCAATCCGGCGACGATGCTCAACGAAGCGCGGCGCAGCGCGTCGAACGGCTACGCGGGCGTGACCGGACTCAGCCGCGGCAAGGCCTGCAGCCCCGATACGCCGGTGCCGTACGAGCACGACGGCGCAGATGCGGCGGCGTTGATCGACTGGATCGCGGCGCAGGACTGGAGCGACGGGCGGGTCGGCATGTTCGGCGGCAGCTACGAAGGTTTTACTCAATGGGCGGCGGCCAAGCACCGGCCGAAGGCGCTCAAGGCGATGATGCCGTCGGTGACCGGCGCGCCCGGGATCGACGTGCCGATGGAAGGCGGCATCTTCTACGGTTTTCAGCATTACTGGCCGTTCTATGTCGCCAACAACAAGACCCTGGACAACGCGCCGTACGAGGACAACGCGCGCTGGCGGCGGATGTTCCGGCAGTGGTATGTGGAAGGCGGCGCCTATCGCGAGCGCGACAAGATCGACGGAACCACCAACGTGCTGTATCGGCGCTGGATGGATCATCCCGACTACGACGCCTATTGGCAGAGCATGATCCCGTATCGCCAGGAGTACGGCGCGATCGATATCCCGGTGTTGACCACCACCGGGTATTTCGACGGCGCCCAGATCGGCGCGCTGCATCATCTGCGCGAGCACTATCGCTATCGGCCCAAGGCCGAGCATTACCTGGTGGTCGGGCCCTACGATCATTTCAGCGGCCAGCGCGGCACCGTGGTGGCCGGCAACAGCGTGCGCGGTTATACCGTCGATCCGGTCGCGCATATCGACCTCGGCCAGTTGCGTTACCAGTGGTTCGATTACGTGTTCAAGGGCGCGCCGAAGCCGGCGTTGCTGAAGGATCGGATCAACTACCAGGTGATGGGCGCGAATGTATGGAAGCACGCGCCGTCGTTGGCGGCGATGGGGCCGCGCCGGTTGCGCCTGCATTTCGGCGCGGCGCGCGAGGACGGCACCTGGGCGTTGAACGAGAAGGCGCGCAAGGGCGTGGCGCCGATCGTGCAGACCTTGAATCTGGCCGAACGCGGCGATGTCGATCGCATCAGCCCGGGCGGCAACGCGGTCGACACGGCCATCGACACGGTCGGCAGCGTGGTGCTGGTCAGCGAGCCGTTCGCGCAGAAGGTCGAATACAGCGGCTTGTTCGGCGGGCATCTGGAACTCAAGACCAATAAGCGCGATCTCGACCTGCATGTCGATCTGTACGAACTCACCGCGCAAGGCGAGTACGTCGCGTTGGCGCGCTATCAGTCGCGCTTGAGTTATCAAGGCCATCCCGAGTATCGGCGCCTGCTCACGCCGGGCCGGCGCGAGCGTTTCGATTTCAGCGCGGGACGCCTGGGCAGCCGCCAATTCCAGCCCGGCAGCCGGGTGGTGGCGCTGCTGTGGCCGGGCAAGTCGCCGCAGGACCAGATCAATTACGGCAGCGGCAAGGATGTCAGCGATGAGACGCTGGCGGATGCGGGTGAGCCGCTGCGGATCGAGTGGTTGGGTGGGAGTTGGCTGGAGGTGCCGCTGGCGGAGTAGGCGTTGGATCGCTCGGCCGCGGGCCGCTGAAGCACGACATGGAACGTCTCATTCTCTGAGGCATGCGCGGCGCAAAGTCGTGCATGTCGACTCCGTCGACGGCAATGACGCCTAACAGGAGAGTGAGCAATGACCACGAATCTATTCGCCGAGTCCGATGCCGCGGGCTCGGCGCTGCAAAGCCTGAGCCAGGACGGCGACGGCGTATCCGTTTCCGTGCTGGATTTTATTCCCGTGGCGCTTCATGCCGGCATTCGCGCGGCCACCAATACCACCCCGTTGCGGGATTACATCGAGGACGCCATCGCCTCGCGCGTCGGCGATGTGTCGATGGAGCTGGTGTTCCCGCCGGGCAGCTACTACCTCGGCGCCAATCCCATTCGCGTCAACCGCAGCAATATCGGCATTGTCGGCCATTCCGCCGGCCTGTCCTCGGATTCGGTCACCGCGAACCACATCGAAATCGGCGACGGCGTCAATGCGCGGGCGAACATCAACGTGCGCGGACTGACGTTCGAGAAGACGGTGGTGTCCACCGGCGGTTACGCGGTCAGCATGAACCTGGTGACCAACGCCAGGGTCGAGCGCTGCGTCTTCTACGGCAACAACAAGCTCTACGGCGGGGTCCAGTGCCACCGCACCATCCGCGTCAAGATCATCAACAACGACGGCGAAAACTTCGCGCCGAACGGCAAGGGCGTGCTCTGGACCGGTACCGCGGCCAGTCACAGCATCGATCTGCATGTCCGCGACAATGAGTTCTACATCATCCCGTCCGGCATCGGCCTGGATGTCCAGGATTATTGCGAAGGCTTGTATTGCCGCCAGAACACCTTCTTCGCTTGCGGGGCGGCCGGCGTTTCCATCGCCGGCGCGTCCGAGGCGTCGACGCTGCTGTCGTACAAGATCGATCTCAACGATCTGGATTCCTGTGGCTTCGGCATCTACAGCAACTACGCCGACAATATGTCCATCGGCGTCAACTGGTTCTCGGCCAATACCTCGACCAGCATCCGCCTCGACAGCGGCTGCGCTGGCGTGGTGGTGACCGGCAATCAGATTTATGGCAACGGCCACGTCGGCATCCAGTGCGAGGCGGACGACGTGAACATCGTCGGCAACCTGATCACCGCATGCACGGACGGGGTGGTATTGGGCGCGGCCTGTGTCGGGGCCACGCTCAGCGGCAACAGCATCAACGGCAACGTGGGGTATGGCGTCAATCTGTTGTCCAATCCCAATAGCGTCAGCGTGGTGGGCAATGCTGTGCGGTCGAATATCATCGCCAATATCAGTGGTGGGGGTAGTAACTTGAATGTGGTTAGCAATCTGACCGTTTGAAAGAAAATGGGGCGAAATCATCGCCCCCTCTTTTCGTCGACTTTGGTGAAGCCATGGGGATTTCGGCTTCTTCGGGTGGTCTGGTGGTTGGTTTTATGTTCAGTCCCGTGGCTTGAACTCCACCGGCACGATCACCACCGCGGCGATCGCCTTGCCGTTGCGCATCGCCGGCGCGAAACGCCAGGTGCGCACGGTGTTGATCGCGGCGCGGTCGAGCTCGCGATGGCCGCTGCGCTTGAGCAGGTCGACCTTGAGCGCGCGGCCGGCGGCCGACACTTGCACCTTCAATTTCACCAGGCCGCCTTCGCGATGACGCTGGGCTTCCAGCGGGTACGGCGGTTTCGGGCTGAATCCGGGCAGCGGGCGCGGTTTGGCGTTGGTGGCGAGGGGCTTGGCGTTCGCGCGGGTTTTCGTGCGCGAACGTTCGGTCTCGGCGTTGATGCGCTCGGCTTCGGCTTTTTCCACCGCCGCGGCGATCGCCCTGGCGAGCTTGATCGGTTCGTCGGACAGGCGCGCGACCATGGCCTGGGTCTGCTCGGCGAGTTGTTCGGCGCTCAAGGCGGGCCGATCCATGCCGGGCGTGCCTTCGACGCTGCGCATCGGCGCGCTGCTCTCCATTTGCCGATACGCCTGCGACACCAGCAGCAGCACGCCGACCACCAGCGCGATCGTGGCCAACGCCAGCACCACCATCCAGCCGTTGCCGGGCGCGGCCTGACGGGTGAAGCGCGGCATCGGCGCGGTCGGCGGGAACGGCTGCGCGGGCAGGGTCGGCGTCACCGCGGTGACCGACAGCGGCACCGCGTGGTTCGGGTCCATGTGCAGCACGCTGACGCGGCCGGCATTGAGCGCCTGCGCGACCTGCGCCTCGGCGCCAAGCCCGCGCGCGACTTCGTCCAGGCCGACTTCGCGTTGTTGCCCGCGCCGCTCGCTGCTCTTGGACGCGAAGCGCCAGCGGTTGTACTCGGCCCAGATCAGCAGCAGCGCGACCACCACGCCGGCGGTGGCGGGCAGGGCGAGCATCAGGAACGGGTCGACTTCGTGCTTGCGCAGATACAACTCGGAGGCGACGCTGCGGATGCCGAGCAGCCACATCAGCAAGGTCACCACCGGCGTCCACAGATACAGATACGCCAGCCAGAACGCGCCGGTGATCACGCCCCACATCGTGCGCGGCAACGCGCGCTGCGCGCCGGGTTTCTGGATCAGGCGCGAGTCGTGCTTGTGTGCGCTCGGACTGGTTTTGACCGGCTGGCCGGAGCTTGCGCCGGCGGTATGGCGAACATCCTTATTCATCTGATCGGTATCCATCTGATCCGTGCTCATCTGATGCCCCGATCCGGGCTGACCCAGGTCGCGCGGGTACCGCGACGCTTGAGCAGCGCCTTGGGCACGGCGGTGACCGTGGTCGCGAAGCTCAACAGCCAGTACGCCATCGGGTACCAGATCATCCAGTAGTAGTTGCGGCCGACCCCGGTCTCGTAGCGGCGGTCGATGATGATGCTGGCGGCGAACTGCAGCAGGCAGATCAGCGCCAGGATCACGCCGTGCCACGACGGCAACAGCGTGGTCACGCGCAACTGCAGCGGCAATTCGACGAACAGGCCGATCGCCCACAAGGCGATGATCAAGGCCATGGTGTAGGCCCAGATCACGCTGAGCACGTACTCGGCCAACACCGCCCACATGCGGCGCTTGCGCCACGAGAACAGGTCGCGGGTGTGGCGCATCAATACCTCGACGCCACCCTGGGCCCAGCGCAGGCGCTGTTTCCACAGGCCCTTGAGGGTTTCGGGCATGAGGATGAAGCACATCGCATTGGGCTCGTAGCGGATGTCCCAGTGGTCCATCTGCAGGCGCCAGCTGATGTCGATGTCCTCGGTGACCATGCTGTCGGACCAGTAACCGATCCGGTGCAGGGCGCTGCGCCGGAACGCGCAGATCACTCCCGACACGGTGAAGATGCGGCCGTACACGCGCTGCGCGCGCTTGATCATGCCGATGATCGAGGAGAACTCGCCGACCTGCAGGCGGCCGAGCAGGGTCGAGCGATTGCGGATGCGCGGATTGCCGGTGACCGCGCCGACCCGCGCGCCCTGGCACAGGTGCCAGACCATCCAGTGGGTCGCGTATTCGTCCAGCAGCGCGTCGCCGTCGATGCAGACCAGATATTCGGAACGCGCGGCGAGCGCGCCCATGCGCATCGCATTGGCTTTGCCGAGGTTGCGGTCCAGATGGACCACGCGCAGTCGCGGATGCTGGGCGGCGAGGCGGTTGAGCTTGTCGCCGGTGTCGTCGCGGCTGCCGTCGTTGATCGCGATCACTTCGAACTGCGGATAGCGCTGGGCCAGCGCAGCGGCGATGGTTTCGTGGACGTGGTCGCCTTCGTTGTGGCATGGGATCAGAATCGACACGAACGGCGCGTCGTCCATCGCCGGCGGCGTGGTCCGCGGCAGCGAAGCGCGTTCGCGGCGGAAGTAGTAGTACAGCCCGCCGGAGATCCAGAAGAACGACATCACGATCGGATAGAAGAACGCGAACTGGAACAGCAAGGCGAGCAGCGGACTGGCGGCTTGATTCATGACGGTCTCGGGACGATCGTGCCGATGCGCTGGGCGGCGGGGTCGCCGCTCAGCGCTCGAGGTAAGGGAAGCCGCGCGCGGACATGATTTCGCGCGCGTCGCGGGTCGAGGGCTGATCGTCGATGAAGTTGTCCGGGTACCAGGCCAGGTGGCGCGCGCCGTCGGCCTGCAGGCGATGCGCCATGGCCTTCAGACGTGCCGCGGGGATCGGTCGATCGCGCTGGCGCCAGTCGACCGTCTGCAATTCGAAGATCGTGCGCGCCAGGCCGCGCGGCGATTTTTTGACCTGCGCGACCAGATGATCCATCCATGCCTGCGGATCGCGGCTGTTCTCCATCCACGGCATCGCCATCACCGCGGTGTAGTCGTAGGCGCGGTTGAACGCGGCCAGGTCCTGGGCGAACCAGGCCTCGCTCTTGGGATCGAGCACCGGCGCGGCGAACAGGTTGCGCACGGTGATCAGCTTCGGCCGCCATTTGCCGGCGGCGCGCGCGAGTTCCTGGGTGAAGTCGATCAGCGCGGCGGTGCGCGCGGCCGGATCGGCCGGCGCCTGGCCACGCAATTCGTCGTCGCGCAGCAAGGCATCGTCGTGGAACAGCAGGCCTTCGGTGTAACCGCTGATCGCCAGGTCTTCGTAGATGTCGGCGACGATGCGGCGGGTGTCGGGCGCGAACGGATTGAGGCGGAAGGTTTCCTTCGGGTTGCTGGCCTTGATCGCCAGGCGCTCGCGCAGGGCCGCGTCGGGCAATTCGTAGCCCAGCACCGGCAACCACGCGAACACCTTGACGTGGGCGCGGGTCTTGAGCTGCCAGGCGACCCGGTTGTAGAGGTCGGCGCGCATCGGCATATGCCGGTTCGGGAAGTACAGCGCGTCGGCCGAGCCGTTGCCGTCGGGATCGGCGAAGGCCTGCAGGAAGATGTGGCTCGGGCCGATCTGCTTGACCCGCTCGATCAGCTTGTCGAGATTGCGCGCCTGCTGGGCCGGGTCGGCGTCGTAGACGTAGTCCAGGTCGATCTGCAGCGCGCGCACGCCGTCGAGTTCTTCGTCGTGGCGCAGTTCATAGGCCAGGTCGTTGACGGTCGGGTTGTCGAACATCAGCAGACGCGCCAGCCCGTGCAGGTCGGCGCCGATCTTCTGATGGCGGCCTTCCAGATCGAAGGTCACGGTCATGCCGAGCTGGTCGGCGATCGCGTTGGTCTGGCTGTTGTAGGCCGCGTACGGCCATACCACCGATTGCGGCGCGACGCCGAGCTCGCGCTGGATCTTGCTGGCGCTGTCGGCGAGGTCCTTGCGCACCCGCGCCAGGTACTGCGCTTCGGTTTCGTAACGCTGCGACTGCGGGTTCCACTCGCGGGTGATCGCCGCGGGCATGGTGTTGCCCTGCGGGTTGGAGGTCACGCCGCGGTGCAGGTTGTCGCTGTGCGAGGCGATCTCGATCAGGCCCGAAGCCTGCATTTCGCGCAACTGGTCCCAGGTGACGAAATCGTCGTGGGTGAACATGCGCGGGCCGTAGTCGACCTGCTGCTCGCGCGGCAGATCGACCCAGCCGGTCACCACCGCCATCAGCGCCGGATAGCGATAGGCGCGCAGCAGTGGGAACACATGGGTGTAGATGCTGCGCAGACCGTCGTCGAAGGTCAGCAACACGGCCTTGGGCGGCAACGGCTTGCCGCCGCGCGAGGCGGCGATGACCTCGCTGAGCGGCACCGGGCGATAACCGTGGCCGGACAGCCAGTCCAGATGCGCGGCGAAGTTCTGGGTGCTGACGGCGTAGGCGTCGGGGTCGCCCTTGCGCGCGACGTCGTCGCGGATGTCGTGGTAGCTCAGCACGAGCAGTTCGCCGTTGCCTACGTCAACCCGGGTCATATCCGGCGCCTGCGCGGCCGTGTCGGCATCCGCGGCCCAGGCCGGACCCACGCTCGCCATCGCCAGCATCACTACGAACATCATCCAGCGCCGCATCGCGCCGCCCATCGAACCGCTCATTGCTCACCCCAACGGAAAGTCATATCGAAGCCCAACCGGTCTTCGCGCACGCCGTCGTAGACGGGGCGCGACCAGTTGATGCCGTAGTCGAGCGTGCGGCCGGTGGCGAATCGCCATTCGTGTTGATAACGAACCTGCGGCACCCAGTAGCTGCCGTAGCCTTGTTGCCAGTACGGGCCGGCCTGCACGGTCAGGCGTTGGCGGAAGTGGCGCTCGTAGCGGCGCCAGGCCAGGTGATCGATGCGCAGGCCCAGGTTCAAGGATGCGTCGCGGCTGGGATTGAAGTAGGGCACCTCGGCGTCGCGGCGGCTGGCGCGGCTGGTGGCCAGATCGGCCAGGCCGTCGATCAACAGATGCGGCTGGGTGTACAGACGCTGCGCGCCGCTCAGGCCGAACGCGGTGCGGGTGTTGTCGTCGCTGTAGCGCAGTTGCTGCGCGCTGGCGCTCAGCGAGGTGCGTTCGCTCGGGGTGTAGCGCAGTCCCAGACTGAAAGCATCGGCATCGATGCCGGCGCGGCGCGCCTGCAACGAAGCCTCCGGCGTGCCGCGATACCACGACGCGGTGCCGCGCCACAGATCGTTGAAGCGCCAGCCGGCATCGAGGTAATAGCCGGTGCGGTCGCTGCTGTCGAGCCAGCGATCGTTGGCGCGATCGACGCCGAAGCCGACGGTCAGGCGATCGTAGGCGTACAGGCCGCCGACGCCGCTGCGGCGATCGTGGACGCGATCGGTGCCTAGCGCGCCGTCGGGGTAATCGGCCCAGGCGTCGCGCGCATGCGCGGTCAGGCGCCAGCGGTCGTGGATCAGCGGGCTCATGATTTCGAAGCGGTGTTCGGCATCGCGCGAGCCCAGCGGCGACGCGGTCGCGCCGCCGCCGCGCGCGTCGCTGCGGCCGCCGGCGGTGCCGATCAGCCATTGCCAGCCCAGGCGCCGGTCCCAGGATTCGGCCATCTGCTTGACCTGCACGTCGCGCGCGCGATTGGCCAGCAACTCATCGTGGAGCGGACGGGCGAGATCGACCCGATCGTGTTCCAGGTATGCGCCGATCTGGCCGATGCGCGCGCCGACATTGGTCGGCTCCATGGTGGCGGCCATCTGGAAACGTTCCAGCGCGCGATCGATCCAGCCGCGCTTTTGATAGGTCACGCCGAGGTCGCTCTGCAGGCCGGCGTTGTTCGGCCCGATCGCGGCCATTTCCTCCAGGCGCCGCTGCGCGCCGACCGTGTCTTCGCCGTACAGGCGGATCATGGTCTGGTGGCTGTCGGCGTCGTAGTGGCGCCAGTTCTCGTGGCTCTCCTTGGCGCCCTTGACCCGCACGAACGCCGGCTCGGCGGCCTTGATCTTGTCGAGTTGCGCGTAGGCGTCGTCGAAGCGCTCGCTTTCGGAATAGGCGTAGGCCAGTTGCAGCTGCGAGTCGTTGTCCTCGGGCCATTCGCGCACCACGTGTTCGAGCACGCTCGCGGCTTCCTCGGGATGCTTGTCGGCGAGCAGCGACGCGCCGACCTTGGCCAGCGCGTACATCGGCGGTTGCACGTTCTCGGCCTGCAGCGCGCGGTAGCGCTGCACGACCTCGGCGTGGCGCTCGAGATGGTTGAGCATCACCAGTTCGTCGAAGCGCGTGCGCAGTTCGGCCTGCTGCTGCGCCGGGGTCTGGTTGGCGCGGTGTTGTTCGAGGATGCCGCGGGCGTCGCGCATCTCGGTCAGGCGTTGCGCTTCGTTCTCGGGAAACAGGGTGCCCCACAGCACCCGGCGCGCCAGGCGGTCAGAGCTCAGGCGCTGGCGTTCGGCATCGCTGAACAACGCCGGCCGCGCCTCGGCGAGCGACCAGGCGCGCTCGGCGCCGCCCAGGTCGGCCAGGGTCAGCACTTGCAGCCGGTACAGTCGCTCGTCGTCCGGGCGCTGGATTTGTGCACGTTCGATATGCGCAAGCGCGGCCAGCCACTGCCGCTGCGAGCGCAGGCGCTCGATCTCAGGCAGGGGGTCGGAGGAGGTTTCGTGACGCGTAACGGCAAAAGCTGACGTAACAGGACAGGTTGCGGCTGCGGTCGCCAAGGCGATGGAGAGGGCAAGACGATGCTGTATCGGCATGGGCAACCGAGTTCCGTAGGGCGGGGGAGATTTCAGACAGTGAAGCAGTTCTATATGAAATGTGATTTACATCACATTGCGAGGTATTGACGCAAAAGCTGTGCCAAAGCTCTGTGAACGCGGCCTTGGACGTAGGATGCAAGTGCTTGTTCGAATTGGATTTTTCGTCACGTGTCTTGGGTCGCGGATGCTGCGTCGCGGTTTGACAAGCCCGATTTAGATCGATTCAAATCGAGGCCAAAGGGGCGGTGGTAACGTTTTCAGTACCACGGCGAATCACGGGCGCCAGCGCCCGCGCGAACGGGAGCGGGCATGTCGGCAAACAGCAGCAATCGCCGTGGCGGCAGGGTCGGCAACAGGGTCTGGGCCCTGGCCTTGCTCGGTCTAGTGGCGACCCAGGCCGCGCTCGCCAAGCCGTCGCGGACCTTCTGGACCTCGTTCGAAGCGAGCGATCCGCCGCTCGCGCTCGGCCCGGCCGACAGTCCGCGCCTGAGCGCCGACGGCGGCCCGCCCGCGGCCGCGGCCCTGACCGCCAAGCCCGAGGTCGGATTCAGCGGGTTGCGTTCGCTGCGCTATGAAGGCGTCGGCGGCGGCGAGCAGCAGGCGCAGGTGTTCAATGTCGATATCGCGGTCGGCAAGGACAGCGAGCTGTCCTACAAAGTGTTTCCGCTGTCGGCCGCCCAGCAACCCGTGGTGCCCGGACAGCCCGCGGTGTCGCCGCTCGACAATCTGCGCAACGCCTCGACCTATGTCGCCATCGATCTGCTGTTCGACGACGGCAGCCGCCTGTCGCAGCGCGCGCCGCTGGATCGCCATGGCTTCGCCTTGAGCGCGCGCGGCCAGGGTCAGGCGCGGCTGCTGTATCCGGATCAATGGAACGCGGTCGCCAGCCGCATCGGCGAGGTCGCGGCCGGGCGGCGCATCCGTCAGATCCTGGTCGTGCACGACGGCGATCGCGGCCTGGCCTATCGCGGTTATCTCGACGACCTGCGCATCGGCCCGGCGAACACCGCGCCGCTGTCGGACGCGCAGGCCGCGCAGCATCCCAGCGACTACGTCGACACCCGCCGCGGCAGCAATTCCAACAGCCGTTATTCGCGCGGCAACACCTTCCCCGCGGTCGCATTGCCGCACGGTTTCAATTTCTGGACCCCGACCACCAACGCCGGCTCCCACTGGATCTACCAGTACCAGGAGCGCAACGGCGACGACAACCGGCCGCGCATCGAAGCCTTCGCGCTGTCGCACGAACCCAGCCCGTGGATGGGCGACCGCCAGAGTTTCCACATCCTGCCGGCGCTGGCCGGCGGCGCGGTCGAACTCGATCGCGGCAAGCGCGCGCTGAGCTTCGGCCACGATCAGGAAACCGCGCGCCCGGATTACTACAAGGTGCGGTTCGACAACGGCCTGATCGCCGAACTGACCCCGACCGACCACGCCGCGATCCTGCGTTTCACCTATCCCGATGCGCAGGCGCGGTTGCTGTTCGACCAGCGCGACGAGCACGGCGACATCCTCCCGCATGCGGACGGGCGCGGCCTGAGCGGCTGGACCGAAAGCAAGAGCAAGCTGTCGACCGGCGCGAGCCGGCTGTATCTGTACGCGCGTTTCGATCAGCCCGCGGGCGAGGGCAAGCGCGAGGCGCCGGGCGCAGGGCGCGATCGCGTCTCGGCCTGGTTCGATTTCGATCTGACGCGGGTGCGCGAGCGCCAGCTCAGTGTGCGCATCGCGACCTCGCTGATCTCGGTCGAGCAGGCGCAGCGCAATCTGGAGCTGGAAATCGCCGCGGACGACAGTTTCGACAGCGTGCGCGAACGCGCGCGCGCGGCCTGGGACGCGAAGCTCGGCATCGTCCGCATCGACGGCGCGCCGGAACACGAACGCGCGACCTTGTATTCCAACCTGTACCGATTGTTCCTGTACCCCAACAGCGGCTACGAGAACACCGGCAGCGCGCAAAGTCCGCGTTATCAATATGCGAGTCCGTTCTCGCCGGCGGCCGGCGCGAGCAGCGGCGAACGCACCGGCGCGGCGATCGTCGACGGCAAGGTCTACGTCAACAACGGTTTCTGGGACACCTACCGCACCGCGTGGCCGGCCTACGTGTTGCTCACGCCGACCGCGGCCGGCGAGATGATCGACGGCTTCGTACAGCAGTACCGCGACGGCGGCTGGATCGCGCGCTGGTCTTCGCCGGGCTATGCCGATCTGATGGTGGGCACCAGTTCCGATGTCGCCTTCGCCGATGCCTGGCTCAAGGGCGTGCGCAATTTCGATGTGCGCTCGTTCTATCAGTCGGCGATCCGCAACGCGTCCAGCGTCAGCACGGTGCCGGGTGCGGGACGCAAGGGCATCGAACGCGCGATCTTCAGCGGCTACGCCGACAGCACGGTCGACGAGGGCCTGTCGTGGTCGATGGATGGCTACATCAACGATTTCGCGATCGGCCGGCTGGCCTCGGCCTTGTCGCGCGAACCGGCCGGCGACGATCGTGCCGGGGACGATCCGTACCGTGAGCATTACGCCGACGACGCGGTGTACTACCGCAATCGCGCGCTAGGCTACGTCAACCTGTTCAATCCGGCCGTGGGCTTCTTTGTCGGCCGCCATCGCGACGGCCGCTGGCGCTACACCGCCAGCGAATTCGATCCGACCCGCTGGGGCGGCGATTACACCGAGACCAACGCCTGGAACATGGCCTTCCACGCGCCGCAGGACGGCGCCGGCCTGGCCGCGCTGTACGGCGGCCGCACCGCGCTGGGCAACAAGCTCGATCAGTTCTTCGCCACGCCGGGTACGTTCGAGGTCGGCAGTTACGGCGGGGTGATCCACGAAATGATCGAGGCGCGCGACGTGCGCATGGGCCAGTACGGCCACAGCAATCAGCCCTCGCACCATATTCCGTACATGTACGCCGCCGCCGGGCAGCCGTGGCGGATCCAGGAAAAGGTGCGCGACATTCTCGATCGCCTGTACGTCGGCGGCGAGATCGGCCAGGGCTATCCGGGCGACGAAGACAACGGCGAAATGTCGGCGTGGTGGCTGTTCAGCGCGGCCGGCTTTTATCCCTTGCGCATGGGCTCGCCCGAGTACGTGATCGGCGCGCCGCGCTTCGAGCACATGAGCATCCGCCTGGAAAACGGCAAGGAACTGCGGATCAACGCGCCCAAGGTGAGCGAACGCAATCGCTATGTGCAGTCGCTGAAGGTCAACGGCCAGCCCTGGGACCGGTTGAGTCTGCCGCACGAGTTGCTGGCGCAGGGCGCGGTGCTGGATTTCCGCATGGGCCCGTCGCCGTCGAACTGGGCCAGCACGCCGCAGGCGCTGCCCGAATCGCTGAGCGCCGACGGCGAAACGCCGGCGCCGCTGCGCGATCTGAGCCGGCGCGACAATGCGAACGTGGCCGGGCTCAACGCCAAGCAGGCGGCGGGCTTGTTCGACAACGACGCGACCACCGCGGTGCGGCTCAACGCGCCGATGCCGCTGCTGGGCTGGAACTTCAAGACCGCCGCGACGGTGCGCGTGTACACGTTGACCTCGTCGAACAAGCGCGCCGATCCGCAGGCCTGGGCCTTGCAGGGTTCCAACGACGGCGCGCAATGGGTGACCCTGGACGAGCGTCGCGACCAGGCGTTCGCCTGGCGCCGGCAGACCCGCGCGTTCGCGATACGCGAACCGGCGGCGTATGCAAGGTATCGATTGCGCCTGGTCAACGATGGCGAGGGGCAGGGCGGAATCGAGTTAGCCGAGGTGGAGTTGCTGGGCGAGGCGAATTGAGTCGGGTTTCCGCCCGGGCGCGTTGTGGTCTCGGGCTCGCCCTGTAGGAGCGGCGTGAGCCGCGACCGCGGCAATGCAACTACGACGTAAGTTTCGTCGCAGTCGTGATTTCGCGGTCGCGACTTACGTCGCTCCTACAGAGGCGCATCGTAGTCTCGGGCTCATCCTGTAGGAGCGGCGTGAGCCGCGACCGCGGCAATGCAATTACGGCGTGGGTTTCGCCGCAGCCGTGATTTCGCGGTCGCGACTTGCGTCGCTCCTACAGGGGCGCATTGTGTTTCGGGCTCGCCCTGTAGGAGCGGCGTGAGCCGCGACCGCGGCAATGCAACGACGGCGTAGGTTCCGTCGCAGTCGCGATTTCGCGGTCGCGACTTACGTCGCTCCTACAGGGGCGCATCGTGGTTTCGGGCTCGCCCTGTAGGAGCGGCGTGAGCCGCGACCGCGGCAATGCAACGACGGCGCAGGTTACGTCGCAGTCGTGATTTCGCGGTCGCGACTTACGTCGCTCCTACAGGGACGCATCGTGGTTTCGGGCTCGCCCTGTAGGAGCGGCGCGAGCCGCGACCGCGACAATGCAGCTACGGCGTGGGTTTCGTCGCAGTCGCGATTTCGCGGTCGCGACTTGCGTCGCTCCTACAGGGTGGATCGTGGTTTCGGGTCCGCGCGCTGGGCCGCCGTGAATCGACGGGCGATAACGCGGCGCCGTCGGTCGGACAGTCGGGCGAGATGAATCGCGATCGGCGAATGCGCTCATTCCGGCTGTGACGTGCTGAACGCTTTTACGAAAACCTCAGGCCGATGTCGCAAATCGCGCCGGCCGCTCGCGCGAATCGTTCCCGTTGTGTCCCGGTATCGCCCCTGAATCGTCCTCGGAACCCGCTTCCGCGCGCGCTAGCTTCGGCGATGCAGTCGACCCATCCACGCAGAACGATTCTGCAAAGAGGCTCACCATGGAACTGGAAAGCAAAGGACCTGGCGTCGCGGCGTTGAGGCGCTGCGCCGCGCTGCTGATATCGGGCTTGGTGCTCGCCGCGCCGGTGGCGCAGGCGCAGAACTACGAGGGCTACTACGGCAACACCGAGTGGCGCGATATCGGCGAAGACGTGAAGACGGTGAAGTATTGCTCCCGCACTGGTTCGATCGCCGTGGGCACGCGCCGCAACGGCGATACCGATCAGGTGTTGGTCACCCGCGTCACTGATACCGGCGTGACCGACAACGCGCTGCTCAACACCTGGCAGCGGGCGTACTACATCGGCGGCGGCAAACACTCCGCCGGCTACGGCATCATCGAACTCAGCGGCGGCGCGGGTTTCGCCGTCACCGGCGGTCTGCGCACCGACCAGGGCAGTTACGCCTTCGTCATGCGCCTGGATTGCGAGGGCAATCCGGTGTGGACCACCTTGCTCGACAACCGCGAGCCGGCCAACCGCGCCACCGGCTACGACCTGATCCAGAGCGGATCGGTGATGCCCAGCCGGGCCGCCGCAGGCGGCGACATCGTCATGGTCGGCGAGGAGATCCAGAACGGCCGCACCGTCGGCCGCATCGCGCGCGTCGACCTGGCCGGCAACGTGGTTTGGGACCACCAGTACGACGGCCACGAATGGCCGTCGCTGCAGTTCCGCGCGGTCACCGAAAACCTCGCCAACACCGGCGCCTGGACCGATCTGGTGATCGCCGGCACCGCCACCTCGGCCAACGGCGTGCGCAACGCGCTGATGTTCCGCGCCACCGGCGCCGGCGCGCCGGTGTGCAGCACGACCCTCGGCGATGAAAAGGAGCATCGCGACTTCCATGGATTGACCCCGTTGCTCGGGCGCAACTTCATGGGCGAGACCGTGCTGGTCGGCGCGGCGACCGGCTTCAGCGAAGGCGCGCCGTCGCAGCCGTACCTGGTGCGCTACTCGCGCGCGAGTTGCAGTCCGAAAGTGCAGTCGGTCTGGAACGATCGCGAGAAGCTCAGCTTCACCGCCTACGACGTGGTCGAGGCGACGATGTTGGACGGCCTCAACGGCGCGCTCGCGGTCGCCGGCACGGTCGGCGCCAGCCAGGGCTTCGTGCTCGCGGCCGATCCGGCGACGCTGCGCGAATACGGCGCGCTGACCCAGCGCCGCTACGGCGACAACTTCCGCGAAAGCCTGTACGCGATCGACCGCAAGGCCGACCGCTTCATCATGGCCGGCACCACCGGCGCCGACTGGGCCGGCAACGGCGATCCGCAGGATCTGTATCTGGTGCAGGTGGATGCGGCCCTGCATACGCAGTGCGCGGACCTGTGGTATCCGCATGCGGTCAACGTCGATCTGCCGCCCAAGGACCTGTGGCCGGAGTACCAGCGAATCGACAAGTTCTTCGCCACCCAGACGCCGCCGGACAAGGCCAGCGAATGGGGCTATGCCTGCGAACTCGATCCGCCGGAAGGTTGTCCGGGCGTGATCGACAACGGCACGGTCATGCTCGGCGTGCATCCGACCGCGTACTTGAACATCGAGTGCCCGGCGATTCCGATGTCCAGCGGCCTGTACGGCACCACCCTGGTCGGCCTGCGTTTCCTGCCCACCAACGGTGAAGCCTCCGCGCCGGGCGCGCCCTGCGAAGGCTGGGGCGTCGCCAATGCCGACCCGGCCGCGCCGATCAGCGGGCATACCTCGCGCTGCAACGGCACGGTCAACATGGTGGTGAATTCGTTCACCACGCCGAGCTCGCCGCCGATCGACACGGCCAATTCGGTGGTCACCGTCGCCAACACCTTCCGGGTCACGCACCGGTTCACGCCCGCGCCGCAGACGCCGTACCTGTATCGCGTCGACGTGTCGATCCAGAACGTCGGCACCAAGACGATCAAGGATCTGCGCTATACCCGCGGCATCGACTACGACGTACCGCCGAACACCTTCTCCGAGTACATCACCCTGGCCGGCAGCTCGCCCTTGCTGTTCGCATGGAACACCAACGGCTTCACCTCGCTCGATCCGTTGGCGATCCATCCCAGCAGCGGCGCGGTGACCGACAGCGGCCCGAGCGACCGCGGTTCGCACATGGACTTCAAGCTGGGTTCGCTGGCGGTGGGCGCGACCCGTTCGTTCGTGACCTACTACGGCGCGGCGCCGACCGAGCGCGATGCGCTTAACGCCTTGGGCCTGGTGAACGCGGGCTTGTATTCGCTCGGCGAGGCGAACTGGGACGGCATCAGTCCGTGGACCGCTCCGTTGCCGGGCATCGACGGCCGCGACAACGGCCGGCCGGGCACCTTCATGTACGGTTTGCAGACGCGTTAATCGTCGATCGTCAGCGACGACGGCATCGGACCGCGCAGGCCATCGGCTTGCGCGGTCCGCATTTCGGTTCGATGGCGCCGCAGCCACAGGTGGATCGCGCCGACAAGCGCCGCGGCCACGATCAACACGGCCAGCCACTTCGCGGCATGCATCCGGCCTTCGCGTTCGATCAGCCAGCCGGCGATCACCGTCGCCAAGGGCATCGCGCCCATCGTCGCCGCCGAAAACCAGGTCATCTCGCGGCCCATGCGGCTCGCGTCGGCGTTGCGTTGCAGCCACGACAGCGACTGGATGCCGTAGAAATTGGACGCGCCCGCGAGCAGGCAGAATGCGAGCAGAGTCGCGGCGAGGTTGGCGTTCCAGGCCAGCAGGCCGTAGGCGAGGGCGGCGAGGCTCCAGCAGGCGAGGATCTTGCGCAGCACGCCGTGCATCGCCGCGCCGATGGTCGTAGCCAGACTGGCGGCGATCGCGATGCCGACGAACTGGCCGGCGTAGATCAGGAAATAGCGCGGGTCATGGCGTTCGACCAGCAGCACCGGCAGCAGGATCTGCACCGGTCCGAACACCAGCACGGTGCTGATCAACAGGTACAGGTAATAGCTGCGGGGGATTTGCATCGGCGCGATGAACTCGGTCGCGGCTCCGGTCGCGGTCGTGGCCGTAACGACCGACACCTCGCGCCGCCGCACCGGCCCGCGCCGCCGCACCGCGGCGATCAGCAGCAACGACACCGCCACGCTGGCAGTATCGATCGCGAACGCGAGCGCCAGCCCATGGTCGCCGCTGGAGGCGAGGATCAGGCTGCCGGCGAGCATCGGCAAGGCCATCGTCGCCAGACTGGAGGCGACCGCGAACACCGCATTGCCCGCGGCCAACAGGCCCTTGCGGATGTAAAGACCAAACGCCGCGCGACCGGCCGGGTAGGCCACCGCCCACACCAGGCCGCCGATCAGCGCGAGCAGATAGATCAGCTCGATGCTGATCCAGCCGAACCAGGTGCTGATTGCGAGCGCGGCATTGATCGCGACGTACAGCGCGCGGCACCACCACAGCACCCGCGCCGGATCGGCGCGGTCGAGCGCGCCGCGAAAGAAGAACAGCAGCAACAGGCTCGGCAGCGCTTCGATCGCCGCGGTCAGGCCGAGGTCGAGCGCGCTGCCGGTCAGGCGCATCACCAGGAACGGCAGCGCGATCAGGGTGAAGCTCGCGCCGAAGGTGGTGATCAGGTTGTCGAGCAGCAGCCAGCCGAAGCGTCGATCGCGCAGGCCGATACGGCCGATCCGCAGCAGCGTTCGCAGGCGCGCGGACAAAATCGTGCGCGAGGCGCTCAGCACGGTAACCGACACCGACACGCGTGACTCTTCGCAGTGCCCTGGAAAATCAGGATCGCGCGGCCGCCGCGGCGCCCTGCGCGCGCCGCAGGAAGAACAATTCGTCCTGGCGTTCGACCGCCAGACCGTAGGCGCTGGCGATCGCGCGCAGCTTGCCCGCGTCCAGGCGCCATACCGGCTCGACGTCGTCCACGCCGATGTCGAGCGTCCATTGCATGCCCAGCCAGTGGGTCAGCACGAAGCCGTCGGGCTTGAGCAGCCGCACCAGGGTTTCGAAATAACGCTCCACATGGCGCTGGCAGCAGCCGAAACTGGCCAGATTATTGTCGAGGATGAGGTCGAAACTCGCCGCTTCGAATTGTTCGGCGAAGGCCTGGCTGTGTTTGTTCAACAGATGGACGCGGTAGTCGCGCAGGTTCAGGGCGTTGCCATGTTGCCATTCGTTGCGCGCGACCGTGACCGACTCGATCCGCCGCGCGCTGCCGGCGAGCAGGCGCGCGACCGATGAATTGCCGGTGCCCACGTGCAGGATGTCGCGGCCGCGCAGATCGGTCGCGGCCAGCCAGCGGTTGATCGCGGCCTGATCCTCGGTCGGCTCGCAGTCGGAATAGTCCAGCACCGGCCAGGTCGCATGCCGGTCGGCGGCCTCGTGGGTGTCGACCCGCGGTTCGTGGCCGCAGTCGATGCGCGCCGCGCCGATGTCGAAGCGCGGCCGGAACGAGAGCGAGGCGGAATGGGCTGGGGCGCTGGCCGCGGCAGCGGTCGCGGAATCGTTCATGGGGGAGGGCATCCAGGGCGTGGCGCGGGAAAGAGTCGAACGCGATCGTGCGTGTTCGATTCTTCAACGATCGTCGAGCAAGTGTCGAGCGATGCGACGCATGACGATCGCGGAACTGCTTGGCGTCGTCACAGAATAAATCCGTTCCGGCTTTCATTCTTTCTTGCGAAAACGCGGCCATGCATCGCGTTTCGCCGTTCGACGGTTTCGCAAGCAACTTTTTAGAAAACGTTCCACCCGTTCTCTCCCCCCAACGAAGCACCTGGCGTGCGGGCCCGCGTGATGCGCGGCGACCCGTATCGACGCGTCCGGTCTGCCAATCAGACCCAGCGATTCGCGGCAACGCATCGGCTTGCGCCGGGCGTGCGCGTGTCGCGCTGCCGGATGCGCGTCCCTCATGCTGAGCCAGTTCGTCCTGACCCTGGTCGTCGGTTTTTCGACCCTCGTATTGCTGTGCTGCCTGCTGTTCCTTGCTGGCTGGGCGTTCTATCGGATGCTGCGGCGGCCTTCGTCGCCGACGCTTGCGGACTATCCCTTCGTCTCGATCCTGGTGCCGTTCTACAACGAGCCCGAGGCTTCGTTCCGCACCACGCTGGAGGCGATCGAACGCAGCGACTATCCCGGCCGCATCGAAGTGCTGCTGGTCGACGACGGTTCGACCAATACCACCGCGGCGAGCGTGGTCGAGTGGTTGGCGCAGCCGCGGCGCAAGCACTACCGGCTGCTGTCGATCGAGCGCAACGGCGGCGCCAAGGGCCTGGCGCTGGATGCCGCGCTGCCGTGGCTGGCGGCCGATTCGGACGTGGTCACGGTGATCGACAGCGACACGGTGATCGCGCCCTGCGCGCTGCGCCGCGCGGTCGAGGCGCTGTATTCCTCGCCGCGCCACGCCGCCGCGTGCGGCTTGATCGTTCCGGCCGGTCGTCACGATTCGTGGCTGCATCGTCTGCAGTTCTACGAACATGTCGGCGCGCTGGCGGCGATCCGCTACGTGCAGAGCAAGATCGGCGTGGTCAACGTCGTCGCCGGCGCGTTCTCCTTGCACCGCACCTCGGTGATCCGCGAACTCGGCGGCTGGGGCGAATGGCTGGTCGAGGACATCGCCTGGACCTGGCGCGCGCTCGCCCACGGCTATTCGATCGCCTACGCGCCCGACGCGGTCGCCTACACGATCTGCCCGACCACCTTGACCGGACTGTTCCGGCAACGCCGCCGCTGGGCGCGCGGGCGGCTGGAATCGTTCCGCGTCGCCTGGCGCATCTCCTGGCCGCGCACGATGAAGATGCTGCCGTGGTGGCTGCTGTGGGCGCAGTCGGCCTTGGTGCCGACCTTGCTGTTGCTGATCGCCGGCGCGTTGCTGTATCGCAGCCACGCCTTGCTCGGCGTGGCCGCGTTGAACTGGCTGCTGATGGCGACGCTCAACTTCATCGCCGTGCTGCATGCGCGCATCCGGTTGCAACTGGGGCCGCTGGATCTGGTGTTGGTTTCGATCTGCAACACCGTGATCGACGTATTGCTGCTGCCGGCGAACGTGATCGGCCTGCTCGACGAATTGCGCGGACAGCGCAAGACCTGGATGACGCGCTGAGGACGGGCATGGACTGGCATCGATTCCTGCAAACCACGCCACAGGCCTATCTGGGCCGCGGCGCAACCGACCGGCGCGCGCTGGCGCTGACCTTCGACGACGGCCCGGGACAGGCGACGCCGGCCCTGCTCGATCTGCTGCGCGAGTTGGAGGTCAGTGCCAGTTTCTTCTGTACCGGCGCAGCGGCGCGCGCGCATCCGCGCTTGATCGAACGCATGCAGCGCGAAGGCCACGAGATCGGCAATCACTCGCTCACCCATGCCGATGCGCGCGGCTACACCGCGCAGGACTGGCTGACGCGCGAGGTGCTGCCGGCGGCGGTCGCCTTGCGCGAAGCGGGACTGGCGCAGGCGCCGAATCTGTTTCGTCCCGCCTATGGCGAGATCGATGAAGCCCAGTTCCAGGCGCTGGTGGGCGAGGGCTATGCCGTGGTCGGCTGGTCGGTGGATCCGCGCGATTGGCTGGAACCGCGAGCGCCCGGCTATGTGTCGTGCGTGGTCGAGTCGGTGCTGGCGCGCATCCATCCGGGCGCGATCGTGTTGCTGCACGACGGCGACGACGAGCAGGGCCGGGCGCGCGACGGCATCGTCGAGATCGTGCGCCGGCTGGTGCCGGCATTGCGCGGGCAGGGTTACGAGTTCGTCACCGCGGGACGGTTTCTTCGCGCCGACTAAGGTTCGAGCCGCGGCGCAGTGTCGGTCACAATTGCTCGAAGTAGCGCTGATAGCAGATCCAGGCGGACGCGGCCGCCGCCACAAACGGCAGGCTCAGCGCCTTGAGTTCCCACGGCTGGCGCAACGCGTGGTCGGTCCAGTACAAGAGCGCGCAGTGCAGGCCGTACAGCACGACCACGACGACGCTTGCTGCTGGGAAGTAGTGGCCGACGATATGGGGCATATACAAATCGTAGGTCGACGACAGGAAGATGCTTTCCAGCGCGCAGAAACAGGCCATCGCCAGATTCAGCCGGAACATCAGCCGTGAGCTTGCCGGGTCGTGCCACATTGCGTTCATCGCGACCTTCTTGTTGTGACGATGCAGCGAATGGCTTTGCGGGCTCAATCCTTGCGCACGCAGGCCTTGCAGGCTTGTGCGTAGACCCGGGTCAGCTCGCGTTTGAGTTGCGCCTGCGCTTGCGCGACTTCGGCGGCGCGCAGTTGCTGCGCGCTCAAGGGCGCGTGCGGGGATTCGGGTCGAGCCCGTGGCGACCCGTCATCGGACAGATCCTGCCTGGGCAATTCCTGGAAAGAGGCCGGTCGCCGTGTCATGCGCCTGTCCATCTGGGAGGTCAGGCAAATCTAGCACCGCTCGCGGACCGGTCCCAAATCGCCGCCCGGCGTGTGGCTGGCGGCGATGTTGCCTTGCTCGGTGCGGGAGGTCGCAACTGCGGGCAAGAGCTTCCTGAGTCGTCGCCACCCAGGAAGCCGTGAGGGTCCCCGACCGGGTCAGTCGATCACCAGATAATTCTTATCGTCCGCGGAGGTGGCGAATTCCTCCATCCGGGTGATGAGGCCGTTTTCGACCGTGTAAATCTGAACCCACTTCTGAGCCAGCGTGTCCTCTCTGCCGGCCATCGTGAACGCTTCGTCTCCGAAAGCGATCACCTGATTGCCGCTTTCCAGGATTTGTTTTACCTCGAAATATTCCGTATGCATCGTATTGAAGTTTATTTCAAAAAACTGCCGCACTCCCTTCGCTCCGACGAAGCGCATCGAAGGCAGCTTCTGGGTCCCGTGGTGAATCCACAAGGTATCTTCGGATACCGTGCTCACCGCGTCCTCGAGATTTTGCGCGGCGAAGGCCGAGAACATCTTCTCGACGATTGCTTTCTGAGCGGTCGACATGTTCGTGCTCCGTGGGGGGTGACGCATCGTAGGCAACCTCCCCTCGCAGTTCACTTACACTTTTGAAAGCGACCGCCCGGCCATTGCTGCTCGATCTTGCCGGGAGCATCGATCCTTCCGGTGCAGATACGTCGCCTAGCCCTTAGTCGCGGTCAGCTTGCGATATTCGACGCCCCAGTCCGCCATGCTGAAGATCACGTTTTCCAGCCGTTTTCCCGCTTCGGTCAGCGCATAACTATGGGCCGCGCGCGACGGCGCGGCTTCAACGATGCGGCTGACGACGCCGCTGATTTCCAGCACGAGCAGTTCTCTGGCGAGCATGCGCGACGACAGGCCGCTGAGCAGTCTTTCCATTTCGTTGAAACGGCGGGGGCCGCTCAGCATGGTGCAGACAATGGCCAGTTTCCATTTGCCGCTGACCACATTCAGCGCATCCTTGATCGCCATTACGAACGCGACTTTGCATAGTTCCTCTTCCGAAAGCTGACTCATCGCTATGCCCCGTGGTTGCCGGTTGATTTCGCTTGCCGGATGGATTGTTCCGGATTTCGAGGCTCATGCGGCGGGTTGATCAAAGCGCCCAGCATCGCGCGGCGAGTCAGGTGGACATTGCCGCTGCGGCTGTTGCCTGCCATTGGAACTGGCGGCGCGCCGTTCGAATATCTGTGGCCGCGCGGCGACCCGCTCGCCGGGCCGTCGAATTCTCCCCTGATCGTTTCAGGCGTTGGGGCGGCCGAGCGTCCCGGAACGTTGGAGTTCCGCGGAGGCTGGGTCACCGCCGTGGCGTGGCCCAGGACGGCTGAGCACCGTGGGCGACTGCGCGTCGAGCCATGCCCCTGAGTTCATAAGCAACTGGGACCTTGGGCGGATGCGGCCGGGATCGCTGGAGGCTTGCGCTGTCCCGGCTCGAAGGCCGGCTTCAGTGCTTGGGCGCGGCATCGAGCCGATGGCGATCGGTCCGTGGCGTCGCCGACGTGATCCCCGGCTCGGCCCATGGCGCGACCGCGCCGGGCAGACGCAAAAAAGCCGGCGCGAGGCCGGCTTTTTGCTTTCTCAACGATTGGTCGGGGAGACAGGATTCGAACCTGCGACCTCTACGTCCCGAACGTAGCGCTCTACCAGACTGAGCTACACCCCGACTTCGTGAGCCGCAAATTCTAGCGGCGACCCCCGGGCCGGCGCAAGGGGTGTCGCAAAGAAATTTGCGATATCCCGGTTCCAGGCCGTCGCTGCGGCGTTTCCGGGCAGACGCGGCGGCCGACGGCGCAAGCCACGGACAGCGGGCGGGCGCTAGACTATCGGCTTTACTATCGGCCTTGCGTCATTGGCCGCTCGATGAGCGCCGCTGATGCTGTCTTTGCCCGCCATCCAAACGTTGTATTGGAGTTTTGCTTGATCAAGCCTCGCACCCCACCCGGGGTCATGGAGCTGCTGCCCCGTGACCAGATCGCGTTCCAGCGCATGCTCGATACGATCCGCCGCAATTTCGAGCGTTTCGGCTTCCTGCCGGTGGAAACCCCGGTCATGGAGCTGACCGAGGTGCTGCTGACCAAGAGCGGCGGCGAGACCGAGCGCGAGGTGTATTTCGTCGAATCCACCGGTTCGCGCGCCAAGAGCAACAAGGCCGAGGAGCGCGCCACGCCCGAACTGGCGCTGCGTTTCGACCTGACCGTGCCGCTGGCGCGCTATGTGGCCGAGCACGAGCACGATCTGGCGTTTCCGTTCCGCCGTTATCAGATGCAGCGCGTGTACCGCGGCGAGCGCCAGCAGGCCGGCCGTTATCGCGAGTTCTACCAGTGCGATATCGACGTGGTCGGCAAGGATTCGCTCAGCGTGCGCTACGACGCCGAACTGCCGGCGACGATCTACGCGGTGTTCTCCGAGCTCGACATCGGCGCGTTCACCATCCAGCTCAACAACCGCAAGCTGCTGCGCGGCTTCTTCCAGGCCCAGGGCGTGGCCGAGGGCGAATTGCAGGCGCTGGTGCTGCGCGAGGTCGACAAGCTCGACAAGCGCGGCGCCGACTATGTGCGCGAGACGCTGACCGGGCCGGACTTCGGCCTCAGCGAGCAGGCGGTCACGACGATCCTGGACTTCGTCGGCGTGCGTTCGACCTCGCACGCCGATGCGCTGGCGCGGCTGGATGCGCTGGGCGAGGGCAACGACACCTTGCGCGAGGGCGTGGCCGAACTGCGCGAAGTGCTGGAACTGATCCGCGCGCTGGGCGTGCCGGAGCAAAACTACGCGCTGAACTTCTCGATCGCGCGCGGCCTGGACTACTACACCGGCACGGTCTACGAGACCACGCTCAACGATTACCCGGGCCTGGGCTCGATCTGCTCGGGCGGCCGGTACGAAAACCTGGCCAGCAACTACACCAAGTCGCGGCTGCCGGGCGTCGGCATCTCGATCGGCCTGACCCGGTTGTTCTATCAGTTGCAGAAGGCCGGCATCGTCAGCACCGCCGAAAGCACGGTGCAGGTGTTGATCACCCAGATGGAGGACGCGCATCTGCCGCACTGCCTGGCGCTGGCCAACGAACTGCGGCACGGCGGCCTCAACACCGAAGTGGTGATGGAGGCGTCCAAGCTGAAGCAGCAGTTCAAGTACGCCGACCGCGCCGGCATTCGGTTCGTGGTGGTGCTAGGCGAGAACGAAATCGCCAAGGGCACGGCCACGGTCAAGGACCTGCGCCGCGAAGACCAGTTCGAGGTGCCGCGCGGCGAGTTGGCGCGGACGCTGCGGATCGAGCTGGAACAGTCGCGGGTGATGCCGCGGGCCGCGGCCGAGTGAGCATGCCGCGTGCGAACGGCCTCGGCGGCGCGGATCGTTCGATCCGCCGCCGGCCGTTCGCGCGCATGGATCGCGGCGCCGGGCGCGGGAGTCTGCGCCCGGCGGCCGCTACACGGTTCGCCGCGCGCCGGAGCGGAATCCGGCGCCGTGGCGAACCGCTTTCACCCCGCGGCGCGCATCCGCCGTCGCGGTTCTCAATGTGGCATTGACGCACCGACTCCCGAGTACGCTCGGCCGGGTTTGACCGTTCGCGGTGAAGCCCGCCGTTCAGATGATCGCCAGGGTGCGAGGCGAGGTTACAACTTGAACAAGATCCAACTCGATGGCCGCTCGCTCACGCGGTCGCAGCTCGTTGCCGTGGCTTACGGCGCACAGGTCGAACTGGCCGCGGCGCAACTGCCGGCGGTGGCCCGCGCGGCCGATTTCCTGGCCGAACAGGTCCGCCGCGAAGAACCGATCTACGGCGTGTCCACCGGTTTCGGCAGCAACGCCGACCGTCTGCTCGGCGCGCATCATCTGCGCGACCAACTGCCCGGCGCGAAGCCGGCGACCGAAACCCTGCACGAGGAATTGCAGCGCAACCTGATCGTCACCCACGCGGTCTGCGTCGGCGAGCCGTTCGCGCCGGAGATCGTGCGCGCGATGCTGTGCATCCGCATCAACACCCTGATGCGCGGGCACTCGGGCATCCGCGTGCAGACCCTGCAGGCGCTCGCGCAGATGCTCAACGCCGGGATCGTGCCGGTGGTGCCGCAACTGGGCTCGGTCGGCGCCAGCGGCGATTTGGCGCCGTTGTCGCATCTGGCGATCGTGCTGCTCGGCGGCGGCGAAGCCTTCTTCGAAGGCAAGCGCATGCCGGGCGCGCAGGCACTCGAACGCGCCGGCCTGCAACCGGTCAAGCTGTCGTACAAGGAAGGCCTGGCGCTCAACAACGGCACCGCGCAGATGCTGGCCTGCGGCGTGCTCGCGCTGGCCAAGCTCGAGGACCTGGCCGACACCGCCGATCTGGCCGCGGCGATGACCATCGACGCCTTCGCCGGCCGCCTGGGCGCGTTCGCGCAGGAAGTGCACGCGCTGCGTCCGCATCCGGGTCAAGTCGAAGTGGCGGCGAATCTGCGCCGCCTGCTCGACGGTTCGACCCTGGCCGATATTCCGTATCACCTGGTGCCGCGGTTCCGTCCGTGGCTGCCGCAAAGTTGGGACACCGAGGCGGCGCAGCAGCTCAGCTTCGACATCGGCTGGGACTGGGTGCCGTTCACCCAGCGCCACGGCCGCGAGAAGTTCTACCAGCGCTTCCGTCCGTTCCGCGGCGGCAAGAAGCATCAGCCGCAGGACAGCTATTCGCTGCGCTGCATTCCGCAGGTGCACGGCGCGGTGCGCGACGCGATCGCGCAGGCCGCGCGGGTGTTCGAGGTCGAACTCAATTCGCTGACCGACAATCCGATCGTGTTCCCGGATGCGCAGGCCGAGCACGTCGAGCAGCAGGTGATCTCGGCCGGCCATTTCCACGGCATGCCGCTGGCGCTGGCGATGAGCTACGTCAAGGCGGCGATCCCGGTGCTGGCGAGCATTTCCGAGCGTCGCCTCAACAAGCTGGTCGATCCGGCCACCAACGACGGCCTGCCGGGGTTCCTGATCGGCAACGAGGACGCGACCGAGTCGGGTCACATGATCGTGCAGTACACCGCCGCGGCGATCGTCAACGACCTGGCCAGCCGCGCGCATCCGGCCTCGGTGTATTCGATTCCGACCAGCGCCAACGCCGAGGATCACGTGTCGATGGGCGCCAACGAGGCGCGTCACGTGCTGGCGATGGCCGACGATCTGGGCAAGGTGCTGGCGCTGGAGCTGTACACCGCCGCCCAGGCGCTGGACCTGCGTCGCGACATGATCAACGCCGCGCGCGATCTGGCCGATCGCGCCGATGCGCAGGTGCTGGCCGGCAAGGTGTTCGGCGGCCCGGTCGCGGACGCGGCCGATCATTCCGGTTTCATCGCCGAGGTCGAGGGCTTGCGCGCCGAGTTGTCGGCGGCGCAGGAGTTCCGTCCGGGCCGCGCGGTCGCGATCGCGCACGCCAAGCTGCGTGAGTCGATCCCGTTCCTGGATCGCGATCGCGCGCTCGATGGCGAAGTGGCGACGGCGGTGATGCTGGTGCGCGACGGCATCGTGCTGTCGGCGGTGCGTTCCGGTCTGCAGGACTGAGTGCAAGACTGAGTGCGCCATCTTTCTGCGCGCGCGGCCCCCGGCCGCCGCGCAGACCAAAGCCCCTCTCCCGTCCGCGGGAGAGGGGTTGGGGTGAGGGCCGCCATGCCGCCGCCCATGCCAACGGCGACGGTTTCCAATACGCTGGCGCGGTCCGCTCTCAGCCAACGACCGCCATGAACCTGATTGCCCATTCCGATCGCGCGTTCACCGTGCAGGCCCTGCTGTCGCCGGCCGAATGCGAGGCCTTGGTCGCCTTGGCCGAACACCATGGCTTCGAATCCGCGGGCGTGCGCACCGCCGCCGGCGCGCAGAAAGCCATGCCGCATGTGCGCAACAACGAGCGGGTGGTGTTCGAATCGGTCGAATGGGTCGACCGCCTGTGGCAGCGCCTGACCCAGGTCGATCTGCCCGAACTGGACGGTCAGGCCGCCGTCGGCCTGCCGCGCCTGCTGCGTTTCTACAAATACTGGCCGGGCCAGCGCTTTCGCATGCACAAGGACGGCCCCTGGCTCGAAGACGGACTGAGCAGCAAGCTGACCTTGCTGGTCTATCTCAACGACGGCTTCGTCGGCGGCGATACCGATTTCCGCCAGTTCCGGGTCACCCCGAAAACCGGCGACGCCTTGCTGTTCGTGCACGACACCTGGCACGAGGGCGCGGCGGTGGAAGAGGGCGTCAAGTACGCGCTGCGCTCGGACGTGATGTACGCGCCGCGAAGCTGATCGGCCGCGCGTCTACGCGACCGCGCCGGTCGCCGCGGCCCCCCACACCCGCACGCAATCGCGCCCCTCGGCCTTGGCCAGATACAGCGCCTGATCGGCGAACTGCAGCGCCGCTTCCACGCCCATGTCCGAATCCGGGGTGATTTCGTGCACGCCGATGCTGGCGGTGACCGGGATGTCGTGGCTGCGGCTGGGGCAGGGCTGGGAACTCAGGCGCGCGCGCAGTTCCTCGGCGACGCGCGCGCCGCTGCTCAGATCGTGATCGGGCAGCACGGCGACGAATTCCTCGCCGCCGAAACGCGCCAGCAGCGCGTGCTGCGGAATCAGGCATTGGGCGATCAGTCCCGCCGCCCAGCGCAGGCATTCGTCGCCGACCAGATGGCCGTGGTGATCGTTGATCTGCTTGAAGTGGTCCAGGTCGATCATCATCAGCACCAGCGGCCGGCTCTGCCGGCGCGAGCGATGCAGCAAGGCTTCGAAGGCTTCGCGGAAATGGCTGCGGTTGTGCAGGCCGGTCAGACCGTCGCGCTGCGCGGTCTCGCGCAGGCGCGCGTGCACGTCCTCGAGCTGGGCCAGCGCGCTGCGCAGTTCGGTGGTGCGCTGCTCGACCTTGTGTTCGAGCTGATCCTTGGCTTCGCGCACCACCCGTTCGTTCTCGTTGCGCAGCGCCGCGTAGCGATAGCCCAATGCGACCGAGAGCAGCAGCATTTCCAGGGCCGAACCGATCTGCACGCCGTATTCGGTGATGAAGATCTTCGGCAGCAGGTCGAACGCGATCGCGGCGAACATGCCGGTGCCCAACAGGAACGCCGACCACGCCAGCAGGAACAGCCGCGCCGGCTTGTAGCCGCGGCGCAGCACGACGATGGTTTCGACCGCGATCCAGGCGATGCTGACGAACACCGCCGCCGAGGCGATCGGGGTGGCGATGCGGTACGGCGCCTGGGTCGCGACGATGCCGAGCACTACGAAGAAGCCGATCATCGCCAACCCGACCCGGTCGCCGAATCGCCAGCGCTGTTGCAGGCCGAGGAAGTTGCGCGCGAACTGCTGCATGCCGACCTGGGCCAGGCAGATCGACAGCGGCACCGAGTGGTCGGCCAGCCACGGCGAGCGCGGCCACAGGTATTCGAAGCCCAGGCCGTTGAGGGTCAGCAGCACCAGGCCGAACGCGCAGATATGGAACAGGTACCAGAAATAGCTGGCGTCGCGCAGGGTCAGCCACAGCACCAGGTTGTAGAAGAACAGCGCGAGCAGGATGCCGTAGTACAGGCCGATGCCGAGCTGGGCGTCGCGCGCCAGCTCGGTGAACGCGGTCGGCGTGTACAGGGTCAGCGGCACCTGCATCGAGCTTTCGCTGCGCACCCGCACGTAGATGTCGACCGGCTCGCCCTGCGGCAGGTCGATCCAGAAATTCGGGTGGCGGTAGCGGATCGCGCGCGAACTGAACGGCTGGCTGTCGCCGCCGGCCTGATGGGTCGGCGCGCCGCCGTTGCGCGGCTGGGTGTAGACGTCGAGCCGGTCGCTGAGCGCGAAGCCCTGCACCAGCAGCCAGCGCGGCACCTCGGCGCTGTGGTTGACGGTGGTGACGTGGAACCAGAACGCGCCGGGCTGGAAGCCGAACGAGCTGTTGCCGTTGGGCACCGGCCGGAACCCGCCCTGCGCCTGCAGCCGGCGGGCGGCGTCCAGGTCGAGCTTGCCGTCGCGGTCGTGGTAGTAGGCGGTGAACGGCGCCAGCGCGACCTCGCGGCTGGCGCCGTCCAGTTCCAGCGTGCTTTGCGCCGCGGCCGGCCAGGCGAGCGCGCCCAGCGCGATCAGCATGAGCAGCAGCAGGCCGCGCCAGCGATCGCGCAGGCGGGGGCGTGGCCGCGGCGGGGCGGCATCGGTCGGGCGCGGGGCGCGGCAGGGCTTCGTATTCATCTTCCGTGGCGATAACGGACGCAGGCCATTGCGTCGCGGCGGGGAGGGGGAGGGCGATGGGGCGCGGCGTATAGCGAGAGGCATGCCTGACTTCTTAACGCAAATTCGGTCCCGCTCAGGCCGGCTTGACGACCGTTCGGCGGATCGTTAATGTATTAACGCGTTAGTACATTAACGCATTCATTGAGCTTTCGCGACCGGGCAGATGCCCGGGCGACGGCAATCACTACGCACAAAGGCACAGGTTTTCCACGATGAAGCGCCGTTCCACCGACACCGACCACAGCGAAGACGCGCTCGCCGATCTGGCCACCGCGCTCGCCGGCCTGCGCACGGCCGAGCAGGTCCGCGCCTTCCTCGAAGACCTGTGTACGCCGGCCGAGCTGGAAGCCATGAGCGACCGCTGGCGGGTCGTGCCCTTGCTCAGCGAGGGCGTGCCGTACCGCGAAATCCACGACCGCACCCAGGTCAGCGTGACCACGATCGGACGGGTCGCGCGGGTGTTCGAACGCGGCGCCGGCGGTTACGCGGCGGCCCTGCAGCGGCGCGCGGCGCGACATCGCTGATTCCGCCATCGCCTGTCCGGCCCCCGACACAGACCCCGATTCTCCCTGCGGATGCCGCGACCGGCCCACCGCACCGCCATCGCCCCGCACCGACTTCCTTTCGAGACTTTTCCATGAGCCCTCCCGCCAGCGCCGCCGCGCGTGACCGCTTGCGCATCGCGATCCAGAAATCCGGCCGTCTCGCCGAGCCGGCGCGCGCGCTGCTGGCCGCCTGCGGCCTGAGCTGGCGCGAAAGCCGCGACCGCCTGTTCTGCTATGGCGAAACCCTGCCGGTCGATCTGCTGCTGGTGCGCGACGACGACATCCCCGGCCTGATCGCCGACGGCGTCTGCGATCTGGGCGTGGTCGGCCGCAATGTATTGCTGGAACAGGACGGCGATCGCCGCGGCCGCGGCCACGCTTCGGCGTTCCGCGAATGGCGCTCGCTCGGCTTCGGCGCTTGCCGGCTGGCCTTGGCGGTGCCCGACGCCTGGCAATGGGACGGCCCGCAGCAACTGGCCGGCAAGCGCATCGCCACCAGCTACCCGGCGCTGCTGTCGCAATGGCTGGCCGAGCAGGGCGTCGATGCGCAGGTGGTGCTGCTGTCGGGTTCGGTCGAGATCGCGCCGCGGCTGGGCCAGGCCGAGGCGATCTGCGATCTGGTGTCCAGCGGTGCGACCCTGGTCGCCAACCAGCTCAAGCCGGTGCAGACCCTGATCGAAAGCGAGGCGGTGCTGGCCGGGCCGGTCGACAAGTTCGACGACGTGCGCGGCGAACTGGCCGACCTGCTGTTGCGTCGTCTCGACGGCGCGATGCGGGTGCGCAACAGCAAGCTGCTGATGTTCCAGGCCCCGCGCGCACTGCTCGCCGAATTGCTGCCGATGCTGCCCGACGCCGAGGCGCCGACGGTGATGCGCCTGGACAACGGCGACGACATCGCCCTGCAGGCGCTGTGCCACGGCGCGGTGACCTGGCAGCGGCTGGAGGAACTCAAGCGCGCCGGCGCGCGCGGGCTGATGGTGCTGCCGGTGGAGGGCATGCTGGCATGAGCGCGTTGATGCAGCGCTACGACTGGAACGCGCTGGACGAAGCCGAGCGCGAGCGCATCCTGCGCCGGCCCGCGCAGGAGACCCGCCAGTCCACCGCCGACGCGGTCGCCGAAATCCTGGCCACGGTGCGTCGCGACGGCGATGCCGCGTTGCGCGTCTACGCCGAACGCTTCGATGGCCGCGTACCGGACGCCTTCGCGGTCGGCACCGAAGACTTCGACGCCGCGCAGCGCGACCTCGCGCCCGCGCTGCGTGCCGCCATCGACGAAGCCGCCGAACGCATCGCCGCGTTCCACCGCGCCGGCATGACCCCGGCGTATGCGCTCGACACCGCCGACGGCGTGCGCTGCGAACGCATCCTGCGGCCGATCCAGCGGGTCGGCCTGTACGTGCCGGCCGGCTCGGCGCCGTTGCCGTCGACCGCGCTGATGCTCGGCGTGCCGGCGCAACTGGCCGGTTGCCGCGAAATCGTCCTGTGCACGCCGCCGCGCCGCGACGGCAGCGCCGATCCGGCGGTGCTGTACGCCGCGCGCCGCTGCGGCATCGAGCGGGTGTTCAAGCTCGGCGGCGCCCAGGCGATCGCGGCGATGGCCTTCGGCACTGCCAGCATCGGCAAGTGCGACAAATTGTTCGGGCCGGGCAATGCCTACGTCACCGAGGCCAAGCGCCAGGTCGCATTGATCGAGGGTGGCGCGGCGATCGACATGCCGGCCGGGCCGTCGGAGGTGCTGGTGATCGCCGACCACGGCGCGCGCGCCGATTTCGTCGCCGCCGATCTGCTGTCGCAGGCCGAGCACGGCGCCGATTCGCAGGTGATCCTGCTCAGCGACGACAGCGCGCTGCTCGATGCGGTCGACCGCGAACTCGAACGCCAACTGGCGGATCTGTCGCGCGCGCCGACCGCGCGCGGCGCCTTGCAGTCGTCGCGTTCGATCCGGGTCGATTCGATCGACGAGGCCTTGCAAGTCAGCAATCGCTACGCGCCCGAGCACCTGATCCTGGCCCTGCGCGACGCGCGCGCGGCCTTGCCGGCGGTGGATGCGGCCGGTTCGGTGTTCCTCGGCGACTGGGCGCCCGAAGCGCTGGGCGATTATTGCAGCGGCACCAATCACGTTCTGCCCACCAGCGGCGCGGCGCGCTATGCCGGCGGGCTCAACGTGGCGAGTTTCCAGATCGCGATCACGGTGCAGGAAGTGACCCCGCAAGGATTGCAGGCGATCGGTCCGTGCGCGGTCGAACTGGCCAGCGCCGAAGGGCTGGACGCGCATCGCCAGGCGGTGCAGATCCGCCAGCGCGCGCTGGCCTCGCACCCGCCCATTCAGAATGCGCCGTCGCATTCCGTGTGATCGTCGCGTCCGACTATTCCCACCGCAGCCCGAGCATCGTGCAGCAACCCGCAGGCAGGACGAGCAAGACCATGATCGACGACAACCCCATGCAACTGCTGCGCGAGGATCTGCGCGATTTCGCCGGTTACAGCTCGGCGCGCAGCGAAAAACGCGCCGGGCGGGTCTGGCTCAACGCCAACGAGGCCGCCTGGCCCAGCGTCGCCGACGGCGAGGGCGCGGTGCGCCGCTATCCCGATCCGCAACCGCAGCGCCTGCGCGAAGCGCTGGCCGAGCTGTACGGCTGCGCGCCGGAGCAGTTGCTGGCCGGGCGCGGCAGCGACGAAGCGATCGACCTGCTGGTGCGCGCGTTCTGCCGCCCCGGCGGCGACGCGATCGTGATCACTCCGCCGACCTTCGGCATGTACGCGGTCAATGCGCGCCTGCACGGCACCCGCGCGGTCGAGGTCGCCTTGCGCGACACCCCGGCCGGTTTCGTCTGCGATTTCGCCGCGGTCGCGCAGGCCGCCGAAAGCGAGGGCGCCAAGCTGGTGTTCCTGTGTTCGCCGGGCAATCCTTCCGGCACGCTGTTGCCCTTGTCAGAAATCGACGCGCTGGCCGAACGCCTGCGCGGCCGCGCCCTGGTCGTGGTCGACGAAGCCTATATCGAGTACGCCGACGGTGAATCCGCGACGAGCCTGCTCGCGCGCCGGCGCAACATCGCGGTGCTGCGCACCTTGTCGAAAGCGCACGCATTGGCCGCGGCGCGGATCGGCAGCGTGATCGCCGATGCCGGCCTGATCGCGGTGCTGCAACGCTGCCAGGCGCCGTATCCGCTGCCGACCCCGTGCGTGCAGCTGGCCCTGCGAGCCTTGGCCGACGTGCCGCGCAATACCACCAAGGCGCGGGTCACTACCGCGCGCAGCGAGCGCGAGAAATTGTACGAAGCGCTGCGGCTGTTGCCGGGGCTGCGCCAGGTCTATCCCTCGCAGGCCAACTTCCTGCTCGCGCGTTTCGACGATGCGCAGGGCGCGTTCGACGGTTTGCTCGACGCCGGCGTGGTGGTGCGCGATTTCCGCGCCGCGCCGCGACTGGGCGATGCGTTGCGGATCAGCCTGGGCACGCCCGAGCAGAACGCCGCGGTGATCGAGGTCTTGACCCGGCTGGCGCGGGTGCGCGGAGTCGCGGCATGAGCGCGCTCACCCCGATTCTGTTCGTCGATCGCGACGGCACCTTGATCGAGGAGCCGGCCGATTTCCAGATCGACAGCTTCGCCAAGCTGCGCTTCGTCGCCGGGGTGATCCCGGCGATGCTGAAGCTGCGCGACGCCGGCTATCAGTTCGTGATGGTCACCAACCAGGACGGCCTGGGCACCGACGCCTATCCGCGCTGGAGTTTCGACGGCCCGCACCAGTTGATGATGCAGGTGTTCGAAAGCCAGGGCATCGTGTTCCGCGATGTGTTGATCGACACCAGTTTCCCGGCCGAAAACCTGCCCACGCGCAAGCCCGGCATCGGCTTGGCGTTGCCGCTGCTGAAGGATCGGAGCATCGATTGGGAGCGTTCGGCGATGGTCGGCGACCGCGAGACCGACAACGGCTTCGCCGCCAACCTCGGCATTCGCGCGTTCCAGTTGCGCACGCCGCAATTCGGCGGCGAGTGGGATTGGGCCGGGATCGCGCATGCCCTGGCCGATCGGCCGCGCACCGCGCGGGTGCAGCGCAATACGCGCGAGACCCGGATCGAGGTCGTGGTCGATCTGGACCGCGCCGGCGAACCGCAGGTCCACACCGGGCTGGGGTTCTTCGATCACATGCTCGAGCAGATCGGCAAGCACGGCGGGTTCGCCTTGCAGCTGCGCTGCGAGGGCGATCTGCATATCGACGAGCACCACACCATCGAGGACAGCGCGTTGGCGCTGGGGCAGGCGCTGCGCGAGGCGCTGGGCGATAAGCGTGGGATCGGGCGGTATGGGTTCGATCCGCGCGCGGGGTTGGGTGTTGAGACGGTAGAAGCAGGAGCGAAAAGCGAATCCCCCCTGGCCCCCCTTTTGCAAAGGGGGGAACCCGATCGGGTGGATTCGTCTGCGCGGGAATCGTCCGCGGCGGATTCGATCGAGGCGGATTCGGTCGCGGCAGATTCGATCGCGACAGATAGTTCGACGCACGAATTCGTGCTGCCGATGGACGAAACCCTCGCGCGCGCCGCGCTGGATTTCTCCGGACGTCCCTACTTCGTGTTCAACGGCAGCTTCGCGCGCGAACGGGTCGGCGACTTCCCGACCGAGCTGGTGCCGCATTTCTTCCGCTCGCTGTGCGAAACCGCGGGCCTGAACCTGAACCTGAACGTGGAAGGTGATAACGATCACCACAAGATCGAGGCGTGTTTCAAATCGGTAGCGCGCGCACTGCGTCAGGCCATCGCCCGTCAAGGCCGTGAACTGCCGAGTACCAAAGGAGTTTTGTGATGACGGTTGTAGCTGTCATCGATTCGGGTGGGGGGAACATCGGCTCGGTGCGTTATGCACTGGAGCGGCTGGGTGCGCGTTCGATCCTGAGCGTGGACCCCGCAACGATCGCCTCCGCCGATCGCGTGATCCTGCCGGGCGTGGGCGCCGCCGCCCCCGCGATGGCGCGATTGCACGCGCTGGGACTGGTCGATCCGATCCGCCGCTTGCGGCAACCGTTGCTCGGGATCTGCCTGGGCATGCAGTTGCTGTACGAATCCTCGGAAGAAGGCGAGGTCGAATGCCTCGGACTTCTGCCGGGCCGGATCACCCGATTGCAACCAGCGCCAGGAGTACGTGTGCCTCATATGGGATGGAATCTCCTTCAGAAGCATGAATCGCAGGCCGGCCGCGAGCCGCTGCTGGCCGGCATCGGCGAACGCGATCACGCCTACTTCGTCCACAGCTACGCCGCGCCGCTGACCGAACACACCCTGGCCAGCGCAGTGCATGGCGCGCGCTTCACCGCCGTGGCCGGGCGCGGGCGCTGTTTCGGCGCCCAGTTCCACCCCGAGCGCTCGGCCGCCGTCGGCTCGCGCCTGCTCGCCAACTTCCTGGCGCTGGAGGCGTGAACATGGGCAACAGCACGCTGTACCCCGCGATCGACGTTCGCGACGGCCGGGTCGTGCGCCTGCACCAGGGCGACTACACCCAGGAAACCCGCTACGAGACCGAGCCGCTGGCGCTGGCCACGCGCTACGCCGAGGCTGGGGCCAAGTGGCTGCACCTGATCGATCTGGACGCCGCGCGTTACGGCGGCTACACCCTGGCGCCGCTGCTGCGCGCGATCACCACCTCCAGCTGGATGCGCGTGCAGACCGGCGGCGGCGTGCGCAGCGAGGCCGATGTCGAGGCGATTCTCGATGCCGGCGCCGACCGGGTCGTGGTCGGTTCGCTCGCGGTCAAGGACCCGGACCTGGTGATCGGCTGGCTCAAGCGCTTCGGTTCCGAGCGCATCACCATCGCCCTGGACGTGCGCCAGACCGCCGACGGCGCCTGGGAACTGCCGGTCGCCGGCTGGACCGAGGACAGCGGCGTGCGCCTGGAAACCCTGCTCGAACGCTACGCCCAGGCCGGCCTGCGCCATCTGCTGTGCACCGACGTGTCGCGCGACGGCACCATGACCGGGCCGAACCTCGATCTGTACCGGCATATCCATTCGATCGCCCCGGACGTGCAGTTGCAGGCCTCCGGCGGCATCCGCGATATCGCCGACATCGTCGCCGCCGACGGCGTGGGCTGCAGCGGCGCGGTGCTCGGCAAGGCGCTGATCGAAGGCCGGTTCCAATTGACCGATGCACTCAAACAGGTACGTCGATGTTGAATGCTGCAAACACTGACGAGGTCGGCGGCTCGCGGCTGAGCCGCCGGATCGTGCCCTGCCTGGACGTGCGCGACGGCCGGGTGGTCAAGGGCGTGCGTTTCCGCGATCACGTCGACATGGGCGACATCGTCGAACTGGCCTTGCGCTATCGCGACGACGGCGCCGACGAACTCGTGTTCTACGACATCACCGCCAGCCCGCAGGGCCGCAGCGTCGACCGCGGCTGGGTCGAGCGGGTCTCGCGCGCGATCGACATTCCGTTCTGCGTGGCCGGCGGCATCCGCTCGGTCGACGACGCGCGCGGCGTGCTCAACGCCGGCGCCGACAAGATTTCGATCAACACCCCGGCGCTGGAACGGCCCGAGCTGATCGGCGAGATCGCCGCCGAATTTGGCGTGCAGTGCGTGGTGGTCGGCATCGACAGCCTGCGCGATCCCGACGGCGAATGGCGCGTGCGCCAGTACACCGGCGATCCCTCGCGCACCCAGGCCCTGGCCAAGCGCACCCTGGATTGGGTGGTCGAGGCGCAACAGCTCGGCGCGGGCGAAATCGTGCTCAACTGCATGGGCAGCGACGGCGTGCGCAGCGGCTACGACATCGAGCAATTGCGCGCGGTGCGGGCGATCTGCGAGGTGCCGCTGGTGGCGTCCGGCGGCGCCGGCGCGATCGAGCATTTCGACGCGGTGTTCCGCGACGCCGACGTCGACGCGGCATTGGCGGCGAGCGTGTTCCATTCCGGCAGCATCCGCATTCCGGTCCTCAAGGCAGCCTTGCGAGAACACGGTGTCAGCGTCCGCGAACTCCACTGATCAGACCGTCGCGACGACGATCCCCGCGAGCGCGTCGTTGACGCCGCAGCAGATCGACGCCCTGGACTGGGACAAGCAGGACGGGCTGATCCCGGCCGTCATCCAGGACGCGGCCTCGTTGCGCGTGCTGATGCTCGGCTACATGGACCGCGCCGCGTTGCGGGCGACCCTGGACAGCGGCCACGTCACCTTCTACAGCCGCAGCAAGCAGCGGCTGTGGACCAAGGGCGAAACCTCGGGGAATTTCTTGGACCTGGTATCGATCGAAACCGACTGCGACCGCGACACCTTGCTGGTCAGCGCGCAGCCGCACGGCCCGACCTGCCACCTCGGCCGCGACAGCTGTTTTCCGAGCGCGGCCGGCGTGTCTGACGCGTCTGCGGTGCCTGGCGCGCCCGGCGTGTCTGAAGTGCCGGGTGCATCCGATGATGGACTGGCATTTCTGGGCGAACTCGACGCACTGATCGCAACGCGCGAACGCGAGCGGCCGCAAGGCAGCTACACCACCGCGCTGTTCGACAAGGGCCTGCGCTCGATCGCGCAGAAAGTCGGCGAAGAAGGCGTGGAAACCGCGCTGGCCGCGGTCGCCCAGGACGACGCGGCCCTGTGCGGCGAAGCCGCCGACCTGCTGTTCCACCTGCAAGTCCTGCTGCGCGCGCGCGGCCTGTCGCTGAGCGACGCGGTCGCGGTATTGCGCGAACGCCACGGCAAGCCGCATCGCGGATCGCAGCCGGCCGATTGATCGATGCATTGGCGCCACGTCGCCGGTAGCCCCGTGGGCAATTGTAGGAGTGGCGTAAGCCGCGACCGCGAAACCGCGACTACGGCGCACCTGCCATCCGAACGAATCAAGGTTTCGCCGTAACCGTCATGGCGCGGTCACGACTCGCGTCGCTCCTACAGTCTGAACCGCCGGATCGCGACGACAATGGGTCGCCCCCTGTAGGAGCGGCGTAAGCCGCGACCGCGAAACCGCGTCTACGGCGCAATTCCTATCCGGGCGAATCAAGGGTTCGCCGTAGCCGTCATGGCGCGGTCGCGACTCACGTCGCTCCTACAGTGTGCAATGCCAGATCGCGAAGGCAATGGGGCGCCCCCTGTAGGAGCGGCGCAAGCCGCGACCGCGACACCGCATCCACGGCGCAACCCCATGCGCAACAACGCGTACCGGCCCCACACCTGCGCCACCCGCGCAAGCACGCGATACACACAGCCACCGCATAATGGCCCCCGACCCACGGAGCCCGCCATGCGCCCATTCGCATCCGCCGCCTTGCTGCTGACCCTGATCGCCCCGGCCGTCGCCGCCCAGACCGCCGCGCCGTCCTGCGAGGGCAGGGTGTTCGAGGACCGCAACGGCAACGGCCGTCTCGATGCCGGCGAGCCGGGTCTGGCGAATCAGCGGGTGTCCGACGGCGAACGCATCGTCACGACCGATGCGCAGGGCCGCTATCGCCTGCCGGCGACCGACAAAACCAGCCAGTTCCTGATCAAGCCGGCCGGGTACACGACGCCCTCGCGCAACGACAGCGGCCTGCCGGATTACTGGCTCAACCTGCGCACCGCCGACGGCCTGGCGCGCGACACCGCGAAGCTGAAATACGGCGGCATGCCGGACGGGTCGGCGACTTGCCGCGATTATCCGCTGGCGATCGAGCGCAAACCGCGCGCTACCGACCTCGACGTATTGGTATTCGCCGATCCGCAGACCAAGAGCGCGGTGGATGTCGAGTACTACCGCCGCGATATCGTCGAGCCGCTGCGCGCCGGTCGCTCCGGCGCTGGACGCGGAGCCGGACCCATCGCCGACCTGGGCCTGAGCCTGGGCGACATCACCCACGATGATCTGTCGCTGTACCCGAAGCTCAACCAAGTCACCGCGCGCCTGGGCGTGCCGTGGCTGCATGCGCCCGGCAATCACGATCTCGATTTCGACGCCACCAGCGATCAGGACTCGTTGCTGAGCTTCCGCCACGTCTACGGCCCCGACACCTTCGCCTGGGAAGAGGCGCAGGCGAATTTCGTCGTGCTCGACGACGTGGTCTATCAGCCCGGCGGCAAGCCCGACTACATCGGCGGTCTGCGTCCCGATCAATTCGCGTTTCTCGAGCGCTACCTGGCCGATGCCGACAAGCGTCGGCTGCTGGTGCTGGCGATGCACATCCCGCTGTTCGACGCCGCGCCGGGGCGCGAAACCTTTCGCCACGCCGATCGCGATCGCTTGTTCGCGCTGCTGCGCGAGTTCCCGCATGTGCTGGTGCTGAGCGGACACAGCCATGCGCAGCGCCATGTCTATCACGACGCCGCCGTCGGCTGGCACGGCGCGACGCCCTTGCACGAGTACAACGTCGGCGCGGCCTGCGGCGCGTTCTGGTCCGGGGTGAAGGACGCGCAGGGCCTGCCCGACAGCACCATGAGCGACGGCACGCCGAACGGCTACGCGCGCCTGTCGGTGCGGGCGAACGCCGAGTACGCGTTGAGTTGGCATCCGGCGCCGGGCGCGGGCAAGGCGCTGGAATCCGGCGCGGTCGCCAATCAATACCTGCGCCTGTACGCGCCGAAGACTCTGCGCCGCGGTTCGTATCCGATCCGCGGCATCTACGCCAACGTCTTCATGGGCGCCGACGACAGCCGGGTCGAGTACCGCTTGGACGACGGCGAATGGAAACCGATGAAGCGAGTCGAACAGCCCGACCCGGCGCTGCTGGCCGAAAACGCGCGCGACGACGCCGCCGAGCGCTTGCGCGGCTACGACCGCGCCGCGATCGCCACGCCGACCCCGCATCTGTGGAACGCGCCGCTGCCGACCGATGCGGCCGCCGGCGAGCATGCGATCGAAGTGCGGGTGTTCGATCGCTGGCACGGCGAGCAACGTTTGCGCAGTTCGTATCGGTTGCTGGAGGCTGCGCCGTGAGCGCGAAGGCGAAGGGCGGAGCAAGTGCGACGTCCAAGGGCGAGGTGAGCGCGAAGGCCGAGAACGCTGTCACGCCATCGTCCAAGGGCGGTGACAGCGCGACGCCCAAAGACGGCGTTGGCGCGAAGCCGAGAGGCGGTGCTGGTGCGAAGCCCAAGGGCGGTATCAGTGCGGCGCCCAAAGGCGGAGCTAGTGCGGCGCCCAAGAGCGCCGCGGACGACCTGCCGGTGATCGTGTTCGAGGACGCCGCCGCGTTCGAGCATTGGATACTCACGCATCCCGAAGCCAAGGGCGTGTGGGCCAAGATCGCCAAGAAAGGCCAGGCCGTCGCCAGCATGAGCAACGATCAGGCGATCGAGGTGGCCTTGTGCACCGGCTGGATCGACGGTCAGCGTCGCGGTTTCGACGAGTGCTTTTTCCTGCAGCGTTACACGCCGCGCCGGCCGAAAGGGCTGTGGTCGAAGATCAACATCGGCAAGGTCGAGCGGCTGACCGCCGAAGGCCGCATGCGCGAGGGCGGCCTGCGCGAGGTCGCCGCAGCGCGGGCCGACGGGCGCTGGGACGCCGCTTACGATCCGGCCTCGACCGCGGAAATTCCCGACGATCTGGCCGCGGCCCTGGCCGCGCGGCCCGAGGCGCGCGCGTTCTTCGAACAGATCGATCGCACCAACCGCTACGCCGTGCTGTGGCGGGTGATGACCGCGAAAACGCCCAAGACCCGCGCGGCGCGGATCGAGAAGCTGGTGGCGATGCTGGCGCGCGGAGAGAAGGTTCACGCTTGATCGATGGGGCAGGGGCTGAACGTCCTTGCCGGCGATTGGCGCGGTTTCGGGCTTGTCGTGGAGCGCGGCTCACGACCACGACCATACGCACACCCGCCACCAGGAATTGACGCAGGCTTTACGCCGCCCGCCACCGCGCGAATAGCGCCTTTACGCCCCCGATTCCTACAGTGGCTTCCAGGCGCACCGCTCCGAGTGCGCAGTGAGTCCCGACGTGTCGATCCTGATTGTGCGCGGCCCCAATACCGATGCCGCCGTCGATTCGATGGTCCCCCCGCTGTCCGGCGAAGTGCGCGCCGCGCTGGTCGAGCGCGCGGCCAGCGCCGGCAAGGCGATCTGCGTGCGCAGCTGCCGCAACGAAAACGAACTGGTCGAATGCCTGCGCGGCATGCGCGCGGCCAACACCGAACTGCTGTTGCTCGATCCGGGCGATTGCCTGCCGGCGAGCGATAACCTGCGCGGCGCCCTCGCGCAATTGCCGGTGCCGTATATCGAGGTCCACGACGACGACATGAGCGCGCCGGAACCGTCGATCGCGCCGCATTGCGGTCAGCGCCTGCGCCGGGTGCACGGCTATTCCGCGCAGAGCTACACCCTGGCCCTGGCGATCGCGCTGGAGCACCTGGGCTGCGCCGACAGCGGCAACGACGTCCACGTCGGCACCTGAGTCGCGGCCGCCGCATGAGCGCGCATTATTTCTACTTCGCCGACTACGAGATTCTGGTCGGCGGCCGGTTCATCGTGTGGGGTCAGACCACGCTCGACTACGCGCCGGCCGAGACCGGCGCGTTCGATCCGGCCGAACTGTTGAACCTGATCCGCCAGCGCGCCGCGAACGAGCACGGGGTGGAGCGCGATGAGGTGCGGGTGCGGAATTTGAGTCGGTTGTAGTGCCGGTTGTCGGTCGACGGCCAGTGGTGGCCTGCGTTGCCTGCGTGAGGTTGCGCCGTTGTTGAAACGGCGCGGTCGCGGCTCGCGCCGCTCCTACATGGCCTACCTGTAGGAGCGGCGCGAGCCGCGACCGCGAAAACTCAAACGCCGGCGCCCGTGTCGATCAGGCGATCAACTCAACCGCCATCGATCAAACCACGACCTGATCGAACCCCGTCACCCGCACATGCCCATGCGTGGCTTCGCCTTCGCGCGGCTGCGGATAATCGTCGAGACGATCCACCAGCACCGTGCCGACGCCGGCCTCGCGCGCCGCGTCGAGTTCCTCGACCACGTCCGATAGGAACACGATCTCATCCGCCGGCAGGCCGATCGCCTCGACGATGCGCGCATAGCTGGCCGCCTCGCGCTTGCCGCCGACCTCGGTGTCGAACCAACCCGAGAACAGCTCGGTCAGATCGCCGGCATCGCTGTGGCCGAACAGCAGCCGCTGCGCCGGCACGCTGCCGGAGGAATACACGTACAGGCGCAGGCCCTGATCCTTCCACTGGCGCAGCGCGGGCGCCGCGTCGGGGTACATGTGCGAGGTGAAGTCCGCGCTCTTGTAGCCGTCGGCCCAGATCATGCCCTGCAGCGCCTTGAGCGCGGTGTGCTTGCGGTCTTCGTCGATCCAGCCCTGCAGCACCTCGACGATGACCGAGTCCTGGCAGGCGCCGCCGTTCTCCAGCGCGACCGTGTCCAGCCACTTGCGCACCGCCGGCTCGCGTCCGCGCGCGGCGACGAAGCCGGGCAGGGCGCGGCGCGCGTACGGGAACAGCACGTCCTTGACGAAGGAGATCGAGCTGGTGGTGCCTTCGATGTCGGTGAGGATGGCGCGGATGGGCATGGGGTCGGGGGACGGGTCGAGGCGGGGACGCCGATTGTCGCCTTTGCGGCGGCGCTCAGGCAAAAAACGCGCCGGCCGGCCGCCGACCGGGTTCACATCGCGGCGGCGCCGGCGTTGTTGTGCATACGCGGGCCATTCCGGCCCGATCGGACCATTCGCATGACCCTCGACGCGCTCGTTCTCATCGCCGACACCGCGGAAAACCGCTCCATCAACGAAAACGACCCGATCGAGCTGATCGGCAAGTTCGGGATCGCGCCGGGCAAGGTGCTGATCAAGATCCCGACCGACGACATCATCCCCGAGCTGAAGCTGCACCTGCGCATGAACCGCGACGTGGCGGTCTGGCAACTCAATGACGTGACCAAGCTGCGCCGCTTCGACCCGCTGGTGCTGGCCGACGTGGTCGAGCTCAAGCGCCTGGGCGACTGAGGCCGAGCGGCCGTCCGGCGCGGGCCGGGCGGCTCAGCCCGCCTGGCCCTTCTCGTAGCGCGGAAACTGCTGGGCGATGTCGGTGCCGGTGAAATGGCCGACCCAGCCGTCCGGCTCGGTGAAGAAACGGATCGCCACGAAGCTCGGTTCCGGGCCCATGTCGAACCAGTGCAGGGTGCTGTCGGGCACCGAGATCAGGTCGCCCTGTTCGCACTTGATCTCGTACACGTTCGGCTCGACGTGCAGGGTGAACAGGCCGGAGCCGGCGACGAAGAAACGCACTTCGTCTTCCTTGTGGTAGTGCTCGTCGAGGAACTTGCCGCGCATGGTCTCGCGCTGCGGGTTGTCCGGGGCGATGCTGACCACGTCGACGGTCTTGAAGCCGCGCTCGGCGATCAGGCGGTCGATGTCGGCGCGGTAAGCGGCCATGATCGTGTCGGGACTGTCGCCGGGCTTGACCGGCTGCGCGGCCTGCCATTGCTCGAAGCCCACGCCGATCTTGGTCAGCTCGCTGGCGATTTCGGCTTGGTCGGTGGTGCTCAGCCGCGGCGTGTCGGTCTGGTCTTCGGCGAAAATGCGCAGACGGCTCATCGCTGCAGTCTCCTGAGTTCGAGTTCGCATCCCAGCAGGAATTCGAACGCCTCCAGATGGCGTCGCGCTTCGGCCATGTCGCGGCCCCAGGCATACAGGCCATGGCCATCGATCAGATAGCCCCACATCGGCTGCCGGTCGAGGGTGGCGTCGACCTGGGCGGCCAGGGTCGGCATGTCCTGGGTGTTGGGATAGACCGGCAACTCCAGCGCCATTTCGTGAGTGGTGTTGCCGCTGAAGGCTTTCAACAGCTCGTAGCCTTCCAGATGCACGTGGCCGCGGCCGGCGTACAGGCGCGAGGCGACGGTCTGGGTCTGCGAATGGGTGTGCAGGACGCAGCCGATCTGCGGGTAGCGCTTGTACAGCTGGGTGTGCAGCAAGGTCTCGGCCGAGGGCCGGTGGCTGGTCGCGACCGGCGTGCCGTCGAGGTCGACGACCATGATGTCGGCCTCGGTCAGCCGGCCCTTGTCGCGGCCGGAGACGGTGATCGCGACATGGCCGGCGTCGATCCGGGTCGAGAAATTGCTGCTCGTGGCCGGGGTCCAGCCGCGCTGCGCGAGTTCGCGCACGTTGACGATGATTTCCCCGGCGCAGTGCGACAGGCGTTGCGGATCGTAGGGCAGGGCGCTGTTCATGGGGGCGAGTTTAGCGCTCCGATGTGGCGCTTGCCTCGTTTTTGCGGCAACGCAGCGTTGTCTGGGGGGCCGGGAATCGGGAATCGGGAGTCGGGAATCGTAAGAGCGGGCAACAGCAACAGCGCACCTGCCAGATCCAGTCGATTCTCCCAGCCCCAATCCGATTCCCTATTCCCCATTCCCTATTCCCGGCTCTTACGCAGCTTGCTATGCCGAACGCTGTAAGCGAAATAGATCGCGAAGCCGATCGCCGTCCAGATGCCCATCAGCATCCAGTTGTGCGCGGTCATGGTCGACAGCAGGATCAGGCAGCTGACGATGCCGGCCAGGCAGACCGGCCAGGCGAAGGCGATCCGGAACGGGCGCGGCAGATCGGGCTGGGTGCGGCGCAGGATCAGCACGCCGGCGCAGACCGCGGCGAACGCGATCAGGGTGCCCATCGAGGTCATGTCGCCGAGGATGTCGAGCGGGAACAGCGCCGCCAGCAGGGCGATGCCGACGCCGGTGATCACGGTGTTGATGTGCGGGGTGCGGTACTTGGGATGGATCTTGGTGAACACCGGCGGCAGCAGGCCGTCGCGCGCCATGATCATGAAGATGCGCGGCTGGCCGATGATCATCACCAGCACCACCGAGGACAGGCCGACCAGCGCGCCGATCTCGACCACCAGGCGCAGCCAGCCCAGCGCCGGATGCGCGGCGATCGCGGTCACCACCGGCTCGTCGGTGCCCAGGGTGGTGTACGGCGCCAGCCCGGTCATGACCGCGGCCATGCCGATGTACAGCACGGTGCAGATCGCCAGCGAGGCGAGCATGCCGATCGGCATGTCCTTCTGCGGCTTGTGCGATTCCTGCGCCGCCACCGACACCGCCTCGAAGCCGATGTAGGCGAAGAACACCATCGAGGCGCCGCGCAGCACGCCTTCCCAGCCGTACTTGCCCGGGCCCTGCGATTCGGGGATGAACGGCGTCCACAGCTCGGGATTGACGTACTTCCAGCCGACCGCGATCACCAGCACGATCAGGCCCGACTTGAGCAGCACCATCGCCATGTTCATGGCCGAGGACTTGCGGATGCCGACATAGCACAGCCAGGTCAGCAGCAACACGATCGCGGCGGCCGGCAGGTTGGCGATCGCGCCGGTCGGGCGCAGCTTGGCGTCCAGCGGCGCCTGCACCAGCGCCGCCGGCAGGGTTATGTCGAAATGTTGCAGCAGACTGAGGAAATACCCGGTCCAGCTGACCGCGACCGCCGACGCGGATACGCCGTATTCCAATATCAGCATCCAGCCGATGAACCAGGCCGCCAGTTCGCCGAGGGTCGCGTAGGTGTAGGTGTAGGCGCTGCCCGAGACCGGCACCATCGCCGCGAACTCGGCATAGGCCAGCGCGCAGAAGGTGCAACAGATCGCGGCGAGAATGAACGACAGCATGATCGCCGGGCCGGCGTGCTCGGCTGCGGCTTTGCCGGTGATGACGAAGATGCCGCCGCCGATCACCGCGCCGATGCCCAGCGCGGTCAGGCCCCACGGGCCGAGCGTGCGGTGCAGGCTCAGGCCCTCGGCCTCGGTGTGCGCGGCGTGCGGGTGTTTGGTCGCCCAGAGTTGTCCCAGCATGTGTTTCTTCCTGGTGCTGCTTGCGGCCGTGCGGCGACCTTTCGCTCGTCATTCCCGCGAACGCGGGAATCCAGGGCCTTTCATGCGGGGAGCTTTGAAGTCGAGCGATCCCCGCGTTCGCGAGGATGACGATCAAACGCCGCCGGGCCTGGTGACTCGAATCCGATCGCCGATGCGATGCGCGTTACATGAAATGGAAAAAGGCCGGCGGGAACCCCGCCGGCCTTGAGGACGTGCGCGCCGCTCAGGCCGCGTTGGCGGCCTTGCGCAGCTTGCTGTTGCGGTAGCCGTAGCCGAAGTAGATGAGCATGCCGATCACGGTCCAGCCGGTCATCAGGTGCCAATGCTCGGAGAACGGCTTCCAGAACAGGTACAGGCAGGCGATCGCGCCGAGCGGGCACACCACCACCGCCAGCGGCACCCGGAACGGGCGCGGCAGGTCGGGACGGGTGCTGCGCAGGATCAGCACGCCGACGCAGACGGTGGCGAAGGCGAGCAGGGTGCCCATCGACACCAGTTCGCCGAGCAGGCCGATCGGCAGGAAGCCGGCCAGCAGCGCGGCGAAGATGCCGACGATGATGGTGCCGATGTACGGGGTCTGGAACTTCGGATGCACCTTGGCGAAGAACTTCGGCAGCAGGCCGTCCTTCGACATCGAGTAGAAGATGCGCGGCTGGCCCATCAGCATGACCAGGATCACCGAGCTCAGGCCGGCGATCGCGCCGATCTCGACCGCGAACTTCAGCCAGCCCAGCGCCGGGAACGCTTCCAGCGCGGTCGCGACCGGCTTGGGCGTGCTCAGCATGTGGTACGGCACCAGGCCGGTCAGCACGCCGGAGACGATGATGTAGATGATGGTGCAGATCACCAGCGAGCCGAGGATGCCGATCGGCATGTCGCGCTGCGGGTTCTTGGCCTCGCCGGCGGCGGTGGAGACCGCGTCGAAGCCGATGTAGGCGAAGAACACCACCGAGGCGCCGCGGACGATGCCGTCGATGCCGTACTTGCCCGGGCCCTGGCTTTCCGGGATGAACGGCACCCAGTTGTCCGGGTTGATGTACTTGGCGGCGAAGGCCACGAACAGGGTGATCACCACGACCTTGATCGCGACGATGATCGAGTTGACGAACGCCGACTGGGTGATGCCGACGTAGCACAGGCCGCTGATCGCCGCGATGATCGCCACCGCCGGCAGATTGATCAGGCCGCCGGTGTAGACGATGCTGCCGTCGACCACGTTCAGCGGCGCGGCCGCGAGCGAGGCGGGCAGGCCCATGCCGAAGGTGGTGAGCAGACTGTTGAGATAGCCCGACCAGCCGACCGCGACGGTCGAGGCGGCGAACAGATACTCCAGCACCAGGTTCCAGCCGATGAACCAGGCGACGAACTCGCCTAGGGTGGCGTAGGAATACGAATAGGCGCTGCCGGAGACCGGCATCATCGCCGAGAACTCGGCGTAGCACAGGCCGGCCAGCGCGCAGGCGATGCCGGCGACGACAAAGCTCAGCACGATCGCCGGACCGGCATGCTCGGCCGCGGCGTGACCGGACAGGACGAAGATACCGGCGCCGATCACCGCGCCGATGCCGAGCATCACCAGTTGAGTCGCGGTCAACGATCGTTTGAGCGTCGCCTCGCCTTCGAGGCTGCCCTCCACGGGTTCGCCGGCGTCCACGTGGCCGGCGGGCGCCACGGGTTTGGTGATGAACAGGCCTCTCGACATCGAACTCCCCTCTCTCTCGTAAGAAGTGATCTACGTGCCCGCCGTTCTGATGACGACGATGACCGACCCCGGAGCGGGGCGGCGGGCCACCTTAACCCAGGGTGGAAATCACCGGCAAGCTCACATCGTCATGGTTCTTGCCGCCATAATCGCGCCCCACACCGCCAGCCACACTGCAGTTTGCGCATGCCAGCGAAACATTCCGACGCCATCGGCGAACTTCGTTCCAATCTCATCGAATATGCGCGACGTTGGCCGGCGGAGGCCGAACATACGCAGCCGTTTCTGGACCTGCTCGACGAAGCCGCGCGTGCCGGCGAGGGCGTGCCGGGCACCATCGACCGCGCCGATGACGCGGCGCAGCACGACGCGCCGCCGCCGGCCGACCCGTTTCTGCGCGAGCGTCTGGCCGGCCATTTCACCGGCGGCGCCTGGCTGATCGACCGCGCCGGCCGGCGGGTATTGCTGACCCACCACCGCAAACTCGGCCGCTGGCTGCAGCTGGGCGGCCATGCCGACGGCGACCGCGATCTGGCCCAGGTGGCGTTGCGCGAAGCCGAGGAAGAATCCGGCCTGAGCGGGCTGTCGGTGGATCCGGAGCTGTTCGACGTGGACCGTCACTGGATCCCCGAGCGTCGCGAGGTGCCCGGTCACTGGCATTACGACCTGCGTTACGTGGTGCGCGCGGGCGACAACGAGGACTACGTGATCAGCGAGGAATCGCTGGACCTGGCCTGGCGCGAGATTTCCGAATTGCTGGACGACCCGGGCAGCGACGAGTCGATGCGGCGGATGGCGGGGAAGTGGTTGGCGCGCGGTTCGGGTGGCTGAGCCGGCGGGAGGGCGTCGCGTGAGTACCCTGCGAGCGCATCGTCCTGACGATTGCATACCTGTAGGAGCGACGCGAGTCGCGACCGCGGCATGTCGAGCCCGTCGAAGCCTGCGCCGTAGTTGTATTTTCGCGGTCGCGGCTTGCGCCGCTCCTACACGTAGGCCATGACGCTTTTGCTTGAGCCTGAAGCCGCGCAGTTCATCCAGCGCCGCGAAGGATCGAACTTGCGTTAGCAACAGCACACCCGAAGGGCGGCGCACATGGATGTGCGCCGTGCGCCACCGAGACAGGATGTCTCGTGTGGCGCATGCCCGCGTATGCACCGCACGCGCGGGCTTTTGATTCACAACAAAGCATTTTTCTTTGGTTACCTTTCTTTTGTTGCTTTAGACAAAAGAAAGTAACTCGGCCGCTTGCGGACGAAAGCTGTTGATCTTGCCTCTGGCTTCAAAGGCTCTAAAGCTTTTAGAGCTTTAGAAGCTGCAAGCAGGATCAAAAGCTTCCGCCACTAAAGCGGCGGGTCACTTTCTTTTGTCAAAAGCGACAAAAGAAAGGTAACCAAAGAAAAACGCTTTTTTGTGAATCAAGAGCCCGCAAGTGCGGAGCTTCCGCGGGCATGCGCCACACGAGACATCCTGTCTCGGTGGCGCACGGCGCACATCCATGTGCGCCGCCCTTCGGGTGTGCTGTTGCTAACGCAAGTTCGATACTTCGCGGCGCTGGATGAACTGTGCGACTTCAGACTCAAGCAAAAGCCACATGGCGCCGTTCGGGAATCGAAACCGACCTCAGACTAAAGCCACATGGCCACCCTGTAGGAGCGGCGTAAGCCGCGACCGCGAAACCACGACTGCGGCGAAGGTTTCGACGTGGCCGACATGCCGCGGTCGCGACTCGCGTCGCTCCTACAGGGCTGCAATGTCGCCACGTTGCCTCTTGGTGCGCGGCGTCCTTCGGGAGTCGAAGCTCGACTTCCAGCGAGAACCGCATGGCCTACCTGTAGGAGCGGCGCAAGCCGCGACCGCGAAACCACAACCGCGGCGAAGGTTTCGACGCGGTCGATATGCCGCGGTCGCGACTCGCGTCGCTCCTACAGGGGCTGCGATGTGGCTATGCCGGCTCGTGCTTCAACGGCGAGGCGCACAGCGACCTCGATCGATGAGCGACCGAACTCAAGCCCCGAGCGCGGGATCGCTGAAGCTCGCCGCGCCGTTTTCGGCATGGCCGGCGAAGCGGCGTAGGTAACCGCTATCGGTGTCGGCGGTGAGGCTCAGGTCGTACCAGTGCTGACTCGCCGCCAGCGGCCAGTGATCGCGGAGTCGCGCGCCGGGCGCCAGGGCGTACTGACGCGCGGCGGCGGTGCTGTAGCGGTTGGGTTTCAGGGTCAGGCGGCACGCGGCCTTGCCGGTGTTGACGAAGTCCAGGATCAGACGCTCGCCGGCGGCGTCGTGACGCACCGAGATTTCCGGATTGGCGCCGCTCGCGCTCAACGCCTTGTTGAGATCGCCGCGGAACGCGCGCAGGAAACCGTTCGGCCCGAACGCGGACAGGTCGTAGACGCCGCCGCTGTATTGCCGGGCGCTCCAGTAATCCGACAGTGTGGTGCCGGCGTCGAGCGTGTAATACCACGGCCCGTCCGTGCGATTGCCGGCGTAGACGTTGTAGCAGGCGCCGGCGATGCCGTCGTTGCCGAAGTCCAGCCAGTAGCGCCCGCTCGAAGCCTCGATGCGGCCGTCCACGCGCAGCTCGTACGGCAGCGCGCGCGCCGGGCGCTGGCCGCGCTCCTGGCGCGGCATGCGCGGCTGCGCGGGCGCGCTGGGCTTGGCGAGTTTGCAGCTGGCATCGGCGTTGGCCATGCTCGATGCGGTGTTCGGCAGCGCCGGCCACGCCGCATTGGGATTGGCGAAATCGAACGCGGTGCTCAGATCGCCGGCCACGGTGCGGCGCCAGGCGCTGATGTTGGGTTCGGCGATGCCGAAGCGCGCTTCCAGGAAACGCAGCACCGAGGTGTGATCGAACACCTGCGAATTGACCCAGCCGCCCTTGCTCCACGGCGAAATCACGAACATCGGCACGCGCACGCCCAGGCCGACCGGGATGCCGTTGTAGTTCTCGGTGGCGGTGTCGACCGTGCTCTTGCCTAGGTTGGCGTTGATCGCCGGCAGCGGCGCCGGCAGGTGATCGAAGAAGCCGCCGTTCTCGTCGTAGTTGATGATGAACACCGTCTTCGACCAGACCTCGGGATTGGCCACCAGCGCCTCGAGCAGGCGCGAGGTCAGCGATTCGCCGTAGGCCGGCGTCGCCGCCGGGTGCTCGCTCATGATGTAGGACGGCACGATCCACGACACCGCCGGCAGCTTGTTCTCGCGCACGTCCTTGGCGAAGTCGGCGATCAAGTACTCGCCGCGCGACTGTGTCGCGTTCTCTGGAGTCGACCCCGGCGACCACGCCCGCCCGCGTTTGTACAGCTCCGAATTCGTATCGAGCTTGCGGAAGTTGGCGAAGTAGGCCAGCGAGTTGTCGCCGTAGTTGTCGTGTTCCTGATACACCCGCCAGGCGATGCCCTTGTTCTGCAGGCGCTCGGCGTAGGTGGTCCACTTGTGGCCGGCGAAGGTCGGCTTGTCGCGCGCCATGTCGGCGGTCCAGTTGCCATCGTCGGCGTTGTTGACCGCCTGCGCGCCGAAATCGCCCACGGTCATGCCGCTGGTGCCGGCGAACAGGTGCATGCGATTGGGATTGGTCGGGCCGTGATGCGAGCAGTAGTACGCGTCGCACACGGTGAACGCATCGGCCAATGCGTAATAGAACGGCATGTCCTCGCGGGTGAAGTGGCCCATGCACATCGGGCCCTTGACCGAGATCCAGGCGTTGTAGTCCTTCCAGCGCGAATACGCGCCTTTCCAGCTGTGGTCGATGTCGGCCAGGCAGTGCGCGGCGGTGTTCGCGGTGTCCAGATGGAACGGCAGCACCACGTTGTTCGGGTTGGTCGCGGTCTTGGGTTGTTCCCACACGGTCTTGCCGCCGGGCAGCGGAATCGGCCGCGGGTCGTCGAAGCCGCGCACGCCGCGCAGCGCGCCCAGGTAGTGATCGAAGGAGCGGTTTTCCTGCATCAGGATCACCACGTGCTGCACGTCCTGGATGGTGCCGGTCACGCGCGCGGCCGGCGTGGCCAGGGCGGCGCGGATCGAGGGCGGAAGCAGGCTCAGCGCGGCGGCGCCGCCGGCGAGTTTGAGGAAGTCGCGACGATTCGAGGAAACCAAGGCCTTGCTCCGAAGCTGGGCGGGCACGGCATCCTGCCGTCGGGAAGCGCATCAGCGTGCGGACCGCAGGTTGCAGGATCGTGGCACTGGCGAGCGCGTTGCCAGTCACGCTTTGGAAATTGCGACGTAGGTTGCCGGAGCGATTCAGCATGACGATCGCCGCGGCGTTGCATTGCGCGGGTGTTGCGTCGCTTGCATGCGTGCTTGACTGCAACAGTGAAACGAAACCTTGCTGGCGCGAATGCTTTCGTATTTCGGCGCGCGGGGTGTGCGACGCATGCAGATGCGGGAGCGGTGTGAGTTGCGGTGGTACGGATTGCGCCTATTGCGTGACGTCGCGGACTTGGTGGTTCATGCGCGCTGTTTGGGTTTCGGCGTTGGTGTTGTTGCGTGGTCGCGGCTTGCGCCGCTCCTACAGTGGGGTGGCGGGTTTTCGTCGTCGTTCGATGGGCGGCGCGGCGGCGACTCGATTCAGGCCTGCAACCACAGCGTCATCAACCGCCGCGGATGCGCGACATAGCCGGCGCGTTCGTAGATGCCGCGCGCATGCGCGTTGTCGTCGTTGACCTCCAGCCGCAGCGCGTCCAGGCCTTCGGCCCGGCACAGCGCTTCGACTTCGGCCAGGGCGCGCTTGGCCAGGCCGCCGCCGCGATGCGCCGGCAGCACGAACAATTCGTCGAGCAGGCCGAAACGGCCGCCGAATTCCAGGCTGAAACAAAAGCCCAGCACGAAGTAACCGGCGATCTCGCCGCCGCGCAGGATCAGACGCAGCCGCCCGGCATCGGCATCGGCAACCAGCACCGACAAGGCGCGGCGCAGGACCGGTTCGTTCCAGGGCAGGTGTTCGACTTCGTAGAACGCCCGCAGCACCGGGATCAGGCGGTTCAGATCGGACTCGGTCGCGGCGGCGAAGACGTAGTCGCCGCGGTCGGCGGCGGGATCGTTGGGGTTCATCGCAGTTCGGTCTCCTCGCCGTAGCGGTCCAGCCACGCGGCCGTGGCCGGATCGCGCTGATGGCGGGCGCGCAGCTTCGCCCATTGCTCGCGTTCGTGCCGCAGGCGTTGCTCGGCTTGTTGCTGCAAGCGCTGCATCGCTTCGTAGTCGGACGGTTCGCCGCCGGAGAAACCGCGCAGGTCTTCGTGTTCGCTCGCGAACGCGCGCACGTCGGACGGCAGCGCGCACCAGCCCGGGCGATGCATCTGCGGCAATTGCGCCGGTGTCTTGCACGCCGCGGTCGGGCCGGATGCGGCGTCGCGATCGGGTGCCGATGGCTGGCACCCGATCAGCAGCGCCAGCGCCAGCGTGCAGGCGCACGCATGGGCGCCGGCGCCGGTGCGCCGATCAGTCCGCACGGCCGGCGAATTCGCCGGTCGCGGTGTTGACCAGCACGCGTTCGCCGTTGCTGATGTACTCCGGCACCATGATTTCCAGACCGGTCGACAGCTTGGCCGGCTTCGGACGCTTGGTCGCGGTGCCGCCCTTGAGTTCCGGCGGGGTCTCGATCACTTCGATCGCCACGCTGGCCGGCAACTGCAGCGCCACCGGCTGCTCGTCGATGATCTGCACGTAGCAACCGCTGAGGTCGTCGATGATGTAGCCGGCGTCGTCGCCGACCACGTCGGCATCGAGCGTGTACGGCGTGTAGTCCTCGTCGTCGAGAAACACGAACGCGTCGCCGTCCTTGTACGAATAGGTCACCTGGCGGCGGCTGAGCTCGACTTCCTTCAACTCGTCGTCGCCGCCGACGCTGAGGTCGTACTTGGTCCCGCCGGGCACCGAGTACATGGTGAAGCGGAACTTGACGTTGCCGCCGCGGCCCTGCGGCGAGCTGCGTTCGATATCGCGCACCTGGTACACGGTGTTGTTGTGCTCGATTACGTTACCTTTTTTTACGTCGTAGGCTTTCATGAGGTCTGGCCGGGAATGGGGAATCGGGAATGGGGAATCGGGAATGGGGAATGGGGAATCGGGAATGGGGAATCGGTAAAGCGATGGCGCGGAGATCGTGAAGTGGAGAGGGAACCGCTTTGACGATTCCCGATTCCCCATTCCCGATTCCCGATTCCCGATTCCCGCCGTGTTACTTCGGCGCCAACCGGGTGGCGCCATCCAGCCGGATCGTCTCGCCGTTGAGATAGCGGTTACCGAGGATATAGGCGACCAGGTCGGCGAATTCTTCCGGCTGGCCCAGGCGCGAGGGGAACGGGATCGAGGCGCTGAGCGACTGCTGCACCGACTCGGGCATGCCGTCGACCATCGGGGTCCAGAAGATGCCCGGCGCGACCGTCATCACCCGGATGCCGAAGCGCGACAGCTCGCGCGCCATCGGCAGGGTCATCGCGACCACGCCGCCTTTCGACGCGGAATACGCGGCCTGGCCGATCTGGCCTTCGTAGGCGGCGACCGAGGCGGTGTTGACGATCACGCCGCGCTCGCCGTCGTCGCCGGCTGGGTTGTGCTGCATCAGGTTGGCGGCGGCCTTGGCGACGTTGAAGCTGCCGATCAGGTTGACCATGACCGTGGTCTGGAACTGCGCCAGCGGCATCGGCGATTCCTTGCCGAGCACGCGGCCGGCGCCGAGGATGCCGGCGCAGTTGATCGCCGCGTTGAGCCCGCCGAGAAATTCCTGGGCGGCGGCGAGGTTGGCGACCACGCCGGCCTCGTCGGTGACGTCGGTCTTGAAATAGCGGGCCTGGTCGGCGCCGAGCGCGGCCACGGCCTGCGCGCCCTTGTCGTCGTTGACGTCGAACAGCGCGACCTTGCCGCCGCGGGCGACGAGGTGCTGGGCCACGGCCAGGCCGAGGCCGGAGACGCCGCCGGTAATCACGGCGCGGGCGTTGTCGAGTTGCATGGGCGGTCCTGAAGGCGGAAAAGTCGCCATTCTAAAGGACCGGGCGAATCGAGGGCGGGACCGATGGCTGGCGGGGTCGGACGCCGCCGGGGCCGGCACTCTCGCGGCCGGCGGGCCGTGCGGGCGGTTTTTCCCCGGGCCGGGCCGGTTTGTAACCCCCAATCGCCGGCGCGGCGCGGACGCCGCCGGTCTACACCGTGCGCAGATACCAGGTATTGCAGCCGCGCAATCCGCCGTAGCCCATCGGCGCTTCCAGCAGCTGGAAGCTGTTGCTTTCCAGCAGGCGCTGCGCCTCGCTCATGCGGTCCAGGGTTTCGGCATAGCACTGGCCGAAGCCGAAGCCGCGCGCGGTCAGCAGGCAGCGTTCCAGCAGGGCCTGGCCCAGGCCGAGTCCGCGCGAGGCCGGCGGCAGGTAGAACTTGCGCAGTTCGCACACCCGGTCTTCGCCGCCGAGCAGCGGCGCGACTCCGGCGCCGCCGGCGAGCCGGCCTTCGCGTTCGACCACGTAGTAAGCGCTGCGCGGCAGGCTGTAGGCGCGCTGCATGGCGTCGATTTCGCTGTCGGCGATCGCGCCCGCGCCGAATTCGGCCATCACCTGGCGGATCAAGCTGGCGACGGCGGCATCGTCGCGCGCTTGGATCGGACGCAGTACGACGCCGGGCGGCAGGGTCATGGCGGTTTCCTTATCGCGGATGCCGCATCCTCGCTCAAGCCAGGGCGATTGCGAAGGGTGGCGCCGCGTCACTGCGCCGTGATCGAGGCCCGGACTTCGACGGCATTCGCATTCTGCGCGCCGATGCGCGGCGCTGGCCGGGCCTGCGCGGTTTTGACGTTCCGACCGGCAAGACGGTCGCGGGTGGGGTTCCGCGGACGTCGCAATCAGGGAGCGATGTCCGGCCACGCGCCGGCGCCGCGGATCGACCGCAGCACTACAGGGGGATGCTTCGATGATCGGGACACTCACACGGACCGTGCGTCCGTTGTCGGCCGCGTTGCTGTTGCTTATCGCGGGCGGCGCGTCGGCGTTCAAACTCTCCACCCATTCCAGCGCGGAAGAACGGCGCCTGAGCGGAATCACCACGGGCACCTGGGCGATGGTGGAGCGCGAGGCGGCTCGATTCTCGATCAGTACCTTCACCGAGCCGGTGCATGAAGAAATCACCAATCGCAGTTATGGCTGCAATATCGCCTGCGAAGGCAGCGAGGCGCTCAACGCGCCCGCGGCGGTGCTGGCGGGCGTGCGATGGAACGACGATCCTCCCTTCGCGATGACCGTCAATCAGGCGCGCGGTATTCGCTGCAACACCCGCGATACGATCCGTTTCGAAACCCAGCCGGTGTGCTGGGTCGGATTGTTTCTCGACGCCAACAAGGGCGCGAAGACGGGCAAGAGTTACGGTCCCGGCGATGCGATGCTGTACCGCACCCATTTCGGCGACCTGCAATTCCTGCATGCGATGGCCGCGCGCAACGGCGAGCCGGCTCTGGTCACCAAGGAACGGATCATGGGGTGGTCCGAATTCGCATGGCGCGCGTCGCTGGGCGAGTACACCCTGGATACGCGCTTGAAGGAAATCCAGATCCCGGTCATCCAATCCTCGTTCGGCCGCAGCGAGTGGCGAATTCTGGACCTGTACACCCAGGGCGCCGGCGGTGGTCTGCGCCGGGTGTATGAGGACGTGGCCTTTGGCTCGCTGTTGCATACGTTGCAGGACAGCTATGCGGACGGGCACGCGCAACGCGAAGAGGCCAGTGGGGTCAGGACCTGTCCGCTGGCGAGCGGCGCGGTTCCGGCGCCGGGCGCCATCGCCGAGTTTCATGCCTACAACCAGCAGGATCACGGCCTGCATGCGGATGCCGACACCGGCGCGGCGTTCGCCCGATACCTCAACAATCCCGGAAATTCCGTCGATATCGGACGCGCGCTGGTCGATGCACGTCGGCGCAAACTGCCGTGGAGCGAAATGCAGCCGTTCTTCGATTGCGTGTTCACCCTGCAACGGCCCGATGCGCCGGCCGGTCCGGGCGATCACTTCGGCGGCGGCGCTACTTCGAGCTGAGCACGGATTTGCCGGGGCCGCGGCACGGCGCGGCATCGCCGATCGATCAATGCCGCGAAGCGACGATCTGCGCCGGACTCGCCCCCAGCACCCGGCGCATGCAACGGGCCATATGGCTCGCGTGCGAGAACCCGGCCTCCAGCGCGATCTCGCCCATGCGCCGTTCCCCGCGCAGCAACAGATCGCGCGCGCGTTCGACCCGCCGCTCCAGCACGTAGCGATGCACCGGCAGGCCTGTGGCGTTTTTGAACAGCGGCTTGAAGTGCGACAGGCTGAAACCGGCCACCCGCGCGAGTTCGGCCAGCGACAGCGGCTGATCCAGATGCGCCTCGATGTAGTCGAGCACATGCCCCAACCGCCACGCCGGCAGCGCGCGCGCCGGCCGCTCGTGCGCGGGCGCGCCGCGGCTCTGCAAGGCGAGCAGGCGCGCGGCCAGGGCGCCGGCGAGGCTGTCGGTGAACAGGCGTCCGCCGGGGTAGGCGTCGCGCTCCTCGGCCTGCATCATCCAGCCGATGCGTTCGATCTGCGCATCGCGCACATGGATCGACGGCGCCAGGCCGTCGCCGCGCGCGCTCGCGCCCATCGCATCGGCGGTCGCGCTGAGCAGCGACGGCGTCAGCCGCAGCAACAGCGAGGTCGCGGGCCGGGACAGGATCCAGCGGGTCGACGAGCCCGCCGGCACCACGCAGAACCGGCCGTGCAGGCGCAGGCCCTGGTGTTCGCGCCCGTCGCGGCGATACGACACCGGCACCGGTTCGCCCAGATGCAGGCACAGCACATGGCGGCCGTCCAGCGGCGAATCGAAATGCCCGCCCGGCACCGGCGAGGTCAGCACGTCGAGCAAGGGCGCGCGGTCGGCGCCGACGAGCGGCGGCGGTGGCGCGGTCGCGGGGCGGGGGTAACAGGCGGGCCGGTCGCTCATCGTCTGATGCTTGGCTCGGGCCGCGCCGGCGGCAAGTGACGAAAATCATACGTGCGTGTCCGCCGCCGGCCGCGGGTGCGCGCGCGTCCGCGATCGGCTCGCCACGATGGGCTCGGTCAATCGCCCCTTGGAGAGTGGAAATGCAACGCAGGCAGTTCATGGTCGCCGCCGCGACTTCGTTTTTGCTCGGAGGCGCGATCGGTTCGGTGAGCGGCTGCACGCCGCTGCGCGATGCGCGCCGTGGCGCCACCGCGACCGGCCCGGCCGGGCCGCTGGACGCGGCGGCGTACCGCGCCTCGCGGCGTTTCGCCGAACTGCCGTTCGGCCGCATCGCCTATATCGAACGCGGCGAGGGCGCGGCCGCGTTGTTCCTGCACGGCGCGCCGCTCAACGGCTACCAATGGCGCGGCGCGATCGATCGCCTGGCCGCGCATCGGCGCTGCATCGCCCCGGACTTCATGGGCCTGGGCTATTCGGAGATTCCCGCCGCGCAATCGCTGGCCGCCGACGCCCAGACCGCGATGCTCGCCGCGTTGCTGGATTCGCTGGCGATCGACGCGGTCGACCTGATCGCCAGCGACAGCGGCGGGGCGGTGGCGCAGCTGTTCGCGGTGCGTTACCCGCATCGGGTCCGCTCGATGCTGCTGAGCAATTGCGATGTCGAACCCGACAGCCCGCCGCCGAAGGTGATGCCGGCGATCGAGATGGCGCGCGCCGGCACCCTCGCCGACGCCACCGCGCAATGGCTGACCGACAAGGCGCTGGCGCGTTCGACCTTCGGCGCGGCGGTGTTCCGCGATCCGGCCGGGTTCGCCGACGACACCATCGAGTACTACGTCAGCCCGCTGGTGGCCTCGCCGCTGCGGCGCGCGCAATACCATGGCTTCCACGTCGCGCTCTCGCCCAATCCGCTGGCCGGCATCGAGGCCTCGCTGCGGCGTTGCGCCGCGCCGGTGCGGATCGTGTGGGGCGCGAGCGACGACATCTTCGCCCAGTCCGACGCGGACTACCTCGATCGGTTGTTGCCGAATTCGCGCGGCATCCGTCGCGTGGCCGGGGCGAAGCTGTTCTTCCAGGAAGAGTTTCCCGAGGTGATCGCCGAGGAAGCCTTGCGTTTGTGGCAGGGCTGAATCCGCCCCGCCTCAGATCTCGAAGCGATACGACAGCTTGACCAGCAACTGCTCGCTGTCGCGCAGTTCGAACGCGTCGCGGAACTGGCGGCGCGTGTCGAAACCGCTGCCGTCCTCCAGCAGCGAGCCGCCGCGCACGTAGGCCACGTACAGGTACGACAGCGGCGCCAGTTCGTAGCGGTAGCGGATCTGGAACCCGAGATTGCGCAGGGCGAAGTCGGCGAGCGGGGTGTCCACCGCGATCGGTTCCCCGTCCGGCGCCACCCGCCAGCTCTTGCGCGCCTGCGCATCCAGGCCGATCGCTTCCAGCCGCACCCGCAGTTCCTGCCGGTCGTTGATCAGCCAGGCCGCGCCGGCATTGAGCATGAGCTGGTCGGAGCGGTAGGTGCCCAGCAATCCGACTTCGCGCCGCCACAAGGTCCAGTCCGGATGGTGTTCCACCCGCACCCCGGTGAACAGACTGAGCCGGTCGTTGATGTGGTAACTCGGCTCCAGATACACGCTGCGCAGCCCGCGATTCCAGCCGCTGAGGCCGTCGGCGTCGTACTGCATTTCCAGGTTGAACGCCCACGGACTGTCGCCCTGGCGCGGACGAAAACGCTCGAACACCGCGAACACGCGCCGCGGCATGTCGACCACGCCGTTGCCGCGGGTGATCAGGTCGTCGTGGCCCGGGCTGAGCGTGCCGACCTCGATGAATTGATTGCCGCCGTCGCGACGCTCGCTGCGCCGGTTGACGGCGAGCGCGTCGGCGATATGCACGCCGTTGTCGTTGACCCGGTGCGATACCGAGTAATGCCAGTCGTGCGCGGTGAACGGCGAATCCGGCGGCAGCGTGGTCACCCGCCGGCCGAGGTCGTAGCGCAGATAGTTGTAGTTGTTGCGTTCCAGATAGCCGAAGTCGTTGAGCTGCAGATCGCCGCCCAGGTGCAGCGCATACAGCTGATGGCGCCAGCCGTTGCCGCGGTCGTAATCGATCCGCACCTGCGCGCCGCTGTCGCGCAGCCGGCGGCCGCGTTCGTCGACGCTGGAGCCCACCACGGTGCTGCGCACCGCCCAGCGCTCGTTCGGGGTCCAGCGGTGATCGAACTCGTACACGGTCGCTTCGCGATCGAGAAACGGCCGGGTCACCTGGGTGACCATCGCGCCGACGCCGTGACGAAGAAAGTCGCGGCTCGCGCGCACGGCGTAGAAGTCGCGTCCTACCGAATCGGCCTCGCTCGCGGCGAACACGCCGTAGTTGACTCCGCCCGCGCTGCCGTTGAGCTTGACCGCCGCGGCGACATCGCCCGAACCGATCGCGTCGTCGCTCAGGCCGCCGACGCGGCGGGTGTAGATCAGCCGGTTATTGGGATTGAGCGAACCGAACGGGACTTCGAAGAAGCCCTGGTTCTCGGTGAAGAACGGGCGCTTGTCGTCGAAGAAGGTTTCGACTGCGCCGAAGTTGACCACCAGCCGGTCGCTTTCGACCTGGCCGAAATCGGGATTGAGCGTGGCGCTGAGCTGGAAGCGGCCGTTGGGCTTCCAGAACAGGTCGGCGCCGGCGTCGAAATCCGAATCGCGGCCGACGAAATCGCGCACGCCGTTGACGTAGGGCGTGATGCTCAACAGCGACTGCCCGTATTCGGGCACTTCGATCTTGTTCAACACCGACAGGAACCGGGTTTCGGTCAGGCTGACCGCCGGCCACGAGGCGCGTTCGCCGGTGGCGCCGATCACCCGGTCCAGGGCGATGCCGAGCAGGCGCTTGCCGTCGCGTCCGTCGCGCATCGGCGCGATATGCCAGGGGATCAGCATTTCCGCCGACCAGCCGGCGTCGTCCTCGCTGACCGCGTGATGCCAGTCGCCGTCCCAGTCGTCGTTGAACTGGTTCTCGTTGCTGACCGTGGTGTCGACGATGCCGTCGGCGAGGGTCAGGGTAAAGTTGTAGCCGCCGCGGCCGTCGCCGTCGAAGTCGACGTACAGATTGACCCGGTCGACCGCGGCCTCGCTGTTGTCGCGCTGGGTGCGCTGGCGCGTGCGCGGCACCGAGGCGTCCTGCAGATTGCGGAAACTCACCGCCAGGCCCTGCGGCGTCGCCAGCACCCAGGCCTGGGTCGGTTGCGGCGCGGGCAGGCGCGACAACGGCTGGGTCAGGCGGAAATCGCTGATGCTGCGCGCGTCCTGCCATTCCTCCGGATCGAGCCGGCCGTCGACGACGATGGCGCAGCAGGCGGGTATCGGTGCGGCCATCAAGGTGGCGAAGATCAGCAAGGTGCGCATAGGAATCGGAATCGAGGGCAGAGGGGTAGCGCGCGCGGTCGCGGGGACGCGTGCGGCGGACGAATGTGGAGCGGGGCGCGCGCGAACGAAGCGTGCGAGCGCTTAGGCGACGATCAGCGCGCGGCGGTCGGCGTCGACCGCGACGGCACCTCCGGTTCGACCAGCGGCAGGCTCAGCGACGATGCGTCCAGCCGCACCGACACCCGCGTCCCCTGCGGATAACGCAGGGTGTAGCCGGGATCGCTGGACAGCAGCACCAGGCCGATGCGATGGCCGGCCTTGAAGCGGTAGTCGCTCGGCTGCAATGTCCAGCGCAAGCGATAGGGCTCGCCGGCGCGAATCGCCTCGCTGCGTTCGCGGCCATGGCGATTGCGCACATCGATCCAGCCGCGCGTCACCACTTGGTACGGCGTCGATGCGCTCGTGTAGGCGTAGATCGGCCGACAGCCCGAGTTGTTCGGCAGGCTGTCGCCGAAGCACCAGGTCTGCGCGGTCGCGGCGAACCCGGTGATGCGCGTGTCCTCGCCGTAGTCCACCAGCAACGCGGTGAGATAGGGCGAGGGGCCGTCGAGCGCGGCCTGCAGGTCGATCTGCGCGGTGCCGGACAACTGGGCGTCGCCCGTGAGCGGTTCGCTCAGGAACAGCAGCCGGTTGGGGTCGTCGCGATCGGGTTGGGCTATCAGTTCGGTGGCGCTGCGCGAGGGTGCGTCGACGAATGCGCGTTCTTCGGCGTGGGCGCTGATGCGATGCTCGGGCGCGCGCCGCAGCGTCGGCACCGAAGCCGCACCTTGGTCAGCGTGCAATTGCCAAGTGATCGCACGCGCGCCCGGACGCGGCCACTGCGGATACGGTTGCCACTGGCCCGGAGCGGTTTCGAGCTGGACCTGCGGCCATGCGTCGGTGCCGCTGTCGACGCCGTACAGCGCATGATCCAGCCAGGCCTGCACCGCATCCAGCCACGCCTGTCGGCGCACGTTGAGGATTTCGGCGTGACCGGCCTGGTACAGCCACAGCCGGCGATCGACCCGATGCTGGCCCAAAGCGTCCCACAACTGCGCGAACTGGCTGGTGCGCGCGTTCCAGTCGGACAGACCGGCGATCTGGAACACGCTGATGCCGTGGCGTCTGAGCCGGTCGATATGTCGGGTGAAATCGCGCTGCGCCCAGAACCCGTTGTAGTCGCCACTGACGCGATCCATGCGCTGCTCGATCGACGCGATCGCGACCGCGCACTGCGCCGGCCGCGCGCGGGTCAGCACCACCTTCGCATGCAGGTCGGCGTCCTCGCCGGGAAAACCATCGGGTTCGACCACGCCGCCGTTGGCGCGGTAATAGTCGTACCAGTTGGAGGTCACCACGTTGGCGACGACCGTCTTGAGCCCGCCGACCCCGGTCTGCGCAACGCCCAGCGCGAGCGTGGCGTTGTAGGCGTTGCCGACCATCGCCACCGCACCGGTCGACCATTCCGCCCGCGCTACGCGGCCATCGCCGTAGGTGGCGCGGGCGCGGCCGGTCAGCCAGTCGACCACCGCCTTCATCGCCTCGATCTCGTCGGGCCCGGTCAGCGAGGGACAACCTTCGGAATCGCCGGTGCCCAGGCTGCTCGCGGCGACCACGGCATAGCCGCGGGCGACGAAATAATTGTCGTAGTTGGAACGCGCGTAATCGACCGCGGGCTTGGCGTGGGTGGGCGGCGTCCACGGCGACAACCGCGGCTGATCGATAATGTCGACCGGATGATGCGGCGCTTCGATCAGGCCGCCGAAATACGGGCTGGCCTCGAAGATCACCGCCACCTTGTGATCGCGATCGGACTGGCGCGGCCGGGTCACGAACACCGCGACCCGGTCGCGACGGCCGTCGCCGTCGCTGTCCACCGAGGTTTCCACGTGCACCACTTCGCGGATCGCGTCGGCATACGAATACCGCGGCTGGGTGCGGCCGTCGCGGACCACCGCCAGGGTGTCGGCGCGGGCCGGCACGACCGCGGCGGCGAGCAAGATGAGCAGGGCGAGTAACGGCGGCAACCGCATGGTCAAGTCCTTTTGATGGGGAAGCACGGCGGCGGCTCAGGCGAGCTTGACCAGCATCTTTCCGAGATTGCGGCCGCTCAATACACCGAGGAACGCATCGACGATGCCATCGAAACCGTCGACCACGGTTTCCACCGGCAACAGCCGGCCCGAGCGCAGATGCGGGACGACGAAGTCCTGCAGCTCGCCTTGCAGATGGCCGTAGTTGCGCACCAGAAACCCCTGCAGGCGCAGGCTGCGCTCCACCACTTCGAACAGATTGCGCGGCGCGGGCGGCGGTTGCGTGCTGTATTGCGCGATCGCGCCCGACCAGGCGATGCGGCCATGCGGACGCATCTGGCCGATCGCCGCTTCCAGATGCTCGCCGCCGACGTTGTCCAGATACACGTCGACGCCGTCGGGCGCGGCCTGCGCCAGTTGCTCGGCGATCGGCGCGTCGCGGTAGTTGAAGGCCGCATCGAAGCCGAGCACGTCGCGTAGCTGCGCGACCTTCGCCGCCGAGCCCGCGCTGCCGATCACCCGGCCGGCGCCGAGCAGACGCGCCAACTGGCCGGCCATGCTGCCCACGCCGCCGGCCGCCGCCGAGATGTAGAGCGTTTCGCCCTCGCGCAGCTCGGCGATGCGGGTCAGGCCGACATACGCGGTCAACCCGGTGCCGCCGAGCACGCTCAGCCAATGGCTCAGCGGCACGCCGTCGAGCGCCGGCAGAATCCGCGCCTCGTCGTAACCGACCAGCGCATGCGTGCGCCAACCCTGGCGATGGAACACGAGGTCGCCGACCGCCAATCGCGGTTCGCGCGAGGCGATCACCCGACCGACCGAGCGGCCTTCCAGCGGCGCGTGCAGCGGCCACACCGCGTCCATGCACTCGCGCATGTAGGGATCGACCGAGAGGTACAGGTTTTCGACCAGCGCGGTGCCCGCGCCGGGCTCGGGTAACGCTTGCTCGACCCAGGCGAAGTCGTTCGCGACCGGTTCGCCTTGCGGCCGGCGAACCTGATGCACCGCGCGCGATGCGGACGGACTGACTTGGGAACGACTCATGCGATGGCTCCAGGCGAAAAGGTCATGACTGGCTCGCGGCCAGGATCGTGCGTTGACGGGGGCGAAAGCCGATCGCGATCCACACGCTGGCCAGCGCGAACCCCGCCATGGTCGCGCCGACGCAGAAGAACGCGCTGTCCAGCGACGCCCGCGCGGCGTGGCCGAGCCACGGCATCAGCGCGATGGTGCCGAGACCGATCGCCAGCAACCGCAGCGAGGCCATCTTCGCCTTGTCGCCGGCATTCGCGTGTTGCTGCAGCGTGGTCAGCAGCCAGGTCAGGCTGTTGAGATTGGCGAAGCCGCCGACGAAGAACGCGAGAAAATGCGCGGCCGGATCGCGGCTGAGCGCCAGCAGCAGCGCCGTGCCGGCCTGAACCAACAGCCACAGCGGCAGCAGCGCTTGCCGCACGGTGTGGCGGGTCAGGGTGGAGGCCACCAGCATGCCGATGCCGAAAGTCGCTTCCAGCGCGGCGATGTACCAGCTTTGTCCGCCGTAGGAGCGATGCACCAGCGGCACCACCAGGGTGCTCAGGCCGTTGGCGAAGAAGAAGTCCGCCGCGCACAGCGCGACCATGCCCAGCACCACGGTTTCGTTGCGGTACTGGGCGAGCATCTGGCGCCAATCGCGCAACGCGTTGGGCAACAGCGAACGCAACCGGCTGCCGGCCAACAGCGCGCGGTTGGCGTCGGATGCGTCCAGGCGGATCGACGCCATCACCGCCGCCGCCGCGCAGGCCATCGCCACGTCGACCAGCAGCGCCCGCGCCGGCGGCGCCACGCTCAGGATCACGCCCAGCAAGGCCATGCCGGTCAATGCGCCGCCCTGGATGGCCGCGCCGAGCAGACCGTTGACCCGCACCCGCAATGCATCGTCAATATGCCGCGCGGAAAACTTGAACAAGGCCGCGCGCTGCATGTTGTCGAACACCGCCAGCGCCAGCGCCGCCGCGCCGATCATCGGCACCGAGGCCGGCGTGCCGGCGATGTCGGCCAGCACGATCGCCAGCACCGTCGCCGCGCGGGCCAGGCCGCAACCGACGTAGACCCGCCGGGAATCGAGCGCGTCGACCAGCGGCCCGCAGAACGGCAGCACGCAGACCGCGCCGATGCCCTGCAAGGTCAGCACGATCGCGAACGCCTGCGCGCTGCCGGTCAGCGCGAACAGCATCTGCCCCAGCGCGAGCACGTACACGCCCATGCCGATGCTCGACAGCAGGATCGACAGCAGCAGCGCGCGGGCCGGAAGGTTGCGCCAGAGCATCAGCCCAGCCTGCGGTCGATGACGGTCTTGACCTTGCCGCTGACCGCGTCGCGGCGCAGCGCGCCTTCGGGGTGGCATTCGACCACCAGCCCGAACACGCTGTCGCCGAAACCGAGCAGGGTGCGCAGCTGATGGAACTGCGCGATCAGATGCGCGCGGACCTGATCCGGGTCGAGCGTGCGCGCCGATTCGATCCGCGCGATCAAGGCCTCGCGGCCGTCGCGCTGATCGATTTCGACTTGCAGTTGCGACACCGCGAAGGTCTCCAGCGCGTCGTGCAGTTCGCGGTGACGCACGGTCGAGCCGAGGAACTTGATGATGCCGTCGGAGCGCCCGAGGTACTCCATGACCCGTCCCGACAGACCGCAGGCGCAGTCGCGATGGAACACCCGGCCGATGTCGCCGATCCGGTAACGCACCAGCGGCGCTTCGAACTTCTGCAGGCTGGTGATCAGCAGGTGGCCGACTTCGCCGTCGGGCAGCGGATTGCCGTCGTCGTCGACCACTTCGAGCAGGTTGTAGTCGTCGCAGATGTGGTGCAGCGTGCCGCCCATGTGCGGGCACTGGAAGCCGAGCTGGGCGCCGTCGTTGGCGGCGAGCACGCTCGCCACCACGCGCGTGTCCAGATGCTCGCGCAGCCAGACCTTGTCGGACTCGGCCATCGGCGTGCCGCCGTACAGCACCTTCTCGATGCGCAGCGCCGGGTCCTGCGCCTTGGCCTTGCGCAGCAGCGGCATCAGCAGGGTCGGCAGGCCGATCACGGTGTTGGCGCGGAAGCGGTGATGCAGCATCAACAGGTCGTCGACGGTGCAGGCCTGGGTGGTGGTGTAGCACTCCACCGCCATCTGCGAGAACTCGCAACTGCTGGTGATCGAACCGCCGTACAGACTGCCGGCGAACAAGGTGTTGATGACCCGGTCGCCCTTGCGCAGGTCCAGCACGGACCACAGCGGAATCGCCTCGCGCACCATGTTGGCCCAGTCGCTGCGCGAGTACACGATGTAGCGCGGATCGCCCGAGGTGGCACCGCTGCGCAACACCTCGCCGCTCGGCGGCGCATCGCTGTACAGGTTGCGATTGAGCGGCAGCGTATTGGCGTCGAGTTGGCGCTTTTCCAGGATCGGCAGCTGCGCCAGTTCGGCCACGCCATGGATCTGCGGTAGATCGCGGTAGTACGGCGTGCGCCGGGCCTGGCCGATCAGATAGCGCAGCTTGGCGTCGAGACGCCCGCTGCCGTGCGCGTCGTCGGCTTCGCGCGCATCGGCCAGGCGGGTACCGGCGAGGTACTCGCGACGGATCAGCGCCCGCGTCCACGCCGCGCGCGCATCCAGCGCCGCGACCGAGCGCAGCAAACTGGCGGCGTCCTCGCGCACCGGCACGCCCAGCCGGATCGGCAGATGGCCGGCGTCGTCGAGGTCGTCGCCGTAGAGATCGGGTTCGTTCCAGATCGCCGCGCCCGAGGCCGAGACCGGCACGAGATCGGGAACGTGGACCGTCGGATGCTCGGTCTGCGCGCGTTCGTCGAGCACCGACGCATCCGGCAACGGAAAACCGTAGTCGCGCAGGATCGTGGTCAGCCCCTGCCAGAACGTATCGCGGCGCGAGCGGATCAGCACGTGGTTGCCCGCGGCCCAGGCGAACAGCAGCCCGCGCAAAGTGTTGGCGACGCGATGATCGTCGATCACGACCGTGCCCACCGGCGACAACAGATCGACGTCGTCGCTATCGATCAACGGCTGCCACGGGTATTGGCTCAGGCCGCCGAACCACAGGTCGAGCGCTTCGGTCAGTTCGGCGCTCGCGAACAGACCGCCGACCGAACTCAGATCATGCACGCGCAGCAAGCGCGCGAGCGTCGAATCCGGGTCGGCGAGCGCGCGTTCGGCGCGCTGGACCGCGAGCAGCAAATCGGTGGGGTAATGACGTGACGAGGGGGAAGGGCGGGTCACTGCGGCGCTCCGGCCTGGATCGAAATGGATTGGGCGCATTCGTGCAGGAAATGCCCCAGCGCTTGCGAATCGTGATGCGAGGCCTCGACGAACACCGGCGCCAGCCATTCCTGATAAGTGATCTGATCGGGCAGCGGCTGTTCCGGCGCCAGCTGATGCAGGCGATCGACGCAGGCGTGGTCGCGCAGCGGCGCCGGCACGTCGATGCGATGGCCGCTTTCGCGCGGCAGATGGTGGCCGGGGAACACCAGCCAGCCGTGATAGCGGCCCGAGCGCGGCAAGGCCGGCGGGCGCTCCAGGCCGAGGCGAATGGCGATCTCGTGCGACGGCAGATGCAGGCCGCTATGGCGCTGGTGCGCATCGACCACGCCGGCGCCGCCCATGCGATTGGCGACTTCCAGGAACACCAGCTCGCGCTCGGCGGTCTCGAACATCTCCAGATGCAGGCAGCCTTCGCGGATGTCCAACCGGGTGACGACCTGCTGGGCGAATTCGCGATAACGCGGTTCGTCCGGCAGCTGGTACGAACCCAGCGGCACGCCGTAGGCGAAGTCGACCGGCTTGTTGACGTAACGGCTGACCACCAGATCGACCAGCACGCCATCGTGGATCAGCCCGTCGGCATGCAGCAGTTCGCCTTCGATGTATTCCTCGAGTTGATAGTCCTCGCGTTGCGCCAGATCGCGCCAGGCCGCGACCGCGTCCGCCGCGCTGGCATGCACGCTGACGCCTTCGCTGGACGCGCCTTGCCGCGGCTTGACCACGGTCTTGCCCGACCAGGGCAGCTGCGCGGCCTCGTCGGGCGCGGAAACGAAACGCGGATAGCGCAGGCCCGAGTCGGCCAGCGCCTGCTTCATCCGGACCTTGTCGCGCACCCGCTCGATCTGCGCCAGCGAGGCGCCGCTGAGCCCGAGGTGTTCGCGCACGTGCCAGGATTCGATCATGCCGAATTCCGACAGCGACAGCAGACGCTCGAAACCGTCCTCGCGCGAGGTGCGGGCGAGGATGCCGGCGACCAGGTCCTCGCCCTGATCCAGCACCAGGCGGGTGCAGCGCAAATCGGCGGGCAGATCGGCCATGCGCGCCGGCTGACCGATATAGGTCACCTCGTGGCGTTGGTGATCGATGCCCAAGTGGTAATGGATTTTCCGGTACGGCACCTGGTGAATGATCAGGATCTTCATTGCAGGCACTCCAGCGCGGTGATGCCCCAGCTGAACCCCATGGCGCTGGTGGCGAGCAGAACCCGATCGCCGCGCGCGAGGCGGCGCGCGTCGACCAGATCGCGCAGCGCGATCAAGGTGTCGGCCGAACCCATGTGCGCGAGGCGGTGGTAGTTGAAGACGCTCTTCTCGCGCGGCAGCCCGATCGCCGCCAGCAGGCGTTCGTGCATGCTCTTGTCGCCGTGATTGATCAGCAGATAAGCGAAGTCGTCTATGGTCAGGTCGAGCGCGTTCAAGGTGTCGTCGAGCAGGCCGACGAAGTTGTCGACATAGGCCGCCGCCAAACCCTCGCGATGTTCGCCGCGACGGATCACGATGCGGCCGTCGCGGCGTTCGCCGAAGTAATAGTCCGACCAGCTCGGATCGGTGCGCATCGCCGAATGCAGCAGGGCGAAGCTGCAGCGCTCGCCGCCGCCCAGCAGCATGGCGCCGCCGGCATCGCCGAAATTGAACAGCGCCTTGGCCTGCGGATCGGCGTAGTCGACCATGCGGCTGAGCCGATCGCCGAGCAACACCAGCGCGTAACTGTCGCGATCGCGTCGGTCGAGCGCCATCCGGTCGAGCGCGATCCGCGCCGCGGCCATGCCGGCGTTGCAGAAGTTGCCGACCTCGAAGCAATGCGCCCGCTCGATGCCCAGTTCGTGCGCGACCTTGGCCGCAGGCGACCAGAACGGCGTCTCCCATTCGCCGGCGCCGGCATAGATCACCTGCGCGATCGCGGCCGGGTCCACGCCGCTGCGGCGCATCACCGCGCGCGCCGCGTCCAGCGCCAGTTCCCAGGAGTGCTCGTCGTCGCCGAGCACCGGAAAACTGTCGCAATGGGTGATCTGCAAAATATCGCTCACCGGCACGCCGCAGGCGGCGTGCATGCTCGACACCTCGGCGCGGGCGCTGGGGAAACTCAGGTCGAAGTCGACGATTCCGTTCATCGGGCGGGTCATGGCGTCAGTGCAGTTCGATGCTGATTCGATGCACGGTGCGGTCCACGCCCGGCTCGACGTCGGTGACCGCGTGCAGCGTGGTCTGGGTCTTCCAGGCGACCAGATCGTTGTTGCTCCACTCGTGGGTATAGACCCGCTGCGGCGCCTGGATCAGTTCGTCGATCAGGGCAAAGAAGGCCGCGTTGTCGTTGGCGTCCAGGCCGATCACCGAGTCCAGATACTCCGGCGCGCCGTACAGGTACTTGCGGCCGGTGTCGGGATCGACCTTGACCAGATCGTGCTCGACCTTCGGATGCTTGGTCTCGATCCAGGCCTTGAACTCGGCGACCGACAGGCCGACGTGTTCGGCCTGGATGCGCAGCCGCTTGGACACCGTATGCAGCGCCTTGCGTCCCTCGATCCGCGCCTTCCATTCCTCGGGCAGGCGGTCGTAGACGTCGGCCGCGTTGGCGAACAGGGTGTGGCCGCTGTCGCTGGGCACCTTGATCCCGTGCAGCAGGGTGTACGGCGCCGGATTGGCCACGAAGGAGGAATCCTGATGCCAGAAATTGCCGACCCGGGCGATGCCGATCGGCTTGTTGTCGCGCACCTCATTGGAGGAAATCATGATCTCCTCGAACTCGGGATGACGGTATTTGTCCAGCACGAACGGAATCGGCCGGCCCAGGCGCGCGGCCAGTTCGAGCTGCTGCTGCGGGGTCAGCGCGATGCTGCGCACCACCACCAGCTCGCGCTGATGCAGTTGCTCGACGAACTGATTCCACAGCTCGGGCTGCTGGAAGTCTTCGTAGGTCACACCGGTGAATTCGGCACCGATGAAGGGGGTGATCTGGTTCAAAGCCACGGTCGTTCTCCTTGCGATCGGTGGGTTATTCCTGCTCGAGGCACAGCTGCAGCGTGCTCACGAAGGCTTCGATCTGTTCCGGGGTGCGGAACGGGGCGATGGTGACGCGAAAGCGTTCGGTGCCCTTGGGCACGGACGGATAGGTCACCGGCGCGACGTAGATTCCGAACTCGTCGAGCAGGCGCCGCGACACCCGATGCACGCGTTCGCCGCCGGGCACGATCACCGGCACGATGTGGGTGCCGCCGTCGAGAAAACGCAGCCCGGCCTTGCGCAGCGCGTTCTTCAGCCGGATCACGTTGTCCATCACCGCGCGGCGCAGGTCGTCGCCGCGCTGCACGATGTCCAGGCCGGTCAGCGTCGCGTCGAGCACGGCCTGCGGCATGGTCGAGCTGAAGATGAAGCCCGGCGCATGCGAGCGCACGTAATCGATCGCGCTGTCGGGGCCGGCGACATAGCCGCCCAGCGTGCCCAGCGCCTTGCTGAAGACGCCTTGCACGAAGGTCGCGCGGTGATCGTTGAGCTCTTCGGCCAGGCCCGCGCCGGTCGGGCCCATCAGGCCGATCGCGTGGGTTTCGTCGAGAAAGGTCAGCGCGCCGTGCTTTTCGGCCAGATCGAAGAACGCGCCGAGCGGCGCCACGTCGCCGTCCATCGAATACACCGACTCGAACACGATCAGCTTCGGCCGCTCGCGGTCGTAGCCGGCCAGCATGCGGTCGAGCGCCTCGTAATCGTTATGCGGAAACACGTGCTTAGTGCAGCCGGTGCGGGCGATGCCTTCGATCAGCGAGCGATGATTGTTGCGGTCCGAGAACACGACCATGTCGGGAATGGCCGCGATCAGCGTGCTCAAGGTTTCGAAGTTGGCGGCGTAACCGCTGGAGAACACCAGCGCGCGGCCCTTGCCGTGCCATGCGGCGATGCGCTTTTCCAGTTCGGCGTGCGACACGCTGGTGCCGCCGATGTTGCGCGAGCCGCCGCTGCTGGTGCCGTGCAGTTGGGTCGACTCGATCTGCGCCTTGATCAGGTCGGGATGCTGGCCGAGCCCGAAGTAATCGTTGCCGCTCCACACCTGCACGACCCGGCCGCCGTGCGCGGTGTGGCCGGGGTGTTCGCTGATGTGCGAGAACTCGTAAAAGGTGCGGTACAGGCCGTTTTCGCGCAGATCGTCGAGCTTCTTCTGCAGCGGCGCGAACAGCGCCGCGGCGACGTCGAGCGTCTTCAACGGAGTTTCAAATACGGCTTCCATGGCGTGCGATCTCCCGGTCGAGCGGCCACTGCGGTGCCGCCGACTTCATGAGTACGAAGTGGGTCTGTGGGGATGTGGCGGGGGAGCGCGCTCCGAACCTTGCGGCTCAGGCGCGGTGCTGCGCGTTGGTCGCGGTCAACACCGAAGGCGGTGCGGCGCGGTCGGTTCGAGGGATTTCGATCGTGCGGACATAACGTTCCTTGTCATGGCTCGGTCATGCTGAGTCTGTCCTTTGCCTTTGCGAATACTGCCAGTTGCGCAGCGGCGTGAAAGTTACTTCGCGCTATTTTCATATGCCACCGAATAATTCGGGAACTGTGACGGCATATCGATCATTGGTCGTCTACAAAAAATAGTTGTGCATCGGTTGTGCTTACGAACGGTATGACGCTCACTGAATCGCGATCGCCTGCATGAATAAGCATCTTTTTCCTGGAGATTTGCGCGGAAGCGTTGAGGGTCTTGATGCGAGTGAGAGATCGGTCGGCCGGTTGCATGGGTGAAACACGACGCTGTCGATACGACGAATGCATGCGCGCCGCGCAAGCTGGATGCGTAGGCGTATGCGGCGAAACATCGAAAGACATCGAATGAGAAATGCGTGGGCCGTTGCATCTTCGCGACGATCGCCATCGCCGTCGTTGCGAATGCATGCAAGGCGATGGCTGAGCGTTGCGGCGGTGGATGATGACGCAGCCGCATCTCATCCGATGAGTCGTTCGAATCCGTGCTGTGCGGCAATATCACGATCGCGATGGTATCGATGACCAAACAGCGCGTTCGCCTCCACCTTGCCGGCCGATGCCCTTGGTTTCACTGTTTCGGCATGCGGCGATAATCCGTTTGAAACACAGCGCACCCGGACCCCATCCCACACTCGACACCGTGCCGCCGACGATCCGGCGTGCGGCCGTCCGCGCGCATCGGTGATCGGCGTCGCCATCGAGCGGATCGTTACGGGCGGTGAGTCGTCTTGTCGGCGACACGCTACCGCGTGCGCGCGTGCCCGGGGTGCCCGCGTGCGCGCGGGTCGGCTCCTGCGCGCATCGCAGGTCTCGCTCGTGAGGTCGCGGTCTCGACGAGCCGGCGCTGGCCGGTCGCGCGACCATCCCGCGTTGCTTTTGCGAAGCCCTGCTCGACGCGGCGGCTGCCCACTCCCTTCGCCTGGAATGCACATGAGCGATCGTGACGCCGTCGAACCCTGGAACGACCTGTACCTGCGCGCCGCCTTGTCCGGGTCGCGGCCCGGCTCCAGCCTGGACGCACGCAGCTCGCCGGACATCATTCCGTGTACGGCCGCGGTCGACCCAAGCAGTTTCGCCACCGCCGCCGACTATGCCTGCCTGCATCCCGCCGCCGGTCTGAGGCATCGCCAGACCGGGTTCGTCTACGTACGCGCCGCGAATGCCGCGGCCTCGGCCGTGGCGCCGAAGGCCGAAGCCACTCTATTCAAGACGTCCTCGTCGCTGGTGTGCTTTCCAGGCGATGACGACTGGACCATGCTGTTCGATACCGGTCGCAACAACCGCATCGCGTTGCAGCCGCGTCCGCTGCCGGCGGGCGCCGTCGCGGTCACCGCCGCGCCGTTCGTGTACGCGCAGGACGACGAGGAAATTCCCTGCTTCGTCAGCTGGCTGTCGACCGGCAACCACCCGCAACCGTCGCCGCCGCCGCGTTTGTACAACCTGGGAGGTGTCGCGCGTTTCCTGGCGGCCTCGCCGAACTACGTCTGCCACAACGTCGCACTCGCGCCGCCGGCGATGGGGCAGGCGCGTTTCAATCGTCCCTTCAGGGTCGGCGATACCGCGGCGCGGGTGGTGTTCGGCCTGGAACTCATCAATTGCGCCGGGTTCCGGGTGTCGATGACCGCGGCCCGGGCCTTGCCCGACGGCCGGCGCGTGCAGCTCGAGCCGACCGTGGTGCCGGGCGACGATGCCTTCCGCTGCAGGATGGGTCCATTCGCCGTGCCGGCGCATTGGGGCACGGACTTCGACGTCGCCTACGACCCGAGCGGAAGCGCGCCGGTCGACTTCTCGATCAACCTGATCTGCGAATACGTGATCGACGAGCGCAGCGAACCGTCCTTGTGGCCGGTGGCCCGGCCACTGAGCGGCCTCATCGGGACCGACAAGGCCGGCTTGAAAGCCTTCCGCAGCGTCGTGGTCGGCTCGGTCGGGGTGATGCGGAGTTCAAGCTGACATGGCCGAACCGATCCTGAGATTCGCCGGTTGTTATTTCGCGACTACCGCGACCGACCAAGCCATCGGTCCGTTCCCGGGCGATCCGGGAGCGTCGATCGCGCTGGGGTACTCGGTTCATCACAACGACGCCGGGGCGCAGACGCCGCCCGCCATCGTGGTGCGTCCGGTGCGCAGGAAACAGCGCGAAACTCCGGCCCCGACCTGCCTGCTGATGCTGAGCTACGAGCACGGCGGCGGCGCCGACGATATCGTTTTCGTCGTGCGTACCGACAGCGGGCAAGCCCTGGCCGGTGCCTGGTTCGCGCTCGACGTCGAATCCACCCATCCCGGAATCGCCATGGCGATCGCCCGCACCGCGATCGACCGCGACACGATCGTCGCGCGTAGCCGCGGGCAGCTGCCCCAGGCGTATCGCGCGCAGTTGCAGCTGAAATACTGGGCCGCGCAAGCCGCGCCGTCGGTTGGCGCATCGCTGGCGGTGCAAGTGGGAGTCGCGACGAAGGACGGCGGGCATAGCACCCTGGCGGAACTGGTGTTCTATCCGGCGCCGCCCGGCGCGCGGCGCGGCGCGTAATTCGACCGCGTCGATCATCCGCGGCGAATCGGGTGACTCGTATGCGACGGCGCGGCGCGCGCGCCGCCCGATCGCTGCGCGCCCGCGTCGGAAAACTGCGTATCCAGTCGCGGATTCGTGACATTGCCCCGGGATTCGGCCAGGCGCGTGACCCATGCCGCCTCTGTCTCGCGTTAACGAGGGAAACAGGGGAGACACTCATGAAAACAGCGATAGCCGCGGCCTGCATGGCCGTGTGCGTCGTGGCCGCCGCCGCGCCGCTGGACGTCACCAAGCCCGCCGACCAAGGCGCCGAGCTGCAGCGCAAGCTGCTGGCCACGCCGAACCCCGCGCCCGCGCGCTTCCCGAGCTTCGACCCGCACTACCCGCCGCCGCCGGGGACGCCGGATGTGTTCCAGCTCAGCCAGGACTACCCCAAGACCTTCAAGCAAGAAACCTTTCCGTGGATGGCGATCGACTTCAAGGCCTTCCCGACCGAGTACATGGGCGCGGTGCTGAGCTACTGCCTGGAAGGCAACGTCGACGTCGACTTCAAGGTGCAGGACAACAAGGTGCGCAAGTGGTACCACGCGCCGTGGCTGCACGACGACGGTGATCAATTCGGCGCCGGCCGCGAGTACCACCACGGCATGACCCGCGAGCGCAAGGCGCGCCCGTTCGAACTGCACCGCAGCCAGAGCGCGCCCGGGCAGAACTGGGCGGTCGGCTTCTATAACGACCGCGGCGGCACGGCCCTGGGCAAAGTCTGGCGCACCGCCAGCGGCTACCCCGATCCGTACGCCTCGACCTTCCCCGAGAACAGCGTCGCCTGCAAATTGCTGTTCACCGACGCCAGCGTCGAACAGATCCCGTACCTCGTCGGCAGCAAGACCTGGACCGCCAACATCTACCCCGACACCGCGTACAACAAACCGCGCGTCGACAAACCCATGCGCCTGCTGCAACTGGACGTGGCGGTCAAGGACCCGCGCGTGGCCGACACCACCGGCTGGATCTACGGCACCTTCATCTACGACGGCGGCGGCGCCGGCAAGACCGTATGGGACCGCATGGTGCCGGTCGGCCTGAGCTGGGGCGACGACCGGCAGGACCGCACCGACGCCAACCGCGACGGCGTGTTCGTCAACACCACGCTGACCCAGGCCCGCATCACCTCCTCACTGGTCGAACAGACCGGCTGGGACTACGGCAACCGCGCCTACGTCCGCCACCATGGCCTGGGCGGCCGCGTCAACGGCCCGATCGACAGCCCGGTGTCCTCGTGCATCTCCTGTCACGGCCGCGCCGGCACCTACGCCGGCACCAGCATCGGCCCCAAGAGCGGCCAGCCGATGGCGATGGCGTACTTCGCCGCGAGCAAACCCAGCGATTTCCCGCTGAGCCAGTTCGACGAATTCTTCAAACCCATCCCCGGCGGCGCCCACATCGAAGTGCAGAACAACGAGCGCTTCGTGACCACCGACTATTCGCTGCAACTCACCGGCGGCATCCGCAACTTCTACCAGAACCTGCGCAGCCAGCCGGTCATGAAGACCTTGCATGCGCGCGGCGTGTCGGCGATGGCGGCGAAGGAACTGCAGGCGGAGGAGCCGTTGCCTAAGGTGGCGCGGGATGCGGATTGAGTTTCGGCCCATCCGAGCCCGAAACCACTCAAGCGTCGCCCTCACGGAATCCTTCTCCCGCGAGCGGGAGAAGGTGCCCCGAAGGGGCGGATGAGGGCGCGAACTCTTATTGTCGAAGGCGATGCCACGCTCGCAGCGGTCTGCCGACCGCGAAAGTCAGGGATTCAATCGAAGCCGCCATGCCTGAGCAGTGCATGGCGGCCATGACCTTCCTCCACGCATGAGAGCGTCAGCCGATCGACCTTTTCGCCCTATCGCAGACGAGTACAGTAAGTGCCAGTCGCTTCTCCACGCTCGATACAGGACTTTCGTCAGTGAAGAAATTCAACCCATCGTCCAACCATCCCGATCGCGCGCTACAGGCCTGGCAGATTCTCATCTCCGCCGCCATGAATCGTCAGACCCTTACCTACAAGGGCTTGTCGCGGTTGATGTACCAGAAGGACGCGGCGGGCGTGCTGGACAAGATCCTGGGGCATGTCGCGTTCTTCTGTAAGGATCATCGTCTGCCTGCCTTGACCTCGATCGTGGTGGGCAAGGGACGCGGTACACCGGGGGCGGATATCCCGGTTAACCCCAAAGTCATTGATCGTTCGCGCGAGCAGGTCTATGCCTATGACTGGTACAACGTGTTTCCACCCGCGCCGGCCCAACTTGCGGCCTCGTTCGCGAAAAATACATAGCGCTTGCAACGGCTGAAAGACAGGTCATGGCTTGGTGCGAAAGTTGCGCGTTCATCAGGCGAGCGAAGCCCGGGGCCGTGGTCGTGCAGGTGTGCGTGCTCGCGGCGGAGCCTTGCCCTACTTGAACCGCGCAGCAGGCCGCTCTCCCGTCAGGCCGGCAGGGATTTGAAGTAATCTCGCTGTGGGATTCATCGCCCAATATGCGGTTATCGTCCGGCAGGTGGCCGTTCCTTAGCCGCTCAGCTTATTTACGACAGCGCTCCCAATGCCCGTAATTGAAGATTGCGAACATCTCTGGAACGGTACAGAACCCGGTTGGGTGGTGTTGCGCACGGTGGAAGACCGCGTGCATCTGGTGGCGAACTTCGAAGCGGGGGCGGATCTGCGGGATCTCAAGGCCTTGCGGGCGATTCTGCCGTCGCTCGCGGCTGCGCCCGCGTCCGAGGTTTTTGCCCTCAAGGGCGCGCGTGAATTCGACCTGGGTGAGCACGAGTCGATGGAAGCGCATCGCCTCAAGACGCTATGCGCCAGTCACGGTGTGTCAGTGACGTCGCGGGGCTGGCAAGAGGTCCGGTACGGCCTGTTCAATGAGTCCACCCAGGTGTATTGGCTTATCGAAGATTCCGCGACTTGCCAGGCTGTGGCGCTCAAGGCGATAGAGTGCGGAGTGCCTTTACGCCATAGTCAAATTTAGTCCGGCATATAGCGAAAGCCGGGGTCAGAGACGGGTTTTCTAGGTATGCCCCGCCGTGAATGCACCGGCTGGAACAGTTGCAATTCGATAAACCGCGACAAGCCTCAACAAAAGAGCGACCGATATCCCAACTAGCGCAGGATGCAACCCCATGCAAATCCACTACCTCGAAATCGTAACCAACGAAGTCGATGCCGTATGCGCCGCCTACGCATCGACCCATGGCGTCCAATTCGGCGAACCCGATGCGAGCCTCGGCAACGCGCGCACCGCGCCGTTGGCGGGTGGCGGCTTCGTCGGCGTGCGCGCGCCGTTGCGCACGACCGAGGCGCCGGTGGTTCGGCCTTATTGGTTGGTGAAAGATATCGAGGCGGCTGTCGCCGCCGTGGTGGAGGCCGGAGGTCAGATCGCGGTTGAGCCCATGCTGATCCCGGGGCACGGAACCTTCGCCATTTACCTGCAGGGCGGCAACGATCACGGCCTGTGGCAGCTCTAGTTGAGGATGGGTTCGTTCGTCAGTGACCTGGCGACGAATCTTTGAACTGACTGCGCGCACCGCGTGACTCAACTCGCGTACGACCCGACGCCGATCTGCGGCCTGCTACGGCTCAATCCGAACGCACTTGCCGAAGATCTCCGAAGCCGCGATCCAGCCGTTGATGAAACCGCGGTTATTGCCGATCTGAAATTCCCCGGCGTTGATCGCCTTCACCGGATGCAGGTAGTCGTTGCTGTCGACGCGGCACAGCACGATGTCGCCGACGCGGAGCGTGGCGGTATCGACCGGGGCCACGGTGCACAGTGGCCCGGACTCGATCTTGCCGGTCATGGAGCCGCCGGTGGGACGAAACGCCACGGTCTCGCCGGCCTGCAGTCTGGCGATGTAGTTCTTGGCCCAGCCCACGCTCGATCTCCTTCGGCTCGGCGTCGTTATCCCATCCTCTGGCCGCGTCCGTGCTCGGCTGCGGATTGGGTCTCTTGCGCCGCTGTCTGCGAGCGGGCTTGTTCCTGCTTCATTGCGTCCATCTGTTGCAGCGAGCGGTCGATCGGCTGATTTAGCGCTTCGACCGTCGATACCCGGGCGACGGCGTTGCGCACGTCGGTCGGGTCCTGACCTTGCACGACGAACACGAACGAGCCCGCGGCATGGTGCGTGCCCTGTCGGCTGAGTGCAACGTGGTCGGCCGAGTCGATGCCCTGGGCCTTGGCTGCGACGAACGCGCTCATCGCAAGGCGCTCGCTGCCGGCGTCCGGCGTTCGACCCAGTTGGGCGTCGATGCGATGCACGCCCTGTTCGATCTGCGTGTACAGGCGGTGGTCCGGATGGTCAGCCGCGCGCGGATCGGCGGGATGCCGCGCATTGGCGGGCGAGGGCGTAGCGGGCGTTGTACGCGGCGCGGGAGATGGATCGTGGGACGGCTCGGAGGCGTCGCCAGTCGGGGTGGGGCCATGTTTCGCGGTTTGCGCGTGTTGTATCTCTTCAGCCATGGTTACCGCCGCGATCACATAGGTCTTGCCGTCGGTGTCCAGGCGCAGGCTCGCGATAGGGCTGTCCTGATCGTAGCGGCGATCGGCGTTGGGCTGCAGTTGCAGGGCCGTGGTGTCTGGGTTTAATCCGTTCGCCGCCCAGGTGGTGCGAACCGCTGTCGCACTCGCCTCGATGCGGTCAGCGCTCGGCGAGACGCCGGCATTGGCATACGCGCCCATGACGGTATCGCGTAAACGGGCCTCCGGCGTCGTAGGCGGCGGCGCTTGCACGGCTTGCGGCGGTGGGAGGGTCGCGCGCAGGACTTCGCGGGTGGCGTTCAATTCCTCGCGCAGATTTCCGCTGGCGGTGGAGTCGTAGAGCATGCCGTCGCTGACCCATTCGCCGTCGGCGCGGCGCTGGTAGCGGTTGTCGTCGGAGGCGACGAGGGTGTCCACGTTCGTGCGCGCATGGGTCACGGCATCAGGCATGGGGCCATGGGCCGCCCAGCCATTACGTGCGTAGGCGTCTTGGTAACGCGCTGCGATGGCCGGCGGACTGTTCGCGGCATTGTGCAGCACCGTACTGGCGGCGGCTTGATCCAGCTCCGCGGCGCGCTCCGGGCCGGCGGTCTCGATGCGCTTGGGGCTCATGCCGCGCTCGACGAACGCGATGACGACTTCGCGTCGCCATTCGTTGCTGTCGGCGTCACGGGTCCAGCTTGCCGGCGTGATGCTGGGCGTGTCGCTCGCGTTGGAGGATTGAACGAACGGGTCGCGCTGTTTCGGCGGGCCGCCGAGCACCAGTTCGGCCGAGACGCTGGTCGATTTGTAGTTGAGTTCGTTGGCCAGTGCGGGACTGGCTCGCAACTCACTGCGTGTCGGATTGTCGATGCGGTCGTCGCTGGCATCGACCGGCGCCGTTCGCCGCCAGCCGCGATCGGGTTGGTCCGGGTCGTAGTTCCAGGTATTGCCTTGTCCGTCGTCCTGGCGATAGATGCGGCGGTCGTCGGTCCACTGCGCGATCTTGTCGCCTGCGAACACGCCCACGACTCCGCCGATGGCGCCGGTGACCAGCAATCCCGGGCCGGTCTCGACGCCGGCAATAGCGCCGGCCGTCACGCCCAGACCGGCGCCCGCGAAGCCGCCGACGGTGCGGCTGCCGAAATGGATCAGCTCGGAGGCGGCCGCGGTGTCGTTGCCTTCGCCTCGCAGACGATTACTGGTTCGGAGGGTGTCGGCCGCGTCGTAGGCATCGAGCGCCAGACCGGCGACGCCGAGAACCTTGCCCGCATGGATGCGCGTGGGCCGAACCCGGGTGGCATGGTCCACATCCAGCGCCTGCGCCGCGGTGCTGTCGACACGTTCCACCACGCGGTTCGCGCTGCGCTCGACCAGCAGATTCTCGCCGGTGGTCCGGTCGACCTTCGGGTGGGTGGGCAGCTTCTCGGGCAGTTCCTGATGCCAGCTCTGCTGCTCTTGCCATGCGTCGCGGAGCGCGCGGGTCAGCACCGGGTCTTTCAGTCGAGCTTCGCGGGCTTGTTCCAGCGCGGCGCCCGGCAACTGTGTGCTGGTGCGGCTGTCGTAGAGTTCGACGCCTTCGCGATTGAAGATCCGGATCGGGGCGTTGGTCTGCGCATGAACCGTGTCCAGGCTGGCGGGCAGCTTGTCGTATATGGCGTCGCGGGCGCCTTCGGGGACGTGGCGGCCAAAGCCGTCGGCGTCGAGTTTATCCGTGAAGCGGCGATCAACGCCGAGTTCGCTTTCCAGACGATGCGCGGCGATTGCGCGAACTTCTACCTCGTAGCCTTTGCTTTGCAGGTCCTTGATCAGATCAGACGACCACTGGCCGTTGCTGAGTGTGGTGTCGAAGATCAGGTTTTTCTTGGATGAGACCGTGACTTCGCGTAACTCATCCGCCCATTGGCTGGCATCGGGGTGGGTTCGGCCGGACCAGGTGTAGGGAGTCTGTTGTCGAAATTCATCGATATTCGAGTGAAATCGACGCAAGTCGTCGGGATCAACCGTGACTGCATCTGAACCCATCTCCTGCCTGGCCAAGTCAGCAAGTCCGCCTTTTCCCGCGCCAGGTTGCCCCGCGAGGATCACTGCTCTGGGGTGTTCTTGAGGGTGAGCGTCTTTGAATTGCTGCGAGGTTAGAATCTTCTTTGTAAATATTTCACTGTGCTCTTGCGGGTCCAGCTGATCTTGGCTCACGACAGCAGCTCCCTGTGAGCATCGAAATACTCTCTCAATTCCGAGAGGTCGTATTGAGAAACGGAGCCAGCATGGAGCATCAAGATTTCTTTTTCTTCCGCTCGCGCTATGTCTTGATCATTTCCGGATGCCTTGGCTTGCTTGATCTCCTTGCGCGCTTCTGAAGCGAAAGTGTCGAGCCTTCCTTCAAGCGCCCATATGGCCCCATCAAACGGCATGACACGAAAAGGCTTTTGGACATAGTCACTCAAGGCTTCTTGTAGACGCCGAATATGATCCGGATAGTTCCTGAGTAGTTCGCGAATTCCCTGCGGAACTGGAGGAGGCGGCAAGGTGGGCATTCGTGTATCGTCCTTATGAGCGCGCAAGCCGAGGCGTTTTCCGACGCTATGATAGCGCTGGTGGCGCGTACCAGCATGGAGCAAGGGGTTAGGTTAAGAGCGCACTGGCAGGGCCGTGGAGCCCCGGGTGCCGAGTGTGTGTCATCCGCTCATCCAGAGTTCCATGCATTGAAATAAGTTCGAAGTTCGGTCAATAGGCCCATATCGGCTCGTGCCGAACCAAAGGTGGACCTCTTTGCCCGGGCTAGTGCGATAGCTTCCGGGTCGCCGCCGGTCTCGGCATTTCCTATCTCTTGACGCGCTTCGGCGATGAAGGTCTCCAGCCTGCCCTCGAGCACCCATATCGCGCCATCGAATGGCATAAGCCGAAACGGCTTTTGGACGTAGCTGTTCAAGGCTTCCTGCAGGCGCTGAATATAGTCCGGGTAGTCCTTGAGCAGTTCACGCAGTCCCTGCGGAACCGGAGGAGGAGGCAAGGTGGACATTCCCGTTTCTTCCTTTCAGTGCTTGGATCGATCTGGTCCTTGAGGTGAGGATAGCGTCGGCCGGACGAGACTAGGTGAAACAATCGACTCGTTTCGGCGCAAACAATAAACGTGTGCGAACAGATGCGATTCCGTTTCCGTGTATGGCACAAGCGTTGGCATCGGTATCTGCAATCTATCGAGCACCGGAGTGGAGCGGGCAGTTCGATCGGTTTAGGAGTTTGACTGGCGCCGCGCAAGTCACTCCGTTACTTTCCCGATATCGGCTCGACAGAGCGCAACCTCAGGACGCATGGCGATATGGAGGTCCCGCAGCATTTGTGGCGGCATCCCACGGCCGCGTCGCTCGAACGGCTTGCCGCTCGGTTCGGATTCGTCGCCGATCCCTCGATGCAGGACCCCGAGGCCGAGTGGGCGGACTGCGAGCGTATCGATGAGTTTCTGGCGGTCTATGAGGCGGGCGAGCTCGATGAGGATGAGCGCTTCGTGCTGATGGCGGTGGTGCTGAATTCGTTCGAGTTCGCCGATCGTGCGTTGGCGTCTGTGCCGCAATGGCCGCGGACGCTGCATCTGCTGGAACGCGATATCGCGATTCACATCCACTCGGTGCTGTATTTCGCCGGTCCCGGTCCCGGCGACTGCGAACGCGACTGGCGGATCGGGCCGGATCTTTGGGCCATCGCCGCGCGGCATACGGCGGCGTTCGGGTATGTTTTGCCTCTCGGGGACGAATCGTCCTGTTCGCCGCCGGGTCGTTCTTGAATCGACTGATTGGGGTTGCGATCTCAGAACCTCATGGCCAAGAAGCCAGTCGGCCGGCATGCGCGGTTGTCGCTGGAACAGATCTATCTGCGCGGGCAACGGGTCGACAATGCGATCGCGCTGATGGATGAGTTGAATGCGACGGGTGGACTCGGCGACAACGGCCGCCATGCATTGCTTACCGTGGCTGCGGATGTTTTCAACGGACCGTCGACGTAGGCCGCGAAATTCGCCGACGCCTTGCTCGCCACCAACCCGGGCGACGCGGGGCTCAAGGCCCGAATCGTCGAGTTCGGCAAAGCCAGCCGGCCGTGATCGCGCCTTGACCGGCGATGCGCTTCACTGTGCACTTGCGGCCATCCACTCACAGGGCAATCGCGTGAAACGACTCGTACTGGCTTTGTCCATAGTGCTCGCCACGCACGCCGCGATGGCCGGGCAGACGCGCTGTTCCAGCGACGGGTACGGCAGGACCGATTGCCGCAACAGCGACGGCACCACCACGCGCGCGCGGTCCGATGGGTATGGCAACACCACCTATCGCCGCAGCGACGGCACCAGCACCCGCGCGAGCGCCGATGGGTATGGCAACACCTATCTGCGCCACAGCGACGGCTCGGTCACGCGCGGCCGCTCCGACGGGTACGGCAACACCACCTATCGCCACAGCGACGGCACGACCACGCGCGCGACCACCGACGCTTACGGCAACACGACGTATCGCCATAGTGACGGCAGCACCCGGCGATGCCATACGGACGCTTACGGCAATACCAGTTGCCGTTGAAGAGGCGGGGCGGGGACCTTCTTTGAGCCCTGCACCCGCGCGGCGCCGCGACAGGCATGAGCAGGGCGCCGAATCGCAAGCCCGGCGGCGCGACGCGCAGTAGACTGTCGCGATGGACTCCCTGATCGCCGCCGCGGGGCGCGCACTGGCCGTCGGCGACGCGCTCGGCGCCCTGGACCGTGTCGCGCTGCGCGACGATCCGCCGGCGCTCGCCTTGCGCGGGATCGCGATGGCCCAATTGGGCGAGTATCCGCGCGCCCGCGAGTTGTTGCGCCGCGCCGCGCGCGGCTTCGGCGCGCGCGAAGCCTTGGCCCGCGCGCGTTGCCTCGTCGCCGAGGCGGAAGTGGCGCTGGCCATGCGCGACCTGGGCGGCTCGCCGCGACCGCTCGCGCAGGCCGCGGCGGTGCTGGAAGCGCGCAACGATCGCGCCAATGCGCTGCAGGCGCGTCTGATCGCGGTGCGCCGGCAGCTTCTGCTCGGCCGTCTCGACGAGGCCGCGGCTTCGTTGGCCGGGCTGGATGCATCGGGCTTGCCGCCTTCGTTGGCGGCCGTGGCCGAGTTGGCGGCCGCCGAGCTGGCGTTGCGTTCGCTGCGCACGGCCGTGGCGCGAGCGGCATTGGATCGCGCGCTCGATGCGGCGCAACGCGCGCGCGTGCCGGCCTTGATCGCCGAAGTCGCCGAGGCGCGGGCCGCGCTCGATCGCAGCGCCGCGCGCACCATTCACGCCGGCCATGAGCAGCCGCTGCGGCTCGATCAGGTCGAAGCATTGCTGGCGTCGGACGCGCTGGTGGTGGATGCCTGCCGGCGCGGCCTGCGCGCAGGCGATCGTTGGCAGTCGCTGGCGCGGCGGCCGGTGCTGTTCGCATTGCTGTGCGCGCTCGCGGAAGGCTGGCCCGGCGATGTCGAGCGCAATGTCCTCATCGCCCGCGTGTTCCGCACCAAGCATCCCGACGAAACCCACCGCGCGCGTCTGCGCGTCGAGATCGGCCGGCTGCGCGCCCTGATCGCGCCGTTGGCGGCGGTCGAGGCGACCGCGGGCGGTTTCGAACTGGTTCCGCGCGACGGCCGCGCCGTCGTCGTGCTGATGCCGCCGATCGACGGCGATCAGGCCGCGCTGCTGGCCTTGCTCGGCGATGGCGCGGCCTGGTCGACCTCGGCGCTGGCGCTGGCCCTGGGCGACAGCCAGCGCACGGTGCAGCGGGCCCTGGTCGAGCTGGAGGCGGCCGCGCGGGTGCGTTCGATCGGGCATGCGCGCGCGCAACGCTGGCTGGCGCCGCCGCTGGTGGGATTCACGACGATCTTGTTACTCCCGGCCGCGCTGCCGCCTGAGTAGATTGATCCCACGGCGCCGCCATGAGCGCCCCAAGGAGACGGATGATGAGCAGCAACGACAGCACGACCCGGCAAGTCCCGACCCGCGCGGCCGAAATCGTGCGCGAATACGGCCCGTTCGACGGCGCCGAACGGATTCACGGCGTCACCCACGACGGCGAGCGAGTGTGGGCCGCGACCGAAGCGAACGTGCTCGCGTTCGATCCCGACAGCGGCCAGGTCGTGCGCAAGCTCGATTGCGCCGCGCACGCCGGCACCGCGTTCGACGGCACCCATCTGTATCAGATCGCCGAAACCCGCATCGACAAGATCGATCCGGCCAGCGGCGCGGTGGTCGCGTCGATTCCCGCGCCCGGCAACGGCGGCGATTCCGGCCTGACTTGGGCCGAGGGCAGCCTGTGGGTGGGGCAGTACCGCGATCGCAAGATCCATCGGATCGATCCGGCCACCGGCGCGATCCTGCGCACCATCGAATCCAACCGCTTCGTCACCGGCGTGACCTGGGTCGACGGCGAGCTGTGGCACGCGACCTGGGACGGCGACGACAACGAACTGCGCCGCATCGATCCGGCCAACGGCGACGTGCTCGAGCGCCTGGAACTGCCGCACGGCATCGGCGTGAGCGGGCTCGAATCCGACGGCGCCGATCTGTTCTATTGCGGCGGCGGTTCCAGCGGCAAGGTCCGCGCGGTGCGCCGGCCGAAATCGGCGGCGTAATGCCGGCCGAAGCGATGCGCCGCCAGCGCCACGGCGGCCCATCGCGGCGAATGCGCTGAAGCGCGATTCGCCGACGATCCAGCCGCGATTACTCAGCGGCTCTCCAACCGTCCTATCCATCCGGTCGATCGATCGGAAACGGCGACGCCTTGCCCGCGATCGGGCATGGCGTCCCCCAACGCAGGCCCGTCGGGCCGAGGAGCACCGCATGAACACCGCGATTGCCGCAACGAACATCGTCGATCACCCGATCGTGTCCAGGGAGCAATGGCTCGCCGAACGCATGACCCTGCTGGCGCGCGAAAAGGAACTCACCCGCCTGCAGGACGAGATCGCGCGCGAGCGCCGCGCGCTGCCGTGGGTGCGGGTGGAGAAGGAGTACCTCTTCGACACTCTCGATGGGCCGCGTCGCCTCGCCGAGTTGTTCGACGGACGCAGCCAGTTGCTGGTGCAGCACTTCATGTTCGCGCCGGGTTGGGAGCAGGGCTGCAAGAGCTGCTCCTACATGGCCGATCACAACGACGGCGCCAATCTCCATCTGGCCCAGCGCGATGTCACCTTGCTCGCGGTCTCGCGCGCGCCGCTGGCCGATATCGAGCGTTTCCGTCGGCGCATGGGCTGGCGCTTCCCGTGGGTGTCCTCGCACGGCAGCGATTTCAACCGCGATTTCGGCGTGAGCTTCAGCCAGGACGAGTTGTCCAGCGGCAAGGTCGACTACAACTATGCGCGCCAGCCGTTTCCACACGAAGAGGCGCCGGGTATCAGCGTGTTCCATCGCGATGAAACCGGCGCGGTCTTCCACACCTATTCGCGTTACGGCCGCGGGGTGGAAGTGATGATGCACGCCTACGCGTTGCTGGAACTCACGCCCAAGGGGCGCGACGAGGACGGGCTGGATTATCCGATGGCGTGGGTGCGCCATCACGATCGCTACGAACCGGCCGCGAGCGTGAGCACGCCGCCGTCGACGAGCGCGTGTTGCGCGAAGGCGTGAACCGGCGACGCCCGGGCGAGGACGGATCATGGACATGGCATGGGCATGGTTGACCATCGCCGGACTCGGCGCCGCGCATGGCGCGAGTCCGGCGAACGGCTGGATGTTCGTCGCCGCCTGCGGCGTGCGTGCGCGCGACGACGCCCAGGCGCGACGCGCGTTGCTGCCGATCGCGATCGGGCATGCGGCGTCGGTCGCGATCGTGGTATGCGCCGTCGCCCAGGGCGTGTTGATGGATCGCGCATGGGTGCAGGCCCTGGCCGGCGCCTTGCTGATCGGCGTGGCGATCCATCGCGGGCTGCGCGGCGCCGAGGCGAGCGCGACATGCGCGGCGCTTGCCGGTCGATTTCGTATCCGCACACCGACCGGCCACATTGGGATCGCGCTGTGGTCGTGCCTGATGGCCACCGCGCACGGCGCCGGCCTGATGCTGGTGCCGGCGCTGGTGCCGATCTGCATGAGCGGCACGCCGGCGCGGGAAATCACCGCGTCCGGTTCGATCGTGCTCGGGTTGGCCGCCGTCGGCGTGCATTTGGCGGCCATGCTGGTCACGACCGGTGCCATCGTGACCTGCGTGTGTCGCGGCATTGCGCTGCGTCCGGGCTGGATGAGCGGCCGCGTGCCCGCTCGCGCATGGACGGCCGCGCAGGCCGTCACCGGTGTGGTGTTGATGCTGCGAGCGGGCTAGGCGGCCCGGGCGCCGCGGTTCACTCGCTCTTGGTTTTCTTCGCGGCTTTCTTTGTGGCTTTCTTCGCGACTTTCTTCGTAACTTTCTTCACGACTTTTTTCGCGACTTTTTTCGCGACTTTCTTCGTGGCGCCGGCAGGGCGGGGCTTGGCGCGCGCCGCGGTGTTCAGCGCTACCGCAGCGCGGATCAGCGTCTTCAAGGCTTTTTCGTTGAGCTTGTCGCCTTCGTGGACATCGATGGCGCGCCGGGTGTTGCCGTCGAGGCTGGAGTTGAACAGGCCGGCCGGATCGTCCAGCGACGCGCCCTTGGCGAAGGTCATCTTCACCGCGGCCTTGTAGGTCTCGCCGGTGCACACGATGCCGTCGTGCGACCACACCGGAACCCCGCGCCATTTCACTTCCTCGACCACGTCGGGGTCGGCCTGCTTGATCAGCATGCGGAGGCGCGCGAGCGTCTCGCCGCGCCAATCGCCCAGTTCCTGGATTTTCGCGTCTATCTGGTCGGACGCGGAGGGGGGCGCGCCTGCGTCCGCGGTCGGGTCGAGCGGGGTCGTTTTCTTCATGGCGATGGCTTCGTCTGGAGGAATGTCCGGGGCGACGGACTGGTGCGGCGCGCACATGCTACGCATGCGCGCGGCCGGGGCGGCTCACATTTTCTCACCGGGCAGCCGCCGGGCCTGCTTCACCCAGGCGATGAACTGGGCTTGGTCGATCGGCTCGTCTTCGCGCACGTTGAGGTAGCGCGTGTGCGGCGTCCGGGATTCGCCCGGCGGCATGGGGTCGAGCGAAGCGCCGCGGAAAAACGCCACTTTCACGTAGTGGTTGAAGGTGTGCATGCTGAGGAACCAGCCTTCGCCTTCGATGCCGTACAGCGGCGAGTTCCACTTGACCGCCTTGTAGACCTCGGGAACGGCCCGTTCGACCAAGCTATCGATCTGGCGGCCGATGGCGCTTTTCCAGCCGGGCATCGCCGCGATGTAGGCCTGCACGGGGGCGTCGCCGTAGGCTTTGGGTATCTGCGGATTGCCGCCGGACAGCAGGCGCGGCGTGGCGGTGTTGCCGGCTTGCGGTTTCGCCGCCGGCTTGCGCGGTTTGGGTGTCGTGGCGGCGGTTTTCTTCGCGACTTTCTTGCCGGCTTTCTTCGCGATTTTTTTCGCGACTTTTTTTGCGGCGGGCTTGCTGGCGCTCTTCGTTGGCGGTTTCGATGTCTTGCCGGGCATGGTGTGTGCTCCAACGGACAGGTCCCTGTGCGGGCGATGATACCGATTCGGGGCGGTGGCTTCGACCGTCCGGAAAAGGTGGCGGCGCGTGTTCGGCTGCTGCGTCGGCAAGGCGGCTGGTTGTTTTCGTCGGCGAATGCGCCGCGGGATGCCGGGGGGCGCAGTGGGCGGGGTTGCGATGTCGCGGCTTGCGCCGCTCCTACAGGGGGCTGTGCGGGATCGTCGCAATCGGGATACTTGTCGCCGGGCTCAGGGAGAGGCGGGCATGAAGTACGTTCTGGCATGGCTGGTGATGGCGTTCGCGATGGCGGCGTCGGCGACGTCGGTTCCGCAGATGCCGCTCGAGGACATGGTTCGCCTGGCCGATCACGTGGTGGTCGCCAACGTGACTCGCGTCGATATGGTCGATGGGCGCGGGCGCGCGGTGACCGATCCGCAGGCGCGTACCGGCCCGGGCTTGAAGAATCAGATCCGCTTGCATCTGCGGGTCAAGCAGGTGCTGTTTTCGCGGGCCGGCGCGGTGCCGCCGACCTTGACGGTGCCGCTGTGGACGATGTGGCATTACCAACTGGGCGATATGCAGGAGGTCGTGAGCGAGCAGGACAGCGTCTTCCTGCTCAAGGGCGACGGTTACGAACCCGCGTATCGCAACGGGTTTCAGCGTTCGCTGGACGAAAAGCAACAGATCGAGCAGTTGTTGGCGCCTCGATAAGAATCGACGCGGGTCTGCGCCCGCTCACGGAACAAGCGCGATCATGAGTGGGTACTGGAAGGACATCGAAACCGATGCGGGCCGCTGGTTCGGTCTGGCGCTGGAATGCCGCGAGGACGACGGCGGTCATCGCAAGCCGGCATTGCGTCTGGAGAGCGGTCACAACGCCCGCATTCGTCTGGTGCAGGAACAGGCCGGCGGCGGCGAGGCGGTGACGCGCTTGTGGGCCACGCCGCTTGGGAATAATTACGGGGTTCTTCTGTTGCGCAGCGATGCGCTGGTCGAGTCGCCGGTGCCTGCCTCGGCGCTGGATTCGGCGGTCGTCGAGCGGCATGCGGTATTGCCGGAGCCGCAGCGGCTGGCGAGTTGGAGCCGCGTGTTCGCGCAGGCGCTGAGCGACGGGCCCGCTTCGTTTCTGCATGCGGGCATGTGGATGTTCATCGGGGTGCGTCCGCGCGCGGACACCTGGAAGTTCGAGGCCGGAAAGCTGCGTCTGAATCATTGGAACTGGCCGGTCAACGGCGTGCGCGATGCGTTGCGCGACGATCCGGTGCTGTTCATCGATTGGGGCGGTCAATATCCCATCGATCAGGTGTTGAACCTGCGCGCGCCGTCGTCGCCCGAGGACGGCCGGGTCAAATGGTGGCGCAAGAAGGCTCGCGAAGGCGCGCTGCCGCCGATACTGCTGTGGCGGCTCGGCTGTCTGCAGGCGTATGTGATCGTCGATGGTCATGATCGTCTGCAGGCGGCGTTGCTGGAAGATCGCCCGCCCGATTTCCTGGTGGCGTGTTCCGCCTACGAGCACCCGGTCGAGCGCGATCCGGTGTCCCAGCAGGCGATGATGGCGTCGCTGCAACGGCATGCGAGCGAGGTGGCCGCCAATATGCCCGGCCGCAAGGCCATCGCGACCGACTCGCTTAACTCCACGCTGATCTCCGCGTTCGACGACCGTCCCATCGTGATGCCGCGGACCTATGCCTGGGCGAGCCGGCGGCCGGAATCGCAATGGCTGGCCGAGGTCGAAGCGCGGCTTGCGGCGCTGGGGCGCAGCGAATTGTTTTGGGAGTTCGAAGATCGGTGCTGAGCGGTTGCCGCCGGCGTTGCGCCGGCCGGGTGAAGCGCATCACCGACGGTGCGCGTTCTCGCGCGCACCGTCGGTCCAAGCCAGGGACGCAATCGTTCCTGCTGGCCCGCGTACCCGGATAGCATCGATGCATGCCGCGCCAGCGCCACGCTCACCGATCGCGTCGCGCGGCTCCGCATCAGAACGCGATCCACGGCCTCGCCGCGCTGCCCGCGGCTTGCTTGCCGGGAACGCAGTAGTGGGTGATGTAGGCCATCGGAATCACGGTGAGGAAGGCCGCTTCCACGCCCGGATCGACCGGGCCGCCGGAAATGCCGAACAGGGTCGAGGTGGCCAGGGTGGCGCCGTCGAAGAACACATTGGCCTTGGTCGCCGAGGCCAGTTGGGTGTCGGCGTTGACCGGCGTCACCGCGCCCTGGCCCAGGGCCTGGACGTTGAGGTTGAAGGTCATCTGATAGACATAGCCGGTCGAATAACCGCCCGAGTCGATGGTGGTGTCGGTCGACAGGTGGATGGTGCGGCGGGTCTTTTCGGACTTGATGTCGCGCAGCACGTCGATGAGGCTGACGTTCGGCGTGGCCAGCAGCGCCTGCAGGCCGGTCTGGTCGGCCGGCGGCGGCAGCGCGGGGACCGGTCCGCGCGGCGGCAGGCAGCGGTTGATGACTTCGCGTCCGGTCGCCAGCGGCGTGACCACCCATGGCTGGAATCCGCCGGCGCCGCGAATGCTGTTGGCGGCGGTGGGGGCCTGGGTGGGGTCGAGCGGATCCGGTGGCCGCGAATCGCCGCGGTACAAAGTGATGGGCATGCTGGAACTCCTGATGGCTGCGGTGCCCCGCGGCGCGCGGGGCGTGAGTGCGGATGCGCAACGGGTCGTTGCGAGCGGCTTGGACGAAGCGTGTGCGCGGCCACGGCGTCGCCGAGCGTGTCGATCGGACGCGCGTTCGTGTCGTGCACGAAGGTTCAAACGTCGCGATCGCCAAGGCGTGAAGCGCGAAGATGCGCTGGCCGCGGGTGGGGCGCGCCCGAACCGGATCGGCGCCGATCGCCGGACTTACGACCGCAGGGGCACCGCGAGGGTCATCGCTTCGTCGCGGTGCATACCGTTATCGACTCGCATCCGCATCGATACACGCACGCTGATCATGACGCGGGCGGAATCGCGCCGTCGCCAACGACCGATGCCAAGGCGCCAGTCGGTGACGCGCTCGCCGCGCAACCCGATCAGATCAACTTCTGCGCCCGGCAATAATCGCGCAGATCGTCCGGCGCCAGCCCCGGCGCGAACAGAAAACCCTGGCCGATCAGCACGCCGAGTTCGCGCAGGAACGCGCGCTGGCGTTCGGTTTCCACGCCCTCGGCGACCATGCCCAGGCCCAGGCTGCGGGCGATGCCGGTGACGGCCTGGCAGACCGCGACGTCGGACTGGTTGTCGGGCACGCCCTGCACGAACAATTGGCTGAGCTTGAGCCCGTGGATCGGCAAACGGCGCAGGTAATTCAGGGCGCTGTAGCCTTCGCCGAAATCGTCGATCGACAGGTTGACCCCGAGTTCGCGCAGGCGGGTGAAGGTGCGCACGGTGTCGGGCGCGTCCTCGATCAGGACCCGCTCGGTGAATTCCAGTTCCAGCGCGCTGCCGGGCAGGCCGTATTCGGCCAGGGCGGCGCCGACGTTGTTGGCCAGGTCGTCGCCGAGGAACTGACGGTAGGACACGTTGACCGCGACGCGCTCGATATGCAGGCCTTCGTCGCGCCACGCGCGCAACTGACGGCAGGCCTCGTGCAGGACCCAGCCGCCGATGCCGACGATGTCGCCGGTGGTTTCGGCATGGTCGATGAAACGATCCGGACGCATTTCGCCGAGCGAGCGGTTGCGCCATCGGATCAGCGCTTCGATCGCCACCACCCGGCCGTCGCTGAGATCGACCTGGGGCTGATAGACCAGATGGAATTCGTCGTTGTGGACCGCGCGGCGCAGATGGGTTTCCAGCTGCAGGCGGTGCAACTGCTGTTCGGCCAGTTCCGGGGTGAACGCCTGCCAGCTGTTGCGGCCGCGGCGCTTGCTGTCGTACATGGCGACGTCGGCGCTCTGGATCAGCTGCTGCGCGGTGCGGCCGTCGAGCGGCGCCTGGGCGATGCCGATGCTGGCGGTGATGCTGAATTCCTCGCCGTCGACGCGGAAGCTGTCGCCGAAGATCTCCAGGATCGCGTCGGCGAGGCGTTCGCCGCGCAGCGGATCGTCGTCGAGCGAACACACCAGCAGGAATTCGTCGCCGCCGAAGCGCGCGATCAACGCCTGATCGCCGGCGGCCAGGCGGATGCGGCGCGCGGCCGAGGCCAGCAGGCGGTCGCCGGCGGCGTGGCCGAGCACGTCGTTGACCACCTTGAAGCGGTCCAGGTCGATGTACAGCACCGCCAGCGGCGAATGCGGGTAGATGTCCAGGCGGCGTTCGAGTTCGGCCTGGACCGCGTCGCGGTTGAGCAGTCCGGTCAGCGGATCGCTGCGCGCCTGGATGCGCAGCTGTTCTTCTTCGTGCTTGCGTTCGGTGATGTCTTGCAGGGTGCCGGTGAGCACCTGCCGGACCGGGTCGGCGGCGCTGGCGTCGCCGATCGCGCGCACCCAGAAACCGCCGCCGTCCGCGCGCATGCCCTGCAGTTCCATGTCGATGCCGCGGCCGCCGGCGAGGGTGCGTTCGAGCGCGTTGCGCAGGCGGTGGCGATCGAGCGGCATCAGGCATTCGAGCAGGTCGTCGATGCGCTCCGGCCCGGCTTCGCGGCCGATGATGCGCGCGGCTTCGAAGGTCAGGTACAGGCGATCGCGGCCGGCGTCCCATTCCCAGCCGCCGATGTGGGCCAGCGCCTGGGCGCGGTCGAACAGGGCGCTGTCGCGCTTGAGCGCGGTGACGTTGGAGAACAGCGCGAACACCTGATGCGGCCGGTCGCCGCCGGGCGGGAACTGCGGCACCGCGGTGACTGCGAGCCAGATCAGTTCGCGGCGCTCGCGGTGATACAGCCCGAGCACGGTGCTGTCGACCACGCGGCCGGTGGCCAGCGCGATCTGCGAGGGGTATTGGTCGGCGGCCAGTTCGTGACCGCGTTCGTCGACCAGCAGCCAGTCGCCCGAGCTGAGTTCGTCGGCGATGCTCATGCCGCTGTGCAGCGACAGCAGGCGCATCGCCGCGCTGTTGGCGTAGATGATCCGCAGCGAGTGGTCCTGCACGATCACGCCGCGATCGATCGACTCGACCAGTTCGCGGAAACGCAGTTCGGTGTCGGCGCGGCTGCTGAGGTCGCGCGCGACCGCGATGATCCGGCGCTGGCCCTCGTGTTCGAAGCCGGCCGAATGCACTTCGACCGGGAAGCGGGTGCCGTCGCCGCGTTTGTTGGTGACTTCGATGATGTAGCTGTCGCCACGGTTCAAGCTTTCCCACACCGGCGCGAGGTGTTCGCGCGGCAGTTCGGGATTGAGCACGTGGATCGGCTGACCGACGATTTCCTCGCGTATGCGCCGATGCGCGCGGGTGCCTTCGCGATTGATCTCGATCACCGTGCCCACTTCGTCGAGCACGGTGACCAAGTCGGGAATCGCGTCGAAGGCGGCGCGGTACAGCGAGCCGTCGCCGCGGCGGTGCAGCGCGTCGATCGCATCGGTCAAGGTCGCGCGCAGGCTGTCGCTGAGGCCGGGTTCGTCGAGTGCGCGCCGCAGCGCCGCGATGGTCGCGTCCGTCGTGCCCGCCGCCGCCGCGGAGGCGGGCGGGGTCGGGCGATCGGCGGGCGCGTCGGCGCTCACGCGGCCGCCAGCGCCTTGCCGACCTTGCTGCCGGTCTCGCGTCCGAGCAAGCCGGCGAGCCAGCGGCCGGTGTCGGCCAGCGCGTTCAAGTCGACCCCGGTTTCGATGCCCAGGCCGTGCAGCATGTAGACCACGTCCTCGCTGGCGACGTTGCCGCTGGCGCCCTTGGCGTAAGGGCAGCCGCCGGTGCCGGACACGGCCGAATCGACCACCGCCACGCCTTCCTCCAGGCAGGCGAGGATGTTCGACAGCGCCTGGCCGTAGGTGTCGTGGAAATGCACCGCCAGCGCCGCGACCGGTACTTCGGAGGCGACCGCCTTGAACATCGCGCGGGCCTTGCCCGGCGTGCCGACGCCGATGGTGTCGCCGAGCGAGACCTCGTAGCAGCCCATCGCGTGCAGCGCCTTGGCCACCCGCACCACGTCGCTGACCGGCACTTCGCCCTGATACGGGCAGCCGAGCACGGTGGAGACATACCCGCGCACCGCCACGCCGTCGGTCTTGGCCCGCGCCAGCACCGGCGCGAACCGCGCCAGCGATTCGTCGATGCTGGCGTTGATGTTGGTGCGGTTGAACGCTTCGGATGCGGCGGTGAACACCGCGATCTCTTCGACCCCGACCGCGCGCGCGCGCTCGTAGCCTTGTTCGTTGGGCACCAGCACCGGGTAATGCACGCCGGGCCGGCGCGCGATGCCGGCGAAGACTTCGGCCGCGTCGGCCAATTGCGGCACCCACTTGGGGCTGACGAAACTCGTCGCCTCGATGCTGCGCAGCCCGGTCGCCGACAGGCGGTCGATCAGCGCGATCTTGTCGGCGGTGGCGATCTGCGATTTCTCGTTCTGCAGTCCGTCGCGCGGACCGACTTCGACGATGCGTACGGAAGCGGCTTGGGTCATCTGGAATCCTTGCTTGCAGAGGCAGCGCTTGCAGAGGCGACGCGTTGCAGCACGATCGCCTCCTTCTCGGTGTCGTACAACACCGCGCCGTGTTGGGTCAGCGCGGTGCGGAGGTCCTGCGCCGATCCTTCGATCAGCGGGAATTTCTCGTCGAGTTTACGCCCGCTCAGGGTGCCGGCCGCTATCGCGTCGAGCGCGCGTTGCGGATCCGGAAGCCAGGCCCGGGCCCGGTCGTCGTCGATACGGTACAGGATCAGGAACACCGAACCGGCCGGCGAGCCCTTGATCAGCGCATCGCCCGGCGCGCCGATCGCGCGCTGGGCGACCGACGGCGGCATCACGATGTAGCGGTCGCGGCCCAGGACGAAGCCGGTCAGGTCCAGCGCCATGGTCTGCTCGCCCATGTTCGGCCAGTCTTCGGTGTGGCAGCGCGCGTCGATGTGGATGGTCTTGGCGACGCCGTCGGCCTTGAGCTGCCAGGTGCCGGGCAGGTCGGGGTCGCAGGCGATTTCGTCGACCGGCGCGCGTTCGAAGGCGACACAGCCGCTCAGCGCGGCCAGGGCCACGGCGAGCGCGGCGCGCAGCAGGTGGGTGCGTGGCCGCCCAGGTCCGCGCGGGTGTCCGGCCGGGCCGCGCTGGCCCAGGCGAGGGCCGGGCGCCGGAACGCGAGGATCGGCGAGGCCGGCAGCGGCGCTGGAGAGGCGGGGATCCGGCGGGGTCATGGCAGCCTCTCAGCGCGCAGCAGGGGATATACGTTTGAAACGATAAACCGTGTCGCCATCGGGCAGGGAAAAAAGCTGCGGATTGGCACGCAATAACTGGCGAATCTGCTTGGCGTCGCCGCTGAGCCAGTCCGGGCGATCGGCCTCGGCGAGCGGGGTCTTGGCGTTGGGTTCTTGAACGATGCGCTTGAGCTGATCCGGATTGCCCACGTCGATGCTCAGCGAGTCGGGCGCGGCCTGGTAGCGCAGCAGGCTGACCACGTTCGGGTAGTCCTTGGCGGCCTGGTGTCTGGCCGCTTCCGCCTCGCCCTTGCCGCCGGCCAGCAGCACCCAGACGTCGGCGAAGTCCAGCCCCAGATAGCGATGGCCGTCGGCTTGGTAGATGCGCAACTCGACTTGCCTGGGTTCGAATTTCGCCGGCAAGTAAGCGCGGCAGCGCGCGTCGATGCGCAGGCGGCGTTCGTCGTCGTCGCTGAATTCGGTGTCCTCGGCGGCGTGGGCGGACGAACCGAGGATGCCTTCGCCCTTGACCAGGCCCCAGTCGCCGACCAGGGCCGGATCGCAGGCCATCGCGGCCGAGGGCGGCTGTTCGACCATCAGGCAGCCGCCCAGCGAGGCGGATAGGGCGATGGCCGCGGCCAGCGCGCGCAGCCCGGTTGTCGGGTGAAAGTGAGCGGACATTCGGGAAAGTCTCCGTAAACAGATGGCGACTGGCGATGAGCATTCAAGCCGCATCGCGGTCGCGGACAGGGCCGCGGCGTTACGCGAATCGCCGCGATTCGGGGCGATTCGTGCAACGCCGGTTCGATGGACGCGCTGGATTGGCTACCGGCCCGCGCGCGGCGACGGTTTCGCCACGCCCTTGCCTGGCGGCGCCGACGGCGCCTTGCCGTCGCGTCGCAGGATGGCGCCCGGCGTGGCGAAGAACAGGTCCTTGCGCGAGGCCAGCAAGGCATCGACTTGCGCACTGCTGCCCTTCACCGATGCGGCGATCTGCGGGTCTTCGTGGTTCGCCTTCTTTTCGCGCAGCAGCGCGTCCAGTTGTCGGGCCGAGGCGATCTTGCCGTCTTCGATTCCGAACTCGGTGTTTTCGATGCTGCCGGGCAGGGTGCCCGCGGCGATCAGCCGCGCCACCCGCAAGGTGTCGACGCCGTGGATGGCGATCCGATCCGGGGCGACGACATAGCGCAGGATCGTGTAACGCCCTTGCCGCGCTGCGCTGTCGTCCGTCGTGTCGTCGTCCGGCATGCCCTGGCACGACGCCGGTTGCGTCGCGAGCGTGGCCCGGGTCGCGACGATGTACCCGCCGTCTGCATCGGGCAAGTACGAAAAACGGTAGCCGACCAGATCTTCGGGACACTCGCCGGTCTTGCGCAGGATCAATGCGCAATCCTTCGGCAGGATGCTCATGCGCTCGGTGTCTTCCTGCCCGCGCCGGGGCTCCTGCGCGTCTTGTTCGCCCCATTCGCTGCTGAGCCATTGGCCGACCAGGCGCGGATCGCAGGCGACCTGGGTGCCGCTGGGCGGCGATTCGAACGAGGTGGTGCTGCATCCGCTCAGCAGGGCCAGCGCGAGGCCGGCGGTGAAGAGCTTTCGTACCTGCGACGACAGCGCGCGAAAACGCATGGGATGTCCCTCCATAGAACACACAGACCAGGGGCCGCCGATGATTCAGCGGCCGAGGAATCCGGCGCTCCCAGCCGGGATTGAAGCGTTTGCGGCGCCATTATTCGGCGCGGATGGGGGGGGCGGTCAAGCGGGTGGGGAGTGTGGTCAAGCCGGTTGGGAGTGTGGTCAAGCGGGTGGGGGCGGCCGGTTCTGCAAGGCCTTCAGCTGCTTGTTTCGTTCAAGGCCGCCATCCCTTCGTTTCCTTCAATCCGTCATTGCCGCGAAGGCGGGCTTTGCTTTACTTCGGCGAAGTTGAGCATCCAGAGATTTCAGCGCCATCTTTCGGACCGTCATTCCCGCGAACGCGGGAATCCAGTGACCTCAGCGTCATTTTTCAGGACCTCATTCCCGCGAACGCGGGCTACGCTTTACTTCGGCGAAGCCGAACATCTCGCGACTTTGTCTTGCAAGACTTCAAGCGTTCTCGCACGAAAGGCACTGGATTCCCGCCTTCGCGGGAATGACGGTAGGAAGGGACGTGGCTACATGCCAAGTCAACTTAAGTCTTAAGCGTCATCTTCGGGTCGTCATTGCCGCGGAGTCGAGAATCCAGAGACTTCAGCGTCATTTTCAAGACGTCATTCCCGCGAACGCGGGAATCCAGTGACTTCAAACGTTCTCGCACGAAAGGCATTGGATGTTCGGCTTCGCCGAAGTAAAGCGGAGCCCGCCTTCGCGGGAATGACGGTAGGAAGGGACGTGGCTACATGCCAGGTCAACTTAAGTCTTAAGCGTCATCTTCGGGTCGTCATTCCCGCGAACGCGGGAATCCAGCGACTTCAAACGTTCTCGCACGAAAGGCACTGGGTTCCCGCCTTCGCGGGAATGACGGTAGGAAGGTACGTAGCTACCTGTCAGGTCAACTTAGATCTTCATCACCGTTTTCGGAAGGTCATTCCCGAGAAGGCGGGAATTCAGAGACTTTAGCGCCATCTTTCAGGTCGTCATTCCCGCGAAGGCGGGAATCCAGAGACTTCAGCGTCATTTTTCAGGACGTCATTCCCGCGAACGCGGGCTCCGCTTTACTTCGGCGAAGCCGAACATCCAGCGACTTTGTCTTGCAAGACTTCAAACGTTCTCGCACGAAAGGCACTGGATTCCCGCCTTCGCGGGAATGACGATAGGAAATTACGTGCAGACCTTGAAGGTTCGATCTAAACCCCTTCGTCGTGCCACCGACGGTGCAACCGCGCGCGCAGACCGCCGCAGCGATCCGCGCACATACACGCACACGTACAAACTCAAACTCAAACAGTCTCCAACGTCACCAACACCGCATCAGCCTCGACAAAATCGCCCGCCGCCGCACGCACCTCCGCGATCGTCCCCGCGCGCGGCGCCTTCAGGCTCAGCTCCATCTTCATCGCCTCGATCACCATCACTTCTTGGCCGGCCTCCACGCTGTCGCCAGGCGCGGCCTTGACCACGACCACGCGGCCGGGCATCGGTGCGTTGACGTGGTTGCCCGAACCGGCGGCCGCGCTTTGCTGGTGGTGGTACATCGGCACCGCGTCCAGGCGCAGGCGGCGTTCGCCGTCGTGCATGACCACGCGGGTGCCGTCGCCGAGCGCGCTCAGCCGGCGCGCGCGGCCGTCGATGCGCAGGCTCAGTTCGCTGCCATGCAGGCGCGCGCCGTTGACCACGTGGGCGGCCTCGGACTGCGCCGGGATGTCGATTCGGTACTCGCCGCCGCTGCCCTGCGCCTGCAGTTCCAGGCGTTCGTCGCGACGCACGAAGGCCAGGCTGCGGCGGCCGCCGTGGCCCAGGCGCCAACCGTCGGCGATCGCCCACGGCGAACTCGGGTCGTTCGACGCCGAGGCCGCTTCGCGGCTGCGCTGTTCCTGGCTCAGCAGTTCGGCCACGGTCGCGCCGATCAGCAGGTCGCGATCGCCGTTCTCGTCGTCGCCGTTCGCCGCCGGCATGAACTCGTCGAGATGACGGTCGAGATAACCGGTGTCGATCGTGCCGCCGACCACCGCCGGATGGCGAGCGAGGCGTTCGAGGAATTCGATGTTGGATTTCGGCCCGACGATCTCGCACTGCGCCAGCGCCGCGCGCAAGCGCGCCAACGCGCGCGGGCGATCGAGATCGAACACGATCAGCTTGGCGATCATCGGATCGTAGAAGATCGTCACCGTGTCGCCTTCGATCACGCCCGAATCCAGGCGCACGTGCGCGTCGGCGCGCGGCAGGCGCAGGCGCTCGAGTTTGCCCGAGCCGGGCAGGAACCCGGCTTCCGGGTCTTCGGCGTACAGCCGCACTTCGATCGCGTGGCCGCGCTGGACGATCGCGTCCTGCGGCTGCGGCAAGGGTTCGCCGGCGGCGACGCGCAACTGCCATTCGACCAGATCCAGGCCGGTGACCAGTTCGGTGACCGGATGCTCGACCTGCAGGCGCGTGTTGATCTCCATGAAATAGAAACCGCCGTCCTGGCCGACGATGAACTCGACCGTGCCGGCGTTGACGTAGTCGATCGCATGACCGGCCATCACCGCCGCCGCGCCCATCTGCGCGCGCTGCTGCGGGCTCAGGAACGGCGAGGGCGATTCCTCCAGCACCTTCTGGTAACGGCGCTGGGCCGAGCATTCGCGCTCGTTGAGGTGGATCACCTGGCCGTTGGCGTCGCCGAAGATCTGGATTTCGATGTGGCGCGGCTGTTCGACGTAGCGCTCCAGCAGCACCCGGTCGCGACCGAAGGCGTTGCGCGCTTCGCGCTGGCAGCTTTCCAGGTTGGCGAGGAATTCGCCGCTGTCGCGCACGATCCGCATGCCCTTGCCGCCGCCGCCGTGCGCGGCCTTGATCATCAGCGGATAACCGATGCGATCGGCTTCGCGGTGCAGATGCGCCGGGTCCTGGTCTTCGCCGGTGTAACCGGGCACCACCGGCACGCCGGCGGCCTGCATCAGTTCCTTGGCCCCGGCCTTGCTGCCCATCTTGCGCATCGATGCCGCTTTCGGGCCGATGAAGGCGATGCCGGCGGCTTCGACCGCGTCGGCGAAATCGGCGTTCTCGCTGAGGAAGCCGTAACCGGGATGGATCGCCTGCGCGCCGCTGCGCCGCGCCACCTCGATGATCGCGTCGCCGCGCAGGTAGCTGTCGGCCGGGCGCGGACCGCCGATCGGGTAGGCCTCGTCGGCCTGGCGCACGTGCTGGGCATCGGCGTCGGCTTCGGAATACACCGCGACGGTGCGGATGCCGAGCCTGCGGCAGGTGCGGATGACGCGACAGGCGATCTCGCCACGGTTGGCGATCAGGATCTTTTCGAACATGTCAGGTCGGGTCGCAAGTCAGTCGCGCCGGGGCGCGGTGGAAGGAGGCGCGGACCGCGGAGCGGCGCGCGATAAGCGGATTCTCGCCGAAATCAGCGGGGTTTGTAGCGCGTGGCGGTCGCGGAATGGGCATGCGGGACGGCGCGGAGCATCGTGAGTGCGTTTTTGGTGCGCATCGTTGCCGTCGTCGGGAGCGCTCTCACCCCGCCGGGCCGCGGTACACGGCTTCGACGTTGTTGCCGTCGGGATCGAGCACGAACGCGCCGAAGTAACCGGGCGCGTAGTGTTCGCGCAGGCCCGGCGCGCCGTTGTCGCGGCCGCCCGCGGCCAGTGCGGCGGCGTAGAAGGCTTCGACCTGCGCGGCGCTTTGCGCGCTCACGGCGAAGTGCAGGCCGCGCGAGACGTTCGCGCCGGTGCCGATCCAGAACGCGGGCTGCTGGCTGGGACCGAAGGCGTGGCCTTCGTAGCCGCCGGTCTGTTCCTTGGTGATCGACATCACCAGTTTGTAGCCGAGCGGGGCCAGGGCGTGCAGATAGAAATCGTGGCTGCGTTGCAGGTCGGAAACCGAGAAGCCCAGATGGTCGAACATGGCGTGCACCTTGCGAAAGCGGCGGGGCAGGGCGCGGCCCGCGCGAGCGGGCGTGGCCTGGGACGGTGATGGACGAGGGCTGTCAGCTCAGGGACACCAGTTGGCTTTGCGCTTGTCGAGGAAGGCCGTCAGACCTTCCTGGCCTTCGGCGGACACGCGCAAGCCGGCGATCAGCGCGGCGTTGTCGGCGTCCAGGCGCGCGCCGTCGCGTTCGCCGGCTACCCGGCGCACCAGCGTCTTGGCCTGCGCGGCCGCGCGTGGGCCGGCCTTGAGCAGCAGGCCGATCTGCCGGTCGATCGCGGCATCGAGCTGATCGGCGGCGACGACCTCGTGCAGCAGGCCGATGCGCAACGCGGTAGCGGCGTCGAAGATTTCCGCGGTGGCGAACCAGCGCCGCGACTCGCGCGCGCCGATCGCCTCGATCACGTACGGCGAGATCACCGCCGGCAACAGGCCGAGCTTGCTTTCGGTCAGGCCGAACTTGGCTTCGGGCGCGGCGATGGCGATGTCGCAGCAGGCGACCAGGCCGACCCCGCCGCCGAACGCCGCGCCCTGGACCCGGGCCAGGGTCGGCTTGGGCAGTTCGTTGAGGGTGCGCATCAAGCGCGCCAGTGCCAGCGCGTCCTCGCGGTTGGCGTCCTCGCCGGCCTGGGCCATGCCGCGCATCCAGTTCAGATCGGCGCCGGCCGAGAACGAGGCGCCTTCGCCCTCGATCACCACCACCCGCACGCTGTCGTCGGCGGCGACCGCGTCCAGGGCGCCGGTCAGCGCGGCGATCAGCATGGCGTCGAAGGCGTTGTGCAATTCGGGGCGATTCAGGCGCAGGCGGGCGACAGGCCCTTCGCGCAGGCTCAGCAGCGGGTGGCTCATCAGGGCGGGGGAGTTTGTGGGAGTTGGCGAATCATAACGTTGCGCCGATCGCATCCGCCCCTGTACGGCGGTCGGTGCTAGAATGAGAACAATTCCCATTTGGGACGCCACCCTTCGTGGAAGCCGCCTCTTGAAGCTGTCCGAACTGCCGCGCCGCACCGCCGCCACGGTCGAGACCGTCGATGACCACACGTCCAACGACACCATCGCAAGACGCCTGCGCGAATTGGGTTTCGTCGCCGGCGAGCGGGTCGAGGTGATGGCGGCCGGGCCGATCTCCGCCGAGCCGCTGCTGGTGCAGATCGGCTACACCCGCTTCGCCCTGCGCCGCAGCGAAGCCGCGCGCGTGCAAGTACGACTGATCGAGGAGTCCGCATGAGCGCCGCCGCCCCCGCTGTCGCCGCCCCGACGAACACCGCCGCGCAGCCGATGCGCGTGGCCCTGGTCGGCAATCCGAATTGCGGCAAGACCGCCTTGTTCAATCTGCTGACCGGCAGCCGGCAGAAGGTCGCCAATTACGCCGGCGTCACCGTCGAGCGCAAGGAAGGCCGGCTGCACGCGCCGTCGGGACGCAGCTACGCGGTGCTGGATCTGCCCGGCGCCTACAGCCTGAGCGCGGCCAGCCTGGACGAAGCGGTGACCCGCGACGTGCTGCGCGGTTTCTATCCCGGCGAACGCGCGCCCGACGTGCTGCTGTGCGTGGTCGATGCGACCAACCTGCGCCTGCACCTGCGCTTCGCCTTGGAATTGCGCGAACTCGGTCGACCGATGGTGATCGCGGTCAACATGATGGACGCGGCCAAGCGCCGCGGCATCGACATCGACCTGGCCGCGCTGGAGCGCGAACTCGGCGTGCCGGTGGTGGCGACCGTCGCGGTCAAGCGCAACGGCGCGCAGGAACTGGTGGCGATGCTTGATCGCATCGCGATCGCGCCGCGCGAACCGCACGAGCCGACCGTGCAACTGCGCGAAGGCGCCGATCTGCATGCCGAGACCCGGCGCCTGCTCGAACTCACCGTGCGCATGCCGACCCGCACCGCCAAGATCGACGACGCGCTCGATCGCTGGCTGCTGCATCCGGTGCTGGGCCTGGTGTCGCTGACGTTGGTGATGTTCCTGATCTTCCAGGCGGTGTATGCCTGGGCCACGCCGCTGATGGACGGGATCGAGGCGATCACCGCGTGGTTCGGCGGCTGGGTCGGCGCCAACATGCCCGACGGACCGCTGCGCAGCCTGATGGTCGACGGCATCATCGCCGGCCTCGGCGGGGTGGTGGTGTTCCTGCCGCAGATCCTGATCCTGTTCGCCTTCATCCTGGCGCTGGAGGAATCGGGCTATCTGCCGCGCGCGGCGTTCCTGCTGGACCGGATGATGGCCGGCGCCGGCCTGTCCGGCCGCTCGTTCATTCCGCTGCTGTCGAGTTTCGCCTGCGCGATCCCCGGGATCATGGCGACCCGCTCGATCCAGGACCCGCGCGACCGGCTGGCCACGATCATGGTCGCGCCGCTGATGACCTGTTCGGCGCGCTTGCCGGTGTATGCCTTGCTGATCGGCGCGTTCATTCCGCAGCAGAAGGTCTGGGGTTTGCTCAATCTGCAGGGCCTGGTGCTGTTCGCGCTGTACATGGCCGGCATCCTCAGCGCGCTGATGGTGTCGTGGGTGATGAAGAAGTGGCGCCGCGACAAGAGCGAGCACGCGCTGCTGCTGGAACTGCCTTCGTACCGCATCCCGCATCCGCGCGATCTGCTGATCGGCCTGTGGGAACGCGCGTGGATCTTCCTGCGCCGGGTCGGCGGCATCATCCTGGCGCTGACCGTGCTGCTGTGGTTCCTGCTGTCGTTCCCGGGCGCGCCCGAAGGCGCGACCTTGCCGGCGATCGACTACAGTTTCGCCGGCCGCATCGGCCATGCGATGACCACGGTGTTCGCGCCGATCGGCTTCAACTGGCAGATCTGCATCGCGCTGATCCCGGGCCTGGCCGCGCGCGAAGTCGCGGTGGCCTCGCTGGCGACGGTGTATGCGCTGTCGGCGGCCGACGACGAAGCCGCCGCGCAGGCGCTGACCCCGATCATCACCGACGGCTGGTCGCTGGCGACCGCGCTGTCGCTGCTGGTGTGGTTCATCTATGCGCCGCAGTGCATCTCGACCCTGGCCACGATCCGGCGCGAAACCAATTCGTGGAAGCAGGTCGGGATCAGCGCGGGCTATCTGTTCGCGCTGGCCTACCTGGCCTCGCTGCTGACCTATCAGGTCGCGGTCGCGCTGGGCGCGGGCTGATCGCCATGGACGCCGGCCTGCTCGCGCAGTACGTGGTGATCGCGATCGCGGTGCTGGTCAGCGCGGTGGTGGTCGCGCGCAAGCAGTTCCCGAGCGGCGTGCGCCGCCTGCGCATCGCCTGCGCCTTGCCGCTGGTGCGCGACGGCCGTCCGCGCTGGATGCGCGAACTGGGCAAGCGCATCGCGCCCGCGCCGCGCGCGGGCGGCCCGAATTGCGGCGGTTGCGATAATTGCGGGCCGTCGGATTGAGACGAAGTCTGGCCGCGCCAAGCCCCTGAGTTCACCGCGCGGGTCGCGTATTGCACTGTAGGAGCGGCGTGAGCCGCGACCGTCATGCATGAATTGCGTCGTAAGCACGATGCCGCGATCACCGTTGGGATTTCGTCGTAAGCGCGATGTCGCGGTCGCGGCTTACGCCGCTCCTACAGGAAGGCCGTGAAAGTGTCGGTCGATTGCGGCAAGTTCGCGGCGTAAGGCGCGTATTGCACTGTAGGAGCGGCGCGAGCCGCGACCGTCATGCTTGAGTTCGCGTCGTAGCTATGATGTTGCGATCGCGTCGTGGATTACGCCGTAAGCGCGGTGTCGCGGTCGCGGCTTACGCCGCTCCTACAGGTAGGCCATGAGAGCGCCCGCGCAGGCCGCGTATTGCACTGTAGGAGCGGCGTGAGCCGCGACCGTCATGCTTGAGTTCGCGTCGTAGCTGTGATGTTGCGATCGCGTCGTGGATTTCGCCGTAAGCGCGGTGTCGCGGTCGCGGCTTGCGCCGCTCCTACAGGTAGGCCATGAGAGCGCCCGCGCAGGCCGCGTATTGCACTGTAGGAGCGGCGCGAGCCGCGACCGTCATATCTGGGTTTGCGCCGTAAGCGCGATGTCTCAGTCGCGGCGCGCGCGCCTCAACCGCCGCGGCTTTGCATGTAATCCAGCGCTTCCTCAAGATACCCCCGCGCCTCCTGCATATGCCGCGGAGCGCACGCCTCTGCGAAACGGCTGCGCCCCTGATCGAGCAGCAGATACGCACTGATCTCGCTGTCGCCCCACAGATAATCGAAGATCAGCACGAAATCGTCGGCGCTCGCCTCGTTGAACGCGGCCGCGCCGCGCAACGGCGTGAGCAGGCGCAGCATTTCGATGTAGTTCTCCGAAGCCTGCAGCATCGCGATGCGCAAGGTGCGGCGCAGTTCGTCGTACTCGACCGGCGGGGTGCCGGTCCACGGGTCTTCGCGCCAGGCCTTGATCACGTCGGCCACGGTGGCCGCGTCGAGGTCGGCCAGCATGTCGGCGCCGACCCGGCCGTCGCCGGCCATCGAACGGCGATCGAACCAGGCCTGCCAATCGTCGAACGACGCCGGACGCGCCGGCGTGGAATTCATGAACGCTTCGTACTGCTCATGGCTGAGCGTGAATCGCGCATACAACGAAGCGGGTTCCGACATCGCGTGGGGTCCTTTCCTGGCTGGCGTCGCGGCATGGCTTCAGCGACGCAGCCGTCCTTTGTTCGCGGCCTTGTAGCCGACCGCTTCGAATGCTTCGACCGAGAGGGTGAAGGTGCGTTCGTCGCCGGGGAACAAGGCCCCGACGCCGACCACCTGGCGGGTGATTTCCTCGCCGCGTTCGTTCTTGATCGACAGCACCATCGAATATTCCCAGGCGCCGTCGCTGGGCGGATGGCGAATCGTGCCCTCCACGTGCAGCGGCGAGAATCTCGCTGCCGCGCGCGCGTTCGCGTCGGAATCGAAACGCAGATGGTGCCGGCAGGCGGGACAGACGCTCGCTGTTTCCAGGATCGTCGCCTTGCAATGCGGACAAATGCGCGTCGCCCCGGGCATGCCCTGGCGAACGGCGCTCATGAGTCGGCGCTGGTCTCCGTCTTGGCGTTCTTGTCGCCTTTGTCGGACGACTTGTCGGACTTGCCGCCGTCGTTGCGCGCGACCGCCTTGCCGCTGTCTTCCCAACCGAACTCGACCTGGCCGCGCACGCGCGCGCCGGCCGCGACGGTGACCACGCCGGCCTTGACGTCGCCGATCATCACCCCGCTTTCGAGCAGTTCGACCCGCTGCGCGGCATCGATGTTGCCTTCCAGTTCGCCCGCGATCACGACCTTGCGCGCGCGCACGCCGCCGTTGAGCTTGGCGCCGAGTTCGACGGTGAGATCGCCGTCGACCTGCACGTCGCCCTTGAAACGGCCGGCGATGCGGATGTGGCCGGAGCCGTGGATCTTGCCTTCGATGGTCAGGTCGGAGGCGATCAGCGACTCCTTGACCACCGGTTGTTCGGCCTGACGCGGAGCCGGCGTGGGCGTCGGCGCGGGCGCGGCGGCGACCGGCGCCGGCGCGGCGGGCTGGCCGAACGAGAATTCGTTGAGCGTGTCGGGTTCGCGCTTGAGCGCGGTTTCGGGTTGCGGCGGCGGGACCGGATTGTCGCGCTTGGGCGGGGCGGGCTGGTTGAAGATGGCCATGACGCGGTGTTCCTCAGGTCGGGGGATCAGGTGATGACACGCGTGAACTTTGGAGCCTAACACGCTGATACGAAGCGCCCACTGTGATGAATCTCACCATTCTGAGTTGCGGAAAAAGGCGACTCCGATTCAGTTTTCGCAGGCAATGGCGCGAATGCAAAAGCACCCGTAATGACGCGCGTTCAGCCAATCGCGAGGGCTTGCCCCATGGCGAAAATAATTCAGAAATTTTTCAGGACGATGAATGGGCGCGTTCGACTCATCCGATGTATATCGCGACGGCACGCGTGCTTCCGACGATTCAGAGCGACCAATCACCGTCGCGCCGAACACGCATCCGCCCAAGCAGACCAGCGCGCTCAGCCGCTGACGCCGGCGAACAGCAAGGCCACTGCGGCCACGCCGAACCCGCCGGCCAGGTACCACAGCCAGCCGCTGCGATCGCGGGTCCGGGCTACGCTGATCTTGTGCGCGCGCGCATAGGCGACGTCGTGCGCGATCTGCAGCGCGCCGGCCGCCACCGCGACGCACGCCAGCAGCGGATCCAGCGGGCGCCCTAGCAACGGCACGATCGCGCACAAGGCGGTCAGGCTGGCGATGTAGAAGGAGACCGCGGGCACCGAATGGACGCGCCCGCGCAACAGCATCAACACCACGGTGATCAGGCAGGCGAAGAACGCGGCTTCGACCGGCTTGAAATAACCCGCCACGAGGCAGGCGAGCAGGGCGGGCGTGGCCAGAACGATCGCCAGATCCCATCCCCAGCGGTGCTCGAGCAGCGCCTTGGCGCGCATCAGTCCGGCCCACAGCGCCGCCGCGATCAGCCATGCGGCGAACAGCCCGGCCACATTGCGGCCGGCGTGGGCGAAAGGCGCCGGGTCCAGCCCCATCAACAGCGCGGCGAGCCCGACCGCGAGCAGGTAATAGAACGCGCAGCGCGCCAGCGCGATCAGCAGCCGCCGGTAATTCAGTCCCAGGCGATCGGTGGCGCGGCGCCAGAACCCGACGCTGGCCGCGTCGAGTTGCGATTCGGCCAACGACGCGTCGGTCTGTTCGAGCCGGTCGAGCAGTTCCATCAACCGGGTCGGCAACATCGGGGCCAGGGCTATAAACAGTCGACGCCACCACGAGCGCGGGCCGAGCAGTTCGTGCATCAGCCAGCGTTCCACCGGCCGGGCATGCGGCGAGCGGCGTTGGGCGACGATGCGCTTGAACTGCGCGTTGCGTTCGGAGCGATGGTGGGCGAGTTCCCAGGCCTGACGCAGTCTTTGTTCGAGCGGATCGGTGGTGACCAGAGCGAAGAACTCGGCGATCGCGTCGATCGCATCGCCGGGCAGCGGCGGATCGGCCTGCGCCAGCGCATGCGCGATGGGAAGGCGCAGCGCATGTTTGAGATCCAGCGCATACAGCGATTCCAGCCCGCGCAGCCAGCGCAGCAGGTCGATGGGCCGGTCGGTCGCGGCGCGCGCGAACAGTTCGCGCAGGAAGCCATCGAGATCGAACTGAATTCGCGTCGGCGCGGTGCGGTCGACCGCCTGCGGCCGGTTTGCGCCCGGGTGTCTGGAGCGGACCGGCGCGGGCTGGCTGGCTGCCGGCTCGTGCTGCGTTTCATCCGCATGCGGCGAAGGCGTCGGCGGTTGCGGCGACGGCCCCACGGGCGGGCTTTGCGCGGATTCGTTCGGCGAGCCACGGTCGCGCGGCGTCTGCGGTCCATGCCCGCGATGATGCGCGGCGCTGTGGGCGATCGACAGGCACTGGCTGTAGGCATCGTGCAGCGCCTGGAACGCGACTGGATCTTCGTCCGGACGCGTTATCTTCAACTTGCGCGCATACGCACGCTTGATCTCGCGCTCGTCCGCGCCCGGCTCGATGCCCAGATGCTCGAACGGATTCATGGCGAGCGCGCCGCGCTGAACACGCGCACCAGGGCGATGGCGAACATCGCCGCGACCCAGAACCAGAACCAGCGCACTTCGCCGCTGCGATAACGCCGCTGCGCGGCCGGGGCGCGGTGTTGGCCGCGCAATTCATCGATGACCATGCCGTGGTGCAGCGATTGGCTGCGCAGCACCGCCACGTCTTCGTGCCGGCGCGGGAATCCGGGGTGGATGGCGTCGAGATCGAAGAATCGCAACAGCGTTTCGAGCGCCGCCGGAGGCAGCGGCGGTTCGTCCATCAAATGCTCGACCAATGCGTTGGCCACGGCCTGCTTGTGTTCGAGCGCGTACAAGTCCGGATGCGCATGCAGCCAGCGCTCGATCTCGCGCACCGGGCGGCGGCGGGCGAGGTCGATCAATTCGTCGAGCAGTCCGGTGGATTCGAATTCGCCTTGCCAGACGACGGCGTGGGCGTCGTCGTTGAAGGGAATGTCGAGTCGCGGCCATGCGTCGGGGCCGGGCGCGGGCGATGTCTGCTGGAACTGCCACGGCGTGGTTTGCATCGGTTCGGCGAGATCGGGATCGATCGACAACGGCGCCGTGGGCGTGGTCACTTCGATCGCGGTGTGGGTGGTTTCGTCCGCGAATTCGGTTTGCGCGATCCGGTCGAGCATGCGCCGGAATTCGTCCTCGTCGAGGTGAAAGCTCGATGCGCCTTCGTCGTCTTCCTCGTCATCGGCCTGGTCCGGCGCGCGTCGCGCCCAGGCCAGGCATTGCGAATAGGCGTCGTGCAGGGCTTGAAAGCCTTGCGGGTCTTCGTCGGGACGCGCGCGCTTGAGTTCGCGCGCGTAGGCGCGCTTGATCTCGCGTTCGTCCGCGTCCGCGGTCAGGCCGAGGCGTTCGAACGGGCTCATGAGTGGCCCGATTCGGACACGGCCTTAAGCATGCGGCCGACCAAAACCAGGCCGATCAACAGGTAGAACACCATCTGCGGCGTCATCCGGAAACCCGCCGCGCGCTTGCCCGGTCGCGGATTGGGGTCGAACTCCAGTTCGCGGAAATCCAGGCCGCGCGCACGCGCCCGTGCGCGCAGGTCGGCGATGCGCGCCTGCAGGGGCGAGGTGCGTTCGTGGACAGTGTCGAGGTCGAAGAAATGCAGCACGACATCGAGTTGCTTGAGGTAGAGCGTGGGCTGCTCGCCAAGATGAGTCACCAGCGCCGGTGCCAGCGTCTGTTTGCGCGCGACCGAATACAAGGCCGGATTCTCGCGTAGCCAGCGCTCCAGTTCTTCGGCCGGGCGGGTGTGGGCGATATCGCTCAATTCGGCCAGCAAGCGTTGGTTGTCGTAGGCCGGTTCGTGCTCGGCGTCGTGGACCGGCGCTGTCGCCGCCGCGTGCGGATGGGGCGATCGCGGGATAGGGCGCTTGGCGGTGTGCGCGGATGCGCCCGCCGCCGCGGATGGTCGGGCGAACGGATCGGGGGGCGGCGGGATCGGTATGGGACGCGGCGAGGGATCGGGCGGCGCGACGATGCGCGGTTCGTGAGCCGATTCGGGCGCCTGCACCTTTGGTTCGAACGCGATCGGGGTGAACTCGAACGCGTCGGCCGCGGCCCAGGCATCGTCGTCCTGCGCGTCGTTCTCGCCGGCGTGATCGTGGTCGAGAGCATCGACGCCGGCCTCGACCGTCGCGAGCGCGCGCTGCCGCGCCCACGCGAGGCAACGTTGATAGGCATCGTTCAACAGCTGAAAACCCGCCGGATCGTCGTCGGGCCGGGTGGTCCGCAGCAATCTGGCGTAGGCGCGCTTGATCTGCGCTTCGTCCGCGTCCGCCGACAGCCCCAGCCGGACGAACGGGTTCATGTGTAGCCCTGGGATTCGACCGCGTCGAGGAAACGCACGAATTCGCCGCGGTGCTCGCTGATCATCGCGCTGTCCTGCAGATCGAGCACGCCGCGGAACTGCACCAGCGCGGCCTGCAACTGATCGCGCGCCCACAGCAATTCCTCGTACAGGCGCTCGGCGCGCGCGATCAGGGCGATGTTCTCCTGCTGGTCGCGCGGATGCACCTTGAGCGCGGCGAGCGCGGCCAGGCGTTCGCGGATTTCCTCCTGGCTCAACACGCCCGGGTTCTTTTCCACCAGCACTTCGTGGCGCAGCCCGGTCGAGGCCAGGGTCGCCTCGACCTGCAGCAGGCCATTGATGTCGTAGGTGAAGCGCACGTCGATCGCGTTCTCGTCGCGGCGCCGCGACGGCAGGTCGATCGAGATCGCGCCCAGACGCACGTTGTTCTCGACCCGCGGGCTTTCGCCCTGGTAGATCTGGATTTCGACCTGACGCTGGCCGTCGTGGGTCGGGTAATAGCGCTCGACCCGGCTCACCGGCACGGTGCTGTTGCGATGGATGATCGGCGAGAACACCCCGGAGGTGTAGCCGCCCTGCGATTCGCGGGTGGTGTTCACGCCGAGGGTGTGCGGGCACACGTCGGTGAGGATGATTTCCTCCAGCGACTGATCGCGCGCCTTCATCCCGGCGGCGACGCAGGCGCCCAGGCCGATGGCTTCGTCGGGATTGACGTGGCGCAGCGGCAGCCGGCCGAACATGCGCGAGACCAGGCGCGCGCTGAGCTGCATGCGCGAAGCGCCGCCGACCAGCACGATTTCGTCGAGCTGGCCGGGGCTGAGCTTGGCGTCGCGCATCGCGCGTTCCAGCGGCGCGCGCAGGCGCTGCACCAGCGGTTCGCAGACCCGGGCGAAGCCGGCTTCGTCGATCCGCCACTGGCGCGGCTCGCCGGCCAACGCCAGTTCCAGCGTGGCTTCGTTGCCGCGGGCCAGATCGTGCTTGAGCGTTTCGATCCGGCGTTCCAAGGTCGCCAGTTCGCTCAAGGCGAGCTGGCTCGCCGACAGGCCGCTGTCGCCGAGGAATGCGTTGAGCAGGGCCTGGGTGAAATCCTCGCCGCCGAGGAAGTTGTCGCCGGCGCTGGCATGCACTTCCATCACGCCTTCGAACAATTCCAGGATCGATACGTCGAAGGTGCCGCCGCCCAGATCGAACACCAGGTAACGGCCGCCGCCGTCGCGCTGCTGCAGGCCGTAGGCCAGCGCCGCCGCGGTGGGTTCGTTGATCAGGCGCTCGACCTTGATTCCGGCCAGCTCGCCGGCGATACGCGTGGCCTTGCGCTGGCTGTCGGAGAAATACGCCGGCACGCTGATGACGGCTTCTTCGACCTTCTCGCCGAGTTCGGCCTCGGCGTCGGCGATCAGCGCCTTGAGGATCAGCGCCGACAGTTCCTCGGGCCGGAACCGGTGGCTGCCCAGCGCGGTGACCCGGTCGGTGCCCATCCAGCGCTTGAACGCGGCGACGCTGCGCCGCGGGTGCGAGACCAGCCGCTCGCGCGCGGCGCGGCCGACGATGACCTTGTCGTCGTCGCCGACGCTGACCACCGACGGGGTCAACAACGCGCCCAGCGCATTGGGGATCAGGCGCGGGCCGTCGGGCCCGTATACGCCGATCAGCGAGTGGGTCGTACCCAGGTCTATCCCGACGATCATGCCAAACGTCTCTTGCAGCCGGTTACAGGCGGAACATTACATCCGGAACACGCCGAAGCGGGTGCGCTCCTCGATCGGCGCGTTGAGGCTGGCCGACAGGGCCAGGCCGAGCACGCGGCGGGTATCGGCCGGATCGATGATGCCGTCGTCCCACAGCCGCGCGCTGGCGTAATAGGGGTTGCCCTGGCTTTCGTACTGCTCGCGGATCGGCGCCTTGAAGGTTTCTTCTTCGTCCGGCGTCCACACCTTGCCGGCGGCTTCGATGCCGTCGCGGCGCACGGTGGCGAGCACGGACGCGGCCTGTTCGCCGCCCATCACGCTGATCCGCGCGTTCGGCCACATCCACAGGAAGCGCGCGCCGTAAGCGCGGCCGCACATGGCGTAGTTGCCGGCGCCGAAGCTGCCGCCGATCACCACGGTGAACTTGGGCACGTGCGAGCAGGCCACCGCGGTGACCATCTTGGCCCCGTCCTTGGCGATGCCGGCGTTCTCGTACTTCTTGCCGACCATGAAGCCGGTGATGTTCTGCAGGAACACCAGCGGGATGCCGCGCTGGTTGCACAACTCGATGAAATGCGCGCCCTTGAGCGCGCTTTCGGCGAACAGGATGCCGTTGTTGGCGACGATGCCGACCGGATAGCCGTGGACGTGGGCGAAGCCGGTGATCAGGGTCTTGGCGTAGCGCGCCTTGAACTCCTGCAGGTCGCTGCCGTCGACGATGCGCGCGATCACTTCGCGAATGTCGAACGGGCGGCGCGTATCTTTCGGCACGATGCCGTACAGCTCGTTGGCCGCGTACAGCGGATCGCGCGAAGGTTGCACCGCGACCGGCAGCACTTTGCGCCGGTTGAGGTTGGCGACGATCTCGCGCGCGATCTGCAGCGCATGGCGATCGTCCTCGGCGAAATGATCGGCCACGCCGGACACGGTGGTGTGCACTTCGGCGCCGCCGAGCGCTTCGGCGTCGACCACTTCGCCGGTCGCGGCCTTCACCAGCGGCGGGCCGCCGAGGAAGATCGTGCCCTGTTCCTTGACGATGATCGATTCGTCGCACATCGCCGGCACGTAGGCGCCGCCGGCGGTGCAACTGCCCATGACCACGGCGATCTGCGGGATATTCTCCGCGCTCAGCCGGGCCTGGTTGTAGAAGATCCGGCCGAAGTGTTCCTTGTCCGGGAAGACCTCGTCCTGCAGCGGCAGGAACGCGCCGCCGGAGTCGACCAGGTAGATGCAGGGCAGGCGGTTCTCGCGGGCGATCTCCTGCGCGCGCAGGTGCTTCTTGACCGTCATCGGGAAGTAGGTGCCGCCCTTGACGGTGGCGTCGTTGGCGACGATCACCACTTCCTGGCCCTGGACCCGGCCGATGCCGGCGACCATGCCGGCGGCCGGCGCGGCGCCGTCGTACATGCCTTCGGCGGCGAGCGGGGCGATTTCCAGGAACGGCGAGCCCGGGTCGAGCAAGGCGGCGATGCGGTCGCGCGCCAGCAGCTTGCCGCGCTCGGTGTGCTTGGCGCGGGCCTTGTCGCCGCCGCCGTGCGCGGCGCGCGCGAGCCGCGCATCGAGTTCTTCGACCAGGGCCTGGTGATAGGCCACGTTGTCGCGGAAATCCTGCGAGCGCGGGTCGAGTTGGGAAGTGATCGCGGGCATTGCGTGACGGCCGGATGCTTGGACGCGGCATCAAAGCATAAAGCGCCGTCTCGGGCCAATCACTTTCGCCTCAAGTTTCGCAACGCACGCAAGCGTATGCGCACGGAACGTGCGTCTGGTGGCGGTGAGGTGGAGTGGCGTGGGGGGCGATCCGTGTTTCGCGATTGGGTGAGGGAGTTGATGAAGGCGTCGATCAGCCTGACACCCTCACCCTAGCCCTATCAGCTCTGCACTTCCTTCGGTCGCTGCAGGGAGGAGAGGGAGCGTGTCCGCTGTTTGTTGTTCGTGCGCTGGTCGGTTATCGGAATTGCCCACGCAACGACCGCGTTCCCTCTCCCGCGTGTAGGAGAGGGCTAGGGTGAAGGTTCGCAAGCGCCAGCGTCACCGCACCTGCATACCAAGCCATCCAAACAAAAACCCGCTTGCGCGGGTCCGATATCTGCAACAAACCCGTGCCCACAAAAAGAAAGACCCGCTTGCGCGGGCCTTTCAGTGAACGAAACGCAAGCCGATTAGTGCTTGGCTTCTTCCTTCTTGGCTTCAGCGGCGGCAGCGTCGGCCTTGTCGGCGACCTTGTTCGCAGCGTCGGCGGTCGCGTTGGCGGCCTTGGCGGCAGCGTCGGCGGCACCGGCGGCGGCGGAGTCGGCAGCGTTGCTGGCGGCGGCAGCGGCCGAATCGGCGGCGTTGCCCGCGGCAGCGGCGGCGTTGTCGGCGGCGGCGCCGGCATTGGCGGCGGCGTCGGACGCGGCGGCGGCGGCGGCGTTGGCGCCTTCGGCGACGGCGGTGCCGGCGGCGTCAGCGGCCTTGGCGGCGGAATCGCCCGCCTGCTCGGCGGCGGCCGAGGCTTCGGCAGCGGCGTCCTTGGCTTCTTCCGACTTCTGGGCGCAAGCCGACAGTGCCAGGACGGCGGCGGCGAGCAGGACGTAGAGATGGGTCTTCATGAGATGTCTCCTGAGGAGTTGTCTGAGATAAAACGTCTAGTGGATCTGTCAGGCAACGCCAGTGCTCGCAGCGGTCCGGCAAGCCGGCTTCGATCGTTCACTGACCTTACGGAAAAAGCCGCCGGATGACCGGCGGCTTTCCCGTTCGACGCGAGGTTTTCGCGTCGGAACTAGCAGTATCGCTTGCGCGATATTACTTCTTCGCTTCTTCCTTGGCAGCTTCCGCCGGAGCGGCAGCGTCCTTGGCAGCGTCGGCAGCCTGGCCAGCGGCGTCGGCAGCGTTCTTGGCGGCGTCGGCAGCGGCGTCGGCAGCAGCCGGGGTCGCAGCGTTGGCAGCGGCGTCGGCCGAGGTGGCGGCGGCGTCGGCAGCGGTGGCAGCGGCGTCAGCCGAAGCAGCAGCGGCGTCGGCGGTGGCGGCGTCGCCAGCGGCAGCGGCGGTGTCAGCAGCGGCCTGAGCTTCGGTCGAAGCGGCAGCGGCGTCGGCGGAAGCTTCTTCGGCCTGCTTCTGGTTCGAGCAAGCGGCCAGGGCCAGGCCCAGAGCCAGGGCGATCAGCGCCTTGTTGAAATTCATGATGTCGGATTCCTCGTCGTTTAGTTAGGCAACGCGCAGTTGCGCGCCGATAACATGATGACAAGCCGGTGACGTGTGTCAAGCGGCATGCCGGTTTTTTTTGTGCAACGCGTTTTTAACTTCTTGTTTACGGCAGTTCTCGCTTACAGCAGCTCGATCGCGATCGCGGTCGCTTCGCCGCCGCCGATGCACAGCGAGGCGACGCCGCGCTTGCCGCCGCGGATGCGCAGGGCATTGATCAGGGTGACCACCAGGCGGGCGCCGCTGGCGCCGATCGGATGGCCCAGCGCGACCGCGCCGCCGTGGACGTTGAGCTTGTCGTGGCTGATGCCCAGGTCCTTCATCGGCGCCATGGCGACCACCGAGAACGCCTCGTTGATCTCGAACAGATCGACGTCGGCGACGGTCCAGCCGGCCTTTTCGAGCACGTTGGAAATCGCTTTCACCGGCGCGGTGGTGAACCATTCCGGGGCCTGCGCATGGCCGGCGTGGGCGACGATCCGGGCCAGCGGCTTGAGCCCGCGCGCGGCGGCTTCGTCGGCCGACATCAGCAGCGTGGCGGCGGCGCCGTCGGAAATCTTCGAGGACGCGGCGGCGGTCAGCACGCCGTCCTTGCCGAACGCCGGACGCAGGGTCGGGATCTTGGCCACATCGATCTTGGCCGGCTCTTCGTCGGCGTCGACGACCACGTCGCCCTTGCGGCCCTTGACCGTGACCGGAACGATTTCGTCCTTGAAATGACCGCCATTCTGCGCGGCCTGGGCGCGCTTGACGCTCTCTTCGGAGTAGGCGTCGATCGCGGCGCGGTCGAAATCGTACTTGGCGCAGGCGGCATCGCCGAACACGCCCATGGCCTTGCCGTCGTAGGGATTGGTCAGACCGTCCCAGGCCATGTGGTCGAGCATTTCGGCGCTGCCGTAGCGGATGCCGGTGCGCGAATTGTTGAGCACGTGCGGGGCATTGGTCATCGACTCCATGCCGCCGGCGACGACCAGCTTGGCCGAGCCGGCCTTGATCAGATCGTGGCCCAGCATGATCGCTTTCATGCCCGAACCGCAGACCTTGTTGATGGTGGTGCAGCCGGCCGAAACCGGCAGGTTCGCGCCGAGCGCGGCCTGGCGCGCCGGGGCCTGGCCGAGGCCGGCCGGGAGCACGCAGCCCATGATGACTTCGTCGATCTGGTCGGCGGCCACGCCGGCCTGCTCGAGCGCGCCGTTGATCGCGGCGCTGCCCAGGGTCGGGGTCGGGACGCCGGTGAATTGGCCGAGGAAGGAACCGATGGCGGTGCGCTTGGCACCGACGATGACGACATCGCTCATGGCGGAACTCCGAAACTGTGGCGTGAGGGCCGGCCCGCGAGGGTGGTGGCCGGAACCGTTCGATTATGCGGCGCTATGCTGCGGTGCCGCAAACATCCGCTGTGGGATGGATCTGGAATAGCGAAAAGTTAACGAATCGGGGGTTTCGGCGGTCGCAAACCGGCGCCCAGCTGAATGGGGAGATTTCCCGGCGATCGTGCGAAACCGATTACAGGGTCGGGGCGTGGCGGCGAGGGTCGGATTTTGCGCGGATACCGCGGTCGGCCCCGACGCATTTGCCGCCGATTGGCATGCGCATCCGGGTTCGGCCAGCCGATTACCGCGTCCCACGCCGAGATCGAACTCGGCGCTGGCCGGGCCATCCCGCCACCTCGGCTTTTCCGCGCGCCGGCGCCCGCATCCGAATTCTCCGGGTTCTGCGTAATAAACCGACGAACGGATTGTCGGTTCGCGGTGCTTGGATTAAAACGAATGCGAGATGCGATCGATCCGCTGGGGAGCGGACGAGACGCGTCGCCAGCGGGGTGAGCCATGAACGGTTACGGATCGGCAGTGCGGCGTAGTTCGCGGTTGACGCTGTGCGTACTCAGCGTCGCCATCCTCAGCGCCTGCGGCGGTGGTGGCGGAGGTGGCGGCGACAACGTCAAACCCACGCCGCCGCCGACCACGACGCCGCCACCGCCTTCGACTCCGCCGCCGCCGATCGGCGCGCACCTGGACCTCACCAACGCGCGCTCGGCGCAGGCGTTGGGGCTGACCGGGCAGGGCGTGCGCATCGGCGTGGTCGACAGCGGCGTGCGTCGCGACCATCCCGCGCTCAACGGCCGGGTCGGACCGCATCTGCTCTACACCGATCCGCGCAGCAACAACCATCGCATCGACGACGTGCTCGGGCATGGCACCTATGTCTCGCAGATCATCGCCGGCACCCCGGTCGGTGCCTGGCCCGGCGGCATCGCCCAGGGCGCCAGCATCGTCTCCGCGCGCATCCTCAGCGACGTCAGCCCGCCCGACGACGGCAGCGGTCAGGGCAATCAGGCCACCAGCAACGGCGGCCTGGACATCGTCAGCCGCGACCTCATGAACGCCGGCGTGCGGATCATGAACAACTCCTGGGGCGGCCTGTACTGGACCGGCGACAACGTCACCCGCAGTTTCATCGACGCCTACCAGCCCTTCATCGACAACGGCGGCCTGGTGGTGTTCGCCACCGGCAACGAAGCCAAGCCGCAGCCGTCCGACAACGCCTCGCTGCCGAGCCAGGGCGCCGGCGCAAGCGTGCTCGAGCGCGGCTGGATCGCGGTGTCGGCGCTGGACACCAACACGCCGACGCAACTGGCGAGTTACTCCAACGCCTGCGGCATCGCCATGAACTACTGCCTGGTCGCGCCGGGCAACGTGCAGGCGACCGGGGTCAACGACGCGGTCGGCAATACGAGCTACTGGATCATCCGCGGCACCTCGTTCGCCGCGCCGCAGGTATCAGGCGCGGCCGCGCTGGTGTGGCAGGCGTTTCCGTATTTCAACAACGATCTGGTGCGGCAGGCGTTGCTCGGCAACGCCAAGGACCTCGGCGCGCCCGGAGTCGATGCCACGTTCGGCCAGGGGCTGCTCGACGTCGGCGCCGCCGTGCGCGGTCTGCGGCGGCTGGATTGGGGCGACGCGCGTGTCAGTTTCGACGGCACATCGACCTGGTCGAACCCGATCAGCGGTGCCGGCGGCCTGATCAAGGAGGGCAGCGGCACCCTGCGCCTGGACGCGACCAGCGCGAACACCTATACCGGCGCGACCGACGTCGTCGCCGGCAGCTTGCGCTTGAATGATGGCGGCAGCCTTGCGTCGGCGGTGACCATTCGCAACGGCGCGACCTTCGCCGGCGGCAACGGCGCGCGCATCGGCAATCGCGTCGACAACCAAGGCGCGCTGCGCCTGGACGGCGCGGGCCTGCGCATCGACGGCAACTACGCGCAGTCCGCCGCCGGCCAGTTGCAGTTCTTCATCGGCTCCAAGCTCGACGTGGGCGGCAGCGCCAGCCTCGCCGGCGACGCGCGCGTGCTCGGGCAGTTGCCGGGTTATGTGCGCTCCAGCCGCGAAGTGTTTCTCAACGCCGGCAGCGTCAGCGGCCAGTTCGGTTCGCTGTCGACCGCGCCGGGCGTGTTCCTGACCGCGACCCTGGGTTACAGCGCGACCCAGGCCTGGCTCGACATCTCCGCCCTGAGCATCAGTGCGACCGCGCAGGCGATGGGCGTGCAGGGCGCCGCCGCTTCGGCCGCGGTGCGCGTGGACGACGCCTTGCGCGGGCTCGATCAAGGCGCGGCGCCGATCGGCGCGCCGGGCGCGTTCGGCGCCGCGGCCGGCGCCTTGCAGCAGTCGGCGAGCGAACAGATCGCCCGGCAATCGCTGGCCACCCTGTCGGGCGAATTGCACAGCGCCGACGTCGCCTTCGCGATGATGGCGATCGAAGGCAATCGGCATGCGCTGGAATCGCGTCTGGATGCGCAATCCCTGCAACCCCGCGACGGTGCCTGGGCCGATCGCATCGATGCCCAGCGCGCCGCGGCGGGTCGTTTCGACCTGGATGCGAAGGGTTGGGTCGTCGGTCACGACCGGCGCATCAACGACCTGCGCTTCGGCGCCGCGCTCAGCCAGACCGACGGCTACGCCTACACCCGCCTGCGCGGCGATCGCGAACGCAATCGCCAGATCGAAGGCCAGTTCTACGCCAGTTGGGACCGCGCCGGCAGTTACCTGCTGGGCCGCGCCGCGTTCGGCCGCATGGACCGCGACATGCGCCGTGACGTCATGCTGGGCGACAGCCAGTTCGGTACCGGTTCGAACTATGCCGATCGCTATTTCAATGTCGGCGTGCAGGCCGGCCACCGTTTCGAACTGCGCGACGGCCTGCTGACGCCGTATGTCGGCGTGCAGAGCCTGCGGCTGGAACGCGGCGGTTTCGCCGAGGACGGCGCGGCCGGGTTCGGGCTGAGCGCGGACGATTCCAGCCTGAGCGCGACGCAGTTGCTGGCGGGGGCGCGGGTGCAGCGCGAGTGGCTGCTGGGTTCGACGTCGTTGACGCTGAGCGGCCGCGCGGAGTGGCAGCGCACTCTGGCCCAGTCGGGGCGCTATATCGATGCGCGTTTCACCGGGCTGGATGTGTGGTCGCCGATCGCGAGCGATCCGTTCGCGCGCGAGGCCGGGGTGCTGGGCATGGGGCTCAGTGCGCGGTTTGCGCGCGGCGGGGTGTTGAGCCTGGACCTGGATAATCGTTACGAGTTCGGGCAGCAGTATCCGCGTGCGTTGGCGAATTGGTCGTTTTCGTTCTGATTGGTACAGGGTGAGACGGATTCGTTGATGCGCGACGGGTGATGTTTGTTGGCGATGTGGGCGTTTGTTTGGCTTGGGTGTTGATGCGCCGCGTCGGCAGGGAAAAGCGAATCTCCCCCAACCCCTCTTTTCCAAAGAGGGGAGCTGATCTTCGCGATCGGGGAGGTTCTTCGGCGCGCTTACGCGCGAGTGGGTTTCACCTTGCAGGCGACACGATCGCCCCGAATGCGCTCCCCTCTTTGGAAAAGAGGGGTTGGGGGAGATTCGCTTTTCAAGCGCCGACCAGCTCCAGGCAAAACCCGGAACCCCCACACCCAACACCGCAACCCAGCCCCTAACGCCGAATCTCAAATCCCCAATCTCAAATCCCCAATCTCAAATCCCAAATCCCCAATCCCAAATCCCAAATCCCAAATCCCAAATCCCAAATCCCAAATCCCAAATCCCAAATCCCAAATCCCAAATCCCCAATCCCCAATCCCCAATCCCCAATCCCGAATCCCCAATCCCGAATCCCCAACCAAAAACGCCGCCGCGAAGCCGCGACGGCGTTTCCAGACAACCCAAGCCGAAGATCCCTCAGCTCTTGCCGTCGAACAACTCCCGCCCGATCAACATCCGCCGGATCTCGTTCGTCCCCGCGCCGATCGCGTACAACTTCGCATCGCGCAGAATCCGCCCGGTCGGGTACTCGTTGATATAGCCGTTGCCGCCCAGGGTCTGGATCGCCTCCAGCGCCACCTGCACCGCCGCGTCGGACGCATGCAACAGGCACGCGGCCGAATCGATCCGGCTCTTGTGCCCGGCATCGAAATCGCGACCGACCTGGTACGCGAACGCGCGGCTCGACTGCAGCGCGGTGTACATGTCGGCGATCTTGCCCTGCATCAGGCTGAAGGTGCCGATCGCGACGTCGAACTGCTTACGCTCGCGCACATAGGGCAGGGCGATGTCCAAGGCCGACTGCATCAGCCCGATCGGGCCGCCGGTCAGCACCAGACGCTCGGTGTTCAAGCCGCTCATCAGCACCTTGACCCCGTGATGCACCTCGCCGAGCACGTTCTCGGCCGGGATCTCGCAGTCCTCGAACACCAGTTCGCAGGTGTTGGAGCCGCGCATGCCGAGCTTGTCGAGCTTCTGCGCCGTGCTGAACCCCTTCATGCCCTTTTCGACGATGAACGCGGTCATGCACTTGCTGCCGGCGTCCTTGCCCGCGGTGCGCATGTACACGATCAGCACGTCGGCCTCGGGGCCGTTGGTGATCCACATCTTGTTGCCGTTGGCGACCCACACGCCGTCGCGCAGTTCGGCGCGGCAGCTCATCGAGCCGACCACGTCCGAGCCCGCGCCGGGTTCGCTCATCGCCAGCGCGCCCTTCCATTCGCCGCTGCACAGCTTGGGCAGGTACTTCTCGCGCTGCGCCTGATTGCCGTTGGCGTACAGGTTGGACACGCACAGGTTGGAATGCGCGCCGTAGGACAGACCGACCGAACCCGATGCGCGCGAGATTTCCTCCATCGCGACCAGATGCGCCAGATAGCCCATTTCGCTGCCGCCGAATTCGCCCGGCACGGTCATGCCGAGCAGACCCATCTCGCCCAGTTTGAGCCACAGGTCTTGCGGAAACGCGTTGTCGTGATCGATCTGCTCCGCGCGCGGAGCGATCTCGGCGTCGGCGAAACGGCGCACGGCATCGCGCAGCGCGTCGATCTCTTCACCCAGGGGAAAACTGCGCATATCAGCCCTCGTAACGAATCAGCGGCCGCCCGTTGAGCGGTTGGATGTTGCGGTTGTTGCGGCGGTAGTGGCTCAGGAACGCGTCGATCTGCTTCTTCGACATGGTCACCGGCGCCGGCATCACATACCACTCGACATTTTCGGTCAAAGGCGGGGTCGTAAGCGAGCCCAGGTAGTGGTAGTAGCCGCGCGACTTCGGCAGCAGGCCCTCGATGTCGATCTCGTGCTGGGCCGGCTTGGCTTTTTTCTTCTTCGGCTTGAGGTCGTCGAGCACCTCTCGCGCGACCGGATTGGCCGCGCCGGTGTCGTACATCACCCCGACCACCGCCAGGCGTCCGTCCTGGGCCTTGAACACGAAATGGCCTTCGAGCGGGAAATGCTTGCCGTCCAGGGTGTGCTCGCTGGCGGCGTGGAAGTGGAACTGGGCCAGGGTGAAATGGCGGCCGCGGATCGTCGCCTCGGTGGCGTGAGTATCGACCTGCACCGCGTGGCCGTTGTCCTCGACCGAATCCACCGCGCCGCGGGTGTGCTCGAACTGCAGCGCGCGCGGCTCGTTGTCGGCGGCGTCGACCGCGCTGGCGGTGACGATGTCGATCGGCGACTGCGACTTGTCGTGCGCGGCCTGCCACTGTTCCTGATGTTCGTAATCGATCGCGTCGTGGTGGGCGGGCGCGGGCGTTGCGGCCTTCCTGGCCGGCTCGGCGGCATAAGCGGCGACCGCCAGATTCAGTGCCACGAAGGTGGCTAGTGCGTGTTTGCGCATGTCGAATGTCCTTACGTTTGCACAATATTGGGAGGTGTATCGCACTACCACGCGCGGGTCGCGGCGCTCCCGCGCATTCACTTCAACGCAGACCGGCGCGAAAACCCTACGCCGGATACGACGACGGGGCCGATGGCCCCGTCGAAGTGACTCAGTGGCCGCCGCGGATTCGTCCGCGGAAGCTCGGGGCCGAACGGCCCATCGGCAGCTTGAGCTTGCCGATCGCGGTGATGCGCTCTTCGGCCAGACGATCGGCCGCGGTGTAGGTCGGGATGCTGTCGCGCTCGGCGATCTCGAAGATGCGGCCGAGGTTGTGATAGATCGTGCGCATCATGCGCATGGCGCGCTCGCGGTTGTAACCGTCGAGTTCCAGCGCCACGTTCATCACGCCGCCCGCGTTCACCGCATAGTCCGGCGCGTACAGGATGCCGCGCTTGGCCACTTCGTCGCCGATGGCGTTGTTGGCCAGCTGGTTGTTGGCCGCGCCGCAGATGATCTTGGCCTTCAGGCGGGGCAAGGTCTGCTCGTTGACGGTGCCGCCCAGCGCGCACGGCGAGTACACGTCGGCATTGACGTCGTAGATCTCGTCCAGGCCGACCGCTTCGGCGCCGTACTCGGACACGGCCTTGTCGACCAGGCCCTTGTTGATGTCGGTGACGAAGATCTTCGCGCCGCGCTCCTTGAGCAGCTTCACGAATTCCATGCCGACATGGCCCAGGCCCTGCACGGCGTAGCTGTACTTGCCGACTTCCTCGTCGCCGAAACGCTTGTTCAGCGCCGCCATCAGGCCCTGCAAGGTGCCGTAGGCGGTGAACGGCGACGGATCGCCCGAACCGCCATGGACCTGATGCACGCCGGTGACGTACTCGGTCTCGCGGTACACGTATTCCATGTCGTTGACGTCGATGCCGACGTCCTCGGCGGTGATGTAGCGGCCGCCCAGCGAATCGACGAACTTGCCGAACGCGCGGAACAGCGCCTCGGACTTGTCGGCCGACGGATCGCCGATGATCACCGCCTTGCCGCCGCCGATGTTGAGGCCGGCGACCGCGTTCTTGTAGGTCATGCCGCGGCTCAGGCGCAGCACGTCGTTGAGCGCGTCCTGCTCGGTCTTGTACGGCCACATGCGCAGGCCGCCCAGCGCCGGGCCGAGCACGGTGTTGTGGATCGCGATGATGGCCTTCAGGCCGGCGTCCTTGTTATGGCAGAAGACGACCTGCTCATGGCCGAAGGTGTCGAGGGTTTCGAAAATCATCGGGTGCTCCGGACCGGGCGGGATTGCGCGGGATTTTCCGCCTGCGCGTCACGCCTGGGTGTGGTTAAGTCGTTGAAAAGAAATGAATTCGCCTGTGCGGCGGCGCCGTGCTGCCCGTCGCAGGGGCGCTAGTCTAAAGCAATCGGGCAATACGGCTAGGTATGCGTGTCGCGGTGGCCGCAAGCGGCATCGGCGGCTTTGCCGGGATGGGCGGTTGCCACGATCCAAATCGGTGTCGTTGGAGGAGCCGAGGGTCGCCGGAGGTTGCCGTGGCCGGCGCTGGCTTTGAGCGGGCGAAGGCTTCGTGGGTAGCCACGGCTACTGGAGATCGGCCGTTTGGCGGGAGCCGCGTTGATCGTGCTCCCTGCAGGAAGACCGCCAACACAAAAATTCACGAATGTCGCGAATGCTGACGTGCCGATACAAACCTCCCAACACAGACGTGTCAACACAGGCGTCTCAACACAAAGGGCCCAATACAGAAAAGGTCCCAATACAGACGTCCGCAGCTCGAACGCCCAGGGCGCGAATGCCCGCAACGCAAACGCCCGCAGCGCAAACGATCGCCCACTTTGAAAAAGGGGGCGCGGCGCCTGCGCAAGTCCGAAGTCCAACGACTTTGACTGCGCCGGGGGATTTGCTCTCCACGCCAAAGCGCCAAAAGCAAATCCCCCCTGGCCCCCCTTTTTTAAAGGGGGGAACAGCCGCTTTCACGAAGAGCGCGCGGGACTTCGAAATCAGAGCCTGAGCGAAGCGGGCAGGGCCGATGTCATCGCAATGGGCCGCGACATCCAGTCGGTGGCGACCTCAGCGCACATGACCTCAACCCACCTCACGCCGCCCAACCTCAATCGGCCCAACCTCAATCAGCCCAATCTCAATTGGTCCAATCTCAATCGGTCCGACTTAAATCGCCCCAACCTCAACGCCGCCGCCAATGCCCCTCATTGAACCGCCACGCCGGCCCGTGCGGATTCCAGCGCGGCGCGACATACACATACCCGCGGCGCGCCGGTACGTAGTTGCCGCCGATCCAGTAGTAACGCCGGCCGTCCCAGCGCCAATGCCCCGGCGTCCACACATAGCCCGGACGCACCCGCACCCGCTCGTAACGCGGCGGCGGAGGCGCCACCCGCACATCCACGCCCACGTACGTACGCGCCTGCGCTTCGGGCGCATGCACACCCGCCAGCGACGCCACGCCGATGATCGCCGCCAACACCAAAGGACGCATTGCCATGACCCTTCTCCTCGACTCGGCGGCCACCCGCCGGTGTCGATGGCAACGTCGTGGCCGCTGCGCTGTTGACGCGGGCGTGGGACGCGTTCATGACCACGCCACATTGCTGAAGGCCGGCTGCATGGTTTGCGGTGGTGATGTGTGCGAAATCACCCGGCATCTGTGCGAAACCATCCAGCCGTCATTCCCGCGTTCGCGGGAATGACGACCTGGGAGATGCGGGTAGCCTCCCCGCTGTCGCGTTGGAGCCGAAGTCGACCACTACATGCACCCACCTGCGATCAAAGCGGCCAAGCCACCAAAGGCGACCGAAGCGTCCAACCCACCAACCACGAACGCAGCAGCCCAAGCACCCGAACCCCATCACCGCCAACCCCGCCACGCTTCCCCCAACCCCCATCACCCCAAACCCCATTGACGCCGGCCCCCCACCTGCCGTAACGCAGCCGCCCATCCTGCACCGCACGGCCACCCGCCAAACCGTGCCTGCTTCACGGAGCTACAATACGCACAGCCCGTACTGCGTATCGAGACCGCCATGAGCACGACTGCAGCCAACCTTCCCGCCGCCCAGGCCGACGCCACCCCGTTGCGCTTCGTCACCGCCGCCAGCCTGTTCGACGGCCACGACGCCGCGATCAACATCATGCGTCGCCTGATCCAGGGGCAGGGCGCCGAAGTCGTCCACCTCGGCCACAACCGCTCGGTCGAGGACGTCGTGCGCGCCGCCTTGCAGGAAGACGCCGACGGCATCGCGCTGTCCAGCTACCAGGGCGGTCACGTCGAATACTTCAAGTACATGGTCGACATGCTGCGCGAACGCGGCGCCGGCCACATCCGCGTGTTCGGCGGGGGCGGCGGCACCATCACGCCCGAGGAAATCCGCGAACTGCAGGCCTACGGCGTCGAGCGCATCTACCATCCCAACGACGGCATGCACATGGGCCTGGTGGCGATGATCGAAGACGTCGTGCGCCGCGCCAGCGAAGGCCGCCAGGCCGACACCACGCCCGACAAGCCGGCCGCGATCGACGACGAAATCACCATCGGCAAGATGCTCTCGGCGATCGAAGAAGGCCTGCTCGACGAAAGCCAACTCGCGCACCTGCGCAAGCAATGGCAGCTCGCCGGCGGCAAGACCCCGGTGGTCGGTATCACCGGCACCGGCGGCGCGGGCAAGTCGTCGGTCACCGACGAACTGCTCAACCGCTTCCTCGCCAACTTCCCCGACATGCGCATGGCGGTGATCTCGGTCGACCCGACCCGTCGCCGCACCGGCGGCGCCTTGCTCGGCGACCGCATCCGCATGAACTCGCTGCGCAGCCCGCGCGTGTACATGCGCTCGATGGCCACCCGCCGCCAGCACTCGGCGACCAACACCGTGCTCAAGGACTGCATCGGTTTCCTGCGCGGCCTGGGCTACGACCTGGTGATCGTCGAAACCGCCGGCATCGGCCAGAGCGACTCGGAAATCGTCGACCTCGTCGACTTCCCCATGTACGTCATGACCAGCGACTTCGGCGCGCCGAGCCAGCTGGAAAAGATCGACATGCTCGACTACGCCGAACTGGTCGTGCTCAACAAGTTCGACAAGCGCGGTGCCGAAGACGCGCTGCGCGACGTGCGCAAGCAGTGGAAGCGCAACCGCGTCGCCTTCGCCACGCCCGACGAAGACGTGCCGGTCTACCCGACCATCGCCAGCCAGTTCAACGACCCCGGCATCAGCTGGATGTTCGTCAACCTGTGCCGCCTGCTGCGCGAGAAGCTGTCGCTGCCGGCCGAGAAGTGGACGCCCGAGGTCGATACTTCGCTGAAGGAGCCGCGCGCGACCGTGCTGATTCCTGGTGCGCGCGTGCGTTATCTCGCCGAGATCGCGGAGCAGGGCCGATCGATCAATCGCCAGATCGAAAGCCAGTCGGAAGTGGCCGATCGCGCGCAGTCGTATTGGCAGTCGCTGCACGATCTGGATGATCCCGAACTCCCGAAGGCGCTGGCGCTCTACACGCCTGAGGCGTTGCTGCCCGCAGCCCCTGTAGGAGCTGCGCAAGCTGCGACCGACGAAGCGTCGCAACCGCGGACCCAGGCCACACCGACCCACACCGTCGATCGCACCCTCCTGACCCTGCGCCAACGCTACAACGACGCCGTCCAGACCCTCTCGTCCGAAGCCCTCAAGCTCCTGCGCGACTGGCCCGCGCGCCTGAAATCCATCACCGACGACATCACCGAATACGAAGTCCGCGGCAAGGCCATTCGCGTCGAAAACTACCGCGACTCCCTGAGCCACCAGAAAATCCCGAAGATCGCCGCGCCCACCTACAAGAGCTGGGGCGAACTGCTGACCTTCCTGCAAAAAGAAAACCTGCCCGGCTACTACCCCTACACCGGCGGCGTGTACCCGTACCGCCGCACCGGCGAAGACCCGATCCGCATGTTCGCCGGCGAAGGCACGCCCGAGCGCACCAACCGTCGCTTCCATTACCTGTCGGTCGGCCAGCCCGCCGCGCGCCTGTCGACCGCGTTCGACAGCGTCACCCTGTACGGCGAAGACCCCGCCGTGCGTCCGGACATCTTCGGCAAGATCGGCAACTCCGGCGTCAACATCGCGTCCCTGGACGACATGAAGAAGCTGTACTCCGGCTTCGACCTGTGCGCGCCGACCACCTCGGTGTCGATGACCATCAACGGCCCCGCGCCGATGCTGCTGGCGATGTTCATGAACACCGCCATCGACCAGCAGGTCGAGAAATACCTGCGCGAAGACGGCGCCCGCTGGGACGCCGCCCACGACAAGATCGAAGCCATCTTCGAGGACCTCGCTCAGCAAGGCGTCAAGCGCCCGCAATACAGCGGCCTGCTGCCCGAAACCAACGACGGCCTCGGCCTGGGCCTGCTCGGCATCACCGGCGACCAGGTCGTCGACGCCGAAACCTACCAGCGCATCAAGGACAAGACCCTCGCCACCGTGCGCGGCACCGTCCAGGCCGACATCCTGAAAGAGGACCAAGCCCAGAACACCTGCATCTTCAGCACCGAGTTCGCCCTGCGCATGATGGGCGACATTCAGCAGTACTTCGTCGACAAGAACGTCCGCAACTTCTACTCGGTGTCGATCAGCGGTTACCACATCGCCGAAGCCGGCGCGAACCCGATCAGCCAGCTCGCCTTCACCCTGTCGAACGGCTTCACCATCGTCGAGTACTACCTCGCCCGCGGGATGAAGATCGACGACTTCGCGCCCAACCTGTCGTTCTTCTTCAGCAACGGCATGGACCCCGAGTACACCGTCATCGGCCGCGTCGCCCGCCGCATCTGGGCCCGCGCCATGCGCGAGCGCTACGGCGCCGACCCGCGCAGCCAGATGATGAAGTACCACATCCAGACCAGCGGCCGTTCCCTGCACGCCCAGGAAATCCAGTTCAACGACATCCGCACCACCTTGCAGGCCCTGTACGCGCTGTTCGACAACTGCAACAGCCTGCACACCAACGCCTACGACGAAGCCATCACCACCCCGACCGAAGAAAGCGTGCGCCGCGCGGTCGCGATCCAGATGATCATCAACAAGGAACTGGGCCTCAACTTCAACGAAAACCCCTGGCAGGGCAGCTTCGCGGTCGATTACCTCACCGACATCGTCGAAGAAGCCGTGTACAAGGAGTTCGAAGCCATCAGCGAGCGCGGCGGCGTGCTCGGCGCCATGGACACCATGTACCAGCGCGGCAAGATCCAGGAAGAAAGCCTCTACTACGAACACAAGAAGCACGACGGCAGCCTGCCGCTGGTCGGCGTCAACACCTTCCTGCCGAAGGACCACGGCGGCGACATCGTCACCGAGATCGAACTGATCCGCTCGACCCCGGAAGAAAAGGGCCAGCAGATCGACAACGTGCTGTCGTACCAGCAGGGCCGCAACGACTACGCCGCCGAAGGCCTGCGCAGCCTGCAAGCCGCCGCGCGCGACCGCAAGAACGTGTTCGCGTCCTTGATGGAAGCGGTGAAGACCCACAGCCTGGGCCAGATCAGCCACGCCTTGTACGACGTAGGCGGCGAATACCGCCGCAACATGTAACCAACCCCGGATCCGTTCAATAAAAGGCCCGCACCCGCGGGCCTTTTATTGCAATCACGACAGAGCCCCGTACCCGACTGTAGGAGCGGCGCAAGCCGCGACCACGCCCGCGCAAGCGCCGGCGCAACCCCGAAAACGGACGTATTAGAGATCGAAGCCAAGCCGCAGTTGCGCTGAGCACTTGAGACGTTGAACGGGCGCTTAGTTCTCGGCCCCCCGACTGGCAACAGCCGCGCCGATGCACCGGGCCCACCCACGCCGCAGCCCCGTCCCCACCGCACCGCTTTACACTCGCGGCAGCCACCCCGTTCGCCGCCGCCCGCCGCCCATGCCCTCATCGACCTACGACGACCACCTGCTGCGCCAGAAGCCCGAACTGGCGAAGCTATCGGAGTACTACGCCGCACTCGGCCTCGATGCGCCGCTGCAATGGGCCAACAGCGAACTGTCGGGAGAACCGGCCGTAGCGACGGCCGCCTTGCTGCATGCCTTGCTCGCCCAAGTGACCCCGGCCGACGATCACGCCTGGTGCACGGCCGTGCGCGCACGCGACGTCAATGTGGAGAACGAAGACATGCTGACCCAGGCCGATGCCGCATTGCGCGCGCTGGAGGCCGCGGGCGTCGACCTTCGCCTGCTGACGCCGCTGATCCGGGTGATGCAGGCGCAGGTCGTGCGCAATATCGCGGCCTTGCTCGATCAAGGGCCGCAGATTTCCTGCATTCCGTTGCCGCCTGGCCGCGAAGCGCATTGGCAGTTGTTCTCGATGGACGCCGGGCAATCGCCGGATCGCGAAATCAGCGGACTGTACGCATGGATCGACGGCTCCGGAGCGATCTGACCGATTGCCGCGCATGCCCGGCAGCATCGAGAGACAGCCGCGACAGCACCGCAGCCACCGCCGAAAAGACGGCCCCCGCGCGACCCCATCCGCGGATGCAAGCGCGCCGTCACCTGAAACCACAGAGCGGTCGACCCGCCCCAGACGGCCCGGCGCGTGCTGCCCGATAATCCCCCCCATGACCATCATCCTCACCGACTTCGCCCGCGCCCGCCTGTTCCCGCGCGAACCGCGCCGCAACACCATCCAGGACATCACGCCCGAGCAATTCGAGCGCCACCTCAACGACGTCCCGCCGCTGACCGTCCTCGACGGCTACGCCCCGTTCTGCAAACTGCACGTCCACCGCAACTGGACGAGCACCCGCTGCCTGACCGCGCCGATCACCGACGCCAACCGCCACCTGCTGCGCACCGACTACGAAGCCCGCACCAAGGACGAACTGCCCGTGCTGGTGCGCTGGTTCGAAGGCCTCGACCCGCCCGTGGCCGATTACCTCATCGTCATCCTCTACAGCCGCGAACAACTGGCGAAAGAGGGCACCGACACCACCGCCGACTGGGGCGTGGTCGGCTGCATGTACACCGCCGAGCCGGTCGAGACGCCGATGGCGCCGATTACGATGATGCGTAATGCGCTTGGGGTGGAAGAGGGTGGGTCGGGGGTGGGGGTGGATCGCGCGGCTTACCTGCGTAGCGTTGAGTTTTGGCGGACGCATGCTAATTGGCGGGGCTAGGGCGAAACGGATTCACTAACGACACCGAATCAATTCACGAATAGCCCCGCTTCGGCGGGGCTATTGCTTTATGGGTAAGTTGATGGCCATCAGGCACACTTCCATAAGCGCTCGCTGCCTATGCGCAACTGGCAGTTGCGCTAATGCACGATTGCGACGGCTAACAGTCAGTTTCTTTGCAGATTTCCAGCCGAATAGTCTTGCAACCCCGGCCGTAATCGATGATGTTGCGATTGTCCCGGCATTAGCGCTCAGGAAGAGATCGCCATGAAGCACCCAGGTCCGCGCATCAATGGATACAGGTTCTGGATGGTCTTTGCGTTATCCCTGGTGTCCGCATGCTCGGCTGCATCGGTGGACGAAACTAACGATCGGGGCAAAAAGCCAAAGGAATCAACGCAGACCGCAGTTAGCACCGATCCCGGTTTGGCCCGCCTGGCCAAAGAGTTCGAACCCCGTATCCTGGCCGTGATGCAATTGATCGCTCGCGACAAACGCATCAGCCGCGACGCAGTTGAGACGACGCTGGGCGCGAAACTAAGTCCCGAAGCGTCGCCACCCGGCCGTTCCAATGTCTGGGAACTCAGTGGTGCGTTATCGCCCGGTCATGGATTCCGCATTGCCTTGAAGGCCCGCAAATCCGATGTCCTATTGTCGGTCTACGTACCTGCGGCCAGCGCGTCCGGTTGCTACCTGGACCTCGCACGGCTGCGTCCGGCACTGGTTGAGCAATCGCATCTGGTTGCGCATGAGCGGCCCATCCAGGGGCTCAGGCCGAACGTGATGTTCACCGAAGGGCAGGCGATCGCCCCGAGCACGGTAGTGATACGACTATTCGATCAGAACGTCGCGGCCCCGGACGGCAAATCGCGACGGTGCATCCACATGCTCGATGTGTCCGCTCCGGGAGCGTGACATGGCCGACTCCATCGACCCGAGGATCGAGCCGCTGCTGGTGGATTTGAAGCGGCGCGAGCATGTCCCGGAGGCCGAAGTATCGGCATTGCGCCAAGCGATAGGCGAATCCCCTTACCTGGCTCAGCTGATCGAAATCACGCTGGACCGCGGCGTCCTGCAACGATTCACCACTCAATCGATTCCCGGGACAGGTGGGCATTTCGCCGACATCGGCGGCTCCCTGTCCGTAAGCAGGCAAACCTTACAAGCCGCGGCGCAGAACGAAGAGGGTATAGACCCATTGGTCGGCGCCTTGGCGCACGAAGTCGCACATGCCGCCAATCAACAGGATCGGCTATTCCGGGCGAAGCAGTTCGAGCGGGATCTGGGCGCGCGGTTCGCAACAGATAGCGACGTGCATGATCCCACCGACATCGCCCTGACCTTGCAACAGCGCCAGCGTTGGGACGAGTCGTACGCCGAACTGCATTCGGTCAATGCCATCGTTTCCAGAATCCGGCATCTCGACCCACAAGCGAGCACGAAGGAAATACTGGAGCGGACCGCACCATCGAGTCTGTGCGTAGTTCGCGATGCCGCCACCGAAACATTCAATTGGGCACCGGGCATTCAAACCAAGCCCGACGGCCGCATCGCCTACTCACCGGAAAACATCGAAGCCGTGGCGCGTTGTCATTTTGATGCGCCTGCCAGCGAGGCCAAGCTCGGGCCGCATGGCGATCTGGACTACCGCAATTACTATGCGCCCCACGCCATGGGCCGCATCGCCGACAAAAAGATCGAAGCGGACAACGCCATCGCCAACCCGCTCGCCGGCCCCGACCCGCCGCTGCACCTCAACCTCGGCCGCCTGGGCTGGGACTTGGCGAAGATCGAACGCGACGGCGTCAGCTTCGCCAATCACAAGGTCGACCTGAACTTCTACGACACCACCACCGGTACGCCGGTCATGCGCAACCTGCGCGATACCACCACGGATGTCAGCAGGACGGTTGCTTCCCCGGATGTCGCCGCACCGGCGTCATCCACCGACCCGGCACAACCCACGCGGTTAGACCCGCGCACGCCCTCGCACCCCGACCACGCGCTCTACCTGCAAGCGCACAAAGGCGTCGCCGAACTCGATTCGTCCCTCGGCCGCGCGTACGACGCGGACAGCGAACGCCTCGCCGCCAGCCTGACGGTCCTGGCGAAAGCGCAGGGCCTGTCACGGATCGACCATGTTGTGCTGGGGAATGGTGGCGCGGGACTTAAGCCCGGCGAAAACATCTTCGTCGTCGAAGGGCGCCTGGACGACCCGGCGAATCGACGGGCGCATATGCCGACTGAGCAAGCGGCCAAGACGCCGGTTGAGGCTTCGTTTGATCGGTTGTTGGGGGTGAATCAGATGTTAGAGGTTGAGCGCAGCCAGCAGCAGGGAAGGGAGTTTCAGGCGCCGGCGCAAGAAGGCATGCGCCGTTGACGAGTCAAATGGGGCTCCATCTCAGCGTTCTTTAGGAAAGAGCACTCTGGCTCCTGTTTCAGGAAAGGGGGCCTCATCACCGGCGACAATCGCGAACTGCTGCGCCGCAGGCCGGGGCAGAGTACCCGGCCGCGCTTGTCTTACCTCAGCCCGCCCTCGTATAACTCCATCCAGGGGCCATCTGGGCTGATCGGGGGCGCAATGAAGCGACATATCGTCTGGATGATGGCCTTGCTCGGCGCCAACGCATGCGCGCTGCACCGGCCGCCGAACACCGCACTGGCCGACTTCCTGCCAGGACACTGGAGTCTCGCCGCCGTTCCGGACGGCTTCCGGACCACCTCGGTGACGAATACGACGTTCTATCCCGATGGGACCTGGGAGCAGGACTACCGGAGCCAGACGATGATCTGCGCGACCGACATGGACGCAGCGGCTTATTTCGAAGCCCATCCCGAGGCTAAGCAGCAAGCCGAAGAAGAACGGCGGCAACAGCGATTGCGCCAACGCTGGGTCGTGCAGGGGCGATCGGTGTACCTGTACGAGCGCCGCGACATGGCCGAGCGCCTGATCGCCACCTACAAAATTCGCAACTACGGCTTAGGTAACACGGCCCTGTGCAAAGAGGAGTGCGACGAAAGCCCATCGCGCCAGCGAGCCTTCCTCCGAGTGGCCCGGCACGAAGAAGTGCCGACGACGCTGTGGGTCCGCAAAGCGCTGCCTCAGGACGAAGCCGAATCGAGCAAGCGTTTGTAGCCAATCCTGTCCGCATCATCGTCAATCCGACTTAAAAGCAGGCGCAAAGTTCTGTTTAGTTGTTGAGAAAATTGCACTCTGACCCCTGTTTCTGCATTTCAGGAGTCTGTGCAGCAACGTATGCGCCGTTGACGATTTCGATGATGCATTGTCTCAGCTCTTTTCAAAAAGAGCACTCTAAGTTGATTCGCCTGGCTGGCCTGAGAGAACGCAGATATACGTTATGCAAAAAGACTGACTCCTCTGGGGTTAGGTTTTTGGTTATATATCCGATTGAGGGGGTGTGAGATTTACTTATTTACAATTCCAGTTTGGGGTTGTGCTAGATATTTTTTATCCGTTTCACGAAGAGGTGTGGCATGCGATTAAAGAGGTTTTGGGCTGCAGAAGTCCACGGATATATAAATTTAGACATATCTTTCAATTCAAAACTAAATTTTTTGATCGGCCCTAATGGTAGCGGAAAATCTACTGCGCTTGCACTCATGGAGGCGATGTTAACTCCATCTATACGCGAGTTGGCATTGACTGAATTTTCAGAGGCGCGTTTAGTAATAGAAGACTCAAATGAAGAGCGATTTATTTGGGTTGTAAGGGGTGATGAAGATATTGTTGTAACTGTAAGTTGGATCGAAGAGCCTTTGATAATTAGAAGGTTGGATAAAAAGAAGCGAGAGCTTTTGGCAAGTGATCAGCGGGCTGCCGATGATTATTTTTCGAAACTATCCTTTGAGTACTCTTCGAGCGCTGTAATTAGTGCAATTTCAAAAATAAGCGCGCCAATTTTTTTGGGAATAGAGCGTCAACAAAAAAATCGTGCTATTGATGATGAGCTAATGTCTGATGGGGATATTTATAGGTTGGATTCCCGCAAATATGCCCAGGCAAAGCGTTTTCTACATGGCAATTTGAGCCCCGGACTGCTTGATAGTCAGATGCTTATACAGGAGGGGTATAGGTCTGCACTTAAGCGTGTGGATTCTGATCAAAATAAACTTCGGGAAGAGTTTCTGCTGGCCTCTTTCAGATACTCGGACCTGAATTCTGACATAAAGCAAGGAATGTACTTCGGCAGTATAACTGATGAGGAAATGCTTCGATTAAGAGAAAGTAAAAATGAAATTACAAAAGCACTGATAAATTTAGGTATCTCCGAGGATAGGGTCGATCATAAAGTTGGTGTGTTTTACAGCAAATTGACTCACTTGACGGATCGATTGGACCGTATGGATGAAGATAGTGGGGCAGATGATACTTTATTCGAGTTTCTGATGAATCGTGGGCAAATTGATCGGCTACTTGATTTGATTTCACTTGTTCAGAACTACAAGCAGGAAACGGACAAGACTTTTGAAAAGGTCAATAATTTTCGGAGTCAAATGAACTGGTTTTTTAACGACTCCGGAAAGAGATTTAGCTTGGATCAGGTTGGAAGAGTTCGTATAAATCGACCTACGGGTAGCGTCATGCCACTCGATGCCCTATCTTCTGGCGAGAGGCAATTATTTATTATTTTTTCTCACGTATTTTTTAATGCGTTTGGAAGTCGCAGCAAAGTCTTTGTTGTGGATGAGCCAGAGCTTTCGCTTCATTTGCGTTGGCAGGAAAATTTAGTCGACCGCATTCAATCTGTTCTCCCGGAAGTCCAGCTCGTTTTCGCAACTCATTCCCCAGACATTGTTGGCGGCAGGGACGAGTGCTGCATAGAGGTGAGTGGATGATTTCAAGGAACCCGAGTGCGAGGAAGACAAAGGCTCGTTTTTTATCGAACTACAATGACATAGATGTTTATGTAGAAGACTTTTCTAGGGAGACTAAAAAGCTTTTTTCGAGGCTTCTTTCGAACGCTTGGAGTGGGAAAGTTCGATTTGAAAGCGTCGTTCCTTTAGGCTCCAGAAATCAAGTTCTTGATGCATGTCGCTCCGATCAGGGCGTTAGTGGTTCAAGAAAGAGGGTTTATCTGATCGATGGCGATTTGGATCTTTGCTTCAAACGTCCAACGGAAAAGCTTATTCGCCTCTTCAGACTACCTAGGTATTGTGTAGAGAATTATCTTATAGATGAGGCGGCGGTGATCGAATGTATTGCCTATGAATCTGAAGATCTTGAGTTCGAAGAAGTGCAAGCCAGTTTGGATTTTGACGGTTGGGTCAGCTCAAATGCTACATCTCTTCGTCGATTATTCGTGGGATACACCGCTGTAAGCCAGTTAATTCCTAGCTTCAAAACAATTAGCAATCCTTTGTCAAGATTTAAATCAGATGCGTCAGGCTTGGTCGACCCACTGAAGATCGAATTTTTTTTATCTGACGTTAGGGATTATGTAGATGGCATTGTTGGACATGGAAGATTTGATGCTGAAGTTGATAGGATTAATAATGATTTTATAATGATATCTGATCGGGATTTTATGTTGCACTTTGTGTCTGGTAAAGATTATCTGTTTCCGTTGCTGCGGTTACGAATGGGGCGTGTGGTTCATCTTCAGCGGAGAGATGGATTGCTCAAATGTAATATGGCCGAGCGTATTTTTTGTGAAGAGCTTGGCGATATTCTAGAGTTTGCCGAGTAATATTTTTATGCTGAAGTGGTAACGATCTCGGCGAAGTGACGGCGAAACACGAAATAGGGGGAAGATTGCACTTTCGCTTATTGAGAGAAGTGCAGTCCGGACTTTGTTTTAAAGATATTCCTGAGTTATACGGACTTACAGTGGTGCTTGCGCTATCTGTTTCGGACGTTAGTCGTATAGGTTTGATGCCAGGCTCGGCGGCTTCAGCTTCCGCTCAATTGGCCCAGATTAGAGGCTGTCACTCTGATGATGCATTTCCGTCGTTGCTCACTTCTGATCTCGATGTGGGGTAAGACGTTGCTGCTCAGTACGGTATTCGGGGATTTGAATTTGACCGTTTCCAGTCGTTTAATGAATTCGGCAACTTAGATGCAAAGCATTAGTGCTATTTTATTTTTATCTCAATTCAGACGCATAGAAGAAAGTTGTTATGGGCTATGGTCAATAGATTTAATCGTTAGGTCATGGAAATAATAGGGGTTATCGGGAAATGGCTGCGTTGATTAGGCGTTATCCTGATGAGGATGTTGTGCTTGAGGCATTGTCACTTAGTGCTGCTTATGCAAACTAATGGAGTTGGATCTTTCGTTAATTTATTATTCTATTTTTGAATATTTTCCGACTGGCTGTAGTGTTGCTGTGTCAAGAAACGGAGTGGCGCTCAAATGCAGAACCAACACCCTCGCTTTATCAAACAGCCTGGTGGTTACCTCGTTCCGGCCACCGCCCACCAAGCCCTTATCCAAACCCGCGACCACCTGCGCCTGCTCGCTCAACTCGCCGAGCCCCACGGCACAGTAGGCCCTGATGTGGTCTACCTCTCGGCGCAAGCACTGGCCCATTGTTTCGACCGCTTGGCCGATGACTTGGACCGGATTGCCGAGGCTGTCGGTCCGATCGCGCCGTAGCGGGGCGGTGTTCTTCCTACTTATTTGATCCGTCGCGACGCAGCGGCGGGCTGGCCGCGCCACGCGCGGTAGGGGCGTCCGTGCGGCGAACGCGGACAGGGCGCTGCGATGTATCGCGAATGTGCCGCGTGCCGACGCGCGCTGCACAGGCAAGCTGTCTGTGCCTTTTCGCACACGTTTTAACCCAAGTAAAATCCGACACCGCAATGCGGATCTCGCCGACTGCTCATCGCGCCGGCGCTTCGCCAGGATGCCCGTCGCCGTCGTTTCGACGTGCGTCCGCATCGACAAGGAGATTCGTCATGAGCGTGAACCTGATTCAATTGGAAGTGTCCGACGAGCAAGTCGCCACCGCGGTGGCGGCGCTGGATCAACTGGAAACGGCGCTGGCGGGGTTGGTCTCGCTGTCGCCCGACGACCGCCGCCGGCTGACCAAGATGGGGCCGAAGTCCGAGGTGTTCTGCCGTCAGGCCCTGAGCGTGCTGGAGCAGAACCGCCAGATCGTGCCGCCCAGCCTGGACCTGCCCGGCGCGCAGTTGGACCTGCGCACGCTGGACCGCCTGCGTCCGTTGCTCGACCGCCTGCAGCGCCTGGCCGAGCGCGGCGAGGACACCGAGACCGCGCTCGGCGCGGACCTGATGGCGTTCGCGCTGGAGGGCTACGGCCTGCTCAAGGTGTCCGGCAAGAACCAGGGCCTGGACGGCCTGCGCAAGGAGATGGGCGCGCGTTGGGCCAAGGGCCGCCGCGAGGCCGCCGCGCCGCCGGCGTGAGCCGCCGCCTAGCGCGACTTCCACGCACCGCTGTCCCAGCAAGCCGCCTTCGGGCGGCTTTTTTGTGCGCGCGTGGTGCGATGCGTCATTCGCTTGATGGGGGCGGGGCCGATGCAAAGCGGTATCGCTTCGATGCTGGTCCGCCAGGGCCTTCGCGAACACCGCGCGGCGCTTCCCGAATCCCGATTTGCTGTTCCCGAAGCCCGCGGAGCGGTTCGCGAATACGATGGAGCTGCACCCGAATCCCGCGACGGCCTTCGCGAAGCCGAATTTGCCTTTCGCGAGCACCGATTTCGCTTAAGCGAGCAGCAATTTCGCCTTAGCGAAGGCCCGGCCCGGCTTCGCGAATCCAAAATTCGTATTCGTGAGCACCGATTTCGTCTTCGCGAATCCCGAATCCGTGCTCGCGAATCCCGGCGCAGGCTTCGCGAATGCCGATTCGGGCTTCCGGAATCTCTCCGAGCCCTTCCGGAACACCGCCGAGTCATTCCGGAGCAGCTCGCCGGGCCTTCGATGGTGAAAATTTGTCCAACGAAGGTGCTTTGGACCGTTCGCGTACAAGCCCGCGTTGGTCGCTCGACTCGCCCCGCCAGAGCCGCGACCCGCAGGCGGGCGATAGCCGCCCAGCCCGTCCTCGCCTTGCCGCATTTCACGTTTTCAAAAAGACGTGGCACGCCGCGGCACACCTGCTATGCCTGCTTCCAGGCCGGCCGTTTCCGCGGTGCTAGCGTCGGCCCTGCGCGCAACCCGCGCGTATTTACAGGACAAAGGACCATGTCGAAGAAAGATGTCCACGTCGTACCCCATCCCGAAGGCTGGGCCGTCAAGCGCGAAGGCGCCGACCGCGCGAGCTCCGTCCACGACCGCAAAGCCGACGCCCTGGACGCCGGCCGCGACCTCGCCCGCAAGGACGAAGTGGAACTGGTCATCCACGGCCAGGACGGCAAGATCCAAGACAGCGACAGCTATGGGAATGATCCGCATCCGCCAAGGGATGGGAAGCACTGACCGAACGGGCGAGGGCGCTTCGGTGTCCTCGCCTCCTTCAATCTCAGGTTGATCGAAACACAGCACAAACGGGGGGCGCGCGTGCTCGAAACGTTTTTGAAAGAGACCGGTTCGTTGTTGCTGGTGCCGATCGCAATGATCGTCGCCGGCCTGTACCTGACCAAGGGGGTGTACGGCCTGCATCGCTCGCGCAGTCAAGACCGCAAGGACTTTCTGGATCTTTGGTTGAAGGCAGACAAAGCAGATGACTTGTGGCTGCAAGTCGCGGTGCGTCATCTGGTTGGTGAGAACCTGCCTTCACCGTTGATCCGTCATTTGATGACCCAGCCCCATGCGGCCCGAAGCCTGTCCGATGTCGCCTTCGCATGGCGTCTTATCGATATGGACGAGGTCAGTGGCGAGCTTCGCTGGCGCCGGCCGAGGCATGGTTCTTTACGCGTCAGAGTCTGGGAGCGAAGGATCTGGCTGCTTGGCTACTTCATCCTGGCTGGGGCGGCTCTGGGAGCGGTTTGTTTCGCGCTGATTGCCGAGACCAAGTCCGTAATGAGCATCTTGAGTTGGATCTGGGCGCTGTTGATGGGGTGCTGTGCGTACTGGTCGTTGGTGCGCGCCGAGCGTCTGCAGGATGCAAATCTCAGCGTTCCACGTTGGACAGCAAAGCTGCGCTGGAAAGAGGGCGGCGGCAACGAAATGAAGCTCAGGCCGGCCCGGCGATCCAACAAACGGGCTTGAGATGCCGCGGCGGAATCGCTGGGCCCGGTAGGTAGGCGATCGAATCAACAAGGGGGAACAATGAAGGGATATCTGATTCCACTGGCGATGGTGTGGGCTCTGGCATCGTGCGCGCATTCGCCACGGATGGTCGATAACCGTGCTGACTATCCCGCTGTATGGCTGGACCCTGCCAATTGCGGCGTGCATTCCACCGAGCCCGAATCGCGCATGCTGCTTGCAGACCTGTCCGCCTTGAGCACCCGGGCTTACTTGTCCATGGCGGAAGAAGAGGGCTGTAGCTCCGCCGGATCAGGTAAGGCGATCAAGGCCTGTATTGATTACCTCCCGACCAAGCGGCCCTGGAAGGTCGTAGGTGGCAATGGGGAGCGCTCGCGCACGGGGCTGGCATACCGAATTTACGAGAGCCCTGGCGATGGGCATGAAAGGCCCCGCCTCGTGTTTGCTTTTCGCGGGACGCAGTTCTGGAGCCGTGATTGGACGACCAATCTTTATCTTCGAAGGAGTGTTCCGCCGCCCCAACAGCGCGAGGCCAGCGCGGAAATTCGGGCGTGGATCGCAACACATCGGCCTGAGTGGGACTTGGCGACGGGGGCTGGAATGGAGGGCGAAGACATTTACGTCGTAGGCCATTCGCTCGGCGGCGCCGTGGCGCAATACATGGCATATACATTGCCAAGAACAACCGCGGTGGTCTTCAATCCCAGTCCGCGCACCGGCTACGGATCGATCGATCCGGCTCGTTATCGCAATCCCGCGGTATGTCAAATACGCGAGTCGTATGAAATTTTGTACACGGTTGCCGGCGGCAGGGTGCCGTTAGTAACGCCGAATCTGCATGCCTGCGGGTTTGTCAATCAGCAGCGATTATCCCCACCGTTTCTGAGGTCCTTGGCCTCGGCTCATAGCATGTGGGCGATTGCCGACGCCCTAGCTTGTTATGCCGACGAGGGGGATTTGTCGGATCGATGTGCAAAGATAGTTGCAAGGAAACATACCGCCACTGAAGGAAAAGCTTGCCATTGATGTTCGACTGAGGGCTTCGGCTCACACTTGTGGAGAGCTAGCTGTCTCTCTGATCGATCCTGACGGGCGTGCGCTCAATCTTCCTTTACGAATGTGTAGCGCGACGCGAGCTGCCGGCAGCGCGGGCAATACCATACTTCGATCGTGTCGTCTGGGTAGGCGCGGCCATGGGCGATATACGGCGCAGCGTTGGCGTAGGGAAACAGACGATTCTGCTCGGCCATGTACGCATCGTTGTATCGGACAGTGCCGTGAAACACTTCGATGCGGTCCTGCACCAAGTCCTGTCGGTGCAGCACGCAGAAGCGCAGCAGTACCTCCAACTGCGGCAACGCGGGGGAAAATTCCGGATGCGCCTCGATGAAACGATCCCAATCGCGCTCCTGCCAGTACAGCAGGCGCGGCACCGCGCCCTTGCGGACGAATTTGACGAAGCGCTCGGTGCCTAAAAATCCTTCGAAGGTGTTGCGGAATAACTCGACGTCCATGGCTCTGTTCCGGAGAAGGGCGAGCGGAGCATAGTAATGCGCGGCAGATCCGATCATGTACAGTCTGAAAACACGGGTCAGAGTGCAATTTGGCCACTGAGAGAATCGCACTCCGCGGCCTATTTGGTTTTGCTCGGCAGTCACTCCGGTCGTGAATAGATATGAATCGCGGTAACGCAGCGGTAGGTGACTGGCGTCGTGTTGATCCGAACGGCGATTCCGTTGCCGCTGGCGTCGTACTGCTTGCCACGGTCTACCCCATGGGCATCTTGGTACACCGGGTTCAGTAAAGCTCCGGTAACGGCGGTCGCCCAATCGGGAGCCACGCATGAGTCTGGCTCGACGCCGATATCAATCTCGCCGGACAGCTTTCGAATGTAGGCGAAGCTCAGCATGTGGCCATCTGCTAGCCGCACAGGGCCTTGCCCGGCGAACTGCGACGCGCGTAGGTGCTTCATCTGGAACAGCCGATCCAGTGCTTGGATGACTTTCTCCTTGCCGGCCGCTCCTTCCAACGGCCAGCGCAAAAGGTTTTCTATCGTCACCGGATCAGTGCGAAGGCTAGGCGTCGCGGCCGGTGCAGGGGATTCCGGTCGCTTGTTCTTGCTGAGGCCGCCAGCGCTACACGCTGGCAGCATCATCAGCGCGAGGGCCAACACCGGAGTGATCATTCGCAAGCGCAAAATCCTTGTTTTCTCGTCGTTGGCGTTTGATGCGAACTGCCGCTCAAGCTGGGTCAGCGCATATGCGTGAATCTGGTCGCCTCTTGTGGTTGCGATGCCTCTTGCTGCTGTTGTCGGTGGAGTTGTTCAGCCGTCCGGGTCTCATTGAGTGTTTCCGCCTTCTGGAACGACGTCTCTACCGGCGTCGTTATAGCTTGCAAGTTGCTCATATGCGCCCGTAGATTCGCGGGGTCGTTCAGTTCGCCTTGAACCACGAACACGTGTTCGCCAGGATTCAGGCGATCGCCACCGCGGCTCAGCACGATGTGGTCGATCCGCGACAAGCCATTCTCTTTCGCCAGCACGGTGATGCTCGCTGCCAGCCGTTCGCTGTCGGCATCGAATGATTTACCTGTTTCACGATCTAGCGCGCCGACGGCTTGCACGCTCTGTCGATAGAGCGCGTTATCGGGATGCGCTTCATCCTTCATCGTCGTGGCTGCGGTCAGGTGGCTCTTGTTTTCGCGGGCCTTGGATGTGTGCTCGATTTCCAGGGGCCGCCGCTGCGGGTCGCTGCTGTCGATCAGATAGAAGGGGCCGTCTCGGTGAGGGCCCAGGTCGAATTCCTGTTGACGGAGCTTCTCTCTATCTAGCCCCAAAGCCTTGAAATCGATCTCGGCCCCCATGCGCGGGTGGTCGGGATCAAGTTTGCGTGCCTCGAATTCTTTTTGCGCGATCACTGAAAGCGCATGAGAGGCCGATTCGTATCGGTATTCGGAGGTGGGGCGAGGAATGTCGTAGAAGCACCGCGCTACGGCTTCGATGTTATGTGCGTCAACCGGTATGGTCTTGCTGGTCGCATCGAATCGTATATCGGGATCGAACGCGGGCGGTCGCCCGCTCACGCACGAGGCATATCCCGAGGCGCGTCGAGCCAGGCTTTCGGCTGTTACCTCATTTCCGGTGTGCTGCATGCGGTCGGCGATCGTATTCAAACCGTTCAATTCAGCCAGTGTTTCCTGCCTGCGATCGGTTTGTATCTTTCCGTCGACCAGCGTGGTGTAGTCCCGCCGCGGGGCGCCGGTTTGCGCCAAGCGCTGTACGTCCGCGACAAAACGAACTGATGCTGTGTAGGCGTCCGCACGTTGCATCGCATGCGAAACTTCGTGGCCCGTGATCGCGGCCAGACGATCCAGCACGGCTTGGGTCGGGGTGCCATTAAGAAAAGCCGCCTTGAAATTCAGCGTGCGATGGGTTGAGTCATAGGTGCCGCCGGCCGTGGAGTCCGCCGGGAGATACCCGAGTTGCGTGACATCTCCTGCCTCGATAACGGCGGTCAGCTCTCGATTGAGTTTAGGCGAGCTGCCGATGGCTCGCGCCAGGATATCGAGTTGCTGTGGTGTCGCGCCTTGCCTTCCAAAGTCATGAAACACTGATTTTTGTCGATCCATGACGACACCTTCATCAATCCAGGATGGCTTCTATCATGACGTTCGAAATGCAGCGGACGCCGCCGTCCGCATCAGGGGCGTTGTAGGCGTAGTCGATCACCAGCGATTGTCGACCCTTCCAGAATTGCCAGGCCTGCGGCTTGCCGTGGGGGCCGAATAGTTCGCTGTCCTGGTACCCCATCGCTTTGAGCCGGTCGTGCAGGACCTGGAAGGCGAGGGTGCAGGGTTGAGCTTTTGCGGGGTTGTAGCGTCGAGCGGAGCCGGTTTGTATCTGCACGCGTCTGTCACCCGACGAGTATTCATCGAAGCCGAACGCGTAGGTGTCGCCGTTGCGGATGGTGCCTTCCACGACCCAGAATTTGTTCGATCCAGGCGGCGTGGCGGACAGGCTAAGCCCGGTCAGACGTTCGACAGTCGCTTTGCTGAGCGCTTCCGGTTGTGTGATGCCTTGGATGAGCGAGAACAGTTTGGCGTCGAACTCTTCAGTGCTCAGTTCGGGGCCTCGCAACGTTGCTGCGCTTGTCGAGGGCGTCATGGCGGCGGGCTCCTGTCCTTGGGATGCAGACGGCGAGGCTCGATCTTTGAGCGCGGCAGAGGTTGCGGTGTCCGTGTGCGTGGCTGTCGCCGAATCCGTGCAGGCGCTGATTGCGAAGCACAGCGTCAGCGCGACGGGCATCTTGCGGATGCTCGCGCGCGATTGGTTTGCGTTCGAAGCCTGCGGCATGCGACGGACTCTTAAATGAGCTCCCCACGGATAGTCGAAGAGTTCCCGATTTGCCTATCAACCGCAAGGGCAACCAAGAGTTGCGCTCAGGCTACTCACCGCGGCACATCCGTTGCAGGCAATTGCGATATCGACAGAACGTATCCGCAAAAAAAAGCGCCCCGGACCCCGGGGCGCTTCAACTCACACCTCAACCGCTTCGACTTACGGGCTGGTCCGCAAGGTCAACGCATACGCACTCAGGATCGGGTTGATCGGGCTGTAGTAGCTGTTGCCGCCGCCGGTGCGGCCCTGCTTGCCCTTGCAGCTGCCGCTGCCGCCGGACAGCACGCCCTGCGCTTGGCCCGCGGTGGTGATGAACGAGCCGCCCGAGTCGCCGCCTTCCGCGCATGCGGTGGTCTGGGTCAGTCCGGTCACGGTGCCGTCCGGGTTGCCGGCGTCGTCGACGTAGGACACGGTCATGTTCTTGCTGCGGATCGCGCCGCAGCGCCAGCCGCTGGTGCGGCCCGAGCGGCACAGCGCGGCGCCGACGGCGCCTTCGGTGCTGCCGCGAACGGTGACGTCGCCGCTGCCGTAGCCGTAGACGCTGGCCGACAGGGTGTGGGTGCTGTCGACCTGGACCCAGCCGCGATCGGGGCCGGTGCCGTTGCCAGAGGGCATGCTCGATGCAGCGAACGAGCCCAGGCGCACGCCCGGCACCCACTGCGAGTCTTCGTTGTAGACCACTTCACCGGCGTTGCCGCAGTGACCGGCGGTGGCGAAGCCTGGCGTGGTGCCCTTGGTCACCGAGAAACCGACCGAGCAGGCATACAGATAGCCATCGCCCGGCTGGCGCAGGTAGCCGCGGCCGCCCTGGATGGCGATGCGGCGCTGCGGGGCTTCGGCCATGGTTTCGAAACGCACCGAGGCGGTATCGAGGCCGCTGCGCGCGACGAAGTCGACGGCGGCGTCTTCGGCGCCGGGGGCCACGCCGACGATCACGCTGTTGCTCGGCAGGTCCACCGCCCAGCTGTACACGCCCTTCGGCGCCTTGCCGTTGCGCGCCAGCTGGCTGTCGAGCTGGCCCTTGGCGGCGTTCAGCGCGCTCAGGCTGTGGCGGGCCTGGCGGGTTTCGACGCCGGCCGCGGCCTTGGCCGCCTTGATCGAGGTGGTCGCGGCGACCACGCCGAAGGAACCGTCGGCCTTGCGCTCCAGCCAGGTGCCGGCGAAGTTGCGGCCGAGCTGTCGTTCCATCGCTTTTTCTTGCTGGGCGGCGAGGCGTTCGACCTTGAGGTATTCGCTGACTTGCGCGCCGGACAGGCCGAGGTCGCGCTGCATGGCCGCCTTCAGGCCGGGGGCGAGGTCGTCGGCGGCGAGGGCCGCGCCGGAGACGGTCATGGCGACGGTGGCGGTGAGGATCGACAAACTGAACTTGCGCATTCCGAAACTCCTAGGGCGAGAGGGACGCGAACTGCTGTGCGGCACGTCGGACGCCGGCGCCGGGATATCGGCGTTGGAGCGGCGTTTGGCGGACCTAATGGTTACAACGGCCACCAATTGAGGTCTCCCTACCTGTGAATTGCGACTTCATGCGGTTTTAAGCGTGATGTGTGCCGCGTTTCTTGAGTCGCCTGCATTTTGGTACATGAACTAATTTTGGGGTCGTGAGTTCATGGCGATCGCACGCGAGCATGTATGGCGGGCGGATAGGCAGGGTGGATAAGCCGTGGCCGCGCATGGCCGGGTCGCGTGGATCGAAGCAGCGAGCGTTTTGCCTGGTGCGTCATCCGGGTGGACCTATCCGGTGCGCGTTCGGTGCGTTTTCCGCCATCGGCTGTTTGCGAGGGTCGCGCGACCATCGGCGGAGCGCGTTGTTGACGCGGCTCGCCCGTTCCATTCGCGCGGTCGCATGTTTTCGCAGTGCGGTCGCATTCGTCGCGCGAAACAAGGCGCGCCGATGCCATGAGCATCGACTTCAGCGAGCGCGTCACCGTCCGAGACGGAACAGCCGCCGTCGAGGCCGGAAGAATCGCCATCGCGGAACGCGCCGATGAATACGACGATGTTCGGCGCACGTGACGATGGCGGCATGCGTACACGACTTGCCGTTAACCGCCGGACGCCCAGCGTGGGGTATCGCCGATACCGATGGTCGGGCCGGCGTCCTACGAGGGCGACAGAGATGGGCAACGACACTGCGGGCCGGAACCGGCCCGATCACGACGCGAAACAGACCGCGCGGCACGGCAAGTCCGACGATCAGGCGCGGCCGCCGGACGGCCAAGGCCATCAACCGCTGCCGGGCGAGAACCCGTCCGCCGGTGAGGGGCAGGCCAAACGTAAGCATGTCCAGAATGCGGATCTGCCGGAAGGCGTGGGTCATCAGCCATTGCCCGGCGAGGATGCGCCTGAGGACGACAGCGAAAAGGATCCAGACGAGCGGTGAGTCGCGCTCGCTCGCTGACGCCGGCTGACCGATTGTGATCGGGACGATTGATCGCCCTTCATCGAGACGACGCTTTAGCCTTGCGGCGCGCTACGGCTCGCGTCGTTTGCGTTACCCGGTGAGAACGCGCTCTTATCGTGGGTGAGGTGTCTGCAGCCGGCGAACGTCGAATCCCGCTCGGATCAGTACCGCTTCGGTCGACGCGGCCGTGCGTTCGTTGCCGCAATGGACGATCAAGGCGGCATCCGGATGCTCGGGGAAACGTAACGCGGTTCCGGGAAGCCGGTCCTTGAGCGCTTGATAGGTGGCTTCGTCCTGTCTGGAAACGAAGCCGCGCGCGACTCGGTTGGGTTCCAACTGAATCCAGCCACCGTCGAGAAACCAGCGGAACAACGGATACCCGTAGACGTCTTCGGGCTCGCGCGGTTCCGATGGGCGTGAGAACACCGCGTCGAAGCGGCTTGCGCAGTCGTCCAGCGACAGGTCCGTGACCACGCCCAGCTTGGTCTCGTCGTGTGCGCGCAACATGGCCAAAAACTCGCTCATGTTCGCGGCCACCGCGTGCTCGGTTTGTTCGTCGAGATCGAACCAGGTGACGCAAGGCTCGTCGGCGTTGCGATAGTCGAGGCAGAGATACCAGTGCCCGTCGCTGTCGAACGGCACCAGCCGGCGCGGTTGCTCCGGGAGCCAGCCATCGGTGGGGTACCACGCCTCGGGCTCGTCGAGCAGCGACCACCAATAGTTGTCGCCGATGCTCTGCGCGCGCGGGCCGATCCCCCAGATCATGCGGTTGCCGCTGTCGGGCAGCGTGCGCCGCAGATAGCCGCCGTTCTGCTCTCGCAGCACCGCGATCAAGGCCGCGGGCAACACGATGCCGAGCCGGGCCTCGACCTCGGCGATCGCCTCGTCGCTAAGCTCGGGCTGAAGCGCCGGCAGGAACGCCGGGATGTTCCAGATGGACGAGCTGTCGTGGGTGTTGTCGCTCACGTGGCCATTCCCGGTTATCACGCCGCAGTGTGATCGGCGATTCTTTCATATTGCCGATCATCGACTGGGGGGCGCGGCTTCGCGATACCGAGGATGCATCGTTCGCCGGGGTTTTCGTCCCGGTCACAGGCATGTCGGTCATCCGTGCATCCGGCATCGATGCATGACGGAATCGCCAGCAGGAATCGGGTGGGTAGCGGGCCGATCGCAGCCGTTGCATGGCGGCCGTTGCGGAGACGGCGTCCGCATCCGCAGCTTCGGCATGCCAGATCGTTACCGCCATGTGGAAGAGAAGCGCAAATTGTGAGCCGCGTCGGTTCGATGCCGCCGGCAGGGCTGTACAGGAACCGCTTGCCGGAGCGAGGATTCGCAATACGCCTCGCGGTCAAGGCCGACTGCGCAAGTCCACGGTTGAATCATTCGGCCGCCATGTGTCGACGATCCATCCGCGGACGAGGCGAATGAAGGCAGCGGCGCTTCCCTGTTCGTCGCGGCTCGGCAAACGAGCCGGTCCCATCGATGCGGTAGCGATCATCACAAGCGAGGCTCGATATGAAGGTACTTATCCAACGCGTGCTGATGTCGGCGCTGGCGGCCTGCTTGCTTTCGCTCAGTGCCTCGGCGCTGGCCGGCGAAACGCTGCTGGCCCATTACTTCGACGTCAAGGCCGGCAGTGCCGCCGGGACCGAGGTCGTCGGCAAGGTCAATCTGCTCAGCAACAAGGATGCGCACAAGATACCGGTGCCGGCGGACTACACCTTGGCGATCGCCGCCGATCCTTCCAATCTTTTCCAGATCGTCAATCAGCGCGATGCGCAGAGCCGCTTGTTCGGCGCGCTGAGGGTGAAATCCGGCCAGACGGTGCCTGTCGCGCCCGCGGACTATCCGGTGACCGTCGCCTTGCTGCAAAGAGGCGTGACCTTGGCGACCGCGTCCTTCCAGGTGCGCGCCCTGGCGCAGACCCAGTTGGAGAAGATGCTGGCGTATACGAGGGCTTATTGCCTAACCCAGGATCGTCTGTTCGGCCGCGCTCGTTATGCCGAGGCCGAGATCACCCGCCTGATCGTCGAAACCGAGAACAACGGCGGACGCTTCAGCGGCTACGAGTTCTACACCCGGCCGATCACCGACTACCTCCCCGGCGGGCCGGGGACCGGGCAGGGTAGAAAGACCCTGTCGACGCAGTGGCAGGAAGTGGCCACCAAGATCGGCGGACTGGGCTTCGCCTATCAGAATGTCGACAGCAAGTACCCGCTCACCTATGGCCCGAACGGAACGCCGGCGAATCACCAGCGTCTGAAGCATGCGCTGTATGCCGCGCTGCGCGAATACATCGACAAGGTGCCGATAGATCCGGCCGAGGTGGTCGTCAACGGTTCGCCGATCGGCAGCGATTACGGCGACGGCATCATGCGTCTGTGGGAAAAGAAGATCCTGAGTTACAACGACACCACGCATTCGTGGATATGGACGGACGCGGTGACGGGGCCGGCGGTATGGCTGCAGTCGGATCTGCTGAACGACATCGCCCGGGGCGATGCCGCGGCCAAGGCGCTGCACGAAAGTCTGACGCGATTTCTGCAGATCGGGTACGGCCTGCCGATCGACAATCGCGATGTGAACGATCCTTCCGCGCGCTGGGGACAGCTCATCAACGGCGACTACACCGAAGGGGCGTTCGCCGACGCGAATCACTTCCATCGTCTGCGCGGATGGCTGGCCTTGCCGACGATCTGGGCCGATTACAACCGCCCGATCACCTATGTTCCGTACTGGTACGACGGATACTACTCGGCGTATCCGGGCTTTCAGCTTCGCCCGGGCTGGTCGCCGCGGGGTTCGCTGCAGGACGTGCGGTTCTGGACGACGAACATCCTGGTGCCCGCGCACTCGTATCCGCAGTCCGGGTTTCATCCGGATGGGATGATCACCCATCACTACGATGACGGCGTGGACGGCCGGGCGATGTGGGCCTATGGCTACGAGTGGATGGTCGCTCCCATCGATGGCGTCACGCTGTTCAAGAGGCTGGGATTGGACGTCGGCGGAGGCGACTTCAACCTGGCTTCGAATATGTACCTGTATACCTACGACAAGCTGATCTACCGCGGCGAGGTCGATGCAGCGCTGCTGGGGCGAAGCTATTCGAGCGATGCGAAGAAATTCACGGGCGGCATGCCGGCCACGATCAACCAATTGATTGCCGCCAGGCCGGCGGCCACGCCGATCGATCGCGAGCAGGAACTGGTGGCATGGGGCGCCGCGTTGAAAGGCGGAACCCAACAGGCGAGCGGGAATTTTCCGTTCTGGGTCGGCAACTACATGGTGCATCGCAAGGGCGGCCAGGCCGGCGATGCCGGCTCCTATATGTTCTCCGTGGTCATGGGCAATGACGCGATGGGAGCGACCGACGATTTCGACGATCCGCCGAAGGTCTTCCATGCCTCCAGCGGCCTGTTGCTGGCCAGGACGGCGGGAACGGAATATGCGCTCGATGCGCGCAGACGCTGGGATTGGCATGCCTTGCCCGGATTGACCGAAGAGTTGCGCACCGATGCGATCCCCGGCGGCGCCCATGCCGATCAGATCGACGGCAGCGCCTATGCCGGCATGGCCTCCGATGGCGTGCGCGGATTCGCCGCCATGCAATACCGTCCCGCCGACACGCAGACCTATGCGAGCGCGCGTGCGGACAAGGCCTGGTTCTTTCCGGGCGATGAAGCGATAGCGCTCGGCAGCGGCATCGCGCGACGCGCCGCCGGGCAAGGTCGCGCGATTCTCACCACGCTGGATCAGACGCGCTGGACAGGCGATCTGACCTATTCGATCGGCGGCGGCGCGCAAACGACGGTGACCCAGGGCGCCGCGCTGGATCAGACCCTCGCCGTCACCGCGCCGTCCTGGTTCCATCAGGGGCGAACGGGCTATTTCGTGTTTCCGACACAAGCCCAGCAGGTGCGCATCCGCGGCGGCAGCGCCATCGTGCCGACCGATACCGACGCGGATCCCGCGGTCAATCTGATCCATCTGGCGATCGACCACGGTACCAATCCGCAGGCGGCGAAATACCACTACGCCATCGTGCCGAACATCAGCGTCGAACAGATGCCCGCGCGTCTGCTCGCCATGCAGGAGCGAATCAAGGTGGTGGCCAACGACGAGAAGCTCCAGGGCATCTATGATCGCGGCACCAGGACACTGCAATTGGCCTTCCACGCCGAGGGCGCCGCGAGCTTTGGCGCGGGCATGACGGTCGCGGTCGACCGGCCGGCGCTGATCCAGCTCCACGACACCGGAACGCATTGGGATCTGAGCGCCAGCGATCCGGTCCACGAGCTGTCCGCGAAGGAACTCAACATCACCCTGTCGGTCCCGCTCAAGCCGGGCATGTACGAGCATGTCTTGCCGGGCATAGTCCCGCGCGCGGGCAAGGCCATTACCGTGACGCGACCGTCGGCGGGGATTTCCCATATCCGCGTGCCGCTGCCCGATGCCAATGACGGCGCAAGCCTCGGCTACCAGGAAGCTCTCTACGCCAACGTGCCGATCCGGGTGAGCATCCCGGTCGATGGCACGGTGGCCGTCGATCCGTCTGGCAGGAGTGAGGGCGACACGATTGCCGCGCACGCACCCGCACCCGCGCCCACACCGGCGAATGGAGCCGTGGCGCGGGCATTTCCCCTCGCGCTGCTCGCCGCTGCGCTCGACAAGGGCCGGGCCATGTCGCACGCATCGGTTGCGGCCATGGCCGCGGCGCCGATCGGGATAAAGGCGCTCACCTTGCTTTTGATACTCCTGGGCTTCGGCGTGGCGCTGCGAAAACCATGAGGTCTGAGGGCGGCGCGCTATGGGTTTGCGCAGACGGTCTGCGAGTGCGCGGATGAACTCATTCGGCGGCCGCGATGAGCGGCGGCCCGTAGCTCAAGTTCCTTGAGAAACGCCGATTCGTCGTCCTTGGATTTGATCAGCACGCAGGTATCCCCCTTGCGGCCGAGCATAACCGTGTCGTACGCGCAAGCGAAGCGGCACAGGTCCGGTTTTACCGTGCCATTACCTGGTCTTCACGGCCACCTTCGGGTGGCATGCTCGAATGAACGCTCGATCCTTATCGAGAAAATGGCGATGAAAAAGCGCTCCACGATCCTGTTCGCGTCGCTGCTCTTGATCTCCGGTTCGGCCCTGGCCGCCGTCGTGCACGTCAGCGGCCATGGCCAAAGCCCCGACCCGGGCATCGCGCTCGCGGACGCGCGCGCCGACGCCGCCGCTGAATGCGCCGCGCAATCGGGTACGCCGATCCAGGAGGTGTACAGCCACGTCACTCGCGCCAATCTGTGGCTTGCCGATTCGATCTGGACTTGCGAGGTGCCTTGAGGGCCGCGTGCAGTTCTGAGCGGCGAGTGATCAGCGCTTGGTGGCCAGTACGCCATCCAGCGCCAGCTGCGCCTTGAATCCGGCTTTTTCCAGCCGTTTCGCCACTTCGCGCGGCACGTCGCGGCCGCTGGTGAGTTTGTTCGGGCTGCCGGTGTAGTGGAACAGGCGCCCGCCGCGGCGCAGCACGCGCGCCAGATGATCGTAGAAGGTTTGCGAATACAGTTCGCCGGCGATGCCGAAGCGCGGCGGGTCGTGCAATAGCGCATCGACCGAGGCGTCGCCGATCCGTGCGATCGCCTGTGACACGTCGGCATGGGTCAGGCGCAGGCGTCCGCCGCTGCTGGCCGCTTCGGGGTCGGGCGACCACGGGTTGAGCGTGCGCAGCCACAGCACGTCTTCGTTCTTCTCGAACGAATGGATGGCGGTCGCGCCGGTTTCCAGGCAGCACGCGGCGAAATAGCCCAGGCCGCCGCAGGTATCGAGCACGACCTTGCCGCGCGGTTCGACCAGCGCGACCTTGCTGCGCGCGTCCTCGATCGGCGAGGCTTTCATCGTCGGCAGCATCTTGATGCCGTCGATCTCGAAGGTGGGCGCGCCCCACTGGGTCGGCACCAGCTTGATCAGCGAGCCGGAGAAGCGCGACACCGGCGCGAATTCCTCGCCGTCCCAGTGGTAGATCGTGCGGTCTTTGAGCTTGGCCGGATATGGGTAGGCCTGCTCGCGCCAGGTCCAGGTCTCGGCCTCCAGCAACGCTTCGCCGTTCGATCGGCCCAGGTCCAGCGAACCGGTCCAGGCACCGGTGCCGGCGTCGCGCGCGGCCTGCAGTTCCTCGGCGACGGGGCGGGTGAGCAGGGGGCCTGAGTAATGCGGCACGGCGGGTCTCTGGGGCCGGAGGGGCGAAAAGTATGCCGGACACGGCCCCGATTGGCGCTGTGCGGCCGCTTTGCGGTTCCGGGCCGGTGGCCGGGCCAAACCAACGGCCCACGACACCCCCGCGCCCACTGAGCTAGGCTCCTCCCTTTCCACCGGGGATCGCCCATGAAGCCTTCACGTTTGAGCCTTAGCCTGGCGCTGGCCGCCACGCTCGCCGTTTCCTCCGCCCACGCCGCCGGCGGCGGGGCCAAAGGCAAGCCGCAACTGGGGAGCTTCGGCGTCGACCTCAGCGCGCAGGACAAGAGCGTCAAGCCCGGCGACGATTTCAATCGCTATGTCAGCGGCCACTGGCTCGACACGTATCAGTTGAAGGATTACGAGACCTCGTTTGGTTCGTTCAACATGCTGCGCGATCAGTCCGAGGCGCAGGTGCACGCGATCATCGAATCGCTGCGGCAGCGCAAGGACCTGGCGCCGGGCAGCGACGCGCAGAAGCTGCGCGACTACTACGCCAGCTACATGGACCGCGCCGCGCGCGACGCCGCCGGGATCGCGCCGCTCAAGCCGGTGCTGGACAGGATCGCGGCGATCGATTCCAAGGGCGCGTTGATCGAGGCCTTCGGCGCCAACGACCTCGACGGCACCACCTCGCCGCTGCGCTTCGGCGTCGATCTGGACCGCAAGGACCCGGACAAGTACCTCGTCGGTCTGCGCGTCGGCGGCCTGGGCCTGCCGGATCGCGATTATTACCTCAATCAGGACGCGCGTTTCGTCGGCATCCGCACCGCCTATCTGGCGCATATCGAACGCATGCTCGGCTTCGCCGGAGTGAAGGATGCCAAGGCGCGCGCGCAGGCGGTGCTGGCGCTGGAAACCGAACTCGCCAAGCCGCAATGGGAACGCGCGCAGCTGCGCGATCGCGACAAGACCTACAATGTCGCGACCTTCGCCGAACTGGGCACGAAGTATCCGGATTACGACTGGGCCGCGCAGGCCAAGGCGCAGGGTCTGCCGGCGCTGGATCGGGTCAATGTGGTCACTCCGAGCGCGGTGGAGCCGGTGGTGCAGGTGATCGAGCGTACGCCGCTGCCGGTGTGGCGCGATTACCTGAGTTTCCACGCGGTGCGCAACAACGCCTCGCTGCTCAGCCGCGAGATCGACGACGCGGCGTTCGCGTTCAACGGCACCGTGCTCAGCGGCCAGAAGGCGCAGCGCGACGACTGGAAGCGCGCGGTGGCCGCGGTCACCGGCAGCGACGGCCTGGGCGATGCGATGGGCAAGCTCTACGTCGAGAAGCATTTCTCGCCGCAGGCCAAGGCGGCGATGCAGGCGCTGGTCGAGAATCTGCGCAAGGCGCTGCGCAGCAACATCGAGAAGATCGACTGGATGGGCGATGCGACCAAGGCCGAGGCCTATCGCAAGCTGTCGACCTTCCGTCCGAAGGTCGGCTATCCGGACAAGTGGCGCGATTACGCCAGCGTCAGCATCGTGCCGGGCGATCTGATGGCCAACGTGATGCAGTTGCGCCGCTACGGCCGCAACGATCAGGTCCGTCGCATCGGTACCCGTCCGGACCGCGACGAGTGGTTCATGACCCCGCAGACGGTCAATGCCTATTACAACTCGACCTTCAACGAGATCGTGTTCCCGGCCGGCATCCTGCAGGCGCCGTTCTTCGATCTCAACGCCGATCCGGCGGTGAACTACGGCGGCATCGGCGCGGTGATCGGCCACGAAATGGGCCACGGTTTCGACGATCAGGGCAGCAAGTCGGATTCGGCCGGCATCCAGCGCAACTGGTGGACCGACGCCGACCGCGCCGGGTTCGAGCAGCGCACCAAGGCGCTGGGCGCGCAGTACAACGCGTTCTGTCCGTTGCCGGGCCAGTGCGTCAACGGCGCGCTGACCATGGGCGAGAACATTGGCGATCTCGGCGGCATTTCGATGGCGTACACCGCGTACCAGCTCAGCCTCAACGGCAAGCCGGCGCCGGTGATCGACGGGCTGAGCGGCGATCAGCGTTTCTTCCTGTCGTGGGGCCAGATCTGGAAGGGCAAGTACCGCGATGAGGCGCTGCTCAATCTGATCAAGACCAACCCGCATTCGCCGTCGCAGTATCGCGCCAACGGGCCGCTGCGCAACTTCGATCCCTGGTACAAGGCGTTCGATGTGAAGCCGGAGGACAAGATGTTCGTCGCGCCGGAACAGCGGGTGCGGATCTGGTGATTCGGGCGCGGCCCGGGGGTACGGGCTGCGGGTGAAGGCGAGGGGGTGGGTTCGCCGGCTGGTCAGGTCGGTGGATTCGCCCTTTCGTTTTTTTGGTTTGTGGGTTCGTGAGGATAGGGCGGTGGCGGCGTGGGTGTGGGTTCGTGGTCGCGGCTCACGCGGCTCCTACAGGGCGAGTAGGTCGTTGCCGCAGCCCCTGTAGGAGCGGCGCGAGCCGCGACCGCGACATGCAGACACCGGCGTCACTGCAAGCATCCGATGGTCTATCTGGGACTGTTCGCCGCGGCCTTCATCGCCGCCACCTTGCTGCCCGCGCAATCCGAAGCGCTGCTGGCGGGCTTGATCGTGGACGGCTATTCGGTATGGGCGCTGTTGGCCGTCGCCAGCGTCGGCAATGTGCTGGGCTCGCTGCTCAACTGGTGGCTCGGCCGCGAGCTGACGCGTTTCAGCGATCGGCGCTGGTTTCCGGTCAAGCCCGGGGCGCTGGCGCGCGCCCGGGCCTGGTACGGCCGTTACGGAAAATGGAGCCTGCTGCTGAGCTGGCTGCCGTTGGTCGGCGATCCGCTGACCCTGGCCGCCGGAATGATGCGCGAACGCCTGTCCACGTTCCTCGTGTTGGTGAGCGTCGCCAAGACCGCGCGTTACGCGGTCGTGGCGGCGATCGCCTTGCGTTACGTGTAAGCGATATCAGTCAGATCAGCGCGTCGTAGATCCGCTTCGCCACGACCTTGTCGTCGAGGTAGCCGATGATGCCGTGCTGGTTGTCGGTCCAGTTGTCGACATCGCCCTTGTTTTCGATCGCCGGAGTGATCGCGAAGTTGTCCTTATCCAGCGGGTTGAGCGAGACCACGTCGTTGGGATCGTAGGCGTTGAACCATGCGGTGACGCTGGCCGGATGGCCGATCGGGCGCAGCTTGCTGCGCAGGGCGCGAATGCCCAGCGGCGACCCGAGCGTGACCAGCAGCGGCACGCGCCAGGCCTGGCCTTCCTTCTCCAGCCGGCGCAGCAGGGTGTAGCCGACCACGGTGCCCAGCGAATGCGCGACCACGACGTTTTCCTGCGCCAGGTCCATGGCCTGCAGCACGCCGTCCTCGATATGCGCGCGCAGGTTCGACTTGCTCAGGTATTGATGCACGTCGTTGGTCAGCAGGGCGATCATCGCGCTGCCGCCGTGGGTGCGTTTGTCGATCGCGCGCAGCACCGCCTGCACCCAGGGCCAGTTCTGCGGTCCGCGTTCGATCACCGCGGCTTGCGCGGGGTCGAGCTCCTGTTCGATCTCTTCGTCGCTGATCTCGGCCGCGTCGATGTACTCCTGCAGCATCGCCGACAGGAAGGCCTGCGCCGCGGTGTCGTCCTTCGCGCCCTTGACGATGATCTTGGCCGCGTCTTCGGCGCTGGCGCCGTCGACCATCTGCTGCAGCGTGTCGCCGTAGAACGGAAAGCGGATGCGATCCTCGGGGATCGGCAGTTCCAGGCCGCTCTTGGCCAGGCCCTTCTTCCACGCATCGATCCAGGTCGCTTTCAGCGTCGCCGCGTCCTTGCCGGCTTGCGATCGTCCGTGAATGAACACCAGTTGCTTCATGACATGGCTCCGAGAGTGAGGTGTGAGGACTGTTCGGCGGCGCGGCGCATCCATGCGCGGATGGCCTGCACGCCTTCGGGGGTGTACAGCGACCACAACGACGGCCGCAGTTGCTGGCGCAGGCCGTCGAGTTCGGTGGGAATGCGCCCGCTCAACGCGCCGGTCAGGGCCCAGCCTTGCGACAGCATCGGCAACGTGGGCACCACGGCATCGGCGAGCCCGGCGTCCTTGAGCAGGCCGCGCGAGAGCAGGGCGAGGTCGTACAGGCGTACGTGCATGCGCTCTTGCAGATAGCCTTGCATCTGCTCGATGCGACGGAACTGGCCGATGTCGTGGTAGGCATACGCGGCGTATACGGCCAGGGCGGGGTCCTGGAACTTCAGATTCTGCATGCGCACCGCGAGCGCGTCGGCGTCGGCGGATTCGAGCGCGAACACGCCGAGCGACGAGGCCTTGAGGATCGCCTGGCGCAGGTAGTCGAGTTCTTCCCGGCTCAGCGACGCATCGGATTCGTCGGCCGGTTCGTACCAGACTTCGTCCAGGCCGCGCTCGTGCAGGCGCAGCACGCCGACGAAACCGGCGATCACCGGCAACAACACGCCGCTGCCGTCGTCGAACTCGATCAGCGCCTGGCTCTGGCGTTCGTCCGTGTCCACGCTGACGGTGACGGCATCGCCTTCCTCGCCGAGATGGGCGACGCCGTCGCTGCAGGTCACGCCGGTTACGCCGCGGCCGTGGATCTGGAAGCCGGGTTTTTCCGGCAGCGGTGGCGGGCGCCGATCGCCGAGAACCCGGGCCATGCTCTTGAGCATCGCGGTGGCGTTCTTGGAAATGCCGCGGCCGGTGAGGGTCTTGACCTCGACCGCGGTGGTCGCGGCGCGGCCGCGGCTGTCGTTGCGCAGGGCTTCTTCGACGACCAACTGCGCGACTTCGCGGGTCGACAACGGCGCGGCCGCGTCCGGCGGCGTCGCGCTGATCACCTCGATGTCCGGCGGCGTGTTGGTGGCGGGCACCGACGGCGGCAGACTGGCCAGCCAGGCCTCGTCTTCGGAGGTGATGCGCGCATCGGGCGTCTGCGAGGTCGACAGCGACAGGCCGCTGGCCTTCAACTTGTCCCAGACTTTTTTCGGCAGCGCTTTCTTGAGCGGGCGCGGCCGCACCCGGCCGTCGCGGATGGCTTCGGGAATCTTGCCGTTCAAGGCGTCGAGCAGGGCTTCGGTGAACATCGCCTGGTACTGCTGGCCCTGTTCGGACTGCTGCACCTCCAGCGCGGGCGCGCCCAGCGAGGTGGCGAAAAAGATGTCGACCGATCGCTCCAGCTCGGCGTCTTCGATGTTGGGGAAGATGTCGCTGCCGATGATGCGGCCGTACTGCACGCCCTGGGTCGGCGTTCTGCACGCGTCGGACAGGAACACCACGTGCTCGAACGCGCCGGCGCGTGCCAGCGACACGTTGCCTTCGATATTGACCGCGGCCGCGGCGTTCACCGGCGCGTCCGACAGCAGCCAGTATTCCTGCCGGTTGTTGACCACGCCGTGGCCGGAGAAATACACGATCAACTGCTCGATCGTGTCGCGGTCGGCCAGCGCCTTGATGTCGTTGAACAAATCGGCGACGGTCACTTTGAGGCCGCCGGCATCGGTGCGGCGGACGATCTGGTCGTCGGGAATGCCCTGGCGTCTGGCCCAGGCCGCCATCTTGTCGATCGACGACTCGACCGCCTTGAGCTTGCCCAAGCCGCCGGCCTGGCTTACGCCGATCAAAAGCACTGCTCTGTTCATTGTCGCCCGTCCCTGCGAATGCGCGTCCGGCCTCAATCATGACGTAAGCGGGCCGGCATTTCGGCCACGTCGCGGAAGGCCGCGGCGGCGATGGTAAAATGCCGGTCTTCCCGCCATCCAGCCAGAGCGACGCGATGACCGCCCAAGCCTTCTATCCGATCGGTACGCCCGGCCAGCCCTGGACCGCCGCCGAGGTCGCGCAGTGGCGATCGACCCAGACCCGCCAGCGCAGCTACCAGGCCGATGTACTGAGCGCGATCGACGCATTGCGCCCGCATTTCGAGGTGGTGCAGTACGGCCGCCTGGACTACGCGCCCGACAGTTACCCGCTGTTCGCGCTCAAGAGCCGCGACTGGCGTGACGACCTGCCGACCATGCTGGTGACCGGCGGCGTGCACGGCTACGAAACCAGCGGCGTGCACGGCGCGCTGCTGTTCGCGCAGCGCCATGCCGCCGACTATGCCGGCCGCGCCAATGTGCTGATCGCGCCGTGCATCAGCCCCTGGGCCTACGAGCGGATTCACCGCTGGAACGTCGACGCGATCGATCCGAACCGCTCGTTCCGCGAGGACAGCCCGGCGCGTGAATCGGCCGCGCTGATCGAACTGATCGCGCCGTTGCGCGCAGGCGTGCTGATGCATATCGACCTGCACGAGACCACCGACAGCGACGAGTCCGAGTTCCGTCCGGCGCTGGCCGCGCGCGACGGCAAGCCGTACGAGCCGGGCGAAATCCCCGACGGGTTCTACCTGGTCGGCGACAGCGAGGACCCGCAGCCCGAATTCCAGCAGGCGGTGGTCGCGGCGGTGGCGCTGGTCACCCACATCGCCCCGGCCGACGCCAACGGCGAGATCATCGGCGCCACCGTGGTCGCGCCGGGCGTGATCAATTACCCGGTGCGCTCGCTGGGCCTGTGCGCCGGCATCACCGACGCGCGCTACCGCACCACCACCGAGGTCTACCCCGACAGCCCGCGCGCCACGCCCGAGCAATGCAATGCGGCGCAGGCGGCGGCGGTGTGCGCGGCGATCGATTTCGCGCTCGCGAAGGGGTGATCGCCACACGGCGCATGGGCTAGGCCCTTCGCGCTAGCGCTTGTCGCCGAACAGCCGGTTGGCGTTGTCCCAGCGGATCTTGCGCTTCTCGTCGGCGCTTAGGTCGAGCTTCTCCAATGCGTCGACCGCCTGCTTGAGCGACAACTGCGGATAGTCCGAACCCAGCATCACGTTGTCGATGCCGACGTTGCGCAGGGTCCAGACGAACTCGGCTTCCAGCGGCGAATCGGCCACCAGCACGGCGGTGGCCGAGATGTCGAAATGGATGTTGTCGAAGAAGAAATCCTTCGCCGTCCTGGCCATGAACAGCGAATTCCAGAAACGGAAATCCAGGCCGCCCATGTGGGCGAAGACGAAGTGGGTCTTGGGTAATTGCACCGCCAGGTTGAACAGGTTCTGGCTGTCGCCCGGGACGATATTGAAGTTATCGAACAAGACCGCGACGCCCAGCTCGCCGGCCAATTTGCACAGCGCGCGCACCCTGGGATCGGTGATGTCGAATTTCTGGGTGTGCGGGTGCAGCTTGATCGCTTTCACGCCCAGGCCGGCGAGCCGCTTCAGCTCATCGGTCGCGGCCTGGTCGTCCAGAGGATGCACCGAAGCGATCGGCATCAGCTTCGGGTAGCGCTTGGACAGCGCGATCAGTTCGTCGTTCTTGGCCCGGGTCTGCGCCAGTTCGCCCTTGACCGCCATGTGGATGCCGCTGTGGCGGGCGACCGGTTGATGGGTCGATTGCAACTGATCGTAGTACTCGCGCAGCGATTTTTCGCCCTGCCAGACATGGACGTGGACGTCGAATACTTCGTCCTGGGCCAGTGCGAACTGGGGCAGGCAAAGCAGGAGCAAGGCCAGGGCGGGGTGTCGGAGCATGGCGGCGGTCTCTGGACGGGGCGGGCAGGTCGTCGGCCGGGAAGGCGCGGGCCAACTGCCGTATCGCATGTCTCTTCGTCCGAGGCAACGTTCCCGTCGCTGATCGACGGGTGTATCGAGTTCACGGTGTGTCGGCCGCGGCCTTTTGATGAGCATTCATGCCAGGGGCGCCGTTTGGCATCGAAACACGGCGGCTCGGGTGTTGGCTCATTTGTTCACGATCAAGCGCAGTTCCCGCACCTCATCCGCATTCGCGTCGCGAGCCGCTCCGCCAGCCGGCGTGGTGATCAACCGAATCCGCACTCGCCCGTCGCGAATCGCATCGGCGGGCACGGACACGGTGTAGGTTCCCGCCTCGCGTCCGGGCCGGATGGCGTGCGGCGAGATCACGCCGAGACGGCGGCCGCGGTCGGTGCTCAGTTCGATTTCTTGCCCGCCGGCCACTGCGCCCAGCCGCACTTCCAGATAGACGCGGTCGGCGGCGCCGAGCGCGCGCGGAAGCGTGAGCGTGCGCAGGCCACCGCTCGCCGCGCACCCGCCCTGCGCGAGCAGCAGGGCGAGTGCGAGGGCAGGTGCGAGAGAGATCGCGCCGCGTGGCATGGCGATCAGCCGGCCGGGTGGCATGGCGATCAGCCGGCCGGCTTGATCGACACGCCGCGCACCGGCACCGGGTCGGCCGGCTGCTGGCCCGACGGCGCCAGGCGGATGTTGAACTGCGCGTTCGCGCCGAGCAGTTTGGCGTTGGAGAACGCGCGCAGGGTCTTGGGCAACGGCACGGCGAAGGTCGCCGAATGCGACATCGCCATGTTCGGCATGGTCGGGCCGAAGAAGGCGAGGGTGCCGGCGTAGTAGGGGCTGTTCGCATCGACCCGTTCGACATCGGCCGGCGCGTTGACCAGCACGTCGAACTCGCGCGTGACCGCCAGGCCTTCCGGGCGGTCCAGGGTGACTTCGGCGATCAACGACGCCGGTTGCGCGCTGGCCAAGTGCTGTTCGACCAGGGTGTTGGGCAGTAGCACCGAGGCCGCGCCGGCTTCGATGCCGCCCTTGATCACGCCGTACTTCGCCGCGCCGGACCTTCGCTTCGGCGCGACCGGCAGCTCGCTGCCGAAGCCCGGGCCGTAGTCGTAGTCGAACACGCTGGTGCTGACATAGTCGCCGGCCTTGGCCGGACCGACGAAGCCGCCGTCGCCATCGACGTAGAACAGGAACGGTTCGGCCATGAAGGTCGCGAGGTCCGCGCCGGTCGGCAGGATCGGCAGGCCCGCGGCGAGCTGTTTCCTGGTCCACAGGTCCCACAGCCGATCCATGTTGGAGTGGTGCAGGTAGAAGATCGGGTCGACCGGCGACAGGAAGTTGGTCATGTTGCCGTACGGGCCCGGGTCGATCGCGCCGACTCCGCCGATGTAGTTGTGCACCTTGTTGTGCGGGAAGCCTTCGAGGATCGAGAAATTGGTCGAGCCGTCGGGCTGGACCAGATGAGTGGCGGTCTTGGAACTGGCGAAGCTGTTGCTGATGCTCGGGTCGTAGAACAGCGTCGGCGTCAGCCCGGAGCTGACGATGTCGGGCGATACGTCGTAGGCGGTCTTCGCGTCGAGCTTGGGATTGGAGCGCGACAGATAGCGCGCGCCGCAGGTGATGGCGTAGCTCTGGTTGCCCGACAGCCCGGCTTTCTGCGCGAGGCTGTAGCCGGTGACGTCGTTCCAGGCATCGTCGAAGGTCGGATAGCCGCGCGAGTTCAGTTGCGCGCGCTGATCGCCGCTCAGGCTGTTCCAGTACTTCAGCAGCGAGGGTTTGACGAACTCGGTGAACTTGAGCAGGTTGCCGGTGAACGGCGCATAGGCGCTGTCGGTGGGCGTCAACACGCCATTGAACATGCCGGCCGGGATTTCCGGATGCCGGGTCCAGTCCCAGAACGGCATGGCGAAGCTGGCGTCGCCGCTGAGCTTGCGGATGCTGCGTTCGAAGTAGCCCACATAGCCGCGATGCCAGACGTAGAACCACCAGTTGCCGTGCGGGCAATCCAGAAAGTGGGTGAAGGCGTTGCGGAACCAGTTGTGCGGATGTTCGGCCGGCAGCTTGAGCATGGCTTCGACACCGCGCGCGTAGCTGATCAGCATGCGCTGGCCTTCAGGCGTGGCGACGTCGTGGCGGCGGTAGCGCGCGGTCGGGTCCGAGCCCTGCGCGCCGGGGCCGGCGGCGAGTAGCGAACCGAGCGGAAGCATCGTGCCGGCCACGGCGGTGGCGGCGGTGGTCATGAAGTCGCGGCGTGTGTAGCGCATCGGGTGGTGCTCCCCTGTGGTGGTGGCGATCGGCGATCGGCGATCCAATGCGGGCGCGTCGCCGCGGGCGCTGGGTGTCGACGGTCGGCGTCGACGGTCGGCGCCGCGCCGATCAGGATCGGGCGTTCTCTGTGTGAACGGGCCGGCCACGGGGTAACGGACACAAACCGCGCGCGAGCTTGCGATTTGCAATAGGGGTCACAAAAGCGGGGCGGCGGATGCGGTGTCGCTGTCCGTCCGCGATTCGCGTCGGGGCGTGGTGCGGGAGGAGCTCCCGCGATTTCTTCGCTTCGCCCGGCGAGGCGCCGCGGGATCGGGCGATCCCGCACGTCGACGATCTTTCGGCGTCGCCACCGACGACTCGGAGGATCTGCCGGGTGCCGATCAGGGCACCGGCACGATCCGTTCGTACCGATGCCGCACTCGATCGCCGGATGTCAGCGATTCACCGCCGGACCATTGACGCCGACGTAGCCGTTCGCGCAACCGGTGGTGCAGGTGGTCGCGAGCATGTTGTAGACGATGCGGCCGGCATTGGTCTTGGAACGGAAATGACCGATGCCGTTGCTGGTGTCGCCGCCGCCGGCGTTGTACGGGCTGCCGTCGCTCCAGTCCCAGTCGTAGGCGTAGGCGCTGCTGCCGACGCCGATGTCGACCTGCGCCTTGACGTTGCTCGCCGCGGTGAACAGCGCGCCGCTGGCGCAGCCGGCCGAGTAGCTGGTGGTGAAGCACTGCACCTGGTCGTAGAGGCCGGCGGTGATGGTGTAGAACGAGATCGAGCTGTACATCGTCGGCATCGCACGCAGGCTGTTGCTGCCGCTGCCGGTCCAGCGGTTGTAGCCGTAATAGGCCACGCCGCTGCTCGGGTACAGGCCGAAGGTGTAGTAGTCGTACGGGAACACATAGGCTTCGGCGTTGCAGGTCGGCGCGTACGGCGACTGGTAGCCGGTGCTCAGGCAGGTCTGCAGGCCGCGCAAGCCGCCGCCGATGTTGACGAAGCGGCGCACGCTGGCCTGGTAGCCGTGGTACTTCAGCATCGCCAGCGTCATCGACGAACCCAGCGAGTGGGTGACGATATCGACCTGGCTGCGGCCGGTGTAGGTCTTCACCTTGTCGATGAAGGTCTTGAGGATCTGGTACTTGGCCGGCTGGTGGTAGTTGTTCTGCGGCGAGCCGCGCTCGTCGGCATTGAGGTAGGTGACGCCGAACAGTTCGCAATCGTTGTAGCCGCGCGCCTTGAGTTCGTCGTAGACCGAATTGGCCGGCGTGGCGTAGCCGCTGACCGCGGCGGGCGGCATGTCGAAGCTGATCGCGCTGTCGCCGTTGCCGGCCACGAACACCACCGGCGTGCGCGTGGCGATGCAGTCGCCGCCGCCGAAGCCGCCGCTGCCCACGCCGGGGCTGAAGCCGCCTGCGTACTGGCTGGCGGTGCCCAGGCAGGTGTAGCCGTTGTTGCTGCCGCAATCCAGGGCCTGCGCGCTCGACGGCATCAGCAGCGCACCGCCGCCGACCACAGGCAGCAGCAAGGCGAGGGCACAGGCCGAAGCGGCCGCGGAGCGGCGGCGAACATCGGTCAGAGCGGACGATACGAGCGTGAGCGTGTTCGTAAGCGTATTACGCGACATGAGCGCCTCCCCAGGCGGTTCGACGACGACGGATCGGATCGCGCCGATGGTGAGCCTGGGGAGGCGGGTTGGGTATTGCACCTATGGGCGAGGGGCCGCGGTGCGAACCACGGCCGTTGTCGCGTCAGCGCCCGGCCTGCTTCAACGAAGCGCAGCCGCACGAGGATTGCGCGCTCGCCGGAGACAGATCCAGCAGAACGCGACGAATCTCGGCGACGCACCGGAACGCGACTTCGGACGGCGGCGGCGCGCCATCGGCGTAGCAATACTCGATGCCGTCGTTGGTGCTGCAGGCGGCCATGTCGGGCATGTCGGTGTCGTACAGATGAGACGAGTCGTTGCCGCCCGAACGCGTGCCGATCACTTCGGTCGCGCAGGTGAAGGGCGCCGGAAACGCCGGAATCGGGGCTTCGCAACGTTCGCTCAGGCCGAGCACGACGGTCGCGGTGACCACCGTTTTCTGGTCGATCGTGTCGATGGCGCAGGTCGCGCTCGCGATGGTCGGCGCGAGCAACGCGGCGAACCAGACGCCGGCCAGAAGGCATCGTCGCGGTGGTCGGCGGGCGAGTGAGGCGTTGCGGTTCGAGGATGGGTTGTTGCTGGATGGACTGCGGCGGATCGGTTTCATCGCACGCTCCCGTTGGCGCTCTCGCGAGCGCAGGACGATGGAGTGGGCGGACGTGGCGGCTGTCGCGAAAGACGGCCGTGGTCCACGCGGGCCTGTTGCAATCAGCCTAATCCCGGACGCCGCCGCGAACTGTGATGCGCGATAGCGCGATCGATGGCGAGCGCCATGGATCGGCGGGCAGGCGACGGACGGCTGTGAACATCGGCGAACCGTGAACAACGGTTATCGGCGGCGGGCGTTACCCGGCATCGCCGCGGATTCGTGGGCCACGGTCTCGCAACGATTCCTCGCGCGCGGATCGAGCTTGTCGGCCGCCATCGCCGCGGATCGCCGCATTTGCCGAGTCGGCCGTGTCCGCGCCCGGGTTTGGTCGCCGAACAGGCGCGGGTTACCATGCGAGCGCGATTTCATCGCCCTTGTGTTCGTTCCCGCGTATCCGCGCTTGCGGTCCGCGCACCGTTCCGCCGAGATCGACGCCGCCGTGGCCCACGGCGGCGCGTAGTCGCGCGCGATCGGTCGGGACGGCCGCGTTCGTCATCAGCTTCGATACCCGCGGATCGCGCAAGGGCGCGGTCCGGCATCGGAAGCATTCACCTCACTGAAAGGACATCGTCTTGAAGAAGTTTCGTTCCCTCGTACTGATCGGCCTGCTGTCGTTACTCGTCGCTGCCTGTTCCAGCGGCGGCCGCAGCACCATGACTCCCGACGAATACCTGCTGCACAACGTCTCGGCCTGGAATGGCGTGACCGAATACGTCAACCGCTGGACCGGCGGCGAACAGGGCGAGGCCTTGACCCGCTCGCTGCAGGAACGCAAGGGCCTGAAGCAGTACGCCAGCCCGCTGGGCCATGCGCGCGCCGAACTGGCGCAGGTGCTGGTCCAGGTGCAGACCTATCCGCCGCCGGAGGATGCGGTCGCGCTGCGCGACCTGACCGTGACCTACCTCAAGACCGCCGACAGCCTGTACGAGACGATGCAGAAGGTCGCCGCGTTGCCGGACGGTTTCGCCGACGACCAGTTCGCGCCGCTCGGCGGCGAGCTCGAGCGTCTGGGCAAGGCGCTGGACGGCCAGATGAGCGCATTGAACGACGCCCAGATGGCCTACGCCAAGAAGCACAAGATCCAGCTGCAGCAGTCCAGCGGCTGAGCACGACGCCGCCGATGACGAAGGCCGGCCGCCGCGAGGCGCCGGCCTTTTTCATGCGCGACGGCGGGCTCGCGGCGCGCCGGCCGGCCGCGCGTCGTCGCCGCCGCGATGTGCGCGGCGCGGCGGCAACGCCGCCGGGGCATCGCCTGCGAGGCGCCGCTCGCCTACCATGGCCGGACTTCCGCCGCTTCCCGTCCTGTCTCCGCCGGCCCATGACCACTTCCCTGATCGTCGTCGATGATTTCCTCGAACAAGCGGCGCAACTGCGCGAAGCGGCGCTGCGCCTGACTTATCCCGAGCAGCAGGGCGCGTTCCCGGGGCGCAATTCGCTCGAACGGATCGAACTGGAAGGCGTGGCCGGACACATCTCCAACATCGTCGGCGAACGGCTCAAGCTGATCACGCCGCCGGGCTCGCACGCCAAGTTCCGCATCACCCTGGCCAGCGACGAGGGCAAGGGCAAGGTTCACGTCGACCCGGGCTATTGGTCCGGCGTGCTCTACCTCAGCCGTCCCGAGGATTGCCGCGGCGGCACCGACTTCTTCCGTCACCGCCGCACCAACACCGACCGCCGGGCGATGAACGAGAAAGAGCTCGCGGACATGGGGTACAGCTCGATCGAGGAATCCCACCGCGACATCATCGAGCGCGACGGCCTCGACGACAGTTGCTGGGAGACGACGATGAGCGTGCCGATGCGGTTCAACCGCCTGCTGCTGTTGCGTCCGTGGCTGTGGCATACGGCCGGGCCGGGCTTCGGCGACAGCCTGCACAACGGCCGCCTGGTCTATCTGATGTTCTTCGCGGCGGCGTAGGCGCGACGGCATCGCTCGTTTTTCACCCCGGCGGCGGCGCGCCCGCGCCTTCCGCCCCGACACGCCGTCCGGCGACCTTCAGTCCGGACGCGATCTTCCAAGGCAGGAACCTCGCATGCAATCCAGAATCAAGGCATTCACCTCGACCACCCTCGCGCTGCTCATCGCCACCTCGCCCCTCGCCAGCGCGCAGGACGGGCCGACGATGGAACGCGGCCTGATCGACGCCCTGCGCTTCGACGCCAAGCGCCAGGAGCGCGTCGCGCCCTCCGGCCCGGCGCTGCAGGCCTACATCCGCGCGGGTTATCTTGACGCCAAGCCCAACGCGCGCGCCGACTACACCGATTACCGGCTGGTGAAGAAGCCGGCGACCCTGATGGGTCATACCTTGGTGGTGATCGAAGAGGAGTACATGAGCGCCTACATCGGTTGCTGCGTCAGCGAAGGCGTCGGCGTGACCGTGCGGCTGGACGGCGACGCCGGCAAGCTCAAGGCGTTCGCCAAGGACAACGCCTGCGGCTACAGCGAGCTCGACGATCCCGGCGCGGAGCTGAAGCGCTTCGATATCGCCAACAATCTGCCCAAGGGCAAGTACGCCAGCCTGAGTTGCCGCGAGCGCGACAGCCAGCGGTGAGCGTGTTTCGATCGGGCCCGATGGCCTGAGTCGGGCGAGGGCCGGTGGTTGGACGAAACCGCGACGCGCATCGGCTGGTGTCGCATCGCGGCGGTCCGTATTCAAATCGCGCAATGCCGCCGGGAACCTCGGCGGCGGGATGAGTTGACGGAAACGTCTTCCCTTTGCGCGTCGCAGGCGTCAGGGCAGACGGCGCCCGGACAGGCGCGCGTCCGCGCCTGTCCGCAAACGTTCAGCGCTTGCTCGTGTCCGCTTCATGCGCCGTGTCCGACTTCGCCTCGTCGGTCAACGGCCGCACGTACCGCAGCAGGCTGACCAGGGTCTTGCCCGGTTCCTCCCACATGATCATGTGCGAGGAATTTTCGAACCACACGCCCTGCTTGTACGGCGCCTTGGTACGCGCCAACCAGTCGGCGGTGGGCTGCGACGGCGTGGTGTAGTCGTGGCGGCCCATGAACATCACCACCGGGATCGGGAAGGCCTTGACCTTGGTGAAGTCGACATCGAGGAATTCGGGCAGGATCCGGCCCAGGCTGAATTCGTTGCCCTTGTCGATGCCGGCGCGATCGCAGTCGTCGTACTCCGGCGACAGCAGCGGAGCGCGGAAGTAATACGGCGATTCGTCGCGGTAGGCGGTCATGCCGCCGTAGTACTGCGCCCACTTGCGCGCGGTGATGATGCGTTCGCGGGTGATCGGCTGGTTGCCGGGGTAGGGCGCGATCGTTTCCATTTCCTTGACCGCTTCGGTGTTGCCGCGCGCCTTGGCCTGCTGCAGGCCGAATTCGAAACTGATGCGTTCGTTCTCGCGCACGTTGATGACCTGGCCGACGCCGACGTACGCGTAGAACAGGTCCGGCCGCTTCAGCGCCGCGCTCATCGCCACCACCGTGCCCCAGCTGTGGCCCATCAGGATGACTTTGCGCTTGCCGTAGCGCTTGCGCACGTATTCGGCGATTTCGATCGCGTCGTCGGCGTAGCGGTCGATCTTCAGGGTGTCGGCGTAAGCGTTGGGATCGTGCGAGGCGAAGGTCTTGCCGGCGCCGCGCTGGTCCCAGTTGACCACGGTGAAGTATTCCTCGAGCGGGCGCTGGTACTGCCACATCGCCGGGATTAGCGGCGCGGCCGGGCCGCCGTGGGTAAACAGCACGATCGGATTGGCCTTGTCCTGGCCGCGCACGCTGATCCACTGCTCGACGCCGCCGATGCGGGTGGCATAGGCCTCCTGGATACCGTTCGGCGCGACGATGCGGTTGAGGTCCTGGATGATCTCGCGGGCCTTGGCGTAACCCGAGGTGTCCTTGCATTCGGCGGCCTGCGCGGCGGGCGCGAAGCAGAACAACAGGGCGATCAGCAGATGCATCGTCTTCATGAGGGAACTCCGGAGCGCGGTTTCGAGGTGGGGCGGCGGGGCGGATAGTGCGATGACGACGGCGAACGGATGGTTCGCCTGGGTCGATCAAAGTGATGCGGTCGAGCGCGGGTCGGTTGCAGGCGCGGGGCGTTACTTCCGGCATGGACGTGTTTTGCGCCACAAGAAAAAACACGGCCGAAGCTGTTCGATACAGACTATGCAAAAGCGCGGCCCAAGCGTCCTGACACATGTCATGAAGGACAATGCGGGCTGAGTCGCCGGATATCCGCAAAAAAGAAAAAGCGGCCGAAGCCGCCGGGTGTCCGCGATAAGAGAAAACGCGGCCAACGCCGCCGAGTAACTGGATCAAAAGAAAAGGTGGCCAAGGGCCGCCGAGTGCTCGCGATAAAAGAAAAGGCGGCCGAGGCCGCCTTTTCGCTGATACCCGCATCGCCAGTCGCGCGATACGCGGGCCGGCTCAGGGCAACTTGGTGCCCTGGTCGGCGATTGCCAGCCAGCGCAGGCCGTTGTGGCTGTAGGTCACCCCGGTCAGCGCTTTCTGCTTGTAGCCGATGCGCGGAATCTCGTAGGTGGTTTCGTACAGGATGTAGGCCGAGCTGCAGCCGTCGACGACGCGATAGCGTTCGGTCCAGCTCCACTTGGCTTCGCGGCCGGAGAAGTGGCTGGCCAGCGCGGTCATGATCGCGTCGATGCCGATGCGGGTCGCGCCGCTGTCGAACACGGTGATGGCGCGATCGTCGTGGACGGCGCGGAAGGTTTCGGCGTCGTAGTCGCGGAACGATTCCATGTCGGTGCGCTGGGCGATTTCGAACTGGCGCGCGCAGATCCGGGTGAGGATGTTGTCGCCGCTCAGGCTTTGCGGCGCGGCGTTGCCCGGGCTGGCGGCGAACGCGCCGCCGCTCATGCACACGGCCAGCGCGGAAAGGGCGAGCGGGAGCAGGGGACGGATGATGCGGTGGGTCATGACCATTCCTTTGTGTGCTGCGGAGGGTGGACGCACGGTAGCCAAGCCGATCGGCCGGCGATGTGCCGACATCGCGAAGCCGCCTGCTCGACGGCGACAATTGACCCTGCTCGCGATCGCGGGCGATTCGAAGCGCAATCGATGCCAATCGCGGTCGCGTCGGCCCGGCGAACCCATCGACGCGAGATCGCCGCGATGCCCGGGCGGTGGCGGGCGAGGGAGGCGCGCAACGACGATCGCGACCGCCGCCGCGATCGATTGCGATTCGGGTCACAGCTTCGCCGCTATCACCCGCGATGGATGACAGCGACCACTATCGGCGGCCGAGATGGCATGGGATATCGCGCTGGCCCGACCCGCGCGGGCGCGCGGCGCGATCCGGACGCCCGCGCGCCGTCGCGCCGCGGCCTTTCCATCTTCGCAACGCTCGCCATCATGGGGACTCACGCAGTGGCCACCGAACGACCCGAACGCTTCTTCCATACCCGCCTTGCCCGGCTGAGCCTGCCGGCGTTGCTGCTGGGCTCGCTGATCGCCATGCCCGCCGCCGCGCAACGCGTGGGCGGCGAGGGCCAGGCGCACCTGGGCGCGCTGTGGCCGGCCGAACCGCCGGCGCTGATCTGCGGCAACACCGCCTTGCTCAGCAATCCCGATCCCATGCCGGCCAACGCGGTGCGGGTGCCGGCCGGCGACAACAGCAACGTCGATTTTCGCCGCGCCAACACCACGTTCTGGTTCGAAGCCGGCGTGCATACCTTCAGCGACGATATCTACGGCCAGATCATCGCCCAGAACAACAACGTCTACCTCGGCGCGCCCGGCGCGATCCTCGACGGCCAGAACAAGAATCTGTACGCCTTCACCAACGCCGCCAGCAACGTCACCATCCGTTACCTGACCATCCGCAATTTCGGCCGCGGCCGCGACAATTTCGACCAGGCCGTGGTCAACCACGACGCCGGCGACAACTGGACCGTCGAATACAACACCATCGTCGACAACGACGGCGCCGGCGTGTTCCTGGGCAGCCACAACAAGGTTCGCTTCAACTGCCTCAAGGACAACGGCCAGTACGGTTTCAGCATGTACAAGCCGCCGGTGCCGAGCACCGCGCCGCAGCCCGGCGAGCAGGTGCCGGGGCGTTCGGCGATCGTCGACATCGAGCTGAGCCACAACGAAATCACCGGCAACAACACCGACGACTGGGAAACCTCGACCCAGTGCGGTTGCACCGGCGGCGGCAAGTTCTGGGACGTGGGCGGGGCCAAGGTCGTCAGCAACTACGTCCACGGCAACCACGGCACCGGCCTGTGGGCCGACACCAACAACATCGATTTCCTGTTCGAAGGCAACTACATCAAGGACAACGACGGCGTCGGGCTGTGGTACGAGATCAGCTACAACGCCACGATCCGCAGCAACACCTTCATCAACAACGCCTGGGCCTCGGGCAACCGCGACACCGGATCGCCGGCGCCGGCGATCTACCTGTCCGAATCCGGCGGCGACAGCCGCCTGGCGAGCGCGGTGTCGGGTTCGACCCAGTTGCGCGTGCAGGACAATTATTTCGAGAACAATTTTTCGGGCATCACCATCTACGAGAACGCCAATCGCTTCTGCAATTCCAACGGCAACACCAGCTCGACCTATTGCACGCCGTTCGTGCATCCCTCGGTGATCGTCCGTCCCGATCCAGCGCATCCGAGCGTCTATCCCGATCCGGTCAGCAACCTGCACCCGTGCTACACCCAGATCGGCAGCGATCCCGCTCTGAAGGCTAATTGCCGCTGGCGCGCGCAGAACATCGAGGTCAGCAACAACGAGTTCTACTTCGATCCGGCGGTGGTGCCGTGCGGAAGCTCGGGTTATTGCGGCGCGCAGGCGCTGTACGCGACCGGCACGGACAACATCGCCTGGTCGCCGTACACCGTGCAGCAGGTGCAGCAGGACGTGATGTTCAACAACAACAACCGCTTCAGCAACAACCACTACTACGGCCCGTGGCGCTTCGCCAAGCGTTACGGCGAGGCAATCAGCTTTCCGGTGTGGCGCGCGGCGCCGTATCTGCAGGATGCCGGCAGCACCACCGACGGCGCGCTGTTCAACGTGATCGATACGCCGACCGCGACCCTGGAAGCCTCGGCGGGGCTGTGGTCGGAGTGGTACGGCGCGCATCTCGCCCGCGTCGGTGTCGCGCATGGCGGCGCCTTCGGTTTGCAGGTGACCGTCGACGACAGCTACTGGGGCGTGCAGGTCGCCAATCATCCCGGCTATCGCTCCGACGGCGGCAGCAAGCGCCTGAGCTTCTGGGTCAAGCACGCCAGCGGCACGCCGCTGCCGACCGCCAACGCGCGCGTGCAATTGCGCTGGGCGAAGGAAGACGGCAGCGCGGCGACCGGCGATCCGGACACCTCGGTCAGCAACGTCTATCTGCCGGCCCTGACCGGCGACTGGCAGCAGGTGGTGACCGACGTGGTGCCGCCGCCGGCGACCGCGAGCGTGTGGATCGTGGTGGTGGGTTCGGGCTCGGCCGGGATCGGCGCCTCGTTCTATCTCGACGATCTGGTGCTGCAGGACACGCCGTTGTGAGGCCGGGGTTCGGGATTGGGGATTAGGGATTAGGGACCGGGGAATCGCAGGCTGGGCTGCGATTCTGCCGGCTTCGATTTTTGATAAAAATCTCAATTGCGGTATGACCGTGGTCATGGAATGATTTTCCCGCCGCCGCAAGGGCGGCCGCTCGGCCCCGACGACGGGCAGGGATGCTGACGTACTACTCAGGGGAAAACATGATCAAGCGTGTACTCGTGCTGGCCGCATTCGCGTGCCTGCCGTTCCAAAGCCTCGCCGCCAAGATCGAGACGCTGCCGATGCCGATCGCGCCGGAATTGCCGGTCGAGATCGTGCTGCACCAGCAGGAAATCGGGGTCACCGTGCCGCCCAACGCCGGCATGGCCTTCGGCCTGATCGGCGCGCTGGTCGGTTCGGCCATCAACAATGCCCAGGTCGCCAACGGCGAGAAGCGCGTGGCCGAAATCCGCAACCTGCTGGTTGACTACCGCTTCAACGAGCAGATGGAAAAAGCGCTGCGCGCCAAGCTCGCCAACGCCGGCATCTCGCCGCAGCCGACGATCACCGTGCGCGAATCGCCGTGGGAATCCGTCGCCGCGACCCAGGCGGCGACCACCGCCGCGGACGTGTTCGTGATCATTCCCAGCTATACCCTGAGCAACAATTTCGAATCCATGTCGGTCAGCTTGAACGCGCAGATGGTGCATCGCGAGATCAAGGCCAACGGCAAGCCCAAGGTGCGTCCGCGCTTCGGCCGCAACTACGTGTTCAACATCCCGATGCAGAAGATCGACGGCAGCAATGCCGACGAGGACGCCAAGCGCTGGATCGCGCTGGGCAAGCCGGGATTGCAGACGCTGGTCGACCGCGGCATCGAGCAGGTCACCGACATGCTGGTCTACGACTTCTCCAGCGAAGGCCGCGCCGAATCGGCGAAGAAGGTCGCCGGCAGCGAAAAGGCCAGCCTCAACGGCCGCAGCTATGCCGGGCGCCAGCTGCGCGCGGACAGCGAGTCGGTGTGGACCCGGGTCGGCAACAACTGGATGCAGTCGATCACCGCGCACAATCCGATCAGCGGCCAGCCAGTCGCGGCGATGCCGGCCGAGCCCGCGGCGGCCGCGCCGACGGCGGCGGCCGGTCAGGGCTCGCCGTGAGTCCGCGCCGCTGCGTGGCCGTCGTCGCGATCGCCGCGACGGCGGCGCTGACGGCCTGCAATACCAAGGTGCATCAGGTGCGGGTCGATCCGAGCCGGCTCGATAGCACGCGCTCGATGCCGGCGTTGCGGTGCGGCTATCGCCTGGTCGAAGTCGCCGATGAGCGCCCCGGCGGCGGCGTCGGCGGCCTGGGCCGTCATCAGCTGATCCTCGACGATGCGCCGGCGATGGTCGATGCGCAGTTGCGCAAGGCGGGGCTGAAGGCCGCCGACAGCGCCGGCCTGCCCGGCGTCAGCGTGCGGCTCAAGCAGTTGTACCTGACCCAGAACCAGACCACGAAGGTGCCGGTCGCGGTGTATCAGGCCAGCATCGACGGGCAACCGCCGTTCCTGGTGCGCGCGTCGAAGTCCTCGATCAACTGGAACGGCACCGAGAACGAGGCCTACAGCGCGCTCGCCACCGCCTTGCTCGATGCCAACGTGCAGTTGTTCGCGGCCTTGAATACGCGCTGCCCCGCGGCGGGTTGAGGCCGCCGCGCCGGCAGGCGCTGGTGCCATGGCGGTTCTCCCTCGCGTTTACGGGAGAGGCCCGGGGTGAGGTCTGCCGGACAAGGGCGGGACAGGTGAGGGCAGGCTGGCGGCAAACACCGCCATGCCTGCCTTTTTTGTGTGCGACGTAGTGGCCTGAGGCCGAATTGTTTCGCGTTGTAAGGGAAGCTGCGCGCCGCGGCGGGTGCATTTCGATGCCGCGATGCGGCGGCGCGCGGCGCAGCGTATGCCGTCGCGCGTATCGCCGATGCGTCGCACGCATGGTCATGCATTCGTGTCCCCTTCGACGAGGAAAACTTCATGAGCCCCAATCCGCTCAGCAACGTCCAGCCCGCGCTCGATCCGGCCTTGACCCTCGCCCTGGCGGTCGCCTCCAGGGCCGCCTACGACTATTACCAGGGCCAGCCGTTCACTTCGCCCGACGGTTACCAGCAGGTCGGCGCGTGGACCGGTTGGGACTCGATTCTTTTCAGCGGTTCGGAAGAGAAGTACGGCCTGGCGTTCCAGGCGATCAACGATCCGGGCACCTACATCTTCGCGTTCCGCGGCACCGACTCGGATATGGACGCGTACGAGGACGCGCATTTCATTCCGACCGATTTCGTTCCGACCCAGGGCAGCATCAGCCCCACGCCGCGGGTGTCGTCGGGGTTCTACGGCATCTACGACGGCGTCGGCGGCGGCATGAGCCAGTCGATGCGTCAGCAGCTGTTCGCCTTGCTCGCTCAGTACGCGCCCAATCAGGTGTACGTCACCGGCCACAGCCTCGGCGCGGCGTTGAGCCAGTTGTTCTCGCTCGATCTGGCAATCAGCCAGCCGCTGTCCTCGCTCAATCTCAATTTCTCCAGCCCGATGGTCGGCACCGAGGACTGGCAGACCGCGTACGAGCAGACCATCGCCGACAGCGCCAGCCTGCGCGTCTACAACTACTGGGACTACGTGCCGTCGCTGCCGCCGTCGCAGTTCGACTACCGCGCGGTCGGCAGCGGATTCCGCACCGCGTTCTATGTCGCCGGCGAATGGTTCCCGCATTTGCTGTCGCGCCACTCGCTGGTCAATCTGACCACGGTGCTGACCAACGCCTTGCCCAACAGCCCGCAGCAGTGGGCAGGGCAGTTTCCCGATTACGTCGACGCCTCGCTGACCATGATCAGCACCTTCCCGCCGGCCTCGGCGGACGTGCAATGGGCCGACCAGATGCAGCAGCACATGGCGTTGGAGACGTCGCTGAAGGCCGCGTCGTGACGCGATAGCGCGATCGCGTTGTCGAGGTTGCGAAACGCCGTGCAGTGCGAGCTGCGCGGCGTTGCCGTGTGTGGGGCAGGGCGTTTCGTTCGCATCACCGATATCGGCACTGGTCGCCGAACACGTTGATGCATGACTCGCGCGAGCGCACTCATCGTCGCCGTAGCGCAGGCGCATAACGATGCCGTGACCGCCTCGGTTGACGCGGGCGATTTCACGTAATATTGTAAGTTACATGAAAACCCCCGAACGCCTGTCCGTCGCCCTGCACGTGCTGTTGCACATGGCCGAGCGGCCCGAACAGCCCATGACCTCGGAAGAAATGGCCGCCTGCGTCGGCACCAACCCGGTGGTGATCCGCCGCAGCTTCGCCGGTTTGCGCGAGGCCGGCGTGGTCAGTTCGGTGAAAGGGCACGGCGGCGGCTGGCGGCTGGCGCGCGCGCCCGATCAGGTCAGCCTGGCCGAAATCCAGCAGGCGCTCGGCGAGCGCATGGTGCCGCTCGCGGCCAAGCACGACGCGCCGCAATGCCTGATCGTCCGCGCCGTCGTCGACGTGCTCGACGAGGCGATGCGCGAAGCCGAGCAGGTGCTCGATCGCCGCCTCGCCACGCTCACCCTGGCCGATCTGGCCGCTCATGCCCAACGTCTGCACGGCAGGCGCCATATGAAAATCGGAGGTGGTGGTCATGCGTCATGACGTAGCCGTCGTCGGCGGCAGTTTCGCCGGTCTGAGCGCGGCCTTGCAGCTCGCACGCGCGCGCCGTCGGGTGCTGGTGATCGATGCCGGTCTGCCGCGCAATCGCTATTCGTCGGCGGCGCACGGCATGCTCGGTCACGACGGCAAATCGCCGGCGCAGATTCTCGACGAAGGTCGCACGCAGTTGCTGGCGTATCCGAGCGTCGAATTCGTCAACGCCACCGCGACCGCGGCGCGCGAACACGAGGGCGGCTTCGCATTGAATCTGGACGACGGCAGCGAACGCAATGCATCGCGCCTGATCCTCGCCACCGGCATCCGCGACGAATTGCCGGCGATCCCGGGCCTGCACGAACGCTGGGGCATGTCGGTGCTGCATTGTCCGTTCTGCCACGGTTTCGAATACGCCGACCGCGCCCTGGGCGTGCTGGCGAATCATCCCTTGTCGGCGCATCAGGCCGGGATGATTCCCGATTGGGGCCCGACCACGTACTTCACCCAAGCCAGGTTCGAACCCGATGAAGCCGAAGCGGCGCATCTGGCCCGACGCGGGGTGACGATCGAACGCGTGCCGGTGGTCGAGTTGCTCGGCGCGGCGCCGCATCTGGACGGCGTGCGACTCGCCGACGGCCGGGTGATCGAACTGGCGGCCTTGTTCACCGCGCCGACCAGCCGCATGGCCAGCCCGTTGGCCGAGCAACTGGGTTGCGAGTTCGAAGACGGGCCGCTGGGCCGCTACGTGCGGGTCGATCCGATGAAGGCGACCAGCGTCGATGGCGTGTTCGCCGCTGGCGATGCAGCCGCGGCCATGCAGAGCGCGGCCCTGGCGTTGGCGGCCGGGGCGATGGCGGGCGTGGGTGCGTATCAATCCTTGTTGAAGGCGGCTTGATGCGGCGAATGCCTGGCCGGATAGCTTCAGTCGGCGACGTGGTTCGACCGGAGCGGGTTTCAGCCGCGGCGAGCGATCCGGCGAACGGTCCGATGCATGGCGGACCGTGCCTCACCGCGCCATGACGCCGGCCGTATTTATAGTGATCGCCACTTCCACGGTGCCCTCGCCATGAACCGTTATCGTGTTTCGAACCGTTGCGGCCTGCCGCTGTTGCTGATCGGTCTGAGCCTGGGCCTGGCTGCGTGCAACACCTCCAAGCAAGCCTCGCCGGCCGCGGACGCATCCACCCCGGCATCGTCCGCCGCCGAGACCAAGCCGATAGAACCGCGTGTCGGCATGGCCAACCCGGCCTCGGTGCATTGCACCACGCTCGGCGGCAAACTCAAGATCCGCACCGGCAAGGACGGCGGGCAGTACGGCCTGTGCAACCTGCCCGACGGACGCGTGTGCGAGGAGTGGGCGCTGTTCCGCGATGGGAAGTGCGAAAAGCCGGCGGAGTAATGCGCACGGCGCAGCGTCACAGGCGGCGTTGAAGATTCAGGCCAACGCCGCCTGCAACTGCGCGATCTCGTCGCGCAAGGCCTGATTCTCGGCGGTCAATTCGGCGACGCGCTGGCGCAGCGCGTGCAGCTCGTTGTCGGCGGCGTCGTCCCGCGGCTGCGGCGCGGGCTCCTTGGGTTCGCGCGGCTTGCGCTTGGATTCGCGCGCGCGCTTGGCCGCTTCCTTCAATTCGCTGCCGCCGGCCATCGCCGCGGCGCGTTGTTCTTCGGCCGGCAAGGTGGCGACCGCGGCGGCGGCGTTGATCGAGATCGTGCCGGATTTGACCGCCGCGACGACTTCGGGCGTCGCCTGTTTCTGGATCTTCTCGATCAGGCCGACCTGGTTGCTGCTCAGGCGTGCGGCCTTGGCCAGGGCTTCGCGGCTGTCGAAGGCGCTCGCGTCGGTCGACCACGGCGGGCTGTCGTCGTGATCGTCGACGGCGGCCGGCGTTTCGCTTTCTTGTGCGGGCTGCGCCTCGGCCTCGGCACGACGCCGTTCGGCCAGGATCTCGCGCTTGCGCAGCGCCAGGATGCCGCGCTGGAAATCCGAGACGCTGCGCCGGCCCAGGTGCTGGTCGATCATCCACAGATGCACGTCTTCGATCGAACGGAAGCGGGTGTTCTGCACGGTCTGGAACGGCAGGCCGTGCTTGCGGCAGATGCCGTAGCGGTTGTGGCCGTCGACCAGCATCTCGCCCCACAGCACCAGGGCGTCGCGGCAGCCTTCGGCGAGGATGCTCTGCTCCAGCGCCTGGTACTCGTCGGCGGTCAACGGGTCGATATAGGCCTTGAGCGATTCGTTGATGACGATGTCCATGAAACCGGCCGCGTTGCTGCAATGGGGGCGGCATTGTAGGCAGATGCGCGCGCCGCGTCAGGCGTTGACAAGCGCGGTTTTCAGGCTTGAATCGACCGATGGTCGCGGTGAGTGACGTCTTGGTTGGACTTTGCCGAATCGGTCGTTGTGTCGAGCGCGGCGGCTCAGCGCGGCGAGGCGTCGATCGGACCGATCAGCGTATCGGTCGCCACCCAGTTCAGTTCCCAGGTCTTGCCGGCGTCTGCGGAAAACGCCTGCTCGAACCGGCACGACTCGCGACGATCGCATTCGATCACGAAGCGGACCTTGATCGGACGGCCGTCGAGGCTGTCGTCGCCGTGGAACTCGCCGCGGCCGTGCTTGAAGTTGCCGACGATCGGCGCGGTCAATGCGCCGGCGGCGATATTGGCGTAATGGATGCTCCACTGCCGCGATTGCGCGTCGTACAGGCGCAGCGACACACCCTGGATGCGCCCCGACGGTCCGGCGATGTCCAGTTCGGCGATATTGGCGCGGCCGTCGAGCAGCTTGCGCACCACCGTGGTTCCGCGCAGTTCGACCCATTCGTGCGAACCGCTCAACGGGCGCTTGAGGCGTTTGACCACGCTGTTCCAGCGGCCGATCTCGAAATCGAAACCGCCCGGGCCGTCGGGCAAGGGCAGTTTGCGTTCGTTCGCGGCCGGTGCGGGCGAGCCTTGCACGGCCGCGGACGCGGGCAGTACGCACAGGGCGGCGATCAGGCCGCACGACAGGATGACGACGTTAAGGGGGCCGGCGATCCGGGCGGTCATGGTCATGGCGGACCTCGATGGCTCGACTGAGGGGTATCGCGGCAATCTGCGCCGCTCGGCGCGCGCGGACCAGGGCCAGTCTGAGCGCGCCGGCCAGGCCACTTGCGCGCAGCGGGGCGATCGCTCGCCGCGTCCCGGGGTTTCGAGCCAACCTGCGCTGATGCAAGCTTGCGTCTGGGACAGGGAGAACGCGATGCGATGGAATCGTCTGACGGCGACGTGTCTGGTGCTGGCGGCCTGTGTCGCCTGCGGCAAGGATCCTGAGCGCAAGCGCGCGGCCACTACGCCCGCGCACGAACCCGCGGCGCGGCCGATCGTGCCGGCCCACGCCAAGCCGTTCGAAACCGGGCACTACACGATTTCCAGCACCACGACCGACCAGGCCACCCAGGCGGTCGCCGCCGCGGTGGAAAGTCTGTACGGCGCGTATCACGCCTTCTTCCGCTTGCCGGCCGACGCCGGACGCGAGCACAAGCTCAAGCTGATCCTGTATCGCGACCGCCAGGAATTTTCCGCCTACAACACCAGCATGCCCTGGGCCGAGGCGTATTACCGCACGCCGTACTGCCATGCCTACTACACCCACGGCGTCGCCAACCCCTATCACTGGATGTTGCATGAGGCGACCCATCAGTTGAACGCGGAGGTCGCCGGGATCGCCAAGGCCAAGTGGATGAACGAAGGCCTGGCGAGTTATTTCGGCGCCAGCCGCCTGCGCGAGGGCGTGCTTACGCCCGGCAGCATCGATGCGGACGCCTATCCGATCTGGTGGGTGGCCGACATGCCGCTCAGCGGCGTGTTGCAACGCGATCTCGAACAGGGCGCGCTGATCCCGCTGCGCGATCTGATCGCTAACACCGGCCCGCCGATTTCCGGCCGCTACTTGAACGTGTACTACATCGAGTACTGGAGTCTGTCGCACTTCCTGTTCCATTACGAAAACGGCAAATACGCGCGCGGTTATCGGCAACTGTTGCGCGGCGACGGCTCGGTGGCCGCGTTCGAAGCGGCGATCGGGCCGCTCGATCGGGTGCAGGCCGAGTGGTACGGCTATCTGCTGGAGAAAAAGGCCGAACTCGGCGGCGAGCCGGAGGTCGGATGGCGGGTGCCGGTGACCGAAGCGGCGAACGCCGCGGGTGGCCGCGATTGAGGCATCGTCGCCCGCGTCGATCGCGGCGATAATGCGGGCTCGGATTGGATACGCGAGATGCGCGACGCGGTGCGCCGAAGCGGGCACTGCGCGGTCGCGCTGCTTGCGCATCGTCGATGCGGTCCGTCGCGGCCTCTTGCTTCGCGTCGCGGCCGCGCGGCTGCATTCACCTTTTTTGCATTGGAGCGGCGATGGCGCATACACGGATCAACCTCGGAGCACTCAAGGCCTTCGAGGCCGCGGCGCGGGCCTTGAGCCTCACCCGCGCCGCCGACGAACTCAACGTGACCCAGGCGGCGGTCAGCCATCAGGTCCGCCTGCTCGAAAACCAGCTCGGGGTCGAACTGTTTCGGCGTCTGCCGCGCGGCCTGGCCTTGACCGACGAGGGCCTGAGCCTGCTGCCGGCGATCCAGGAAGCGTTCGGACGCATCGACACCGCGTTGGATCGGGTCGGCGACGGCCTCGCGCGCGAAGTGGTGCATGTCGGCGCGGTCGGCACCTTCGCCAGCGGCTGGCTGCTGCCGCGGTTGTCCGAGTTCGCGCGCCTGCATCCGCAGGTCGACGTGCGCCTGAGCACCCACAACAACCGCGTCGATCCCGCGGCCGAAGGCCTGGATTTCGCGATCCGCTACGGACGCGGCACCTGGCCCGGGATGCAGGCCGATTTCCTGATGCCCGCGCCGATCTCGCCGTTGTGCACGCCGAAGCTGGCCGCGCAATTGCGCGACGCCGCCGACCTGTCGCGGTTCCCGTTGCTGCGTTCGTACTTCGTCGACGACTGGCGTCTGTGGTTCGAAGCCGCGGACGCGGCGCCGGACGGCCCGATCAACGGCGCGATCTTCGATTCGTCGCTGACCATGGTGCAGTGCGCGCTGCAAGGCCTGGGCATCGCGCTCGCGCCGCCGAAGATGTTCGAGCGCGAACTCGCCGAAGGGCGATTGGTGCAGCCGTTCGCGGTCGAACTCGATGCCGGCGGCTATTGGTTGACCCGATTGGCGTTGAAGCCGGTCGGCGACGGCGCGAATGCGTTCGCCGCGTGGATCGCGCGCGCGGCGGTTTGAACTTCGGCGCGCGGCGATAGGCCGGCGGCCGCGCATGACGCGGGCCGCCGGCGCAGGCGCGACTTACTCGGGCGCGCGCGAATACACCCGCAGGCGATGGCCGTCGGGATCGAGCGCGACGAAGCTGCGGCCGAAATCCAGATCGGTCGGCGCCTGCGCGATCGGCAGCCCGCGCGCGGCCCAGTCGGCATGGAGCGCATCGACCCGCGCGTAGTCGTCGACCTGGAACGCGAGCTCGGCGCCGCCGAACGCCGGCGGCGCGGCGGGTTCGACCGTATGCCTGGACCACAGGCCGAGTTTCATGCCCGAAGCGAGCACGAACAGGCAGAACGTGGGCGAGCGTTCGACCGGGGTTTTTCCGAGCAGACCGGCATAGAAGTCGGCGCTGGCCTCGGGGCGGTCGACGTAGAGCAGGACGAAGTTGCAATCGATCATGGCGAAGCTCCGGCGTGATGGAAGGCGCGGGCGGGGAGATGCCCGGTTCCGGATCACGTTAGGCGGTGTCGCTGACAGGGTTTGTCAGTAGAGATGCGCGGCTGACGGCGGCGGTCCGAAAATTGCAGGCAGTCCTGCAGACTCGGCAGCGAGTGGCCGAAGTTGCTGTTTCTTGTCAATCTAGCGAAAGCCGGCGCTCCCTCGGACCGCGCCGGCATCACGTCGCGAAGGAACGCCATGAATAACGAACGCAAGCTCAGTTTTGAGTCGATCGATGAACAGATCGAGAAATACGTTCAAATGCAGAACACGCGCGACCGGGCGAGTCAAGCCGAGCGTTGGTGGTTTGCGATCGGCTTGTTCGCGATCGGTGTTTGCATGCCGATCGGAACTTATGTTGGTGGCATTGCCGGTGTTCGCATCCTACAAGCTGGTATCGCCGTCGAATGCCTTGGTTTGGGGCTGTCGCTCATTCTGATGGTCCGCCGCGAATGGAAAACCTTTGCCGAATCGCGGCGCACTTTCGCCAAAGAGCTCGATCAGGATTTCCGAAAATATCGAGAGTACGTGAGCTGGCTACGGAAGTTTCCGCGTAAGGACATCCAGCAACGACTGCGTTTCATCGAGGCGCGCCGGAACACCATGATGTATCGAATGGGGCTGTTTACCGGCGGTTTTGAACGCTTGGGCGTCATCCCTGTTTTAGTGGTGCTTTATGTGCAGTTCAAGGACTGGAAGTTCGGTGACTGGGATGCGTTGGGCAAAGTAAATGTAGTCGGCGGCCTGATGCTTTGGGCGTTGCTGCTTTGCTATTTGGGAAGCTGGTGGTTAGTGAGCTTGCGAAGCCGCATCGAAGCGTACGAGACATTGATGAGGGAAGCCGTCGTCGAAGAGGCATGAGCTTCGATTCGAGGTGATGGACTGGTATGCCGACGGACGCTCGCAATGTACTTGAAGCGGTCTGCCGAATTTACGCTTTGTCTGATTCCTCATCCCCCAACACCCTCCGCAATAACCACAGCATCGACTCCCGCATCGCGCGCGGTTCCGCGCCCGCGTCGATTTCCAATGCGGCGCGGTCGAACGCGGCCGACAGCAGCTTGGCCAGGGCGTCGATCTGGGCGGGGTCGCGGTCGAGCGCGGCGGCCAGGCCTTCGCGCAAGGTGTCGGCGGCGTTGGCGTCGTCGATCGCGGTGGCGTCGCTCAGGCCGAGCACGGCCGGGCCGTCGATCAGCATCAGCCGGGTGCGGCCGGGCACGGTCATCGCCTGCAGGTAGGTCTGGGCGCCGTCGATCAGCGCCTGGCGCGGGCTCAGGCGGTCGGCGCTGGCGGCGAGGATGTCGGCCTTGACCGCCTGCGCCTCGCGCAGCAGCAGGTGCCGGAACAGGTCGCGCTTGTCGACGAAGTGGTGATACAGCGCGCCACGGGTGGTGCCGGCGGCGGCCGAAACCTCGGGCGTGGACGTGTCGGCGTAGCCTTTTTCCACGAACAGGGCGCGCGCGGCCTCGAGCAAGGCGTGGCGGGTGGCCTGGGTGCGCTCCAGGTTGGTCCGGGGGGCGTCGGGGCGGGTGGGACTTGGCATACATTCAGCCTGTATGTTAATTTCAATCTACATACAGACTGTATGTCACCCATGCCGAGGCCCACAACATGCAAGCGACCAGCTATTACCCGGTGATCATGACCCCCGACGTCGCCGGCACCGCCGCCTTCTACCAGACCCATTTCGGTTTCGTCGCCTTGTTCACCGCCGACTGGTACGTGCATCTGCAGTCGGCCGTCGATCCCTCGATCAACCTGGCCGTGCTCGACGGCGCGCATCACACGATCCCGGAAGTCGCGCGCGGGCGGGTCAGCGGTCTGCTGTTGAACTTCGAAGTCGAGGACGTGGACGCGGTGCATGCGCGGCTTCAGTCCGCCGGCCTGCCGATCCTGCTGAGCCTGCGCGACGAAGCCTTCGGCCAGCGCCACTTCATCACCGCCGATCCCAACGGCGTGTTGATCGACATCATCACGCCGATCGCGCCGAGCGGGGAGTTCGTTGAGCAGTACGACGCGAGTGCGTTACCGGTTTGACGCGATGGGCGAGGGCGGGTGCGGCCGCTTGTGGATGAGTGGCCAAACGTAGCGATTCGATCGCCTTGGTTGCGGTCAGCCGGCGTGGCGAAGTCGCGAGTAAATCAGCGCTGCAACTCCGAGCGTCAGGCACAGACAGGCCATGGGAAGCATCAAGTCGAGTAATGGCCCTTGGATCCGCAGATAGGAGTTCCTGGAAAGGCGTATTACGCCTTGGCTGTAGTCGAAGCAGGCGTGCGCGATAAACAGCAATGTCGCGCATAACAGCAGGACGCCGCCGATCCAAGCCAGCGCAAGATGCGTTCGGTCGTTGTGTTCCTGCGACATCGGGGCGATGGCGGTTTGCGATGGGAGTTTCATGCTAACGCAGGCTGCTCTTGCGCTTGCCAATTGAGCTGGCTCATCTAGTGGACTGTTCGGACGATCGATGTCGCTTCACGAATCGGCGATGACGTCGTGTCTGTTCCCCGACGAATCCCCACGGGCCACGAATGCAGTTCCCCCCTTTGAAAAAGGGGGGCTAGGGGGGATTTGCTCTGCTGTTGCTCCGCGCCGTGGTTGAGGAAAGGCAAAAGCAAACAGCCAAAGCAAATCCCCCCTGGCCCCCCTTTTTCAAAGGGGGGAACCCATCTGCGATAGGCGTCTTTTCCGGGTTTGCTTCGTCTTCTGTGCGTCTGCTTCGTCTTCCGCACGTCTGCTTCGACTACTTAGCCGACGGCGGATACTTCTCGCCGTACTTCAACTCCACCGGCACGAAGGTGGTCAGGTTGATCGGGCAGTTGTAGTACTCCGAATGCGCGCACAGGAAGCTGTACATCGTGTTCAAGTTGAACGTCATCGACTGCGGCGCGGCGCCGGCGGGGAAGTGGGTCTCGAGCGAGCGGCCGCCGCCGTAGCTGGTCTTCTTCGAGGTCTTGTCGGTGAAGAACAGCAGCACGTGGTCGATCCGCTTCCAGTCCTTCTGCTTGTTGAACGCGCGCAGGGTGTAGGCCTTGCCCTGGATCGGCAGGGCGACGTCGCCGATCCAGTACATCACCCCGGTGTGGTTGCGCGAATCCAGATGGCTCACCGCGACCGGCACGTCCTTGCGGGTGAAACGGCCGGTGACCACGCCCTTGGGATCGTAGGGAAAGAACGACAGGCCCTTGAAGCGCTGCGCGGTCAACGCCGGGTTGTACAGCCAGGCCTTGAGCGAATCTTCGTACGGCGTCACCCGCACCGTCAGCCCGTTCGGCAGCGTCTGCTGGTGGTCCTTGGCTTGGATCAGGTCGACCGCGGCGAGGCCTTTGCCTTCGAGCATGGCCTTGCCGTCGCGGTAGCCGAGGGTGATCGCGCCGGCGCCGCCGCGCTGTCTGGCCCAGCGCACATCGGCAACGCGCGCCGCCGCCGGCAGATGCGCCGCGTCGCCCGGCGCGATCACGGCGACGTCCTGGATCGCGTACATGCCGGTCGGTCCGGCCGCCTGTTCGGTCAGCCCCGCGCGGAAGTCGTCCCAGTCCTTGCGCGGATCGGCGAATGCATCCGCGTGGAATGTCATCCACGGCAGGCACAGCAGCAGGGTATACAGCAGTCGACGCATGGCGAGGTCCGTTGAACGCAGTGTGCTGACGCTTACTGTGGCAGCGCGCGCCGCGCCATGCCTGGGTCGGAAGTCCCGTTTTGCGCGGGTCGCGGCAGCAGGTGGCATCTGTCATGGCGATCGGGTGACTGGCGGCGCGACGCGATCCGTGGGTGGCGATCGTGTTCGACGAACAGGCGCAATTGGCGCTATGGCCGCGCCGTCCGCGGCGGATTTCAACCGGCGCGGTCGCTCCGATCCGCCCAGGCCCGCGCGATCGCTTCGATTCCGGCCTGCATGCGCAGCCGCGCGGCCGGATTGGCCGAATGCACGGCGATTTGCGGCGGACGCATGCCGCGCGCGATCACCGCCTCCTCGATCCACACGATCACGTCGTATCCGGTGCCGCGCGCGTCGTCGCCGAGGTCGTGATCCAGGCTGATCCGGGTGACCTCGCCGGTCTGCAACAAGGCGATGGCCTCGTCGGGCCAATAGACCCGCACCCAGCCTTCGGGCGTGGCGCGTTCGTCGTCGAGATAGACCTGCATGGGCGATGCCTCCGTGGCGCAGGCCGCATCGTCGCATGCGCCGGTCGCCTCGCGCATCGCGCGTTCTGGCCCGCAACCGCGCGCGCGCCGGCCGTATCCCTGCCTGGCAACAGGCCTGCGCCGAACGGCATTCGATCGCGCAGCGTCCGGCGTCGGCGACTTCACGGGAGACACAGGCATGCGCTATTCGCGGATCGGGACGATCATGGCCGTCGCCATGGCGGCGATGCTCGCCGGCAACGCCGTGTTTGCGCAAGCCGCGGCTCAGCCGCACGACCGCGTACAGGCCGCTGCGAAACATGCCGCTGCAAAGCATGCTGCTTCGAAACATGCCGCTTCGCCGCGTGCCCCTTCGAAACAGACGCCCTCGAAGCCATCGACGCCGACATCCGCCGACCCCGCGCGCCAGCACGATTTCAGCGGTTCGGTGTTGATCGTCGAACACGGCAAGCCCGTGCTTGCGCGCCACTACGGCCTGGCCAACCGCGCGTTCGCGATTCCCAACGATGCGTCGACCAAGTACAAGATCGCCTCGATCACCAAGGCCTTCACCGCGCTGCTGATCCTGCAACTGCACGAGCAGGGCCGGCTGGACCTGGACGCGCCGATGCGCCGCTATTTGCCCGATTACCGCGGCAGCGGCGGCGATCGGGTCAGCGTGCGGCAGTTGCTCAACCACACCTCGGGGCTGGTCAACTTCGATCGGGTCACCGAGGCGGCGCAAGCCATTCGCAGCGGCCTGCCGAATTACCAACTTCCGCATACCGCGCGGCAGTTGCTCGACGACTACTGCAGCGGCGTGCTCGCGCACGAACCCGGCACCAAGTTCGATTACAACAACTGCGACTACATCGCGCTGGGCTTGATCGTCGAGCGCGCCTACGGCCAAAGCTACGAACAGGTGTTGCAACAGCGCATTCTCGACCCGCTGGGGTTGAAGGACACCGGCATCCTGCATCAGCGCGACATCGTCGCCGGCCTGGCCGATACCTATTTCCGCCGCGACGACAGCAAGGCGCTGACGCCGGACCTGCCGGCGTACCCGGAAAACTGGTACGCGGCCGGCGCGATGTATTCGACCCCGCGCGATCTGGCGACCTTCGCCGAGGCCTGGTTCGGCGGTCGTCTGATCGGCGACGAGGCGCTGGCGGCGATGATCGCGCCGGGGCTGGACGATTACGGCTTCGGCGTGTGGTCGTACCCGGTGCGCATCGACGGCCGTCGCTATCGCGCGGTCAAGCGGCCCGGCCGGATCATGGGCGCGCAGGCGCAGTTGTACCGCATCGTCGAAGCGGGATTGACGGTGGTCGTGCTGGCCAACACCGACGCCACCGATCTGGACGAATTCGTCGCCCGGATCGGCAAGCGCGCACTCGGCGAACACGCCGCCGGCGAGCGCGGCATGGAAACATCCGCGCCCGACTGAACCACTCGACTGAGCGGCTCGACTGAGCATGGCGAACCGCGCATGCGCCGCGCGCGGCCACGCGGAGTGAGCGCTGGCGCACGGTTCGCGATATTCGCGCCGCGGCCGTGTCCTCCGATCGCCGCCTGCGTGCGTTGACCGTATGCGACGCCGTCCCGGCGTCGCGCCCGGCCCACGCCGTCCCCACGCAGCGAGCTTCGCCATGCCCTTGTTGTCTCCCGCCGAACTGGCCTGGTACGTCACCGGCCGCTTCTACCGCCGACCCGATCAATCCCTGGCCGATTACGGCTACTTCCTGCACCTGTCGGGCATCGACGCCGGCCTGTTCGCCGGCGCGATCGGCGAAACCACCGCGCATTTCACCTTCGCCGCGAAGCCGTTCGTCGCCGGCGGCGTGAGCAACGGCGCGCTGCAGCTGGGCCTGGACCCGGCCGGCGAGTTTTCGGTGTACCTGCAACGCGAACCGGCCGGCGATTTCGACTGGCCCGAGTCGTTCGCCCAGGGCGAACGCATCGCGACCTTCCGCCGCACCGGCCTAGTGGTCGGCACCACGCTCAGCGCGCAGGTCGGCGCCAGCGCGGTGCCGGTGTTCGCCGACAATGTGTTCAGCGCCGTGTTGATCGACAGCCGGCCGTTCGAATTCGGCGGCCGCCGCTACGATCTGGCGCAGCTGCTCGGCCGCGGCGTCACCCAGTTCGGCAGCGCTTCCACGGTGCCCGTCGCAGTTCGCGCGATCGCGCCGCATCCGCCCAGGTTCGACCTCGTATTGCCCTTTACCGGGTCGGCGATCGCGCTCGGTACCGGCGCATGACGTCGGGCACACAAAGCGTGAGGTTGGGTGAGGTGCAACTATTAATTGCTCTTGATCGCAACCGAAAAGGCCGTTAGAGATGATCCCGGTAGCACAACGCGGAAGGGCCGGTCACGCGCGCGGCGCGGCGGCGTTTTCTCGCATGGGGTCTGACGAAGCCGGTAGCGGAGGTGGGTCATGATGCGGCAACGAATCACGGTCGGCGATACGACCAGCGGCGGCGGCACGGTGTTGGGCGGGCCGCGGCCGGACGCGGCGCCCGGCGCCGGCATCGATGCGCGCTGCGCGCGCCTGGGCGATGCGGTGCACTGCGGCGTGCACGGGCCGACCACCATCGTCACCGGCGATCCGGCGCATCTGCTCGACGGCAAGGCGGCAGCGCGGCACGGCGATTTCTGCGCCTGCGGCTGCATCCTGATTTCGTTGAGCCAGATCCGCGGCATCGTCGAGCACGGGCGCGGCTACGAGTTCGCGCAGGTTGCGGTGCGCAAGTGACCTGGCCGGCGGCGCACGCCGGCGGCTGCGCCGGATGAGCGCGGCGGGCTAGACTCCGCGCGGGCCGCCGTGGCCCGCGATGGTGTCGCCGTGCATGGATCTGGCTCTGTTCGATTTCGACGGCACCATCACCGAGCGCGAGACCTTTCCCGGGTTCGTGCGCGCCACCGTCGATCGCCGCCGGTTGCGTTGGGGCAATGCGCTGCTGGCGCCGCACGTGATCGGCTACAAGCTCGGCTGGGTGTCGGGCGAAGCGGTGCGCCGTCGCATCGTCGCGTTCGGCTATCGCGGCCGCCGCGAAAGCGAGGTGCGCGCGGCGGCCGAGGTGTATCTGCGCGATGTGGTCGCCAAGCAGATCCGAGCCGAAGCGCTGGAGCGCATCGCCTGGCATCGCGAACGCGGCGACCGGGTGGTGGTGGTCACCGCCAATCTGGAACTGTTCGTATCGGCCTGGTGCGAACAGCAGGGGCTGGAGTACATCTGTTCGCATCTGGAGGCGCGCGACGGCGTGCTGACCGGACGCTACCTCGGCCGCGATTGCTGCGGGCCGGAAAAATCGCGACGCGTGCGCGAGCGGATCGCCTTGCGGGATTACGCGAGCGTGCACGCGTACGGCGATACGGACGAGGACCGCGAGTTGCTGGCGTTGGCGGATCGGCGGTTTTATCGCTGGCGTGAAGTGACGTCGTAGTCGCGGTGTCGCGGTCGCGGCTCGCGCCGCTCCTACAGGGAGCGACCGATGCCACGTATCCCACTGTAGGAGCGGCGCAAGCCGCGACCGCGACACCTCATCCACGACGCAAGCTTCGCGCCACCGTCGCATCCGCAACCACGACCCAAACAAAGCCGTCGTAAGCCACGTCCGCATAACGCCTTCCCCGCGACCACCGATCGCGCCCGACGAGGGCGCGGGAGCAGCGCGATCCGGCTGGCTCCCGCGCATGGGGTCCCACCACGCGACGGGATGAAGCAGAGCGTCGACGGCCATGGCGGCTGCGATCGGATAGGGGGCAGACCACGGCCGCGACGCCCTGCATTGGGGAGAACGCCGCGGCGGTGATGTTGTGAAGCGCGGGTGCGACCGCGCGGCTTCGCTCATCGCGGCCAGCGACGACGCCGACCACGACGGTTGCGACCTCAAGGCGCGTCGTGCATCCGATAACGGTTCGACGACCCGTCCGAACGCAGGATTTCCAGCGCCGCGACGCGGCCGTCGGAGGCGCGTTCGAACTTGACCCGCACGCTGGGATCGGCGGCGACGTAGAACAGATCGCGCTGCAGCGTCGCCAGCGGTTGCGGCGGGCGCTTGCCGTTGCGCAGGATTACCCGGCCGCCGTCCTGGCCGATCTGGATGCGTTCGTACTGGCCGAGGTAATCGGCCGGGCTCGCGCTGTCGGCCGGTTTGGCCTGAGCCTGCAACGCGTCCAGGGCCCAGTGCGTGTCGACCGCAGCGGGGCCGCTGAGCCCTTGCTTGAGCGCCGCTTCCAGCGCCAACCGTTGCGCGGTCGCCAAGGCGTCGGCCGGCGCGACCGCGACATCGGGGATCACCCCGGTGCCTTCCCAATTGCCGTGAGTGATCGGGCTGACCGGCGAGCCGACCGAGACGAATACGCTGAAACCGGCGGCGAGCGGGATGTCGCCGCCGGGATTGGCCGCGCCGCCGCTGGCCTGTCCGACCACCACCGCGCGGCCGGCGTTCTTGAGCGTGTACGCCAGCGCTTCGGCGGCCGAACCGGTGCGCGCGCTGGTCAGCACGTACAACGGCACCTGCAGGCGCGGGTTCGGATACCAATCCGCCGGCGCTTCGGATTCGGACCGCACCTCGTCGCCGCGGCGCAGGCGGAAGCGGTTGTAGATGTCGGCGTTCTTGGGGGTGAAGGCGCTGGTCAGATAGCCGACCGAGGCCGGCGAGCCGCCGCCGTTGTCGCGCAGGTCGATGATCACCGCGTCGGTCGCGGCGACGAGTTGCAGCGCCGCTTCCAGCGCGCGCCGCGCCGGCTCGTTCGGGTCGCCGAATTCGAAGTGCGGCAATTCGCGCAGGTCGATGTAGCCGACGTTGCCCGGCAACACTTCGACCCGGCGCAGGCCGTAATTGCGGCGCGGGCTGAAGTCGACCGGCGCGGCGCCGCCGGGGCCGGGACCCGGCCCAGGCCCGGGACGCAGGCCCGCGCCGGGCGTTTTACCGGCGGCGTCGGGCGCGCGCCAGTTGACCCGGAAATGGCCGTCCAGCGGCTGGATGCGTTCGCTCAACGCGGTGGCCAGATCGCGTGGATCGTCGTAACGGTCGTAACGGCCCTGAGCGGCTTCGCCGCGCAAGGCGGTGGCGATCTGCTTGCCGCGGTCGATGTCGTAGTAGTACGTCTGGATCGCATCGGCGACCTCGGCGACCGTCGCGCGCGGCGACGGCGTGGCCGCCTGCGCCGCGGCGGACAGCAGCGACAGGCACAGCAGCGCCGAGCACTTGAATGCGTTGCGCAGTGATCGGGAATACAGCGGAACGACGCGCATGAAACCTCCTTGGAAGCACCCGCCGATGCGAGCGGCGGGCACGGCGGACGAGGCAAGTCCGGTCGCTGCCGGACTTGCCGTTGGCGGGCCCGCGCAGGCGGGGGCGTTGTCTCCGAAGATGCGGTCAGGCGTCGTTCCGTTGCAGCCGGTCGCGCGATGGCGATCGGCGCGGCGCGTTCAAGCGAAGCTGGAACTCGCGTTGTTGCACCAGGCGCTGCTGGCCGGCATCACCTGGATCGACTTCAGCGCGCTGGCGGCGACGCTGCCGCCGCCGAAATCCAGGCTGGTCAGGTCGACCTTCTGCACGATGCTGTTGAACGCGGTGCTGTAGTAGTAGACGAAGTTGGTGTGATCGCGCGCGACCTGCCACATGGTCCAGTCGCCGACGCTCGGCGCGCGCGGCTTGAGGTGCGGATGCGGCGATTGCGACAGCGACGCATGGGTCGGGCTCAGCAGCGCGGTGCCGTAAGGCGTGGCCTGGATCATCTGCACCATCTGCAGGGCGACGTTGACGATGGTCTGGGTGCTGTCGGTGGCGCCGGCGGTCGCGGGGGTCGGCAACCAGCCTTCGCCGTCGGCGGGCAGCAGGCCGAAGCCCTGGCGGAAGGTCGCGGCCTTGACGAAACGCGAGGCCGACATGATGTCGCCGGGCAGGCCCAACAGGCCGCTGCCGACCGGCGGCCCCGAATCGTTCGAGGTGCTGGTGCCGGCGCCTTCCACGCTCAGATGCACGTAGCTGCTCAGGTTGGTGCGTTGCCAATCGTAGGTCGGCGCGTTGGTCAGCACGCCGTCGCTGGTGGCGCCGTCGGCGTAGTCGGGCGGATAGACGTTCATCGCGCCGCCGACGAATTCGATCACTACGCTGGCGCCGGTCGCGTCGGTGGCGATGAAATGCAGCGGCAGATAACTTCCCGTGCCGACCGCCGGGCCGATCACGTTGACGCCGGCCAGCGCGGCGACCACGTCGGCGACCGTGGCGAACTGGCTCATCACCCATGCGCCGATATCGCAGAACTCCAGAGGATTGCTGCTGGCGCTGCTCGGGTAGGCGGTGCCGGGCAGCCACAGTGCCGCGCAGGACAGTCCGACTTCGTTGATGCCGTCGACGAAACACGGGGTCTTCGCCATCGACTGCGGATCGCCGAGACCGACGAAACCGTAGCTGCCGATCCAGCCTTTCGACTGGTTGGCGACGATGGGGAAGGTCTGCTGGGCGGGCACCAGGTACAGATTCGTCGCCAGGCCGCCGGTAAGTTCCATGCAGCGGGTGGAGATGAACTGGGTCGGGTTGCCTTGGACGGCGGGGATGGTGGGCACTGCGAGCAAGAAGTTGGTGCACATGGCGGGCTCCTTTCCTTGGGCGATGCGGGTGCGTTTGAGTGGCGGGCCGTTGCGGCCCGCCGGTGGCGAAAGCGGCGCGGTGGCGCGCCTTCGTGTGCTGCTTGTACGCCCGCCCCGGTGAGTCGGTTGCGATGGTCGATGCGGAAGTGTGGCGCGATGCTCGCTTTGCTCGGGTATTGGTATGTCGGTCGATGTTGCGGCGGGAGGGTCGTTGCGGGTGGTGGCGAGGGCGCGGGGTGTTTGCTTCGGTAGTGGGCTGGCGGTCGGGCGTGTGGGAGGCGGGCATGACGCATTCGATCGCGCGTTGGGTGGCGTGGGCGCTGGCGTTGGGCGTGTCGGCCACGCAATCCGACTGTAGGAGCGGCGTGAGCCGCGACCGCGAATTGCGCAACGCGACGAGGGTTTCGTCGCAGCCGCGACCGTCAATTGCGTGAAAACAGGAGCGTTTCGTCGCAGCCGCAATGTCGCGGTCGCGACTCGCGTCGCTCCTACAGGGGGCTCGGGTTGCGGCGATGCTGTCGGGCATCGGCGTGGCCAAACTTCGCAGGAGCCACGCAATCCGACTGTAGGAGCGGCGCGAGCCGCGACCGCGAATTCCGAACGGCGGCGAAGGTTTCGTCGCAGCCGCGATGTCGCGGTCGCGACTCGCGTCGCTCCTACAGGGGGCTCGGGTTGCGGCGATGCGGTCGGGAATCGACGTTGCCAAGCTGCGCAGTAGCCACGCAATCCGCGACCGCGAATTCCGAATGGCGACGATGGTTTCGTCGCAGCCGCGATGTCGCGGTCGCGACTCACGTCGCTCCTACAGGGGGCTCGGGTTGCGGCGATGCGGTCGGGCATCGGCGTTGCCAAGCTGCGCAGTAGTCACGCAATCCGACTGTAGGAGCGGCGCGAGCCGCGACCGCGAATTGCGCAAGGCGACGGAGGTTTCGTCGCAGCCGCGACCGTCAATTGCGTGAAAACAGGAGGCTCTCGTCGCAGCTGGGATGTCGCGGTCGCGACTTGCGTCGCTCCTGCAGGGGGCTCGGGTTGCGGCGATGCGGGCGGGCATCGGCGTTGCCAAGCTTCGCAGTAGCCACGCAATCCGACTGTAGGAGCGGCGTGAGCCGCGACCGCGAATCGCGCGAGGCGGCGAAGGTTTCGTCGCAGCCGCGACTGTCAATCGCCCGGAAACGGGAAGGTGTCGTCGTATCCGCGGTTACGCAGTCGCGACTCACGTCGCTCCTACAGGCCGCTATCGTCGCCACGCGAAAACTGCGCGAATGCCGCGCCCGGCCACGCCCGGCCGCGTCAGGCGGCCGGGCGCGCGGTCCGATCAACAGGTCTGGTTGTTGCCCGGGGCGACGCCGAGGATCGCGGCGAAATTGCGGTAGTACGCGCCACGGTTGAGCATCTGCTGATGGCCGATGCCGGTGGCGTTGCACTCGATGCCGCCGTTGATCGCGCGGATGGTTTCGCCGAACGCGCGCAGGTTGACCATGGCCTGATGCGGGGTGTTGCTGGCGCCGCCGCGCTGGGTCATCCAGTACCACAACGCGGTCTGCCAGGAGATCGCCGAATTGGTCGCGACCAGGTCGGGGTTGTTGAGCAGGTCCAGGCCCAGCGCGCTGCCGGCCGAGGCGTAGTTGTAGTTCCAGCTCAGCTGGATCGGGCCGCGCCCGTAGTACTGCTTGCCGCCGCAGCTGCCCTGCGGCTGGCAGTAATGATCCCAGTTGGCCTGATTCAATTCGCGGATATGCACCAGCCCGCCGGTTTCCTGATTGACGTTGGCCAGGAACGCCGCCGCTTCCTGGCGCGCGATGGTGTCGCCGCCTTCCTTGGCGAAATTCGGATACGAGCGGATCGCCGCGACCAGGCCGGCGTAGGTGTAGAACGGATTGCGGTTCGGGAACATCTGGTTGAACTGCGCTTCGGTGACCACGAAGCCGCCGGTCGGCGGGTTGGTGGTATCGCAGTTGGTCGGCTGCCAGTACCAGGTGCTGATGGTCGGGTCGGTGCCGTCGCTGCCGTTGGTGCCGACGTTGACCAGCTTGTAGTACTGGTTGTTCGGCGGGTATTTGACGATGGTGCCGAGGCTGTAGTTGACCCCGCGCGTCCAGGTGACGAAGGTGCAGGTCGCCGCGGGCGCGACCACGGCGGTGCTGCTGTAGCCGCTCGGGGCCAGATCGGTAGGCGTTTGCGGCGCGGCGTAGGCGGCGGCTGGGAGGCAGAGCAGGCCGAACCAGCCGAGCAGGCCGCGGCCGGCCCGGGCGCGCGGGCCGCGCGTAGTGATGCGTGCGTTCATTTCGTATCCTCAGGGTGTGGGCGCGAGTCCCCCCGGGCGACGCACGCCATGCAGCGATGACGGATGCGTGTGTTGCGAGCGATGTTTCTTATGGTTATGAACGCGGCGGCCGCGATGGCGGCCCGTCGCCGCGACCGGGGCGATATCCGGGCGGTTCCGCGCCCGTTGCCGGCCGTTGCGGGCCATTGACGGACGATCGGCGGTGGCGACGGTCGCGAGCGACCTGCGGGCGACTGTAGCGGCGCGGTCGCGGCGGAATCCGGGCGGCGGTCGCGAAAAACGCGATGGCGGTGCGGTGGCGTACGGCGGCGATGCGCAGTCGCGACTCCGGTCGCACTCGCGTTGCGATGCGGCAACCCTTTCGCGCTGCGGCGCGGTATAAAACCCGGGCGATACAGGGGCGCGACGTCCGCCGGTTCTACCGGAGCACGTCCTTCAGATCACGCCCATCCAGATCACGAGGTGTAGCGATGAACCATGCAAGCGCAATCGCAGCCGCCGCGCTGCTGGCTTCGACCCTGGCGCTGAGCGCCTGCGATCGCGCGAGCGCGCCGCAGGCCGCCGCGCCGCCCAAACCCAAGCCCGAACGCGCCGGCGAACCGCTGGACGCGGCCAAGACCGCCGAGCGTCTGGTCAAGATGCGCGCTCAGGCTTTCGCCGGCGATCAGCAGGGTCTGCAGAAGAATCTGGAAGGGCTCAATCACGACGTCAGCCGTTCGATCCGCCTGGCCGATCAGGCGCGCAAGGTCGATCGCGAGAACGCGCGCGTCGCCGCCAAGAGCGTGAAGGGCGTGAACTCGGTGGTGTGGATCGACGGCGAGAACCTGCTCGCGCTGGTCAACCAGAACACCCAGCGCAGTTACGACACCATCGATGCGATCTGCACCCAGCTCGAACCGCTCGGCGACACCCTCGGCGTGGTAGTCAATCTGCAAAGCCGCGCGGCCCGCACCGGCGACGAACTGGAAATCCTCAGCCGCAACTGCCAGCTGCCGCCGGGCGAACGCGCGATGATGCAGCGCAATCGCCAGATCGACGTGCTGCCGCCGGAAGTGCGCGCGCAGCACCGCGCCAACGCCGACGCGGCCCTGGCCGGCCCGGACCGCAGCGCCGAGCGGGCCGAAAACGAGCGGATCATTCGGTCGAGTACGCCGGAGTTGTAGCGTTTTTGATCGGGAATCGGGAATCGGGAATCGGGAATCGGGAGTCGGGAGTCGGGAGTCGAGGGTCGAGGGTCGAGAGTCGAGAGTCCGCGAAGCCGATGGTGTCGATGAGGCGGCGTTCGCTGCGAGCGCTCCCTGTTGCGAGGTCCGTGCGACGTCGTCCTGGTTGCGACGAGGTGTGTGCGGCGCCGATCTGACCCACAATGGGCGCCCCACACGCATGAGGTGACACATGATCCAGCGATTCGACGTCGGCGCGCGCCTGTCGGAAATGGCGATCCACAACGGCACCGTCTACCTGGCCGGGCAGGTGCCCGACAGCGAGGACCTGGACATCGGCGGTCAGACCCGCGAAACCCTGGCTTCGATCGACGCCTTGCTCGAGCGCGCCGGCACCGACAAGCGCCGGATCCTGATGGCGCAGATCTTCCTGACCGACATGGCCGACTTCGCCGGCATGAACGCGGTGTGGGACGCCTGGGTCGTCCCCGGCCACACGCCGCCGCGCGCGACGGTGCAGGCGCCGTTGGCCAATCCGAAGTTTCGGGTCGAGATCGTGGTGACTGCGGCGGTTTGAGAGGGTGAGGGTCGATCGCGGCGGTGACGCGTCGCGGTCGGCGGTTCGTGGTGATTGGGTTTTGCATTGCCGCGACATTGATCGGTTGGCGTAACTCAAGTTGCTGTCGTTACGCGCGTTCCAACTCATGGCGATCGTATGTCGCGCAATCCGACTGTAGGAGCGGCGCGAGCCGCGACCGCGGGACTGCGCTGACTTCGAATCTGAGTCGTGGCCGAGTTTTCGCGGTCGCGGCTTGCGCCGCTCCTACAGGCAGGCCATGTCGCATTCGCTTGGGCTTGAAGTCGCGTAGTTCATCCAGCGCCGTGCACTACCGAGACAGGATGTCTTGTGTGGCGCATGCCCGCGTCTACTCCGCGCTGGACGCGTTCCGACCCGTGGCGGTCGTAGGCCGCGTAATCCGACTGTAGGAGCGGCGCGAGCCGCGACCGCGGGATTGCGCTGACTTCGAATCTGCGTCGTGGCCGAGTTTTCGCGGTCGCGGCTCACGCCGCTCCTACAGGTAGAGCAGGTAGCTCAGCTTGAGCTGGAAGCCGCGCAGTTCATCCAGCGCTGCGAAGTCACGCACTCGCGTTAGCAACAGCACACCCGAAGGGCGGCGTGCAGGATGCACGCCGTGCGCCACCGGGACATGGATGTCCCGTGTGGCGCATGCCTGCGTCGGCTCCGCGCTTGCGGGCTCTTGATTCACAAAAAAGCGTTTTTCTTTGGTTACCTTTCTTTTGTCGCTTTTGACAAAAGAAAGTAACTCGGCCGCTTGCGGACGAAAGCTGTTGATCTTGTCTTTGCTTCAAAGATTTAAAGCTTCAAAGCTTCAGAAGCTGCAAGCAGGATCAAAAGCTTCCGCCACTAAAGCGGCGGGTAACTTTCTTTTGTCCAGAGCCACAAAAGAAAGTCACCAAAGAAAAAGGCGTTCCTGTTTCGAATCAAGAGCCGCACGATCGGTGCTTGCGCAGGCATGCGCCACACGAGACATCCTGTCTCGGTGGCGCACGGCGCACATCCATGTGCGCCGCCCTTCGGGTGTGCTGTTGCTAACGCGAGTTCGATACTTCGCGGCGCTGGGTGAACTGCGCGGCTTCAAGCTGCAAGCCTAGAAGCCACAGCCTAAAACTTAGAACTTAGGCTGATCGCAGTGGTGATGGCGATGATGGCGAAACGTCGTCAACAGTCTAGACGGCGAAACCTAGGGACCGCGTAACAACGTTGCTGATCGGCAAGGCCGGCCTGCAGGCGGCCGTTACGACGAGGCGATTGGGGCAGGGGCATGCTCCTGCCGAGATAACCATCAATCCGCGCGAGCCGGGTAGCTGCAGCTGGAATACGCCACCTGGCAATCGCTCGCCGGCACGGACCCGACTGATTTTTCGCAACGTCGCAGACTCAAACGCTCGGCGTCCTCGATCGTCGCCGCGCTCGCCGACGCCGCGCTCGCCGAGGGCGTGCCCGCGCCGGCGTGCGCCACCGCGCCGCATTGGTTGGAATAACTCTGCACGATCGCGCAGTCGCCGCCGGCCGCGTCGCGGCATTGGGCGAGCGCGGCCGCGTCGGCGTCGTGTTGGCTTAGCTTTTCCGAAGCGGTGCCGAACGCATTGCCGCGGCCGGTGGCGATCGCGCCCCAGCGGTCGGACCATTCGATGCGGGCCTGCGCGACCCGCGTCTGGCCGAGGGGCTTGCGCTCGCGCGGTCGCGATGCGGTGGCGCAGGAGGGCTTCGTCGCATTCGCGCCGCGCTGGTCCGACGGGCAACTGGCCGCGATCGCGGAGCCGCCGATCGCGAGCCACAGGCCGAGCGTGCATAGAGATCGATGGTTCATGCGGCTGATCCCCCGGTTCGGTACGCGCATTCGTACGGCATGCAACGGCGCGACGTTGGGCGAATGTAAGGACACAAACTCGACTGGATCAACCACTAAAAACCCGGATGCACGCGCGCTGTCGAGTATTCGCGTAAAAAAGATGCGGCATCGAATTCATTAGCGTGCCCAAAGCCTGTCGATCGACAGCCATCGACGACTCGACACGCAGCGTGCGACGAATCGCGACTGTGATGAAGGCCCGCGATTGCGCGACATCGCGCCGCCGCAACCGAAAATCGGCAAAAAACGCGATGTTCTCCGCAGGTCTCATGCGTGCGCGCTACGCCCGCGTGCTGGCGAATCATGTGCATGAATGCGTCGCATGCGTCGAGTCGTGAGCACACGTTCGGGATTCTGTGATCACTCTCAATGATCATTTCGAAGCGCCGTTCGGAATCGCATGGACGCGGCCAGCGCGCGGGCGCAGTGTCGGTGGGCGTTCGGCGACGCCGGCGACACGCACGCAGCCCGAACGCCGCATTCCGGTGTTTTTTCCCAGATCGCTTCAACGCGTCGTCGCCCGCCCGGGCGGCGTTCCTTCGGCCTTTCCCAAGAGAACTTCCATGACCCGTCGCCATCTGCACACCGCCATCGTCCTTGCCCTCGTCCTGGCGCCGCTTTGCGCCGCGCAAGCCGCGCCGTCCACCGCCAAGGGGTTCGAACTCGACCTGGGCGGATTGCGCTTCGATCCGCTCACCAGCAAGCCGGTGCAGGCCGCCAGCGCCTGGGGCCGCAGCCGCGCCGACGGCGACGACTGGCGCATGGTCCAGTTCACCGGGCCGGTGCAGCAGGCGTGGCTGGACGAACTGCGTCGCGCCGGGCTGGAACCGGTGCAGTACGTGCATCCCTACACCTACATCGCCTGGGGCAAGCGCGATGCGCTGACGCGTCTGGCCGGGCAGCGCGAAGTGCGCTGGAGCGGCGATTTCCTGCCGGCCTACCGGGTTCAGCGCGAACTGCGCGAGGCCGCGCTGGGCAAGGCCGCGACCGGGCCGCTGCAGGTCAATGTGATCAGCCATCGCGGCAGCGCGCTCGGCGCGAATCTGGCCAAGATCGGCATCGGCGATACCGGCCTGGGCGCGAAGATCGTCGACCGTCATCTGCAAACCCAGACCGTGCAACTGCCCGCCGATCAACTCGCCGCGCTCGCGCAGACGCCGGGCGTGTACAGCGTGCAGAGCGTGCCCACCGACGGCGGCCTGCGCGGCGAGATGAGCAGCCAGATCAACGCCGGCAACGTCAACGCGAGCAATCTCGCGGTGCCGGGTTATCTGAGTTATCTGAGCACGGCCGGCGTCAACGGCACCGGCGTGATCATCGCCAACGTCGACGGCGGCATCTATCACACCCATCCGGACTTGGTCGCGCGCATGGCCGCGTGCACCGGCACCACCTGCGGCGGCAGCGCGAGCAGCGCGCACGGCACCCACACCGCCGCGATCATGGCCGGCGACGGCGCTTCGAACGTGCGCGCCACCGCGTCCACCGGCAGCTTCCTGCGCGGCCTCGGCGTCGCGCCCGGCGCCAAGCTGGTCGAACAGCGCTATTCGCCGTTCTACACCCAGGCCGGCGGCATGCTGTTGCTGATGACGCAGTCGGTGCGCAACCGCGCGGTGATTTCCGGCAACAGCTGGGGCCCGGCCGGTTCGCCGCGCGGCTACGACGGCGATACCCGTCAGGTCGACGTCGGCGTGCGCGATGCCGATCCCGATGCGCCCGGCGATCAGCCGCTGGCCTACGTGCTGTCGTTCATGAACGGCAACGGCGGCACCCAGAGCCAGGGCTCGCCCGACGAAGCCAAGAACACCTTCACCATCGGCTCGACCAAGGGCCAGACCTCGGCGACGGTGCAACTGGCCGCGATCAACGATCTGTCCAGCAACACCGCGCACGGCCCGGCCCTGGACGGTCGGCGTATTCCGGCGATGGTCGCGCCGGGTTGTTCGATCGATTCGGCCAACAGCGCGACCGGTCACGGCCTGATGTGCGGCACCAGCATGGCCTCGCCGCAGGTGGCCGGCGCCAGCGCCTTGTTCGTGCAGTACTACCGCAATCGTTTCGGCGTCGATCCCAGCCCGGCCCTGACCAAGGCCGCGTTCACTGCGGTCGCGCAGAATCTGCTCGGCAAACTCGACGCCGACGGCGGCACCCTGGCGACCGCGCCCGACAGCAAGCAGGGCTGGGGGCGGATGTTGATCGATCCGGTGCTGCGTCCGGCGCAGGCGGTGCAGTACGTCGACCAGAGCCACGTGTTCAACAACACCGGCGAGAGCTGGACGCGCACCTTCACCGCCGCCGATCCGAGCAAGCCCGTGCGGGTCATGCTGGTGTGGACCGACGCGCCCGGTCACGGCCTGGGCGGCACCACGCCGGCCTGGAACAACAACCTGGATCTGCGCGTGACCGCGGGCGGCAACACCTACCTGGGCAACGTGTTCACCAGCGCCGGCTGGTCGGCCACCGGCGGCGCCGCCGATGCGCGCAACAACGGCGAAGGCGTGTTCCTGCAGGCCGCGCAGCACGGCGGCAGCGTCAATGTCGTGGTGCGCGCGACCGACATCAATTCGAACGGATTGCCCAATGCCGGCGACGATACCGATCAGGATTTCGCGCTGGTCTGCTACAACTGCGCGGCGAGTTTGTAAGTCGGCGTAGCGGTTGTGTGGTTGATGCGATTGGCGACCCGGGTGGCGTGAGCTGCCCGGGTCGTTTCGTTACGTCGTAGGCCGCGTATCCGACTGTAGGAGCGGCGTGAGCCGCGACCGCGAAACCGCATTTACCTCGTAAACCGCGACCGCGACATCCGGCCTGCGACGCGGGCGTGGTTTCGCGGTCGCGGCTTACGCCGCTCCTACAGGGCGCTATCGGGACGAATCAGGCGGCCAAGGCCTGCTCGCGTTTGCGCGCGGCTTCCATGAACGACATCAACAACGGCCGGCCCGGCAGCAATTCCGGGAAGCGATGATCGTGGAACTCCGGATGCCATTGCACGCCGACCACGAAACCGTCGCCGCGGCCGCGGATGCATTCGGGAATGCCATCTTCCGACCACGCTTCCACCTCCAGGCCTTCGCCGAGATTCTTGACGCCCTGGTGATGGATCGAATTGACCCGCGGATCGGCGGCCTGCGGGTACAGCGACGCCAGCCAGCCGTCCTCGCGCATGCGCAGCGAATGCGCGTGTTCGTCGTACTGCGCCGGGATGTAGTGCTGCGCGCGGGTCGCGCCGCCGCCGACCAGATCCTGGTACAGGCTGCCGCCATGGGCGACGTTGATCAGCTGCATGCCGCGGCAGATGCCGAGCACCGGCTTGCCGGCGTCGACGAAGGCGCGCAGCAGGTTCAGTTCGAAGCGGTCGCGATCCGGATCGGTGGTCATCAGCAGTTCGCTGGGCCGCTCGCCGTAGGCCTGCGGGTCGATGTCGGCGCCGCCTTGCAGGATCAAGCCGTCGAGCGAACGCGCGTAATCGCGCACCGCCAGGTCGGTGGCCTGGACCGCGCCGGTGGCGTCGACGGTGGGAATCATCACCACCAGCGCGCCGCTGGCCATGACCCAGTGGGCCATCGATTGCTCCAGGTATTGCAGGGTCTTGTTGCGGAATCCGTACTCGGGCGGCAGGTTGCGCATCAGGCGCGGCGACAGGCCGATCAGCAGTTTGCGGGCGGAGGCGGGCATGGCGGGTATCCAGTGCGAAGTCGGGTGGCGCTATGTAATCGGAACGGGTGGGTTCGGAATCATGTGGTTCGGAATCGGATGATCCGCGATTGGATGATTCGCGGGTCAGTCGGAGCAGGGCATGAACGAAGGGGCGAGGTCATGCGGCGGGCACGGTCGTATCCAGCAGCCAATCGACCACATGCTTGAGCGCGTTGGCGCGGCTGGCGCCGTGCTGGCGGTGTTCGCGATAGACCTGCAACTGCGTGTGCGCGCTGCTGCCGCGTTCGACGATCGCGTCCAGAGTTTTCAGGGCGTCGACACAATCCAGGGCCTGCGCGTCTTCGTGGCACAGCGCGCGCAGGCGCCGCAGTTGTTCGATCGCCGGTTCGGTATTGCCCTGCGCGTCGAGAAAACTCGCCTGCAGGCCGAAGCGCTTGGCCCGCCAGCGGTTCTCGTCGATGATCCGGCGGGTGCTCGCGTTGCACGGCGGCGCATCGGCCGGGCGCATCGCGATATGCCGCATCAGGCAGCGGTACAGCGCGGCGATCGCCACACTGTCCTCGACCCGGGTGCAGGCGTCGGCGATGCGCAGTTCGACGGTGGGGAAATTCGGCGAAGGACGGATCGCCCACCACAGCGAGCTGGCGTCGCCGATCGCGCCGGCGCGCACCAGCACCGCGGCGAACGCGTCGTAATCGGCCTGATTCTCGAAGAAATCCGGAATGCCGGTACGCGGCCATTCGTCGTACATGGCCTGGCGGTAACTCATCAGCCCGGTGTCGAAGCGGTCCCAGAACGGCGAGGAAGTCGACAGCGCCAGCAGCAGCGGCAACCACGGCATCGCCCGGTTCATCGCCTGCACGCGGTCGACGTCGTCCGGCAATTGCACGTGTACGTGCAGCCCGCACACCTGGCTGCGCCGGGCGACGATCTGGAAATCCTCGACCAAACGGCGATAGCGCGGCTTGTCGGTGTGGCTTTGTTCGCGCCACTGCCCCAGCGGATGCGTCCCCGCCGCCAGCAAGGCCAGCCCGTGATCGTGCGCCAGCGACGACAAGCCGCGCCGCAGTTCGCTGAGTTGCCGCTGGGCCTGGGCCATGTCGCATTGCACCGGCGTGGCGATCTCGATCTGCGCCTGCAGCAGTTCGCTTTCGATCGATTCGCCCAGTTCGGCGCGCGCGCGTTTGAGCAGGCGGCCGGGCACCTGGGTCGCCAGCAGGCGCGAATGCGGGCGGACCAGGAAGAATTCTTCCTCGATGCCGAAGCTGTACTCGCATTGCGCGCTCATCGGAGCGTGCTCATGGCAGCAGGCTCATGACAGCAGGCTCATGGCCGCGGCGTTCGCGAGCGCGCTGCTCAGCCGCGGCGCCGGAAACGGCGATCGGTTCATTGGATTCATGCAGCCAAGGTAGCGGCATGAATGTAAGAACCAGTTGAAGGCCGCCGGGTCGACCGCGCTACGACGGTCGAAAGCGATCGCTGCGTCGTCGGCCGCCGAAGCGAAACCCGCGGCGACTCAATCGCCGCCGTATGTAAACGCCGCGCGTTCGTCCGCATCCAGCGCCGGCGCGGTCGCGCGCCCCGTCGCCGCCGATTCCACCGCCGCCTCCAATACCGCCATCACCGCCAGCGCCTGGGTCGGCGTCACCGGGTTGTCGCCGCGTTCGCGGATCGCGTCGAAGATCGCCATGTAATAGCGGCGCTGATCGCCCGAGGGCGTGGTCAACCGGCGCGAGCCTTCGCCGTCGTGGAAGATCAGATCGTCGCCGTCCGCGCCCCAACCCGGCGAACCGGGTACCACGCCGGCCAGTAGTTGGGCTTCCTGTTGATCGGCGCGCGGTTTGACCAGACTGCCGCGCTCGCCGTGCACGGTGAAGCGCGCGCTGCCGCCGGCGGCGAGCATGCTCGCGTGCAGGATCGCCCGCCGCTGGCCGTAGTCGAGCAGCACGTGCGCCCAGTCGCTGACCTGGCCGTCGCGGCGTTGCGTTGCCAGGCTGGCGACGACGCGCTCGGGCAGGCCGAACAATTGCAGCGCCTGATCGACCAGATGCGGTCCCAGGTCCCACCACACGCCGGTGCCGGGCCCGGCCTGTTCGCGCCAGCGTTCGCGCACCTGCGGACGGAAGCGGTCGATATGCGATTCGAAATGCACGACCTGGCCGAGCAGGCCGTCCTCGATCGCCTGCTTGACCCCGAGGTAGTCGCTGTCCCAGCGCCGGTTGTGGAACACCGACAGTACGCGTCGATGCTGCCGCGCCAGCGCGATCAGTTCGCGCGCTTCGGCCAGATCCAGGGTGAACGGCTTGTCGACCACCACGTGCTTGCCGGCGGTCAGCGCGGCGCGCGCGAGCGGGGCGTGGCTGTCGTTCGGGGTGGCGATCACCACCAGCTCGACGCGCGGATCGGTGGCGGCGGCGAACGGGTCGTCGATCACGCTCATGTACTGGTAATCGGCGTGGACCTTGGCCGGGTCGCGCGAGCCGACCACGCCGAGCGACAGGCCGGGCGTGGCCGCGATCAACGGCGCATGGAAGGTCTTGCCGGCGAAGCCATAGCCGATCAAGGCCACACGGACGGGAGCGGGCGCGCTCATGCTGCGAACTCATGCGGGGGATGGCACACCTTGCCGGATCGCGGCGCGCGCGGCCAGCGGCGTGTGCGGACCGCACTGTTTGCGAGACCACTTTGCCGAAGCGGGCGCGGATCGGGTAACAATTCACCGATTCCCCCAATCGGATGTCTCGATGAGCGCAGCCGCACCGGCCTCGGCCCCAGCCCCGAGCAACTCCCCGGCCCGCGTGCTGTTCGCGAGCCTGATCGGCACCACCATCGAGTTCTTCGATTTCTACATCTACGCCACCGCCGCGGTGCTGGTGTTTCCGAAGCTGTTCTTCACCAGCGCCGACCCGGGCACGGCGGTGCTGCAATCGCTGGCGACCTTCGCCCTGGCCTTCATCGCGCGGCCGGTCGGCGCGGCGGTCTTCGGCCATTACGGCGATCGCATCGGCCGCAAGGCGACCCTGGTCGCGGCCTTGCTGACCATGGGCCTGTCGACGGTCGCGATCGGCCTGCTGCCGACCTACGACAGCATCGGCATCCTCGCGCCGGCGCTGCTCGCGCTGTGCCGGTTCGGCCAGGGCCTTGGGCTGGGCGGCGAGTGGGGCGGCGCGGTGCTGCTGGCGACCGAGAACGCGCCGCCCGGCAAGCGCGCGTGGTACGGCATGTTTCCGCAGCTCGGCGCGCCGATCGGGTTCTTCCTGTCGACCGGCATCTTTCTGCTGCTGACCGACACCCTCGGCGACGAAGCGTTCTTCGCCTGGGGCTGGCGGATTCCGTTCGTGGCCAGCGCGGCGCTGGTGTTCGTCGGCCTGTGGGTGCGGCTGCGGATCAACGAGACCCCAGCGTTCCAGCGCGCGATCGACCAGCACGAGCGGGTCAAGCTGCCGATGCTGCAGGTGCTGCGCAATCACCCCGGCGCGCTGGTCGCCGGTACCTTCGGCGCCTTGGCGACCTTCGTGCTGTTTTATCTGATGACGGTGTTCGCGTTGAGCTGGGGCACTTCGAAGCTGGGCTACACCCGCGAACAATTCCTTCTGTTGCAACTGGGCAGCGTGGTGTTCTTCGCCATCACCATTCCGCTGTCGGCGCTGTTCGCCGATCGCCGCGGCCGGCGCCTGGCGATGATCCTGTCGACGGTGGCGGTGATCGGCTTCGGCATCTTGTTCGCGCCGTTGTTCTCGACCGGCAGCGCCTGGGGCACCTTGCTGTTCCTCGGCCTGGGCCTGGGCATCATGGGCCTGACCTACGGCCCACTGGGCACCATCCTGGCCGAGATGTTCCCGACCGCGGTGCGTTACACCGGCGCCTCGCTGGCCTTCAATCTCGCCGGCATTCTCGGCGCCTCGTTCGCGCCGTGGATCGCGACCCAATTGGCGAACCGCTACGGCCTGGCCTATGTCGGCTATTACCTCGCCGCGGCGGGCGCCCTGACCTTGATCGCGCTGTTGATGGTGCGCGAGGACGACTCGCACTGACCTCGCCATTCATCGCGTCTGGCGGCGGCCGTTGCTGACACCGGGCTGTCGCGTCAGGCCGGATCAACGAACATCCAGCCGGCCGGTACGGTCGCGCTGAGGCGCGATCGCCGGTCCGGGTTCAATCGTCTTTCTTGTAGACGTGCTTGGTCGCGCGCACGCCCTTCGGGAACAGTTTGCGCACCCAGCCGCGCAGCAGCGCGTCCGCGCGCAGCACCCGGTCGCGCAGCGGCTGCTCGGGACGGCCGCGGAACGAGGTCGGATGGAAGTAGTCGCCCGCGCCGACCGGATGATCGGAAAAATAGTAATTGGACACGCAGCAGCGCGGCCGGTCGGTGGTATTGGCCGACACCGAATGCCAGGAATGCTGGTTGGTCACCATCACCGCCAGACGGTTGAATCGGCTGACGATGGTGTTGGCCTCGCCGTCGGGACCGTCCGGCCACAGCTCCAGATTGGCGCCGTTGGCCTGTTCCCAGTCCGGGCTGACGTAATACAGCAGGTTGAGGACGCGGTAGCGCTCGCGATCCTTGTCGTGGGAGTTGTCCAGGTGCGGGTTGAGGAAATGGCCCTGGCCCATGACCGAAATCCCGCCCGCGTACAGATGCGCGTCGGGGTACAGCGAGCGCAGCCCGGTGATCGCGCGGATGGCTTCGAGCACGCCCGGCTGCTGGAACGCGAACACGATTTCCTCCAGCAGCGGATCGTGCTGATCCATCTGCGCCGACACGTATTTGAGTTCGCGCAGATTCTTGCGCAGCATCATTTTCGAGGCCGGCGGAAACGCGCCGAAAATCCGCGTGGCGAGTTCGGGCGGCAACAGATCGTCGATGACGAAATGATGGATCGGCGCGGCGTCGTGCCATTGCCGGGTGAGTTGCTGGGCCTGCTCTTCGAGCTTGCGCTCGATCAAGGCGCCGATCTGGATGCGATCCATAAGCTTGCTTGCCGCTGAAAGGGGGACGAAACAGGGCGGATTCTAACCGATGCGCCTCGCCCGGGTCGTCGCGGCGAATCCGGGCCGAACCGTGCGGCGCGGGATTGGTGCGGTTTATGCGTTTATCCGCCTGTACTTCGGGGAGTGATGCGGGGGCTTGAGCGAGGGCTGTTGGGCGCGCCGGGTGGTTTCGCCGGAGCTTGGCTCATGGCGGCCCGGTCGATTCGCCGGATTTGCGCGATTCGGGGCGTCGCCGCGGTTGCGGCGCGCGGTGATGGGGCGATCGGTGGTGCTACCTGCTGTACCCGGCCGTTCCAGTGCCTGCGTATCTGGCGCTGCCGGGTTTGCCAGCCGAATCGGCGACAGCTCGCGCGCTGGCGACCGTGCCGTGTGCGGCGAGAGGCGAGAGGCGAGAGGCGAGTCAGTCGGCGCCGGCCGCGCCGTCGCGTTCGGGCGATGGCGCGGCTGCCGGCTCGAGGTGGGTGGGTTCGGGCTGGGTCAGTTCGAGCTGGGTCAGGTACAGACGCAGATCGAATTCGAGCTGGTGGTAATGCGGGCTCATGTGCTCGCACAGCTGATAGAAGCTCTTGTCGTGATCGCGATGCTTGAGATGGGCCAGCTCGTGCACCGCGATCATCTCCAGGAACTCGGCCGGCGCATCGCGGAACAAGGTGGCGATGCGGATCTCGCGCGCGGCCTTGAGCCGGCCGCCGTGGTTGCGCGAGATCGCCGTGTGGGTGCCGAGCGCATGCTTCACCACATGCAGCTTGTTGTCGTAGATGACCTTGTTGAGCGGCTCGGCCTTGCGCATGTAGCGCTCCTTGATCGCGACCACGTACTCGAACAAGGCCTTGTCGTCGCGCACCTGGTGGCCGGCGCTGTAGCGGTTGCGCAGCACTTCGGCCAGCCGCCCGCTGTCGATCAGCGCGCGGACCTGGTCCATCACGCGCTCGCCGTAGCCGCGCAGGTAGCGAAGTTCGTCCATGCGCGAACGATACGGCATCGGTGTGGCCGGGGGCGAGACGGGGCGGCGAGACCCGTCGAAATTTCGCTTGATATCGTGGTTTGAAGCCATTTCGGCTCCCTCTCCCGCTTGCGGGAGAGGGTCGGGGTGAGGGCCGCACCTCAGCCGCGCATCCCGCTCAAGGCAGATACTCCACCCGCAACTTCGCACTGGCCCCACGATCGATCCAAAGATAATTCGTAGCTCCCGGCAACTGCTCGAACCGCAGCCGCAACTGCGTGTGCCCGCCGCGATTGATCGCGCCCAGCCCGGCCGCACTGAACACGCCGCTGCTCTGGGTCCCGCCGGTGAAACGCGCCAGTTCGGCGACCGCCGCCTCATCCGCCGCCGCCGCATAATCGCCGGCCTCGATCGCGCAGCCGCCGAAACAGCCGTTGCGCGCGTCGACCAGCAGGCGATTGCCGGCCGGCTGATTCCATGGATCGCCGTAGGCGCTGCGGTACGCGACGCTGAGCGAGGCCGACACGATCGTCGCGCCGTCGGGCAGGGCGGAGGTATCGAAGGACAGCAGGCTGCGGTTGAACTTGCCGTCGGTGCCGCGGCCGAGCGCGAGGCCCAGGCTGGCTTCCAGAGTGCCGACCGCGGGCGCGCCGCCGTCGGCATTGGCCTTGACGTAGCCGTCGTTGGCGTCTTCGTTGTCGAAGATCGCAACCTGCGGCGGGCCGCTGGTGCCGCCGCTGACGGTGACGTGGACCGACGCCGAGGTCGCGGTGTTGCCGGCGATATCCTCGGCGCGCGCTTGCAGCGTGTGCGCGCCGTTGCTGGCGCTCGCGCTGTTCCAACTGGCGGTGTACGGCGCCTGCGCATCGCTGGCGATCAACGCGCCGTCGAGCAGGAAGTCGACCCGTTCCACGCCCGCGTCGTCGGTCGCGTTCGCGCTGAGCGCGACCACGCCGCTGACCGCCGCGCCGTCGGCCGGCGCGGTCAGCACGACCTGCGGCAGGCTCGAATCGAGATCGTCCAGGCCCCAGAAGCGGCCGATGTAATAGCTCGAACAGATGTTGACGTCGAGCACGTACGCGCCAGCGGTACCGCACTGGCTTTCGCCGGTGCCCGGATCGACCGGCGTGCCGTGGCCCATGCCGGTGATGGTGTAGGTTTCGACCCGCGCGCGTCCCTGCGCGTCGCGATAGACCTTGTGCGGATAGCCGGCGACATTGTCCTCGACATCGGCGACCTGATCGATGCCATGCACATTGGTCCATTGCTGCAGGCTTTCGACCGCATTGGCCGGCCGCACCACGTAATCGGCGTCGCCGTGCCAGATCGATACGATCGGCCACGGCCCGGCATGCGTGCTCGCGGCGCGGACCTTGTCGCCCCATTGCGCCGGGGTCAGGTCGCTGCCCGGCGACATGCAACTGAACGCCGCGCTGGAACTCGTCGCGCAGCGGTACGGAATGCCGGCCACGATCGCGCCGCCGGCGAAGACTTCGGGATAGGTCGCCAGCATCACCGCGGTCATCGCGCCGCCGGAGGACAGTCCGGTGACGTAGACGCGATCGGCGGCGCTGCCGTGATCGGCGCGCATCTTGTCGATCATCTGCTTGATCGACAGCGCCTCGCCCTGGCCGCGGGTGGTGTCGCCGGTTTCGAACCAGTTGAAGCAGGCGCTGGAATTGTTGCCGCTCTGCTGCTGCGGCAGGACCACGGCGAAATGCCAGCGCTGCGCCAGCAGCTCCCAACCGCTCTCGGCGTCGTAACTCGCCGCGCTCTGCGAACAACCATGCATCGCGACCACCAGCGGCGCGTTCGCCGGCAGGTCGGGCGGCACGTACTTGAACATGCGCAGATTGCCGGGGTTGCTGCCGAAGCCGGTGACTTCGGTCGAGGCCTGCGCCGCGCCGACGCCGCACAGCGCGAGCGTCACTGCGATCAGCGACGGATACAGCGATACGGTACGAACCCTGCTCAGGCGAACGGACATGCGATCGACTCCCCAGGCCGGCAGCGATTCCGGCGTGGCCGCAGTGGGCCACCGCGCGGCAGCGCGCGCCATCGTCCGATGGGGCACATTGCGCCGCAGCAATCGCCTGCGCGCAGCGCGGCGTGGGCTTGAGCGATGCGGCCGCGCTGCGTAGGCTGGCGGTCCCGTCGTCGCCTTGGACCTCGTTGAATGCACTATCTGCCCGACGATGCGTTCTGGGTCACGTCCGGGCTGCAGTTTCGTGTCCTGGGCCGGCCCGAATTCCTGGCCGACATGGATCTTGCCGGACAACAGCATGCGCAGGAATTGGCCGAGTATCCGCAACGCCAGTACGACGCGTTGGAACAGCACTACCTGAGCCTGCGCGGTATGGCCGCGCTGGACCTGTGCCTGCTGCACGATCTGTTGTTCGAACTCACGCCGCAGCAATCGCTGGCCGGTGCGTGGTTCGCGGCCTTGTCGCCGCACCCGCTGTACGAGCCGTTGCTGCGCGAGGCGCGGGCGCGAGCGCTGAACGACGAGCGTTATCAGCGCGCTCAGGCGCGGTTGCTCGCCCTGGCCCTGGCCGCTTACGAGGAATCAGACGTTGTCGGCGATGCGGGTTCGGACGCGTCGTGCATGCAACGCATCCGCGAAGCGCTCGCCCCGCTACCCAAGCCGATGGTGCTACTGCGGCTCATGCCGACGCCGGAGCAGTTGCAGCAGCTTCAAGAGGACCGCCAACGGGTCGGCCAGATCTACCGTCGACACGGCGCGCAAGCGGCACGCGATGCGATACCGGGAACGGTGACTGGTTTTTTCAACCTGAGCCATGCCGCCTGGCGACGCCTTGGCTATCCCAGCATGGAGCGGTATCTGCAAGGCGGTCGCGCGACGCCATGAGCATCGCCGGTTGATCGATCAGAAACTCGACAGCCCGCTCGCCTCGCTGAAGCGATACCACAGCTTGCGCCACTGCGATTCGTCGGCGTAACGCGGATAATCGGCGCTGATGCCGCGGCCGTCGCCGTTGCTCCAGCTTTGTTCGAAGTAGGCCGCGGCCTGACGCGCGACCGGCGCGTCGGATTCGGCGACCACGCGCGCGCTGCTTTCCAGGTTGTAGTCGTCGAGGTTGCGGCGGGTGTAATTGGCCGAGCCGGCGATCAGTTCGATGCCGCCGTCGCGATCGCGGCGCAGCAGCAGCTTGGCATGGCACTGCTCGCCGTGAGTGTCGCACCAGCGCAGCGGCACGCCGGCCGCGTGCAGTTCCGAAGCGACTTGGCGATTGGGCACGCCGTTCTTCTTGCGTCCGAACGCGTCTTCGTTCGGATCCAGCAGGACGCGCACGCCGACCCCGCGTTTGTGCGCGGCGATCACCGCATCGATCAGGCGGCGATGGGAGAAATAGAACACCGCGATATCGATCCGGTCGCCGCCGTGGGCGCCGTCGATCGCGGCCTGCAGGCCGTCGCGGATCTTGGCTTCGGTCAACACCTGCACGCGCGGCGCCGAGGTGGTGTCGACGATGCTGTCGGGCGGCACCGAGGTCGGCAGGCCCCGCGGCCACGATCCGCCCGACAGCGCGACCACCGCGCGTTCGCTCGCGAGCAGATCGAGCGCGGCCGCGCCGCTGAAACGCAGTGCGACGTTGCCGTGCAGGCTGCTGGCGTCGTGCGGATTGGCCGAGGCGACCAGCGCGGTCCAGGTCTGGCCCTGGTCGACCACCAAGGTCTTGCGATGATTGGCATTGAGATTGAGCAGGCTCAACCAACTGCGCACGGTGACCTTGCCCGGACCGAGCGGATTGGCGACCCAGCCGTCGCGATCGTTGTTGCCGGCCCAAGCGCAGCACAGATGCCACAGCCCCGACCAGGCCGGATTGGGCGCGCGCAGGCGGCGCAGATCGGTGATCACCACCTCGACGCCGGCCGCGCGCAAGGCATCCAGCCGCGGCGACGGCAGGCCGCCGTAGACGGTGTTGATCGGATCGGTGATCAGCACCGCGTGCAATTGCGGCACGGCGCGCTTGCGCGCGATCAAGGCGTCGGTGAGCTGCTGGCTCAGCTTACGGTAGTCGACATCGCCGCCCTGGCCGCCGAAATCGTTGAACAGGAACTGGTCGGCGACGATCACCCGCTGGGCCTGGCCGATCAGGCGCAGGGTTTCGTCGAATACCTGCTGGTCGCTGTGGCGTTGCTGGGCCGCGTCGACCCAGGTGATGTCGGTCAGCAGGGCCACGTCGGTGGCGCTGCGCAACGGGCCGGCCTGGCTGACCCCGGGCGCCAGCGGCTTGTAGACCTGGTAGGTGCCCATCGCGATCCAGGCCACCAGCAGCAGCGCGATCGCGCGCTTGAGCCAGCGGCGAAAACGGCGCGGCGGCGGGGAGTCGGTGGCGGAAACGTCTGCGGGCATGGGGCGATACGGCGGCGGATGGGAACGGGCATTGTCGCAGCCGCGCGGCGCGCGCGCCTGTCCGGACTGAACCGCGACGGCGTTGGCCGCGACAATCCCGCACCGGCGCCACAAATCGGTCATGTCGCCCGCCTAGGCTGGCGGGATGGACATCCTGATGCTGTCTGACGTGTACTTCCCGCGGGTCAACGGGGTGTCGACCTCGATCCGCACCTTCGCCCAGTCGCTGGCGCGCATGGGCCACTCGGTGACCCTGGTGGCGCCCGACTACGGGCCCGACAGCGGCCAGGAACAGCACGACAGCGCCGAGTTCGAGATCATCCGGCTGGGGTCGCGGGTGATCTTCTTCGATCCCGAGGACCGGCTGATCCGCGCGCCGGAGCTGCGCCGGATCCAGCCGCTGCTGGCGCGGCGGCATTGGGACGTGATCCACATCCACACCCCGTTCCGCGCCCACGGCCTGGGCGTGCGCCTGGCCGCGCAGACCGGACGGCCGACGGTGGAGACGTATCACACCTATTTCGAGGAATACATCGGCCACTACCTGCCGTGGGCGCCGGCGCCGCTGCTGCGGCTGGTCGCGCGCAAACTGTCGCGGGTGCTGTGCCACGGCGTCGATCACCTGATCGTGCCGACCGCGCAGATGGTCGAGGTGCTCGATCGCTACGGCATCCGCACGCCGTCGACGGTGTTGCCGACCGGGATCGACCTGAGCGAGTTCGCGCGCGGCGACGGCGCGCGCTTCCGCGCCGAGCACGGCATCGCCGCCGATCGTCCGACCGTGGTCACGGTCAGCCGGCTCGCGGTCGAGAAGAACATCGCGTTCCTGCTGCTGGTGGCCAAGCGCCTGCTCGGCGAGTTCCCCGAGCTGATGTTCGTGATCGCCGGCGAAGGCCCGGACGCGGAACGGCTCAAGCGGTTGGCGAAGGAGCACGGCCTGGAACGCAACGTGCGTTTCTTCGGCAACCTCGACCGTCGCACCAGCCTGCTCGACGCCTACCGCGCCGGCGATGCGTTCGTGTTCGCCTCGCCGACCGAAACCCAGGGTCTGGTGCTGATCGAGGCGATGGCGCTGGGCGTGCCGATCGTATCGACCGCGGTGATGGGCACCGCGACCGTGTTGCGCGGCGCGCGCAGCGCGGTGGTCAGCGAGGACACCGTCGAGGCCTTCGCCGAACACCTCGCCACGGTGCTGCGTTCGCCGCAGTTGCGCGCGCAGTTGTCCGCGGCCGGCCCGGTGGATGCGCGGGCCTGGAGCACCGAGGGTTTGATGGAGCAGGTGGAGGCGCTGTATCAGCGCCTGGCGCAGGCGAAGTCGCTGCCGCGGCCGGTGGCGGCGGATGTGCCAGGGATCGCGGGTTGATTGAGTGGGTGGGGTGCGGGCGACCTGTCCCGCGGACCAAGGGTGCAGCCGCTTTTGGCGGGATCGCCTCTTGCCGGGTCGTTCTTGCACGCGTGCTTTTCTTTCGACTATGGCGCCGTCGCTTTTCCGACGCGGTGAGCGTGGTGCTGGTCGTGCCTACGCGGGGCGGCAAGCAGCGAACTTTCTTTGGATTTTTTAGCTCTAGCTTTTGCTCGAGCTTGAAGCCGCGCAGTTCATCCAGCGCTGCGGCGCTTGTGACTCGCGTTAGCACACGGACACCCGAAGGGCGGCGCACATGGATGTGCGCCGTGCGCCACCGAGACAGGATGTCTCGTGTGGCGCATGCCTGCGGAAGCTCCGCACTTGCGGGCCCTTGATTCAAAGAAAAGCGTTTTTCTTTGGTTACCTTTCTTTTGTCGCTTTTGACAAAAGAAAGTAACTCGGCCGCTTGCGGACGAAAGCTGTTGCCTTTGCCTCAAAGGCTCTAAAGCTTCAAGGCTTTGAAGCCTTTAAAGCTGCAAGCAGGATCAAAAGCTTCCGCCACTAAAGCGGCGGGTTACTTTCTTTTGTCTAAAGCAACAAAAGAAAGGTAACCAAAGAAAAATGCTTTGTTGTGAATCAAGGGCCCGCACGATCGGTGCTTACGCGGGCATGCGCCACACGGGACATCCATGTCCCGGTGGCGCACGGCGTGCATCCTGCACGCCGCCCTTCGGGTGTGCCTTTGCTAACGCGAGTGCGTGGCTTCGCAGCGCTGGGTGAACTGCGCGACTTCAAACTCAAGCAAAAGCCGCCAACTGTAGGAGCGGCGTCCTACTGGAGTGTCTTCGGGCACAAGCCGCAACCGCTGGAATAGAGACTCATCAACCTTGAGCTCCGCGACCGACCTCAACCCACCTCGACCCGTACCCGCGCCGCCAACATCAACCCCAGCAACGCCAACGCGAAAGCGATCGCGAACCCGCACAGATAAGCCAGCGTGTGCGAAGTGCCCAGCAACGCGGCGAACAGCGAACCGCCGACCGCCAGCGCCGTCGCCGTGTAGATCGCATCGCCCAGATGCAACGCCGACGAATTCACCCCTTGCTGCTCGGGCGGCGACAGCTCCAGCATCAACACCGACAAGGTCGGATAGATCAGGCCCATGCCGAGCCCGGAAAGCACCCAGCCGGCGACCCCGATCGCGAGCGGAGTGCGCGGCCAGATCAAGGCCGCGATCGCGATCACGCCGAGCGCGAGCATCGCCATGCCGGCCTGCAGGAACCGCTGCGGCGCGCGCGGGTCGGTGCTGCGGCCGCGATACCACGAACCGGTCGACCAGCCGATCGCGCCGAGGGTCAGCACCAGCCCGGCCCAGGTCGGCGACAGGCCGCGTTCCTGCGACAACAGCAGCGGGATATAGGCTTCGCTGAGAAAGAACCCGCCCGCGGCGATGCCGCGCAGCGAGACCACGGCCGGCAGGCCGCGCGCGACGCGCAGCGCGCCGACCGGCAGCAGCCGCGATGCGGCCCAGCCGAGCAGCGCGATCGCCGGCAGCAGCCAGGCCAGCGCGGACCAGCCGCGTTGCTGGCCGCCGTAATGCAGGGCGAGCAGGCTGGCGGTGGTCAGCAGCGCCCACAGCAGCCGGGTGCGTTGCTGGCCGGGGCTGTGCGTCGCCTCGTGCGTCGCCGACGGGCCGAGCCCGCGCAGCGACGGCAGCACCAGCCAGGCCGCGAGCAACGCCACCACCGGCACCGACAGGAACACCCAGCGCCAGCCGAAGTGTTCGACGATCGCGCCGCTGATCGCCGGGCCGACCACCGCCGGCACCGCCCAGGCCGCGGCGAACGCGACGAACACCTTGACCCGCAGCGCGACCGGATAGACCCGGCCGACCACCACGTACAGCGCTACCGAGATCAATCCGCCGCCGAAGCCCTGGACCACGCGGCCGGCGATCAGCGCGAGCATCGACGGCGCCAGCCCGGCCAGGATCAGGCCCAGCGCGAACCAGGCGATGCCGTGGCGCAACGGCGCGGCCGGGCCGCGCGCATCGGCCCAGCGCCCGGCGGCGACCATGCCGACCACGCTGGCGGCGAGGGTGCCGCCGAACGCGAGCGCGTACAGCGGCAGGCCGTCGAGCGCGCGCGCGACGGTCGGCATCGCGGTGGTCACGGCGAGGGCTTCGAAGGCGACCAGCGCGACCAGCGCGACCGCGCCGAGGCTGAGGCCGCGGTAGCGCGGCGCAAACAGGCGATTGCTGGCGTCGCCCGGGTCGGCTGCGCTGTTCGCGACCTCGCGCTCGTCGGCGTTTTCGTCGGAGTGTTTGATGGAGCGGGTTTCCTGCAAGGAGGGATTGGCGGCCACGGAATCTTGCGCGAGGGAATCCTGCGCGGACGAATCCTGCGAGGAGAAATCCTGCGAGGAGAAATCCCGCGTGGACTCTTGGCTGGACCGGGCCGCGGCCGCGGCGCGCGCAGACTCGGACGCGCGACGATCGGCATCGCCCGCCGGTATCGGACGATCCGCCATCATGGCCCGGGTGCTTTCCATGCCGGCGGCCTCAACCGTTGCCGCCCGATCGGGCAAAGAATGCCGTCGCCGGCCGGCGCTCGACCGCGGAAGACGCTCCAGACCCGATGCGACCGCTCCGCCTAGCCAGCAGTTGTTCGTCGGACATCGGGACTGGAGCGCCTTCCGCGGTCGAGCGCGAAGACCGCGATGCGGCTGCGATCTTCATGCGCAGAATCTCATCGCCAACGGCGCGTACACCATCAGCACGACCTTGCCGCGTCCTGGCCCGCGCTCGACCGCGCGATGCGCTTCGGCGGCGCGGGTCAGCGGAAACATCTCGCGCACATGCACCAGCAGGCCGTGGCGTTCGTGCATCGCGACCAGTTCGGCCAGGCGCGCGCGACTGCGCTGGCCGCGCACGATCCGCAGGCCGAGCCGGCGCGCGCGCGGTGAATCGCACAAGGTTGCGATGCGACCTGGATCGCCGCACAGCGCGAGCCAGTCGTCGAAGCGATCGAAGCCGAGCGCATCGAACACCGCGTCCACGCCGTCGGGGGCCAGCACCCGCGCTTGCGCGGGGCCGCGGTGATCGTCGTCGATCGGCTGCGCGCCGAGCGCGCGCAGGTAATCGTGATCGGCCGCCGCGGCGCTGCCGATCACCGACAGGCCCCAGGCGCGCGCCAGTTGCACCGCGACGCTGCCGATGCCGCTGGCCGCGCCATGGATCAGCACGCGTTCGCCGGGTCGCAGGCGCAGATCGCGCAGCGCGGTGAGCGCGGTCTGGCCGGTCGAGGGCAGGGCGCCGGCCACCGCCCAACTCATCGTGACCGGTTTGTGGACGACTTGTTCGGCGGGCACGGTCAGGACCTCGGCGTAACTCATCGCCACCGCCCAGCCCATCACTTCGTCGCCGGGCGCGAACGCGTCGACTCCGGCGCCGACCTGATCGACGATGCCGGCGAATTCGTTGCCGAGCCGGCGCGGAAACGCCAGGGTCTGAACATCGCAGGATTCGCCGTCGCGGCTCAGGCCGCTGCGCGCGGCGATGTCGCCGGGCCGCACTCCGGCCGCGCGCACCCGCACCCGGATCTCGCCGGGGTCGGCTTGCGGCATCGGCAATTCGATCGCATGCAGCACCTCGGGCGCGCCGTATCGGTCGAATACGACGGCCTTGACGTGGCTGGCATGCGCGGAACTATCGGGTGGATGCGGGTCGGCGTGCGGGGTAGCCATGGCTTGACGTCGAAAGAGGTCGAAGCGCACGATAAAACCTCAACATTGGTTAAGGTCAAGCCCCGGGCGGAGCCGCATGAACATGGAACTCACCGTCGGCCAGGTAGCCGAACGCTCCGGCGTGGCGGTATCGGCCTTGCATTTCTACGAAGCCAAGGGCCTGATCCACAGCCTGCGCACCGCCGGCAACCAGCGCCGCTACAGCCGCGACACCTTGCGCCGGATCGCGGTCATCCGCGTCGCTCAGCGCGTCGGCATGCCGTTGGCGACGATCCGCGAAGCGCTCGACACCTTGCCCGGATCGCGCGCGCCCACGCGCGCGGACTGGGTGCGGCTGTCGGCGGCGTGGAAGGACGAACTCGAACAGCGCATCGCCAACCTGAGCCTGATGCGCGACACCTTGGACCAGTGCATCGGCTGCGGTTGCCTGTCGATCGACCGCTGCCGCCTGGCCAATCCGGACGACACCTGGGGCGAGCAGGGTTCGGGCGCGCAACGCTGGGCGGCGGCGTTGCAGCAGGCCAAGCCGCGGCGCGGCGGCAAGCGCGCGGACTAGGCGCTGTGCGTGCGATGGCGGGCTGAGCGCTCGCGATGACCGGCATCGGTTCGGTGCGCGCCTGGATGCCGGCGTCGCCGCCGTCGTAACGGCCAAGTCGCGTGGCGTACCATGAGCGCTTCCCTCCGCACGACGAAATCGCCATGACCCTTTCGATGTATTCCGCCAGCGTACCGGTGCTCACGCAGATGCTCGGCAGCCTCGCCGAGATCCTCGCCAAGACCGAAGCCCACGCCGGCGAACACAAGATCGACGCCGACGCCTACCTGCAGGCGCGTCTGTTCCCCGACATGTTTCCGCTGCTGCGCCAGGTCCAGATCGCCTGCGACTTCGCCAAGGGCGTCAGCGCGCGCCTGGCCGACGTCGAAGTGCCGGTGTACGACGACAGCGAGCGCAGCTTCGCCGAACTGCAGGCGCTGATCGCCAAGACCATCGACTTCGTCGGCAGCCTGGAACCGGCGCTGTTTGAGGGCGCGCAGGACCGCGAGATCGTGCTGCGTCCGGGCACGCCGAAGGAGCGTCGTTTCGGCGGCGCCGATTACCTGGTCCATTACGGTCTGCCGCAGTTCTTCTTCCACGTCACCACCACTTACGCGATCCTGCGCGGCAACGGCGTCAACATCGGCAAGCGCGATTTCATGGGCAAGTACTGAGTCGCAAGTAACGATCCAGGCGAGCGCGGCGCCGTTGCGGCGCCGCGCTCGCGGTCGCGACCGGCGGTGAAAGGTCGTTGGCCGGTTCCGTCGCGGCCATCTTGAAACGCTCGCTTGCTTGAGCGTCCGATCCAGGCCGGCATTTTCAAACCGGCATCGCTTTCATGGGCACGGCGCTGCCGGCCCGGACTTCCCGACGGGCGCTGGGGTTTTCCGCAACGTTGAGTCCTGCGTTCCGCAAGCGCATCCGGTCGCTTGAACGCATCCTTGGCCGCGCGGTTTCGAAGCCTCGCGCGGGCCTTGACCCGTGAATGCGGCGCAGCGCGTCGATTCCCGTCCGGACGCCGCCAGCGATACGCTCAGCATCCCACGATTCGCGCTTGCACGGCTCCGCGTCGCGCCGCGCGAATTTCGCGAACAACGCCCGCCCATCCAACGCTTCCGCGCGGCATTTCCATCGTCGATCCGCGCGCGTTTCGCTGCCTGCCGATCGCGCGCACGCCGCCGCCGTGACGCCCATCGAAAACCCGCCGCGAAGGCGATTTTTTCGCTCGCGCGACGGCCCAATCTCGGCCTGTGCGACACCCGGATGGGATCATGTTTTCCCGGTGGCGACAGGACGTCGCAACGGGTCCGGAACCCGGCACGGATCGCCGATCAAGCGCTCGCCAGGGCACAGCCCCATCGACAGTTCGCTCGCATCGCGCAAGCGATGCGGCGCAGGGACGCGCAATCCGGAACATCCCCCCATCGTTGCAACCCAGAAGGAGTTGGCATGCCGTACAAGAGTATCCAGGGGCCCCTCGTACTGAGTCTGGCGCTGATCGCGTCCGGCGTCGGTGCGTCCGGTGCCCCGAACGTGAGCCAGACTCGCAGTCCGGCTTCGCAGCCGCTGCGATCTTCGATCCAGGAAGTTTCGCCGCACGACGAGGCGCGCTTGCGTTTCGAACAGGCGGTCGCGCCCGATCGCGCACACCAGGCGTTGGCGCGATCGATCCAGAACGACATCCAGGGCCTGCGCCGTTACGAGCCGCTCGCCGCGGCCGATCTGGTCACCCACAGCCTCGACGGCGCCGCGTCGACCGTCGCCTTGCGCGGTTCGATCGGCAACGGCGCGGCCATGCACTACAGCCTGGCGCAGCCGCCGCGGCACGGCGAAGTGCGAATTCGGGACGGTCGCGCGACTTACATCCCCGATCCGGGTTTCGAGGGCGTCGACACCTACACCTATCGCGTGCAGTCCGGTCAGGACAGCGCCGAAGCGGTGGTGGCGGTGACCGCGATCCGCGAGCGCGTGCTGCCGGCGACCGCGGCCGCGGTTTTGTAACGCGCATGACGCGGCCCCGCGCCGCAGGTTTCACCGTCGCCGCATGGATCGCGGCGACGCTACCGGTACCCCTCGGAAAGGGGTAGGGGACGGCCGCGCACAGGCGCGCGCCGATACGCAGTACCCGGATCGGACCGCGCGCATGGCGCGGCCGGTCCGCCGGCCATCTCGTCGTGGTGATGGCCTGGCCGATCGGACCGGCGCGACGTGCGCCGTTCGTGACGGGATTGCGCGATCCCCGGTGTCGACCGGTTCGCGGCGTTCGCCGGCGTAGCGCCAGGCGGACGCCGCGGCCGGCACGGGCCGCCATCGAATGCGGTGAATCGTTTGGACGCCTTTCATCTCCGTCAGTGATGAAAGCCGAAGCGGGCAGGGATGCCCGCGCTGTTGGCGGCTCCGGCCGTTGTCCCGCCGCAACTGGGCCTGCGGCGGGGCGGCCGGAGCCGGCGATGGTGTGCCGGGTTGGTTCGCGTGGTTCGGGTATTGCCGGCGATCGCGGCGGGACAGCCGCGTGGGCAAGTCCCGGACGGGTCGAAGCGATCGCTTCGCCGCCAGTCGTCGCCCGCTCGGGCCGGATGGAGCGACCGTCGGCCACGCATCCGCGCAAAAACGTCTCATGGGGCTTGCATCGCGGGCCGCGCGCGACGACGATGCGTCCTCGGCTTGGGGAGGCCCCGCGATGGAACTGTTGACGCTCGATCACTTCAGCTCGCACGTAAACGAGACGTACTCGGCCGTGCTCAACGACGGCGAGGTGCCGTTCGTGCTGGTCGAGGCGCGCGCGCTGAGCACGCGGCCGCAGCAGGCCGCGCGGGCGCCGTTCTCGCTGCTGTTCCGCAATGCCTCGGCGTTCCTGTTTCCGCAGCAGACCTATGTCATGCGCCACGCCTCGATCGGCGAGGTCGGCATCTTCCTGGTTCCGGTCGCGCGCGAACGCGAGGGATTTCTGTACCAGGCGATCTTCAACTGATCGATCCGCGTTGAGTGGCGCGGGCGGCGCGACTTCCTCTTTGCTCGTCATTCCCGCGAAGGCGGGCATTGCTTGCTTTAGCGGAGCCGAATATCCAGGGTTTCGAGCAGGCGTGACGCTGAAGTCTCCGCATGCTCCGCTTCGCCGAAGAAAAGCCGAGCCTGCCCTCGCCGGGATGACGAGAAAAAAAGCCGCTGCGAGCGTCGGCGCAGTCAAATATCCCGGGCTTCACCCAGGCATGACGCTGAAGTCTCTGGATGCTCGGCTTCGCCGAAGAAACGCCGAGCCCGCTCGCGGGAATGACGAAAAAAGAGCCGCTGCGGGCATGCCCACTCGCTCGTCAGCCGAAAAATGATCGCGGTTGACGACGTGGCGCTCGGGCCGGATCGAGGTTGATCCCACCGAACCCGATTCAATCGAGTCGGGTTCAATCAAGTCCGGTTCAATCGAGCCGGCTCAATCAACCCGCCGAAATCAACCGAACTCCGGCCGCCAGCGCATCAGCGCATGGGTCGGCATCGCCTCGACCACGCCGAAGCCCAGCCGGCGGTACAAGCGCAGCGCATCCTGATTGCCGTGCTCGACATGCAGGCGCATGCCGCAGCGCGCCGCCTGCGCCTGCTGCTGCGCCCATTCGATCAGGGCGGTGCCGACGCCTTGTCCGCGCGCGCCGTCGCCGAGGCTGATGTCGACCAGCAGATGGTCGGGCGGGTTGGTCTGCAGATAGAAACGTCCGACCGGCTGGCCGTCGCGTTCGATGATGAGGAAATCGACGCCCTGGTAATGGCGCGTGTAGTGGATGTGCTGCAACGCAAACTGCTGATCGAGAAACGCATGCAGCGCCGGCTCGGGCCAGCCCATCGGCGCGAATTCGACCCCGCGCAACTGCCGGTACAGCAGGCGCAGCCAGGCGATGTCCTGACTGTGGGCCGCGCGCAGTCCGATCCCGCGTCGCCATAGCGACGCGGGAAGGTCGAACGTGCCGCTGCGTTGCTCGGGGAACGACAGCGGCGCGGTGGTCGGGTTGAGGTGCAAGATTTATGGGAACGAGGGGAAGATGCCCTGCAACGCGATGCAGAAGTTCATCGCGAGATAAGGCTGGCGGTTTTCGTGCGGCTGGTTGTTGCCGGTGGGCATGACCAGGGTGTTGGAGAAGGGCGCGTTGGCCGTGCCCGCTGTGAAGGCGCTGATCGCCGGCGATGCCAGCGCGCTGCCGGTGCTTGGGGTGGCGGTGCGTTTGGTCGCGTCGGTCTGATTGTAGACGGTCACCGCGTGGGTATGCGCGGGCATTTCGTCGGTGGTGAGGGTAACCGAGTTGGAGCCGAACGTCTCGCCCATGACGCGCGCGGTCAGGCCGGGCGGGGGCGATAACGGAGAGGCGTTGCAGGCGGCGCTGCCGATGAAGTTTGGCAACTGGAACGTGGTCCGTCCGTCGCCGCCGTACTGAGTGCCGAGCAGAGAGAACAGGGCGGTGTTCTGCTGGATCGGCATGATCGCGCCGTTACAGAACGCCCAGCCGCGCGGGTTGAAGTTGAAGGCGAAAATCTGGATCTGGCCAACGAAGGGCTCAGTCATGGGTATGTCCTCTTGAATCTGCCGTGCGCTGGCGATGCGCGGGCATGGCGGATGGGATCAGTTCTGCGAGGGGTAGATGCCGTAGGCAGCAATGCAGAACTGCACCGTCAACGTCGGCATGAGGTTGTTGTGCGGCTGGTTGTTGCCGGCGCTGGTCAGTGCCGCGGGGCTCATCGGAAATCCGGTGACGCCGGCGACGCTGTTGATGTACATCGCATCGCCGTTGAGTCCGCCGAGTTCGAGCGTGGCGGCCGGGGTAACCGCGGTGGCGGTGCTCGTCGTGGCCAGCAGGGTGTGGCCGTGGGCCGGCATCTGCTGTTGGATCAAGGTGACGCTCTCGGTGCCGGAAGCCTGGCCGATGACGTAACTGCTCAAACCCGGGCCTTGGCCGGCGTGGATCGGCACGCGGCTGCGCAGATCGGGTACCGCGAACGTGCTTTGGCCGTCGCCGCCGTAGATAGTGCCGATGAGGTTGAACAACACCTCGTTTTCGGCGATGGATTGCAGTTTGCCGTCGCAGGCCAACCAGCCCTGCGGAACGCGGCCGAAGCCGAACAGCCGGATTTCGCCGACAAAGGGCTCGCTCATGATCAGTACTCCGAAATCTTGAATGCTGGATAGGATTCGGCTGCCCGAGGCAGCCGCCCGGTGGAATCGTGCATGGCGCGCTAGTTGCGCGACGGGTAGATGCCGACCAGGGCGATGCAGAAATTGATCACGAGGTAGGGCTGCATGTTCGGATGCGGCGCGGTGTTGCCGGTTTGCGCGATGGTGGTGGGCGCCAGCGGAACCTGGGCGCCGCCGGTGGCGGCGTAGATCGGAGTGGCGGCCACCGTGGTGCCATAGAAATTGCCGCCCGGGTTGCGGCTGCCCGCGACGGCGTTGCAGCCGCACAGGTTGTGGTTGTGCGCCGGCAACTGCGGCGTCAGCAGGGTCACGTTCTCGACGCCCGCGGTTTCGCCCAGATTGACCGAGTTGCCGAACGACATCGGCGTGCGGCTGCGCATGTCGGGCAGTGCGAAGGTGGTCTGACCGTTGCCGCCGTAGGTCGTGCCCAGCAACGAGAACAGCGCCTGATTCTGCGCGATGGACATCAACTGGCCGTTGCACAGGGCAAAGCCCTTGGGCGCGAAATTGAACCCGACGGTGATGATTTGTCCCAGGAATACTTCTGTCATCTCTTCCCCCAGAGGATGGTGCCGGGCGCCGTGCGCGCGCCGGACTACGTACCCGACCTCGGTCGCGGGACCCCTGCGCGCACGGCGAAGTGGGGTCGGTCCGACCTGATCGGGTATGGCGCCGAAGCGCCATGACTTGGCTTAACGCGAATTGGTCGGGAATGCGGCCGGTTTTCCACGCAATCTGCGTATGAGGTCATGAAAGGGGTGTGCCAGGGGTAGTAGGCGCACAGATCACAGACCGGATCGATCATGCGGAAACGTGGGGACGATGGCGCTGGAAGCGCTGTCGCACCGACGTCAGGGGATGACCACTATGCAACAGCAGTCGGCGCGTCACGCAGGCTTTTCTCAAGCCTCGCGTTCGAATAACTCGATCAGGATCAAGGGATTGCGCTTCGGCCTGATCTTGTTGGCAGGACTGATGGCGCTCTGGAGCAGCGTCGCGAGCGCCGCGCCATCGGTAATCTGCCCGGTGCTGAGCCTTTCGGTCGCAAATGGCGCAACCGGCACCTTGAATGCCGATCATTGCGACGGCGGCCCGCCGCCCGCCGGCTTCGGCATCGGTCTGATCACCACGCAGCCCCTGCACGGCACCGCCTCGACCAATCAGTCGACCGACGTGGTGACCTACACCCACAACGGCGACTCGGCGTTGAGCGATACCTTCGTGTTCAACGACGGCCTCGGCGGCGACGTCACCGTCAACGTGACAATCGCCCCGGGCACCAGCCCGATCACGATCAACCCGGCGACGATCAATCCGTTGCTCGGCGTGCCCTTCAGCCAGACGATGACCGCCACCGGCGGCGTCGCGCCCTACACCTATGTCCAGACCGCCGGCACCCGGCCGACCGGCCTGAACTTCAGCGCAGGCACCTTCAGCGGCACGGTCACCCAGCGCGGCAACTTCGCGGTCTCGATCACCGTCACCGACTCGACCCTGCCGACGCCGATCACCACGATCAAGTCGTATTCGATCTCGATTCCCAACACTCAGCCGGTGATCGGTCCGGACCCGTTGCCGGCGATGACGGTGGGTATTCCTTACTCGGTGGCGCTGACGTCGAGCGGCGGCGTCGCGCCCTACGACAATTATCTGATCGACAGCGGCGCGTTGCCGCCCGGTCTGACCATCAACAATCTCGGCGTGATCAGCGGTACCCCGGCCACGACCGGCAATTTCAGCTTCACGGTGAAATCCACCGACGAAAGCACGCCCGGTCCGGGCGCCACCCCGGTCGCGTTCGGTCTGAAGACCTACAACGTCACCGTCGCCCTCGCGCCCACCATCGTCGTCAACCCGGCCACCATCCCCAGCGCCACCGTCGCCGTCGCGTACAGCCAGACCTTCACCGGCAGCGGCGGCACCGCGCCGTACACCTTCGCCGTCAGCGCCGGTGCGTTGCCGGCCGGACTGAGCCTCAACACCACCACCGGCGCTCTGACCGGCACCCCGACCGCGGCCGGCACCTTCAACTTCACCGTCCGCGCCACCGACGCCAACAGCTTCGCCGGCACCCGCGCCTACACCCTGGTGGTGGCGCCGCCGGTCACGGTGATCGCGCCGGCCACCTTGCCGAACGGCACGGTCGCGGCCGCGTACAGCCAGGCCATCAGCGCCAGCGGCGGCATCGCGCCGTACACCTATGCGATCACCGCCGGCGCCTTGCCGGCCGGTCTGACCCTGAGCGGCACCGGCGCCCTGAGCGGCACGCCGACCGCCGGCGGCACCTTCAACTTCACCGTCACCGCGACCGGCAGCAGCACCGGCACCGGCGCGCCGCATACCGGTTCGCGCGCCTATGCGCTGGTGATCGCGCCGCCGACCGTGCTGCTGCCGGCGACCAGCTTCGCCCCGGCCACCGTCGCGGTCGCGTACAGCGCCAACCTCAACCCCGCCAGCGGCGGCACCGCGCCGTACACCTACGCGCTCACCGCGGGCGCCTTGCCGCCCGGCATGACCCTGAGCAGCACGGGCACGTTGTCGGGCACGCCGACCGCGCCGGGCACGTACAACTTCGCCGTCACCGCGACCGATACCAGCACCGGCAGCGGGCCGTACAGTTCGGCGCCGCGCGGCTATACCTTGCAGGTCGTCAACATCCCGCCGGTGGCCAATCCGGTCTCGGCGACCGTCGCCTACAACAGCAGCGCCAACCCGATCACGCTGAACATCACCGGCGGCGTTCCGACCTCGGTGGCGATCGGCACGGCGGCCGCGCACGGCACCGCGATCGCCAGCGGCAGCACGATCACCTACACCCCGACCGCCGGTTACGCCGGTCCGGACAGCTTCACCTACACCGCGACCAACAACGCCGGCACTTCGGCGCCGGCCACGGTGACGATCACGGTCGGCAACCCGACCATCACCGTCTCCGCGTCCGGTCCCCTGACCGCGCAGATCGGCGTCGCCTACACCCAGACCTTCACCTGGAACGGCGGCACCCAACCGTTCATCGGCTACGCGGTCACCGGCCTGCCGGCCGGCCTGTCGAGCACCGCCAGCACCGCCAACAGCGTGACCGTCAGCGGCACGCCGAGCGCGGCCGGCAGCTTCACCCTCAACGCCAGCGCCACCGACAGCAGCACCGGCAACGGTCCGTTCACCATCGCCCAGGCGTTCACGCTGACGGTCAGCGCGCCGATCCTGACCCTGACGCCCGCGGCCGGCACGCTCAACGCCACCTACGGCGCCGCGTACAGCCAGACCTATGTCGCCGGCGGCGGCACCGCGCCGTACAACTACACCGTGTCGGCGGGCGCATTGCCGGCCGGCCTGAGCCTGGACGCGAACACCGGCGTGCTGTCGGGCACGCCGACCGTGACCGGCCTGTTCACCTTCTCGGTGCGCGCGCGCGACAGTTCCACCGGCAGCGGCGCGCCGTTCGCGCGCACCCAGAACTACGTCATGCAGGTGGCCGCGCCGACCATCGTGATCGCGCCGCCGACTCTGCCGGCTGCGCAGGTGGCGAGCGCCTACAGCCAAGCCCTGAGCGCCAGCGGCGGCCTCGGTGCCTATACCTACGCGGTCACCGCCGGCGCCTTGCCGCCCGGCGTGACCCTGAGCGCCGCCGGCACCGTCGCCGGCACGCCGAGCGCGGGCGGCACCTTCAACTTCACCGTCACCGCCACCGACGCCAATTCGCAAAGCGGTTCGCGCGCGTATTCGCTGACCGTTGGCGCGCCGACCGTCGTGGTCGCACCGGCGACCCTGCCGGACGGCGGCGTGGCCCAGGCCTATAGCCAGACCGTGACCGCCTCGGGCGGCACCGCGGGCTACAGCTTCGCGGTCACCGCCGGCGCCTTGCCGGCCGGCCTCAGCCTGGCCAGCAACGGCACCCTCAGCGGCACGCCTAGCGCGGGCGGCACCTTCAACTTCACCGTCACCGCGACCGACAGCAGCACCGGCAGCGGCCCGTACACCGGTTCGCGCGCCTACAGCCTGACCATCGCGGCCTCGACGGTGATCCTGCCGCCGACCACCCTGGCCGCGGCCACGGTCACCAACCCGTACAGCGCCGCCATCAACGCCGCCACCGGCGGCACCGCGCCGTACACCTACGCGATCAGCGCCGGCACGTTGCCGCCCGGCCTCAGCGTCAGCAGCGCCGGGGTGATCTCGGGCACGCCGACCGTGCCGGGCAGCTACAGCTTCAGCCTGCGCGCGACCGACAGCAGCACCGGCACCGGCCCGTACACCTCGGCGCCGCAGACCTATGCGCTACAGGTCAACGACATCGTCCCGGTCGCCAATCCGGTCGCGGCCACGGTCGCCTTCAACAGCACCGCCAATCCGATCACCTTGAACATCACCGGCGGCATTCCGGCCTCGGTGGCGGTGGCGACGGCGGCGGCGCACGGCACCGCGACCGCCAGCGGCACCACGATCACCTACACGCCGACGCCCGGTTACGCCGGTCCCGACAGCTTCACCTACACCGCGACCAATGTGGCCGGCACCTCGGCCCCGGCGACGGTCACGATCACGGTCGGCAACCCGACCATCAGCGTGACCGCGTCGGGTCCGTTGACCGCGCAGGTCGGCAGCCCGTATTCGCAGACCTTCACCTGGGCCGGCGGCACCGCGCCGTACACCGGCTTCGCCGTCGCCGGTCTGCCGGCGGGCCTGAGCGTCACCGGCACCACCGCCGACAGCGTGACCGTCAGCGGCACGCCTAGCGCGGCCGGCAGCTTCGCCCTCAACGCCAGCGCGGCCGACAGCAGCACCGGCAACGGGCCGTTCACCACCGCGCAGGCCTTCACCCTGAGCGTGGGCGCGCCGACCCTGGCGATGACCCCGGCCGCGGGCAACCTGCCGATGAACTACGGCGTCGCCACCACCATCAACTTCGCCGCCAGCGGCGGCTCGGCGCCGTACAGCTTCAGCCTGGCCAGCGGCAGCCTGCCGATCGGTGTGTCGTTCAGTTCGGCCGGCGTGCTCAGCGGTACCCCGACCGTTCCGGGCAACTACAACATCGGGGTGCGGGTGCTCGATTCCAGCACCGGCGCCGGCGCGCCGTTCGCCCTGCAGCAGAACTACACCATCGTGGTCGGCACCCCGGTCATCGCGATCGATCCGCCGACCCTGCCCAACGGCACCGCCGCGGTCGCCTACAACGCCAGCCTCAGCAGCACCGGCGGCGTCGCGCCGTACAGCTACTCGCTGCTCAGCGGCGCGTTGCCGATCGGTATGGCCTTCAACTCGGCCGGCGTGTTCTCCGGCGTGCCGCGCTCGGACGGCAACTTCAGCCTGACCGTGCTGTCCACCGACAGCAACGGCCAGACCGCGTCGAAGGTCTACACCTTCACCATCGATCCGGCGATCGTGACGATCGCTCCGGCGACCCTGCCGGGCGGCACCGTCGGCGTGGCTTACAACCAGAGCCTGAGCAGCAGCGGCGGCATCGCGCCGTACACCTACGCGATCGTCTCGGGCAACCTGCCGATCGGCCTGGCCTTCACCTCGGCCGGCGTGCTCAGCGGCACCCCGACCACCGCCGGCAGCTACACCGCCAACATCCGCTCGACCGACGACGCCGGTTACAACACCACCGTGCCGTACACCATCGTCATCGCCGACGCGGTGCCGGTCGCGGTCGACGACAGCGCGAGCACCTTGTCGAACGCGCCGGTGACGATCGACGTGACCGCCAACGACACCGGCATCATCACCTCGATCGCGCTCGGCACCGCGCCCGCGCACGGCACCGCCACGCTCAGCGGCACCGACGTGATCTATACGCCCGCCGCGAACTACTTCGGCAGCGATAGCTTCACCTACACCGCCAGCGGCCCCGGCGGCACCTCGGCGCCGGCCACGGTCACGATCACGGTCAACGCCTTGCCGGTTCCGCAGGGCCAGCCGCAGACCGCGACCACGCTGTCGACCCAGCCGGTCACCATCGACGCCGCCGCTGGCGCCACCGGTTCGCCGTTCACCGGCGTGACCTTGCTCAATCCGCCGAGCTCCGGCACCGCGGTGGTGCAGGGCACCCAGATCGTCTACACGCCCGCGGCCACCACCGTCGGCGCGATCGCCCTGACCTACACCTTGAACAACGCCTTCGGCCCGTCCGCGCCGATCACCTCGACCATCACCGTCAACGCGGTGCCGGTCGCGCAGTCGCGGCGAGTGCGCACGGTCGCCGGCGCGACCATCACCGTCGACCTGGTCGCCGGCGCCACCGGCGGTCCGTTCACCGGCGCCAACCTGGTCTCGCTGACCCCGGCGTCGTCGGGCACGGCGGCGGTCAGCGGCTCGGGCGGCAGCTACCAGCTGACCTACACCCCGGTGATCGGTTACTCCGGCATCGCGGTCGCCAGCTTCACCCTCAACAACGCCTTCGCCACCTCGGCGGTGGCGACGATCGAGGTCGAAGTCATGCCGCGCAGCGATCCGTCCAAGGACGCCGAAGTGCTCGGCGTGCTGTCGGCGCAGACCTCGGCCACGCGTCGTTTCGCCACCACCCAGATCGGCAACTTCCAGCAGCGCCTGGAAGGCCTGCACGGCGGCGGCGAAGAGGGCGCGCGCTTCGACAATGGCCTGAGCTTCTCGATCGACCCGCGTTGCCGCGACGATGCGCCGCGCACCCCGGGCAACGATTGCCGCCAGCCGATGCTCGGCGACGAACGCGCCGCGATTGAGTCCAAGCCGCCGGTACAGGGCACGGGCTCGCGCTACGGCCTGTGGACCGGCGGTACCTTGAACAGCGGCAACCGCGACGGCCGCAGCGGCGGCGCGAGCGGCATCGACTTCGAGACCACCGGCATCAGCGCCGGCGCCGATTACCGCCTGCGCGACGACTTCGCTCTGGGCGGCGGCATCGGCTACGGCCGCGACGACACCGAAGTCGGCCAGCGCGGCAGCCGCAGCAAGGCCAACGGCTACAGCGCGGTGCTGTACGCCAGCTACCACCCGGGCAAGAGCTTCTACCTCGACGGTCTGCTGGGTTACCAATGGCTGTCGTTCGACTCGCGCCGCTTCGTCACCGATACCGGCGGCATGGTCACCGGCTCGCGCGACGGCAATCAGTGGTTCGCCTCGATCTCGGCCGGCGCCGACTACCAGCGCGATCGCCTGCGGGTCTCCCCGTACGCCCGCCTGGACGTCGCCCGCGCGCGCCTGGACGGCTACACCGAACGCGGCGACGCGCAGTACGTGCTGAACTATCGCGACCAGGACATCGACACCACCACCACCAGCCTGGGCCTGCGCATGGACTACAGCTACCCGGTCCGCTGGGGCACGTTCGCGCCGCAGCTGCGCCTGGAATACCAGCACGACTTCCAGGACGACAGCTTCGCCACGATGAGCTACGCCGACATGGTCGGCGGCCCGTTCTACCGCGCCCGCATCGACGGCCTGGACCGCAACCGCTTCGTGTTCGGCCTCGGCGCGATCCTGCAGACCGAGCGCGACTGGGTGTTGCGCTTCGAATACCGCGGCCTGTTCGGCAGCGGCAACGACGACGACAACAGCTTCATGATCAATCTCGAGAAGAAGTACTGATCGATGGACCGGGCGCGGCCTTGGGGCCGCGCCCGGGAATCGGGGGCGGGAATCGGGAATCGGGAGTCGGGAATCGGGAATCGGGAGTCGGGAATCGGGAGTCGGGAGTCGGGAGTCGGGAGTCGGGAGTCGGGAGTCGGGAGTCGGGAGTCGGTTTTGCCGAATCAGCTCTGGCTCGTCATCCCCGCGAAGGCGGGGATCCAGGGCTTCATCGCGACATATCCGCAACCGCTCGACTCGCGACAGCAACAACAACAGCGCATCCCATTCTTCGTCGCGACTTTTTCGGATCGTCATACCCGCCAACGCGGGAGTTCAGGGCTTCATCGCGTACACACCTGCAACTGGTCGTTTCGCTACAACGGCAACGACGTATCCATTCTTCCCCGCGACTCTTTCCAGATCGTCATTCCCGCGAACGCGGGCTCTGCCTTACTTCGGCGAAGCCGAATGTCCAGTGACTTTCGCGGTGTTGCCAGCTAGCTGCGACACAACCGCAACCACTCGTCTCGCCGCAACGGCGACGACGCCTGCATGTCCTGCGCGATTCTCCCGGACCGTCATCCCCGCGAAGGCGGGGATCCAGAGACTTCAGAGTCATGCCGCGGTGAAGCCCTGGATCCCCGCCTTCGCGGGGATGACGACCTGGGCGTTTCGTCGCTACCAACAGCAAGCGACATCAATGACGACAAACCAACCAAACCAAGCCAACCCAACCAAACAAAGCCAACGAAACCAAGCCAACGAAACCAAGCCAACGGCATCAAGCCCAACGGCACCAAGCTAACCGCACCAAACCAACGGCATCGGCGGCATCATCGGTACGGACAGAACTAACGGACGCCGCAATCACGGCAAGCACCACAAACCGCCGAAACTGCACGACGCATCCATGGCCCGCGCGCGACTCTCTCAATACCGTCATCCCCGCGAAGGCGGGGATCCAGAGACTTCAGAGTCATGTCGCGGTGAAGCCCTGGATCCCCGCCTTCGCGGGGATGACGACTTGGGGGTTTCGTCGCTGCCAACAGCGAGCGACATCAACGACTTCAAACCAACGAAGTCAAGACAGCGGCACCAAGCCAGCCGCACCAAGCCAACCGCACCAAGCCAACCGCACCACGCCAACGGCATCGGCGGCATCATCGGCTCGGACGGAACGAACGCCGCAATCACCGCAAGCACCACAAACCACCCAAACCGCAAAAATGCCAAGATGCCCGCACCGCCCCAAGCGTGCATCCCGCAATGTCCGACCCCGCCAGCGAACCCCAAGGCCGCCTGCCCGAAACCGCGCTCGCCGCGTTGCCGCTGTCCCTGCCGACGGAACAGCGCGCCGCGCTCGAAACCGCCTACGCCACCCCGACGCGCGCGTATCACAACATCGGCCACGTCGCCGAAGTGCTGCGCCACTACGCCGACGTCGCCGCTGGTCCGGGCTGGCGCCAGCCGCGCGAAGTCGCGCTGGCGGTGCTGTACCACGACGCGATCTATGCCGCCGGCCGGCGCGACAACGAGGCCCGCTCGGCGCTGCTGGCGCGCGACCACATCGCGCGCTGGCTGGCGGGCGAGGGCATCGACGCCGACCGCGTCGCCGAACTGATCGAATTCACCGCGCGCCACGGCGCGATCGCGCGCGACGAGGTCGACGAAGAAACCCGCTTGTTCCTCGATGGCGACATGGCCATCCTCGGCGCCGAACCGTCGGCGTTCGACGCCTACGACCGCGGCATCGCCGCCGAATACCGCGGCCACGTGCCCGGCCCCTTGTTCCGGCTCAATCGCCGCCGCTTCCTTAAAGCGCTGCTCAAGCGCGAACGGATCTTTCTCAGCGACTATTACCACCAGCGCTTCGACGCGGCCGCGCGCAACAACCTGCGTCGTTCCATCACCACCAAGCGCTGAGCCGCGCTTACAGGCGCCAGACGACCAGCGCCTGCACGGCCGATTCGTCGGTGTTCGCATCACCCAGCTTGTTGCGCCAGTACTGATACTCCACGCCGATGAACAATTGATTCGGCCGGCCCCACAGCTGTTCGCCAAGGTCGTAGCGAATCTGCGGCTGGGCCAGCACATGCGCCGGCACGCGTTGGCCGAATTCGTTGCGGCGCGCGCCGATGTACTCGACATGACCTTCGATGCTGAAGCCGGCCTTGCCGAGCTTGAACGGGCGCGCGCCGTTGAGATCGATCATCCAGCTGTCGCCTTCCTTCGGCGCGCCGCCGTGGCGCAGGCCGCGGCTGTCGTCGATATAGGCGGTCATGTCCAGGTTGAGGAAGGCGAAGCCCGGCGCATCCAGCGACAAGCGCACGCCCGGCAGGTACTTGAGCACCTTGGCGTCTTCGGCGGCGTTGACGCCGACCAGCAGGCCGATGTCCTTGACCGGGCCCCAGCCGGTTTTCGCGCCACGGATCTTGCCGAGACTGAAGTTGCCGTAGTACTCGCCGTAGGCATCGAGCTCGCCATGAGCGCGGCTGACGTCGATGAAGCCGAAGTTGTCGCCGTATTTCCAGCCGTCGGCGTGCTGCAAGGTCCACACGCTGGTCGGCGCGCTGGCGTTGGCGGAATACGGAAGGTCGAGCCGGCCGCGCTGCCACTGCAGTTCGGTGGTCGCCCAGTCCAGGGCCTGAGCGGAGGGCGCGATCAGGCCGAGGGTGGCCATCGACAACAGACGAAGGTGAGCCAGTCGCGACACGGCAGGCATCCGCGGAGCTGAAGGAGCGGTCAGCTTCGGATCGGATTTTTCGTTTGTAAATGGCTGATTCGTATCAAGAATATTGTGCGTGGACGGAGTGCGCATGGAGGTGTTGCGATCGGTGCCGGAGCGTCGTGCGGATGCACCGCGCCGGCAAAAAAATCGCCGTGCGATCAAGGCTGTGCGCCGCGGCTCGCGCGGCTGGGTGGCTTTGGCGATTTTTTCCGATGCGCGCTGGCGAATTCCGATCCAGGCAGGAAGGACGCAGGCGGCCTGGCGCCGGCGCAATCGCGCGAACTATGCGCGTTCGAGCGTCCGCGATTTGCCGATTGGCGCGATGCGCGCAGGCTCCGAAATCCCGCGCGGATCATGGTCTGCATTGGAGTCGCCATGATCGCCAGGCTCGCAGGGAGCCTGGCGAAGTCCGATGCGATCGGATCGGGTAGTGTGCGCCGGTCGTTACCCTTGCCGGCGCTGTTGCAACACGAAATACCGGTTCGCGAATTCGTGGACGCTGATTCGTCCCTATCGATATCGGGTGAGTTCGCTCCAGCGCACCGGAGCATCCACCTGAGCGTCTCTATTCGTTTTCGCGGACTATCGAATCGATCGCACGAACCAGGGACGAACCACGACCGTCAGCTCGACAACCGCCCCAGCGAACTGTCCAGCACCCGCTGCAGCTTGCGCGCCGCGCCGCTGATCGCCGCGCGCATGGTGTCGGCGTCCTCGGTCGCGGCCACCGGCGGGCGACCTTCCAGCCGCGCTTCGATCGTGCAGTGCTTGTCGCCGCCGCCGGCCTTGGCGCCGTTGACGTCGCGCAGATGCACTTCGACCCGGGTGACCTGATCGCGGAAACGCGCCAGGGAATGATCGACCACGCCCGCGACGTGCTGGCTGAGCGACGCGTCGCCGCGCAGATGGTGATCGGTGTTGAGCTGTACCTTCATGCAAACGCCTCCTTATGGCGTGAGATCAGGACGATGCCCGCAAGCCCCGGGCGTTGGCCCTCGCTGCGGCACCTTGCGCGGCTCGCGTATTCGCTTGGCGGCCATGCAGAAATTGGGACAGGCGGGCCGTCGAAAGGTTCGCGGCACGGTTCAGGTCCGGCCCAGCCGGGTCGTGTCAGGCTCGCAAAGGCGCCGCCGGATCGGGCCCGCAGCGCGGGCGCAAGGCCGGGCCGCGACCGCGCTGGCTTAGAATGGCGGCCATGATCGTCAACATCGCCGCCTACCATTTCACCGTCATCGACGATCCGCCGCGGCTCGCCGTCGACCTGCGCGAACAGGCCCAGGCCCTGGAACTGCGCGGCACCGCGCTGGTCGCGGGCGAGGGCATCAACCTGTTCCTGGCCGGCGCCGCGGCCGCGATCGAAACCTTGCTCGACGGTCTGCGCGCGCAGCCGCGCTTCGCCGGGCTCAGCGTTAAGTACAGCCACAGCCGGGCCCAGCCGTTCGCGCGGCTCAAGGTCAAGCTCAAGCGAGAGATCATCGCGTTCCGGCGCGAACACGCCTCGCCGCTGCGCGAGCGCGCGCCAAGCGTGACGCCGGACACACTCAAGCGCTGGCTCGATCGCGGCAGCGACGACACCGGCCGGCGCGTGGTGATGCTCGATACCCGCAACCGCGAGGAGGTCGGCTACGGCAGTTTCGACCGTGCCCTGACCCTGCCGATCGACAACTTCACCGACCTGCCCGAAGCGCTGGCTCCGCACCGCGAGGGCTTGCGCGACGCCACCGTGGTCAGCTTCTGCACCGGCGGAATTCGCTGCGAAAAAGCCGCGTTATGGCTGCGCGCGGACGGCATGGACAATCTGCTGCAGCTCGACGGCGGCATCCTGGGCTACTTCGAACAGGTCGGCGGCCAGCATTACCAGGGCCGCTGTTTCGTGTTCGACGAGCGGGTCGCGCTGGATCCGCGATTGCAGCCGCTGCACGACCGCGATGCCTGAGCGTTCGACGTTTTTGCCATTTATTACAAACTATTAACCCGTCCAAACGGGTCCAGCGGTTAGGCTGCGCGTTCGCACCGCGCCGGCGCCCCCGCGCCGCTCCCCCACGCGCAGCGAATGGAGCCAGGCCTCGCGTTCCAGCGGCGACCCTTGTGGAGCCGTCCGCGCAGGCCCAGTCGATCAGCTACGAGGACCCCGAATGAACCGACGCTTGTTCCCCGCCCCGACCGTGCTCGCGCTCGCCGTATTGGCGCTCGCCGCATGCAGCCAGGGCGCGCCGGTCAACACTGCCGCCCCGCAGGAAACCACCGCCGCTCCGCCGCCGCCGCAACAGTCGGTGCCCGATCCGGACGCCGATCCGGTCGCGCGCGCGTCGCCGCCGACGCTGACGCCGGTCGCGCTGGGCACGTTCGAACCGGGCAACCCGGTCGCCCAGGCCACCACCGGCAAGCTGACCATCGACGACCTGGAGCTCAAGGGCGAAAACGGTTCGTTGTACAAGACCGAGCGGGTCGCGATCGTTCGCGGCGGCGACCAGTATTCGGCCGGCCAGACCTACGGCGCGACCATGCAGGTCGAGGCCAGCCAGACCGTCGAACTGCGCCGCGTGATCGAGCAGATCCCGCCGAAGGAAACCCCGGCCAACGCGTTCTGCGGCGCCGTGCCGACCGGCTTCATCGCCCTGGCCCGGGTCAGCGAATCGACCGGCGACGTGGTCAAGCTGATGGCGTTGCAGGGCAGCGACCTGCCCGCGGCGACCGCGCAGGGCGTGGGCTTGTGCGCGTCGATGTTCTATATGGGCAAGGCGGCTGAGAAGGCGCCGGCTTGAGGTGATGGGGGTTCGGCGGCGTAGCGCCGCCGTTGTTATTGCGCGCACTGATGTGAGTCCGCGAGTTCATGGACTCGCGAATCCAGTTACGTGATCCGCGATAGGCCTATCGATCGCAACGACCCAAGCACGCGGCAATTAGCCCACTTTGAGTAGGGGGCTGGCGCCCGGCGTATCTGTTTGATGTCGCTTCTGTGAGTGCGCCGGGGGATTTGCTCTTGCTTCGTGTAAGGCAAGAGCAAAGGCAAATCCCCCCTGGCCCCCCTTTTTCAAAGGGGGGAATCGACCTCGGGGATTCGTGGGTTCGTGGATTTGAACTTGTGCCCGCGAATCTGGCGGCGCGAGTTGCATCAAGCGCGTCAAGCGCAATGACCAACCAAGTGCGCGTCAAAGCGTCGCTTTGAAATCGTAGCGGCCCAAGCGCACGTTAATTCGCCCACTTTGTAAAAGGGGGCTGGCGCCTGGCGTATCTGTTTGATGTCGCTTCTGTGAGTGCGCCGGGGGATTTGCTCTTGCTCTTCGCAACTCACCCGTTCGCTACACCCAGCAAATGCCGCGCCGCCGCCTCTCCCGCGATCAACCCGCTGGCGAAGCACGCAGTCAGCAAATACCCGCCGGTCGGCGCTTCCCAGTCCAGCATTTCCCCGGCGCAGAACACGCCGCGCGGCGACGAGCGCAGTTCCAGGTCGGCGGTCATCGCTTCCAGCCGAACGCCGCCCGCGCTGCTGATCGCTTCGGCGATCGGGCGCGCGCGCAGCAGGCGCAGCGGCAGGCGCTTGATGGTGCGGGCGACCACCGCCGGATCGTTCAAGCCGTCCTTGCCCAGCACTTCGAACACCAGCGCCGCCTTGACCGCGTCGAGCCCGGTCTGCCGGCGCAGATGTTCGCCGACACTGCGGCCGCGGCGCGGCTGGGCGAAGTCGCGCTCCAGTCGCTCCGGTTCGCGGCCCGGCGCCAGATCCAGTCGCAGGTCGGCGTGGCCGTGGACGGCGATCGCATCGCGCAACGCCGCCGACAAGGCATAGATCAGGCTGCCCTCGATCCCGTCCGCGCTGACCACGCATTCGCCCTGCAGCGCCTGCGCCTGACCGCGTTCGTCGAGCCAATGCGCGATCACCGCCTTGAGCGGCGCGCCGGCATGGCGGGCGACGAAATGTTCGCTCCAGCCGATGTCGAAACCGCAGTTGGACGGCTGCAACGGCGCGATATCGATGCCGCGTTCGCCGAGCCAGTCGGTCCAGGCGCCGTCGGAACCCAATTCCGGCCAGCTGCCGCCGCCGAGCGCGAGCACGCTGGCGCGCGCGCGAACGCGGGTTTCGCCGTGTGAGGTTTCGAACCGCAGCGCGCCGTCTTCGCTCCAGCCCAGGCAGCGGTGTTGCACGTGGAAACGCACGCCGTCTTCGCGCAGGCGCCGCACCCAGCCGCGCAGCAGCGGCGCGGCCTTGCGGTCCATCGGAAACACCCGGCCGGAGCTGCCGATGTAGGTGTCGACGCCGAAACCGCGCGCCCATTCGCGCAGCGCGTCGGCGTCGAAACGATCCAGCCAACCGCCGACCTCCTCGCTGCGCGCGCCGTAGCGCCGGTCGAACGCCGGCCGCGCTTCGCCATGGGTGAGGTTGAGCCCGCCCTTGCCGGCGATCAGGAACTTGCGCCCGACCGAGCCCTTGGCCTCGAACAGATCGACCTGCACGCCCAGCGATCGCGCGACCTGCGCGGCCATCAGGCCGGCGGGGCCGCCGCCGATCACGGCGAGGCCGGGCAGGGCCGTGTCGGGCGGGTAGGGCGTGGGAACGGACATGCTCGGACAGGCGGTCGCGCGGAACGGTCGGACATTATGCGGCCTGGACGCGCGGCGAGCCTCTGGCATCCGCCGCCGCGATCGCCGACAGTGATGCCTTGACGGTTTGACCAGGGATACAGACACGATGCGAGCCACCGACTGGAAGGCGCACGGCGCCGGCCTGCTGATCTGCATGAGCGCCGCGGGCGCGGCCGCGCAAGCGCCGGCAACGAACGTAGCGAGCGCCGCGCCGGAGCAGGCGCTGCCGGAACAATTGCAGGACTTCGACGCCTATGTCGACGCTGTGCGCAAACAGTTCGAGGTGCCCGGGATCGCGGTGGCGATCGTCAAGGACGGCCGGATCGTGCTCGAACGCGGCTACGGCCTGCGCGAACTCGGCAAGTCCGAGGCCGTCGACGCGCACACCCTGTTCGCCATCGCGTCCAACACCAAGGCCTTCACCTCGGCCTCGCTGTCGATGCTCGCCGACGACGGCAAGCTGAGCCTGGACGACCGGGTGATCGATCACCTGCCGTGGTTCCGCATGGCCGACCCTTACGTCACCCGCGAAATGCGCGTGCGCGATCTGCTGGCGCATCGCAGCGGCCTGGGCCTGGGCGCGGGCGATCTGCTGTACTGGCCGGGCACCGATTACAGCAACGAGGAAGTCGCGCGGCGCCTGGCCGAAGTGCCGCTCAGCGGCGGCTTTCGCGGCCAATACGCCTACGACAATATTCTCTACGGCGTCGCGCAACTGGTGATCGAAAAGGCCAGCGGCCAGAGCTATCGCGAATTCCTGGCCCAGCGCATTTTCAAGCCGCTCGGCATGGACGAAACCCGCTACAACTCCGATGCCCTGCGCGCCGGCGACAACGTCGCCAGCGGTCACGCCAAGGCCGATTTCAAGGACCTGCAGGCGGCGCCGCGGATGACTTGGTCGAACGTGGCCGGCGCGGGCGGGCTGTATTCCAGCGTCCACGACATGAGCAAATGGATGCGCGTGCAGCTCGACGGTGGCGTCTACGCGCGCGAGGGCGACAAGGAACAACGCTTGTTCAGCGCCAAGCGCCAGAAGGAGATGTGGTCGGTGGTCACGCCGATGCCGATCGCCGAACCGGCGGTGCCGGAACTCGCGCCGGTCAAGCCGAATTTCTCCGGTTACGGCGAAGGCTGGCAGCTCACCGACTATCGCGGCAAAAAGCTGGTGTGGCATACCGGCGGCTGGCCCGGCATGGTGTCGCGGGTGACCTTGGTGCCCGAACACAAGCTCGGCGTGGTGGTGCTGACCAACGCCGAACTCGGCGGCGCGTTCCAGGCGGTGACGATGCGCGCGCTCGACGCGTATCTGGGCGCGCCGAAAACCGATTGGAACGCCGCCTACGGCGCGGCGCTGGCCAAGAGCCGCGGCAAGGCCGACGAGGACTGGAACCAGCACCTGAAGGCGCGCGATGCGAAGTCGAAACCATCGTTGCCGCTGTCGGGCTATGCCGGCACCTACCGCGACCCGTGGTACGGCGATGTCCACGTCGAAGCCGTCGCGGGCGGCAAATTGCGTCTGCGCTTCGGCCGCACCAAGGACCTGATCGGCGAACTCACGCCGTGGCAGCACGATACCTTCGTGGTGCGCTGGGACCAGCGCTGGCTCAATGCCGACGCCTTCGTCAATTTCTCGCTGACCCCGGACGGCAAGGTGCGCGAGGTGCGGATGGAGGCGATCTCGCCGCTGACCGATTTCAGCTTCGACTTCCAGGATCTGCGCCTGACGCCGGTGGCGCCGGCGGATGCGGGCAAGAAGGCGGGGTGAGGGATTCGGTTGCGGTCGCGCGGCCCTGGGTCGTGCTTTCGCGCGTACTTCGCTTGGTGCGGTGATTGCGGGGTAGGGCTGAAGTCCCGCCCGCCAAGGCTTTCGACGCCGCGCTGTCGGTCGCGTTTCAGGCCGTGATCGGAACTCACCGGACCTGCGCGTGGCCCGGGCAAGTGTTCGCGAGATCGGTTTGGGCGCGATCCCGGCCGGGCGGCGGCAGCGTCGGCCGATCGCACCATCGCGGCCGGCATCGGGGTAGGGAGATGCGCCGCCCGCGTCGTTGTTGTCTAGGACGGGACTTCGGTCCGGTCCGCCCGTCGGCGTGGCTCCAGGACGCCGGCGGCCGCTGGTGGCCGGGCGGGACCGTGCCCGCTCGCCACTTCCGGCCCCGCACCGCGGCGCTACGCGGTGCGGGGCTTTCTCGTTGCGGGCCGGCGGGTGCGTGATCGCGGCGAACGTTGCTCCGACAAGCTCGGCTCGGATAAGCACGGCGCTTACAAGCGCGGCTCTGACAAGCACGGCTCCGACAAAACCGAAGCGACCCAACTCACAGCGAACGGGCCAGCCTCACTCCCAGGCCGCCTCGCCACCGCTAGGCGTCAGCCGCTGGGCGACGAAATCCAGGAAGCAGGCGATCCGCGACGCCAGCTGGGTGTTGCGGTAATACACCGCGTTGATCGGCTGGCGCACGTCCAGGGTCTCGCGCGCGAACAACTGCACCAGCGCGCCGTCGTAGCGGTCGCGGCGGGTCATGAAGTCGGAAAGGCAGACGATGCCTTCACCGGCCAGCGCGAGCTGGCGCAAGGTCTCGCCGCTGGACGCGTGCAGGTCCGGCGCGATGTCGAGTTCGTTGCCGTGCGTATCGCGCAGCGGCCAGCGATTGAGCGTCGCGGTCGGGGCGAAACCGAGCAGGGTGTGCGCGCTCAACTCGGCCACCTCGCGCGGCGTGCCATGGGTTTTCAGATACGCCGGACTGGCCAGCACGCGCAGGCGGCTGCTCGGCAGCGGCCGCGCGTGCAGGGTCGAGTCGGCGAGCGCGCCGATCCGGATCGCGATGTCGGTGCGTTGTTCGAGCAGGTCGATGATCTGATCGTTGGTGTTGAGCTCGAGTTCGATCTGCGGATATTTGATTCGGAAATCGCCGATCAGCGGCACGATCGCGTGCAGCATGAACGGCGACGCCGCGTTGACCCGCAAGCGCCCGGCCGGCTGTTGCCGGCGCAGGGCCATCTGCTCCTCGGCATCCTCGACCGACGCCAGGATCGCGCGCGCGCGGGCCAGCATGCTCTGGCCTTCCTCGGTCAGCTCCAGCCGGCGCGTGGTCCGCCGCAGCAGGGTGGTGCCGAGCTTCTCCTCCAGCCGGCTCAGCGCGCGGCTGACCCCGGACACGGTCTGCTCCAGCGACTCGGCCGCGGCCGTGATCGAACCGGTGTCGACCACGGTGGCGAAGGCCAGCAATTCGTCCAGGGTGATTTTCATCCCCGCATTCTAGGCAGACCGCCCGCATCGCGCTGCGCTGCCGGCCTTGTTTGGTGGCACGTCCCGGCGAATACTGGGATGACCTCTCTTGCCTTGGCCGCATATGAGAACCCACGGAACCCTGGTCAAATGGAATGACGAGCGCGGCTTCGGTTTCATCGCCCCGGCGCAGGGCAGCGAAGAGCTGTTCGTGCACGTGTCGGCATTCCGGCGCGGCGGCGCCCGGCCGCAGGTAAATCAGCTGGTGTCGTTCGAAGTGCGCACCAAGCCCGACGGCAAGAAGGAAGCGATCAACGTGATGCGTGCCGGCGAAGCCGCGCCGCGGTCGGCGAATAGGCGATCGACGCGCGATGCAGCCGCGCCGCGTTCCGGGATGATCGGAAGTCTGCTGAGCATCGCGGCGATCGCCGCGATCGGCTGGGTGGGCTACGACCGTTATTTCGGCGGTCGCGATGTCGCGCACGCGCCGATGGCCGAATCCGCTGGCGCCGCTTCATCCGGCAGCCATCGGGCATTGCCCGGGTCGGTCGGTCGCGTGTCGGACAGTCGTCCTGCAATGCCCGCGTCGGCGACCGAACCTGCGGCCGCTGCATCCCGCCCTCGTCCGGCATTCGTTTGCGACGGGCGCGAGCATTGTTCGGAAATGGCTTCCTGCGAAGAAGCGCAGTTCTTTCTGCGGCACTGCCCCAATACCAAAATGGATGGCGACAATGACGGCCAGCCGTGCGAGAGCCAGTGCGGGCAGTGATCCCGACGGTGCTCGAACGACTGCTTGAGACCTGTCGCTTTTCGTTTAGATCGCGTCGAGACTGCATCGCGTACTGATCGAAAGGCGGCGCGGTTCGAGCCACGTCCTTAACCGACCTCCGATGGCGCGCGGTCGTGCAAAACCGGCGTGCTTCACATTACGAGCAGCGACTCGCCGCGTTTCTCGCCGGCTTTACTTCCTGCGCCGCATCCTCGCCGCAGGCATCGCTCGCCCCAGGAGTCCGACCATGATCCGCTCGCCGCGCACGACCGCGTTATCGATCGCCGCCGCACTCGCGCTGACCGCCTGCGGCGAAAGCGCGACCCTGCGGGTGTCCGACGGCACCGGCGCGTCGCCGACCCTGCCGTCGCCGAACCCGACCACGCTGCCGACCGTCAACATCGCGCCCGCGATCGGTTGGCCGCAGGGCGCCAAGCCGACGCCGGCGCCGGGACTGGCGGTGACCGCGTTCGCGGTCGGGCTGGATCATCCGCGCTGGCTGCAGGTGCTGCCCAACGGCGATGTGCTGGTCGCCGAAAGCAATGCGCCGTCCGATGGCGAAAAACCCTCGGGTTTCAAGGCGTGGATGGCGGGCCGGGTGATGAAGAAGGCCGGCGCGACGGTGCCGAGCGCCGATCGGATCAGTCTGCTGCGCGATGCCGACAACGACGGCGTCGCCGAGTTGCGCACGGTCCTGCTCAAGGACCTGCATTCGCCGTTCGGCATGGCCCTGGTCGGCAACGAGTTGTATGTCGCCAACGCCGACGCGGTGTGGCGTTTTCCGTATCGCGACGGCGAGACCACGATTGCCGACAAGGGCAGCAAGGTCACCGACCTGCCGGCCGGGCTCAATCATCACTGGACCAAGAACCTGATCGCCAGCCGCGACGGCGGCAAGCTCTACATCACCGTCGGTTCCAACAGCAATGTCGGCGAGAACGGGCTGGACAAGGAGGAGGGCCGCGCGGCGATCTGGGAACTCGATCGCGCCAGCGGCGAAAAGCGTCTGTTCGCGACCGGCCTGCGCAATCCCAACGGCTTGGCCTGGGAGCCCACCACCGGCGTGCTGTGGACCGCGGTCAACGAACGCGACGAGATCGGCAGCGACCTGGTCCCCGACTACATCACCTCGGTCAAGGATGGCGGGTTTTATGGCTGGCCTTACAGTTACTACGGTCAGCATGTGGATGCGCGGGTGAAACCGCAGAACCCGGAACTGGTCGCCAAGGCCCTGGTGCCCGATTACGCGCTCGGGCCGCATACCGCCTCGCTCGGGATCGCGTTCTCGCAGGGCACCAGCCTGCCCGCGGCATTTGCGAACGGCTTGTTCGTGGGCCAGCACGGTTCCTGGAACCGCAAGCCCAAGAGCGGCTACAAGGTGATCTTCGTACCGTTCAAGAACGGCAAGCCCGATGGCGCGCCGGTCGATGTGCTGACCGGCTTCCTCAATGCCGACGAAGACGCGCAGGGGCGGCCGGTGGACGTGCGCCTGGACAAGCACGGCGCCTTGCTGGTCAGCGACGATGTCGGCAATACGGTGTGGCGGGTGACCGCGGCGAAGTGAGCGATCGAAGCCGCGACGTTCGACGCGGACGCGCGATCAATCGCAGCCGTCGCGTCCGCCGTCGAACAGCACCGCTTGCTGCGCCTTCGCCGCTTGCGGGCGCAATCCGGCGGCGCTGACGCTGAGTTTGAGGTGTTCGGCCGAGACCTCGACCCGCAGGCGCTTGCCGCCGCCGCGTTCGAGGTATTCGATCACCCGCGTACCCGCGACGGCGTTCTTCGCCGGCGGCGCGCTCGTGGCCGAGCGCAGGTATTCGATTTGTCCGCTGGGATTGGCGACCAACGTCGGCATCGCATCCGCATCGGGTTTGCGCGCCTTGGCCGAGCGCAGCGTCTTGACCGGCGCATCGGCGTGAGCGGTGGTCGGCGCGGACACGATCGGCGCGGTCGCCATCGCCGCGTGCTGGCCGTCGCGCGAGAACATCAGGCGCAGGCGTTTGTCCGGATCGTCGCCGTCGGCGCGCTGCAATTGGCCGGTCAACCAATCGGAACGTTCGCGGTCGGGCAGCAGGCGCAGCAGCAACGTGGCGCGGCCGTTGGGCTCGACTTTCTGAATCCAGCAGCCGCGCACCGCGTCGATGTCGGCCGTCGCGTTGGCCGGCGCGGCGGGCGGCGAGGGCGGAGTCGGAGGCGTCGGCGGCGTTGCTGCCGCGGCATCGAGAGCGGCGAACGCGAACAACAGCGGCGCGGCGAAACGCAGCGAGCGACGGGCAGCGGATGAGCGGGCCATGCGGGACTCTCGCGAAGGTGACCGGGCTCGATCTTAGGCGCCCGCGGCGACGATCCGGTGTTTTCGGCGCCTGGTCATGGCCGACGGTTCAGGCAACCGCGTCCCGGCATCCGCTGGGCCTGGGCCGGCGCGGGCGTCGGTTCACTGTCGCCGAATTCGTATACGGCGAGGTTCGACAGTCGCCGCACATTCCGTCGGTCGCGCATCATTGCACCACCGCCACCTCGATCTCGCGCTCATCGCTGCGGCCATGATCGTCGACCACCGACAGACGGAACTGGCCGGTGCGGTCCGGCGTCCACGCCAGCGCCTTGCCCGCGTCGGCGCTGCCGATGAAGGTGGTGCCGACGAACCAGAACACCTTCGACACGTCGGCATCCACCGTCGCGGCCAGACTCAGGTTGACCTGATCGGGATGCGACAGCCGCATCGTGTAGCGGGTGGCGCGATACGGCGAGGTGATGCTCGGCGCCGAGCCCAGCCAGTCCTGCGCGCCGCCGCAGTCGTGGCCGGCCGGCGGCCGCCGGCGCGGAATGCCGGCCTGCACGAACACCTGGGCCAGATCCGACGGCCAGAATTCGAACACCTCGGTGCGCATCGTGCTCGGGTCGAAGCGTCCGCACACCGGTCGGCCGGTCGCGCGGTCGAGCGCGATCGCGCGATGCACGGTGCTGATCCGGATCGGCGACTTGCCCGGAATGAACCAGGTCATGCCGCGCTGCGGACACCACGCATTGGGCAGATCGCCGCTGGCGCGACACACTTCGACCCGCTTGATGTTGATCGGCCATTGCCGCACCGGTTCGGCCAGATCGACGCGCGCGGCCTGCAGCCCGTCGACGATGTCGAAGAACAGCGGCGCGGCGGCTTCCACGCCGATCAGCGCCGGATTGCTGGAGCCGTCGAAGTTGCCCAGCCACACCACCAACACGTAAGGCCCGACGATGCCGGCGCTCCAGGCGTCGCGGAACGCCCATGAAGTACCGGTCTTCCACGCCACCGGCAAGGGCCGCGAGGCCGATTGCGAACCCGCGTCGGGGCGCGGATTCTGCCGCAGCATGTCGCGGGTGATGTAGGACGCCTCGGCGCTGAGCAGGCGCGCGCCTTCCTCGTGCGGATCGTCCTCGCGCCAGCGCAGCGGACGCAGGCGGCCATCGTTGCCGAGCATCGCGTACATGCGCGCGAGTTCCTCCATCGTCACTTCGCCGCCGCCGAGCACCAGCGCGAGGCCGTAGTGATCCTTGCTGGCCATGCGGCTGACCCCGGCCTGGCGCAGGAAATCGTAGAACGTGGGCTGCTTGAGCTGCGCGGCGACGCCGACCGCGGGGATGTTGCGGCTGCGCACCAACGCTTCGGTCGCGGTCACCGGGCCCATGAAGCGGCCGTCGAAATTCTCCGGCGTGTACGGCCCGAACGCGCTGGGCACGTCGCGCAGCACGGTCTGCGGATGCAGCACGCCCTGGTCGAGGGCGAGCGCATAGATGAAGGGCTTGAGGGTCGAACCGGGCGAACGCTTGGCGTCGCTGCCGTTGACCTGGCCCTGGATCGAGGCGTCGAAGTAATCGGCCGAACCGACCAGCGCGCGCACGCCCATGTCGCGGGTGTCGATCAGGATCGCGCTGGCGTTGCGCAGGCCGCGGCTGCGCTCGCGTTGCAGATGATTGCGCACGCGTTCTTCGAGCAGGCGTTGCAGGCGCGCGTCGAGGGTGGTCTTGAGTTCCGGCCCGGCCTGCGGATGCCAGGCGCGTTCGGCCAACACCCGATCGACCAGATGCGGCGCGCGGAACGGCAGTTCGCGCGCGCTGTGCAGGCGCAGCGGCAGATTGAGCAGCGCGTCCTCGGCGAGGTCTTCGGGATGACGTTCGCGCCAGCGCGCATACAGGCGCGCGCGCGCGGCTTCCAGTCCGGTGCCGATGTAGAAGGCGTCGTCGTCGCGCGCGGCGAGTTTGCCGCGGCGCGAGGGCGCTTGCGGCAATACCGCGAGGGCCAACGATTCGGGAAGGGTCAGGCGATCGGCCGGTTTGCGGTAATAGATCAGGCTGGCCGCGCCGACGCCTTCGATATTGCCGCCGTAGGGCGCGAAGTTGAGATAGGCCTCGAGGATTTCGTCTTTCGAATAGAACAGCTCCAGTTGCAGCGCGCGCGCGATCTGCACCAGCTTGCCGCGCACGTCGCGGGTCTGCAGGCGCCAGCGCAGACGCGCGAGCTGCATGGTCAGGGTCGAGCCGCCGATCCGCGCCTCGCCGCTGCCGTAAGTCGACCACGCGCCGCGCGCCAGGCTGATCGGGTTGAAGCCCGGATGCCAGCGGAACCAGGCGTCTTCCTGCAGCATCACCGCTTCGACCAGTTGCGGCGAGATGTCCTCGAGCGGCACCCACAGCCGGTAACGCTGGTCGCTGGCGAGGGTCAGCCGCAACAGCCGGCCCTCGCGATCGCGCACGACGGTGGACAGCGGGATCGATTCGGATAAGGACGGGTGGGGATACCACCGCGCGCCGATCAGCACCGCGGCGAGGACGGTGAGGCTCAGCAGCCACCACCGCCATCGCCGCAGACCGCGGCGCAAGCTTGCGCGCACGGTCATGGCGTCGGCACGGTCACCTGCAACTCACCGGCCGGGCCGCCCTGCGCGTACACCGAGCGCTCGTACATCGATTCGGCATACACCGGCGGCACCACGAACTTGCCGCTGTTGTTGGCGCGCACCTTGTACCTGAACTCGGTGACCGCGCTGCCGACGCTGCCGTACAGGACGATGCGGTCTTCGCGTTGTTCGACATGCTCCGGAGCGAAGCTCGAGCCGGGCAGGGCGAGGGTCTGCCGCGGCGCGGCGTTCGGGTCTTCGCCGTCGCGCGAGGGCTGGCCGTCCTCGTCGCCGCCTTCGCTGTCGCCGCATTCCTCCTCGCAGCCTTCTTCTTCCGAATCGCTGCTGCTCGTATCGCTTGCGCTCGGCACCGCCGCGTACTGCATCACCGGTTCGAAACCGCCCGGCAGCAGGTCGACGACCGCGATGTCGCCGCGCACCTGCGCGCCCAAGGCGCGCACCCGCAGGCGCACGGTGACTTCCTGGCCCTGCTTGAGCGCGGCGATCGGCTTGCCGGCGTCGTCGAGGTAATCGCGGATCACTTCCAGGCCCTTGTCCTGTACGGCCTTCGGCAGCGCGCGATCGAAGCCGCTCTGATTGACCAGGTACCAGGCCGGCGCCGGACCGCCCGGCGCGACCCACAGGCGCAGATCGCCGCCGGCGAAACCGCCGCGCGCGATCGAACCCTGGGCGGCGCCGATGCGCCGCGACTTGCCGTCCTTGCCGGCCGCCTCCAGCACCGGCAGCGGTTGCTGCGGCTGCGCGCCGGCATAGGCGTCCATAGCCAGCACCGTCAGCGCCGAGGACAAGGTGTTGTAGCTGTTGCTGCGCAGCGGATCGAGCAGGCGTTCCAGCGCCGCCGGCTTGAGCTGGTCCTTGGCCAGCGCGGCGAAGTGGCGATTGAGCAGGTACACCGTCCAGGCCTGATCGATGCCGTTGTCGTAGTAGTCCGCATACGCACTCGCCGCGGCCGGCGCGGTGCGGTTGGCGCGGATCAGCGCCTTGTTGGCGAGCGGCCGCGCGGCCTTGTCCTGCTGCAGCAACTGATAGCTCGACGCGATCAGCAGACCGGCCACGTCGTTCTCCCAGGTCTTGGGCTGGTCGCGCTTGATCTGCTCGTGCACGCCGCTGAGCAGGTTGCTCGCGGTGCGGCCCTGGCGGACCAGCAGGTACACGGCCAGCGCGCGGCTGCGCAGCGAGGCCAGATCGTTGCCGGAACGGTCGGCGGCCATCTGTTCGAGATAGCTGTTGAGCGAACGCAGCAGATCGTCGGGCACGGCCTGGCCGCGGTCGCGCGCTTCGAGCAGGTACAGCGCGGCATAGCCGGTGACGAAATCGTCGGCGTCCGGCGTCGCCGTCCACAGGCCGATGCCGCCTTCGCTGTTCTGGCGCGAGCGCAGCACGTCGATGATGCCGAGCTTGGGATTGCCCGCGCCCGGGCCGATCACCTTGCCCAGTTCCGGATGCGATTGCAGCACCAGCGCCGGGAACGCGCCGCTGAGCAACTGCTCGCTGCACTGGTGCGGGTAATCGCCGAGGTAGGCGGTCAGGCCGTCCAGCGCCACCAGCGGCGACACCGAGGCCGAGATCTGGCGCGTGGCGTGCTGGTCGTACATCGAACGCAGCGGCTGGACGATCGTGCGTTTGTCGGCGCGGCCGGCGATCAGGTCCTGGCGTGCGACCAATGCCGGGCGCAACGACAGTTCGATCCGCCGCTGCGCTTTATACGCCGTGCCCGATGCGGCCTGGATGCCGATCGGCAAGGCGCCGAGCGCATTGCCGGCGCGCACCCGGAACCGCACCGTGGTTTCGCTGCGCGGGGCGATCGAGACCGCGGCCGGCGCCGCGCCGACCAGGGTCAGCGATGGCGGCAGTTGCAGGCTCACCGCGACTTGCGCCGCGCTCTTGGCGCCTTCGATGGTGTTGGCCACGCCGACCGGCAGGTCGAACTCGTCGCCGGGCGCGACATGGGTCGGCACGGTCGGGGTCAGCACGAAATCGCCGCGCACGATCGCATCGCGCTGGATCACGCCGATGCGTTCGGGCGTGACCGCCACCGCCACCACCCGCACCTTGCCGTTGAAGTGATCGGGCAGGGTGAACTTGAACTGATGGGCGCCGTCGACATCGACGATGCCCGACCACCACACCGCCGGTTTCTCCGATTTGCGCTTGAACGGGTTGAGGTGCTTGGCCATGCCGCCTTCGCCGTCGCCGCCGGGCGCGGCCGAAGCGGCGATGCGGCTGAACTCCGGCAGCAGCAGGTCGAGGATCTGCGCGGTGTCGACCTGCAGCGCCTTCTTGCGGAAGAAGTGATCCAGCGGCTCGCCGACGCGATAACGCGCGACCTGCAGGATGCCTTCGTCGACCGCGAACAGGACCACGCGCGCCTTGCCGTCGGTGGTGACATCCGCGGTCATCGGCGTGCCGGGCTTGGTCACCTTCGGCAGCGTCAAGGTCAGCGGCTGGGTGCGCGCGCTGCGATCGACCGCGAACGGCGCCACGCCGTACGACAGCGGGCTCATGTAGATCTCGTCGGAGTTCGGATCGCGCAGGAACTGCACGTTGATATAGCCGTTGCCCTCGAAATCCGCCGGCACGGTGATCTTCTGCACGCTGGCGTTGCTGTCGGCGCGGAACCACACGTGGGCGTAGACCTTGTCGCGCTCCAGCGTGATCAGGCCGCTGCCCGCGTACGGCGCGCGCACGCTGACCTCGATCGTCTCGCCCGGCTTGTAGCTCGGCTTGGACAAGGTGAGGCTGAGTTCGGCGTTGCGTTCCAGCGAACGGCTCAGATTGGCCGCGCCGGCGATGCGGTAGCCGATCTGGTTGAGCACCTTGCCGTCGCTGCCGCGCACTTCCAGCACGAAGTCGCCGGGCTGGTCGGTCGGCAAGTTCACGGTCTGACGGCCGCCGGCCATCGCGATGGGCTGATCGCGCAGGTCGTAGCGGCGTTCGTGCGAGACGTAGCGGTACAGACCCGAATCCTGTTTGGTCAGCACCGACACATACCGCTTCTCAACCACAACCGCATGCAGGCCGTCGACCGCCTTGGCCTTGCCGTCCTGGCCGATGCTGAGCAATTGCAGCGCGCGCTTGGCGCCGCGCTTGACGTAGTTGAGATCGTCGAGCGGCTTGATGCCGACCAGGAAGTCGTTGTTCGACACCAGCGCGGTGGTCTGCGCGGCGACGCTGCGGCCGCTGCCGGGTTCGAACGCGCGCGCCAGGAAACTCAGCTGGTAGGTCGCGCGTTCGTACTTGGTCAGGTCGAGCTTGAACTCGGCCTTGCCGTCGGCGTTGGTGGTCTGGTCACTGAGCGCTTCGTCGTAGCCTTCCTTGGCCCGCTGTGGATCGAAGAACTGGTAACCCGGGTGTTGGGCGAAACTCGGGAAGTACGGACGCAGCACCATCGTGCCTTCGACCCGGCGCTGCTGTGCCGGCGTGCCGAACAGGTTCTCGGCCTCGACCGTCGCCGACAGTTGCTCGGGCTTGATCCAGCCGTTCGGATTGTCCGCCGACAGCTTCGCGCTGACCTTCATCGTGTCGGGCGCGAACTCGCGCACCTGCACCGAGGTCGAGCCGATCGTGGTGCGCTGGTTGTCGCGGCCGAGCAGGAACAACTGGATCTGCCAGGTGCCGCTGGGCGCGCTGTCGCTCGGCGCGAAGCTCGCGCTTTCGAAGCCTTGCTCGCTGAGCTTGAGCTTCTCGCGCTTGGCCACGGTGCCGCGCGGATCGGTGAACTCCCATTCCAGCGGCAGGCCGGTCAGCGGACGCTTCCAGTCGGCGGCGCGCACGATCATGCCGATGTTGATGGTGTCGCCCGGCCGGTACAGGCCGCGATCGGAGAACAGGAAGGCGTTGAGCGCGCCGGCTTCCAGGTCGTTGGGTTCGCCGCCGATGTCGAAGCGCGAGTAATCGAGCTTGCGCTGTTGGTCGTCGATCGGCAGGAACGAATAGTCCTCGCCCTGGCTGACGGTCAGCATCGCCGGTTGTTTTTCGCGCTTGAACCCGGTCAGCGACGGCAGCTGCGCGCGGCCGCTGGCGTCGGTGTCGGTTTCGATCAGGGTTTCGCCGTTGCGGGCCACCGCGCGCACGCGCGCGCCGGCCACCGGGGTGCCGTTGGCCAGCGATTGCACGAACACGTCGCGGCGTCCGTCCATCGCCTGCTTGACCACGATGCCCAGGTCGGTCAGCACGATCAGGCGGGTGTCTTCCTCGCTGCCGGCGTCGTCGGCCAGGGTTTCGGCGGCGCTGCGCTTGCTGTCGTCCTCGCTCATCGTGCGCAGGCTCAGCAGGAACACGCCGCGGCGGCTGGGCTTGAGGTACTGGCCCAGGTCGACGCCTTCGTAATGGGCCTTGGCCGGGTTCTCGGCCGGCAGCACCAGGCGTTTTTCCTCGCGTTCGACCAGGCTGTCGGCGCTGAGGTTGTAGAAGGTCGGCTTGTCGTAGGTACCGTTGTTGTTGAACACCAGATGCTGGATCTGATCGGGCAGGACGCGCGCAATCTCCAGGCGCGCGGCCGGCACGTTGCGCGAGACCACGCTGATCCGGCGTTCGCCGCGCAGCGACAGCAGCGCGCCGTCGCCGACGAAACGCAGCAGCTTGGGGTACTCGGGCACGGTCTGCACGGTGGCGTAGTTGGCGCCGAGCATGAAGCCGCCGAAGGCCTTGAGGCCCTTGTTGACGCGCAGGTAGATGCGCCGGCCCGGCGGGGCCTGGAACTTGAAGCCGTGGCTTTCGATGTATTCGCGTTCGGTCGGCATCGCGCTCAGCGGCAGCGCGGTGGAGGCCTTCAGCACGGCCTCGTCGACATCGCTCTGCGACCAGCTGTAATTGCCGCTCTGCTGCGCGGCCGGGCGGCGCGGGTCCTTGGCCGGCAGCAGCCAGGCGCGCACCGCGCCGGCCACGTCGGTGTCGCGCATGGCGTTGTTGAAGGTCAGCGCCAGCACTTGTTCGGGTTCGAAGCGTTCGTTCTCGACCAGGGTCGCGGTCACGTCGCTGACGTTGACGCTGTACAGCGAAGGCAGGCGCACGCTGGCGCTGAGCTTGTCGGCGCTGCCGGTGCCGCCGCGCTTGGCCGGCACGCCGGCGGCGAGGTCGAGCACCACGGTGCCGCCGTTCTCGGGCAGGGTCAGCGGTTCGGAATGGACCCAGGCCTTGAGCCGGCGTTCGTCGTAGGTGACGGTGTACTTCGGCGCGGCCAGCGCGGTGGACGCGCCGTCGGCCAGCTTCAGCGCGATCCGCCGCTGCAGTTCGGTTTCATCGACCGGGTGCGAGAACTTGAGTTCGAACACGGCCTTCTTGAGCGCCGGATCCTGCGGGTCCTGATAGAACTCGCTGTTGGCGATGTCGGCCTTGAACGGCGCGGTCTCGAATTCGAACGCGTTCTCCTGCAGCGCCACCTTGGGCGCGACGGTCTGCTTCGGGTCGAGTTCGATCGAATACTTGGTCTTGACCGGCCAGTCGTCGGACGGGGTGAACACCAGGGTCTTGTCGTCTTCCCAGGTCCACGCGCCCTTGAGTTCCGGCGTCATCGTCACCCCGACCGGCGCCGAACCGACTTGCTTGATCGGCGCGGCCGAGTCGGAAAAGCTCAGCCGCAGGCTGTCGACCTTGGGCGGGGTGCGGTCGTAATCGGTGAGCTCGGGGCTGTGCAGTTCGACCGCGAGCGCGCCGGGAATCACCGGCTTGGGCCGGGTGACCAGCCAGTAGCTCAGCGCGCCGACCACGATCAGGCCGAGCAGGCTGCCGAGGTAGAGGCGGGGGTTTTGCCGGATGCGCGCGAACAGCGCGGCGAACCAGGCCGGCGGCGACCAGGCGATGTCGCCGAACACGGCGCGGCTGGCGCGCGTCCACGGTTTCGGGCGGCCGGCGTCGCCGGTCTCCGCGGCGGGAGCCGGTTGCGGGGGCGGGGCAGAGGTTTGCATTGCGGAAATTCCGATCCGTGGTGCGGTGGCTAGTGCCGGGCCGGGCGATCCTGCCCGGCCGGTCCCCAAGAGTTTTCGACTGCATTTCGATCGCGCGGGGTGTGCTTTGCGGCACATACGCGTATCGATCGATGCGGTAGACCCAAATGTTAGGAAATTGTTCCTGCCGTTCGTCGGCTTGTCGAGATTTTTTTATTGCTGGGTGTCGGCGGCGGGTCGAACGCCGTCGTTCGAGCGCGCCAACCGACCCGATGACGGGGTCGCTTTGGTCCAGACGATGGCGTGATAGTGACAGCAAGCCGGGCGCTTTCGCGCCGCGACCTGACAAAGCTGGCAGGTGGATGCCTTCGCCAGCGCCGGGCTTTGCCGATGGCGACATTTCTTGCTGGCACCTGCTGCCTGGGGCGACATCCCCGCCGATGGCACTTGGTCGCCCGCGGCCGCGCGTTCTAAGCTCGGGGCCGTTTTGTTGCCGGAGCCTGCATGGACATCGTCGCCATCCTCGTCGTCGTCGCCGGGTTGTACCTGGCGTTCAAACTGGTCGGCCTGCTGTTGAAGGGCGCGATGTGGCTGCTGGTGATCGGCGGACTGTACTGGCTGATCGCGCCGCTCGCGGGCTGGCCGATGCCGGGCTGAGACCGGCGAAAGCGTCCGCCTGGCGTCCGGATTCAGACCATCACCGAGGAGTGTGCCGCGTCATGAACGACTCGCATCAAGCCGTGCCCGCGCAATGGATCGCCGACACCCAGGACATCGGGCGCCTGGTCCGCGCGATCTACGAATGCATTTCCGGCCCGGCCGGCGCGCCGCGCGACTGGGCGCGGTTCCGCTATCTGTATCACCCGCGCGGCCTGAGCCTGCGCACCGTGGTCGAGCCCGACGGTTCGACCCGCGCGGTGGTGTTCGACGTGGAAGGCTATATCGCCGACGTCGACGCGCTGTTCGCCACCCAGTCGTTCTACGAGGTCGAGACCGACCAGCGGATCGAACGCTTCGGCCAGATCGCGCATGTGTGGAGCAAGTACGACGCGCGCCCGGCCGCCGACTCGCCGGTGCTGCTCAAGCGCGGCGCCAACAGCATCCAGCTGTGTCATGAGCACGGGCGCTGGTGGGTGTTCTGCACGATCTGGGACAACGAGCGCGAAGGCTTGAGTTTCGATCTGTTCTGAGCGCGGCATTCAAACCCCTCTCCCGCGCGCGGTGACCGTAGGAAGTGCGCGGCCGAGAGGGGCTGCGGCGAGGGCGCGGCGACGCCGGATCTTGCGATAAGCGCCGCCCGGGCAACACAGAAGCGCCGATCCGGACCGAATACAGCGCTGGAATCGCGCGCCGCGGCCCCCAGATCGTAAGCATCCTCCCCGGAACACCCCCGCATGCTGCCGTACTCCGTGCTCGACCTCGCCCCCGTCACCCAGGGCGGCGACGCCCGCCAGGCCTTCGCCAACAGCCTGGATCTGGCCCGTCACGCCGAAGCGCTGGGCTACAACCGCTACTGGCTGGCCGAACACCACAACATGCCGGGCATCGCCAGCGCCGCGACCGCGGTGCTGATCGGCCATATCGCCGGCGGCACTTCGACCATCCGGGTCGGCGCGGGCGGGATCATGCTGCCCAATCACGCGCCGCTGCAGGTCGCCGAGCAGTTCGGCACCTTGGCGTCGCTGTATCCGAATCGCATCGATCTGGGCCTGGGCCGCGCGCCCGGCACCGATCAGGCCACGGCGCGCGCGCTGCGTCGCTACTACGACGGCGCCGACAGTTTTCCGCAGGACGTCGCCGAACTGCTGCATTACTTCGGCCCGGTGCAGCCGGGCCAGACCGTGCAGGCGGTGCCCGGCGCCGGTCTGGACGTGCCGGTGTGGTTGCTCGGGTCGAGCCTGTTCAGTGCGCGCCTGTCGGCGGCGATGGGCCTGCCGTTCGCGTTCGCCTCGCATTTCGCGCCCGACGCGATGGACGAGGCGCTCACGCTGTACCGGCGCGATTTCAAACCTTCCGCGCGGTTGCAGCAGCCGCACGCGATGCTGGCCTTGAACGTGGTCGCGGCCGACGACAGCGCCGATGCCAAGCGCTTGTTCACCACCCAGCAGCAGTCCTTCGTCAATCTGCGTCGCGGCCGGCCCGGACTGATCCCGCCGCCGATCGACGACATCGAGACCTTCTGGACGCCGATCGAGAAAGCCGGCGTGGCCCAGGCGCTGGCCTGCGCGGTGGTCGGCGATGCGGTCGAGGTGCGCGACGGCATCGCCGCCTTCATCGAGCGGCATCGGCCGGACGAGTTGATGATCACCGCGAACGTGTTCGACCACGGCGCGCGGTTGCGTTCGTTCGAACTGGCGGCGCAGGCGATGCGGGCGAACGCTTAGTCGTTGCGGCGCCAACACGCAGGGCTCGCCGCGGCGAGCCTTGCGTCATCGTTGTCCTGGCGCCGGGTCAGGCCGACGTCGACGCGCGCTGGTTCACCACCGACTCGGCGTAGCGGTACGACAGCAGAATCCGGATCAGCGCCTCGACCTGCGAACCGTCGCGCGCGTCCAGCCGCACCACCGGCAGCTTGTGGCCGAGCTGGGTCAGCGCGTCGCGGAAATGCAGCAGGCCGAAGTCGTTGCTCACATCGGTATGGGTGACGCCGACCGCGAACGAGGCCTGCGGCGCGATCTTGGCGAACTCGACCAGCAGCATGTCGGTCTGCGCGACCATGTCGCCGGCGTCGGCCGCGACCAGCACGATGATGCCGACCGCGCCGTCGCAGACCAGCGGCCACATGAAGTTGAGATAGCGCTGGCCCGGCACGCCGTACACGTGCAGCAGTTCGCCGCCGTCCAGCTCGATGGTGCTGTAGTCCAGCGCCACCGTGGTGTGGGTCTTCTCGCCCATCAGCGCATGGCTGATCGGCATTTCGGTGCTGACCGGTTCCACGTCGGAGATCGCCCGGATCGCGGTGGTCTTGCCGGCGCCCATGCCGCCGACGAAGGCGAGTTTGATCACGTCACTGGCCACTGCCGGCTCCCAGGAAATTCAGGCCGAAGCGGCGCGCGAGGCGCCGGATCAGGCCCAGTTCGGACGATCCGCCATGACGATGCGCGGGCATCGCGGCGGGTGCGGCTTCGGCCAGTCCGGTGGCCAGGGCGACCGCGAACAGTCGCTTCAATTCGGCGTGCGGCGTGGCGGTGGCCTCGGCCAGCGCCGGCAGCGACCACGGGCCGCGCATCAGGCAACCCAGCGGCAACAGCCACTGCGTCGGCAACGCGGTCGACGGCATCAGCGGCCAGCCGCGCAGTTGTAGTGGGCGCAGCGGATCGACCTGCGCCAGCGGCGCGTCGTGGCCGATCGCGATGTCCCACAGCAACGATTCCAGCGAATAACTCTGGGTCACGTCCTGCTGGTACTTCTCGAGGTACTGCTTCGGCGTGATCGCGGTGATGAACCAGTTCGGGCTCATCGCTTCGGCGACCAGTTCCGGGTAGGGCATGCGCCGGATCATGTGCATGCGCGAGGCGCCGAGGTCGGCGACCAGGCGGAACAGGCCCGATTCGAACAGATACAGACCCTTCGGCGCGCTCAACAGGTGTTGCGCGAACGGCAGTGCGTCGGTGGCGGTCGCATCGTTGGCCTCGGATTCGTCGCGGCCGTGACGCAGGCGTTCGCGCACGCTGCGGCCGAGTTCGCCGGCCTCGATGTTGATGTCGACCGAATGCACCGAATCGGGATCCCACGGCAGCCGGCCGATGCGCAGCACCGGAATGCCGCGGCGCATCGCCTGCTCGACCGCGTTGCGGCTCAGGCTGGTCTCGGTGCCGGTGACCAGCAGGTGCGCGGGGCGATCGCCCCACGCCTGCAGGTCGATGTCGAGGCCTTGCTCGCGCAAGCCGACGCACGCGGCATGCAGACGCGCATGCCGCGATTTGTCGAGATCGGCGCTGACGACGAGATAGCGTTGGGACGATGGCATGCGCGTGTCTCGCATCAACCGGTGGCGGTCATGGCGCGCGGCCGCGCGGGCATCACTTGAAGTCGAGGGTCTTTTCGAACGCCTTGAGTTCGTGGCGGGCCATCGCCAGGTTGGCGCGCGCGCGGTCCAGCACCACGTACAGGAACAGGGTCGGGTTGCTTTCGAGCGGGCGGATCAGGTGGTACTGCTTGCTCAGGCTGATCAGCACGTCTTCGATGGTGTCGTTGAGGCCGAGCTGCTCGGCGACGCGGCGCTTGGCGCGCACCACTTCGGAGTTGCCGGCCGCGGCGACTTCCAGGTCGACGTTGCCGCCGCCGGAGGTGGCCAGGGCCATGCCGCTGTCGCTGTCGACCAGCGCGGCGCCGACGAAGCCGGCCAGGTTGTTGAGTTCGTCCAGTTGCAGTTTCGACATGTGCGGCTCCGTTGCGGTTCGATGGGAAGTGCGGTGGTTCGGGCGTGTGGCGGATGGCGCGGTTGAGCGGGTGCGCGCATTCGCCGCGCGCGCATGGATGCGCGCGTGAGGGCGGATGCGGGTCAGCGGCGGGCGAGCAGGGCGCCGATGCGGGCGGCGCAGTCGCGGGTGGCGACCAGCAGCAAGGCCAGGTTGGTGTCGGCGCCGGCCATCGCCAGCAGGGTCAGCGGCTTGGGCGCGTCGATGCGGAACAGCACGATGTTGCCGCGCGAGGTGCACACGGTGGCGTAATCGGCGCCGCTGAGCTTGAGCTCCTTGGCCAAGGTCTCGCCGAGGGTCAGGAAGGAATTGGCCATCGCCGCGATCCGGCGCGCGTCGGCCTCGCCGGATTCGAGTTCGGCCAGCGGCCGGCCGTCGGCGGTGGACACGCAGATCGTGCGCAGGTCCGGCAGCCGTTGCTTGCAGCGAGCGAGCTCCTCCGTCAGCAGTACGCCGAGCGAGTTCTCGGTACGGTGGGACGATTCCAGTCGCCCCAATAACAACTCCACCGTGGTTTGCTGCATGTCCTTGCGATCCCCTGAGCACACTTGACGCAGATTGTGCTGTGACTAATTAGTGTAATAAATCACAAAAAAATATGCATTGCGTCACAGTGTAGGGCAAGTGGCCGGCAGGAACTACTGCCCCACTGTCAGTTTTCGCAGTCGCTCGCTGACGACCGGATAGGCAAAGTCGCGTTCGCGCGGTGATCGGTTCGCGTCGCGCGAGCGTTGGCATGCATCAGGAAGTCGCGAACCTCGCAACTCCCCGGTCGCCGTGATTTGAAGCCGCCCCCTGTAGGAGCGGCGTGAGCCGCGACCGCGCCATCAGGCCTGCGGCGTTGGTATCGATGCAGATGAAGTGTCGCGGTCGCGGCTTACGCCGCTCCTACAGTCGCGAACGTCGCAACCCGGTCGCCGTGATTTGAGGTCGCCCCCTGTAGGAGCGGCGCAAGCCGCGACCGCGTCATCACGCCTACGACGTGGGTATCGATGCAGATGAAGTATCGCGGTCGCGGCTTGCGCCGCTCCTACAGTCGCGAATGTCGCAGCGCGGTCGCCGTGATTTGAGGGCGCCCCCTGTAAGAGCGGCGTGAGCCGCGACCGCGTCATCGGGCCTAGGGCGTGGGTATCGATGCAGGTGAAGTGTCGCGGTCGCGGCTCACGCCGCTCCTACAGTCGCGAGCGTCGTAGCCCGGTCGCCGTGATTTGAGGCGGCTCCCTGTAGGAGCGGCGTGAGCCGCGACCGGGTCATCGGGCCTGCGGCGTGGGTATCGATGCAGATGAAGTGTCGCGGTCGCGGCTTGCGCCGCTCCTACAGTCGCGAGCGTCGCAGCCCGGTCGCCGTGATTTAAGGCCGCTCCCTGTAGGAGCGCCGCGAGCTGCGACCGCGTCATCGGGCCTGCGGCGTGGGTATCGATGCAGGTGAAGTGTCGCGGTCGCGGGTTGCGCCGCTCCTACAGTCGCGAACGTCGCAGCCCGGTAGCCGTGATTTGAGGTCGCTCCCTGTAGGAGCGGCGCGAGCCGCGACCGCGTCATCAGGCCTAGGGCGTTGGTATCGATGCAGGTGAAGTGTCGCAGTCGCGGCTTACGCCGCTCCTACAGTCGCGAATGTCGCAGCCCGGTCGCTGTGATTTGAGGCTGCCTCCTGTAGGAGCGGCGTGAGCCGCGACCGCGTCATCGGGCCTACGGCGCGGGTTATCGATGCAGGTGAAGTGTCGCGGTCGCGGCTTGCGCCGCTCCTACAGTCGGGAACGTTGCAGCGAGAGGGGCGCGCGAGCGCGCGACCCGCCCGCCGGTTCAATGCGCCTGCACGCCCAGCAATTCGACTTCGAACACCAACGAGGCATCGGGCGGGATCACGCCGCCGCCGGCGCCGTCGCGGCCGTAGGCCATGTCCGACGGTACCATCAGCACGCGCTTGCCGCCGACGCGCATGCCGGCCACGCCGTCGTCCCAGCCGCGGATCACCCGGCCGGCGCCGAGCAGGAAGCTGAAAGGCTTGCCGTGATCGTAGGAACTGTCGAACTTGCTGCCGCGCTTGTTCGCGGCCTTTTCGTCGTAGAACCAACCGGTGTACTGCACGATCACTTCCTGGCCGGACTGCGCGACCGCGCCGGTGCCCGGGCGTTCGTCGATGGTCTGGAACTGGGCGATGCGGCCGCTGAACACCTTCGGCGCGGCCGCTTGTTCTGCTTGCGCGGCCGGACGCTTGCAGGCGCTCAGGCTCACGGTCGCGGCGGCCAGCGCCAAGGCCAGCGGCAACGCGGACGCGCCGCGGCGCAGCGCCGAGCGCAGACGGCGGGTCGGCGGGTTTGCATCGGCGGACAGGTAACGGACGAAGGGCACGCGCGGCCTCGGAGTGGCGATGACGGGTTCACAGCTTAGCCGCTAAGCGCGCGCCGCGGTCTGGACAAGCGGTTCGGTTGCCGCGCGGGCGCCGGTCCGCGCTCAATCCAGCGCGATCGCGGTGATGGCTTGATGGCGACGCAGAAGAATATTGCTCAGCGCGTCTTCGACGCTGTCGCCGAAGCGGCGCAGGCTGTCGTCGTAGCCGCCGAAGATCGCGCCGTCATCGCCGATCAGATAGGTCAGATGCGCGCTGTAGCCCTGGCCGATCGGCAACAGGCGCTGTCGCGCCGCCGGTTCGTAGCGCTCGCTGGCCCAGGCGCGGTCGAAACGCGCGACCGCGAGGACCGGGTCGAACCAGGACTCATCGGTATCGGCGCCGGACCACGACGGATGGCGCAGGCGCAGCCCGGCGAATGCGCGCACGAAACGCAGGCCGCTCGCGTGCACGCGGTAGCCGTCGTTCTGCCAGGCGCGTTGGATCGCGCCGACCTCGACCTCGCGGTCGTCGCGCCAGCCGTGCCGCTGCAGCGCGGCGCGGGTTTCGGGATCGAACCTCCACTGCATCGCCGCGCTCAGTGCCCGTCGCGCATACGGCCCTGCGCCGGATCGTCCGGCGCCAGGCTCGCGCCGAACGCGCGCATCGCCTGCGCGGTCGCGGCGTCGGCGGGGAAGAACGATTCGATCGCCAGCTCTGCCAGGGTCACGTCCATCGGCGTGCCGAACACGGTGGTGGTGCTGATGAACGACAGTTCGCCCAGTTCGCTGCGCAGCCGGAACGGCAGGGCGACCGGCAGCGACGCAGGTAGTTCGGTTTCGTCGTAACCCTCGGGCGCGGGATAGGCCGCGAGTTCCTCGTACAGCGCCTGCAGCACCGGGTCGCCGGTGGTGTCGATCTGATGGCGCAGCCGATGCAGGATGTGCACGCGCCATTCGCCCGGATTGACCAGGCGCGTGGCCAGGCCTTCGGGGTGCAGGCTCGCGCGCAGCACGTTGGCCGGCCGCGCGAGCAGGAAGTCGGGTAGGCCGGCGAGCAGCGGCGCGACCGCGCGGTTGTGCGCGATCAGATTCCAATGCCGGTCGACCGCCAGCGCCGGATGCGGCTCGTGCCCGTACAGCACCAGTTCGATCGCGGCGTAGGCCTCGTGCAGGGCCGGATGGTCGAGGCTGCGTTCGGAGTACATCGGCGCCAGGCCGGCCGCGGTCATCAGCTGATTGCGCTCGCGCAAGGGCACGTCGAGGCGGTCGGCCAGGCGCAGCAGCATCGCCCGGCTCGGCAACGAACGGCCGGTTTCGATGAAGCTGACATGGCGGGTCGAGATCTGCGCCAGATCGGCCAGATCGAGTTGGGTCAGGCGGCGGCGCTGGCGCCAATCGCGCAGCAGCTCGCCCACGGGGCGTTGATCGTTCATGCCGGACACGATAGCCCAGCGGCGTCGCGCATTGGCATTACCTGACACGTAATCGACCGGCCGCGGCCACGGGTGTGTGATGGCGTCAGACAAACACGAACGATCACGACGATCACCCACTGGAGACGACCATGGCCATGACCTTCCAACCGCAGGCTTCCACCTTGTTGCGCCGCGCGCTGTTGCTCGACGCCGCCGTATCCGGCGCCGCCGGCTTGTTGCAACTCGCCGCGACCGCGCCGTTGTCGCGCTTGCTCGCGATCGACCCGGGTTGGCTGCGCGGCAGCGGCGCCTTGTTCCTGGTGTGGATGCTGTTCGTCGGCTCGCTGGCGAGGCGCGAAACGATCGCGCCGGCATCGGCATGGACGGCGATCGGAGTGAACCTCGCCTGGGTCGTCGGCTCGGTGCTGGTGCTGGTCGAGGGCGCGATCACGCCGACCACGTTGGGGCTGGCCTATGTGCTGGCGCAGGCGGCGGCGGTGGCGGTGTTCGCCGAGCTGCAGTTCTTCGGTCTGCGCCGCCAGCTCAAGGCGGCGTGAGGCGAGCGGACAGCCGACAAAAATAATCGCGTCGTCAGTTGGTTTCTGTGATGCGCACGAAGTTTTTCAGTGTCGCGACACGCCGTGGCCAGCGTATTTCTGACAGCTGGATCCCGCCGGAAACGCGATGCTATAAGGCCGGTACTGTGCGGTTTCCGCCGCACAGTCCACCGTTGCGTACCGATACGCACTCACAGACAAGGAGATGAGAGATGGCAAGGTTGCTTCGCGCTGCTCGTGTCGCTATGAACATCCATCCCAACGAAACCAGCAGCCTGTGGAAGACGTGGCCGCTGTGGGTGGAATTCTGATCCTCGGCGCTATCCGCGCGCTCGCCTGACCTGGTCAGACGATGCGGGCAGGACCCTGTAAGCGGGAGGGCGGCCGATCGCCGGCCGCCCTCCGATCAGAACGAGGCGCTCCTTGACCACCCAACCCGATCCCGCGGACGACCCCGCGGCGCGCCTGCTCGAGCGCGTGCGTCGCGAAGGCCCGGTGCTGCCCTTGCCCGGCGGTGTCGTCGGCATTTTCAGTCCGGCCCTGGCCAACAAGGTCGACAAGATCAATTCCGACGACCTCAAGGTCATCGATTCGCTCGCCGACGTGCTCGGCATGCGCAAGTCCGAACCGGTGACCTGGCGCGAAGTGCGCGCCCTGTTGACCGAGCGCAGCGGCGCCCTGGTCACGCCCGAGCAGATGCGCGCATTGCACCGGCGCATGCAGGCGTATCTCAGCGAACACGCAGGGCGCGAGCAAGATCTGACCAAGCTGATGTGGCGCACGGTGTCGCGCGCGCTGATTCCGCTGGCGATCGACGGCATCGACGGCAGCGATCTGCGCACCCTGATCGACGAGCAGGAACTGCGGTTCCGCATCCAGCTCGAACAGCACGTGCCGCTGTGGCGGCGGATTCCGGATTTCCTGCTGCATCGCGCGGTGACGCGGGCGATCACCCGGCAGATCAAGCAACGCGTCGCTAGCGGACAGTCGCGTGACGATTTCACCCAGCCCTTGCTCGGGTTGGTGGATCGGATCGGGGTCGATCGCGTCACTTACTTGGTGACGGTGCAGATGATCGCGATCTCCGGCGTGCCCGGCATGATGGCGGCCTGTTTGGTGTATGCGATGTCGCAGTACCCGGACTGGCGTGAACATCTGCGCGAGGAAATGGACGCGCTGGAGTGGGAGGAGGTGTATACCCTGCCGATCCGCAAGCTGCCGCGCACCATGCGCTTCATCAAGGAGGCGATGCGGCTGTGGACGACGCCGTTCGTGACCCGGCGGGTCGCCCAGCGCGATATCGATCTCGATGGCGTGTCGGTCAAGAAAGACCAGATCTACGAGTTGAGCTCGTACATCCTGCATCACTCCGAGGAGTACTGGGACGAGCCGGAAGTGTTCGATCCCGACCGCTGGCTGTCGTCGCGGCGGCAGGAGGCCAAGGGCGCCTACGTGCCGTTCGGTTTCGGCCCGCGCTCGTGCGTCGGCGCCTCGGTCGGGCATGCCCAGTTGGTGTTGTTCTGCGCGATGATGGTGCGCGACTTCCGCTGCGACCTCAGCCCGGTGCATTCGCCGTGGATGCGCAAGGAAGGTTTCGCGGTGCCGACCGATTTCGTCGGCGTGGTGTCGCCGCGTCCGCGTTGAGCGCTGGATGCCTGAGTCAGCCGGCCCGGCGCGATGCGCCTGGCCCGCTGCGCTTATCCGCCGCGCTCAGTCCGGCGTGTTCGGCCCCGCGCCGCTGTAATCGACCTGCACGATCGCGAAGCGCGCCATGCCGCCGGGCAGCATCGCTTCGAATTCGTCGTCGACCCGGCGCTTGAGCATCGCCCGCGCCAGCGGCGAATCGATGCTGATATGACCCAGGCGCGCGTCGGTTTCGTCGGGGCCGACGATCCGATACCGCGCCAGTTCGCCGTCGGCGACTTTCTCGACCTCGACCCAGGCGCCGAAGAACACCGACTGCGGGTCGCTCGGCGTGGTTTCGATCACCCGCAGCAGCGGCAGGCGCTTGCTCAGGTAACGCACGCGCCGGTCGATCTCGCCCAGCTGTTTCTTGCGGTAGGTGTATTCGGCGTTTTCCGAACGATCGCCCTCGGCCGCCGCGGCGGCCAGGGCTTTGACGACTTCCGGCCGGCGTATCCGCCACAGGTCGTCGAGTTCGTGCTTGAGCCGCGCGTGGCCCTCCCGCGTGATCAGGGCGGTGCCGGTTTCGGCGGGAGGACGCCAGCGGCCCATGTCGGCCTTACTGCGCCGCGCTTGCGCGCTTGAGGCTGAGGTTGGCCTGCGATTCGATCGCCTTGCCCTCGGTGTCGAGCTGGCGGATTTCCTCGTGCGAGACGACCTCGAACAGGCGATCGGGATCGGTCTTGCTGTTCGGGTCCAGGCGCAGGCGCTTGCCGTCTTCCTCGGCGGTCCAGGTGCCGTCGCCCTTGGCGGCGCCGTCCTTCTTGCCCTGATAGGTCTCGTCGACCGCATAGCTGCCGTCGGCCTTGAACTCGATCTTGGTGTCGATGCCGCTGCAATCGGCGCAGGGCAGGGTGCCGCTGAAGCTGCCGGCGAAGGCGGCGGCGTCGAAGCCGGCCTTGGGCGCTTCGGCGACCGGGGCGGGTTCGGGCGCCGGCGCGGGTTCGGCGGCCTTAGGCGCGTCGGCCGGCGCGGCCGGGGCTTCGGCGGGCTTGTTGCAGGCGCTCAGGGCGAGCGCGGCGAGGCAGGCGAGAGCGAGCAGTTTCTGATTCATGTGCGGGGTCCTGTGCAATGAGTGGAAACGAACGGGTAAGCGATTGAAACGAGCTGCGAGTCGTTGCGATGGCGGCGCGCGGTGACCTCAGCGCTTGCCGCCGAAGATGCCGCCGAGCAGACCGCGCAGGATCTGCCGGCCCACTTGGTTGCCGACGGTGCGCGCGGTCTGCTTGGCCATGGTCTCGACCATGCCCTGGCGGCGCTTGGTGCCGAACACCGCGTCCTTGACCGCCTGGCCGAAGCCGCCTTCTTCCTGGTCGTCCTGTTCGCGGGTCTTGGCCGGCGGCGCCTTGGCCTGCTCGGTCGCGGCCTGGGCGCGCTGCAGCAGCATCTCGGCGGCGGACTCGCGATTGATCGCGGTGTCGTACTTCGGCCCGATCGGGCTGGTCGCGCGCACCTGGGCGCGTTCGGCCTCGGTGATCGCGCCCATGCGGCAGCGCGGCGGCGCGATCAGGGTGCGTTCGACCGGCATCGGCACGCCCTTGTCCTGCAGGGTCGAGACCAGCGCTTCGCCGGTGCCGAGCTGCGAGATCGCCTCGGCCACGTTCAAGGCCGGGTTCGGCACGAAGGTTTCGGCGGCGGTCTTGACCGCTTTCTGATCGCGCGGGGTGAACGCGCGCAGCGCGTGCTGCACCCGGTTGCCGAGTTGGCCGAGGATGTTGTCGGGGATGTCGTCGGGAAACTGCGAGCAGAAGTACACGCCCACGCCCTTGGAACGGATGATCCGCACCACCTGTTCGACCCGCTGCTGCAATGCGGCCGGCGCATCGTCGAACAGCAGATGCGCTTCATCGAACACGAACACCAGCTTGGGCTTGTCGATATCGCCCACTTCGGGCAGCTGTTCGAACAGTTCCGACAGCAGCCACAACAAGAAGCTGGAATACAGGCGCGGCTTGAGGATCAGCGAATCGGCGGCGAGCACGTTGACCACGCCGCGGCCGTCGGTGCTGGTGCGCATCAGGTCGGCCAGCTGCAACGCCGGTTCGCCGAAGAAATGATCGCCGCCTTCCTGTTCCAGGCGCAGCAGCGCGCGCTGGATCGCGCCGACCGACTGGGTGCTGACCAGGCCGTAGCTGGTCGAGATGTCCTTGCGCTCGTCGGCGACCAGGCCGAGCAGGGCGCGCAGGTCTTCCAGGTCGAGCAGCAGCAGGCCGCGATCGTCGGCGAGCTTGAACACGATGTCGAGCACGCCGGACTGGGTGTCGTTGAGTTCGAGAATGCGCGCGAGCAGGGTCGGGCCCATTTCGCTGACCGTGGTGCGCACCGGATGGCCGAGCTTGCCGAACAGGTCCCAGAACACCACCGGGCTGGCGCCCGGGGCCCAGTCGGCGATGCCGATCTCGCTCAGACGCGACTGCAGTTTGTCGTTGCTCGCGCCGGGCATCGCCAGACCCGCCACGTCGCCTTTGACGTCGGCCAGGAACACCGGCACGCCCTGGCGCGAAAAACCTTCGGCCAGGGTCATCAGGGTGACGGTCTTGCCGGTGCCGGTGGCGCCGGCGACCAGGCCGTGACGGTTGCCGAGCTTGGTGTGCAGGTAGACCAGGCCGCTGTCGGGCGTGGTCACGGCCTTGCCGAGCAGGATGTCGTTCGGGCGTGCGTCGGGGGTCGGGGCCATGTCCGCGTCCGTGGTTCGATTAGGGAGCAAGCCGCTGATTCTACCGGCAGGCGTGTTCTAGCGGCAGGCGTGGGTGGTTCGTGAACGCTGGCAGGGTGTGAATGGCCGTCAAGACCGCCGGGCCACTCGCCACGCGCGGAAAACCCGATCGCGTCGCAGTTCTTGCCGCGCGCGGACCCGCGCCGTTACCCTGGCCCCCCGCAACAAGGACCTGCCGCGCGCCCTCATGCCCGTTTCCTTTAGCTTCGCTTCGCTCAATGGCCGCGCCTTGTTCGCGCCGCTCGCCGCCGCACTGGCCCTGTGCAGTCTCGCTCCCGAAGCCGCCGCGTTGTCCAAGCGCGATCAGGCCGCGGTCGACGCGCTGACCCAGCGCATGCAATCGGCCGAGACCCGTTACCAGTCGGCCCTGGTCAAGATCCGCAACGCCGATCCCAGCGGCCGCCAGGACAGCGACGCCGCGCTGGAGGACATGGAGGACGTGATCGCGGCCTGCCTCAAGCAGAAGGGCTGTCAGGTCAACACCATGCTGGCCGGCTACAAGCGCCTGCTCAAGGCCAACGCCGACGCCTCGGCCGCGAGCAACGAAGACAGCGACGACGCCACCGCGCTGGACAGTGACAACTTCGCCGCCGACGTGCCCGAGGCCGCGCGCGCGGCCGCGCTGCTCAGCGACGACGGCCAGCGCTTCGTCAAGATGGTCCAGTACAACCCGGCGGTGCAGGCCGGCATCCGCCGCTGGCTGACCGACATGCGCGGTCCGCTGATGCAGAGCTACGACAACTACCAGTACATGCGCCAGATGATGTGGCCCTCGTTCGAGCGCGAAGGCCTGCCCGAGGCCTTGCTGTTCGGAATCATGGCCAAGGAATCCAACGGCCGTGTGCATTCGACCTCGCGCGCTGGCGCGGCCGGGCCGTTGCAGTTCATGTTCGCCACCGGCAAGCGCTTCGGCCTGGGCGACGACGGCAGCGGCTTCGACACCCGCTACGACCCGCGCGCGTCCTCGCAGGCCGCGGCGGAGTATTTGAACGAGCGCCTGGGCCAGCTCAACAACAGCATCGAGATGTCGCTGGCCGCCTACAACGGCGGCGAAGGTCGCGCGCTGCGCATCAACAACGCCAGCGGCGGGCGCAATTTCTGGGACGAATCGGTCTACAACCAGTTCCCGGCCGAAACCCGCGACTACGTGCCGATGGTGATCGCCGCGGCCTGGCTGTTCCTGCATCCGCGCGAATACGGCCTGCAGTTTCCGAAGATCGACAACAAGGCGGCGACCATGCGCCTGGTCAAGCCGACCTCGATCTACGAGCTGACCATCTGCATGGGCAGCAGCGGCAGCCGCGACGGCTACATGCGCGCGCTGCGCAACCTCAACCCGCGCTACAAGGGCGAAAGCTACCTGGCCGCGGGCACCACCCTCAACGCCACGCCGAAGATGGTCAGCCTGTACAACCGTTGGTGCGTGCAGGGCAAGCGCGCCGAACTCGCGCGCACCCTGGTGATGAGCGATGCGACCACCGCGATCGTGCGCACCGGTCCGCTGACGGTATTGCCGGCCGAGGCCGCGGGCGAAGACGGCACCGTGCCGGTCACCGTCGCCACCGGCGTGCCGACCACGGTGGCCACCGGCAAGCCGGCGCCGGCCAAGAAGCCGGCCGCGCCGCGCACCCACAAGGTGCAGCGCGGGCAGACCCTGACCGATGTCGCGCAGAAGTACCAGTGCGACACCAAGCAGCTGGCCAAGGCCAACGGCATCAAGGGCCCGCGTTACATGGTCAAGCCGGGGCAGACGCTGAAGTTGAGCGGCTGCGGGGGCTGAGTCGCGCCGCGCGCGACTTCGCGGGCTGACGCATGGATGCGTACAGCCCCGATCGAGACGGCTTCGTCGCTGCGGCGAGCTAGCCTTCCGCGCCGCGCTGACGAGGCGTACGCGTCTGTCGTCGCGGTCGCGTGATCGACCTGGATCGCCAGCCGCATCGGCCCATCGATCCTGCCGACGGGGTCGATCCTGGCTTGTGGTATTTGCAAGCTGACAACAACACCGCCTGCCGCGCGTATTCGCCGCGATGCGCGGCGACCGGGCCGACGCGCGCGTCAGTGCCGCGTTCCAGTCGCCGTGAAGACAACTCGGTCGTCGCCGCGACCCTGACGAGTCACCCTGGCGAATCAGACACGTTCGCGCGAATGCATCGAGGCCATAATCGCCCAGGCCGGCATCGCCGCCGGCGCGGCGCCGGTACGCGGATCGGTTGCGATCACTCAGGATGCAAGCGCATGAATCAGACGATCGACGATTCCGCGAGCGCGCCGCGCGCATGGCGAGCGGCGGTGGCCGCGTCGGCCTCGCTCGCGATCGCCGGCGCGTATTTTTCGCCGTGGCTGCATTACCTGTTCAAGCCGCTGACCACGCTGCTGATCGTGGCCATGGTCTGGCGTCACGGCCGCGCCGCCGAGCCCGCGTATCGCCGCGCGATCGTCGCCGGCCTGCTGCTGTCGACCTGCGGCGACGTGTTCCTGATGCTGCCCGGCGACTGGTTCGTGTTCGGCCTGGGCTCGTTCCTGTGCGCACACATCGCCTATCTGCTCGGGCTGGCGCGGCGCGCGCGCATGTTCGCGCGGCTCGGGCCGTACCTGGCCTATGCGCTGCTGGCCGGCGCGGTGCTGAGCGTGTTGTGGGCGCATCTGCCGGGCGAGTTGCGCATACCGGTGATCGTCTACGTCGCGGTGCTCGCGGCCATGGCGGCGCAGGCGGCGGTGGCGTGGCGATGCCGGCGCTCGCCTGCGACCGCGCTCGCGGCCCTGGGCGGCGCGTTCTTCGTCGCCTCCGACGCGACCCTCGCGATCGACCGCTTCGCCGCCCCGTTCGGCGCGGCGTCGGCGCTGGTGCTGGCGACTTACTGGATCGCGCAGATGCTGATCGGCTCGTCGGTGCGGTCGACTAGCGAGCGAAGGACCTGAGCGGCCGCCGCGTCGCTCAGGCCGCGGATGCGCGCCTGCCGCTGGAACCGGCCTCGCGCATGGGTGTTCAAAGCACCGGTTCGCGAGCCGCCAGCGCCATGAAATCGTCCGCGGGCAGGGGCTGGCTGAACAGATAGCCTTGTAGCGAGTCGCAGCCCAGGTCAGCCAGCAGCCCGGCCTGCGCGATGGTTTCCACGCCTTCGGCGATGATGTTCAGATCGAGCATCCGGCCCAGTTCGACGATGGCCGAGACGATCGCCGCATCCTCGGTGCCGCGGCTCAGGTCGCGGATGAAGCCGCGATCGATCTTGAGTTCGCGCGCCGGCAGGCGCTTGAGGTAAAGCAGGCTGGAATAGCCGGTGCCGAAGTCGTCGATGGATATCCGCACGCCCAGATCGCTGAGCCGCCGCAGGATCACCAGGCTCGACTCGGGGTCCTTCATCGCGGTCGATTCGGTCACTTCCAGGGTCAGCGCGCCGGGTTGCAGCTGGTGCCGCGCCAGGACATCGCGCACCAGGTCGAACAGCTCGGTCGATTCGAATTGCGCCGGCGACAGGTTGACCGAGATTCCCGCCAGCTCCAATCCGGCATCGCGCCAGACGCGCAACTGGCGGCAGGCCTCGTCGAGCACCCAGGCGTCGAGCTTGACCAGTGTTCCGCTTTTCTCGGCCAGTACGATGAACCGCTCCGGCGGCACGATGCCGCGGGTGGGGTGATACCAGCGCAGCAGTGCCTCGGCGCCGATCAGCGGGCCGTTCGGCGCGCTGTACTTGGGCTGGTAGTGCAGGGCGAACTCGTTGCGCTCCATCGCATGATGCAGATCCTGCATCAGGCTCAGCTGCTCGCGCACGCCTTCGTTCATCGACGGCTCGAAGAATCTGAAGCCGTTGCGGCCGTGTTCCTTGGCGTAGTACATCGCGGCGTCGGCGTTGGTCAGCAGTTCGCGTCCATCCGCGCCGTCCTCGGGGTGGATCGCGATGCCGAGGCTGCCCGAGACCCGGATCGGCGTGCCGTCGATCTGGAAATCCGCGCTCATGACGCCGATGAGTTTTTCGGCCACGATCGCCGCGTCGGCGGGTTCGCTCAGTTCCATCAATACGACGAATTCATCGCCGCCGATGCGCGCCACGGTGTCCTGCGCCCGCAGCGTGCCGGTGAAACGCGAGGCGACCTCGTGCAGAAGCCGGTCGCCCATGTGGTGGCCGTATACGTCGTTGACCGCCTTGAAGCCGTCCAGATCGATGAACATCAGGGCGAAGCGCGCGCCGGAGCGGGCGCTCTTCTGCACCGCTTCGTCGATGCGGTCCTCCAGCAGCACGCGATTGGGCAGCCGGGTCAGGTTGTCGTGCAGGGCGAGGAACACCAGTTGATCGTTGGCCTTGCCGAGCGAGGACCTGAGTCTGGAGGTGCGCTCTTCCAGGCGCCGGTCGAGCACGGCGGTCGTCAACGCGATCGCGAGAATGGCGAAGGCGGCGATCGTGACCAAGGTGGCCAGCCATTTCACCGGGATGCCGTTCGGCCCGGCGGCCGTGCAGATGCTGCCTTCCGGGAATCCCGCCGCCTCCATCCCGGTGTAGTGCATGCCGGTCACCGCCAGGCCCATCACTAGCGCCGCGACGACGCGCATGCGCCAGGCCTTGCGGTGTTCGCCGCGCAGCCTGAAGGCGATCCACAACGCCGTGCCGGCCGCGACGACGGCGACGACGATCGACGCGACGAACCAGAACCGATCCCAGACGATGCCGGGGTTCATCTCCATCGCGGCCATGCCGGTGTAGTGCATCGCGGCGATGCCGCCGCCCATGAGCACGGCGCCCAGCGCATGCCGCAGCGGCGGCAGTTCCGGTTGCGTCACCAGCCACAGCGCGAAACTCGAGGCGATGCAGGCCGCGATCAGCGAGGAGAAGGTCAGGGGCAGGTCGTAGCCGAGCGGAATCGGCAACTGGAAGGCGAGCATGCCGATGAAATGCATCGACCAGATGCCGAACCCCATCGAGCAACCGCCGCCGATCCGCCACCACCAGCGCGCCGCGCCGTCGCCATTCGTCGCGCGACCGGCCAGGTGGAGCGCGACGTACGAAGCGAGCGCCGCGACGACGTATGAGATCGCCACCAGGTGCTCGCTGTAGATCCCCTGCAACATGGCACGCCTCTTCGTATGTTGCGCCCCCGCACTCGGGTTCGGTCGACGCGCATCGCGGGGCTGGCCCGATGGTACGCGGCCGCCCGGATCGGTCAAGCGCGCCGATGCATGCAGCGAGCGTTCGCGCGCGGCTCTCGTGCATGCGGTGTGCCGGGTGGGTGTGCGTAAGCAACTCAGCGGTCGGGCGTCGACGCGCGCGGACGTTGTGGCGTTCGATTCCGGGTGTTGATCGTCTGTCTATCTTGTCGAGTGGAAAATCGGTGGGATTTTTCCACTCATTTATTGCTGATGGGCGCGTAGTAAGCGCCTTGTGCATGCGGCTTGCGGCGTGGCGACGAATTGCGTCGCGCGTGGGCGCACGATCCCGGTTGCAGGAATCGCCGTAGGTTTTCGTCGGTGATTAATGATGTCGGCCGAGTTTGACGGTGTCGGCGTCATACCGGCTTGCGATCGCTTGCTCGATGCACGAATCCCTGCGTCGATTTTCTGTCAGGTATCCATCAATGCCGCTGCAAGCCGTCCGTTCTGCCGCTTTGATCGGAGTGGATCTGCAAGCAGCGTAGCGACCCATCGGATCGCATCGGCGTTCAATCGAGCCGTCGCTGTCGGGCGCGCGGATCGGATCGCTCGACGCCGCGCCGCGAGCCCGCGCCGACCGCATCGGCGCGACATCCACCCGCGATCGCCACCGCCGCGCGCGTGAACAGTCAGCGCGAACGCGTGCCGGCCAGCGCGAACCAGTATCGGCTAGCGCGAACGCGTGCCGGCTTCGTTCTTGCCGTCGCCGGTTTCGTCCGCGGGCGTTTCGTTCGGCGAGGACACCGCCTCGCGCGCCTTGTTCCACCATTGCGCCGCGGTGGCCTTGGCCTTGCCGGTGCCGTCCTTGACCGTGTCGCTCATCGCCGCCCACTGCGCCTGTTCCTCGGCGAAGCCGGTGGCGGTGCGCAGCAGTTGCGGGCCTTCGCTGGCGATCATTTCCCAGGTCAGGGTCGCGACCAGGCGCGGCATGAAGATCGCCGAGTCGACGTCGCCGCCCTTGGCTTCGACTTTCGCGATCAACGCGACCAGTTCCTTGCGCACTTCCGCCGGCGCGGTCGGATCGACGCTGAGTTTCTTCAGCGCGCTCAGGCCGTCGCGGGTGCGACCCTCCTTGAATGCGATGCCGACCGGCGGCAGCTGCGCGAACCACGGCTGTCCCAGCAAATGGCCGAGCGCGTCGAAATGCACCTGCGCGCGTTCCCATTCCTGTTCGCTGGCGGCGAAGTACGCCAGTGCCGCGTGCAGCACCATCACGTGTTCGGCCGGCGGCAGGTCTTCGCCGGCCTGCGTCGGCAGCGCCCAGGCTTTCGCGCCCTCCAGCTTGGCCAGTCCGGGCCATTGCTCGCGCTGAAACACCACCGCGCGCAGCGAGGTCGCCGCGGCGCGGTCGAAGGCGCCGCAGGACTGGGCCTCGACGATGTCGCTTTCGGCCAGGGCGATGGTGTTCTTGTTGGCGATCAACGCGCCGTAGGCCATCAGCACATGCACCACGCACAGCTGCGCTTCGCTGAAATCGCCCTTGGGCAGATCGGCGGTGGGATTGTTGCTTGCCCAGCTCTTATCGGGAAAATTCTCGCCGGTCCACTTCAGGCCTTTCTGATACGCGGCCAGGCCGCCGGGCAGGCCGTTTTCGGACAAGCGGCGGTACTGGGTGTAGGTGATGCCGTCGCGCAGTTCGGCCAGTTGTTCGGTTTCGCTCTTGCTGCCGCACGCGGCCAGGGCCAGGGTGAGCAAGGCGACGGTCGCGGTCAGCGCGGCCCGGCGCGGGGCCGGGCGGTGGGTCGATGGCATGGTCCCTTCCTTAGGAAAGCGTGGATGAAGTTCAGTCGCCGCGCCGGGCCAGGGTCTGGCCCAGGCGCACCGCGGTTTCCGCGCCCAGGCCCGGGTCCAGCGTGGCCACGCCCGGCGGCAACAGCACGATCACGGTCGAGCCGTAGTTGAAGCGGGCCATTTCGGCGAAACGCTCCAGGGTGATGGCTTCGCCGCGGTAGTCCTTGGTGGTGACGATGTCGCCGTAGCGCGGAATCTCCACGCCGCTCCAGACCGTTTCCACGCCCGAGACCAGCAGCGCGCCGACCATCACCATCGCCATCGGCCCGAACTCGGTGTCGAAATGGCAGACCAGGCGCTCGTTGCGCGCGAACAGGCGCGGCACGTTGCGCACCGCGTCGGGGCCGACGCTGAACAAGCGGCCCGGGACATGCACGGTTTCGCGCAGGGTGCCGGTCCACGGCATGTGCACGCGGTGATAGTCCTTCGGCGACAGGTACACGGTCGCGAACACGCCGTCGCGGAACGGCGCGGCCGCCGCTTCGTCGCCGCCGAGCAGCTCGGTGGCGGTGAACGACTGGCCCTTGGCCTGGAAGATCTCGCCGTCGCGGATCGGCCCGCACTGGCTGATGCGGCCGTCGGCCGGCATCAGCAGCACGCGCGGATCGGGATCGGCCACGCGCGCGCCGGGCTTGAGCGCGCGGGTGAAGAAGGCATTGAAGGTCGGGTACGCGCGCGGGTCCGGGTTGGCCGCCTCGCCCAGGTCGACGCCGAACTTGCGCGTCACCGTGTCGATCAGCCAGCGGCTGACGCCGGGACTGTCGGAATAGGCCAATGCGCGCGCGAGCGACGACATCAGCCGGTGCGGCAGAACGTAGGTCAGAGTGGTGACGAGGCTCACGGCGCGGCCTCCGTCAGCGCGGCCATGTCCTTGGCGATCACGTTCGGGTCGAACGGCGGACGCAGCAGCCCGGCCATGCGCCCCTGCGGATCGAGCACGACCATGCTGGCGCTGTGATCGAGGGTGTACTGGTCGGCCGGCGCGCCGTCGGGCGCCGGCACCTTGGCGAACACCATGCTCAGCGACTTGGCGAAGCTCTCCAGCGCCGGAACATCGGCGGTGGCGGCCAGGGTGTCCTTATGGAAGCCGTGGGCGTACTCGCCGATCTTGTCGGGGCTGTCGCGCTCGGGATCGACCGAGACGAACAGCACCCGCGGCCGGGTCGCTTCGGGAATCGATTCCCAGGTCTTCTGCGCGACCGACATCTGCGCCAGGGTGGTCGGGCACACGTCGGGGCAGTGGGTGAAGCCGAGGAACACCAGGGTCCAGTGGCCCTTGAGTTCGCCGGGAATCAGCTGGGTGCCGTCGGACTGGCGCAGCGAGAACGCGGGCAGGGTGCGGCGCGGTTCGATCAGGCGGACCGCTTCGGTCTGCGGCAGCGAGGCGTGCCGCACGCTGCCGAAATACTTCTGCGAGGCCCACAGGCCGAGCGCGGCGGCGAGCGCGGCGATGAGGACGATGGCGGTGGTGCGATTGAACATGGCGGTTCCAGCGTGTGTGCCGGGCCATGATACCGGCGATGGCCGGCGAGGCGGGTTTGCTTGTGCCCGCAGCGTCGAAGGCCCGATGCCCCATTGCTTTTCCCCCCTTTGCAAAGGGGGGGGATTCGCTTTTAGCTCCGTAGAAACGATCTGCTCCGTGACCAAAAGCAAATCCCCCCTGGCCCCCCTTTTTCAAAGGGGGGAACCCGTCTGGGCGGTTCAACCGGGAATCGCAAGTTCGCGCCCGCGGCCGCGCGACAACCAACGCAAACGCAAGCGAAATCACCCGAAAACCGCGCAACCCCCGCGATAACGCCCCGGCCGCCGGTATACTGCGCGCCTTGTTTCGCCCTGGACCCGCCGTGCCCGCTCCCGTCTCCTTCGAATCGCTGACCCTCGTCGACCTGATCCGCTACGGCGCCAGCCGCTTCAGCGCGGCCAGGCTGACCTTCGGCCACAGCTACGACAATGCCCTGGACGAGGCCACCCAGCTGGTCCTGCACGCGCTGCACCTGCCGCACGACCTCAGCCCGGTCTACGGCCAGGGCAAGGTCACCACGGAAGAGAAGGACGCGGTGCTGGCGCTGTTCGAACGCCGTATCGAAGAGCGCATCCCCGCCGCCTACCTGACCGGCGAGGCCTGGTTCGCCGGCCTGAGCTTCAAGAGCGACCGCCGCGCCCTGGTGCCGCGTTCGCCGATCGCCGAACTGATCGAGTCCGGTTTCGGGCCCTGGCTCGGCGGCGGCGAGGTCGAGCGCGTGCTGGACCTGTGCACCGGTTCGGGCTGCATCGCCATCGCCACCGCGCATTACAACCCCGAGTGGCGGGTGATCGGCGCCGACATCAACGACGCGGCGCTGTCGCTGGCGGCCGAGAACAAGGAACGCCTGCACACCGGCAATGTCGAACTGCGCAAGTCCGACCTGTTCCAGGGCCTGCAGGGCGAGGTCTTCGATCTGATCGTGACCAACCCGCCGTACGTGACCAACGACGAAACCGACGCGCTGCCGCGCGAGTATTCGCACGAGCCCGAACTGGGCCTGCGCGCCGGCGACGACGGCCTGGACCTGGCGTTGAAGATCCTGCGCGACGCGCCCGATCACCTCAGCGAACACGGCGTGCTGATCTGCGAAGTCGGCGAGGCCGAGCGCGCCCTGGTCGAATTGCTGCCGCAGCTGCCTCTGGACTGGATCGAATTCAAGGTCGGCCAGATGGGCATCTTCGTGGCCCAGCGCCACGATCTGGTCGAACACCACGACGCCATCAAACGACTCGCCGACGCGCGAGCCTGAGCCACGCGCGTCGGCGGCCGGTAGCGAAAGGCGGTTTGTGCCTTTCGCCGCGCCGCGCGTTGCGCTGATTCCCAGCGTTACGTCCCGGCGCCGAGCCGGTCGGAACTTGTCTGTTGTCAGCGGGCCTGCGCTTAGCGGGTCTGTGGCGGGCGGGTGAGCGCCGGAAGCGATCTTTTCCGTCGAGTGCCCGCGGGTTTCAGCCTCCGTGGCGGCTGCGCGTGGGACCTTCGTTACAGCGGAAACCGGGCATGTCGGCTATCGTGGCTTGAGTGTGTGGTGTATTCGCGGCGGTGGTTTGCGGGTGTTGGCGGAAGCGTTCATCGCTTGAGCGTTCGGCCCTCACCCCGGCCCTCTCCCTCAAGCGGGAGAGGGAGTGCGACATCGTCGCTTGGAGTGACGCGCCATTCCTGCTCCCCGCATGAGACTCCCTCTCCCGCTTGCGGGAGAGGGCCGGGGTGAGGGCCAACGCCAGCCGCGAGGACTGCATCAATCGTGGTTCTAAGCCCGCACCAATGCTCATTTCCACAAGCGAACCCCGCGTCATACCATCGAAGCGGCAAGCGCGATCCAAGCTCAAGCCACGAACCACTTCATAAAAACCACACGCGCGCCACCCAACATTCTGCTCGCCCCACACGCCGGCCCGGCCGGCACGCACCAGGAACCCCGTCGTGTCCAGCAACAGCTTCGGAAAGCTCTTCACCGTGACGACCTTCGGCGAAAGCCACGGTCCGGCGATCGGATGCGTGGTCGACGGTTGTCCGCCCGGGCTGTCGATCGCGCCGGAAGATTTCCGTCGCGACCTGGACCGCCGCGCCACCGGCAAGACCCGCCACACCTCGGCGCGGCGCGAGACCGACGACATCGAAATCCTCAGCGGCGTGTTCGAAGGCCGCACCACCGGCACCCCGATCGGGCTGCTGATCCGCAATACCGACGCGCGCAGCAAGGACTACGGTTCGATCGCCGAACAATTCCGCCCCGGCCACGCCGATTACAGCTATTGGCAGAAGTACGGCCTGCGCGATCCGCGCGGCGGCGGACGCTCCTCGGCGCGCGAGACCACCATGCGCGTGGCCGCCGGCGTGATCGCCAAGAAGTGGCTGGCCGAACGCTACGGCGTGGTCGTGCGCGGCTTCATGTCGCAGATCGGCGAGATCGTGCCGAACGCATACGACCTGTCGGCGGTGGAAGGCAATCCGTTCTTCTGGCCCGACGCGGCCCAGGTCGGCGAGCTGGAAAGCTACATGGACGCGCTGCGCAAGTCCGGCGATTCGGTCGGCGCGCGCGTCGACGTGATCGCCGACAAGGTGCCGCCGGGCTGGGGCGAGCCGATCTACGGCAAGCTCGACGGCGAACTCGCGGCGGCGTTGATGAGTATCAACGCGGTCAAGGGCGTGGAGATCGGCGACGGCTTCGCCTCGGTCGCGTCCAAGGGCAGCGCGCATCGCGACGAAATTTCCCTGCACGGCTTCGCCAGCAACCACGCCGGCGGCATCCTCGGCGGCATCAGCACCGGCCAGCAGCTGCGCTGTTCGACCGCGTTCAAGCCGACCTCCAGCCTGCGCCTGCCGGGCCGCAGCGTGGACATTCACGGCAACGAGGTCGAGGTGATCACCACCGGCCGCCACGACCCTTGCGTCGGCATCCGCGCCACCCCGATCTGCGAGGCGATGGTCGCCTTGGTGTTGATCGATCAGGCCCTGCGCCATCGCGCCCAGTGCGGCGATGTCGGCACGGTGACACCGCGCATTCCCGCCGATCCCGGTTTCGACCGTCACGAGTCGGGCCACGATGACTGAGCGTCCGCGCGTGTGGGTGTCGCAGCCGCTGTTCGACGACGTGATCGCGCGGCTGGACCAGTATTTCGAGGTGTCGGCGACGAGCGCGGTGACCCAGCACGCGCCCGAGGCCGTCGCCGCCGCGCTGCGCGAGGCCGACGGCGCGCTGGTCACGCTCAACGATCCGATCGGCGCGGCGCAGATCGCCGGCGCCACCCGCCTGCGCGCGGTCGCCAACGTCGGGGTCGGCTACAACAATCTCGATCTGCCGGCCTTGAGCGCGGCCGGCATCCTCGCCACCAACACCCCCGACGTGCTGACCGAGACCACCGCCGATTTCGGCTGGGCGCTGATGATGGCGACCGCGCGGCGGATCTCGGAGGCCGAACGCTGGTTGCGCGAGGGCCACTGGCAGCGCTGGAGCTTCGACAGCCTGCTCGGCGGCGACGTGCACGGTTCGACCCTGGGCATTCTCGGCATGGGCCGGATCGGTCAGGCGATCGCGCGTCGCGCGGCCGGTTTCGGCATGCGCGTGATGTATCACAACCGCAGCCGCCTGGCGGCCACGGTCGAACGTCTGCATTGCGCCGAATACGTCGGCTTCGACGATCTTCTGGCGCACGCCGATCACCTGATCCTGGTGCTGCCGTATTCGCCGCAATCGCATCATCTGATCGACGCGGCGGCGCTGGCGAAGATGCAGGCGCATGCGACCCTGACCAATATCGCCCGCGGCGGCATCGTCGACGAGAACGCGCTGTGCGACGCGCTCGAGCAAGGGCGGTTGGCCGCGGCCGGGCTGGATGTCTACGAAGGCGAGCCTCGGCTCAATCCGCGCCTGCTCGAACAGCGCCGGGTGGTGCTGACCCCGCATATCGCCAGCGGCAGTCTGGCCACGCGCCGGGCGATGGTGAGCTTGGCGGTCGACAATCTGATCGCCGCGCTGGGCCATGGCCCGGACGCGGGCAAACCGCCGTCGTTGTTGAATGCCGGGATTCGAGATTAGGGATTCGGGATTGGAAAGCGGATACCTCGAAAGCGAACGCGCTTTTGCGAATCCCGAATCCCCAATCCCGAATCCCCGCTTCAAACCGCCGGAAATGGGTCCGGCGGTCCCCACAAGTCAGGTAACTGAGAACAGATGAACGCCAAGACGTCCTGCAATGTCGCCGTGGTCGGTGCTACCGGCGCGGTCGGTGAAACCATGCTGAAGGTGCTGGCCGAGCGCAAATTTCCGATCGGCAAGCTGCATGTGTTGGCGAGCGAACGCTCGGCGGGAGAGAAACTCGAGTACGAAGGCAAAACCATCGTGGTCGAGGATCTGGCGAAGTTCGATCCGAGCGGCGTGGACATCGCGCTGTTTTCGGCCGGCGGTTCGGTGTCGAAGCAATACGCGCCCAAGTTCGCCGCGGCCGGCGCGGTGGTGATCGACAACTCTTCGGCGTTCCGCTACGACGACGACATCCCGCTGGTGGTCAGCGAGGTCAATCCCGAAGCGGCGAAGAACCGCCCGCGCGGGATCATCGCCAATCCGAACTGCTCGACCATGCAGATGCTGGTCGCGCTGGCGCCGATCCACCGTCAGGCCAAGATCGAGCGCATCAACGTGGCGACCTACCAGTCGGTGTCGGGCACCGGCAAGCGCGCGATGGAGGAACTCGGCAAGCAGACCGCCGCGCTGCTGAGCTTTCAGCAGATCGATCCGCAGGTGTATCCGGTGCAGATCGCCTTCAACGTGATCCCGCACGGCGGCGACTTCACCGACAACGGCTACACCACCGAGGAAATGAAGCTGGTCTGGGAGACCCGCAAGATCCTCGGCGACGACAGCATCGGGGTCAACGCGACCGTGGTGCGGGTGCCGGTGTTCTACGGCCATTCCGAGGCGGTGCATATCGAGACCCGCGACAAGCTCTCGGCCGCCGACGCGCGCGCGCTGCTGGAAAAGGCGCCGGGCGTGGTGGTGGTCGACGAACCGGTCAACGGCGGTTACCCGACCCCGGTCACCCATGCCTCCGGGCAGGACCCGGTGTTCGTCGGTCGCATCCGCGAGGACATCTCGCATCCGCGCGGGCTGTCGCTGTGGGTGGTGTCGGACAACATCCGCAAGGGCGCGGCGACCAACGCGGTGCAGCTGGCCGAGCTGGTCTGGAACGAGCGCTGATCGCCAGGCGCTCCGCTGAGGCGGATTGGCGTGGTTGAAGATCGGGCCCCGCGGGGCCCGATCTTGTTTGCGGCGCTATTTTATTAATGTTGGCGATGGCGACGCCGCGCCCGCGCGGACTTCGACGCAGCGCATGCGGCCGCGTTGCGATAGCGTGATCGCCGCCGACAAAACCGCGCCGCGATGCCTGGATTGCCCGGCGTTCGCAACGAAATCTTCACTCCGCGTTGCGCATCACGCCCGCGGACCGCTAGAGTCGCCGCCTGACTTTGGGTTAATGGGGATCGTCCGCAAGATGTCGTCCGTGAGATCGGGTTTCGCGCGCACCGCCCTGGCTCTGGCGCTGGCTTTGGCCAGCGGAGCGGCCTGTGCGCTGGGTCTGGGCCAGATCGAGGTCAAGTCGCGCGCGGGCCAACCCTTGCTGGCCGAGATCCCGGTGATTTCCACCGGACCGGAGGAACTGGCGCAGTTGCGCGCCGGCCTGGCCTCGCCGGAAACCTTCCGCCGTATCGGCCTGGACGCGCCGCAGGGCATCGTCACCGACCTGCGCTTCACCCTGGCGCTGGACGCCGCCGGCAAGCCGGTGATCCGCGTCACCAGCACCCAGCCGGTCACCCAGCCGGCGCTGACCTTCCTGATCGAAGTCGATTGGGGCCAGGGCCGGCTGACCCGCGAGTACTCGGCGCTGATCGACGCGCCGCGCACGGTGTCCGCGCCGATGCAGCCGCCGATCCAGTCCGCGACCGGCGCCAACCCCAATACCATCGAACGCCCGCTGGAGGCGCCGCTGCCGTTCGGCGCGCAACCGGCGGCGACCGATCCGCTGGCGGTGGAAAACCAGCTCGACCGCTACGACCCCGGCAGCGTGATCGCGCCGGGCGAACCGCAGCCGCTGCCGGCCGAGCCGATCGCGGTCCAGGCCGACCCGGTCCCGGCCGCGCCGGCGCAAGCAGCGCCGCAACGTCCGAACGCCGGCAAGATTCCGCGTGAGCCACGCGAACCGCGCCCGGCCGCGGCCGCGCCGAAGCTCGCCGCCGAAGGCGACATCACCGTGCAGGGCGGCCAGACCCTGTCGGGCATCGCCGCCGGCCTGGGCGGCCCGCATACCCTCAACCAGACCATGATCGCCTTGCTGCGGGCCAACCCCGAGGCGTTCATCGGCAACAACATCAACCGGCTCAGGCAGGGCGCGGTGCTGCGCCTGCCGCCGACCAACGAATTGGCCACGCTCGATCCGCGCGAAGCCAGCGAGCTGGTCCGGGTGCAGGTGCAGCAGTGGCGCCAGGGCGTGGCCAGCGCGCCGGTGCCGCAGCCGATCGGGCTGGAGTCGGACGCGGTCGCCAAGGCGCCGGTCGCGCCGGCGGCCAACGCGCCCGGCGCGGCGCGCAGCGACGACGCACGTTTGGAAATCGTTCCGCCGGGCGCCAGCCGCGCGACCCAGGCCGGGGCACAGTCCGGCATCAGCGCCGGAGGCGAGGGCGACATGGTCCGTCAGGACAATCAACAGACCACCGAGACCCTCGCCGCGCGCGAGCAGGAACTGGCCGAGCTCAAGAGCAAGGTCGCCGATCTGGAGCAGTTGCAGAGCAAGCAGCAGAAGCTGATCGCGATGAAGGACAGCGAGCTGGCCGCGAGCCAGCAGCGTCTGGCCGAACAGCAGGCGCGCAACGACGGCGGTTCGCCGCTGCCGTGGATCTTCGGCGGCCTGGGCGTGTTGGCGTTGCTGGTCGGCGGCTGGGTGATGAGCCGGCGCGAACCGAAGAAGCCGGCGTTCCGCGCGCCGCTGCCGGCGTCGGACGCGACCGGCGAGCGCGCCGCGCCGCTGGCCGATCCGGTCGATTCGCTGCGCCGCCGCCCCGAACCGACCGCGCCGCTGGTCGATCCGGTCGCGCAATTGCTCGGCGACTCCGAGTCCGAAACACCGGCCAGGCCGGCCGAGCCGGTCGCGGCCGTTGCCGCGGCGGTCGCCGAAGAACCGGCCAGCGCGCCGTTCTGGACCGCGCCTAAGGCCGAGCCGCAGAACAAGGCCAAGGTGCCGACCTGGCATTCCAGCGAAGTCGGTACCAGCAGCGCGCGCAGCGGCGCGGCGCCGGCGCGGGTCGAACCGGCGGTTGCGCCTGCTGCGGTTGCGCCCGCTCCGGAGCCGGCCAGCCCGGCTTCGGCCAGCACGGCCCCGGCCTCAACCCCGGCCGGCCCGGCCCAGACCAATCCCGGCCAGGAGCGGATCGAACTGGCCCGCGCCTACCTCGACCTGGGCGACCAAAGCAGCGCCCGCCAGTTGCTCGGCGAAGTGCTGATCAACGGCGACCACGCCGCCCGCCAGCAGGCCGCGCGCCTGCTGCGCGAGATCGAGGCGTCCAGCTGAAGCGCATCAGCGCGGCGAGCGGGCAGGGCAACCACCGATGGCGGTAGAGCAGCAACAGTCCCAGAGCAGCGACGGCGGCGCACCGGTGCGCCGCTACGCCCTGGGCGTGGAATACGACGGTAGCGAGTACTCCGGCTGGCAGCGTCTGGTCCGCCCCGGCGAGCCGGACCTGCGCGGCGAAGCGACCGTGCAGACCACCCTGGAGCAGGCGCTGAGCTTCGTCGCCGGCACGCCGATCGACGTGACCTGCGCCGGACGCACCGATTCGGGGGTCCACGCGGCCTGCCAGGTCGTGCATTTCGACAGCCCGGTCGAACGCGAGCCGCGCGGCTGGGTGCTGGGCACCACCTCGCGCCTGCCGCCGTCGGTGTGCGTGCGCTGGTGCGTGCCGGTCGCGCCCGAATTCCATGCGCGGTTCTCGGCGCGCGCGCGCCGCTACCGCTACCGCATCCTCAACCGGCCGGTGCGGCCGGCGCTGCAGCGCCAGTACCTGACCTGGGAGCGGCGCCCGCTCGACGCCGACGCCATGCACCGCGCCGCCCAGGCCCTGCTGGGCGAACACGACTTCTCCGCGTTCCGCACCGTGCACTGCCAGGCCCCGCACGCGCGCCGCGACCTGCAGCACATCGGCCTGCGCCGCGACGGCGAAGTGGTGGAGATGGAAGTACAGGCGAATGCCTTTCTTCACCATATGGTGCGCAACATTGTTGGAAGCTTGCTGCTGGTCGGCCGCGGCGAACAACCCGAAACCTGGATCGCCGAGTTGCTGGCCGGTCGCGACCGCACGGTCGCCGGCCCGACGGCGCCCTCGTCGGGTTTGGTGTTCGTCGGGCCGCGCTACCCCGTCGAGTGTCAGTTGCCTGCCGAGGTCACCCTTTGAGCCAGCCCCGTACTTTGTTCCGCACCCGTATCAAGTTCTGTGGTTTTACCCGTCCCGGCGACGTGCGCCTGGCCTGCGAGCTTGGCGCCGACGCGATCGGCTTCGTGTTCGCGGCCGGCAGCAAGCGCCGGGTCGCGCCAGAGGAGGCGCGCGCGATGCGCCAGGCCCTGGCGCCGCTGGTCGACGCGGTCGCCTTGTTCAGCGACAACCCGGTCGACGAGGTGCGCGAAGTCGTGCGCCAGGTCCGGCCGAGCCTGCTGCAGTTTCACGGCAACGAGGACGACGCGTTCTGCCGTGGCTTCGGCGTGCCCTACCTGAAAGCGATCCCGATGGGCGGCGAACTGGCCGACCAGCACCCCTCGGCGCTGCACATGCGCTACCCGGGCGCGGCCGGCTTCCTGTTCGACAGCCATGCCCGCGGCGGCAGCGGCGGCAGCGGCAAGACCTTCGACTGGAAGCGCATCCCGGTCGGCGTGCAGAAACCCTTCGTGCTGGCCGGCGGGATCACCCCGGACAACGTGTTCGAAGCGATCCTGGCGACCTTGCCCTGGGGCGTGGACGTGTCCAGCGGCATCGAGAGCGCGCCGGGCCTGAAGGACGGCGACAAGATGCGCCACTTCGTCGAGGAAGTGCGCAAGGCCGATTGCCACGTCGATTGAGGGGCGCGGGCACGATGTCGCCGCAACCGCTTTTCCCCCCTTTGGAAAAGGGGGGCAGGGGAGATTCGCTTTTGCCCCTCAAGCGCACCGCGTCGCGCGATGAAAAGCAAATCCCCCGCGCTCCGATTGTTCGCGTCGAAACATTCCGACGCCGGGCGCTCGCCCCCTTTTCCAAAGTGGGCGATGAAGTTCGCGCACCACACCGCTTACGCAACTGCTTTTCCCCCCTTTGGAAAAGGGGGGCAGGGGGGATTCGCTTTTGCCCCTCAAGCGCCCGCGTCGCGCGATTAAAAGCAAATCCCCCGCGCTGCGATTGTTCGCCTCTAAACACTCCGCCGCCGGGCGCTCGCCCCCTTTTCCAAAGTGGGCGATGGAGTTCGCGCACCACGGCGACAGACAATCACTCCCGTCCTTCCAGGGCCGTTCCCACGTTGAAAGCGAGGCGCCGGTAGGAATCCACGCCTGCCCACCCGATCACAACCCGACCGCGCGGCCCATTCCGGCATGCCCGGATGCGTACGGTCGGCGCCGCGATGCCCTAAACTGGCGCTTCCGCCGCGCGCCGCGTGGCGTCTGCCGAACGAACGCCAGCCGATGTCCGCCGAACCGATCGCCCCGCCTATCGACTTCCACGCCTATCCCGACGCCAACGGCCACTTCGGCCGCTACGGCGGACGCTTCGTCGCCGAAACCCTGATCGCGCCGATCGAGGAACTGGCCAAGGCCTACGACGCCGCGCGCGTCGATCCGGCCTTCATCAAGGAATTCGAAAACGACCTGGCCCATTACGTCGGCCGGCCGAGCCCGATCTACCACGCCCAGCGCCTCAGCGACGAAGTCGGCGGCGCGCGGATCCTGCTCAAGCGCGAAGACCTCAACCACACCGGCGCGCACAAGATCAACAACACCATCGGCCAGGCCCTGCTGGCCAGCCGCATGGGCAAGACCCGGATCATCGCCGAGACCGGCGCCGGCCAGCACGGCGTCGCCAGCGCCACCGTGGCCGCGCGCCTGGGCCTGGAATGCGTGGTCTACATGGGCGCGACCGACATCGAGCGGCAGAAGATCAACGTCTACCGCATGAAGCTGCTCGGCGCGACCGTGGTGCCGGTGACCAGCGGCTCGCAGACGCTCAAGGACGCGCTCAACGAAGCAATGCGCGACTGGGTCACCAACGTGCGCGACACCTTCTACATCATCGGCACCGTCGCCGGTCCGGATCCGTACCCGCGCATGGTCCGCGACTTCAACGCCGTGGTCGGGCGCGAGGCGAGGGCGCAGATGCTGGCCGAATACGGCCGCCTGCCCGATGCGATCACCGCCTGCGTCGGCGGCGGCAGCAACGCGATCGGGTTGTTCCATGCGTTCTTGAACGATCCCTCGGTGCGCATCGTCGGCGCCGAAGCGGCCGGCGACGGCATCGACACCGGCCGTCACGCTGCCTCGCTCGCGGCCGGACGCCCCGGCGTGCTGCACGGCAACCGCACCTATGTGCTGTGCGACGACGACGGCCAGATCATCGAGACCCATTCGGTCTCCGCGGGCCTGGATTACCCCGGCGTCGGTCCCGAGCACGCGTTCCTCAAAGACACCGGCCGCGCCGAATACGTCGGCGTCACCGACGAGGAAGCGCTCGATGCGTTCCGCACCCTGGCGCGCACCGAAGGCATCCTGGCCGCGCTCGAGTCGAGCCACGCGATCGCGCAGGCGATCAAGCTGGCGCGCGCGATGCCGAAGGATCAGGTGGTGCTGTGCAATCTGTCCGGTCGTGGCGATAAGGACGTGCATACCATCGCTGGGCGCGAGGGGTTGCACTTTTGAAGCGAGAAACGAGTGCGTAGGAGTGAGGAGTGAGTGGGAGCCGTCCGGCTTTTCCGTTATCGCGCTGCTCGGCTTTCGCTGTTACTCGTTTCTCACTTTTCTTAACTCATTCCTCTTCGAGGCAAGGAATCGGTACGCAAGAGCCAGCGAAGAGCAGAAGCCGCCACCGGCCCTCTCTCGCCACTCGACTTCGCTTCCGACCGACTCGCTCCTCACTCTTCTGAACTCATTCCTCGCCCAATGAACCGAATCGACGCGAAGTTCCAACACCTGCACGCCGCCGGCCGCAAGGCCCTGATCCCGTTCGTCACCGCCGGCGATCCGTCGCTGCAGGCGACCGTGCCGGTCATGCACGCGCTGGTCGAGGCCGGCGCCGACGTGATCGAACTCGGGGTGCCGTTCTCCGACCCGATGGCCGACGGCCCGACCATCCAGCGCAGCTCCGAGCGCGCGATCGCGCGCGGCGCCGGATTGAGCTGGGTGCTCGAAGCGGTGCGCGAGTTCCGCGCGCGCGACGCCGAGACGCCGGTGGTGCTGATGGGCTATCTCAATCCGATCGAGATCCGCGGTTCGACCCGCTTCGCCGACGACGCGGTCGCGGCCGGCGTCGACGGCGTGCTGCTGGTCGATCTGCCGCCGGAAGAAGCCGCCGAACTGCGCGCGGCCTTCGCCGCCGCCGGCCTGGCGCTGATCCTGCTGGCCTCGCCGACCACCACCGAAGAACGCATCGCGTTGCTGTGCGACGACGCCCAGGGCTATCTGTACTACGTCAGCTTCGCCGGCGTGACCGGCGCGGCCGACCTGCTCGACACCGGCGCGGCCAATGATCGCCTGCACCGCATCCGCGCGCGCAGCAAGGTGCCGGTGGTGGCCGGTTTCGGGATCAAGGACGCCGCCAGCGCCGCGACCATGGCCCGCGAGGCCGACGGCGTGGTGGTCGGCAGCGCGCTGGTCGCGGTGCTGGCCGAAACCGTCGACGCGGCCGCGGCCGCGCAGGCGGCCGGCGCGTTCCTCGCGCCGCTGCGTCAGGCCCTGGACGGCGCCGCCGGCTGAACGCGGGCGCGGCGGGCGCCGCGGCCGGCTGCGTTAGACTGAACCCAATACGTGCCGGCGAGCATGGCTCGCGGCGCTCCGGTCCGCCGCATCGGGACCGCCTGAACACGTTTGAATAGGAAACCCCCAACGCATGTCGTGGCTAAAGAAACTCATGCCGTCCGGCATCCGCACCGAAACGGTCGCGGCCAAGCGGCGCAGCGTGCCCGAGGGTCTGTGGGAGAAGTGCGACCGCTGCGGCGCCGTGCTGTATCGCCCCGAGCTCGAGGAAAACCTCGAGGTCTGCCCGAAGTGCAGCTTCCACATGCCGATCCGCGGCCGGGTCCGCCTGAACGCGCTGTTCGACCCGGGCAGCACGGTCGAGATCGGCGCCGAACTGGGCCCGGTCGACGTGCTCAAGTTCAAGGACCAGAAGAAGTACTCCGAGCGGATCAAGGCCGCGCAGAAAGCCACCGGCGAGCGCGACGCGCTGATCGCGATGCGCGGCACGCTCAAGCAGCGGCCGCTGGTCGCCGCCTCGTTCGACTTCGCCTTCATGGGCGGCTCGATGGGCTCGGTGGTCGGCGAGCGCTTCACCCTCGGCGCCGAGACCGCGCTGCAGATCGGCAGCCCGTTCGTGTGCTTCTCCGCCAGCGGCGGCGCGCGCATGCAGGAAAGCCTGTTCTCGCTGATGCAGATGGCCAAGACCTCGGCCGCGCTCGGCCGCCTGCGCGCGGCGGGGTTGCCGTACATCTCGGTGATGACCCATCCGACCACCGGCGGCGTATCGGCCTCGTTCGCGATGCTCGGCGACATCAACATGGCCGAGCCCGAAGCGCTGATCGGCTTCGCCGGCCCGCGCGTGATCGAGCAGACCGTGCGCGAGAAACTGCCCGACGGCTTCCAGCGCAGCGAATTCCTGGTCGATCACGGCGCGGTCGACCAGATCTGCGACCGGCGCGAACTGCGCGATCGTCTCGCCCATCTGCTGGCGATGATGATGAAGCAGCCGCAGCCCGAGGACGATGTCGAGGCGGCCTGAGCGGCCGCTTCGACGGGAATCGGGAATGGGGAATCGGGAATCGGAAATGCCAAAGCCAAAGCCGCAACTCGCGCTTTGGCTTTTTCGATTCCCGATTCCCCATTCCCGCCTCACCCAAGGAACTGTGAACCCGGAAGCGCTACGCGGCCTCGTTCAGCTGCGCGGTACCGTAGCGCAGGCGGCATGCGGCAAACTCGGGCTGCGGCGATCCCCCGACGGCACCATGCCGTACCGCGCCGCCCGGCTTTGATTCCCCATTCCCGATTCCCCATTCCCGAACCAAACACATGACTCGTAAATACTTTGGCACCGACGGCATCCGCGGACGCGTGGGCGAAGGCGCGATTTCCGCCGATTTCGTCCTGCGCCTCGGCAACGCGTACGGCCACGCGCTGATCCGGCGCGGTTGGCGCAATCCGATGGTCATCATCGGCAAGGACACGCGCATCTCGAACTACATGTTCGAGGCCGCGCTCGAAGCCGGGCTGGTCGCCGCCGGCGTGGACGTGCAGCTGATGGGGCCGATGCCGACCCCGGCGGTCGCGCACCTGACCCGCTCGCTGCGCGCCGACGGCGGCATCGTGATCTCGGCCTCGCACAATCCGCATTACGACAACGGCATCAAGTTCTTCTCGGCCGAGGGCGAAAAGCTCGACGACGAAACCGAACTGGCGATCGAGGCCGCGCTGGAAGAACCGTTCCGCACCGTCGATTCCGAACGCCTCGGCAAGGCCGTGCGCACCCGCGACGCGATCGGCCGCTATCTGGAAGCCTGCAAGAACTCGGTGCCGCGCGGTTTCGACCTCAGCGGCATGCGCATCGCGATGGATTGCGCCAACGGCGCGACCTACCAGACCGGTCCGCTGGTGCTGCGCGAACTCGGCGCGCGCGTGGATGCGATCGGCATCGATCCCAACGGCTTGAACATCAACGACGGGGTCGGCTCCACCCATCCGCAGACCCTGGTCGAACGCGTTCAGGCCACCGGCGCCGACCTCGGCATCGCCTTCGACGGCGACGGCGACCGGGTGCTGTTCGTCGACGGCGAAGGCCGCATCTGCGACGGCGACGATCTGCTGTACGTGCTGGCGACCGACTGGCAGCGCAGCGGCCGCCTGCAAGGCCCGGTGGTCGGCACCTTGATGACCAATTACGGCCTGGAGCGCGCGTTCGAGCAGCGCGGCATCGGCTTCCTGCGCGCCAAGGTCGGCGACCGCTACGTGCACCAGCAACTGATCGCCCACGGCGGCACCCTCGGCGGCGAAGCCTCCGGCCATCTGCTGTGCCTGGACCGCACCAGCACCGGCGACGGCATCGTCAGCGCCCTGCAGGTGCTGGAAGTGCTGGGCCGCACCGGCCTGACCCTGCGCCAGGCGCTGGACGGACTGAGCCGGGTGCCGCAGAAGACCGTCAACGTGCGCTTCGAAGGGACGTCCAAGCCCACCGAAGCGAGTTCGGTGAAAGACGCCTTGAAACAAGCCGAAGCGGCCGTCGCCGGCCATGGCCGCGCCTTCCTGCGTCCCTCCGGCACCGAGCCGGTGGTCCGCGTCACCGTCGAAGCCGACGACGCGCTGCTGATGCAGAACACTCTCGACAGTCTGGCGGCGGCGGTGCGCGCGGCGGTTTGAGGCGGGGTAGTGGTGGTGGGGCGCGCGGAGCCGTCGCGGTCGCGTAGGTCAGCTGCATGTATCGCTGCTTCGATAAAGGGCGTCCTGCCAGGCAGCACATCCCGATCGCCCAAATGCATTCCCCCCCTTTGAAAAAGGGGGGGCTAGGGGGGATTTGCTTTTTCCTGCAAGCGCGCCGCGTTATACGGAAAAGCAAATCCCCCGCGCTCCGATTCTTCGCTTCGAAACGAACTCACGCCGGGCGCTCGCCCCCTTTTTCAAAGTGGGCGAAGGAGTTCGCGAACGCCTCCTGAAGCTCGGCAACGATCAGTTCGCCCAATGCATTCTCCCCTTTGGAAAAGGGGGGCTAGGGGGGATTTGCTTTTCCTCCAAGCGCACCGCGCCGTGCGGAAAGAGCAAATCCCCGGCGCTCTGATTCTTCGCTTCGAAACGAACCGACGCCGGGCGCTCGCCCCCTTTTTCAAAGTGGGCGATGGAGTTCGCGAACCACCTCTGAGAGGTCGCGGTGGATCAGATCGCCCAAATGCATTCCCCCCTTTGAAAAAGGGGGGCAGGGGGATTTGCTTTTCCTCCAAGGGCACCGCGTCGTGCGGAAAAAGCAAATCCCCCGCGCTCCGATTCTTCGCTTCGAGACGAGCCGGCGTCGGGCGCTCGCCCCTCTTTTCCAAAGTGGGCGATAGAGTTCGCGAACGCCTCCTGAAGCTCGGCACCGATCAGATAGCTCAGATGCATTCCCCCCTTTTGGAAAAGGGGGGCTACGGAGGGATTCGCTTTTCCTCCAAGCGCACCGCGCCGTGCGGAAAAAAGCAAATCCCCCGCGCTCCGATTCTTTGCTTCGAAACGAACTCACGCCGGGCGCTCGCCCCCTTTTTCAAAGTGGGCGATGGAGTTCGCGGATCGCGCTATCACCGGGCGCGTAACAGGTGTCGGTTAACCGCGCGATGGGCGACGCGATGGGCGACTCGAGTCTACGCATCGCACCAAAACGTCGAGCGCGCCGCTCAAACGCCGAAGCTCCCAGCAGCAGCCTCGACCGCCCCCCAACCTCACCGCTGCTGAAACCGCGTCAACATCTCCCACGACTGACTCACCGCCGCCGGATCGACCTTCGCGTCCGGCAGCGGCCGGTAGTTGCGATCCACCACCGTCGCCGCGCCGTAATTGTCGAACAGGTAGATCCGGTCGCCCTGGCGGATGCCGCGCTGCGACCAGCTTTCGACCAGCAGCGGCCGCGCGTTCTGGGCCGGGCCGAACAGGTCGCGGCCGGTGCTGTAATCGTTGGAATCGTTGCGGCAACCCAGTGCGTGTTGCATCACGGTCGGCACGAAATCCTGATGCGAGGTGGTGTGGCTGAATTTGCGCGGCGGCTTGCCCGGCCAATGCAGCACGAACGGCGTGCGCAACTGGTAGTCGGAGAAATTGCCGTTGTGGCCCCAGTAGTTCTGCTTGAGGTCGTTGAACTCCTCGCCGTGGTCGCCGGTGATCAGCACCACGGTGTTGTCGGCGAACGCACTGGCGCGCAGGCTGGCCAGGAAGTCGCCGATCAGCGAATCGCTGTAATGCACCGCGGTGCGATAGCGGTTGAAGTCCGGGATCGGGTCGTGATCCGGGCCGAATTCCAGCGGATTGATCGAATCGGCCATCGGCTTGAACAGCGGCGGATAGCCCTTGGGCATGTAATAGGGCTGGTGCGGCGAATCCAGGAACACGAAGCCGAAGAAGCGCTGCTCGGGCCGGGTCGCGGCGATATCGCCGCGCAGGCGGTCAATGATCGCGCGATCGCGTTCGGCGCTGTGGCGTTCGCGCGGGCCGTTGACGACGTGGTCGCGCACCTCCGAGAACACGGTGCGGTCGAACTCCGGGTTGTACAGCGGCGCGCTGCCGTAGATGTGCATCGCGTAGCCGTCTTTCTTCATCTGGCCGATGAAGGCCGAGCCGCGCTGTTCGGCCAGCATCGGATGCCAATAGCCGCCGGGCAGGCCGTACAGCAGGCCGAACAGGCCGAACCGGGTCGCGTTGCCGGTGCTGTAGTGATCGTCGAACCACTGCGATTGCTGGGCGTAACGCCAGGTGTTGGGCATGACGGTCGGATCGAGCGCGTCGTGGCGCAGCGATTCGAGCAGGATCACCACCACGTTGAGCTTGGGCGCGGCCTCGCAGTCCAGCGGCTTGCGCGGATAGGCCAGCAGGCCCGCGCCGAGCACCGGCAGGGCGGAGTTGGGATTGCTCTTGACCCCGAACCGATGCAGCGAATCCTTCAACGTGATCGGTTGCGCCCACGGGATGTACGGCAGCTGCGACAGCACCGCGCGATCGCCGCGCGCGTCGTAGTAGGCGATCATGGCCTGGCCGAACAGCATCACCGCGAGCGCGACCCACCAGGCCCGCAGGATCCTGACCGCGCCCGGGCGCCGCTCGATCCAGCGCCAGCACAGCCAGGCGGCGGCGATCTCCAGTGCCAGCACCGTGCCGATCGCCAGCGCGATCAGGCCCCAGACGGTGCCGGAAAACACCACCTGGTCCTGCATCGCGCCGCCGAACACCATGTTCGCGACCATCGCGTTGAGGTGGAAGCGGTACAGCGCGAACACCTTGGCGTCGGCGACCAGCAGGCAGATCCAGGCGGTCTGCAGGATCACCGCGGTCACCGTCATCCAGCTCGCGCGCCGGCTCAGGCGGCCCAGCAGCAGCGGGATCAGGCCGAGCAGGGCGCCGAAGAACACGAAGTGGCCGGGCAGGGCCAGGGTCAGGAAGAACGCCGCCTTCCAGTGCTCGGCGAGGTGGGCGAAGGGGATGTTCGAGGCGGCGATCGCGATCGCGACCGCCGCATTGCCCAGGGTGAAGCCGGTCAACCAGGCCAGGGCACGGCGTGCCGGGGTGGCGGGGCGAGCGGCGGGGTCTTGCATGCGGTGCGGGCCTCGGCGGGCAGTGCTGCAACCGGCGGGCATCGCCGGGTCGGGGGCGCGACTTTAGCCTGTCGCACAGCGCTACGACACCACCTTAGGACGGTCCGGCCGATCTGTTCACGGCTTATGTGCCAACTGGTTCAGGCTCGGGCGATTTCGTTCATCCTGGGGCCGCCCGGCCGACCGCTTTCGATGTGCCGCCAAGGCGGGCTTGCGCGCCGATGGCGGCTTTGAGCGAAGATAGCGACCTATTTGGACGAGACACCAACAGGACATCCCACGTGAGTCAGATTCCCACCCTGGACATTCGCCGCTACGACACCGACCGCGAGGCGTTCGTCGCCGAACTCGGCGCGGCCTACCGCGAATGGGGCTTCGCCGGCATCAACGGCCATGGCATCCCGGCCGAGCAGATCGATCAGTCCTACGACGTGTTCAAGCGCTTCTTCGCCCTGCCCGAGGAGGTCAAGCGCAAGTACCACGTGCCCGGCGGCGGCGGCGCGCGCGGCTACACCCCGTTCGGGGTCGAGACCGCCAAGGGCGCCAAGCACTTCGACCTCAAGGAGTTCTGGCACGTCGGCCGCGAGATCCCGCGCGACTCCAAGTACGCCGCCGAGATGCCGGCCAACCTGTGGCCGGAGGAGATCCCCGAGTTCCGCGAGCAGGCCTACGGCTTGTACACGACCCTGGATAACCTGGGTTCGCGCGTGCTCAGCGCGCTGGCCCTGCACATCGGCCTGCCGGAGACCTATTTCGCCGACAAGACCGATTTCGGCAATTCGATCCTGCGCCCGATCCACTACCCGCCGATCACCGCCGACGACATCCCCAACGAGCGCGCCGGCGCGCACGAGGACATCAACCTGATCACCCTGCTGGTCGGCGCCAGCGCCGCCGGCCTGGAAGTGAAGTCGCGTAAGGGCGAGTGGGTGCCGTTCACCGCCGACGCCGACACCATCGTGGTCAACATCGGCGACATGCTGCAGCGCCTGACCAACCACGTGTACCCGTCGACCACCCACCGCGTGGTCAACCCGCCCGGCGAGAAGGCGCGCCAGCCGCGTTATTCGACCCCGTTCTTCCTGCACCCGAATCCGGACTTCCTGATCGACGTGCTGCCGTCGACGATCAGCGCCGACAACCCGAGCCGTTATCCCGAGCCGATCACCGCCCAGGGCTATCTGGAAGAACGCCTGCGCGAGATCAAGCTGAAGTAAGCGTCCGCAGCGATTGCGTTCGTCGCGAAGCCGGCCTTGCGCCGGCTTCGTCTTGTCCGGTCACACACTATCCGGCGACGCGCTGTCCGGTCCCGCGTAAAGACGCTCGCGCCCGGCTCAGACCATCCAGAAGAACACCGCGGCCATGCGCATGGTGTCCAACGTCCGGCCCCAATAGCCGCTGGCGCTGTGAATCAGGTTGGCGCGGTACAGCAGCAGCCGGTTGTAGCGGTGCGGCACCACCACGTCCTCGACGAAGGCGTCGGGCGCGACGAAACGGGTGCCCAGGGCTTCGACCAGGTTGGCGTGCGGCGGCGCCACGGTGTTGCCGCCGCGCTGGCCGTTGCCCAGGCGCTGGCGGTAGAAACCGGTGCCGCAGTGGTCCGGCACCGACGGGTTCAGGTACAGCACCGCCGCGTAGCGGCACATGGTGCGCGAGTCGGTATGCGGGCGCGGCTCGCATTCGTCGATGCCGACCACCTGCACGCAGTTGTGATTGAGGGTCTGGCCGTCCGGCGCGGCGCCGACCCACAGCCGGGTCGCGCCGAGCGCGTCGCGCACCCGGGTCTCGACGATCGCCAGTTCGTCGTCGCTGAGGCCGGGCATGGCGCGCTGACCGGGCCAGCTTTCGGGTTTGTACGGGTAGCCCTGGCTCCAGTCGGTCTTGGCCAGGAAGCGGGCGCGCACGCCGTCGGGATCGGGCAGGACGTCGTCGACCACCCAGTAGTCGCGGCCCGGCGTCGGCTTGCGATAAGGCAGGATCGGCAGCAGCGGGCGGGGCGGGATCGGTTTCATGCCGACCACTGTAACCACGCGGCTTGCCGCCGATCGCCATCGCGGCCTTCTATTTGCGCCGATATTGCGACGTAGCGCCGCATCCTTTGTACGCAGCGTCGTCCGCGAGCGTGTCCGGCGTGTGGATCGTCGGCGATCGGATGCTCTTGCCGACGGTCGGGCGCGAGGTGCCGGACCTCGTCGCCGCGCCCATGACGAAGCCGGCGCGATGGCCGGCTTCGTCGTGCTATCGCGGGCGTCCTTGCCCCAGCCCGCGGCCTCGATAGTGGGCCGCACGGCCAGCCCGTCTGCGGGGCCCGATGAGTCGGCCGATCCCTCGGCCGCAAGCGCGATCGCCGCGATGGCGGCGGGCACGATCCCTCGCGCCCGCCGCCACGAGGCGGTCACGCCGCGATCAGCAACCGATCGCGGTGCACAGCGCGACGATGTTGTCGTCGTTGAAGCGCGCGCCGACCCACGCCGTGCCGAAGGCGCCGATGTGCGGGCCGCTGACCACGCTGTTGACCTGGTTGCCGGCGCTGGAGTTGGGCGTGTAGTTGATCAGCCACGCGCCGCCGCTGGCGCCGTAGGTCATGTCGCAGCCCTGCACCACCACGTTGGTGCCTTCCGTCGCCGAGTCGTAGGTCTGGCCGGCGCAGATGTTGGTGTACTGCGTGCTCAGATTGCTGGCGTAGCCGTGCGAGTAGGTGAACAGCGAATACGGCTGGTTCCAGGCGCGGCCGAGCCAACCGACGTAGCTGGTCACCGGAATGCCGCTGACCTGCTCACCCGTCAGCTTGATCACCGCCACGTCCCAGCGGCGGGTGCCCTGGCTGATCCAGTTGTTCGGCACGCGCGCGGTGCTCCAGCCGAACTTGCCGTACGGCGCCTCGCCGTAACGCTCGGCCGGCACGAACAGGAAGTTGGAGTTCCAGCCCGAGCCGAAGGTGTAGACGCAATGCGCCGCGGTGGTCAGTACCGCGGTGCCGCTGGACACCTGCGCGGTGCAGTACGAACCGCTGCCGTCGGGCTTGGTGAAGTACAGCTTGCCGATCTTGTTCCACGGCGCCGCCTTCCACTGGGTGGTGTAGTAGTTGCCCAGGGTGCGGGTGTAGCCGTAGTGCGCACCGTCCTTCTCCTGCGAGATCGAGACGTCCGGGGCGGCGCCCTGGCGCGCGTCCAGCGCGTCGAGCTTGTCCCAGGTGGCGCGGAAATGGGTGCGGGCGAGGTAGTTGCCGAACGCCGGCGCGTCGCCGCCCGGCGCGCTGCCGGCGGTGCGGATCAGCTTGTCGGTCAGTTCGGCCGAGGCGGCGGGGCCGGCCTTGCTGTCGCGGTCGACCCAGATCACCGGCTTGGCCGCGGCGCGCTGGCGCGCGGTCGCGAACGGGTGGGCCTGGGCGCTCTTGGCGTTGAGCTGCTGCGACTTGGGCGCGTCGATCGAAGCGACGTCGCCGTAGGCGGTGCGGATCACTTTTTCGCCGGCCATCGCGAGGGCGGCGGAGGAGAGCAGCGCGATGCCGCTGAGCAAGGCGAGCTTGCGCGACAGACGGCACGGGGGATTGATGCGATGCGACTTCATGATGGTGGAGCTCCTTGTGGTATCGCTTCCATTGGCGATTGACGGGTCGACGACGGTGGCGTCCGGCGCGCTCGACCCGAGCGGCGCGCCGGCGTTGAAACCCCGATCGACGAGCGATCGTCAAGTGGCGGGCAACAGCCCGGCCTCCCACGCCGTGTGAAGAGCGGCGCAAGCGATCGTTCGGTGATGGGCAGCCCCCTTGTGGGCGGCTAACCCCAGGAAACGGCGGTGCGCGCGGTCGCAGGACAGCGCGGGAGCGAACAAAAGCGGCGATCGCGGCCGCGCCGGGCCGCCGTCGGACACCTGTTCATCGGCCGCAACGCCTTTGCCGGCAAGGGTTTGAGTTCGGTTGTCGGGACCGACGCGCGAGGCCGCGATGTTTCATCGATGCAACGCGATTTCAGGGTGTTGTGCGCCCCCGGCCGATGCGAGAGCCGGCTTGTGTGCGCGGATTTCAGGTCCGGGCGCTTTCGCCGAGCCTCTGCCGATCCCGGGTCCGGCAAGGCCGCCATCGACGACACCCATCGCGGGATCGCCGCGGCCGCTCAGGCCTCGCGCACCGCCACCCCGGCCGCGCGCAAGCCCTCGCGCCAGGCCGCCAGCTTGGCCTCGTAGCGCTGCGAGGCGTTGGCCGGGCTGGTCGAGGGCAGGCGCAGCAGGGTCAGGTCCGGGCGCGCCAGCGACCCGAGCACGAAGCGGCGGAAGCTGGCCTCGGCCTTGGCGCCGTTGAACAGCACCGTGGCGACCCGCGGATGGCCGGCGAAGAAGCCGGCGAAGTCGTTGGCGACCGCGGTGTCGTCGCGGATCGCCGAATCCAGGCTGCCTTCGCGCTCGCATTCGGCGAGCACGTCCCACAGCGCGATCCCGGCCGCGCGCAGGGCCTGGATCCGCCGCGGGTACTCCAGTTCCGGCCCGGCGCCGATCAGCGCGCCCATGATCGGCCAGAACCGGTTCTGCGGATGCGCGTAATAGCGGTCGGCGGCCAGCGAGGCCGCGCCGGGCATGCTGCCGAGGATCAGCACCCGCGCCCGCGGCGATCGGATCGGGGCGAAGCTGCGCAGCACGGTCGAATTCGAAGTCGGACTCATGCCCCTGCAATGGGGACGAAACCGCGCCCGGCAAAGGCGGGCAGGGCGCTCGGCCGCGAGCGTGACGCCGGTCGCGGAGCGCGTTCGTCGACTGCGTCGCGGTTCGCCGCGCCGCCGCCGGGTTCGCCCAAACGGCGCCCAGCCGCTAGACTGCGCCGTCTTCGCAGCAAGGGAGTGGCCATGCGCCGCAGAATCGTCGCCGGAAACTGGAAACTGCATGGCAGCCGCGAATTCGCATTCGCCCTGCTCGACGAAGTCGCGGCGCAGACGCCGCCGGCCGGGGTCGAGCGGGTGATCCTGCCGCCGCTGCCGTATCTGGGCGAACTGGTCGAACACTACGGCGAGCGCGGCCTGAACTTCGGCGCGCAGGACGTCAGCAGCAACGTCAAGGGCGCCTACACCGGCGAAGTCTCCGCGACGATGCTCAAGGAAGTCGGCGCGGTCTACGGCCTGGTCGGCCATTCCGAGCGCCGCCAGTACCACAACGAAAGCAGCGAACTGGTCGCGCGCAAGTTCGCCGCGGCCAAGGCCGCGGGACTCGTGCCGATCCTGTGCGTGGGCGAGACCCTGAGCGAACGCGAGGACGGCAAGGCGCAGTGGCGCCTGCAGGAACAGCTCGCGCCGATCTTCGAACTGGTCGGCGTGCTCGGCCTGGACGGCGCGATCGTGGCCTACGAACCGGTGTGGGCGATCGGCACCGGCAAAACCGCCAGCCCCGAGCAGGCCCAGGAAATGCACGCATTCATCCGTAGCGAAATCGCGGCGCACGATGCTAGAATTGCTGGCTCGCTACCGATCCTTTATGGCGGCAGCGTGAAAGCCGACAATGCCGCCGCGCTGTTTTCCCAGCCCGACGTCGATGGCGGCCTGGTCGGCGGCGCCTCTCTGGTCGCAGCGGACTTCAACGCCATCGCGGCAGCGGCGGCACCCTGATCGCGACGTTCCGGCGAACCTGTCCGGGCCGACGCGGTCGTAACGAGTTCCACCCAGCGAAGAATCCCTAACGATGCTGTTGTTCCTCAACGTCATCTATGTGTTGATCGCGATCGCCATGATCGCGCTGATCCTGATGCAACGCGGCGCGGGAGCGCAGGCGGGCTCGGGTTTCGGCGGCGGTGCGTCGGCGACCGTGTTCGGCGCCCGTGGCTCGTCCAACTTCCTGTCCAAGGCCACCAAGTGGCTGGCGATCGCGTTCTTCGTGATCAGCCTGTTCATGGCCTGGCAGGCGAGTCGCGTCACCACCGCCGCGCCGAAGGCGCTCGATCAGAGCCTGATGAATCAGCAGATTCCGGCGACCCAGCCCGCTCCGGCGACCGGTACTCCGGCGGCGCCCGCGACTGGTGTCCCGGCCGCTCCGACGGGCACGGCTCCGACGGGTACGGCTCCGGCCGGCACCGCGCCGAGCGCGACCCCGCAGGCTCCCTCGGGTCAGGCCGCTCCGGCGACCCAGGCACCGGCGGGCACGGTCCCGGCCGCGCCGTCGGCGACGCCCGCGCAGGCGCCGGCTCAGCAGGCAGTCCCGGCAAAGCAACCGGCTACTGGCGGCTGAGATAAACAGGTTAAAATAGAGTTCCGGTATCCTGCTTCGGATGGCAGGATCGGTCAGCGATGACCAGGCGGCTTCGCAAAGCGCTTACGAAGTCCAGGCCAGGATGGCCGCAGGTTGGTAGCAGTGCCCAGATGGCGGAATTGGTAGACGCACTACCTTGAGGTGGTAGCGACTTAGGTCGTGGGGGTTCGAGTCCCCCTTTGGGCACCACATCCAACTGTCAGCTTTATCGAGTTATTCGCAACTCGCACCACGGTACGCAGGTGCGGCACGCACGGCGGGCCGCGCCGCGTGTCCACACGACTGGGCGCTGTGGCGCCAAGCCAAGGTCGCGGAAACGCGCCCATGTAGCCGAACAAGTAGCCGAGAGAACACCGCGTGCTGGCCGAATACCTGCCGACTCTGCTGTTCCTGATCGTCGCCGGTGGTATCGGCGTCGCCCTGTTGGTGGTAGGCAATGTGCTCGGGCCCAAGCGCCCGACCGCGGAGAAATTGTCTCCCTACGAATGCGGCTTCGAAGCCTTCGAAGACGCGCGCATGCAATTCGACGTGCGCTACTACCTGATCGCCATCCAGTTCATCATCTTCGATCTGGAAATCATCTTCATCGTGCCCTGGGCCACCGTGTTCCGCGACCTCGGTCCGGTCGGGCTCATCGAGATGGGCATTTTCGCCAGCATGCTCCTGCTCGGCTTCGTTTACGTCTGGAAGAAGGGAGCGCTCGAATGGGAGTGATCCAAACCGTCAGCGACACCGTGTCGGGTCTGATGCACAACCCGATTCCGGAAGGACGCCTCGACGACATCCTGCGCCCGGAAGGCGAAAACCCGCTGCTGCAGCAGGGCTTTGTCACCACCAACCTGGACACGCTGTGGAATTGGGCGCGTACCGGTTCGATGTGGCCGATGACCTTCGGCCTGGCCTGCTGCGCGGTCGAGATGATGCACGCCGGCGCCTCGCGCCTGGACCTGGACCGTTACGGCGTGGTGTTCCGCCCGTCGCCGCGCCAGTCCGACGTGATGATCGTCGCCGGCACCCTGGTCAACAAGATGGCCCCGGCGTTGCGCAAGGTCTATGACCAGATGCCCGACCCGAAGTGGGTGATCTCGATGGGCAGCTGCGCCAACGGCGGCGGCTACTATCACTATTCCTACGCCGTGGTGCGCGGCTGCGACCGCGTGGTCCCGGTCGACGTCTACGTGCCGGGTTGCCCGCCGACCGCCGAAGCGCTGGTCTACGGCATCCTGCAGTTGCAGCGCAAGATCCGTCGCGGCACCAACTTCGGCGACAACAAGCAGGGCGTGCGCGAATGAGCGGCGTTGCTCCTAGCAGCGCGCAGCTCGCCCAGCGCTTGAACGAACGCTTCGCCGGCGCCTCGGTCGTCGTGGCGCAGCCGCGCGGCGAGATCACGCTGGAAGTGGCGCCGACCGAATGGCTCGCCGCGGCGCTCGCGCTGCGCGATGAATTCGGTTTCGAACAGTGCGTCGACGTCAGCGGCGTGGACTATCTGAGCTACGGCAGCGACGAGTGGGACACCGACGTGTCCTCGGAAGGCTTCTCGCGCGGCGTGGAAGGCAAGAGCGCCGGCCGTTTCCGTTGGGGCGAGTCGCCCAACGGCGCCGCCGATTCGCTGCCGGCGCGGCGTTTCGCCGCGGTCGCGCATCTGCTGTCGTGCCAGCACAACCAGCGCGTGCGTTTGAAGACCTTCGCCGCCGACGACGATCTGCCCGTGGTCGGTTCGCTGTGCCACATCTGGCCGGGCGTGAATTGGTTCGAGCGTGAAGCGTTCGATTTGTACGGCATCGTGTTCGAAGGCCATCCGGACCTGCGCCGGATCCTCACCGACTACGGTTTCGTCGGCCATCCGTTCCGCAAGGATTTCCCGCTGATCGGCAACGTCGAAGTGCGTTACGACGCCGACAAGCGCCGGGTGATCTACGAACCCGTGTCGATCGACCCGCGGGTCGGCGTGCCGCGGGTGATCCGCGACGACGCGCGCTACCAGACCGCGGTGGGCGAGATCGCTCAGCGCGAGCCGGCCCAGCGCGAGCCGGCCCAGCGTGAGGTGAAGTGATGAGCGAGCCCGCCACCAACATGCCGCTGGTCAACAGTGGCACCTCCGGCCTCAACAACGCCGAGATCCGCAACTACACCTTCAACTTCGGTCCCCAGCATCCGGCCGCGCACGGTGTGCTGCGCCTGATCCTGGAGATGGACGGCGAAGTCGTGCAGCGCGCCGATCCGCATATCGGCCTGCTGCATCGCGGCACCGAGAAGCTGGTCGAGTCCAAGCCGTTCAACCAGTCGATCGGTTACATGGATCGCCTGGACTACGTGTCGATGATGTGCAACGAGCACGCTTACGTGCGCGCGATCGAGACCCTGCTGGGGATCGAGGCGCCCGCGCGCGCGCAGTACATCCGCACCTTGTTCGACGAAATCACCCGCATCCTCAATCACCTGATGTGGATCGGTTCCAACGCGCTCGACCTGGGCGCGATGGCGGTGTTCCTGTACGCGTTCCGCGAGCGCGAAGAGCTGATGGACTGCTACGAGGCGGTCTCCGGCGCGCGCATGCACGCGGCGTATTACCGCCCCGGCGGCGTCTACCGCGACCTGCCCGAGCGCATGCCGCAGTACAAGGAATCGCCGTGGAAGAAGGGCGCCGGCCTCAAGCGCTTCAACGCCTGGCGCGAAGGCTCGATGCTCGATTACCTCGACGCGTTCGCCGACGACTTCCCCAAGCGCGTCGACGAATACGAGACCCTGCTGACCGATAACCGCATCTGGAAGCAGCGCACCGTCGGCATCGGCGTGATTCCGCCCGAACAGGCCCTGGCCTGGGGCATGACCGGCCCGATGATCCGCGGCTCGGGCATCGCCTGGGATCTGCGCAAGAAGCAGCCCTACGCCAAGTACGCGGAAGTCGATTTCGACATTCCGGTCGGCGTCAACGGCGACTGCTACGACCGCTATCTGGTGCGCGTGGCGGAAATGCGCGAGTCCACCCGCATCATCAAGCAGTGCGTGAAGTGGCTGCGCGCCAATCCCGGCCCCGTGATCGTCGACAACTTCAAGGTCGCCCCGCCCAAGCGCGAGGAGATGAAGGACGACATGGAAGCCTTGATCCATCACTTCAAGCTGTTCTCGGAAGGCTATTGCGTGCCGGCCGGCGAGACCTACGCCGCGGTCGAGGCGCCCAAGGGCGAATTCGGCTGCTACCTGGTCTCCGACGGCGCCAACAAGCCGTTCCGCTGCAAGCTGCGTGCGCCGGGCTTCGCGCATCTGTCGTCGATGGACGAAGTCGTCAAGGGCCACATGCTGGCCGACGTCGTGGCGATGATCGGTACTTACGACATCGTGTTCGGCGAGATCGATCGGTGAAGGCGGGAATCGGGAATTGGGAATCGGGAATCGATCAAGCTGAGGCTGCACGAGTTCGCGCCGAGCATCGATCGCCCCGGATTTTTCGATTCACCGCGTCCCGCTCCAGCCGATTCCCGATTCCCAATTCCCGATTCCCGGCTTTACCCCTATGAAAGCGACAGGCAATTTCGAGGCCGCACAGCACATCGATCCGATGGTGGCACTGTCGGACGGCACGCGCGCGCACATCGACCACTGGCTGGCCAAGTTTCCGCCGGACCGCAAGCGCTCGGCCGTGTTGCAGGGCCTGCATGCGGCGCAGGAGCAGAACGGCGGCTGGCTGACCGATGAGCTGATCGCCGCGGTCGCCAAGTACCTGAGCCTGCCGCCGGTGTGGGCCTACGAGGTCGCGAGCTTCTACTCGATGTTCGAGACCGAGAAGGTCGGCCGCAACAACGTCGCCTTCTGCACCAACATCAGCTGCTGGCTCAACGGCGCCGAACAACTGGTCGCGCATGCCGAAAAGAAGCTGGGCTGCAAGCTCGGCGAATCCACCGCCGATGGCCGGGTCTTCCTCAAGCGCGAGGAAGAATGCCTGGCCGCGTGCTGCGGCGCGCCGGTGGTCGTCGTCAACGGTCATTACCACGAGAAGCTCGACGCGACGAAAGTCGACGAGCTGCTCGATGGCTTGAAGTGAGGTCGGGCGAGATGGCTCACGGTCACCACGACTATTCCAAGGGCTACGGCCCGGTCGGCCCGGCTCCGCAGGAGCACCAGGTCGTCTACACGACCCTGCACTACGACACGCCGTGGTCGTACGAAAATTATCTGAAGACCGGCGGCTACAGCGCGCTGCGCAAGATCCTGACCGAGAAGACCCCGCAGGACGAGATCATCAACGCGGTCAAGGCCTCGGGCCTGCGCGGCCGCGGCGGCGCGGGCTTCCCGACCGGCCTGAAGTGGAGCTTCATGCCCAAGGGCAGCGGCACCCAGAAGTACATCCTGTGCAACTCGGACGAATCCGAGCCGGGCACGGCCAAGGATCGCGACATCCTGCGTTTCAATCCGCATTCGGTGGTCGAGGGCATGGCGATCGCCTGCTACGCGACCGGTTCGACCGTGGCGTACAACTACCTGCGCGGTGAATTCCATCACGAGCCGTTCGAGCATTTCGAGCAGGCGCTGAAGGAAGCTTACGAGAACGGCTGGCTGGGCAAGAACGTGCTCGGCAGCGGCGTGGACATCGACATCTACGGCGCGCTCGGCGCCGGCGCCTACATCTGCGGCGAAGAAACCGCGCTGATGGAATCGCTGGAAGGCAAGAAGGGCCAGCCGCGCTACAAGCCGCCGTTCCCGGCGAATTTCGGCCTGTTCGGCAAGCCGACCACGATCAACAACACTGAGACCTATGCCTCGGTGCCGGCGATCCTGCGCAACGGCGCGGAATGGTTCTTGAACCTGGGCAAGCCGAACAACGGCGGCCCGAAGATCTTCTCGGTCTCCGGCCACGTCAATAATCCGGGCAATTTCGAAATCCGCCTGGGCACCCCGTTCGCCGATCTGCTGCAGATGGCCGGCGGCGTGCGCAACGGCAACAAGCTCAAGGCCGTGATTCCCGGCGGTTCGTCGATGAAGGTGCTGCCGGCCGAACAGATGCTGGCCTGCACGATGGACTACGACTCGCTGCAGAAGGCCGGTTCCGGCCTGGGCTCGGGCGCGGTCATCGTGATGGACGAAACCGCCTGCATGGTGCGCGCGTGTCAGCGCATCGCGCGGTTCTATTTCAAGGAAAGCTGCGGCCAGTGCACGCCGTGCCGCGAAGGCACCGGCTGGATGTACCGCATGCTGACCCGCATCGTCGACAAGCACGCGACCCTGGAAGACCTGCAGATGCTGCGCGCCGCCGCGGGCCAGATCGAAGGCCACACCATCTGCGCGTTCGGCGAAGCCGCGGCGTGGCCGGTGCAGGGCTTCCTGCATCACTTCTGGGACGAGTTCGAGTACGCGATCGTCAATAAGCGGTTCCTGGTCGATGATCAGGCTGCCGGTACGGTAGTCGAGAAGAAGGTGGCCGCATGAGCGCTGCATCCTTCCATATCCCCCATTGTTCGAGCGCGTTGCGCCCGAACAATGCGCCCCTTGACTCAAGGGGCTTGTTCACCGCTTTGATGGGGAGCTCGCTGTGAGCGCTCAACCGGTAAATCCCAATCTGCCGCCCGATCACGTCACCGTCTTCATCGACGGCGTCGAGATGGCCGCGCCGAAGGGTTCGATGATCATCCAGGCCGCCGACAAGGCCGGCATTCCGATCCCGCGTTTCTGCTATCACGACAAGCTGGCGATCGCGGCGAACTGCCGCATGTGCCTGGTCGAAGTCGAGAAGATGCCCAAGCCGGCGCCGGCCTGCGCCACGCCGGTCATGGACGGCATGAAGGTCGTCACCCGCAGCGAAAAGGCGTTGAAGTCGCAGCGCAACGTGATGGAGTTCCTGCTGGTCAACCATCCGCTCGACTGCCCGATCTGCGATCAGGGCGGCGAGTGCGAGCTGCAGGACCTGTCGATGGGGTACGGCCGTTCGGTCAGCCGTTTCTCCGAGCGCAAGCGCGTGGTGGCCGACGAGGACATCGGTCCGCTGGTCGCGACCGAGATGACCCGCTGCATCCAGTGCACGCGCTGCGTCCGCTTCACCGCCGAAATCGCCGGTACCTACGAACTCGGCGGCATGTACCGCGGCGAGAACCTGCAGATCGGCACCTTCGACGGCAAGCCGTTGACGACGGAACTGTCGGGCAACGTCATCGACGTGTGCCCGGTCGGCGCGCTGACCAACAAGGTGTTCCAGTTCAAGGCGCGTCCGTGGGAACTGACCGCGCGCGAGTCGCTCGGTTATCACGACGCGCTCGGCAGCAATCTGTTCCTGCATCTGCGCCGCGGCGACGTGCTGCGCACCGTGCCGCGCGACAACGAAGCGGTCAACGAGTGCTGGCTGTCGGACCGCGACCGCTATTCGCACCAGGGCCTGTACGCGGAAGATCGCGCGCAGCGTCCACTGGTGAAGGAAAACGGCGAGTGGCGCGAGGCGTCGTGGGACGAAGCGCTGGCGCGCGCCGCGAAGATCCTGCGCGACAACGCCGGCGACAATCTCGGTGTGCTCGCGCATCCGGCGACTTCGAACGAAGAGGGCGCGCTGCTCGCGCGCCTGGCCGAGGCGCTCGGCACCGGCAACATCGATCACCGCATCTCGCAGCACGATCTGTCCGACGCCGCGGTCGCCGAAACCTTCGCCATGCCGGTCGCCGAGATCGACCAGGCCGATGTGGTGGTGATCGTCGGCAGCAACCTGCGCCACGAGCTGCCGCTGGTGCATCAGCGCATCCGCAAGGCGTTCACCCGCGGCGCCAAGATCCACGTGGTCAACCCGGTCGATTTCGATTTCACCTTCGACATCGCCAGCAAGCGCATCGTCCCGCCGTCGCGGCTCGCCGCCGCGCTCGGCGACGAGCCGCTGCGCGAAGTCGCCAAGGCCGGCAACCACGTCGCGATCATCGTCGGCGCGCTGGCCGAGAACGGCCCGTACGCGGCCGCGATCCGCGCCGCGGCCGCGTCGTTCGCCGATGCGACCGGCGCCAAGCTGTGCCGCATTCCGCAGGGCGCCAACGCGGTCGGTCTCGCCCGGCACGGCGTGCTGCCGGGTTCGCGCGACGCCGCCGGCATGCTCAGCGATGCGCGCGGCGCTTACGTGATCTACGGCATCGAGCCGGGTCTGGATTTCGCCGACACCCAAAGCGCGCTGCGCGCGCTCGGCGCGGCCCAGGTCGTGGCCTTCAGCCATTACGCCTGCCGTTCGACCAAGGCCGTCGCCGACGTGATCCTGCCGATCGGTCTGCTGCCCGAGGTCGATGCCACCTTGACCAATCTCGACGGCATCGCCCAGAACGCATCGGCCGGCGGCAAGCTGCCGGGCGAAGCGCGTCCGGGCTGGCGCGTGCTGCGCGCGCTCGGCGGCGAATTGAACGCCGACGGTTTCGGCTTCACCGATCTGGCCGGTCTGCGCGCGAGCATCGCGCCGCGCGCCGTCACGCCGGCCGCCGGCCGCGCGCCGACGGTGGCGGGCGAGGGGCTCGAAGTCGCCGTATCGACCGCGATCTACCGCAGCGACGCCACCGTGCGCCGCGCGCCGGCGCTGCAATCGCATCCGCTCAATCTGGAACCACGCGCCGTGCTCAATCCCGACGATGCGGCCGCGCTCGGTTTCGGCGACGGCATGGTCGGCAAGTTCAGCGCCGACGCCGGCACGGCGACGTTGCCGGTCGTGCTCAGCGCGCAGGTCGCGCCGGGCACGGTATGGATCGAAAGCGGGCATGGCGCCACCGCGCCGCTCGGTGCCGGCCGCGTGCAGGCGGGGAGGGCTTAAACCATGGCCGATGGAATGTTCTTCACCCAGGTCGTCGATCCGACGCGCGAATGGTTCCTGTCGTTCGGCATGGCCGGCGCGGTCGCCTGGATCGTGCTCAAGATCCTGCTGATCGCGATGCCGGTGATCATCACCGTCGCGTTCTACGTGGTCTGGGAACGCAAGCTGATCGGCTGGATGCACGTGCGCCGCGGTCCGATGTACGTCGGCATGGGCATCCTGCAGGCCTTCGCCGACGTGTTCAAACTGCTGTTCAAGGAAGTGATCCAGCCGACCAAGGCCGAGTCGTTCCTGTACAAGCTCGCGCCGCTGCTGACCCTGGCGCCCGCGTTCGCGGCCTGGGCGGTGGTGCCGTTCGATGCCAAGGCGGTGTTGTCGAACGCCAACGCCGGTCTGCTGTATCTGCTGGCGATGACCTCGCTGGGCGTGTACGGCATCATCCTCGCCGGTTGGGCCTCGAACTCGAAGTACGCTTTCCTCGGCGCGATGCGCGCCGCCGCGCAGGTCGTGTCCTACGAAATCGCCATGGGCTTCGCCATGGTCGGCGTGATGGTCGGCGCCGGCAGCCTCAACCTCACCGATATCGTGATGGCGCAGTCCGGCAACGCCGGCGCGCTGGAATGGTTCGCGCTGCCGATGCTGCCGCTGTTCGTGGTGTATTTCATTTCCGGAGTGGCCGAGACCAACCGCGCGCCGTTCGACGTGGTCGAGGGCGAGTCGGAAATCGTCGCCGGTCACATGGTCGAGTATTCGGGTTCGGCGTTCGCGCTGTTCTTCCTGGCCGAATACGCCAACATGATCCTGATCAGCTTCCTGACCGCGATCTTCTTCCTCGGCGGCTGGCTGAGCCCGTTCCAGGGCCTGGGCATTCCGTTCCTGTCGGCCGACGGCTGGTGGTGGCTGTTCGCCAAGGTGTTCTTCTTCGCCAGCTGCTTCATCTGGTTCCGTGCTTCGTTCCCGCGCTACCGCTATGACCAGATCATGCGGCTGGGCTGGAAGGTCTTCATCCCGCTGACCATCGCCTGGATCTGCGTAGTCGCCGTCATGGCGTACTACAAAGTGTTCCTGCCGAACGTGTAAGGACAGGCATCCTCGACATGAATCGCATCGTTTCCTATTTCAAGAGTCTGCTCCTGATCGAGCTGATGCAGGGCCTCGGGCTGACGCTCAAGTACCTGTTCAAGCCCAAGTACACGCTGATGTACCCGATGGAGAAGACCCCGCAGTCGCCGCGTTTCCGCGGCATCCACGCGCTGCGCCGGTATCCCAACGGCGAAGAGCGCTGCATCGCCTGCAAGCTGTGCGAGGCGGTGTGCCCGGCGCTGGCGATCACGATCGACTCGGAAAAGCGCGCCGACGGCACCCGCCGCACCACGCGTTACGACATCGACCTGTTCAAGTGCATCTTCTGCGGGTTCTGCGAGGAGTCGTGCCCGGTCGACTCGATCGTGGAAACGCATATCCACGAATACCACTTCGAACAGCGCGGACAGAACATCGTCACCAAACCGCAGCTGCTGGCGATCGGCGACCGTCTCGAGACCGAGATCGCCGAGCGCCGCGCCGCCGACGCCGCCTTCCGCTGAGTACTGATATGGATCTCGCCCAGATCGCCTTCTTCGTCTTCGCCGCCGCGGCCACGCTTTCCGCCGTGGCCGTGATCAGCGTCAAGAACCCGGTCCATGCCGCGCTCAGCCTGGTGCTGACGTTCTTCTCGGTCGCCTGCGTGTGGCTCATCGCCGGCGCCGAATTCCTCGGCGTGGCCCTGATCCTGGTCTACGTCGGCGCGGTGATGGTGCTGTTCCTGTTCGTGGTGATGATGCTCGACATCGACGTCGCGCCGCTGCGCGAGGGCTACGTGCGCTATCTGCCGGTCGGCCTGCTGGTCGCGGTGGTGATGCTGGTGGAGATGGTCACCCTGATCGGGGTCAAGGCCAGCATCGTCGCGCCGCTGACCGCCGACGCCTCGGGCGGTTCCAACACCAAGTGGCTGGCGATGGCGCTGTTCACCGACTTCCTGCTGCCGTTCGAGGTCGCCGCGGTGATCCTGACCGTGGCGGTGATCGCCGCGGTGATGCTGACCCTGCGTCGCCGTCCCGGCGCCAAGCACCAGAATCCGAGCGAGCAGTCGCGGGTCCGCGCCAGCGACCGCGTGCGCATGATCAAGATGGACGCGACGAAGCCGGCCGTGGTCGAACCCACGCCCGCCGAGCCCGCCGCGCAGGAGGCCAAGCCATGAACGAATTCATCGGGTCGGGCCTAGCCCTCGGCCACTATCTGGCCCTGGGCGCGGTGCTGTTCTGCATCAGCGTCGCCGGCATCTTCCTCAATCGCAAGAACGTGATCGTGTTGCTGATGTCGATCGAGCTGATGCTGCTCGCGGTCAACATCAACTTCGTCGCGTTCTCGCGCCAGTTGGCCGATCCGGCCGGTCAGGTGTTCGTGTTCTTCATCCTCACCGTCGCCGCCGCCGAGGCCGCCATCGGCCTGGCGATCCTGGTCACGCTGTTCCGCAACCGGCGCACGATCAACGTCGCTGAAATCGACACGATGAAGGGCTGATCCGGCATGGAACCCGCAATCTCCAAGTCCATCCTGCTCGCGATCGTGCTGGCGCCGCTGCTCGGCGCCATCGTCGCCGGCCTGTTCGGACGCAAGGTCGGCCGCGCCGGCTCGCACACGATCACCATCCTCGGCGTCGCCGCCAGCTGCGCGCTGTCGATGTACGTGCTGTGGCAACTGGTCGGGCAGGGCGCCTCGCCGTTCAACGAGAACGTCTACACCTGGTTCCAGATCGGCGGCTACGAGGCCCACGTCGGCTTCATGGTCGACAAGCTGACCGCGATGATGATGGTGGTCGTCACCTTCGTCTCGCTGCTGGTCCACGTCTACACCATCGGCTACATGGCCGAGGACCCGGGTTACCAGCGCTTCTTCAGCTACATCTCGCTGTTCACCTTCTCGATGCTCATGCTGGTCATGAGCAACAACTTCCTGCAGTTGTTCTTCGGCTGGGAAGCGGTGGGCCTGGTGTCGTACCTGCTGATCGGTTTCTGGTTCAAGAAGCCGACCGCGGTGTTCGCCAACATGAAGGCGTTCCTGGTCAACCGCGTCGGCGACTTCGGCTTCCTGCTCGGCATCTGCGCGGTGCTGTGGGGGCTGGGTTCGCTGGACTACGGCACCGTGTTCGCCAACGCGCCGACCCTGGCCGACCGCACCATCCAGGTGTGGGGCGGCGAGAACCCGATCGTGTGGTCGCTGCCGACGGTGATCTGCATCTGTCTGTTCATCGGCGCGATGGGCAAGTCGGCGCAGGTGCCGCTGCACGTGTGGCTGCCCGACTCGATGGAAGGCCCGACCCCGATCTCGGCGCTGATCCACGCCGCGACGATGGTGACCGCCGGCATCTTCATGGTCGCGCGCATGTCGCCGCTGTTCGAGATGTCGCAGACCGCGCTGAACTTCGTGCTGTTCATCGGCGCCACCACCGCGTTCTGGACCGGCCTGATCGGCATCGTGCAGAACGACATCAAGCGCGTGGTCGCGTATTCGACCCTGTCGCAGCTGGGCTACATGACCGTCGCGCTCGGCGTGTCGGCGTACTCGGCCGCGGTGTATCACCTGATGACCCATGCCTTCTTCAAGGCGCTGCTGTTCCTGGCCGCCGGTTCGGTCATCATCGGCATGCACCACGAGCAAGACATGCGCAAGATGGGCGGCCTGCGCAAGTACATGCCGATCACCTACTGGACCAGTCTGCTCGGCACGCTGGCGTTGGTGGGCACGCCGTTCTTCGCCGGTTTCTACTCGAAGGACACCATCATCGAGGCCGCCGCGCATGCCGCGCACGGCGAACACGCCAGCTGGATCTCGCAGTACGCCTACTGGGCGGTGCTGCTGGGCGCCTTCGTGACCGCGTTCTACAGCTTCCGCCTGCTGTACATGACCTTCCACGGCAAGGAGCGTTTCCGCGACGCGCATGCCGGGCACGGTCACGACGACGCACACGCGCATGACGATCATGCCGCGCATGCGCACGACGATGGCCACGGCAAGCATGATGATCATGCCCACGACGACCACGGCCACCACGGCGCGCACGAGCCGCACGAGTCGCCGTGGGTGGTGACCCTGCCGCTGATCCTGCTGGCGATCCCGTCGGTGCTGATCGGCTTCTTCACCGCCGGCCCGATGCTGTTCGGCACCGACTGGCTCGGTCACGAGAAGCAACTGCCGTTCTTCCTCGGCGCGATCGACCTGTCGGCCGCGCGCGACACCATCGCCCAGGTCGGCGAAGAAGCCTGGCACGGCCCGATCAAGTTCGCCCTGCACGGTTTCACCGCGCCGGCGTTCTGGCTGGCCTTCTCCGGCTTCGCCCTGGCCACGATCATGTACCTGTGGAAACCGGAACTTCCGGCCAAGGCCGCCAAGCTGTTCAAGCTGCCGATCCGCATCCTGGAAAACAAATACGGCATGGACAATCTCTGGATCGACGGCTTCGCCGGCGGCGGCGTGCAGGTCGGCAAGGCCTCGCGCGCGATCGACAGCAAGCTGATCGACGGCGCGATCGTCAACGGCAGCGCCGGCCTGGTCGGCTTCATCGCCAACCTGGCCCGCCGGGTCCAGTCCGGTTACCTCTACCACTACGCCTTCGCGATGATTATCGGCCTGATTGTGCTTCTGGCCGTCGTCATCCGGTTCTGGCAATAACCACACAAGGACCCGAGACGTGAGCCCCGTGCCCTTGCTTAGCCTCCTGATCTGGCTGCCGATTCTCGGCGGCTTCGCCACCCTCGCGTTCGGCAACGAACGCGCCAACGCCGCGCGCTGGTTCGCGCTGATCGTGGCCATCGTCACCTTCGGCCTGAGCCTGACGATGTTCACCCACGGCGACTTCACCAGCGCGACGATGCAACTGGTCGAACAGCGCGCGTGGATTCCCAGCTACGACATCCGCTATCACCTCGGCGCCGACGGCATCTCGGCGGCGCTGATCGCGCTGACCACGCTGACCTCGACCCTGGTGCTGATCAGCGCCTGGACCTCGATCGACAAGCGCGTCAGCCAGTACTACGCCGCGTTCCTGATCCTCGAAGGCCTGATGGTCGGCGTGTTCTCGGCGCTGGACTCGCTGCTGTTCTATGTCTTCTTCGAAGGCATGCTGATCCCGATGTTCATCATCATCGGCGTGTGGGGCGGCCCGCGCCGCGTGTACGCGTCGGTGAAGTTCTTCCTGTACACCTTCCTCGGCTCGGTGTTCATGCTGGTCGGGTTGATCTACCTGTACCTCAAGGGCGGCAGCTGGCAGCTCGCGGACATGTACGCGCTGCAACTCACCGCGACCGAGCAGATGTGGATCTTCTTCGGCTTCCTGATCGCGTTCGCGGTCAAGGTTCCGATGTTCCCGGTCCACACCTGGTTGCCGGACGCGCACGTGGAGGCGCCGACCGCCGGTTCGGTGATCCTGGCGGCGATCATGCTGAAGATCGGCGGCTACGGTTTCCTGCGCTTCGTCCTGCCGATCGTGCCCGATGCCGGCCACGAGTACGCCGGACTGGTGATCGGCCTGAGCCTGATCGCGATCATCTACGTCGGCATGGTCGCGCTGGTCCAGGAGGACATGAAGAAGCTGATCGCGTATTCGTCGGTCTCGCACATGGGCTTCGTCACCCTGGGCACCTTCATCGCCTTCACCCTGGTCCACAACGGCGACGTCCACGGCAGCGATGCCGCGCGCCTGGGCCTGCAGGGCGCGATGGTGCAGATGATCAGCCACGGCTTCGTGTCGGGCGCGATGTTCACCTGCGTCGGCGTGCTGTACGACCGCATGCACAGCCGCATGATCAAGGATTACGGCGGCGTGGCCAACGTGATGCCGTGGTTCGCCGCGTTCGTGGTGCTGTTCGCGATGGCCAACTCCGGCCTGCCGGGCACCTCGGGTTTCGTCGGCGAGTTCATGGTGATCCTTGCCTCGTTCCAGGCCCATCCGCTGATCGCCTTCGGCGCGGCGACCACGCTGATCGTCGGCGCGGGCTACACGCTGTGGCTGGTCAAGCGGGTGATCTGGGGCGAAGTGGGCAACGCGCACGTCGCCGACCTGGAAGACATCAACCCGCGCGAAGCCTTCGTGCTGGGTGTGTTCGCCGCCGGCGTGCTGGTGCTCGGCCTGTGGCCCAAGCCGCTGACCGACCTGATGGAACCGGCGATCGCCAATCTCGCCACCCAGATCGTCGCCAGCAAGTTGTAAGCGCTGCGCGGGCTTCGGCCCGCGCGGCAGAGAAGTGAGTAGAAGCGAGCAGTGAGGAACGAGTAGGAAGCGCGGGCACCGCAGCTCACTTCTCACTCCTCTCCACTCGTTCCTAGAGCAAGGCTCGAACCGGGCCTGATCCGCCAAGAGATTCACTAATGAACATGCCCGTACGGACCTTCGCCGACCTGATGCCCCTGCTGCCCGAACTGGTGGTGGTCATCGGCGCGTTCGCGCTGCTGATGCTCGATCTGTTCGTCGAGGAGCGCAATCGCATCGTCACCCACGTCGCCTCGATCGTCGTGGTCGCCATCGCGACCGCGCTGATCGCCTTCGACGTGGGCGGGCAGGGCACCGTGCTCAGCGGCATGTTCGTGCGCGATACCGCCGCCGATGGGCTCAAGCTCGGCATCGGCGTGGTCGGCATCCTGTCGCTGATCTACACCTGGCCCTACCTGCGCGCGCGCAACCTGTACAAGGGCGAGGTCGCGGTGCTGATGCTGTTCGCGATCGCCGGCATGATGTTCCTGGTCTCGGCCGGCAGCCTGGTGATGGTCTACGTCGGCCTGGAAATGCTGGCGCTGTGCTCGTACGCGCTGGTCGCGGTGGATCGCGACAGCCCGCTCGCCTCGGAGGCGGCGATCAAGTACTTCGTGCTCGGCGCGCTGGCCTCGGGCCTGCTGCTGTACGGCCTGTCGCTGATCTACGGCGCCACCGGCAGCCTGATGCTCGACCAGATCGCGGTCGCCGGCTCGGTCGGTCCGTCCTCGCTGATGATGGTTACCGGCGTGGTGTTCGTGGTCGCCGGCATCGCCTTCAAGTTCGGCGCCGCGCCGTTCCACATGTGGCTGCCCGACGTCTACCAGGGCGCGCCGACTCCGATCACCCTGTTCATCGGCGCCGCGCCCAAGCTGGCCGCGTTCGGCATGACCTACCGCCTGCTCGATGTCGGCGCCGCCGGCCTCGACGATCACTGGCGCCTGTTGCTGGCCGGGCTGGCGGTGATCTCGCTGGCGATCGGCAACCTCAGCGCGCTGGTGCAGACCAATATCAAGCGACTGCTCGCGTATTCGACCGTCTCGCACGTCGGCTTCCTGTTCATCGGCATGGCCGGCGGCGGCCCGCAGGGCTTCGCCGCGGCGATGTTCTACGTGATCAGCTATTCGCTGATGACCGCCGCCGCGTTCGGCGCGATCATCGTGATGTCGGGCCGCGGCTTCGAGGCCGACAAGATCGACGACTACAAGGGCCTCAACGCGCGCAACCCGTGGCTGGCCGCGATGATCCTGTGCGTGATGGCCTCGCTGGCCGGCCTGCCGCCGTTCCTGGGCTTCTGGGCCAAGCTGGCGGTGCTCAAGGCCGCGCTGCACGGCGACATGCTGTGGCTGGCGATCGTCGGCGTGGTGTTCGCGGTGGTCGGCGCGTTCTACTACCTGCGCGTGATCAAGGCGATGTACTTCGACGAGCCCGAGGGCAAGATGCCGGCGCCGAGCGAAGACCGCCCGCTGCGGGTGGTGTTCGCGGTCAACGCGCTCGCGCTGCTGACCCTGGGCCTGACCTGGAATCCGATCATGGAATGGTGCCTGCGCGCGTTTCAGGCCTGATCCAGGTCAAGCGTATTGATTCGCCATCGGGCCGGCTTCATGCCGGCCCGATGCGTTTTGGGGGCAGTGAACTTGCAGGAGCGGCGTAAGCCGCGGCCGCGATACCGCGCTTGTGGCGCAGTTACGACGCGATCGGAAATCCCGCGGTCGCGGCTCGCGCCGCTCCTACAGGGACGGCCGAAGCGGGGCATAGCGGGCGGCAATCGCGATGCGGTGGGTCAGCCCCGTGCAGGAGCGGCGTAAGCCGCGGCCGCGATACCGCGCTTGTGGCGCAGTTACGACGCGATCGGAAATCCTGCGGTCGCGGCTTACGCCGCTCCTACAGGGGCGGCCGATGCGGGGCATAGCGGGCGGCGGTCGCGATGCAATGGGTCAGCCCCATGTAGGAGCGGCGTAAGCCGCGACCGCGATACCGCGCTTACGGCGCAGGTTACGGTGCACTGGCTACGGTGCGCCGGCGACGGTGCAGGTTCGGCGCGATTGGATGCCCCGCGGTCGCGGCTCACGCCGCTCCTACCCAGGCCGCCGCAGCCGCAGATGCCCTGATCGCCGCGCTCACGGCGACGCACGCGCCTGAAGCGTCCCGCGCCTCGTTATTGCGCGCGCGTGCGCCATTACCGAAAAAAGACTTGAAATATTTTGAACACGCTCTATTATTGCGGGCTCACGCAACGACATCGTTTCCACGCAGTTTCTCGCGGAAACAAACGGTCTCGAAGCGGCAGGCGCGAATCAAGTAAATCTGATTAAACGCTTGCAGGAAGTTCCGCCGGCCGTTATAGTGGTCGGCCTGATGCGGGGTGGAGCAGTCTGGCAGCTCGTCGGGCTCATAACCCGAAGGTCGTAGGTTCAAATCCTACCCCCGCTACCAGCTTCGGCTGATGGAAAGCCTCTCACGAGGCTTTCTTTTTTGGCCGCCGGCTTGGGCTTTGTGATCGCGCTCTGCTCGCGCGAACACACCGAAATCCAGTTGTACGGACAAGGGGCCCAATGGGCCCCTTGTTGTTTTTTGGTTTCCGCAATTTGTCGCGTGCCGCGCGCTCGCTTTTTCGATCGCGCAGGAACACGCAACGATTCCGGAAAACTCGCGTAACGAAGATGGGTTGCACCACCAGTCGCATCCCGATCCAACAACGCTGCACATCTATCTACCAACGCTAACGGAGAGCTGGCGAGTGACGGACAAGGCAACGCAAATCGCCGCATTGCTGGCCCCGACGGTCGAGTCGCTGGGCGTGGAACTGCTTGGCATCGAATATCTGCCGGCGGCGGGCAACGCGACCCTGCGCATCTACATCGACGTGCCGGCCGCGCATGTCGACGCCGACGGCGAGCAGCCGCGTTCGGTCACCATCGAGGAATGCGAAGCGGTCAGTCGCGAAGTGTCGGCCCAGCTCGACGTCGAAGACCCGATCAGCAGCAACTACACCCTCGAAGTTTCCTCGCCCGGCATCGACCGTCCGCTGTTCACGCTCGAGCACTACCGCCGCTTCGTCGGCGAGACCGCCAAGGTCACGCTGAAACTGCCGCACGAAAACCGCCGCCGTCTGCAGGGCGAGATCGTCGCGGTGGAAGGCGAGCAGGTGACGTTCGCGATCGAAGGCACGCCCGACGGCAGCCAGTTCACCGTGCCGTTCAGCAATATCGACAAGGGCCGCATCGTGCCGGACTGGGCCGCGCTGGGTTTCGCGCCGAGCAAGGGCGAACCGCCGCCGGCCCGCGCCGACAAGCCCAAGCCGAAAGCCCGCCCGGGCAAGCACAAACCCTCGAAGCCGGGAGCTTCGCGCAAGAAATAAACAAGCATTCAGCAGGACCAGAATTTAGAGCGGTACCAAGCTTCAGCCTATTACCAACCCGAATAGCCGGCGGCCGCGAGCCGACCCGTGCGGAGTGACGAAATGAGCAAGGAACTGTTGCTGGTGGTGGATGCGGTCGCCAACGAAAAGGGCGTGCCGCGCGAGGTCATCTTCGAAGCCATCGAAGCGGCGCTGGCGTCGGCCGCGAAGAAGCGCTACCACGACGAAGACGTGCTGGTGCGCGTGAGCATCGACCAGAAAGACGGCAACTACGAAACCTTCCGCCGCATGGAAGTCGTCGCCGACGACGTGGTCATGGAATCGCCGGACCGGCAGATCCGCCTGATGGACGCGGTCGACGAAGTCGAGGGCGTGGAAGTCGGCGACTACATCGAAGAGCAGATCGAAAACCCCGATTTCGGCCGTATCGCCGCGCAGGCCGCCAAGCAGGTGATCGTGCAGCGCGTACGCGAAGCCGAGCGCGCGCAGGTCGTCGACGGCTGGAAGGATCGCGTCGGCGAGCTGGTCACCGGCATCGTCAAGCGCGTGGAGCGCGGCAATATCTATGTCGACCTCGGCGGCAACGCCGAAGCGATCATCCCGAAGGACAAGGGCATTCCGCGCGACGTGCTGCGCGCCGGCGACCGCGTGCGCGGTTTCCTGTTCGACGTGCGCACCGAGCCGCGCGGCCCGCAGCTGTTCATCAGCCGCGCCGCCCCGGAATTCATGATGGAGCTGTTCAAGCTGGAAGTGCCGGAAGTCGGCCAGGGCCTGGTCTCGATCAAGGCCTGCGCGCGCGATCCGGGCGACCGCGCCAAGATCGCCGTGCTCGCGCACGACAACCGCACCGATCCGATCGGCGCCTGCATCGGCATGCGCGGTTCGCGCGTGCAGGCGGTGTCGAACGAACTCAACGGCGAGCGCGTCGACATCGTGCTGTGGTCGGACAATCCGGCCCAGTTCGTGATCAACGCGATGGCGCCGGCGGAAGTGCAGTCGATCATCGTCGATGAAGAAAAGCACTCGATGGACCTGGCCGTCGCCGAGGACCGTCTGGCCCAGGCGATCGGCAAGGGCGGGCAGAACGTGCGCCTGGCCAGCCGCCTGTCGGGCTGGCAGCTCAACGTGATGACCCAGGACCAGGTGACGGCCAAGTCGGAAGCCGAGCAGAATTCGGCCCGCCAGCTGTTCCAGGACAAGCTCGAGGTCGACGAGGAAATCGCCGGCATCCTGGTCTCGGAAGGCTTCAGCACGGTCGAGGAAATCGCCTACGTGCCGGTCGGCGAGCTGCTGGCGGTGGAGGGCTTCGACGAGGACATCGTCGAGGAACTGCGCGCCCGCGCCCGCGACGCCCTGCTCAACGAGGCGCTGGCCGCCGAGGAAGAGCTCGACGAGCATCAGCCGGCCGCCGACCTGTTGTCGCTGGACGGCATGGACGAGGCGCTGGCCTTCACCCTGGCGGCGCGCGGCGTGGTCACGCGCGACGACCTGGCCGATCTGGCGACCGACGAGTTGACCGATATCGAAGGCGTGGACGAGGAACGTGCCGCCGCCCTGATCATGGAAGCGCGCAAGCACTGGTTCGAATGAGGTGAGATGCGTCGCAAGAGGCCCGGCGAGGCGTCTTGCGGCAAACCGGGAATCGGCCAGTGGCCGGTCCCGGATTCGCAGGATCGGGCATCGGCCCGGTCCGCGGGCAGGCCGGAAGGCTTGCGCGAGCCGGTGCAAGGGCGCGCGCGGGGCTAGAATGGCGCCATCACGCGCGGGATGCGTCCCACGCCAAGAAGGACACGGAAAACCGAATGTCGCAGCAAACCACCATCCGCAAGCTGGCCGAACTGGTGAACACGCCGGTCGAGAAGTTGCTGGAACAGCTGGCCGAGGCCGGCATGAAGTTCAGCGGCCCCGATCAGGTCGTGACCAGTATCGAGAAAGTCAAGCTGCTCGGCTTCCTCAAGCGCTCGCACGGCAAGGCCGATAAACCGGCCGAAACCGACGAAGCGGCGAAGAAGATCACGCTCAATCGCAGCCGCAAGCAGGAAATCACCGTCGGTGGCGGCAAGAACCGCACCACCGTCGATGTGGTCGTGCGCAAGAAGGTGACGCTGGTCAAGCCGAACGACGGCCCCATGTCGCCGAGCGACGAGCGCGCCGACATCCTGCGCAAGCTCGAAGAGTCCAAGCAGCGCAACCTCGCCGAGCAGGAAAAATTGGCCGCCGACGACAAGCGTCGCGCCGATGCCGCCGCGGCGGTGCGCCAGGCGGCCGAAGACGCCGCGCGCGCCAAGGCCGAGGAAGAGCACAAGCTCAAGCTCGCCGACGCCAGCGCGGCCGCGCCGAGCGTCAGCGATACGCCGGCGGCGACGCCGGCCGCGGTGCGCAAGCCCGCGGCGGCGCACGGTCACGGCCATCCCAAGCCGCCCGCGCCGGCCACGCCGGCGCGCGTCGACCACAACGCGCCGCGCAACAAGACCCGCGGTTCGCACGCGATGGTCGCCGGGGTCGAGGACGACGATGCGGCCAACCGCTTCGCCGGCCAGTTGCACCTGAGCCCGTCGGATCGCGCGCGCCGCACCACCAATTCGCGCGGCAAGGGCGGCAACCGTCCGCAGCAGCGCCGTTCCAACGAGCAGGCGCGCTCCGGCGGCGGTCAGCACGGCTTCTCGCGTCCGACCGCGCCGATCGTGCGCGACGTCGCGATCGGCGACACCGTCACGGTCGCCGATCTGGCGCAGAAGCTCGCGCTCAAGGGCGGCGACGTGGTCAAGGCGCTGTTCAAGATGGGCGTCATGGCGACCATCAACCAGAGCATCGATTTCGACACCGCCGCGCTGGTCACCGAGGAACTCGGCCACACCGTGGTCCGCACCAACGCCAACGCCGCCGAGGACGCGCTGATCGCGCACGCCGAGGAAGTGCAGGGCGAGAAGGTCGCGCGTCCGCCGGTGGTCACGATCATGGGCCACGTCGACCACGGCAAGACCTCGCTGCTGGATTACATCCGCCGCACCAAGGTCGCCTCGGGCGAAGCCGGCGGCATCACCCAGCACATCGGCGCGTACCACGTCGAAACCGCTCGCGGCGTGATCAGCTTCCTCGACACCCCGGGCCACTCGGCGTTCACCTCGATGCGCGCGCGCGGCGCCAAGCTGACCGACATCGTCGTGTTGGTGGTCGCCGCCGACGACGGCGTCATGCCGCAGACCCGCGAGGCCGTGCAGCACGCCAAGGCGGCCGGCGTGCCGCTGATCGTGGCGATCAACAAGATCGACAAGTCCGGCGCCGATCCGCTGCGGGTCAAGAACGAACTGCTGGCCGAGGAAGTGGTCGCCGAGGATTTCGGCGGCGACACCCAGATGGTCGAGCTGTCGGCCAAGACCGGCGACGGCGTCGACGATCTGCTCGACGCGATCTCGCTGCAGGCCGAAGTGCTGGAACTGCGCGCGGTGCCGGTCGGCCGCGCCATCGGCACGGTGATCGAATCCTCGCTCGACAAGGGCCGCGGCCCGGTCGCCACGGTGCTGGTCCAGCAGGGCCAGCTCAAGAAGGGCGACTACCTCGTGTGCGGCGTGCAGTACGGCCGCGTGCGCGCGCTGTTCGACGAAACCGGCAAGCAGGTCGAAGAGGCCGGTCCGTCGATTCCGGTGCAGGTGCTCGGCCTGTCGGGCGTGCCCGACGCCGGCGACGACTTCGTCGTGGTCGAGGACGAGCGTCTGGCCAAGGACGTGGCGCAGCAGCGCGACGCCAAGCGCCGCGAATCGCGCCTGGTCGCCGCCGCCGGCAACCGCATGGAAGACATCATGGCCCAGATGGGCAAGGGCGAGGGCCAGCTGAGCCTCAACCTGGTCATCAAGGCCGACGTGCAGGGTTCGGTCGAGGCGCTGCGTCAGGCCCTGGTCGCGCTGTCCAACGATCAGATCCGCATCAACGTGATCAGCTCGGGCGTCGGCGGCATCACCGAGTCCGACGCCAACGCCGCGGCCACCGCCAAGGCCACGGTGATCGGCTTCAACGTCCGCGCCGACGCGTCCGCTCGCCGGATCATCGAAGGCAACGGCGTCGACCTGCGCTACTTCTCGATCATCTATGACGTGATCGACCAGGTGAAGCAGGTGGCCTCGGGCATCCTCGGCGTGGAAATCCGCGAAGAGATCATCGGCATCGCCGAGGTTCGCGACGTGTTCCGCAGTTCCAAGTTCGGCGCGGTCGCCGGCTGCATGGTGGTCGAGGGCGTGGTCAAGCGCTCCAAGCCGATCCGCGTGCTGCGCGACAACGCGGTCGTGTTCGAAGGCGAACTCGAATCGCTGCGCCGCTTCAAGGAAAACGTCGACGAAGTCCGCAACGGCACCGAATGCGGTATCGGCGTGAAGGCCTACAACGACGTCAAGCCGGGCGATCAGATCGAGTGCTTCGAGCGCATCGAGGTTCAGCGCACGCTGTAAGGCCGGGAATTGGGAATCGGGAATGGGGAATCGCCGAAGGCGGTTCCCCATTTCTCCGATGCTCTCCCCGCTTTTTACGATTCACGACTCCCGATTCTCGATTCCCGGACACCAATGCCTAGTAGCAAATCCTTCCACCGCACCGATCGCGTCTCCGCTCAGCTGCGTCGCGAGCTGGGCAAGATCGTGCATGAAGCCGTGCGCGAGCACGGCCTGCCGTCGGTCAGCGTGTCCGACGTGGAAATCTCGCGCGACCTGGCCCATGCCAAGGTGTTCGTCACCGCGCTGCAGCCCGAGCGTTCGCTCGAGGCGGTCAAGGACCTCAAGGAACTCGCGCCGAACCTGCGTTACCAGCTCGGCAAGGCGATGAAGCTGCGGCATGTGCCGGAGCTGCATTTCCACTACGACGACTCGGTCGATCGCGGCGAAAGCATCGACAACCTGTTGCGCGATCATCCCGATCTAGTCGATCGCGAAGACGGCGGCGAAGGCGAGGGCGGCGGCAAGCCGGAGTGATCGGCCGGTCGTCGGTCTGACCGCACCGGCAGGCCCATCGACGGCCCCGGTCGAAGGCGATCGCCGGCGATCGACGCGGCGCCCATTCCGGCGCTGCCGCACACGCCCGATCGGGCGCAATATGGCAGCATCTCCACGACGCGGGCCTAGGCCGCGGCGTTGCCTCGCCCGACCCGGCGGTTCGCGAACGCGGTCGCCGCCGGCGCAAGGGCAGGCGGCGGTTCGGGACGGACAATCCGCCGCGGTCGGCGGCGACATCATCGGCGCCATCGGAGTGTCCGGCATGCAATCGGTACAGGACGCGCACATCGCGCAGGCACGGGCGGACGGGTTGCTTGAACACGACGCGTAAACGCAATTGGCGCAACGTCGACGGCATCCTGCTGCTCGACAAACCCCAGGGCCTGAGTTCCAACCAGGCCCTGCAACAGGCGCGCCACCTGTTCCGCGCCGAGAAGGGCGGCCACACCGGCAGTCTCGATCCCTTGGCCACCGGCCTGTTGCCGCTGTGCTTCGGCGAGGCGACCAAGATCGCCGGCCTGCTGCTCGGCGCGCGCAAGGCCTACACCGCCACCGCGGTGCTCGGCCTGACCACCGACAGCGACGACGCCGACGGCGCGCCGCTGCTCGAACGCCCCGTGCCCGAACTCGACGACGCCACGATCGAAGCCGCATTGGCGCCGCTGCGCGGACCGATCCGCCAGCGCGCGCCGATCTACTCCGCGCTCAAGCAGGGCGGCGAACCGCTGTACGCCAAGGCCCGCCGCGGCGAAGCGATCGAAGCGCCCGAGCGCGACGTGGTCGTGCACGGTCTGAGCCTGAGCGGCCGCGACGGCCCGCGCCTGGAACTGCATATCGAATGCGGCTCGGGCACCTACGTGCGCAGCCTGGTCCGCGACCTCGGCGAGACCCTGGGCTGCGGCGCCCATGTCAGCGTGTTGCGGCGGCTGTGGGTCGAGCCGTTCATGCAGCCGCGCATGATCACCCTGGAGCAGCTGCGCGCGCTGGCCGAGCAGGGCAGCGACGTCGCCCTCGACGCCCACCTGCTGCCGATCGAAGCCGGCCTGAGCGAATTCGCCCGGGTCTCGATCGATCTGGCCGCCGCGCACCGGCTCGGCCAGGGCCAGGCGGTGGCCTGCGAGGCCGGCGAACCGGGGCAGGTGGCGATCTTCGGCGAAGCCGGACGCTGCCTCGGCCTGGGCCTGCGTCAGGCCGACGGCCGGCTGCAGCCGCAGCGGCTGTTCCGCTGGGCGGCGCAGGGCGGTTGATCGGTCCTGAACGGGGGCGGTCGGCGTGACGCGGCTGCTGGCGATACACGCCCGCGATGGCCGATCCGCACCAAACCACGGTCGCAATCGTAGCCGCGGGCTGTTACAATTCCGCCGCTTTTCAAGCACTTCGCACCGGCCCTCGGTATGAAGGCCCGCTTGGACGGCAATCCTTACCTAAAGCAAGCGGCGGGCCAGGCGGTGCGTCGGGGCGGTAACTCCGCGACCGATTCGCTTCTGCGGGCCCCGCATCTACAGAGAACATAAGTCATGTCGATCGACACCAGCAAGGTTATTGAAGACAACAAGCGCGGCGCCAACGACACCGGTTCGCCGGAAGTCCAGGTCGCTCTGCTCACCGCTCGCATCGAGCAGCTCACCGGTCACTTCAAGCAGCACAAGCAGGATCACCACAGCCGTCGTGGCCTGCTGATGATGGTCAACCGCCGTCGCAGCCTGCTCGATTACCTCAAGCGTAAAGATGCCGAGCGTTACAAGGCCCTGATCGAGAAGCTCGGTCTGCGCCGTTAATCGGACACCCAACCGCGGCGCAGCGATGCGCCGCGGTTTGTTTTGGCGGGCATGAAAGTCCGCAGGCTCTGCAGGATGCAGCGCCGCCAGCGCCGGTACGCAAGCGCGACCGTCGAACTGGACCGGCCCCACGAGGCCACGTGCGACGCTGCGCACCGGGACGCGCGCGAGACACACCAACCCTAGGTCGCTGCGCCGGCGGCCGACCGGAGCGGGGCAAGGGCCCCGACCGGAACGCATAGATACCGAAGGAACCCAACGTGGCAAAAATTACCAAGACCTTCCAGTACGGCAACCATCAGGTAACCCTGGAGACCGGCGAAATCGCCCGTCAGGCCGGCGGTTCCGTGATCGTCAAGATGGACGACACCGTATTGCTGGTGGCGGCCGTCGCCGCCAAGAGCGCGCGCGAGGGCCAGGACTTCTTCCCGCTGACCGTGGATTACCAGGAGAAGTTCTACGCCGGCGGCCGCATCCCGGGCGGCTTCTTCAAGCGTGAAGGCCGCGCGACCGAGAAGGAAACCCTGATCTCGCGTCTGATCGACCGTCCGATCCGTCCGCTGTTCCCGGAAGACTACAAGAACGAAGTCCAGATCATCGCGACCGTCATGTCGATGAATCCGGAAGTCGACGGCGACATCCCGGCGCTGATCGGCGCGTCCGCCGCGCTGGCGCTCGCCGGCACCCCGTTCCAGGGCCCGATCGGCGCGGCCAAGGTCGGTTACAAGAACGGCCAGTACCTGCTCAACCCGACCGCGACCGAACTGGCCGACTCCGAGCTCGAGCTCGTCGTCGCCGGTACTTCGAACGCGGTGCTGATGGTCGAATCCGAAGCCAAGATGCTGTCCGAAGAGGTCATGCTCGGCGCGGTGATGTTCGGCCATCGCGAAATGCAGAAGGTCATCAACATCATCAACGAGCTGGTCGTCGAAGCCGGCACCAAGCCGTCGTCGTGGGAAGCTCCGGCCAAGAACGACGCGCTGATCGGCGCGCTCAAGGAAGCCGTCGGCAGCCAGCTCGATCAGGCCTTCCAGGTGCGCGACAAGCTGCAGCGCCGCGACGCCATCGGCGCGATCAAGAAGGACGTGCTGCAGGGCCTCGCCGGCCGCGCCGAAGCCGACGGCTGGAACAGCGCCGAGCTGTCGAAGGAATTCGGCGAGCTCGAGTACCAGACCATGCGCAACTCGGTGCTCAGCACCAAGGTCCGCATCGACGGCCGCGCCCTCGACACCGTGCGTCCGATCGCCTCGCGCGTCGGCGTGCTGCCGCGCACCCACGGCTCCTCGCTGTTCACCCGCGGCGAGACCCAGGCCATCGTGGTCGCCACCCTCGGTACCGCGCGCGACGGTCAGATCATCGACGCCGTCTCGGGCGAGTACAAGGAACACTTCCTGTTCCATTACAACTTCCCGCCCTACTCGGTCGGTGAGTGCGGCCGCATGATGGGCCCGAAGCGTCGCGAAATCGGCCACGGCCGCCTCGCCAAGCGCGGCGTGCTCGCGGTGATGCCGACGATGGAAGAATTCCCGTACACCATCCGCATCGTCTCGGAAATCACCGAGTCGAATGGCTCGTCCTCGATGGCCTCGGTCTGCGGCAGCTCGCTGGCGCTGATGGATGCCGGCGTGCCGATCAAGGCGCCGGTCGCGGGCATCGCGATGGGCCTGGTCAAGGAAGACGATAACTTCGTCGTCCTGTCCGACATCCTGGGCGACGAAGATCACCTCGGCGACATGGACTTCAAGGTCGCCGGCACCGCCACGGGCATCTCGGCGCTGCAGATGGACATCAAGATCCAGGGCATCACCGAAGAGATCATGAAGGTCGCGCTGGACCAGGCGAAGGCCGGCCGTCTGCACATCCTCGGCGAGATGGCGCATGCCCTCACCGAGTCGCGCACCGAGCTGTCCGAGTACGCGCCGCGTCTGCTGACCATGAAGATCCATCCGGACAAGATCCGCGAAGTGATCGGCAAGGGCGGCTCGACCATCCAGGCGATCACCAAGGAAACCGGCACCCAGATCGACATCCAGGACGACGGCACCATCGTCATCGCCTCGGTCAACGCCGCCGCCGCGCAGGCCGCGAAGGCGCGCATCGACCAGATCGTGTCCGACGTCGAGCCGGGCCGCATCTACGAGGGCAAGGTCGCCAAGATCATGGACTTCGGCGCGTTCGTGACGATCCTGCCGGGCAAGGACGGTCTGGTCCACGTGTCGCAGATCTCCAGCGAGCGCGTCGAGAAGGTCAGCGACAAGCTCAAGGAAGGCGACATCGTCAAGGTCAAGGTGCTGGAAGTCGACAAGCAGGGCCGCATCCGCCTGTCGATCAAGGCCGTGGAAGAAGGCGAGGGCGTCGCGGCCGAGTAATCGCCGCGGCTCATCGTCGGATTCGGAAAAACGGGCTTCGGCCCGTTTTTTCGTTTGCGGCCGTCTCTGTCGGAATGGCCGACGGGTTTTCCGCGCCGCCTGCGCTCATCGAGCGCTACCCGCATCCACCAGACCAACTCGCCGTCCCCCTCCGATCGGCGGCGAGCGCTGCGGCCGGCCACGCCATGTCCGGGTCGCCGGGCTTTCGGCGATAGCAAGCAATAAGGCGGATTTCGCCTCTGGCAATGCTTAGGGGATGCAATGGGTAAGCGATCGGGGAAGGTGAGGCTGCGCGCGGGTGTCGCGGCCTCGACGGCAGGCTGGGACCACGGCGCGGCGATTCGCGCGCGGCGGGCGACGGCGTCGCCGGGCCCGCGGCGGGCAGCGCTCGCGGTGTTGCTGGCCTGCGGCCTGGGCATGGTCTCTCCGGTCTACGCGCAGGCGGTGATCTTCCAGGAGACCTTTACCGGCGGCCGCCTCACCTCGAACGGCAATCCGGTCACGCCGACCAGCAATCCCCCGGTGATCAACAACTTCACCGGCGCGTCCAACATGACCTATACGGCTGGCCCTGCCTGGACCACCAGTTGCAACGGCTTCGTATCTTCTTGGTCGATGACCGACAACAACGCGACGGGCATTGCGTCCTGCGGCAACCAGGCGATCTGGAACCAAGTGCAAGGCCTTGTGCTGGCCCTGGGTGCGTACGGGGCGAATCTTCCGAGCGGCCAGAACGCCACCAACGCAGGCGCCGCGGCAACCGCGAACCTGGCCCTGACCGCTTTCACCAGCGGCGATCCGGGCGCTCCAAGCACCGTGATCACCAATGCCGCCGCGATCGCGTTGCCGGCGATTCCGCCCGGTGGCAACAGCCGGTTCGTGACCTTCAGTTTCATCGCCGCCGCAACGAGCTGCGCGGCAAACCATCCCCTGGTGACCTTCTCGCTCAACGGCACCCAGCTCGGCGCCGGTAATACCGATTTATGCACCGGCGGAACGGATGTCAGAACCTACGTCATTCCGGCCAAAGGGGTCGTCGGCCAGACCAATATCCGGGCGGCGACGTTCTTTCCGGCCGGCGCCGGGGCCCGGCTGGTCAACGCCCCCATGACCTTCAGCGTGGTCAACCGGCAGGCCTCGGGCTCCGGCAACGACTGGGCCTGGGACAACTTCACCGCGGTCGATGTTTCGCCGACCCTGTCCAAGGCGGTCGACGGGATCGACTACGTCACCCAGACCAAGCGCATCACCTTCACCGTCACCAATACCGCGGCCGACAACCTGCTCAAGAACGGCTGGGCGTTCACCGAGACGCTGCCGGCCGGCGTGACGATCGCGGCCACGCCGAACATCGTGGTGGGCGGCACGGCGGGCTGCGCCGCCACCACCAACGCCACCGCCGGCGGCACCACGCTCACCGTGACCAACGGCAATCTGCCGGCCGGCACCCCCAGCGGCAGCGGCGGCACCGCCACCGCCTGCACGATCGCCGTGGACGTGGTCAGCAACACCGCCGGCGTGTTCAACAACGTCGTCAACAACGGCGACGGCGCGGTGGACAACATCACCACCTCGACCGGCCTCAACCTGGCCTTGCAGACCGTGCCGATGGAATGGGTGGTCAACCGCCTGACCGTTACCAAGATTTCGCTGAACACCACCGGCAGCTTCAGCTTCAGCGGCAACAACGGCATCGCCAACCACACCATCGTCACCACCGCGGCCGGCGCGCCGGGCACGGCGGGCGCGGCGCAGACCCTGACCATCGCGAGCCTGACCGCGAACACCACGGTCACCGAATCGACTCTGCCGGCCAACTGGGACGTCAGCGGCACGCCGGACTGCACCGGCCTGGCGGCCGGGCAGAGCGCGACGTACACGGCCGCCACGCGCACCTTGACCTTGCCGTTCGCCGGCTTGTCGGTGACCACGGGCGGACGCCAGATCCAGTGCACCTTCACCAACGCGCCGCGCGCGGTGAACCTGACCTTGCGCAAGCAATGGACCGGCGCGGTGGTCGGCGACGACGCGACGATCACCGCCTCGCGCGGCGCAGCAGTCATCGACACCTTCGATTCCGACGCCGGCGCCGCCGACGAACTCGATACCGACGCCACGCCGACGGTGAGCTTCGTCGGCGACACCCTGACCCTGGCCGAGACCCTCGCGGCGGCGAACGGCGGCGCCTACGACACCACCCTGGCCTGTACCGGCGCGGCCGATACCAACCCGGCCGACGGCCTGAGCGTCGGCGCGGCCGATACGGCGATCGTGTGCACCTACACCAACACCCATCGCAGCACCGACCTGTCGATCACCAAGACCAATACACCGGCGGCCGGCCCGCTGGATCAGGCCGGCGACACGGTCAACGCCGCGCAGACGACCACCTACACCCTGGTCGCGACCAACAACGGCGCGACCCCGATCACCGGCGCGGTGGTGCGCGATGCGCCGACCGCGGGCATCACCTGCGCGCCCGGCAATCCGGTGACCATCACCGGCAATGGCGTGCCGCCGGGATCGTTCACCGTCGCCGATCTGACCGGCGCCACCGGCATCGTGCTGGCGACGTTGGCGGCGGGGCAGAGCGCGACCTTGAGCTTCGATTGCCAGGTGAATTGATCGGGCGAGGCGGGCAGGGCGGCGTGGATGTGGCGGCGATCGCGTCGCCACCTGCCGCCCGTGCGCGCCAGTGCGGAGGAGGCGCATGCGTTCGCCCGGACTCGCGCCGACAGGCATGAACGGGTGTCGAGCCTCCGCCGGCGGTGAACGTCCGTAAGCCGCGAAGCGATCGGTACAACGACGCGATCGTCCGCGTGTCGGTCGGGCATTCGCGTACTTGAGTCCGAGCGCGCCGCCGCAGCAGCACCAACGCCGCGGGTGTCGCGCGGTCAGCGTCTCGAATACTTTCCGATGAAGCCGGCGTCGAGCGCGACGGAACCGGCGTCGCCGCGAAATACCCCGGGTTAGACTGGCCGCATCGCGGATTTCGAGATCGACGGGATGGGTATTCGCCCCGGGCTGCGCTTGGGTGGCGTGATCTGGCTGGCCGGCATGGCCGGGGTGATCGTGCTGACGCTCACCGTCGTCCCGCAGCTTTTGCTCAAGACGCCGCTTGCGGTGCCGGCAGGGTTGATCCTCGCCGCGAGCCTGATTCAAAGCGGCGTGCTGCTGGCGCTGGCGGCCTGGGCCGGTGTCGCGCTGTCGCGCCCGTTGGGGCTCAGGGCGCCCGTGCTGCAGGCGATCGCCGATCGATCTGGAGGGTGGAGCGCGGCAAAACCGCAAATCGTTCCCGGCCTCGTCGGCGGCCTGGTCGCTGGCGCGCTGCTGGTGACGGCGGTGAACGCCGCCCCCGCGGCGCTGCGCGAGGCGGGCGCCGCGTTGACGATTCCGCTCGCCGCGCGGGTGCTGTATGGCGGCATCACCGAAGAGATCCTGATGCGCTGGGGAGTGATGACGCTGCTGGCCTGGCTGGGCTGGCGCATCGTCGCGCGCGGCGTGGGACCGCCGCGCCCGGTCCATCTGTGGGGCGCCGCGTTCGTGGCCGCCTTGCTGTTCGGCATCGGCCATCTTCCGGCGATCTCGGCAATGGGCATCCGGCTCGATCCGGAGGTGGTGACCTATGCGATCGTCGGCAACGCCGTGCCCGGATTCGTGTTCGGAGTGTTGTATGCGCGCTGGGGATTGGAATCGGCGTTCCTGGCGCATGCGCTCGCGCACGGGGTCGCGGTGGGCGTCGGAGCGGTCTAGTCTTGCGATGCGATAGTGCTCGTCGAAACCGATCGCCGATCGAGCGCGCGTCGCGATCGCTCAGGCAAAACATCGGCGATGAATCTGGCGGGTCAATGAAGTGGCTCACGCCACCGCGTCTGCCATGAAATCAATCCACGACGAATCTCGCGTGGCCTTGCGGCGTCGGCCGCAGCGATCGCTCGCGACCGAACTGGCATCGACCGCGTTGCGGACATCCACTTGAGCCTCATGTCTGAAATCACCCACTACACCTTGAAACAACCGCGCTGCCCATGCTGCCGCGGCGAAGGCGCGTTGATCCTCGCGTGCTGTCCGCGGTGTCGCGCGCTGTTCGGTGTGTGCGATGAAACCGGCGAGATGGTTGATCTGCGGCGGCCCGAGGCCATCGCGTTCGCCTGTCCCGGCTGCGCCCGGCCGATGGCGACTTTCGCCGACATGGCGCCGGCGTCGTATGCGCAGTTGCGCGCATCGGGCTATGCGGACAGCCAGCTAAATGCGCAGTCGGGCAGCGTATTCAACTAGGACGTCGCGGCGGCGATGGCGCCGCCGCTGCGCGGCATGAGAAGCCGGATCGACCACGCGGTAACACGTGGCCGATCGATTCGGGCGCCCTCAGACGTTGATCGAAACCGGCTTGCGCTCTTGCGTTTGATCGGCGGCCGCGACCTGCTGGCTACGCGCCTGCTCGGCGTTGTTCGCCGCCACCTGCACCGAGGTGCCGCGCGCTTCGTTCTCGCTGACGCGGGCGTGCGCCGGGCCGAGCGGGCCGGTGCTGCCTTCCATCACGAAGTAGTTGCGGTCGGGTTGGCCGTTGGCGTCGCTGACCGGCTTGCCGATTTCGATGCTGGCCACGCCGGACAGGCCTTCGCGGCTCGCGCCGGCATAGAAGTTCGCGGCCAGGCCTTCGTCGCGAAGGCCCTTGGCTTCCATCGCCGCGACCACTTGCGCGTACAGCGGGTCCTGACGCATCCGCTCGACGCTGCCCGACGGGTCGGCCGCGGCCAGACGCGTTTCGGGCTGACCGGGCGCGGCCGGCGCGGTGTTGGCGCTGATCGAAGTATCGGTGGACACGACCCCGGGCGTGCGCAGATGCGGCCCGATCACTTCGTCCGGCGCGAGTCCGTGCTGGCCCTTGGCGACGCGGTCGCTCCACTCGAGCTGACCGTTGCGATCGATCACCACCAGCTTGCCTTGGTTCAAGGACTGCTCGACCAGATCGGCGAGCTCCTTCGGCGTGGCGTTGGGATGGCTCGCGCCGATCGAGCGCCCGATCTGGTTGTTGTACAGATCCATCGCCTCGCGATTGGCGGTGTTGCCCGGCACGCCTTCGTGCGCGGTGGCGAAAGCCTCGGACCATTGCGAGCCGTACTTCTGCGCCATCTGCGCATTCCAGTAGGCGTGGCGGAACGCATCACGGTGGCCGTCGTTGCCTTGCCATTCGCGCGCGCGGTCCGGCGGGATGTTGGCCGGCAGCGGATTGTCGGGAAACCGCGCGACGCCTTCGCTGAAAGCCAGCTTGCGGATGCCGTCGAAATCCTTCAGCCCCAGCAGGCCGTGGTCCTGGGTGAGCTTGTCGAGCAGGGCGCCCTCGGTCTTGGTGACCTTAACCGAATCGGTGAACGGAATATCGACCGCGCCGTACAAGCGCGGCCGATAGTCGATCATCTGATCGTCGGCGACTTGGTACGTGGTGCGCACATTCGCCAGATCGGGCCGGGTCGGCATGGCAGGCTCCCTGAGTCTTCAGTCGTATGCGTCGGTCGTGTGAGGGGCGGCGCGGCTCAGCGGCGGCCCCAGCGATGGGCGGCGACTTTCCCGTCCTGGTACTGGATTTGGTAGAACTCTTCGTCGACGCCGTACTGGGCCACGCCGAGTTCGTACAGGTCGGTCGAGGTAGCGGCGTCGGTGGAGTCGGGTTCGCCGAGCAGGGCGATGACCTGCTCGCGCGGCATGCCGACATCGATCGATTTTTCCAGCGCGGCGACCATGGTCCCGCGCCGGTTCTGCTGGGCATCGGCGCCGCGTTGGGATTTCCAGCTGGCGGAATCGAATGAGCTAGTCGTTGGCATGGTGCAGGCCGATAGGAAAAGAGTGAGGAGTACGGCGCAGCGCAGCGCGCTTGCGCGCACCGGGCCGAGTTGCGGGAAAGACGTCGCTTGTCGCGATCGTGCGGCGAGCGTCGCGCCCGGCAGGGCCGTGGCGGCGCGGTTGAGCTGGCGAGTAGTCAACGGGGTCCTTGTCACGTTCGCGGCCGTCTCGATCCGGGTTAAGTGCGGCTGGGCGCGAACATAGCACAGCCCATGCGCGTTCATTTTTACCGTCGAACGTGGCGAGAGGGCCGTCGATCCGGCTGGCCGGAGTGGGGCGGGGACCGCGTTTTTGCCGGTTTTCGCTGCAAGACATGAGTCGACGAAGGCGGCCCGTACGCTCCCGCGAGTCGATGGCCGCGATCGTTCAACCCGTGGCGCGTCTGGCCTTCTTGTCGTTCGCCTTGATCGAGTCGGATGTATCGCCGACCCGCGCCTCGCCCTCGAGCAGACGCTGAAACAACGGCGCGAGCAGTTCGATCAACTGCTCCGGTTTGGCATCGGCCAAGGCCGACAACCCGATCATCTGACGCATGACCTGCACGCCCGCGACCAGCGACAACACCAGCGCCGCGCGCTGTTCGGCGAGCGGCCCGTCGAGCGCGCTGGCGAGCGTGTGCTGATGCCCGCGCTCGATTTCCTCGCGGCCGATCTGCGCCGCGCGTTCGCTCGAGGCGGAGTGCAGCATGATCAGGAAGCCCTCCAGCGGGGTGGCGCCGGTGCGGGTGATCTCGACCAGCGCGGTGGCGAAGTCGCGGCCGATGTCGGGCGAAGCCAGATGCGCCGGCGTCAGGATGATCGGCCGCGCCATCGACTCGGCGACGACCTCGGCGAACAGTTTTTCCTTCGAGCCGAAATAGCGGTTCACCAGCATCGCGGTGACTCCGGCGCCCTGGGCGATCTCGCGCACGCCGGCGCCGTCGTAGCCCGAGCGCGCGAACGCCTCGCGGGCCGACTGGAGGATGGCCTGGCGGGTGGTGGCGGCGTTGCGGCGGCGTGGGGTCGGGGACTCGGACATGGGTTAAGTATACAGTGGTAGACAAGGCGGTATCGGTAAGTATACTGGTGTAGACAAGACGCGGCCGCCCGGGCCGTCGCCGACGCCGCAGGAACTTCAGCATGACCGCCAACGCCTTGTGTGTACCGTCCGACCGCCTTCAGTTTCTGCGCAGTTGGGCCGCCGATCCCCTGCGGATCGCGGCGATCGCGCCGTCCGGCCGCGCCTTGTCGCGGCTGATCACTCGCGAGGTCGAGCCGGCGCGGGGGCCGGTGCTGGAACTCGGTCCCGGCACGGGCGTGTTCACCCGCGCCTTGCTCGAGCGCGGAGTAGGCGAGAGCGAGTTGACCCTGATCGAGACCGAGGCCGATTTCGGCGACCTGCTGCGCCAGCGCTTTCCGCGCGCGCGGGTGCTCGACCTGGATGCGGCGCGGCTCGCGCGCGCCAGGGTGTTCGCCGCGCCGGTGGTCGGCGCGGTGGTCAGCGGCCTGCCGCTGCTGTCGATGCCGCTGCGCAAGGTCGTGGCGATCCTGGCCGGCGCGTTCGCCTACCTGCGCGCCGACGGCGGCTTCTATCAATTCACCTACGGGCCGCGCTGCCCGGTGCCGCGGCCGGTGCTCGATCGCCTGGGTCTGAAGGCGACGCGCATCGGCGGCACCCTGCGCAATCTGCCGCCCGCGTCGGTGTATCGCATCCAACGTCGCGCGCCGGGGCGCGGGCTGGGGTTGGGTTCGTTGTCGGGTTCGTTGTCGAGCCTGGAGCACGGCCATGACTGAGACCGTGCTCGTCACCGGCGGCACCGGCTTCATCGCCGGCCATTGCATCGTGCAACTGCTGCAAAGCGGCTTCGACGTGCGCGCCAGCGTGCGCAGCCTGGGCAAGGAATCGGCCCTGCGCGCGTCGATCGTCGCGGCCGGCGCCAGCGTCGAACGCTTGACGCTGGTGGTCGCCGATCTGACCGACGACGCGGGCTGGGATGCGGCGGTGGCCGGATGCGATTACGTGCTGCATGTGGCCTCGCCGCTGGGCGGCGCAAGCGCGGCCGATCCGGACGCGATGATCGCGGCCGCGCGCGACGGCAGTCTGCGCGTGTTGCTCGCGGCGGCGAAGGCCGGGGTCAAGCGGGTGGTGATGACTTCGGCCGCGGCCGCGGCGCGACCGCCGCCGGGCTCGGACGCGATCAGCACCGAAGCGATGTGGTCCGACCCGAACGATCCGGGCTTCGACAGTTATCGTCGTTCGAAAGTGTTGGCCGAACGCGCCGCGTGGCAGTTCGTCGCCGAGCATCCCGGCGCGATCGAACTGACCACGGTGCTGCCGGGCGCGGTGTTCGGCCCGGTGCTGACCCGCGACAACCTCGGCTCGGTGCAGATCATCCAGCGCTTGCTCGAAGGTCGCCCGCCGGGTTTGCCGCGGCTGGGCTTCTCGATCGTCGACGTGCGCGATCTGGCGCAGTTGCACGTGCGGGCGATGCTCGCGCCCGAGGCCGCCGGACAACGGTTTCTGGCGACCGGCGAGTTCCTGTGGATGAAGGAGGTCGCCGCGGCCTTGCGCGCGGGCCTGGGCGCGCGGGCGAGCCGGGTGCCGACGCGCGCGCTTCCCGATGCGCTGGTGCGCATGCTGGCCTGGTTCCTGCCGCACTTGAAATTGATGACGCCGCTGCTGGGACGCAAGAACGCGGTGTCCTCGCAGAAGGCGCGCGACCTGCTCGGTTTCGCGCCGCGGCCGGCGACGGTCACGGTGGTGGATTGCGCGAAAAGCCTGCTGACCTGAGGCGCGAAGCGCGCGACGCAATGGCCTCGCCATGCGTTTGCCCTCCCCGCGCAATGGAGTCCCCGGCGTATCCGCCGGGTAGCGTTCCGCGCTACCTCGACGACACGCTGCGAACCGCGGCGGCTTGCTGTTAGATTCCGGGCGTCACTCAATGGAGTCGCCCGCATGGCCTCGGCAAGTCTTGAACTGGACGGCTTCGTACGCGAAGCCTTGTTACGTGGGCAATCGAAACAGGCCACCGCGCAGGCGCTGGCGGCGGCGGGCTGGAGTCCCGAACAGACCCGCGGCGCGCTCGACGCCTACGCCGATGTCGACTTCGTGGTGCCGGTGCCGAAGCCGCGCGCTTCGTTGTCGGCGCGCGAGGCCTTCGCCTATCTGGTGATGTTCTCGACCCTGTACTTCGTCGCCTATCACCTCGGCAGCCTGGTGTTCGACCTGATCAACCTGGGATGGCCGGACCCGGCCGACCACAGTTACGGCTTGTGGTATCGCAACGTCGCCGATTCGCTGCGCTGGTCGGTCTCGGCGCTGGTGATTTCGTTCCCGGTGTTCGCGTTCGTCTCGCACCGGGTCGCGCGCGATGTCGCCCGCTACCCGATCAAGCGCCTGTCGCCGGTGCGGCGATGGCTGACCTACCTGACCTTGTTCATCGCCGCGACGGTGCTGATCGGCGACATGACCTCGCTGGTCTACAACCTGCTGGGCGGCGAATTGAGCGTGCGCTTCGTGCTCAAGGTGCTGGTGGTGGCGGTGATCGCCGGCACCGTGTTCGGCTATTACCTGTGGGATCTGCGTCGCGAGGAGAGTCAGGCATGAGCGCATCGGTCGGACGTGGGCTGCTGATCGCGGCCGCAGTGGTGATCGTCGCGGCGAGCGCGACGGCGGTGGTGAAGATGGGCGGACCGGGCGCGCAGCGGCAGATGCGCCTGGACGAACGCCGGGTGCAGGATCTGAGCCGCATCGACCAGGAACTGCGCGGCTATTTCGACGCACACAAGGCCTTGCCGCCGGACCTGGCCAAACTGGCCGCGCAGCCGGGTCTGGCGCTGACCATCAGAGACCCCGACACGACCGCGCCGTATGCCTACCAACCGGGCCAGAACGGCCGTTTCCGCCTATGCACCCGATTCGCCACCGACACCGCGCAAGAACCGACCCAGATGCGCGATCCGATGCAATTGGGCGAAAAACAGTGGCGCCATCCGGCCGGCGATCATTGCTACGAACGGGATGCATCCGCGGACAAGTCGTGAGTCGAAGTCGCTGACGTCACCGAGGCGGTCGCATCGTCAAGCCGCTGTCTGGCCTGAACTTGGGCTTGGCTTGAGTCCGAAGTCATGCCTATCTTCCAGCGCTGCGAAGCCACTGACTTGCGAGAACAAGAGGACACCCGAAGGGCGGCGCACATGGATGTGCGCCGTGCGCCACCGGGACAGGATGTCCCGTGTGGCGCATGCCCGCGGAAGCACCGCACGCGCGGGCCCTTGATTCACAACAAAGCATTTTTCTTTGGTTACCTTTCTTTTGTTGCTTTAGACAAAAGAAAGTAACCCGCCGCTTCAGCGGCGGAAGCTGTTGATCCTGCTTGAAGCTTTAAATCTTGAAAGCGCCAAAGCCCTCAACGACCAACATCAGCGCCCTGCTTCAAGTAGGCCCACATTCCTGCCGCTGCACATCCGGCACAGCCCCCTGAAACAAAAACACCGGCGAAGGCGCCCCACCAGCGCCAACCGACGCACCGCCCCCCGCCGGCGCAGTCCAACTCTGAGCACGTTCCGCCGCGCGCTCGCGCGCCTGACTGGCCTGCTCCGGCGACAGATCGCGACTGAGCGCATTGATCTGCGCATCGATCGCCTCGCGCGGCGGCAACCCGCCGCCGCCCGGACCGATCCCGCGCCGCCCGCCACCGCCGCGCCAACCGCCGCCCGGCGAGACCGGCTCGGGCGTCGCCCCGGGTTGCGGCGCAGGCAGCGCGTCGCGCAACTGCAGGAACAGACTCAGCGACTCGACCGCATTCGGCTGCACCGCCTGGCTCAAGAAACTGCGCCGTCCCCCGTCGCGCCCGGGCGAATACGCATACGCCAGCGACGCGAGCATGCGCGAATCGCCACGCTGCGCCGCGGTGCGCGCGACCGATTCGGCCTCGTTGCGGTACACCGCGAGCGCCGGCAGATTGTCGAGCAACTGCGCGAAACGGAATGCGTTGCCGCTGGCGTAGTGGCGCATCGCCGCCGGATGACCGGCGAGCGCCGCGCGGCGCCAATAAGCGGTGCGCTGTTCGGGCGTGATCGGCGGCACCTGCGCGCAATGTTCGGACTGAGTCAACAGCTTCTCGGTCATCGACTGATACCCGTCGGCCATGCGCTGGCGCTGCTCGCGTTGCTGCGCGGTGTCGTTGGGCATGCGTTCGAGCTGGCGTTCGAGATTGTCGAGATTGTTCTCGGCGCCCGACAGCCGCTGGCGCAGGCCGTCGCAATACTCCATCTCCGCGGCGAGCCGGCAGGCCGCGGCCGGTTCCTCGGCGGCGCGGCGCTGCAGTTCCGGCAGCACCAGTCGCAGCGGCGTATCCAGCGACGGCAGCGGCCGCGCGGCGGTGCCGGTGTAGCGGGGGATCGTCGCCGGCGCCGATCCGGCGGCGCGCGCCGGCGCGGCGCGGCTCCCGCCCTCGGCGACGGCTTCGGCGGCCGGGGCGCGGGCGTCGAGTCGTTCTTCGCCGCTGTGGCGTCCCCAGTAGTACATGCCGGCCGCGGTCGCGGCCAGGGCGAGCAGCCAGATCACAACGCGTCCGTGTCGGGTGGTGTCGCTCATGGTCGATGTCGTTCCGTCGAGGTGATCGGCGGATCATAGAAGCGATTGGGCGTGAGTGCGTGTGCCGTCCGATTGCCGGTCGGAGTGGGGCGAGGGTGGCTGCGTCGCGGCTCGGGATGCGCTGTGGTGTCGATAATCGGCCACATGGCCGCACCGCCACGGCTCTGACTCTTGCTCTGGCTTGAGCTCGAAATCGAGCCTGCCTTCCAGCGCTGCGAGGCTTGTAACTCGCGAGAACAAAAGCACACCCGAAGGGCGGCGCACATGGATGTGCGCCGTGCGCCACCGAGACAGGATGTCTCGTGTGGCGCATGCCTGCGTCTGCTCCGCACGCGCGGGCCCTTGATTCACAAAAAAGCGTTTTTCTTTGGTTACCTTTCTTTTGTCGCTTTTGACAAAAGAAAGTAACTCGGCCGCTTGCGGACGAAAGCTGTTGCCTTTGCCTCAAAGGCTCTAGAGCTTCAAAGCCTTAAAAGCTGCAAGCAGGATCAAAAGCTTCCGCCACTAAAGCGGCGGGTAACTTTCTTTTGTCCAGAGCCACAAAAGAAAGTCACCAAAGAAAAAGGCGTTCCTGTTTCGAATCAAAAGCCGCACGATCGGTGCTGACGCAGGCATGCGCCACACGGGACATCCATGTCCCGGTGGCGCACGGCGTGCATCCTGCACGCCGCCCTTCGGGTGTGCGCTTGCTAACGCGAGTGCATAGCCTCGCAGCGCTGGATGAACTGCTCAGCTTCAGGCTCAAGCTAAGGCGGATCAGAACAAAGTCAAAAAAAAATATGGATTTTTTGAGTGGCTGCAATCGCGATGGAAAATACAACGTCATAACGGCGTACGTCACATCGGGTAGAAATCCGCGGCCGCGGCTTAATCGACCCGCGGCGTAAGCAAGTCACCCAGGCCGATTCTCCGCAGGAATTCCGCGCGAACCCGATCGCCGACCGCGTTGACCACCTCGGCGCCATCGCTGGCCGGATCGATGTGGACACGGAACGGACGACGGCCGTAAGGCGCGTCGACGATCGCGACGATCGCATCGGCCACGCTCGCCACGTCGGCGTCCTCCGGCACGCTGCCGGCGAGCTTGCGCAGGATCTCCTCGTCGAATCCCGCGGTCGGACCGCTGTCGTAATCGGCCAGTCGCGCGCGGTCGGCCGGCGCGCCGGCGTGGGCGAAATGGTTGGTGCCTGAGGTGAAGGCGCCGGGTACCACGATCGAGCTTTCGATGCCCCAGCGCGCGAGCTCGCCGGCGTAGCTGACCGCTAGCGAATCCATCGCCGCCTTGGCCGCGAAATACGGCGCCAGGTACGGCGGCGTACCGCCGCGGCTGCTGCTGCTCGACACCCACAGCACCAGCCCGCGACGCTGCGCGCGTAATTGCGGCAACGCGGCGCGGTTGACCCGCTGCGCGCCGATCACGTTGCTGTCGTAGAGCTGGGCGAACTGCCCGGGCGTGAACGCTTCGGCCGGGCCGAACACCATGTGGCCGGCGTTGTGGATCAACACGTCGAGACGGCCGTGCGCGTCGATCAACTGCGCGATCGCGGCATCGGCCGAAGCCTGCGAGGCGATGTCGAGTTCGAGCGTGCGCAAGTCGACCCGATGCTCGTCGGCGTAGCGGTGCGCCGCGTCGACCTGAGCGGCATTGCGGCCGCCGGTTTCGCGCATGCTGGCGTAGACGGTATGGCCGGCGTGGGCGAGGGCGCGCGCGGCGAGGGCGCCGAAACCGCTGGAGGCGCCGGTGATGAGGACGATCTGCTGCTGAGTCATGGCAATGCTCCGCTGACGGACGTCGCGAGGACGTCCGGTATGAGGAATCGGAAGGCGAGGGCGGCATGGCGAATGCGACGCCGGGTGCTGCGATGGCGGCCTTGAAATCGCGGCCGCGTGTTGCGTAGATGGTTTGCTAAATCGATGGATCAGAAAGCGATGCGCGAAAACTCGTTCGCACGCATTCACGCGCGTGCGAACGTGGGTCGGCCCGTTCGATCAGAACACGTAGCCACCGTTGACCCGCAATACCTGCGAGTTCACCCAGCTGCCGTCGGGGCCGGTCAGAAACGCCACCGCCGAGGCGATTTCCTCGGGCTGGCCGAGGCGTTCGAGCGGGGCGAGGCTGGCGAAATGGGCGATCTGTTCCTCGCTCTTGCCGTTGAGGAACAGCTCGGTCCCGACCGGACCTGGCGCGACCGCGTTGACGGTGATGTTGCGGCCGCGCAGTTCGTTGGCGAGCACGTGCACCAGGCCTTCGACACCGGCCTTGGAGGCGATGTACGGGCCGTAGTTCGGAAACGCCTTGCCGATCACGCTGGTCGACACCGCGACGATGCGGCCGCCGTCGCTCAGGTGCTGCGCGGCCAGACCGAGCACGATGAAACTGCCGCGCAGGTTGGTGTGGATGACGCGGTCGAATTCGCCCAGATCGCCGCCGGCGATCGGCACGTACGGCATCACCCCGGCGCTGTTGACCACCGTGTCGAGGCGACCGTAGGTCCGCAGCGCGAGTTCGAACACCCGCTGCATGTCGGCCGGATCGGCGACATCGCCTTGAGCGGCGATGGCCTGGCCGCCGGCCGCCTGGATCTGCGCGACCACCGCATCGGCCGAGGCCGCGTTGCCGGCGTAGTTGACCACCACCGCATAGCCGTCGGCGGCCAGGCGCAAGGCGATGGCGCGGCCGATGCCGCGCGAGGCGCCGGTGATCAAGGCGACCTTGGTGGTCGCGGTTTGAGTGGACGATTGAGTGGTCATGACGGCTCTCCAGGTCGGGCGGCGCTGGCGGGATGCCAGGGGTTCCGCAGTGGAGACAGTCTGCTGGTTGCGGGTTTCTGGATAAATCAGGATGGATTGGCAATACAATTCAATAATCGCCAACAATAGTCGCCTGCGATGGCGGCACCGGAGCCGTCATGGACCGTTTCGAAGCCCTGCGCCTGTTCACCCGCATCGTCGAACTGGGCAGCTTCACCCGCGCCGCGGCGGTGCTGGACCTGCCGCGCGCCACCGCGACCCACGCGATCAAGGAACTGGAGGCGCGCCTGGGCGTGCGCCTGCTCGAACGCACCACGCGTCAGGTGCGCCCGACTCTGGACGGGCAGGCGTATTACGAACGCTGCATGCACGTGCTGGCCGAACTCGACGACGCCGAGTCGGCGCTGCGCTCGCTCGCGAGCAACCCGCGCGGCAGCCTGCGCCTGGACCTGCACGGCACCCACGCGACCGGCATCATCCTGCCGCGCATCAACGAATTCCGCGCGCGCTATCCGCACATCGATCTGGTGATCAGCAGCGGCGACCGTCTGGTCGATCTGGTCCGCGAGGGCATCGACTGCGTGGTGCGTTCGGGCAATCCGCGCGATTCGTCATTGATCGCCAAGCGTCTGGCGACGATGCCCGAAGTGGTGTGCGCGAGCCCCGAGTATCTGCAGACCTTCGGCACGCCGCGGCATCCCGACGATTTGCCGGCGCATCAGGCGGTGGGTTTTTTCGCCAGCAATCGCGATTTGCGTTATCCGTTCGAACTGACCGTGGACGGGCAATTGCGCGAGTACCAACTCAGTTCCTGGATCAGCGTCAACGACGCGGCCTGCTACACCGCCGCGGCGTTGCGCGGGTGCGGGTTGATCCAGTTGCCGCGGCATGGTGTGGAAACCTATCTGCGCGATGGGCGCTTGATCGAGGTGTTGAGCGAATTCGCGAGCCCGGGCGTGCCTGTGTCGGTGTTGTATCCGCAGCATCGGCAGTTGTCGCCGCGGGTGAGGGTGTTCGTGGATTGGGTGTCGGGGGTGTTCGCGGACAAGTTCGGGAGTGTTGCGGCGGTGGCGTAATCGCTGTCGCGTGGATGCATCGCGGTGCGGGGGCTCGTCATCGCGTTTCCGCTTGATGTAGCTTTGCCTTGCCTTGCTTTCGCCTTTGCTCTAGCCGTGGGCTTAAGCCCCGATTTCCCACCTGACTTCCAGCGCTGCGAAGCCTGTAACTCGCGTTAGCAAACGCACACCCGAAGGGCGGCGCACATGGATGTGCGCCGTGCGCCACCGAGACAGGATGTCTCGTGTGGCGCATGCCCGCGGAAGCACCGCACTTGCGGGCCCTTGATTCAAAGAAAAGCGTTTTTCTTTGGTTACCTTTCTTTTGTCGCTTCTGACAAAAGAAAGTAACTCGGCCGCTTGCGGACGAAAGCTGTTGATCTTGTCTTTGCTTCAAAGATTTAAAGCTTTAAAGCTTCAAGGCTTTAAAGCTTCAAAGCTTCAAAGCTTTAGAGGCTGCAAGCAGGATCAAAAGCTTCCGCCACTAAAGCGGCGGGTAACTTTCTTTTGTCCAGAGCCACAAAAGTCCGCCTGGATTCCCTTCGGTCAAAAGTCACCAAAGAAAAAGGCGTTCCTGTTTCGAATCAAGAGCCGCACGATCGGTGCCTGCGCAGGCATGCGCCACACGAGACATCCTGTCTCGGTGGCGCACGGCGCACATCCATGTGCGCCGCCCTTCGGGTGTCCTTTTGCTAACGCGAGTTATAAGCCTCGCAGCGCTGGATGTGTGGGAGGAAATCGAGGCTTAAAGCTAAAGCGGAGCCGAAGCCAATCCAAAGGCCAAGGCCAAGGCCAAGGCCGAAGCCGAAGCCGAAGCCGAAGCAAAAGCCAGAAGACCGCACACACGTCGCACCGGACCTCAGTCCACCAACTCACGCATATAGCGCATCAACCGTTCCAGCAAATCCGGATCATCCCCCCGCGGCTGCGCCGCCATCGCCGAGCGCGCCCGCAACTCCGTCGAGATGCCCGGCATCGGCTTGGCCACCGTGCCGAAATCGCGCACGATCCCCAACGGCGCATAGCCGCTGTAACCGGGAAACACCGTCGACAGATTCGCATTGCCCATGCGCTTGACCAGAATCTCCGACAACACCCGGCGATGATCGGTGGTCACCGGCACGTCGCCGAAATGCGGCGACAGGATCTCCGGATCCAGCCCCGACCACGAACCGTAGAAACGCCGGCCGTTGACCGCGCCGCCCAACACCAGCACCGGATTGCCGTAGCCGTGATCGGTGCCGCCGTTGGCGTTGGCGCGCACGCGCCGGCCGAATTCGGACTGCACGATCACGGTCACGCGTCCGGCATGGCCGCTGGCGTCGAGCGCGGCGTAGAACGCCGACAAGGCCTGCGACAGTTCGGCGATCTTGTTCTGGTAGTAGTGATAGCCGCTGCCGGCCGTGCCCTGGCCGTCGTGGGTGTCCCAGCCGCCGAGGTCGAGCGTGGCGTAGTGCAGGCCCAGGTTGAACTGCACCGATTGCGCGATCGTCCACATCTGCTGCGCGAAGGCGCCGGTCGGCCAACCGGTAGGGGGCGCGCTGTAGGTCTGCTGGGCGATCACTTTCAAGGCGCGATCGGCGCGTTGTCCGCCCAGTTCCAGCGCGGTGCTGCCGTTCCACAATGCGGCCAGGGTTTCGTTGACGCCGGCGAATCCGGTCGGCGCGCCCGCGCGCACGGTCTGCCACGACCACGCGCCGGCATTGAGCGCGAAGTCGGACGGACTGGCCATGGTCAAGGCCTGCACCGAGGCGAGCAGTCCGACCGGCTGACGCGCGCCGACGCCGAGCGCCGGCAGTTTTTCCGCGCCGTTCAAATTCGGCTGAGTGTTCATCGCGCGTGCGAGCCAGCCGCTGCCGATGCCCTGTTGCCCGGGCGTGCCCAGGTCGATGTAGAGCTGCGCGTCGAAGTGGCTGCGGGTGACGCTGGTCAGCAGACCGCAGGCATGCACGATGCCCAGATGCCCGGCGTTCCACAGATCGCGCAGACCGCTCGCGGACGGATGCAGGCCGAAGCCGGTGCCCGCGCCGCTGGCGAGGGTGAGCGGCAGCGCGCCGTAGGCGCCGGTCGCGGCGATCGCGAGGTTCGGCCGCGCCTGCTCGTAGAAACCGCGGTCGGCGCCGTCGATCGGCACCACCAGGTTGAGGCCGTCCAGGCCGCCGCGCAGGAACAGATGCACCACGGTGTCGTGGCCGTTGGGCGCGGCGAGTGCGGAATCGGCGAACAGCAGGGCGGGTCCGCCCACCGCGCCTGCGGCGGCGGTGGCGCAAGTGCCCTTGAGGAATTCGCGTCGGGTCAGGGTCATGTCGGCGTCCTGGCTGAGTTACGGCTAGCGGCTGAGGAATTCGGGCGACATCAGGATCAGCGAGACCATGCTGCGCAGCCGTTCCTGGTTGTAGTGCCGCTTGAGATCGGTCGCGGCCCAGGTGTTGGTGTCGGTGATCACGTAGCTGGCCGGGTCGCCGTTCTGGGCCATGAAGGCGATCAGGGTCTGGCGGCGCGCCGCGGTCGGCGCGTAGCCGAGGATGCGCTGACACCAGAAGTCGACCAGCTTGGTCGCGGTCCACGACGGCACCTGCGCGCGCGTGGTCGCCAGGATCGGCGCCAGCGGCACGGCGTTGTCGCTGGTTTCGGTCAGCCAGTTGAGGATCTTCCAGGTCATCGCGTAACTGCTCGAACCCGACCACGCCTGCTGCGTATCCGGATAGCCGTTCGGCGCCGGCCAGTCGTACGGCGCATGACCGGTGAAGCCCATGCGCCAGGCGAATTCGTCGCTTTTCGCGGTGCCGACGTTGAGCGTCCAGTCGCTGCCGAGCGCACGCATCGCCGCGGCCACCGCTTCGAACGGGCGCCGCGATTTCGCGCCCCAGGTCTGCGCGAACGCGGTCGAGTTGAGGATGTGCCGCAGGGTCAGTTCGATCTGATTGGCCGCGCGCCAGTTCTGCCGGAAAATCGTCGCCGCGCTGGTGACCAGCGCAGGATCGGGCGTGTCGCTGACGAAGCGGCGGATGATCTTCTTGCAGATGAAGCGCGCCACGCCCGGATGGCTGGCGAGACGATCGAGCACGTCGCGGCCGTCCTTCAACGCCGGCTGCTCGGGATAGAGCATGCGGCCGAGCAAGAATTTCGGCCCGGCGTCGTGCCAGGCCTGACGGTAGACGAAGCTGCCGTCGTTCTCGGCCGGGTACTGCCAATGGCCGTTCTTGACCGACCAGCCGGTGAAGGCCGAAGCGGTTTCGTACACGTCGATGTCGGTGTAACCGGCCGGATAGCTCGGGTCTTCGGCATCCGGCGGCACCTGAAACGGGTCCATGAAACCCAGGTAGTGCTCGGCGCCGAGGGTGTGCAGTTCCAGCAATTCGCGGGCGAAATTCTCGTTCGGACCGGCGCGGGTGTTGGAGGCGTTGTCGAGGTAGTAGAGCATCGAGGTGCTCTTGGCGACTTCCTCGAGCATCACCCGGAAGTTGCCGAACGCCTGCGGCCGCAGCACGTCGCGCTGATAGCTCACGTACACCGGGCCGGCGTCGTAATCGCTGGCGGTGACGTTGAAATGGTCGTGCCAGAAATTGACCATGATCTCGCGCAGCTGGCGCTTGGAATGGACTGCGCGCACCAGCGCGGCGCGCTGCGATTCCCAGGCCGGGCGCATGCGCACGTCATAGGTCGGATCGGCCTTGACGTGATCGTTCCACAACTGGGTCAGCGATTTGCCCAGGGTGGTGTAGCCGGCGTTGGTCAGGCGGGTTTCGACCGCGCTGTCGTCGATCGCGGCCCAGTCGAGTTGCCAGTCGACGTAGTTGGCCAAGCGTTGCGCGTCGGTGCTGCCGAGCGCGTTGAATTGCGCGATCGATTGCGGCGTGGCGCCGTAGCTCAGATTGCCGAGCACGCGGATCGCCAGCGACGGACGCGGCAGGTCCAGCGGCAGCGGCATCACCGGCCAGGCCTGCGCGTCGGGCGCGGTCACGCGCGCGCTGTCCATGGCGCTGTCGAGCTTGCCGCGCGCCGCCTGCGACGGCGTGGCGCGGCCGAGCGCGCCATAGCGCTGCAACAGATGGCTGCGGATCGCCGCTTGTTCGGAGGCGGTCATTTCCGGGACGGACATGGAGCGGGTCATGGCGCACTCCTTTGTTGTAGTGGCTCGGGGAGCGCGAGCTTATGCCGGCCCGCAAGCGGCAAAGCCCCGGTTGCGTCACAGATCGCCGCGCGTCGGCATGCGCTTCGTCACTGTTCTCAACGCGGTGTTCACGCCTGCGACACGTTCGCGGCCGCGCATAACGGGATGTGCGTGCGCGCGATCACGCCGGCAGTGCGAGCGAGTCGAACGAGGCACTGTGTCGCTTTGCCGATTGTGTCGGCTTGAGCGCGCGCGCCGCGTGCGCGCGTTCGCCGCGTTTCGTGTCCGCGCGCACAGGCCCGCTGCGGCGCGTTCGGCAGACTGCAACGCGCGGCGCAAATGCCCCGTCGCCATATGCAGATGCCGCGCCTTCATTTCTGCGTTTGCTGCGGGGCAACAAAGATGCGTGCAACGTCGCGACGACGGGCGTGGGGATCACAACCCGCCGGCGCGAATTCCCCCTTTCGAAGGAATATTCATGCATGCCATTCCACGGCTGCGACGCCGTCCGTTGACCGTCTTCGTCGCATTGGCCCTGCCGGCCTTTTTCGCCTCCGCCGTCGCGCAAGCGCAGACCGCCAAGGAACAGACGCCTACTCAGGCCGCCGCGGATAACGGCCAGCCGGCGACCTTGCTCGATCAAGTCGTGGTGACCGGTTCGCGCATTCCGCGCGCGACCCTGGAAGGGCCGTCGCCGGTCACCGTGATCAGCAAGCAGGACATCGACGCGCAGGGCTATCGCAGCGCGTTCGACGCGATCAGCGCGCTGACCCAGAACACCGGCTCGGTGCAGGGCGAGGACTTCGGCAACACTTTCACGCCCGCCGCCAATACCATCAATCTGCGCGGATTCGGCCCCAATCACACCTTGGTGCTGGTCAACGGCCGACGCTTGGCCGATTACCCGCTGGCCTACGAAGGCTCGGTCAACGTGGTCAACCTGGCGAATATTCCCAGCGCCTTGATCAAGCGCATCGAAGTGTTGGCCGGCGGCGCCTCGGCGGTGTACGGCTCCGATGCGGTGGCCGGCGTGGTCAACATCATCCTGCAGGACAAGTTCGACGGCACCGAAGTGAATCTGCGTGTCGGCGGCACCGAGGCCGGCGGCGGCCAGAACCAGCGCCTGCAAGTGGTCAGCGGTTATTCCAACGACCGCATCGATACGGTCTACGGCCTGGAGCTGTCGCATCGCGAAGCGATCTGGGGCGATCAGCGCGACTTCATGGATTCGCTGCTCGACAAACCGGCCGGCGATCCGCTGCTGCCGACCCAGGTCGGTTTCCGCCGCAACGCGCGCACCAACAACTACATCGATCCGGGCGCGAACTGCAACGCCCTCGGCGGGCTGTATCACGGCTCCACCGCGCGCGTGAACAACCCGCGCCAGGGCTGGTACTGCGGCAGCAACGAAGCCTCGCCGGCGTTCTGGACCGTGCAGACCCAGAAGAAGAACGCCGACGCCTACGGCTCGCTGACCTGGCACGTGTCCGACCGCACCGACGTGTTCGCCGATCTGCAACTGGGCATTTCCAGCATCGAGAACAACACCCGCGCGCCGAGCTGGACCTCGGACAACAACTACTTCCTCAACCAGGCCACCGGCCTCAACGAGATCTGGTATCGCCGCATCGCGCCGGAGGAAATCGGCTCAGCGCATGCCAACAACAACCGCTTCCTCGAACGCTCGTGGTCGTTCAGCACCGGCGTGCGCGGCAGTTTCGGCGAGTCCGATTGGGATTACGAACTGGCCTACAACCGCGGCCGCTATCAGAACCTGACCAAGCGCCGCCAGTTCCTGTCGGGCATCAACGAGTTCTACCTTGGCCCGCGCCTGGGCACGACCTCGACCGGCATCGGCATCTACAACCCGGACCCGGCGCGTCTGTATACGCCGCTGACGCCGGCCGATTATCAGCGCCTCACCGGTTTCTACGAAAGCGACAACGCCGCCTGGATCCAGAACCTGAGCTTCACCGTCAACGGCAATCTGTTCGACCTGCCGGCCGGTCCGGTCGGTTTCGCCGGCGTGATCGAGGCCGGCAACCAGGGCTATCGCAACTTGCCCGATCCGCGCCTGGGCGACGGCACGTTCTGGAACACCACCGCCGGCGTGAGCGCCTCGGGCGAGCGCGACCGTTATGCGATCGGCGGCGAGATCAGCGTGCCGATTTTCAGCACCCTGACCGCGTCGGCCGCCGCGCGCTACGACGAATTCCGTTTCGCCGGCCGCAGGTCGGGCAAGGCGACCTGGAACGTCGGCCTGGAATTCCGCCCGATCGAAAGCCTGCTGCTGCGCGCGACCACCGCGACCAGTTTCCGCGCGCCGGACATGAACTACATCTTCGCCGCCGAAACCCGCGGCTATAACCCGGGCATGACCGACTACTGGCGTTGCCGCACCGCCGGCCAGGACTTCGACGACTGCGATTACTCGGGCCTGGCGATCGACTACACCAGCGCCGGCAATCCCAATCTGAAGCCGGAAAACGGCAAGTCCTACGGCTTCGGCATCGTCTGGTCGCCGTCGGATCGTTTCGATGTGTCGGTGGATTACTACAGCATCCGCCTCGACGATCAGGTCACCAACCTCAGCAGCAGCCGCATCCTGCGCGAGGAAGCCGATTGCCGCCTGGGGCAGACCATCAGCGGCGAACCGCGCGACATCAATTCGCCGAACTGCCGCGACGTGCTGAGCCGGGTGATCCGCAATCCGCCCGATGCGCCGGTGCAGCCCGATCAGGTGCGCCGCGTTCTGATCAACGCGATCAACGCCGCCGCCGAGCGCACCGACGGCATCGACCTGAAGAGCAATTTCCGCTGGAGCGCGGGCCGTTTCGGCGATTTCAACACGCGCCTGGGTTACACCCTGGTGCTCAAGCACGACTATCAGCAGTTCTCCGACGATCCCAAGATCGACGTGCGCAATTCGCTCGACTACACCGACTGGCGCAGCAAGGTCAACGCGAGCCTGGGCTGGAACATCGGCCGCTGGAACAGCAACCTGACCGCGCTGCGCTACGGCAGCCTGCCCAACGGCGACGGCAGCGGCCGCATCGCGCCGTACACCCGCTACAACGGCAGCGTGTCGTATCGCCTGAGCGATCAGGCCAGCGTGTCGTTGATCGTCAACAACCTGCGCGACTCGCGACCGCCGGCGGATCGCAGCGGCGGCGGCTGGCCGTTCTATCCGGTCGGTAATTACGATCCGTACGGCCGTCAGTTCTGGCTGGAGGCGAATTACAAGTTCAATTGACGAATGCGTGGGGCGGCGAGGGTGGTGTTCGTCGATACTTACCGCGCTCGCGGGCCCTCACCCCGGCCCTCTCAGCTTTGCACTTCCTGCGGTCGCCGCAAGCGGGAGAGGGAGCCTAGGCTGTTCGATACGGCGAAAAAGCGGGCGCAGGCCCGCTTTTTCGTTGAAAGCACCTCGACGGGTTACAGCGGCCCGTTGATCTGCACGCTGCGGCTGAGCGTGTTAGCCGCGCCGGTGGCCTGGTTGGTGTAGGTCACGTTGACGATGTCGGAGACCGCCATGTTGCCGCGATAGGTCACGCTGCAACGCGAGGTGTTGCAGGGCAGCACCATGCCCATCTCGCTGGTCCACGCATAGGTGTAGCTGCCGGCCGGCAGATTTCGGATTTCGAAGTCGGCGCGGTAGCTGCTGTGGCCCGGCGAGAACGAGGCGCAGCGGCCGAGGTTGCCCGGCGGCATCGGCTGATCGTTCGGACTGATATAGCAATGCAATATCGGTCCGCTCGGGAACGATTGCGCCGACGCCGGAGCGATGGCGCTGGAACCGATCGCGGCGAGGGCGAGCGCGGTGCACAGCGCGGTGTTCATGAGCGTGCGTCCATTTGTTTTCATGAGCTGAGATTTCATGAGATCCGATCCTGTGATCGCCAGAGGAACCTGGCCGGGCGAGCATAACGTCGCGCCGTCGCGCGACACGCGAACTGTCGGAATTGACAGGCGCTGCGATCGCGTCGAATCCGGCGCCCTGAATCGAGCGTTGCGATCGGGTCGCGAAGATGTGCGCATGAACAGCCGATCATGAGTTTCGATCGGTGGCGATGCCGCAGTCGGCGGATCATTCACGCCATCAAAAAAAAGCGGGCCTCAGCCCGCTTTTCTATCGTGAAAGACCGATCGAAACGAACAGATGGCGCGGCATCGAGACGCCGAAGTCAGGCTTCAACCGATTCCCGATTCCCGATTCCCGATTCTCGTCCCTCACAACGGCCCACCGATCCTCACCCCGCGGCTGAGACTCTTGACCTCGCCGCTGACCAGGTTGGTGTAGGTCACGGTGACGAAGTCGAACACCGCCATGTCGCCGCGATAGCGCTGGCTGCAATACGCGGTGGAGCAGGGCAGCACCACGCCCAGGTCGGACGTCCATACGAAGCTGTAGCTGCCGGCCGGCAGATTGCGGATTTCGAATTCGGCGACATAGCCCTGCGGGCTCGGGTAGAAGGACGTGCAGCGGCCGAGATTGCCCGGCGGCATCGGTTGATCGTTCGGACTGACGTAGCAGTGCAGCACCGTGCCGGTGGGATTCGGCTGCGCCGATGCCGGTGCGTTGGTGCCGAGCGCGGCAAGACCCAGCGCGCCGCACAGCAGGGCATTCATGCCTGTCCATCGCGTTGTTTTCATGATCTTCGATTCCATGAGATCCATTCCTGTAATCGCCAGACGACCCTGGCGCAACGAGAATACCGCCGCCAAAATCGCGCCTGCGTCCGAATGTCGCGGGCCGGCGTGACCGCCATCGCAACACGGGCGGGCCGGACCCGGCGCGGGTGCGATAATCCCGCCCTCACGCCTGACGGACGGCCCCGTGCTGCAATTGCTGATCTACCTGCGATACCTGTTGGTGGCCGGGCAGATGCTCACGGTCGTGTTCGTCGTGGAGCGCCTGAACCTGCCGGTGCCGGTGCGTCCGTTGCTGGCGATCTCGGGCGCGCTGCTGGCGTTCAACCTCGCCAGCCATCTGTGGTGGCTGCGTCATCGCGACTCCGGCACCCGCACCCTGGTCCTGCAGTTGCTGATCGATCTGCTCGCGCTGACCGCGTTGCTGTATTACTCCGGCGGACCGGCCAATCCGTTCGTATCGTTGTATCTGTTGCCGGTGGCGGTCGCGGCGATCGGGCTGGAGATCGCGCCGATGCTCGGCCTGACCGTGCTGACCGCGGCGCTCTACACCTGGCTGCTGCGTCATCACATCGCCTTGCCGCATGTCCACGGCAGCGATTTCCAACTGCACGTGACCGGAATGTGGGTCAATTTCCTGCTCTCGGCCGGGATCATGGTGGTGGTGCTGAGCCGCTTCATGACCATCGTGCGCGATCAACGCAGGCGCTTGTCGGAAGCGCGCGAACGCGCGATCCGCGACGAGTCGTTGTCGGCGCTCGGCTCGCTCGCGGCCGGCACCGCGCACGAACTCAATACGCCGCTGGCGACGATGAGCCTGTTGGTCGACGACTGGATCGGCAGCGAGCAGACGCCGTCGCGCGAGGACATCGAGCTGCTGCGCTCGCAACTGAGCCATTGCCGCGATCACGTGCGCGCCCTGGCCGACATGGCCCGGCGCGGCGCGGCCGGCGAGGCCACGATGGAAACCGCCGACAGCTTCGTGCATGCCTGCGTGGACCGCTGGCGCCTGTTGCGGCCGAATGCCAGCGCGATCTTCACGCCGGGCGCGGCCGATCGCGCCGTGCGCGTCGATGCGGCGTTGCCGCAGGCGCTGATCAATCTGATCAACAACGCCGCCGACGCCAATGCCGGGCGCGGCCACGACGAACCGGTCGAAGTCGCGACCGACGTGCGCGACGGCTGGCTGATCGTGTCGATTCTTGACCGCGGCGCGGGTCCCGCGCGCATCACCGCGCTGCCGCGGCGCGACAGTCAGGGCCCCGGGCTCGGCATCGGCCTGATGATTTCCAAGGCCAGCATCGAGCGCAACCGCGGCCGCATGCGCCAGGTCGAACGCGAAGGCGGCGGCTGCGTGACCGAGGTCGATCTGCCGTTGGTGGAGACGCCGGCATGAGCCTGCCCGGCAAGATGCTGCTGGTCGACGACGATCTGGCATTCTGTCAGGTGCTGGCGCGTCTGCTGCAGCGGCGCGGCATCGACGTGCAGGCGCGGCACGACGCGGCCAGCGCCCTGGCCGCGCTGGAGGATTTCGCCGCCGAGGGCATCGTGCTCGACCTCAAGCTCGGCGCCGACAACGGCCTGCTGCTGATCCGCGAACTGCTCGCGCGCCGTCCGCAGGCGCGGATCGTGCTCGCGACCGGTTACGCCAGCATCGCCACCGCGGTCGATGCGATGCGGCGCGGCGCCTGGAATTATCTGCCCAAGCCGTTCGATATCGACGCGCTCACCCAGGCGTTCGAATCCGCGCCGGAAACGCCGCCGCCGGAGCCGCCGAGCGATCCGCCGTCGCTGCGCCGGCAGGGCTGGGAGCATATGCAGCGAGTGTTGGCCGAATGCGGCGGTAACGTCTCGGCGGCCGCGCGGGTGCTCGGTGTCGACCGGCGCACCTTGCAGCGGCGATTGGCCAAGCGGCCGGTGCGGGAGCGGCCGGGGTAGGGAGTGGGTCGGATGGCGAGCGTCTGGATTAGGAGGCGGCTGGCTTGGGGCGCGGTGGCTTCAGGGCAGGGATCTATGCTCGTTTGCTGCTGGATGGCCCACGCTCGCGCGGTTGTCTCCCTAGGTCGTCATTCCCGCGAACGCGGGAATCCAGTGCCTTTGACGCCTCTGCACGAAGGTCGCTGGATGTTCGGCTGCGCCGAGATAAAAGCACAGCCCGCTTTCGCGGGAATAACGACTGGCGCGGGAATGACGACTGGAACGTGCGCCGCCCCGTGAGGTCGCGAGCTGCGGCTCTTGTTTTAAGCCGTCATCCCCGCAAAGGCGGGGATCCAGAGACTTCAGAGTCATGTCGCGGTGGAGCCCTGGATCCCCGCCTTCGCGGGGATGACGTCCGCAGAGTGCGATGAGTCGATGGCGAGCGAGTCATCGCGGCTCGATGCCACGATCAAAGCATTGCGATGCATAGTCGAGATAATCGAACGCGGGCTGCTCGAACGCCACCGCCGGTTCGATCTGCGTGCCGTCATGTCATTCGTTGAACGAGGCGATGCCAAGCACGGCCAGGGACCATGCGGCGCCGAGGCCATGGGGACAACGACGTCGGCGTCATGGCGCGGTCGCGGCTTGCGCCGCTCCTACAGTCGCTGCGTTGCGGGACTATGGCGGTCGGATGATCGGCGACGAAATTTGGCGCGAGGAGCGGCGCGAACGACGCTTCGTTCTTCACGCCGCGTGCATGCCATCGGCCCGGCCTCGTCTCACCCAGCGGCACCCGAGGCGTCTATGCTATCGGGGTACAAGCGCGACACAGCTCGATCCGCACACGAGGACCCCATGAAGTACTCAGCGCATTTCGCCTTGATGCTCGCCACGTCGCTGGTGGTAGGCTGTAGCCGAGCTCCGGATAAGGCACCGGACGCGGCCACGGCCCCTTCTTCGGCCGCTCCGGCCCCGTCTCCCGCCGCTCCGGCAGCCGCAGATCAGCAAGGAAAGCAGCAGATGAGTCCGCTGGAAGGTGTACTGGATCTACTTCTCGCGAAAGACGGTGCGGCCTGGTCGACGTTCGATCGCGCCGCCGGCGTGCAGTGGCGCGATCCCGCGCCGCAGGACAATCCCGACTCCAACGCGCCCGACAACGCGCGCTATCGCAGCGGCACTTTGTTGCTCGCGGGCTTCGGCATGATCGAGGTGCCCGACGGCAAGCTCGGCGCCGAGGCCGGCACCAGGCAGGCCAACGAAGGCGAGGTCGGGGTGACCTTGAACGGCAGCGCCGACCGGGTCCATTCCGTGACCCTGGTCAAGTTCAACGCCAGCGAGGATTACCAGCAGGTGCTGGAGCGCCAGTTCGGGCCGGGCGCCACGGTCGAGCCGATCGCCGGCCAATGCGAGCTCGATTACGGCACCACGGCCGAAAACACCCAGGCCAACCAGTTCTTCAAGCTGGGTTTGACAAACACAAAAATCGTGTATGCTGAAGGCTATGTGGACGACGGCGGCAATCAAGGCCCCGGCACCACGACCTACGAATTCACCACCACTCGCCCGACGCAGAAGATCGCCTCGATGCGGTGCAAGGAGTCATAAGACCCCAAGCGGTGCGACACGCGGTCTCCTGGAGACCCACACAACCCAATAACTTCGTCAATCCAAGAGGACAGCGTCATGGCTGATCGACGAGAGAAGGCAGTGGCCACTGCCAACGAGTACGACCAGGGCAATATCGCCGGCTTGGATGCCGCGATGACCCGACGATTAGTTGCTTCCACGGTGTTGACCGAGAGCAACGGCGGTGATCTGGCCATCACCAACAAGCAAGGCTATGTAGGACGCTACCAGGCGGGAGCCGGTTGGCTGTCCGATGCCGGCTATGTCGACAAGCACAAGCTCGACGCTGCGATGAAACACGACGGCTTCGACCCCGAGAAAGTGCGCGGGGCGGAGTGGAAGTGGGCGAGCAGCGGCGGCATGTCGCGTTTTCTCCAGGATTCCCACAACTGGAAAGACGGCCTGAGCCTGGACAAGTACAAGGCCTCCGGCGATCTGCAGGACAAGGCCTTCAAGATCAACAGCGACAAGTCCTATCGCCAGGCGATCAAGGACGGCGTGCTGCATGAGGACGACAAGGCCGAGACCGTGGCCGGTTTCCTCAAGGCCCGCCACATCGCCGGCTACGGCGGCGCCAAGGCGGCCGTTACCGGCGGCCGCGCGATCCGCGACGCCAACGGCACCAGCAATTACGACTATCTGCACGACATCACGCGCAACCGCGATGGTCTGAACCAGTACATGACGCGCGATCCGAAGAGCCTCAACCAGGCCCCGGACGACGCCAAACCCACGCCGGCCCGCAGCAACGCGGCCGCCGACGGCGTGATCAAGCATGGCGAACGCGGACAGGACGTGCGCGCGCTGCAGGAAGGCCTCAACAAGCTCGGTTACCGCGATGCGCACGGACGTGCGTTGAGCGCGGACGCCGATTTTGGCGATCGCACCAAGGAAGCGGTGCAGGCGTTCCAGAAGGCCCATGGCTTGAAGGAAGACGGCATCGCCGGCCCGAAGACGCTCGATGCGTTGAAGCAGGCCGAGCGCACGCCGCTGCTGTCGAATCCGGCGCATCCGGATCACGGCATGTTCAAGGGCGCGGTCGAAGGGCTGGAGAAACTCGGCCCGCAGGCGTTCAAGAATCGCGAAGACCTTGAGCGTGCCGCGGGCACGTTGACGTACGAGGCCAAGGTGAGCGGTCTGAGCAAGATCGATCACGTGGTCCCGACCGCCAACGGCACCGGCTTGTTCGCGGTGCAGGGCGCCTTGAACGATCCCGGCCATCTCCGCGTCCACGCCAATACGGCGCAGGCGGCGAGCCAGCCGATCGAACAGTCGACCTTCCAGGCCAAGCAGGACGCGCCGCAACCGGCTCAGGCCTCGCAAGAGCCCAAGCCCGGCAAGGTCCTCGGCACGTAGCGCGGAACGCTCCGCTGCCCGCGCGCAGCCGATCGTGCCGCGTCGACGTTCGCGTCGCCGCGTGACCTGTCAGCCGTTCGAATCCGTCGTCCGCCTCTTCCCCTGAATCCATCGGGTTTCGATCGCCGCCGCTTACGCGTCGTCGGAGACCCGCACCGCTCGCTCACGTTGTGCCTGGTTTTCGACTGTTGCCGATCCGTGCGCGCGGCCTGTGCCGAGCCGGTCGAAGCCCCGTCAACCGATGCGCGCGATGTCCAAAAAACCGCATAAAACAGGATTTTTCTCATGTCTGAAATCGCCAATCTGCTTGCCGCCGCGACGCCGCCGACACCGGGCGAAGTGATCAACGCCATCCACGACATCGCCGGCGACGGCTCGGCCTCGTACGAGATCGAGAACGGCAGCGTGGCCACGTTCTGGTTCGGCCATGCCTTCGAACTCGACGGCGCCGGCTACTACACCGGTTTCGTCGCCGAAACCGCGGAAAAGTACAACGACGCGGAAAAGGACGCCGACCCGACCCCGGACACCCAGGTCACCCTGAGCCAGGCGACGTTCTCGCTGGCGCAGCCCGGCGCGGCGCGCTCGTGGGGCTTCGAGATGGCCGAGTTCTCGATCGGCAAGTTCGGCGCCTTCGAACGCGGCAACGCGATCGACGACAAGCGCAAGCCGCAGACCTACAAGACCCCGGACGGCAAGTTCGTGCTCGCGGTACCGACCTGGTCGCTGAGCGGCGGCGTGCGCGTGGATGCGTACGACCTGTTCGCGTTCGATCCGGCCGATCTGACCGATCCCGACACGACCCACTGGACCTATCTGGGCAGCGTCGCCGCCGGCGAAGACAACGGCGCCAGCTGCGACGAAGACGACGACCGGCAGCCGTGCGCGCGCAGCTTCGGCGCGCTGAGTTTCGAACCGCACGGCGACGACCTGCCGTTGATCCACGTCGCGATGAGCGGCACCCGGATCGTCGCCGCCGGTAAGGTGCGCACGCTCGGCCCGGCCGATGCGCTCGAGTACCGCTACGTGGCGACCGAAAACCAGTATCAGCCCAGCGCGCAGTAACCACATTCACACCGGCGGGCCGATCCGATCACGGCGGTCCACAAAGACATAGCGGCACTCATAAGGAGATTGAGACATGGCACGCGACTATTCCCGCACTGAAGTCCTGGGCATCATCGAACGCGAAGCGGCCGAGCGGAACATCCCGCGCGACGACTTCATGCGCTTCGCCTACATCGAAACCGGCGGCAGCTTCAACGAACAGGCTTCGCGCGGCGCGGCCGGCGCCAAGGGCCTGTTCCAGTTCGTGCCGTCGACCGCCGACGCCTACGGCATCCGCGGCCGCGAACTCGATGCGGTCGCCAACACCGACGCCGCCGCGCGCCTGTACCTGGACAACCGCAACACCCTGGTCAACCGCCACGAGCGCGACGGCCGTCCGTACCTGTCGGGCAAGCCCGAACCCGATGGCCTGGACATGTACATGGCGCATCAGCAGGGCGGCGCGGGCTATCGCTCGATCCAGTCGGCGATCGCGACCGGAAGCTTCTCGCGCGACGACACCCGCGCGAACATCCTCAACAACGTCAGCTCGCGCGATTTCGAGCGCGTGACCGGGCATAAGTATTCCGAGTTCTCGCGCATGTCCGATCGCGACATGGCGACGACCTTCACCCAGTACTGGGACACCAAGTTCGACCGCGTGGCGATTCCGGAGAAGGGCATCGCGCCGATCACCGACAACCGTCAGCCGACCCAGACCGCGCCGACCCAGACTCAGACCGCGCCGTCGCAGACGCAGACCACCCCGACTCAGACGCAGACCCAGACCCAGACCCAGACCGGCGCCGGCATCTCGCTGACCGCCGCGCACGACCTCAGCGTCAAGTACGACAACGTCAAGTACGCGATGAGCGGCAAGTACCCGGGCGTCGACGGCAAGCATCCCGACCAGGGCTATGTCGATTGCTCGGGCTGGGTCGCGACGATGCAGAACGCGACCATGAACGAGATCAACAAGAAGGCCGGCCGCGAAGTCTTCGGCAAGGAAGACAAGTTCAATCTCGGCAACGACGGCGCGGCGATGATCGTCGACAAGGCGCAGCAGCGTTCGGGCGTGATGCTCGAGGGCAAGGCGGTCACTCGCGAGGCGCTCAAGGAAGGCATGATCATCGGCGAGGACAACGGTCCGAAGAGCTGGGACAAGGGCCGTTTCAAGGGCATCGACCACATCACCATGGTGGTGCGCGATCCCAAGAGCAACGAGCTGATGATCAGCCAGTCGCGCGGCGGCGAAGGCGTGGAGCTGTCCTCGCTGGACACCTACCTCAGCCGCAAGCAGGCAAACGGCGTCAAGCTGTACGCCACCGATCCGCTGGCCGAAGCGCGCTCGCTGCTCAAGGACAATCAGCAGACCCAGAGCCAGGACCCGGCCGCCAAGACCGAAGCCAAGAAGGATCCGGCGCCGGCCCGCACCGCCGCCGCGGCGAACGCCGACGGCGTGCTCGAGCGCAACGAGAAGGGCACCGCGGTGCGCGAGTTGCAGGAGTCGTTGAACAAGCTCGGCTACCGCGACGCGCAGGGCAATGCGCTCAAGCCCGACGGCGACTTCGGCAAGCGCACCGAGGAATCGGTGCGTTCGTTCCAGAAGGCGCACGGCCTGACCGTCGACGGCGAGGCCGGTCCGAAGACCCTGGAAGCGCTCAAGAACGCGCAGAAGTCGCCGCTGCTGTCGGATGCCAAGCACCCCGATCACGCCATGTACGAAGACGCGTTGAAGGGCCTGGAGAAGCTCGGCGCCAACAGCGGCCTGAAGAACGCCGAAGAGCGTCAGCGCGCCGCGGCCGGCATCACCTACGAAGCGCGCCTGGGCGGTCTGGACAAGATCAACCACGTCGTGCCGAACGCCAGCGGCACCGGTTATTTCGCGGTGCAGGGCGAACTGGGCGATCCGGCCAGCAAGCGCGCGCTGGTCGACAAGGCCACCGCGGTGAGCCAGCCGGTGGAGCGTTCGACCCAGCAGCTGGCGCAGGACGTGCCGGCGCAGAAGCCGCAGGCGGCGCCGGCGCAAGACGCCGAACAGCGTCAGCCGGCCAAGCCGGTGCTGGTCTGATCGCGGCATGAGTCAAGTCCCGCGCGCCGAGACCGGCGCGCGGGCGCGGGTTGGGGATGGCGCGTCCGCCGGGTAATCCGGCGGGCGCGTCATCCCGACATCGCCGCGGGTGGGGATCGTTCCGCAACCTGCGTCGCAAAGGTTTTACGTGGTTTGGTTATTAATGATCGATGGCCTGGATGCGTTGCCGTGATGAATGGTTCCGATGAATAAGCACCACCGCATGTCGATGATCTTCCTGTGCGGCGTTTCGCTGGCGCTGGCCGCCTGCGAATCGTCGTCGCATGGCGACGCCGCGCCCGCAGCGCCGACGCCGGCCGCCGTGGCCGCGCCGGCGGCGAGCGCGAGCGGAGCGGCCACCGAAACGGTCATTCCGGCGGGGTTTTCCTCGTATGCCAGCGAATCGATCGGCGACGGCAGGCAGTGCGTGGTCGGCGCGGCGGTGGACGAGGACGGCATGAATCAGAAGCCGGTGGTCTACATAGAACAGACCTCGGGCAAGCCGGTGTGGACGCGCACTCTGGACTTGCCGAAAGACACCTACCAAAGCCGCGCGACCCATTGCCTGCACCTGGACGATGCCTTGTACGTGCTGCTGCAATCGGACACCCAGCCGCAGCAGTCGCTGTCGCAGACCTTGTTGCGGGTGGTCGAGCTGGATGCCGGCAACGGCGCGGTGCGCGGCGGCGGCGATGTCGAGGTGCCGGGCGTGCAGGGCGCGTACTCGGCGGTCGTCGCCGAAGGCGCACAGCATCTGCGCTGGAGCGACGGTCAGCTGATCGTGGCGGGGCAGTATTTCCTGCTCGACACGCCCGACCGGCGCCTCGATTTTCAAGCGCGACTCAAGGCCGACCTGGGCCGGTAAGGCGAACCACTCATGATCCGACGGAAGCTCAAATCGATGAAGCGCAATCAGTGGCTGTTGTTGTCCTCCTTGCTCGCCTCGTTGGCGCTGGCCGGCTGCGAAGTCGCGTCCAAGGGGCCGCCGACGGCGCCGGCCGCCGCGCCCGCGACCACCGCGCCGGCCGTGGCACCGGCGAAAGCCGCCACCGCGATCGCCTGCCCGTCGCAGGATTTCGAGGTTTTCCTGAAAGCCTTCGCCGACGATGTCGAAGTGCAGAAAGCGCACACCCAGCGGCCGCTGCAAAGCGAAAGCGTCGATCCCACCGCCGATCCCGAGCCCAAGCAGGTGACCGCGATGCTGGACGGCGATGCGCTGACCTTCCCGGTCATGCCGAACAGCCAGACTCAGAAGAACGACGGATTGGTCCTGAGCCAGACTGAAGTGAACGGCGACAAGCAAGTGATGCTGGCCAAGCCCGACACCGACTACCAGCTGTCGTTCTTCTTCCGCAAGGGCGAGTGCTGGACGCTGTACCGCAAGCGCGACGATTCGCTCTGAGCCGAGGGACACCGATATGTCGTACCAGGACATCATGAACGTGATTCTGCCGCCGCAGCAGGGGCGTTCGTCGCACATCACCGGCCATTACGGCGAGCATCGCGCGAACGGTCCGCACGGCGGTTCGGATTTCAATTACGTCGGCGGCCAGGCCGGGGTCAATCTAGAGCATCCCTCGATCCATTCGCCGGTCGCCGGCACGGTGGAATTCGTCGGTGGCCGTTACGGCACGATTTCGATCCGCGACGCCGAAGGCAATCGTCATCAATTGCTGCACACGCAGAGTCAGTCGGTGGTCGAAGGCCAGCGCATCGAGGCCGGCGCGGTGATCGGCACGATGGGCGGGCGCGGTCCGAACGGCGAGGCGCAGTACGCCCAGCACGTGCATTACCAGATGAAGGATCCGCAAGGGCGCAACCTCAATCCGGAAGAGTTCTGGAACCAGCGCCAGACCACCGGCGCGCGCAGCGCGAACCAGGCGGGCGCCGATCAGCACAAGCCCAACGACGGCGTCATGCACGCCGGCGAGCGCGGCCAGGACGTGCGCGCCCTGCAGGAAGGTCTGAACCGGCTCGGCTATCGCGACGGCGAAGGCAAGGCGCTGACCGCCGACGGCGATTTCGGCGAACGCACGCGTCAGGCGGTGCAGGCGTTCCAGCGCGAACACGGGCTCAAGGACGACGGCGTGGCCGGTCCGAAGACCCTGGAGGCGATGAAGCACGCGACCCCGCGTCAGGACGATCAGGCCAAGTTGCTGTCGAGCCCGAGCCATCCCGACCACGCTCTCTACAAGCAGGCGGTTGCCGGCCTGGAGAAGCTCGGGCCGCAGGCCGGGTTCCGCGATCACGCGCAGCTCGAGCGCGCCGCCGGCACTTTGACCTACGAAGCGCGCATGAGCGGCATGAACCGCATCGATCACGTCGTGCCGAGCGTCAACGGCAGCGGTCTGTTCGCGGTCCAGGGCGGTCTCAACGATCCCGCGCATCAGCGCGTGTTCGCCGACAAGGATCAGGCGATGAATCAGTCGATCGAGCAGTCCTCGCAGAAATTGCAGCAGGACGCGCCGAAGCTGGCGCAGGCGCAGCAACAGCAGCAGGAACAACAGCAGGCGCAGCAGCAGGCGTCGCCCAAGATGAGCCTTATCTGAGGTTGATCTGAGGGTGATCTGAGTCTGTCTTGAGTTTGGTTTGACGAGTTCGATCTGAGTTTGGAACCTGCGCGATCGAAGGATCGCGCAGGACGGCAGGGAGAGCGGCGCACGGATGCGTCGCGGCGACAGATTCTGGAGGCCTCGGCGCGGTTGGTTTCACCATGACGCCCGATGTGGATGCAGCTAACGAGTTCGTTTTGGAACCGACCCGATCGCGAGATCGGAGCGGACGGCAAGGAAAGCGGCGCACGGATGCGTCGCAGCAACTATTCAACGGGCAGCGACGCGGTAGGCGTCGTTGCTCAAGCGACAGCAGGATCGACCGGCGCGGCGACGGATGCCGCGGCCGGCGGACCTGATCGGCGTTGCAGGAACCGGCGCGATCGCGAGACCGAACCGGACGGCAAGGAAAGCGGCGCACGGATGCGTCGCGGCAACTATTCAGCGGGCAGCGACGCGGTAGGCGTCGTTGCTCGAGCGACAGCAGGATCGACCGGCGCGGCGACGGATGCCGCGGCCGGCGAGCCTGATCGGCGTTGCAGGAACCGGCGCGATCGCGAGATCGGACCGGACGGCAAGGAAAGCGGCGCACGGATGCGTCGCGGCACTAATTCAAGAGGCGGCGGCGCGTAGGGCGCCGACGCTTCGACAGCTGGTCCGAGCCGGCGCCCGCAACCATCGGTGGAGGCGGTCGTCCGGTTCGGCTTGAGGGCTTCGCAGGCCATGGACGGCTTGAAAGTCGCTGTGGAGCCCTGGACAGGGACGTCGCTGCTCCTCCCGCAAGGGCGGGGTGGGCACGGCAGGCTCGATCGCTAGGGAGATCGAGCCTGCCGCTGCCGCTTTGCCGCCGTTTCGACGGCGGCCGGCGGGTAATGAGGCAGCGGGTAATCGGGTATATACAGGTCGGTAAGACCGGCAGGCGTGGCGCACACGCGGCCGGCGTCGCCCACGAAACCAGCGGAGGGTCGCAGCGATGAACGCCAATCCACCCGATCAACATCTGGGCATCGGCACAGGGGCCACCAGTCAGACCCTGGACGACATGCGCCGTGGCGAGCAGCGCAATCTGCTCAGCAGCCCGAGCCATCCGCAGCACGATCTGTTTTCGAACACGCGCGTATGCCTGGACAAACAGGACATGGCGCGTCAGTACAGCAGCGGCGAACGCGACAACCTCGCCGCCGCGCTGGCGCTGGAGGCCGCGCGCGGCAATCACGGCGTCGACCACGTCGTATTCAGCAAGGACGGCGCGCGCGCGTTCGCGGTCGAGGGCGACCCCGATTCGCCGAGCCGGCGCATGAGCTACGTCGACGCCAATCAGGCGGCGAGCCAGTCGATGCAGCGCAGCAGCGAGCAGTTCGCCCAGCTCAATCGCGAGCGGGACCTGCTCGAGCGCGAGCGCGAACAACAACAGCGCCAGGGCGGACCCCAGGCGCAACAGCAGGGCGAGCGCAACGAACGCGAGCAATCCGCGCCGGCGCGCAGCCTGTTCAAGGACAAGGACTGACACCCGCCGCGCGCCCGCATCGCGGCGCGCGGCCCAGGAGGCTGCAATGAACGAGTACCAGCACCACGTATTGACCAAGGGCCGCTACCAGATCGTGGCCCTGACCGACGAGGCGTCCTTTGATCCCAACGACATCTACGCCTATGCGGTGATGTCGTCGTCGGGGGTCAAAATGCGCCAGGAACTGACCCTCAGCGACGCCCAGATCTGGCTCGACGACTGGATTGTCAGAGAAATGGTCTCCAGCGGCGGCGCCGGCCCGGATATGATGGCGCCATCGCGCCCGGCGGAGTCTTCCGGGCTCCGGGCAGGCCGGAAGCGACGCTGACCGACAGCGGGTTCGGGGACACAAGCAGGAAACAAACGTGAAAGGGAAAGCGATTTTCGCCCTGGTGGCGCTGGTGGCGGTGGCTGTCGCGGGGACGTATCTGTCGGGATACCTGACGTTGATGTTGATGAAGATCGACACCGCGGCGTTGAAGTGGAACACCTACCTCGACTACCTCAAGGTGCTCGACGTTCCCCAGTACAAGCCCTATGCCGGCAAGATCAAGGCCGGCGGCTTCATCGGCTACGGCCTGCTGGTGGCGGCTTACCTGGGCCTGTTGTTCCTGATGTTCAAGCCGGCCAAGAAGTCGATCCACGGCGACGCCCGTTTCGCCAACGGCGGCGACCTGAGCAAGAAGGACATGTTCAAGTCGACCCCGACCAGCATCGTGGTCGGCAAGTACAACGGCCAGCTGGTCCAGCTCAGCGGCCAGCAGTTCGTGATCCTCGCCGCGCCGACCCGCTCGGGCAAGGGCGTCGGCATCGTGATCCCGAACCTGCTCAACTACCAGGGCTCGATGGTGGTGCTGGACATCAAGCAGGAAAACTTCGACCTGACCAGCGGCTGGCGTTCGCAGCAGGGTCAGGAGATCTTCCTGTTCAACCCCTTCGCCGAAGACCGCCGCACCCATCGCTGGAACCCGCTGACCTACGTCTCGGCCGATCCGGCGTTCCGCGTGTCGGACCTGATGAGCATCGCCGCGATGCTGTATCCGGACGGCTCGGACGATCAGAAGTTCTGGGTCAGCCAGGCCCGCAACGCCTTCATGGCGTTCACCCTGTACCTGTTCGAAGCCTACGACGACGCCAACAAGGTCGGCTTCCCGTTCGGCACGATCCCGACCCTGGGCGCGGTCTACCGCCTGTCCTCGGGCGACGGCAAGAGCGAACTCAAGCCCTTCCTCAAGGGCCTGTCGGAGCGTCCGTTCCTCAGCTCCAACGCGCGGTCGGCGTTCGCCAACATGCTGTCGCAGGCCGATGAAACCTTCGCCTCGATCCTGGGCACGTTCAAGGAACCGCTGAACCCCTGGATCAACCCGGTGCTGGACGCGGCCACCGCGACCGACGATTTCCTGCTGACCGACCTGCGCAAGAAGAAGATGACGATCTACGTCGGCATCCAGCCCAACAAGCTGGCCGAAAGCCGATTGATCATCAACCTGTTCTTCAGCCAGATCATCAACCTCAACACCCGCGAGCTGCCGCAGAACAACCCCGAGCTGAAGTTCCAGTGCCTGCTGCTGATGGACGAATTCACCTCCATCGGCAAGGTCGACATCATCGCCTCGGCGGTGTCGTACATGGCCGGCTACAACATCCGCCTGCTGCCGATCATCCAGAGCATGTCGCAGCTCGACGCGACCTACGGCAAGGACATCTCGCGCACCATCATCACCAACCACGCGCTGCAGATCATCTACGCGCCGCGCGAACAGCAGGACGCCAACGACTACTCCGACATGCTCGGCTACACCACCGTGCGCAAGGAGAACATCACCCGCGGCAAGGACATCTCGCGCAGCGAATCGGAAGAACGCCGCGCGCTGATGCTGCCGCAGGAACTCAAGGCGATGGGCTTCGACACCGAAGTGTTCCTGTACGAAGGCATCCCGCACCCGGTCAAGTGCGACAAGATCAAGTACTACCAGGACAAGATGTTCACCCAGCGCCTGCTGCCGAAGGTGACGGTGCCGATGCTGGACCTGAAGGTCTGATCGGGGCGATCTGTTGACCCTACACGCCGCCGCGATGGCCCATCGCGGCGGCGTTTTGGTTTATGGCGACCCAAACCAAGTCCCGGTCGCGACCGGCAGCGGCGTCATGACGATGGGTTCTGAGCACAGGCCGTCGACGCGCGCTTTTTGGACCGGCGACCTGATCCATCGCGCCGGGCGCGCGGCATAATGCGGACTGCACGTACGTCAGGCCGAACCGCCATGAAAGATCTGCGCATTTCCTTGGTCCAGGGCGCGACCCGCTGGCACGACCCGGCCGGCAATCGCGAGTACTACGGCCATCTGCTCGCCTCGCTGCGCGGCATCACCGACCTGGTGCTGCTGCCGGAAACCTTCACCAGCGGTTTCAGCAACGAGGCCATCGGCAACGCCGAAACCATGGACGGGCCGACCGTGGCCTGGATCCGCGAGCAGGCCGCGCGGCTCGGCGCCGCGGTGACCGGCAGCGTGCAACTGCGCACCGACGAGGGCGTGTTCAACCGGCTGCTGTTCGCCACGCCCGACGGCGAACTGCGGACCTACGACAAGCGTCACCTGTTCCGCTATGCCAAGGAGCACGAACGTTACGCCGCCGGCCGCGAACGCCTGACCGTCGAGTGGAAGGGCTGGCGGATCTGTCCGATGGTCTGCTACGACCTGCGTTTCCCGGTGTTTTCGCGCAACCGCTTCGATGTCGAGCGCCCCGGCGCGCTGGATTTCGACCTGCTGCTGTACGTGGCCAACTGGCCGTCGGCGCGCGCCTACCCGTGGAAGACCCTGCTGCGCGCGCGCGCGATCGAAAACCTGTGCTACGTCGCCGGCCTCAACCGCGTCGGCGACGACGGCAACGGCCTGCACTATGCCGGCGACAGCGCGGTGATCGATTTCCTCGGCCATCCGGTGAGCGAATGCACCGACGAAGAAGTCGTGGTCACCACCACCTTGCAGGCCGCCGAACTGGCCGCGCACCGCGAACGTTTCCCGGCGATGCTGGATGGGGATCGGTTCGAACTGGCGTGAGCGAGCGGTCGGCTCACACGCGAATGAGCCGAGAGGTCTTTTGTGGGAGGGGCTTTAGCCCCGACGCTCTTCGCTCAGTTCGCGAGGCGCCTCATCGCTCCCGGGCCAGGTAATTGCGCGTTGATCGCAACCTTGCGTTTGCGCCCACGGATCGCATTGCTTGGCTGAACTCGCTGTAGGAGCGCCGCAAGTCGCGACCGCGACATCGCGCTGACGACGTATCCACGATTCCGCGATCGCGACTCGCGGCGCTCCTACACTCGGCATCCGGCAGAACCGCGATCAATTGACCCGGTCGTGAACCTGCAACCCCTGCGCCGCGTCGCCGGCGTCGTAGCGCACGGTGACGTTGCGGCTGGGTTCGCCGTCATGCGCCGGACGCACCAGGGTGGCGCGCACCGAGCCGTCGGGCTGGTCTTCGCGCTTCAAGCCTTCCAGCGGTTCCAGGCAGGACGCGATCCGGTAGGTGTCGTTCTTGCGAACCTCCAGTTTGTCGTTCAACGCCAGCCAGATCAGGTCGGTTTCCACGCCCTTGCCGCAGGGGCCGTCGGCCGGGCCGGCGCCGCTGCGCGAATCGACCGAGAGCAGGAGGTAGCGTTCCTTGCCCGGACCGGAGTCGGCGATCAGGGTCTGGCCCTGGATCGGCCCCTTGATCGAGGCGATCTTCCACAGCAGCAAGGGCTTGCGCTGCGAACCGACGATCGCGACCACGTCGCGATTGCGCGAGTCGGGTTGCAGGCTCAGGCCGTTGGCCGGTTCGGCATGCGCGATGGACAGGCCCGCGAACAGCCAGGCGGACAGGACGAAAGCAACCGGCGCGATGAGTGTCTTCATCCGCCGAATGTACGCCGTCTCCGGGCCGTGCGCGCGAGCCACCGCCAAAACGACGCATCGCCGCCAAGTTCCGATTGCGGTTCTTGTCGGTGAGGGCGTGGGGCTGGATGTGGCTGGCCCCCGCGAATCGACGTGGCGGACGTGGCGGCTCGACGCGCGGCCTCATGAGCCTCACGGCCGCGCCATCTGCCTCAATACGTCTCCGACGAGCGCGGCGCGCGCGCCGGCTCGTCGCCTTCGCGCGAACCGCGCTTGTGGAAATACACCTGCTCGGCGGCCCAGCGCAGCGGCGCCGAATGCAGCAGCAGATCGAACGGCCAGTCGAACTGGAACCGGTCGAAGGCCCAGCGCAGGGCGCGCTTGCGGCGGAACCGCGGCGCGCTGTCGCGGGCGACGATTTCCGGCGCCGGTCCGTGGCCGAGCGCGTGCAGCGCGATCGCCTGGCCCAGGGTTTCGCCGTGCGCCCAGGCCGAGTGGATGCCGCCGGCGGTGACCGGCGAGACGATGCCGGCGGCGTCGCCGGTCAGCATCACCCCGTCGCGCGCGAGCGGAAACACCGGGCCGCCGCAGGGAATCAGGCCGGCGCGAGTCGCGCTCGGACGCAGTGCCGGATCCAGTCCGACCGCGGCGCCGACGCGGGCGAGGAAGCCGTCGATATCCGGCACGCGCGCGCGCTCGGGGTCGTGGCGCAGCGCCAGTCCCGCCTGCACGCCGGTCGGGTTCTGCGCGATCCAGCCGATGTAACCGGGCGCGTAGCGCTTGCTGACGAAGCAGTGCAGGGCGCCGGATTCGGGCAGCGACAGGCCGGGAAATTCGTATTCGATGCCGTAGAGGAATTCGCGCGTGCGGCCCAGCCCGGCGCGCTCGGCGACGCGCGACTTGGCGCCGTCGGCGCCGACCAGGAAGCGGCAACGGCCGACGCCTTCGACTCGCCATCCCTCGCCGTCGCGCTCGGCCTGAGTGAACGAGGCGCCCAGGCGCAGATCGACGCCGTGGCGGACCAGTTCCTGCGCCAGCCAGCGCATCAGCCGCGGGGTGTCGGTGGTGAGGAAGTAGTAGCCCGGGGCGCTCAGCGCCATGCTGCGCAGGTTCGGCGAGTACAGGCGCACGCGTTCGACCCGATGCACGCAGCCGGCCGGGGCGCGACTCAGCCAGGTCTGCTCGGCGGCTTCCTTGACCACGATGCCGGTGGTGCGCAGTTTGTCGCCGGGATCGCGCTTGCGTTCGAGCACGACCACGCGCAGTCCGGCGCGCGCGGCGGCCAGGGCGCAGGCGGCGCCGGCGAAGCTGGCGCCTACGACGATCAGGTCGCAGTCGTAATGGCCGGTGTCGGGGGTCATGGGCGCGCCTTGTTTTGGGGTTGCGGCGCAGTGTGGGAGGGTTGTACGAAGGGGGTATGGGGGCTGTGTGAAGTGTGTGGCGGCCGCGTATTCAGTCGGCGATGCGCACTCGCTTTTGCTGTTCCCCCCCTTTGGAAAAGGGGGGGGGGATTTGCTTTTACGCGACTTGGCGGCTTGCAGTGCAGCCGTAAAAAGCCTTTGAAGCTCTTGAAGCTCTTGAAGCAAGGTCAAAAGCTTCCGCCACTAAAGCGGCGGGTTACTTTCTTTTGTCTAAAGCAACAAAAGAAAGGTAACCAAAGAAAAATGCTTTGTTGTGAATCAAGTGCCCGCAAGTTCGGGGCTTTCGCGGGCATGCGCCACACGAGACATCCTGTCTCAGTGGCGCACGGCGCACATCCCTGTGCGCCGCCCTTCGGGTGTGCTTTTGCTAACGCGAGCTACATGCCTCGCAGCGCTGGAGGCGATGAATGAATTGAGGCTCAAAGCCTCGAACGAGATGTGAATCAAGGCCTCGCGGCTCAGCTTTTGCTGTTCCCCCCTTTGGAAAAGGGGGCTGGGGGGGATTTGCTTTTTGCTGCAAGCAGAAGCGAATCCCCGCGTTTCGATTAATGCCTCGAAACGAACCCGCGCCGGGCGCGTGCTTCCTTTTTCAAAGCGGGCAGTGGTTTACGCCGCCTGGTTTCGCTCTAGTGCGGATCACGATTCATGCTGGGATGCTATTTGCTCTTCGCGAATGCATCGATCGCCATCCTCAACGAAGCCAAGGCCGCATCCGGCGTCGCATCGCAGGCTGCGCGCACGATCGCGCCGTCCACGGCCACCGCTAGCGCTTGCGTGCGCGCGTCGCGATCCTCGGTCGCGGGCAGCAGGTCGGCGATGCGGGCCTGCATCTGCCGTTTGTGTTCGCGCGCGCGCTGCACGGCTTCGGGCAGCACCGGGCCCAGTTCGGCGACGGTGTTGATGAAGGCGCAGCCGCGGTACTGCGGGTGGGCGAACCATTCGGCCATCGTCGGCAACAACGCTGCCGCGTCGTCGCCGAAGCGGTGTAGGGTGGCGTCGAACCAGGTCGTCCAGCGTTGATGTCGGTAGTCCAGGAACGCCAGGATCAGGTCGTTCTTGCTCGGGTAATGCCGGTACAAGGTCACCTTGGTCACGCCGGACTCGGCGATCACCCGGTCGATGCCGGTCGCGCGGATGCCGTCGAGGTAGAACAGATCGTGCGCGGTCTGCAGGATGCGTTCGCGCGCGGAGGGCGTGTCGGCGAGGCGGGCGGCGGTCGGTTTTCGGCTCATGGGGCGATCGTAGACCGCTTCGTCCACCTTTGCCACCCGAAGTAGACAAACCTGTCCACATTGATTAGCGTTGTGTAGACTGATCTGTCTACATGTCTGAGGAGCCCGACCATGGAAACCCGTCCCCCGTTGCCGCCGTTCACGCGTGAGAGCGCGATCCAGAAAGTCCGCCTGGCCGAAGACGGCTGGAATTCGCGCGATCCCGAGCGGGTGGGGCTGGCCTATTCGCTGGACACGCGCTGGCGCAACCGCGCCGAATTCGTCGAAGGCCGCGAGGCGGCGGTGGCGTTTTTGCGGCGCAAATGGAATCGCGAGCTCGAGTACCGGCTGATCAAGGAGTTATGGGCGTTCGAAGGCCGGCGTATCGCGGTGCGTTTCGCCTACGAGTGGCGCGACGATTCGGGCCAGTGGTATCGCAGCTACGGCAATGAGAACTGGGAGTTCGGCGACGACGGGCTGATGCGGCTGCGTCTGGCGAGCATCAACGACCGGCCGATCGCCGAGAGCGAACGTCGCTTCCATTGGCCGCAGGGACGCCGGCCGGACGACCATCCGGGCCTGAGCGAACTAGGCATGTAATCGTCGCTGGGCGCAGCGACTGTAGGAGCGGCGTAAGCCGCGACCGCGAATTTGCGGCAACGTCGTATACGACAACGTGTCGACGCAGGTGTGGATTCGCGGTCGCGGCTTACGCCGCTCCTACAGGGAGCGGCCATGCGACGAGGTTGGGGGTCAATCGGTGTCCGGGCCTGTATACGACGCGCTTGCGGCAACGTCGCTTGTGACAAGGTGACGACGCGGGTGTGGATTCGCGGTCGCGGCTTGCGCCGCTCCTACAGGGAGCGGCTATGCGAGGAGATTGGGGTCAATCGGTGTCCGGGGCTGCATGCGACGCACTTGCGGCAACGTCGCATGTGACAACGTGACGACGCAGGTGTGGGTTCGCGGTCGCGGCTTACGCCGCTCCTACAGGGAGCGGCTACGCGAGGAGATTGGGGCAATCGGTGTCGGGCCTGCATACGACGCGCTCGCGGCAACGTCGCACGCGACAAAGTTACGACGCGGGCGTGGGTTCGCGGTCGCGGCTCGCGCCGCTCCTACAGGGAGCGGCGCCATGGGAGTGGGGTCAATCCGCGTCCAGGCCTGCGTACACCGCATCGCGCAGGTCGATGGTGAATTCGCCTTGCATGCCTTCGACGGCGGTATTGGTCAGGGCGACCACGCTCAGGCGGCGCTGGGGGTCGACGAACCACGAGTGGCCGTACACGCCGCCCCAAGCGATGGTGCCCGGCGACTGCGGCGTGTTGGTGGCACGCGGGTCGTTCAACACCGCCCAGCCGTAACCATACCCCCAACCCGGGTCCAGGCCTTCGATCGGCGCCGGTACTTGCTCGCGCATCATCGCCTCGACCGAGTCGCGCCGCAGGATCGCGCCGCCGCCCTGGCGCAAGGTTTCGAGCAGGGTCAGCACGTCGCCGGCGGTGCCGGCCATGCCAGCGCCGCCGGACGGATACGACGCGGGGTTCTCCAGGCGGCTCGGCGCGTAGCGCAGCAGTCTGTCGGGCAAGGGCAGGATGGCGCCATCGAGCATGCGCGCGGGCCGGCGCGAGCCGTCGGCGGCGACGCCGTCGGTGTACGGCGTGGCGGTGCGGCGGTGATCGGCGATGTGGAAGCCGGTGTCGCGCAACGCCAGCGGCGCGGCGATCAGCTCCTCGATCAGTTTCGGCAGCGGTGTGCCGGTCGCGCGCGCCATCGCCTCGCCGAGCACGTCGAGCCCGATCGAATACTTGAAGCCCTGGCCCGGCGCAAAGCGCAACCGCGCTTCGCCGATCCGGCGCAGGTTTTCCTCGATGCCCAGGCCGGGCTGATCGAAGCCGTCGGAAATATCCAGGGTGTCGTAATCGCCGCCGGGCGCTTCGCCGAAGCGATAGCTCAGGCCCGAAGTGTGGCTCAGCAGCTGGCGCAGGCTGATCGCCGGCGCGATGCCGTCGGCCAGGCGCGGGCGGAACTGCGGCAGCCACTGGGTCACCGGTGCGTCGAGGTCGATGCGGCCTTGTTCGGCCAGTTTCATCGCCGCGGCGGCGATGAAAGGCTTGGTCACCGAGGACAGCAGGAAGATCGCGTCCTCGCGCATCAGCCGGTCGGATTCGCGATCGGCCAGTCCGGCCGCGCGGTGGTAGACCGGTACGCCGTCGCGGGCGATCAGCACGACCGTGCCGATCAACCGACGCTCGGCGATGGCGCGGTCGATGGCCTCGTCGACGCGGTCGCGCAGCACGCTGGGGGCGGGCGGTTCGAGCGTGGCGAGCGACTCGATCGGGACGGAAGCGGGCAGATTCATGGGGGGATTCGCTATGCCATCGGAAAGACAGGGCGAAGCTGGTTGCGGCTTCGCCGGCTACAAGCGGTGACGGTGAAACACTGCCATGCCGCGTGCGGGATTGCGCTTGCGCCTGGGCTGGCGCAGGCGTCTGCAGGGTAGGGCGCGGGTTTTACCGAATGCGGACAGTGGGTTTGCCGATGGGGGGCGCGACGGCGTGCGTCGCGATCATGGGAATGCGGTTGCGATGTGGGTTGCGTCGATGTTGGGGTCGGTCGCGGCTTGCGCCGCTCCTACAGGTGGCCCATGCGGCTTTTGGATCCCCTGTAGGAGCGGCGTAAGCCGCGATCGCGTTACTTCATTCACGGCGCAGGCACGAAATCGTGCGCACCCACAGCACCCAGGCGGCGCGAACATCACGCCCAAAACAAAGGGCGCCGAAGCGCCCCTTGTTTCGAATTACCGCGATCGTCGGCGAAATCGCCGACGACGCATCAGCCTGCGACCTCAGCCGCGCGGACCGCGACCGCCACCGGGACGGCCGCCACCGCGCGGACCGCCCGGACGCGGCGCGCCGCCCGGCGGACGGTTGCCGCCGGGACGCGCATTGCCGGCCGGACGCGGACCGCCCGGGCCGCCGGGACGACCGCCCGGCTTGCCGCCGGCCGGACGCGGGCCGTTGTTGTTGCGCGCGGGACGCTCGCTGCCATACGGCGTGAAGCCCGGATTGGCGTGGTCGGACGGGAAGCTCGGGGCGTTGCCGGGGTGACCGTAGGGGCGCGAGCTGCGCTGACCCTGGCCTTGTCCCTGGCCGCCGCCGCCGCCGCCGCGGCGCTCGCCGTAGGGGCCGTTGCCGCCGCCGGTGGTGTTGCCGTTGCGATCGCCGCCGAAGCCGCCGCCTTGGGCGCGGCCGCGACCGGCACCCGCGCCGGCACCGGCCGGGCCGCGACCGGCGCCGCCGCCGGGCTTGCCGGCGTAGGGCTTCTTGCCGCGACCATCGGGATTGCGGTGGCCGCTCGGGCCGGTCTCGACGCCTTCGGGCACGTACCAGGTGCGGAACGCCGCCGGGTTGCCGTCGGGGAGCGAGTTGGCGCCCTTGTCCTTGCGCTGCTTGAACGGCTTCTGCGACTGGCGCGCCGCGGCTTCGCCGCTGACGGTCAGGCCGCCGGGCTTGCGCGGACCGCCGCGGCCGCGGCCGTTGCGGTCTTCGCGCACATGGTCGAAGCGGCGCAGTTCGCGGCCTTCGTCGGCGGTGTTGTGGCCGCCGACATAGCCGGCCGAGCGTTCGTTGCCGGACAGGTGCACGGTCGACTTGGCCGCCTTGCGCTGGCCGATCACCGGCTGCAGGGTCAGCGCCGACGGGGTGCCGTCTTCCAGGCCGAGGGTCGCGCGCAGCGCGTCGACCTTGTCGTTGACCAGTTCCTGCGAGTGGCCGCGCAGCAGTTCGCGCGGCAGCGCCACGGTGCCGTAGCGGATGCGCTTGAGCCGGCTGACCTGGCAGCCCTGCGATTCCCACAGACGGCGGACTTCGCGGTTGCGGCCTTCCTTGACCACGACCCGGAACCAGTCGTGCGAGTCGCTGCCGCCGATGCGTTCGATTTCGTCGAACTTGGCCGGGCCGTCGTCCAGCGAGACGCCTCGGGCGAGGCGGTCGACGAGGTTGTCGGGCACGGTCTCCTGGCCTTCCGGCGCGCGCACGCGGCACACGTACTCGCGATCGACCTCGAACGAGGGATGCATGAGCGCGTTGGCCAATTCACCGTCGGTGGTCAGCAACAGCAGGCCGGTGGTGTTGATGTCGAGGCGGCCGATCGCGATCCAGCGCGCGCCCTTGAGCGCGGGCAGCGAATCGAAAATGGTCGGCCGGCCTTCGGGATCTTCGCGGGTGGTGACTTCGCCTTCGGGCTTGTTGTACATCAGCACGCGCGAGGGTTCGGTCAGCGCGCTGGCGACGAAGCTGCGGCCGTCGAGTTCGATCTTGTCGCCGCCCTTGATGCTCATGCCGACCTGCGCGGTCTCGCCGTTGACCTTGACCAGGCCGTCGGCGATGCGCTGTTCGAGCGCGCGGCGCGAGCCCAGGCCCGCTTGCGCGAGGACCTTGTGCAGGCGTTCTTCCAGGCGCGGCGCTTCGGGCGCCGCGCTGTCACCGCTGCGCTTCAAAGAGAGCTTGCGGGGTTTTTCGTCAGTCATTTCTGTTGCTCCGGCTGGTCGTCTTCGGACTCAGCCTCAAGTTCCGGAACGGTCGTCGTCTCGACGGCGTGTTGGTCTTGCTCGTGATCGTTCGCGTCCGCCACGCGCTTGCCCGGCGCGGCTTCGGGGTCGTCCGACAGGACGGTGTGTTCGTTGGCATCTTCGGCGTCGGCGGGCTCGTGCTCGCCGGCGTCGTGGGATTCGGGCTGGGGCTCGTCGTCGGCGGATTCGTCCGCGACGGTTGCATCGGTGTCGGGATCGGCAGCGGCGGTGTCGCTTGAATCGTCGGCGCCTTGCGCATCGGACGTTTCGCTGGCGCTCGCTTCGTCGATTTGTGTTTCATCCGCTTCGGCGGCGCCGGCCTGCGCGGCTGCATCCGCCTTGTCGTGCCCGGATTCGGACGAGCCATCATCGGCCTGGCCGGGCGCTTCGTCGTTGGCCGCGGCAGCGATTTCGCCATCCTGCGGTTCGCCCTCGGCATTCGCCTGTTCGCCGTTGCCCGCGGCCTCGCCAGTGCCGATGCCGCCGGCCGCGATCGCTTCGCCGCCAAACTGCAGCTGCGGCTCGAGTTCGCCGATGTCCTTGAGCTCCGACAGCGCCGGCAGCTCATCCAGGCGCTTGAGGCCGAAGTAATCCAGGAAGGTCTTGGTGGTGCCGAACAGCGCCGGCTTGCCGGGCACGTCGCGGTGACCGACCACGCGGATCCACTCGCGCTCTTCCAGCGCCTTGATGATGTTGCTGCTGACCGCCACGCCGCGGACCTGTTCGATCTCGCCGCGGGTGATCGGCTGGCGGTAGGCGATCAGCGCCAGGGTTTCCAGGGTGGCGCGGGTGTAGCGAGTCTGGCGCTCGGTCCACAAGCGCGCGACCCACGGATGCACGTCGGCCTGGACCTGGAAGCGGAAGCCCGAGGCCAGTTCGACCAGTTCCACCCCGCGATCGGCGCAGCCTTCGCGCAGGATCTGCAGCGCGGTCTCGACGCTGTCGGCCGGGGCCGGCTGGTCCTCGGGGAACAGCGCATGCAATTGCGCCAGCGTCAGCGGCTGGGTGGCCGCGAGCAGGGAGGCTTCGACGATGCGGGTAACGAGGAGTTGGTCCATTGGAGCCGGGAATAGGAAATAGGAATTCGGGAATAGGGATTCGTGCGGTGGTTCGTGGGTGGCGGATCAGCGCCGGCCCTTCTGGCTTGAAGCGGACGAGCTGGATGCCGCGGGTGGCGAGGGCGTGCCGGGCGCTGGCGAGGTCCGGGGCGCGGACGGTCGGGCGCCGGCGATCACGAGGCGCGGTCGTCGTCGTTGGCGGCGTCGTCGAACTCGCTGCTCAGTTCGATCTCGTCGGGGTCCTTCATCAGCGCCAGGGACTTGACGTAGATCGGCGCCGGCGGCTTGGTCGCGCCCGAATGGGCGTCGTCGGGCAGCTCCTGAACGATCTCGATCAGCTGCTCCTTGGCCAGGGTCAGCAGGCCCAGGAAGGTCACCACCACCCCGAGCCGGCCTTCCTCGACCGTGAACAGCGATTCGAAGCGGTGGAACACGCCGTCGCTCATGCGGGTCAGCAGCTCGCCCATGCGCTGGCGCACGCTCAGCGCATCGCGCTTGATCGCGTGCTGGGTGTACAGCTCGGCGCGCTTGAACACGTCGTGCAGGGCCAGCAGCATTTCCTTCAGGTCGACCGGCGGCGGTAGCTTGACCGAGGCCCGGTCCGGCACGAACGCCTGCACCGGCACGGTGTCGCGGTCCTGGCGGGGCAGGGCGTCGATGTCCTCGGCGGCCTGCTTGAAGCGCTCGTATTCCTGCAGGCGGCGGACCAGCTCGGCGCGCGGGTCCTCCTCGATGCCTTCTTCGTTGGGCGCGCGCGGCAGCAGCATGCGCGATTTGATCTCGGCCAGGATCGCGGCCATGACCAGGTATTCGGCGGCCAGCTCGAAACGCATTTCGTGCATGGCCTGGATGTAGTTGACGTATTGCTTGGTGATCTCGGCGACCGGGATGTCGAGGATGTCCAGGTTCTGCCGACGGATCAGGTACAGCAGCAGGTCGAGCGGGCCTTCGAAGGCTTCCAGGATGACTTCCAGCGCGTCCGGCGGGATGTACAGGTCCTGCGGGATCTGCAGCACCGGCTGGCCATGCACCACCGCCAGCGGCATTTCCTGCTGCTGAGGCGCGGTCGGGCCCGGGCTAGGCCCTGCGTTGGTGGGCTCCGCATTGGCTGGGTTCGCGGCGAGCGCGGATTCGTTGGTCATTCGAGACCGGCCCCTCCGGGCCGTGGGCACTGCTGTTGCGACGATGCATGCGGCGCCGGGCCGCATCGGAACGCACGCGGTCCGGTCGTGCAAGACCGGATCGAAGCGTCCCTACGGGTGCTACGGACCACTCATAAAAGGCGGGTGCTTGGCCCGAACGGCCCCGGCCTGCCCGACACGCGGGGCGTGGCGGCGTAAGACTGAAGGGGGTTGCGGGCGCGGACCGGTGCTCTGCAGCGATGCACTGCGTACTGGCGCACCGATGATGTGCGGGGAAGTACGGGTGCGGACGTGGCGACGGTGTGGGGTTCCGGTCGCGACGGGGCTTGCTGCATCCGGCCTGACGGCAATTGAGGTTTAGGGTAAGGGCTGGGGGCGGCAGTGTCCAGCGCCGGTATGAATGGCGCGGCCGGCGCGGTTGTCCGCGACGGGCGGGTGTGCGGCCCGGATCGGTCGGGTCCGGCCGGCGCGGCGGGGCGGTCGGCCGGTCTTCGGCCGCCGCCGCCGGTCGCCGCGCCGACGGCGAAATCTGTCCGCAACCGCATTAGACTGACGTCTGGGGTAAATAAGGGACCGGGGACGCACCATGAAACCAGCAAGGACCGCCTTCGCCGTAGTGGTGTTGGCACTGACCGCCTGTAAAGCCGCTGCACCCGAGGCACCCGCCGCGCCGGCACCGACCGCGCCCGCACCGACCGCGCCCGCCGCGACGCCTGCAACGGCCGCCGCCGCAGCGCCCGCGCCGCCCGCCGCCGCGCCGACTGCGGCATCCGCGGCCCCGGCCGTGCAACTGCCCGCGGAAGCCTGCACCAAGAGCGAGGACGGCTTCGCCAGCTTCTTCGAGCAGTTCGTCTACGAAGCGCCGGTACGCGCCGCCTACAGCGCGCCGACCGTCGAAGTGCGCGACATCAAGGACCCGAGCAAGGTGCTGGGTTCCGAGCAGGCCGGCCCGTTCCGGATCGCGATGGTCGACAACCAGTGGTCGTATAACGAGCCGGGCAAGGACGCCGGCCAGTTCGCCCGGGTCAAGATGGACCGCGCGCTCAGCGGCGACCGCATGCGTGTGGATTTCGTCAAGGCCGAGTTCTCGCCCGACGAGGAAGTGACCAAGACCCTGGGCAAGCCCGAAGCCTACGTATTCGAATTCAAGCAAGGCTGCTGGCAACTCACCCAGCAGCTGCGCTGATCCCGTCCCGCCTGCTCGACCCAGGCGGGGCCGTACCGATCCCCTAGATCACATAGCTAGATCACATCGCTAGATCGCATTTCTGGCGCACACGCAGTCGCAGCAACGCGGGCCCCGACTCCATCGCGGCCCCGCACGCCCAACTCTGAAGTTCATCGACAAGGAGAAGTACGATGCCCAATTACAAGATCGTCGAATCGGTCGGCAGCGGCGTCCAGCACGTCCACGACTACGAAGACATCGAACGTCACCACCCCAGCCGCGGCAACGAACGCGGCCGCGTCTACGGCACGGTCAACGGCGAGCGCGAAGAGCTGCTCGGCAACTACGCCGGCACCCCGACCGTCTCGCGCGACGGCGATTACTACGTGTCCAAGGATTTCGTGCTGCAGGCCGGCAATTCCTCGGCGGTGAAGGTGCCGGCGGTGGCCAACGGCTACATCGGCCGCATCGACCCCAGCGACGGCATCGTCCAGATCTACGACAAGCCGGCCAACGATCCCAGCCGCGAGATGATCGCGCAGTACCGCCACATGGACCTGCGCAATACCGAACTGAAGGTCGGCCAGCAGGTCGAATACGGCCAGCCGCTCGGCATCCAGGGCGGTTTCAACAACGGCAACCCGAACGCGTTCGGCAAGCACGTCCACATCGACATCAACACCAGCTACCTGCCGCAGATGGAGCGCTACGTGCGCGACATGGACAGCGGCGCGATCACCACCGACAAGCGTCCGCCGCATCAGGAAAACGCCACCGGTCAGACCCAGGTCAGCAACGTCTCCGGCAACGGCCGCAACGTGCACACCCCGGGCGGCAACGGTTCGACCACGGCCGCCGCGCCGATGGCCGACGGCGTGCTGCGCAAGGACGAGCACGGTCCCGAAGTGAAGGCGCTGCAGGAACGGCTCAACGCGCTGGGTTACAAGGACGCGCAGGGTCATGCGCTCGGCACCGACGGCAAGTTCGGCAAGCACACCAAGGAAGCGGTCGAAGCCTTCCAGCGCGATCACAAGCTCGAAGTCGACGGCATCGCCGGCCCGAACACGCTCAAGGCGCTCAAGGCCGCGCAGCCCGATCACGCCCACCCGCATGCCGATCCGAAGACCGCCGACGCCAAGACTCCCGGCAACGTCGATCCGGCCGTGCGCGGCCCGCTGCTGTCCGACGCCGCGCATCCGAACAACGCGATGTACAAGCAGGCGGTCGAAGGCCTGGAGAAACTCGGCCCGCAGGCCGGTTTCAAGGACCACGCCGCGCTCGAGCGCGCCGCGGCCACCTTGACCTACGACGCGCGCGTGAGCGGTCTGAACAAGATCGACCACGTCGTGCCGAACGCCAACGGCACCGGCCTGTTCGCGGTGCAGGGCGATCTCGGCAACCCGGCCAGCCATCGCGCCTTCGTCAACAAGGAGCAGGCGACCCAGCAGACGATCGAGCAATCGACCCAGAAGCTGCAGCAGGACCTGCCGCAACAGACCCAGCAGCCGGCGCAGCAGCCGCAGCAGGCGAAGTCGATGGTGGCGTAAGCCATAGTGACCTGCGCTCTTCTTAAGAGCGCAGGTCAATCCATGGCTGGCCGCAGGACGGTTGTCCTAGCCGGAGGCCGATTACGACGGCGGCAGCAATAAGCTGTCTCAAATACATAAAAAACATCCTCTGGCTCCAAAATGTCGGAGGATGTAGCCTTGCGCGCTGTTTTTTTGCGCTTTGTCGCAGCAATTTCGATAAGGTTGGTCGCTTAAGGGGCGTTTTTGGCAAGTATTCTGATTTGTCGAAGCGAGTGATCTGTATTTTCTGGTGATTTATGGCTAATAAACAGTGTTCATTTGCGGTGGTTCTTCTCATCGCGTCCCTGGCTTGGTTCGTTTTGCCTGGCGATGCGAACGCTCAAGCCAGTGGGCATACCATCGTGGAAAACTACGATAATGCCATCAAGGGTGCGCGTGACCTGATGCAATTGGATGTCGATTTATTCGGCGATCTAACGAATTTACAGGATGGCTCTACGGAATTTCGTGCCACTGATGTGGTCGCGCTGCTTATGAACGAGTTGTGGAGACGTTGTCGCGACGCAAGGCTGGACTAAATCAGCATGCTCTTTCTGGGGATTTGAAGGGACAGTTTGCGATCGATTTGCCTGGGACGGGCAGTGGTCGAGGGGCTGTTCGCGCGGTTTATACACAAGAGAAGAATGGGTCGATTGTCGTTAGGGACATTGTTGATTATCATGGAAAATGAAATATGACTTGGCAATATCGTGTAATGAATATAAATGGACAGCATGTTATTCATGAGGTTTATTATTGTGGTGAGGATTCATCGTTACTCAAGGGGTATTCGGCGAATCCTGCTTATCCTCGTGGCGATAGTTTGGAGAATTTAGTTTTGGATTTATCTCTTTATAAAGATGCTCTCGATTTTCCAGTCTTAACTCCGGATGATTTTTCTAGGTGATTCGCTGGATTTTTTCGTTGGTCAAGTTTATATTGATTTTTTGAGTGGTTTATATGAAATGGGGGCGAGCCATGTGGTATCTGATCGAAGGCTACGACTTCCCCGACGCGCTGCCCAAGCGCGGCGCTTCGCGCCCGGCGCATCTTGAACGCTTGACCGCGTTGCGCGATCAGGGCCGTCTGCTGCTCGCCGGCCCGTGCCCGGCGATCAATGCCGAATACCCGGGTCCGGCCGGTTTCAGCGCCAGTCTGATCGTCGCCGAGTTCGAATCGCTGGAGGCCGCGTGCGCCTGGGCCGACGCCGATCCGTATGTCGCCGCGGGCGTGTACGAGCGGGTCGAGGTGCGTCCGTTCCGCAAGGTGTTGCCGTGAGAGTGTCAGCTGTTCGCGCGCTTTTATTGGTGTTTACTGCTGCAGGCTGTACTCATGCACCGTTACGTACTAATACGGTTGATGCTTCGTTATACGAGCTTAAGATTATGGATAATCCAGGAGGAGGACGATTTGATCTTTCTCTTGTGTCTAGATATGACAGGAAGCTATGCATGGCCATAGAGCAGTGGCCGAGTCGATCGGGTCAATTACACATGGGTAGCATTCGGGCTCACCTAGATGTTGATGGCAAAGTAGTTGACGCCGCTGATGAGAATTTTGGGTATTGCCCTGGAGGCTGTGGCATTATTGTGTTGCCGCCTCACGGGATATTAAAGGGAATTGTTTCTTATGCCGCTTTTGGTGATTCGGATGCCATCAAGAATAAATCCAGCCGAAAGTTGATCTTTGACGTGCAGCCCTTTGAGTGTCGATAAGTATTTGAGAGGTGTTTTTTTAGCGATTTCGAGGTGTTCAACGCAGCAGATGGTGGTGTGGGTAAAAATCGAATCCAATCCTGACCCACTTAAATAATGTCAAATTCAAATATTTCTATCGTCCCTGTGGGCTTTGGTAACTGCGATTCAGATGGGGCGGTTAGGTTGACTATGCAGGGGCGCTTGACGCTGTCGAAAATATGAATCTTCAACTAAGGGATGGACTTAAGATCGGCATGACTGATGGGGAGTTTACAGCGATAGGCGAAGTCTCAATGCGTGATGGAATGTGGATTGCAGTTATCTTCGAGTGGCTTTAGTCAAGGGCGAAAACGACCATGTGGTATTTGATAGAAGGCTACGACTCTCCCGACGCGCTGCCCAAGCGCGGCGCTTCGCGCCCGGCGCATCTTGAACGCTTGACCGCGTTGCGCGATCAAGGCCGTCTGTTGCTCGCCGGCCCGTGCCCGGCGATCGATGCCGAAGACCCCGGTCCGGCCGGTTTCAGCGGCAGCCTGATCGTCGCCGAATTCGAATCGCTGGAGGCCGCGCGCGCCTGGGCCGACGCCGATCCGTATGTCGCCGCCGGCGTGTACGAGCGGGTCGAGGTGCGTCCGTTCCGCAAGGTGTTGCCGTGAGCTTGCCGCGCGATCAACGCGTCGCCGCGATCCGCGCGGCGATCGAGGCGGCGCTGGCGCCGACCGCGCTGGAGATCGAAGACGAAAGCCATCGCCATGCCGGTCACGCCGGCGCCCAGGACGGGCGCGGGCATTTCCGCGTCGCCGTGGTCAGCGCGGCGTTCGCCGGGCTCGCGCCGATCGCGCGTCATCGCGCGGTGTACGCGGCGGTCGGCGAATTGATGACCACCGACATCCACGCGCTGTCGATCAGCGCGCATACGCCCGAGGAAGCGGCGCGGTCGCAGGCGGCGCATCAGTAAGCGGCGCATTGGTGAGCGTTGGATCGGGTGGGGCGATGCGATGCGCGGATTGCGACGCCGGTCGGAGCCGGCGATCGTCGACGGTGACACCATCGCGATCGCGTCGGCATACGCTCAGTTCGCGTATCGGCATATCGCACCGAGCATGCCATCGCACGACGCGTCGCGTGTTCGTCGATCAGCATGACGGCACTTCGTGCTGCATCGCAGCACTCCGCGGCCCGGCGCGGACGCCCTAAGCGCTTTACATAACAAGCGCTTTACACTCCTTCCTGAAAACGTTTACAGTCGTCGCACTTTCCAACCGCGAGGGGCGGCCAGGACAGTGGTGAGCGTGACGATCAAAGATGTCGCCCGCGCGGCCCAGGTGTCGGTGGCGACCGTATCGCGGACCTTGAACGGCCATGGCAACGTGGCCGAGGACGTGCGTCGGCGCGTGCTCGCGGTCGCCAACGACCTGCGCTACACGCCGCATGCCGCGGCCCGCAGCCTCAGCAGCCGGCGCACCCACACCCTCGGCGTGGTCCTGCCCGATCTGCACGGCGAATTCTTTTCCGAACTGGTGCGCGGCGTCGATCTGGTCGCGCGCGAACACCGCCTGCATCTGTTGGTGTCGAGCTACCACGGCCGCCCGGACGAACAAGTCGCCGCCTTGCGCGCGATGCGCGGCCGGGTCGACGGCTTGCTGGTGATGTCGCCGTATGCCGCCGCGCAGGTGTCGATCGTCGAGGAACTCGCCTCGGCCTTGCCGGTGGTGCTGATCAACACCCAGGACGCATCGCCGGACGTGCTGTCGCTGAGCGTGGACAACTACGGCGGCGCCCAGGCCATGACCGAGCATCTGATCGCCTGCGGCCATCGCCGCATCGCCTTCATCGCCGGCCCCGAAGACAATTTCGACGCCCATGAGCGCCTGCGCGGTTACCGCGAAGCGCTCGCGCGCCTGCTGCCGGATTCGTCCGAATGGGTGCTGCCGGGCGCGTTCGACGAAGCCTCCGGCCATGCCGCCGGACAGGCCTTGCTCGCCGCCGGGCAACGGCCCGATGCGGTGTTCGCGGCCAACGACATGATGGCGCTGGGCTGTCTGTTTTCGTTCGTGCAAGCGGGCGTCAACGTGCCGGGCGACATCGCCCTGGCCGGATTCGACGACATCCCGCTGGCCCGTTACGTCCACCCGACGCTCACGACCATGCGGGTCAATATCGCCGAGTTGGGTGCCCGCGCGGCGCGTCTGCTGCTGACGCGACTGAGCGCGGACACCGGCGTGCAGGAATCGCAACACCACCCAGAAGAACCGCGGCGTAGCGAGCCGTTGCGGCCGGAATTGATCGTGCGCGAGTCGGGAGTTCGCCGAGGGGGCGGTGCCTGATCGCGTCGAAAAAAATTTGGTCGCGCGTGTAAGCGATTACACCAGAACAGCCGCACCACCACGCAACCTTGCAGTACGTGCTCCTTGGAGGGAGGAACGCTCATGACCCAGACCAATCCGCAAACCCCGCACCGCCCCAGATCCGGCTTCCGCTTCGACACCGGCCGCAACCTGCTGGCCTGCGCGCTCGCCAGCTGCCTGGCGATGGCCGCGCCGGTCGCCCTGGCGCAAAGCACCGCCGCGACCATTCGCGGCACGATCAGCGGCAACGCCGGTCCCGCCGCCAACGCCAGCGTCACCGCCACCAACACCGCCAGCGGCCTGGTGCGCAAGGTGCAGACCGCCGCCGACGGCAACTACACCCTGGCCGGCCTGCCGCCGGGCACCTACCGCATCGACGTCAATGCCGATGGCCAGAGCAATACCCGCAACGTCACCGTCGCGGTCGGCCAGTCGGCGACCTTGAACCTGTCGACCGGCGGCGTCGCGGAGACCGCGCCGGCGGGGGAGGCGACGGATCTGGACAAGGTCACGGTGACCTCCTCGGCGCTGGCCGAAGTGCGCACCTCCGAGAACGCCACCTACATCTCCAACAAGCAGATCGAATCGCTGCCGCAGGGCACGCGCAACTTCCTCGCCTTCGCCGACACCGTGCCGGGCGTGCAGTTCGTGCAGTCCGGCAACGGCTCGACCTCGATCCGCAGCGGCGCGCAGAGCTCCAACGGCGTCAACGTCTACATCGACGGCGTGGGCCAGAAGAACTATGTGCTGCCCGGCGGCGTCGGCGGCCAGGACGACACCCGCGGCAATCCGTTCCCGCAGTCGGCGATCGGCGAGTACAAGGTCATCACCTCGAACTACAAGGCCGAGTTCGACCAGCTCAGCAGCGCCGCGATCACCGCGGTGACCCGTTCGGGCAGCAACGAATTCCACGGCGATTTCTTCTGGGATCACACCTCCGAGAAGTGGCGCTCGCCGACTCCGGCCGAGGACAAGTCCGGCAGGAAGACCGACTCGAAGGAAGAGCAGTACGGCATCTCCTTCGGCGGCCCGATCATCCAGGACAAGATGCATTTCTTCGTCGCCTACGAGGCGAAGGAATACAACACGCCGTTCACGATCAAGCCGGGCGAGGGCGTGACCGCCGCGCAGTTGCCGGCGCAGTTCCAGTCGCTGATCGGCGGCGTCAACGCGCCGTTCAAGGAAGACCTGTACTTCGGCAAGGTCGACCTGACCCTCGGCGAAAACCACTACTTCGAACTGACCGGCAAGTACCGCGACGAAACCGAAATCACCGGCGTCGACGGCATCAGCACGGTTCCGTTCGGCACCGCCAAGGACAACAGCGACAAGCGCCTGGACCTGCGTTACCAGTACACCGGCGACGGCTGGCTCAACGACGCCCACGTCACCTACGAGGACGGCAGCTACAACCCGCGCGCCAATTCGTTCGGCAACGGCTATGTGCTGACCCGCGCCGACATCAACTCGACCGGCGACAAGCGCGTGCTCAACGCCGGCCCCGGCGAGAATTTCCAGAACAAGGCGCAGAAGGGCTATTCGTTCCAGGACGACCTGACCTTCACCGGTCTGCAGTGGCACGGCAGCCACACCATCAAGACCGGCATCAAGTACAAGTCGATCGACATCAGCGCGACCGAGCAGATTCCGTTCAACCCGCAGTTCTTCTACGACATCAACGGCGACCTGGCTTCGCCGTACCTGGTGCGCTTCGGCGCCGGTCTGCCGGGTATCGCCGACGGCAGCGTCGAGTCGAACAACAAGCAGTTCGGCATCTACATCCAGGACGACTGGGAGGTCAACGACAAGCTGACCTTGAACCTCGGCGTGCGCTGGGATTACGAGACCAGCGACGTCTACACCGACTACCGCACGCCGAACGACGTGCTCAATGCGCTCAACAGCCAGGATCCGCGCGCGCCGTCCGGTCAGACCTATCGCCAGACCCTGGCCCGCGGCGGCATCGATCTGAACGACTACATCAGCACCGGCCGCGAACGCGACAACTTCAAGGACGCGTTCCAGCCGCGCCTGGGCTTCTCCTACGATCTCAACGCCGACCAGCGGCATGTGATCTATGGCGGCGCCGGTCGCGCCTACGACCGCAACATCTTCAACAATCTGCAGCTGGAAACCACCAAGGGCACGTTCCCGACCTACTCGTTCCGGTTCAACCAGCCCGGTCATGCGTGCACGCCGGGCGTCGGCGACTGCCTGGCGTTCAACCCCGGGCTGCTGAGCCGCGAGGCGCTGGAAGCCTTGGTCGCCGCCAATCCGAACACCGGCCGCGAAGTGTTCCTGCTCAACAACGACCTCAAGACGCCGTACTCGGATCAGTTCAGCCTCGGCATGCGCAACGCGGTGATGATCGGCGAGACCGAGTGGCAGACCGATATCGGCGTGTCGCGCATCGTCAGCAAGGACGGGTTCGCGTTCGTGCTGGGCAATCGCAATCCCGACGGCTCGTTCTATCCGGCGCCCGACGCGGTGTGGGGCGCGCCGTTCGGCGCCGGCATTCCCGGATTCGGCCGCGCCCTGATCCTGGGCATCAACGGCATCGAAACCCGCGCCAACTCGCTGCTGGTCAAGATCGACAAGCCGTATACGCGCGAGTCGGGCTGGGGCGTGACGCTCGCTTACACCTTCACCGATGCCGAGGAAAACCGCGAGAACGGCGAATCCTTCTCGCTCGACCATCCGAACCTGTCCGGGTTCGGCTGGCACGACGCCAAGGGCGTGCCGCGTAATCGTCTGGTCGCGACCGGTATCTACGATGGTCCGTGGGGTCTGACCTTCTCCGGCAAGATGACCCTGGCCAGTCCGACCGGTTACTACTTCGTCAACTGCTCGCAGTCCGGCCCCAACGACAACTTCTGCTTTACCGATCAGTTCAAGCCCGACAAGACCATCGGCTTCAAGCAGCTCGATCTGGCGGTGACCAAGGAGTTCGATACCGGCGCCGGCATCAAGTTCCGCATCCGCGGCGACGTGCTCAACGTCACCGACGCGCGCAACTACAACCAGTACGACACCTTCGCCGGCCGTTTGAACGCGCCCAACGCCAATTTCGGCGATCACCAGGACGGCATCATCCTGCCGACCCGCACGTTCAAGCTGTCGATGGGCTTCAGCTGGTAACCCGCATGCCGGCCGTCCGTTCGCGGACGGCCGGCATCGGCAAAGAACCATGGGCCGCGTCGCCGGTCATAGTTAGCGTCGCCGGCCTCCGGTTCCAATCACAACACAGGGGTTTCCCGTTTCATGCAACGCGCCAAGCCGACAACACGTGCAGTCTCATTCGCTGTTCTGGGCACGTTGTTGCTCGCTTTGTCCGCATGCAAGAAACCCGAGACGCAATCGCAGACCCAGCCGATCGTCAGTCCGGAGCCGGTGGTGATCGAACCGCTCAAGCAGGAACGGCTGGAACTGCCGCCGTTGTTCCGCGATATCGAAAAGCGCACGTTCCAGTTCTTCTGGGACACCACCAACGAACAAAACGGGCTCACCCCCGACCGTTATCCGTCGCGGCCGTTCGCGAGCATCGCCTCGATCGGGTTCGCGTTGACCGCGTATCCGATCGGGATCGAGCGTGGCTGGGTCAATCGCACCCAGGCGGTCGATCGCACCCTGACTACGCTGAAATTCCTGCGCGATCTGCCCAGCGGCCCGCAGCCGACCGGCAAGGGCGCGTACAAGGGCTTTTACTATCACTTCCTCGACATGCAGAAGGGCGAGCGCTTCAACAGCTGGGTCGAGCTGTCGAGCGTGGACACCGGCCTGTTGATGATGGGCGTGCTGTTCACCCAGTCGTATTACGACCGCGACGATCCGCGCGAGAAGGAAATCCGCGACATCGCCGACACGCTGTACAAGCGCGTGGACTGGACCTGGCTGCAGCAGAACAAGCCGCTGATCTCGATGGGCTGGTTCCCCGAGAGCGGTTTCATCAAGCACGACTGGATGGGCTACAACGAGGCCATGCTGCTGTACGTGCTGGCGCTGGGTTCGCCGTCGCATCCGGTCGAGCCGGAGGCGTGGACGGTGTGGACGCGCACCTACAACGACGTGTGGGGCGTGTACCAGGGTGAGGAATTCCTCGCCTTCGGTCCCTTGTTCGGCCATCAGTACAGCCATGTCTGGATCGATTTCCGCGGCATCCAGGACGAGTACATCCGCGAGCGCGGCATCGATTATTTCGAGAACAGCCGTCGCGCCGCGTATGCGCAGCGCGCGTATGCGATCGCCAACCCGATGAAGTGGGAAGGCTACGGCCCGGAGCTGTGGGGCCTGACCGCCAGCGACGGCCCGCAGCAGACCTTGCAGGAATACCGCGGCGAGCAGCGCCAGTTCCGCCACTATTCGGCGCGCGGCGCCGGCCTGCGCGAGAACTTCGACGACGGCACCATCGCCCCGACCGCGGCGATCGCGTCCTTGCCGTTCGCGCCGGAGATCGTGATCCCGACCACGGTGGCGATGCACGAGCGCTACGGCGAGTACATCTATTCCAGCTACGGCTTCCTGGATTCGTTCAATCCCAGCTTCAACTACGACATTCCGTTGAAGACCGGACGCCTGGTGCCCGATCACGGCTGGGTCGCCAGCGATTACATCGGCATCGATCAGGGCCCGATCCTGGCGATGATCAGCAACTACCGCAACGAATTCGTCTGGAACGTGATGAAGCGCAATCCCTATATCCGCAGCGGCTTGGAGCGCGCCGGGTTCAAGGGCGGCTGGCTGACGCCGGCGGATGCGCAGGGCAAGGACGCAAAGGACAGCAAGGACGGCAAGGACAAGAAAGCGGGCGAGGGCGCGGCGAAGGCGAAGGCCGAGGCTCCGCCGGCCGGGACCATGGACCCGGCCACGGCGCGCGCGCTGGGCGAAGCCGAGTCGCGCTCCGGCCGCACCAATGCGCCGGTGAAGCAGAATGCGCCGAAGCCGGAATGACGGCGTGAGCGTGGTGGCGGCTTATGCGGCTGGGCGTGTGCGGGCGCTGGTGGGCTCGCTCAGGCGGGGTTTGTCGGGTGGGAGATTTGGCGAGATTGGGGCCAAGAGCAAATCCCCCCTAACCCCCCTTTTGCAAAGGGGGGAACTGGTTCGTGGTGGGCTTGGGGGTGGCGCGGGTTGCGGGTTGTTGCGAGGTTCGATTCTCGTGTGCGCGCTCGTGCTGCTCGGCAGTTGCTCGCGTCGCGACGACGGGCGCGAACTGGTGCGGTTCTGGGCGATGGGTTACGAGGGCGAAGTCGTCACTCAGCTGATCCCGGAATTCGAGCGGCGCAATCCCGGCATTCGGGTGGAAGTGCAGCAGCTGCCGATCACCGCCGCGCACGAGAAGCTGTTGACCGCGTTCGCCGGCGATGCCTTGCCGGACGTGTGCGCGATCGGCAACACCTGGGTGTCCGAGTTCGCCTTGCTCGATGCGGTGATCCCGCTCGATCCGCGCCTGGCGCAAACACCGGGCCTGCAAAGCCGCGATTATTTCGCCGGCGCCTGGGACACCGGGGTGATCGGCGGCACCGTGTACGCGGTGCCGTGGTACGTGGAAACGCGGCTGCCGTTCTATCGCCAGGATCTGCTCAAGCAGGCCGGCATCGCGCGGCCGCCGCAGACCTGGGACGAATGGAAAGTCGCGATGGCGGCGATCAAGCGCGAGGTCGGTCCCGACCGTTATGCCGCGCTGTTGCCGCTCAACGAAGCCGAGCCGCTGTTGAACCTGGGCATCCAGTCGCCCGATCCGCTGCTGCGCGACGACGGGCGTTACGGCAATTTCCGCAGCCCCGGATTCAAGCGCGCGCTGACGTTCTATCGCGAAGTGTTCGACAACAAGTGGGCGCCGCTGGCCAGCAACACCCAGATCGCCAACGTGTGGAACGAATTCGGCCGCGGCTATTTCAGTTTCTACGTCAACGGCCCCTGGAACATCGCCGAATTCAAGAAACGCCTGCCGGCGGACCGGCAGGCCTCGTGGATGACCATGCCGCTGCCGGGCGAACACGGCCTGGGCGCGTCGGTCGCGGGCGGCGCGAGCTTCGTGCTGTTCCGCAGTTCCAAGCGCCAGGATGCGGCCTGGAAACTGATCTCGTATCTGTCCGAACCCGAGGTGCAGGTGCGTTTCCACGGCCTGACCGGTAACCTGCCGCCGCGCCGCGCCGCCTGGGCCACGCCGGCCTTGGCCAACGACGTGTATGCGCGCGCATTCGGCGATCAGCTCGAACGCGCGCGGCCGGCGCCGAAAGTGCCGGAGTGGGAGCGCATCGCGACCGAGATCAAACTGGTCGGCGAACAATTGGCCAACGGCCGGGTCAGCGTAGATCAGGCGGCGGAGGAACTCGATCGCCGCGCCGACCGCATTTTGGAAAAGCGCCGCTGGATGCTCGATCACCAGACCATCAAGCCCACCGACGCGCCGGTCGCGGGCAAACCCGTCGCGGGCAAGGAGGGCGGATGAAACCGTCCACCGCCGGCTGGGTGTTCGCCGCGCCCGCCCTGACCGTGATCGGCCTGTTCTTCGGCCTGCCGGTGCTGGCCGCGCTGGCGCTGAGCCTGACCGACTTCGATATTTACGCCCTGGCGCATATCGACAACCTGCGCTTCGTCGCCTTCGACAACTACATCAACCTGCTCAACAACCCGCTGTTCTGGCGTGCGCTCGGCAACACGATGTATTTCGTCGTGGTCGGCGTGCCGCTGTCGATCGGCGTGTCGCTGGGCGCGGCGCTACTGCTGCATTCCAAGCTCGGCTATTTCAAGCCGTTCTTCCGCACCGCGTTCTTCGCGCCGGTGGTGACCACGGTGGTCGCGGTCGCGGTGATCTGGCGCTATTTGTTTCACACCCGCTACGGCCTGGTGAACTGGGCCTTGTCCTGGGTCGGGATCGATCCGGTCGACTGGCTCGGCGATCCGCATTGGGCGATGCCGAGCATCATCCTGTTCGCGGTGTGGAAGAACTTCGGCTACAACATGATCATCTTCCTGGCCGGCCTGCAGGCGATTCCGGAAGACCTGTACGAAGCCGCGCGCATCGACGGCGCCAGCCACGGCCGCCAGTTCCGCTACATCACCTTGCCGATCCTCGGGCCGGTGCTGTTGATGGTCAGCATCCTGACCCTGGCCGGGTATTTCCAGTTGTTCGCCGAACCCTACGTCATCACCCAGGGCGGGCCGCTGCAGAGCACGGTCAGCGTGCTGTACCTGATGTACGAGGAAGGCTTCAAGTGGTGGAACCTCGGCAACGCTTCGGCGGTGGCGTTCCTGCTGTTCGTGTTGATGACGGTGGCGACCAGCGGCTTGATGTGGATCGCGCGCCGCAAGGGGGTCGAATGAATCGCGACGGGATGCCGGCATGGCTGGCCAAGGCGATCGTCAACGGCCTGCTGGTCGGCCTGGCCGCGCTGAGCCTGGCGCCGCTGCTGTGGATGTTCGCGGTCTCGCTGATGCAGCCCGGCGAGGCCAGCGCGTTTCCGCCGCCGCTGTGGTCGTCCAGTCCGACCCTGCACAACTATCACGAACTGTTCGCGCGCATGGGCATGGGGCGCTATCTGTTCAACAGTTTTCTGATCTCGACCCTGGTCACGATCATCGCGGTGCTGCTCAACACCCTGGCCGGCTACGCCTTCGCCAAGCTCGATTTCGGCGGGCGCGAGCGGGTGTTCCGGGTGTTGCTCGCGGCGCTGGTGATCCCGGCGCAGGTGTCGATGATGCCGCTGTTCCTGATGCTCAAGCAGATGGGCCTGATCAACAGCTACGCCGGCGCGGTGGTGCCGGGCATGGCCGGGATCTTCGGCATTTTCCTGGTGCGCCAGTACGCGCGCTCGATTCCCGACGAATTGCTGGAGGCGCCGCGCATCGACGGCGCCGGCGAGTTGCGCATCTTCTTCCAGATCGTGCTGCCGGCGTTGCGGCCGATCCTGGTGACCCTGGCGATCTTCAGTTTTCTCGGCGCCTGGAACGATTTCATGTGGCCGCTGATCGTGCTCAGCGACGAGAACCTGCAGACCTTGCCGGTCGCGTTGGCCTCGCTGTCGCGCGAACACGTGCAGGACAACGAAATGATGATGGCCGGCTCGGTGGTCACCGTGGTGCCGGTGCTGTTGCTGTTCCTGGTGCTGCAACGCCACTACCTGCAAGGTCTGCTGGTCGGCAGCGTCAAGGGTTGAACCGTCTGCCGCGATGATGCGGCGCGAACAAGGTGAGTGAACGCGATGTCGGAACGCTACCCATCGGTCGTGGCGCGGATTGTCGCCGCATGGCATCCCGGCGCCGCGTCGTCCCGGCCGGCGCGGCCCATCGGCGCGAAGGTTTTCGCGATGGTGGCCTCGTCGTTGCTCGCGCTGATCTGCGGCAGCGGCGCGGCGTTCGCGCAGCAACCGCGGGTGCTCGACGATTTCGAATCGGCCAAGCCGTGGACGGTGGTGACGTCCAATCAGGTCAGCGCGAGCCTGCGCCCGGTCGACGGCAGTCAGGGCCGCGCGCTGTGCCTGGATTACGATTTCAACGGCGTGTCCGGTTACGCCGGATTGCAGCGCGAATTGCCGTTGGAGTATCCGGACAATTACCGGTTCGCGTTCCAGATGCGCGGCGATTCGCCGGCCAACGATCTGCAGTTCAAGCTGGTCGACGCCAGCGGCGACAATGTGTGGTGGGTGAACCGGCCCAAGTACGAGTATCCGAAGCAATGGACGCCGGTGGTCTACAAGCAGCGGCATATCAGCCGCGCCTGGGGACCCGCGCCCGATCCGATGCTGCGCAAGAGCGCCAAGCTCGAATTCACGATCTACAACAGCGCCGGCGGCAAGGGCTCGGTGTGTTTCGATCAGCTGACCTTCCAGCCGCTGGCCAAGGACGACGGCTCGGCGTTGACAGGGAAAGTCGTCGCCACCACGACCGCGCAAGGCAGCCGCGCCGACTACGCGATCGATGGCGATCCGGCCACCGCCTGGCGCGCGGGTTTCGAAACCGATCCGGAGCCGGCGTTGACGCTCGACCTCGGCCGCGTGCGCGAGTTCGGCGGCGTGGTGCTGCGCTGGGCCGACGATGAGTTCGCGTCCGACTACCGCATCGATCTGTCCGATGACGGCAAGCGGTGGCGCGAGAATGCGGGGCATGTCGATCACGGCGATGGCGGCACCGATCTGATCGCCTTGCCCGAGGCCGAGGCGCGCTATCTGCGCGTGGTGCCGATCCGCGGTCTCGGCCTGGGGTTCGGGTTGGCCGAACTGACGGTGCAGCCGCTGGCGTTCGCGGCCACGCCCAACGATTTCGTCAAGGAACTGGCCAAGCGCGCGCCGCGCGGCGACTATCCGCGCGGTTTCAGCGGCGAGCAGCCGTACTGGACCATCGTCGGCACCGACGGCGGCCTGCAGCAGGGGCTGATCGGCGAGGACGGCGCGATCGAGGTCTACAAGGCCGGTTTCAGCGTCGAGCCCTTGCTGCTGCGCGAAAACGGAACCGCGCGCGAGCTCAAGACCTGGGCCGACGTGGCGATCACCCAGAGTCTGCAGGACGGCTATCTGCCGATCCCGAGCGTGCATTGGGACGCCGGCGATCTGAAGCTGACCGTCACCGCGTTTTCGCCCGAATTCGAGGGGCAGGAACAGATCGTCGCCCGCTACCGCGTGCAGAACACCGGCAAGCAGGCGCAAGCGCTGACCCTGGCGCTGGCGGTGCGGCCCTTGCAGGTCAATCCGCCGACCCAGTTCCTGAGCACCACCGGCGGGGTCAGCCATATTCGTCAATTGCGCATCGACGTCGCCGACGAGACCCGCGACGGCGTCGGCAATGGCCTGGCCACCGTCAACGGCAATCCCGGCGTGCAGTCGCTGACGCCGGTGGCGGGCGCGCTGGTGTCGACATTGCAAAGCGGCGACGTGGTCGGGCGCCTGCGTTCGGGGCGGACCTCGTCCGCCGCGAACGAGGTGACCGATCCCGATGGTCTGGCCTCCGGTGCGATGTTGTATCCGATGCGCCTGGCCGCGGGCGAAAGCCGCGAGGTGATCATCTATCTGCCGCAGGATCCGGGCGCGTCGTTGCCCAGCCTGGATCCCGCCGATGCGATCAAGTGGCAGGCCGCGACCGCGCAACTGTGGCGCGACAAACTCGACCGGGTGAAGCTGCGGGTGCCGCCGGCCGGCCAGCATGTAGTCGACACCTTGCGCACCGGACTGGCGCATATGCTGATCAGCCGCGAAGGCCCGCGCCTGCAACCGGGCACGCGCTCGTACGCGCGCGCCTGGATCCGCGACGGCGCGATGATCGGCGAAGGCCTGCTGCGCATGGGCCGCGAGGACGTGGCCGAGGATTTCCTGCGCTGGTACGCGCCGTATCAGTTCGAAAACGGCAAGGTGCCGTGCTGCGTCGACGACCGCGGCAGCGATCCGGTGCCGGAGAACGACAGCCACGGCGAGCTGATCTTCACCGTCGCCGAGGTCTATCGCTACACCCGCGATCGCGAGCTGCTCAAGGCGATGTGGCCGCATGTGCGGGGCGCGGTGCGTTACATGGACGAACTGCGATTGAGCGAGCGCACCGATGCGAACCGCGCCTTGAATCCGGCCTTCTACGGCATGATGCCGGCCTCGATCAGTCACGAGGGCTATTCGGCCAAGCCGATGCATTCGTACTGGGACAATTTTTGGGCCTTGCGCGGTTACAAGGACGCGGTCGAGATCGCGCAATGGCTCGGCGAGGACGAGGCGGTCGAGACCTATACCGCCTCGCGCGATCAGTTCCGCGAGGACTTGTACCGTTCGATCGAATCGGCCACCCGGCAGCACCGCATCGACTACATCCCCGGCGCGGCCGAACTCGGCGATTTCGATGCGACCTCGACCACGATCGCGCTCGCGCCCGGTGGCGAGCAAGGTTTGCTGCCGCAAACCTTGTTGAACAACACCTTCGAGCGCTACTGGAAAGAATTCGTCGATCGGCGCGACGGGCGCCGCGAGTGGAAGGATTACACCCCGTACGAGTTGCGCACGATCGGCAGTTTCGTCCGCCTGGGCTGGCGCGATCGCGCTCACGAGGCGCTGGATTTCTTCTTCAAGGACCAACAGCCGCGCGGCTGGAACCAGTGGGCCGAAGTGGTTTCGCGCACGCCGCGCAAGCCGTTCTTTGTCGGCGATCTGCCGCATGCCTGGGTCGAGTCGGACTATGTGCGCTCGGCGCTGGACATGTTCGCCTACACCCGCGATGTCGATCAGGCGCTGGTGATCGCGGCCGGCGTGCCGGCGGCGTGGCTGGACGGCGAGGGCGTGTCGGTCGAGGCCTTGCGCACGCCGTACGGCGCGCTGGGCTATCGATTCAAGCGCGACGGCAGGCGCGTGTCGCTGCAGCTGTCGCCCGGCCTGCAGCCGCCGCCGGGCGGGGTGATGGTGAAGTGGCCGTTCGAGCGCGCGCCGGGCAAGACCCGGGTCGACGGGCGCGAACGTGCCTGGGTGGATGGCGAACTGAAGATCGAACGGGTGCCGGCGCGGGTGGTGGTGGAGATGGAGTAGGGCGCTGCGCTGCGCGTGTGGCCCTCACCCCGGCCCCTGAGAGGGATTCAGTAGTGGTCGGAAGAGCGGCTTGGATCGGATGCGCCGCAGTTGCCTTCAGTGGCAACGCGGCAGTCGCGGCTTCGTCGTTGGATGTCGTCAGGTGTCTGCGCCGTGAGGCCTCAGGCCGTCGACACACACCCACGGCCCCATCGCGTCACTCGCACCAATGCACGTCCAGACCGACGTCGCCCTGCATGCCGATCAGCACCGGCCAACGCATCGCATCGCCGCTGGCCAGGGCCTGACGGAACACTTCGCGCTTGGCCTTGCCCTGGATCAGCAGGAAGCGCGATTGCGCATAGGCCAAGCCGGCGGGCGTCAGGCTGATGCGCTTGCTCCATTGCTTCGCGCCCGCCGCGGTGGTGGCGTCGATGGCGACATAGGGCTGTTTCGACGCCAGCGCCCGCTCCAGCCCCGGCAAACCGGGAAACAGCGATGCGGTGTGGCCGTCCTCGCCCATGCCCAGCACCGCCGCGCTGGCGCTCTGGCGCGCGTGCGCGTTGGCGAAGGCGACGGCTTCCTCGAGCCCGCGTCCCGGCGCGGTCAGCGCTTCGAAGCGCGCGGCGGCGGCGTTATGGCGCAGCAGGTGCTGGCGCACCAGCCAGGCGTTGCTGTCGCGGTCGTCGGGCAGCAGCCAGCGTTCGTCGACCAGAGCGATATCGACCCGCGCCCAGTCCAGCGGCGCGCGCGACAGGGCGCGGTAGACCGGCGCCGGGGTGGTGCCGCCGGACAGCAGCAGGCGGGTACGCGAACGCCGCGCGAGATCGCGCCGCAGTTCGGCCGCGATGGCCACCGCGCTGGCCCAGATCCAGGTGTCGACGCTGCGATGCTCGTGCCAGCGATACGGCGCGGCCTGAGGCAGGGCGGGATCGTGCGGGACGGGGGCGGAGTCGTCGAGCATCCGTCCATCGTCGCACGAGGTTGTTTAAGGCCATGTCGTGGCGCAGCCGGGCCAGCGCGGCCGATATCGCGCACCAGTCACACCACGATCTCAAAAAACCGCAGCCGCTACCTGTAGGAGCGGCGCAAGCCGCGACCGCGCCGCCGCGCTGACCGCGAAACCCGCCAGCGCCGCTCAGCCCGCGCTGATCTCGCTCGCAGTCGCCACCGCCGGCGCGTGCCGCGCCGCCAACGCCGCCGCGCCGAGCAGGCCCGGTTGCGGATGAGTCACCGCCAGGGTCGGCACCCGCGCCATGGTCGGCGAGAACCGGCCCTTGTGCTCGAAACGTTGACGGAAGCCCGAATGCGCCAGCCACGGCATCAGCTTGGGCACCAGGCCGCCGGGCAGGAACACGCCGTCCCAGGCGCCGAGGGTCAGCACGAGATCGCCCGCGGCCGCGCCGAACACCGCGCAGAACACGTCGATCGCGCGCAGGCAGCGCACGTCGCCCTCGCGCGCCATCGCGGTGATGTCCTGCGGCTGCAGCGGGCCGGGATCTTCGCCGGCGATCTGGCTCAGCGCGCGATGCAGATTGACCAGGCCGCTGCCGCTGAGCAGGCGTTCGTTGGACACCCGGCCGAACTCGCCCGACAGGCGCTGCAGCACTTCGATTTCTTCAGGCGTGCCCGGGGCGAAGCTGACGTGGCCGCCCTCGGTCTGCAGCGGGTAATAGCGGCCGTCGCGGCGCAGCAGCGCGCCCACGCCCAGGCCGGTGCCGGCGCCGATGATCGCGTAGGTGCGATCGCCGTCGCCGCTCCAGCCGTTCCAGCGCACGCCGCCGATCGGCACCACATCGGACGGTTGCAGCAGCGATACCGCCATCGCCTGCGCGGCGAAGTCGTTGACCAAACGCAGTTGGGTCAGTCCCAGCGCGATGCGGGTGCGTTCGGCCGAGATCACCCACGGGTGATTGGTGATTCGCGCCTCGTCGCCATCGACGCGCCCGGCCACCGCGAACACCGCATCGGTCGGGCTCGCGCCGATGCGGTCGAGGTAATGCCGCGCGGCGTCGGCCAACGACGGAAAGTCGGCGACCGAGAAGACCTGCACGCTGTCGGGCAACAGCGCCGGCACGGTCGGATCGGACGAGGCGAGGGCGAAGCGGGCATTGGTCCCGCCGATATCCGCCAGCAGCGCACCGGTCATGCCGAACCTCCGCCGGACTTGTAGCCATTGGTCGGCGGCAGGAAGCGTTCGGCCTCGGCCGGGCCCCACGAGCCGGCCGGGTAGTCCAGCGCGGGTTGTTCGGTCTGGCTCCAGGCGCCTTCGATGCTGTCGATCCATTGCCACGCCGCTTCGACTTCGTCGTCGCGCACGAACAGGGTCTGGTTGCCGCGCAGCGCGTCGACCAGCAGGCGCTCGTAGGCGATGCGCCGCTGCGGCGAGCCCGACATCGACAAGTCCAGCGACATCGGCTTGAGTTCCATCGCGCCCCATTCCGGCGCGGCGAGGCTGCCCATCAGGCCCAGTTCGATGGTTTCGTCGGGTTGCAGGCGCATGCGCAGGCGATTGGGGCGTTCGCGGCCGCGGCGCGGGCGTTCGAACAGCCAGTGCGAGGTGGGGCGGAACGAGACCACCACCTCGGTCGCGCGTTCGGCCAGGCGTTTGCCGGTCACCAGGCGGAACGGAACCCCGGCCCAGCGCCAATTGTCGATATACGTCTCCACCGCGACGAAGGTCTCGACCGTGGATTCATGCACGAAGCCCTTGACCGCGCGGCCCTCGACCACGCCGGCGCCGTAGCGGCCGCGCACGGTGCGGGCGGCGACATCGTCGCGGCTCATCGGTCGCAGCGCGCGCAGCACCTTGCGCTTCTCGTCGCGGATGCTGTCGGCGTCGAGCACCGCCGGCGGCTCCATCGCGATCAGCGCGAGCAATTGCAGCATGTGGTTCTGGACCATGTCGCGCAGCGCGCCGTAGCCGGCGTAATAGCCTTCGCGACCGTCGACGCCTGCGGTCTCTGCGACCAGGATGTCGACCGATTCGATCCAGCGGTGTTCCCACACCGCTTCCAGCAAGGTGTTGCCCAGGCGCAACGCGAGCAGGTTCTGCACCGCCGCCTTGCCGAGGTAGTGATCGATACGGAAGATCCGCGATTCGTCCAGACAGGCGCGCAGCGCGGCGTTGATCTCGCGCGCCGAGGCCAGGTCGCGGCCGATCGGTTTTTCCAGCACCAACCGGGATTCGCCTTCGAGCAAACCCGCGGCTTTGAGGCCGTTGGCGCAATGCACGAACAGGTCCGGCGGCGTGGCCAGGTAGCTCACGCTCGGCCGGTCGGCGTATTTCGACAGCGCCGCGGCGATCGACGCCTCGTCGCGCAGGTCGACCGAGACGTAGGCGATCTTCGACAGCAGTTCCTCGGCCACGGCCGGATCGTCGGCGATCTCGCCGGCCATGCGCTCGCGCAGCCAGGCGCGGAAGTCGTCGTCGGACAACTCCTGGCGGCCGACCGCGACGATGCGGAACCCGGCCGGCAGCAGCCGGTCGCGCCACAGATGGACCAGCGACGGAAACAGATAGCGCTGGGAGAGATCGCCGGTGGCGCCGAACAGCAGCAGGGTGTCGTGCATGGAGCCAGAGACCAAAAGATGAGGGAGAAGCCCGAGGCGAGCGCGATACCCGCGCCGCCACAAGTGGCCGTAGTCCATGACCCCGGCCGATAACCCAAGCATATCGCCGCTTGAGCGTCAGGCGACACATTCGCCGTTACAGGGCGTCCAATGCCCAGGCATCGCTCACGGAACGAGATTGGCGTGCGCGATACCGCCCTGGCCGCTATCCATGTCCGCTAAATCATGGTGGTCGCCGTGATCTTCAAACCGGCATGGTTTTCAATTTTTCGTGGACTCCTCGCTCGTCATCCCCGCGAAGGCGGGGATCCAGAGACTTCAGAGTCATGTCGCGGTGAAGCCCTGGATCCCCGCCTGCGCGGGGATGACGGCCGTGTGGGATCGTCGCCGAGCCGCGGTTCCGCGACGATTCCAGATTCTCAAAAAACCGAATCCCAAATCCCGAATCCCGAATCCCCGCTCAAGGCAACGGCTCTTCCAGAAACTTGCCATTGCTAGCAATCACCTTCGAATACCAACGCGCACTGTCCTTAGGCGTACGGTCCTGGGTGGCGTAGTTCACATGCACCACGCCGAAGCGCTTGGAATAGCCCAGCGACCATTCCAGGTTGTCCAGCAGCGACCACACCATGTAGCCGCGGATGTCGCAGCCGGCCTGGATCGCGTCGTGGATCGCGCCGATGTGCTTTTGCAGATAGTCCATGCGCAGCGGATCGCGCACGCGGCGTTCGCCCGTCGAATCGGGCTCGGCCACCGGCGGATCGAAGAACGCCGCGCCGTTCTCGGTGATGTACATCGGGATATCGCCGTAACGGTCCTTGACCCAGGTCAGGGTGTCGGTCAGGCCTTGCGGGAACACTTCCCAGCCGGTCTCGGTGTAGGTGCCCGACGGCTGACGCACCACGCCGGTGTTGAGCGGGTAACTGATCGCGTCCTTGGTCACGCTGCGGGTGTAGTAGTTGACGCCGATGAAGTCGAGCTTCTGCTTGATCAGGTCGAAATCCGCCTGCGGCCATTCCGGCCAGGCCTCGCCGAAGATCTCGCGCAATTCCGGCGGGTAGGTGCCGAGCAGGGCGGGATCGAGGTATTGCTCGTTCATGTAGGCGTGCGCGCGCTTGACCGCGGCGGCGTCCTCGGCCGAATCGGTGGCCGCGTACTTGGGCTCGATGTTCACCACCAACCCGATCTCGTGCTTGCCTTCGGCGCGATACGCCTGCACCGCCGCGCCGTGCGCGCGCATCAGGTTGTGCGAGGCGATCGGCGCTTCGAAGCGGCTGCGATGGCCCGGCGCGAGCGCGCCGTGCAGATAGCCGCCGTCGGTGATCACCCACGGCTCATTGAGCGTGACCCACTTCTTGACCCGGCCGTCGAGCGCGCGGTACATGACCTGGCCGTACTCGGCGAACCAGTCGGCGCAGTCGCGGTTGAGCCAGCCGCCGCGGTCGTCGAGCGCGGCCGGCATGTCCCAGTGGTACAAGGTCAGCAGCGGTTCGATGCCGTTGGCCAGCAGTTCGTCGACCAGGCGCGAGTAGAAATCCAGCCCGGCCTGATTCACCCGGCCGGTGCCCTCGGGCAGGATGCGCGACCACGAGACGCTGAAGCGATACGCCTGCAGGCCCAGCTCCTTCATCAATTTGACGTCTTCTTTCCAGCGTCGATAGTGGTCGCAGGCCACGTCGCCGGTGTCGCCGTTGAGGGTCATGCCGGGGGTGTGGGCGAAGCGGGTCCAGATGCTGGGACCGGCGCCGTCGGCCATCGGCGAGCCTTCGATCTGGTGCGCGGCGGTGGCGGCGCCCCACAGAAAGCCGTTCGGGAAGGTGCGGTCGGCGGCATTGCGTGAATCGGTCATTCGTCGTGGCCTCCGGAGCCAATCGAATTGGAAGCGGGCGTGCATGAAAACGGTTACATGGCAGAATAGCCCAGGGCGGGCACAAATGCATCGCCTCGATCGCATTGTCGGGAGAATTCATGGCGAAGGTCACTCTGCAGCAGCTGCGCAAGGTCTATCCGAACGGTTATGTCGGCGTCGCCGACGCCAGTTTCGAGATCGACGACGGCGAGTTGCTGGTGCTGGTCGGCCCGTCGGGCTGCGGCAAATCCACCTTGTTGCGCATGGTCGCGGGGCTGGAGTCGATCAGTTCGGGCGAACTGCGCATCGGCGACCGGGTGGTCAACGACATGCCGCCGAAGGATCGCGACATCGCCATGGTGTTCCAGAGCTATGCGCTGTATCCGCACATGACCGTGGCCGAGAACCTCGGCTTCGGCCTGAAACTGCGCGGCGCGAGCAAGGCCGAGATCGCCGAGCGGGTCAAGGCGGCGGCGGCGACCCTGGAGCTGGAATCGCTGCTGGACCGCAAGCCGGCGGCGTTGTCGGGCGGGCAGCGCCAGCGCGTCGCGCTGGGCCGCGCGCTGGTGCGCAAGCCGCAGGTGTTCCTGCTGGACGAGCCGCTGTCGAACCTCGACGCCAAGCTGCGCATGACCATGCGGGTCGAGATCGCGCGCCTGCACCGGCAGCTCGAAACCACGATGATCTACGTCACCCACGATCAGGTCGAGGCGATGACCCTGGGCCATCGCATCGTGGTGATGAAGGACGGCAAGATCCAGCAGATCGACACGCCGATGGCCTTGTACAACCGGCCGGTCAATCTGTTCGTGGCGACGTTTCTCGGCAGCCCGAAGATGAACACCCTGTGGGGCCAGGTGGTCGAGCGCGACGGCGCTCTGTACCTGCGCATCGCCGACAGCGTCGAACTGCGGCTGCGGCCGGAAGGTGAGCTGTTGGAAAAAGTGCGCGGTTACCTTGGCCGCGAACTGCTGATCGGCCTGCGCCCGGAAGACATGCATCCGGCCGACCCCGGCCCGGACACCTTGCCGGCCAAGGTCGAGGTGGTCGAACCGGTCGGCAACGAGGCCTTCTTGAACCTGGGCTGCGGCGGCTGCGACCTGGTCGTGCGCCTGCCGCCGTTCCACTTGCCGAAGGTCGGCGACACCGTGCATCTGGCGTATTCGGCCGAGCGGATGCATTTCTTCGATCGAGAGAGTGAGTTGCGGTTGTAGGGGCGGCCCGGTAGTAAGTACAGCGTGCCCTTTCAGGGAGGGATGAGTTTCGGTTTCGCCGAGATACTCCCAGCCCGTCATTCCCGCGAAGGCGGGAATCCAGGGCTTTTCGCGCGAGAACGCTTGAAGTCGATGCATTCTGGTTTCACGCTGGAAACGAGACAACCGAACGACTGAAGCGAGAACGTTCACGACTTCATACTCTTTCGCGCGAAAGGCCCTGGATTCCCGCCTTCGCGGGAATGACGACTTGAGGCAACACGGTCATGTGCTGATAAAAGCGCGGTTACATGAGTGAGTTGCGATTGCAGGGTAGGCGTAGGGTGGTCGTAGCAAGTGATCCGATTACCGGACCACCGCGCCACTGCCAATCGAAACAGTGCAATCGGTCGCAGATCAGTCCGCACCGAAGACCGCGTCACTTTGCCGACCCGGCCCATTGCCGTCCCCGCACGGCCGAGCCAGAACCGCCCGATCGCCGCGCCGCCGGTGCAAATCCGGCACTCCAATGCACACGCGCATCCCAGCCCAAAGCCAAAGATCGGCACATTAGTTGAGTCTTGTCGCCGATTGCGTGCAAACTCCAGCCTCGTGTTCCGGCACATCGCAGCGCAGTACGGAAGGGGAGCTATCCGTACAGTGGGTTCGCCCATGAGCCGATGCTAGTGTGCCGGAGCCAGCGAAGGGACCCAGATGGACAGTCAATCCGTGACCGGCCGCCGTCGCCGTCATGCCGTGCCGCGTTGCGAACCGCATCGCCGGCAGGCGCATGCCCGCCGCGCGCGCGCACTGGCCGCGATGCTTGCCCTATTTGCCGCAACAGGATGTCAAACCGCCATGTCTACGTCCGCCGCCTCCAGCCCGTCCGCCGCCGCCGCGCATACCGGCGCGGGCACCTCGGCCGAATGGCCGCTGCGTTTCGAGCGTCACCGCTTCGGTGCCTACTGCTTCGATACCTACGGCTGCCGCATCGTCTACCACGGCTTCCCGCACGGTAAGCCCGACGAAACCAAGCTCAGCGCCTCGACCGGATCGTTCGGCGCCGATTACCGCAGCCTGATGAAGGCCGGTCACATCGACATCGTCAACTTCCCGCCGCCGGCCGAGGTCACCTGGCGTTCGAAGGACCAAAGCGAACACAGCGCGCGCATCGACATCGGCGAGATCTTCAAGGACCGATTGGTGCGCCACGAGGTCGCGCGCGAGGACATCGCGCCGGGCATCAGCATCGGCGATCCGGAAATCATCCTGGAAGTCGACGACCGCACCATCAACGTCTACATGCGCACCTTCATCCCGCTGAAGGCGCCGCGCGATCCCGGCAACGCCAATAGCGATTACCGCGCCGACCTGATCCAGGTTTTCAGTCAGACCTACTGAGCCGCAGCCCCGAGCCGCAGCACCCGGCAGTATCACAACCGCAGCGCTAAGGAGAGTTTGCGATGGGCGGCGAAAAGAATCCGGACGGCGTCAAGACGTATCCCGCCGACCAGCACGACCTCGACAGTTACGTGCAGGCCAGTGGTCAGTTGTCGCAACTGCGCGCACCGCTGTTGCTCGACTCGAGCGATCCGCATGCGCGCCTGTTCGTTGCCGCCTTCGACGGCACCGGCAACAGCATGTACAAGGACGACCCCAAGAACCACACCAACGTGGCCGGGGTCGTGCAGCAACTCGAAGCCGGCATGCACCGCAACATCGGCTACGGCTACGTGGAAGGGCCGGGCACTCAGGACGGCTGGCTCAAGAGCACCCGCGACCAGATGAGCGGGCGCACCTTCGAGCCGCGCGTGGAGCAGATGTACCGGCAGTTCACCGAGCAATCCAAGCAGTGGCTGGACCAGGACCCGAAGGCGCAGATCAACGTGGCCGGGATCGGTTTCAGCCGCGGCGCCGAGCAGGAGGCCGCGTTCGCGCGCCTGGTCCACGAGCGCGGCATCCAGGACCCGAGCGGCGCGAGCTACAGCAAGGACAAGGACGGCAACATCACCGGCGTGGAGTTCAGCAAGCCGCCGTTGGTGGCGCCGGGGCAGGTGCCGCAAGCGGTCGGCCTGTTCGACCCGGTCGGCACCGGCGAGCCGCGCAATCACGACCGGCGCCTGCCGCCGTCGGTGATGTCGGCGTTCCAGATCACCGCCGAGGACGAACGCCGCGACCTGTTCAAGTCGACCAGCATCCTGCGCGAGGGCTTCAGCGAGGACAAACGCTTCCTCAACGTCACTGTCGGCGGCGCGCACAGCAACATCGGCGGCAGCTACGAGCTCAACGGCCTGTCGATCCGCAGCGGCAACCTGATGACCGATTACCTCAACGGGCTCAGCGACAAGCCGTTCCTGGACAAGCGCGCCGAACCGCAGGACCCGACGCTCAACGTCGTGCACCGGTCCGACAAGCATCAGTTCTTCTACACCACCCGCGATTTCCGCGACGGTCAGCGCGACCACACCGACATCGTCGCGAGCAAGCAGCAGGTCAAGGACCATTCGGTCGCCGATCCGACCCGCAAGGAGCCGATCGACGAGCGCATGGACGGCCGCTTCGAGCGCCGGCCGGTGCCTATCGGCGACACTCCGGGCAAGCAGGCATCGCCGCAACCGGCGGCGCAGGAAGGCAGCGACATCGACCGCACCTTCGCCCGCCTGACCGAAGCCGCGCGCAATCGCGACGACGGCGCGTTCCGCGCCGCGGCGCAGGATCACGCGCGTTCCGACGCGGGCCAGGCCTGGCTGCAGAACGGACGCGAACAATACCAGCAGATGAAGGCCGAGCAGGCGCAGGCGGCGCCGCAACCGCAACCGCAGCAGGCGCAGCCGCAGCAACCGCCGCAGCAACAACAACCGCCGCACCAGCAGCAACCGCCCAGCATGCAGCCGCGCATGCCGGGCCAGTAACCCTGACGGAGAACGAAGTGCAGGACGCGCAAGACCTGAAACGATTGGCCGCCGATCTGGCGGTGTTCGCCCAGCACATGCAGGAACAAAGCGAACGCGCGGTCCAGCATGTGGACCGCAGCGCCGACGAACTGCACCGCACCGCGCAGGGCATGGGCGCCGGCGCGCAGGAACTGACCCACCAGCTGATCAACGCGGTGCAGAACCAGACCCGCGAGGCGATCGGCCGCGGCGTCGACCAGACCTTCGGTCCGATCGGCACCCAGTTGCGCGAAAGCGCCGAACTCGCCGAACGCGCGGCCAAGGCGATCGAGGAACAGCACATCGGCCTGCTGCGCTCGCAGCAGGGGCTGATTTACAAGGGCGTGGCGGCCTTGTTGGTCGGCTCGATCCTGGCGGTCGGCAGCAGCTGGTATTTCATGCGCAAGTCGATGCGCGAGATCGAGCGCGCCCAGTTCGCCAAGGACATCCTGCACGCGACCCAGTCGGGCGCCTTGACCCGCTGCGGCGAAGCGCTGTGCGCGCGCGCCGGCAAGACCTACGGGGCCAAGGGCGAGTACGTGTTGCTCGAGCCGCCGGGCGCGGAGTAATCCGCGTGCCGGTCGCCGCGCGATCGCGCCGGCTTCGCTCCTCGTATTCGATCCTCGTGCCGGCTTTAATCCCAGTGCCGTTCACTGCGAGACCCCGCCGATGTCCAGCGTAGTCGTCACCGGCGGTTCGGGTTTCATCGCCAGCCATTGCATCGTCCAGCTGTTGCAGGCGGGCCATCGCGTGCGCGCCAGCGTGCGCGCCCTCAAGCGCGAACCCGCGGTGCGGGCGATGCTGCGCAGGGCCGGAGTCGATCCGGGTGATCGGCTGTCGTTCGTCGTCGCCGATCTCGAACACGACGCCGGTTGGGGCCGGGCCGTGGCCGGTTGCGACTACGTGCTGCACGTCGCTTCGCCGTTCCCGCCCGGCTTGCCCAAACACGAAGACGACCTGATCGTGCCGGCGCGCGACGGCGCGCTGCGGGTGCTGCGCGCCGCGCGCGACGCCGGGGTCAAGCGGGTGGTGCTGACCTCGTCGTTCGCGGCGATCGGTTACGGCCATCCCGATCGCGCCGAGCCGTTCGACGAAACCGTGTGGTCGGACCTGAGCGGCGAGGTGGCGGCCTATCCGAAATCCAAGACCCTGGCCGAACGCGCGGCCTGGGATTTCATCGAACGCGAGGGCGGGGCGCTGGAATTGGCCGTGGTCAATCCGGTCGGTGTGTTCGGTCCGGTGCTGGGACCGGATTATTCGACCTCGATCGGCCTGATCCAGCGCATGCTCGATGGCGGCTTGCCCGGTTGCCCGCGACTGCATTTCGGCGCGGTCGACGTGCGCGACGTCGCCGACCTGCACCTGCGCGCGATGACCGATCCGGCCGCCAACGGCGAACGCTTCCTGGCCGTCGCCGGCGACTTCATGTCGGTGCTGGAAATGGCCCAGACCCTGCGCAGCCATCTCGGCGCCGCCGCGGCGAAAGTGCCCACGCGGCAAGTGCCGAACTGGATGGTGCGCCTGGCCGCGTTGCGCGACCCGGCGGTGCGGCAGGTGATCCCGGACCTGGGCAAGCGCAAGAACGCGAGCAGCGCCAAGGCCCAGCGTGTGCTGGATTGGGTGCCGCGGCCGCGCGAGGACGCGCTGATCGCGACGGCGCAGAGCCTGATCGCATTGAAGCGAGACGCTTGAGTCGCGGCTGGTGTCGGCTGGTCTTGCATCAGCTCGTGTTGCATCGAACCTTGATGGCCTGTGTCCGCCGCGAACGGCCACTGCGCGGTCGCCGCTTGCGCCGCTCCTACAGGTAGTCCATGCGAGGTCGGTCGCGCGCCGCGTCCGCCGCGAACGTCGGCACGGTATCCGACTGTAGGAGCTGCGCAAGCTGCGACCGCGAAACCTCGGTAACGACGCTGGCTGCGGAGACCCGCGGCGTAGCCGCATTGGCGCGGTCGCGGCTCACGCCGCTCCTACAGGTAGGCCATGCGAGGTTAGTCGCTAGTTGTGTCCGACGCGGACAGCGGCCCCGTATCCAACTGTAGGAGCTGCGTAAGCTGCGACCGCGAAACCGCGGCAACGGCGCTGGCTGCGGGGATCCGCGTCGTAGCCGCATTGGCGCGATCGCGGCTCGCGCCGCTCCTACAGGTAGGCCATGCGAAAGCGGTCGCGTTGCCTCCGACGTGCCGGCGGCCCCGTACCCGACTGTAGGAACTGCGCAAGCTGCGACCGCGAAACTTCGGCAACGACGCTGGTTGCAAGGGCCCGCGTCGCAGCCACATTCGCGCGGCCACGGCTAACGCCGACGGTCGCTCGCGACCGGCGCGTTCGCTCAGGCGGCCGCGATCGCGCGTTCGGCGCGATTGGACTGGCGCTTGAGCGTCGCGATCGCCAGCAGCAACAACGCCATCGGCAGCAGCGACAGATAGAACGCGGTGCCGCCGCCGATGCGCGCGAACAGTTGGCCGGTGATGAACGAACCGGTGGTGCCGCCCAGCGCGGAGAACACCACGATCAGGCCGGTCATCGCCGCATGCCGCGATTTGGGCAGAGAGCTCAGCACGACCGAGTTGATCGCCGGATAGATCGGCGCCATGAACAGGCCGATCAGCGGGAACACATAGGCGGCGAGCGGCGCGCGCGCCCAGGTCATGTCGTCGCTCGGCCGCGCCTGGCCGGCGAGCGGCAGGGCCACGATCACCAACAGCGCCATCGCCACCACGCAGGTGATCAGCAACCAGTGCCACGGCACCCGCCGCAGCGCGAGGCCGGCGGCGAGCCGCCCCAACGCGAGCGACACCGCGAAGATGCTCGCCGCCTGCACGCTCATGGTCGTGGGCAGGTGCAGGATTTCGCGATTGAAGGTCGGCAGCCAGGTGCCCACGCTTTGTTCGATCAACACGTACAGGAACGCCGAGACCAGGAACGCGGCGACCAGCGGCTGGGCGACCAGGCGGAACATGTCGAGAAACGAATCGGCGGCGGCGTGGCCGTCGCGCGCGGCCGATTCGTCCATGCGCGAACACGCGAGCAACACGACGATCAGCGCGGCCATCGCCGCGAGCAGCCAGTACACACGCAGCCAGACCGGATCGGCCGGCGAATCGGGATTGATGAACCAGGCGAAGATCCAATAGCCGGCGAGCACGCCAACCATGAACCAGCCTTCGATGATGCTGGTCAGACTGGCATGCGCCTGCTTGCCCTCGGTCAGCAGGCCGATCGAGGAATACACCGAGACCTTGGTCAGGGCGAACGACACGCCGGTGGCGATGAACAGCACCTTGGTCATCCAGAACGACGACAGCAGCGGCATCAGCGCGCAGGCGACGCCGACGATGCCCAGGCCCAGCATCATCGCGCGGCGGTAGCCCAGCCGCGGCATCAATGCGGCGGTGAGGAAGGAGACCACCGCGATTGGCAGATCCTTGAAGGCTTCCAGGATGCTGGCGTCGCTTTTGCTGATGCCGAAGCCCTGGATCGACTGCAGGATCACCGTGCCCACGCTGTTGAGCAGGATCCCGAACATCATGTAGGTCAGGATCATCGCCACGATCATCAGGCGGCGACTGGAAGCGGTGGCGGTCATGCGGGCTCCGGCGGATCATCTGGCGCGTATTGAATCCTTCTTCCGCATGCGGGAGAAGGTGTCCCGAAAGGACGGGCGAGGGCGCGGCGATCACAGGCCCTCACCCCAACCCCTCTCCCACTTCACGGGAGAGGGGCTTTGACGGCATGGTGAGCGAATCCTTCTCCCGCATGCGGGAGAAGGTGCCCCGAAGGGGCGGATGAGGGCACGCGGCGATCATCGGCCCTCATCCCAACCCCTCTCCCGTTTCGCGGGAGAGGGGCTCAAGCATCACCACTTATACGCGGCCGAGAACAGATACGAACGCCCCGCGATCGGCCGGCCCATGAACACCCCGCCGGTCGCCGCGCCGGGCACGCGCACATTGCCTTCGGTCAGGCCCAGTTCGTTGGTCACGTTGCTGCCGCTGAGCGCGAACTCCCAGTTGTCGCCGACGTGCAGGTTCGCGCCGACGTCCACGGTTTCGTACGACGGCAGTTTCTGGGTATTGGCCAGATCGGCGAAGCGGTCGCCGATGCGCGAGTAAGTCGCGAAGATCTTCAGATCGCCGAACGGCAAGGTCCAGAAATAGCTCGGGGTGAAGCGGAACTGCTGCTTGGGCTGGCGCATGACCTGATTGCCGGTGAACTCGCGGTAGTTCTCGTACTTCGCGTCCAGCCACACCCCGGTCAAGGCCAGTTCCAGCCCGCCGACCGGCCGCACCGCGCCCTCGATCTCGACCCCGTAGGCGCGCGAATCGCCGGCGGTGGTGAAGTTGGTGCCGTCGTCGAGGAAGGCCTGGAACGGCGAGTTGGTGAAGCTGTTGTAGAACGCGGTCAGGTACAGGTCGTAGACCGAATTGCCGGACTTGAAGCCCAGTTCGTACTGATCGATTTCCTGCACCTTGTTGTTGCCGTCGCGCAATGCATCGAAGGTCGGCAGCTTGTAGCCGGAGTTGGCGCGCGCGAACACGCTGGAGGTCTCGTTGAGCTTGTAGTTCAGGCCCAAGGTCCAGGAGAAATGCTTGTCGTCCTGATCGATGCGGCGCGTGCCCGGCAACGAGATCGAGGTGGCGTTGTCGTACAGCGTGTTCGGATTGCCATCCAGGTCGACCGTGGCGGTGTCGTGGACGGTGCCGTCGACCTGTTGCCACTCGTAGCGGATGCCGCCGTCCAGGCGCAGACGATCGTTGATCTGCCATTCGTCGGCGACGAACACCGCGGTGTTCTGGCCGTCGTAATCGCCGCGCAAGGAGAAGAACGAGGTGCCGGTGAAACCGTCGCGGGTGACCTGGCGGCCGTCGGCCAGGGTCAGGTTGATCCGGCGCGCGTTGTTCTGCGCGGTCAGCAGCATGTTGTTGCCCAGATACCAGGTGTCCTTGGACGAATACTTGGCGAAGTACACGCCGGCGGTCAGCGTGTTGCCTTCGAACAGATCCTTGCTGAAACGCAGGTCGTTGGTGAACGATTCGATTTCCTTGTCGACCACCCAGAACCCGGCGGTCAACACCTGCTGGTTCGGATCGACCGCGCCGCCGCCGTTGACGTAGGTCGCGGTGCCGGCGCTGCCGAATCCGGCGATGAACGATCCCAGCGTCTGCGGGCTGGCGCCGGTGAACAGGCCGTTGGTCGGCGCGCTGCCGCTGACGAAGTTGACCCGGTCGCTGATGGTCCAGTCGCCGGCATAGAAATCCATCGACGCGCCGAACACGTCGAGGTTGATGCCGCGGCCGTCGGCGAGATCGCGGCTGATGGTCTGGCCGTTCGGTCCGGTCGGAATGGTGACGTGGCGGAAATCGTTGCCGAGCAGGGTGCCGGTCTGCGCGTCCAGGCCCGGGAAGCTCGACAGGCTGCCGCCGTTGTTGCGCGAGAGCAGCGGGATCGGAGTGAAGAACGCGTTCTTGTCGTCGGTGTGGCGCGCGTACACGGTGATCTCGCCCTTGTCCCAGCTATGGGTCAGGGTGGCGCTGAGCTGGCCGCCCTTGTCGGCCGGGAACTGGGTGTCGCGCACGCCGTCGGTGCTGCGGTAGAAACCGCCGACGCTGTAATACCAGCCTTCGCCGAGCTTGCCGCTGTTGAACAGGTCGACCCGGCGCAGACTGTCGCTGCCGACGCCCACGCGCACGCTGCCGGCGGGCTCTTCGCCGCCTTTCTTCTGGATGAAGTTGACGGTCGCGCCGGGCTGGCCGTTGGAGAAGATCGGGCTCGGGCCGCCGCGCAGCACTTCCATCCGGTCGATGGTGTCGTCCATGCGGAACAGGGTGGAGTTTTCCAGGAACGACAAGGTCGGCGGCGGGAACAGCGGCGCGCCGTCCATCTGCACGGTCACGAACGGCGCGTCGCCTTCCGAGGGCATGCCGCGCACGAAGATGTTCGCGCCGGTGCTGCCGCCGGCCGATTCGGCCCAGATGCCGGGCACGACCTTGAGCGCGTCGGCGGTGCTCAGTGGCACCGCTTCCTGGATCTGCTCGAGCGATGCGGTGGTGATCGAGAAGCTGGCGTCGCGCTTGCGCAGACCCTTGAAGCGCGCGGTGCCGCTGACCACGACCGCGTCGAGGGTGGTGGCGGAGGTTTCGGCCGGCGCGGCGTCCTGCGGCGCGGCGGCGGCCGCGTCCTGGGCCAAGGCATGGCCTGGCGCGAGCGCGGCGGCGATCGCCGCAGACAGCGCGTAACGCATCAGACGGGTTTGCTTGAAGGCTGCGTGGTGCATGGTGATCTCCCCACCCGGTTGTTTTATGGATTGTTGAACTGCAAGGCGGTCTGCCGCGGCGGTACGTGCCGACGCGGTCAGGGCGAAACGAAAGCGTTCAGATCGAAGGATGCGATGTCGGGCAGGCAGGCGTCGGCGCGCGCGAGCGTCGTCGCGTCGCCGATGCCGACCGCGGCCATGCCGGCGGTCTTGATCGAGATCACGCCGGCGGCGGCGTCCTCCAGGCCGATGCACAGCGACGGCGCGACGCCGAGCGCGGCGGCGACATCCAGGAAAATGTCCGGCGCCGGTTTGGCCCGCGCGATCCGCGCCGCGTCGGCGATGTAGTCGAAACGATCGGCGATGCCGAGGCGGTCGAGCAGGGCGGCGGCGTTGCGACTGGCCGAGGCCAGGCCGAGTTTGAGCCCGCGCGCGCGCGCCTGTTCGAGCACGCGCTCGACCCCGGCGAACAGATCCTTCGGCGTGACGTCGGCGATGGCCTCGACGTAGTAGCCGTTCTTGCGATCGGCCAGCGCGAGTTTCTGCTCGGCGCCGAGCACCTTGCCGGCGTGGCGCAGGATGATGTCCAGCGAACTCATCCGGTCGACGCCCTTGAGCTGTTCGTTGACGTGCTGGTCGAACGGCAGGCCTTCTTCGTCGGCCATGCGTTTCCAGGCGCGGTAGTGGGTCTGCGCGGTGTCGGTGAGCACGCCGTCGAGATCGAAGATCAGCGCCTGCGCCGGGCGCGGGAACGCGAGCTTGCCGTCGTCGCCGGGTTGGTTGCCGGGTTGCGCGAGCGCGACCCGCACCGGCGCATCGGCGCTCAGTTCGATCGCGCGGCCCGTGTGTTCGATGCGCAAGGCCGCGCCGTCGAGCAAGGTGTATTCGACCCCGTCGCGATCGACCCGCAGGCGCAGGCGCCGGCCTTGCCAGCGCAGGCCGAAACCAAAACCGCGCCATTGCCGCGGCAGAGTCGGCGCGAACTTCAGCACGCCGTCGGACGTGCGCAAGCCGGCGAAACCCGAAGCCAGCCCGAGCCACGTCCCCGCCAGCGCCGCCATATGCACGCCGTGGTCGGTATTGCCGTGCAGATCGTCCAGATCGACGCGCAGGTTGTCGCCGAAGAATTTCGCCGCCTGATCGGCGTGGCCGACTTCGCTGGCGAGAATGCCGAACACCGACGCCGACAAGGTCGAGTCGTGGGTGGTGACCGCTTCGTAGTAGTCGTAGCTGCGACGCTTGATGTCCGCGCCGATGCCGTCGCCGGCCAGCACCAGCGCCATCACCACGTCGGCCTGCTTGCAGATCTGGTGGCGGTACAGGGTAATCGGGTGGTAGTCGAGCAGCAGCGGACGATGCTCGCCCTCGTGCTTCGGGAACGGCCAGCGCGGCTTGTCGAGGAAGGTGTCGTCCTGCGCGTAGATGCCCAGCGCATCGTCGTAATGCAGGAACATGCGCTCGCCGGCGCGGCGCCAGGTATCGATCTCGTGCGGGTCCAGTTGCAGGCGCTGGGCCAGCGCCTGCGCTTGCTCGGGACGTTCGCGCTGCAACTGTTCCCACACTCGCACCGCGCGCAGCAGATGCTGCTGGGCCATGCGGTTGGTGTAGAAGTTGTTGTCGACCAGCGCGGTGTACTCGTCCGGGCCGGTGACTTCGTGAATGCAGAACGCGCCGCCGCGGCGCGGATTGAAGTGACCGATCTGCGGCCAGATGCGCGCGGTTTCGAACAGGATTTCGGCGCCGCATTCGATCAGGAAATCCAGGTCGCCGGTCGCGTCCAGGTACAGGCCCAGGCCGTACGCGACCGCGGCGTTGATGTGGTACGCGGCCGAACCCGACGGGTAGTGCGCCGAGCATTCGCCGCCGGTGATCGTGCGCCACGGGAACAGCGCGCCGAGCGGATGATTCATCTCGCGCGCATGCTTGCGCGCCGGTTCCAGCGCGAGGAAGCGCGCATGCAGCATCGCGCGCGCGACCTCCGGCGCGGTGTAGGCCATCACCGGCAGCATGAAGGCTTCGGTGTCCCAGAAATAATGGCCTTCGTAGCCTTCGCCGGTCAGGCCCTTGGCGGCGGTGCCGTTGACGCCGTCGCGTCCGGCCGATTGCAGCAGATGGAACAGGTTGAAACGCAGCGCCTGTTCGGCCGCGGCATCGCCGTCGATGAACAAGTCCGCGCCGTCCCAGAACTCGGCCAGCGCCGCCGCCTGACGCGCGGCGATCGCGTCGAAACCGTTCGCCGCCGCTTGATGCAGGGCCTGCGCGGCGTGCGCGGGCAGGTCGGTCGCGTGCGGGCTGGTGTCGGTGGCGTAGACGACGAACTTCTCGATCGTCGCCGATTGCCCGGGCTGCAATTGCGCGTGATAGCGCTGGGCGACGTGTTCGTCGCCGATTTCGGCATCGCCGAAGCTCAGGCCTTCGCCCAGACGATGCGCCTGGCTGCAGACCACGCGCACGCCGCTGCGGCGGGTCGCCTGGACCACGTCCGCGCTGCGCCGGTCGGCTTGGCGCGACAGCAATTGCAGGCCTTCGGCCGAGGCCACGCCGATGCGCGGGTCGTCGCCTTGTTCGGCGGCGGCGTGGCCGCATTCGATCGCCGACGCGAGGGTGATCGGTCCGCTGTAGTCGATAGACGCGACGCTATAGCGGATCGCGAGCAGATCCACCCCGGCCGCGCCGCTGTCGAACGGCAGCACGCGTTCGGCGCGGATTTCGATGGTGTGGCCTTGCGCGGTGTTCAGGCGCAGACGCCGGCGCAGCAGACCGCTGCGCAGATCGAGTTCGCGTTCGAACGCCAGCCACTGCGCCGCGTCGATATCCAGCCGTTGCGCGCCTAGCCACACCGCGATGCGTTGACCGTCGGCGACCGGCAGGCGGGTGTCGGTGTTGCGGGCGAAACCGGGGAAGCGTTCGTGGTAGTGGATCGGGTGTTTTTCGAACACCGAGGCCAGGAAGCTGCCGTCGCTGCCGCCGTCGGCTTCCTCGAACCCGCCGCGCACGCCGAGCGAGCCGTTGGCCAGGGCGAACAGGGTTTCGTCGCGACGGCGCAGCGCGGGGTCGTAACGCTCCTGGCGCAGGCGCCAAGCGTCGGTGTCGTGGGGTGGTGCGGATGGCGCGGGAGCGGGGTTCGGGGTCACGCGTAAGGCCTGAAAGCGGGTGGGCGGCATCGGGGATGCGGCGGGTTGCGATGGTGCGCGGCGATGTCTTGGTGGCGGACCGTAGGGATTGATTGTTATCGATGTCAAGTTACCGATAACAATTGGGCTTGGGCGGCGGGTGTGTCGGTGTGCCTGGAGGCCTTCGGAGGTCGCGGTTGATCGGCGATTTATCGCGTCGGATCAGATGGTTAAGGATTGTTGCGATGCGCAAAAGTCGCGCCAGTTGCCGCCGCCTCGGGTCGGGGTCGTCGTTGCGTTGCAGCATGACGGAGTGCCGATTTCGCGCGGGGCGACGTGGGAGGTTTGTCGGCAGCGGGTGGTTGCGAAGTTGATGTGGGTTCGCGGTCGCGGCTTGCGCCGCTCCTACAGGGAGGCCATGCAGCTTTTGCTTGAGCCTGAAGCCGCGCAGTTCACCCAGCGCTGCGAAGTATCGAACTCGCGTTAGCAACAGCACACCCGAAGGGCGGCGTGCAGGATGCACGCCGTGCGCCACCGGGACATGGATGTCCCGTGTGGTGCATGCCTGCGTCTGCACCGATCGTGCGGCTTTTGATTCGAAACAGGAACGCCTTTTTCTTTGGTGACTTTCTTTTGTGGCTCTGGACAAAAGAAAGTTACCCGCCGCTTTAGTGGCGGAAGCTTTTGATCCTGCTTGCAGCTTTTAAGGCTTTGAAGCTCTAGAGCCTTTGAGGCAAAGGCAACAGCTTTCGTCCGCAAGCGGCCGAGTTACTTTCTTTTGTCAAAAGCGACAAAAGAAAGGTAACCAAAGAAAAACGCTTTTTTGTGAATCAAGGGCCCGCAAGTGCGGAGCTTCCGCAGGCATGCGCCACACGAGACATCCTGTCTCGGTGGCGCACGGCGCACATCCATGTGCGCCGCCCTTCGGGTGTCCATTTGTTCTCGCGAGTTACAAGCCTCGCAGCGCTGGTAGTGATACCTGAAATGGGGCGAAAGCCGCATGGCCTCCCTGTAGGAGCGGCGCAAGCCGCGACCGCGAATCCACATCGACGTCGCAACCAACCAGATATCCGACAAAACCGCCGCCACCTCGTCAAATCGCCGACCGGCGAATCCCCTCAGGTAACCCGCGCCACCAAATGCGTAGGCAGAATCTCCGACTGCGCCGGCTCCCCCTCGATCATCGCCAGAATCTTGCGCGCCAACGACACCCCCGCGTCGACGAAATTCTGATGGATCGACGTCAACGGCGGCAGATAGGTCGCGCCCAGCGGCGTGTCGTCGTAACCGATCACCGACACGTCGTCGGGCACGCGCCGGCCGCGTTCGATCAAGGCCCGGATCGCGCCGATCGCCAGCAAGTCGCTGGCCGCGAACAAGGCGTCGAACTGCGGATGTTGATCGAGCAGCGCATGCACCGCCTGCGCGCCCGCGCTGACCGTGAAATTGGCCACGGTCGGGGTCAAAGGCTCGATCCCGTGCGCGGCCAGGGTGCGCTGGAAACCTTCCAGGCGCTCGGCGAATTCGCCGTGCGCGCTGTCGCCCAGGAACACCGGCCGGCGCCGGCCCAAGGCCAGGAAGCGTTCGGCAGCTAACCGGCCGCCGAGATGATTGTCGCTGCCGACCACGATCTGCGATTCGTGCCGGCTGACCGCGCCCCACACCACCATCGGCCGGCCCCAGCGCCGGACCTCGTGCATGGCGTCCTCGTGCGCGCCCTGGCCGAGCAGGATCACCCCGTCGGCGGCCTGCACGCTGGGCAGCGCGCCGCCCTGCAGCGAGGTCAGCAGCACGCTGTAACCGGCCGAGGTCAGCTCCTGGCTGATGCCGCCGAGCAGGTCGAGCGGGTAGGGGCCGGACATCTGCCGTTCGATCGTGGGTTTCATTTCCACCACCACCGCCACGGTCATGCTGCGGCGCAGGCGCAGGTTGCGCGCGCTGATGTTGAACTGATACCCCTCGCGTTCGGCCAGCTCCTTGATCCGGGCCCGGGTTTCCGGATTGACCAGCGGGCTGTCGCGCAGGGCGCGCGAGACGGTGATCGCCGAAACCCCGGCCAGTTCGGCCAGGTCGGCCATGGTCAGGTGCTCGCCGGCCTTGCGGGCCGGATTGGATGCGCGCGGTCGGCTCATACGGGGTTGATCGTTCCAGGATCGCGATCGAAGACGGGTCGTGCCTATGTACCACGTCGCGCGTCGAGGCTGCGAAAGCGGGCGTACCGCGGGCACGAAACACGCACGCGGTCGCTCAATGCGCCTGCCGCGCGGCGACGGTCGCGTGCGCGCTGCGCCGCGGCGCCCGCGCTCAAGGCTTCGGGCGATTGCGATCGGACGCGGCGCCGGCGCCCGCAGCCTGCGCGACTTGCCGGCGGTAGTAAGCGCGCGAGTTGCCGGCCACGACGCTGACCGCATGCACCACGCCGCGGGCGTTGCGATGGAACTCCAACTCGGCGCCGGCGGCCGAGGCGAAGAACCGGGTCGGGCTCAGCGGCAGCAAGGGCGAGGCCGACGGGCCGTCGGCTACGTCCAGGATGACGGCGCCGTTGGCCACCTTGACCGTGATCGAGTCGACATCGAACCAGTCGGCGAGCGCGCTGCGGATGTCCATGGGGATCGCCGGATCGAGGCGATAGTTGCCGGCGTAGTCGGCGTACAGGGGCGCGCTCAGGTCCAGGGCGATGGTGCGGATCGGCGGCTTCATGCCGTCGCCGAGGGCATCGGAGATCGCGTTGCGGATCTCGCCGCGGATGCGGCCGCCGTTCTCGCCGTTGGTGAGGATGGCGAAGCCGTAGCCGGTTTCTGGATAGCCTTCAATCGCGGCGTGATAACTGTCGTTGTCGCCGTTGTGGAAGAACCGGCGCGCCTTGCCGCTGCCGTTGAGTTCCGGCCCCAGGCCGCGCACGCCCGGCGAGACCTCGCTCATCATCTGCAGCGCGATGGCCTGCGGCAGCAAGCCGCCCTGGCCGCGATAGCTTTGGATCAACGCGCCGACGAAGGCGCCCAGATCGTTCGCGCTGGTCCACAGGCCCGAGGCCGCCTGTTCCGGAAACGTCTGCCAGCCGCGCGGCAGGGCGGTGAGCGCGCCGTTGCCGTCGTGGGCCTTGGCGATGTTGCCGCGCGCGGGCGACAGCGGGTTTTCGTAGGTGCTGCGGCGCATGCCCGCGGGTTCGAACACCTGCGCGCGCGCGACCGCGTCCAGCGGTTGGCCGGTCAGGTCTTCGATGATCTGCTGCTCGAGCATGACGCCGCCGCCGGAGTAATCGCTGCGCGTTCCCGGTTCGTACTGCAGGCGCACCGGATCGTTCTTGGCCGGCGGGGTTCCGTTCAAGGTCTGCAGCAACGTGGGCAGGGTTTCCTGCGGCAGGTAATCCTGGAACCCATGCACGCCCAGGCCCGAGGTGTGCGACAGCAGCATGCGCATCGTCACCGTCGGGTTCTTGATCGCGGGCGCGGCCGGAATGCGCCAGGATTTCAGATAGCCGTTGATGTCGCGGTCGAGATCGATGCGTCCTTGCGCGACCAGTTGCAGCGTGGTCGCCGCGGCGATCATCTTGCTGACCGATCCGACCGAGAACAGGGTGTCGGCGTCGACCGCGTCGTGGGTGCCGGCTTCGCGCACGCCGTAGCCGGCGGCGTAGAGCAGCTTGCCGTCCTTGACGATGGCGATGGCGACGCCGGGGATCTTGTGATGCGCCATGCGCTCGCGCAGGGTCCAGGTCGGCAGGGGCTCGCCGGCCTTGACGACGCTGGGGCGCAGGCCGCGTTCGATCGCGGCTTTCAGCCGGGCCGCGTCGCGATCGGCCGGCGCTTGCGCGTGGGCGCTGGCGCCGAGCAAACCGATCGCCAGCGTGCAGGCGAACATCATGGATTTCATCGTGGTCATACCCTGTGGCGGTCGTGTGGGTGGGCGGGAATGCGGGCAAAGCGGGGCCGGGCGCGAACGGTCATGGCCCGCGCCGGAAGGATTCGAACGGATGCAGCGGAACGCGCCGGTCAGGGATGCCCTGCGACCGCTCCGCGACCGATCAGATAAGCGCGCACGGCCGGATCGCGGGCCTGATTGAGCGGCGAGCGCCAGCGTCCCAGCCAGCCATCGGCGACCATGCCCAGATTGACGTCGGCGCCGCGCGCGACCAGGTACTGGACCGTCGCCAGATGCCCCGCGCGGGCGGCGTTGATCAGCGGCGTTTCGTCGTAGGTCACCACCCGGTTGACGTCGGCGCCGGCACGCACCAGCCGTTCGACGATCGGCTGCGCGCCGAGCCGCGAAGCGACGATCAAGGGATTGCCTTCGCCGAGCGCGGCGCGGTTCGGATCGGCGCCCAGGGCCAGCAAGGTGTCGACGGTGCCCAGGTTGCGCGCGCTCACGGCCTGGATCAGCGCGGTGCCGTCGCCGAGCACGCGCGCGTCGATGTCGACGCCGCCGCTCGCGAGCTTGCGCAGGGTGGCGGCATCGCCGGCCTTGGCCGCGGCGAGCAGGGCGACGACCCGGGCGTCGGGTTCGGCGACATGGCGGCCGCTCAGCTCCAGGCGCGGCGTGTTCGCCAGCGACACGCCTGCGAACACGAGCAGCACCGCGACGCATGCGGCCACCGTCGCGTGCCGGCGCCGCGGTTCATCGGCGAGGCCGGGCTCGATCAATCCGTCGATGCGCTGGGCGAGATGGCTGCGGCGTTCGAGCATGCCGACCGCCAGCCAGGCCGGCCGTTCGCCGAGGTCCAGCAAGGTCTCGGCGCTGCTGAGCAGGGAACCGGCGTAGTCCACGCGCGCACTGCAACCGCGCGCGGCGCGCGCATCGCAGGCCATCTCGCGCGCCAGGTCCAGGCGCGCATGGATCAGCCTCAGGAACGGACTCCACCAGAACACCGCCAGCACCGCGCGGACCGCTGCGGTCAGCCAAAGGTCGCCGCGGCGGATATGCGCGATCTCGTGGCGGAGGATGTCGCGCAGCGCATCGGTGTCCAGCGTGTTCGCCAATGCGCGCGGAATCAGGATGGTGGGACGAAGCAGGCCGACCACCATTGGCCCGTCGATGGCCGTGGTCGCGATCCGCGCATGGCGCGGCAGTTCTTGCGCAAGCAGCGCTTCTAACTCCGATGCGGGATGCGCCGAGCGACGCAGCCGGCGCGCCTGGCGCGCGCCTTCGACCAAACGCATCAGCTGCCACAGCGCGCCGAGCGCCCACGCCAGGGTCAGCACGGTCGCGAACGATTGCGGTATCTCCAGATACAACACGTCCGAGCGTTGCCCCGCTTCGTACACCGCTTCATCGAGCGCCGGGCCTTCGTCCGGTAGCGGCGCCAATTGCTCGGCAGGCGCCGCGAACGCAGGCGAGGGCGGCCCCGGCAGCAGCGCCGCCAACGGCGACAAGGTCGCCAGCGCGAACACCGCCAGCAGCAGCCACGAGCGCAATTCGGCATCGAGCGACCGCACCCGCATGAACACCAGCGCCAGCGCGAACAACACCGCGCTGTGCAGCAGATGCTGGGCCGCGAACGCCGGCGCGGCGTCGATCAGGCTTTCGATCACGTAGCCTTCCATCACGTGTTCCCCCGGGCCTTGGCCGCGCTGACTTTATCCCGCAGCGTCTTGAGTTCGGCGCGATCGACGTCGTGCCGGTCGAGCAGATGCTGCGCCAGCAGGTTCGGCGAACCGTCGAAGAATTGCAGCAGCAGATGATCCAGGGCCTGCTTGCGGGCCTGCTCGCGGCTGATCGCGGCGCGGTAGATGAAGGCGCGGCCTTCCTGGCGATGGGTCACGAAGCCTTTCTTGGCCAGGACGTTGAACATCGTCAGCACCGTCGTATAGGCCGTCGGCTTGTGTCGGGACAGTTCGTCGGCGACCTCGCGCACCGAGGCCTCGTCCTTGTCCCACAGCACCTCCAGGATCGCTTGCTCGGACTGGGTGAGCGTCGGCGAGGCGGGTCGGGCCATGGGCATCTACTGGTTTATTAGTTGACTGATGGGAGCATGGCCCGGATCGGTCTGTCAACTATCGAATTAGTAGTTATCCCGGCGCCGTCGCGACGCACTCAAGCGCCGGCCGGCGAACCCTGGGGGCCGGCACCGATCGCGCGCCACCCGGGCCCACCACGGCGCAGCGACGGCGAGCTCGGCGCCAGCCCGCTATACTCCCGGGTAGGCGCGGCCACGAACCGCACCCGGCCCAGCCGATTCAATCACTTGGCCGCATTACTTGATAACCTGCATAACACCCTACTCACGGCCGCGTCCGCCGCACCCAGAGGCCCCAACGCCGCATGCGTCTGTCCACGATCAAGCTGTCCGGTTTCAAGTCCTTCGTCGATCCGACCACGCTGCACCTGCCCACCAACATGACCGGCGTGGTCGGTCCGAACGGCTGCGGCAAGTCGAACATCATCGACGCGGTGCGCTGGGTCATGGGCGAGAGCTCGGCCAGCCGCCTGCGCGGCGACTCGCTGACCGACGTGATCTTCGCCGGCTCCTCGGCGCGCAAGCCGGTGTCGCAGGCGATGGTCGAACTGATCTTCGACAACTCCGATCACACCATCACCGGCGAGTTCGCCGCGTTCAACGAAATCTCGGTCAAGCGCACGGTCAGCCGCGACGGCACCAGCCAGTACTACCTCAACGGCGGCAAATGCCGGCGTCGCGACATCACCGACCTGTTCCTCGGCACCGGCCTGGGGCCGCGCAGCTACTCGATCATCGAGCAGGGCATGATCAGCCAGATCATCGAGGCCAAGCCCGAGGATCTGCGCGTCTATCTGGAAGAAGCCGCCGGCATTTCCAAGTACAAGGAACGGCGCAAGGAAACCGAAACCCGCATCCGCCACACCCGCGAAAATCTCGATCGCCTCAACGATCTGCGCGAGGAAGTCGGCAAGCAGCTCGAACACCTGCGCCGGCAGGCCCGTCAGGCCGAGCAGTACCAGGCGATCCAGGCCGAACGCAAGATCAAGGACGTGGAGTGGAAGGCGCTGGAATACCGCGCCCTCGACCAGAAACTGCAGGTCCAGCGCGAGAAGCTGTCGCAGCAGGAAACCCGCCTGCAGCAGTTGATCGCCGAACAGCGCGAGGCCGAGCGCGAACTGGAGACCGGCCGGGTCAGCCGCGAGGATGCCGCGGCGAAGCTCAACAAGGCCCAGGCCGCCAGTTACGAAGTCGGCGGCGCCTTGGCGCGGATCGAACAGCAGATCCAGCATCAGCGCGAGATGTCGAGCCGCCTGCTCAAGGCGCGCGACGAAGCGATGAATCAATTGGCCGAAATCGGCGAGCACATCGGCAGCGATCAATCGCGCCTGGACGTGCTGCTGGCCGCGGTCGCCGACGCCGAGCCGCGCATCGAGGCGATGCGCGAGGACGACGAAGCGCGCCAGGACGCGCTGCGCGACGCCGAAAACCGGCTCAGCGACTGGCAACAGCGCTGGGACGCGCACAGCCGCGAACAATCCGAGGCTGCGCGCGCGGCCGAGGTCGAACGCACCCGCATCGAAGGCCTGGACCGGCAGACGCTCGACGCCGACCGCCGCCGCGAATCGCTGGCCAGCGAACGCGCCGGCCTGGACCTGGGCGCGCTGTCGGAAGCCTTCGAACAACTGCAGGGCCAGCACGACCTGCAGAAAGAATCGCTGGAAAGCCTGACCGACGAACTGGAAATCCGTAAGACCGCGGTCTCGGACTTGCAGGAACAGCAGCGCGCGACCCAGAACCAGCTCGCCGAGGTGCGCAAGCAGGCGCAGACCTCGCGCGGCCGTTTGTCGTCGCTGGAAACCTTGCAGCACGCCGCGCTCGGACAGGAACAGGGCGCGGCGCTGACCTGGCTCAAGGCGCGCGGGCTGGATTCGGCGCAGCGCGTCGGCGAAACCCTGAGCGTCGAACCGGGTTGGGAAAATGCGGTCGAAAGCGCGCTGGGCCAGTTGATCGAAGGCGTGCTGGTCGAATCGCCCGAAACGTTGGTCGATGCGATCGGCGAACTCGGCGAAGGCCGCCTGACCCTGGTCTCGCCCGAGCGCGACGACAGCGTGTATCCGCCGACCTCGCTGGCCTCGAAGGTGCAGGGCCCGGCCGCGATCCGCCGCCTGCTCGCGCGCCTGCACGGCGCCGACGATCTGGCCGCGGCGCGCGCGCTGCAGCCGTCGCTGGGCGCGGAAGAAACCATCATCACCCGCAATGGCGAGCGCCTCGGCGCCGGCTGGGTGCGGGTGCTGCGCTCCGGCGCGGCCAAGCAGGGCGCGCTGCTGCGCGAACGCGAGATCCAGACCTTGCGGGTCGAGATCGAGGAATTGCTGACCCGCGAGCGCGAACTCGAACAGACCCAGATCCAGTTGCGCGACCGCTCGCTGGCCGGTGAACAGCAGCGCGAAGACGCGCAGCGCGCCCTGTACATAGCCCACCGCAGCGTGTCCGAACTGGCCGGCCAGTTGCAAAGCCACCAGGGCCGCCTGGATTCGGCGCGCAACCGGATCGAGAAGATCGACGCCGACCTGGAGCAGTTGCTGATCGGCCTGGACGCCGGCCGCGAGCAGGCGCGCGAGGCGCGCATGCGCCAGGAAGCCGCGGTCGAACGCATGGGCGAACTGGAAGACTCGCGCCTGCAGCTCGAATCCGAGCGCCGCTCGCTGTCGGACGCGCGCGACGCCGCGCGCAACGCCGCGCGCGAATCGCGCGACGCCGCGCACGCCCTGACCCTGACCCTGGAAACCCAGCGCGCGCAGATCGCCGGCCTCAGCCAGACCCTCGAACGCATGGGCGGCCAGCGCGGCCAGCTCGATTCGCGTTTGAGCGAGTTGTCGGCCCAGCTCAGCGACGGCGACGAACCGGTGGTGGCGCTGGAAGAACAGCGCCAGGTCGCGCTGGAACAGCGCGTGCTCGCCGAGCAGGACCTGACCGCCGCGCGCAGCGCGCTCGACGGCATCGACAACGACCTGCGCAAATTCGAACAGACCCGCCAGCAACGCGACGAACAGGCGCTGCAGCAACGCGAAGCGATCGGCCAGCGCCGCCTGGAACAACAGGCGCTGGTGCTCAAGGCCGAGACCCTGACCGAAGCCATCGCCGAAGCCGGCGCGGTGCTGCAGGACGTGGTCAATACGCTCGACGAAAACGCCGAGCCGCAGACCTGGGAACGCAGCGTCATCGAGCTCGACAACAAGCTGCGTCGGCTCGAGCCGGTCAATCTGGCCGCGATCGCCGAGCATGCCGAGGCCGCGCAGCGCAAGGATTACCTCGACGCGCAGTTCCTCGATCTCAACACCGCGCTGGAGACTCTGGAAGAAGCGATCCGCAAGATCGACCGCGAAACCCGCGGCCGCTTCAAGGACACCTTCGACCGGGTCAATTCCGGCGTGCAGGAGCTGTATCCGCGCCTGTTCGGCGGCGGTCACGCCTATCTGGAACTTACCGGCGAAGACCTGCTCGACACCGGCGTGGCGATCATGGCCCGACCGCCCGGCAAACGCGTGTCGAACATCTCGCTGCTGTCCGGCGGCGAGAAGGCGATGACCGCGGTGGCGCTGGTGTTCGCGATCTTCCGCTTGAACCCGGCGCCGTTCTGCCTGCTCGACGAGGTCGACGCGCCGCTCGACGAAGCCAACGTCGGCCGTTTCACCGCGATGGTCAGCGAGATGAGCGAACAGGTACAGTTCCTGTTCGTGAGCCACAACAAGGCGACGATGGAAGCCGCGCAGCAATTGTCGGGCGTGACCATGCGCGAACCCGGCGTGAGCCGCCTGGTCTCGGTCGATCTGGCCGAGGCGACGCGGTTGGCTGGTGCGGCTTGAGGCCGCACCCGGGATTGGTGATTCGGGATTCGGGATTGGCAAACGCCAAGGCGTAACGAGTCTTTAGCAAATTTTTTCTGAGTTGGTGCAACGTAAGCAATCGAACGTCGGTACGTCCGCCGTTGTTACGAATGCCCATCTCTCCATAAGTTTTCTGGAATCGGTAGCGGGCAGGGAATCAATGGTCGGCATCGCCGCCGTGACGAATCCCGAATCCCCCATCCCGAATCCCCGCACCAAAAGGAGCAACGAATGTCCGACGTGACCTTGATGAGGATCGGCATCCTGATCGCCGGCCTGATCCTGATCGGCGCGATCGTATTCTTCGGCCGCCCGCGCAAGCCGGGACAGGGCAAGCGCGTCGCGCGCGAAGACGCCGCGCGCAGCGCCGAGCCGCGCAAGAGCGGGCCGCGCCAGGAACCGACCCTGGGCGAGCAGATCCAGAGCGAACTCGACCAGGCCGGCGCGCCCGGCGAGGCCACCACCCAGGCCGAACTGGAGCTGTTCGACAAGACCCTGGAAGGCAACGCCAACGCCGCCAACAGCGAGCTGGGCCGCCGGGTCAGCGAGGAATTCGACAAGATCGTCACCCTGTACCTGGCCGCGCGCGCCGGGCAGAAGCTGCACGGGCCGGACATCGTGGTCGCCGCGGAAAAGGCCGGCCTGGTCTACGGCCACATGGGCGTGTACCACCGCCTGGTCGAGGGCCATCCCGAGCGCGGCCCGGTGTTCAGCGTGGCCAACATCATGAAGCCCGGCAGCTTCGACATGGCCGCGATCCAGTCGCTGGAAACCCCGGCGATCGCGTTCTTCCTGACCCTGCCGGCGCCGGTCGCGGCGCTGGACGCCTGGGAAACCATGCTGCCGACCGCCCAGCGCATGGCCGAACTGCTCGACGCGGTGGTGCTGGACGAACAGCGCAACGCGCTCGGCCGCCAGCGCATCGCCCACCTGCGCGACGAACTGCGCGCCTACGACCGTCAGCGCGAAGCGCCGCCGTTGAGCAAGCCGACGCGTTGGTGAGTGGCGACGCGAGCCGCGTGTCATGCGCGCTTCGATCGTCGCAGCAGGTCGTACCTGAAGCCAATCGCCTCTGGCCTCCTCCTTTTGAAGAAGGGGATAGCCGGATTTGCTCTCACCCACAGGCGCTGCGTGGGCTCCTGCTAAAAGCAAATCCCCCGCGCGCCGGAGTGCGCTAAGACCTCAAGCGACGCAACGCGCCGCCCCCTTTTTCAAAGTGGGCACGATTGTCTGCCTGAAGCGATCGCCCCACCGAGGTTGCTTCCCCCCTTTGAAAAAGGGGGGGGTAGGGGGGATTTGCTTTTGCTCTTACTCGCCGCGCAATCCGCAGCCCAAAGCGAATCCTCCCGCGCGCCGATCCACATTCAGACCTCAAGCGCCGCACCGCGCCGCCCCCTTTTCCAAAGTGGGCACGATTCTTCGCCTGAAGCGATCCTCCCACCGAGGTTGCTTCCCCCCTTTGAAAAAGGGGGGCTAGGGGGGATTTGCTTTTGCTCCTAAGCGCCGCGCAATCCGCAGCCCAAAACGAATCCCCACGCGCGTCGATCCACATTCAGACCTCAAGCGCCACACCGCGCCGCCCCCTTTTCGAAGTGGACTCGGTTACCCGCCAGCGACAGCGACAACACCGGCAAGCGCAACCCGCCTGCGGCACGGGTACCGCGCAGCAACCGGCCGGCATCCGGTCGCACCCGGCGACACGCCCGGCATCCACAATCACGGCCAATCCGTTCAAAATGCATCCGCTCCGCACGAACGGCAGCGCAAGGACAAACCGCCCGTGACGACCCAATCCAAGCAAGACGCCGCCCAGGCGGCCCAACGCGCCGCCGAACTGCGCAGCCAGCTCGACGACGCGAACTACCGTTACTACGTCCTCGACGACCCGACCCTGACCGACGCCGATTACGACCGGCTGCTGCGCGAACTCGAAGTGCTGGAAGCCGCACATCCCGAGCTGGCCAGCGCCGATTCGCCGACCCAGCGCGTGGGCAACACCCCGTCGGGCACCTTCGCCCAGGTCACCCACGTCGTGCCGATGCTGTCGCTGGGCAATGCCTTCAGCGACGAGGAGGTGACCGACTTCGTGCGCAAGATCGTCGAGCGCCTGGACACCGCCAACCCCGAGTTTTCGGTCGAACCCAAGCTGGACGGCCTGGCGATCAGTCTGCGCTACGAGAACGGCCGCTTCGTCCAGGGCGCGACCCGCGGCGACGGCGCCACCGGCGAGGACGTCACCCTCAACCTGCGCACCGTCAAGGCGATTCCGATGACCCTGCGCGGCAAGGACTGGCCGCCGGTGCTGGAAGTGCGCGGCGAGGTCTACATGCCGCTGGCCGCATTCAAGACCTACAACGAAAAAGCGCTCAAGGACGGCGGCAAAGTGCTGGCGAACCCGCGCAACGGCGCGGCCGGTTCGCTGCGCCAGCTCGACCCGCGCATCACCGCGCAGCGGCCGCTCGCGTTCTACGCCTATGCGGTCGGCGTGGTCGAGGGCTACAGCTTGCCGGCCAGCCACTCGCAGACGCTGAAGAAATTGCGCGACTGGGGGTTCCCGGTCAGCGCCGAGAGCGGCGTGGTCGCCGGTGCCGAGGGTTTGCTCGGCTATTACCGGCAGATGGGCGCCAAGCGCGATTCGCTGCCGTTCGATATCGACGGCGTGGTCTACAAGCTCGACGACTACGCCGGCCAGCGCGAAATGGGCTTCGTCTCGCGCGCGCCGCGCTGGGCGATCGCGCACAAGTTCCCGGCACAGGAACAATCCACCGTGCTGGAAGGCATCGACATCCAGATCGGCCGCACCGGCGCGGCCACCCCGGTCGCGCGGCTCAAGCCGGTGCAGGTCGCCGGCGTGGTGGTGACCAATGCGACCTTGCACAACGCCGACCAGATCGCGCGCCTGGACGTGCGCATCGGCGATACGGTGATCGTGCGCCGCGCCGGCGACGTGATTCCGGAAATCGTCCGGGTCGTGCCCGAGTACCGCAATCCGGACGCGCCGCAATGGCAGATGCCGACCGCGTGCCCGGTGTGCGGTTCGGAAATCGTGCGCGAGGAAGGCGAGGCGGCGTGGCGTTGCTCGGGCGAACTGAGCTGCCCGGCACAGCGCAAGGAAGCGATCCGCCACTTCGCATCGCGTCGGGCGATGGACATCGAAGGTCTCGGCGATCGCTACATCGAGGACTTGTCCGACCTGGGTTATCTGCAATCGGTCGCCGACCTGTTCAAGCTCAAGCTCGAGGATCTGCTCGAGATGAAGCGCCGCGCCGACGAGCGCGACGGCACCACGCCGGAGACGGTGAAAGCCGGCAAAGTCGCGACCAAGTGGGCCGACAACCTGATCGAGGCGATCGACCACAGCCGCAAGACCACGCTCGAACGTTTCCTGTTCGCGCTCGGCATACAGCACGTCGGCGAAAGCACGGCCAAGGCCTTGGCGGTCTGGCTCGGAGATCTGCGGTTGATCCGTGAGCTGCCGTGGCCGGTGTTCAAGCGCCTGCCCGATGTGGGCGGCGAAGTTGCGCGTTCGCTCGGACATTTCTTCGACCAGCCCGGCAATCAGCAGGTGATCGACGATCTGCTCGAACGCGGCGTGGCGATCGGCGACACCCATGCGCCATCGGCGAAACTGCGCGAAGGCCTGACCCTGGCGACCTTGCTGGTCGACATGGAAATCCCCAAGGTCACCAAGATCCGCGCCGAGCAGCTCGCCACCGCGTTCGCCGACGCCGAAAAACTGCGCGATGCGCCCGAGCACGCCTACATCACCGCCGGGTTGCCGGCCGACAGCGCGCAGGCGCTGGCGTCGTGGTTGAGCGTCGAGGAGAACGCGCAGTTGTTGACGCGGGTGGGCGACGCGCTCAAGCAACTCGATGCGCTGACGCCCGCGGCTTCCGCGTCTTCGGTTGGCGTGCTCGACGGCAAAACCGCGGTGCTCACCGGCAGCCTGGCCGCGTTGACCCGCGACGAAGCCAAGGCCCGTCTGGAAGCGCTCGGCGCCAAGGTCGCCGGCAGCGTGTCGAAGAAGACCAGTTTCGTCGTCGCCGGCACCGAAGCCGGGTCCAAGCTCGACAAGGCGCAGGAACTCGGCATCGAGGTCTGGGACGAGGAACAACTGCTGGCGTTCCTGGCTCAGAACGAATGAAGCCTTCAGCCTCGCAGGCGCCGCACTGGCATCCGTCGGCGAGCTTCGAAACGCTGCGCCTGCGGGCGCGGCTCAACGCCACGGTGCGGGCCTACTTCGCCGAACGCGCGGTGATCGAAGTCGAAACGCCGCTGATGTCGGTGGCCGGCAACACCGATCCGAACATCGCCTCGTTCTCGTTGCAGTTCAGCGGCCGCACCGACGGCGCGCCGCGCACGCGCTGGCTGCGCACGTCGCCGGAATTCCCGCTCAAGCGTCTGCTCGCGGCGGGGTTCGGCGATTGCTACGAACTCGGCCGGGTGTTCCGCGACGGCGAAGCCGGCGGCCGCCACAACCCCGAGTTCACCATGTTGGAGTGGTATAGGGGCGGTTGGGATCATCGTCGCCTGATCGAGGAAACCGCCGATCTGGCGCGCGCCGCGCTGGCCCTGGTCGGGCGCGATGCGCGCCTGCGCACGGTGGCGTATCGCGATCTGTACCGCGATCGCCTGGGGCTCGATCCGATGCTCGCCGACGAAGCGCAGTTGCGCGCGGCGCTCGGCGAGGTGGTGATCGATCCGCAGGGATTGAACCGCGACGACTGGCTCGATCTGTTGATGACCCATCGCCTGCAACCGCAGTTTTCCCGCGATGAGTTGCTGGCGATCCATGCCTATCCGGCCTCGCAATGCGCGTTGGCCCGATTGGGCGAGGACGCCGACGGCGTCGCGGTCGCCGAACGTTTCGAGCTGTACCTGGGGCCGCTGGAATTGGCCAACGGTTATCACGAGCTGGCCGATGCGGCCGAGCAGGGCGCGCGTTTCGATCGCGACCGCGACCTGCGCGGCCAGCGCGGCGCGGTCAGCCCGCCGCGCGACCAGGCCTTGCTTGACGCCTTGGCCGATGGATTTCCCGATTGCGCCGGGGTCGCCTTGGGCATGGATCGGCTGTTGATGGCGATGCTCGACAGCGCGCGAATCGCCGATGTGCTGGCCTTCGATTTCACGCGCGCTTGACCGCGATGAACCACGCGCTTCACACGATCGGCTCACTGCGCGTTTTTGATTGCAAGTTCATCGATCACGGTTAGAGTGCTCGCATCGGGTGCTGGGGGCCATGCATGCGCAGTGTGAAAGCCGCGATCCATCTGTTTGCGTTCGCCGCCGCGGTCTGCGCGACGGGCGCGCGCGCGGAGCCGGCCGGCGAACGGATGTTCGGCGGCGACGTGCTGCGTTGCGCATCGCAGGATGAGCAGACGGTGCGTTGCCCGGCCGATACCCGCGGCGGCGTGCGTCTGGTCCGGCGCACTTCCGGCAAGCCCTGCGTCGAAGGCACCAGTTGGGGCGCCGATCGCGGCGGGGTGTGGGTCTCGCAGGGCTGCTCGGCGGACTTCGTGCTCGGACGCGGCGGCAGCGGCAGCGACAGCCGGACCGGCGCGCGCGTGATCAAGTGTGAGTCGATCGGCGGGCGCTGGAATCACTGCGCCGCCAAGACCGAAGCCGGCGTGGTCCTAGCCCAGCAGTTGTCCAAACAACCTTGCCTGCGCAATCAATCCTGGGGCACCGACGGCAACGGCGTGTGGGTCTCCGGCGGTTGCCGCGGCGAGTTCCGCCTGCTCGGCGTCGAACCGGAGGCGCAGGCGCAGGGCAAGTTGCTGGTGTGCGAATCGCGCGATCGCAAGGCCCGCCGTTGCGACGGCGAAACCGGCCTGGGCGTGCGCATGGTCAAGCAGCTGTCGAACACCGAATGCGTCGAAGGCCGCAGTTGGGGCTACGACGCGCATGGAGTATGGGTCGAGGACGGTTGCCGCGCCGAATTCGAACTCGATTATCGGCGCGGCGGCGGTTGATCGTCGCGCATGAGCATGCGGCCATGGGCCGGAGGTCATGCGACCAACGGCGGAGATCGATCGCGAAACAGGGCGCAAACTAAGCGTGTCATGAACAAAACCGTTGCATCGTCAACGCGATTCGCGAACACGGTGAAATCTTGAGCTGGCGTTAAGCGGCTTCGGCTAGAGTCCTCGACAAATCGACAAGGAGCACAGGCATGTCCGCACGCATTCTTTCCAGTCTGGGTCTGATGGTGGGCTTGGGGTTGTCCGCGGGCGTCGCCCAGGCGGCGCCGCAGTACAACGATTACGGTTCCGACAACGGCGTCATCCGTTGCGAATCCGACGGCGGCCGTCAGCGCCGTTGCGATGCCGACACGCGAGGCGGCGTGCAGCTGAGCCGCCAGCTGTCCAGCTCGTCGTGCATCCAGGGCCGCAGTTGGGGTTACGACCGCAACGGCATCTGGGTCTCGGAAGGTTGCCGCGCCGAATTCGCGCTCGGCCGCGGCGGTGGCTGGAACGGCGGTGGCGGCGGCTGGAACGGCGGCGGCAACGGCGACGTGGTGCGCTGCGAATCCGACGGCGGCCGTCAGCGCAGCTGCAGCATCAACGGCAATCGCGCGCGTCTGCAGCGCCAGCTGTCCAGCACGACCTGCGTCGAGGGCCAGAACTGGGGTTCGCGTCCGGGCCAGGTGTGGGTGTCCGGCGGTTGCCGCGGTGAGTTCATCGCCAGCCGTGGCGGCGGCTGGAACGGCGGTGGCGGCGGCAATAACGGCGGCGGTTGGGGCGGCGGCGGTCAGGAGATTTCCTGCGAGTCCAACAACAACCGTCAGAACCGCTGCAACATGAGCGTGCGCCGCGACGTGCGCCTGCTCCGCCAGAACTCGGGCTCGCCGTGCATCGAAGGCCAGACCTGGGGTTGGGACCGCAACGGCGTGTGGGTGTCGAACGGTTGCCGCGGTCGCTTCCAGGTCAACTGATCGCGTTCGGCTGATCGCGTTCGATCCAAACTGACGCTCGCATCCATCGCCCCGGCCGCAAGGCCGGGGCGATGTCGTTGATGGCGTCGGCGGATCCGCCGGGCCGGGTCGCGGCGCGGATGGTTCAGGCCCGACACCTGCATCCGTTAAACTCGACGGCATGAACGACACCATCGATTTCGACCGTTACGACCGCATCCGCCCGATCCGCTGGACCGGCCAGGCCCTGGAACTGCTGGACCAGCGCAAGCTGCCGTTCGCGGTGGAGTACGTGTCCTGCGAAGACAGCGACGCGGTCGCCGCGGCGATCCATGCGCTGACCGTTCGCGGCGCGCCCGCGATCGGCATCGCCGCGGCCTGGGGCGTGGTGCTCGCGGCCAAGGCGATCGAGGCCGACGACGGCGCCGCCGCGCTGACGAGGATCGAACCGGCCATGCAGCGCCTCAATGCGGCGCGCCCGACCGCGGTCAACCTGGCCTGGGCGCTGGCGCGCATGCGTCGCGTGTTGGCCGGCGCGGGCGCGGATTGGCGCGAGGTGCTCGCGCGCGAAGCGCAGGCGATCGCCGACGAAGACCTGGCCGCGAACCGGCGCATGGGTGCGCTCGGCGCGGCCCTGATCGAACCGGGCAACGGCGTGCTGACCCACTGCAACACCGGCTCGCTGGCCACCGCCGGGTTCGGCACCGCGCTCGGCGTGATCCGCGCCGGCGTCGCCCAGGGCCGCATCGCCCAGGTGTATGCCGGCGAAACCCGGCCGTGGCTGCAGGGCGCGCGTCTGACCGTGTGGGAACTGGAGCAGGACGGCATCGCGCCGATCCTGATCGCCGATTCGGCCGCATCGCATCTGATGAAGACCGGCAAGGTCGGCTGGGTGATCGTCGGCGCCGACCGCATCTGCGCCAACGGCGACACCGCCAACAAGATCGGCACCTACCAGCTGGCGATCGCGGCGCGCCATCACGGCGTCAAGTTCATGGTCGCCGCGCCGTCGTCGACGGTCGACATGGACACCGCGTCCGGCGACCTGATCGAGATCGAGGAACGCGACCCGGGCGAGCTGTTCGCGGTCGGCGGCGCCCGCACCGCGGCCGAGCGGGTCGGCGCCTGGAACCCGGTGTTCGACGTGACCCCGCACGAGCTGATCGACGCGATCGTGACCGAGCGCGGGGTGATCGAGCGGCCGGATGCGGCGGCGATGAAGGTGGCGTTCGGGGGCTGAGGCGCTCGGTATGTTTGGCGGTTGCGAGCGACGGTTTCGGCTGGCGTCAGCGCGATTGCGTTTGATTGGCGTTGGCTTGGAGCGCTGGGGCCTTTAGCGCGCTGGTTCCGGGCTGTCATTCCCACCAAGGCGGCTCTGATTTATTTCGGCGTAGCCGGATATCCAGAGGCTTCACCGTCATCCTTCCAGAACGTCATTCCCACGAACGCGGAAATCAGAGCCTTAAGCGTCATCTCACCAGAACTTCATTCCCGCGAAGGCGGGCTCTGCTTTACCTCGGCGTAGCCGAATATTCAGAGTCTTTAGCGCCATTTACCGAAGTCGTCATTCCCGCGAAGGCGGGAATCCAGAGCCTTCAGCGTCATCTCACCAGAACGTCACTCCCGCGAAGGTGGGCTCTGCTTTACTTCGGCGCAGCCGAATATCCAGAGGCTTCAGCGTCATCTCTCGAGGCCGTCATTCCCGCGAAGGCGGGAATCCAGAGCCTTCAGCGTCATCTCACCAGAACGTCATTCCCGCGAACGCGGGAATCCAGTGACTTCAAGCGTTCTCGCACGAAAGTCGCTGGATTCCCGCGTTCGCGGGAATGACGGCTGGTGAGTGCGCGGTTGTCTTGATTGAGTCCAGTAGTCTTGATTGATTGAGCGCAGCAGTCTCGATTATTTGGGCAGTTCTCCTGAGCGCGCAGCCATCTCGCGCCAGTCCCAGACTCTGCATATCGCGAAGGCCCGCCAGCACAGGCGCGCGACGGCCGCCGAAGCCCATTTGAAGCCCACCTCAAGCGCCCGCCAAAACCCCCGGCGCGGACAACCCCAATCCCACCCCGCGCCCAATGCTGCAATGCAGCTGAAAAACCCCGCCAAGTGCTTGTTTCTGCGTGGGAATCAGGCTCCCGTGAAATCGCGTTTCGTGCTATGATTTCCTGTCGTTTTGATGCCGCCCCGAGCGAGCTGCAGGACAGGCCCGCAGGGACCCTGTTTTCAGCCATATCCGCGGCGTTCCGTAAGGGACGCCGACGCCGTTCGCCCGGGTTGTTCGACTCACCGCCCGCAACGGAACCCTGATGGCCGAACTCGCCAAGGAAATCATCCAGGTCAATCTCGAAGACGAGATGCGCCGCAGCTACCTCGATTACGCCATGAGCGTGATCGTCGGACGCGCGCTTCCCGACGTCCGAGACGGCCTCAAGCCTGTGCATCGCCGCGTCCTGTACGCCATGAGCGAGCTGGGCGCCCACAGCAACAAGCCGCATTTCAAGTCGGCGCGTATCGTCGGCGACGTGATCGGTAAGTACCACCCGCACGGCGATCAGTCGGTCTACGACACGCTGGTGCGCATGGCGCAACCGTTCTCGCTGCGTTATCTGCTGGTCGACGGCCAGGGCAACTTCGGTTCGGTCGACGGCGACTCCGCCGCGGCGATGCGTTACACCGAGTCGCGCATGGCCAAGCTCACCCACGAGCTGATGGCCGACATCGACAAGGAAACCGTCGATTTCCAGCCCAATTACGACGAAAAGGAACTCGAACCCACGGTCATGCCGACCCGGGTGCCGAACCTGCTCATCAACGGCTCGGCCGGCATCGCCGTGGGCATGGCGACCAACATCCCGCCGCACAATCTGTCGGAAGTGATCAACGCGACCATCGCCTTGATCAACGCGCCGGAACTCGACGTCGATGCGCTGATGGAATACATCCCCGGTCCGGACTTCCCGACCGCGGGCATCATCAACGGCACCGCCGGCATCATCAACGCCTACCGCACCGGCCGCGGCCGGGTGCGGATGCGCGCGCGCGCCGAGATCGAGGTCAACCAGGACACCGGCCGCGAAGCGATCGCGGTCACCGAGATCCCGTACCAGGTCAACAAGGCGCGTCTGATCGAGAAGATCGCCGAGCTGGTCAAGGAAAAGCGCCTGGAAGGCATCAGCGAGCTGCGCGACGAGTCCGACAAGGACGGCATGCGCATCTTCATCGAGGTCAAGCGCGGCGAATCGGCCGAGGTGGTGCTCAACAACCTCTATCAGCAGACCCAGATGGAGTCGGTGTTCGGCATCAACATGGTGGCGCTGGTCGACGGCCGCCCGCAGTTGCTGAACCTCAAGCAGATCCTCGAAGCCTTCATCCGTCACCGCCGCGAAGTGGTGACCCGCCGCACCATCTTCGAACTGCGCAAGGCGCGTCAGCGCGCGCACATCCTCGAAGGCCTGACGGTCGCGCTCGCCAACATCGACGAGATGATCGAGCTGATCAAGACCTCGGCCAATCCCAACGAAGCGCGCGAGCGCATGTTGGAGAAGACCTGGGAACCGGGCCTGGTCGGCGCGCTGCTGGCCGCGGCCGGTTCCGAGGCCTCGCGTCCGGAGGACCTCGCCGCCGAGTTCGGCCTGCACGACGGCCGGTATCAGCTGACCGAGACGCAGGCCACGCAGATCCTGGAAATGCGCCTGCACCGCCTGACCGGTCTGGAGCAGGAAAAACTCACCGACGAATACAAGGTGCTGCTGGAGGCCATCCGCGGCCTGATCGAGATTCTCGAGAATCCCGACGTGCTGCTGGAGGTGATCCGCACCGAGCTGCTCAACCTCAAGGAAGAATTCGGCGATGCGCGCCGCAGCGAAATCCGCGCCAGCGAAGAAGACCTCGACATCCTCGACCTGATCGCGCCGGAGGACGTGGTGGTGACCCTGTCGCATTCGGGTTACGCCAAGCGCCAGCCGGTCAGCGCCTACCGCGCGCAGAAGCGCGGCGGCAAGGGCCGCAACGCGGCGATGACCAAGGACGAGGATTTCATCGACAAGCTGTGGCTGGTCAACACCCACGACACGCTGCTGACCTTCACCAGCACCGGCCGGGTGTTCTGGCTGCCGGTGCATCAGCTGCCCGACGCCGGTCCCAACGCGCGCGGCCGTCCGATCATCAACTGGCTGGCGCTGGAGGCCGGCGAGCAGGTGCAGGCAGTGCTGCCGGTGCGTGAGTACGACGACAGCCACTTCGTGTTCTTCGCCACCCGCAACGGCATGGTCAAGAAGACCCCGCTGACCGAGTTCGCCTATCGGCTGGCGCGCGGCAAGATCGCGATCAATCTCGACGACGGCGATGCCCTGGTCGACGTGGCGCTGACCAACGGCCAGCGCGAAGTGATGCTGTTCGCGAGCAACGGCAAGGCCGTGCGCTTCGCCGAGAGCGGTCGCGAGGACGATGCCGAAGCGGTCGAGGAATCGGCCGAGACCGATGCCGTCGAGGACGGCGGCGAAGACGGTGTCGAAGCCGTGGCCGAAGGCGAGGGCGCCGACCGCTCGCGTCGCGGCAAGGGCGGCGTGCGTTCCACCGGCCGCAACAGCCGTGGCGTGCGCGGCATCAAGCTGGCGAAGGGCGAGTCGGTCGTGAGCATGATCGTGATCGACGGCGACGGCGACATCCTCACCGCCAGCCAGCGCGGTTACGGCAAGCGCACCCCGGTCGACGAGTACCCGTGCAAGGGCCGCGGCACCCAGGGCGTGATCGCGCTGAAGACCACCGAGCGCAACGGCGCGCTGGTCGGCGCGATCCAGCTCAGCGATCACCACGAAGTGCTGATGATCTCCGACGGCGGCACCCTGGTGCGCACGCGCGCGGCGGAAATCTCCCAGGTCGGGCGCAATACCCAGGGCGTGACCCTGATGCGCCTGGCCGAGGACGAGACCCTGCAGACCATCGAGCGCGTGGATGCGTCGCTGGACGAGGTCGAGGACGGCATCGAAGGCGAGGTGCCGGTCGCGCCGGCGGCCGATGCCGGCGATGCGGTGGAAACGCCGACGCCGGACGCCTGATCGGCGTTTGAACGGGCTTTGAGAAAACGCCGCCTTCGGGCGGCGTTTTTTTTGCGTTTGCGTTCCCGTTCGGACGGCGCGCCATTCGTCTCGGCTTTTACCAAGCGGGGCACGCAGTCCGGCCGGAACCGATCACAAGTCCACCGGCTGCCGCGTCTGCAGGGATTCGCGCAAGGCGATCGCGATGCGGGTGGCTTCAGCCGCGTCCTCGAGGTCCAGATCGAATGGCCGGTCGTCGAGCACCGCATCGACGAAATGCGAGCACTGGCTGAGGAAGGCGTCGCCGAACCGCTCGAAGAAGTTCGCCGTCGACAGGCTGCGCACGCCGTGCGCATCGGCGATCTCGAGCCGGTCCAGGCGCGGATTGCGGCCGATGCTGAGCTTGCCGGCGGTGCCGACCACGTCGGTGCAGGTTTCGTGGCCGTGGGCCTGGGTGCGCGAAGCGTAGAACATGGCCATGCAGCCGTTGTCGAACTCGCATACGGCCACGCCGTTGTCGATGTCGCCGATGGCTTGCAGGTCCGGATACGCGGCGATCGTGCCCATCGCGTAAACCCGCCGCGCCTTGGGCCGGCCCAGCAGCCAGCGCGCCAGGTCGACGTCGTGCACGCTGCAATCGAGAAACAGGCCGCCGCTGGTCGGGGCGAATTTGACGAACGCGCCGGTGGGATCGAACAGGTCGGCGGTCTGCGAATAGACCAGGAACGGCTTGCCGATCGCGCCGTCGTCGATGCGGGTCTTGGCCTGGCGGTAGCTGGCGTCGAAGTGGCGCACGAATCCGACCATCGCGCGCAATCCCGGATGGCGCCGCGCGTGTTCGACCGTGCGCCGGCATTCGTCCATCCGCAGCGACAGCGGTTTCTCGCAGAACACGTGCTTGCCCGCGTCCAGCGCTTGTTCGATCTGTTGCGGATGCAGCGAGGTCGGGGTGATCAGGAACACCGCGTCCAGCTCGGGATCGGCCAGCATCGCGGCGTAGTCGGCATAGGCGCGCTGCACGCCCAGATGCTCGCGCGCCCAGTCGATTTCATCCGCGATCGGACTGCAGACCGCGTCCAGCCGCGCCCTGGGCACGTGCCTGGCGAGATTCTCGGCATAGCGCCGGCCCAGGCGGCCGAGGCCGGCGACCCCGATTTTCAGCAACTTCTGACTCATGACTACCTCTGTTGGCGCGCTGTCGGATGAGCGCGGCGGCGATGCGCGCGATCGGGCCGCCGTCGTGTTCAGATCGAGCAGTCCAGGGCCCGGCCTTCGCGCCACGAGCGCGTGGCCAGCTCGGCCAGTTCCAGCGCCTTGATCCCGTCGTCGATGTTCGGATGCAGCGGCGTGCCGTGGCTCAAGCCATCGAAGAAATGCTCGATTTCCAGCGCGTACGCCGCGCGATAGCGCTCCAGGAAGAACGCCTCGGGGGTGTCCTGGCTGATCGCCTGCGCGCTCCACGCCACCACTTCGGTCGGGCGCTGATTGCCGGCCTGCAGCAGGCCGCGGCTGCCGAGCACTTCGAAGCGCTGGTCGTAGCCATACGCCGCGCGGCGCGAGGTGTTGATCTGGCAGAGCGCGCCGTCGCGGGTGCGCAAGGTCACCGCGGCGGTGGTGAGATCGCCGGCGGCGGCGATCTCGGCGAACTCAGGCGCCGCGCCGGTCGCGTAGACGCTGACCGCTTCGGCGCCGAGGATCCAGCGGAAGATGTCGAAGTCGTGGATCAGCATGTCCTTGAACACGCCGCCGGAGCGGGCGATGTAGTCCAGCGGCGGCGGGCCCGGGTCGCGGCTGGTGATCAGCAACACTTCCGGCGCGCCGATCTCGCCGGCGTCCAGGCGCTGCTTGAGCGCGCGGAAGGTCGGATCGAATCGGCGCTGGAAACCGATCATGCAGGCCACGCCGGTGCGCGCGATCGTGTCGGCGCAGGCGCGCGCGCGATCGACGTCCAGATCGACCGGCTTCTCGCAGAAGATCGCCTTGCCGGCGAGCGCCGAGCGCTGGATCAGGTCGGCGTGGGTGTCGGTGCTCGAACCGATCACCACCGCGGCCACGGCCGGATCGGCCAGCGCCTGTTCGGCGGTGGCGACGCGCGCGCCGTGCGCATGCGCCAGCTCGGCCGCGGCCGCGTCGTGCACGTCGACGACGTAACGCAGGCGCGCCTTCGGGTGACGGGCCAGATTGGCCGCGTGGATCTTGCCGATGCGTCCGGCGCCGAACAAAGCCACTTCAATCATCGTATTCCCCGGGACGGTTGGTTTCTTCGACCTTGAGTTCGAGCTCGTAGGTCAGGGCGACGAACAAGGCCTGGCACAGGCAGATCGTGCTGGTCAGCGCGCGGAACGCGAACGCGCTGCCTTCCTGCACCTTGAGCAGCACGTCGGCGTAGTTGGCCAGCGGCCCGAGTTCGCTTTCGGTGACCGCCAGCACCTTGGCGTGGCGCTCGCGCGCCACCCGCGCGCAGAACAGGGTTTCCTTGCCGTAGGGCGGAAAACTGATCGCGATCAGCACATCGTTCTTGCCGATGCTGCGGATCTGTTCGCGATGCATGCCGCCCAGGCCGGTGATCAGGTGCACGCGCTTGTTGGTGTGCTGCAGGGCGTAGGCGATGTAGCTGGCGATGCTGAAACTGCGGCGCACCGCGACCACGTAGATGTTCTCGGCCTTGACCAGCAGGTCGACCGCGCTCTGGAAGCGTTCGGGGTCGAATTCGGCGGCGAGTTCGTCCAGGCCCAGGCGGCTGGCGTCGATGAAGCGCAAGGCCATCTGCGCGCTGGTCATGCGCCCGCCATCGTCCTCGATCACTCGGCGGATGCGTTGTTGGTAGCTGCGCGCCGGCGCGACCTGCTCGGTGTAGGCGTTGCGGAACAGCGCCTGCATCTCGGTGAAGCCGGAAAAGCCGAAGCGCTGGGCGAAGCGCACCACCGCCGAGCTGTGCACGCCGCTGCCCTCGGCGATTTCGTTGATGCGCTGGACCATCAGGTTGGCGCGTTGCTGTTCGATGTAGCGGGCCACGCTCTGCAATTGGCGCGGCAGGTTGTCGAACTCGGCGGCGATGCCTTGCATCAGCTCATCGACTCCCTGGTAGGTGGACATGCGGGCTCCTGGAGTGGTGTGGGTGTCTTTATGCCTGAAATGGAATTTAAATTCTAGTTTTAAAAATGTTGCACTGCGGGTTGCAAAACCGAATTCCTTGCCCCTATGCTCGGCCCCCATCGAGTCGTTGCCGCCGTTCCGCGGTCGCAGCGGCGGTCCGTCGCCGGCCTGGCCGGTCCATAGGGGAGTGGGGTGTATGCACGTTGTAGCGGCTTTTCTGAACCGGCGATTCGGCCTGCGCTCGGCTTCGATCGCATTGGCGCTGGCGCTCAGCGCGTGCTCGGGCGGCGGCGACGCTCCGTCCGCGGCGGCGCCCGCCGGCGGCGGCGCGGCGGGCGGCCGCGCCGCCGAGCGCTATGTGCTGGTCAGCCATGCGCCGGATTCGGATTCGTGGTGGAACACGATCAAGAACTCGGTCGTCGATGCCGGTGAGGACTTCGGCGTGGCCGTGGACTACCGCAATCCGCCCAACGGCGACCTGGCCGACATGGCGCGGCTGATCGAGCAGTCGGCCGCGCGCAACTACGCCGGCGTGGCCACCTCGATCGCCGATTTCAGCGTGCTGTCCAAGGCCGCCTCGCGCGTCACCGGCAAGGGCATCGCCCTGGTCACGATCAATTCCGGCACGCGCGAACAGAGCAGGCAACTCGACGCGATCATGCACATCGGCCAGCCCGAATACGACGCCGGCAAGGCCGCCGGCGAACGCGCCAAGGCCGCCGGGGTGACCTCGTTCCTGTGCGTGAACCATTACGCGACCAATCTGGCCTCGGTGGAGCGCTGCAAGGGCTTCGCCGACGCGCTCGGCGCCGACCTGCGCGCTTCGATGCTCGACACCGGCGTGGACCCCACCGTGGTCTCGAGCAAGGTCGGCGCCTACCTGCGCAACAACCCCAAGACCGGCGCGGTGCTCGCGCTGGGCCCGAACTCGGCCGAACCGACCCTGCAGGTGCTCAAGCAGATGGGCCTGGCCGGCAAGATCTTCTTCGCCACCTTCGATCTGTCGCCGACCATCGTGCAGGGCATCGAGGACGGCGAACTGAATTTCGCCATCGACCAGCAGCCGTATCTGCAGGGCTATCTGGCGATCGCCGCGCTGAAGATCGCCCACGACGAAGGCAGCCGCGATCCGGCGCTGATCGTCGCCAAGCTGCGCGCCCATCCCAAGATCCAGGCGCGGCTGAAGCAGTACGCGCTGGAGCCCGTGTACACCGCCGACGGCGTCAGTTCCGGCCCCGGCTTCGTCACCCGCGAGCGGCTCGATGTGATCAAGAAGTACGCGGGCCAATACCGCTGAACACCTATCGCTGAACCGGTGCCGCTGAGCAGTTGCCGCTGAATCCGCGGCGCTGAACAGCAGCGCCGATACGCAGCGCCGTGCGTGTCCGATCACCGCCTGCGAGCCGGCCTGGGAGCCGCGCTCGCGTCGACGGCGCTCGTCCGCTTTCGCACGGAGATCCCGATGAGTACGACGTTCCCTCACATGGCGGCTTCCATGAACGACCTTACCGGCCAGCGCAAGGACGAGCGCGTGCGGCCCATCCCCTTCTGGCGCGCGTTCGCGGCCCGGCCCGAATTCGGATCCCTGGCCGGCGCCGTGCTGGTGTTCGCCCTGTTCGGGGTGTTCGCCGGCGATTCGGGCATGTTCAACCTCGACGGCGTGATGAACTGGTCGCAGGTCGCCGCCTATCTGGGGATCATCGCCGTCGGCGCGTGCCTGCTGATGATCGCCGGCGAATTCGATCTGTCGATCGGTTCGATGATCGGCTTCGCCGGCATGCTGATGGCGGTGCCGGCGATGTTCCTGGGCTGGCCGATGTGGGCGGCGGTGTTGTTCACCTTCGTCTGCTGCGCCGCGCTGGGCTGGCTTAACGGCTATCTGGTGGTGCGCACCGGCCTGCCGAGTTTCATCGTCACGCTCGCCTTCATGTTCATCCTGCGCGGGCTGACTCTCGTGCTGTCCACGCATTTCTCCAACAGCACGGTGGTCAGCGGCGTCGGCGAGGCGGTCGCGCGCGATCCGCTGATCAGCGCCTTGTTCCGCGGCGCGGCCTGGCCGGGGCTGTTCGAATGGCTCGCCAACAGTGGCGTGATCGATCGCCTGCCCAACGGCAAGCCGGTGGTCGAGGGCATTCCCAAGGTCTTGCTGTGGTGGGGCGCGCTGGCCGCGGCCGCCGGATTCGTGCTGTCGCAGACCCGCACCGGCAACTGGATCTTCACCGTCGGCGGCGACGCCAACGCGGCCAAGAACGTCGGCGTGCCGGTGCGAAAGGTCAAGATCGGCCTGTTCGTGGTCACCGCCTTGTGCGCCTGCCTGTTCGGCGTGCTGCAGGTCGCCGACATCGGTTCGGCGGCGGCCGATCGCGGCCTGCAGAAAGAGTTCGAGGCGATCATCGCCGCGGTCATCGGCGGCGCCTTGCTGACCGGCGGCTACGGCTCGATCCGCGGCGCCTGCATCGGCGCGCTGATCTTCGGCGTGGTCCAGATCGGCATTTCCTACACCGACATCAACTCGGATTGGTACCGCGTGTTTCTCGGCGCGATGCTGCTGCTGGCGGTGTTGTTGAACCACTACATCCGCCTGCGCGCGACCGGCGCGAAGTGAGGGCCCGGCCATGAACGACGACTGCATCCTGCAACTGGAAAACGTCAGCAAATACTTCGGCAGCGTGATCTCGCTCAAGGACGTGAGCCTGCGCCTGCGCCGCGGCGAAGTGCATTGCCTGCTCGGCGACAACGGCGCCGGCAAGTCCACGCTGATCAAGACGCTGGCGGGCGTTCACCGCCCCAGCGAGGGCCGCTATCTGGTCGAAGGCCAGCCGGTGTGCTTCAAGTCGCCGCGCGAAGCGCTCGATCGCGGCATCGCCACGGTCTACCAGGATCTGGCGCTGGTGCCGCTGATGAGCGTGGCGCGCAATTTCTTCGCCGGCCGCGAGCCGCGGCGCAAGCTGATGGGCCTGATCCCGGTGATGGACATGGACTTCGCCGCCGATACGGCGATGAGCAAACTCGCCGAGATGGGCATCCACGTGCGCTCGCCGCACCAACCGGTCGGGACCATGTCCGGCGGCGAGCGGCAATGCCTGGCGATCGCGCGCGCGATCCATTTCGGCGCCAAGGTGCTGATCCTGGACGAACCCACCGCCGCGCTCGGGGTCAAGCAGAGCTGCAACGTGCTGATGCTGATCCATCAGGCGCGCGAGCGCGGCATCTCGGTGATCTTCATCACCCACAACGTCCATCACGCCTATCCGATCGGCGACAGCTTCACCGTGCTCAACCGCGGCCAGTCGATGGGCAGTTTCGCCAAGCACGAGATCAGCAAGGAACGCGTGCTGGACATGATGGCCGGCGGCAGCGAGATCCAGACCCTGTTCGACCGGCTCGAAGGACGCAGCGCCGCATGAACCGCGCACGCCGGCCCCCACCGTTTTCCGGAACCCGCTCATGACCGATCGCGCTCTCGATGCCATCTTCCTCGGCCGCGTGGCCGTGGATCTGTACGCGCAACAGACCGGCGCGCGCCTGGAGGACGTCGCCAGTTTCGCCAAGTACCTGGGCGGCTCGTCCGCCAACGCCGCGTTCGGCCTGGCCCGGCTGGGCCTGCGCAGCGCGATGCTGAGCCGCGTCGGCGACGATCACATGGGCCGCTTCCTGCGCGAAACCCTCGCGCGCGAAGGCTGCGACGTGAGCCGCTTGCGCACCGACCCGGACCGGCTCACCGCGCTGGTGCTGCTCGGCATCAAGGACCGCGACACGTTTCCGTTGATCTTCCATCGCGAGAACTGCGCCGACATGGCGCTGAGCGCGGCCGATATCGACGAGGACTTCATCGCCTCCAGCCGCGTGCTGGCGATCACCGGCACCCATCTGTCGACCGCCGGCGTGCACGCGGCCAGCCTGCGCGCCGTGCAATACGCGCGCCGCCACGGTGTGCGCACGGTGCTCGACATCGATTATCGGCCGGTGTTGTGGGGCCTGACCGGACGCGGCGACGGCGAGACCCGTTTCATCGCCGACGACGGCGTGACCCGGCATCTGCAATCGGTGCTGCCGCTGTTCGATCTGGTGGTCGGCACCGAAGAGGAATTCCTGGTCGCCGGCGGCGGCAGCGATCTGATCGCGGCCTTGCGCGCGGTGCGCGCGGTCACCTCCGCCGTGCTGGTGGTCAAGCGCGGCGCGCAGGGCTGCAGCGTGATCGAAGCCGCGGTGCCGGCCGATATCGACGACGCGCCGACGCATCGCGGCACCCGGGTGGAGGTGCTCAACGTGCTCGGCGCGGGCGACGCGTTCATGGCCGGCTTCCTGTCGGGCTGGCTGCGCGACGAGCCGATCGAACGCTGCTGCGCCTATGCCAACGCCTGCGGCGCGCTGGTGGTTTCGCGCCACGGCTGCGCGCCGGCGATGCCGAGCCGCGCCGAACTCGATTATTTCCTGACCAACGCCGGGCGCCTGCCGCGCCCCGATCGCGACGAACAGCTGACCCATCTGCATCGGGTCAGTGTGGCGCGCGCGCATTGGGACGATCTGCATGTGTTCGCGTTCGACCATCGCACCCAGTTGTTCGACCTGGCGCGCGAATGCGGCGCGCCCGAATCGCGCCTGCCGCGGCTCAAGTCCTTGCTGGTGCAGGCGGTGGATCGGGCCGAGCGCAGTCTGGATCTGCACGGCCGGATCGGCTTGTTGTGCGATGAGACCTACGGCCAGGATGCGCTGGACGCCGCCACCGGACGCCGCTGGTGGATCGGCCGGCCGGTGGAAATGCCCGGTTCGAATCCGCTCGAGTTCGAATACGGCCGCTCGCTCGGCACGCAGTTGGCGCGCTGGCCGCTCGAACACGTCGTCAAGTGCCTGGTGCAGTTCGATCCCGACGGCGATGCGCGCGCGCGGATCGAACAGGAAACCCAGTTGCGCGCTCTGTACGACGCGGTGCGCGCGAGCGGGCACGAACTGTTGCTGGAAGTGATACCGCCGGCCGACAGCGAAGGCCGGCGCGGCGGCGAGCGGGTGCTGCGTTCGCTCAAGCGCATCTACAACCTCGGCATCCGCCCGCAGTGGTGGAAACTGGCGCCGCTGACGATGCGCGACTGGGAGGCCCTGGACGCGCTGATCGAAGAGCGCGATCCGTACTGCCGCGGCGTGTTGCTGCTCGGCTTGAACGCGCCGTTCGCCGAACTGGCGGATGGTTTCGCCGCCGCCTCGCGCAGCCGCAGCTGCCGCGGCTTCGCGGTGGGCCGCAGCATCTTCGTCGAACCCGCGCGCGCCTGGCTGCGCGGCGATATCGACGATGAAGCCCTGGTGGCGCGCGCCTGCGCCGGTTTCGCCGAACTCGCCGCGCTGTGGGCGCGGTCGCGCCAAATCCGTTCCGCGCCGGCCGCCGGAACCGTCGGGCATGCCGCATGAACGCCACGTCCTCCCCCGCGTCGGCGACGGCATCCGGTTCCGGCGGCGTGGTGCGCCTGACCATGGCTCAGGCCCTGGTGCGCTACCTCGCCGCGCAGTACACGATCGACCCCGACAGCGGCGAACGCGTGCGCCTGTTCGGCGGCGTGTTCGCGATCTTCGGCCACGGCAACGTCGCCGGCCTGGGCGAGGCGTTGTATCAGCACCGCGACGCGTTGCCGACCTATCGCGCGCACAGCGAGCAGGGCATGGCCAATGCCGCGATCGCCTACGCCAAGGCGTGCATGCGCCGGCGCATGATGGCGGTGACCGCGTCGATCGGGCCGGGTTCGACCAATCTGGTCACCTCGGCGGCGCTGGCCCACGTCAATCGTCTGCCGGTGCTGCTGTTGCCGGGCGACAGCTTCGTTTCGCGCGCGCCCGATCCGGTGCTGCAACAGCTGGAGGATTTCGCCGACGGCACGGTCAGCGTCAACGATTGTCTGCGTCCGGTGTCGCGCTATTTCGACCGGATCGTCAAGCCCGAACAATTGCTGCGCGCCTTGCCGCGGGCGATGCGCGTGCTCACCGATCCGGCGCTGTGCGGCCCGGTCACTCTGGCCTTGCCGCAGGACGTGCAGACCGAAGCCTGGGACTGGCCTGAAGCGTTCTTCGCGCCGCGCCTGCACGGCTTCCGCGCATTGGCGCCGCAGGCCGACGAGGTCGAGACGCTTGCCGCCGCACTGCGCAAGGCGCAGCGGCCGGTGCTGATCGCCGGCGGCGGCGTGTTGTACGGCCGCGCCGGCGATGAACTGCGCCGCTTCGCCGATCTGCACCGAGTGCCCGTGGCTGAAACGCAGGCCGGCAAGGGCGCGCTGGCCTGGGATCATCCCTTGCAACTGGGCGCGGCCGGCGTGTGCGGTTCCAGCGCCGCCAATGCCTTGCTCGCCCAGGCCGATCTGGTGCTGGCGGTGGGCACGCGGCTGCAGGATTTCACCACCGGTTCGAATGCGCTGTACGCCGAAGCGCGCATCGCCACGCTCAACGTCAACCCGCACGATGCCTTGAAAGGCGGCGGCCCGGAACTGATCTGCGACGCCGGCCTCGGCCTGGGCGCGCTGTCGGCGGCGCTGTCGGACTGGCGCGCACCTGAGTCGTGGAGCGCGCGCGCGCAAGAGCAGGCGCAGGCCTGGCGCGCGATCGTCGACATCGTCACCGGCCGGCGCGAACTGCCCGCGGGCACCTTGCCGTACGACGGCGAAGTGATCGGCGCGGTGCAACGCTCGGGCGCGGACTCCGATCGCGACGACATCGTCGTCTGCGCCGCCGGAACCTTGCCGGCGGAACTGGAAAAACTCTGGCGCACGCGCACGCCCGGCGGCTATCACATGGAGTACGGCTACTCCTGCATGGGCTACGAGATCGCCGGCGGCCTGGGCGTGAAGATGGCCCGGCCCGAGCGCGAAGTGGTGGTGATGGTCGGCGACGGCAGCTATCTGATGCTCAACGCCGAGATCGCCAGCTCGGTGATGCTGGGCATGAAGCTGATCATCGTGGTGTTGGACAACCGCGGTTTCGGCTGCATCAACCGCCTGCAGCAGGCCTGCGGCGGCGCGCCGTTCAACAATATGTGGGACGACTGCCTGCACGCCGGCGACGGCGCGCCGGCGATCGATTTCGCCGCGCATGCCCGCGCGATGGGCGCGCAGGCCGAGCATGTCGCCGACATCGACGCGCTGGAGCAGGCGATGCGGCGCGCGCGCGCCGCGCGCGGCACCTATCTGATCTCGATCGACACCGACCATCGCCGCACCACCGAGCACGGCGGTTGCTGGTGGGAGGTCGCGGTGCCGCAAGTGTCCGAGCGCGAAGCGGTGCGGCAGGCGCGGCGCAGTTATGAGATCGCCAAACAACGACAGCAACCGCGGCCGACGGCCGCACAGGTGGACTCAGATGTCTGACGGCGCGTTCGCGGTCAAGATCGGCATCAACCCGATCGGCTGGAGCAATGACGATCTGCCCTCGCTGGGCGGCGAAATCCCGTTGTCGACGGCCTTGCTCGAAGGCCGTCAGATCGGTTACCAGGGCTTCGAATTGGGCAACAAGTTTCCGCGCGAACCCGAGGCGTTGCGCGAACTCATGGCCGGCTACGGGCTGGAGGTGATTTCCGGCTGGTATTCCGGACGGCTCGCGCGGCGCAGCGTCGAGGAGGAAATCGCCGCGGTGCAGGCGCATCTGCGCCTGCTGGCCGGCAACGGGTGCAAGGTGATGGTCTACGGCGAAGTCGCCGACGCGATCCAGGGCGAGCGCGAGGTGGCCTTGCACAAGCGTCCGCGTTTCGCCGACGAGGATGCGTTCGCGCGATACGGCGAGCGGGTGACCGCGTTCGCCCGCTATCTGCTCGAACACGGCGTGCGCCTGGCCTATCACCATCACATGGGCGCCTACATCGAGTCGCCCGGCGATATCGACCGGCTGATGGCGGCGACCGGCGAGGAAGTCGGCCTGCTGTTCGACAGCGGCCATGCCTATTTCGGCGGCGGCGATCCGCTGGCGCTGCTGCGCCGTCATATCGGCCGGGTCTGCCACGTCCATTGCAAGGACGTGCGGCCGGAACTGATCGAACTCGCGCGCAATCGCCGCTGGAGTTTTCTCGACTCGGTCCTCAACGGCGTGTTCACCGTGCCCGGCGACGGCGCGATCGATTTCGCCGCGCTGATCGGCGTGTTGCGCGAACACCGCTACGCCGGCTGGCTGGTGGTCGAGGCCGAACAGGATCCGGCGGTGGCGCCGAGTTATGCCTATGCCGAGCGCGGCTATCGGACCTTGCGCGCGCTGGTCGACGCCGCCGCGATGCGGGAGGTTGCATGAGCCTGCTGGTCAAGGCCCAAGCCGAAGGCCGGCGGATCGTCCAGGTCACGCCCGAATCCGCCGGCTGGCGCCATGTCGGTTTCGAAAGCCTGAGGCTTCGCGCCGGCGAAAGCGTCGCCCTGGATCTGCCGCCGGGCCGCGAAGGCTGCCTCGTGGTGCTGACCGGCACCATCGATCTCAGCGCGGGCGCGCATGTGTTCGAACGCATCGGCGGACGCGCTAGCGTGTTCGAACCGCGTTCGCCCGACGCGGTGTACGCGCCGCCGGCGACGCCGCTGCGCATCCACGCCCACGACGACGTCGAACTGGCCCTGGCCACCGCGCCGGCCCAGGGCCGCCATCCGCTGCGGTTGATCGCCGCCGATTCGATGCAGCGCAGCGTGCGCGGGCAGGGCAGCAACACCCGTTACGTCTGCGACATCCTGCCGCAGACCGAAGCGGCCGAATCCCTGCTGGTGGTGGAGGTGGTGACGCCGGCCGCGCATTCGTCCAGCTATCCCCCGCACAAGCACGACAGCGACAACGTGCCGTCGGAAAGCTCGCTGGAGGAAACCTATTACCACCGCATCGATCCGCCGCAGGGTTTCGCCTTCCAGCGCGTCTACACCGACGATCGCGAACTCGACGAATCCATGGCCGTGTGCGACCGCGATCTGGTCATGGTGCCGCGCGGTTACCACCCGGTGGTGATGCCGCATGGCTATCGCGGTTACTACCTCAACGTGATGGCCGGCCCGCGCCGGGTCTGGCATTTCAAGAACGATCCCGCTCACGACTGGCTGATGAAGCCCTGATTCCGCTTACGACAGGAAGACCGAACATGTCCGCCCAGATGTCTCCACACGCCGGCCCCGCGCGCATCGGCCACTACATCGACGGCCGTCCGCGCGCGGGCGGCGGCGACAGCGCCGCCTGCTACGACCCGGCCAGCGGCGAGGTGATCGGCGAGGTCGCGTTGGCGACCGCGGCCGAAGTCGACGCGGCGGTCGCCGCCGCGCGCGCCGCGTTTCCCGCCTGGTCGCGCACGCCGCCGCTCAAGCGCGCGCGGGTGATGTTCCGCTTCAAGCAGCTGATCGAACGCGACCTGGACGCCTTGTCCGCGCTGATCACCCGCGAGCACGGCAAGGTGCTGTCGGACGCGCGCGGCGAGCTGATCCGTGGCCTGGAGGTGGTGGAGTACGCCTGCGGCATTCCCGAACTGCTCAAGGGCGATTACACCGAGCAGATCGCCAACGGCATCGACGCCTGGACGATGCGCCAGCCGCTGGGCGTGTGCGCCGGCATCACCCCGTTCAATTTTCCGGCGATGGTGCCGATGTGGATGTTCCCGATGGCGATCGCCTGCGGCAACAGCTTCGTGCTCAAGCCGTCCGAGCGCGATCCGTCCACCGCGCTGCGCCTGGCCGAACTGCTCAAGGAAGCCGGATTGCCCGACGGCGTGTTCAACGTGGTGCAGGGCGACAAGGTCGCGGTCGACGCGCTGCTGGACCATCCCGACGTGCAGGCGATCAGCTTCGTCGGTTCCACCCCCATCGCCGAATACATCTATGCCCGAGGCAGCGCGCGCGGCAAGCGCGTGCAGGCGCTGGGCGGCGCCAAGAATCATCTGCTGGTGATGCCCGACGCCGATCTGGACGCGACCGCGGACGCGTTGATCGGCGCCGGCTACGGCGCCGCCGGCGAACGCTGCATGGCGATCTCGGTCGCGGTCGCGGTCGGCGAGGCCACCGCCGACGCGCTGGTCGCCAGGCTCGCGCCGAAGGTGCGCGCGCTGCGCATCGGCGACGGCATGGACCCGGCCAGCGAAATGGGCCCGGTCGTCACCGCCCAGCATCGCGACAAGATCGTCGCCTACATCGACGACGGCGTCGCCGCCGGCGCGCAGCTCGTGGTCGACGGCCGCGGCCATCGCGTGGCCGGCCGCGAACACGGGTTCTTTCTCGGCGGCAGCCTGTTCGATCGGGTCGAGACCGACATGCGCATCTATCGGGAGGAAATCTTCGGCCCGGTGCTGTGCGTGGTGCGCGTGCCCGATTTCGCCGCGGCGCTGGCGCTGATCGACGCGCACGAGTTCGGCAACGGCACCGCGATCTTCACCCGCGACGGCCTGGCCGCGCGCGAGTTCGCCCATCGCGTGCAGGTCGGGATGATCGGCATCAACGTGCCGATTCCGGTGCCGATGGCCTTCCACAGCTTCGGCGGCTGGAAAAAGAGTCTGATGGGCGATCACCACGCGCACGGCCCGGAAGCGGTGCGTTTCTACACCCGGCAGAAAGCCGTCACCCAACGCTGGCTGGCCGGCGGCACCAGCGGCGGAGCCCAGTTCGTCATGCCGACCCACTGACGCTGTCGCGTCGCGGACCACGGTCCGCGCCGCGATAGGCGCCCTTCGATCCTTGTTCCCACCCATGCCTTTCAGGAGGCGTGCTATGCCTGCTTTACTCAAAAATCCGCTTCACGCTTCCTTGTTGCTGGCGCTGTTCGGCGTCGTCGCGCATGCGCCGGCGAACGCCGGGGAGGACAGTCCGTACCTGCTCGGCGACTGGGGCGGCAAACGCAGCGCGCTGGCCGATCGCGGCGTGAGCTTCGAGTTCGGACACACCAGCGAAACCGCGCGCAACCGCAGCGGCGGCCAGCACCAACTGACCCGTTACACCGACCAGTGGAAACTCGGCGCCGTGGTCGATCTCGACAAGACCTGGGGCTGGACCGGCAGCGCGTTCCAGGTGATGTTCACCCATCGCGGCGGCGACAACCTCGGCGCCGATGCCGGCATCGGCAACAACCAGCTGATCCAGGAAGTCTATGGCCGCGGCCAGACCTGGCATCTGACCGTGTTCGCCTTGAGCCAGGACCTGTTCGGCGGCAAGGCCAACCTGCGCATCGGCCGCCTGCCGGTCGGCGAGGATTTCGCCGGTTTCAGCTGCGATTTCATGAGCCTGACCTTCTGCGGCGCGCCTCCGGGCAATATCGCCGGCGATTACTGGGTGAACTGGCCGACCAGCCAATGGGCGGCGCGGATCAAGCTCACCACCGGCGCCGACACCTATCTGAAAATCGGCGCCTACCAGCTCAATCCGAAGTACGTCGACGACGCCTACGCCGAGCGCAACGGCTGGAAACCCGATTTCCCGTCGGGTACCACCGGCGCGCTGATTCCGGTCGAGTTCGGTTGGACGCCGAAGCTCGGCGGTCGCCCGGGCAGTTACAAGATCGGCGGCTGGTACAGCAACGCCGGCGGCGCCGATCTGTTCTACGACCGCGACCGCCAGCCGCGCGCGTTGACCGGCGGCGATCCCCTGCAGCGCGGCAGCCGATACGGCGGATTCCTGTCGTTGCGGCAACAACTCAGCGGCGACAACGACCGCAGCGGCGCCAGCGTGTTCTTCAATCTGACCCAGGCCGATCGCAACACCTCGGCGACCGATCGCCAGATCGCGCTCGGCGTGACCTACAAGGGCGTGTTCCAGCGGCCCAACGACTACGTCGGCCTGGCGTTCGGCGCGACCCACGCCGGCCCGCGCGCGGCCGATCACCAGCGTCTGTTCAATCGGCTGCACCCGCAGTCGGCGGCGCCGGTCAAGGACGGCAACGAGTACGTGACCGAGGTGTTCTACAACTGGTCGCCGATCGCGTCGGTGTCGCTGCGGCCCAATCTGCAGTACATCCGTCATCCGGGCGGTACCGATGCGAATCGCGATGCGTTCATCCTCGGCTTGAAGACCAATATCGACTTCTGATCGATGTTCGACCTGCGTCGCCGATGCGCGGCGACGCGGGATGGGCGAGCGCCGCCGCGTACCGGCGCGGCGGCAGCGCATCGATCGTCTCGCGCCGGGCCGTGGCGGTCCGACGCGCGACGCCGTCGGCGGATGCGCCGGGATCGGGCAGCCGATCGCGGCGATGCCGCGCCGCGGCAGGTCCGGATCGCGGCGCGGCATCGTCCATCGAAACCTCACGCAGCCCTTGTCGCGTCGCATCGCGACGCCATGAGCGTGGCGTGGGTGCGCGTTCACATCGCCACACCTCGGCACGATTGCGAGCCGCCGGCTCGCGGTGGTAGCGTGCCCCGACTTTCCGCCAATGGGACTGCCTCATGAACAAGCTGACGCTTTGCGCCGTGACCTCGCTGGCCGTGTTCGCCGGTAGCGCCTTCGCCGCGCCGGTCACCTACAAGATCGACCCGTCCCACACCTATCCCAGCTTCGAAGCCGACCACATGGGCGGCCTGTCGACCTGGCGCGGCAAGTTCAACAAGTCCGAGGGCACGGTGACGCTCGACAAGAAGGCCGGCGCCGGCACGGTCGAGGTCAGCATCGACACCACCAGCATCGACTTCGGCCTGGACGCGATGAACGAGCACGCCAACAAGGCCGAGCTGTTCGATACCGCCAAGTTCCCGACCGCGACCTACAAGGGCAAGCTGGCCGGGTTCAAGGACGGCGCGCCGAGCAAGGTCGAGGGCGAGCTGACCCTGCACGGGGTGACCAAGCCGCTGGAGCTGAAGATCAACAAGTTCAAGTGCATGCCGCATCCGATGCTCAAGCGCGAGGTCTGCGGCGCCGACGCCAGCGCGACCTTCCAGCGCGACCAGTTCGGCATCGCCGCCGGCAAGGACTGGGGCTTCAACATGGACGTGAACCTGCGCATCCAGATCGAGGCGGTCGCGGCCGAGTAAACCCCGACGCGCGCATTGCGATGCGGGACGACACGCCGCCTTCTTGGGCGGCGTGTCGCGTTTGGGGCGTCGCTCGCGGCCGTCCGTGGGCGAAGGCACGGTGATATCGGCACCGTTCGGTAACGCGATCGACGTGCCCGACGCGCGATCGGGTATGCGCGATGCGCCGTGCTCACATGACAAATCACACTGGGGCGGCATGGCTCCGGCGCAGATAGTGCGTCGATATGCTTTCCGACGCGCGGCGCGAGGGCGCCATCGCGCGGGTGCCCGATCAGCGGATCGATGTTGCGGTTTCCATCAGCGGCACGTTCCCTGAAGTGCAGTACGCGACCTCGCTCGCATCGTTCTCTCCGACGGCCCGCGCCGCTTCGTTCCGCTACAGGACCCGCGATGACCACCACGCCCACCGCCGAATCGCCGCAGCCGGCCCACGACCACCGCTGGGCCGCGTTGGCCGTGCTGTGCATGGGCGCGTTGATGATCGTGCTCGACTCGACCATCGTGAATGTCGCGTTGCCGTCGATTCGCACCGACCTTGGGTTTAGCGAAAGCTCGCTGGCCTGGGTGGTCAACGCCTATCTGCTGACCTTCGGCGGCTTCCTGCTGCTGGGCGGACGGCTCGGCGATCTGTTCGGCCATCGCCGCGTGTTCCTGATCGGCATCGCGGTGTTCACCCTGGCCTCGCTGGCCTGCGGACTGGCCGGCAGCCAGACTTTCCTGGTCGCCGCGCGCGGCGTGCAGGGGCTCGGCGGCGCGGTCGTCACCGCGGTGGCGCTGTCGCTGATCATGAATCTGTTTACCGAACCGGCCGACCGGGCCAAGGCGATGGGCGTGTACAGCTTCGTCTGCGCCGGCGGCGGCAGCGTCGGCGTGCTGCTCGGCGGATTGCTGACCGGCGGCTTGAGCTGGCACTGGATTTTCCTGGTCAATATTCCGATCGGCCTGATCGTGATCGCGGCGACGCTGAAGCTGTTGCCGGCCTCGCGCGGGCCCGGCGAGGGACAGTTGGACATCGCCGGTTCGATCACCGTGACCGCGTCGCTGATGCTCGCGGTGTACGCGATCGTCAACGGCAACGAGGCCGGCTGGACCTCGCTGACCACGCTCGGCCTGCTCGGTCTGGCGGTGGCGTTGTTGCTCGCGTTCTTGTGGATCGAAGCGCGCGTGAGCGCGCCGCTGATGCCGCTGAGCCTGTTCCGCCTGCGCAATGTCGCGGTGGCGAATGCGGTCGGGGTGCTGTGGGCGGCGGCGATGTTCGCCTGGTTCTTCCTGTCGGCGCTGTACATGCAATTGGTGCTGAAGTATTCGCCGATGCAGGTCGGGCTGGCGTTCCTGCCGTCGAACCTGATCATGGCGGCGTTCTCGCTGGGTCTGTCGGCCAAGTTGGTGATGCGCTTCGGCATCCGCTGGCCGCTCGCGATCGGCCTGGGTCTGGCCACGATCGGCCTGCTGCTGTTCGCGCGCGCGCCGGTCGGCGGCGATTTCGTCAGCGACGTGTTGCCGGGCATGCTGTTGCTCGGGCTCGGCGCCGGCATCGCCTTCAATCCCTTGCTGCTGGCGGCGATGAGCGATGTCTCGCCGGCCGAATCGGGCCTGGCCTCGGGCATGGTCAACACCGCTTTCATGATGGGCGGCGCGTTGGGACTGGCGATCCTGGCCAGTCTCGCCGCCTCGCGCACGTCGTCGCGGATCGCCGCGGGCAGCGAGTTGATCGCGGCCCAGGCCGACGGTTATCACCTCGCGTTTCTGGTCGGTGCGGTATTCGGTCTGACCGCGGCCTTGCTCGGCGGCCTGCTGCTGCGCACGCCGGCCAAGCAGGCCGCCGAGGGCGCGCAGCCGGCGCTGCATTGAGCGCGGCCCGCGAACGAGTTCGAACGGCTTCAATCCCAGCAACGGGCCTGGCCCGAAGGAGGACGCATGAGCTACGTGGATGGATTCGTGTTGGCGGTACCCAAGCAGAACCTCGCCGCCTATCGGCGTTTATCGCGGCAGGCCGGCAAGATCTGGATGGAATACGGCGCGCTGTCGTACGTCGAAGCGGTCGAGGACGACGTCAAGCCGGGCAAGAGCACCTCGTTTCCGCAGGCGGTGAAGCTCAAGCCCGGCGAAGTGGTGGTGTTCGCGTGGATCGTCTACAAGTCGCGCGCGGCGCGCGACCGGATCAACAAGCAGGTGATGGACGACCCGCGCCTGAAGATGCAGGGCGAGACCGCACCGTTCGACAGCAAACGCATGATATTCGGCGGCTTCAAGAAGCTGGTCGAGTTCTGATCCGATCCGTCACGCGAGGCGTGCTGCCTTCGCCTGGGCGAGGCGGCGCGCACGCGGGCGAACCCATGCCAAGCGCTTGCTGCCGCGTTGTGACTGCAACCCCGGCACGTCCAACTTGAACGAATGCCCAGACGCGGCGCCGGTTCACTCGACCGCCGCCGCGCATTTTTTCGTGAGCGCATCGAGTTCCTCGAACAGCGACGGCTCGTTCGCGGTGAAATTGAAGCACGATTTTCCCTGCATCTTTTTGCGCAGGGCGTCGCTGATGCCGTCCAGCAGGGACGGGTTTTCGTACACCGGCATCAGGTGATAGCTGACGTAGGACTTCTTCGTCTGCACGGCGCCGAAAAACCGGGGCTTCGCCTTGGGTGTGGCCGCGGCCAGTTCGACGTAGAAGTTGCCGGGTTCATCCGTCTTGATGGACATGCCGGCGGTGTGCTTGCGAAGAATGCCGGACAGCGAGGCGAAGCTTGAAGCGAAATCGGTCATGGCACGATCCCGTTGCGTTGGCGGGGTTGGCTGTCTTGCTCGCGCGCGCGACAGGGGCCTGAACGACGCCGCCGCGCGAGGCGGTTCTGGCTTCGTGGTTTGGCCTGCTCGTGCGCTCGCCTGAAAGTACCTCGGCGCGGAGCGCAAACCAAGTCGGCGGTGCGCGTTCGCCGCCGCCGGCCGGCAGTGGACCTGGGCGTGGACGCGGCAAGCGCCGCCGCTTGCACTTCGCCCGAGCTTGCGCGCGGGGCGGGCTGATCGACGCCACCGTGCTTGCATGGCAGCGCGCGACGCGCAAAAAGAAACCCCGGCCTGAGCCGGGGTTTCCAGGGCGATCATGCGCATCGCCTTACATGTTGCGTACCGATTAGAACGTGATGCTCCAGGTATCGATGCGGCCAACGTCGGCATTGGCGTTATCGTTCACACGCAGCTTCCAAGTGCCGTTGAGCGGTTCGCTCGACAGGTTGAAAGTGAACGTGCCGGTGACGTTGTCGGCGCTGCCGCCGGCGCGGTTGCTGATGTTGTACAGCGAGCCATCCGGCGCCACCAGGTCGACCTTCAGGTCGCCGCGGTAGGTGTGGATGATGTTGACCGACACCGAGGCGTTGGTCGGGGCATTGCCGGTACGGCCGGACACGGTGATCGGGCTGTCGACGGTCGCGTTGTCGTTGATCGCGTAGTCGGTGCCGTTGGTGTACGTCGTGCCCGGACCCGGGCCCGGGCCGCCGGGGCAGGTGACGCCCACGACGCTGAACGCCGCGGTCACGTCGGCCTTGGTGAAGCCCAGGTCGGTGGCCGCCGTTTCAACGCCGCACGCGCCGTTGTTGAAGTCGGTGCTCGGGGTCCAGTAGTCCTTGTTCGCCTTCGCGAACACCTTGAACGCCTTGACCGTATCCCAGCCGGCCTTGGTGGCCAGGGTGTAGAACGCCTTGTTGTACACGCCGGACGAGTAGTGCACGTCCATGCCCGAGGTGTAGTTGCTGGCGTGACCGATCGAACGGCCGTCCTGCGGCGGGTTGGCCATGTAACGCAGCGCGCCGGTGCCCTTGAAGATCTGCGCGCCCACCAGGAAGTCGTTGGTGTTGTTCATGTAGTACTCGGCGGCCTCACCGGCCATGTCCGAGAACGCTTCGTTGATGCCGCCGGACTGACCCGAATAGACCAGGCCCGACTGCTGCTCGGTGAAGCCGTGCGAGACTTCGTGCGCCGACACGTCCAGGCTCACCAGCGGATAGAACGTGGTGCGGCCGTCGCCGAAGGTCATCGCCGAGCCGTCCCAGAACGCGTTCTCGTAGTTGCTGCTGTAGTGAACGCGCATCGACAGCTGGAACGTCAGCGGCGGGGTGCCGACGTAGCTGTTGTACATGTCGAACACGACCTTGCCGAAATAATGCGCGTCGTTCAGCGGCGAATACGCGCCGTTGATGGCCTTGACCGTGTTGCGCGGGCAGGTGTACGAGAACGCCGTCGAGCCGCTGGTGCCACCGTTGAGGTTCACCGTCTTGACGTTGGCGTTGTTCATCGTGCAGGTGCTGCCGCTCTGGGCGACGTCGTTGAAGCCGAAGTCGGTGCCGTATTCGTACTGGCCGGTCTTGGCGTTGCCGCCGGGGCCGGTGCCGACGAGGGCGTGATTCAGGCCGTCCCACTGCTTGAGCACCTTGCCGCTGTTCGCATCGACGATGACGAACGGACGGGTCGGCTCGCCGCCCTTGGCCGAATCGGCGAAGTAGTTGACGACATAGGCCATGTGCGCGCGGCCGGCGTCGTCGATGTAGATCATCTGCTTGCTGCTTTCGTTGCGCACCTGCAGCGCGCCGGCGCGCTTGCCGAGCGCGGCGCCCTTGGCCAGATCCAGCGCCTGCGCGCTGCTCAGCTTCGGCGCGGTGGCCGGCAGTTCGGCGGCGAGGCCGGCGACCGAGCGGCCGAACAACGTCTTCACGTTGCCCTTGGCGTCTTCGCTGACCACCACGTGCTCGCCGAACACCGGCACGCCGCGGAAGGTCTGCTGATAACGGTAGTTGCGCGTGCCGTTGGCGTCCTGGCTGCTCTTGATCTGGCTCAGGCCGGAGTCGGCGTCGAGCGAGATCAGTTCGGCGTGACGCACGTTGGCCTTGGCGGCGGCGCCGGACTTGGCGACGGCGGACTGGTACTGCTGGTTGAGCTTGGCGACGTCCTGACCGTGCAGGTCTACGCGCTGCGCGGCGCCGGCAGCGCCGGAGACGAGGGCGAGCGACAGGGCGAAGGACAGAGCGTGCATGGACGGCGATTCATTGCGATTCACTGGTATTACCCCCAAACGAGTGTGGATGGTGGCCGCGTTCGCGGCCGGCTCTCAGTGCTCGTACATCCGCTCCCCCGTCGTTCGCGCGTCCGGCCTGGGGCATTCCGTGCCCGAGGACGTTCGCGTAGTCGAACTCCGTGCGGATACCGTGCTGACGCGTAGCACGGCGGTGGCACGCTGGCCGTGCCCCAAAGTCGAGTCAACGCGACTGACGCCGGTCACACGTCGAATGCGACGTGCGCGGATCGCGGCGACAAATGATTTCGTCTGAGATCGTTCTACGATCAGGCCTGAAACGTTTTCACGTTTGCGCGTCACGAAATTTCGGAGCGTAATAATGTTTCAGGATTATTGCTGCGATGCAGCAGATTCCTGCGTCGTCGGGGTGGGGTAATCGATCACATATTGCGTTGGATATACCCATGAAAGGCGCTTCGAAGGCGCTGAGGCGGGTATCGGCGGCGTGTCAGATGGCTGCTTGATTCATGCATGAACCGCGGCGTTTCCGGTTTTTTAGCGCGTTATGGAATTTCCAGTCCTGCCTGTGACCCATGCACGCACGGTTCTGCGAGCGCACTCCCAAATACGTATGTATTATGTTTTTGCATAAGGCCTCCGCTCGGCGAACGAGGTTTCCGCGGCCCGAAAAAGAAAACCCCGGCCTTGGCCGGGGTTTTTCAGGTCTGGCCGCCATCGGCCGGCACGGCCGGCGATCGTGAGCGATCGAGCGCGTGGCCGATGCCGGTGAAGCGCTCGGCGAGCGCCCGGCAACAGCTACTTATTGCGCGGTCACGCCCACCTGGGAGAACGCGTTGACCACATCGGCGGTGCTGTAGCCCAGATCGGCCGCGGCCTGGCGTACGCCGGTGCCGCCCTGGTTGAAGTTGGTGCTCGGGGTCCAGTAGTCCTTGTTGGCCTTGGCGAAGGCCTTGAACGCCTTGACCGTGCCCCAGTTCGGCTTGTTGGCCAGGATGTAGAAGGCCTTGTTGAACACGCCCGACGAGTAATGCACGTCCAGGCCGCTGGTGTAGTCGCGGGCGTGGCCGATCGAGCGCCCGTCCTGCGGCGGGTTGGCGAAGTAGCGCAGGGCGCGGCCGCTGGCCTTGAAGATGTCGGCGCCTACCAGGAAGTCGTTGCGGCCGCGCGCGTAGAACTCGGCCGCTTCGCCGGCGATGTCGGAGAACGATTCGTTGATGCCGCCGGACTGGCCGGAGTAGATCAGCCCCGACTGCTGTTCGGTGAAGCCGTGCGAGGCCTCGTGCGCGACCACGTCGAGCGAGACCAGCGGATAGAAGGTGGTGCGGCCGTCGCCGAAGGTCAGCGCGCGGCCGTCCCAGAACGCGTTCTCGTAGTTGTTGCTGTAATGCACGCGCAGGGTCAGCTGGAAGGTCAGCGGCGAGATGCCCAGATAGGCCTGGTAGGTGTCGAACACCACCTTGCCGTAGTAATGCGCATCGTTGAGCGGCGAATAGGCGCCGTTGATGGTCTTGACCGTGTTGCGCGGGCCGGCGTACGAGTACGCGGTGCTGCCGCTGGTGCCGTGGTTGAGGTTGACCGTCTTCACGTTCGGCGTGTTGAAGGTGTAGGTGCTGCCGCTGCGGGTGACGTCGAGGAACGGGCGGCCGCCGCTGCCGTATTCGTACTGGCCGATCTTCTGGTTGCCGCCGGGGCCGGTGCCGACCTGTTCGTGGTTGAGGCCGTCCCACTGCTTGAGCAGCTTGCCGCTGTTGGCGTCGACGATCGCGAACGGCCGGCTCGGCTCGCCGCCGTTGGGCGCATCGGCGAAGTAATCGACCGCATAGGCGAGGTGGGCGCGATCGGCGTCGTCGAGGTAGATCACCTTGCGGCTGTTCTCGTTGCGGACCTGCAGCGTGGCCGCGCGCTTGCCGAGCGTGGCGCCCTTGGCCAGGCTCAGGGCCTGGGCGGCGCTGAGCTTGGCGTCGAGCTTGGGCAGATCGGCGCCGATGCCGGCGACCGAGCGGCCGAACAGGGCGCGCACGTTGCCCTTGGCGTCCTCGCGCACGACCACGTGTTCGCCGAACACCGGCACGCCGCGGAAGCTTTGCTGGTAGCGATGATTTTTCGAGCCGTCGGCGTCCTGGCTGCTCTTGAGCGAGGTCAGGGTCGAGTCGGCGTCGAGCGCGATCAGTTCGGCGTGGCGCACATTGGCCTGGGCGGCGAGGCCGGACTTGGCGCTGGCGGCCTGGAACTGCTGGTTGAGCTTGACGACGTCGACGCCGTGCAGGTCCACGCGTTGGGCGGCGCCGGCGGCACCGGCGGCGAGGGCGATCGAAACAGCGAAGGACAGTACCGATACGTTGCGCTTCATTTGTAACCCCGGAAGTGAGTGAGTAAATGAGGGCCGGTCGGGCGACCGGTTTGCGGCGTTCCGCATCCGCATCCGACATGGGGGAGGGAGTGGGCGGATGCCGCGCGGATGGACCGTGCGGCGGAATCGACGCTAGGGATCGGCGGCGATGACGGTCAAACCCGCGCACCGCGATCACATCCGCGGTGAGACCGCTATTTCCGCGTGGTATCGGGGATTGGGGCGGAAAGGCCCGCGCTGTCTGGATCGCGCTATTTCCCGGTTTTTATGGGCTAAAACCGCGCCGGGTAATAATGTTTCAAGGCTTATGTTGCACTGCAGCATGATTCGGGCGTGCCTGCGGGGCGATTCTGGATTGGGCGGCGCTGGATACTGTGATCGCGAACGGTTTCCGCCGCCGCTGCGAGCGCGGCCATGAGCCGGCAGAGGGCGGTTGAAAATCGAAAATCATCGCCGCCGGGATTCGTCAATAGCGCAGCGTGATGCGTATCCGTCGATTCGTGTGATCGCTCCCGGCAATATCGGATCATTATGTCGCGGCATAACGTTTCGTCATGGCTGGGGTTATATGGGAGAAACCGGCGCGCCGGCACAAAACGGCGCGCGGATAATGCCGGCTGCGCGGAAAGCGCCGCCGCCGAACCGCATCGCATGGCGCGGCCACATCGCGATGGCATCGCCGGACGAAAAGAAAACCCCGGCCTGGGCCGGGGTTTCCAGGGCGATCATGCGCATCGCCTTACGTGTGGCTGCCGATCAGAACGTGATGCTCCACGTATCGATGCGGCCGACGTCGCCGGCGGCGTCGTCATTGACCCGCAGCTTCCAGGTGCCGTTGAGCGTTTCGCTCGACAGATTCAGGGTGAAGGTGCCGGCGACGTTGTCGGCGCTGCCGCCGCTGCGGTTGTGGATGTTGTAGAGCGAGCCGTCCGGCGCGACCAGGTCGACCTTCAGGTCCTGCTTGTAGGTGTGCACGATGTTGACCGAGACCGAGGCATTGGTCGGCGCATTGCCGGTCCGGCCGGACACGGCGATCGAGCTTTCCACGGTGGCATTGTCGCGGATCGCCACGTCGGTGCCGTTGCTGTAGGTCTGGGTGCCCGGACCCGGGCCCGGGCCGGGACCGCCGGGGCAATCCACGCCGACCGCGAGGAACGCGGCGGACACGTCGGCCACGGTGTAGCCCAGGTCGGTGGCGGCCTGTTCGACGCCGCAGGCGCCGCTGTTGAAGTCGGTGTTCGGGGTCCAGTAGTCGATGTTGGCCTTGGCGAAGGCCTTGAACGCCTTGACCGTGTCCCAGCCGGAGGTCTTGGCCAGCAGCGAGAACGCCTTGTTGTAGACGCCCGAGGAGTGATGCACGTTCATGCCCGAGCGGTAGTTGCTGGCATGCCCGATCGAGACGCCGTCGCGGGTCGGATCGTCCATGTAGCGCAGCGCGCCGGCGGCCTTGAAGATCTGCGCGCCGACCTGGAAGTCATTGCTGCCGCGCATGAAGTACTCGGACGCTTCGCCGGCCATGTCGGAATAGGCTTCGTTGATGCCGCCGGACTGGCCGGAGTAGATCAGCCCCGATTGCTCCTGGGTGAAGCCGTGCGACACCTCATGGCCGAGCACGTCGAGGCTGACCAGGGGGTAGAAGCGCGATGCGCCGTCGCCGAAGACCATGGTCTTGGTGGTGCCGTTCCAGCCCGCGTTCTCGTAGCCGGTCGAGTAATGCACGCCGAGGGTCAGCTGGACCGTCAGCGCCGGCATGTTGAGGTAGGCGGCATACATGTCGTAGACCACGCCGCCGAAGAAATGCGCGTCGTTGAGCGGCGAGAACGCGCCGTTGATCTGCTTGACGGTGTTGCGCGGGCAGGTGTACGCGTGCGCCGGCTGACCGCTCGGGTTGGTGCCGCCGTTGAGGTTGATGGTCTTGACGTTGGCGCTCTGCATGACGCAGCTGCTGCCGTTCTGGGTCACGTCGAGGAAACCGAAGTCGGTGCCGAACTCGTACTGGCCGGTCTTCTGGTTGCCGCCGGGGCCGGTGCCGATCTTGACGTGCTGCAGGTTGTCCAGGCTGCGCAGGACCTTGCCGTCGTCGGCGTCGATCACGAGCTGCGGCGCGGTGATGTCGCCGCCCTTGAGGCTGTCGGCCGACAGGGTGACCACATAGGCCAGGCGAGCGCGATCGTTGCCGTCGATGTAGATCGTCGGTTCCACCTTCTGCGAATCGATCTTCATCTGGCCCAGGCGCTTGCCGAACGCGGCGCGCTTGGCGATGTCCAGCGCCTTGGCCGAGCTCAGCTTGGCGGTGGTGCTCGGTACTTCGGCGTCCAGCCCCTGAATCAGGTCGCCGAACATCGTGCGCAGGTTGCCGTTCGCGTCTTCGCTGATCACCACGTGCTGATCCAGTACCGGCAATCCGCGATAGGTGAGCTGGTAACGGTGCTGGCGATGACCGGACTCGTCGCTGCGGGCCTTCAGCGGGACGAGCGCCGACTTCGCATCGAGCGCGATCATCTCGGCATGGCGCACCTGGGCGGCGGCGGTCGTCGCGATGCCGGCGACGGCGCGGTACTGCCGATTGAGCTGGGTCATGTCTTGCCGATGCAGGTCGACGCGTTGCACCGCGCCGGCGGCGCCGGCGATCGAAGCGAGCGAGATGGCGACCGCCAGGATGGACAGATTGCGATTCATAGGTGAGTTCCCCGAAGCATTGATAAGGCCGGGCAGGGACGCGGGACGCGGCCGGCGTCGTCGCTGGCGACGAGGCGTGGACGCATGCCGAGGTGTCCGGCGCGAAAGCCGCGGCACGGGTTGCGGCGCGGCGCAGGGACCGTGGAAGCGCGATCGCGAAAGCGTCAACGCCGTCGATGCGTTTCACACAGAAAATGCAAACTGAGTCGGTTTCGCCCGTCGACCGGGCTTGATTGGAAATTGCTTAAAAATCGCGACGCGGCATCGAAGTAATCGATGTCATTGGTTTCGGTCGTCTTTGTAATACAGTTTCAAATAATTTGATGCGTTGCAGCAATAATGCCGCAAGTCGTTGTGTTTAAAGAATATAGTGGGTGTGCCGTAGCGGGGTTTAATATGCACATAATGCCGCGTATGGTGACGGCGGATGACGGATTTCGATTAATTATCGGTATTTACTCACGATTTTTCGCGGCTCAAGCATATTTATCGGCGGGCGATCGATCGCGATGTGATTCAGTTCTTTTTGAATATGCGATTGCGATTGGGTGAACGACATCGCGCTGCGTAATTCGGGCGATCAGAGACGAAAAGCGACCGGGTCGTCGGGCGCGCCCGGCGCCGCGGGAAAGAGTGCGAGGCGGGTCCAGGTCCGTCCTTGGCCGCGGGTTCGCAAGCTCGGCGAGCCGATGCCGCGTCATTAGCGCCCGTCGAAGCGTCGCGGCCCTGAGTGGACCGCGACGCCGAGGGCTGCTGCCGGGCTCGGGCAGGCAACCGATTGAGGCGGCTCAGTGACCGCCGGTGCCGGTGTTCCAAAGAGCAGTGCCCGAAGTCGAATAGATCACGACGTTGCCGTCGTTCTGTACCAGCAACTGCGCGACCGGCTGGCCCCAGGTGCCGCTGTTCCAGGTCGCGGTGAAGCCGCCGGTGTAGACGACGAAATTGCCGTCGCCCTGCAGCACCGCCGAGCTCGGCCCGATGCCGCCGGTGTTGGACGCCCACAAAGCGCCGCTCGGCCCGTACAGCACCAGGTTGCCGTCGGTCTGCATGGCCAACTGGAAGCGGTTGTCGCACGAGTTCAGACCGGTGCCGTTGTTGAGGCCTTCGGTTGGCAGCAGACGGCCGCAGGCGGTCGGTCCGGGGAAGGTCGGCGGCGGCAACACCCGCGCCACCGCCGCGGCGGCGTTGACGATGCCCGCGCCGCAACCGCCCGAGCACGAACCGGGCAAGGCGCGCGCGGTGGACTTGAGGATCGATTCGACCTCGGCGGGCGTCTTGTTCGCCTTGCTCAGGATCAGCGCCGACACGCCGGCCACATGCGGGGCCGCCATCGAGGTGCCCTGGTACCACGCATAGTTGCCGCCGCCGACGGTCGACAGCACGCCTTCGCTGGCGATGGCGGTTTCGCCGCCGGGCGCGGTCACGTCGATGCCGCCGCCGTAGTTCGAATACGCCGCGCGGTTGCCGCCGATGTCGTTGGCCGCCACGGCCACCACGTTGGCGCAGTTGGCCGGGCGGAATCCGGATACGTCGGAATTGCTGTTGCCGGCGGCGATCACCACGGTCGTGCCGCGCGAGACCGCGCCGTTGATGGCGGTCTGGTACACCGGATCGCAGGCGCCGGAACCGCCCAGGCTGAGGTTAATGACCTTGGCCGGGCTGGGATTGGCCGGCGCGCCCGGTACCGAGCCGCCCGAGGCCCAGGTGATGGCGTCGGCGATATCGGAAATGCTGCCGTAGCCGCCGTTGCCGAGCACCCGCAACGGCGACACCTTGGACGCGAACGCAACCCCGGCCACGCCGCTGCCGTTGTTGGTGACCGCGGCGACGGTGCCGGCGACGTGGGTGCCGTGCTGGACGTTGGACGAATCGGTCGGGTCGCCATCGCGGCCGTTGCCGTCGCCGGAGCCGCCGTTGCCGGCGCTGGTGGAGCTGACGAAATCGTAGCCGCCGACGATGTTGGCGTTGAGATCGCCGTGACTGAGGATGCCGCTGTCGATCACCGCCACGGTCACGCCGCTGCCGTTTGCGTTGTCCCAGGCCGACGGCAGATTGAGGCCGCCGGTGGCGTTGAAGTAGTGCCACTGCTGCGGGTACAGCGAATCGTTGGGCGTGAACATGGCGTGCGCGAGCGCATCGGCCTGCACCGATTCGATCTGCGGATCGGCCGCAAGCTGGCGGATCAGTGCCGCTGCCTGCACGCTGTCGAGCGGGCGATCGCTGCCGATGACGTCGAAGCCGATGCCCATGCGGCGCTGGTGGTTGAGGATCGGCGCGCGCTGGCTGCGCGTGCCTATGCGGCTGGCGGCGGCGTCCAGGCCGCGCTGGCGCAGGCCGGCGTCGCGCTGCTCGGCGCTGCCGGCCTTGTACTTAACGATGAAGCGCTCGAAGGTGACGCCAGGCGAAACGCCGCTGAGGTTGGCGTCGCCGGCCGCGGCCGAGAACGAGCTCATCAGCGACAGTGCCAGTACGGTGGCCGCGGCCAATGCGGCAGGCCGCGCCGCGCGCGGCCGGAAGTGCGTGGAAGTAATGCCGGACATGGGAGATATCCCTCTAAGTGGACAGTACCGGCCCGCGAGGCGCGGGCATCCATTCGAAGGCGGCAGGGGACGAGTGGGGCAATCCTTTGCGCGTCTCGAATCGCTGAGGCGACTGGTTTCCGTGTCGCGCGATGGCGGCAGTCTGGGGGCGGGACATCGGCGCCGGCAGTGATCGTGGTGGCAAGTCGGCCGTCGCGAGCGCCCGGGCATTGTGTTCAGCGATGGGGGTCCGCTCGCGGGATGCGCGCGGTCGCGCATTGCGCCCAGGCTGGCAAGCCCAAGTCGGTCGTGGATCACACAAGCTCGTTCTATACTCGTCGCAGTTTTCGGAGAGATACGCATGAGGCGCGCGCACCCCCTGGATGGAACTGCGATCTTGGATACCCCCGACTCGAGCCGGCCCGCCGTGGGCACGACTGCTGCGAGCACGCCTGCTCCGAGCACGCCTGCTCCGAGCCCGCATGCTTCGAAGCGGACCGCTTCCGCGCCGCGATGGCTGGCGCGCGCGCTGGTCGGCGTGCTGGTGGCGGCCACCCTCGTGGTCGCCGGCTGCAAGCGCGACACCACCGGGCAGTTGCCCGAGGTCAGCGGCGAGGCGATCGTCGCCAAGCGCGAGGCGGTCAAGGGCTTCGCCCTGGTCGCGGCCTATCCCGACAGCAAGCGCGGCGACGAACTCGCCATCGCCCTGGAATTCAGCCAGCCGCTGGTCGGCACCCAGAGCTTCGACGAACTGCTCGCGGTCACCGACAAGAACGGCGCGGCGGTGCAGGGCAGTTGGGTGCTCGACGACGGCGGCAAGATTTTGCGCTTCCCGCATGTGGAAGCGAGCAAGGACTACACGGTCACGATCAAGCCCGGCCTGACCGCCGCGGCCGGCGACCGCATCGCCCAGCCGGTCACCAAGCAGGTCTACACCGGCCCGCTCGATCCGGTGGTCGGTTTCGCCTCGCAGGGCAGCGTGCTGCCGGCGCGCGACAGCCGCGGCCTGCCGGTGGTGTCGATCAACGTGGCCGAGGTCGACGTCGAATTCCTGCGGGTCAAGGAAAAGGAACTGCCGAAGTTCTTCGCCGAATACCAGCGCGGCGGGCGCAAGGGCAGTTGGGACCTGGAACGCGACTGGGACGACAAGAAGCCGTTGTCGAAGCTGGCCGAGCCGGTCTACGTCAACCGCTTCGTGCTCGGCGGCAAGCCCAACGAGCGCGTGCTGACCTATCTGCCGCTGCAGGACATCAAGGAACTGCAGGAACCGGGCCTGTACTTCGCGGTGATGAAGCGCGCCGGCCAGTTCAAGGACGAGTTCGAGACCGCGTTCTTCACCGTCAGCGACCTGGGCCTGCACGCGCGCGCCTACAAGGACAAGCTGTTCGTGCATGTCGCCTCGCTGGAAAAGGGCGGCGCGGTCAGCGGGGTCGAGCTCAAGGTGCTCAACGCCGAAGGCGAGCCGGTGCTCAAGGGCGAGACCGACGGCAACGGCAACGTGATGCTGCCGTACAAGCTCGATGCGGCGCAGGTGTTGATCGCGAAGAAAGGCAGCGACGTGACCATGCTGCCGTTCAACCAGCCGGCGCTGGATCTGTCCGAATTCGCGGTCGCCGGCCGCGAGCAGGCCTGGTTCGACGTGTTCGCCTGGTCGGGCCGCGATCTGTATCGCCCCGGCGAGACGGTGCGGCTGTCGGCGCTGCTGCGCGATCAGGACGGCAAGCCGATCGACAACAAGGGCAAGGCGCTGCAGCCGGTGTTCGCGCGCTATGTCCAGCCCGACGGCAAGACCTTCCTGGAAACCCGTTTGCAGCCCGATGCGCAGGGCTATGTGCGGCATGCGCAGGTGATTCCGGCCGATGCCGCGACCGGTCGTTGGCGGGTCGAGTTCCGCACCGATCCGAGCAGCAAGGAAGCGGTGCAGGGCATGACCCTGCGGATCGAGGAGTTCCTGCCCGAACGGCTCAAGCTGGACCTGACCGCGCAAGCGGTGCTCAAGCCCGGCCAACCGTTCAAGCTCGGCGTCGACGCGGCCTATCTGTACGGCGCGCCGGCCGCGGGCAATCGCTTCACCGCCAAGCTCGCGGTGCTGGTCGAACAGCATCCGCTGGAGCAGTTGCCGGGCTATTTCTTCGGCGACCCGACCCTGAGCCTGCCGAAGGAAGCCAAGGACGTGGTCGACACCACGTTGGGCGACGACGGCAAGCTGACCCAGGACATCGCGCTGCCCGACGAAGCCAAGCCGGTCACTCCGATCGCCGCGATCGTCACCGGCAGCGTGTTCGAAACCGGCGGGCGCAGCGTCAACCGCAGCGTCAAGCGGGTGCTGTGGCCGGCCGATGCGTTGGTCGGCGTGCGTCCGTTGTTCGACGACAAGGACGGCAGCGACGCCGACAGCAATGCCGGCTTCGAGATCACCCGGGTCGGCAGCGACGGCAAGCCGCGTCCCGCCACCGGACTGCGCGTGACCCTGGTGCGCGAACATCGCGATTACCACTGGAACTACGCCGACGACGGCGGCTGGGATTACGACTTCACCCGCCGCTTCGAAGACGTCGAAGTGCGCAACGTCGATGTCGGCACCGCCCCGGCCAAGCTCAATTTCGCGGTCAAGTGGGGCGAGTACCGGGTCGACGTGTACGACCCGGCGACCAAGCTCACCAGCCGCTATCCGTTCCGCGCCGGCTGGAGCTGGGACGATCAGAACCGCGGCCTCGACGCGCGGCCCGACAAGGTCAAGCTCGCGCTCGACAAGACCGCGTACAAGGCCGGCGACACCCTGGAAGTGACCCTGACCCCGCCGCACGAAGGCTCCGGCCTGCTGATGGTCGAGGCCGACCGCATGCTGTACGTGCAGGCGATCGAGGTGAAGGCCGGCAGCAAGTTCAAGATTCCGGTCACCGCCGACTGGGAACGCCACGACGTCTACGTGACCGCGCTGGTGTTCCGCGGCGGCAGCGCGCCGAGCAAGATCACTCCGGCGCGCGCGGTCGGCGTCGCGCACGTGCCGATGGACCGGCGCGAACGCAAGATCGCGGTCGGCATCAACGTGCCCAAGCTGATGAAGCCCGAGCAGGACCTGCCGGTGACGGTCAGCGCGCCGCAACTGGCCGGCAAGGAGGCGTACGTGACCGTGTCCGCGGTCGACGTCGGCATTCTCAACATCACCCGCTTCCCGGTGCCGGACGCGGCCGCGCATTTCTTCGCCCAGCGCCGGCTCGGGGTCGATGCCTACGACGTGTACGGGCGGGTGATCGAAAGCTACGAGGGCGAGGTCGCCAAGATCCGCTTCGGCGGCGACATGGCCTTGCAGGCGCTGCCGCAGGCGCGGCGTCCGACCGCGCGGGTGCAGACGGTGGATCTGTTCGCCGGGCCGGTCAAGCTCGACGCCCAGGGCATCGCCCGGATCAAGCTGGCGGTGCCGGATTTCAACGGCACCTTGCGGGTCTCGGCGCTGGTGTACTCCGGCGGCAGTTACGGCAACAAGGACGCCGAAACCATCGTGCGCGCGCCGGTGCTCGCCGAGGCCAGCGCGCCGCGCGTGCTCGCGCCCGGCGACAAGAGCAACGTGACCCTGGACGTGCAGAACTTCACCGGCAAGCCCGGCGAGTTCGCGGTCAAGGTCGAGGGCATCGGCCCGCTGTCGCTGAGCGACGGCGAGCACACGCTCACGCTCGGGGTGGAAGCCAAGAAGACCTTGACCTTCCCGATCGTGGCGCGCGAGGGCTACACCACCGCGCAGGTGCGGGTGCGGGTCGACGGCAACGGTTACAAGGTCGATCGGCGCTACGACGTGCCGGTGCGTCCGGCCTGGCCGTCGGTGCTGCGTTCGCGCACGCGGGTGCTCGACGAGCTCGGCGCGATCCAGCTCGGCACCGATTTCGCCGACGGCCTGATGCCCGATTCGGTCAACGCGCGCATGGTGGTCAGCGCCTTGCCGCCGATTCCGTTCGCCAGCGCCTTGCAAGGCGCGCTGGAGTATCCATACGGCTGCGCCGAGCAGACCACCAGCAAGGGCTATGCCGCGCTGGAACTGGATGAGGCGACCGCGAAGATGCTCGGGGTCAAGGGCATCGACGCCAAGCAGCGGCGCACCCGCATGGAAGGCGCGTTCGGCCGCTTGGCGGCGATGCAGATCGCCTCGGGCCACTTCTCGATGTGGGGCGGCGACAGCGACGGCGATTCGGTCAATCCGGCGCTGACGCCTTACGTGGTCGAGTTCCTGCTCGATGCGCGCGACGCCGGTTTCGCCGTGCCCGACGGCATGCTGCAGAAGGCGCTCAAGGTGCTCAACGAGGATCTGCTTTCGGGCAATGCCTCGTTCTACGGCTACGATCGCCGCGAACACCTCAAGTTCGCCTATCAGGCGCATGCCGGCTATGTGCTGGCGCGGGTCAACCGCGCTCCGCTCGGCACCTTGCGCGCGCTGTACGACAACGACCGCAAGCAGAGCCTGACCGGCCTGCCGCTGGTGCATCTGGGCCTGGCGCTGTCGTTGCAGGGCGACAAGTCGCGCGGCGGCAAGGCGATCAAGGAAGGCTTCGCCCGCGACGCGTCGCAGCGTCCGCCGTACCTGGGCGACTACGGCAGCCGTCTGCGCGACGACGCGCTGATGATCGCGCTGGTGCACGAGCACAAGCTGTCGCAGCCCGAGTACGACGCGCGCGCCGTGTCGATGGGCCGCGACCTCGATGCGCGCCGCAACAGCGGCTGGCTGTACCTGAGCACGCAGGAACAGGTCGCGCTGGCGCGTCTGGGCAAGGCGTTGATGGCCGACCAGGGCAAGCAGATCTCCGGCCGCTGGACCATCGCCGGCGCGTCGACCGATGCCGATCCGGCCAAGCTGATCGGCCGGGTGTTCGACTTCGCCGCGCTGGCGAGCGGGGTGAGCTTCACTCCGAACGGCCAGCCGCCGCTGTACGCGAGCCTGGAAGTCGCCGGCGTGCCGCGCACCGCGCCGGCCGCCGACGCATCGCAGATCGAAGTGAGCCGCAAGTTCTACACCACCGAAGGCAAGGACTGGTCGGGCGGCAGCCTGGTCGAGGGCGAGGCGCTGATCGTGCAGGTCACGATCAAGGCGCACAGCGCGATGCCCGATGCCTTGTTGACCGATCTGTTGCCGGCCGGCCTGGAAATCGAGAACTTCAATCTCGGCGACGCCAAGCAGTGGGCCGGCGTGGTGGTCGACGGGATCGAACTGTCGGAGCGTTCCAGCGCCGCCGAGGTCAAGCACGAGGAGTTCCGCGACGATCGCTACGTGGCCGCGCTCAAGCTCGGCCAGAACCAGACCGCGCGGGTGTTCTACTTGGTGCGCGCGGTGACGCCGGGTACCTACACGGTGCCGCCGTCGTTGGTCGAGGACATGTACCGTCCGGAGATGCGCGGCGTCGGCAAGGCTTCGCCGGCGAGCCTGTCGGTGCGTCAGCCGTGAGTTCGATCGGCAGGGCGGGAAGCTTCGCGCTTCCCGCCGCGCGCATAGCGGTGCTGACGGTGGCGCTGCTGTCGGCGGCGGCCTGTGTCGACAAAGGCAAGGGCGGTGAAGGCGAGGGTGTCGACAAGGCCGCGACGCCGACCGCGCCCGCGCCCGCCAACGCCACCGATCCCGCGCTCAACTGGGGCGGCACCACGCCGCACGACACGCCTCCGGTTTCCAATCCCTTGCTGGAACAGGCCGAGGCGGTGATGCACAAGGCCGATCCCGGCTTCGACCGCTTCGAGGTCAACTACACCACCGGCGATCTCGACCGCGACGGCCGCGACGACGTGGTGGTCGAGTACGGCGTGGGCGACGAGGGCGCGATGCGCCATGTCGCCAAGAGCATCTACGTGCTGCTCGCCCGCGACGGCGGTCTGCAGGCGCAGCCCGAGGCCACCGAGGCGTTCTCGGGCTGTCCGGCGGTGCGCGAGATCGTCGGCGGCCAGCTGCTGGCCGACGCGCTGGAAGCGTGCATCGTGCCGTTCCCGAAGACCATCGCTTACTACACCTTCGAATGGGACGCCCAGCGCAAGCGATTGCGTCAGGTGTCCGAGCAGACCACCGAGCAGCGCGTGGTCATGCGCCTGCAGCAACTGCGCGAAGCGCTGCTGGCCCAGCGCAAGAACGAGATCGACCCGCATCTGCGCGCCGGTCCCGCGCCGATCGCGCCGACCGAGCGCGACAAGCCGCGCGCTGCGCCCGAGCAGATCTTCGCCGATGCCGCATTGCGTCGCGGCTTCACCGACACCGTCGGCATGCTCAGCCACATCGAATTCCGCGACGACGGCGAGCACGAACGCAAGGCGACGCTGGCGACGCCGGGCGACGGCAAGTCGGCCGAACGCTCCCTGTATATCGATCTGGAGCCCGACGACGGCAATTCCATGGTCGAGTCCGACGGCTACACTTACGTCCTCGATGCGAGCGTGCTGGTGCGCTGGCCGGATCCGGGCCAGCGCAGCGGCCATCAAGTCAAGTTCAACCTGATCGATGGCGATCTGTACCTGTCCGAACACGGCGTCTTCGACATGGACGAAGAACGTTGAAGCCGCGCCCGCGTTCGACCCGGCGCCGCCGACGAATCCCGAATCCGCAATCTCGAATCTCGAATCACAGCAGTAACCAGGGTCGCCCCCGAACCCGAATCCTTCAAGGAGTGAACATGCGCAAGACCCTGATGCCGTCCCTGCTGATGCTGGCCCTGGCCGCCTGCCAATCCGGCGACAAGGCCGCCGCCGCGGCGCAGACCGGCGCGACCGCGACGCCGCCGCCAGCCGCGGCCGCGCCGTCGGATCCGAAGCAGACCGCCGAGCGCGCCTTCGCCGCGCTGCGCAAGATCGAACCGCAATTCGAACGCCTGGGCTATAGCGAACTGGTCGGCGACATCGACCAGGACGGCCAGGACGACGTCGCCGTGCTGTACGGCACCGGCACTCCGGACGCGACCATGGCCGCGTCGCAGAAACTGGTCGTGTTGATGACCCGTCCGGGCGGCCCGCAGGCGCTGCCGCAGTCCGACATGCCGGATTTCTGCCCGCAACTCGACAAGATCGAAGCCGGCAAGCTGTACCTGCATCAGATCGACATCTGCTCGGCGGCGCGGCCCAAGGCCACCGACTATTACGTGTACCAGTGGAACGGCAAGACCATCGTCCAGGCCGAACACCAGACCATGCCGCAGCGCGTGCTCGCCGATCTCAAGCCGCTCGGCGTCGCGTTCGGCGCGCGCGACAAGAAGGTCGTGCTGGATGCGATGACCTTCCCGCTGGAAGCGTCGAACTGGCCGGTCTACGACACCGAACTGGAAAAGGCGGCCAAGGCGGCCGGCGGCAAGATCGACCGCGCGATGGCCGAGAAGTACTACACCGACCTGTTCCCGAACGACCGCGCCGACCTGTACGCCGATGCGATCGCCGACCTGCAGGGCCGGCCGCTCAAGACCGATTCCAGCGGTTCGACCTCGTCGAGCTCGCCGGGCAAGGACGGCATCACCTACGGCCTGGTGGTGCAGCCCGATCCGGACGAAGACCGCGAGGAGAGCAACGACAACCGCATCATCGATGCGCGCGTCGATCTCGGCATGGCCGAGGGCGACGGCGGCCAGAACCTGGTGCTGCTGCTCATCGAGGGCCAGTTGAAGATCGTCGCGATGAACACCGCCGGCTGATCGGTGCCGGTCCGCATCGCTTCGCGGGCGGACGCCTCGAGGATGCGGACATTCGCGATCGATCCATCGACCCACCACGCGATCGCATTCGCGCCCGGGCCCGCGAGGGCCTGAGCCGGACCGGTCGCGGAACGCAGCGAGCGCCGCATGCCGTCCTCTCCATCGCCTGACGCCGCCATGGCCGCGCGCCATGCCGCGCCCGCGGCGGTGGGCGGGCCGCGTTGGCGTCGCCGCGGCCTGAAGGCGTTGCTCGCGCTGTCGCTGCTGGCGATCGCGGCGATGCTGCTGGATCTGGCGTTTCCGCTGCCGTTGCCGAAAGCGCGCGATGCCGGCGCGGTGGTGGTCGCGCGCGACGGCACGCCGCTGCGCGCGTTCGCTGATCGCGACGGCGTATGGCGCTATCCGGTCGATGCTGCCAAGGTCTCGCCGCTGTATCTGCAGGCGCTGCTGAATTACGAAGACCGCTGGTTCTGGAAGCACCCGGGCATCAACCCGGTGGCGATGCTGCGCGCGGCCGGGCAATGGGCGCGCAGCGGACGGGTGGTGTCGGGCGGATCGACCTTGACCATGCAGGTCGCGCGCATCCTCGATGCCGAGCCCGGGCAGAACCGGCGCAGCCTGTGGTCGAAATCGCGGCAGATGCTGCGCGCGGTGCAGCTCGAAGTGCATCTGAGCAAGCCGCAGATCCTCGCCCTGTACCTCAACCGCGCGCCGTTCGGTGGCACCGTCGAAGGCGTGGAGGCGGCGAGTTGGGCCTATCTGGGCAAGCCGTCGTCGCGTCTGTCGCATGCCGAGGCCGCGTTGCTGACGGTGCTGCCGCAATCGCCGAGCCGGCTGCGTCCGGACCGCGAGCCCGAACGCGCGCGCGTGGCCCGCGACAAGGTGCTCGCGCGCATGGCCGCGCTGGGTGTGTGGTCGCGCGCGCAGGTCGAGGATGCGCGGGTCGAACCGGTGGTCGCGCGCTCGCTGCAACCGCCGCGCTACGCGCCCTTGCTCGCGCAGCGCCTGCGCTTCGCCGATCCCAAGACGGCGCGGGTGCTGTCGACCATCGACCTGCCGTTGCAGCGCACCCTGGAGGATCGGGTCGCGGCGTATTTTTCCAGCTTGCCCGAGCGCACCTCGGCGGCGCTGCTGGTGGTCGACAACGCCAGCCTGGAAGCGCGCGCCTACGTGGGTTCGGTGACCTTCGGCGACGCCGCGCGTCTGGGCCATGTCGACATGGTTCAGGCCTGGCGTTCGCCGGGTTCGACCTTGAAGCCGTTCTTGTACGGACTCGCGCTCGACGACGGCCTGATCCATTCGGAAAGCCTGTTCGTCGACGCGCCGCAATCCTTCCACGGCTACCGGCCGGGCAATTTCGATGCCGCGTTCAATGGACCGGTCGGCGCGGCGACCGCGTTGCGGCTGTCGCTGAACGTGCCCGCGGTGGATCTGCTCGACCGGGTCGGCCCGGTGCGGTTCTCGGCGCGGCTCGCCCACGCCGGCATCGACCTGCAATGGCCGCGCGGCGCGCAGCCGAATCTGGCGATGATCCTCGGCGGCACCGGCGCGCGACTGGAAGATCTGGTCGGCGCGTATGCAGCGTTCAATCGCGACGGCGTCGCCGGGCGCGTGCGCTATCAGCCCAATGCGCCGGCGCTGGAACGGCGGCTGATGTCGCCGGGCGCGGCCTGGATCGTGCGCGAGATTCTCGAGGCCAATCCGCGCCCGGGCAGCGTCGAGCAGACGCTCGACGCGAGCGGCCGCCCGCGCGTGGCCTGGAAGACCGGCACCAGTTACGGCTTCCGCGATGCCTGGGCCCTGGGCAGCACGCGGCGTTACACGGTCGGGGTCTGGGTCGGCCGGCCCGACGGCACGCCGCTGCCGGGCCAGTACGGCGCGGTGACCGCGCTGCCGCTGTTGTTCGAAGTGATCGACAGCCTGCCGCGCCAGCGCGGCGACGCGACGCCGCGACCGCAGCCGGCCAACGTCGAACAGATCGAAGTGTGCTGGCCGCTCGGCCTGCCGCCGGACCCGAACGCGCCGCAGCTGTGCCATCGGCGCATGCAGGCCTGGACCCTCGACGGCTCGGTGCCGCCGACCCTGGCCGAGCGCGATGCGCGGCTGTGGAACGCCGGGATCGAGCGCTACGAGGTCGATGCGCGCAGCGGCCTGCGGCTGTCGGCCGATTGCGCCCAACCGCACGAACGCAAGGCTCTCGAATTGGCGCGTTGGCCGGCGCTGGCCTCGCCCTGGCTCGCCGCCGATACGCGCAAGGCCGCGCGCTTGCCGGCCTTGGCGCCCGACTGCATCGACGACGGCCGCGACGCGATCGAAGAGCTGCGCATCGAAGGCATCGACGATCTGGCCACCCTGGCGCGCGCGCCGGGCAATGCGACGCCGCTGCGCTTGTCGCTGCGCGCGCTCGGCAGCGACGCGCGGGTGCGCTGGCTGCTAGACGGTCGCCTGATCGGCGAATCGCAGGGACGCGCGCGCTTCGATCACGATTTCGGCGAAGTCGGCGATCACACCCTGACCGCGTTGGCCGATACCGGCGCGTGGTCGCGGATCAGGTTCCGGGTGTTGCGCTGAGCGGCGATCGTTGCGGCGATCGCGCTAAGACCCCCAGGCTCAGCGCTGTTTGCGCCGCTCGTCCAGCGACACGACCTTATCGCCGGAGCCGCTGTTCGACGGCGAATTTTTTGCCGCTGCGCTTGCCGATGGCGCGGGTTTCGCCGACGGCTTGCGATCCGCGCCTTTGCGTCGCAACCGCTGCAGCGCCCACGGCAGCACGCCCCAGGCGGTGCGTCCGTCCAGCGGCGCGATCGGCAGCAGGTTGAGGACCGCGTTCAACAGGTTCATCGGCCCCCACACCAGCACGATCGCGCCGAGCGGCGAGCGCAGCGGTTCGGCCAGGTGCGGGCTCAGCAGCGACAAGGCGATCGCCAGCGCGAACAGCAGCATCTGCGCGCCGACGCCGCCCCAGGCGACCGCGATCTCCTGGCCGGGCGTGCGCGCGGTTTCGTAATTGCACACGCCGTGCAGCGGAAAAATCCGCAGCGCGTGCACGCGCAGACGGTTGTGCCGCGCCACCCAGGCGTGGCCGGCCTCGTGGGCGACGATCAGCGACACATAGGCGGCGATGCCGCTCATCACCGTGGCCGGATCGCGACTGAACAACAGCGCCAGCAGCACGATCAGCAGCACCGACCAGTGAAAGCTCACCGGCGCGCCGAACAGGCGGAACAAGGTCGGTTCGCTACGATCGGTCGGCATCGGCATTCACAAACGATAGGGTCGGGTGCTCCGCGGCATGGTAGCGCGAGCTTGCGAGTGGCGCCGCAAGCGCATGGGATCGGAAGCTGCCCGGCAAGCCGCATGGGGCTGCGTGCTATACATCGGCGCAACAGAAGGCCCGGCCTGCGACAATGGCCGCCGCAATGCCGCAATCGGGCGCTTTTGCTCCGATTCGCGGTACATCGAGCGCCGACAGGGAGACTCCAGTGGCCACCAGCACCATCCATGACTTCGCCCGCATCGACGCGCAGCGTCTGCCCGACCTGCTGCGCCGCATGCCCAAGGCCGAGCTGCACATGCATATCGAAGGCTCGCTGGAACCCGAGCTGATCTTCGCCCTGGCCCGGCGCAACGGCGTCAGCGTGCCGTACGCCGATGTCGAAGCGCTGCGCAAGGCCTACGCCTTCAGCAACCTGCAGAGTTTCCTCGACATCTACTACGCCGGCGCCAGCGTCCTGCTCACCGAGCAGGATTTCTACGACATGGCCTGGGCCTATCTGCAGCGCGCCGCCGCCGACAACGTCGTGCATACCGAGATGTTCTTCGATCCGCAGACCCACACCGCGCGCGGCGTGTCGGTCGAGACGGTCATCAACGGCCTGCACCGCGCCTGCGTCGACGCGCAGGCGCAGTTGGGCGTCAGCGCGCTGCTGATCCTGTGTTTCCTGCGCCATCTCAGCGAGCGCGAGGCGTTCGAAACGCTGGAACAGGCGTTGCCGTTGCGCGACAAGTTCGTCGGCGTGGGCCTGGATTCGAGCGAGCTGGGCCATCCGCCGGAGAAATTCGCGCAGGTGTTCGCGCGTTGCCGCGAACTGGGCCTGCGCCTGGTCGCGCATGCCGGCGAAGAGGGGCCGCCGGCCTATGTGTGGAGCGCGCTCGACGTGCTCAAGGTCGAGCGCATCGATCACGGCGTGCAGAGCGTCAAGGACCCGGCGCTGATGCAGCGCCTGGCCCAGGACCGCATCCCGCTGACCGTATGCCCGCTGTCGAACCTGAAACTGTGCGTGTTCCCGGACCTGAGCCAGCACAACCTCGGCGCGCTGCTCGACGCCGGCCTGGTCGCCACGGTCAACTCCGACGATCCGGCCTACTTCGGCGGCTACGTCAACCAGAACTTCACCGAGACCTTCGCCGCTACCGGCCTGGGCGCGCGACAAGCGTGGCAGCTCGCGGCCAACAGTTTCGAGGGCAGCTTTATCGAGGCCTCGGCCAAGCGCGTTTACCTGGACCGGCTCGATCAGGTGTTCGCTACGTTCTGATCCGCAGGCGGCTTCGGGTCAGGCAAATGCTGCGCGCAAACAAACAACCCCGCGTTCGGCGGGGTTGTTTGTTTGATGCGTGCGGATGCGACGGGATGCGCCGCTCAACGTCCGGTCCAACCGTCGAGCATGTCGGCCAGCTCATCGGCGTGCTCTTCTTCCTGCGCCAGGATGCTTTCCATCATGCGCTTGGTGGTGGTGTCCTTGTCGCCGATGAAATTGATGATCTCGCGGTAGCTGTCGATCGCGATGCGTTCGGCGACCAGATCCTCCTTGACCATGTCGCGCAGGTCGCTGCCCTCGACGTATTCGGCGTGCGAGCGCTTGGACAGCACGTCGGGGTTGAGGTCGGGTTCGCCGCCGAGCTGCACGATGCGTTCGGCGATCAGGTCGGCGTGCGCCTGTTCTTCGTTGGCGTGTTCGAGGAATTCGGATTTGACCGCGTCGGCCATCAGCCCGCTGGCCATGAAGTAGTGGCGCTTGTAGCGCAGCACGCAGACGATCTCGGTCGCCAGGGCCTCGTTGAGCAGACGGATCACCGCTTCGCGGTCGGCGGTGTAGCTGTCGGTGATCGCGCCGTCCTCGATGTGCTTGCGGGCGCGGGCGCGGATGGCGGCGATATCGGTCACGAAGGCCGAGGGTTTCGCGGCGGGTTTGTGAGCAGATAGCTTGCTGACGGGCTTGGCGGACATGACGTCTCCTGGCGGTCTGGGGAAGGGCAGGGAACCTCAGGCTTGCGTGATGGGTGGGAAGAAGCGGGCCCGGATGCGTCTCGGGCCCGCGGCGGTCGCGGCGATCAGACCTGTTCGAGCATGTACTCGGCCGAGGACACGCGGTACTCGCCGGGTTCTTCGACGTGCAACTGCTTGACCACGCCGTCGTCGGCATACAGCGCGAAACGCTTGGCGCGGGTGCCCATGCCGTAGGCGCTGGCGTCGAGTTCCAGGCCGAGGGCGCGGGTCAGGTCGCCGTTGCCGTCGGACAGCATGATCATGCCGTCGGGCACGTGCTGGCTCTGCGCCCAGGCCTGCATCACGAACGGGTCGTTGACCGCGAGGCAGGCCACTTCGATGCCCTTGGCGCGGAAGTCCTCGAAATGCTGGACGAACCCGGGCAGGTGCTTTTCCGAGCAGGTCGGGGTGAAGGCGCCCGGCACCGCGAACAGCACCGCCTTGCGGCCGTCGAACAGGGCCCGGGTGTCGACCGATTCGATGCCCTGGTTGATGCGCTTGAGTACGACTTCGGGCAGGCGTTCGCCGACCTGGATGCTCATGGGGTTCTCCTGATAGTGGGTGCGAGTCTAGGCAGGCGGGTCTAAACACCGCGTCAACGACTTGAAATCGCGGTCATAGTCGCCATGCTGTCGGGTTAATGATGCGTCAAGGCGGGCTGGGCGGACAGCGCCGCGGCCGCGCGACGCCGCCGGAGCGATCGATGCAGTTCAAGGATTACTACGAAACTTTGGGCCTGGAGCCCAGCGCGGGCGAAGCCGAGATCAAGACGGCGTATCGCCGGCTTGCGCGTAAATACCATCCCGACGTCAGCAAGGAGGCCGGCGCGGAGGAAAAATTCAAGGCGGTCAACGAAGCCTACGAGGCCTTGCGCGATCCGCAGAAACGCACCGCCTACGATCAACTGCGCTCGCGCGGGTATCGGCCGGGCGACGAGGTGCAGGCGCCGCCGGGCGGTTTCGGCGGCGGCTATGGCGGCGGCAATCCGGATTTCGAGGAAATCTTCGCCGGCGGCGGCGCGGGCGGCGGGTTCAGCGACTTCTTCGAGAATCTGTTCGGTCGCGGCCGCTCGGCCGGCGGCGGCTTCGGCGGCAACCCCGGCGCGCGCCAGGCGCCGCCGCGCGGCGACACCCGCGCCAAGTTGGCGATCTCGCTGGAACTGGTCCACGAAGGCGGCAGCGTCCGCATTTCGGTCAACAACAAGACCCTGGACGTGCGCGTGCCCAAGGGCATCCGCCCGGGCCAGCTGATCCGGCTCGCGGGGCAGGGCACCCACGGCGATCTGTTGCTGGAGATCGAATACGCCGCGCATCCGCAGTTCGAAGTCGACGGCCGCAACGTGATCCACGTGCTGCCGCTGGCGCCGTGGGAAGCGGCGCTGGGCGCGACGATCAGCGTGCCGACCCTGGGCGGGCCGGTCGACCTGAAGATTCCCGCCAACTCCGAAGCCGGCCGCAAACTGCGCCTGCGCGGACGCGGCCTGCCGGGCACCCCGGCGGGCGATCAGATCGTCGAACTCGAAGTACTGGCGCCGCGGCCGCAGACCGATGCGCAGCATGAGGCGTACGAGACGATGCGGGTGGCGTTTGGTGAGGATTGGCGAAGGGAGTGAGAGTGGTGGGTGTGTGCGGTGGCGGTGGGCGCGATGCGCGGGTAAATCGTTCGTCCGTCGTCGTGTAGTGATCTGCGGTGGATGGGCGGTCGAGTCAGGTTGGTCGTTGTGGCTGCATCGCTCTGGTGCACAGGCTGGTTGACGCTGATGCCTGCCTTATTCCCACGCGATTCAAGTGCTCGGCTGCTGCCGCAACTTCCCGCCCGTCATTCCCGCGAAGGCTGCGGTCCTCCGCCACTGCCGTGACCTTTCAGTTCGTCATTCCCGCGAACGCGGGAATCCAGCGACTTACGCTCTCGTCGCGATGCAGTGTGGATCGCGACGAATCTCAGATACACCTCTACTGCGCCCGCATCAAAGTCACTGGATTCCCGCGTTCGCGGGAATGACGGCTGGGTAGTGCGCCGACCAGATGAAGTTGCGAACTGCGCAGCCCTTGCTCTTGCCCGTCATCCCCGCGAAGGCGGGGATCCAGAGACTTCAGAGTCCTGCCGCGGTGAAGCCCTGGATTCCCGCGTTCGCGGGAATGACGGCTGGGTAGTGCGCCGACCATATTAAGTCGCGAACTGCGCGGCCCTTGCTCGTGCTCGTCATCCCCGCGAAGGCGGGGATCCAGAGACTTCAGAGTCCTGCCGCGGTGAAGCCCTGGATTCCCGCCTTCGCGGGAATGACAACGGGGTAGTACGCAGACCAGAAGAAGTCGCGAACTGCGCGGCCCTTGCTCTTGCCCGTCATCCCCGCGCACGCGGGAATCCAGAGACTTCAGAGTCCTGCCGTGGTGAAGCCCTGGATCCCCGCCTTCGCGGGGATGACGGTAGGCGGGGGCGTTGCGAGTCGGATCGTCACAGAACGAGTCGGACAGTCACAGAAACGGATAGGGTGCATAGCGCCCAAGGCACGCAGCGCCGCTCGGCACCAATCAAAACAATTCCGGCCGAAAACAATCCCGACCGAAATCAATCCCAACCGAGCAGGGAGCCACCCAAAACAGCCCCGGCCCAGCACACGACAACGCAAAAATAATCCCGGCCGAAGCCGGGATCGTCTTTACCCGAAACCGCGCGGATCGCCCGCGCCGCCCATTCAGCCCGCCGACGGCAGCAACTGGCCGATGATCTCGGACAGGTCGGTCTCGCTGAACGGCTTGGTGATGTAGGCCTTGGCGCCCTGGCGCATGCCCCAGACGCGGTCGGTGTCCTGGTCCTTGGTCGTGACCAGCACGATCGGGATGTGCTTGGTCGTCGCCTCGCGGCAGATCGAGCGGGTGGCCTGGAAACCGTTGAGGTTCGGCATGACCACGTCCATCAGGATCATGTCGGGCAGCTCGCGCTTGGCCGCCTCGACGCCGGCGGCGCCGTCTTCCGCGGTCAGTGCTTCGTGCCCCAATTTCTCGACGATGCGACGGATGCCCATCAACTGGGACGGCGAATCGTCGACGATCAAAATACGCGCCATGTGTTTCCCCCAAGGATCTGCGGCCGATTGTAGCGACGCGGCGCGCGGCTGCAATGCCAACTAGATCACGACCAGGGTTCGGCCCACCGAACCGCCTGCCAGCATGCCACCAAAGACCTGCGGCAACTGTGCCAAACCGACCTCACGGGTGCAGATACGGTCCAAGTGCGCGGGTTTCCAGTCGCTGCCCAGGCGCTGCCAGACGCGGTCGCGGATGTCGCGCGCGGTGCCGGCCGAGGCGATCCCGAGCAGGGACACGCCGCGGATGATGAACGGCATGACCGTGCTGTCCAGCTCCGCGCTCGCGGCCAGCCCGGCGGTGGCGACGTTGCCGTAGGGCGCGGTCTGCGCGAGCAGGCTGGCCAGCATCGGCCCGCCGACGTTGTCCAGACCGCCGCCGAAGCGCACCGATTCCATCGGCCGCGCGGTCGCCAGCGCGTCGCGGTCGAGCACCTGGCTGGCGCCGATCGAGCGCAGGTAGTCGGCCTGGTCGGGCTTGCCGCTGATCGCATGCACGTCGAACCCGGCGCGGCTGAAGATGTCCAGCGCCAGCGAGCCCACGCCGCCGCTCGCACCGGTGACCGCGAGCGGACCGTGTTCGGGCGTCTGCCGGTTGTCGAGCAGCCGATGCAGCGCCAGCGCGGCGGTGAAGCCGGCGGTGCCGAGGATCATGCTCTCGCGCAGGCTCAAGCCGGCCGGCAGCGGGATCGCCCACTGCGCCTGCAGGCGCGCGTACTCGCTGTAGCCGCCGTCGCGGGTCTCGCTGAGGCCGCAACCGGTGACCAGCACAGCATCGCCTTCCTTGAAGCCCGCATCGCGCGAGGCGACCACATGCCCGGCGACGTCGATGCCGCCGACCAGCGGAAACTTGCGCAGGATCTTGCCCTCGCCGGTGCCGGCCAGCGCGTCCTTGAAATTGACCGAAGAGAACGCGGTCTTGATCACCACCTCGCCCGGCGCGAGATCGTCCAGCGCGACCTGCTCGATCCCGCTGCGATAACCGGCGTCGTCGTTGTGGATGCGGAAGGCGTTGAAGCGGCTGGGAAGGGTCATCGGCGCGGGCTCGTGGTGTACGGCGCGATGATAGCCGAGGGCTGAGGGCTGAGGGCTGAGGGCCGGGAATCGGGAATGGGGAGTCGGGAATCGTAAAAGCAGAGCGGGCGCCGTTGCTTCTACGATTCCCGACTCCCCATTCCCGATTCCCGGCTTCAACCAATCCCGAATCCCGGCCCTCAACCAATATCGCTGGAAGTAGGCACCACCTCGCGCTCGGACTTGATCCGCTTGGACCATTTGCGGGCGCGCTTGTAGTCCTTGTCGTCGCTGTCGAGCAACTGGATGCGGCCCAGTTCGACCTTCCACAGCAATTGGTTCTGGGTGGTGAACACGATCAGCGGCTTGCGGTACTGCAGGCTCATGAACACGTGGAACATGGTCGGCGCGGCCGAGGTCAGATGGCTGACGTAGAACGCTTCGGCCTTCTTCAGCTGCTTGCCGTCGTAGTTGAGGCAGCTGCGGGTCTGTTCGTAACGGTCGAGGATGCGTTCGCCGCTTTGGTCCATGCGGAACATGGTGTAACCGCCCATCGGCACGTCGTCGTCCTGCCACGGCGGCATCATGAACACGAAGATCTGCGGCTTGTGGTCTTCCTCGACGTCGAACACGACGAGATTGGGCGGGGTATCGCTGCAGTACAGCGGCTTCTGCGTGCGCGCCAGGGTCTGCGCGGCCATCAGTCTCTGTTCGCGCGGGTTGGCCGGGCGCGGCGGGTCGAGGCGCTTGGTGTCGCGCACGCCGAACGGCTGCATGTGCAGGCTGGACTGGGCGAACGAGATCAGGGTGTCGCCGTCCTGGCTGAAGTAGTTCACGTCGACCCGGTCGCCCTGGTCGTCGGTCAGCCAGCCCTTGGGCAGGCCGGGGAAATCCTTGAGCGCGCCGATCTTGAGCAACTTGTCGCTGGTCAGCCACGCGGCCATGTCGTGGCGGCGGATCAGGCTGCCGACGTTCTCGGCGATCAGCACGTCGCTCTGGTACTTGAGCGGGATGTCGCAGGCGATGCGCCGGCTGCGCGCGTCGGCATCGGCGGGCAGTTCCTTGGCGAGGTCGCAATCGCCTTCGCGCGCGGCCGGATTGGACGGTTCGGCCGCCGGCGAGGCGGTCGGCAGCAACGCCAGGATCAGCCAGGCGGCCAGCAATCCGCGGCGGGTGGTGAGGGCCATCCTCGAATCCTTTCTGGGGTTGCGCCGACTATACGGGGTCGCCCGACGGCCTGCCGAGGGCGTGGATCGGAGACACGCCGATGCAGATGTTTCCATGGGAAACAAGAATTAAATGACGGGTCAGATATCACACCTACGGCACATGCCTTGAGCATGAAAATCCTGCGCAGCTGAACGCATACCTCACCGAATCCGAGTTGCTCGTCACGCCTGCGAGGTTTTCGAATGAACGAAATTATAATTTCGATGCCGTGCAGTTCAATCGCAGCACACAGCCAGTGGACGGGCGGCGATAACAGCATTCATACAAGGACGCACCATGAGTTCTCTCAACATTTCCTCGCCGTGCTTTGCACGCCGCTCGACCCTGGCGGTCGCGCTGAGGCTGGTGCTCTGCGGCGCCACCATTGCGCCATGCTCGGTACTCGCGCAAACGGTGGTCATCACCGAGGGGCAGAGCGTAGAAGTTCCCGGCACCTATCCGTCACCTTGGAACATTCCGGCGGATGGCCAGACGTACAACGAAGATTTGTTGGTACGCGGGAACTTGCTGATCCGCAATGGCGGCGTCGTGAACAGCGCCCACACCAATATCAAGGCCACGCCTCCGAATGCACCGGCAATGGTGACAGTGAGTGGTATGGGCTCCACCCTCAACAGCTCGGTACTCGGTGTCGGCGACCACACTACGGGCACTCCCAGGGACCATGCGTCGCTGCTGGTCGAGCGCGGCGGGGTTGTCAACAGCAGCCAGACCGGCATCGCACTCGGCGGAAACCAGGCGGAGGTGATTGTCCGCGGGGCGAATTCCGTGTTCAACGCCGGCAGCCTGTCGGTCGGCAATATGGACGCTCAGGCGACGTTGAACGTACTCGATGGCGGGCGGTTGAATTCAAGCGGTCTGGCCCAGGTGGGCTACAGCTTCGATGGCAGGACCGGGCATTTTCGTTCTTCTTCCACGGTAATGATCGATGGCAACGGTTCGCGCTGGAATTCCGGCGGCGATGTGGACGTGGTCCTCGGATCCCAAGTCGTGGTAGCCAATGACGGTGTGCTCGTCGCGCCGAAAGTCAGGATGAAATCAGGACTTGTCGATTCCAGCAATTGGGGTCAGCCTCAAACCGCCGGCGCGTTGGTGATCGGCGGCCCGCTGATTCTTGGCGATGGGTATTCGCCTTCACCTGCGGCGCCTGTTGGAGCGGGGCAGATCCTGGCTGATCAGATCAACATCGATTTCGGCTATTTGGTGTTCAACCATACGGCATCTGACTATCGCTTCAATTCCAGACTCGTGGTTGATCCGTCGGTGCTCAATCTAATGGGCACGAGAGAAATTCGCGTGTATGCGGGCACAACCCATCTCACCGCGGACAGCGGCAGTTTCCAGGGGCAGGCCACGGTGTTTGGCGGTAAGTTGCTGGTCGATGGCGTATTGAGCGGCAAGGCCACGGTGAACGGTGGAGGTATATTCGGCGGCGCCGGCCGTTTCGACGGCAACGTCACGGTTAATAGCGGCGGCAAGCTTGCACCAGGTAATTCGATTGGTACGTTGACGATCGGTGGCGATCTGACCTTCGCGGCGGGCTCGATCTACGAGGTCGAAGTCGATCCTCAAGGCACGAGCGATCAGGTCGCGGTCGCCGGCAAGGCGGTGATCAACGGCGGCTCGGTGATTTCGGTCGGTCAGGATTCTGGCTTCAAGCCGTTTACGCAGTACACGATCCTGACCGCCGGCGGCGGCGTCAGCGGGCAGTTCGCGAGCGCGAGCAACAATTACGCGTTCCTGAATCCGTCATTGGTGTATGAACCCAATGCGGTCAAGCTGCAGTTGCTACGTAATGACGTCAGTTTCGGCTCCATCGCAGTCACCACCAATCAACGTGCCGCCGCCATGGGCGCGGAGTCGACGGGTCCAGGCAATCCGGTCTGGAACGCCGTGGCGGTTCTGAGTGCGGAGCAGGCGCGAACCGCGCTCGACTCGGTCTCCGGTGAACTGCATGCCTCGACGCAGACGGCCTTCATTGAAGATGCCCTGTCGATCCAGCACGCCGTGCTCGACGGTTACGCCGACACCGATCAGCGTGGCGATACGCGGGTGTGGCTCAAGGCGCTCGGCGCGCGCGCGCAGATCGACAAAACGCGCGAGACGGCCAAGTTGGAACGCAACAGCAGCGGGTTGTTGATCGGCGCGGATTTCGCGTTGGGCGAGGACTGGCGATTGGGTGCGCTGCTCGGCGCGGGCAAGACTCGAAACGATGTCGACGCGCTCGGCTCGCGCAGTGAGAGCGACAATCTGCATGTCGGTGTGTATGCCGATGCGGCATGGGAGAACGGCTGGCGCCTGCGTCTGGGCGGCATTCGCTCGAACTACGATCTGGATACGCGCCGTCGCGTGACGGTCGCGGGCCTCGGCGGCGAGTTCACCGCGGGCACCGACGCGCGCGCGACTCAGTTCTACGGCGAATTGGGTTATGCCTTCGACGCCGGTGCGGTCGAGTTGGAGCCGTTCCTTGCCGTGTCGCGGGTGAAGCTGAAAACCGACGGTTTCGGCGAGCAGGGCGGCGCAGGTGCATTACAGGGTGAGAACGTGGACGCGAGCACGCGCTACGCGACCCTGGGCTTGCGTCTGGGTTACGGCTTCGGTGACAGCAGCCGTTGGCGTCTGGGCGGCTCGTTAGCCTGGCGTCGCGCCAGCGGCGATCTGGAACCGGTGTCGAAGCTGCGTTTCGACGGCGGCCAATCGTTCCTGATAGAAGGTGCGCCGATCGCGCGTGACGCGGCGGCGGTGACTGCGGGCGTGACTGCGCGTTTAAGCGAGCGTGCCAGCCTGGATGTGTCGTATCTGGGGCAAGTCGCCTCGGACGCTGATGATCATGGGGCCGCAGCCAATTTGACGATCCACTTCTGAGTTCGGAGTGCTGGAAGCCTGATAGGCCATCCGGTCGTCTACGACTTGGTAATGGAAGCGATCTTGCGATCGCAAGCCTTCAAAAAAATAGGTATGGAATAACAATGAAACAGAATTTCTTCCCAGCGCCAGCCCCTATTAACCTCAAGCGCGAATCGGCGCTGAGCGATGCGTCGCTCGGCCAGTCGTCTCTTTCGCTCGCTCTGCGTATCGCGCTGTGCGGTCTCACGCTTCTGCCGTTCACGGCGGCAGCGCAAGTGGTCATCGAGGAAGGCGAATCGGTTTCGGTACCCGGTAACCAGTCCTCGCCTTGGACCATTCCGTCGAGCGGCCATTACAACGGCGATCTGCAGATCCACGGCTCGCTGACGATCAACAATGCCGGTGTAGTCAATGTTCCTACCGCGAACATGTGGTCGTTGACACCCACCAACGCTCCGGCATCGGTGCTTGTGAGCGGCCCAGGGTCGATTTGGAATACCGATGTTTTGAAGATGTCGATGGGCTTCGGGCTGACTAGCCAGGCTGCGCTTACGATCGAGAACGGTGGCGTGGTGAATACTCGCGAAGCCGCGGTGGCTTGGGCGATGAGCTTTTCGCAGGCCGCAGTAACGGTCCGGGGCGCAGGCTCGGCCTGGAACATTGGCCAGCTGCGACTGGGTGTGCAGAGCGCCAGCGGTACTCTCAATGTCCTTGATGGTGGACGTGTCAGCACCAGCGACAAGTCCGAAGTCGGCTCTTACTACTCGAACAAGGACGGTCTTTTCGAATCGCGTTCGAGCGCCAGAATTTCGGGAGCCGGATCGCGCTGGGATGCCAACGGCGGCCTCGAGATCGAGCGTGGCTCCCAGGTGATCCTGTCGGACGGCGGCGTGCTGGCTACGCCCAAAGTCACGTTGACCACGGGATTCAGCGGCTCAATCTCGGCGGCGGACAAAAAATATGGCGGCCTGCTCGCGATTGGCGGAGGCTACGATCGTCTGACTGGGGTTGCCGAGGCTCCGGCGGCTCCGGGCGTACTGGATGCGCCCGTCCTGGAGTTTGGGTTGCGCTCCGGCTACCTCGTGTTCAACCATACCTCGTCCAATTACGACTTCAACGCCCAGTTGGTCGAAACGCCATGGGATCCTCTGCGCAGCGGCGATCACATTCTGGCTCTCGCCGGCACCACTCGATTGACGGCCGACAACGGCGGTTTCAGCGGAACCACTTCAGTCCAGGGCGGCACGTTGCTGGTCAACGGCAAGCTCGGTGGCGATATCACGGTGAGTGCAGGCGTGCTAGGCGGGTCCGGCGAAGTCGGCACGCTGACGGTTGGCGATCGTGGCAGGCTGGCGCCAGGCAACTCGATCGGCACGCTTACGGTGAACGGGGATTTGACCTTCGCAGCGGGCTCGATCTATGAAGTTGAAGTAACGCCGCAAGGCGCCAGCGACCAAGTCGCGGTTGGTGGCAAGGCGGTGATCAACGGCGGTTCGGTGATTTCGGTCGGTCAGGATTCGGGCTTCAAGCCGTTTACGCAGTACACGATCCTGACCGCCGGCGGCGGCGTCAGCGGGCAGTTCGCGAGCGCCAGCAACAACTACGCGTTTCTGAACCCTTCGTTGGTGTACGAGCCGAACGCGGTGAAGCTGCAACTGCTGCGCAACGACGTCAGCTTCGGGTCGGTCGGCGTCACGGCGAATCAGCGCGCGGTCGCGTCGGGGGCGGAATCTACCGGCCCCGGCCATCCGGTGTGGAATGCGATTGCGGTTCTGAGCGCCGACCAGGCGCGTGCGGCCTTGGATTCACTGTCCGGCGAGCTGCATGCCTCGACCCAGGCAGCATTGATCGAAGATGCGTTGTCGATCCAGCACGCGGTGCTGGACGGTTATGCCGACAGCGAGCGGCGCGGCGATACGCAGGTGTGGCTCAAGGCGCTCGGCGCGCGCGCGCAGATCGACGCAACGCGCGAAACGGCCAAGCTAGAACGCGACAGCAGCGGGTTGTTGATCGGCGCGGATTTCGCGTTGGGCGAGGACTGGCGATTGGGTGCGCTGCTCGGCGCGGGCAAGACTCGAAACGATGTCGACGCGCTCGGCTCGCGCAGTGAGAGCGACAATCTGCATGTCGGTGTGTATGCCGATGCGGCATGGGAGAACGGCTGGCGCCTGCGTCTGGGCGGCATTCGCTCGAACTACGATCTGGATACGCGCCGTCGCGTGACGGTCGCGGGCCTCGGCGGCGAGTTCACCGCGGGCACCGACGCGCGCGCGACTCAGTTCTACGGCGAATTGGGTTATGCCTTCGACGCCGGTGCGGTCGAGTTGGAGCCATTCCTTTCCGTGTCGCGGGTGAAGCTGAACACCGACGGTTTCGGCGAGCAGGGCGGCGTAGGTGCATTGCAGGGTGAGAACGTGGACGCGAGCACGCGCTACGCGACCCTGGGCTTGCGTCTGGGTTACGGCTTCGGTGACAGCAGTCGTTGGCGTCTGGGTGGCTCGTTAGCCTGGCGTCGCGCCAGCGGCGATCTGGAACCGGTGTCGAAGCTGCGTTTCGACGGCGGGCAATCGTTCCTGATAGAAGGGGCGCCGATCGCGCGCAGTGCGGCGGTGGTGACAGCGGGAGTCAGCGCGAAGCTCAGCGAGAACACGAGTCTGGATCTGTCGTATCTGGGACAGATCGCCTCGGATGCCGATGATCACGGTGCATCGGCAAAGTTGATGATGCGCTTTTAAGCATGAATCGGCCGGATACTCGTGGGTATTCGGCCGATCACGCAATGAGGGAATGAGCTTCACTCAAACGACGATTAAGATCGTGACATCACGTGCTGAAATCATGCGAATCATGAGTAACTGAGCGGAAGTCGACCGTATTCATGACGCTGGATTTTTGCGGGATTTGCGAACAAACGAAATTATGATTTCAGGATGGCGCATATGGAGCGACCGCATAGGACGAGTCAGTGGACGGGGTCATGGCTGCATTCATCAATTAAAAACAAACATTGCGGTTCTCTAGGGTCGCTAATCTTTAATCGAAGACTCGTTCAACGAGGGTATGCATGAATCGAAATTTTTCCGCTTCAGCCAATCCAGGGCGTCTTTGCATGCTGGCGAAGGCCTTGGCTATGGCGTTGTATGCCATAGCGTTGACGCCTATGGTTGCCGACGCGCAGGCTGTCATCAATCCCAATGAAACCGTGGATATACCGGGGACTTATCCTTCGCCGTGGACACCCGGAGCTTTGAAGATCGAAGGCCGCCTGACCATCAGGGATGGAGGCATGGTGACCAGCCCAAGCAGTCGTCTAGGCGTGGCCGTTACCTCTGGTACGCCGGCGGCCAGCGCTTTCGTAGAGGGGGCTGGGTCGATCTGGAACACGGGACGGTTGGAGATTGGTTCGAGCTTCTCGGAATTCAACGTCGGCGGCGCAATGACGATTCGCGACGGTGGTGTCGTCAACAGCACGTTGGGCTATCTCGGCTTGAGCATCTTCAATGGACAAGGAAGCGTCACCATCCAGGGGCAGGACTCTGCCTGGAATGTCGGAGAACTAGGGGTCGGGTACTTCCGCGGAAACGGACAGGTCCGGGTATTGGATGGGGGACTGCTGTCCTCGACGGAATCTGCGACTGTTGGCTATTTTACCTGGGGGCTGTTTGACCGAGCCACGTCGCTTTCGAACGTCGTCATCGATGGCTCCGGTTCGCGCTGGAATGCCAACGGCGGTGTTGTGATCCGCAAGGGTTCGGAAGTCTCAGTTTCCAACTCGGGCACTCTCACGGCGTCGACCATAAAATTGAGTGGCGGCGGTACGGGGGGTTTACCAAGCATCAACGACCGTGGCGGAATGCTGACGATCGGCGGTCTGGTGTCGTACAACGCCCAGTTGCCGGCTTCGGCTCCGGTCGCGCCCGGTGTTGTTGTGGTCGACGCGATCGAATTCGAGTCTCAAGGCGGCACGGTTAATTTCAACCACACCGCTGACGATTACGTATTCAATGCACGTCTGTTCGGTTCGGGCGTACTCGATTCTCGCAACAGTCCTCCGACCATCAACGCCTTTGCCGGTGGAACTCGGCTCGTTGCTGACAATAGTGCCTTCCTGGGAGTGACCAGCGTTTTCAACGGTGCGCGTCTATGGGTTGACAACAAATTGGGCGGCAACGTGTTCGTGAGGGAAGGTGGCAAGTTTGGAGGTAATGGCGCAGTGTTAGGTGATGTGACCGTCGACATCGGTGGCAGACTCGCGCCAGGCAACTCGATCGGCACGCTTACGGTGAACGGGGATTTGACCTTCGCAGCGGGCTCGATCTATGAAGTTGAAGTAACGCCGCAAGGCGCCAGCGACCAAGTCGCGGTTGGTGGCAAGGCGGTGATCAACGGCGGTTCGGTGATTTCGGTCGGTCAGGATTCGGGCTTCAAGCCGTTTACGCAGTACACGATCCTGACCGCCGGCGGCGGCGTCAGCGGGCAGTTCGCGAGCGCCAGCAACAACTACGCGTTTCTGAACCCTTCGTTGGTGTACGAGCCGAACGCGGTGAAGCTGCAACTGCTGCGCAACGACGTCAGCTTCGGGTCGGTCGGCGTCACGGCGAATCAGCGCGCGGTCGCGTCGGGGGCGGAATCTACCGGCCCCGGCCATCCGGTGTGGAATGCGATTGCGGTTCTGAGCGCCGACCAGGCGCGTGCGGCCTTGGATTCACTGTCCGGCGAGCTGCATGCCTCGAACCAGACGGCCTTGATCGAAGATGCGTTGTCGATCCAGCACGCGGTGCTGGACGGCTATGCCGGTAGCGAGCAGCGCGGCTACATGGGCGTGTGGATCAAAGCGTTGGGCGCACGCGCGCAGATCGACGCAACGCGCGAGACGGCCAAGCTCGAACGCGACAGCAGCGGGGTGTTGTTTGGCGCCGATTGGGCATTAGATGAGCATTGGCGTTTGGGTGCGTTGGCGGGCGGCGGAAAAACGCGCAACGATGTCGATGCGCTTGATTCGCGTAGCGAGAGCGATAACTTGCATTACGGGCTCTACGCCGACGCGGCGTGGCAGAGTGGTTGGCGCCTGCGTTTGGGCGCAATCCGTTCGGACTACGACGTCGATACGCGCCGTCGAGCGCCGATCGCGGGATTGGGCAGCAACTTTACCGCCACGACCGACGCGCGCGCGACGCAGTTCTATGGCGAGTTGGGCTACCGGTTCGCTGCCGGCGCGGTCGAGCTGGAGCCGTTCCTGGGTGCGTCGCAGATCAAACTGGACACCGACGATTTCCGCGAATACGGCGGCGTGGGTGCACTGCGGGGCGAGGATGTGGATGCGACTACGCGTTACTCGACGCTGGGCCTGCGTCTGGGCTACGGCTTCGGCGACAACAGCCGTTGGCGTCTGGGCGGCTCGTTGGCCTGGCGTCGCGCCAGCGGCGATCTGGAGCCGGTAGCGAAGCTGCGTTTCGACGGCGGGCAATCGTTCCTGATCGACGGGGCGCCGATCGCGCGTAGTGCAGCGGTGGTGACAGCGGGAGTCAGCGCGAGGCTCAGCGAGAACACGAGTCTGGATCTGTCGTATCTGGGACAGATCGCCTCGGATGCCGATGATCACGGTGCATCGGCCAAACTGACTTTCCGCTTCTAAGCGCCGATCGTTATGTAAATGAAAGGCCCGGGACGATTCGTCCCGGGCTTTTTTCTTAACGATGTCGCTTGTGGCGGGTTCGGGCCGCGCTGAGAGATTGGGCTGTCTGCTGTCGTTTTGAAGTCAATGCGTTCGGATATGATCGTGTCGACCGCAAAGCCCTCATCCGACGATAGTCGCTGGCATCAGCGCAAGGCCTTGCGGTGCTTCTCGTCCAGCCACTTCGACGCCGCGGCCGGGGTGTAGCCCTGCATCCAGGCGAGCATCGCGTCGATGTCGTCGCCGTGCCACAGGTCGTTGCGCTGGTCGGCATGCACGAAGCGTTCGGCGACCATGCGATCGAGCATCGTCATCAGCGGCGCATAGAAGCCGTCGATATCGAGAAACGCGCACGGCTTGTTGCCGATGCCGAGCTGGCGCCAGGTCAGCATCTCGAACATCTCGTCGAGCGTGCCGAAGCCGCCGGGCAGGGCGACGAAGCCGTCGGCCAGATCGAACATGCGCGCCTTGCGCTCGTGCATCGAGCCGACGATTTCCAGTTTGCTCAGGCCGCGATGGGCGACTTCCCAGTTGACCAACTGCTCGGGGATCACTCCGATCACTTCGCCGCCGCCCTCGAGCACGGCATCGGCGACCACACCCATCAGACCGACGTTTCCGCCGCCGTAGACCAGGGCGATGCCGTCCTTGGCCAGGCGATGGCCGAGCGCCATCGCGCGTTCGGTGTAGATCGGCTTGGCGCCGGCGTTGGAGCCGCAGTAGATGCAGATGCTTTTCATGGGGGGGACGGGAATCGGGAATGGGGAATAGGGAATCGGAACGGCAAGAGCTAAAGCGGCGGTCGTGGGTTTCGGGAGGCCCAAAAGCGAATCGGGAACCGGATGGGCGCGTTGCGCTCTTCCGATTCCCGATTCTCCATTCCCGATTCCCGGCGGCTTAATTCGCCTTATGAATCGCGCGCTTGTCCACCGCCATCGCCGCGTCGTGGATCGCTTCCGACAAGGTCGGATGGGCGTGGCAGATGCGGGCGAGGTCGTCGGCGGAGCCGTTGAACTCCATGGTCAGCACGCCTTCGTGGACGAGTTCGGACACGCCGACGCCGACCAGGTGCAGGCCCAGCACGCGATCGGTTTCGGCGTGGGCGATGACCTTGACGAAGCCGGCCGGCTCGCCCATCGCCACCGCGCGGCCGATCGCCGCGAACGGGAAGCTGCCGGTCTTGTACGGGATGTTCTCGGCCTTGAGCTGCTGCTCGGTCTTGCCGACCCAGGCGATTTCCGGCTCGGTGTAGATCACCCACGGCACGGTGTCGAGGTTGACGTGGCCCGGCAGGCCGGCGATGAGTTCGGCGACCGCGATGCCTTCCTCGAAGCCCTTGTGCGCCAGCATCGGCCCGCGCACGCAGTCGCCGACCGCCCACACGCCGTCGACGCCGGTGTGGCAGTGCTCGTCGACTTCGATCTGGCCGCGTTCGTTGAGCTTGACGCCGGTGCCTTCGGCCAACAGGCCCTTCGACGCCGCGCGGCGGCCGACGGCCACCAGCAGCTTGTCGACGACCAGTTCCTGATCCGACTTGCCGTCGTTATAGGTCAGATGCACGCCGTCCTTCTGGATGTCGGCCTTGCTGACCTTCGCGCCGAGCTTGATGTCCAGGCCCTGCTTCTTGAATTCCTTGGCCGCGGTCTTGGCAACCTCGGCATCGGCGGCGGCGAGGAACTCGGGCAGGGCTTCCAGGATGGTGACTTCCGAACCCAGGCGCTTCCACACGCTGCCCAGTTCCAGGCCGATCACGCCGGCGCCGATCACGCCCAGGCGCTTGGGCACTTCGGTGAAGTCGAGCGCGCCGACGTTGTCGACGATCTTGTCGCCGTCGAACTTGGCGAACGGCAGTTCGATCGAATCCGAACCGGCGGCGATGATGACGTTGGTGCCCTTGAGCTCGACCTCAGAACCGTCGTGCTGCTTGACCTTGACCACGTTGCCCGGGTGCAGGACGCCGAAGCCGTAGTACGGGGTGATCTTGTTCGCCTTGAACAGCATCGCGATGCCGCCGGTGAACTGCTTCACGATCTTGTCCTTGCGACCGACCATGGTGGCGACGTCGATCTTGGCGTTGTCGGCGCTGATGCCGTGCTCGCCGAACAGGTGCTGCAGGTTCCAGAACTGGCGCGAGCTGTCGAGCAGCGCCTTGGACGGAATGCAGCCCACGCGCAGGCAGGTGCCGCCGAGGGCCGGCTTGCCGTCCTTGCCGAGCGCCGCGTCGATGCACGCGGTCTTCAGACCGAGCTGGGCGGCGCGGATGGCGGCGTGATAGCCGGCGGGGCCGGCGCCGATGACGACTACGTCGAATTGCTCAGACATTGGGGATCCTTGTTGGCTCGAAATGATTCAGAAGAAAGGAGTGAGTATGGAAAAGTGAGAAATGAGCAAAGCGGCGACCGCCACTCACTCCTCACTCCTCTTGACTCTCAGCTCGCCCTTACATTCCGAGCAGCATGCGATGCGGGTTCTCAAGCTGGTTCTTGATATCGACCAGGAACAGCACCGCGTCCTTGCCGTCGATGATGCGGTGGTCGTAGCTCAGCGCGATGTACATCATCGGCGCGGCGACCACGGCGCCGTTCTCGACGATCGCGCGTTCCTTGATCGCGTGCATGCCGAGGATGGCCGACTGCGGCGGGTTGACGATCGGGGTCGACATCAGCGAGCCGAAGGTGCCGCCGTTGGTGATGGTGAAGGTGCCGCCCTGCAGGTCTTCCAGCGCCAGCTTGCCGTCGCGCGCCTTCTTGGCGTAGTCGCCGATGGCCTTCTCGACGTCGGCGAAGCCCATGCGCTCGACATTGCGCAGCACCGGCGTGACCAGGCCCTTCTCGGTCGACACCGCGATCGAGATATCGGCATAGCCGTGATAGACCACGTCGTTGCCGTCGACCGAGGCGTTGACCACCGGGTGACGCTGCAGCGCGTTGGCCGCGGCCTTGGCGAAGAAGCTCATGAAGCCCAGCTTGACGCCGTTGGCCTTCTCGAACGACTCGCCCAGCTCCTTGCGCATGGCCATGACCTTGCCGAGGTTGACTTCGTTGAACGAGGTCAGCATCGCGATCGAGTTCTTCGACTGCATCAGGCGCTCGGCGATGCGCGCGCGCATGCGGGTCATCGGCACGCGCTCTTCCGGACGCGCGCCGGCGGCGTTGCCGACGCCGCCGTTCTTGGCGTAGTTGAGGATGTCTTCCTTGGTCACCGCGCCCTTGCGGCCGGTGCCTTCGACCTGCGAAGCGTCGATGCCTTCCTTGTTCGCGGTGAAGCGCGCGCCCGGGGGCAGCTGGTCGTTGGAACTCGGGGCGGCGGCCTTCGGCGCCTCGGCGGCGTTGGCCTTCGGCGTGACCGGCTGCGCGCCGGCGGCCGGGGTCGCGTCGACCTTGGCCGCGGCCGGCGCGGCTTCGGCGGCGGGCGCGCTGGCGGCGGCGCCGGCTTCGACGATCGCGATCAGCTGCGAGCTGGTCACGGTCGCGCCTTCCTCGAACTTGATTTCCTTGAGCACGCCGTCGACCGGCGAAGGCACCTCGAGCACGACCTTGTCGGTTTCCAGATCGACCAGGTTCTCGTCGCGCTTGACCGCATCGCCGACTTTCTTATGCCAGGTGGCGATGGTGGCGTCGGAGACCGACTCGGGCAGTACGGGGACTTTGATCTCGGTGCTCATGGGGCAGGCATCCTGGAGTGCTTGTAAGTGGGTATGCGTAATGGGGTCGTCGAAGCACCAGCGCCTTATTCGGCGCTGGCGTCTCCGTGCAGCGAATTGACCAGCGCGTCGGCGACCAGCTTGGTCTGCTCGGCGATGTGGTCGGCCAGGTGACCGGCGGCCGGCGACGGCGAACGCGCGCGTCCGGCGTAGTGCAGCGCTTGCTTCGGGCCCAGGCAGGCGCTCAGGTGGTGACGGATCTGGTACCAGGCGCCCTGGTTCTGCGGTTCTTCCTGACACCACACCACGTCCGCGGCCGCGCCGAAACGCTTGAGCTCGGCGGCGAGGGCTTCGCGCGGGAACGGATACAGCTGTTCGATGCGCACGATCGCCACGTTGTCGAGGCCGTCCTTCTGCGCCTGCTCGTACAGGTCGTAATAGACCTTGCCCGAGCACAGCACCACGCGCTTGACCTTCTTGACGTTGGCGGCGGCGTCCGGGATCAGGTGCTGGAACTCGCCGTCGGCCAGTTCGTCCAGGCTCGACACCGCGAGCTTGTGGCGCAGCAGCGATTTGGGCGTCATCACCACCAGCGGCTTGCGCGTGCTCATGCGCATCTGCCGGCGGATCATGTGGTAGGCCTGGGCCGGCGTGGTCGGCACGCAGACCAGCATGTTCTCCAGCGCGCACAGCTGCAGGAAGCGCTCCAGGCGCGCCGAGCTGTGCTCGGGGCCCTGGCCTTCGTAGCCGTGCGGCAGCAGCAGCACCAGGCCGCACAGACGGCCCCACTTGGCTTCGCCGGAGGACAGGAACTGGTCGATCACGACCTGGGCGCCGTTGGCGAAATCGCCGAACTGCGCTTCCCAGATGTCCAGGGTCATGGGATCGGCGGTCGAGTAACCGTATTCGAACGCCATCACCGCTTCCTCGCTGAGCAGCGAGTCGATGATGGTGACGTCGGACGGGTTCTTGACCAGCTGGCGCAGCGGCAGGATGTACTCGTCGCTGGTCTGCTCGTGCTGGATCGCGTGACGGTGGAAGAAGGTGCCGCGGCCGCTGTCCTGGCCGACCAGACGCAACTTGTAGCCTTCGCTGATCAGGCTGGCGTAAGCCAGGTTCTCGGCGAAGCCCCAGTCGCCCGGCAGTTCGCCGGCGGCCATCTTGCGGCGGTCTTCGTAGATCTTGGCCACGCGCGGGTGCAGCTTGACGGTGTCGGCGACCGCATTGATCTGGGTCGCGAGCGCGTCGAGCTTGGCCCGATCGAAGGTCGTGTCGACCGGATCGCTGAGCTTGCCCGACAGGTACTTGGACCAGTCGATGGTGAATTCGTCCGGCTTGACCTCGACCAGCTCGGTGGTGACCGCGCCAGCGTCGAGCTTGTCGCGGTACTGGTCGACCAGCGCCTGCGCGTCCTCGGCCTTGAGCGTGCCTTCGCCGACCAGTTGTTCGGCGTACAGCTCGCGCGGGGTCTTGTGCTTGCGGATCACCTGGTACATCAGCGGCTGGGTCGCCGCCGGCTCGTCGGCCTCGTTGTGGCCGTGGCGGCGGTAGCAGACCAGGTCGATGACCACGTCGCGGCCGAAGCGCTGGCGGAAGTCCAGCGCCAGCTCGGCGCAGAACACCACCGCTTCGGGGTGATCGGAGTTCACGTGCAGGATCGGCGCGCCGACCATCTTGGCCACGTCGGTGCAATACAGCGTGGAGCGGGCATCCTGGCGCTCGCTGGTGGTGAAGCCGACCTGGTTGTTGATGACGATGTGGACCGTGCCGCCGACCGCGAACCCGCGCGCCTGCGACATCTGGAACAGCTCCATGCCCACGCCCTGGCCCGCGAACGCGGCGTCGCCGTGCAGCAGGATCGGCAGCACCTGGGCGCGGCCCTTGTCGCCGCGGCGGGTCTGGCGCGAACGCACGCTGCCGGCGACCACCGGGTTGACGATCTCAAGATGCGAGGGGTTGAACGCCAGCGCCAGATGGACCGGGCCGCCGGGCGTGGCGACGTCGGCGCTGAAGCCCATGTGGTACTTCACGTCGCCGGTGTGGGCGTGCTCGTCGTGCTCGAACTTGCCTTCGAACTCGTCGAACAGCTTGCGCGGCGGCTTGCCCAGGGTGTTGACCAGGACGTTGAGGCGGCCGCGGTGGGCCATGCCGATCACCACGTCCTGCACGCCTTGCTCGCCGGCGCGGCGGATGGTCACGTCCATCAGCGGGATCAGCGCGTCGCCGCCTTCCAGCGAGAAGCGCTTCTGGCCGACGTACTTGGTGCCGAGGTAACGCTCCAGGCCGTCGGCGGCGGTCAGCCGCTCGAGGATGCGCTTCTTGTCTTCGGCGCTGCGGCCGTACTTGCCGGCCGCGGTTTCCAGGCGCTCGTACATCCAGCGACGCTGTTCGGCGTCGGCGATGTGCATGAACTCCGCGCCGATCGGGCCGGTGTAGGTGGCCTTGAGCAGGGCGAGCAGGTCGCCGAGCTTCATCCGCTCCTGACCGGCCACGCCGCCGGTCGAGAACTCGACCGACTGGTCGCTCTCGGACAGGCGGTGGAAGCCCAGCGCCAGGTCCGGCGCGTCGGGCTTGGCCAGCAGGCCCAGCGGGTCGATGTCGGCGGCCAGGTGGCCGCGCGAACGGTAGGCGGTGATGACCTTGCCGACGGCGCGTTCGCGCTCGTCGCTGCCGCTCGGCCCGCCGGCCGGCGAGGCGATCGCGCCGCGGGCGGCGGCTTTGCCGGCCTGGGCGATGCTCTCGATCGCGGCCGAATGCGGAACATCGCCGGCTTCGCGGCCCTTGAAGCCGTCGAAGTAGCTTTTCCACTTGGCCCCGACGCTGTCGGGATCGACCAGGTACTGCTCGTACAGGTCTTCGATGAAGGCGGCGTTGGCGCCGAGTTGCGAGGATTGCGAAAACTGCTTGAGGAGGCTGTCCACGATGGCTATCGGGAAACTCTTGGGGGCGGAAGTGGCGTCGCGCGGGCGCACGGAGGCGCTGGGCGCGGACAAGGCTGAGAATTATAGCGGTAGTGTTAAGCCCAGCGGCATAACTACTTATGTCTAAGTGGCCGATTCGGTTCGATTTCGTCGATCGCGGGGCCGATAAGCGCGATTCGGACCGTTCCGGCAATGCCGCTCAGGTCTTGGGCCGGGGCGGCGGCGTTTCAAGCGCCAAGGCTGGGGTGGGCCGGTCTGCGAGCCTTTGGGTAGGTCGATGAAAACGATATCTCCCGAGCAGGCCGAGGAGGTTTTCTGCAGCGGGCGGTGCGTCGATACGGACCGTTCCGCGATGCCGTGGGCGCACGCGGGGCGATATGGGCCGTCGAGGTCGAGGTCGTTTTCGCGAAAGTGGCCCTGTCCGTTGCAGGCGGCCTCGTTCATGCGCGGGTGCTGAGGTTGGCCGGCGTCGGTTGCTCAGATGCCCAGCGCGCGATACTCGCTGCACGGCCGCGCGCGTTCCCACACCGGATCGAAGTGGGCCCGCAGCTGGCGCGCGCGCGGCCCGCCGTCGAGCCGGGTCTCGCCGTCGAAACGGTTGCCCAGGGTGCGGTAGTACCAGCCGTCGCGGTCGTTGACCGCGTAGGCCGAGGCATAGGTCTGGTCGACCGGCTCCTCGATCGCGCGGAACGCGAAGGCGCTCGGCAGGCGCTGGGCCAGCCCGATCAGCGGCGCCAGAGCGCGCTGCGGCGCGGCCGGGTCGTGCAGCAGGATGCGGGTCAGGCCGCCGCCGGTGGCGAACCGGCGCAGCGCGGTGGTGATGTCGGTGCGGTCGAGCAGGCCCGGGTCGAGCTCGCGGCTGTAGATCGACAGGCCGCGGCGGGCGCCGGCGATCACCCCGAGCATGGCCGCCAGGGCGGCGTCGCGGGTTTCGACCGGGTTGGCCGCGTCGAGCAATAAGCGCATCGAGCGGTGTTCGATCCCGGCTTCGAAAAAGCGCTCGCCGTACGGCAGAAAACCGTGACGCGCGTAGAGCCGCTGCGCCGGCAGTTGCGCGTGCAGGGTGATTTCGCGCCAGCCCAGCTCCCCGGCGCGTCGCAGCAGCGCCGCGAGCAAGGCCTCGCCGACGCCGCGGCCGCGCCACGCGGCCAGCACGGCCATGCGGCCGATGCGCCGGTCCGGGGTCAGCCGGCCGGTGCCGATCGGGCTGCCGTCGTCGGCGAAGGCCAGGACGTGCTGGCATAGCGGGTCGTGGGCGTCGAGTTCCAGTTCGGCCGGGACATTCTGTTCCTGCACGAACACGGTATCGCGCACTTGCCGCAGCGCCGGCAGGGCGGCGGCGTAATCGACCACCGAGACCACCTGGAACCCCACGCTCATGCCTGGTCTCCCGCGTCCTCGCTGTCGTCGTCGCCGTCATCGTCCAGGCCGAGGCGGTAATGACCGCCGGCGATCAGTTCCTGCACGCAGGCGCGGCCGGTCTCGGACAACGCCGAATAGGCTTCTGCGTCGATCTCCACCGCCGCGGCGATGGCCTGGGCGTCGCGCGCGGGCAGGGCGAATTCCTGGCCGCTGACGTACAGCCGCGCGGCCTGGCCCTTGGCGTGGGCCTTGCGCCAGGCCATCCGCGACCACGGGTGCCGCCACAGCGAGGCGCCGCGTTCCAGGTCCCATTCGATCTCGATCCGCGAGCGCGGTTCTTCGCCGCCAGCGGTGACCTCGCCCGCGGCGCGGTACACAGTAATGAAGCGGCCGAACCAGTCGCCGAGGCGGTCGGGGTCGTTCATGCGCATCGCGTTCAAGGCCTCGACCACCCGGCCCATCGCGGTCGCGTCGATCTCGTTGGGGTCGCGCGGCGGGCTCAGGTCGGGGTCGCGGTAGCGCAGGCTGTCGTCGGCCTCGCCGGCCAGGGTGTCGATGTAATCGCCCATCAGCTCGGCCGCCGACGGTGCGCGCATGCCGACCGAGAAGGTCAGGCAGGCGTCTTCGGCGACGCCGTGGTGCGGCACGCCCGGCGGCAGGTACAGCATGTCGCCGGGGCCGAGCACCCAGTCGTGGCTGGGGTCGAACTCGCGCAGCAGTTTCAGGTCGGCGTCGGGGCGGAAGTCCTGCGGCGCATCGGGCCGCGCGTCGATCTGCCAGTGCCGGTGGCCCTGGGCCTGCAGCAGAAACACGTCGTACTGGTCGACATGCGCGCCGACCGAGCCGCCCGGCGCGGCGAACGAGACCATGATGTCGTCGATGCGCCAGCGCGGCAGGAAATCGAACGCCGGCAGCAGCGCGGCGACGTCGGCGTCCCATTTGTCGACGTCCTGCACCAACAACGTCCAGTCCTGTCGCGGCAGCCCCGGGAAAAAGGTCTCCTCGAACGGCCCGTGCCGCAGCGCATACACATCATTGGCGCGATCGTGCTCGATCACCCGCGCCAGCACGCCTTCCTCGCAGGCCAGGCCGGCCAGGTCCTCGGGCTGGATCGGCGACTGCAGGCCGGGGAAGGCGTTGCGGATCAGCAGCGGACGCTTTTGCCAGTAATCGCGCAGGAATACGGCCGGGCTCATGCCCAGCGGCGGACGGGCGGCGGCGTCGACCTCGATCGCCGGGGCGACGGTCTGGCTGCGGGCGGAACTTGCGAGGGGTTGCTTGGCCATGAGTACAGATCGGATCGCGCTCGGTTCGCGCGGATAAGCGCATTGTCGCCGATGTGCCGAGGCTTGGTGAGGCGCGCGTCGCCGAACTGGTTCGGCGCGGTGGCTTGGGATCGATGTGCGCGGTTATCGCGACTCGTCGCCGTTCGGTCCTTGCGGGCGGGCTTTGCTGTGTTGTCGCGATCCAGTTCGATTCAGTTCGATCTAGGGCGAGCGAGGGCGAGCGAGGGCGGCGCCAAGGCTCGATCGCCGACCGTGGCGGCTAAACCGCCGAGAACCGGGACGGCGCACTGGGAATGATCGGCATCACCGGGATGTCGTACGCGCTTTACCGGCACTGCGTGCCGCCCAGGCCCGTGCAAGGCGGATGAAGCCAGACGAGTTTCAGTCGGCGATCTCGTCGTAACCGCGTCCCAGAAACTGCAGCAGGCACCAGCCGTGCCCGAACGGATCGGCGATCTGCGCGATCCGGCCCCAATTCGCGTCGCGGACCGCGCCTTCCTGGCGCGCGCCGGCGCTCAACGCGCTGCGCAAGGCCGCGTCGAGGTCGTCGACCACCACGTCGAGATGCAGTGGCGACCAATGCCGGGCGTAACGGCGGATGTCCTGGCCGGCGGCGGCCGAGCCCTCGAGTTTGCGCAACAGATAGATCGGCGCCTGGCCGCCGAGCAGTTCGATCACCTCGGCGCCGAGTCGGCGCCCGACGTGCAGGCCGAACGCCTGGGTGTAGAAACGGGTCGCCGCGTCGAGGTCGGGGACGTCGATATTGATCAACAACTGCATCGTCACGCTCCGGGGGAATCGAGGCCGGAGTGTCGCGCGGGCCGCGCTAAGGCGGCGTCGCGGTGCGCTTCAATCGCCGCGCGCGGGTGCTTTATGGCTCGGCGCGGGCCGCTCGGCCCGTTCCTTGCTCAGGCGTGCCTCGAGCTTCTCGGTGCCGGTCGCGGCGTAGGCGCGGCAGGCGCCGGTATCGACCAGGGCGATGCCGGAGGCCGGGTCGAGGCGTTCGAGCAACCGGCTTGCGCTCGGGTGCGGCGTCAACAGGATCTCGCAGGGCAGTGCGGCGATGGTCGTCAGGCTGTCGCGGAAGGCCGCGACCATCCCGGCGTTGTCGCTGTAGCGATACACCTTGTCGGAGAACGGAGTGACGCTGTCGGCATAGACCATCGCGCGGCAGATCGCGCCGTCGCACGAGGACCAGGTCCAACTGGTGCCGCCGACCGTGTGACCGGGCGTGGCGTGGGCGGTCAGCGCGAGCGGTCCGACGCGAAGGGTGTCGCCATCGACGATGCGTTGCACCGATGCGACCGGCGGAAACTTCGCCACGCTCAGGAACTGCGGATCGCCGCGATCGCTGTGGCCGCGTTCCAGCGCGGACGCGGCCGGTTCGCGCGCGGCCACGCGCGCGGCGGTGTCGCGCTGCAGGCGGGCGATGCCGCCGACGTGATCGATATGTTCGTGCGAACTGACGATGTAGCGCACGTCCTTCGGCTCGAACCCGAGCGCGCGGATATTGGCCTCGATCTGCGGCGCGGCCTGGTCGGTGACGCCGTCGATGAGGATGTGACCGGCGTCGGAGGTGATCAGGATCGCGCTGATCGCGCAGGTGCCCACGTACCAAGTGTTGGCGTAGATGTGGCGCGGCGCGGTCGGCTCGTCCCAGCTCGGATCGGTGGAGCAGGGCACCGGCGCGGCGACGTTCGCGACGCGGGCCTTGTCGGCATGCGGCGCGCTCGCGCAGGCGGCGAGAAGCGATGAAGTGAGCGAAGCGACCAACAGGCCTGTGCGAAAACCCATGTGCGGAACCCTTGCGGAACAGTGGCGATCACTATCTCCGATTCGGATGGGTCGCGAAGCAAAAAGAAATTGTGGCAGCAGAAAGAGGAATTTTTGTTTCTGTGTCGGAGCGACTGTAGGAGCGGCGCGAGCCGCGACCGCGGCAATGCGGCTGCGGTGTAAGTTCGTCGTAGTTGGTTATTCGCGGTCGCGGCTCACGCCGCTCCTACAGGGAGAAACGTAGCCGCGTCGGAGCGACTGTAGGAGCGGCGCGAGCCGCGACCGCGGCAATGCGATCACGGCGCGATTTTCGCCGTAGTTGAATATTAACGGTCGCGGCTTGCGCCGCTCCTACAGGGAGATACGTAGCCGCGTCGGAGCGACTGTAGGAGCGGCGTGAGCCGCGACCGCGGCAATGCGACCACGGCGCGAGTTTCGTCGCAGTTGATTATTCGCGGTCGCGGCTTGCGCCGCTCCTACAGGGAGATACTTAGCCGCGTCGGAGCGACTGTAGGAGCGGCGTGAGCCGCGACCGCGGCATTGCGGCCACGGCGTAAGTTTCGTCGTAGTTGGTTACTCGCGGTCGCGGCTTGCGCCGCTCCTACAGGGAGAAACGTAGCCGCGTCGGAGCGACTGTAGGAGCGGCGCGAGCCGCGACCGCGGCACTGCGGCCACGGCGCTAGTTTCGCCCTGGTTGGTTATCCACGGTCGCGACTTACGCCGCTCCTACAGCGAGAAACTCACCGCGAAGCGGCGCAAATCATAAACGCCGGATCAGATCTCGCGCGCCAGCCGTTCGGCCAACCCGGTGTAGCTACCCGGGGTCATCGCCAGCAACCGCTGCTTGTCCTCGGCCGGCAGCTCCAGCGAGGCGATGAACTCGCGCATCGAGGCTTCGTTGATGCCCTGGCCGCGGGTCAGCGCCTTGAGCTGTTCGTACGGGTTCGGCAGGCCATGCCGGCGCATCACCGTCTGCACCGCTTCGGCCAGCACTTCCCAGGACGCGTCGAGGTCGGCGGCCAGGCGCTCGGGATTGACGCTGAGTTTGCCCAGGCCGCGCATCAGCGCATCGATGCCGATCAGGGCATGGCCGAACGCGGTGCCGAGCGCGCGCAGCACGGTCGAGTCGGTCAGGTCGCGCTGCCAGCGGCTGATCGGCAGCTTGGCGGCGAAATGTTCGAACAGCGCGTTGGCGATGCCGAAGTTGCCTTCGGCGTTCTCGAAATCGATCGGATTGACCTTGTGCGGCATGGTCGAGCTGCCGATTTCGCCGGCCTTGACCGCCTGCTTGAAATACCCCAGCGAGATATAACCCCACACGTCGCGGCACAGGTCGATGCAGATCGTATCGATCCGGCGCTGCGCGTCGCACAGCTCGGCGATGCCGTCGTGCGGCTCGATCTGGGTGGTGTAGGGCTGCCAGTCCAGGCCCAGCGAAGCGACGAAACGCTCGCAGAACACCGGCCAGTCGATGTCCGGATAGGCCGAGACGTGGGCGTTGTAGTTGCCGACCGCGCCGTTGATCTTGCCGGGCATCTGCGCGCCGGCCAGGGTCTCGCCCTGGCGTTGCAGGCGCGCGACCACGTTGGCCAGTTCCTTGCCGACCGTGGTCGGCGACGCGGTCTGGCCGTGGGTGCGCGACAGCATCGGCAGCGCGGCGTGGGCGTGGGCCATCGCGCGCAGGGCCTGGATCAGTTCGTCCAGCCGCGGCAGCAGCACGTGCTGGCGGGCCTGATTGAGCATCAGCGCGTAGCTGAGGTTGTTGATGTCCTCGCTGGTGCAGGCGAAATGCACGAATTCCAGGGCCGGGCCCAGCTCGGCGTCGTCCTTGAGCCGTTCCTTGATCAGGTACTCGACCGCCTTGACGTCGTGATTGGTGGTGCGCTCGATCTCCTTGACCCGCGCCGCGTCCTCGACCGACAGCCCGTCGGCCAGCGCGCGCAGGCGCGCCGCGGCCGCGTCCGAGAACGGTTTGAGTTCAGCGATGCCCGGCTCGTTGGCCAGCGCCAGCAGCCATTCGACCTCGACCTTGACGCGGGCCTTGATCAGGCCGAATTCGGAAAAGATCGGCCGCAGCGCATCGACCTTGCCGGCGTAGCGGCCATCGAGCGGGGACAGGGCGAGCAGAGCGGTCTGGGGGTCGGCGGACATGGCACACGCAGGGCAGGAAACAGTCCGCCATTCTACCCCACGGTCCGTGGCGTGCCGGGCGCCCCTTGTAGGAGCGGTGTGAGCCGCGACCGCGGGGTGACAAGTTTGCGACGCGAGCCTGCAGCCCTGCGGTCGCGGCTCGCGCCGCTGCTACAGGACGCGGTGCGTGATTCCGACCTCGCCGGATCGGGCGAAACGCCCGCGCGCACTCGACGCGCGTCGCGGCCACGGCGATCATGGCGGCCGCCAGCGGAACGGTAATGCCAGCACGGCGCGGGCCTTCGCCCTTGCGAAGTTCGCCGCGCACCGACCACTCGATGCGATGCACGGCCCCGGCGCCGCGCGTCTCCCCCACGACTCAATGGAGTTGGCAATGGCGTCCAAATCAAAGAATCCGGCGAACACTCCGGGCAAACCCCCGGCCCGCGCCTCGGCCCGCAACTCGGCCAAACCCGCGCAAGCCGCGGCCACTTCGGGTTTCCGCCGCGAACACGACAGCATGGGCGAGCTCAGCGTCCCGATCGACGCCCTGTGGGGCGCGCAGACCCAGCGCGCGGTGCAGAACTTCCCGATCTCGGGCGTGCCGATGCCGCGCGAATTCATCCGCGCGCTGGCGCTGGTCAAGGCCGCCGCGGCCCAGGTCAACGGCGGGCTCGGCCTGCTCGATGCCGGCGTGGCCAAGGCCATCGGCGCAGCCGCGGCGCAGGTCGCCGACGGCCGCTTCGACGCGCATTTCCCGATCGACGTCTATCAGACCGGCTCGGGCACCTCGAGCAACATGAACGCCAACGAGGTCATCGCGACCCTGGCTTCGCGCGCGGGCAAGCACGCGATCCATCCGAACGATCACGTCAACCTGGGCCAGAGCTCGAACGACGTGATTCCGACCACGATCCGGGTGTCGGCGCAGTTGGCGGTGGTCGAATCCCTGCTGCCGTCGCTCGCGCATCTGCGCAAGACCATTCAGCGCCGCGCCAAGGAACTGGCCAAGACCACCAAGACCGGGCGGACCCATCTCATGGACGCCATGCCGCTGACGTTCGGCCAGGAGTTCGACACCTGGGCCGCGCAGCTCGATTCGGCGCAGCAGCGCATCGAGGACAGCCTCAAGCGTCTGCGCCGGCTGCCGATCGGCGGCACCGCGATCGGCACCGGCATCAACGCCGATCCGCGCTTCGGCAAGGCGATGGCGAAGGCGCTGTCGGCCGCGACCGGCACGCGCTTCGAATCGGCGGCGAACAAGTTCGAAGGCCTGGCCGCGCAGGACGATGCGGTCGAATTATCGGGCCAGCTCAGCGCTTTGGCGGTGGCCCTGACCAAGATCGCCAACGATCTGCGCTGGATGAATTCCGGCCCGCTGGCCGGCCTGGGCGAGGTCGAATTGCCGGCGCTGCAGCCGGGCAGTTCGATCATGCCCGGCAAGGTCAACCCGGTGATTCCCGAGGCGATGGCGATGGTCTGCGCGCAGGTGATCGGTCACCACGCGGCGATCACCGTGGCCGGGCAGAGCGGCAATTTCCAGCTCAACGTGATGCTGCCGCTGATCGCCTACGACCTGCTCGATTCGATCCGCCTGCTCGGCAACGCCATGCGCCTGCTCGCCGACAGCGCGATCGCCGGCCTGCGCGCGCGCGAGGCGCATGTGCGCGAGGCGCTGGACCGCAATCCGATCCTGGTCACCGCGCTCAATCCGCTGATCGGTTACGAAAAAGCCGCGGCGATCGCCAAGCAGGCCTACAAGCAAGGCCGGCCGGTGCTGGAGGTGGCGATCGAGGTCACCGGGCTGCCGGAAAAACAACTGCGCCGCCTGCTCGATCCGGCCCGGCTGACCCGCGGCGGCATCCAGGCCGGTGGCGGGGGCGGTTGAGCCTGAGTGAACGTCGCCTGTTTCAATTCATGTCAGAGTGTGATTAAAGTCTGGCCGCGGATGTCGTTCGTCGCGGCCGTGCCTTGGGGAAGGCGCGGCCCGCGGGGGCTCTGGATCGAATTGTTCCAGGATTTAGTTTCGCGACCGGGGTGGGGTTTTCAGGCGCTGGCGCTTGGATATGCTCGGGGCGTGTTCGGGGATATTCGCGCGTTAGTGCGCGATAATCTCCCGCTGCGGCGGGAAAGCGGCGGCGCGGCTCGCGAAAGCAGGCCGCGCGCGGCGGAACTCTCGGGTTTCGATGTCTTTCCCGCGCGTGACGGATTTCGCGACAGGCCCGCGTTGCGCGGGCTTATCGCGAATCCGGCGGCTCAGGCCGCCGGGCAGGTCCGCGAACGCCGGGCAGCGATGGGCGGTTATTGAGCGGTAATCGGTCCGTAATGCCTGGGTTATGTTTGCGGTTTTATGTGCATCGTTGCTCGAGCCGCCGGATGCGTCCGCGCAACGTGTTTCCCCCGAACCCCGGATCGCCCCGATCCGGTCAGCCATCACCATGGAGCCTCGCTCATGATGTCCAAGACTTTCTTTCGGTACGCCGCCGTCCTGTCGCTGTTCGCCTGTGCCGCCTGCGCGCCGCAGGACGTGCCGATCGGCGAAGACATAAAGGCCGATGTGGCCTCCCAGGTCGCCCCGGTCGCCGCCGACGCGGCCCAGGCCGCCGTCGCCAGCGTCAAGCCGGCGCACTGATCCACCCGTCCCGGGCCGCGGGCACGCCTGGCCCGGGGACCGGTTCCGCCTGTCGGCGGATTCGGACAGCCCCGCCATCGCAGATCTAGGTCTGCGGTGCCGGTGGCGTGCAAATTCGAGCAGGCCCGCATCGCAATGGCACGATGGCGCGGCCGCCCGTCCCGCCACTTGCGGTCGCAGTCGGCGCCGACGTCGTAGAACGCGCCGAGCGACGCCTGCGCGCCGACCTCGGTAACACGCAGCGACAGGATCGTTCCACCTGACGCGTCTCGATTCGTCCCACCACGGCGGATCAGCGACAGGCTCGCGCTGCCACGTGTTTTCCATTCGCCATTTCTCGCGCATTTTCAGCTGCGGCCGGCATCGCTGTGCGCGGTCGTCAGAATTCATGGTTACCGGCAGGCGCCGCGCGAACCAGTAACCCTGCTAAGCCACGTCCGCCGCGCCGGATAGGCGCTACAGCGTCCGAAGAGCGGTAGCGACGCAGCCGCCGTACTAGTTTCTCACTCCTCCAAACTCACTCCTGTCAACGCAGGTCCGGCCGGCCGGATCCCGCGCAATAGCCATGCTGCGGTGCAGCTTGCATCGGCATTGATCCCATAAATACTATTTATCCTACAAATGGAGCGGCGCGATCGCCCGGCCCAGCCGGATCGGTCGCGCAGGGAGGACCGAGCGGGGGCGAGGTCCGGTCGATCGTCAATCAACAGCCAAATCGCTGTTCAGCCGGGGCAGGGTAATGCATCAATCAGCACTGACCGTTTCCGTTCGTAACGCACTTCGTGTCCGCAACGCGCTGATGGTCACGATGGCGATGTCCGCCGTCGTCGCCCAGGCCGCGCAAGCGCAACAGTCCGCCGACGCGCCGTCCGCCGCCACCGCCGAGAGCGCCGACAAAGACCCGACCACGCTCGGGGCGGTGGTGGTCAGCGGCACCCGCGCGAGCATCCAGAAATCGCAGGCGCTCAAGCAGGACGCCATCGGCACCGTCGATGCGGTATCGGCCGAGGACGTGGGCAAGTTCCCCGACCAGAACGTCGCCGACTCGCTGCAACGCATCGCCGGCGTGTCGGTGGACCGCTCCGGCGGCGAATCGCGCTTCATCACCGTGCGCGGCTTCGGTCCGGAGTTCAACACCGTGCTGCTCAACGGCCGGACCATGGCGACCGAGAACGCCGGGCGCGAGTTCAGCTTCGACGTGCTGCCGTCGGAACTGATCAGCACCGCCGAGGTGTTCAAGACCTCGCAGGCCAACCTCAGCGAAGGCGGGATCGGCGCGACGGTCAACATCAAGACCCGGCGTCCGCTCGACGACAAGGGTTTCCACGTCGCCGGCAGCGTGTCGGGCGTGCGCGACAGCCTGTCGGGCGAGACCAAGCCGAAGTTCTCCGGCCTGATCAGCGACACCAACGCCGACGGCACCTTCGGCGCCTTGCTCGGCGTGGTGCGCTACCAGCGCGATCACACCAGCGAGATGATCGACGACGAGGGCTGGCTGACCGGCAGCAACGGCATCAACGGCGTCAGCGGCTTGAACAACGTCGCCGTGCCGCGCACCCTGCAATACAAGGTCAATCAGGAACAGCGCACCCGCACCGGCGTCAACGCGGCGATCGACTGGTTGCCGAGCGAGAACCTGCGGGTGGGCGTGGACGCCATGTACTCCAAGTATGAGATCGACTCGAAGGTCAACGCCTTCGGCCTGTTCACCGATCCGTCCGACGTGCAGCAGGCGAGCAGCGACGCCAACGGCACCGCCACCTCCTTCGTTCGCCGCAATACCGGCGGACTGGCCAACGATCACATCGTCTCGTCCAGCCCGCGCAACTCGGTCAACCAACAGCTCGGCGTCAACGTCGCCTGGCAGGTCGGCGAGCAGACCTCGCTGGACTTCGACGGCTCCTATTCCAAGGCTGAGGAGAACAGCGGCGGCAAGGGCTATTTCATGGTGATGGGCGCGCGCAATGTCGGCGTCAATCCGAGCTGGAGTCTCAACCCCGGCGCGTTCCCGAGCTATTCCAATCTGTTGCCGACCACCGATACCTCGGATCTGCGCGCGCATTTCGTCGACCGCGAGGGCGACAACCGCAGCGACGAACTGTACGAAGGCAAGGTCAGCCTGACTCGCAACTTCATCGAAGGGACCTTGTCGCAGTTGCAGTTCGGTATCTCCGGCTCCAAGCGGACCAAGGACAGCGTCACCGTGCGCACCTCCGACAGCGATCTGAACTGCGCCTACTGCGGCTACGCGGTGCGGCTGCCGAGCGAACTGGCCAGCGTGTTCAATGCCGGCTCGCTGGTGAACGGCGTTTCCACCGGCGCGCCGACCCAGTGGCTGACGTTCGATCCGCAGCGTTACTTCGACTTCCTGTCGAGCCCGGCGGCGTACAACCAGTTCGCGCCCGGCGGCGAGTTCTACGATCCCAACGATCCCGGTCGCGCCCAGCGCATCGCCGATGCCTTGCAGAAATACGGCGGCTTCAGGGCGATGCCGGTGCCGCAAAGCCAATGGCTGGTGGAGGAGAAGTCGTACGCGGCATTCGCCCAGGCCACCTTCGAGAACAGCTTCCACGACATGCCGTGGACGCTCAATCTCGGCGTGCGCTTCGTCAAGACCGATGCGGTCTCGCGCGCGGTGTCCTCGCAGGTGGAATCGATCACCGGCACACCGGGCGATCCGACCAACGCCCAGGTGCATTTCACCCCGCCGATTCCGATCTCGCGCAGCGCCAGCTACCATGATTGGCTGCCGTCGCTGAACTTCCGCATCAATCTGCGCGAGAACCTGGTGCTGCGCGCGTCGGCCTCCGACACCCTGACCCGGCCGACCTTGACCAGCCTGCGCATCAGCGAAGACATCGGCGTGCGTCCGCCGGGCCCGGGTTCGATCAACACCGGCAACATCGATCTCAAGCCGTACAAGGCGCGCAATTATGATCTGGGCGCGGAGTGGTACTTCAACGACACCAGCTACCTCGGTCTGGCCGGTTTCTACAAGAAGGTCGAGAACTTCGTCACCAACGTGACCCGGCCGACCACGATCCAGGGCTATCCGTTCATGGAAACCCTGCCGGTCAACGCCAATACCGCCGTGGTCAAGGGCGCCGAGCTGTCGTTCCAGTACACCTTCGACCGTTTGCCGGCGCCGTTCGACGGCCTGGGCGTGCAGGCCAACTACACCTACGTCGACAGCAAGCAGAGCTTCGATCCGGCCATCGCCACCGGTCAGTTCGCGGTGGTGGGTCTGGCCAATTCGGGCAATCTGATCGTGTTCTACGAAAAGGGCCGGGTCGGTTTCCGCGCGGCCTACAACTGGCGCGATGAATACCTGTCGGCGGTGCGCGGAGCGCAGGGCGAGCCGACCACGGTCAAGCCGTACGGGCAGATCGATCTGAGCGCCAACTTCAAGCTCAACGACAAGGTCTCGCTGTTCGCCGAGGCCAGCAACGTCAACGACGAGACCGAAGCGGCGTATTCGCGCTACGAGAGCCGTCCGCAGTGGGTCGCGGCGAACGGTCGCGCGCTGTCCTTCGGTATTCGCGGATCATGGTGATGCGCATGCCGGTCCGCCGCATCGGTCGCGGCCTGCTCGTGCTGCTGGCGCTGTGCGCTCTGGCGGGCGCGCAGGCGGCGCCCGCGCCGCAGGCGTCCACCAAGGTCGCCGAATGGGAACGTCCGGAGGTCAACGCGATCGATCGCGAACCGATGCGCGCCACCTCGTTCCCGTTCGAATCGGTGCCGCTCGCGCGCGCCGGCAGGATCGCCGATTCGCGCTACTTCCTCGACCTCAACGGCGATTGGCGCTTCGCGTTCGCGCCGAGCGTCGAGCAGCGGCCGCTGGATTTCTATCGCGACGAGTTCGACGTATCGGCCTGGAAAATCATTCCGGTGCCGTCGATGTGGCAGGCGCAGGGTTATGGCCAGCCGCTGTACAACAACATCACCTATCCGTTTCCGGCCAATCAGCCCTTCATTCCGCACGCGATCAATTCGGTCGGATCCTACCGGCGCGATTTCACCGTGCCGGCGGGTTGGGACGGGCGTCAGGTGCTGTTGCATATCGGCGCGGCCGGCGCGGCCTACTACGTGTGGGTCAACGGCAAGCAGGTCGGTTACAGCGAGGACTCCAAGCTGCCGGCCGAGTTCGACATCACCCGCCATCTGCGTGCGGGCGCCAACAACGTGTCGATCCAGGTGTATCGCTGGGCCGACGGCAGTTATCTGGAGGATCAGGATTTCTGGCGGGTCAGCGGGATCGAGCGCGATGTCTATCTGCTCGCCGCGCCTAGCACTTGGTTGCGAGACTTCTTCGCCCGCGCCACCTTGGACAAGACGTATCGCAACGGCGAACTGAATCTGGACCTGAGCGTCACCGGTGCGGCGGGCCGGGTCAAGGCCAGCGTGCTCGACGGCGACCGCGTCGTGCTGACCCGCGAGGCGGCGGTCGAGCCGTCGTCGAAACCACGCACGCTGAGCCTGGCGGGCACGATCGAAGGCGTGCGGCCGTGGAGCGCGGAAACGCCGAACCTCTACACCTTGCTGCTGGAACTGCGCGATGCCGGCGGGCAACTGGTGCAGGCCAGCGCGGTCAAGATCGGTTTTCGCACGGTCGAGGTGTCCGGCGGCTTGGTGCGGGTCAACGGCAAGCCGATCAAGATCCGCGGGGTCAACCGCCACGAGCACGACCCGGTCAGCTTCCACGTGATATCGGAAGCCTCGATGCGGCGCGACATCGAGCTGATGAAGCTCAACAACGTCAACGCGGTGCGCACTTCGCACTATCCCAATGCCGAACTTTGGTATGCGCTGGCCGACGAATACGGCCTGTACGTGATGGACGAGGCCAATATCGAATCGCACGGCTACATGCAGAAGGGCGACGAGGGCATGCGGCCGCGCGACCAGGTCCAGTTGGGTTACGACCCGCGCTGGGAGCGCGCGCATCTGGAGCGGGTCCAGCGCATGATGGAGCGCGACAAGAACCATCCTTCGATCATTTTCTGGTCGCTGGGCAACGAAGCCGGCACCGGGCCGAACTTCGCCAACGCGGCCAACTGGCTGCACACGCATGACACCACGCGGCTTGTGAGCTACCTCGGTCACGGCACCATCTACGCCCAGCACCTGCCCGAACCCTACGTGGATTTCTACGCGCCGATGTACGACCCGGCCGCGCGCATCGTCGATTACGCGACCGATCCGGAGTTCGCGGGCAAGCCGCTGATCCTGTGCGAGTACGCGCATGCGATGGGCAACAGCCTGGGCGGCCTCAAGCTGTACTGGGATGCGATCTACGCTCACGACCGCTTGCAGGGCGGCTTCATCTGGGACTGGGTCGACCAGAGCATGCTCAAGCGCACCGACGACGGCCGCGCGTACTGGGCCTACGGCGCCGATTACGGTCCCAATCCGTCCGGCGCGGAGGCGATCGAATTCGGCGACGGCCTGCTGCAGCCCGATCGCACACCCAATCCGCATCTGTACGAGTTGAGCAAGGTGTACGGGCCGATCCAGTTCGAAGCGGTGGACGCCGCGGCCGGCCGCTTCACCGTGCGCAACCGGCATAACTTCATCGATCTGAGCGGCTTCGATTTCGACTGGCAACTGCGCGAGAACGGCCGGATCGTGCGCGAAGGCAAGGGGCCGGCGTTGTCGACGCCCGCCGACGGCAGCCAGACGGTCGACTTCGCTCCGCCATCGCTGAACAAGCGGTCCGGCGCCGAGTACCTGCTGACATTGCGCGCGCGCACCCGCGCCGGCACGGTGCCGCTGGTGCCGGCCGGGCATGTGGTGGCGTGGGAGCAGTTCGCCTTGTCGCCGTTGCCGTCGTTGCCAGCGGCCGCCCGCTCGGGCGCCGAAGTAGTGGTCGGCGATACGGCGCAGACCGCGACCCTGCGCGCCGCCGGCGTCGAACTCAGCATCGATCGTGCCACCGGCCTGATCCAGCGCTACGCCTATAACGATCAGACCTTGTTGCAAGGCGGCGCGCCGAACTTCTGGCGCGCGCCGACCGACAACGATATCGGCACCGGGCTTTACGCCAGCCATCAGATCTGGAAGCCGCTGTCGCAAAGCCGTCGCGTCCGCGCCGTGCGGGTGCAACGCGACGACGACGGCCGCGCAAGCGTGCGGGTGGAGTTCGATATCGGCGGCGAAGCCGCCGCGCCGGACGTGCAGTACACGGTCGACTACGCGATGGCGCGCGACGGTTCGGTCGACGTCAGCGGAGAATTCAAACCCTTATACGCCGGCTTGCCCGACCCCTTGCGCCTGGGGCTGATGTTCACCATGCCCAGCCGCATCACCGAGCTGAGCTGGTATGGCCGCGGCCCGCACGAGAGCTATGCCGATCGCTACACCGGCGCTGAGATCGGCGTGTATGCCGGCAAGATCGCCGCGCAGAACCACGACTACATCCGCCCGCAGGAAACCGGAAACAAGATCGACGTGCGCTGGCTCGCGCTGACCGCCGATGACGGCGCCGGCATCCGGGTGACCGGGGCCAAGCCGCTGTCGGTCAATGCCTTGGCCTTTCCGTATGCCGATCTGGAGCGCAAGCCGATCGGGCAGGCGCACAGCAGCGACATCGTCGCGCGCGAACACGTCTCGCTGATGATCGACGAACGCCAGATCGGCGTCGGCGGCGACGATTCGTGGAGCAAGTTCGGCCAGCCGCATTCGCAGTACCGTATTCCGGGGGCGCCCTCGCGCTACCAGTTCCGCATAACGCCGGCTCAGGCCGGCACCGAGGCGAATCGATGAGCGAGCGCACTCCCACCGCACCCGGGCAACGTCTGGCCGGAAAATCGGTCCTGGTCTCGGGATCGTCCAACGGCATCGGCGCGGCGATCGCCCGCCTGTTCGTCGAGCACGGCGCGCGGGTGGCCGGTTACGACCGCGCGCCGCCGCCAGCGGGGCAGGCCTCGGTCTGCGAACTGTTCGTCGCCGGCGACGTCGCCGACGCCGATGCGGTCGCGGCCTTCGTCGATCGCGCCGCGCAAACCTTCGGCACCATCGATGCCGTCATCAACAACGCCGGCGTGGACGTGTTCAGCGATCCGCTGACCCTGGCGCCGGACGACTGGTGGCGGAATCTGGCGATCAACCTCGGCGGCGCCTGGAATTTCAGCCGCGCCGCGTTGCCGATCATGCTCGAGCATGGGCGCGGATCGGTGGTCAACATCGCGTCGGTGCACGGCCACAAGATCATCCCCGGCGCGTTCCCGTATCCGGTCGCCAAGCACGCGCTGATCGGGCTGACCAAGGCGCTGGGACTGGAGTACGCGGCGCAGGGGCTGCGCTTCAATTCGATCTCGCCCGGATTGATCCTGACCGATCGCATCGAACGCTGGCTCTCCTCGCAGCCCGATCCCGAGGCCGCGCGCCGCCGCCAGACCGAACTACTGCCGCCGCGGCGGATCGGCGAACCCGACGAGGTGGCCTACACCGCCTTGTTCCTCGCCAGCGACGAGGCGCGCTTCATCAACGCCACCGACATCGTCATCGATGGCGGACGCACTCAGCTGTACCACGAATGATGACTTCTCCCATGACCGAACCGTCCATCGACTGGAGCGCCCGACGGCCCTTGATCGCGATCCTGCGCGGCATCGCGCCGGCCGAGGTCGAAGCGCATGTGCTGGCGTTGATCGAGGCCGGCATCGGCCTGATCGAGATTCCGACCAACTCGCCCGAGTGGTTGCGCAGCGTCGAGCTCGCGCTCGCCGTCGCCGGTGAGCGCGCGCTGATCGGCGCGGGCACGGTGTTGAATCCGGCCGACGTGGACGCGTTGACGGCGACCGGCGCGCGGTTGATGGTCACGCCCAACACCGACGCCGCGGTGATCCGGCATGCGGTGCAGCGCGGCCTGAGCTGCGCGGTCGGCTTCGCCACGCCGAGCGAAGCCTTCGCCGCGCTGGCGGCGGGCGCCCAGGCGCTCAAGCTGTTTCCCGCGAGTCACTTCGGCCCCGCTTACGTGCGTGCGATCAAGGCGGTGTTGCCGCCGCGGGTGCCGGTGTTCGCGGTCGGCGGGGTGACTCCCGACAACCTCGCCGGGTTTCTGCACGCGGGCTGCGCCGGCGCCGGACTGGGCAGCGATCTGTACACCCCCGGTCAATCGCCCGCGCTCACCCGCGAACGCGGCGGTCTTTTCGTCGATGCCTACCAGAGCGCGCGCCCTTGAAAATCACCCGACTCAGCACCTACCGCGTCGCCCCGCGCTGGATGTTCCTCAAGATCGAGACCGACGAAGGTCTCGTCGGCTGGGGCGAGCCGGTGGTGGAAGGCCGCGCGCGCACGGTCGAAGCCGCCGTCGCCGAACTCGGCGAACTGCTGATCGGCAAGGACCCCGCGCGCATCAACGATCATTGGCAAACCCTGTACCGCGGCGGGTTCTACCGCGGCGGCGCGGTGTTCATGAGCGCAATCGCCGGCATCGACCAGGCCTTGTGGGATATCAAGGGCAAGGCGCTGGGCGTGCCGGTGTATCAGCTGCTCGGCGGGCTGGTGCGCGATCGCATGAAGACCTATTGCTGGGTCGGCGGCGATCGGCCGGCCGACATCATCGCGCAGATCCACGATCGCGTCGCCTTGGGTTTCGATACGTTCAAGATGAATGCCTGCGAGGAACTCGGCCTGCTCGACAGCGGCCGCGCGATCGACGCGGCGGTGGCCAAGGTCGCCGAGATCCGCGCCGTGTTCGGCAATAGCATCGAGTTCGGCCTGGACTTCCACGGCCGGGTCGGCTGGCCGATGGCGAAGACGCTGATTCGCGAACTCGAACCCTACCGGCCGTTGTTCATCGAAGAACCGGTGCTGGCCGAACAGGCCGACTACTACCCGCGCCTGGCCGCGCAGACCGCGATTCCGCTCGCCGCCGGCGAGCGCATGTATTCGCGGTTCGAATTCAAGAACGTGCTGCATGCCGGCGGTCTGGCGATCGTGCAGCCCGATCTGTCGCATGCCGGCGGCATCAGCGAATGCATGAAGATCGCGGCGATGGCCGAAGCCTACGACGTCGCGCTGGCGCCGCATTGCCCGCTGGGGCCGATCGCGCTGGCCGCGTGCCTGCACGTCGACTTCGCCAGTTGGAACGCGGTGCTGCAGGAGCAGAGCATCGGCATCCATTACAACGCCGACGGCGAATTGCTCGATTACATCGTCAACAAGGACGCCTTCGCGATGGAGCAGGGCTCGGTGCGTCCGTTCGTGTTGCCCGGGCTGGGCCTGGAGATCGACGAAGCGCGGGTGATCGAACGCAGCCGCGAGGTGTCGGACTGGCGCAACCCGCTGTGGCGCCACGCCGACGGCAGCGTGGCGGAGTGGTGAGGGCGATGGTTGCGCCGATGCATGAGTCCATGCACGAGTCCGGACACGAGGCCGTGGCGACCCTCGCAGTCGACAGCCGCTGCCGACTCGGCGAATGCGTGCTGTGGTGCGAGCGCGAGCAGACGCTGTGGTGGACCGACATCGAGGCCGCGCGCTTGTGGCGTTATCGACCACAACTCGGACAGGTCCGGCACTGGCGTTTGCCGGATCGGCTGGGATCGTTCGCGCTGTGCGAATCGGGACGATTGCTGCTCGGACTGGCGAAAGGTTTGTACTTCGCCGATCCGCGCCAGGCCGAGCACGCCGAGGAACTTCCGCTGCAGGCGCTGGTGCCGGTCGATGCGGACCAGCCGACGCTGCGCATCAACGACGGCCGCGCCGATCGCAACGGCCGTTTCGTGTTCGGCACGCTCAACGAAGATCCGCGGCGCGCGCCGATCGGGCGGTTCCATCAGTATTCGCTGAGCCACGGCCTGCGTGTGCTGGACTTGCCCGGCGCGGCGATTCCCAACAGCCTGTGTTTCGACCTCGACGGGCGCGGCCTGTACTTCTGCGATTCGCGCAGCGGCCGGATCATGCGCGCGGTCTACGACAGCGACTCGGCCAGAGTCGGCGAGCCGCGGCTGTTCGCGCGAGTGGACGCGCCCGCGTCTCCGGACGGCGCGACGGTGGACCGCGACGGCCAGGTCTGGAGCGCGCATTGGGGCGCCGGCCGCGTGGTCCGTTATGCCCGCGACGGCCATGTCGATCGCAGCCTGCGGGTGCCGGTCTCGAACGTCAGCTGCCTGAGTTTCGCCGGGCCCGCGCTGGACCGGATCTACATCACCACCGCGCGCGATGAACTCGACGAGGCCGAATTGAGTCTGCAGCCCGAGGCGGGGGGCCTGTTCGTCGCTTCGATGCCGGGCATGCGCGGGCTGGCCGAAGCGAGGTTCGACGACCGATGATCGCGATCGATTGGGGCACCAGCAGCCTGCGCGCATTCCGGCTCGATCCGCGGGGCGAGGTGATCGACGCGCGCCGCTCCGATCAGGGCGTGCTCGCGTCGGCCGGCCGTTTCGAAGCCGTGCTCGAGGACCTTGTGCAAGGTTGGGATGAACGCATCGTGGCGTTGGCCGGCATGGTCGGCAGCCGCCAGGGCTGGCACGAGGTCGCCTACGTGGCATGCCCGGCGGGGCTGGACGAGATCGCCGACGGCATGCGCCGGATCGAGTCGCCGGTTCTGAGCGATCGCGAGCTGTGGATCGTGCCGGGGCTGAGCGTGGCGCATGCCGACGGCGTCCACGATGTGATGCGCGGCGAGGAGACCCAGATCTGCGGATTGCTCGACCGGCTCGGTCCGGGTTCGCATCTGGCTTGCCTGGCCGGCACCCACTGCAAGCATCTGCGGATCGACGACGGACGCATCCGCGATTTTTCCACGGCGATGACCGGCGAACTGTTTCAGGTGTTGAGCGAACACAGCATCCTCGGCCGATTGATGCAGCCCGGGCCGCACGATGCCGACGGCTTCGCGCGAGGCTTGGATCATGCCGCCCTGGACGGCGATCTGATCGAGCATCTGTTCGCGGTACGCACGTACGGACTGTTCGAGGTGCTGCCGGCGTCGGCGCTGCGCTCGTTCCTGTCCGGCCTGCTGATCGGCCATGAGCTGCGTCGGCTGCCGACCGCGGCCCAGACCGTGCATCTGATCGCGCCGCCGGCCTTGCTGGAGCCGTACACGACCGCGCTGAGCCGTCGCGGTCACCGCGTGCAGGTACACGACGAGCAAGTGTCCGCGCACGGCCTGTATGCGCTGGCGCGACAACGCGGTCTGACGATGGCGTGAGGATTCATCGCGTCGCGGTCGTGACCGCGCGCGGATCTGGTTTTTCGTGGTTCCCGTGGTTTCGCAGTCAATCACCGGCACGCCGCATCGCCGGACCCAAGAAGAGAGGCGAGTGATGCTGTCCGCATTGGATATCGTGATCGTGTTGGGCTACCTGGCCGGCATCTTTTTGCTGGCGCAGTGGGTGTCGCGGGAAAAACAGGGGCACCGCAAGAACGCGCAGGACTATTTCCTGGCCAGCAAAGCCCTGCCGTGGTGGGCGATCGGCGCGTCGCTGATCGCGGCCAATATTTCCGCCGAGCAGATCATCGGCATGTCCGGCTCGGGTTATGCGCTGGGCCTGGCGATCGCGTCCTACGAATGGATGGCCGCGCTGACCCTGCTGATCGTCGGCAAGTTCTTCCTGCCGGTGTTCCTGCGCAACAACATCTACACCATGCCGCAGTTCCTGGAGAACCGGTACGGCCGCACGATCCGCATCGTCATGGCGGTGTTCTGGCTGATCCTGTACGTGTTCGTCAATCTCACCTCGATCCTGTGGCTGGGTTCGATCGCGGTCAGCCAGGTCACCGGCATGGACCAGATCTACGCCTTGCTGCTGCTCGGCGGTTTCGCCCTGGCGTATCAGGTCTACGGCGGGCTCAAGGCGGTGGCGCTGACCGACATCGTGCAGGTGTCGCTGCTGGTGCTCGGCGGCCTGATGATCACCGCGCTGACCTTGAACCGCATCGGCGACGGGCAGGGCGTGATCGCCGGTTTCCGGCATCTGCTGGAGGTCCAGCCCGAGCGCTTCCACATGATCCTGAGCCGCGACAATCCCTACTACAAGGATCTGCCGGGCCTGGGCGTGCTGCTCGGCGGTCTGTGGATCATGAATTTTAGCTACTGGGGCTTCAATCAATACATCATCCAGCGCGGACTGGCGGCCAAGGACATCGGCGAGGCGCAGAAGGGCGTGCTGTTCGCCGCGTTCCTGAAGCTGCTGGTGCCGGTGATCGTGGTGATTCCGGGCATCGCCGCGGTGGTGCTGGCGCCGGGATTGAGCAAGCCCGATCAGGCCTATCCGACCATGATGGGGCTGCTGCCGACCGGCGTGCTGGGCCTGGTGTTCGCGGCCTTGATCGCGGCGATCATGGCGTCGCTGGCGTCCAAGATCAATTCGGTGGCGACCATCTTCACCCTGGATTTCTACGCCAAGCTGCGTCCGGATCAGGACGAGGCGAAACTCGTCCGGGTCGGCCGCGTCGCCTCGCTGATCGCGGTGGCGCTGGGCATGCTCGCGGCCAAGCCCTTGCTCGGCAGTTTCGATCAGGCCTTCCAGTACATCCAGGATTTCACCGGCTATTTCACTCCGGGCATCACCGTGATCTTCCTGCTGGGCCTGTTCTGGAAACGCGCCAACGAAGCCGGCGCCCTGGCCGCGGCGATCGGTTCGGTGCTGCTGTCGATCGCGGTGCGGGTGATGTGGCCGGACTATCCGTTCATGAATCGCGTCGGCGTGGTGTTCCTGCTGGCGCTGGTGCTCGCGGTGGTGGTGTCGCTGTTGAGCAAGACGCGGACCGGCAGCGATCTGATCCGCACCGACGACGTGAGTTATCGCACCCCGGTCAGTTTCAACCTCGGCTCGCTCGTCGTGGTGGTGATCGTGGCTGTGTTGTACGCCGTGTTCTGGTGACGGCGGCCGATCTTCCCAGGAGAATTCGCATGCGATCCACACGCTTGAGCAAGCTGTCCGCGTTCACGCTCGCCATTGCCTTGGTCTTGAGTCAGTCGCCCGCGCGGGCCTCGGAGGCCGGCGCGCTGGCGGCCACGCCGCAGATGGGCTTCAACAACTGGAACTCCACTCACTGCCGGGCCGAGTTCAACGAGACCATGATCCGCGGCATCGTCGACAAGTTCGTCGAACTGGGCTTGAAGGACGCCGGCTACCGCTACGTCAATATCGACGACTGCTGGGCCTACTGGCAGCGCGACAAGGACGGCAATCTCAAGCCCAATCCCGAACGTTTCCCCGGCGGCATCAAGCCGATCGCCGACTACGTGCACAGCAAGGGGCTCAAGTTCGGCATCTACACCAGCGCCGGCAATTTCACCTGTGAGCCGAAGCAGGAGAACCGCGGCTTTCCCGGCGGCCTGGGCCACGAGCAGCGCGACGCGAAGTTGTTCGCGTCCTACGGCATCGACTATCTCAAGTACGACAACTGCAATAACGAAAAGCTGCCGGCCAAGCCGCGCTACGTGGCGATGGGCGAAGCCTTGCGCGCCACCGGCCGGCCGATCTTCTACAGCGTGTGCGAATGGGGCGAGAACAAGCCCTGGCTGTGGGCGGGCGAGGCGGCGGTCGGCGGAAACTCGTGGCGCACCACCGGCGACATCCAGGACACCTATGCCTCGATGCTGAAGATCTTCAAGCAGAACGTGGTGCTCGATCGGTACGCCAAGCCGGGGCACTGGAACGATCCGGACATGCTCGAAGTCGGCAACGGCGGCATGACCGAGGTCGAGTACCGCAGCCATTTCAGCCTGTGGGCGATCATGGCGGCGCCGCTGTTGATCGGGACCGATCTGCGCACGATCAAGCCCGAAGCGTTGCAGATCCTGCTCAACAAGGACGTCATCGCGATCGATCAGGATCCGCTGGGCGTGCAGGGCAAGCGCATCCGCGACCGCGACGGCGTGCATGTGATCGTCAAGCCGCTCGCCAACGGCGATCGCGCGGTGGCGATCTTCAACGAAACCGATCGCGCGCGCGATGCCGCGGTCGGCGTCGCCGAGCTGGGACTGGACGCGTCCAGGCGCTACACCTTGCGCGACCTGTGGAGCCGCGAGCAGCATGCGGGCGACGGCTCGCTGAAGGTCACGCTGGCGCCGCATGCGACCGCGATATACCGGATCAGCGCGCGCTGACCGGCGCGCGGTGCGGGTATGTTGCTGACCAGTGCGGGTTTGCGTGCGCGGATCGCTCCCGAATGGGGCGGTTCGCTGCTCGGTCTGGACGCCGTGGTCGACGGTCGGCCGGCGCCGCTGATGCGCGCCGCTCCGTTCGCGCCGTCGCCGGATGCTGTGGTTCCCGATCCCAACCGACTGGCCTGCTATCCGCTGCTGCCGTGGTCGAACCGTATCTCCGGCGACGGCTTCGATTTCGAAGGACGCCGCATCGACCTGCCGCGCAACCGCGACGACGAGCCCTGGCCGATTCACGGCAGCGGCTGGCAACGCGCCTGGGGCGTCGCATATGCGGCCGCGGACGAGGCCTTGCTGACCTTGGACGAAACCTCGGCTCGCGACTACCGCTATCGCGCGAACCTGCGTTACCGGCTGCGCGAACGCGCGCTGGAGGTGTCGCTGAGCGTGGTCAACATCGGCCTGAGGAGCCTGCCGTTCGGGCTCGGGCTGCATCCGTTCTTTCCGCGCGATGCCGACACCCGCCTGCATGCGCCGGCGAATCGGGTCTGGCTCAACGATGGCCTTACGCCGCTGCCGACCGAGTTGGCCGAGATTCCCGAGCGCTGGCGATTCGACGACGCGCGCATGCTGCCCGCCGATTGCGTCGATCATGCCTTCGTCGGTTGGTCGGGACAGGCGAGCATCCGTTGGCCGCGACGCCGGCTGGGGCTGGACATCGACAGCGATGTCGACCGCTTCGTGCTGTACACCCCGGTGGGCAAGGACTTCTTCTGCTTCGAGCCGGTCGATCACGCGATCGACGCGGTCCATCTGCCCGGCGGCGCGCTTGCCCATGGCATGACCGCGTTGGCGCCCGGCGCGCGTTTGCAACGGCGGTTTCGTTTTACCGCGGTTGAGTGCGGGCCGGATTAGCGGGACTCGACGCCATTCGAAAGCGAAAAAACTGCCTCTCCCGCTCGCGGCGTGAGGAGCCGCGCTTGCGAGCCATCGGCGCGCGCGGCAGCGAAGGCCCGAGCGTTATGCGGTCGGGCCGAGGTGGGGCAGGGAGCGCCAATGGCGTGAACGCTGTTGCGTATCGAACCGCCCGTCACTTCGCCTCGAACACATACGCGGCCGCCTGAAAATCGCCGCGCAAACTCACCGGCACGCCATGCGCCATCCAGTACGCGCCGCTGGCTTCAGCCGGCGTCCATTCGGGACGTTCGCCGCCGCCCACGCGCGCGATGCGATAGCGCTTGCCCGGATCGAGCCCGCGCAAACGGATCGCCGGATCCGCCAGCGCCTTGGTGCCGCTGTGCAGGAACGCGAACAGCACCGCCTGCTTTCGATCGGGCGAAACCGACAGCGTGGCCGAACGGCGGCCGCCGTCCCACGGCGACAGCAAGCGATACAGATCGCCCTGCTGCACCGTGCGGCGGATGCCCTTGTAGGCCTCGACCATGCGCGTGGCGGTGGCGAAATCGGCGTCCTTCCAATGATTGAGGTTGGCGCCGATGCCCAGACCGCCCTGCATCGACGACAGGAAACGATAGTCGAGCGAGGTTTCGCGCTTGTTGACCCAGTTCGGCGAGTCGGTCACCCAGGCCATCATCACCGCCGGCGCATAGGCGTGGCTGAAACCGTCCTGCATGCTCAGCCGGTCGTAGGGATCGGTGTTGTCCGACGGCCACACCTGATCGGTGAACGCCATGATGCCCATGTCGACGCGGCCGCCGCCGCCGGAACACGATTCGATCTCCAGCCGCGGATGCTTGCGGCGCAGCTCGGCCAGAATCCAGTACAGGTTGCGCACGTACTCGACGTAGAGCTTGGGTTGGTCTTCCGGCGCCAGTTGCGCCCAGCCCGGCTCGGACCAGTTGCGGTTGTAGTCCCACTTCAGAAACTGGATGTCGTTGCGGGTGACCAGATCGTCGAGCACCTCGAACAAGTGATCGCGCACATCGCGGCGGGCGAGATTGAGCACCAGCTGATTGCGCGCCGGCGTCTGCGGACGGCCGGGAAACTGGATCGCCCAGTCCGGATGCGCGCGGTAAAGATCGCTGTCGGGATTGACCATTTCCGGCTCGACCCACAGCCCGAATTCCATGCCCAGGCCATGCACTTTGTCGATCAGCGGTTTGAGCCCGTTCGGGAATTTGTTCGGATTGACCGTCCAGTCACCCAGCCCGGCCTTGTCGCTGTTGCGCGCGCCGAACCAGCCGTCGTCCATGACGAAACGCTCCACGCCGATGCGCGCGGCTTTCTCGGCCAAAGCCATCTGACCGGCCTCGTCGACCGCGAACTCGGTGGCTTCCCAACTGTTGTAGAGCACCGGCCGCAGCCGCGGCTTGCCGTTGCCGGGCAGGATGCGTTCGCGCTGGAAACGATGCATCAGGCGCGAGGCGCCGCCCATGCCGTGCTCGGAGTAACCGGCGTAGAACACCGGTGTATCCAGGGTTTCGCCGGGCGCGAGGCGATAGGCGAAATCGTAAGGGTTGTAGCCGCCGACCACGCGCACCGCGCCGAGCTGATCCTTGTCGATGCTGATCCGCCACGATCCCGACCACGCCAGCGCGCCGAACCACACCGGCCCGCTTTCTTCGCTGGACTCACTGTCGCGGCCGATCGCGAACCACGGCGTGTTCTGCTGGCCGGTGGAGCCGCGCCGGCTTTCCAGCACGGTCGCGCCTTCGGTGACCGGACGCTGCTGCAAGGTCCATTCGCCGGCCCAGCGACCGGTGAGGTGATGCAATCGGTAGTCGCTTTCGGGCGCGAGGGTGTAGGACGCGGACGCGGCCTGGTCGATGCGCACCGGCGTGTCGCCCTGATTCTCGATCGAGGCCGAACGCCCGACCACGCCGGTGTCGGCATCGATGGTGTAGCGCAGGCTGACCTGCAGCGGCGCGGCGATGTCCTTCAATTTGACGACGAGGACGTCGCCTTCGATGCGATGCGAGACATAGCGCAGCACGGTGTCGCGGTTGCCGTCGGCGTACGCGACCTTGAGCGCGACCTCGCTGTAGATGCCGCCGCCCTGGGCGGGAAATTCCTGCGGGGTGACCGAGGCGGACAGATCGAAACTGGCATGGCCGGGCAGCGCCTTGACCGGGCCGAGCGGGTCGCCTGCGGCGAGCCGTCCGCCCCAATGCACGGCCTGCAACTGGCCGGTCTCGTTGATGCCGAAGGCGTAGGTGACCTGGCCGCCGTCGAGGCGAAACACCCGGGTCTGCGCATCGAAACCCACCGACGCCCGCGCCGGATCGGCTAGCGAACACAACACGATGAACGCCGCGCCGCCCACGGCGCGAAGCAGAAACGAATGCATGCAGACCCCTTCGTCCGACCATTATCGTATTTATCATACAAATATGGCGATGTCGACCCGGCTGCAGCGTTCGCGCTCATGCCGCGCTCATGCCGCGCTTGCAGCGTGGATCGCATGAGCGTCGGCGTCGAAACAGGGCGAGGCGAGGAACCGGAGCCGCCGTGCCGGCGCGTCTGCCGATGTCGGGACGCGTGCTATCGTGTCCGCGAACAAGACCTGGGTGCTTGCCGGAACGGTTCGGCGTCGCGAAGATCGTACCCACCCCACATCGAGCATTTCGGAAGATGCCTCCTATCGAGTCCGCCGGACGATCGCAGTTGAGCGGCCGCATGACGCTGACGGAACAGCTGCTCGATGCATTGGGCAGGGAAATCGTGCTGGGCCGTTTCGCCGAAAGCGGGTTTCCCACCGAAGCGGAAATTTCCGAGGCCTACTCGACCAGCCGCGGCGTCACCCGCGAAGCGATCAAGATGCTCACCTCCAAGGGCATGCTGTCGGCGCGCCCGCGCAGCGGCATCGTGGTCCAGCCCGAGCGCAGCTGGAGCCTGCTCGATGCCGACGTGCTGCGCTGGATGCTCGAGCGCAAGTTCTCCTACAAATTGCTGCAGTCGTTCACCGAGATGCGGCTGGGCATCGAGCCGACCGCCGCGGCCCTGGCCGCGCGCCGCGCCGACGCTGACGCCATCAAGGGCATCGAACGCGGCCTGCAGAGGATGATCGCGGCCGAGCGCGGCGAGGACGATCATCTGACCTCCGATGTCGCCTTCCACGTCGCCATCCTCGATGCCACCGGCAACCCGTTCTACGTGCAGTTGCACGAACTGGTGAACACCGCGCTGCGCATCTCGATCCAGCTGACCAATCGCATCAAGGGTCACACCGCGAGCATTCCCGCGCACCGGCGCGTGCTCGATGCGATCAAGGCCGGCGATGCGGTCGCCGCGCACGCGACGATGTCGAACATCATCAACGACGTGCTGGTGTTGATCGCCGATGCGCAGGCGCGCGAAGCCGACCCAGGCACGCCGCGCAAGCGGGTCGCCAAGGCGCCGGTCCGATCCGGCAAGTGAATCCGCCGCGCGGCGCGGCGCGGCGGCAAGACGCGCGGCTTCGTGGTAGTTCGGTCGAGCCGTTATCGCGGCGAATTCCGGCGTGGCCGGTCGCTGGCGGTGACGCCCCGGGAACCCGGCCGAATCGGCGATCAACCCGCGCTATCGATCGTCCGGCATGAGGCATGTTCCGAGCTTTTCAAGGCCGGGCCGCGGCGCCATGCGCAGGTGACAGCGATCACGCCAATCGGCATAGTGACGGCGCGAGCTGGGAGCGCTCGCACGGTAGGCCGGCCGCGTCATGGGCCGGCGCAGACATGGCGTCAGCCGATTACTTTCGACAAGGAAAGCAAAATGAACCGTGCCATCTCCCATAAGCCCACCGCGGCTTTTGTCGGCGCTTCGTGGACCGCGCTCATGCTGGGCGCGCTGGCCTATCTGGTCGGCCTGTGGAACACGCAGATGCTGCTCAACGAGAAGGGGTATTACCTGACCTTGCTGCTGTACGGCCTGTTCGCGGCCGTGTCGGTGCAGAAGGCGGTGCGCGACCGGATGGAAGGCATCCCGGTCACCAATATCTACTACGGCCTGGCCTGGACCTCGGTGATGAGCGCGTTGGTGCTGCTGTGCATCGGCCTGTGGAACGCTGGCATCAGCCTGAGCGAGAAGGGCTTTTACGGCATGGCCTATGCGCTGAGTCTGTTCGCGGCGATCGCGGTGCAGAAGAACACCCGCGATAGCGGCACGGCCGACGAGTACGAGTAGGTCGCGGCGCGCGGCATGCGCCGCGATCCGCGACGGATCGCGGTGTCGGACGCATGCCCGTCGCGCGCGAAGCACTACGCAGGAAAAACCGTCACGCGGCCGCCGCCGGCGCGCCGCGCGATTGCGCGTCCAGTTCCGCCGGCCATCGCGGCCTCGGCGCCAGGCGTAGGGCGAGGTAGCGCATCAGGCCGAGCGGCAGCAACAGCCAGAACATCGGCAGCATCAACGCGATACTGGCGATCCATTCGATCACCTGCATCTGCTGCCGATACGCGGCGCCTTCCGCGCCCGGGGCGAGGAACGGCATGAAGAAGAACAGGCTGCGGCGGAAATCGACGTCGTCCGGCCGCGGCGCCTGCGGCGGCAGTCGCGTCAGGCCGTGTTCCATGTAGACGCGGCAGTAATCCCACAGGCGCCGCATATCGGCTTCGTCGATGCTCTGGCCGCCCAGTTGGATGCGGTCGATTACTTCCAGCGTGCCCGGCTTGCAGTGGCTCAGAAATAGCGCGTAGCGCACGCTGTTGCCGGCCTGACGGGTGATTTCGGCGTGGGTGTCGGCCCAGTCGAAAACCTTGATGGTTTGCGGCCAGCGCACGAAGGGATTGGCCTTCCAGGCGAACTCGTAGATGTAGACCTTGCCGCGGGCGCGGTTGAAGCGCACCGGCGTGTCGGAAGGCACCGTGGTGTCCAGACGCACGCAGAACACCGCGAGCGCGACCAGGCCGAGCGAGGCGATCGCCAGCGCGATGTCCCAGACGGTCCATGCGCCGGGAAACAGGCCATAAGCGAAAAAGATCAGCGCGAAACAGCCGCCCAGAATGCCCAGGCCCCTGATCAGGATTTCGCTGCGCGACAGTTCCAGATAGTTCGCGTCGATATGGCGGAGATTGCCGTTGGCCGAGAGTCCGTCGCGCGGCGCTGCGTCGCCGCGCGGCTGATCCTCGTACCAATACTCCACCGGCGGCGACAGCCGTCCCTGCGTTCGCTCCATCGCCGATCGATCCTTGTCCACACCGAATGACGTGCAGTATTCGGCTCGGTCGCGATCGCCGCAAGGCGAATGGAGCGGGCGGTGGCTACTTCTGGCAATCCAGCGTGGTGGCCGCGTCCAGGCGCGCGAACGGCTGGAACGCGGGCAGGCTGGCGGCGAGGGCCTGTTGCGTGCTGTGCAATCCCGCGACGTGCATGCACATGGCCTGGGCTTTCTTCTCCAGTTCCGCGGTCTGCGCGTCGACGTCCTTGCCGACCTGATCGGGATCGCCGCCCTTGAACGCGGCCTCGATCGCGCCGCTGACGGCCTTGCCGGCCAGTTGCGCGCCGGCCTTGCCCATCGCCGCGCCTTCCAGGCCGATCGCGGTGGCGTGGCTGTAGTAACTCTTGCTCAGCGCCTGCTGCGGCGCGGTCAGCGCGATCGCGCGGCCGTCGATGCTGAGCGCGCCGTCGGCGCCGATCCGCGCCACCGCATCGCCGTTGCGTAATTGCACCTGCTGGCCGTCGATCTTGAGAAAGCCCAGCGGCGAGCCTTGCACGTCGGCCGGCGCGGTCGGCGCCGGCGAACAACCGGCGGCGGACGCGACCGCGAGCGCAACGGCGAGCAGGCCCGGCAACAGCGGCGACATCGAAGCGTTCATGGCCTTCATGGCGGAATCCCGAGAGGTGGTGCGGAGGAAGAAAGCGCGCGGCACGACACCGCGCGCAAAATCGATGCTTACGACTTCACTTGTCCACGTCGACGCGGCCGCTGACGCCGTGATGATCGACCGAGCCGCTGCCGACCTTGCGCACGGTCAGATCGCCGCGCACCTCGTCGACGACCAGATCGCCCGAGCCCAGGCGGTCGAGCTCGACCGAGCCGCCGACCTGGCTCAGTTCGACATCGCCCGAACCGATCGAGCCGAGCTTGGCGCCACCGGCGATGTGCTTGGCCTTGAGATCGCCGGAACCGAGCGAAATCACCTGCAGCGAGCCGATGCGTTCGAGATCGACATCGCCCGAGCCGACATCGGCGGTGGTCACGCCGCGCACGTTGCGCGCTTCGACATCGCCCGAACCCAGGTCGATGCTGAGCCCGGCCACGTTGTCGATCCGGGCGTCGCCGGAACCGAGCTTGAGCTGGACCCGCATGCTGTCGGGCAGGCTGACCTGCAGCTTCATGTAGCGGTAGCCGTTGAAGCCGAAGTTGATGCTGTAGCGATGTTCGGCGCGGACCACCAGCTTGTCGCCGACGCGCTGCTGGACCAGGGTCATGCCGTCCAGGTCGGAGGCGTCCGAGGCGCAGGCGCGGCCGGTGACCGCGGCGCGGGCGCCGGGCGCGCCGGTGACGACCAGATCGTCGGAACCGATCTCGAACACCACCGCTTTGACCCCGGCCAGATCCAGTTGCAGATTGCGCGGTTGCGAATGTTCGCAGCGCTCACCGGCCTGGGCGGCGAGCGGCAGTACCGTCGCGGCGACGAGCAGAACAGTGGCCGGCAGAAGAAGGGCGTGTCGCATCGTGTGCTCCGAATGAAAGGGTCGAGGTCTTGATGCGTGCGAAGCGGTAATGGTTGCAATCGATCTCCCGCCCGCCGCCGTGATCGCGGCGACGGGCGGGAATGTCGGATCAGCCTTCGTCGCGCCAGCGGCGCAGGCGGATCGCGCCGTAGACCATCGCCGCGCCGATCGCCGCGCCGACCCACAGGTCGATGGTGGTCAGGGCGTGCAGGTTGGTGGTGAAGTCGATCGACGACTGGGTCAATGCCTGCGGCCCGTCGACGGCGGCGCGCTGGGCGTCGCTGGCGATCTGCGGACTCAGCATCCAGCTGCCGGGGACCACGCTCAACAAACCGCGATAGCCGATGACGTAGGCCAGGCGCAGCGCCGGGAAACCGGTGTCGGGGGTGACGATCGCCAGGAACACGTTGACCAGGCCGATGAACACGCAGGCCAGCAGCGGAATCACCACCGCCCAGATGAACGGCACGCTGCGCGCCCAGGCCGAGCACAGCATCAACCAGCCGACCGTCGGCAGCGCCCACAGTGCGTACACCGGCAGCGACAGCAGGACCTGCGCGACCACCCGCAGCGGATGCGCCTGCACGAAGATCGCCGAGGCGCCGTCGACGCCGTTGAGCACCGCGGTCAACCAGGCCAGCACCCACAACACCAGTCCGACCAGCAGGCCGATGGCCGCGGCCAGCACCGGCGCCAGCACCAGCGCCCACAACAGCTTGGACAGCACCGCCTGGGTGTCGGAGACCGGCAGCGATTTCCAGAACAGGATGCTGCGGTCCTTGCGTTCGTCGTAGATCGAGCCCAGGGCGTAGAAGAACACCACGAACACGAACACCATGAACACCATGGCCAGTCCGCCGCTGAGGGCGAGATCGCCGATCTGGCCGGCCGATTCGGCCTTGCTGGAGAAGTCCACGTTGACTCCGTGCGCTTCGCCCTTGCCGAGGTAGTAGTGGAACGCCGCGGACAGGCCGATCGCGGTGATGAGCGCGAGCACGATCGCGATCGCGCCGGCAATCAGCGGGCCCCATACGAAGCCGCCGCGATGCTCCCAGTATTCGCGCTTGAGCAGCATCTTGAAGGTCTGCGTCGGCGTGATCGTGGTCATCGGACGCGCGGCGGGAGGGGCCTGGAGGTCGTCGTGAGTGGCATTCATGCGTAGGTCCCCTTCATGGTGGCGACGAACAGGTCGGCCAGGCCCGGCGTGCGGGTTTCGCCCAGTCCGTCGAGCTGCGTGGCCGGCACGCCGTCGAACAGCATCACGGTCTTGCCGAACGGCAGGGCGCGTTCGTCGAGCGGGCCGAGGCTCTTGGCGTGATCGGCCTTGTCGCGGTCGACCAGCACTTCGACGAAGCGGTCGCTGAGCTGTTCCATCGGGCAGTCGAGCACGATCTTGCCCTCGCGGATGAACATCACGTCGGTGAGGATGTGTTCGATCTCCTCGACCTGATGGGTGGTGATGATGATGGTCTTGTTCTCGTCGAAGTAGTCTTCCAGCAGGCGCTGGTAGAACTGCTTGCGGTACAGGATGTCGAGGCCGAGGGTCGGTTCGTCGAGCACCAGCAGGCGCGCGTCGATCGCCATCACCAGCGCCAGGTGCAGCTGCACGATCATGCCCTTGGACATTTCGCGAACGCGCAGGTCCGGCTTGAGCTGGGTGCCGTGCAGGAAGCGCTCGCACTTGGCGCGGTCGAAGCGCGGATGCACGCCGGCGACGAAGTCGATCGCCTCGCGTACCCGCAGCCAGCGCGGCAGCACCGCCACGTCGGCGATGAAGCACACGTCGCGCATCAGTTCGTCGCGCTGGGTGCGCGGGTCGCGGCCCAGCACCGACAGTTCGCCGTCGAACGCGATCAGTCCCAGCACCGCCTTGAGCGCGGTGGTCTTGCCGGCGCCGTTGGGGCCGATCAGACCGACGATGCGGCCGGCCGGAATGTCGAAGGTGGTGTTGTCGAGCGCGAGCTTGTTGCGATAGACCTTGCGCAGGCCGCGCGCGGTGATGATGTGGCCCGGATCGATGTGGATGGCGTTGGTCATGGTGCGTCCGCCTTGTCGTTGCCGTTGCCGTTGCCGGCGCCGCCGCCGAGCAGTTCCTCGGTGCGCAGGCCCAGCCGCGCGATGCGCTCCAGGACCAGCGGCCATTCCTCCTGCAGGAAGCGTTCGCGCTCGTTCATGAGCAGTTTCCTGGAAGCTTCTTCGGTCACGTACATGCCCAGTCCTCGGCGTTTTTCGACCAACGCCTCGTCGGCCAACTCCTGGTAGGCGCGCGAGACAGTGATGGGATTGAGTTGATATTCCGCGGCGACCTGCCTAACCGAGGGCAGGGCATCGCCGGGCTTGAGCACGCCGTCGAGCATCATCGCGACGACGCGTTCCTTGAGCTGGCGATAGATCGGAGCGCCGTCGCTCCATTGGATTGCGGTCATGGGTTCAGCCCCGCGACAAGAAGGAGAAATAAGGCATCACGAGATTCCGTCGGTTGCGACGCGCGGCGGTCCCGGCCTTGCGCTTGGTTTCGTTGCTTGCCGACTCCGCGGCAGGAGGGGTTTGGAGGGAGTTGGCCACCGCGCCCAGGTCGGCGACTTCGCTGGCCAGACCGCCGGCGAAGGCGGCGATCCCGGCCGCGCTGGTGCTGCTTTCGAGTTGCTGGGCGCGCGCCTCGATCCGGCGGGCGACCTGGGCGATGTCGCTGGAGCGCGCCTTGGCGCGTTCGACGAAGGCGCGGTCGAAGCCGATCTGGGCCTTGACCACGCCCAGATCGAGTTCCAGCGGACGGGTGGCCGGGGCGTCGGCGGCGAGCACGGCCATGCCGGCCGGGGAGCCGAGCGCCGGATTCGGCACCGGCATCATCACCACCAGGCCCAGCACCAGGGCGCCGCCGGCGGCCATCAGAGCGGATATCGAGTTATGGAGCTTGCGGTTCATCTTGAACGTCCTGCTCGTTAGTGGGCCGGTGTTGTATGCAACTATAACACCAGCTCACGGCATGTCAATCGCTGTTGACCCAACTGAAGTCATACTTGGCGCCCGCCGTCCCCATCGCCCCTGCGAGCCCGCCCCGATGACCTTCCCGTCGCTTTCCCGTCCGCGTCCGGCCCGTATCGCCGGCTTCTCCGTCCTGGCGTGCCTGGTCCTGGCCGCCGGCAGCGCCGCCGCGGCCGGTGGCGGCCTGCTCGATCGCAGCTTCCGTCCGCTGGCCGGCAAGGTCCCGGTCGATCTGAACAAGGCGTACGGCGGCGACGTGGTGCTGGTGGTCAACACCGCCAGCAAATGCGGGTTCACCCCGCAGTTCGAGGCCCTGGAGGGCCTGCAGTCCAAGTACAAGGCGAAGGGTTTCGCCGTGCTCGGCTTCCCCTCGGGCGATTTCCGCGCCCAGGAATTCGAGGACGAAAAACAGATCCAGGAGTTCTGCACCCTGACCTACGGGGTCAAGTTCCCGATGTTCGAAAAGGTGCACGTGATCGGCGATCAGGCCACGCCGCTGTACAAGGACCTGGCCAAGGCCGCCGGCGAGGCGCCGAAGTGGAATTTCCACAAATACCTGATCGGCCGCGACGGCAAGTTGATCGCGAGCTACGGCAGCAAGGTCACTCCGGACGATCCCGCCATCGTCGCGGCGATCGAGCGCGCGCTCGCCGCGCCGCGCGCGAAGGGCGGGGCGGCTTCGGCGTCGACCTCGGCGTCGGCGAAGAAATCGCCCTGAGCGGCGTGGATTTCTGTTCGCGCGCCATCGCGGGCGCGCACGGGCGCGCGAATCTGCGCACGCGGTCGGGTTTTCGCGCGGCCCGCGCCTTTCGTCGCCAGGAACTTAGCGGCTTGTCCGCCGTCACACTGGAACATTGCCGGCATAGCGCCGGCCCGCGACAATGTCGGGCTGGCGCCCGGTCGCGGCGCATCGATCCATCGCTCCGGGTTCGCCCCTGGAACATTCAGAGATTTGCAACTTGAGGAGCTCTACCCCGATGAAGGCTTTCGTGCGCGGCGCAGCCGTGTTGATCACTACTGCAGCGCTCGTGAGCGGCGCCGCCTCTGCCCAGGACAAGTCCGTGCTCGCCAACGATCGTGAAAAAATCAGCTACGCCATCGGCCTGGACGTGGCGTCCTCGCTCAAGCCGGTCGGCCCGGACCTGGACACCGCCGCGTTCGAACGCGCGGTCAAGAACGTCTTCGACGGCGGCAAGCCGCTGATCACCCAAGACGAAGCGCGCACCGTCGACACCGCCCTGCGCGCGCGCATCGCCGCGCGCGACGGCAAGCCGGCCGCGGGCGCCGCGCCGGGTTCGCAGCCGCCGCCGGTGGCCAAGGACAAGGTCGGCCTTCTGATCGGCACCTTCATGGTCGGCCCGGCCCTGCAGCAGATCAAATCCGAAATCGAAGTGCCGGTGCTGGTGCAGGCCGTGCGCACCTCGCTGAGCGGCGGCAAGCCGCTGCTGGCCGAGGGCGAGGCGCGCACCCTGCTGACCAATTTCAGCGAGCGCATGCAGGCCAAGGCCAAGACCGAGGCGGCCGCCGCCGGCGAGAAGAACCTCAAGGACGGCAAGGCGTTCCTGGAGGAGAACAAGAAGGTCAAGGGCGTGTTCGTGACCGGCTCGGGCCTGCAGTACATGATCCTGCGCCAGGGCTCGGGCGAGCGTCCCAAGCCGACCGACAAGGTCAGCGTGAACTACAAGGGCACCTTGCTCGACGGCAAGACCTTCGACAGCTCCTACGATCGCGGCCAACCGGCCGAATTCCCGGTCAACGGCGTGATCCAGGGCTGGCAGGAAGGCCTGGCGATGATGCCGGTCGGCAGCAAGTTCAAGTTCTGGATTCCGGCCGAACTGGCCTACGGCCCGAACGGCGCGCCGCCGAGCATCGGTCCGAACGCGACTCTGACCTTCGAAGTCGAGTTGCTCGACATCCTGTAATCCCCCCCGCTGCGCGGGTCGCGGCCGGGAGCGGCGGCGGACGCGCGCAGACGCGTAGCGTTCAGTTGCCGGCCGGCAACGTGTGCAGCCGGCGCGGTTTCCCACCTTCCGGATATTCAGTCTTTCAGGAGTGCAGTTTGATGAAGCCTTTCATGCGTAACACCGCCCTCGCGTTCGCGGTCGCCTCGATGGCGCTGTTCGCGTCGGGTTGCGACAAGGCCGGCAAGCCGGCCGGCGACAAGGCGGCCGAAGCCAAGCCCGGCGACAAGTCCGCCGACGGCAAGAGCGAGGTCAAGGTGCTCGGCGGCATGAAGACCGAGAAGGAACAGGACAGCTACCTGATCGGCATGGACATGGGCCGTTCGCTGGAACTGCTCAAGGACGATCTGGATCTGGCCGTGCTGCAGAAGGCCATGCAGGCCAACATCAAGGGCGACAAGGCCCTGTTGACCGACGAGGAAGCCCAGCAGATCCGTCAGCGCCTGCAGGAAAAGGTCCGCACCAAGCAGATGGAAAAGATGGTCGCGCTGGCCAAGACCAACCTGGCCGACGGTGAGAAGTTCCTCGCCGGCAACGGCAAGAAGCCGGGCGTGGTGACCACCGCCTCGGGCCTGCAGTACCAGATCCTCAGCGAAGGCAAGGGCGCCAAGCCCAAGGTCAGCGACACCGTGCGCGTGCATTACAAGGGCACCTTGCTCGACGGCAAGACCTTCGACAGCTCCTACGATCGCAACGAACCGGCGGTGTTCCCGCTCGGCGCGGTGGTCCCGGGCTGGCAGGAAGGCATCGCGCTGATGCCGGTCGGCAGCAAGTTCAAGCTGTGGATCCCGAGCAAGCTCGGCTACGGCGAACAGGGCACCCCGGGCGGCCCGATCGGTCCGAACGCGACCTTGGTGTTCGACGTGGAACTGCTCGACATCGTCAAGGGCGACGCCGGCGGTCCGGGCGCGGGTGGTCCGGGCGGCGCGGAGTCGGCCGCGATGGGCGACGGCCACAAGCATTGACGCAATGAAGCGGGACTAAGCCGACAGGACCGATGGGAACGGGGAGTGGACGGTTCACGCGCTCGCGCGCGCGACCGTTCCATTCCCTGTTCCCTGTTTCGTTCCAGCCGTCGATTCCCGCTGTTCGCTTCACCTAGAACGAGAACCAACGCATGCGCGTCACCATCTTCGGCACCGGTTATGTCGGCCTCGTCACCGGGACCTGCCTGGCCGATGTCGGCCACGACGTGGTCTGCGTCGACATCGACGCAGCCAAGGTCGAGGGGCTCACGCGCGGCGTGATTCCGATCTACGAGCCCGGCCTGGAGCCGATGGTCAAGGCGAACCACGCCGCCGGCCGTCTGCACTTCACCACCGACGCGGCCGCCGCGATCGGCCATGCCGACCTGATCTTCATCGCGGTCGGCACGCCGCCCGACGAAAGCGGCAGCGCCGATCTCAAGTACGTACTGTCGGTGGCCTCGACCATCGGCCGGCATATCGAACGTCCGGTGGTGGTGGTGAACAAGTCGACCGTGCCGGTCGGCACCGCCGACCAGGTCGAGGCGACCATCGCCCGCGAACTGGCGGCGCGCGGCGTCGATGTCGCCTTCGATGTCGCCTCCAACCCCGAATTCCTCAAGGAAGGCGATGCGGTCGCCGACTGCATGCGGCCGGACCGCATCGTGATCGGCGCGGCCAATCCGCTCGCGGTGGAAAAGCTCAAGCGCCTGTACGCGCCGTTCAACCGCAATCACGAGCGCATCGTGGTCATGGACCTGCGCTCGGCCGAACTAACCAAGTACGCCGCCAACGCGATGCTGGCGACCAAGATCAGTTTCATGAACGAGATCGCCAACATCGCCGAGAAGGTCGGCGCCGATATCGAGATGGTTCGCCAGGGCATCGGCTCGGACCCGCGCATCGGCTGGCATTTCATCTACCCGGGCGCCGGTTACGGCGGCTCGTGTTTCCCCAAGGACGTGCAGGCGCTGTCGCGCACCGCGCAGCAGCACGGCTACGACGCGCACCTGCTCGACGCGGTGGAAACGGTCAACGACAACCAGAAGGGCCACTTGTTCGAACTGATCCAGCGTCATTACGACGGCGCGCCGATCGCGGGCAAGACCTTCGCGGTGTGGGGGCTGGCGTTCAAGCCCAATACCGACGACATGCGCGAAGCGTCCAGCCGTACCTTGCTGGCCCAGCTGTGGCAGGCCGGCGCGCGCGTGCGCGCCTACGATCCGGAGGCCAACGAGGAAGCGCACCGCATCTTCGGCGAGCGCGAGGATCTGGTCCTGTGCGACTCGGCCCGCGCCGCGCTCGCCGACGCCGACGCGCTGGTGGTGGTGACCGAATGGAAGCAGTTCCGCAGCCCGGATTTCGTCCGCGTCCGCCAGGCCCTGGCCGACGGCGTGATCTTCGACGGACGCAACCTGTACCATCCCGACGAAGTCGAAGCGGCGGACCTGGCCTATTACGGCATCGGCCGCGGCCGCTCGATCCTGATTGACGGCGCGTGAGCCGTCTTCGCCGATGGATGCAATGCCCGTGAGCTCCGAACTTGAACAGCGTCTGGTCGACCTGGAAACGCGCGTCGCGTTCCAGGAGCATGCGCTGGGCGAACTGAGCGATGCGCTCGCCGCCGCGCGCAGCGAGGAAGCACGCAACACCTTGCTGCTGTTCCGCGCGCTGGAAGAGATCAAACACCTGCGCGCCGCGATGGCCGCCAGCCCGTTGACCGGCGATGTCGGCAGCGAACCACCCCCGCCGCACTACTGAACACCGAGCAATGAGCGACACACTTCGCGATCAACTGTTGGGCCTGGGCTTCAAGCCCGCGCCCAAGCCCGAGCGCAGCGAGCGCAAGGGCGACGACCGCCGTGGCGGCGGCCCTGACCGGCCCGACGCCGCGCGCGGCAACCCCAAACCCGGCGCCGCGCGCGCCGACGGCCGACGCGGCGACGGAAAACCCGGCCCGCGCCACGACGGCGCGCGCAAGCCCGGCGAGCAGCGTTCCGGCAAACCGCCGGGCGCGCGGCCCGACGGCGCCCGCGGCGATCAGGCGCGGCCGGCGTCCAAGCCCGGCGAAGGCCGCAGGCCCGATCAGCGCGGCCCGCGTCCGGGCGCGCCGGGCAAGCCGCGCACGCGCGAGGACATCGATCTGGCCAAGGCGTACGCGATCCGTGCCCAGCGCGAGAAAGACGAACGCATCGCCGCCGAGCAGGCCAAGCAGGAAGAGGCGCGTCTGCGCCGCGAAGCGCGGGCCAAGCTCACCGAGTTGGTCAAGGGCCAGGGCCTGAACCAGGCCGAGGCCGAAATCGCCCGGCATTTCCCCTATGGCGGCAAGATCAAGCGGGTCTACGTCAACGCCGAGCAGCTCAAGCAGCTCAACGCCGGCGAACTGGGCGTGCTGCAGCTGGAAGGCCGCTATGTGTTGGTGACGGCGGCCTTGCTGGCGCAGGCGGAGGAGATTTTCCCGCAGGCGGTGGCGTTGAAGGTCGACCCGAATGCGCCGGCCGAGGACGATCCCTACGCCGATCCGCAGTATCAGGTGCCGGACGATCTGGTCTGGTGAGTGGGAAGGGGTGAGGTTGTTGTTGTTGTTGTGATTGCGAAAGCAACAGCAACAGCAACAGCAAATCCCCCGCGCTGAGGTTCGACCCGACAAGGGGGCTGCGCTTGGCGCCGCCCCCTTTTTCAAAGTGGGCACCGGATAGCGCGATCTTGCTTACTTTCAGAAGCTTGAAAGCTCGGGAACCGAAGCTGAAGGTCAAAAGACAAAAGCGACAAGCCGAGGGCAAGAGTTGAAAGCTAAAAGCTAAAAGCTAAAAGCTAAAAGCTAAGAGCGACAAGCTAAGAGCGACAAGCTAAAAGCCGAAAGCCGAAAGCCGAAAGCCGAAAGTTGAAAGTTGGAAGTTGAAAGGCAAAGCCACGCAGCCTTCGATATTCCGTCGCTTATCAATCCAAGCCGTCGTCATCCATTGCCCACTTTGAAAAAGGGGGCACGCGCCTTGCGTCTTTGAACGAAGCCGATGAACCAGCGGCGCGGGGGATTTGCTCCACCCCGCGAACCAACACGAAACCTAGGCGCCAACCGCCCGCGACCGCGACGTAACCGCGACCGTCGCCGCCGCAGCGTCCTGAGCCGGCCCGATCCGATCGATCATCGCCGCCACCGCCTGCGCGGTCTCCAGCGGACGCTCCATCGGAAACAAATGGCTGCCCTCGATCCAGGCCCAGCGCGAACCGACCAGGCGCCGGGTCGCCGCGCTGCCGGCATTGCGCAGTTCGCGCGAACGGGTGCCGGCGAGGAAACCGACCGGAACCCGCAGCTTCGGCGTCAGCCCGCTCAACGACGTGGTCGGCAAGCTACGGTAAATCTGATATTCGATCTCGCGCTCGAACGCGAGTTCGCGCGCGCCGTCGTCGGCGCGGCGGGTGCCGTGCTCGACGTAGGCATCGAGCACGCGCGAATCCCAACGCGCGAACGCCGGCTTGGCCAGGAAGTGACTGCGCACTGCGTCGGTGTCGGGCCAGTGCTTGCGCCGCTGCAGGGTCGCGCGCGTGGGCATCACCAGATTGTCCAGGCCGGTGCGGCGGCCGAGCGAAACCAGGCGCGCGCGCCAACCGGCGATCAACGGCGAATCGAGCATGACCACGCCGGCCAGGCGCGAGGCCAGCGCCGAGCCCGACAGCCGATGCGCGGCCAACAGGCTCAGATACCCGCCCAGCGAATGCCCGACCAGCCAGATCCGCCGCGCGTCGCCGCTGGCCGCTTCGACCCGCGCCGCGAGTTCCTCGACCAGATGCGGCCAGTCGAGGCTGACCGGGTAGCGCGGATCGTGGCCGATCCGCGCCGGCCGCTCGATCCGGAACCGCGACGCGAGCGCGTCCAGCATCACCCCATACACGGGCGCCGGGAAGCCGTTGGCGTGGGAGAACAGCAGCAGATCGTGCATCCGGGCGAGGGGCCGCAACTGGCCGCTGGCGATGAGGTGGCTGAACCATACCATTGCGTACAGTTGTGTGGTAGCCGGTAGCCGGTAGCCGGTAGCCAGTAGCCGGTCGTGGCCGCTGGGTGTCATGGCTAAGCGGGATCGCTACAAGTTGGCATTCGGTCGCCGCTATGTCAGTTGCGGTAAGGGCGTGGCGATCGGTTGCCCCGCGGTCGCAGCTTGCGCAGCTCCTACAGTCGGACGTCGTGGATGCCCGGCCGCCCCCTGTAGGAGCGGCGTGAGCCGCGACCGCGAACCTCGCACTACTACGCAGGCTAATCGGACCCGCGTCGCGCTCACTTCACCAAAACCTTCAAGCCGCCTCGCGATACCGCGGCGCCGGCTGCGACTGACTGAAATGCGGCAGCAGCGCCTGCCGCGAGCGTTCCAGCGTGTCCCACAAGGCCGCGTCGTGCAGCGGCGGAATCGTCACCGTCTCGCGCCGGTCGTACCCGGCCAGGGCGGCGTCGACCAGATCGTCGACTTCCATGACCCCGGGAATCTGTTCGACATCGCGGCCCGACCGCTCCCAGATCTCGGTACGCGTGGCCGCCGGCAACACCGCCTGCACGTACACGCCCCGGGGCCCGAGTTCGACCTGCAGCGACTGGCTCAGGTACTGCATGAAGGCCTTGGTCGCGCCGTACACGCTCATGCCGAATTCCGGCGCGAGCCCGACCACGGACGCGAGGTTCACGATCGCGCCGTGGCCGGCGGCGGCCAGGCGCGGCACGATCGCCGCCGCCAGCCGCGCCGGCGCGGTGACGTTGAGCGCGATCAGCTGCGCGACCTGATCGGGCGACTGGGCCAGGAAATTGCCGGGCAGGGTGGCGCCGGCGTTGTTGACCAGCACGCCGATGCGCGGATCGTCGCGCAGCACCGCCTCGACCCGCGCCAGCTGGGCCGGGTCGGCGAGGTCGGCCTGCAGAACCTCGGCCTGGACGCCGTAATCGGCGCGCAGGCGCTCGGCGAGGGCGGTGAGGCGGGCCAGATCGCGCGCCACCAGCACCAGATCGTGGCCGCGGCGGGCGAAACGGTCGGCGTAGACGGCGCCGATGCCGGTGGAGGCGCCGGTAATGAGCACGGAGGGAAGCGGGGTGGTCACGGTGAACCTCGTTGGGTGTGGGGTGGATTATTGATGATGAACATCATGTTTAATTTATCATGATGATCGTCATGTATGATGTCAAGGCCGATCAGGACCCGTTCGTCGGGTGGCCGGGTCGGCCGCAATCGGCAGGAGGAGCGGATGAAAGTCAGTCGTGAACAGGTAGGCGAGAACCGCCGCAGGATCCTCGACGAGGCCGGCCGGCTGTTCCGTGCGCGCGGGTTCGAGGCGGTCACGGTGGCCGAGGTGATGAAGGCCGCTGGCCTCACCCACGGCGCGTTCTACGGCCACTTCCAGTCCAAGGACGACCTGATCGCGCAGACCCTGGGCCATGTGCTGAGCCAGGCCCAGGTCGGCGACGAACTGTGGCCGTTCCTGGATTTCTATCTGTCGCTGCATCACTGCGGCGACCTCGCTGGCGGCTGCCCGACCGCCGCGCTCGGCGCCGACACGATTCGCCAGTCGCCGCGGGCGCGCCAGGCGATGACCGAAGGCTTGCGCCAGCATCTGCAGCACATGACCCGGATGGAATCCGCGCCGGAGGAAGCCACGCGCAGGCGCCAGGCGATCGGCGCGTGGTCGGCGATGGTCGGCGCGGTGATCCTGGCGCGGCTCAGCGACGACTCGGCGTTGTCGGAGGAAGTGTTGGCGCAGACCCGGGCGTGGATCGAGGAAAGCACGTCGGCGAGCGCGGGCTAGACAACCGGCGTCCGCCGTTCGCCACGCCGTCGGAAAACTGGATGACGTGCGCGTTGCCGAACGCGCCGCGGGTTCGCGCATGCAACCCGCCGGGATCGCCGCGGATGAGATCGGTTGTGGCTAAAGTACGTCCGCGTGCGTAGCCGATTGCTGATCGGGCCGATCGATGCGGCCCGGCGGCGACGCACGCCATAGGGACATCCACTCAGAGAGGGAATTCATGCGCATTCTTCCGTTCGCGGGCCTGGCCTTGTCCGGCCTGCTGCTCAGCCATACCGCCCACGCCGCCTGCGACACCGTGCTGTCGCCGGAGGTCCGTTCGATCGAAGCCGCCGGCACTTACTGCCTGGCCGCCAACCGCAGCGCGCCGATCGAAGTGCGGGCCGACAACGTCGAACTCGATTGCCGCGGCCGCACGCTGTCGCGCGCGCCCGACACGCCCGGGGCCGGCACCGGCGTGCTGCTGCGCGGCGACCACCTTATCGTGCGCAATTGCCGCTTCGAGGGCTGGCAGTTCAGCGTGCTCGCCGAACAGTTCCTCGACGTGCAGATCCTCAACAACACCTTCATTCCGGAAGGGCCGGCGATCACCGCCTACGGCAGCGACCGGCCCGAAGGCGACGGCCTGCGCGTGACCGGCAACCGGGTGCTGTTCTACGGTTCGCAGAACGGCGCCGAGCAGGCGATCGGCATCTGGCATTCGCCGCGCGCGGTGTTGACCAACAACGTGGTCGCCGGCTTCATGGGCCATGCCGCGCTGCGACTGGACCGCTCGCCGGATGCGCAGCTGACCGGCAATCAGTTGCTCGACTTGAACGAAGGCGGATCGGTCGGCGTGGACCTGATCTTCTCGCCGCGCGCGCGCCTGGTTCATAACACCGTGATGCTGCGTCGCGGCGTCAATGCTCACGGCCTGAGCGGCGCGAGCGAGGCGACCTGCATCGAAAATATCCTGATCAACGCCGTGCATCCGGGCCTGGAAGGCTGCGTGGTGAAGCGTTACAACGTCGAGCAGATCAATAACGGCGATTGATTTTTTACGGCAATCCCCATCGATAACATGCCGGCATGCACCTCAAAGACGCCTCCTTCCAAACAGTGGAGGAGGCGTCGTTGCGATGAAGTCGGACGCGATCGGCACATCGTCGAGAACAGGGATTGATCGTTCACGCTAATCGCCATCGATAATGTGCCGATATGCACCACCAAGATGCTTGCTTCGAGACAGCGGGGTGTGGCGTCGTTTGCAACGAACGTGCAGGCGACTGAGTCAGACGCGATCGGCGTCTCGTCGCGACGATTGAGATGCGATACCGATACAATCGTCGGCGCAGTACAGCGAGGCGCCTGATCGATTCATCACCTCGCGCACTGCGCTCATCCGTCACCAACGAAAAGGAACTTCATGCGACTGCTCCCGATTGCCGGCCTGGCACTGACCGGCCTGATGCTCAGCACCTCCGCGTTCGCCTGCGACACCGTCGTGTCCCCGCAGCAAATATCGATCCATGGCCCGGGCAAGTACTGCCTCAGCGCCAATCGCAGTCTTCCGATCGAAATCAGCGGACCGGACATCGAACTCGATTGCCGTACCCGCTCCATCATCAATCCCAGTCCCAACGGTGGCGGCCCGACCGGCATCCGGATCAACTCCGGCGACAAGGTCATCGTGCGCAATTGCCGAATCGACGGGTTCCCGATCGGCATCGACATGAACGTGCAGTCCAATGCGCAGTTGCTCAACAACACCGTGGTGCGCGCGCAGGATGTCGCGATCATGGTCCACGGCAACAACAACAACGATCCGTTCGCCGAACCGACCCGCATCGTCGGCAACCGGGTGATCGGCTACCCGACCGCCAACGATCCCTCGTCCACCTGGGCCCCGGCGATGCGCGTGGTCGGCCTCGGCCGCGCGGTGATCAGCAACAACGTCGTCGCCGGCCATCGCGGGCCGGTCGGCCTGGAACTGGTGGACTCGCCCGACCTGCAGATCACCAGCAACCAGTTCCTGGATCCGGCCTCGGTCGATCGCATGATCCGCCTGGAACAGTCGCCGCGCGCGCGCGTGGTCCACAACACCATCATGTCGCGCCAGCAGAACGTGATGTTCGGTCTCAGCGGCGCGAGCGGGGCGACCTGCGTGGAGAACGTGTTCATCAACACGATCCACTCGGGTTTTTCCGAGTGTGCGGTCACCCGTTACAACGTCGAACAGCCGTTGCCGCCGACTCCGTGATGCGTAGCCCTCACCGGCCGTTGGCCGGTGAGGGTTCTCGCCGAAGCGCCGCGACCGCATGACGCGGCGCGCGTCGCCGACGCGGCGTCCGCCGATGCGGACGTCATCGGCGCGGCGCCGGGCCGGACGCGCCGGCGGGACCGGCTTGATCGACGGCCATCGCTTCGAACAGTTTCGTCATTTGCGCCACCGAGCGAGGCGCGTCTTGGATCGCCTCCTGAGCCGGTGTCGACGGCGACCGTGTCGGCGCGAGCTGCGGCGAACCCTGCGCCGAAGCGGCGTCAGACGCGCGCGCGCCGATCGACGGCGGGTCGATGAAACAGTGGTGGCTGCCGGGATCTCCTCGCTGGCCCTGGATCGCGAACACCCGACCGTTGCTGCCGGTGGCGACATGGTCGATGCCGCGCAAGGGTGGGGTGGCCGCGTGGGCGGCGTCGGCCAGCGCGGCGGCGACGAGGCTGCGTTCGGCCGGCGAACGCGTCGATTGTTCGCCCGACCGGCTCAGGCCTTTTTGCGCTTGGTCGTACAGCCCGTGCAACGCGTGCGATGGGTCTTGGTAGGGATGCGCGAACGGCGCCGGCGTGGCCGCCGGCGGCGCGGTGCGGCTGGACAACGGCGGCGGGACGGCGGCGTGCGCGGAGTCGTCGACTTGCGGCGTTGCCGCCGCTGGCGCGAGCGCGGCTTCAACGCCGCGCGCCGGTGCCGCGCCCATCGCGGTCCACGGGCGTTCCGGCTCGCCGACGCGCGCCCGTGCGCGCGAATGCGTCACCCAGTCGGCGGGGATGGCGGTATGGAAGGCGATCTCGGCGTGGGTGGATATCGCGATGACCTGGGCATCCTGGATCCGCGCCGTGTCGGTCAGCAGCACCGGCCGGTTGGCGGCGCCGCCGGTCACGGGATCGACCGGATGAATCTGCTCCAGCGCATCGATACTGCGCGGCGTGTCGCTGAGCTTGCGTCCGTACTGGCCCTGGCCGTCCCAGGCATAGAGCCTGGGCAACGGTAACTCGACCCGATAGAGATGCTCGGTGTTGATGCCGAAGCCCCCGCAATCTTCGCCCGGCGACATCGATACGTGCGAAGTGCGTCGCGACTTCTCGTTGCGGGCGGATTGATACAAGGTGTTGAGCCCGAGCACTTCCGGCTCCGTCTGCAAGGCCAGGGCCTGGCGTATGGGCTTCTCGCTCGGCGGCAGCGTCAAGGCGGCGTGGGGATCGATCAAGGCGCGCTGGATCAGCGCCCGCGCCGTTTCGGTGTTCAGCGGAACCCAGGCCTGGAACCCGGTGGCGGCGATGGTTTCGGGAGCGCGGTTGTCGCCGCGGTATACACGGAAGGTCATGATCCGACTCGATTGGGGAGGGGTTTCGGCCGCATCGATCGCAGCGAGCCGAACTCGTAGCCAATTAGCGTCGTGCATGCCGTTCACGTCTATCAGACGAGTATCAGCTCCCATCGATCATGCTGATCGAGTCGATAGGGGTTCGATATTGATCGGCGCCACGGCGTCGAACGCGGCGCTACGCCGCGGCGCACGCTGGTCCGCTCAATCGAAGACGTCGCCGATCCATTCGTGCGAACGGTGGCTCAGCTCGCGCACCGTCGACACGCCCAGGTCGCGGATGATGCGGTGGGTGCGATGCGGCAGCGGCGATTCGTCGATATCGTGCGGGGCGATGTTCTTGCCCGGCACGCCGGGCAGGAACTCGATGCCGGCCGCGGCATAGCAGTGCTGCACGAGCGCCGAGCAGTACAGCGCGCCTTCCTTGGCCAGCAGGTTGCTGCGCTTGCGCAGGCGGCGGCTGTGCATCGCCATCAAGGTGCCGACCAGTTCGCTGATCGAGTAACTCGACAGCCCCGACAAGAGGTCCAGCCCGGCGATCTGGACCTTGCGCAGCTGTTCCTCGTCCAGGCCGAAGTCCAGGATCGCGATGTTCGGAAACGCTTCGGCGTCGTAGTAACGCTCGACCCGGTTCTCCTGCACGCCCAGGCGGATCTGCTTGTAGCGCATGTCCAGATCGGACTCGATCACCCACCAGCGTCCGTCGATGCGGCGCTCGCTGAACATGAAGGCATGCGACCACAGGCTGCGATGGCCGTCGACGGTCAACGGCGACTGCGCCTTGCGGATCAGCTTGTTGATCCAGTCGCGGCCGCCGCACAGGCCGATCCGGCCGGGGCCAGCGTGTTTCTCGATGAAGGCGGCGTTGCCGAAGGCGTCGGCCGATTCGGCCTGCTCTTCGACATCGGCGGACAACAGGATTTCGTCGCTCATCCTTGCGTACTCGTTCGGCTCGGTGCTGGGTCGGATCGGAACGGCGCAGCGGGGCAGGGCCCCGGCGCGCTCACTCGGGATCGTAATCCAGATTCGAGGCCAGCCAGCGTTCGGCCTGGATCAGGCTGACGCCCTTGCGCCTGGCGTAGTCCTCGACCTGTTCCTTGTTGACCCGGCCGACCACGAAGTACTGGCTGCCCGGATGGCTGAAGTAATAGCCCGAGACCGCCGCGGCCGGGTACATGGCGAAGCTCTCGGTCAGCTCCAGGCTGGTGTGACGGGTGGCGTCGAGCATCTCGAACAGCGTGGTCTTCTCGCTATGTTCGGGGCAGGCCGGATAGCCCGGAGCGGGGCGGATGCCGCGGTAGCCTTCGTCGATCAGCGCGTCGTTGTCCAGGCGTTCGTCGTCGGCGTAACCCCAGAATTCCTTGCGCACGCGCTGGTGCAGGCGCTCGGCCAGCGCTTCGGCGAAGCGGTCGGCGAGGGCTTTGACCATGATCGAGTTGTAATCGTCGTGATCGGCCTCGAAACGCGCGACATGCGGCTCGATGCCGATGCCGGCGGTGACCGCGAAACCGCCGATCCAGTCCTGCCGGCCCGAGTCCTTCGGCGCGATGAAATCGGCCAGGCAGAAGTCGGGGCGGTCGGCGGGTTTGTCGGCTTGTTGTCTGAGGAAGTGCAGGGTGCGGGAATGGGGAGTGGAGAATCGGGAATCGGAAACAGCCACGGCCGCCTGCGCCGATTCCCGATTCTCGATTCCCGATTCCCATACCACGACGTCGTCGCCGATCGAATTCGCCGGCCACAAGCCGAACACGGCCTTGGCGCGAATCCACTTCTCCTCGACCAACTGCTTGAGCATCCTGCGCGCGTCGCGGTACAGCTCGGTCGCCTGCGTGCCGACGATTTCGTCGCTCAGGATCGCCGGGTAACGGCCGGCCAGCTCCCAGGTGTTGAAGAACGGGGTCCAGTCGATGTACTCGACCAGTTCGTCCAGCGGGTAATCGTCGAACACGTGCAGGCCGGGTTGTTTCGGCGCGGGCGGAACGTAGTCGTCCCAGCCGCCGTCGTAACGCTGGCCGCGGGCCTTTTCCAGCGACACCAGCCGCTTGCCGTCGCCGCGGTTCTTGTGGCGTTCGCGGATCTCGGCGTAGTCGGAGGCGTTGGCGGCGACGAAGGGCTCGCGCAGGTCGATCGAGATCAGCGACTGGGCCACGCCGACCGCGCGCGAGGCGTCCTTGACCCAGATCGTCGGCGATTTGTAATGCGGATCGATCTTCAGCGCGGTGTGCGCGCGCGAGGTGGTCGCGCCGCCGATCAGCAGCGGCATGGTGAAGCCCTGGCGCTGCATCTCTCGGGCGACGTGGCTCATTTCCTCCAGCGACGGCGTGATCAGGCCGGACAGGCCGATCAGGTCGGCGTTCTCGGCCTTGGCGCGATCGAGGATGGTCTGCGCCGGCACCATCACGCCCAGGTCGATCACGTCGAAGTTGTTGCAGGCCAGGACCACGCCGACGATGTTCTTGCCGATGTCGTGCACGTCGCCCTTGACCGTGGCCATGACGATCTTGCCGTTGGACTTGCCGACATCGCCGGTGCGCAGCTTCTCGGCTTCGATGTACGGCAGCAGGTAGGCGACCGCCTTCTTCATCACCCGCGCCGATTTCACCACCTGCGGCAGGAACATCTTGCCGGCACCGAACAGGTCGCCGACCACGTTCATGCCCGACATCAGCGGGCCTTCGATCACGTCCAGCGGACGGGTCGATTCGATCCGCGCCGCTTCGGTGTCTTCCTCGATCCACTGGTCGATGCCGTAGACCAGCGCATGACTCAGGCGGTCGCGCACCGGCTTGTCGCGCCAGCGCAGGTCCTCGACCTTCTTCTCGCCTTTTTTGCCCTTAAAGCGGTCGGCGATGTCGAGCAGGCGCTCGGTGCCGTCGGGGCGGCGATTGAGCACCACGTCCTCGACCCGCTCGCGCAGGTCCGGATCGAGATCGTCGTACAGCGGCAAACCGCCGGCGTTGACGATGCCCATGTCCATGCCGGCCTTGATCGCGTGGTACAGGAACACCACGTGGATCGCCTGGCGCACCAGCTCGTTGCCGCGGAACGAGAACGACACGTTGGACACGCCGCCGGAGATATGGCTGTACGGGAACCGCCGCTTGAGCTCGCGCGTGGCCTCGATGAAATCGACCGCGTAGTTGTTGTGTTCCTCGATGCCGGTGGCGATCGCGAACACGTTCGGGTCGAAGATGATGTCCTCGGGCGGAAAACCGATCTCCTCGGTCAGCAGCTTGTAGGCGCGCGAGCAGATCTCGACCTTGCGGTCGATGCTGTCGGCCTGGCCGACTTCGTCGAAGGCCATGACCACCACGGCCGCGCCGTAACGCCGCACCAGCCGCGCCTGACGCAGGAACTCGGCTTCGCCTTCCTTCATCGAGATCGAATTGACGATGCCCTTGCCCTGCAGGCACTTGAGCCCGGCCTCGATCACCGACCACTTGGAGCTGTCGACCATCACCGGGATGCGGGCGATGTCTGGCTCGGCCGCGATCAGGTTGAGGTAGGTGACCATGGCCACCTCGGAATCGAGCATGCCCTCGTCCATGTTGACGTCGAGCACCTGCGCGCCGTTCTCGACCTGCTGGCGCGCGACCACGATGGCCTCGTCGTAGCGGCCTTCGAGGATCAGCTTCTTGAACTGCGCGCTGCCGGTGACGTTGGTGCGCTCGCCGACGTTGACGAAGTTGCTCTGCGGAGTGATCTGCAGCGGCTCGAGGCCGCTGAGCCGGGTCTGGCGGGGGAGGGGTGCGGTCATTGCGGGATGGCTTCTTGCGTTATTCGAGAGGGCGGAGCCAGGAACGAGTGCAGAGGAGTCAAAAGTGAGTCAAAGCCGCCTTTACTCACTCCCCACTCCTCTGCACTCGTTTCTCATCATTAGAGGGGGCGGAGCCAGTAACGAGTGCAGAGGAGTCAAAAGTGAGTCAAAGCCGCCTTTACTCACTCCTCACTCCTCTGCACTCGTTTCTCATCTTCAAGCGACCGCTTGAAGATGCAACGGCTGCCGCGGCTCCACGCCCTCGACCACCGCGGCGATCGCGGCGATATGCGCCGGCGTCGTGCCGCAGCAGCCGCCGACCAGGTTCAACAACCCGGCGCGGGCGAATTCGCCGAGCACCGCGGCCATGTCCTCGGGGGTTTCGTCGTAGCCGCCGAACGCGTTCGGCAGGCCGGCGTTGGGATGGGTGCTGATGCAGGCGTCGGCGATCTGCGCCAGCACGTCGATGTGCACGCGCAGGTCCTTGGCGCCGAGCGCGCAGTTCAGGCCGATCGCGACCGGCTGGTTGTGGCGCACCGAGTACCAGAACGCCTCGGCGGTCTGGCCCGACAGGGTCCGGCCGGAGGCGTCGGTGATCGTGCCGGAGATCATCACCGGCAGCCGCGCGCCGCGTGCGTCGAAGGCTTCCTCGATCGCGAACAGCGCGGCCTTGGCGTTGAGCGTGTCGAAGATGGTCTCGACCATGATCACGTCGGCGCCGCCGTCGATCAGGCCGTCGGTGGCTTCGCGGTAGGCGATGCGCAGTTCGTCGAAGGTGATCGCGCGGTAGCCGGGCCGGTTCACGTCCGGGCTCAGCGAGGCGGTGCGGCTGGTCGGGCCGAGCACGCCGATCACGTAACGCGGCTTGTCCTTGCCGGCGGCCGCGTCGCGCGCCTCGGCGTCGTCGCAGGCCTTGCGCGCCAGCCGCGCGCCCTCGAGATTGAGCTCGCGCGCCAGATGCTCCAGGCCGTAGTCGGACAGCGAGATCGTGGTCGAGTTGAAGGTGTTGGTCTCGATCAGGTCGGCGCCGGCGGCCAGGTACTGGGCGTGGATGTCGCCGATGATGTCGGGCCGGGTCAGGGTCAACAGGTCGTTGTTGCCGCGCTGGTCGCGCGAGCAGCCGCAGCCTTCGCCGTGCACGTGCTCGCCGTGTTCGTCCTGCGGCGCGTACAGCCGGTCGAAGCCTTCTGCGAAGCGTTCGCCGCGGTAGTCGGCTTCTTCCAGCTCGAACCGCTGGATCATCGTGCCCATCGCGCCGTCCATGACCAGGATACGTTGCGCCAGCCCGCGCTCCAGCGCATGCGCGCGCTCGGGGTTGATCCAAGGCAGCTGTTTCATATCGATCTCCTCACTTCTTGCCGGGCTTGCGCACCGGCTCGCCGCCGGGCTTGCGCGCCATCAGCGCGATCACTTCGAAATGCGGCGGGCGGCGTTCGCGGGTGACGGTCTCGCAGCTGACGATCTCGAACCCGGCCTTGGCGGCGAATTTCTGCAGGTCCTTTTCGGCGAAGCCCAGGTTGACGTGGCCGAAGGCCTCGACCGCGCCGCGATGTTCGTGCTTGGCCAGACTGGTCAGCAGCAGGCGGCCGCCGGGACGCAGCACCCGCGCGGCCTCGACTACCGCCTGCGCCGGCTGCTCGGCATAGGTCAGCGCGTGCATCAGCACGACCAGGTCGAAGCTGTCGGCGTCGAACGGCAACGCGTGCATGTCGCCCTCGCGCACTTCCACGTTCTTGAGCTTGCGCAGGCGCTCGGACGCGGCCGCGACCACCTTGGTGCTGGCGTCCAGGCACACATAACGATGCGAATGCGGTGCCAGCAGCTCGGCCAGCACGCCGTCGCCGGAGGCGATGTCGAGCACGTCGCCGGGTTGCAGCAGCGGCACCGCCGAGCGCGCCAGCGCCTCCCAGGTGCGGCCGGGCGAATAGTGGCGCTCCATGTCGCCGGCCACCGAATCGGCCCAGTTCTGGTCGGAGGCACGCATCGCGAGCACCGCGGTCACCCGTTCGGCGTCCTGGCGCAGCAAAGGATCGTCACTGCCGGTGCTCAGGGTCTGCCACAGGGCACGCTGGGCCTGATCGAGCGCGCCCTCGTCGAAGCGGTAATAGGCCGACACGCCTGCGCGGCGGTCGCGCACCAGCCCGGCTTCCTTGAGCTTGGACAGATGGGTGGACACGCGCGGCTGGGCCAGACGGGTGATCGCCGACAGCTCGGCCACGGTCAGCTCCTCGCGCTCGAGCAGGGTCAGCAGACGCACGCGGGTGGCGTCGGCGAACACTTTGAGACGAGACGACCAGCCTTCAAGATCCATGAGGTGCCTTGGATGGGAATGGGGAATCGGGAATCGGGAATCGCCAGAGCGGCGTCGGCGACATCGGCAGGCGCCGATTCCCGATTCACCATTCCCGATTCCCGCTCTTCCATCAACGTATCGCGATACAGAGATAAGTGTGGTATCCGCCGCCCCTCAGGTCAAGTCGTGACGCGTCGCAGCAAAAGCCGGGACGACCCGGACGGCGTCTGAAAGCGGACTGAAAGCGCGCCGGCCGAACGCCAGATCGGGGCAGGCCGATGGGTGGGGTTATTCGGCGCGCGCGGCTACAATTCGCGTTCGCGGTTCAACGAACGGACGCGCGGACCATGAGCCAGGGTCGGATCGGCCGCAATGCGCCAGTGAGGCGACGGCGCCGTTCGATCGGGCTGCGATGGCAATCACCACAGCAATCAAGACCCGAGAGGTGCCGACGTGGATTTTGGCTTTACCGAAGAGCAGTTGATGATCCAGGACGTGGCGCGCCGTATCGCCCAGGAAAAGATTGCTCCCAGCGCCGAGCACCACGATCACACCGGCGAGTTCCCGCTCGAGAACATCCGCACCCTCGGCGAGAACGGCCTGATGGGCATCGAGGTGCCGGCCGAGTACGGCGGCGCCGGCATGGACCCGATCTCCTACGTGCTGGCGATGGTCGAAATCGCCGCCGGCGACGCCGCCCACTCGACCATCGTGTCGGTGAACAATTCGCTGTTCTGCAACGGCATTCTCAAGTTCGGCACCGAAGCGCAGAAGCAGCTGTACGTGCGCGCGATCGCCGAAGGCCGCGAAATCGGCGCGTTCGCGCTGACCGAGCCGCAGTCGGGCTCCGACGCCACCGCGATGCGCTGCAAGGCGGTCAAGCAGGCCGACGGCACGTTCGTGATCAACGGCAAGAAGAGCTGGATCACCTCCGGCCCGGTCGCCAAGTACATCGTGCTGTTCGCGATGACCGACCCGGACAAGGGCGCGCGCGGCATCACCGCGTTCATGATCGACACCGCCAAGCCCGGCTTCCACCGCGGCAAGACCGAGCCCAAGCTCGGCATCCGCGCCTCGGCGACCTGCGAGATCGAATTCGAGGACTACGTCGCCGCGGCCGAGGACGTGCTCGGCGAGGAAGGCCACGGCTTCAAGATCGCGATGGGCGTGCTCGACGCCGGCCGCATCGGCATCGCCTCGCAGGCCATCGGCATCGGCCGCGCCGCTTACGAGAAGACCCTGGAATACGTGCGCGAGCGCAAGGCCTTCGGCCAGCCGATCGGCGCGTTCCAGATGACCCAGGCCAAGATCGCCGACATGAAGTGCAAGCTCGACGCGGCCCTGCTGCTGACCTTGCGCGCGGCCTGGACCAAGGGCCAGACCGAGAAGAACGGCGGCCGTTTCAGCAACGAGGCGGCGATCGCCAAGCTGACCGCGTCGGAAGCGGCGATGTGGATCGCCCACCAGGCGGTGCAGATCCACGGCGGCATGGGCTATTCCAAGGAAATGCCGCTGGAGCGGTATTTCCGCGACGCCAAGATCACCGAAATCTACGAAGGCACCAGCGAGATCCAGCGTCTGGTCATCGCCCGCAACGAAACCGGTCTGCGCTGAAATACCGACGATGAAACGTTTCGGTTCGTCTAGGCCTACCGCCTGTCCTGAGGACGGCGGCAAGGGCTTGCGCGTTTCGATCCGCGCCATGCATGCCGGCCCGCGCGTCTGCGCGCGGGCCCGTGTCGGCGCGTCGCTCGATTACGGCGCCGGCGTCGTTGCCGCCTTGCACGGTTTGAACTCCAAGCAATAACCACTCTCTTGGCCCGCGCGAAAGCGTGGGCCTCATTCCATCCGGATCTCGACATCCCCATGAGCATTAAAAAAGCTTCCAAGCCCGAACCCGCCAAACGCGCCGCCGCCAAACCGGCGACGAAGTCGGCATCGGCCAAGCAAGCCACGGTCAAGCAAGCCACGGTCAAGAAACCCCCGGCCAAGCCGGCGGTCGCCAAGCCCGCCGCCGGCAAGTCCGCTGCGAGCAAGCAGGCGCCGGTCAGCAAGTCGGCCAGCGTCAAGAAGGCCGCGCCCGACAAGGCCGCGCTGGACAGCGGCCAGTCCGCGCCGCCGGTCGACAGCCAGGCGGTCAGCCTGGAGCCGATCGTCGCGGCGATGCGCAAGCGCCTGCCCAAGGCGCGCCACGCCGAGGCCGAGGCGTTCGCGCATGCGTTCTACAAGCGCATGAGCGGGGATGAGTTGCCGCAGCATCAGCCCGACGGCTGGGCGGCGTTGGCGGTCGATTTCTTGGATTACGCGCGCGATCGCAAGCAAGGGTCGGCGCTGGTGCGCCTGTTCAACCCGACGCTGAAGTCGCATGGCTGGGAGTCGCCGCACACCGTGCTGCAGATCGCCAACGACGACATGCCGTTCCTGGTCGACTCGGTGACCATGGCGCTGGCCGATCAGGGCATCGGCGTGCACGTGCTCGGCCATCCGGTGGTGACGTTCCAGCGCGACAAGGCCGGCAAGCTGCTGGCGGTCGGGCAGGGCGTGGCCGAATCGCTGATGCACCTGGAAATCGACCGGCAGACCCCGGAATCGGCCGCCGCGGTCAAGCAGGCGCTGGAAACCGTGCTCGCCGACGTGCGCGCGATCGTGCGCGACTGGGCGCAGATGCGCGACAAGATGAACGAGGTCGCCGACGATCTGCCCGGCGAAAACCTGCCGATCGACGAAGACGGCAAGCGCGAGGCGCAAGCGTTCCTGCACTGGGCCGCCGACAACCACTTCACCTTCCTGGGCTATCGCGAGTACGAAGTCGTCAAGCTCGGCGGCAACGAAGTGCTGCGCGCGCTCAAGGACAGCGGCCTGGGCCTGCTGCGCGGCAAGGAGGTCGGCAAGCCGCGCCTGCTGACCTCGCTGGCGGCGCATTACATGCCGCAGTCCGGTTCGGTCGACGCGCTGATCCTGACCAAGACCAATGCGCGTTCCACCGTGCATCGTCCCGGCTACATGGACTACATCGGCGTGCTCAGCTTCGACGCCGAAGGCCGTCCGACCGGCGAGAAGCGCTTCCTCGGCCTGTACACCTCCAGCGCCTACAACCGCCGCCCGTGGGACATCCCGCTGGTGCGCCAGCGCCATGCCTATGTGATGCAGCAGTCCGGCCTCGGCCCCGACAGCCACAGCGGCAAGGCCCTGCGCCATGTGCTGGAAACCCTGCCGCGCGACGAGCTGTTCCAGTCCAGCGAAGAAGAATTGCTCAAGACCACCTCGGGCATCCTCGGCCTGCAGGAACGCGTGCGCAGCAAGCTGTTCCTGCGCCAGGACCGCTACGGCCGCTACTACTCCGGCCTGGTCTACATCCCGCGCGAGCGCTTCAACACCGACGTGCGCTTGCGCGTGGAAGCGATGTTGAAGGACAAGCTGCACGGCGAACACATCGACACCACCGTGCACATCGGCGAATCGCCGCTGGCGCAGTTGCATCTGATCGTGCGGCCCAAGGCCGGCGATGCGGTGCAGAACGGCGGCCGTCAGATCGACAACGCCGCGATCGAAGCCGAACTGGCCGAGATCGTGCGCAACCGCCAGGACGACCTGCGCGAAGCGCTGGTGCGCAACAACGGCGAGCAGCAGGGCCTGGCCCTAGCCAATCGTTACGGCCGCGCGTTGCCGGCCGGTTACATCGAGGAAGTCTCCGCCGCCGTCGCCGCGCAGGACATCGCCCACGTCGCCGCCCTGAGCGGCCCCGACGACCTGCGTCTGAGCCTGTGCCGCACGCGCCAGGGCGAAGGCGGGCTGCGCTTCAAGTTCTACCGCCAGCTCGACGACATTCCGCTGTCGGACGCGCTGCCGATGATGGAGAACATGGGTCTGCGGGTGATCTCCGAGCATCCGTACCGGCTCAATGTCGACAACCAGCCGGTCTATATCCAGGACTTCGAGGTCGAGACCGCCAACAACGACATCGACGTCGACCGCCTGGACGAAAACTTCGAGGAAGCCTTCGCCCAGATCTGGCGCGGCAATGCCGAGAACGACGGCTTCAACCGCCTGATCCTGACCGCCAACCTGTCCTGGCGTCAGGTCGCGATGCTGCGCGCGTACTGCAAGTACCTGCTGCAGGTCGGCGTGCCGTTCTCGCAGAGCTATGTCGAGGAAACCTTCAGCCGCTATCCGCTGCTGGCGCGTCTGCTGGTGGAACTGTTCGAAGCCCGCTTCGACCCGTGCACCGGCAACGAGAGCAAGGACGAGATCAAGGCCGGCCAGGAACGCCTGGTCCAGCAGTTCGACACCTTGTCCGGCGGCGACGCCGCGGTCATGACCGCGCTCAAGCCGGTCATCGAAGCGCGCAGCGGCAAGCGCGACCAGCAGGCCCAGGCCACGGTCGAGGCGATCAAGGCGCTGCTCGACCGTGTCTCCAGCCTCGACGAAGACCGCATCCTGCGCAGCTTCATCGGCGTGATCAACGCCACCTTGCGCACCAGCTACTACCAGACCGCCGCCGACGGTTCCGAGCGCGGCTACGTGAGCTACAAGTTCGATTCGGCCAACGTGCCGGACCTGCCCAAGCCGCGTCCGTACCGCGAAATCTTCGTCTACGGCCCGCGCGTGGAAGGCGTGCACCTGCGCTTCGGCCCGGTCGCCCGCGGCGGTCTGCGCTGGTCGGATCGCCGCGAAGACTTCCGCACCGAGGTGCTGGGTCTGGTCAAGGCGCAGATGGTCAAGAACACGGTGATCGTGCCGGTCGGTTCGAAGGGCGGCTTCTTCGCCAAGCGTCCGCCGATCGGCGGCGACCGCGACGCGGTCCTGGCCGAGGGCATCGCCTGCTACAAGATGTTCATCAACGGCTTGCTGGACATCACCGACAACATCGTCGGCGGCAAGATCGTGCCGCCGGCCAATGTCGTGCGCCACGACAACGACGATCCGTACCTCGTCGTCGCCGCCGACAAGGGCACCGCGACCTTCTCCGACATCGCCAACGGCATCGCCGCCGAGCACAAGTTCTGGCTCGACGATGCGTTCGCCTCGGGCGGCTCGGTCGGTTACGACCACAAGGGCATGGGCATCACCGCCAAGGGCGCGTGGGAGTCGGTCAAGCGCCACTTCCGTTCGCTCGGCCGCGACAGCCAGACCCAGGACTTCACCACGGTCGGCATCGGCGACATGTCCGGCGACGTGTTCGGCAACGGCATGCTGCTGAGCGAGCACATCCGCCTGCTGGCCGCGTTCGACCACCGCCACATCTTCCTCGATCCGAACCCGGACGCTGCGAAGACGTTCAAGGAACGCGAGCGCATGTTCAAGCTGCCGCGCTCGAGCTGGGACGACTACGACAAGGCGCTGATCAGCAAGGGCGGCGGCGTGTACCCGCGTTCGGCCAAGTCGATCCCGCTGTCGCCGGAAATCAAGACCGCGCTCGGCATCGAAGGCAACGCCACCGCGATGAGCCCGGTCGAGCTGATGAGCGCGATCCTCAAGGCGCCGGTCGACCTGCTGTGGAACGGCGGCATCGGCACCTACGTCAAGGCCAGCAGCGAGACCAACAGCGACGTCGGCGACCGCGCCAACAACGCGCTGCGGGTCAACGGCGGCGACCTGCGCTGCAAGATGGTGGGCGAGGGCGGCAACCTCGGCCTGACCCAGCTCGGCCGCATCGAGGCCGCCCAGCACGGCGTGCTGCTCAACACCGACTTCATCGACAACTCCGCCGGCGTGGACACCTCGGACCACGAGGTCAACATCAAGATCCTGCTCAACGGCCAGGTCCAGGCGAAGAAACTGACCCTGCCCGAGCGCAACAAGCTGCTGGCGTCGATGACCGACGAGGTCGCCGACCTCGTGCTCAACGACAACTACCGCCAGAACCAGGCGATCAGCCTGATGGAGCGGATGAGCCTGTCGCGCCTGGGCTCCAAGCAGCACTTCATCCGCACGCTGGAATCGCAGGGCCTGCTCGATCGCCAGATCGAGTTCCTGCCGTCTGATGCCGAGATCGCCGAGCGCAAGGCGCGCGGCCAGGGCCTGACCCGTCCGGAACTGTCGGTGCTGCTGTCGTACTCCAAGCTGGTCGCGTTCCAGCAGATGCTGGATTCCGACGTGCCGGAAGACCCGTACCTGTCGAAGGAGCTGGTGCGTTACTTCCCGCAGCCGCTGCAGGCCAAGTACGCCAAGGCGATGGAGAACCACCGCCTGAAGCGCGAAATCATCGCCACCGCGGTGACCAACTCGACCATCAACCGGATGGGCGCGACCTTCCTGCTGCGCATGCAGGAAGACAGCGGCCGCACCCCGGGCGAGGTCGCCAAGGCCTTCACCATCACCCGCGAGACGCTGGACGCGCGCGACCTGTGGGCGCAGATCGACGCGCTCGACGGCAAGGTCGCCGAGTCGACCCAGATCGACGCCCTGCAGGTGATCTGGACGCTGCAGCGTTCGTTCACCCGCTGGCTGCTGTCGCGTCCGGGCGCGATTCCCGACATCACCACCGCGGTCGACCGTTACCACGACGGCTTCAAGAACATCCGCGCCGGCCACGGCATCCTCGGCGACGGCGAACGCCCGACCCACGATGCCGCGTTCGCCGACTGGAAGGCCAAGGGCGTGCCCGAATCGCTGGCCGCACAGTTGGCCGCGCTGCCGTACCTGGAGCCGAGCTGCGACATCATCGAACTGGCGCGCGAGCGCAAGCTCAAGCCGGTCGATGTAGCCAAGGTCCACTTCCGCCTCGGCGAAGCGCTGCGTCTGCCGTGGCTGCAGGAGCAGATCGACGCGCTGACCGTCGACGGCCGCTGGCATGCGGTGGCGCGCGGCGTGCTGCGCGAGGAACTGTCGACCCAGCAGCGCATCCTGGTCGGCCAAGTGCTGAAGATGCCGGGCGCCAACGCCGACGCGAAGGTGCAGGCCTGGTTGGGACGCGACGACCAGTCGCTGCGTTTCACCCTGGCGATGTTGACCGAGCTGGCGGCGCAGAAGACCCTGGACTATCCGACCGCCTCGGTCGCGGTGCAGCGTCTGTCGCAGTTGGCCGCGCGTGGCTAAGCCGTGATGCGGGGGCGCCGCGAGGCGCTCCCGCAGTCGGTGGGTTTTTCGTTACATCCCGGAATTCTTTCATCAAGGAACGATGAACATGGCCAGATCCGACGATTCCGCGCCGACCGTGTCGGCGCTGATCGCGCAAGCCGACGCATTGGCCCGCGCCAGCGTGCTGCTCAAACGCGACGGCGACCGATTCGCCGCATGGTGGGGCGGCCCCGGCGTGGTCACCGCGCCCGACGCGAATCACCGCCACTGGCTCAGCATCGACTGCCGGTTTCTGCCCGAAGGCCTCGGCCCGGACAGCGGCGTGCTGAGCATCTACACCGACGAAGAAGACTGCGAATCGGGATTCGCCGTGCACGACCCGCAGGCGCGCTTGCCGCGGGCCGATTCCGCGCTCGAGGGCGAGCCGCTGTACGCCCATTCGTCGCGTTCGCTGCCGCCGCCGGATGCGTTCGACGACGGTCACGACGACGATGCCTATCTCAAACATTGGCAAACCCATTGCCCGATGTACGCCGACAACATCGTGGCGGTGCTCGGCGGTTGGCACTTCCCGTGGCCCGACGGCGACTGGGAGCAGAACCGCGAACGCGCGTTGCTGGCCTGGACCCTGGACGCATCCGAGCCCTGGGTCGAAGTCTGGGGCGGCGGCGCGGCGTTTCAGGTGATGCAGCGGGTGACCTGAGTGCCCCCCTGTAGGAGCGGCGCGAGCCGCGACCGCGACACCCGGCCTACGTCGCAAGCGTGATATCGCGGTCGCGGCTCGCGCCGCTCCTACAGGTAGTAATCGACGCGTCGCGCGAACCCGGTAGCGGGCAACACAATTCCCCCTCGGCCCACGGGTTATGCTGATCCCATCCTCCCGGAGCCGCCGATGACCGCGACGCCACGCATCGCCTTCCTCGCCAGTCACACCGATGAAGCGCAACGCGCTTTGTCCGCGCTGATCGCCCAACACGACCAGCACGAACCCAACGACGCCGACGTGCTGGTCGCGCTCGGCGGCGACGGCTTCATGCTGCAGACCCTGCACCGCCACGGCGCGCTCGGCAAACCGGTGTACGGCATGAAGCTGGGCACGGTCGGTTTCCTGATGAACCAGTACGCCGACGGCGCCGGCGACCTGCTCGAACGCCTGGCCGCAGCCGAACCGGCGGTGCTGCGTCCGCTGGAGATGGTCGCCCAGACCGAATCGGGCGCGACCTTCGGTTCGCTCGCCTACAACGAGGTCTCGCTGCTGCGCCAGACCCGCCAGGCCGCGCACGTGCGCATCGACCTCAACGGCCAGACCCGGCTCGACGAACTGATCTGCGACGGCGTGCTGGTCGCGACCGCGGCCGGCAGCACCGCCTACAACTTCTCCGCGCACGGGCCGATCCTGCCGCTGGGCTCGGCGGTGATCGCCCTGACCCCGATCGCCGCGTTCCGCCCGCGGCGCTGGCGCGGCGCCTTGCTCAAGGCCGACACCGAAGTGCGCTTCCGCGTGCTCGATCCCTACAAGCGCCCGGTCAGCGCCACCGCCGACTCGCACGAAGTGCGCGACGTGGTCGAAGTCATGATCCGCGAATCGCGCGACCGCACGGTCACCTTGCTGTTCGATCCAGAGCACAACCTGGAAGAGCGCATGCTGATCGAGCAGTTCACCAGCGGTTGATCGGCGATGAGCGGATACGAAGTCCTGATCGCCGCCGACCACGCCGAACGGGTCCTGGCCGGGTTACCGGAGCTGGGCTGGCGCCTGACCGACGCCGCCGGGCGGATCAGCGGCATCGACGGCGAGGGCGACGTGCAGGTGCTGGCCTCGGTCGATCAGGCGCGGCCGTTTCTCGATGCCGGCGGTCTGTTGATCTGGCACTGTGGGCAGGGCGGGCAGACCCTGGGTGTCGGGTTCCACTGGCGCCAGCCGGGTTCGCTGATACTGCAGCTCGACGGACTGGAGGTGGCGCAGCGCAAGCTGCTGCTCGCCGGGCTGGAGCGCCTGTTGGGCGGAGATGGTTCGACGGCCGATTGAGGCCTTGCCGCGCCAGTCCTTGATGGGCCTGGCACTGAATGCCCGGCGCCTGACTTAAGAACTTACATTAAGTTTATAAGTCGTTAAAATTCAATAAATTACGACTCATATGTAAAGTCGTTTAACCGATCGGCCCGCAGGCGCGAACGTAGACCAACCTCAACCCCGTGCCCGCATCCGCCGCGCGATTTCGCTGATCCCGGCGATGCACAGGGTCAGCACCACGGTCGACAGCAACTGGGTCCGCGAGCCCTCGGTGACCAGGGCCAGCACGAACACCATGCCGAGGATGGCCAGGCCCAGCCAGGTCACGTACGGGAACGCCCACATCTTGAACGGCAGCTCGACCCCGGCGCGGTCGGCGCGGCGGCGCAGAATCAGCTGCGCGACCAGCGACAAGGTCCACACCAGTAAACAGGTCGAACCGACCACGTTGAGCAGCGCCGGCAGCACCTTGTCCGGGTACAGCAGCTCCAGGCCGGTGGCGACGAAGCCGAACGCCACGCTCGCCAGCACCGCGATCACCGGCACCCGGTTGCCGGTCAGGCGCGCGAGCCAGCGCGGCGCTTCGCCGCGTTCGGCCAGCGAATAGATCATCCGCGAGGCGCCGTACAGATTGGCGTTGAGCGCCGACAGCAGGGCGACCACCGCGACCAAGGTGATGGCCGTGCCGGCGCCCGGAATCCGCGCCGCGTCCAGCACCGCCGCGAACGGCGATTTCAGCGCCTCGCTGGTCCACGGCACCACCGCGATGATCACCGCCAGCGAGCCGATGTAGAACACCAGGATGCGCCAGGCGACGGTGCGGATCGCCTGGGTGATGCTGCGTTCCGGGTCCTGGGTTTCGGCCGCGGCGACCGCGACGATCTCGGTGCCGCCGAATGCGAACACCACCAGCAGCAGGGCCGCGCCGATGCCGCCCCAGCCCTTGGGCGCGAATCCGCCGTGCTCGGTGAAGTTGCCCAGACCCGGCGATGGCACGTCGGGCAGCAAGCCCAGCAGCAGCGCCGCGCCGATCGCGATGAAGGCCAGGATCGCGACCACCTTGAGGATCGCGAACCAGAATTCGAACTCGCCGAAATGGCGCACGCCGAGCAGGTTGATCGCGGTGAACACGCTCATGAACACCAGCGAGGCCGCCGCCACCGACAACGACGGCCATACCGTCGCCAACAGCCCGGCGGCGCCGACCGATTCGGCCGCGATCACGATCACCAACTGCGCCCACCACAGCCAGCCCAGGGTGGCGCCCGCGGTCGGCCCCATCGCGTCGGCGGCGTAGACCGAGAACGCACCGCTGGTCGGCCGCAGCGCGGCCATTTCGCCGAGCGCGCGCATCACGATGATGACCAGCACGCCGGCGATCAGATACGACAGCAGCACCGCCGGCCCGGCGGTCTGCACGCCCAGGCCCGAACCGAGGAACAGGCCGGCGCCGATCGCGCTGCCCAGGCCCATCATCACCAGCTGGCGCGATTTCAGGGCATGGCCGAGTTTCGAGGCATCGGCGGCGGGAGCGGCGGGGCTGGGCGACATGGGCGGTTCCGGGCCAGGAGGCGGTGGTGCGGAACCATAGCAGGACCTAGAAACGAGTGGAGAGGAGTGAGGAGTGAGTAGTGAGGAGCGACGGGCTCTTACTCGTTTCTCACTCCTCTCCGCTCGCTCCTGGCACCGCCGGCTCACCCGATTTCAGGCAAGACCGAGTTTCGAGGGTTCCAAGCAGTCCGAGTGCCAACGGCTCTCACTCGTTCCTCACTCCTCTCCACTCACTCCCGGCCCCACCGGCTCACGCGATTTCAGGCATAGCCGAGTTTCGAGGGTTCCAAGCAGTCCAAGTGCCAACGGCTCCCACTCGTTCCTCACTCCTCTCCACTCACTCCCGGCCCCACCGGCTCACGCGATTTCAGGCATGACCGAGTTTCGAGGGTTCCAAGCAGTCCAAGTGCCAACGGCTCCCACTCGTTCCTCACTCCTCTCCACTCACTCCTGGCACCACCGGCTCACCCCGATTTCAGGCATGGCCAAGTTTCGAGGGTTCCAAGCAGTCCGAGTACCAACGGCTCCCACTCGTTCCTCACTCCTCTCCACTCACTCCTGTTCTAATAGCCGCATGCCCGACCGTGATGCCGACCCCCTGATCGTCGCGATCTCCTCGCGAACCCTGTTCGACATGGAAGAGAGCCATTCGCTGTTCGAACGCGAGGGCATCGACGCCTATGCCGATTTCCAGCGCGAGCACGAGGACGATGTGCTGCGCCCGGGCATCGCGTTCCCGCTGGTGCGCAAGCTGCTCGCGCTCAACGCGGGCGCGCCGCCGGAGGCGCCGCGGGTCGAGGTGATCCTGATCTCGCGCAATTCGGCCGACAGCGGCCTGCGCATCTTCAATTCGATCGCCCATCACGGCCTGTCGATCAAGCGCGCGGCCTTCAGCAACGGCGCGCCGCCGTTTCCCTACATCCGCCCATTCGGCGCCGACCTGTTCCTGTCGGCCAACGCCGAGGACGTCAGCGCCGCGCTCGCGGCCGGCGTCGCCGCGGCGACCTTGTTGCCGGCGATCCCGCCGTCGCGGCTGGCGCCGCATCTGCGCCCGGATCAACTGCGCATCGCCTTCGACGGCGACGCGGTGATCTTCGACGACGAAGGCGAGCGGGTCTCGCGCGAGGGCGGCTTGGCCGCGTTCGCCGAACACGAGCGCAGCCACGCCGGCGAACCGCTGTCGGGTGGGCCGTTCCGCGGCTTCCTGGACGCGCTGCATCGCCTGCAGAAAGCGTTCCCGGTCGGCCAGGACGCGCCGATCCGCACCGCGCTGGTCACCGCGCGCTCGGTGCCGGCGCACGAGCGGGTGATCCGCACCCTGCGCGAGTGGGGCATCCGCCTGGACGAAGCGCTGTTCCTCGGCGGGCGTTCCAAGGGCCCGTTCCTGGAAGCGTTCGGCGCCGACATCTTCTTCGACGATTCCGAGCACAACATCCTGTCGGCGCGCGATCACGTCGCGGCGGGGCATGTGCCGCATGGGGTTGCGAATCGTTGAGGGGTGGGGTTTGTCTGGCGTGACCGACGACGATTGACCGCGGTCGCGCCCAGTGCCTGACATTGAACGGTGTGGGCGATCAACGATCGAATTCGAGGCAAACTCGCCAGACCGGTTCCCCTACTTGCAAAGGGGCAAAAGCGGGTAATCGGGTCGTATGGCGAGGCGGTTGCGTTCGCGGTAATCGAGGTGTCGCGGTCGCGGCTCGCGCCGCTCCTACAGGGCGCGATCGAGGTTTCGTATCCCCCTGTAGGAGCGGCGCGAGCCGCGACCGCGACACCTCGCTCGCCGGCGCAATCGACGCAATCGACGCAAGGCGCGCCGCCGGTCACCACCACCGGCCAAATAAAAACGGCAGGCCGTTTCCGACCCGCCGTTATTCCTTCGCGAAACCGCCGAACGCGCTCAATCCATCGCGTCGGTCAACATCCCCGTCGCGTCGATCAACACGCGCCCGAACGAAGCGCCCGCGACCCGATCAGTTCCAGGACTTCTTGCCGATCATCTCGTCGCGGCAGGTGCCGGCCTTGCACTCGCGGGCGCGGTCGCGCAGGTACTCGGTGCGCTCGCGGTTGACCCGGTAGTTGCAGTCGACGTTGATGCTGCCCGACGACTCGCAGGTGGCGTCGCGGTACTTGATCCAGTCCAGCTGGGTCGCCTTGAGCTTCTGGTTCGCGGCTTCCTTGGCCACCGCGCGCAGATCCTTGTAGGCGGTGTTGAGCTCCTTGTCCGACTCCAGGAACAGCTTGGCGAAGCAATAGGTCTTGTCGTAGCTGGTGCGGTACTTGTCGCACTCGCCCTGGGCGTTGGCGGCGAAGGAGGCGAGGCCGAGCAGGCCGAGCGCCGCGGCGCAGAAGATGGTTTTCATGGCGTTCCTGTCCAAAGGGGTACTGAGGTGGCGATTGATACGGGACTAAACCTGTCCCAGCCCGCCGCGGTGAACCGAAGCGGGCCCGCGCGAAGTATGCACGCTGTCGCAATACGCAGGCCAGCGCGAGCGGGGCCGGGACCGCGCTCGGTGCGACCGGCGTGTTCGCGAGCGACCGTCGGACGGGCTCAGGGCAGCAGCTTGTCGAGCGGCAAGCGCACGTCGGTGACCTGCCAGCTCAGCCCGTCGCGGGTCAGCACGAACACCACCGGATCGCCGTCGGCGTTGTTGACCGTGGCGGTGAAGCGCGACGGCGACTCGTAGCGGTAGCTCAGGTCCTTGAGCGGCTCGGCCGGCGCCACCGGTTCGTAGACGTCGCGACGCGATGCGCTGCCGTCGAAACGCTTGAACACCTTGCGTCCTTCGAGCACCGCGCCGATGCCCATCGGCGTGGCGATCGCGTCGACCGCGGTGCCGGCCAGGCCGCTGGCCACGCTCAGGCCCAGCGCGCCGAACAGGCTGGACTGCACCTGCGGACCGGCGCGGCGGACGATGTAGTCCTCGACTTGGGCCTTGAGGCTGAGCCGGATCGCGGCGAAGTCGACGTGCTTGGACAGCTCGCCGGTGTTGCCTTCCTTGACCGCGGTGCGGATCGCGTGGACGGTGAGGAACGGGCCCGCGGCGACATAGCCGAGCAGCAGGGCCAGGACGAGGACGAACAGGGCGATCCATTTCTTCATCGAAGGCAGTCCGGGTTGCGGATGGCCAGAGTAGCGCTGCTGGGGCTACCGGGGCTTAAGAGGCGGCGCGGAACATCCCTCGCTGACACCAGAGTCACGCCGGAATCCTTCTCCCGCGCGCGGGGGAAGGTGCCCGAAGGGCGGATGAGGGGAGCGCGAACGCTTGATGCTTGACCTGCGATCCCGCGGTCCCTCACCCCAACCCCTCTCCCGCAAAGCGGGAGAGGGGCTTAATCGTCGCCACGCTGAAGTCCTTCTCCCGCTTGCGGGAGAAGGTGCCCGAAGGGCGGGTTAGGGTGAGCGCGAAAGCTTGATGCTTGACCTGCGATCCCGCGGTCCCTCACCCCAACCCCTCTCCCGCAAAGCGGGAGAGGGACTTAATCGTCGCCACGTTGGAGTCCTTCTACCGCGAGCGGGAGAAGGTGCCCGAAGGGCGGATGAGGGCAGATTTAAATCACCGCGCGATCCGCGCCACCCGCTGCCGGCGCTCCACCGGCGCCAACCGACTCTGATCGTTGAGCTCGACATCGCGCAATTCGTACGGCGCGCCATAGCCCTTGGCCAACTGCGTACGATCGAACGCGAGCTCGATCCGACCGGCGCCGCCATCCAGCCAGCGGGCGCTGTGCGCGATCGCGACCGGACGCAGTGCGCGACCGGGACCTGTAGCGTACAAGGTGCCGCGCAGCTCGTACCGCCCCGGCGAGGCCGCGCGCAACGGCAGCTCGAAACTCAGTTTGGCGGGGTCGAAGCGATAGCCGCCATCGAGCTTGGCGGTCGGCTGCGCCACCGCGATCGCGGTACGCGCATCGCGCTGGATCTCGCCGTCGCCGGCGAACACCTGCACTTCCCATAAACCCGGCGGCTGTTCGCCGGCATCGCTCGGCAAGGTCACCGCCGCGCGCAAGCGACCGTCGTCGCCGGCCTTCAGGCTCAACGGCCAGCTGCGACCCGACGGCGCGACCAGCAAGGCGCCACCCTGGGCCTTGAGCCGGGTATCGCCGCGTTGCAGGTCGACCACCACCTCGCGGCTGCTACCGGCCAGGCCATGGTCGTGACTCAGCGCCGCGAGCAGGCGCACCTCGCTGCGCGGTTCGAACACGTGCACCACGTAACGGCCGCGCGCCTGCGCGACCTGCACCGCGTAATGCCCGGCGCCGGCCTCGTCGGCGAGTTGCACCGCAGCGGTGCCTTCGCCGACCGCGAGGCCGGCGGACTGCAACTGCGCCGCGTCGGTGCGCTTGGCCGCGCTGACTACGCGTCCGGCGCGGCTGATCCGCACCGAATCGGCCGAGACCTTGGCCGCGCCGGTGACCGGGCTGACCCGGATCAACGCGCCCGGCGCGCTGGTGGCGATATCGAGCCCGCGCTGCAGCGCGGCGCCGTCGGTTTCCTGCCAGTACTCGCGGCTCTCGATCACCGCCGGTTTCGCGTCGCTGCTCAGCGCGGCGTGGGGATCGAGCGCCCAGGAAAACCGCACCGGCGCGCGTTCGGCCGCGCTCTTGGGCGCGGCCAGCACCGCCAGACGTTGCGGCACTTGATCGGATGTCGTCGCCGGCAGCATCGGCGTGTCGGCTGCGTTGGCGTTCGACAGCGCGGCGAGCAGGGCGAGAGTCAAAAGGGTTCGCATGGTCGTCGGCCTCATGGGGTCATGTCGCTGCGCAGGATGGTGTTGAGGTTGAAGCAGGCGCGCCGGCTCTGGTTGTGGCTGAGCGGCTCGGCGCCGGCGGTGCGCTGCTTGTCCTGGAACCACACGCTGCCCGCGGCCGACTGGCTGGAGCAGTTGAGAAAACCGTCGGAACAGCTGTTCAACCAGTTCTGGGTGGTTTCCAGGCCGACGTTCTCGGGATAACCGCCGCAGTAGCTGTCGCTGTCGAACGGCGACGAATCCACATCGGTGCCGACCACGCTGCGGAAGGTCTTCGGCAACGCGGGACGCCCGGCGGTGCCGTACAGATTGTTGGCGTTGTAGGTCGCCATCCAGCTGACCTGCTGCATCTTGACCGCGTCGGACTTGTAGCCCAGCAGCCAGCCCACGGCCTGTTCGAAGCCGTTGCCGTTCATCGCCGCATCGGCCAGCGGCGTGCCGGCCGAGGACGGCGCGATCGCGTTGACCCGCACGATCTTGCTGATGATGTTCGGATAGCGGCTGTCGTAAGTCGGGTTCGACATGATCCAGCGCATCACGTTGCCGCCGTTGGAATGGGTGATCACGATCAGCTGAGTGATGCCCTTGGCGCTGATGAAACTGGTCAGTTGCTGGGCGAGACAGCCGGCGGCGCGGCTGTCCCACATGTACTGCTCGAAATCGCAGTTGATGACGACGTAATTGGACGGATTGGCCAGGCCGCCGCGCACGCTGTCGACCATCGCCGGCTGCCAGTAATCCTGATACGCATTGCTCTGATTGCCGGTGCCGTGCACGAAGGCGACGCCGGTGGCGGCGGCGTTCGCGGCCAGCGGCGCGGCAAGCAACGACGCGGCCGCCAGCATCGCCGCGGCCAAGGACCGCCGCGCGATCGAAAACTTATCCATGAATCCTCCCCGATTGCCGAGAACGTCCTGCGCCGGCCTCGTGCCCGCATGCCCCCGGTCGTTGGCCGCGGCGTCCCTGCGCGGCGGTCGATCGAGCATACGTAGGCGAATGTTGCTGTCATGCGGCAATGCGCCATGCAATCGAGGCAAAGCGTGACCGCGGGTCGATCGCGAAACGACGGTGCGCACAGTTGCGATAAGCGCCAGCGCAAGTGGGCGCCGGGGACCATCGCAACACGCCAGATCAGCGCGATCGCGGACGAGGCGGGTGCGGCGCGATTCGTGCGATGGCGTTGCCGGCGCAGGCGCGGTGCAGAAGCCGCAAGCGGAGCGATGCGGAAACCGATGGGCGATGCAGCGGTTCAGCGCTCGCCGCGGCGCGATGCTGCTCTCAGGCCGGTACCGGCCGCGCGAATCGCTGCGTGGCCAGATGCACGCACAACGCAATCAACGCACAGCCCGCGCCGGCCACGAACGCCGCGCTACCGCCGCCGTGTTGCCAGGCGAACGCCGCCATGCCGGCGCCGAGCACGCCGCCGATGCCGCCGCTGAAGCCGTACAGCATGCCTTGCGCCGAGGCCATGTCGCGGCGGGCCGGGAACAGCTCGGCCATGCGCCGCATGCAGCCGGCGTGGAAGGCGGCGAAGCTCAGCGCATGCCCGGTCTGCGCCAACGCCATCCAGGCGAAGGAGTCGGCGAAGAAGGCCACCAGGGTCCAGCGCAACGCGGTCGCGATCAGGCAGGCGGCCATCAGCTTGTGCGCGCCGAAGCGCTGCACCAGCCGCGGCGCCTGCCAGAACATCGCGATCTCGCAGATCACCCCGATCGCCCACAGCAACCCGACCGCGAAGCCGTCGTGGCCGTGCGCCTGCAGTTGCAGGGTGTAGAACACGTAGAACGGGCCGAAGCCCAGCTGCATCAGCAGCGCGGTGCACAGCAGGCGGCGCGTGCCTGGGCGTCGCCACAGGCGTTCGCGCGCCACGCCCGGATCGATCGCGGGCGAGGGCGGATCGGCGCGGTGCAGCCACGCGGCCGCGGCGGTCAAGCCCAGCCACGGCAAAGTAAGCCAGATGAAGGCATCGTTGCCGAGCCGGTCGAGCAGCCAGCCGTAGCTCGCCGCGACCAGCAGGAAACCGACCGAGCCCCACATGCGGATCTTGCCGTAGTCGTGATTGCGCGTGCCCAGCGCGTTCAAGGTCATGGCCTCGAACTGCGGCATCACCGCGTTGAAGAACAGCGCGAACACGCCCATGACCACGAACAGCATCAGGCCGTGGTCGAAACGGGTGAATGCGGCGAACACTGCCAGCGCCAGGGCGCAACCGGCGACCAGCCAATGCCCCGGCGCGGGACTGCGCGCGACCTGCCGCGCCCAGGTCGGCGGCGCCAGGATGCGGCCGCCGTACCACAGCGCGAGCATCGCCCCGACCGCATAACCGCCGTGGCCATTGGCGCTGACCCAGCGTCCGATGTACGGGGTGTAGGCGCCCAGCGCGCCGTAATAGCCCAGGTAGAACAGCGCGTAGCGGCGGAATTCGGCGGGGAACAAGCGCGGCTCGCGGCGGTGTGGGGCGGAGCGGTCACGATACCGGAAGCGTGGGGTTTGTCGGAGGCGATCGACGGTGCGTTTGTGCCGGTTATCGCCGGGACTGTGGGTTTGCGCGGGCTGAAATTGGTGGGGCTGTCGCGGTGGCGCCGACAAGAAACGTCAAAAGCAAAAGCGAATCCCCCGCGCTGGGGAGCGCTTGAGGCTTCGTGCTCGCGCCGGGCGCTTGCCCCCTTTTACAAAGTGGGCATGGGATTCGCGGGCGATTACATGCTCAGTGATTCGCTCGGCCGTGCAGGCTCATGATTAATGCATCCCGCACAGGCAGATCGGGGCGACGTTTTCTCATGCCATCAGAACGTCGCTCCGATTAGACGCCACGAGGGCCTTTGCTTTTCCCCCCTTTGGAAAAGGGGGGGCAGGGGGATTCGCTTTTAGCTCCGTAACCGAATCGTCGGCGACGGTCCCGCGAACCCCATCCCGCCTCCCACATCCCGGCAACCGCCCCGACACCGCACTGCTAGCATCGGCCCGCCGGCAACCCAGCCGGCATCCACAGCAAGGAGCTGAGAAATGCGAAGCAAGAAGCTGCTGTTCGGCCTGGGACTGGCCCTGATCGCGATCGTCACCACCGCCTCGGCGAACATCGTCCGGGTCGAGATCGGCGAACGTCATACCTATTACCGCAACGGCACCGAAGTCGGCTGGGCGCAGCGCGATTGCGACGGCTTTTTCAACAGCGAAGGCGAGTTCGGCGATTCGGTCCACGTGACCTATCTCAACTGTCCGTAACCGCATGCGTCGTGGCGGATCGGCGGCGGAGAACCTCCGGCGCCGATCCGCATCGGGTCTTCAAGATCGCCCGCTTGTGAGGCTTCGCGACGGTCGCCGCCGCCGGGGCCCGATCTCAGAACTCCAAATCCAGCGCCGCGCACAGGTAATCGGTGAACGGCGCCAATCCCGCCAGATCCTTCTCCAGCGTCTTCAGCAACCGCGGCCCGGTCATGGTCTCGTCGTCGATCGAGCGCAAGGCCACGAAGTTCTTGCGCCGCAGATCCTCGGCGAATTCGAACTCGGCCGGGAAACCGCGCGGCGCGCGGGTCAGCATCTCGCTGTCGTCGAGGTCGTAGCGCTTGCGGAACTTGGGATCGTGCGCGGCCGCCTTCCAGCTGCCCGGGTTGTCGAGCACGAAGTGGCGGATCTTGCGCAGCGAATAGGGCTCTGGATGCCATACGCCCGAGGCGATGAAGCATTCGCCGCCCTGCAGGTGGATATAGAACGACGGCGCTTGGACCTGACGATTGCGCTCATGGAACAGGCGCGCGCCCTGCCAGCTCTTGTACGGCGCCTTGTCGTTGGCGAAACGGGTGTCGCGATGGATGCGGAACAGCGAGCCGCCGACGTTCTTGGGCTCGCTGCGGTAATGCGGGCTGATCTCGGCCAGCGCCGGCTGCAGATCGGTCAGCAGGCGCAGGAACGGGCCGCGCAAATGGCTCTCGTAGGCGGCCTTGTGCTCGTGGAACCATTCGCGATTGTTGTTGCGCGCCAGCGAACGCAGGAACTTGAAGCTGGCGTCGGAGAAGTATCGGCTCATGCGGCAGTCTCGAAAGCTCGGAGCGAAAGGTGGGGCGAACGATGCGGCGCGGCGTCCAGGTCATTGGCCTGTGTCGCGACGGGTCCGGGCCGGATTCGTTCGATCCCCACAAAATAGCGATGGATACGCAAAATCCAAGAGACGCCGTGCCGAATCGCGGCCTTACGCGGCCGCCCGCAGCCGGCGCGGTTCACCCTGAAGCGTTCAGATCGCGCTCGATCGCGCCGGCCCAATCCTCGAGCCGATCGAGCAGGGCCTGTTTGGCCCCGTCTTCGCCGACCATCGCGCGGGCTTGCTGCAGCTCGATCGCGAAGCGCTCGAAGTTGAACTCCGACAGGCCCGAGTCGTCGACCAGGCGATGACGACGGTAGGCGTCCCAACGCTCGCGCTCGGCCGCGCCGAGGGTGTGCGGCCAGTTGCGCGCGCGGTAGCGGAACAGCAGTTCGGGCAGGCGCGTGTCGCGGAATTCGAACGCGGCCTGGGCCAGCGCTTCGGGCGCGGTGGTGCGCACGTTGCGGAACAGGCGCTTGTCGCCGTCGCCGATGAAGGCGTCGTACAGCGAGGCGTCGACGTCCGAAGGATCGCGCGCGCGATCGTTCGCGTACACCCGCCGGACTTTTTCGACCAGTTCCGGTCCGGCCTCGCGGATCTGCGCCGCATGGCGTTCGACCTGGGCCGGATCGATCTGCAGGCGTTCGAAGTCGGCCGGGCGCAGATGATTCCAAGCGATCAGCGCCGGGCAGCGATTGAGATGCACTTCCTTGAGCGCGATGCGTTCCTCGCCTTCGGGCAGGTCGGCGGTCGGCGTGTACAACCGGTCGGCGATTTCGTCGGGCGCCAGGCGCAGCAGCGCGGCCGGGTCCTGGGCCAGATCGAACACCAGCACGCGGTTGTCGATGCGTGGATGCCGCGCGAGCGGGATCACCGGCGCGGCGCACATGCGCGCGGCCGGATAACGCTGCGACACGTGCAGGGCCGGGGTCATCGCGATCACGTCGAGCAGCGAGCCGGCGAAGCGCTTGTCGCGCAGACGCAGCGCGTAGTCCCACAGCTTGGGCTGGGCGGCCTTGAACTTGCGCGCGATGCCGATCAGCGCGCGCACGTCCGACAGCGCCTCGTGGGCGTCGCCTTCGCGCACACCGTTGGCCTCGGCCAAATGCTCAAGCTTGAACGAAGTCGCGCCGTCCTCGCGCTTGGGCCAGACCACGCCGTCGGGGCGCAATGCATGCGCCAGCCGCAGCACGTCGAGCAGATCCCAGCGCGAATTGCCGCCGCGCCACTCGCGTTCGTAGGGATCGTAGAAATTGCGGAACAGCCCGTAGCGCACGAACTCGTCGTCGAAGCGCAGCGAGTTGTAGCCGGTGCTGCAGGTCTCCGGCCGCGCCATTTCGTCGAAGATCAGCGCGAAGATCTCGGCTTCGCTGACGCCGTCGCGCAGCGCGTCCTGCGGCGCGATCCCGGTGATGACGGTGGCGATCGGCGAGGGCAGCAGGTCGTCGGCGGGTTTGACGAACACGCTGATCGGCGTGTCGATCTGGTTGAGATCGGCGTCGGTGCGGATCGCCGCGAACTGGGCGATGCGGGTGGTGCGCGGATCGGAGCCGTAGGTCTCCAGATCGTAGAACAGGAAGCTCGCGGGCATGGTCAGTCGGCGCTCATTCGTCCGTGGGCAGGGGCGACAGGCGTTCGCGCACCAGCGCGTCGACGCGGTCCCAGTCGAGCGTGTCCAGGCGTTCGTGACCGGCGGTCAGTTCGACCAGCAGCTCGCGCTGGCGCTGGCCGCGTTCGAACGCGACCTCGTACGGCATGCGGTGGAAGGTCACCATCGCGTAACGCGGCATGAAACGTTCGGGATGGCGCTGGGCGAGTTCGTGCTCCAGCGCGCGCTGCAGCAGGTAATCGTCGTTGTCGACCCGGTCGCGCATTTCCAGATAGTTCTCCAGCGCCATCGTCTGGATCGCGCGTGCGCTCGGCAGACGCTGTTCTTGAAACGCGGCGAAGGCGGCGGCGCGGTCGTCGTCGGCGAGCAGGCGCTCGGCCAGGGCGACGCAATCCTCGAACGCGCAGTTCATGCCCTGGCCGTGGAACGGCACCATCGCGTGCGCGGCGTCGCCGAGCAGCACCGCGCGGTCGTCGAGATGCCAGCGGTCCAGGTACAAGGTCGCCAACAGACCGGCCGGGTTGTGTTCGAAGTCGTGTTCAAGGTTCGGAATCAGCGGCAGCGCGTCGGCGAAGTCGCGTTCGAACAAGGCGCGCGCGTCGGCGCCGTCGCGGACGGTTTGGAAACTCGGATCGCCTTCGTTGGGCAGGAACAGGGTGACGGTGAAGGTGCGTTCGTCGTTCGGAAGCGCGATGCACATGTAGCGGCCGCGCGGCCAGATGTGCAGGGCGTTGGGTTCGATGCTGAAACCGCCGTCGGGCGAGGGCGGGATTTCCAGTTCCTTGTAGGAATGGCCGAGGAACTCGGTGCGCTCGCCCAGATCGGCCGCCTGCTTCATCGCGCCTCGCAGCGCCGAACCCGCGCCGTCGGCGCCGATCAGGCTGTCGAACACGATTTCGTGCGAAGCGCCGTCGCGATCGTCGACGAAGCGGGCGATGCGCCGGTCGAAATCGACCGCGCTCAGGCCGCGATGGAAATGCAGCCTGGCCCCGGCGTCTTCGGCGATCTGCAGCAGGATCAGGTTCAACTCGCCGCGGTGCACCGACCAGATGACCTCGCTGTCGTCGCGGCCGTAGCGCTGCAGGTCGGTGCGTCCGTCGAGAAAATGCACCATGCGCCCGCGCATCATCACCGCCTGCGCCATCACCGCCTCATCCGCGCCGGCCAGACGCAGCGCGTGGCGGCCGCGCTCGGCCAGGGCGAGGTTGATCGAGCGCCCGCCCTGGTAACCCTGCAGGCGCGGATCGCCGCGTTTCTCGTACACGTCGACCTGCCAGCCGCGCCGCGCGAGCAGGGTGGCGAGCAGGGCGCCGGCGAGGCCCGCGCCGATCAGGGTGATGTGTTTGGGGTGGGTGGGTGCGTTCAAGGAGTGAAGTCTCTGGTTGCGACTATGGGCCTGCTGCGAGAAATGATGGTGCCAGCGGCAACGTAGCCCTCGAAATCGTCATTCCCGCGAAGGCGGGAATCCAGAGACTTCAGCGTGTAGCCGCGATGTCCTGCCACAAATCTCTCCATTCCGGGTTGGTGCGTCCGATCAGCCGAATCTTCCATTCGCGATTCCATTTCTTCAGGCGTTTCTCGCGCAGGATCGCGCTTTCCATGGTCTCGTGCATTTCGTACCACACCAGCCGATCCACCTCGTAACGATCGGTGAAGCCATCCGTCAAGTGTTCCCGATGTTGCCACACCCGTTGAACCAAGTCGGAGGTGACGCCGATGTACAACGTACCGTTTTTCGCGCTGGCGAGAATGTAAACGGCGGGCGACCTGGACACATCGGCCTCACTCTGGATTCCCGCCTTCGCGGGAATGACGTTCTGGCGGATTGCGTAATTTCCGAATTTACGCTGTTCACGGATATTCCAAGACAGCCGCTCTGAATCTACGCCCCTCTCCAACCCTCAACCGCCGCCACAAACCGCGACACATCCCCATGCGTGTTGTACAGCGGCGCCGGCGAAATCCGGATCACATCCGGTTCGCGCCAGTCGCCCAGCACGCCGTTTTGGGCCAAGTAGTCGAACAGATCGCGCCCCGCCGCGCGGCCACTCAGTCCGCGACCGCCGATCACCCGCAACGACAGCTGGCACCCACGCTGGGCCGGATCGGCCGGGGTCACGATGTCCAGCGTGTCGGCCAGGCGCGCGCGGATCAGCGTGTCCAGGTAACCGGTCAGGCGCAGGGATTTTTCGCGCAGGGCGCGCATGCCGACGCGGTCGAACAGGTCCAGCGAAGCGCGCAGCGGCGCCAGGCCGAGGATCGGCGGGTTGCTCAATTGCCAGCCTTCCGCGCCCGGGGTCGGCACGAACTGCGGGCCCATGCGGAACCGGGTCGTCGCTTCATGGCCCCACCAGCCGGCGAAACGCGGCAGCTCGCTGCGCGCGTGACGCTCGTGGACGAAACAGCCGGCGACCGCGCCGGGGCCGGAGTTCAGATATTTGTAATGGCACCACACCGCGAAATCGACGCCGCTGTCGTGCAGGCCCAGCTCCAGATTGCCCACGCCGTGGGCGAGATCGAAGCCGCACACCGCGCCCTGCGCATGCGCCAGCCGCACGATCGCGTCGAGGTCGAATGCCTGGCCGCTGCGGTACTGCACGCCCGGCCACAGCACCAGGGCCAGGCGCGGGCCGTGTTCGGCGATCGCGCGTTCGATGCTCGCCATCGAAATCAGACCGCCGGGTTCGTCGGGCTCGATCTCGATCAGATCGGTGTCGGGATCGAAGCCATGGAAGGCGATCTGCGACGCCACCGCATACCGGTCGGACGGAAACGAGCCGGCCTCGATCAGGATCGCCGGGCGTTCGCGGGTGGGGCGGTAGAAGCTGACCATCATCAGGTGCAGATTCGCGGTCAGCGAATTCATCGCGATCACTTCGCTCGGCAACGCGCCGACCAGCCGGGCCAGCGGTTCGCGCACCAGTTCGTGGTACGGCATCCACTGCGCCTGGCCGGTGAAGTGGCCTTCGACCGCTTCCATCGCCCACTTGTCCAGCACTTCCTCGACATGCGCGCGCGCGCCGCGCGGTTGCAGGCCGAGCGAGTTGCCGACGAAGTACGCCTGCTCTTCATCTGCGTGGCGTGGGATCAGGAACTCCGCGCGCAGCGTCGGCAAGGGATCGGCCGCATCGAGCGCGGCAGCGTGAGCGGGTGAGTGCAATTCGGTCATGAGTGAGTAGCTTCGCTGCATGGGCGGGCGTGGCGCGATGGGCGCGGGGACGGGCGGGCGGGGGCAAGGCAGGCGAGTGTGATCAAAGCAAAGCTCCGAACGGCGCCACGTGGCGTTCGTAGCGGCGCAACAACGCGGTGATCCAGGCCGAGTCGATGCCCAGCCGGTCGGCTTCGAATATCAGCCCGGCGTCGTCGGACAGGTATACGGCAAACTCGTCGTGCTCGCTAACCCGCATCGCCCGCGCGAACGCGGCCTGACGCACTTGCCTGGACTGCGTGTCAATCGTTTCGACGGACTGGGCCGGGAGGCCGAGCTTGCGCGCTTGGACCAAGGCATCGGCGGCGGCCCAGTCCGAATCGAAGGGGGGATGGTCGCGCCAATCGAGATACTGGGCGATGAGGTCTTCATCGTCATCTCGGTCGCGCTGGCGCAGGTGCCACGCCGTGGACTCGATCGCGGCGAGCAAGCTATCGGTATCGATCATGAGCGGGCGGCGCGACCGGACGCGCCTAGTCGAACCGTGCTTTCGACAGGCCGAGCCATTCCAGCGCGGTGCCGTGGTACAGCCGCGCCTGATCGGTCTCGTTCAACTGCAACGAAGCGATGCCGGCACCGGGCGATTGTTCGCCGAGCGGGAACGGATAGTCGGTGCCGAGCATCACCCGCGACACGCCGCAGGTGTCGAGCAGGTATTGCAGCGCGCGCGGATCGGCGACCCACGAGTCGAAATACAGCTGCGACAAATAGTCGCGCGGATTGCGCGGGTTGTCGGTGGCGACCAGGTCGGGTCGCATGTTGAAGCCGTGTTCGATCCGGCCGATGGTGTACGGAAAGCTGCCGCCGCCATGGGCCAGGCAGATCTTCAACTTCGGCAGGCGTTCGAGCACGCCGCCGAACACCAGGCAGCAGGCCGCGCGCGATTGCTCGGCGGGCATGCCGACCAGCCACGGCAGCCAGTACTTCGGCATGCTCGGCGTTCCCATCATGTCCCAGGGATGGACCAGGATCGCGGCGCCCAGGTCGGCCGCGGCTTCGAAGAATTCGAACAGTTCCGGCGCGTCGAGATTCCAGTCGTTGACGTGGCTGCCGATCTGGCAGCCCTGCAGGCCGAGCTGGTCCATGCAGCGCTCCAGTTCCTGCACCGCCAGACGCGGCGATTGCAGCGGCACCGTGCCGATCCCGGCGTAATGGCGCGGGTGCTCGCGGCAAGTCGCGGCCATATGATCGTTGAGCGACTGATGCAGGTCCAGCGCCTGATTGGCCTTGGCCCAGTAACTGAACATCACCGGCACGGTGCTGATCACCTGCACCTGCACGCCGAAGCGCGCGTAGTCGTCGACGCGTTCCTGCGGGTCCCAGGTCTTGGACCATATTTCGCGGAAGAACTTGCCGTCCTTGTAGATGCGATGACGGCCGTCGTCGGTGTGGTGGATCACCGGAAAGCGGTCGTCGCCGTACTTGCGCGCCAGATCGGGCCAGTCGCGCGGCAGGTAATGAGCGTGGGTGTCGATCTTGAGCATCGCGATCTCAGGTGTCGGGCATCACGTAGCGGCCCGGCGCCGGGTTCAGATGGCCGCAGTTCGTGCAGGTCCGATGCTCGCGCGAGGAATAGAAGCGTTCGAACACCGGCGGGAAGTCGGTCTCGATGTTGTGCAGGTGGAAATATTCTTCGTAGATCTTGTGATTGCACTGTTCGCAGAACCACATCAGGCCGTCGTCTTCGTGCACCAGGCGCTTGCGCTCGATCACCAGCCCGACCGAGTCGGGCATGCGCTGCGGCGAATGCGGCACCCGCGGCGGCAGCAGGAAGATTTCGCCGGCGCGGATCGGGATGTCGCGCACCGCATTGTCTTCCTGGATGCGCAGCACCATTTCGCCTTCGAGCTGGTAGAACCACTCCGGGCCTTCGTCCCAGTGGTAATCGGTGCGCTGGTTTGGGCCGCCGACCACCATGACGATGAAGTCGCCGGCGTAGATCACCTTGTTGCCGACCGGCGGCTTGAGCAGGTGGCGGTGTTCGTCGATCCACGCGGCGAGGTTGAGCGGTGCGGGAAGCATGCGGTTACTCCGTGGCCGCGCCGCGCAGGCGCGCGATGCATTTGAGTTCGATCGCGATCGGGGTCGGCAGGGCGGTGATGCCGAGCGTGGTCCGGCACGGGGCGCGGTCGAGGTCGGGGAAATACTCCGCCCACACCGCGTTGTAGGCCGTGAAATCGCGGGCCATGTCGGTCAGGTATACGGTCACGTCGACCAAGTCGTCCCAGCCCGCGCCGCTGGCTTCGAGCACCGCGCGCACGTTGGCGAACACCGCGCGGCATTGCAGTTCGATGTCGTAGCCGATCAGCCGGCCCTGCGCATCGTGGACATTGCCGACGATGGCGTTGCTGGCCGCGTCGCGCGGGCCGATCCCGGACAGGAACAGCAGTTCGCCGACCCGGCGCGCATGCGGATACGAGCCGACCGGCTTGGGCGCGCCGTCGGCGCGGATGCCGCCGTTGCCGCGCGGATCGCTCATCGCGGCGATCCGCCGTGGGTGGCATGGACCGTGGCGATCGCGCGAGCGTAGGCCGACTGCAGCGTATCGAACGAATCCACGTCCATGCCGGTGTTGTGGACGCGGCCGTTGCGCAGGCTGTAGACCCAGCCATGCACGCTGAGCGGCTGGCCGCGGCTCCAGGCGTCGCGCACGATCGTGGTCAGGCATACGTTCTGCACCTGCTCGATCGCGTTGAGTTCGCACAGGCGGTCGTGGCGCTCGCTTTCGTCGACGTGGGCGATGCAGTCGGCGTGCTTGTCGGCGACGTCGCCGACATGGCGGATCCAGTTGTCGGCGAGGCCCACGCGCAGCCCGTGCAATGCCGCATGCACGCCGCCGCAGCCGTAATGGCCGACCACGATGATGTGCTTGACCTTGAGCACGTCGACCGCGAACTGGATCACCGACAAACAGTTGAGGTCGGTGTGGACCACGACGTTGGCGATGTTGCGATGGACGAACACTTCGCCCGGGGCCATGTCGATGATCTGGTTGGCCGGCACGCGCGAATCCGAGCAGCCGATCCACAGGTATTCGGGCGCCTGCTGTTGTGACAGGCGATTGAAGAAGTCCGGGTCTTCGGCGTTGACCCGCTCGGACCACTCGCGGTTGCGTTCCAGCAGTTCGTCCAGGGTGATCGAAGCGCCGGCGTCGACCGCGCCGGTCAGGTCGGAACCCTCGGAATTTGAATCCTTAGCACTCATGCAGCACTCATCCCAGATGAAGACCGACGTTCTTGGCGTCGGTGAAGAAACGCATCGCCTCGGCGCCGCCTTCGCGGCCGAGGCCGGACGCGCCGGTGCCGCCGAACGGCGTGCGCAGGTCGCGTTGCAGCCAGGTGTTGATCCAGACCATGCCGACCTCGAGCCGCGCGGCGAGGCGGTGGGCGCGGTTGAGATCGCGGGTCCACAGCGACGCGCACAGGCCGTAGTCGCTGGCATTGGCCAGGGCCAGCGCGTGTTCGTCGTCGTCGAAGGCCTGCAGGGTCGCCACCGGGCCGAAGATTTCCTCGCGATTGCTCGCGCAGTCCGGGCCCAGGCCCTCGATCAGGGTTGGCGCGACGTACCAACCAGCGCGGTCCAGCGCCGCGCCGCCGCACAGGATCCGGCCGCCCTCGTCGCGGGCGCGGCCCAAGGCCGCCACGACTTTGTCGAAGTGCGCCTGCGACACCAGCGGACCGAGCGCGGTGGTCGGGTCGGCGGGTTCGCCGATCTTCAATGCCTCGGCGCGCTCGACCAGGGCATCGCGGACCTCTTCGTAGATCGAACGCTCGATCAGGATGCGCGAGCCGCACAGGCAGATCTGCCCGGAGTTCTGGAACGCCGAGCGCACCAGGGTGTCGAGGTTCGCGCGCCAATCGCTGTCGGCGAAGATCAGGCTCGGGTTCTTGCCGCCCAGTTCCAGCGACACCTTGCGCAGCAGCGGCGCGGCGATCGCGGCGATGCGGCGGCCGACCGCGGTGCTGCCGGTGAACGAAATCGCGCGCACGGACGCATGGCCGATCAGCGGCTCGCCGACCTCCGGCCCCAGCCCGTGCACGATATTGAGCACGCCGCGCGGGAAACCGATGTCGGCGGCCAGTTCGCCGAGCATCGCGGCGGTGGCCGGGGTGATTTCTGACGGCTTGGCGACCACGGTGTTGCCGGCCGCGAGCGCGGGCGCGATCTTCCAGGTGAACAGGTACAGCGGCAGGTTCCACGGCGAGATCGCCGCGACCACGCCCAGCGGCGCGCGCAGGGTGTAGTTGAGCCCGGCCTGGCCGTGATGGGATTCGCTGGCGAACTGGGTCGCGGCCTGGGCGAAGAAGCGCAGATTGGCCACGGCGCGCGGAATCTCGGCGTTGCGGGCCAGCGCGATCGGCTTGCCGCCGTCGCGCGACTCGGCCTGGGCGAACGCGTCCAGGTTCGCTTCCAGCGCATGGGCCAGCGTGTCCAGCCAGTGCGCGCGTTCGCTGTTGGCCAGGCCCGACCAGGCCGGGAACGCGGCCTGCGCGGCGGCCACGGCGGCCTCGACATCAGCCGCGTCGCCGCGGACGACCTGGGCATACGCCTGCGCATTGGCCGGATCGTGGACGTCGAGCCAACGGCCGCCGGCCGCATCGCGCGCCTGACCGTCGATCCAGTGCCGGAATTTCTGCATGCGCCAAGCTTAACGCGTGGGCGCGGGCGCGCCCATAGCCCGGGCTGGCGGCCGCGCCGCGGGTGAGCGGCGGCGTTGCGTTTGATGAACGAGTGCCCGGTTGGAATGTGCGACGGCGGTTGTGGTTGGTGATGAGGTGACGGGAGCGGGCCAACACGAAATCCGATGGCTTGCGAATACGTGAAGTTTTTGTGGGTGGGCGTTTCAGTTCCGACGTTCTTCGCTCGAGCGTCGGTATCTGACAGAAAAGCGTCGGGGCCGAAGCCCTCCCACAAAAGACTTCGGGGCTTCAACTTTTTCACAAAAGACGATCGAGGCATTGGACAGCCCAGGCCTCAAGTTTGCCGATCATGTCCTATGCGATGCCATCTAGGTCGAAAGTCATGCTTCGAATGCATGAGTCGCGAAACAAAGCGTAATTCATGCGCAGATGGATGCGTCGCGCACGCCATGGTCATGCTCATGCGCGCCTCTCGGCACTTGACGCGCAAGTACGACGCTGCGCACATTCCGGCGGGGTCACTTTCATCCATGCCTGGCGATCGCCGAAGCGCGCTTGCGGGGCTCACTACGGCGGAACCATCACGTGGATAGACGCAATTTCCTCAGCATGTCCGGGCTCGGCATCGCCGGGCTCATGATTCCCTTCGGCAACGTGATCGCCGCGGAGGCCTTGCTGGTGCCGCTGGACGTGGCCAGGAAGAAGACCCTGGCCGACATCGCGCTCAATGCGGCCAAGGCCGCCGGCGCGAGCTACTGCGACGCGCGCATCGGCCGCTACTTGCGCCAGTTCGTGATCACCCGCGAGGACAAGGTCCAGAACGTGGTGAACACCGAATCCACCGGCATCGGCATACGCGTGCTGGTCGACGGCGCCTGGGGCTTCGCCGCCACCAACCAGCTCAACAACGACGCGGTCGCCAAGGCCGCGCAGCAGGCCGCGGCGATCGCGCGCGCCAACGCCAAGACCCAGACCGCCAAGGTCGAACTGGCCAAGGCGCCGGGCGTGGGCGAGGTCGCGTGGAAGACCCCGATCCGCAAGAACGCGATGGAAGTGGCGATCAAGGAAAAGGCCGACCTGCTGCTCGGGGTCAACGCCGCGGCGATCAACGCCGGCGCCAGCTTTGTCAACTCGATGCTGTTCCTGGTCAACGAGCAGAAGTACTTCGCCTCGACCGACGGCTCCTATATCGATCAGGACGTGCACCGCATCTGGGCGCCGATGACGGTCACCGCGATCGACAAGGCCAGCGGCAAGTTCCGCACCCGCGACGGCCTGTCCGCGCCGATGGGCATGGGCTTCGAATACCTCGACGGCGACGCCTCGGGCAAGATCGTGCTGCCCAACGGCGCGGTGTCCTACAACAAGTCCTACGACATGCGCGCCGACGCGATCGCCGCGGCCAAGCAGGCGCAGCAGAAACTCACCGCGCCGACGGTCAAGCCGGGCAAGTACGACCTGGTGCTCGATCCCTCGCACACCTGGCTGACCATCCACGAATCGATCGGCCATCCGCTCGAACTCGACCGCGTGCTCGGCTACGAAGCCAATTACGCCGGCACCAGCTTCGCCACCCTCGACAAGCAGAAGTCCGGCTTCAAGTACGGCAGCGATCAGGTCACGGTGTTCGCCGACAAGACCCAGGAAGGCAGCCTCGGCGCGGTCGGTTTCGACGACGAAGGCGTCAAGACCAAGCGCTGGAACCTGATCAAGGACGGCATCCTGGTCGACTACCAGACCATCCGCGATCAGGCCCATATCCTCGGCAAGACCGAGTCCGACGGCTGCTGCTATGCCGATTCGTGGTCGTCGGTGCAGTTCCAGCGCATGGCCAACGTGTCGCTGGCGCCGGGCAAGAACAAGCTCAGCGTCGCCGACATGGTCAAGGACGTGGAGAACGGCATCTACATCGTCGGCGCCGGTTCGTTCTCGATCGATCAGCAGCGCTACAACGCCCAGTTCGGCGGCCAGCTGTTCTACGAAATCAAGAACGGCAAGATCACCGGCATGCTCGAGGACGTGGCCTATCAGATCCGCACGCCGGAGTTCTGGAATTCCTGCGTCGCGGTCTGCGACGACAGCGATTACCGCCTGGGCGGCTCGTTCTTCGACGGCAAGGGCCAGCCCGGCCAGGTCTCGGCGGTTTCGCACGGTTCGAGCACGGCGCGTTTCAACGGCGTCAACGTCATCAACACCGCCCGCAAGCTCGGCTGACCGGCGCAGGAGAATCAGACAATGAGTATTTTTACCGAAGCGCAGTCCAAGGCCATCCTCGACAAGGTCATCGCGCTGTCCAAGGCCGATGAATGCACCGCGACCCTGACCGGTTCGATCGACGGCAACATCCGGTTCGCCCTCAACAACGTGTCGACCAGCGGCATCGTCAGCAACGCCGATCTGGCCGTGCAGGTGGCCTTCGGCAACCGCACCGGCACCGCGACCATCAACGAGTTCGACGACGCCGCGCTCGAACGCGTGGTCCGCCGCGCCGAGGACCTGGCGCGACTGGCGCCGGAAAACCCCGAGTTCATGCCGGCGATCGACAAGCAGACCTACAAGCCCAGCTCGACCTTCAGCGCCGCCACCGCGGCGATCACGCCCGAGTTCCGCGCCAAGGTCGCGACCGACTCGATCGCGCCGTGCCGCGACGGCAAGCTCGTCGCCGCCGGTTTCCTTGAGGACGGCCAGAGCTTCGTCGCCTTCGCCAACAGCAAGGGCAACTTCGGCTATCAGCAGGCGACCAACTTCAACTACACCTGCACCGTGCGCACCGACGATGGCCGCGGATCGGGCTGGGTCGGGCGCAACCTGCAGGACTCGGGCCAGTTCAAGACCGACGCCGACGTGCGCATCGCCATGCGCAAGGCCACCGAATCGGCCGAAGCCAAGGCGCTGGAACCGGGCAAGTACACGGTGATCCTGGAGCCGGCCGCGGCCGCCGGGCTGATCTCGTTCATGATGAATTTCTTCGACGCGCGCCAGGCCGACGAAGGCCGCAGCTTCCTGTCCAAGAAGGGCGGCGGCAACAAGCTCGGCGAACTGGTCTACGACCCGCGCGTCAACATCAGCGCCGATCCCTGGGACCCGCGCGCCTCGGTGCTGCCGTGGGACAACGAAGGCCTGCCGCGCGAGAAGATGGCGATCATCGACAACGGCAAGGTCGCCGCGCTGGATTATTCGCGCTTCTGGGCGAAGAAGCAGGGCAAGAAGGCGATCGGCTCGCCGGGCAACCTGTTGATGGCCGGCGGCGACAAGTCCACCGCCGAACTGATCAAGGGCACCCAGAAGGGCATCCTGGTCACCCGCACCTGGTACATCCGCATGGTCGATCCGCAGACCGTGCTGCTGACCGGCCTGACCCGCGACGGCACCTTCTACATCGAGAACGGGGTGATCAAGCACCCGGTGAAGAATTTCCGCTTCAACGAATCGCCGGTGATCATGCTCAACAACATCGAGGAACTCGGCCGTCCGGTGCGCGTGGCCGGCGACGAGTCGGGCTTCGTGATGATGATCCCGCCGATGAAGCTGCGCGACTTCACCTTCACCTCGCTGTCGGACGCGGTCTGAGCGACGGCGGGCGGGTGGCGCGGCCGGGTCGCGGTCCGCCACTCGCCATCGCCGCGTGATTTGCGTGACGTTTATTCCGATGTGTTCGATCCAATAAGTGCGAGCCGCCTGTGCAACGACGCGATTTCCTCAGTTTCACCGGTCTGGGCCTGGCCGGCCTGGCGCTTCCCTACGGCCGCGCGATCGCGGCCGATGCGCTGCTGGAACCGGCCGACCAGGCCAAGCGCCGGCAACTGGCCGACACCGCATTGAGCGCGGCGCGCGAAGGCGGCGCGAGTTATTGCGACGTGCGCATCGGGCGTTATCTGCGCCAATCGGTGATCACCCGCGAGGCGCAGGTGCGCAACATCGTCAACGGCGAATCGGCCGGCGTCGGCATCCGCGTGCTGTGCGAAGGCGCCTGGGGCTTCGCCGCCACCGCGGCGTCGACGCCCGACGCGGTGGCCGCCGCGACCCGCCAGGCCGTGGCGATCGCGCGCGCCAACGCGCGGGCGCAGACGCGCAAGGTCGAGCTCGCGCCGGTCACCGGCGTGGGCGAGGTCGCGTGGAAAACCCCGATCCGCAAGAACGCGATGGCGGTTCCGATCAAGGACAAGGTCGACCTGCTGCTGTCGGTCAACGCGGCCGCGCTCAAGGCCGGGGCCGACTACGTCAATTCGACCTTGTTCGTGATCAACGAACAGAAGTACTTCGCGTCCACCGACGGCAGCTACATCGACCAGGACGTGCATCGGATCTGGCTGCCGTTGACCGCGACCGCGGTCGACAAGGCCACCGGCAAGTTCCGCACCCGCGACGGCCTGTCGGCGCCGATGGGCATGGGCTACGAATACCTCGACGCCGATCCGGCGGGGCGGGTGTCGCTGCCCGGCGGCCTGATCGGCTACGGCCGCTCCTACGACGTGATGGCCGACGCGGTCGCCGCGGCCGGCCACGCCCGCGCCAAGCTCAAGGCGCCGTCGGTGAAACCGGGCAAGTACGACCTGGTGCTCGATCCGTCGAATCTGTTCCTGACCATTCACGAGAACGTCGGCCATCCGCTCGAACTCGACCGCGTGCTCGGTTACGAAGCCAATTACGCCGGCACCAGTTTCGCCACCCTGGACAAGCGCGACCAGGGCTATCGCTATGGCAGCGAGGTGGTCAATTTCGTCGCCGACAAGACCCGTCCGGGCAGCCTGGGCGCGGTCGGTTACGACGATGAAGGCGTCAAGACCCGCGAATGGGATCTGATCCGCGACGGCATTCTGGTCGACTACCAGGCGACGCGCGATGAGGCGCATATCCTGGGCCACAAGCAATCGCACGGGTGCAGCTACGCCGACTCGTGGTCGAGCGTGCAGTTCCAGCGCATGGCCAATGTCTCGCTGAAACCGGGCAAGACCCCGCTGAGCGTGGCGCAGATGATCAAGGGCGTGGAGCGCGGCCTGTACGTGCATGGCCGCGGTTCGTATTCGATCGACCAGCAGCGCTACAACGCCCAGTTCGGCGGCCAGTTGTTCTTCGAGATCAAGAACGGCGAAGTGACCGGGATGATCGAGGACGCGGCCTATCAGATCCGCACGCCGGAATTCTGGAACGCCTGTGTGGCGGTGTGCGACGAACGCGATTTCCGTCTCGGCGGCTCGTTCTTCGACGGCAAGGGCCAGCCGAGCCAGGTCTCGGCGGTGTCGCACGGGTCGAGCACGACGCGGTTCAACGGCATCAACGTCATCAACACCGCGCGTGCGCTGTAGGCGATGAAGCCGATGGGCGAGGGTGGGTCGTTGCCGATCGTCGTGCTTAAGGACGCATCGCGGTGAACCGCGCGCAGTTCCTGCGCCTGATGCTGGGTGGCGTGGCCGGCGCCTGGCTCGCGCGTTCGCCGCTGGCGCAGGCCGCGGCCGATTACGACTTCTGGTTCACCCGGCTCAAGTACGACTCCGGCGACTGGGACGTCGACCAGCGCATGCCGGCCAACCTGATCACGTCGCTGATCGACTACACCAACCTGCGCGTCGACCCGAAGGAGCACGTGCTGGCCCTGGCCGATCCGAAGGTGCTGGCGGCGCCGTTCTGCTATCTGGCCGGGCACAAGCTGGTCGAGTTCAACCCCGACGAGCGGCGCAATTTCGAACGCTACGTGCGCAACGGCGGCTTCGTCTTCGTCGACGACTGCAACCACGACATCGACGGCCTGTTCGCCAAGTCGTTCGAAGCGCAGATGGGCAAGATCTTCGGCGCCAAGGCGCTCAAGCGGCTTCCGAAGAACCATCCGATCTACCGCAGCTTCTTCGTGTTCGACGGCCCGCCCGCGACCGGTTTCGAATTGAACGGCTGGGGCGACGACCTGGTTCACGACTATCTGCAGGGCATCGAGATCGACGGCCGGCTGGGCGTGCTGTACAGCAACAAGGATTACGGCTGCGAATGGGATTACGACTGGCGAAACAAGCGGTTCTTGGCTGAGGACAATACCAAGTTCGGGGTCAATGTCGTTATGTATGCGTTGGGGTCTTGACGGCCGGGAATTGGGAATCGGGAGTTGGGAATCGGAAAGGCGGATTGCGAAGCGCTGTGTTGTGACGCGGGATTGCAGGCGGCGTTTGGTGAGACGGGAATGGATGCCGGCGTAGCGTGGTGAGTGGCGCGGCTGTTGCTTTTGCCCCCTTTGAAAAAGGGGGCGGCGACCGCGCAGCGGACGCGGGGGATTTGCTTTTGCTTTTGCTGTTGGCTCTGAAGGCAAAAGCAAATCCCCCCTGGCCCCCCTTTTTTAAAGGGGGGAATTTTGACGGCGGCGCTTGCAGGGGCGTCGCTTTTCGGGAAGTGCAGATGACTACGAACGCGGCAAACAACAACGGCGAAGCCGAACTCAAATCGCAGCTCGAACGGCTCGGCGCGTTGCGTCAGGCGATCGCGCAGGCGATCGTCGGCCAGGACGAGGTGGTCGAGCAGTTGCTGATCGGCCTGCTCGCCGGCGGCCATTGCCTGCTCGAAGGCGTGCCCGGGCTCGGCAAGACCTTGCTGGTGCGCTCGCTCGGGCAGGCGCTGGAACTGCAGTTCCGGCGCGTGCAGTTCACTCCCGACCTGATGCCCAGCGACATCCTCGGCACCGAACTGCTCGAGGAAGACCATGGCACCGGCCATCGCCATTTCCGCTTCCAGCCCGGGCCGATCTTCACCAATCTGCTGCTCGCCGACGAACTCAACCGCACCCCGCCGAAGACCCAGGCGGCGCTGCTCGAAGCGATGCAGGAACGCACGGTCAGCTATGCCGGTGTGACCCACACCTTGCCGTCGCCGTTCTTCGTGCTCGCCACCCAGAACCCGCTCGAGCAGGCCGGCACCTATCCTTTGCCCGAAGCGCAGTTGGACCGCTTCCTGCTGCATATCCGCGTGGGTTATCCGAGCGAACGCGAAGAACACGACATCCTGCAGCAGACCACCGGCGCGCACAGCGCGCAGGTGCCGCGGGTGATGGGCGGCGAGGACGTGCTGGCCTTGCAGGCGCGGGTGCGCGAAGTGCATCTGGCCGACGATCTGCTGTTGTGGATCACGAGACTGGTGCGCGCGAGCCGGCCCGACGAAGGCGGGCTGGCGGAAGTGCGGCAGTGGGTGAAGTGGGGCGCCGGTCCGCGCGCCGGCCAATCGCTGGTGCTCGCGGCCAAGGCGCGTGCGTTGCTGCACGGCCGCTTCGCCGCGACCCGCGAGGACATCGCTGCGCTGGCCGCGCCGGTGATGCGCCATCGTCTGTTGCTGTCGTTCGCGGCCGAAGCCGAGAACAAGAGCGCCGACGACGTGATCGCCGCCTTGCTGCGCGGCGTGCCGCTGCCCGGCGGTTGAGCGCGGCGCGGACGCCACGGTGAACGATCTGATTCCTCCCGAGGTGCGGGCGCGCTTGCGCGGCCTGCAATTGCTGTCGCGGCGCGCGGTCGGCGACCACGGCATCGGCCTGCACAGCAGCCGCAGCCGCGGCGCCGGGCTGGAATTCGCCCAATACCGCGCTTACGAGCCCGGCGATGAACTGCGTCAGGTCGACTGGAAACTGTACGCGCGCTCCGACCGTTTCTTCGTCCGCGAGGCCGAACGCGAAAGCCCGCTCGCGGTGTGGCTGCTGCTCGACGCGACCGCGTCGATGAGCCAGGGCGACGCGGCGCGGCCGGGCTGGTCGCGCTTGCACGCGGGCAAGGCGCTGGCGGCCTGCGTGGCCGAACTGGCGCTGCGCCAGGGCGACCGCTTCGGACTGATCGCATTGCGCGGCGACGGCCTGCGCCTGGTCGCGCCCGCGGCCGGCGTGCGGCAGCGCGATCGGCTGCTGCTGGAATTGCACGGCTTGTCGGCGCAGGGCGTCTGGCCCGCGGCCGACAGCTTGCGGCCGTTGTGGGAACGCATCGGCGCCGGCGACTTGGTGATCATGATCGGCGACGGCTTCGACGAAGGCGCGCTCGCCGTCGCCGAACGGCTGGCCGCGGCAAGGCGCGAGGTGTTGAGCATCCGCATCCTGACCGCCGAGGAACGCGATTTCCCGTTTCGCGGCGGCTACCGCTTCCGCGATCAGGAAACCGGCGAGGAATTGCTCGGCGACGGGGCCGCGCTGCGCGAGGACTTCCTGCGCCGCTTCGCCGCCGCGCGCACGGCGCTGGACGCGCGCCTGGACGCGAGCGGCATCCGTCACGCCGAGTACGTGCTCGACGAGGCGCTGGATCTGCCGCTGCGGCGTTTGTTCGGCGCGGGGGCGGCGTGAATCCGGTCTTGTTGCTGCCCATCGGCTTGGCTGCGCTGACCGCGCTGATCGTGCCGTTGCTGATCCATCTGGCCCGGCGCAGCGAACAGCGTCCGACCGATTTCGCCGCGCTGCGCTGGCTAAGGCAGCGACCCAAGCCGCGCCACCGCATTCGCTTCGACGAATGGCTGCTGCTGGCGGTGCGTCTGTTGTTGCTGACCCTTCTGGCGCTGTTGTTGGCGCGGCCGGCGTTGTACGGCGCGCAGAGCGACGCACCGTGGATTGCGGTGGTGCCGGGGGTGCAGGCGCAGGCTCTGGCGGCGCTGGATCGGCCCGCGGATGCGCGCATGCGTTGGCTGACCCCGGGGTTTCCCGAATTCGACCCGGCCGCGCCCGTGCCGCCGATCTCTTCAGAACTGCCGGTATCCAGCCTGCTGCGCGAACTCGATGCCACGTTGCCGGCGCAGGTCGCGGTGACCGTGCTGGTGCCCGAGCAACTGCAGGGCGCCGATGCGCAACGGCCGCGCTTGTCGCGACAGGTCGAATGGCGGGTGCTGCCGGGCGCGATGCCGGCGCGCACCGCGCAAGCCGTCGCCGTGCCCGAGCCCGCGATCCGCTACGCCGCCGATCGCGCGACGGCGCTGCCGTACCTGCGCGCGGCGATCGCGTCGTGGCGCGAGGCCGGCGCGGCCACGACGGCTCAGGTCAAGGACGCGATCGCGCTCGACACGCAACCGCTGGATGCGTCATCCAGACAACTGCTGTGGCTCAAGCCCGGCCCGCTGCCGAACGCGGTGAGCGAATGGATCGCCGGCGGCGGCACGGTTTTGCTCGATGCCGCCAGTGCCTGGCCGAGCGGCGAGGGTGCAGGCGAGAGCAAGGCGATCGTGCCGGTGCCGTTGTGGCGCAATGCCGACGGCGCGGTCCTGGTCGAAGGCGCGCGTTACGGCCGCGGCAAGGTCATGCGCTGGACCCGCGTATTGACCCCGCAGGCATTGCCGGAATTACTCGAACCCGGATTCGCCGGACAGTTGCGTAACCTGTTCGAACCGCCGCGCGAACCGCCGTCGCGGGTGATGGCGCGCGAGCATGCGCCGTCGACCGGCGCGGCCGCGTTCGCGTTGCCGCCGCGCGATCTGCGGCTGTGGCTGGCGTTGTTGATCGCGCTGGTGTTCCTGATCGAACGTTGGCTGGCGACGCGACCGCGGCGTGGAGCGGCGCCATGAACGCGAGCGAACACCTGCGCGACTTGTTGCGAGGCGTACGCGTCCGGCGCGGGCTCGATCTGGCGCTGAGCTGCGCGCCGTGGGCCTTGGTCGTCGCGGCGATGGTGTGGCGTTTGCATGGCATCACTGCCGGGTTGATCGCGTTGATCGTCGCGCTCGGGTTGATCGCTTTGGCCAGTCTGCACCGTGCCCGACGCCTGGATACGCTGTGGCTGATCCGCCGCCTCAACACGCGGCGCGCGGACATGGACGACAGCGCCGATCTGCTGTTCGCGTCGCCGCAGGGGCTCAGCGGCTTGCAGACCTTGCAGCGTGCGCGCTTGCAGGAGCGTCTAGTCCATGGCGCACCGATGGAACTGCGACCGGCGTGGTCGACGAAGCGATCAGCGCTCTCGTTGCTGATCGCCGCACTGGTGTTCGCCGCAATCGTGCTATGGCCAGCCCCCAAACCTGCAGTGCAGGCATTGGACGCGTTGTCGCCCGCGCCGGCCGTCGCCGCCTTGCCGGGACAGCCGCGATTGACCGAGCAGGCATTACGGGTCGATCCACCGGCCTATACGCGCTTGCCGCCGCGCAGCGAACCGACGCTCGAAGCGCGCGTGCCGCAGGCCTCGAACCTGCGCTGGACCCTGCGTTTCCAACCGCAACCGGCCAGCGCCACATTGGTATTCCACGATGGCCTGCGCCTGCCGCTGCGCCGCCAGGGCGAGGACTGGATCGCCCAGCGCAGCCTGCCCAAGTCGGCGCTGTACCGGATCGAAGCGGCCGGCGCCGCGCCGGCGCAGTCGCGGCGCCTGTATCGACTCGACGTGACCCCCGATCGCGCGCCGCAATTGCGCGTGCTCGAACCCGATCGCAGCCTGACCCTGATGGCGCAAGGGCAGCGCGCGTGGCCGCTGGTGTTCGAAGCCACGGACGATTACGGCCTGGCGCCCACCGCGCAGTTGCGCATCACCCTAGCCCAGGGCAGCGGCGAGAACATCACCTTCCGCGAACAGCGCATCGCCCTGCGCGGCACCGGCGCGGCCACGCAGAAACGCTATGCGCAACGGCTGGATCTGGCCGCGCTGGGATTCGCGGTCGGCGACGATCTGATCGTGCAGCTCAGCGTCGACGACAACCGCAGCCCGCAGCCGCAGAGCGCGCTGAGCCCGAGCCTGATCCTGCGCTGGCCGGCCGATCTGGGCAGCGAAGCCACCGGCATCGAGGGCATGGTCAAGACCACCTTGCCGGCGTATTTCCGCAGCCAGCGCCAGATCATCATCGACGCCGAAGCCTTGATCCCGCAGCGGCGCAAGCTCGGCGCCGACGAGTTCCTCAAGCGCTCCGACGCGATCGGCGTCGACCAGCGCCTGCTGCGCCTGCGCTACGGCCAATTCCTCGGCGAAGAGGCCGAGGGCGAGCCGCGCTTGCCGACCAACGACGAAGCGCCCGCGGCCGAGGGCGAGCATCACGACGACGAGCACGGCGACAAAGCCGATGCGACGCCGGCCGCGCCGCACGACGATCACGATCACGCGCCCAACGCGGCACCGGCGAAGTTCGGCGAGGAAGGCGCGGTGCTGGAGGAATACGGCCACACCCACGATCACGCCGAGGCCGCGACCTTGCTCGACCCGGGAACGCGCAAGCTGCTCAAGGCCGCGCTGGACGAGATGTGGCAATCCGAACTGCATCTGCGCCAGGGCGAACCGAAGCTGGCCTTGCCGTACGCGTACAAGGCGTTGGGGTTCATCAAGCAGGTCCAGCAGGCCAGCCGCATCTATCTGGCGCGGGTCGGGCCGGAGCTGCCGCCGATCGACGAAAGCCGGCGTCTGGGCGGCGATCGCAAAGGTTTGGCGCGGCGCGACGATGCCTTGATCGCGGCGAACGCGGCCGATCCGCTGCTCGGCTCCTTGTGGCTGCAACTGCAGGCCGCGCCGGGCAGCGCCGATGCGGCGGCCATCGATTACGGCGCGCTGGAACGCTGGCTCGGCGAGCACGATGCGCGGGTCGCCGATCCGCTCGCGTTCGCGGCCGCGCTCGACAGCCTGCGCAATCGGCCCGATTGCGCCTCGTGCCGCGCGCAACTGCGCAGCCTGCTGTGGCCGTTGCTGACCCGGCCGCCGGCATCGGTGACGCCGCGCGATGCCGGCGATGCGCTCGACCGGCGCTATTTCGAAGCGCTGCAAGGCGAGGGCGGACGATGAACTCGCCGATGAACTGGGCCGCTAACGTGCCGGTCGTGATCGCTGGCGTGCTAGGCCTCGCGGTGTTGATCGCGATCGCGAGCCTGATCCATCGCCAGCGTCGCAGCGATCGCCCGGCGCGTTCGCGCGGCTGGCGCCTGGCGCTGTTGCTCGCGGCGCAACCGATCCTCGCGGTGCTGTTGTATCTGAGTCTGCTGCCGCCGCCGTTGCGCATCCAGGCCGGGACGATGGTGGTCGCGACCGCGGGCGCGGCGCAAAGCGGTGCTGCGACCGTGGGCGAGGTGCAGATCGGCCTGCCGGAAGCGCCGCTGTCGGCCGGGCGCGAGCGCGTGCCCGATCTCGCCACCGCCTTGCGCCGTTATCCCGGTACGCAACGATTGCGGGTGATCGGCGCGGGACTGGAAGCGCGCGATCGCGACACCGCGCGTGGTCTGGCGATCGAATTCCAGCCGCCCGCATTGCCGCGTGGTTTGATCGGGGTGTGGGCGCCGTCGCGAGTCGGCGTCGGTGCGAGCTTCGCGGTTCATGGTCGAGTGCAGGGCATGCAGGACGGCACGGTCGAACTGCTCGATCCGGGCCGGCAGCGCGTGGACCGGATCGCACCCGATCGCGATGGCGGGTTCGTGCTGAGCGCGGTTGCGCGCGGCCCCGGACTGAGCGGATTCCGCCTGCGGCTGCGTGATGCCCGCCAACATGTGATCGAGGAAATCGAGCTGCCGGTTGCGGTGTTGCCCGACGCGCAGCCGAAGGTGCTGGTACTGGCCGGCGCGCCCGGACCGGAACTCAAATACCTGCGGCGTTGGGCCGTGGATGCGGGAATGAAGCTGCACACCCAGATCAGCGTCGGCGCCGGCATGCAGCTCGGCGATGCGCCGGTTGCGCTGAATGCCGCGAGCCTGGCCGGGTTCGATCTGGTCGTGCTCGACGAACGCGCCTGGGATGCGCTGGGCGCGTCGCAGCGCGAGGCGTTGACGGCGGCGATGCGCGCGGGGTTGGGCGTGATGCTGCGCATCGCCGGGCCGTTGTCGCCGCGCACGCGCGCGCAGCTGCGCGAACTCGGATTCGAACTGGGCGTCGGCGCGGATTCGATCGCGATGCGGCTGCCGGCGCCGGCGATCGACGAAGACGCGATGCGCGCCCGACTCGGACCCGGCAGCGAACACGCGCCGCGTCCGCGCGACCAGCCGGTCGCGGCGGTGCCGGCCCTGACCCGGCGCAATCTGCCGCTGGCGGGGCCGCAGGTGCAAAGCCTGCTGCGCGATGCCGACGGCAACGCCTTCGCCGCCTGGCGCGCGAACGGGCAGGGCCGCATCGGCTTGTGGACCCTCGGCGACAGTTTCGTATTGGCCCTGGCCGGACGCGACGACCTGCATGCGCAGTTGTGGAGTCAGGCGTTCGCGACCCTGGCGCGAGCCAAGCCGCGCGACACATTGCGGATCGAAGGCGCGGCGCGGCAGGGCGAACGCATGCTGCTGTGCGGGCTGGCCGACGGCGCGCGGGTGTCCGATCCGCAGAATAAATCGCTGAGCTTGCTGATCGACCCGGTGCGCGGCGGCGAAGCTTGCGCCGCGTTCTGGCCCGATGCGGCCGGCTGGCATGGGGTGAAACAAGGCGAGCGCACGACCGCATTCTTCGTGCGCGGCCGCGACGATGCGCCTGGATTGCGCGCGAACGAATTGCGCGAAGCGACCTTGGCGCTGGTGTCGTCGCGGTCCATCGCCGACGCCGCCGACGCCGCCGATGCGACGACGCGCGATCGAGCTAAAAGCATCTTCGCCAGCGACGTGCCGCGCGGCGCCGCGTGGCCGTGGTTCCTGGCCTGGCTGGTCTGCGCCGCGGGGTTGTGGTGGCTGGAGCGCTCGCGTCTTGGGCGCTATGGCGCCGCGGCCGCCGAGCAGGCGTGATCGTTGAACCTCAGCGTCGGCGCTGCGAAACACCCGCGGCATCGCGCGATCCGGCAAGCTTCAGATCGACTGCATCCGCCCACCATCCACCGCCAGGCTCACGCCGTTGACGTAACCCGCGGCGGGCGAGCATAGAAAGGCGATGCACGCGGCGATTTCGGCAGCATCGGCGAAGCGGTTAAGCGGCACGGTCTTGCGCATCGCTTCCATCACCGCTTCTTCGGACAATCCGGTGCTGCGCGCGCGATCGCCGACGATCTGTTCGATGCGCGCGGTCCGGGTGTAACCGGGCAGCACGTTGTTGACGGTGATGCCGTCGCCGCCGAGTTCGCGCGACAAGGTCTTGGCCCAGCTCGCGACCGCGCCGCGAATGGTGTTGGACACACCGAGGCCCACGATGGGTTCCTTGACCGAGGTCGAGATCACGTTGACCACGCGGCCCCATTGCGCCAAACGCATGCCCGGCAACACCGCGCGCACCAGGGTCTGGTTGGCGAGCAGATGGCGCGCGAACGCGTCGAGATAGGCCGTGTCGGTCGCCGAATGCGCCGGACCGCCGGGCGGGCCGCCGGTGTTGTTGACCAGGATCTGCACCGGCTTGCCGGCGGCGAGCGCTTCGACCTGCGCGCCCAGCGCGGCGGCGTCGGCGACGTCGGCGGCGATCCAGCCGTGCGCCTGCGCGCCGCTGCGCGGCAAGGCCTCGGCGACCGCGGCCAGGACCTCGGCGCGGCGCGCCAGCACGGTCACGTCGCAGCCGAGCAGGGCCAGTTCGTGCGCGGCGGCGCGGCCGATGCCTTCGGACGCGCCGCAGACCAGGGCGTGTTTGCCGGTGAGGTTGAGGTCCATGTCGATCTCCGATGACGGCGGCGCGATACGCGCCGCGAGTGGAAGATGATGCGCGGTCAATCGTCCGCGACGGTGTCCCGCATGCGTTCGCGCATCAGCGCGGCGACCGCGCGGCTGTCGTCGCGATCCTGCGCCTGCAACTGCGCGGCGACGTTTTCGCGATTGGCCAAGGGATGGTTCTGGCTGAGCTTGAACTTGAGTTCGATGCGCTCGACCCGGAAGCGAAAGCCGACGATGCCGCGTAGTTGACGGCGCAATTCCTCGCGTTCGACTTCGAAGCGCCAGTCGCTGCCGATCCGGGTCTCGTGGCGCACGCTCAGATCGTCGACGACCCGGGCCAATCCAGCTTCGTCTTCGAAGGTTTCCAACTGCCCGTGCAGATGCGCGATCGCGTAGTTCCAGGTCGGCACCCGCGCCGCAGTTTCCTTGTCGGGATACCAACCCGGCGAGATGTAGGCCTGCGGGCCTTGCAGGATCGCCAGGGCCGGGCCGGCATGCCGCGCTTGCAGGTTCGGTCGCGCCCAGTGGCCACGCAGTTCGACCTGGTCGCCGTCGCGGCGGTACAGCAGCGGCAGATGGCTGACCGTCGGCAGCTCATCGCGCACCGTGATCAAGGTGCCGAAGTCGTACTGCTCGGCCAGGCGATCGAGCGCGCCCAGGTCGGTTTCGGCGAAGGCGCGCGGCAGGTACATGGCCGGGCTCAGTGCGGCTGCGGCAGTTTCTGGATCATCAGCGCGGCCAGCGCGGCATCGTCGCCGGCCCGCGGCGGAACCAGCTCAGCCAGGGCGAAACCGCGCGCCTGCGCATCGTCGTCGTCCAGGCCGTTGAGCTCGACGAATTCGGCGTCCATCAACGCCGCGCGGGCGGTGTCTTCGCTGTCGTAGGGCAGGACCTTGCCGTCGCTGTCGAACACCTCGGCGGTGCCGGCCTCGCGCACGCGCAGCCGCGCCCACACCACGGTCCGGCCCAGGGTCGCCAGCCACCAGCTCTCGTCGGAATATTCGCTCATCACGCCACCACCGAAGACAGGAACCACAACACGCCGGCGCAGGCCAGCGAAACGAAAACGATCAGCAACGACACCCGCGCCGGCGTGGCCAGGCCGTCGAGATTGCGATCGCTGGCGGCGCGGTAACGCTGGCGCAGCAGCCAGCTCCAGGCCGACGGATTGACGAAGGCGGCGTCCCCGAGTTCATGCCGCAGCGGCGGATGGCGATCGCGCAGATGCACCAGCGCCAGCGGCCAGAAGATCGCGAACGCGCAGAAGGCCGATATCGCGATGCCTACGAAGGTCAGGGCCAGGAACAGGATCACGCTGTTTTACCTCATGGGCGGGGCGAAGCGGCTACAACGAGCGCGGCGCTTCGCGGGTGCCGTGTTCTTTCAAGCCGTCATTCTGTCGGGCCGTCATTCCCGCGAAGACGGGAATCCAGAGACTTCAGAGTCATGCTTCGGTGAAGCCCTGGATTCCCGCCTTCGCGGGAATGACGAGCAAAAGCAAATGACTAGCGAAAGTCAAAAGCAAAAGCGAGGCGCGTGACCGATCAACTTGATCAACGCGCCTCTCAAAATCAAAACTCCGCATTCCCCGGCGCGCGCGGATACGCGATCGCGTCGCGGATATTGCTCAGCCCGCACACGTACACCACCAGGCGCTCGAAGCCCAGGCCGAAGCCGGCGTGCGGCACCGTGCCGTAGCGGCGGAAATCGCGGTACCAGCCGTAATGGGTCGGGTCCAGGCCGAACTGGGCCATGCGCGCGTCGAGCACGTCCAGGCGCTCCTCGCGCTGGCTGCCGCCGATAATTTCGCCGATGCCCGGCGCCAGCACGTCCATCGCCGCGACGGTCTTGCCGTCGTCGTTCAGGCGCATGTAGAAGGCCTTGAAGTGCTCGGGGTAGTTGGTCACCACCACCGGGCGGCCGACGTGCTGCTCGGTCAGCCAGCGCTCGTGCTCGGTCTGCAGGTCCAGGCCCCATTCGACCGGGAATTCGAACTTCTGCCCGGACTTCTGCAGCAAACTGATCGCATCGGTGTAATCGATGCGTTCGAACGGCGCGTTGACGAACGCTTCCAGACGCGTGAGCGCGGTCGGTTCGACCCGCTCGGCGATGAAGGCCAGATCGTCGGCGCGCTCGGCGAGTACCGCGCGGAACAGGTACTTGAGGAAATCCTCGGCCAGTTGCGCGTTGGCGGCCAGGTCGTTGAACGCGACCTCCGGCTCGATCATCCAGAACTCGGCCAGATGGCGCGTGGTGTTGCTGTTCTCGGCGCGGAAGGTCGGGCCGAAGGTGTAGACCTTGCTCATCGCCAGCGCATAGGCCTCGGCGTTGAGCTGGCCCGACACGGTCAGGAAGGTTTCCTTGCCGAAGAAGTCGCGCGAGAAATCCACCGCGCCGGCCTTGTCGCGCGGCAGGTTGGCCAGGTCCAGGGTCGACACGCGGAACATCTGTCCGGCGCCTTCGGCGTCGGAGGTGGTGATGATCGGGGTGCTGATCCAGAAGTAGCCGTTCTCGTGGAAGAACCGGTGCGTCGCCTGGGCCAGCGAGTTGCGGATGCGGGTGACCGCGCCGAACAGGTTGGTGCGCGGGCGCAGGTGCGCGACTTCGCGCAGGAATTCCAGCGAATGCGCCTTGGGCTGGATCGGGTAGGTTTCCGGGTCTTCGACCCAGCCGACCACTTCGAAGGTTTCGGCCTGGATTTCGAACGCCTGGCCCCGGCCCTGCGAGGCCACCAGCTTGCCGGTGGCGACCACCGCGCAGCCGGCGGTGAGATGCTTGATCTCGCTGTCGTAATTGGCCAGCGAATTGGGCGCGACCACCTGGATCGGCGCGAAGCAGGAGCCGTCGCTTACATTGACGAAGCTCAGTCCGGCGTTGGAATCGCGCCGGGTGCGTACCCAGCCGCGTACCGTGACCTCGCCGCCCGCCGGGATCTTGCCCGCGAGTGCCTGTTCGACGCTTACCACCGTCATGTCGTGCCGCCTTGAGCGCGTTGCGTGTGAGGGACGGCGATCATAACGGATGATTCCGGCGAAGCGCGCCGGCCCGCGCGATCGTAGACTGCGCAGTCGATCACGGGCGGGGACGCGGCATGGGCAAGGGCGGGGCAGGTCGGACGTGGGCGAACGGGTGGGGTGCGACCTTGCGACGCAGCCTGATCGTGGCGGTGGTGATGTGGACAGGCGCCGCCGTCGCGCAGCAGCAGGAGGCGGTGCCCAAGGCCCTGCCGATCCCGGCGCCGGCGCCGGACGTGGTGCTCGACGAAGCCCACGCGGCCCATTTCGCCGGGCTGGCGCTGAGCTGCGTCGGTCGCGAATACCCGAACAAGATCGCCCACCGCCTGGACAACGCGCGCGACGTGCAGGCGCCGAGCCAGCTGTATCCGGCGTTCTACGGCTGCTACGACTGGCATTCCTCGGTCCACGGCCACTGGCTGCTGGCGCGGCTGGTCCAGCGCTTCCCGCAGGCGGCGTTCGCGGCGCCCGCACGCGCGGCGCTGGCGCGCAACCTGACCGCGCAGAACATCGCCGGCGAGCTGGCCTATCTGCGTCGCGGCGACGACGACAGCTTCGAACGGCCCTACGGCCTGGCCTGGCTGCTGCAACTGGGCGCGCAACTGCGCGGCTGGGACGACCCGCAGGCGCGGCAATGGGCGGCGGCGCTGGAACCGCTGGAACGCGAGGCCGCCGGCCGTCTGCTGCGCTGGCTGCCCAAGCTGACCAAGCCGATCCGGGTCGGCGAACACAGCCAGACCGCGTTCGCGTTCGGCCTGGCCCTGGACTGGACCCGGATCAGCGGCGATCAGGTCCTGCGCGACGCGCTGATCGCCCGTTCGCGCTACTACTACCTGGCCGACCGCGATTGCCCGCTGGCCTACGAACCGTCCGGCCAGGACTTCCTGTCGCCGTGCCTGGCCGAGGCCGATCTGATGCGGCGGGTGCTGGCACCGGAGGAATTCTCGCGCTGGCTCAAGACCTTCCTGCCGCAGATCCCGCGCCGCAGCCGCAGCGACTGGCTGACCCCGGGCCTGGTGCTGGACCCGGCCGACGGCAAGCTGGCCCATCTCGACGGGTTGAACCTCAGCCGTGCCTGGATGCTGGAAGGCATCGCTCGTGGGCTGGCCCCGGGCGACCGCCGGATCCCGGCCTTGCGTGCGGCCGCGACCGAGCACCGCAAGCTGGGCCTGATCGCGGTCGGCGACACCCATTACGCCGGCGCGCATTGGCTGGGCAGCTTCGCGACTTATCTTTTGGCGCCGCCTGAGGTGCCGGCAGCGGCCGCGGGTGCGGCGGCCGGTCGCGGGGACTGAACGGAGCGGGGGCAGTCATTTTCATAGGATCGGCGCCACGCAGCGGTGCAGAGCAGGCTGAAGCCGGCGCGACCGCCCATCCGCGGCCCCGCCATGCGGACCTGGCCGCGCCTTGAACCCCGGGACGCATGCCGCCATATCGGGTACAGCCCGTGGATGCCGGGCTGCTACCATTCCGGCATCGCTCGATCAACGCATGTCCCCGCATGGGCATGCACGAGAACCATCGCGGCGGATCCGATCCGATCGAGAATCGATCGGTCGGCCCGCCGCTCAGCGCCACCGGTCGTCGCGCCGCCCATGCCAACCCTACGAGTACCGCCATGCCCGTGACCCTCGCCCCCGCCGCGCTTGCCCGAGTCCAGCACTTCCTGACGGAAACGCCGACCGCCCTGGGCCTGCGTTTCGGCGTGACCCGCACCGGCTGCTCGGGCTGGCAGCACACCGCCGACCTCGCCCGCGAACAGCGCGAAGGCGACACCGTGTTCGAACAGGACGGCGTGCGCATCTACGTCGATCCGATCAGCCTGCCGCTGGTCGAAGGCACCCGCATCGATTTCCTCAAGCAGGGCCTGGGCGAGATGTTCGTATTCCAGAACCCCAACGCCACCGCCGAATGCGGTTGCGGCGAGAGCTTCACCACCCAGGCCGACGCGGCCTGATCCCTCGGCCGGCATAAACGCGGCCGCCTGAGCCAACCGCCGCGTCGTCGCCTCTGTAGGAGCGGCGTAAGCCGCGACCGCCATCCAACCCGCCTGATCGAAACCCGCGCCGGCCCGCGTGAATTCGCGGTCGCAGCTCGCGCAGCTCCTACAGTCGGTATCGGTAGAACCCCGCGACCCGATCCACCCGCTGCGTCGCCTCGTCAGCCCCCTGTAGGAGCGGCGTAAGCCGCGACCGCCATCCAACACGCTTGATCGAACCTTGCGTTGGCCTGCGTAAATTCGCGGTCGCAGCTCACGCAGCTCCTACAGTCGGCATCGGTAGAACCCCGCGACCTGATCCACCCGCTGCGTAGCCTCGTCAGCCCCCTGTAGGAGCGGCGCAAGCCGCGACCGCCATCCAACCCGCCTGATCGAAAGCCGCGCCGGCCTGCGTGAATTCGCGGTCGCAGCTCGCGCAGCTCCTTCAGTCGGTATCGATAGAACCCCGCGACCTGATTCACCCGTTGCATGGCCTCGTCAGCCCATGTAGGAGCGGCGTAAGCCGCGACCGTCATCCAACCCGCCTGATCGAAACCCGCGCCGGCCCGCGTAAATTCGCGGTCGCAGCTCGCGCAGCTCCTACAGTCGGTATCGATAGAACCCTGCGACCTGATCCACCCGCTGCGTCGCCTCGTCAACCCCCTGTAGGAGCGGCGCAAGCCGCGACCGCCATCCAACCCGCCTGATCGAAACCCGCGCCGGCCCGCGTGAATTCGCGGTCGCAGCTCACGCAGCTCCTACAGTCGGATACGCAACGGGCGCAGGTGGCCGAACCACACCCAGCCCAACTTTCGCCATGCGGCGCCCCCGCGCCACCGGGCTAGACTCGGACGCTGACTTCGAGGGGAATTCCGCATGCTCCGTCCCGTCCTGCTCGCCACGGCGATCGCCGCCGTGGTGCTGGCCGCATCGCCCACCGCCTTCGCCGCGCCCGCATCGACCACCACCGCAGGCCCGGTCGCGCGCAAACCCAGCGCGTTGGCGCTGCACGCCCTGTTCGACGCCGAGTGGGAACGCGGCCTGCGCGAAAGCCCGGAAAACGCCAGCTACAACGGCGACAAGCGCTTCAACGACCGCTGGGCCGATTACAGCCTGGCCGCGATCGAAGCGCGCAATCAGGCCGATCGCGACGCGCTGGCCAAGCTCAAGGCCATCGACCGCGGCGACCTGTCGGTCGCCGATCAGCTCAACTACGACGTGTTCGCCTGGGACCTGGAGCGCAGCATCGAGCGGCAGAAATTCCGCGAATACCTGTCGCCGGTCGGGCAGGCCGGTGGCGTGCAGAGCGCCGACGGCATGGTCGAGGTGCTGCAGTTCGATCAGGTCAAGGACTACCGCGACTGGCTCGCGCGCATGCGCGCCTTGCCCGCGGTGATCGAACAGAACCAGGCGCTGATGCGCGAGGGCGTCAAGGCCGGTATCACTCCGCCGCGGGTGTTGATGCAACGCGTGCCGGCGCAGATCGCCAAGCAGGTGGTCGCCGATCCGACCCAGAGCCCGTTCTACAAACCGTTCAATCGCTTCCCCGACAGCATCGGCGCGGCCGACCGCGCCGCCTTGCAGGCCGAAGCCAAGAAAATCATCGCCGACACCTTGGTGCCCGCGTATCGCCGCTTCGGCGAGTTCTTCGACCAGGACTATCTGCCGCACACCGTCACCAGCATCGCGGTCAGCGATCTGCCCGACGGCAAGGCCTATTACGATTTCCTCGCCGCGTACTACACCACCACCGACCTGAGCGCCGACGCGATCCATCAGATCGGCCTGAAGGAAGTCGCGCGCATCCGCGCCGCGATGGAAAAGATCAAGGCCGAGGTCGGGTTCAAGGGCAGCCTGGGCGAATTCTTCACCTACTTGCGCAGCGATCCCAAGTTCTTCCACAAGACCCCGGCCGAGCTGCTGGAAGCCTACCAGGCCACGTCCAAGCGCATCGATCCGGAGCTGGTGAAAGTATCCAAGATCATCCCGCGCCAGCCCTACGGCGTGCGTCCGATCCCCGACAACGTCGCACCCGACACCACCACCGCCTATTACCAGCCCGGCGCGGTCGACGGCAGCCGGGCCGGTTTCTACTACGTCAATCTGTACAAGCCCGAGGTGCGGCCGACCTGGGAAATGATTCCGCTGTCGCTGCACGAAGCGGTACCCGGCCACCACTTCCAGTTCGCCCGCGGGCTGGAACTGCCGGACGCGCCGATGTTCCGCCGCACCGGTTATTTCGTCGCTTACGGCGAGGGCTGGGGCCTGTACGCCGAGCGTCTGGGCTACGACATGGGCCTGTACGACGATCCCTACGACCGCATGGGCCAGCTGGCCTACGACATGTGGCGCGCGGTGCGGCTGGTGGTCGATACCGGCATGCACGCCAAGGGCTGGAGCCGCGACAAGGCGATCGCCTATTTCACCGACAACGCGCCCAAGACCGAGCAGGACATCGTCAACGAAATCGACCGGTATATCGGCACCCCGGGCCAGGCGCTGGCCTACAAGATCGGCCAGCTCAAGATCTCCGAACTGCGCGAACGCTCGCAGCAGGCGCTGGGCGAGGGCTTCGACGTGCGCGACTTCAACGACGAAGTGCTCTCGACCGGCTCGGTGCCGCTCAGCGTGCTGGAGAAGCACATCGACGAGTGGATCGTCAGCAAGAAAGCCGGGCGCTGATCGGACGGCGTCCACGAATCGCAGCGCGCGAGCGGCGGATCGGGTCCGTCGCTCGTGGGTTGGGATGTCGCAGTTGGTCTTGAGACGTTGCTACCGAGTCGCCGGGCCGTGGTTGGAATCGCGACTCGGCCAGCAGTCGCATAGGATTGTGCGACAGACCGAAGTTCTCGTCCAAACCGGCATCGTCGGTTCGTCAAACGGTCCCGCTGGCAGGCCTGAGTGCGTCCGCGCCAGGCCGCGATTTGCTCCCAGCCGGCAAACACCGCCATAATACGCGGCTCCCAACAGGCCGCTGGCCTTCTGGGACCTTGCTCCACCGCATCCGCTACGGACGTCGGGGGGCTGAACCGGGTTGCCGACGGGTTCGCCGTTGGCGATCCATCATCCACAAGGAATCACACCATGCGTCATTACGAAGTCGTGTTCCTGGTCCATCCGGACCAGAGCGAGCAGGTGCCGGCCATGATCGAGCGCTACAAGTCGCTGATCGAAACCGGTGAAGGCAAGATCCACCGTCTCGAAGACTGGGGCCGCCGTCAGCTGGCGTACCCGATCGAGAACCTGGTCAAGGCTCACTACGTCCTGCTGAACATCGAAGTCACCCAGACCGTGCTCAACGAGCTGGTCGACGGTTTCCGTTTCAACGATGCGATCCTGCGTCACCTGGTCATGAAGCGCGACGACGCCGACACCGAGCAGTCGCTGATCATGAAGTTCAAGGACGAGAAGGGCGACAAGCCCGAGCGCGGTGAGCGCCGTCGTCGTGACGACGACAGCGACAACGCAGTCGGCACCGCCGACAGCGCCGAAGACAACGCCGAAGCCGCCTGAGGATCGATCCCATGTCCAAATTTTTCCGTCGCCGCAAGTTCTGCAAGTTCACCGCCGAAGGCGTCAAAGAGATCGACTACAAGGATCTCAACACCCTGCGCCAGTACCTGACCGAGACCGGCAAGATCGTGCCGAGCCGCGTCACCGGCACCAAGTCGAAGTACCAGCGCCAGCTGGCCACGGCGGTCAAGCGCGCGCGTTTCCTCGCGCTGATCCCGTACACCGACAATCACAACGCCTGACGGCGTAGGAGTGAATGGCGGCTTTGCCGCCCTGTAGGAGTGAGAAACGAGAGAAAGCTTTTGCTTTTACTCACTTCTCACTCCTCTGAACTCACTCCTCGCTTCTTCGGACAGCGAATCCCGCTGCGGACCTAAAGGCCCGCTAACGAATACGGAGCAAGACCATGCAACTGATCCTCCTGCAGAACGTCACCAACCTCGGCAAGCTCGGCGACAAGGTCAACGTCAAGCCGGGTTACGGCCGTAACTACCTCGTGCCGCAGGGCAAGGCCGTGCCGGCCACCGCCTCGAACCTGGCCGATTTCGAAACCCGCCGCGCCGAATACGAAGCCAAGGCCAAGTCGCAGCTCGACGGCGCCGAAGGCCGCAAGGCGCAGCTGGAAGGCGCGGCCGTCACGGTCCACGCCAACGCCGCGACCGAAGGCAAGCTGTACGGTTCGGTGACCCCGCGCGATATCGCCGAGGCGCTGACCAAGGCCGGTTTCCCGGTCAACAAGTCGGAAGTGATCATGGGCGAAGGCCCGATCCGCCGCACCGGCGAATACGACGTGCTGATCCACCTGCACGCCGACGTCGAAGTCACGGTCAAGGTCACGGTCGCCGGCGAAGTCGCCTGATCGCAGCCTGATCGCGGTACTTACGAGAGGCGCCGCAAGGCGCCTTTCGTTTTTGTGGCGACTACCGCGCCGGTCGCGGGCACCCGGAATGAGCGGCCAGCGAATCGCTTCTCAGGCGCTGAGACGCAGGCGTGGCATACCTGCGCGCATAACTGTCCACCTGTTATCCACAGTTTGACTACAGTTCTGTCTGCAACGTGCCGCGGTACTTCGCGACTACGATGCGTGTCCGACCCGAGGGTCCCAGGCTGACGCTGTTGGCTGCGTCCAGTCCCGCGATTCGATCGACCGGCACGCCACGCAATTCCCCTGGGCCTTGGTTGGCTCGATTGGCCGTGCAACCGGCTGAACATTGAGGATCGTCTTTCCCGATGAGCGCACGTGCCGGATCCGGATTCCGCGGCGAAAAACGTTTCGAGACCCGCGCCGAGCAGCGCATCGACCAGTTGCGCGTGCCGCCGCAGTCGATCGAGGCCGAGCAGGCCGTGCTCGGCGGGCTGATGCTCGCGCCCGACGCCTACGACCGCGTCGCCGACCAGATCGTCGAGGAAGACTTCTATCGCCGCGATCACCAGCTGATCTACCGCGCGATCCGCGAACTGGCGGAAAAGAGTCGGCCGTTCGATGCGGTGACCCTGGGCGAGTGGTTCGAATCGCAGGGCCTGGTCGAGGAGGTCGCCGGCGGCGCCTATCTGATCGAACTGGCCAGCACCACGCCGTCGGCCGCCAACATCACCGCCTACGCCGAGATCGTTCGCGACAAGGCGGTGATGCGCAAGCTGATCGAGGTCGGCACCGAGATCGTCAACGACGGTTTTCAACCCGATGGCCGCGACAGCGGCGAGATCCTGGCCAAGGCCGAACAGCAGGTGTTCGCGATCGCCGAAGCCGGCTCGCGCGGACGCACCGACTTCACCCCGGTCACCAAGGCGCTGTCGGAAGCCTTCGACGTGCTGCAGACGCGCTACGCCAACGGCGGCTCGGTCACCGGCATTCCGACCGGTTACACCGAATTCGATGAGATGACGGCCGGCCTGCAGAACACCGACCTGCTGATCCTGGCCGCGCGTCCGGCGATGGGCAAGACCGCGTTCGCGTTGAACATCGCCGAGCACGCCGCGTTCCGCACCAAGAAAGCGGTCGCGGTGTTCTCGATGGAAATGTCGGCCAGCCAGCTCGCGCTGCGTCTGATTTCCTCGGTCGGCCGCGTTAATGCGCAGCGTCTGCGCTCGGGCCAGCTCGAGGACGAGGACTGGAGCCGCGTCACCGGCGCGATCCGGCAATTGCGCGAAGCCAAGATCTTCATCGACGACACCCCGGGCCTGTCGCCGGAAGTGCTGCGCGCCAAGTCGCGCCGGCTCAAGCGCGAGCACGACCTGGGCCTGATCGTGATCGACTACCTGCAGCTGATGTCGGTGCCGGGCAACAACGAAAACCGCGCGACCGAAATCTCCGAGATCTCGCGCTCGCTCAAGCATCTGGCCAAGGAACTCAACCTGCCGGTGATCGCGCTGTCGCAGCTCAACCGCTCGTTGGAACAACGCGCCGACAAGCGCCCGGTGATGGCCGACCTGCGCGAATCGGGCGCCATCGAGCAGGACGCCGACGTGATCGTGTTCATTTACCGCGACGATTACTACAACAAGGAAACCTCGCCCGACAAAGGGCTGGCCGAGGTCATCATCGGCAAGCAGCGTTCCGGCCCGACCGGTTCGCTCAAGCTCAAGTTCTTCGGCGAATACACCCGCTTCGACAATCTGGCCCACGATTCGATCGGCAGTTTCGAATAGCGCCGCACTGGGTCGAATCGCACCGACTTTATGTCAAGTGTCGCGTGGCTGAGTCCTTAGCCGCGTCTCGGGTTGGCGCCGCGCCGCGGAAACATGGATCATTCGGCGCGTGCCCAAGGCCGGGCCGCCGCGGATGCTGAGCGCATGACGATCGTCGACAATGCCGCTTACCAATGGCGCGTCTACACCGCCAAGACGGTTTACCGCCTGGAGAACGCGCGCGGCCGCGCCGAGTCTCTGATCAAGGGCCGGATCTTTGGCCTGCGCCAGGCCGGATCGAAGAAAGGCGTCTATCGCCTGATCGTGCGCGAATTGGGCCCGCGCCTGCTGTTTTCCCTGTCCGAACAGGATGTGGCCGGTCTGCTCAAGAAAAGCAGTCCGCTGGCGGAGGCTACGCCGCACTCGCATCCGAGGGCGAAAACGCTGCGCTCGCGCCTGCAGAAGACCGACCCCAAGGATTTCTGGGCGGTGGTGGCGGCGCTGAACTGGCCGAAATACGCCCAGGACGCCGACTACGCCGACACGGTCAGATCGGTCCTGCGCGAATGCTATCGGCTGCAGGACGTGAACCGACTGCTGCGCACCGCCGTGCGCAAGCGGCGCGAGTTGCAACGCGCGGTGGAGAAGGCGGAAAAAGCCGCGCGGCGCCAGTTGTTTCTCGGCGGCGACGACAGTTTTTACGACGCTCTGGCGTATGCGGTTTCCAGTGGCCAGGCGCGTTTCGAAGGATTCGTGCGCAAGCCCGAGTCGTTCGTGAACAAGTTCAACGCGCTGCCGATGGAACGGCAGAATTTCGAGTATTGCTTCGAGGAATGACCGAGGCATGGCGTTGCGCGCGGCGATGACGCGTTGCCGTCGCCAGCGCGCATTCACGCAGATCTCCTCGCGGCGCTCGCCGGCCAGCGCATCCGTCTTGATCGCGCAATCGCGACGGCGATCTGGCACTCGTCTCGCCGAACATGCGCACGGCGCATGCATCATTGTGTGATTCTGAGGGTTGTATCGCGTTTTTCTCGCTGAATCGCGCGTGATGCACTCGGTCGGATGTCGCATATCGGCGATGCGACGCACGACCTTGTTGCTTTGCGATCGGCGTCGCCTATGCGCGTGACGCGTTCTTGTTATAAGCCAAGCAAGTAGATGAAGGCCGCGCAGCGATCCATCGGCATCCGTCGCCGCGCTCGCCATTCCGAATCGAACGCTGGATGCGCAAGGACAGGGTCTTGAGATGAAAGATCTGATCGGGCAAGTCGACGCCAATCTGCAGGCTCACGAAGAATTCGGAAATTCGCGACAGATCATCGCGCTCAATATCGAACGCTATAAATTCGCCCTGGCGGTGCTCGCGCAGAACGACGCGGAGCTGCGGGCCTTGTTGCCGCAGGTCGAGCGATTGGACGAGCCGCTCGCCAACAAGATCCTCGGCGATCTGCTGGTCCGGGCCGAACTCGAAGCGGCCATCGAACGCCTGGAAACCGATGCCTCGGCGCCCCAGGACACGCAACGTCTGGTCTGGTGCCTGCAACGCAGCCTGGCCATCGCCGGCGAATCCAGAAGCCTGTCCGCGGGCGCGATGGAGCGCGATTTTCAGGTGGGGCCGGAGATCGACGGCCGGCGGATCTGGGTCTGGGACCTTCCCGATGGATCCGAACCGGTGGCCGATGCGCTGCGCGAGGCGCTGCGACTGGGCTTCATGCCCGGCGGGCATTGCGAGGCGCAGATCATCCGGCCAACGCCGGAGATGGTGCGCCAGCTCGATCGCGCTTGCGCCTTGCTGCAGGTGCTGGCGCCGCGGGTCGCGCACAGCGTGTTCTCGCATCTTCACTCGGTCGCGATCGCGCACATGCGCAACGAACGCGGGCCGATGCTCACCGCGTCCGGCGGCGATTCCACCCCGTGCATGATCTTCATCGCGCCGGAAGAACTGGCCAATCCCTGGGACACCGCCGTTCACATCATGCACGAAGCGGTGCATCTGAAATTGTCGGACATGGTGCGCACCAGCGCGGCGGTCGTCGACGAAGCGATGGTGACCTTGCCGTGGGGCCGGGAGATTTCGGTATCGAATTGCCTGTTCGCGTTTCACGCCTACGTGCATCTGCAGGTGTTCCGCACCGCGGTCGAGCAACTGGGGCCGCAGTATTACGCGACCTACGGCGCGCCGGAATCGTATCTGGCCAACACGCGCCCGCATGCGATGTCGGTGGTCAACACCGCCGCGACCACGCCGTTCTCGCGCGGCCATCAGCGCATGATCTACCTGGGCGAGCAGTTCAGGACCACGTGGGCCTCGTACCTGACCCCGGCAGCGCGGCGCATGGTCGATTGGCTGTGCGAGGCGATCAGTCCGATGGTCGACATGGGTATCGAACGGCCCGACGACGCGCGGGCGGCGGGCGAGGCGCAGGCCGCGACCGCGCCGGCACCGACGATCCGCTACACGAAGAATCCCAAGCTGCATCTGCGCCCGCTGAAAGAGCACGGCATCCTGTTCGCGTCGGCGATCGAACAACCGCAGATCCGCAAGCTCAATACCGCCGCGTGGTTGATGTTCGAGCTGTGCGACGGCCGCAACCAGCGCGATCTGGCCCAGGCCTATGCGCAGATCACCGGCGTCGCCGAGGACCGCGCCTGGCAGAAGGTCGAGCCGATGCTGGGGCATCTTGTCGCCAGCGGCATGATCGTGCCGGTCAACGACGTAGCGATCGACGGCGCGGCGGCGATCCGTGAAGGCAGGGCGGCATGAGCACGACCGGGACGGTCGTCATGAGCACGACCGGGAAGGTCGTCGCCACCGCCGATCGGATCCTGTCCGAGCATCCGAACTTCGGCGATTCCGATCGGATCCTGGCCAAGGTGTATGCGCGCTATCGCTTCGGCGCGGAGCTGTTCGCCGAGCGCTTGCCCGGGGTCGCGGCGGCGCTCGAGCGCCTGGACGCGATGCCCGATGCCGACGTGCGCCGCATCTTCTTCGACCCGCTGGTCCGCCTGGCGACCGAAGATGCCTTCACCGAACTGGAAACCGGGCAGCTGGCATCGCCGCACCGGCTCGAAGAGCTGTTGCCGAAGGCGATCGCCGCGTTGCCGTCGGGCCTGTGCCAGTCGCATATGCTGGCGCGCTGGGATCTGAGTTCGGACGAACGCCATTGGATGTGGGCGATCGCCGGCAGTTCCGATCCGTACGCGGCGCAGTTGCAGACCGCGTTCGACGGCATCTTCTCGGCCAGCCCGGCCAACCGCGGCACCTTGCTCAATCCGGACGCTGTCGCGCAATCCAAGGTGCAGGACGCGATCGCGTTGTTGTCGATGCTGTTGCCGAATGCCGGCACCGCGGCGCTGCGTCACGTCGGCGCCATCGCGCTGCTGGATGCGCAACTCGAGGGCGGCATCGTGCTGTCCGCCGCGGGCGGCGATCTGACGCCGTCGACCGTGTTCATTTCGCTCGATCAACTCGGCAACCCGTGGGACATCGCCGGCTGCCTGCTGCACGAAGGCCTGCACATGAAGCTGTTCGATGCGGCGCGCTCGGTCTCGCTGGCGAAGGCTCCTGACGAAACCATCCAGGTGCCGTGGCGCAACGTGCGCTGGTCGATCGTGCGGGCGATCTTCGCCTATCACGTGTATGTGCATCTTTCCCTGTTCAAGGCCGCGGCGCTGTGCGCGGACAAGCGCAGCTTCGAACTGTTCGGCGATCCGTCGGCCTATGTGATCCGGCCGCATGCGATGTCGGTGGTCAACAACGATACCGCCGCGCAGTACGGCCGCTCCATCGACCGCGCCCGCTATCTGGGCCATATGTTGCGGACGCAGTGGTCGCCGCTGCTGTCGGCGGGCGGGATCGACTTCGTGGATTGGCTCAAGAGCTCGCTCGACCCGGTCGACGAGGCGGTGTTCAGCGAGGCGCCGGAGGCCTTATGCGCGACGAATTGACGGTACGCAAGGCGAGCGGGCTGCGCTCGCGCCCGGTGCCGCAGGCCGATTGCCTGATGGTGTTCTCGCGGCAGTCGGGAAAGATCCACTGGCTCGGCCTCAACACCTGGATGGTGTTCGAACTGTGCGACGGCCGCACGGTCGAGCAGGTGGAGCGCGGCTATGCCGAACTGGCCGGCGACAGGTTGAACGAAGACGGCGCGCGCCGGCAGGCGCGGCGCGGACTCGACTCGCTGCTGGACAGCCGGCTGATCGAAGCCGCGCCCGCGTGACGGACGCGGCGGCCTGAAGCAGCGCCGTCATGCAGAAAACAGATATGGAGCAGGGCATCAGCCGACACGGATGTCGCGACCGTAGCAAAGCAAGCAGTACTTCCACCACAGAGGAGATAGTTCATGAACAATGAATCAACTTGCCTGGAGACGCTGAAGAGCCTCCTGAGCAACAAGAAGACTCTGGAAGAATCGGAAGTGACCACCGGCTCCGCCGATGAACGTCGCTGGTGGCCTCCGTACAGCGTCGCGCCGACCCAGGCGGCGAGTTCCTAGGTAACGGGGATCTGCCGCGCTCGCAACCACGAGTGCGGCAGGTTTTCTTCGCTTGCCAGGACTGGCGACTTGAGCGCTCCGCCGATCATGGGCGAGATATGGCGCCCCTTGAACGACGGCGACAGGGCCGTCGTGGTGCTGCGATGCTCGGACGAAACGATCGACTACGCCTGGCTGGACGGCGAGTCCAACCGCGACGGCAGCGCCCCGGCCGCGCAGTGGCATTCGCGCTTCGCGATCGTGCTGGAACAGTCGGATCACGCCCATGCGACGCCAGTGCGGCGCCGGCATCTGATCGACGATTGCGCGGCCTGGCTGCGTGGCAAGTCGGTGCTCGAACTCGGCGCGCATACCGGCGGCCTGACCGAATCCATCCTCAGTTACGCCTCGTCGGTTACCGCGCTCGAAAACAACCCGCGCTGCGTCGCCCATTTGCGCGACAAATTCGGTGGCCGTGTGGAGGTCATCGAAGGCGATATGCACGACGAGCCGTGGCGGATCGAACCGCATCGCTTCGATGTGGTGGTCTGCGCGGGCGTGCTGTATCACTCCGCGCATCCGTTCCTGTTGCTGGAGGCGATGGCGCATCTCGCGCCGCAACGGATCCTGATCGACACCTTGAACCATGGGGTCGACGAGCTGCGAGTGGTGGTGCCGCACATGATCAACAGCTGCAACTACCGCTACAACCAACGTCCCGACTGCGGTTTCTCGCTGGTGCTCGGCGATCGGCTTATCGAACAGGCGATGGCGGCCCTGGGCTATGCGCACAAGCTGCCGGTGGACAAGCGGTCGGCGACGATCGCGCCGGAACGCGACAGCGCGTATTTCCGCGAATGGAAAAACAGCTTCGCGGCGTGGTTCCATCGGCCGGGTTTCGCGCCGGCCGACTTACAAGCCGATTCACAGGCGAAATGATTACACGCCTTCAGGCCCAGGCCTGGCGAACCTGCGCGTAATAGTCGCGGAACAACGGAACCATCCTCGCGCGATCGCTGGCGACGATGGCCAGCAGTTCCGGCGGCAATACGTATTCGTCCTCGCCCAGGTCTTCGTACAGGCCGTTGAGCATCTGCTCGTAGAAACGCGGAAAGGCCTGGTGCCAGCCGACCCGCGGCAAACGGATGCCGTGTTCCGAGCCCATCGCGAGGTAGTGCTTGAGCGCCTCGGCGCGGGCCTGTTCCTGGGTGTACAAACGGATCGGCTTGCGCTCGGGCCGGAAGGTTTCCTCGAACAGTCCCGCACCGCCGCAGACGCGGTCGGCCATGTGCTGGGCGAGCAAGGGCGACAGGAACAGGCCGTCGCGGTAGGTGCCGGTCAGCAGCCACAGGCCGTCGACCGAGGTCGGGCCGATCAGCGGGCAGGTGTCGACCGCGACCGGCCGATTGCCCGCTTGCCAGGTCACCAACTGCGCCGCGCACAGGTCCTGATCGAGCTGATCCAGCGCGCATTCGAGCAGGAAGAACATGTCGGCGGGCGAGGTGCGCAGCATCGGTTGCGCGAACAAGGTATTGGTCGCGCCGATATAGAGCTGGCGGCCGCCACGCGGCACCGCGTGCAGGCCGCAGGCGAAGGCGCGGTTGGGCGTGCGCAATACATGTTGCTGGGCGGTGACCGCCGCGGTTTCCAGCACCAGCGAGGTTCCGCCGCCGGAGAACAGGCGCGGGATGCGCCGCGCCAACTCGGGGTGCGCGTCGAGAATCGTCTGGGTCCACACACCGGCCGCGAGCACCACCTGCGGCGCCGACACCACGCTGCCGTCGTGAAGCCGCACGCCCTTGATCTGCCCGCCGTGGATGTCGAGCGCGGTCACCGTGGCGTCGACGAAACTCAAGTTCGCCGAGCGCTCGATCAGCGTGGTCATCGCCCGCAGCAGCCTGGCCGCATCGATCGAGCCTTCGCCGGGCAGGAACAGCGCGCGCGAGGGACGGCAATCCTCCGCCGGGTTCAGGCCGGGGATGCGGTTGGGATCGAGTTCTTCCCAGGCCTCGCCGCTTTCGCGCAGCGCCTGCTGGATGGCGGCATAGTTTTCGTCTTCGATGGTGCCGGACTTGGCGTTGCTGAAGACCACCGTGCCCGGCGTCATCGCCACCCGCTCGGTTTCGGCCAGTTCGGCGTTGATGCCGTCGAGCCAGTCCGGCCAATGCCGCGTCGCGAGCTTGCCTTTCGCCAGCTTGGCCCGGCCCGCGTCGGTGCGCAGCAATTGCGCGGTGACTTCGCCGTAGCAGCCCATCATCGCGCCCGCGGCCGCCGAGGCCGCGCCGCCGCGCGCGGCCGGGCCGATCACCGCCACCCGCAAGCGCGGATCGCGCAATTGCAAGGCGCGCGCGGTCGCCATGCCGAGCACTCCGTTGCCTGCCACTACGACGTCATAGGTCGACATGATCGCTCCATCGAGCTGTCCGTTATCGGCCTTCCATAATGCGGGTGTGTTCGCGTCGATGTGAGCGACCGATTGCGCAGAATGCGGACCGCGCTTGGGCCGCGATGCTTGGGTGCGTGGGCGAGGGGACTTGCCTTGTCTGTGGCGAGGTAAGCGGCAAATGCCGAGGTGCTGGTGCGAGCGGCGTCGGCCGAGGCTCCCGATCAGCGAGCGCAGGCTGACGAAGACGCAACACGACAGCTTGAGCTGAGTTCTGGACAGGGGACTTCCAGATCGATATCGACGAATCTCGCAGCGCCGATGCCGTCGTCCGCGTCGCTGTACAACGCCGATTGATCGCGAAGCCGCGTCGTACCCAGGCTCCGCGCAGTCAGCCCGTGCCTTCGCGCATCGATGCGACCGCGAGACAGAGCTTCACCGCCGAAAACCCCCCGTGATCCTTGACGCCGCGCACGCTCCGCCTCGCCGATTCAACGAGCGCAGGCGCGCACATGCGCCCGTTCAGCTGTAGCGGACTAGCCTGATCGCTCGGCAATGCCCGCGGCGCCCCACACGGGGTTTGACGTTCTCGTGACGAGCCGCGGCGCATGGTGACCGTTGCCCATAACCCAATCGGTGAGTCCATGAACACCCAACTGAAATCCGTGATCGCCGCCGCGCTGATGTCCTGCGTCATGGTGACCGGCGCCGCTACCGCGCAGAGCAAGTCCTCCAAGTCGAAGACACCGCGTTGCTACGACGTCGAAGTGCAGCGTCCCAAGCAGGTCAAGGACCAGCACAAGATCGCCGGCACCGCGATCGGCGCGGTCGCGGGTGGTCTGCTCGGCAATCAGGTCGGTGGCGGCAACGGCAAGAAGCTGGCCACCGCGGCCGGCGCGGTCGGCGGCGCGTTCGCCGGTCGCAAGATCCAGGAAAACCAGCAGAACAAGACCGAGACCGTAATCGAGCGTCGGTGCGATTGAAGCCGGGATTTGAGATTCGGGATTCGCGATTCGGGATCGGCGCAAGCCGGTCCCGATTTCGTTATGGGGACAGGATCGCGGACTGGCCTAGTGGCGTCCGCTTTGCCGAATCCCAAATCTCGAATCCCCAATCCCCGCACTTCACATTCGCCTCATCGGCGCGCGAAGCCGTCTCGCTAGAATGTGCGCCATGGCACGACCGACTTCCGCACTCATTCACACCGACGCCCTGCGTCACAACCTCGCCCAGGCCCGCGCGCTCGCCCCCCACAGTCGGGTGATGGCGGTGGTCAAGGCCGACGGCTACGGCCACGGGCTCGAACGCGTCGCGCGCGCGCTCGAAGGCGCCGACGCCTTCGGCGTGGCCGCGCTGTCCGACGCCGACCGCCTGCGCGCGGCCGGGCTGTCGCAACCGATCGTGCTGCTGTCGGGCTTCGACGAAGCCGACGACCTGCCGCAACTGCGCCGGCTCGGGGTCGAAACCGTGGTCCACCACATCAGCCAGGTCGAGATGCTCGAACAGGCCGGCGACGGCGATCCGATCCGCTGCTGGCTCAAGGTCGACACCGGCATGCACCGGCTCGGCTTCGCGCCCGAACACGTACACGAGGCGCACGCGCGACTGAGCGCGGCGGCCAGCGTCGCCGACGGCATCGTGCTGATGAACCATTTCGCCAGCTCCGACGAATTCGACGGCGACTCGCCCGGCAGCCGCCAGACCCGCGAACAGCAGCGCGAATTCGCCGCCGCGATCGAAGGCCTGAGCGGCGCGCGTTCGCTGGCCAATTCGGCTGCGGTGCTCGGCTGGCCGGACGCGCATGCCGACTGGATCCGTCCGGGCGGGCTGCTGTACGGGATCAGCGCGGTCGAAGGCCGCAACGGCGAGGACTTCGGCCTGCGCCCGGCGATGACCCTGTCGACCCGGCTGATCGCGGTCAACACGGTGCGCAAGGGCGAACGCATCGGCTACGCGGCGACTTGGGAATGTCCCGAGGACATGCTGATCGGCGTGGCCGCGATCGGTTACGGCGACGGCTACCCGCGCGCCGCGCCCTCGGGCACGCCGGTGCGCGTGGCCGGGCACGACACCCAGGTCATCGGCCGGGTCTCGATGGACCTGATGACCATCGACCTGCGCGGCATTCCGCAGGCCAAGGTCGGCGACCCGGTGGTGCTGTGGGGGCCGGAGCTGCCGGTCGAACGCATCGCCCAAGTCAGCGGCACGATCGGTTACGAGCTGACCTGTTCGATCACCCGGCGGGTCCGTTTCGTCGAGAGCTGAACCGGCCGGACGCTGCGCTTACGGCATCCGTGTCCGGCCTGCGGCGGACAAGTCGGGCCGATACCTGCGATATCTGCATGTTCTGTGCATCAGGTCCGGCTTTTGTGCCTCGTGGTGCTCGGATTGGTCTGAAAAGACGATTTCTGGGTAGGGATGCTCAGCTATCGACCCGTTTGCACCCATGTCGGGCGCGCGATGCGCGCCGGCGGCCGCTCCGCCCGGAGTCCGGCCCATGGTTGCAAGCAGGGGGATCGATGAAGCAGAGCAAGTTGGTATGCGCGCTGGGCCTGGGTCTGGCCGCGATGGTGTCGTCGGCGACGTCGATGGCGCAGGAACAGCCCAATCCGAACCGCGTGTGGGTCAAGTTCAAGCAGAACAACACCGCCGCGGCCGGCGCGCTGGGCAAGAGCGCGGGCGCCGTTCCGCTCAGCCTGCAGCAGCGGGTGAGCGCGCTGCGCGCCAAGCTGGCCGCGTTGAAGACCGGCGATGCGGCGGTGAACTTCCAGTTCGACAAGCTCAACGCCGCGGTGCTGACCCTGCCGTCGGCCGACGCGATCAAGGCCTTGCGCGCCAATCCCGACGTCGAATCGGTCGAGATCGACTACCCGCGCTATCCGATGGCGCAGAGCGTTCCCTACGGCATCGATCAGGTCCAGGCGCGCGACGCGTGGGACGCCAACCGCGACGGCGTGATCGACACCGGCGCGGCGAGCGGCGCCGGCATCAAGGTCTGCGTGATCGACTCCGGCATCAATTCCACCCACGAGGATTTCGCCGGCGTCACCCTGACCGGTTACCCGACCGGCTGGAACACCGACACCTGCAGCCACGGCACCCATGTCGCCGGCACCATCGCCGCGGCCAACAACGCCACCGGCGTGGTCGGCGTCAGCCCGGGCAAGGTGTCGCTGCACATCGTCAAGATCTTCGGCAGCAACGGCTACAACGGCAGCGGCCACGGCCAGTGCTCGTGGACCTACAGCTCGACCCTGGTCGACGCGGCGCAGCGCTGCGCCAGCGCCGGCGCCAAGGTCATCAACATGAGCCTGGGCGGCGCCAACAGCTCCACCACCGAACGCAACGCGTTCCAGACCCTGGCCAACAACGGCGTGCTCAGCATCGCCGCGGCCGGCAACGACGGCAACGCGACCCTGAGCTATCCGGCGTCCTACCCGAGCGTGGTGTCGGTGGCCGCGGTCGACCAGAACAACGTCAAGGCCAGCTTCTCGCAGTTCAACGCCGAGGTCGAACTGTCCGGCCCGGGCGTGGACACCCTCAGCACCACGCCGCTGGCCAACGACCCGCTGGTCGTCGGCAACAGCCAGTTCGCGGCCAATCCGATCGCCGGCTCCAGGCAGACCACCGCCAGCGCGGGCTGGGTCAACGGCGGCCTGTGCACGGCCTCTTCGTCGGCGTGGCGCAACAAGGTCGTGCTGTGCCAGCGCGGCACCAACACCTTCAACGACAAGGTCACCCGGGTCAAAACCGGCGGCGGCGTGGCCATGGTGATCTACAACAACGTCGACGGCCCCTTGCTGGCCGGGTTCTACAACACCGCCACGCCGCCGCAGCCGGTGACCAATACCTTGCCGGCGGTTGGCATCAGCAAGGCCGACGGCGAGACCATCATCGCCAGCCTGGCCGGGCAGACCGCCACCGTCGACGCCACCCCGTCGGTCAGCAACGTCGCCTACGAGAACAAGAGCGGTACCTCGATGGCGACCCCGCACGTGGCCGGCGCGGCCGCGGTGGTGTGGAGCAGCAAGCCGACCGCGACCGCGCAGCAGGTGCTCGAGGCGCTGGAAACCACCGCGCTCGACATCGACGCGGCGGGCCGCGACAACAACACCGGCTGGGGGCTGGTGCGGATCCCGGCCGCGATCGCCGAGTTGCAGTCGCAGTAACCGATCCGTCGCAGCTTCGGCCCCTCTCCCTTCGCGGGGAGAGGGGTTCGGCGAGGGGACGGGGCAGGCGAGGGCCGCACGACCCGGACCAGCGTCCACGCCTCCGCGATAGCGCGTCACGACCACGCGCGCCGACGACACGGCATACTGCCGGTCTCTTCCGTCACGGTCGTCGCGATGCCCGATACCAACGCCATCGCCTTGGTCTGGTTCCGCAACGACCTGCGCCTGCGCGACAACCCGGCCCTGCGCGCCGCGCTGGACGCGGGCTACATTCCGGTTCCGATCTACATCCATGCACCCGACGAGCACGGCAGCTGGCGCCCCGGCGCCGCCTCCGACGCCTGGCGCCATCGCTCGCTCGACGCGCTCGATCGCGATTTGCGCGAACGCGGCTCGCACCTGCGCCGTTTCTTCGGCCCGAGCCTGGCCACGCTGCAATCGCTGGTGCTGGCGACCGACGCCAAGGCGGTGTTCTGGAACCGCCGCTACGAGCCCTACATCGAAAAGCGCGACACCAGGATCAAGCAGGCGCTGCGGCGCATGGATCTGGAGGTCGAAAGCTTCAACAGCGCGCTGATGTTCGAACCGTGGACCTTGCGCACCAAGCAGGGAGGGCCGTTTAAGGTGTTCACCCCGTTCTGGCGCAGCGCGCTGGCGAACTGGAAGGACGAACCGCTGTGGGACCCGCCGGCCTCGCTGCCGAGCACCCGCGAAGGGCCCGAGGGCGTGCCGCTGGCGGCGCTGCGCTTGTCGCCGCGGCGCGATTGGGCCGACGGCTTCTGGCAAGAGTGGACGCCCGGCGAAGCCGGCGCGCACGCCGCGCTCGAGGTCTTCGTCGACGGCGCCTTGCGCGGTTACGGCGAACAACGCGACCGACCCGACCGGGTCGGCACCTCGCGCCTGTCGCCGCACCTGCATTTCGGCGAAATCGCGCCGTGGCGCGCGGCCGCGGTGCTGCGCGAGCACCGCACCGCGGCCAATGCCGGCGACGTCGACTCGGCGGTGCGCGAACTGGGCTGGCGCGAATTTGCCCATCACCTGCTGCACCATTTTCCGGACACGCCGGAACAGAACTTCAACCCGCGCTTCATCGATTTCGACTGGGCCAAGGTGTCCGAGCCGAAACTCGAAGCCTGGCAGCAGGGCCGCACCGGCGTGCCGATCGTCGACGCCGGCCTGCGCGAGCTGTGGGCCACCGGCTGGATGCACAACCGCGTGCGCATGATCGTCGCCAGCTATCTGACCAAGCACCTGCGTTATCACTGGCGTCATGGCGCGCGCTGGTTCTGGGACACCCTGGTCGACGCCGACCTCGCCAGCAACACCCTGGGCTGGCAATGGGTGGCCGGCACCGGCGCCGACGCCGCGCCGTATTTCCGCGTGTTCAACCCGGTCACCCAGGCCGAAAAATTCGATCCCGACGGCCACTACATCGCGCGCTGGGTACCGGAACTGGCGCCCTTGCCCGCGCCGCTGCGGCACGCCCCGTGGCGCGAACCGCGCACCTTGCAGCGCGTGGCCCCCGACTACCCGCCGCAACCGCTGGTCGATCTGGCGGCGGGGCGCGATGCGGCGTTGGCGGCTTATCGCAAGATGCGCGAATGAGGCCGGGAATCGGGAATGGGGAATGGGGAATCGGAACAGCAAGAGCTCAGGTCGCGCTTCAATCGATTCCCGATTCCCCATTCCCGGCTCCCCCGCGTTGACGTCGCCAACAAGCGCGTGATTCACTCGCCGGACTCGCTTGGGAGGGCGCATGGCCACTGCAGAAAACGCCGGTTCGGAAGCACCATCGCGCAAGCGCGCGCGCCGCGAAGCGATGTCGCGGGTCGATACGGCCTGGCTGCGGATGGAACGTCCGACCAATCCGATGATGATCACCGGCGTGTTGATGTTCGCCGAGCCGATGTCGGTCGATGCGCTCAAGCGCGTGGTCAAGCAACGTTTCCTCGCCTATTCGCGTTTCCGCCAGAAGGCGGTCGATACCGCGGCCGGCGCGTACTGGCAGACCGACGAGGATTTCGAACTGGACTGGCACGTCCAGCACACGGCGTTGCCGGGGCGCGGCGGCAAGCGCGCGCTGGAACGCTTCGTCAGCCAGCTCGCGTCGAGTCCGCTCGATGCCAGCCGGCCGCTGTGGCAGTTCCATCTGGTCGAACGCTACAACGGCGGTTCGGCGCTGGTCGCGCGCATCCACCACAGCTATGCCGACGGCATCGCCCTGGTGCAGGTGCTGCTGTCGCTGACCGATACCACCGCGCAACCGGCCAAGGGCAGCGATCTGGCCCATGCCTGGCTCAAGCAGGACGGCGCCGACGTGGCCCGGCGCGTGGGCGCGGTCGATCGCTATATGAAGCTCGGCAGCCGCGCGATCGAAAAGGGCATGGAGATGTACCGCGACCCGACCCTGGCCGCGATGCTGGCGAAGGAAGGCGGCGAGATCGCGCGCGAGCTGTTGCATGCGCTGTCGCTGTCGGACGATCCGCCGTCGATGCTGCGCGGCAAGCTCGGGGTCAGCAAGCGCGTGGCCTGGGCCGAGCCGCTGAATCTGGAAGAGGTCAAGGCGGTCGGACGCGCCTGCGACTGCACCGTCAACGACGTGTTGATGGCGACCGCGGCCGGCGCGCTGCGCAGCTACATGATCGAACGCGGCGACCAGGTCGACGGGCTGACCCTGCGCGCGACCGTGCCGGTCAACCTGCGTCCGCTCGAACACGCGCGCAAGCTCGGCAACCACTTCGGCTTGGTGTTCCTCGACCTGCCGGTCGGCGAGAGCAATCCGATCCGCCGGGTCGAACGCGTCGCCGAGTGCATGAATAATCTCAAGAATTCGCGCCAAGCCATTGTTGCATTTGGACTTTTGGCTGCGCTTGGCATGGCGCCGGCGCAGGTCCAGGGGTTGGCGCTGGAGCTGTTCAGCCGCAAGGCCACGGCGGTGGCAACCAACGTGCCCGGTCCGCAGCAGCCGCTGTACATGGCCGGCAGCCGCCTGGACGAGATGATGTTCTGGGTGCCGCAGACCGGGTCGATCGGCGTGGGCATCTCGATCCTGAGCTACAACGGCCGGGTCCACTTCGGCCTGATCGCCGACGCCAAGCTGATCCCGGACCCGGACGAAGTCATCAGCCGCTTCGGCGCCGAGTTCGACAAGCTGCTGTATCTGGCGCTGATGGGTAACTGGGACGTGACCCTGGATGCCGACGCGGCGGATGCGTTGATCGCCTGAGGCCACGGTGTCGGTTTCCGCGGTCGGCGGGCGACTCGGCGAGCCACCCCTCGGCTGACGCAACCGTTGCGTCGCTGTGGCGCAGGGGCAGGGCCTTGCGCCAGACGACACCGCGATTGCGCATCAGCGACGAACGCGCGCACCGTGTTCGCGCCCTGCGGCACACCTGAAAACGGTTAATCCCGTCGGTTGCCTGCCGTCGCCTGAACAGGGACGCGGCCTCGTCACTCGTCCCCCACGGCGACGTGATTAGCTTGTGGGCGCTCCGCCACACAGACGAGGATTTCCGATGAAGACCCAACTCAAGCTCGCGCTCGCGGCCGCCACCATGACCGCGCTGCTCGCCGGCTGCGCCACCGGCGGTGGCGGCTACTACGGCGGCCAGCAACAGCCTTACCCGAATAACCAGTACCCGCAGGGTCAGAACCCGCCGCAGCAGCAGGGCGGCATGAACCGCACCCAGAAGGGCGCGCTGATCGGCGCGCTCGCCGGTGTCGCGGCCGGTCTGCTCAGCGGCGACGACGCGACCGAACGTCGCCAGCGCGCCCTGATCGGCGCCGGTGTCGGCGGCCTCGCCGGCGGCGCGATCGGCAACTATCAGGACCGCCAGGAACGCGCCTTGCGCGATCGCATGGCCGGCACCGGCGTCGACGTGGTCCGCCAGGGCGACAACATCACCCTGAACATGCCCAGCAACATCACCTTCGCCTTCAACAGCGCCAACCTCGACCCGCAGTTCTACGGCGTGCTCGACAACGTCGCCAGCACCCTGACCGAGTACAACCAGACCATCGTCGAAGTCGCCGGCCACACCGACAGCATCGGCACCGATGCGGTCAATCAGCGTCTGTCCGAACAGCGCGCGGCGAGCGTCGGCAATTACCTGATGTCCAAGGGCCTGGTGCGCGACCGCTTCATCCTGACCGGCGCCGGCAAGACCCGTCCGATCGCGAGCAACGACACCGATGCCGGCCGCGCGCAGAACCGCCGCGTCGAGATCACCCTGGTTCCGGTTCGGTCGTGATTTGATCGCGGCATGAGCTTCGGCCACGACGGACGCAAGTTCCGTCGTGGCGAGCCGATATCATCGAAGCAGAAAAAACGGGCCGCGCATGCGGCCCGTTTTTTTGCATGGCGCCGCGGCCACGCCGCGCCTGGCGATGGCGAGAATCGAATCGGCCGACGAGGCGGATCCTGGTTCCATCGCCAAGCGGCCGACCTTGGCGATCGCATCGTCATCGCCGCCACGACTTCGCCGAATTCTTGAGCGGGATCGCATAAGCCTGCGCTGATAAATCCGTGGCCACGAGCCTGCAGAACGACCGCCGCATCGATCCTCGGCCATGGATGTCCGCCTTCGGACGAAATCCACGATTACCTCTGTTGATCCGCCACCCCCCGGTCGCTCCAGGACCTCGCCCTGTCTGCCTGTTCATCGTCGCCGCCCACGCCTATGCCCGCGGCTTCTACGCAATGTGCCGCAAATGCCCGCAGATGGTGTCCTGATTGATGCGCAGGCCACGATGAGTGAGATAGGTCCGCCAAGTTCCGATCCAGGCGGGCAGGCGATAGAGCAAGCCACCGCAGTCGCAGCGCGCCACGACACTGCCCGTCATCGCCACGGTCGTCCAGACCGGCAATGCGCGGCGCGCAGGCGGAGCGGGTAAAGCGTCGGAACGCGGCACCGTGTCACCAGCGCCAACCGGATCAACGACTGTCGCCGCGGAGTCGGCACTCGAATCCCCGAATCGGGGTTTCGAGCTGAAAAACCAGGCGATCCGGCGGGTGGTCATCCGTCAAGAACATTCACTGTGAGCCTTGCATGAGTCTGCGCATCGCCCTATCCGACGATCATCCCGTGGTGCGCGCCGGCGTGCGCGCGCTGCTCGAAACCGCTTCGGGTCTCAACGAAGACTGGAAAGTGGTGGCCGAAGCGGCCAACGCCGACGAACTGCTCAACCTGCTGGCCGAAACCCAGCTGGACCTGTTGATCACCGATTTCTCCATGCCCGGCAGCCGCGCCGGCGACGGGCTGACCTTGATCGGCACGATCCGCCGCCGCTATCCCAGTCTGCCGGTGATCGTGCTGACTATGATCAGCAACGTGCCGGTGCTGCGCGCGATCGCCGACGCCGGCGTGCGCGGCCTGCTCGACAAGGCCGCCGCGGCGACCGAGTTGCCGAACGTGGTGCGTTCGGTGATGCAGGGCCGCGAGTACTACGGCGAAGCGCTGCGCGGCGTGCTCGAAGGCAGCGGCGGCGAACGCGAGGAACACCTGGCGCTGTCGCCGCGCGAAACCGAGGTGCTGCGTCTGTTCGTGGCCGGCAATTCGGTTTCGGAAATCGCCGCCAAGCTGCATCGCAGCAAGCAGACCATCAGTCGCCAGAAGACTGATGCGATGGACAAGCTCGGCTTGAAGAACGATCTGGAGATCTACGACTACGCCCGTTCGATGGGCCTGGTGTCCTGAGCCGGCGGGCATGCCTCGCGCGCGCGACATCGACGCGGCCTCGGCGGTGACGCCGCAGGCCGCCATGGCGGCGGCCCCGTCGTCGGCGTGGCGGCGCCGCTGGGCTTGCGCGCTGGTGTGCCTGCTGTGCCTGGGGCTGTCGCCGCTGGAAGCGCAGCATGCGCCCGAACCCGCCTCGCAACCCGGCGTCGACAACGCGGCCAGCGTCGCCACGCCGCCGCCGGATGCGCCCGCGCCGAACCCGGCAGCCGCTGCAAACGCCGCGCCCGCCAGCGCGCAACGTCCGTCCGATGCACCGCGCGCGCCGACCTTGCCGAGCGTGGTGCGCCTGGCCGTGCCGACCTACGGCGCGATGCCGCATGCCGACTACAACCAGGGCAAGCCGCAAGGCATGAGCGTGGCGCTGATCCGCGAGATCCTGAGCGCCAAGGGCATCCGGCTGAAGTACGTGCCGCTGGCCAATGTCGACGAGATCGCCAAGGCGATGTGCGAGGGCCGGGTTGACCTGGCCATGAGCGTGACCCTGACCACCGCGCGCACCCGCTGCATCGCCTACACCGATCCCTATCTGCAACTGGGCGTGTACGCGGTGCGCCACAGCGCCGATACCCGGGTCATCAACAGCGAAACCCTCAAGCGCATGCGCATTCCGGTGCTCCGGGGCTCGCAGATCCAGGTGCAGGCACCGGACTGGTTTCCGAAGGCGCAGCTGATCGAAGTCGGCAGCGTCGGCGAAGCCTTGCGGCTGGTCGACGAGGGCCGGGCCGATCTGTACTTCGATACGCCACCGGTGATCCGCTGGCACCTCGAACACGAGCGCTATGCGCATCTGAACGTGCTGGCCACCGATCAGCTGCCGGCGGCGATACGCGAGCCGGTGATCTCGCTGCTGTTCACCGCGCCGCACGCGCAATTGCCGCTGTTGCGCCAGATCGATGCCGAACTCAAGCGCGACCCCGAACGCATCGCGCGCCTGCGCACGCAATGGCTGGGCGAGGACACGCTCGACCAGAGCAGCACCGCGGGCATGACCAACGCGCAGCGCGAATGGCTGGGCAAGCAGCCCAAGCTGCGTATCGCGATCGCCGACAATTCCGCGCCGCTGAGCACCATCGACGGCGACGGCAAGGCCGAGGGCATCCTGCCGGACTACATCCACATGCTCGAGGAGCACCTCGGGGTGCAATTCGAACCGGTGTTCGGCAACGGCTACAAGAGCGTGGCCAACGCCATGCTGACCGGCGCCGCCGACATCGCCCTGGTGCCGATCGGCGGCCTGCCGGGCGAGCATTGGGTCTACAGCCAGCCGGTCGACCGCATGCCCACGGTGATCGTGACCCGCCACGACAACCCGGCCGCGATCGGCATGGAAAGCCTCGCCGGCAAGCGGGTCGCGGTGAATCAGCTGCACCGCATCGGCGCGGCAGTGCTCAAGGCCGCGCCGGACGCGCGCGTGGTCGGCGTGACCACCCACGCCGAAGGCCTGCGTCTGGTCGCGGCGGGCAAGGTCGACGCGCATGTGGGCAATCTGGCGGTGATCGATCAGGTCATCAACACCCAGTTCGACCCGCGTTCGTTCCAGGTCGCGCCGGCGGACATGGAGGAAGACATCGCCTTCGTCGTCGACGAGCGCCTTGCGCCGCTGATTCCGATCATCGACCGGCAACTGTCGGGCCTGTCGGAAGCCGAGCGCCAGCGCATCCACACCCACTGGATCAGCGCCGATTACAACTACGGCCTGGCCTGGTCCAACGTGATCCTGATCGTCGCCGGTTCGCTGCTGGCGATCGCGGCGATCAGCGCGTTCTACCTGCGTCTGCGCCAGGAATCGCGGCGTCGCGAACTGGCCGACCGCAAGCTGCGCGAAGTCGCCGGCAATCTGCCCGGCGTGGTGTTCAAGGCCCAGCGCAGCGCCAGCGGGCATATCCGTTTTCCCTATCTGACCGGCCGCCCGGAGCTTTTGTTCGGGGTCGAGGCCGAACGTCTGGTCGCCGAGGAGCGTTTGATCTACTCGCGCATCCATCCCGCCGATCGGCGCGGCCTGAGCCGCGCGATCACCGACGCCGCGCTGACCCGCGGCGAGATCAGCGCCGATTTTCGCGTGCTCACCGACGACGGTTCGCTGCGCTGGGTGCGGGTCAGCGCGCTGCCGCAGCGCCCGCAGCCGGACGACGACGAAGGTCAGGCCAGTTACGCCGGCTACTTCGTCGACATCACCGACGCCCATGCCCAGGCCGAGGCGCTGGCCGCGGCCAAGGAGCAGGCCGAAGCGGCGACCCGGGCGAAATCCAATTTCCTGGCGACCATGAGCCACGAGATCCGCACGCCGATGGGCGGCATGATCGGCATGCTCGAACTGATGGGCCAGTCCGACTTGAACGAGGACCAGAAAGTACTGCTCGGGCATATGCAGGATTCGGCGCGCTCGTTGCAGGACATCCTCGACGACATTCTCGATGTGTCCAAGATCGAGGCCGGCCATCTGCGCCTGGAACACGCGCCGCTGCAACCGCGCGTGCTCGCCGACGCGGTCGCCATGCACACCGCGTCGGCCTGCCGCAAGAAAGGCCTGCGCCTGGACGTGCATATCGACGCCGCGGTCGCGCGCTGCTACCTCGGCGACGCCATGCGCTTGCGGCAGGTGCTGCTGAATCTGCTCGGCAACGCGGTCAAGTTCACCGAGCACGGCGGCGTGTGGCTGGCGATGGGATTGGACGAGGCGGTATCGACGGCAAGCGACGGCGGCGCGGCATCGCCCGCGCGGCTGCGCATCGAGATCGGCGATACCGGCATCGGCATGAGCGCCGAGCAGGTCGCGCGCGTGTTCGAGCCGTTCCATCAGGCCGACGATTCGACCTCGCGCCGTTTCGGCGGCACCGGCCTGGGCCTGTCGATCTGCCGCAGTCTGGTCGAACTGATGGGCGGCACGATCCATATCGACAGCCGCGAAGGCGAGGGCACGCGGGTGATCGCTTCGCTGCCGCTGAGCCGGGCCGAGCTGTCCGTCAGCGATCCGGCGCCGCTGCGGGTGGCGGTCGCGGTGCGCGATCCGCGCCGCGCCGATGCGCTGCGGCAGCAACTGGCGGCGTTGGGCAGCCAGATGGTCGAACCCGGCGACGCGGTCGAGCTGCTGTTCGTCGACGGCGAAGCGGCCGACACGCTGCGGGTGGTGCGCCAGCCGGATTCGGCGGCCGTGGCGGACTACGTCATCGACGCCAATCCGCTGCTGCATCTGCAGGTCGTGCGCGCCTGCGCCTGGTGCCGCGATCCGTCCGGCGAGGGCCATGGCGACCGCCTGCTGCCGCTCGCCGCGATCGAAGCGCCGCGCGCCGCGCGCATCCTGGTGGTCGAGGACAACGCGGTCAATCGCGAGCTGGTCCGCCGCCAGCTCGCGCAACTGGGCTATGGCTGCGATCTGTGCGAGGACGGCAACGCGGCGCTGGCCGCGCTGAGCAAGCAAGGCTACGATCTGCTGTTGACCGATTGCCAGATGCCGCTGGTCGACGGCTACGCCCTGACCCGCGAGATTCGTGCTCGCGAAAGCGGTGCTCGCGAAAGCAGCGCCCGCGAGCATGGCGATCGCGGCGGCGCAGCGCGCCTGCCGATCATCGCCATCACCGCCAGCGCCTTGCCCGAGCAAGTCGATCAATGCATCGCCGCGGGCATGGACGCGTATCTGATCAAACCGGTGCATCTGGCGGAACTGCGCGAAACCCTGCAGCGCTGGTTGCCGGCCGAGGCGGGCGACCGGCCGGACGAGACGGCATCCGCCGCCGCGCCGGCGCTGGTGGTTGCGCCGGGGTTGCAGCAGGTGGTGCCGGTGCTGCTGCGCGAACTGCCGCAGGATCTGGCCCGGATCGATCAGGCGATCGCCAGCGGCAGCGGCCTGGCCGCGGCCGCCGCGGTGCATCGCGCGGTCGGCAGCGTCGCCTTGTTCGATGTCGGACTGGCCCGGATCGGACAGCAGTTGGAGGCGCAACTGCGAAGCGAAGCGGTGACCGATCTGGACCTCGCGGTGGCCGATTTCACCCGCGGCGTGCGCGGCCTGCAAGGTCGCCTGGCCGCGACGCTTTAATCCAGGACGCTTTGAACCAGGCCGGCCCGGTGTCTCGCGCCCGGCCCGAACCGCGGGCCAGCCGCGTCAGCGTTCGCCGCGCTCGAACGAAAACAGCCGCGCCAGCGGATGCTTGCGGCGCTCGATCCGCGCGCGCAGCAAGCCCGCGCCGATCATGCTGTAGGTGATGCCGTTGCCGCCGTAGGCCATTGCGAATTGCACGCGCGGGCCGTGTTGCTCATGCGGACCGAACCAGGGCAGGCCGTCGGCGGTCTCGGCGAAGGTGCCGGCCCAGGCGAACGCCGGCTTCAATTGCAGATGCGCGAAACGCTTGCCGACTTTCTTGACCAGTTCCTGCGCCTTCGATTCGACCCGGCGATCGCGCCGCGCCGGCAGGTCGATCGCATCGTCGCAACCGCCGACCACCAGCCGGCCGTCGCCGGTGCTGCGCATGTACAGATACGGCCGCGCCGATTCCCACACCATGGTGGTGTCGAGCGCCCGCAGTTCGTCCTTGTGCAGCGGATCGGTGACGAAGGCGTAGCTGCTGCGGTTGCGCGCCAGGCGCTGATCGATCCATTTCTGCGAAGCGTAGCCGGCGCAGATCACCGCATGCTCAGCCTGCACGCGCAGGCCGTCCTCGGTGTGCAGTTCGACCGAGCGCTGGGTCGCGCGCATGCTCTGCACCCGGGTGCGATCGAACACCTGCGCGCCGTTGCGTCGCAGCCGCGCGAGCAGGCGCTGCGCCATGCGGTACGGATCGACCGAGGCCGCGCATTCGCTGAGGATGCCGCCGGGTGCCTGCAGGCCGTAGTCGGATTCGAGCGCATCGGCTTCCAGCCAGCGCAAGGCCAGGCCATGGCGGCGGCGCAGCGCGGCTTCCTCGCGCAGCACCGGGATGTGACCGGGTTTGCTGGCGTAGTAGAGGCTGGCATTGCGGCGGAAATCGACATCGCGCAGACCGCGGGCGACTTCGCCGAGATCGTCGATCGCCTGCGCGCAGGCGCGATAGGCCAGGGCGCCGTTGGCCTCGCCGTATTGCTTGCACAGGTCGATCAGGTGGGTGTCGATTTCGTATTGCAGCAACGCGGTGCTGGCGGCGGTGCTGCCCCAGCCGATATCGCGCTGCTCGATCACCGCGACCTCGTGGCCGTGAGCGGCCAGTTCGTCGGCGATCAGCGCGCCGCTGATGCCGCCGCCGATCACCACGATCTCGCAGCGCAGATCGCGCTCCAGTCGCGGGAACGCGTGCATCAGGCCGTTGCGGATCGCCCAGAAGGGATAGCCGCTTTTCAGGTCCACGGAATCAAACGCATGAGAGAGGGGGTGAGCAGGTCATGCCCCTAGCAGACCCGGCGCCGCGTAACGGCGGGGTGATTGCTCCGCGCCGATGGCGGATTCGATCGGCGCGACGCGGCGGCTACAGTGAAGCGTTCAGTGACGCACTTCGCTCATCGGCTGCACCACGTGCAGGCCCGGCGAAGGGTCGATCGCGAGTTCCTTTTCGAGTTCGAGCTGGAACTGTTCGAAGCTGATGCCGCGTTCGGCGACCTCGGTATTCGCCGCGGTGCGCAGCGCGCTCGAGCAGCCCAGGCGGACCTCCAGGCCGTCGCGCCGGTGCAGGTCGGCCGCGCGTTCGAGCAGGGCCAGCACCCGCGCGGCGCTGTCCGAGCCGCCGACGATGCGGCCGCCCAGGCCGAGGGTCCATTCGCCTTCGCGGCGCACGATGCCGCCGAGCAGACGCCCTTGGGCGTCGCGCAGTTCGGCATGCGGTTCGATGCTGGGGCCCGGCAACGGTGCGTTGCGGGCCTTGGCGATTTTGCGCTTCTTGGCGTCGCGGCGGGCCTTGGAGTTGATCGACATGGTGGCTCCTCGGTGAGGCCGGTTCGTCCTGGCCGAATCATAGCCTGTCGGCCGCTCGGGCTGAACCTGCGCGCGTTTTCGTTCAGCCCAAGCGCCAGGAAATTCATGCAGATGCGCGCGTTGGCCACGCCCCGGCCAGAACCCGGACGGGGTCGATGCAGCCGTCGTGCAAACGACAACAGGCTCGTGTTCACGCTTTGCGAAGGTCCGCGCAAAGCGCCGATCGCTATCGGCAGCCTGTTCGTTCGGGGCGTCGCCAGATCCGGCGACGCCCCGACTCAACGACAAGCCTCACCGGTCAGAACCACACCCGCACGCCGGCCACCAGGCGCGCATCGCCGTTGTCCTCGCCGGCGGCGCGACGGTAGTCGGCGGTGTCGCCGAACGCGCGTTCCCAGGTCACCCCGAGGTAGGGCGCGAACTGCCGGGTGATTTCGTAACGCAGGCGCAGGCCGGCTTCGACCGTGCTCAGACCCGCGCCGATCCCGCGTTGCGGATCGTCGCGGCCGTACAGATCGACTTCGATCAGCGGCTGCAGGATCAGCCGGTTGGTCAACAACAGCTCGTACTCGGCTTCGAAGTTCAACGCGGTGCGGCCGGCTTCGCCGATGTAAGCGGTCGCCGCGACTTCGAACTTGTACGGCGCCATGCCCTGCACGCCGAACGCGGCCCAGGTCTGTCCCGACCCGGGACGCAGATCGTGCTTGGCGCCGACCACCACGTCCCACCACGGCGAGATCGCGCGGCCGTACAGCGCTTCCAGATTGGCCGATTCGACGTGGCCGTCTTCGCGTTCGCCTTCGCTGCGCAGCCACAGCCGGTCGGTGTCGGTGCCGAACCAGGCCTGGCCTTCCCAGGCCTGGGCGTTGCCGTGTTCGGCGTCGACCGCTTCGAGGCGGTTGATCAACACGTAATGATTGAACTCCGGCGCGTGCTGCATGTGCAGGCTGATCGGCGCGAATGCGGCGGCGCGATCGGCATCGGTGGGCCGCGGGATCGGTTCGCGCGGTTCGCTGCTGGCGGCAGCGGGCTTGGCTTGATTCATCCGCGAATGGTCCATTTGCGAATGGTCCATCTGGCTATGATCCATCGGCGCGGGCTTGGCCTCGGGCGCGGCGGCCTTGGCATCGCCCATGCCGGAATGATCCATGCCGGCGTGATCCATCTTCGAATGATCCATCGTCGAGTGGTCGACCGCGGCCGCGGGTTTCGCAGGCGTCTTCCGTGCCGGCTGATGCGCGGCGTGATCCATCTTCGAATGGTCGTGACCTTGCGCCTGCGCGGCGCCGGCCAACGCAAGCCCCAGACTCAGGGCGAGCGCGCAAGGGGAGAGGGACGGCATCGTGTTCATTCCTCGACCCTCACTTCGCGCATCATTCCGGCTTCCATGTGGTACAGCAGGTGGCAGTGATACGCCCAGCGGCCGAGCGCATCGGCGCGCACGCGATAACTGCGCCGGGTTCCCGGCGGCATGTCGATGGTGTGCTTGCGCACCTGGAACTCGCCGGCCTCGTTCTCCAGATCGCTCCACAGACCGTGCAGATGGATCGGGTGGGTCATCATGGTGTCGTTGACCAGGACGATGCGCATGCGCTCGCCGTAGGTCAGGCGGATCGGCTCGGCGCCCATGAATTTCTGGCCGTCGAACGACCAGGCGAATTTCTCCATGTGACCGGTCAGGTGCAGTTCGATCTCGCGACTGGGCTCGCGTCCATCGGGATCGTCGAACAGGCTGCGCAGATCGCTGTAAGTCAGCACCTTGCGGCCGTTGTCGCGCAGGCCGATGCCCGGGTCGTCGAGCTTGGGCGAGGTCGCCATCGCGCGCATGTCGATCAGGCGTTCGTCGCCCTTGGCGGATGCGGCCGCGGCGCCGTGCTGCATCGCGCCGTGATCCATGCCGGCCATGCCCATGTTCGCGCCGCAACCGCCTTCCATGCCCTTCATCTTGCTCATGTCGTGACCGCCGTCGCCCATCGCGCCGTGGTCCATGCCGCTCATGCCGCCATGGCCCATGTCGTCCATGGTCAGCAACGGCCGCGGATCGTGCGGCGGCACTTCGGCCTGCAGGCCTTCGCGTACCGCCAGGGTGCCGCGCGCATGACCGGTGCGGCCGTTGTCCTGGGCGAAGATGGTGTACGCGTCCTGGCCGGCGGGTTCGACCAACACGTCGAAGGTTTCGGCCACCGCGATGCGGAATTCGTCGACCGTGACCGGATGGATGTACTGACCGTCGGCGGCGACCACGGTCATCTTCAGGCCGGGGATGCGCACGTCGAAGTAGGTCATCGCCGAGCCGTTGATGAAACGCAGCAACACCTTCTCGCCGGGACGGAACAGCCCGGTCCAGTTGCCGGCCGGCGCGGCGCCGTTGAGCAGGTAGGTGTAGGTGTTGCCGTTGACGTCGGACAGATCGGTCGGGGTCATGCGCATGCGGCCCCATTCGCCGCGATCGCGCAGGGTCGCGGCGAGCCCGCGTTCGCGCGCGTCGCGCATGAAATCGCCGACCGTGCGCTTGGCGTAGTTGTCGTAACTCGACATCTTCTTCAGGCGCCGGAACAGCGCCGCCGGGTCGAGGTCGGTCCAGTCCGACAGCAGCAACACGTGTTCGCGATCGAAGCGGAACGGCGCCGGTTCGCGCGGATCGATCACGATCGCGCCGTACAGCCCGGCCTGTTCTTGGAACATCGAATGGCTGTGATACCAGTAGGTGCCCGATTGCCCGACCCGGAAGCGATACACGTAGCTTTCGCCCGGATGGATGCCGTCGAAGCTCAGCCCCGGCACGCCGTCCATGTTGGCCGGCAGGATCAGGCCGTGCCAATGGATAGAACTCATGCCTTCGGCGAGCCGGTTGGCGACCCGCAAGGTCACTGTGTCGCCTTCGCGCCAACGCAGGATCGGCGCGGGCAGGCTGCCGTTGACGGTGATCGCCGGGCGCGTCTTGCCGGTGAAGTTGGCCAGGGACGAGCCGATCGACAAGTCGAATTCGGTCCCGCTCAATACCTGCGGCATGCCGGCCAAGGTCGGCGCGGCATAGGCCGAACGCCACAGGCCGCTGCCCGCGGCGAGGCCGCCGACCGCCAGGCCGGTGACGAAACGGCGACGGCCGGCATCGATCGATGCGCCGCCGTCGTCGGAGAAAAATCTGTTCATTGGGCTTCCCACAACTGGAAGAGTCGCGAAGGTCTCGCGATGTGCGCAGCCTGCGATCCGACCCAAGCGGGCGGCAGCGCGGGTGCGCGAGCGAACGACGCCGACGCGTGCAGGGTCGCGAGGACGCTCGCGAGGCTGCGTGAAATCTGCGCGGAGTCGTAAACCGGGCCAGGCCCGGTCGTCGCGATCAGGCGATCGGAGGCCGGATCGGCAAGCTCGACACGCCGTTGGGCGCGGCCGCTTCCGGCGGCAGGGCGAGCGCGGGGCCGGCCGGGGCCGGCGCCAGGGGCAGGGCAACCCGCACGATCGCGACTGCGTGGGTGCAGTCGCACTGGCAGCGGACGCCGCCGCAGCAATCGTCGGGCTGGGCCGACAGCGTCGTGTCCGCAGACTGCGCGGTCGCCGCTTCGGCACTGTGATTCATCGTGGCGTGGTGCATGTCCGGGTGGTTCATGCCGTCGTGGTTCATGCCGTCGCGATTCATGCCGGCGGCCATGCCTTCGTGGCATTCGGCGGTCATCGCCGTTTCGCTCGCTGCGGCATCGTCCGACACAGCCACGGCGTTGTGTGCCCGATGCATCGCGTGCGCGCCACCGACGGTCATCGCCGCGGCGGCGTAACCGTTCAGGCTGATCGAGACGATCAGCACGATGCGCAGCAGGAGCGAGAAATAGGTCATGGGGCGCCGGATCGAGTGCGGCACAGGATGGTGCAGGTGGACGCGAGTTTCAACCGTTTCGCCGATGCGCGCGTTAATGGATTGTGAGTCCTCGCCGCCGCGATCAACCTTCCTCTATGGGAAGGTTATCGATCCGGACGCGTCGATTCAGACTCGCCGATCCAGGCCGTCGACGCCGCATCGCCCAGGCCTCATTGAGCCAGATCGCCGTACTCGGTGTAGATCACCCGTTCGACCCGGCCGCCGCCGATACGATCGCCGCGGCGCAGCTCGCCGCGAGCGCGCAGCGAGCGGGTCAGCGCTTGATCTTCGCTGCGTGCCGCCGTTCCGGCGGGCATGGTCACCTGCACGATCTGATCCATGTCCGGCGCGGCTTCGATCCGATGCGCGGCGAAGCGCTGGTTGCCGCGACCGAAGCCGATCCAGCGCGAAGGATCCGGCGTGCGGCCGGCTTCTGACCGGCCGGCTTCGAACCGGCGGAAATGCACGATCTTTCGCACCGACACATCGATGTCGCGCGCGATCGGCGTGCCACCACGCTCGAAATGGCCGCGATACAGATCGGTGCTGAAATGCGCATCGGGCTTGATCGTGTCGGGCAAGACCCAGCGCTGAGTCGGGGCGAGAGTGTAGTACGTGTCCGGATGCGCGGCCGCGTCTTTGCGATAATCACGCAGGACTTCAGCCGGCAAGTTCGCTTCGAAAATCAGCTGATAGTGATGCGGTGGATGGAACATCGGCAGATGCGACAGATACACCGCGTCGGTACCGACCACCAGCATGCCGTGGGTGTTGGGCGGGTCGGCGAATTCTCCGGGCTGGGCGACGCGCCCCAGCACGAAATCGTCGCTGACGTGCTCATGCACGAAATCGCCGGCATCGGTCAGCGCGGCCTGCCATTGCGCGATCTGTTTCGCACCGAGCGCCAACGCATGCTCATGCGGCTGATACGGCCCACCGAGCGGATACAGCACCCCGGGCGTCGTGCTCATCTCGATATGCGCACCGAGTACGCGCTCGATCCGATGCCGTTGCGCGAACGCAGTCAGTCGCGCGGCGCTGGCCCGGTATGCGGCCAGATCGCGCACGGTCAGCAGCCCGGGGTACAGCGTGTCGCCGCTGAACAAGCTCGCGGTCTGCCTGTCGTAGATCGCGATATGCGCCGGGTCGTGACCCGGCAGCGGCAGCACGATCAGTTCGCGATCGCCCAGCTCGAACGAGGCCTCGCCGTCGGGCCAGCGATCCAGGCCGAAGACCTTGGCGACCTGCTCGGGACGCAAGCCGACGATGCGGGTATCGGGACGATCGGCGAACTGCCGGTCGCCGTGGACGTGATCGCGATGACTGTGGGTATGGGCGACGATCAGCGGCAGCGGACCCAGGCCTTGCTCGCGCTGCCATCGCGTCAGCAGAGCGTCGACGATCTCGCGCAGCGGCAACGAATTGTCGACCTCCGGTTCGGCGCCGGTGTCCAGCAGCAAGGCGCGTTTCTTTCCGGCGATCAGGTACAGGAACGGCGCTTCGAAATTGCTGGCCCTGGATTGGCGCATCACCCACAAGCCCGGCGCGGCGGGCTCGACCTGCAGCGGCGGTTCGTCGCCGGCGCCGTGGCTCCAGCGCGAGGGCAGGGTAACGGTGGCGGCCCAGGCCGGCGACGCCGCGGCCAGCATCAACCAGATCAGCAAACGCGACAGCAAGTTCATATCAGTTCGGCGAAGCGACAAGGCCGCGATTATCGGCTATCGCCGATGCCTGTGGCCGATATGCCGCGTGGTTTCGAACCCGCGCAGCGCTGCGCCGGACACGCGTGCTGTCGTGCAACACGCAGCGTTCGCGTCCGGTCGGGGACTACCAACCAGCCCACATCCGGAATGTGAACCCGTCGCGATAAAGACAAGTGCCGTAAATAAGCCGTTGACAGCGCTGTCATAGGAAGACAGCTTCGGCCGCGAACCCGGCGCGGCGCTGTCGCGCGGGTCCGTCCCCCTTCAGGAGCGCACCATGAACTTCGCACGCGCATACGCAGTGTCCGCCGCGGCCTTGATCGCCGCCGGCGCCTGGTTGTCGCCACAGATCGCGCAGGCCCAGACCCTGGTCTGGGAAGACAATTTCAACGGGCCCTCGATCGACGGCGAGAAATGGATCTACGATGTCGGCGACGGCTGCCAGATCGGCCTGTGCGGCTGGGGCAACAACGAATTGCAGTACTACACCAGCCGCCCGGAAAACGCGCGCATCGAAAACGGCAGCCTGGTGATCGAAGCGCGGCGCGAGAACTTCGGCAGCCGCGGCTTCACTTCGGCGCGGCTGAAGACCGAAGGCCGCATGCATTTCAAGTACGGCACCTTGGAAGCGCGGATCAAGGTGCCCGACCTGCGCAACGGCCTGTGGCCGGCGTACTGGATGCTCGGCACCACCGGCAACTGGCCGGCGCGCGGCGAGATCGATCTGCTGGAAATGGGCTCGGCCGCGGCGATCGCCGCGAACATGACCAATCGTCGCGTCGGCGCGGCGGTGCACTGGGACTATCAGGGATCGCAGGCCGACTACGGCCAGGATTTCAACAGCGGCAGCGATCTCAACGGCGGCTTCCACACCTATCGCCTGACCTGGGACCCGCAATTCGTGCGCGTGTCGATCGACGGCCAACAATTCTTCGAGTTCGCGATTTCCAATATCGAAGGCGCGTCGCTGCATGAATTCCACGCGCCGTATTTCCTGTTGCTGAATCTCGCGGTCGGCGGCAACTACACCGGCATTCCGACCGCCGGCGGCATCACCGCGCCCTTGCCCGGGCGCATGGAGATCGACTACATCCGTCTGTACCAGAACCCGGGCAGCAGTCTTTACACCGGCGCCAATCCGCCCAGCGGCAAGTTCGGCGTGTTTACCGAACGCAACGACATGAATGCCCGCTTGAACTACAACGGCGACGCGAACCTGTACCTGTGGAACAACCTGACCCCGATCGCGGCGTCGCCGTTCGAAGGCAGCCAGCTGATGGCGTTCCGCGCCAACGCCGGTGCCTGGTACGGGCTGGGCGTCGCCACCGATTACAAGAACATGAGCCGCTTCGCGCCGGGCAAGCTGAAGTTCCACATGCGCACGACCACGCCGTCGATCTTCAAGATCGGTATCAGCACCTCGTTCGGCGACAGCTGGATCGATTTCGTCAACGGCGGCCAGCAATACGGGCTGGTGCGCGACGGCCAATGGCATGAGGTCAGCATTCCGTTCAGCGCATTCCACGACCTCGACCTGCATGCGGTGAAACAGATGTTCATGCTGGTGTCCGATCCGCCGGGCAACAACGTCGATGTGTTCATCGACAATGTCTACTACCAGGATTTCTGAGGCCGGAATCCGCCGCGTCTGAGCCGGTCTTCGATCCCGCGATCCGCGTCGCAACGCGAACCTCACGCGTTGTGACGCGGTTCGCGCTTGGCCCGCTTGCGCGAGCGGCGGGCGCGGATTACTCGCGTGTGCGCCATCACAAGCCAAGCGCTTGCTGCATCGCAACACCTTGCCGATGCGGTCGGCTTGGCGTAGTTTAAGCCGCATCCCGACGGGCCTGTCCCGTCCCTCCTGCCAGCCGGCGTTCGCGCCTGCAAGCTCGATCACATTCAGAGCTTGCAGGTGACTAAGTGAACGCATTCCGTCGCGCGGCTTGCGCGCAGAGCTGTGCCTATTCCGGTAGCCATTATTCCGATCGGGCCGCTTCGATCGCCGCGCAAGCGCGGTGCGGAGCCTGGCGATGATCGGCGAAGCGCATTCCCTGCATGGGATCGAAGACCTCGCGCTGGCGCCCGCACCGGCCTTGTCGGCGGTCGCGTCCGCGGCCGGCGCGGCCTTGCTGTCGAGCTATCAATCACGCGATTCGCTGTTTTCCTCGGCCTCGACCCAGTTGCATGCGCGCGGCGTGCTGCAGTCGCTGACGCACAGCATCGACGGCGACCTGGCCGGCGCCAGCGAGCGATTGCTGGCGTATGTCGCGGCCGAAACCGGGCGCTTGCCGATGATCGGCGCGGTGCCGTTCGCCAGCGACGAGCCCTCGCGCCTGTGGGTGCCGTCGCAGGCGGTATTCGCCGCCGGTCGCGCGCGTCATCGCGGCGCGGCGCTGAGCGGGTTGAACGCCGAGCAACGGCCGATGCCGCGGGTCGAGCCGGTGCCGGCGCCGGCGCAGTTCATGCGTAATGTCGAGCGCTCGCTGGATCGCATCGTCGCGGGCGGCATCAGCAAGGTGGTGATGTCGCGCAGCCTGCGCATCGCCGCGCGCGTGGACCTGCCGCAGTTGCTCGGTCAATTGCTGGCGCGCGCGCCCGGCGCCTACACCTTCGCCATGGACCTGGCCGGCGCGGGCGGGCCGCAGGCCTGTCTGATCGGTTCCAGCCCGGAGCTGCTGCTGTCCAAGCGCGGCGCGCGCATCGTTTCCAATCCACTGGCCGGTTCGATTCCGCGTCACCCCGATCCGCACGAAGATCAGCGCCGTGCGCGCGGTCTGCTGGAGTCGGCCAAGGATCTGCACGAGCATGCGCTGGTGATCGGCTCGGTGGCGGCGGCGCTGCGGCCGTATTGCCGCGAACTGCAGGTGCCGGCCTCGCCGTCGCTGATCGCCACGCCGACCATGTGGCATCTGTCGACCCGCGTCGACGGCGTGCTGATCGATCCGTCGACCAGTTCGTTGCGATTGGCGCTGGCGCTGCATCCCACGCCGGCGGTATGCGGTTATCCGACCGAGCAGGCGCGCGAGGTGATCCGCGAACTCGAAGGCTACGAACGCGGCCTGTTCACCGGCCTGGTCGGCTGGTGCGACAGCGAAGGCGACGGCGAATGGGCGGTGACGATCCGCTGCGCCGTGGTCGAAGAAGAATGCGCGACCGTGTTCGCCGGCGCCGGCATCGTCGCCGGTTCGCAGCCGCGCGACGAACTGGCCGAAACCACGGCCAAGCTCGGCACCATGCTCGGCGCGATGGGGCTGGCGCACGCGGCGGAGGCCGGCGGCGTGCAGGGCAGCGCATGAGCGCGCAGACCTTCGATACCGAAACGACGCTGCCCGGATTCACGCCGTGGCCAGAGGAGTTCGCCGCGCGTTATCGCGAACTGGGTTACTGGAGCGGAGTCGGTCTGTATCAGCGACTGGCCGAGGTGGCCGCGCAATACCCCGATCGCACCGCATTGGTCTGCGGCGACAGGCGCTGGAACTATGCGCATTTTGACGAACAGGTGCGCCGCTTCGCCGCGGGCCTCGCGCGAATCGGCATCGGCCATCGCGACCGCGTGCTGCTGCAACTGCCCAATCTCGCCGAGCATTACGTCGCCTGCCACGCCTTGTTCCGCCTGGGCGCGTTGCCGGTGTTCGCCTTGCCCGCGCATCGCCGCGCCGAGGTCGGCTACTTCGTCGAACACGCGCAGATCCGCGCCTGCGTGATCGCCGACCGCGACGGCGGCTTCGATTTTCGCGAACTGATGCGCGAAGTGCGCACGGCTCAGCCCAGCTTGCGCGAGGTGATCGTGGTCGGCGAGGCGCAGGAATTCATCGCCTTCGACTCGCTGCTGGACGAGCCGATCGAGCAGGTCTTGCCGGACGCGTCGGACGTCGCGTTCCTGCAATTGTCCGGCGGCAGCACCGGCGTGCCCAAGCTGATTCCGCGCACCCACGACGATTATTTCTACAGCGTCCGCGCCAGCGCCGAGATCTGCGGACTCGGCCCGGACTGCGTGTACCTGTGCGCCTTGCCGGCCGCGCACAATTTCCCGATGAGTTCGCCCGGCGCGCTCGGCGTGTTCCATGCCGGCGGCTGCGTGGTGCTGGCGCGGCAGGCCGATCCGGAGTCGTGCTTCGCTTTGATCGCGCGCGAAAGGGTGACCTGGACTGCGCTGGTGCCGTCGCTGGCATTGGCGTGGCTGGAGTCGCGGGCGCTCGCGCGCTACGACCTGTCCAGTCTGCGCACGATCCAGATCGGCGGAGCGCACCTCGCCGATGAGGTCGCGCGACGCATCCCGACGGCGTTCGGTTGCCGCTTGCAGCAGGTGTTCGGCATGGCCGAGGGCCTGGTCAACTACACCCGCGACGACGATCCCGAGCACGTGGTGTTGAGCACTCAGGGCCGTCCGATCAGCGCGCACGACGAGATCCGCGTGGTCGACGACGACGACAACGATCTGGCCGACGGCGAGGTCGGCCATCTGCTGACCCGCGGTCCGTACACGATCCGCGGCTATTACCTCGCCGACGCCCACAATGCGCGCGCGTTCACCGCCGACGGTTTCTATCGCACCGGCGACCGCGTGCGGCGGCTGGCGTCCGGGCATCTGATCGTCGAAGGCCGGGCCAAGGACCAGATCAACCGCGGCGGCGAGAAGATCGCGGCCGAGGAAGTCGAAAGCCATCTGCTCGAACATCCGGCGGTGTTCGATGCGGCGCTGGTGGCGATGCCGGACCGCTGGCTCGGCGAGAAATCCTGCGCGTTCGTGGTGCTGCGGCCGAGTGCGGCCGATGCGTCGCCTGTAGCGCCGCGCGAGCTGCAACGCTTCCTGCGCGAACGCGGCATCGCCGCCTACAAGATTCCCGACCGGGTCGAACTGATCGAGGCCTTGCCGTACACCGCGGTCGGCAAGGCCGACAAGAAGGCGCTGCGCGCGCGGTTCGCGCCGCCGTCCGCCGCGACGTCTTCCGCTGCGGTTCCCTCCTCCCTTTCTCTCAGCGAAACGCAGTCATGACGATTCCCACCATCGCCAGTTACCCCATGCCCGGCGCCGAGTCGTGGCCGGCCAACCGCGTCGACTGGCGTCCCGATCCGGCGCGGGCGGTACTGTTGATCCACGACATGCAGGAGTATTTCCTCGCCTTCTACGACCGCGCCCAGGCGCCGGTGCCGGAGCTTATCGGCAATATCCGCGCCTTGCGCGATGCCTGCGACGATGCCGGCGTGCCGGTGGTCTACACCGCGCAGCCGACGCAGCAGAGTGCGGTCCAGCGCGGTCTGCTGCAGCCGTGGTGGGGGCCGGGCATCACCGCCAGGCCCGAACTCGCGCCGGTCGCGGCCGAACTCGCGCCGCGCCCGCAGGACACCGTGCTGACCAAATGGCGTTACAGCGCGTTCGTGTCCAGCGACCTGCGCGAACGCATGCGCGCGCAAGGCCGCGATCAGCTGATCGTCTGCGGCATCTACGCCCATATCGGCTGCATGATGACCGTCGCCGATGCGTTCATGCACGACATCCAACCGTTCCTGATCGCCGATGCGGTCGCCGATTTCTCGGCCGAGGAGCATGCGCTGGCGCTGAACTACGTGTCGCGCCGGGTCGGCGTGGTCAGCGATCGCGCCTCGTGCGTCCAGGCGCTGACCGACGGCGTCGGCCTGCCGCGCAGCCTGACCGCGCTGCGCACCGAACTGGCGTTGATCATGGAACTGCCGCTGGAGCAGATCGAGGCGCAGGACAATCCGTTCGAGGCCGGGCTGGATTCGATCCGGCTGATGACCTTGCTGGAGCGTTGGTCGGCGCGCGGCGAGCGCATCGGCCTGGTCGAACTGGCCGAGCGCGGCAGCGTGTCGGAATGGTGGGAACTGATCGAATCGAGGCGGGCGGCGTGATGGATAGCGACACGACCGATACTTCGTCTTGGCCGTTGACCGGCCCGCAGTTGGGCATGTGGGCCGGCCAGCAACTCGATCCGGACAGCCCGTCGTTCTGGACCGCCGAAGCGATCGAGTTGCACGGCGCGCTCGACCTGGCCGCGCTGGAACAGGCGGTGCGCGAGACCCTGAGCGCCTGCGATGCCTTGCATATGCGTTACACCCGTCGCGGCGACGAGGTCGTGCAATCGTTGAACCCGCAACGGCCGGTGGTGATCGAGCGACAGGATTTCTCGAGCTGCGCCGATCCGTGGCGCAGCGCGCGCGAGTGGATGGGCGACGACCTGCTGCGCCAGGCCGATCTGGCCCGGCGTCCCTTGTTCGCCAGCGCCCTGATCCGGCTCGGCGCGGACCGCCATCTGTGGTATCTGCGCGTGCATCACATCGCCCTGGACGGGTTCGCCTATCTGCTGCTGATCCATCGCGTCGCCGAGCTGTATTCGGCGCGGATCGCGCGGCGCGAACCGGCACCCGCGCGCGACTGGTCGCTGGCGCCGGTGATCGCCGAGGAAGTGGCCTACCGGCAATCGCAGCGTTTTCCCGAAGATCGCGAGTATTGGTCGCAAGCGCTCAGCGATCTGGGCGAACCGGTCACGCTCGGCCCGAAATGCGCGCCCGGCGACAGCTCGCATTCGCAGCGCGTCTTGTTGGCGCCCGCCGAATACGCGCAATGGCAGGCCGCGGCGCGCCGGCTCGGCGTGGATTGGTCGGCCTGGCTGATGGCGGCGATCTTCGCCTGGATGCATGCGCGCAGCGGCGCACGCGACCTCAGCGTCGGACTGCTGGTGATGAACCGGCTCGGTTCGGCCGCGCTCGGCGTGCCGTGCATGGCGATGAACGTGGTGCCGCTGCGCCTGCGGATCGATCCGCGCCTCGGCTTCGATGCGCTGGCGCGCGCGGTCGCGGCGCGGTTGCGCGAGCTGCGACCGCACCAGCGCTACAACTACGAATGGCTGCGCAACGATCTCGGACTGGCCGACAGCCATGCGCAGTTGTACGGGCCGGTGGTCAATCTGATGCCGTTCGATCGTGGCTTCGTGTTCGACGGGCTGCATAGTCGCGCGCATCCCATTTCGGTCGGTTCGGTCGAGGATCTCGACATCACCGTGTCGCCGATGGCCGACGGCGTGCGCTTCGATATCGAAGCCAATCCGCAGGCCTACGACGCGGCTTGTCTGGCCGAGCACCACGCGATGCTGTTGGCCTTGCTGCAACGGGTCATCGCCGAACCCGAGGGCCGCATCGATATCCTGACCGGCCGCATCGACCCTCAAGACGATGCGCAGATCGACCCGCAAGCGGCGGTGCGCGCCGCATGAGCACGCGTCCCCGCGCCCGCCTGCTGCGGGTGCTGCGCATCGCGCAACGCACGCCGCAGATGCGCCGCATCACCCTGGGCGGGATCGATCTGGCCGGTTTTCCCGGCGGCTGCGAAGGCGCGCACATCAAGCTGCTGTTTCCGGCGCTGGCCGGCGAAGCGCCGCAATTGCCGACCCTGGGCGAACACGGCCCGGTCTGGCCGGAAGGCGCGATCCGGCCGCTGATCCGCACCTACACCGTGGCGCGCATCGATCCGGACCTGCACGAACTCGATGTCGACATCGTGCTGCACGGCGACGACGGTCCGGCGTCGCGCTGGGCGAGCGCGGCGCGGGTCGGCGATCCGCTCGGCCTGGCCGGGCCGGGCGGGCCGGAACTGTTTCGCGCCGACGCGCAACGGCACGTGCTGATCGGCGATCCGAGCAGCTATGCCTTGCTGTGCGCGGTGATCGCGAAACTGCCCGATGGCGCGGATATCGACGCCTTGCTGGAGGTGCCCGAGGCGAGCGAGATCCAGCCGCTGCCGCCGCATCCGCGCCTGCGTTCGCGCTGGCTGTCGCGCGACGGCCGCCCCGCGGGCGCGAGCCGTTTGCTGCTGGATGCGGTGCGCGCCTTGCCGTGGTCGGACGGCGAATCGGTGTCGGTGACCCTGGCCGGCGAGAGCGCGCAGGTCGTGGCGATCCGCGATTTCCTCGCCGGCGAACGCGGCGTCCACCGCTCGATGATGTATGCGGTGCCGTATTGGAAGGATCGTTGGGACGAAGACGCGTATCACGAGGAACGCCATCGCATCATGGACGCGTTCGACGAGGCGCAGGCATGAGCGGTGCAGGCGCAGGGGAGTTCGCCGGCCGGGTCGTCATGGTCACCGGCGCGGCGCAGGGCATCGGCGCGGCGACCGCGCTGCGGCTGGCGGGCGAGGGGGCCGCGCTGGCCTTGATCGATCGCGACGCCGATTCGCTGGCCCGCATCGTCGAGCAATTGCGCGCGGACGGAACGACGCTGTGGGCGCGGGCGCTGGACCTGTGCGATGCGGCCGCGGTCGAGTCCGCCGTGGCCGAAATCGAGCGCGACTTCGGCGCGATCGAGCATCTGGCGCATGTCGCCGGCATCCTGCGGGTCGGCGATTGCCTGCAGCTCGATCCGGACGATTGGGACGCGTGCATGGCGGTCAACGCCCGCGCGGTGTTCACCACCACCCGCGCGGTCGCGCAGTCGATGCAGGCGCGCGGTCGCGGCAGCATCGTCGCGGTCGGCTCCAACGCCGCCGCCACGCCGCGCGTGGGCATGGCGGCCTATGCCGCGTCCAAGGCCGCGGCGAGCCAGTATCTGCGTTGCCTGGCGCTGGAACTGGCGCCGCATGGCGTGCGTTGCAATCTGGTCTCGCCCGGATCGACCGACACCGCGATGCAACGCGCCTTCGCCGACGACGAACAGGCGCGGCGCGAGATCCTGATGGGCGTGGCCGAACGCTACCGGCTGGGCATTCCGCTGCAACGCATCGCCGATCCGGACGATATCGCCGAGGCGATCTGCTTCCTGCTGTCGGATCGCGCGCGCCACATCACCTTGCACGACCTGCGCGTGGACGGCGGCGCGACCCTGGACGCCTGAGGCTGCCGCGCGACAAACGGCGGGCGTGTGTCGTCAATGAAACAGTGAGGCAGGGTGGGACGTGGGTGAGCGAAGCGGGCGACACGACGCATCGTGCCGGGTTGGCCCGGTCGCCCAGGCCAACCCGGTGTCGTGCGAAATCGGTTCAAGCAGGAAACGTCGCGGCGTGGATTACGGAAGGATGATGCCGCGGCTGTCGTCTTCGCCGACCACGCCGCTGGCGCTGCCGTTGTTGTTCCACACGATATACAGGTACTTGCGCTCGCCCGGCGCCGGATCGCCGTAGTCGCCGTTGTTGGCGAAGAACTCGCGCTGCTTGTTGGCGTACTGCTGGCTGACCTTGCTGGTGACGTCGTTGGTGCTGTTCCACACGCCGTAACCGGCGTAGCTGATGGTCGACATGATGCTGTCCTCGATCTGGATGATGAGACGACTCGTGCTCGCCGGCCTTGCGGTGCGAGCCGCACCGGCGTCGTCCTGGCCGGTGGTTGAGTCCAGCATCCACGGCGCGGGGCATCGGTACCTTTCGGAAACCTGACGGTTGCGCTAAGGGCGAAACCCGCCCGCGGCAACGAGCACGGGCCGGCCGCGGCGACCTGACGGCCACCTGACGATGCGGATATCGAAGACACGCCGGCCGCTTCACCGTCGGCGGACGTTGAGCGACGGCGGTGGCGACCGAGCCGGTTTGCCGGCGCGACACCGCGAATGGCGAGCCGCTCCGGCATGGAGCGGCCCACCGGTCCGGACGAAGATCAGCCGATCATCATCCGGACGTGCGACCGGACTTGCGACCGGCCTTGCGAGGCATCACTTCCGGATCAGTTGATGCCGTTGATGAAGGTCGCGCCGGTCGCGCCCGGATCCAGCCAGTTGCTCAGGCGGGTGGCGCTGGTGCCGCCGCCGGTCCACGAGGTGAACACGCGGCCGTACTGGTCGCTGCGGTTGGTGCCGGTGGCGCTGCAGCTCGACGGGCCGCCATGCAGCTGACCGATCACGCGCTTCTCCGGACTGTACAAGGGCGAGCCCGACGAACCCGGTTCGGTCACGCCACCGGTCGGCTGCCATTGCACGTTCAAGTGCGTGGTGCCGGCGCCGCCACCCCAGGCCACGAACGAGGTCGAGGTGGTCGACAGGCTGATGCGCTTCTCGGCGACGTTCGGATGATGGATCGCGACCGCGCCCGGGAAGTTCTGGTTGCGGCGGTCCCAGCCGGCCCAGAACAGGTTGAAGGCCGGGTTGGCCGCGGTGCGCAGTTCCAGCAAGGTGAAGTCGGAGTTGGCCGAGGTCGCGCGCAAGGTCGAACCCGACTGGTTCTGCGCCAGCGAGCCGTTGCCGTTGGCGCCGCTGGCCGGGGTGTTGGGCGCCCGGCAGGTCGAGTTCTGATAATTCCAGTACACCACGATGCTGTTCGCGGCCGCCGCCGTGGTCATGCCGCAGTGGTGCGCGGTCAGGAAGTACATCTTCTTGTTGTTGGCGGTGTTGTTGACCAGCGAGCCGGTGCAGGCCAGCGAGCCGTTCTTCGAATACACACCGACCGAACGGATGATGTCGCTGCGGCTGGCGCCGTCGGGACAGACCACGTCGACGTTGCACGAACCCGACACGCCTTTCTCGCCGCTGGCCTCGGCCAGGCGCCGCGCGAGCGGACCGAAACCGACGTAGTCGTGATTGACCTTGCTCAGGCGCAGTTTCAGCTGGCCGGCGCTGGCGCGCGGCACCACCACCTCGATCACCGCTTCCTGGCCCGGCACGATCGCCGTCCACAGCTGGCCCAGTTCGTTGTTGTCGCGCTCGCCGTACTCGCGGATCAGCTCGCGGTCGCCGCCTTTTTCCTGGGTCGCCGGGTAGATCAGCATGCGGCCGCCGGCTGGCATGTGGTACTCGGTGAAGCCGAAATTCAACGACATCGCCTTGTCCGAACGCACGCGCTGACGCCAGACCACGGTGTCGGCATCGAGCTCTTCCCACACGCCGGAATTCAGCGGCGTCATGTCGACCGTCATCGGCAAGGCGAAGCGCGGAATGTCGCCGCGCTTGTCGCGCAGGCGGTCTTCGGCCTTGAGCTTGTCGACATTGACCGCCGGCATGACGCGCACGGCGACCTTGTCGATCGGGGCAACGTTCGGATGTTCGAACGCGGCCGGCAAGGTCGCGGGCGCGGCGATCGCGGCGCCGATCGAAAGGGACAGCAAAGCGAGGGAACCGTACAGTCGTTTCATGGCTCTTTCCTTCCTAGAAGTTAAGACACGCGGGCGGGACCTTCTCCGCGGCGCAGGCGCACGCATCCGGCGAACCAGGCCGTGGGGCGGCGAGGCCGGCGATGGGAGTCGGACGGTTGAAAGACGGTTTTGAACGTCGGTTGCGAAAACACTCGATTGCGCGAGGCGCCGATTGTCCGGCGACCTCGGACGTGACCAAGTTTCGTCGGCCACAGCGCACCGTATGCCCGCGTCGCGCTGCACAACAACGCGAAAAATATCCGCGCGCACGCGGCTTCCGGACTCGTATCACGCAAGCGGAAATAAAGTTGTTCAGGTATTCAGATGCGGCGTTGCCGCGGCCGCGCAGATCGGTTTCCGGTGAGCGACGGTGAGCGTGCGAAGCGCATAGACAGTGCGACGACGCGCTCAAGTTGTCGTTCAATTAGATAAACACGCAGCCATGTCCAAGCCGTCCTAGGGTCGCCCCGTATTGAATGCGCGTCGCGGGCGATGCAATTCTGCGGACTGCGAGCAGGCACACGCGGCATCGCGACTGCATGACGATTGCCCGCTCACGCCCGGTTCGAATGCGAAGCGGCTGCGCGAACGCGAGGCAGAACACACGATTGCCTGAACGACGCTGCGCGTGAAGCGCTCCGTTCCAACGGCAAACCCGCAGGTGCGAGACGGAGAAAATCACGATGAGCGACGAAAAGATCAAGCCACTTCCGCCGCCGCCGCCCCCTCCGCCGCCGCCGGAATCGGTCAAACCCCCGCTCAAGCCGCCGGTCAAGATCGAGAAACCGGAAGACGCGCTCGCGCAGGCGGCCTTCGACAAGGGCGGCACCCTGCAAGGGCCCACCCATCAACAGACGATCGCGAACCTGAGCGACAGTCGCCGCAGCGCGATCGATCAGGCCTCGCAACAAGGCCGCACCGGCGACATCCACACCATCAACCGCGCCTACGATCAGGCCCAGGCGCGCCTGGACGCTGACAACGTCGCGGCCCAGTACAAGCCGGAAACGCCGACCCAGACTCGCGCTTCGCAGACGCCCGACGGCGCGGCCGTGCGCGAGAGCACCTACGCCGACGGCACCCGCATCGTCCAGACCGACGGGCTCGACGCCAACGGCAACGCGCTGGTCACGACCAAAGTGTTCGACCCCAAGGCGACCGGTCCCGCCGCCGCGGTGCCGCTGGAAAGCCGCAGCGTCGTCGACAATGGCGTATCGACCGTCAGCGGACTGCCGCAGCGCACGGTCCAGCAAGGTCCGGACGGCAAGAGCGCCGTGCTCACCGATGCCTACGGCGGCACCGCGGCCGATTCTGCGCGGGTGGTGCAGCACGCCGTCATCCCGAACGAACAGGGTTATCAAGTCCAGTCGGTGACGCTGCGCGAGAACGGCGCCGACGTCACCGGACCGCAGCCGCTGCGGATCCGCGAAGTGTCCGCCGATGGCGCGACCACCTTCGATACCGGCGAAGTCAGCAAGGTCACCACCACGCCGGTGGCGGGCCAGCCCGGCGTCAGCACCGTGACCCACCAGTACGACGGTGGCTATCGCATGGAGTACCAGGTGCATGCGGCGCCGGCCGGAGCGCAGGGCATTCCCGATGCGCAGCTGTCGCAAAAGCTGGTCGCCGAAGACGGCAGCGTCGTGTTCGAGCAGAAAGGCGTCGCGCGCACGGAACAGGTCGGCGAAGACGGACGCAAGCAGGTCGTCGATACCGCCGCCGACGGCAGGCGCACCGTGTACTCGCTGAGCGACGACGGCAAACTCGCCACGACCCAGGCCTACGACGCCAAGGGCGCGCTGCAGCAGACCACCCAGCACGAGTCGGTCAGCGGTCTGCCGGTCGTCACCAGTCGCGACACCACCACCAATGCCGACGGCAGCAAGGTGGTGACCGAGTACGACGCGCAGCAGCAGCCGGTCGGCGTGCGCCAGACCGCCGCCGACGGTAGCGTGATCAAGGAACTGGGTTCGCTCAAGGGCGAGCGCATCGATGCATCGCGCGCGGGCGAGGTCGCCGACGAGATTCTCGATCAGGGCGACCGCACGATGTGGCGCGACGATTACGAGAAGCGGCTGAACTACGCGCTGGACACGCTGCAGGACCTCGACCCGGTGTCGCAGCAGATGGTGCTGTCGGCGCTGCAGGAAAAAGATCCCGGCATGGGCCAGTCCTGGTTCAAGACCGACATCCTCGAGAATCTGTCGTCCGAGCAGATGACCCAGCTCGAAAACGGCGGCCTGGACATCATGACCGGCGTACCCGGCACCAAGGCCGCCGATCTGCAGGCGATCAAGGACATCGATCAGTACAACGCCAACGGCGACAACTACACCGGCGAATACGGCGAACTGGCCGCGACCAGCGATCAGCAGAACGCCGGGCAGTTGCAGGCGTTCATGAAGCAATACCAGGCGCGCGCGGCCGATCCCGCCGCGCAGGCGCGCTTCGTGGCGCTGTACAACCGCATGCACGGCGATGCCTTCACCGAAGGCTTCCTCAGCGACGAACAACTGGCCGGCGCGCGCGATGCCGGCCTGACCACCTTGAACGGCGAAACGGTCAAGATCGACGGCGAGACCTACAACACGCTGATGGGCGATCGGCTGGAGACCGCGGCCGACAAGAACCCCGCGGTGCTCGCCGCGCGCGACCGGGTGATGGACGCGGGCGTGCGCCGCTTCATGGTCGACAACCAGGAAGAGCGCGTGCAGGCCCTGGTCAAGGAAATGGGCTCGCTTGATGCCGATGATCAGGCGGCGCTGATCCGCCAGATCGTCAAGACCGATCCGGATGCGCGCCTGAACTGGCTGCGCGACAGCATCATCAGCCGCGCCACCGAAGGCAACGAGGCGTTCACGCCGCAGATGCGCGAGTTGATCACCGACGTGCGCGGCAACGGCGAAACCAGCTTCATGGGCCAGCTGCAGGGCTTCGGCGGCGGCTTCAAGGACGCCGCCGTGGGCTTCGTCGTCGGCCTCGGCGCGCTGGCCCGGACCGCGTACGACCTCAGCGGCACCGGCGTGCTCGTCGATCAGGTCAGCGGCGGCAACGCGCCGGCGTTCCTGCCCAGCGCCAAGCGCGGCTTGGAGACCGGCCAGGCGATGGTCGAAGGCTTGCCGCACATGTTCGATCACATCGGCAAGGCCTGGAGCGAAGGGCGCTACGGCGAGGCGCTCGGCAACGTCACCTTCGACGTGGCCTCGCTGGTCATCCCACTCAAGATTCCCAAGATCAAGCTGCCGGGCGCGGCCGGCGCGGTTGACGACGTGGCCCACAGCCCGCTGCGCTACATCGATCAGCAAGGCCGCCCGGTGACGCCGCCGGCGACCGAACCGCGGCTGGCGACGCAAGGCCCCGACGGCGTCTACAACATCACCGATCTGCCGCCGCCGCGCGGCGTGCTCGACGGCGCGCCGCAGCGTCTGGCGCTCGACGCGGCGCCAACCGCGGAAGTCATCGCCAAGCGTCAGGCCACGGCCATTTCGTTCTACGAACGCGCGACCGGCAAGCCCGCGGATCTTTCCCACGTGGCCGGCATCGACTTCACCCGTCCGGTGGAAGTGCGGACCTTGCCGAAGGGCACCGAGGTCTATCAGTGGCAGGTGCCGGGCGGGCCGAAGGGCAACTACTTCTCCTTCAGCGAAAGCGCGCGTCCCACCGATATCGGGATCGCCGACATCGGTCCGGGGCCGGGCGTGTACGCTCGCGTCCGCGACATCCAGGCTCAGCCGCACGTCGGCGTCGATCCCAAATACGCGGCGGAAATCACCCCCGACGGCATCGTGTCCAAGGTATCCACGCGCTACGTGCTGACCGAAGACACGCAAGTGCTGGTCTCGACCGCGAATCGCATCGACGATACCTGGGCGATCCCGGACAACACCTTGTCGATGCCGACCGAAGGCGGCCGCCTGCAGATCTATGCCGGCAAGAACGATCCCTTCCAGCCCGTGGCCAAGGGCGTGGATCCGCCGGATGCGTTGCCGCCGGCCGGCGCGACCGGCGCCTATCAGGTGCCGCCCGGCCGCAGCTTCGCCGACGACATGGCGGGCACCACGCCGCATCGCCTCGACGGCGATCTGCTGCAAGTGGCCAAGCACGTGTACAAGGCCGACGGTTCGGCGCTGGAAGGCAGCTTCCGCCAGGTCGCCGACGCCGATCTGCCGGCCGGTTTCACTCCGGCGGATTTCAATCATTCCTCGGGATTGCGCGCGGGCCTGTACACCAACGGCGAAGGCCAGTTCGTGCTCGCATTCAAGGGCACCGCGCCGACCAGCCGCACGGCGTTGAAGGACATCTACACCGACGCCGCGCAGGGATTGGGCTTCGACACCGCGCAGTACCGGCATGCGGTGGATCTGACCCGTCGCGCCTATGACACCTATGGCGAGAATCTGGTGCTGACCGGGCATTCGCTCGGCGGCGGTCTCGCCTCGCAGGCCGCGATGGCGGTGGGCGGCGGCAATCTGCCGGCGATCGTGTTCAACCCGGCGGCCGTGCATCCGCGCAATCTGGCCCGCAACAACCCGCTGTTCCGCGAGGACGGCGGCGTGCAGCAGGCGCCCGACGGCGGCAGCTTCGCCAACAGCCGCGACCTCGCGCCGTACTTCGCCGAGCAAGGCGGCATAGTGCGCGCGTACCTGGTCAAGAACGACGAACTCAACTGGCTGCAGGACCATATTCCGGGCATGCCCGACGCCCTGGGCCATCGCGAAATGCTGCCGCCGAAGTTCCCGGTCGGCCACACCATGGGCCCGGTCGAGGAGAGCTTCAACAAACGCTTCCCCGACGGCGTGCCCGAGATTCCCGCCGACGTCGGCCGCTGGTACATCGATCCGGAAAGCGGCCAATGGACGACGAAGGCGCCCGATCCCAACGCGTCAGGCTGGCCGGATTGGCCGCTGGGTGGCGGGCGATAAGGCCTTCGGGCGTCTTCAGGGCTGATCGCTTAGATATTTCATCGCGGTGCTTCTCCCCTTTTACGAAAGGGGGCAGAGGCACAGTCGGCTTCGGTTTCAGCTCGTGGCGATCTGGATACAAAAAGCGAATCCCCCGCGCGCTAGCGACGCGATGGCTTCACAGCCGCGCCGGGCGCTCGCCCCCTTTTCCAAAGTGGGCATGATTTTCGGGCGCCGCGTCGTGGTGTGCTTTTCCCCCCTTTGTAAAAGGGGGCAGGGGGGATTCGCTTTTGCTTTTGCTTTTGCTTTTGCTCTCTTCCCTCAAACCAACAACGCAGACCACCGATCCGCCGTTCCTCAAAACGCCCCCTGCAGTCTCGCTGGCGGCATCGCCCGTTGACGCTGACGCTCTCGCCCGAATGCGGACCCGCTGCGTCCGCGCCGATGACCGGAGGCTCCAACCCCGTTAGCCCATAAGTGAAGACCGATACTGCACCACGCATCGGCGGCGGACCGGCCACGAACCGTCGAACTGTCCGTATCCGACTGTCCGCACCACCGCTATTCATGCGTTAACCCCAGTACGAGTGGACGACTGGGGACAGGACATGGCCGACAGGACCGTTGGGCGCTTCTCGCATCGGCTTGGCCTGGTCTGTCTATTGCTGATCGCCTGCATCAACGCCGGCTGTGTGTCCGGACGGACCTATCGAACCCAGTGGCATGCAAGCGACTACTGCACCTTCACAAAGAGCGGCGACTGTCCCGCTGAATTGCTGCATCAAGTAGGCGAAACGCCTGACCAACCTTCACCGCCGGTGCTGATGGGCTATGTCGAATTCGACGACCAAGGCTATCTGCGGGCGCCCGCGAGCAAGGACAGCCTGATCAACCAGATCCGGGCGATCGATCGCGATCGCCCGGTGCTGATGGTGGTTTTCGCGCACGGATGGAAGCACAACGCCGCTGCCGACGACGGCAACGTCGAGGCATTCGCGAAGTTCCTGGTAAAGATCGCGAAAGCGGATGCGGCTGCCTGCAAAAGCAAGCTATGCGAGCGGCGCCAGGTGATCGGGATCTATCTCGGCTGGCGCGGCCTGGCCAACAAAGTCGAACCGTTCAAGACCCTGACATTCTGGGGACGAAAAGGCCGCGCTCATCGCGTCGGTACCGATGGCGCCACCGAGGTTCTCGCCGAGTTGGCCAAACTCAACGCCGTCAATCACGCGGTTCGCGAGACCAGCGGCAATCGCTTGATCATCACCGGCCATAGCTTCGGCGCCGGGCTGATCTACAACTCGCTCAATCAGCTGCTGATTCGCGACACCGCATTCATCAACAACGGCAAGGTTCCGCGCAACGTCGCGAGCCTGGTGGTGCTGGTGAATCCCGCGTTCGAGGCGGCCCGCTTCAACGCGCTGCAGCGCAAAGCGTCGGCGATGACGTTCACGCCCCGACAAATGCCGATCCTGGCGATCTTCACCTCACAGGCCGATACCGCCACCAAGCGCGCCTTCCCGGCCGGCCGCGCGCTCGCGACCTTGTTCTCCGAGCACAGCACCTCCGAGCAGAAACGCCAGAATGTCCAGGCGATCGGACATTACGCGCCGTACCGGACCCACACCCTGAAGCAGCTCGCCACGCCGGCGTCGGTCGAATTCAAGGATTTCGGTTGCGCGTGGAAGGCCTACAGCACCGGCAACACCGATCAGTGGGATGTCGGTGCCGTGGCGCTCGCACGAACTCCGGCCGCGTCCGACAACTCGCCGTCGAGCCTGCAGTCGGCCCGTTTCAATCCCTACATGGTGGTCCAGGTCGAGAAGGGCATCATCTCGGGGCATAACGCGATCTGGGGCGATGAGTTCTCCGATTTCCTGTATCGATTCGTCGCGGTGCAGGGTTACAACAGGAAATGCGCGGTCGCGGACGACTCGGCGGAGCAGGAGTGAACCGCGAAACAGCCGGGTTGCGCGCAAACCTTGGCCGACGTTCCGGCGCAGGCGCGCAGGCCGGGGCGGACGGGTCCGCCCCGGATGCGCAGCCTTGCGAACTCAGGACGCGCGGGCGCCGTCCAGCGCCGCGAGGCTGGCCGGACGCATGTCGACCCAGTGCTGTTCGACATAGTCCAGGCAGGACTGGCGCTGCTCCGGGCCGAACACGCGCTTCCAGCCGGCCGGGACTTCGGCGAACTCGGGCCACAGGGAATGCTGGTTCTCGTCGTTGACCAGGACGAGGAAGCTGCCGTTGTTGTCTTCGAAAGGATTGGTCACGGGGTTCTCCGGTTGATGGACGTTGATAAAACGATTGGCGTCGCCGAGGCGACGGCGATGGGAAAAATCCGCGGCTCGTGTCGAGCCGCGGCACCGCCGCGCCGCGGCCGTCGCGCACCACGGCAATGAGGCGAGTGATCGCGGCGGTTCACAGGCGATAGTCCTGCGCCAGCGTGCGGCCGATGCGCGCCAGGTTCTGCGGATGGGTCAGCTGGTCGTGGCGGCAATCGATGTCGTGGGTGCGTAGCGCGCCGGTGATGTGGTGCTTGAAGGTGCCCGGTTCCAGCACATAGGCCTCGCCCTGGCAGTCCTGGGTGGCGATGAAGAACACCACGTCGCCGCGGAACTTCGCACTGGGCCTGTAGTCGTTGAGCAAGTCCGAGTCGTTGTTCTGGGTGGCGACGAAGCGTTCCAGCAGACCGGCGTCGAAGCCGGAGAAGATGCTGTATTTCAGCAGTTCGATCGCTTTGTCGAAGTCCAGCGACTGCGGGTCGTAGTCGCCGAGGTCGCAGCCGGCGATGTTCTCCAGGAAGCCTTGCAGGATGCTCGCGCGGGCGTCGCCCCTCGGCACGGTGGCGGGATCGAAACCCGGCATCGAAGTGCGGATGCAAGAGTCCAGGATCACCAGCCGATCGACGTCCTGGCCCGCTTGCTGCAGGCGCAGGGCCAGTTCCAACGCGGTCGCGCCGCCGTAGGAATAACCGAGCAGGTGATACGGCCCTTCGGGTTGAATCGCGCGGATCTGCGCGAGGTAGGCGTCGACGTCCTGTTCCACGCTCGCCGACAACGGCGCGGCCGGGTCGATCAGGCTGGCGCTCTGCAGCGCGTAGATCGGGCGCTGGGGGTCGAGATAGCGGGTCAGGCCGCGATACCACCAGCCCAATCCGCCGCCCGGCGGCAGGCAGAACAGCGGCGGCAGGTTGCCTTGCGCGCGGATCGTCACCACCGGTTCGAGCGCGGACAAGGCCTGCAGCGGTTCGGCCATGCGTTCGGACAAGGCCGCGATGGTGGGCGATTCGAACAACAGGCGCGCGGACACTTCCACGCCCAGGGTGTGGCGGATACGACCGACCAGACGCGTGGCCAACAGGGAGTGGCCGCCGATCTCGAAGAAGTCGTCGTCGATGCCGACCTCGTTGAGCTCCAGCACTTCGGCGAACAGCTCGCACAAGGCCTGCTGCTGCGGTGTCGTCGCCGCGCGCCGATGGCTGGAGGTGAACTCCGGCGCGGGCAGGGCCTTGCGGTCCACCTTGCCGTTCGGGGTCAGCGGCAGCGTCGGCAGCGGCACCAACAGCGGCTGCATGTAGTCGGGCAAATGCCTTTGCGCATGCTGACGCAATTCGGACAACCGGTCGAAACTGCCGGGGCTGTTGGCGCAGGCGTCGAAGTCGCGCGGATGGGCCGGTTGATGGATGTCGGTCCAGATCGCGTCGCCGTCGTGCTTCGGCAGCAACAGCAGTTCCAGGCCGCGTTCGGGCGCCGACCAGGTCACCGCGACCTCGCAGTTCAAGGCTTCGCCCTGGGCATGCAGCGCCTCGGCCGGAGGCAGTCCCTGCGGTTGCGCCGCCAACAGACGAGTGCGCACTTCGGCGATGCGCCGGCCGGCCTGCAGCTGATGCAGCGCGTCGAGTTCGGGCTGCAGCAGCGGATGCGGCACGTCGGTGACACGCAGTCCCGCCGGATGCTCGGCCAGCCGCGCGGCGAGCGCGCCGGGTTCAAGCAAGGCCGGCGACCACGGCTGGCTCGGCAGCGCGGCGGCCGAACGCACCTGCGGGCCTTGCTTGCGCAGCACCACTTCGTAGCGGTGGCGGGTCAGCTCGTTGGCGTGAACGCTGCGCTTGGTCTGGATGTCGACCGCGGCGATGTCCGGAAGCCGTTGGGGCAACTGGGTGAAGAACTCCGGCGCCAGCAGCAGTTCCTTTTCGGTCAGCAGGGTCTGATCGATGCGGCGCTGCAGGGTGGTCGCGTCGATGCCGTTCTCGGCCTGATGCAGTTGCACGGCGTTGACGAAGCTGCGCAGCAGTTGCAGGTTGCGCACGTCGCCCAGGTACAGCGCGCCGCCCGGCGCCAGCAGGCGCATCGCCTGCTCGATCACCTCCAGCAGGTAATCGCTGCTGGGGAAGTACTGCAGCACCGAGTTGACGATGATCGCGTCGTAATACGCTTCGACAGGCAAGGACGCGGCCACCTGCCGGGTGCGGTGCGCGGGCAGGGTATGCAGTTGCACTTTGCCGGCGAGTTCCGGCCGCTGCGCGATCTGGCGCTGTAGACGTTCGACGGTGGCGCGCGACAGGTCGGTGCCGTGGTAGGTCTCCACGTGCGGCGCCACCGGCGCCAGGATCAGGCCGCTGCCGACGCCGATTTCCAGCACGCGCTGCGGGCGCAACGCGAGGATGCGCCGAACCGTGGCCGCGCGCCATTCGCGCATTTGCTCCAGCGGGATCGGGGTCTGGGTGTAGCTGCTGTTCCAGCCGCGGAAGTCTTCGCCGAATTCCGGCGCCTCGGCATCGACGGTGTCTTCGTCGTACAGCTCTTGATACAGCGACTCCCACTCGTCGACCTGACGCGTCTCCAGCGCGGTGTCGCGCTGGCCGCCGCCTTGCTTGAGCACGACATAACCGACCAGTTGCTTGTGACCCGGCACGTCCTCGCGCACCTGCACGATGGCTTGGGCCACCGCCGGATAGGCCTGCAGCACGTTTTCGATTTCGCCCGGCTCGATGCGGAAACCGCGCAGCTTCACCTGCTGGTCGCCGCGGCCGATGAACTCGATCTGGCCGTCCTCGCGCCAGCGCACCAGGTCGCCGCTGCGGTACATGCGCTCGCCGCGGTGATGCGCGGGCGCGTAGGGATTGGCGACGAAACGCTCGGCGGTGAACGAGGCCCGTCCGAGGTAGCCGCGGGCCAGACCGGCGCCGGCGATATACAACTCGCCGGGCACGCCCGGCGGCACCGGCCGCAACGCGCCGTCGAGCACGTACACGCGCATGTTGTCCAGCGGCTCGCCGATCGGGACGCTGGCCGCGTCGGCCGCGAGCGGCGGCACGGCGCAGGTCAGGGCGAAGGTGGTGGTCTCGGTCGGGCCGTAACCGTTGACGATGCGCAGCGCCGGATAGCGCGCCTGCAGACGGCGGATGGCATCGGCGGAGAGCACGTCGCCGCCGGCCCAGACTTGCACCAGCGAGGCGAACAGCTCCGGCGTCGACTCGACGAATTCGTGGAACAGGCCCGCGGTCAGCCACATGCTGCGCACGCCGTGTTCGGCCACGAGCCGCTGCATCTGCCGGCCGTCGCTGCTGTCGACCGTGCACACCACCACGCAGCCGCCGTTGAGCAGCGGCACCCACAACTCATAAGTGGACGCATCGAAGGCGTGCGGCGAATGCAGCAGCACCGCCTCGTGATCGCGGGCGAAGCGGCGGTCGCGGGCGAAGGCCACGATGTCGCCTTGCTCCACCGCCACGCCCTTGGGACGGCCGGTGGAGCCGGAGGTGAACATCACGTAGGCCAGTTGTCGCGGATGCACGACCGGCAAGGACGCGGCGCTGTTCGAGATCGGCGTGTCGTCATCGGGCCTGTCAACACGCAGCACCTGCGACGGTGCCAGCTTGGAACCGTCCAGATTGCGGCCTTCGATACTGGCGTCGGCGATCAGCAGGACCGTATCGGTCTCGGCCAACAGCAGCGCCAGGCGTTCGTCCGGATGTTGTTCGTGCAGGGGCAGGTAATACGCACCGGCCTTGAGCACGGCCAGGGTGGCGACGACCAGTTCGGGCGAACGGCGCAGCAACAGCGCCACGCCTTGTTCCGCGACGACGCCGCGTGCGATCAACCGTTGCGCCAATGCGTCGGCGCGTCGGTCGAGTTCGGCATAGCTCAAGCTGAGTTCGCCGGCCACCAAGGCCGTGGCGTCCGGGGTAAGGCGCGCCTGACGCTCGAAGCAGGCCGCCAGGCTTTCCGCCACGACTGCATGCTCGCTGCCGTTCCAGGCTTCGAGCTGAGCGCGCTCGCCTGGTTCGAGCAGATCGAGCTGGCCCACGCGCAGGCTCAGATCGCCCACCAGCTGTTCGAGGATGCGCTCGTAGCGGCGCGCGAAGCGCTGGATGTCGCGCTTGGCGAACACGTCCGGGCGATAGCTGAAATTCAACTTCACCCATTCGCCCGGCATCGACAGCAAGGTCAGCGGGTAGTGCGACTTGTCGCCGCCGAAGCCGTCGACCAGGGAGATGCTCAGACTGCCGTCGGCATTCGACAGGCGCTGATCGTCGGCGTCCATCAGATAGTTCTCGAACACCATCAAGGTGTCGAACAACTGAGTGTGACCGCTGTCCTGCAGGATCTGGCTGAGTCCCAGATGCTGCGCGTCCAGCAACTGCGCCTGCCGGTCCTGCAGCGCCGCCAGCCAATCGCCCAGGGTTTGCGCCGGGTCGATCGGCAGCCGCAACGGCAAGGTGTTGATCAGCAGGCCGGCCATGCGCTCCACGCCGGCCAGTTCGGGCGGACGGCCGGACACGGTGATGCCGAAGACGATGTCCTGGCGTCCGGTGCTCTGCGCCAGCAACAGGCCCCATGCGGCCTGCAACAGGGTGTTGATGGTCAGGCCGTGGCGACGCGCCTGCGCGGTCACCGCCTGGGTGAGTTCGCGCGAGAAATCGTGCGGATGGGTGTGCGGCATCACCGGTTCGGGCGATGCCTGCGGCGCCAGCAGGGTGGGGCCGTCGAGATCGGCCAGTTCGCGTCGCCAGGTATCGCGCGCGGCCTGGCGGTCCTGCGCGGCGACCCAGGCCAGGTACTCGCGATACGGCGTCACGTACGGCAACGCCGAGCGATCGCCGCGCGCGTAGTACAGGCTCAACAGTTCCTTCATCACCATCGGCGACGACCAGCCGTCGAGCAGCATGTGATGGCTGGTGAACGCCAGGTAGTGGCATTCGGGCGCGGTGCGCACCAGCAGGAAGCGCAGCAGCGGGCCCTGCGATGGATCGAAGCGCTGTTGATCCTCGCGCAGCAGCGCGGGCACATCGGCCACGTCGCTGTCGACGAAACGCCACGGCGCCTTCGGCTTGAGCGGAATCACCTGCACCGCTTCCGGAAGGCCCTGATGCACGAACGAGGCGCTGAGATTCGCGTGCCGCTCCAGCAAGCGGTCGGCCGCGGTCTGCAGCATCTGCGCGTCCAGTGCGCCGTCGAAACGGAACACCTCCTGGACCAGATAGGCGTCGACGCTGTCCTCGTCGTAGATGGCGTGGAACAGCAGGCCGTGCTGCAGCGGCGACAGCGGCAGGATCTCGGCCAGCGGCGGTTGGCTGGCCTCGATCGCTTCGATCTGCGCCTGATCGAGCTTGACCAGCGGCAGGTCCGATGGGGTGAATCCCGGCGCGGCATGGGTGGCGCGTTCGGCGATGCAGCCCAGCAGTTCGAACCAGCGCTGCGCCAATGCGCGGATCGCCGCTTCGTCGAACAGTTCGCCGGCCCAGTTCCAGGTGGCGTGCAGCATCGGGCCGGAAGCGTGGTCGATCGTCACCGCGTCCAGGCCGAGCACATGCCACAGCGGCCAGGTCGCATCGTCGCCGTGCGGGGTTTCGGACCGCGGTTCGTCGAGCTGGCGGTCGTCGTCGGTGTCGTTGACCGCCTGCAGGCGGCCCAGGTAATTGAAGCCGACCTGACGCGACGGCTGCGCGGCGAGCGCATCGCGGCCATATTCGTCGAGATAGCGCAGCAGGCTGTAGCCGATGCCGTTGTCGGGCAGTCGCCGCAGTTGTTCCTTGACCCGCTTGAGCGCCTGTTCGAGCGCGCCGCCGCCGCGCAGCGCCTCGTCCAGATTCAGTCCGGCCAGATCGAGCTGGAGCGGGAATTCGCTGGTGAACCAGCCCACGGTGTGGGACAGGTCGGCGCCTTCGACGATGGCTTCGCGGCCGTGGCCTTCCAGATCGAAACGCAGCGACGCGTTGTTGATGCCGAGCCGTTGCTGGCGCCAGTCGATCAGCGCCAGCGCGAACGCGGTCAGCATCACGTCGTTGATGCGGCCGTGGATCTGGGTCGGCGCCACGGTCAGCAATTGCTGGGTGATCCGGGTGTCCAGGCGCAAGGTCAGGGTGCGCTGGGTCGCGCCGATGTCGCGGCACGGATCGAGCGCGCGTTCGCTCAAGGCCGGATCGTCGCCGGCGAACATCGACTGCCACAGCGGCAGTTCGCCGCGGCGGGTGGCCGCGATCGCCGGCAGTTGCATGGCCCAGTGGCGCAGCGAAGTCGCAGCGGTTTCCAGGCGCGGCGCGAGGCCGCGTTTGCGCGCGTCCAGCGCGGTCTGGAAGTCCGGCAACAGGATGCGCCAGGACACGCCGTCCACCGCGAGGTGATGGATCGTCAGCAGCAGCTGCGCGTCGTGCTCGTCGACGAAGCAGACGGCCTGCAGCATCCGGCCTTCAGCCGGCGCGAGCTGCTGGCGAGCGTTTAGCTGCGCTTCCTCGATGACGCGTTGGCGCGTCGCGGCGTCGAGACCGGCCAAAGACACTTGGCGCAGGCAATCCTGCGCGCGCACCGCGCCTTGCGGAACGATGCGCAGCTGGCGGCCGGCATCCACGCGCAGGCGCAGTGCGTGATGGTGATCGAGCAGATCCTGCAATGCCTGGATCAGCGCGTCGCCGTGCGCATTGGCGAGGCCCAGCGGCAGCGTCATCGACTGATTGAAGGACTCGGCGAGCTCGGGCTGATCCAGCAGCCAATGCATGATCGGCGTGGCCGGCAGGGTTCCGGTCGGCGCCTCCAGCGGCGCGGCGGCGGTGCGCGGCAGCGGCGCGGCCGAGGCGGCGAGGACCTCGACCGTCTGCTGCCGGAACACGTCGCGCGCGGTGATGACCAGGCCTTGCTTGCGCGCCCGGCTGACCAGCTGGATCGAACTGATGCTGTCGCCGCCCAGGGTGAAGAAGTTGTCGTCGATACCGACCCGCTCCAGGCCGAGCACTTCGGCGACCAGGGTGCAGAACAGCTGCTCCTTGGCATCGCGGGGCGCGCGCACGGTCGCCGAGGCGAAGTCCGGCGCCGGCAAGGCCTTGCGGTCGAGCTTGCCGCTGATGTTCAACGGCAACCGCGGCAGGCGCACGAACGCGGCCGGAACCATGTAGTCGGGCAGTTGCGCGGCCAGTTGCCGGCGCAGCGCATCCAGGTCGACTGCGGCGATATCGGCCGTCGCGATATAGGCGACCAGTTGCTTGCGGCCCGGCTGATCCTCGCGCACCAGCACCGCGTTCTGGCTGTAACCGGAGTGCGCGATGCGGGCCTCGATCTCGCCCAGTTCGATGCGGTGGCCGCGGATCTTGACCTGATTGTCGCTGCGGCCGAGGTATTCGAGCTGACCATCGCTGCGCCAGCGCGCCAGATCGCCGCTGCGGTACATGCGTTCGCCATGGGCGAAGGGATCGGCGACGAAACGTTCCGCGTTCAGCGCCGGACGATCCAGGTAACCGCGGGCCAGGAACGCGCCGGCGAGGTACAGCTCGCCGGCGACGCCGACCGGCAACGGTTGCAGACGCGCATCCAGCACATAGGCGCGGCTGTTCCACACCGGCGCGCCGATGGCGGGACGGCTGCCGGGGTCGATGCTGGCGAAGCAGGCATCGACGGTGCATTCGGTCGGTCCGTACAGGTTGTAGCCGCGCACCCGCGGCGATTCGCCGAGCGTGCGCCACTGCGCCTCGCTGACCGCTTCGCCGCCGAGCATCACGCAGCACAGCTGGCTGTCGTCGCGTTCGAGCAGTCCGTCCTGCAGCAGTACGTCGAACAACGAGGGCGTCACGTCCATCGCGTGGATGCCGTGCTCGACCACGTAGTCGACCAGCCACTGGCTGTCCTTGCGCACCTGCTCGTCGATCAGGTGCAGCTCGTGGCCGGCGGTCATCCACAGCAGAGCTTCGATCGAGGTGTCGAACACCATCGACGCGGTCAGGGCGAAACGCAGGCGCGCGCCGCCGGCGAAGGCGGCCTCGCGATCGATCAGGATCTGCTTGTGGTGGTGATAGAGATTGGCCAGCGAATCGTGAGCGACCACCACGCCCTTGGGCTTGCCGGTGGAGCCGGAGGTGTAGATGACATAGGCCGGATGCCGCGACGACCACGGCCGGCGGCGATCGGCGTCGCTGGGCGCATGCGCGGGCGCGGCGGCGAGCCGTTCGCGGGTGTCGGCGCTGTCGAGCATCAGCAAGGGCAGTTCGCGGCCGCGATCGTCCTCGCTCAGCGCACGGGTGCCGGCGCTGCTGCCGATGACCACGGCGGGCAGGGCATCGTCGAGGATTTCGTGCAGACGTTCGGCAGGCTGCTCGATATCCAGCGGCAGATAGGCCGCGCCGGCCTTTAGCACGGCCATCAGCGCCACGATCATGTCCGGCGTGCGCAGCAGCGCCAGCGCGACCCGGTCTTCCGCGCCGACGCCGCGGGCGATCAGCACATGGGCCAGACGGTTGGCGCGGGCATCGAGTTCGGCGAAATCCAATTGCTGGCCGTTGCAGACCAGCGCGGTGGCCTGCGGCGTGCGAACCGCGGTCTGCGCGAACAGATCGTGCAGGCCACCGGGCGGCAGCTCGTGCCGCTCGGCGCCGCCGGTTTGCAGCAGGCGGGTGCGTTCGCCGGCTTCGAGCAGGTCGATGCGGCCGATCGGCAGGCTGAGATCGCCGGCCAGGATTTCGAGCAGACGGGCGTAACGGCGGATCTGCGCTTCGAGATCGGCCAGCGAGAACACGTCGGGCCGATAGCTGAAATCCAGGCGCAGGCGTTCGCCCGGCAGCAGCGACAGGCTGAGCGGGTAATGCGACAGATCGCCACCGTGGCCCTCGGCCATGCCGATGCGCAGTTCGCTGTCGGCCTCCAGCGCGTGCCGGTCGTTCGGATCCAGCGGATAGTTCTCGTACACCATCAAGGTGTCGAACAAGGTGGCGTGGCCGCTGTCGCGCAGGATCTGCGGCAGGTCCAGGAACTGTTCGTTGAGCAAGCGCGCCTGACGCGCCTGCAGGTCGTCCAGCCAGGCGCCGAGCGTTTGCTCGGGCCGGATGCGCAGGCGCAGCGGCAAGGTGTTGATCAGCAGGCCGACCATGCGCTCCACCCCGGCCACTTCGGGCGGACGGCCGGACACGGTGATGCCGAACACCACGTCCTGGCGGCCGGTGTACTGCGCGAGCAACAGACCCCAGGCCGCTTGCAGCAACGTGTTGAGGGTCAGGCCGTGACGGCGCGCCTGGGTGTTGAGGGCCTGGGTGAGTTCGCGCGAGAACAGATGTTGGTGGGTGCGCGGCATGAACGGTTCGTCCGATGCCTGCGGCGCCAGCAGCGTGGGTTCGTCCAGGTCGGCCAGTTCCTCGCGCCAGGCCGCGCGCGCGGTTTCGCGATCCTGCGCGCCGATCCAGGCCAGGTAGTCGCGATACGCGGGCGCCGGCGGCAACGCGGCGTCGCTGCCGCGCGCGTGGTACAGCGCGAGCAATTCGCGCAGGACGATCGGCATCGACCAGCCATCGAGCAGGATGTGGTGGCTGGTGAACACCAGGTAGTGCAGGTCCGACGCGGTACGCACCAGGGTGAAGCGCAGCTGCGGCGCCTGCGACGGTTCGAAGCGCTGCTGCTTGTCCAGCAGCAACAGCGTCTGCAAGCCGGCGTCGTCGGTTTCGACGAAGCGCCACGGCGCCTTGACCACGCGCGCGATGGCCTGGACCGTGCTGAATCGCCCGTCGTGGATGAAGGCCGCGCGCAGGTTGGCGTGGCGTTGGAGCAGACGGTCGGCGGCGGTCTGCATCGCCGCCGGGTCCAGCCGGCCTTCGAAGCGGAACACCTGCTGCACCAGATAGGCATCGGGCGCGCCGTCGTCGTAGAGAGCGTGGAACAGCAAGCCGTGCTGCAGCGGCGACAGCGGCAGGATGTCGGCCAGCGGCGGCTGGATCGCCTCGATGGCTTCGATGCGCTGCTGATCGAGCGCGATCAGCGGCAGGTCCGAGGGCGTGAACAACGTGCGCTCGTCCTGCGCGGCGTTGCGCGCGATCTGCCGCAGCAGGTCGAACCACAGTTGCGCGAGTTCGCCGATGGCCGGCTCGTCGAACAACTCGCCGGCCCAACTCCAGTTGGCGCACAGCACCGAACCGTCGCGGCGGTCCTCGGTGGTGGCGTTGAGCGACAGCGCGTGGACCAGCGGAGCGTCTTCGCCCGCGCCGGGAATTGCGGCTTCGGCCTGGGCCCAGTCCGAGCCGCTTTGGCCGTGTTCGGCGATGGCGAAACGGCCCAGATAGTTGAAGCCGATCTGCGCGGCGGGCTGGCCGCCGAGCGCGGCGCGGCCGCTCGCATCGTGGTAACGCAACAAACCGTAGCCGATGCCGTTGTCGGGCAGGGCGCGCAATTGCTCCTTGACCGATTTGAGCGCGGCGTCCAGCGCGGTGCCGCCGTGCCTGGCCTCACTCTGGTCGATGCCGCTCAGCGACAGTTGCAGCGGGAACTGGCTGGTGAACCAGCCGACGGTGCGGCTGATGTCGATGCCTTCGCTGCCGTCGCCGCTCAAGGCTTCGCGGCCATGGCCCTCGAGATCGAAGCGCACTTGCTCGACATCGCCCAGGCCGTGGCGGCGGCGCCACTCGGCCAGCGCCAGCGCGAACGCCGACAGCAGCACGTCGTTGATGCGGCCGTGGACGCGTTCGGGCGCGCGGGTCAGCAACAGGCGCGTCACCTCCGGCTCCAATCGCAGCGACAGATGGCGCTGGCTCGACAGGGTGTCGCGCGCCGGATCGAGCGCACGCGCGCTCAGCGGCGGATCTTCGCCTTGCTGCATCGCCTGCCAGAACGGCAGTTCGTCGATGCGCGCGGCGGCGGCTGCCGGCAGGGCGAGCGCCCAGTGACGGAACGAGGTCGGCACCGGCGCGAGATCGGGCGCGACGCCGGCGGCGCGGGCTTCCCACGCGGCCTGCAAGTCCGGCACCAGGATGCGCCAGGACACGCCGTCCACCACCAGATGGTGCAGGGCGAGGAACAGGCGCGAATCCGCGCCGTCGTCGAACCACACCGCCTGCAGCATGCGGCCGTCGGCCGGCGACAGCCGCAGCTGCGCGGCGAGCATCGCCTCGTGCATGCGGCGCTCGCGCGCCTCGGCGGACAGGCCGTGCAACGGCACCGATTGCAGACAGTCGGCCGCGCGCAGGCTGCCGGTCGCACCGATTTCGAATGATTCGAATGAGTCGTTCTCGGGCGAGCCGTCGCGCAGACGCATGCGCAGCGCATGATGGTGTTCGATCAGATCCTGCAACGCGGCCTGCAAGGGCTCGCGCCGCAGTTTCGGCACCTGCAGCAGCATGGTCTGGCAGAAGTGCTGGTAGGAACCCTCGCGCTCCAGCAGCCATTGCATGATCGGCGTAGCCGGCAGCACGCCGGTCGGCGATTGTTGCGGCAAGGCGTCGACCGCTTCGCTGGTGCCGGCGACACGCGCCAGCGCCTGCACGCTGGGGTGCTGGAACACATCGCGCGCGCTGAAGCGCAGACCGGCCTGACGCGCGCGTCCGACCAACTGGATCGAGCTGATGCTGTCGCCGCCCAGGGCGAAGAAACTGTCGTCGATGCCGACCCGGTCCAGGCCCAGCACCGCGGCGAACAAGTCGCACAGCGACTGTTCCAGCGCGGTGCGCGGCAGGCGGATGTCGCTGCCGGCGTCCGGCGCGGGCAGGGCCTGGCGGTCCAGCTTGCCGTTGGGCGTCAGCGGCAATGCGTCCAACGCGACAAAGGCGACCGGCACCATGTGTTCGGGTAGATGGCTGGCCAGGTTTCGACGCAGCGCATCGGCGTCGAGCGCATCGGCGCGGGTCACCAGATAGGCGATCAATTGCCGCTGGCCCGGGCGGTCCTCGCGCACCGCGACCGCGTTGTGCGGGTAGCCCGCGCCGGCGATGGCGGCTTCGATCTCGCCCAGTTCGATGCGGAAGCCGCGCAGTTTGACCTGGCCGTCGTCGCGGCCGAGGTATTCCAGCTGGCCGTCGTCGCGCCAGCGCGCCAGATCGCCGCTGCGGTACATGCGTTCGCCGGACGCGAACGGATCGGCGACGAAACGTTCGGCGCTGAGCGCGGCGCGTCCGAGGTAGCCGCGCGCCAGGCCGGCGCCGGCGATGTACAACTCACCGGCGATGCCCACCGGCTGCGGTTGCAGTTGCGGGCTCAGCACGTACAGGCGGGTATTGGCGATCGGCGCGCCGATGCAGATCAGTTCGCTCGCGAGTTCGTCGCCATCGGCCTCCGCGCGGGCTTGCGAGCGCAACCGCGCCACGCTCGACCACACGCTGGCCTCGGTCGGGCCGTATTCGTTGTACAGCGCGCAATCCGTCGCGGCCTGCGCGCGGTGTTGCTGCAACAGCGCGGCCGCGATCGATTCGCCGCCCAATACCACACGCGTGAGCGTCGACAGACGGCCCTGCGCCTGCTCCAGCGCCGCGCGATACAGCGCGGGGCCGCTGAGCCAGGCCTGCACCTCATGCCGCGCCACCAGTTCGGCCAGCGCCGCCGGCTCGCGCTCTTGTCCCGGCGCCGGCAGCACCAGCGTGCCGCCGCTGCTCAAGGCATGCAGGATCGCGCCCAGCGATGCGTCGAAAGCCACCGACGGCAGCAGCAGCACGCGTTCGGGCGCGCCGCCGTTGGCGGAGCCGTAGTAGTCCAGTCGCGCCGCATTCGAATGCACGATCTGGCGATGGCTGACCACCACGCCCTTGGGCTTGCCGGTGGAGCCGGAGGTGTAGATCACATAGGCCGGGTGATCCAGCTGCAATTCGGGACGCAGCGCGCTGTCGGCCGCGGCGCCATCGAAAGCAACGTTGTCGATGGCCTCGCGCACCGCCGCATCGTCGAGCAGCAGCGCATTGTCCGGCACCGTCCGCATCGCGTCGCGACGGGTGATGGTGATCGCCGGAGCGGCGTCGTCGTGCATATAGGCCAGACGTTCGGCCGGATAGTCGACGTCCAGCGGCAGATACGCCGCGCCGGCCTTGAGCACGGCGAGCAGGGCGACGACCAGTTCGGCCGAACGTGGCAGCGCCACCGCGACCCGGTCTTCGGCGCGGATGCCGCGCGCGCGCAGCACGCTGGCGAGCCGATGCGCGCGCTCATGCAATTGCGCGTAGCTGAGCCGTTGCTCGGCGAAGATCAGCGCGGTCGCGTCGGGGCTGCGCGCGGCTTGCTGTTCCAATACCGTCGCCAGATCGAGCGCGGCGACGGGCAGGGCGCGGTCGTTCCAGTCGTGCAGCAGACGCTGGCGTTCTGGCGCCGGCAACACGTCGAGTTGCGCCAGCGGCCGTTGCGGCTGATCGGCGAACGCTTCGAGGATGCGGGTGTAGCTGTCGGCCAGGCGTTCGACCTGCGCGGGCGTATACACGTCGGCGCGGTAGCTGAAGCCCAGGCGGATGCGTTCGCCCGGAACCGCCGACAAGCCCAGCGGATAATGCGAAGTGTCGCCGCCGTGGTGGCTGTGGAAACCCACGCTCAGTTGTTGCGACTGAGCCTGCAGACTGGCCTCGTCGATCGGGTAGCTCTCGTACACCATCAGCGTGTCGAACAATTCGCCCAGGCCGGCCACTCGCTGGATCTCGCTCAGGCCGAGGTGGCTGTGTTCGAGCAGCGCCGATTGTTGCTGTTGCAGGCGCTGCAGCAGGTCGTGCAAGGATTCGTCGGCGCGCAGGCGCAGGCGCAGCGGCAAGGTGTTGATCAGCAGGCCGACCATCTGTTCGCTGCCGGCCAGCTCGGCCGGTCGGTCGGCGAAGGTGATGCCGAACACCACGTCGTCGCGACGCAGCAGGCGCGCGAGCAGGATGCCCCACGCCGCCTGGATCACGGTGTTGAGGGTCACGCCGCACTGACGCGCCTGTTCGAGCAGGCGCGCGCTGAGGTCTTGCGGCAGGTGGTAGCGCAGCAGTTCGGGCGTGCTCGCGGCGGTGTTGGCCGCGCCGACCCGGCTCGGTTCCTCCAGCCCGTCCAGCGCCTCGCGCCAGGCCGCCAGCGCCGCCGGCTTGTCGCGGTTCGCCAGCCAGCGCAGGTAATCGCGATACGGGGTGACCCGCGGCAGCTCGGCGTGTTCGCCTTGCGCGTACAGCGTCAGCAACTCCTGGATCAGGATCGGCGTGGACCAGCCGTCGAGCAGGATGTGGTGGCTGGTGAACACCAGATAATGCCGCTCGGCCGCGGTATGCACCAGGTTGAAGCGCAGCAGCGGCGCCTCACTCAGGTTGAAGCGCTGCTGTTGATCCTCGCGCAGCAACTCGGCGAAGCCGTCTTCGTCCAGCTCCACTTCGCGCCACGGCGCGTCCAGCGTGCGCACGATCACCTGCACCGCTTCGTCCAGGCCCTCGTGCACGAAGGCCGCGCGCAGATTGGCATGGCGTTGCAGCAGCCGGTTCGCGGCCGCGCGCAACGCATCGCTACGCAACGGCCCGTCGAAGCGCAGCACCACTTGCATCATGTAGTTGTCGTGCGCCTGTTCGTCGTACAGGGCATGGAACAGGAAACCGTGCTGCAGCGGCGACAGCGGCAGGATGTCGGCCAGCGCCGGCTGCGCGGCCTCGATGGTCTCGATCTGGCTCTGTTCGAGCGCGACCAGCGGCAGGTCGGACACGGTGAAGCCGTCGCGTTCGGCATGCGATGCGTAATCGGCGATGGCGCGCAAGGCCGCGTGCCAGTCTTCGGCCAGTTCGCGCACGTCGCGCTCGTCGAGCAATTCGCCGGCCCAGCTCCAGGTCGCGTTCAACACCGGTCCGGCCGCACCGTCCAAGGTGATCGCGTTGAGTTGCAACGTGTGCGACAGCGGCCGCTCGGGATGATCGCCGGCTTGCACCGCGACCAAGTCGGTCGCGCTCCAATCCGCGCCCGCATCGCCGGCGCCGAAGCGGCCCAGGTAGTTGAAGGCGATCTGCGGCGAGGCTTGATCGGCCAGGATTTGTCGGCTGGGCTCGTGCAGATAGCGCAACAGGCCGTAGCCGACACCATTGTCGGGAAGGCGACGCAGTTGTTCCTTGACCTGCTTGAGGCATGCCGCGAGCGCGCGCTCATCGTTCAGAGCGGTGCGCGCGTCGATTCCGTCGCGATCCAATGCGCCCAGATCCAACTGCACCGGGAACAGGCTGGTGAACCAGCCCAGGGTGTGCGACAGCTCGGCGCCGGCCACGATCTCCTCGCGTCCGTGGCCTTCCAGCTCGAAGCGAACGCTGGCCGGATCGCCCAGGCCGCGTCGCGCGCGCCAACTGCGCAACGCCAGGGCGAAGCCGGTGAGCAGCACGTCGTTGATGCGGCCATGAATGGCCTCGGGCGCGCGGGTCAGCAGGCAGCGGGTGATCTCGCTGTCCAGGCTGAGGCTGAGGCTGCGGCGGGTGGCCACGGTGTCGCGCGCGCGATCGAGCGCGCGGGTGCCGATCAAGGGATCGGGGCCTGCGAGCATCGACTGCCATAGCGGCAGTTCGTGTGCGCGTTGCGCGGCGGCTTGCGGCAATTGCAGGGCCCAGTGGCGCAGCGGCGTCGCCACCGCGGGCAGGACGACGGCGCGGCCGGCGGCGATCGCATCGGCGGCGTCCTTGAGGTCCTGCAGCAGGATGCGCCAGGAAATGCCGTCGATGGCCAGATGGTGGATCTGCAGCAGCAACAGCGGCTGATCCTGGTAATCGAACCACAGCGCTTGCAGCATGCGGCCGCTGCGCGGGTCCAGTGCCGCCGCGGAGGCGGTGGCGTGTTCGTGCATGCGCGCTTCGAATTCTTGCTTGTTCGCAGCCGGCGCATCCCATTCGCCGGTCTCGATGCGCAACAGGCAATCACTGGCGCGCACCGCGCCGGCGGCGCGGATGGTCCAACGTTGCTCCGGCGTCAGTTGCAGGCGCAAGGCGTCGTGGTGGTCGAGCACGGCCTGCAAGGCCGCGAGCAGATCCGCCTCGCGCAAGGCCGGCAGCTGCAGCAGCACCGATTGATGGTAGTGCTGCAACGGCCCGCCCTGTTCGAGGAACCAATGCATGATCGGCGTGGCCGGCAATTCGCCGGTCGGCGCCTCCAGCGGCGTCTTGACCGTATCGGCTAACGGCCGTATGACCCGCGCCAGCGCTTCCGGGCTCTGGTGTTCGAACACGGTGCGCACGCTGACCGACCAACCGGCGCGGCGCAAGCGGCTGACCAACTGGGTCGAGCCGATGCTGTCGCCGCCGAGCGCGAAGAAGTTGTCGTCGATGCTTACCCGCGGCAGATGCAGGATGTCGGCGAACAGTTCGCACAGCAGGGTTTCGGCGGCATTGCGCGGTGCGCGCTCGCCGACGCTGCGCAGTTGCGGCGCCGGCAGCGCCTTGCGGTCGAGCTTGCCGTTGCCGGTCAGCGGCAGTTCGTCGAGCACGACGAAGGCGGCCGGGACCATGTAGTCGGGCAGGCGCTTGGCCAATTGCGCGCGCAATGCCGCCGGATCGAAGTCGTCGGCAGTCAAACCGGCGCTGTCGAAACCGGTGGTCGCGATATACGCGACCAATTGTTTCTGGCCGGCGTGGTCTTCGCGCGCGATCACCGCATTGTGGGCGAAGCCGGCCTGCGCCAGCGCCGCTTCGATTTCGCCCAGTTCGATGCGGTAGCCGCGGATCTTGACCTGATGGTCGATGCGGCCGAGGTAGTCCAGGCGCCCGTCCGCGCGCCAGCGCGCGAGATCGCCGGTGCGGTACATGCGCTCGCCGTCGGCGAAGGGATCGGCGACGAAGCGTTCGGCGCTCATGCCGGGACGATTGAGATAACCGCGCGCCAGGCCGGCGCCGGCGATGTACAGCTCGCCGGCCACGCCGCTGGGCTGCGGGCGCAGTCGTTCGTCGAGTACGTACAGCCGCGCGTTCCAGATCGGCGTGCCGATCGACACGGCGGTGGCGTCGTGCATGTCGGCATCGACTTCGTAAGTGCTGCAGCCAACCGTGGCCTCGGTCGGGCCGTATTCGTTGATCAGGCGCACGTCCGGATAACGATCCTGCCAATAGGCGAGATCGGCCGGGACCAGCGCTTCGCCACCGAGCAGCAGGGTGCGCGCCGGCGCCGGCGCGCCAGGTTCCAGGGTGGCGTTGAGCAGTTTCAAATGTGCCGGGGTCAGCTTGAGCAGTTCATAGCCGCCGGCCGGTTGCCGGGCCAGCAGACCTGCGAAATCCTTGTCGGTTTCGATCAGCGTCAGCGGTTGGCCCGCCAGCAGCGGAGCGAACAGCACGGTGACGCTGCCGTCGAACGCGGCCGACAAGGTCGTGGCCGAACCATTGCCGTTGTCGTCGACGCCATCGCCGGCGCCGAAGTAGGCGTGCCGGCACCAGGCGAAGTAATGCGCGGCCGAACGGTGCGCGACCGTCACGCCCTTGGGCTTGCCGGTGGAGCCGGAGGTATAGATCACATAGGCCGGGTGCAGCAGCTTCAGCGGCCGCAGCCGGTCGCCGTCGCCCGGATTGGCGGCGCTGCTGCGCGCCAAACGCTGTTGCAGCGCCGGATCGTCGAGCAGGCACAGCGGCGCATCCGCCGGCAGCAGATGGGCGAAGCTTTCGCGAGTCAGCACGCGCACCGGTCTGGCATCATCGAGCATCATCGCCAGGCGTTCGCGCGGGTTGCCAAGATCCAGCGGCAGATACGCCGCGCCGGCCTTGAGCGTGGCGAGCAGGGCGACCAGCAGGTCCAGCGACGGCGGCAGCGCGATCGCCACCACCCGTTCGGGGCCGGCGCCCTCGGCGATCAACACATTGGCCAGACGGTTGGCGCGTTGATTGAGCGCGTCGAAGTCGAGACGCTGCTCCTCGCCCGACGGCGCCTGGTAAATCGCCGCCGGCGCCGACGGCGTGCGCGCCACCTGCGCTTCGAACAGCGCCGGCAAGGTTGCTTCGAGCACGGGTTGGGCGGTGGCGTTCCAGTCGTTCAGCAGGCGCTGCCGCTCGCTCGCGTCCATCAGTTCGATCGCGCCGATGCTCCGCTCGGCGTCTTCGGCGACCGCAAGCAGCAGGCGCTCGAAGCGGCGCCACAGCGTCCGCACGCTGGCTTCGTCGAACAGGTCGGTCGCGTATTCGATCGCGCCTTGCAGGCCGTCGGGTTCGCCGTCGGCCAGGGTGCGTTCGGAAAACGCGAAGTTGAGGTCGAACTTGACCACCTCGGTTTCCAGCGCATGCGCTTCGCAGCGCAGGCCGGGCAGGCGCAGTTCGCCGGCGCTCATGTTTTGCAGCACCACCATCACCTGGAACAGCGGGTGATACGACAGCGAACGCACGGGATTCAGCGTTTCCACCAGTTGCTCGAACGGCAGGTCCTGATGCTCGTAGGCGGCCAGATCGGTGTCGCGCACGCGCGCCAGCAAGGTCGCGAAGCTGGGATCGCCGGAGGTGTCGACGCGCAACACCAGGGTGTTGAGGAACAGGCCGACCAGATCCTCGAGCGCGGCATCGGTACGGCCGGCCACCGGCGCGCCGAGCGGAATGTCGGTGCCCGAGCCCATGCGTGTCAGCAAGGCGGCGACCGCCGCCTGCAGCACCATGAACAAGGTCGCGCCGTGACGCTGGCTCAGCGCCAGCAGGCGGCGGTGCAGCGCGGCGTCGAACTCGAAATGCGCGCTGCGGCCGCGATAGCTGGCGCTGCCCGGACGCGGCCGGTCCGCCGGCAGCGGCAATTGTTCGGGCAGATCGGCCAGCCGTTGCTTCCAGTAATCGATCTGTTGGCGCAGCAGGCCGTCGCCGTCGTCCTCGCCGCCCATCAGTTGCCGTTGCCACAAGCTGTAGTCGGCGTATTGCACCGGCAGCGGCGCCCACGACGGCGCCGCGCCCATCAGGCGCGCGGCATAGGCCTGCGACAGGTCGCGCGACAGCGGCGCCATCGAGGCGCCGTCGCCGGCGATGTGGTGCAGCACCAGCAGCAGTAGGTGGTCGTCGGCGCCGATCCGGAACAAGCTGGAGCGCAGCGGCAATTCGCAACTCAGATCGAAGGCATGAGCCGCCGCGTTGCGCAGGGCGCTGTCCAGCGTCGCTTGGTCGCTGTCGACGGTTTCCAGCGCCACGAACGCGGCGCTGTCGTCGAGACGGTCGTGCGCGCCGGGCGCGGCCAGGATGTGCTGGCGCGGCGTGTCGCTGTCCGGGAACAGGGTGCGCAGGCTTTCGTGACGCGCCACCACGTCGTTGATCGCCGCCTGCAGTGCGTCCGGGTCGAGCGGGCCGTGCAGGCGCAGCGCCAGCGGGATGTTGTAGGTGGCGCTGGGTCCTTCGAGTTGGTGCAGGAACCACAGCCGGTATTGCGCGAACGACAGCGGCAGATCCTGCGGACGTTCTTGCGCCGCCGTCAACGCCGGCCGGCGCGAGCGGTTGCGGTCCAGATGCGGCGCCAGCGCGGCCACGCTGGGGTGTTCGAACAATGCGCGGATCGGCAGTTCCAGTTGCAGGCGCGAACGAATCAAGCCGATCAGGCGGATCGCCAGCAGCGAATGGCCGCCCAGTTCGAAGAAGCTGTCGTCGATGCCGACGCGCTGCACGCCCAACACTTCGGCGTACAGCGCGCACAGGATGCGTTCGCGTTCGTCGCGCGGTTCGCGAAGGCTGACCGGCGCGTAGTCCGGGGCCGGCAGGGCCTTGCGGTCGAGCTTGCCGTTGGGCAGTTGCGGCAACGCCGGCAGCGCCACCAGCGCGGCCGGCAGCATGTAATCGGGCAAGCGCGCGGCCAGGTGCGCGCGCACGGCGTCGGCGTCGAATCCGCCGTCGGCGGCGACATAGCCGACGATCTGGCGATCGCCCGGACGGTCCTCGCGCACGATCACCGCATTGCGGGCGTAACCGGCGCGGGCCAGTTCGGCCTCGATCTCGCCCAGTTCGATGCGCAGGCCGCGCACCTTGACCTGATGGTCGGCGCGGCCGCGATGGACGATCACGCCGTCCTCGCGCCAGTGCGCGAGGTCGCCGGAACGGTACATGCGCTGACCGTGCGCGAACGGATCGGCGACGAAGCGCTCGGCGCTGAGCGCGGCGCGGCCGAGATAGCCGCGCGCCAGGCAGTCGCCGGCGATATAGAGCTCGCCGAGCGTTCCCGGCGGCACCGCCCGCAACGCGCTGTCGAGCACGTAGAAACGGGTGTTGGCGATCGGGCCGCCGATCGGGATCGGGCCGTCCTCGACCTCGCGGCACGACCAAGCGGCCACGCCGATGGAGGTTTCGGTCGGGCCATAGGAATGATGCAGCGGACGCCCGAGGCGCTGGGCCACGCGCCGGCGCAGATCGGCCGACAGCGCTTCGCCGCCGCAGACGATGCGGCGCAGGCTGGCGCATTGCTCGGCATTGGCTTCGAGCACGAACACGTCCAGCATCGAGGCGACGAAGTGCACGGTGGTGATGCGTTCGCGCTCGATCAGTTCGGCGAGGTAGCGCGGTTCGCGGTGGCCGTCGGGCCGCGCCAGCACCAGGCGCGCGCCGCGGGTCAGCGGCCAGAACAGCTCCCACACCGAGACGTCGAAGCTGGACGGGGTTTTCTGCAGCACCGCATCGTCGGCCCGCAGGCCGTATTCGCGTTGCATCCAGCCCAGCCGGTTGACCACGCCGCGGTGCGGGATCAGCGCGCCCTTGGGCTTGCCGGTCGAACCGGAGGTGTAGATCACATAGGCCGGATGCTCCGGGCGCAATGTCGCGCTGCGTTCGTCATCGCCGATCGCATGCGCGGGCAGCGCGGCCAGACGTTCGCACAGCGCGTCGTCGTCGAGCCTCCACAGCGGCGCGTCGGCCGGAAGCGTTTCTGCCACATCGCTACGCGTGAGCACGCGGGCCGGCGCGGCGTCAGCGAGCATGTCGGCCAGACGCTCGGGCGGATAGTCGGTGTCCAGCGGCAGATAGGCCGCGCCGCTCTTGAGCACGGCGCACAGCGCGATCGGAAGGTCCAGCGAACGCGGCAGCGCCACGCCGACGATGGATTCCGGGCCGATGCCCTCGGCGATCAGCGCGCGCGCCAGACGGTTGCTGCGCGCTTCCAGTTCGGCGTAGCTCAGCGAACTGCCTTCGAAGCACAGCGCGATGGCGTCGGGCGTGCGCGCGGCCTGCGCCGACAGCAACGCGGCCAGATGGGTGTCCGGCTGCTCGTGCGCGGTCGCGTTCCAGTCGTGCAGCACGAGGCGGCTTTCATCGGCATCGAGCAGATCGATCCGGCCCAGCGGCTGCTGCGCGTCGGTGGCGAAGGCGTCGATCAGGCGCTGGTAGCGCAGGCCCAGGCGCAGCACCTGCTCGCGTTCGAGCAGGTCGGGGCGGAAGCTGAGCTTGAGTTGATACGGCTGGCCCGGCCGGCCCGGGATCAACGCCAGACCGACCGGGTAATGCGAGGTGTCGCCGCCATGGTGGCTGTGTACGCCGATGGCAAGGTCGCCGGGGCCGTCGCCGTCTTCGCCGACCGGGAAGTTCTCGAACAGCACCAGGGTGTCGAACAATTCGCCGTGGCCGGCGATGCGCTGGATCTCGGCCAGCCCGAGGTGCTGGTGGTCGAGCAGCGCCGACTGCTCGCGCTGGAAGCGTTGCAGCAAGGCGGCGACGGTTTCGTCCGGGCGCCACTGCAGGCGCAGCGGCAAGGTGTTGATGAGCAGTCCGACCATCTGCTCGACGCCGGCCAGTTCCGGCGGACGGCCCGATACCGTGATGCCGAAGGCGACATCGTGACGATGGGTCAGCCGGCCGAGCAGCACGCCCCAGGCCGCCTGCACCACGGTATTGAGAGTGACGCCGAGCGTGCGCGCCTGCCGGGTCAGGCGTTGCATGAGTTCGTCGGGCAGGTCGATGCGCAAGGTCTCCGGCAGCGCCGGCGCGGTGCTGACGGCGGCGATCCGCGTGGGTTCCTCGAAGCCGAGGAAGGCCTCGCGCCAGGCCTCACGCGCGGCGGCGTGATCGCGCCCGCCGAGCCAGCGCATGTAGTCGCGGTACGGCACCACCCGCGGCAAGGCGTCGGTGTCGGCGCCGTTGCGGTACAGCGCGAACAATTCCTGCAGCACGATCGGCGTGGACCAGCCGTCGAGCAGGATGTGGTGGCTGTTGAAGATCAGGTAATGGCGCGCGGCCGACTCGCGGACCAGCACGAAGCGCAGCAGCGGCGCGCGGGTCAGATCGAAGCGTTCCTGCGCGTCCTCGGCGATGGCCTGGGCGAGCGCGGCCTCGCGCTGCGCGGGCGCCAGCGCCGACAGATCCAGTTCGCGCCACGGCGCCTGGATGTCGCGCTGGATCACCTGCACCGGTTCCTTGGTCTTGTGGTGCACGAACGCCGCGCGCAGGCTGGCGTGGCGGCGCAGCAGCGCGTCGGCGGCGGCGCGCAGCGCGGCCGGGTCAAGCGCGCCGTCGAGGACGAAGGTCATCTGCACCACGTAACTGTCCTGCACCTTGTCGTCGTACAAGGCGTGGAACAGGAAGCCGTGCTGCAGCGGCGTCAGCGGCAGGATGTCTTCAATTTTCGAGTTGCGCATAGAGCGATTCCAGAAGTTCGATATCGGATTGGTCGAGCGCGACCAAGGGCACGTCGGACGGCGTCAGCGCGGCGCCGTCGGCTTCGCGGGCGAAGTCGGCGATGCGGCGCAGGGCGTCGAACCAGGCGTGGGCGAAGGCCGCGACCGCGGCTTCGTCGAGCAGTTCACCGGCCCAGTTCCAGTTCGCGTACAAGCGCGGACCGTCGGCTTCGTCGCGAACCAGGGCGTTGAGTTCCAGCGGATGCGCCAGCGGCTGTTCGGCGTCGCCGCCGCCGCCGAAGCCGCCGTCTTCGCCGACTGGGTTCCAGTCGGTTTCTTTATTACGGCCGGCGTCGGCGACCGCGAAGCGGCCGAGGTAGTTGAAGCCCAGCGACGGCGGCGCCAGCGCAGCCAGTTCGACGCGCGCGGACGGATCGAGGTGGCGCAGCAGGCCGTAACCGATGCCCTGATCGGGCACTCGGCGCAGCTGTTCCTTGACCGACTTGAGCGCGCGTTCCAGCGGCTTGCCGCCGGCCAGCGCCTGCTCGAGGTCGAAGTCGACCGCGTCCAGACGCAGCGGGAACAGGCTGGTGAACCAGCCGACCGTGCGCGACAGATCGGCGCCGTCGATCAAGCCGTCCACCGCCGCCGCTTCGCGGCCGTGGCCTTCCAGATCGAAGGCGGCGGCACGCGCATCGCCGTCGCCGCGCGCGCGCCGCCATTGCAGCGCGGCGAGCAGGAAGGCGCACAGCAGCACGTCGTTGATGCGGCCGTTGATGCGTTCGGGCGCGCGGGTCAGCAGGATGCGGGTGGTGTCCGCGTCCAGGCTGGCGACATGGGTGCGCATCGTCGCCATGGTGTCGCGACGCGGATCGAAGGCGCGCGGCAACCAGGCGCCGCCGTCGCCGGCGAGCATGTCGCGCCACAGCGGCAGTTCCTCGCGGCGGCGTTGCGCAGCCTCGGGCAAGGCCAGCGCCCATTCGCGCAGCGAGGTCGGCGCCGGTTCCAGTTCGATCCGGTCGGCCTCGGCCAGCGCCTGCTCGTAGGCCGCGCGCAGATCGGGCACCAGCAACCGCCACGACACGCCGTCGACGGCGAGGTGATGGATCACCAGCAGCAAACGCGATTCGTCGCCGGCATGGAACCACACTGCCTGCAGCAAGCGGCCGGCGGCGGGGTCCAGTCGCCGCTGCGCGGCCTGGGCCTGCGCGGCGACTTCGTCCGCGCTCGGCGTGGCGGCTTCGATCGCGAGCAGGCAATCGTCGGCGCGTACCGCGCCGATCGGCGCGATCTCGAGACGTTCGCGATCGAGCACGCGCAGACGCAGGGCGTGGTGATGATCGAGCAAGGCCTGCAGCGCCTGCGCCAGCGCGCGTGCCTGCAGCGCCGGCACCTTGAGCAGCATCGATTGTTGGTACTGCGCGTACGGCGCGTCGTGTTCGAACAGATCGCGCACGATCGGCGTGGCCGGCAGTTCGCCGACCGGTGCCACCGTCGGCACGGATGCGGCGATGACGTCCTCGCTGACCACCGCGGCCAGCGTGCGCACGCTCTGGTGCTGGAACACTTCGCGCGCGCTCAGGCGCAGTCCGGCCTGACGCGCGCGGCCGACCAACTGGATCGAGCTGATGCTGTCGCCGCCGAGGCTGAAGAAGCCCTCGTCCAGACCGACCGCGTCCAGGCCCAGCACTTCGCCGAACAGCTTCGCCAGCAGCTTCTCGCGTTCGCTGGCGTGCTCGTCCGGGCCTGCGCTCGTCGCGGTTTTCTGCGGCGCCGGCAGCGCCTTGCGGTCGAGCTTGCCGTTGGGTGTCAGCGGCAACTCGGGCAGGGCGACGAACGCGGCCGGGACCATGTAGTCCGGCAGGCGTTCGGCCAGCTCGCTCCTGATCCGGGCCAGATCGGCCGCGGCCAGCGCGGGCGCGGCGAGGTAGGCGACCAGTTGCTTGTGGCCGGGCCGGTCTTCGCGCGCGATCACCGCGTTAGCGGCGAAACCGATCTGCGCGAGCGCGGCTTCGATCTCGCCGGGCTCGATGCGGAAGCCGCGGATCTTGACCTGATGATCGGCGCGTCCGAGCAGTTCGAGCTGACCGTCGCGGCGCCAGCGCGCCAGATCGCCGGAGCGGTACATGCGCGCGCCGGTGGCCGAAGCGTCGGCCGCGAACGGATCGGCGACGAAGCGCTCCGCGCTCAGGCCCGGGCGACCGAGATAGCCGCGCGCCAGACCTTCGCCGGCGATGTACAACTCGCCGACCGTACCGAACGGCACCGGCCGCAACCGCGCGTCGAGCACATGGAAACGGGTATTGCGCAGTGGCCGGCCGATGCTCGGGCGTTCGTCGCCGTCGTTCAGCGCCAGGCCGCCGGCATCGACCGTGTACTCGGTCGGGCCGTAGTAGTTATGACCGCGCACCGACGCATGTCCGCGCAGCGTGCGCCACTGGGTTTCGCTGACCGATTCGCCGCCGAGCATCAGCGTGCTCGGATAGGCGCGGGCACTGTCGGAGCTGACCCCGTCGGAGCCGGTGCTGTCGAGCAGGCCCAGGCGCTGCAGCTGTTCGAAGTGGGTCGGGGTCAGGTCGAGCGCATCGATGCGCGCGGCCCGCAGGTGGCTCAGCAACACTTCGCCCTCGCGCCGCAGCACGTCGTCGAACACGTGCAGCTCGTGGCCGGCGCACAGGAACAGCAGGCCTTCCAGCGAGGTGTCGAACGCGAAGGTGGCGGTGAGGCCGAAGCGCACGCGTTCGCCGCCGGCATGGCGCGCGGCATCGGCGATCACGCCGTCGCGGTGATGTTCGAACAGATTGGCCAGGCCGGCGTGCGAGACGACCACGCCCTTGGGCTTGCCGGTCGAACCGGAGGTGTGGATCACGTACGCGGCCTGCTGCGAATGCAGCGGCGCGGCGCCGCTGAGCGCGAGCGAGTCGTGCGGATTGCGCTCCGGCATCGACGCCAGTTCGGCGCGGCCCGCGTCCTGATCGAGCAGCAGCGCCGGGCCGGCATGGCCAAGCGTGGCGCAGATCGAAGCGTGGCCGAGCAGCAGTGCCGGCGCGGCTTCGGCGATCAGTTCGCGCAGACGCTCGCCCAGATGCTCGGTGTCCAGCGGCAGATACGCCGCGCCGGCCTTGAGCGCGCCGAGCATGGCGCAGACCGTGTCGGCCGAACGCGGCAAGGCCAGGGCGACGCGATCCTCGGCCTTGAGCCCGCGCGCGATCAACGCATGGGCGATGCGGTTGGCGCGACGGTTGAGCGCGTCGAAGCTCAGCGACTGTTCGCCGCACACCAGCGCGATCGCGTCCGGCGTGGCCGCGGCCTGGCGTTCGAACCACTGCGGCAGCAGCACGCCCGAGGGCGCGATCTGCGGGCCCTGCGAGTCGCGCAGCAAGCGACCGCGTTCGTCGCCGTCGAGCAGTTCGACTTCGCCGATGCGCCGGCGCGGATCGGCCGCGACCGCTTCGAGCATGCGTCGCAGGCAGCGGCCGATGCGCAGCGCGGTGTCGGCCTCGAACAGATCGCTGGCGTATTCGATGCTGGCGTGCAAACCGGCCGGCGCGCCGAATTCGTCGTGGGCTTCGCTGAAATCGAAGCTCAGATCGAACTGGGCGATGTCCAGGTCGAACCCGGCCGGACGCGTCTTCAGGCCGGGCAGGGCGAGCTCGCCGCTGGCGTGGTTCTGCAGCGACAGCATCACCTGGAACAGCGGGTGGTGGGCCATCGAACGCGCCGGTTGCAGCGCGTCGACCAGGCGTTCGAACGGCACGTCCTGATGCTCGTACGCGGCCAGGCCGGTCTCGCGCACGCGGCCGAGCAGTTCGGCGAAACTCGGATCGCCGGACAGGTCGGTGCGCAGCACCAGGGTGTTGAGGAACAGGCCGATCAAGTCGTGCAGGGCCTCGTCGCCGCGGCCGGCGATCGGCGTGCCCAGGGCGATGTCGTCGCCCGCGCCGAGCCGGCCCAGGGTCGCCGCCAGCGCCGCCTGCAGCACCATGAACAAGGTCGCGCCCTGGCTGCGCGCCAGCGCCGTCAGCCGCGCATGCAGCGCCGCGTCGAGCGACAACGGCAGGTGGCCGCCTCGGTAGCTCGATTGCGGCGGATGCGGCCGGTCGCTCGGCAATGCGATGCGCTCGGGCAGATCGGCCAGTTGGCGCTTCCAGTACTGCAGTTGCTGCGCCAGGCGGCTGTCGGGATCGCTTTCCTCGCCCAGGCCGCGGCGTTGCCACAGAGTGTAATCGGCGTATTGCACCGGCAGCGGCGCGAACGTCGGCGCGCGGCCGCGTCGGCGCGCGGCATAGGCATGGCTGAGGTCGCGCGCGAGCGGCTGCAGCGAGGCGCCGTCGCCGGCGATGTGGTGCAGCAACAGCAGCAGGGCGTGGCGTTGCGGGCCAAGCTCGATCAACGTCGCGCGCAAGGGCAGATCGCGGCTGAGATCGAAGCGGTGCGCGGCCGCGGCCGACAGCGCCGCGTGCAATCCGGCCTCGTCGCTACGCTCGCGATGCAACTGCAACGCGGCCTGATCGGCCGGCAACACCCGCTGCTGCGGCACGTCGCCGGACGGGAACAGCGTGCGCAGACTTTCATGACGCGCGACCACGTCGTTCAAGGCCGCTTCCAGCGCGTCGCCGTCGAGCTCGCCGTCCAGGCGCAGCGCCAGCGGAATGTTGTAGGTCGCGCTCGGCCCTTCGAAGCGGTGCAGGAACCACAGCCGCTGCTGGGCGAACGACAGCGGCAGCAGCGCCGGCCGGGTCTGCGGCAACAGCGGTTCGCGCGCGGTTCCGCCCGAGGGCAGGCGCCGCGCCAGGGTTTCCACGGTAGGCGCGTCGAACAGCGCGCGGATCGGCAATTCGACGTCGAAGGTCGCGCGGATGCGGCCGATCAGGCGGGTGGCCAGCAGCGAATGGCCGCCGAAGGCGAAGAAATTGTCTTCCGCGCCGATCCGTTCCAGGCCCAGCACTTCGGCGAACAGCGAACACAGCAGTTGCTCGGTGGCGTTGGCCGGCCCGCGCGACAGCGCCTGCGCGGCGAACTCCGGCGCCGGCAGCGCCTTGCGGTCGAGCTTGCTGCCGTTGGCGGTCAGCGGCAGCGCGTCGAGCGCGACGAACGCGGCCGGCACCATGTACTCGGGCAGGCGCTGGGTCAGGCGCTTGCGCAACGCGTCGGCATCGACCGGCTCGGACGAAACCAGATAGGCGACCAGTTGCGGATGGCCCTGGCGGTCTTCGCGCACGATCGCGGCGTTGCCGGGATAACCGCATTGGGCCAGCGCGGATTGCACTTCGCCCAGTTCGATGCGGAAGCCGCGCAGCTTCACTTGCTGATCGACGCGGCCGAGATAATCGAGCTGACCATCCTCGCGCCGCCGCGCCAGATCGCCGCTGCGGTACATGCGTTGGCCGACGTGGAAGGGATCGGCGACGAAGCGCTCGGCGCTGAGGCCGGGGCGATCGAGATAACCGCGGGCGAGGCCGTGACCGGCGATATACAACTCGCCGGCGACGCCCGCCGGCACCGGCCGCAGCATCGCGTCGAGCACGTACAAACGGGTGTTGGCGACCGGCACGCCGAGTGGCGGCGCCGCGCCGGCGAGACCGGTTTCGTCCAGCGCCTGGCTCATCGCCGCACAGATGGTGATCTCGGTTGGGCCGTAGGCGTTGACCAGACGGCGGCCATCGCGCGACCACGCCGCGGCCACGTGCGGCGGACAGGCTTCGCCGCCGACGATCAGCGTGGTCGGCCAGGCCAGCGCGACCGGGTCCAGGCTGCCGAGCGCGCTCGGCGGAATCAGGCTGTGGCTGATGCGTTGCTCGGCGAGGGTGCGCGCGAGCGCGTCGCCGAGCAGCAGGCCCGGCGGCGGCAACACCAGGGTGGCGCCGGCGGCGAAGCACATCAGCATCTCCATCGCCGCCGCGTCGAAACTCATCGAAGCGAACTGCAGCACGCGGCTGCCGGCGTCGAGGCCGAAGCGTTCGACCTGACTGTGGACGAGGCTGGGAATGCCGGCGTGAGTGACGCACACGCCCTTGGGCCGGCCGGTCGAACCGGAGGTGTAGATCACATAGGCCGGATGCTGCGGCGACAGCGCGTGCATGCGTTCGGCGTCGGTCGGATCGTGACCGGCGGCGTGGGCGATGTCGTTGCCGAAGCCGGTGGCGTCGTCGATCAGCAGCAGCGGCGCGTCCTGCGGCAGACGCGCGGCGACCGCGCGGGTGGTCAGCACATAGCGCGGACGCGCGTCGCGCAGGGTGTAGTCGAGGCGTTCGAGCGGATGATCGGCGTCGAGCGGCAGATAGGCCGCACCGGCCTTGAGGATGCCGAGTACGGCGACGACGGTGTCGAACGAACGCGGAATAGCGAGGGCGACGCGATCCTCCGGACCGACCCCGCGCGCGATCAGCGCATGCGCCACGCGGTTGGCGCGGCGGTTGAGTTCGGCGTAGCTGAGTTCGCCGTGTGCGTCGACGAGTGCGATCGCCTCCGGCGCGTCGGCGACGCGTTGCTGGAACCAGGCCGGCACGGTCGCGGCGGGCAGCTCGTATTCGCTGTCGTTGCAGTCGTACAGCACGCGCCGGCGCTCGCGGTCGTCGAGCAGGTCGAAGTGCTCCAGACTGCGCTGCGGATGCGCGGCGACCGCGTCGAGCAGGCGCGACAGGCGCTCGGCCAGTCGCTGCACGCTCAACGCGTCCAGCCGCGCCGGGTCGAAGTTGAAACGCAGCGACAGGCGCTGGCCCGGCGTGACCAGCAGGCTCAAGGGGTAGTGGGTGGCGTCGCTGCTGGCGAAGCCGGCAATGCTCAGCTCGCCCAGCGCGCTGGCCAGGCCGTCGTGATCGATCGGATAGTTCTCGAACACGTACAGCGTATCGAACAGCCGCTCGAACCCGGCGTAGCGCTGCAACTGGGCCAAGTCGAGGTGCTGATGCTCCATCAACGCGGTCTGCTGGCGCTGCAGTTCCTGCAGCAGGTCGACGAAGCTGCGTTTCGGGTCCAGGCGCATCCGCGTCGGCACGGTGTTGATGAACAAGCCGATCATGCGCTCGACCTCGCCGAGCTCCGGCGGGCGCGTCGACACCGTGGTGCCGATGACCACGTCGTCGCGGCCGAGCATGCGGCCCAGCAGCAGGCCCCACGCGCCCTGAACCAGGATGTTCAAAGTCAGGCCGTGGCGTCGCGCCAGCTGCGCCAGAGTGCGCGACAGGCCTTCGGGCAACTGCAGTTCGTGTTCGCTCTGGCGGCCGGAGGCGTGCGGCTGCGAGGGCAGCAGCAGGGTCGGCTCGTCGATGCCCTCCAGCGCTTCGCGCCAGGCGAGTTCGCCCAGTTGCGGGTCGCGCGCGCTCAGCCAGTGCAGGTAATCGCGGTAGGCGCTGGCGCCCGGCAGCGGCGCGCCGGTGTACAGCGCGAACAGCTCCTGCACCAGCAGCGGCATCGACCAGCCGTCGAGCAGGATGTGGTGGTTGGCGATCAGCAAGCGGTGACGGACGCGGCCGTCGGCTCCGCTGCCGAGCGCGAGCAGGGTGAAGCGCAGCAGCGGCGCCTGATCCAGATCGAAACGCCGGCTGCGGTCGTGTTCGGCGATGCGCGCGGCTTCGGCTTCGCGTGATTCGACCGGCTGCGCGGACAGATCGATGCGGCGCCAGTCCAGCGGGATCTCGCGCGGAATGACCTGCACCGGTCGTTCCAGACCGCGGTGGACGAAGGCGGCCGACAGATGCGGATGGCGCTGCATCAGCGTGCGCGCCGCTTCGCGCAGGCGAACCGGATCGAGCGGGCCGTCGAGGTCGAAACGCACCTGGACCACGTACGGATCGGGACCTTCGTGTTCGTACAAGGTGTGGAACAGCAGGCCGTGTTGCAGCGGCGTCAGCGGCAACAGGTCGGCGACGCCGCCGGCATCGCGGTAGTCGCGTTCCAGCCGTTCGATCGCGTCCTGTTCGAGCGCGGCCAGGGCCACGTCCGACGGGCTCAGGCCGCCGCTGTGCGCGTCGCCGGCGAGCGCGGCGAGGGCGCGCAGCACCCGGGCGAAGGTCTCGGCGAGGTCTTCGATCTGTTCCTGCGCGAACAGCGCCCGCGGCCACGACCAGGTGGCGACGAATTCGGGGCCGTCGTCGCGGTCCTGGGTCAATGCATTGAGTTCGATCGCGTGCGCGATCGGCAGCGCTTCGCCGCCGGCCGCCGCCGGCGTTTCGTCGGCGGCGATCCAGTCGCCGCGTACCGAATCGCTTGTTGCCTGCGCGCCCGCGGCCTGTCCGCTCACGGCGAAGCGGCCGAGGTAGTTGAAGCTGACCTGTGGCTGCGGCAACGCCGCCAACGCCTGCGCGGCATCCGGGTTGAAGCAGCGCAGCGCACCGTAGCCCAGACCGTGATCTGGCACGGCGCGCAGTTGTTCCTTGACGCGCTTGAGCGCGCGTTCGAGCTCGCGCCCGCCGCCGAGCGCCTGCGCCTGATTGATGCCGTCCAGGTCCAGCCGCAGCGGATACAGACTGGTGAACCAGCCGACCGTGCGCGACAGATCGAGCTCGCTGTGCGCGCTCTCGCGGCCGTGGCTTTCCAGGTCGAGCAGCACGCGCTCGCAGGACTGGCCGGTATGGCGCCGGCGCCAGTCGCTCAGGGCCAGGGCGAAGGCGCTGAGCAGCACGTCGTTGATGCTGGCATGGAAGCGCGCCGGCAGCGCGGTCAGCAGCGGCGTCGCCACCGACGCGGGCAGGCTCAGGCTGTGATGGCCGCAGGCCGCGCCGATATCGCGCAGCGGATCCAGCGCGACCGGCGACAACGCCGGATCGATGCCTTCGGCCAGGGCACGCCAATGCGGCAACTCGGCCACCCGCGCGGGCGAGGTCGATTGGTCGCGCAACTCGGCGGTCCAGGCGCGCAGCGAATGGCTGCGCGCGGCGAACGCCGGTTCGCGTCCCGCAGCGAGCGCTTCGACCGCATCGCGCAGATCCGGAATGAGGATGCGCCAGGATACGCCGTCGACGGCGAGGTGATGGATGCACAGCAGCAGCCGGCCGCTGGCGTCGTCGCCGGCATCGAACCACACGGCTTGCAACAGTTCGCCGGTGTCGGTGGCGAGGTCGTGCGCGGCGGCCGCGGCCGCTGCGTCGAGCGCGGCTTGCAGCGCGGCCTGATCGAGTCCGGCGATGTCGACGCGGCGCAAGCCGAAGCGGGCGGATTCGGGCCCGGGCACTTGCAGCGTCCACGCGCCATCGTCGCGGCGCAGCTGCAAGCGCAACGCGTCGTGGTGTCGTACCAGCGCGGCCAACGCATCGTGCAGCACCGGTTGCGACAGACCCGCGGGCACGCGCAGCAGCACGCGCTGGTTGAAACCGTCCAGCGGCGCCTCACGGTCGAGGAACCATTGCAGGATCGGCAGCGGCGCCAGCGCGCCGACCGGTTCGTCGATCAGCGCCGGCGCGCCGGCGTCGGCGTCGCGCGCGATCCGCGCCAACGCCGCCACGTTCTGATGCTGGAACACTTCGCGCGGGGTGATCAGCAGTCCAGCCTTGCGCGCCAGCCCGACCAGTTGAATCGACAGAATGCTGTCGCCGCCGAGGTCGAAGAAGCTGTCGGCGACGCTGACCCGCGGCAGGCCCAGCACCTGCGCGTACAGCGCGGCCAGGGTCTGCTCGCGCTCGTTGCCGGCGGCGCGGTGCTGGCCGGCGCTGAAGTCGGGCGCGGGCAAGGCCTTGCGGTCGATCTTGCCGTTCGGGGTCAGCGGCATCCGCGGCAGCAGCACCAGCAACGGCTGCATGTAGTCAGGCAGTTGCGCGGCGATATGCCGGCGCAGATCGGCGAACTGGTCGAAGGTGGACGGCTCATTGGTGCAGGCCGACAGTTCGGCCACCGCGAGCGGGCGGTGCAGGTCGGCGACGGTGCGGCCGTCTTCGCGCCAGAACAGCAGGTCCAGTTGCTCGTCGGCGCCGTCGCCGGCCCAGGTGCTGGCGGCGCGCAGGCCCGCAGACGCGGCGGCCGCGATCAAGCTTTCGCTGCGCGCATGCACGCGGTCGCCGGCCTCGAGCAGGCGCGTGCGTACCACGGACACCGACGCGCCGTCGGCGAGTGCATGCAATGCATCGGTTTCCGGCTGCAGATGATCGTTCGGCACGCCGGTCAGGCGCAGGCCGTCGCCGCGTTCGCGCAGCAGGCGCACGAACGCGTTGTCGTCCATCAGCGCCGGCATCCACGCGAGCGCGGGCCACGCCGCCGCCGAACGCAGCGGCAGCGGGCCCTTGCGCAGCACGACTTCGTAGCGATGGCGGCTGAGTTCGTTGCCGTAGCCGCTGCGCTTGGTCTGGATATCGATCGCGCAGATCGCGTCGTCGCGCTTGGCCAGCGCGGCGAAGAATTCCGGCGCGACCAGCAGTTCCTTCTCGGCCAGCCGCAACTGTTCGGCGCGGCGCAGCAAGGTGGCCGTGTCGGTGTCGTCGTCGCTCTGATGCAGGGCGATCGCGGTGGCGAAGCTGCGCTGCAGGCGCAGATTACGCACGTCGCCCAGGTACAGCGCGCCGCCCGGTGCGAGCAGGCGCATCGCCTGGCCGATGGCCTGCGCCAGGTATTCGCCGTTGGGGAAATACTGCAGCACCGAGTTGATCACGATCGCGTCGAAGCGCTCGCCCGGGGCGAGGCCGGCGTCGAGCCCGTCCATGTCGTGGGCCGGCCGCGCATACAGTTCGACCTTGCCGGCCAGCGCCGGTTGCTGCGCGATTTCAGCGCGCAAGCGTTCGACCGTGGCCGCCGACAGATCGGTGCCGTGGTAGGCGCGCACGTGCGGCGCCACCTGCGACAGGATCAGGCCGCTGCCGACGCCGATTTCCAGCACTCGCTCGGGCTTGAGTTCGAGGATACGCTCGACCGTGCGCGCGCGCCATTCGCGCATCTGCTCCAGCGCGATCTCGCTGCCGTCGTAGCTGCTGTTCCAGCCGTGGAAGTTCTCGCCGAAGGCATAGGCGCCGTCCAGCGCCTTGTCGCCGTACAAGTCCTGGTAGATGGTTTCCCACTCGCCGATCTGGCGCGCCTCGCGGTCTTCGTCGCGCGCTTCGAGCTCGCGTTCGAGCACCACGTAGCCGACCAGTTGCTTGTGGCCGGGCACGTCCTCGCGCGCCATCACGATCGATTGCGCCACCGCCGGATGGCGTTGCAGCGCCGATTCGATTTCGCCCAGTTCGATGCGGAAGCCGCGGATCTTGACCTGATGATCGACCCGGCCGAGGAATTCCAGCTGTCCTTCGCGGTTCCAGCGGGCGAGATCGCCGCTGCGGTACATGCGCTCGCCGGGCGCGAACGGATCGGCGACGAAGCGCTCGGCGGTGAACGCGGCGCGGCCGAGATAGCCACGCGCCAGACCGGCGCCGGCCAGATACAACTCGCCGGCCACGCCGGCCGGCACCGGCTGCAGGCCGGCGTCGAGCACGTACACGCGCGCGCCGCGGATCGGCGCGCCGATCGGCGCATCGACCGCGCCGGCCAGCGGCGCGCTCATGGTCGCGCACACCGTGGTTTCGGTCGGCCCGTAGGCGTTGGTCATGCGGCGGCCGCGCGACCACGCATCCACCAGCGGCGGCGCGCAGGCTTCGCCGGCGACGATCAGGTCGCGCAGTTGCGGCACGGCGTCGGGGTCGAGCACCGGCAGCGCGGCCGGCGGCAGGGTCGCATGGGTGACGCCGTGCTCGCGCATCAGCGCGGTCAACGCTTCGCCCGGACGCACCTGCTCGGCGTCGCCCATCACCAGCGCGGCGCCCGACAGCAGCGTCATGCACAGTTCCCAGAACGCGGCGTCGAAACTCAGCGAGGCGAACTGCAGCACGCGCGCGCCCGGTCCGACCTCGAACGCGGCGGTCTGCGCGGCCAGCAGGCTCGGCACGCCGGCATGGCTGACCACCACGCCCTTGGGCCGGCCGGTGGAACCGGAGGTGTAGATCACGTACGCGGCCTGCCGCGGCGAAACGATGCGTGCGCGCGGCGCGTCGATGGCTTGCGCGGCCAGCGTCTGCGCGGTCTGCGCCGCGTCGAGCAGCCACGGCGCGACGCCGTGCTCGGGCAGGCGCGCTTCGATCTCGCGCCGGCTGATCAACAGCGCCGGCCTGGCGTCGGCGAGCATGTAGGCCAGCCGTTCCGGCGGATAGTCCGGATCCAGCGGCAGATAGGCCGCGCCGGCCTTGAGCGCGCCGAGCGCGGCGACCACCATCTCCGGCGAACGCGGCAGGGCGATGGCGATGCGGTCCTCGGCGCCGATGCCTTGCGCGATCAGCGCATGCGCGACCCGGTTGGCGCGGCGGTCGAGTTCGGCGTAGCTCCAGCATTGGTCGCGGTACAACAGCGCCGGCGCCTCGGGATCGCGCGCGACCTGACGCTCGAACAGTTCGACGATGCTCGCCGCGGCCGGCGCGGCGACGCCGTCGCTGGCGCGCTGGCGCAGGCCGGCGCGTTCTTCGCGGTCGAGCAGGTCGATGTCGGCGATCTTGCGCGCGGGATCCGCGCAGGCCGCGTCGAGCAAGCGCAGCAAACGCTGCCACAGCGCGATCACGCTGGATTCGTCGAACAGATCGGTGGCGTATTCGAGGTTGCCGGCCAGCCCGGCCGGCGCGCCGTCGGCATGACGTTCGCTGAGGTTGAAGAACAGGTCGAACTTGGCGGTGCGGAAGTCGGCCGGATGGTCCGATACCTCAAGCCCCGGCAGTTCCAGCGCGGCGTGCTCGACGTTCTGCAACACCAGGCCGACCTGGAACAGCGCATGGTGGGCGGTCGAGCGCACCGGATTGAGCAACTCCACCAGCCGCTCGAACGGCGCGTCCTGATGGGTGTAGGCGGCCAGCGCGGTGGCGCGCACGCGGCCGAGCAGGGTGGCGAAGTCCGGGCGGCCGGACAGATCCGCGCGCAGCACCAGGGTGTTGACGAAGAAACCCACCAGTTCGTCCAGCGCCTGATCGTTGCGACCGGCGATGGCGCTGCCGACCGCGATGTCATCGCCCGCGCCGAGCCGGTGCAGCAAGGCCGACAAGCCGGCCTGCAGCACCATGAACAGGCTCGCCTCGTGGCGATGCGCGAGTTGCAGCAGGCGCGCGTGCAAGGCCGCGTCGATCTGCAGCGACAATTGCCGGCCGCGCAGGCTGGCGATGGCCGGACGCGGTCGATCGATCGGCAGTTCGATGCGTTCGGGCAGGCCGGCCAGCTGTTCGCGCCAATAATCGAACTGCTGCGCGATCAGGCTGTCGGCATCGAGTTCGCTGCCGAGCATGCGCTGCTGCCACAGAGTGTAATCGGGGTATTGCACCGGCAACGGCGCCCACCCCGGCGCCTGTCCGCGCAGACGCGCGGCATAAGCGCGGCTCAGATCGCGCGCCAGCGGCGCCAGCGAGGAGCCGTCGCCGGCGATGTGATGCAGGACCACCAGCAGCACATGCTCGTCTTCGCTGGTGCTCAGCACGCTGACCCGCAGCGGCAGTTCCGCGCCGAGGTCGAACACGTGCAGGGCGCGGGAACGCAGTTCCTGTTCCAGGGTGCGCGCATCGACACGCGCGAACTCGAGCACGTTGCCGGCGTCTTCGACCGCGACCAGTTGTTGGCAGGGATCGCCGTCGATGTCCGGGAAGATCGTGCGCAGGCTTTCGTGCCGGGCCAGCACATCGGCCACGGCGGCGTCGAACGCGGCGCGGTCCAGGCGTCCGCGCAGACGCAGCGGCATCGAGATGTTGTAGGCCGCGCCGGCGCCTTCGCGCGCGCTGTCGTGGCCGGATTGGCGCTCGAACTGCTGGATGAACCACAGCCGCCGCTGCGCGTACGACAACGGCAGCCGCGGCGGACGCGCCTGCGGGAGCAACGGCGGACGCGCGTTGTGCGCGCCGGGCAATGCCTGCGACAGCGCGTCCACGGTCGGCGCTTCGAACAGCGTGCGCAGCGGCAGTTCCACCGCCAGTTCGGCGCGGATGCGGCTGACCAGGCGAGTGGCGAGCAGCGAATGGCCGCCGAGGGCGAAGAAATGGTCGTCGATGCCGACCCGTTCCACCCCCAGCACTTCGACGAACAGCGCGCACAGCAAGGCTTCGCGCGGATTGCGCGGGCCGCGACCTGCGCCGGCGGCGAACTCGGGCGCTGGCAGCGCCTTGCGGTCGAGCTTGCCGTTGGGGGTCAGCGGCAGCGCGTCGAGAACCACGAACGCGGCGGGCAGCATGTAGTCGGGCAGGTGCGCGCTCAGCTGTTGCCGCAGCGCCGTCGCATCGACGGCTTCGGCGCTCGCTACATACGCAACCAGTTGCTTGTGGCCCGGCGCGTCCTCGCGCAGCAGCACGGCGTTACGCGGGTAACCGGTCTGCGCCAGCACCGCTTCGATCTCGCCGAGCTCGATGCGGAAGCCGCGCAGTTTCACCTGATTGTCGACCCGGCCCAGACAATCCAGGCGGCCGTCGGCGCGGAAACGCGCCAGATCGCCGCTGCGGTACATGCGCGCACCGGGCTCGAACGGATTGGCGACGAAGCGTTCGGCGGTCAATGCGGCGCGTTGGTGGTAGCCGCGCGCCAGCCCGTCGCCGGCGATATACAACTCGCCGGCTACCCCGGCCGGCACAGGTTGCAGATGCGCATCGAGCACGTACACGCGGGTGTTGTCGAGCGGACGGCCGATACTGACCGGCGCATCGGTTTCGACCTGGTCGAGCAGCGACCACACCGTGGTTTCGGTGGGGCCGTACATGTTCCACAGCGCCCCGGCATCGGCGCTGAGATAGTCGGCGAGATCCGGCGGCAAGGCTTCGCCGCCGCACAGCAGGCGCATCGACGCGTTCGCGCGCCAGCCGTGGTTGCGCAGCATCTGCCAGGTCGCGGGGGTGGCCTGGATCAGCTGCGGCGACACCTGTTCGATCTGCGCGACCAGCCGTTCCGCGTCGCTGGCGCTGTCGCGGTCGAGCAGATGCACGCAGCCGCCTTGCCACAGCGGTAGGTACAGCTCCAGGCCGGCGATGTCGAACGAGATCGGGGTCAACGCTAGCAGGCGTTCGCCCGCGGCCATGCCCGGGCTGCGCGCCATGGAGCGCAGGAAGTTGGCCAGCGCGTGCTGCTCGACGGTCACGCCCTTGGGACGCCCGGTCGAGCCGGAGGTGTAGATGGTGTAGGCCGCGGAACGGCCATGGATCGATGCGAAGCCGGCATCGTCGCCGGGGTTGTGCGAGGGCGCGTGTTCGATCGCCGCACGGGTGCTCGCATCGTCGAGCAGCAGCACATCCGCGTAGTGCCCGAGGCCATCGACGATGAAGGCAGTGGCCTCGTTGGCAATCAATGCCGCCGGTTCGGCGTCCTCGAGCATGTAGGCGATGCGTTCGGCCGGATAATCCGGATCCACCGGTACATAGGCGGCGCCGCTCTTGAGCACGGCGAGCAGGGCGATCAGCAGATCGGCGGAGCGCGGCAACGCGATCGCCAGGCGGTCACCGGCGCCGATGCCGCGTTCGATCAGCACATGCGCCAAGCGGTTGGCGGCGATGTTGAGCGTGGCGTAATCGAGCTGGCCCTGCGCATGCGCCAAGGCGATGGCCCGCGGCGTGGCCGCGGCCTGCCGTTCGAAGCGTTGCGGCAACAACTCGGCCGCGACGATGTCCGGGCCATGGCTCCAATCGTCGAGCAGTTGGTTGCGCTCGCCGTCGCTCAGGATCGGCAATTCGCTCAGGCGCAGGCGCGGATCGGCCGCGACCGCGTCGAGCACGCGCTGCATACGTTCGGCCAGCGACTCGATGGTCGCGGCGTCGAACAGGTCGCTGGCGTATTCCAGACGGCCGAACAGGCCGGCGGCGCGGCCGTCGCCGTGGCGGTGTTCGGTCCAGTCGAAACTCAGATCGAACTTGGCGTTCTCCAGTTGCAGCGGCTGCGCTTGCACGTCCAGCCCGTCCCAAGCCGGCAGCTCGGCGTCGTGGGTCTGCAAGGCCATCAGCACCTGGAACAGCGGGTGATGCGACAGCGAGCGCGCCGGCTTGATCGCGTCGACCAATTGCTCGAACGGCAGATCCTGATGCTCGTAGGCGCTCAGGTCGGTATCGCGCACACGCGCCAGCAAGGCCTCGAAACTCGGATTGCCCGAGGTGTCGGTGCGCAGCACCAAGGTATTGAGGAATACACCGATCAGGTCGTCGAGGCCTTCCTCGCCGCGGCCGACGATGGGACTGCCGAGCACGATGTCGTCGCCCGCGCCGAGCCGGCTGAGCAGCGCCGCCACGGCCGCCTGCAGCAGCATGAACAAGCTGGCCTGATGCGCGCCGGCGCGCTCCAGCAGCCGCTGATGCAACTCGGCCGGTATCTGCAGGCGGACACTGCCGCCGCGATAACTCAGCTTCGCCGGACGCGGCCGGTCGGTGGGCAGGCTCATCTGTTCCGGCAGCTCGGACAGCTGGCGTTTCCAGTAGTCCAACTGGTGCGCGCCGCGGCTGTGCGGATCCTGCACATCGCCGAGCAGCTGGCGTTGCCACAGGCTGTAATCGGCGTACTGCAACGGCAGCGGCGTCCACGCCGGCGCCTGTCCGGCGCGACGCGCGGCATAAGCGTCGGCGAGGTCCTGGATCAGAGGCCGCATCGAAACCGCATCGGCGACGATGTGATGCAGCAGCAACAACAGCACGTGCTCGCCCGCATCGACTTCGAACAGGTCCGCGCGCAACGGCAGTTCGCGGCTCAGATCGAAGGCATGACCGGCGGCGCGCAGCAGGTCGTCGGCCACGCGGCCGTTATCGCTGGCGTGCAGCGACAGCGGCACTTCGGCCCGCTCCGGCGGCAGGATTTGCTGCAGCGGCTGTTCGCTGTCGGGGAAGATCGTGCGCAGGCTTTCGTGGCGCGCGGCCAGATCGCCCAGCGCGGCGCCGAGCGCGGCGATATCGAGTTCGCCGCGCAGGCGCAGCGAAACGGTGACGTTGTAGGTCGAACTGGCGCCTTCGAGCTTGTGCAGGAACCACAGGCGCTGTTGCGCGTACGACAGCGGCAGGCTCTGCGTCCGCGGTTGCAGCCGCAGCGGCGGACGCGGCGCGCTGTTCGGATCCAGCCGGGGCGCCAGTTGCGCGACGGTCGGGGCCTCGAACAGGGTGCGGATCGGCAGTTCCAGTTTCAGGCGCGAGCGCAGCATGCCGGTCAGGCGGACCGCCAGCAGCGAATGCCCGCCGAGTTCGAAGAAGTCGTCGTCGATGCCGACCTGCTCGCGGCCCAGCAGTTGCGCGAACAACTCGCACAGTAGTTGCTCGCGCGGGTTGCGCGGCAGGCGCAGCGCGCCGACGGTGTGGACCGGAGCGGGCAGGGCGTTGCGATCGAGCTTGCCGTTGGCGTTGAGCGGCAACGCGTCCAGCGCCACGAACGCGGCCGGGACCATGTAATCGGGCAGGCGCTGGCCGAGTTGCGCGCGCAGTTGCGCCACGTCGATCGCAGGCGCAACCACGTAGGCGACCAACTGCGTCTGACCGTTGCCGTCCTCGCGCGCAACGACCACGTTCTGGGCGAAACCCGCCATGGCGAGCGCGGCTTCGATCTCGCCCAGTTCGATGCGCAGGCCGCGGATCTTGACCTGATGATCGGTGCGGCCGAGGTATTCCAGCTGGCCGTCGGCGCGCCAACGCGCCAGATCGCCGGTGCGGTACATGCGCTGGCCCGCGACGAACGGGTTGGCGATGAAACGTTCGGCGGTCAGGCCTGCGCGGTGTAGATAGCCGCGCGCCAGCCCAGTGCCGGCAAGATATAGCTCGCCGGGCACGCCCTGCGGCACCGGCCGCAGCGCCGCATCGAGCACATAGGTCTGAGTGTTCCAGATCGGCGCGCCGATCGGCACCGCGCTGCCGGCGGTTTCGTCACGGCAGGTCCAGGCAGTGACGTCGATCGCCGCTTCGGTCGGGCCGTACAGATTGTGCAGCGGGCGGTCGAGGGTCTGGCGCAAACGCTCGCGCAAGGCGCCGGACAAGGCTTCGCCGCTGCAGACGATGCGGCGCAGGCTGGTGCAGGTCGCGCTGGCCGGATCGTGCAGGAACGCTTCCAGCATCGACGGCACGAAGTGCAGGGTGGTGACGTTCTGCTCGCGGATCACCTCGGCGAGGTAGGCCGGATCGCGATGACCGCCCGGACGCGCCATTACCAGCCGCGCGCCGTATAGCAGCGGCCAGAAGAATTCCCACACCGACACGTCGAAGCTGAAAGGCGTCTTCTGCAGTACGACGTCGTCGTCCTGCAGCGCGTAAGCGTGCTGCATCCAGGCCAGGCGATTGACCAGGGCCTCGTGGGTGTTCGGCGCGCCCTTCGGCTTGCCGGTGGAGCCGGAGGTGTAGATCACATAGGCCGGATGCAGCGGCGCGAGCTTGCCGCGCCATTGCCCGTCTTGCGCGTCCATGGATTCCGCGCGCAATTCGGCCTGCAGCGCGGCATCGTCAAGCTCCAGGCGCGGCACCGCCGTCGCCGGCAATTCGATATCGCCGCGCGTGATGAGCAGCACCGGCCGGGCGTCGTCGAGCATGAAGGCCAGTCGATCGGCTGGGTAATCGGTATCCAGCGGCAGGTAGGCGGCGCCGGCCTTGAGCACGGCGATCAAAGCGACGACCAGTTCGGCCGAACGTGGCAATGCGATTGCGACGATGCTTTCCGGACCGGCGCCGTGTGCGATCAGATGCCGAGCCAGACGATTGGCGCGCGTATTGAGTTCGGCATAACTCAGCCGGGCGTCTTCGCCGACGACGGCGAGCGCCTGCGGGGTACGCGCCGCTTGCTGTTCGAACAACTCGGGAATGGTCGCGGCCGACAACGGCTGCGCGGTGTCGTTCCACTCGCCGAGCACTTGCCCGCGCGCCTGCGCGTCGAGCAGATCCAGTCGGCTCACGCGCCGGTCCAGATCGCCGGCTAAGGCTTGCAGGATGCGCTCGTAGCACTGCTCGATGCGGTCGATCTGCGCTTCGTCGAACAGGTCGGGGCGATAGCTGATGCGCAGGTGCAGGCGTTCGCCCGGCACCAGCAGCAGGCCGAGCGGGTAATGCGACATGTCGCCGCCGCGGCCGCCTTCGTCCAGACGCACGCGCAGGGAGCCGGCCTCGTCATCCAGGAAACGACGGTCCTGGGCGTCGAGTTGATAGTTTTCGAACACCAGCAAGGTGTCGAACAAGGCCTGATGGCCCAACTCGCTGAGCAGATCGGTCAGGCCCAGGTGATGCGCGCCGAGCAGGCGCGACTGGCTGTCCTGCAAGCCGTCGAGCAGTTCGCCCAGGGTCTGTGCGTGGTCGATGCGCAGGCGCAGCGGCAGAGTGTTGACGAACAAGCCGACCATGCGTTCCATGCCGGCCAGTTCGGCCGGACGGCCGGACACGGTGATGCCGAAGCAGACGTCCTGATGGCCGGTGGCCTGCGCCAGCACCAAGGCCCAGGCGCCTTGCAGCAAGGTGTTGAGGGTCAGCCCGCGGCGGCGCGCCTGCGCGTCCAGCGTCGCGCTGAGTTCGCGCGAGAAATCGCGGCGGCGCGTGCGCGGCATGACCGGCTGCGCGGTCGCCTGCGGCGCGATCAGGCAGGGCTGGCCGAAGCCCTGCAAGGCCTCGCGCCACGCGGCGAGTGCGGCCGGCCGGTCCTGCGCGGCGATCCAGCGCAGATAGTCGCCATAGGGCGCGACCGAGGACAGGGACGAAGCCTCGCCGCGCGAGTGATACAGGTTGAACAATTCCTGCAGCAACACCGGCACCGACCAGCCGTCGAGCAGGATGTGGTGATGGGTGAAGACCAGACGGTGCTCGCGCTCGCCCATGCGCACCAGACTGAAGCGCAGCAATTGTGCTTGCGCCGGATCGACCGGGCGTTCGAGGTCTTCGCGCAGGAATGCGTGCAGCGCCTGTTCGCGTTCGGCCGCGGGCACGCCGCTCAGATCGCATCGTTGCCAGCACAGCGCCGGTCGCCGCGGCAGCAACTGCAGCGGTGGCTGCGCGTCGAGCTGGACGAAGGCCGCGTCGAGGTGCGGATACCGCGACAGCACCTCGCCGGCGGCGCGCTCCAGCGCGTCCGCATCCAGCGGGCCGTCCAGCGCGAACAGCATCTGCACCAGATAGGCGTCCGCCGCCTCTTTGTCGTACAGCGCATGGAACAGCATGCCCTGCTGCAACGGCGCCAGCGGCAGGATGTCGGCGAGCGGACGCGCGGCTTCCAGTTGCGCGATAGTGTCTTGATCCAGGCTCAGCAGCGACAGGTCCGACGGAACGAGACCGGCCGCGTCGGGCCGCGCCGAATGCGCGATCAGCGCCTGCAGGCAGTCGAACCAGGTCTGCGCGAGCGCGCGGATTTCCTCGGCTTCGAACAGTTCGCCGGCATACGACCAGGCCGCGACCAGTTCGGCTTCACCGGCGCGGTCGTAGACGATGCTGTCGAGGGTGATGGCATGGCTCAGCGGGCGGCGCGGATCGTCGCCGCCGCCGAACTGTTCCTGATCGCCGTTCGCGGAAACGGCGAAGCGACCGAGATAGTTGAACGCCAATTGCGCGGCGGGCGCGGCGCCGAGTTCGGCGTCGGCGGCGAGATGACGCAGCAGGCCGTACCCCAGGCCGTGGTCCGGAATCGCGCGCAGTTGTTCCTTGACGCGTCGTAGCGCGCGACCGAGGTCGCCGCCGCCGCTGAGCGTTTGTTCGACATCGATCGCGCCCGGATCGAGCGCGACCGGATACAGGCTGGTGAACCAGCCGACCGTGCGCGACAGATCGACGCCGTCGAAGACGTCCTCGCGGCCATGGCCTTCCACTTCGAAGCGCACCGCCAGCCCGGCCCGCGCATCGCGCTGCCGGCGCCACCCGGCGACCGCGAGGGTGAACGCGGTCAGCAATACCTCGTTGACGGTGGCGCGGAACGCGGCCGGCACTTCGCCCAGCAGACGAGTCACGCTGCCGCCGGCAAGCCGCAGACGCAGCTCGCGCCGCGTCGCGACCGTGTCGCGGGCCGGATCGAGCGCGCGCGCGCCCAGCACGGGATCGGGCGTGGCCGCGATGCCGCGCCAGAGCGCAAGTTCGTCGTGTCGGCGCGCCGCGCCGGCATCGTGCTGCAACAGCTCGGCCCAGCGGCGCAGCGAGGTGCCCACCGGATCGAGCGCCGGCGCTTGTCCTTTCGACGCCGCCTGCCAGGCCTGTTCGAGATCGGGCAGCAGAATGCGCCAGGACACACCGTCGACGGCCAGGTGATGGATGACCAGGCACAAGCGGCCGGGCCGGTTCGCGCCGCGGTCGCCCCAGATCGCCTGCAGCAAACGGCCTTGATAGGGATCCAGGCGTGTCAGCGCGTCGGCCGCGGCTTGTTCGAAACGGCGCTCGCCTTCGTCCGCGTCGACATCGCTTACATCGATATCGCTCAGTTCGATACGAGTCAGGCACGAGGCGGCGTCGATAGCGCCGATGGCGGCGATCGATGCGTAATGCCCGTCATCACGCGCTGTCAAACGCAGACGCAACGCATCGTGGCGGTCGAGCAGGGCTTGCAAAGCGGTGAGCATCGCCGGCTCGGTCATGCCGGCGGGCACGTTCAAGCGTTGCGATTGATGCAGACCCGTAAGCGGGCCGCCTTGTTCGACGAAGGCGCGCATGATCGGCAGCAAGGGCAGATCGCCGGTCGCCTCATCGTTGACCGGCGTCGCCACCGGCACGTTCTGCGCGGCGATCTCCTGCGCGGCGACGGCGGCCGCCAAGGCTTCGATTTTCGGATGCTTGAACAGATCGCGCGGCGCCAACGGCAGGCCGCGCTTGCGCGCGCCGGCGACTAGGCGGATCGCGCTGATGCTGTCGCCGCCGAGTTCGAAGAAGCTGGCATCGATGCCGACCTCGTCGAGGTCCAGCACCTGCGCGAACAGTTCGCACAGCAACGCTTCGTGCGCGTTGCGCGGCCCGCGCTTGTTGCCTTGATCGAAATCCGGCGCCGGCAGCGCCTTGCGGTCCAGCTTGCCGTTGCCGGTCAGCGGCAACTCATTCAACGCCACGAACGCGGCCGGCAGCATGTAGGCGGGCAGGCGCGCGGCCAATTGCCGTTGCAGGCTGGCGCTGTCGATCGCGTCGGCGACCAGATAGGCGACCAGTTGCTTCTGCCCGGCATGGTCTTCGCGCACGATCACCGCGCTGTTGGCGAAGCCGAGTTGCGCCAACGCCGCTTCGATTTCGCCCAGCTCGATGCGATAACCGCGGATCTTGACCTGCTGATCGATGCGGCCGAGGTATTCGAGCTGTCCGTCCGCGCGCCAGCGCGCCAGATCGCCGGAGCGGTACATGCGTTCGCCGGCCGCGAACGGATTGGCGACGAAGCGTTCGGCGGTCAGCGCCGGGCGATGCAGATAACCGCGAGCCAGTCCTTCGCCGGCGATGTACAACTCGCCGGCGGCGCCCGCGACTTGCGGCCGCAGGTTGGCGTCCAGCACGTACAACTGGGTATTCCAGATCGGCCGCCCGATGGCGACGCCGCCATCCAGACGCTCCAACGGACCTGCTTCGAAGGTGCAGCAACCGACCGTGGCCTCGGTGGGACCGTATTCGTTGATCAGCCGTACCTGCGGATGATGCTGCTGCCAATACACCAGATCGGCCTGCATCAGCGCTTCGCCGCCGAGAATCAGCGCCCGCGCCGGCGCGGCCGCTTGCGGGCCGGCGTTTTCGAGTTCCGCGTTGAGCAGCTTCAGATGCGCCGGGGTGAGTTTCAGCACCTCGTAGCCGCCCGCCGGCAGTTCGGCGGTGAGCCTGGAAAAATCGCCGTCGAGCGCGGTCAGGGTCAACGGTTGTCCGGCCAGCAAGGGGCCGAACAACACGGTCACGCTGCCGTCGAATGCGACCGACAGCGTGGTCGCCGAGCCGTTGCCGTCGGCGTTGAAATAGGCGTGGCGCGACCAGGCGAAATAATGCGCGGCGGAATGGTGCGAAACCATCACGCCCTTGGGCTTTCCGGTGGAGCCGGAGGTGTAGATCACATAGGCCGGATGCCGCAGGTCCAGCGGGCGCAGGCGATCGGCATCGACGAGGTTGTCGTCGCGGCCGCGCGCCAGGCGTTCGCGCAGCGCGGCCTCGTCGAGCAGGCACAACGGCGCTGTCGACGGAAACAATCCGGAAAATTCGCCATGCGTGAGGACCCGCACCGGACGCGCATCCTCGAGCACCACCGCGAGCCGCTCGGGCGGATTGCCGAGATCGAGCGGCAGATACGCGGCGCCGGCCTTGACCACGGCCAGCAGCGCGACGATCAGATCGAGCGAGGGCGGCAGGGCGATCGCCACCACCGATTCCGGACCGGCGCCGTCGCCGATCAGCAGGTGCGCCAACTGGTTCGCGCGGCGGTTGAGTTGTTCGAAGTCGAGTCGCTGCGATCCGCAGATCGCCGCCACGGCCGTGGGCGTGCGCGCAACCTGCGCCTCGAACATCGCAGGCAAGGTGGCGGCGTCGATCGGCTGCGCGGTGGCGTTCCAGTCCAGCAGCAGTTGCCGCCGTTCGCTGGCGTCCATCAGCTCGATGGCGTCGATGGTCTGGCTCGCGTCCTCGACGACCGCGCGGAGCATTCGTTCGAAACGCTGCGCGAACGACTGCGCGGTCGCGTCGTCGAACAGATCGGTGGCGTATTCGACGAAACCGCGCAGGCCGGCCGGGCGGCCGTCGGCGTGTTCGTGATCGGCCAATTCGAAACTCAGATCGAACTTGGCCGTGGGCATGTCGAACAACTGTTCGCGGTAGTGCAATCCCGGCAAGCGCAAGCGATGGCCCGCGGCTTTCTGCAGGACCAGCATCACCTGATACAAGGGATGGTGCGACAGCGAGCGTTCCGGGCTCAGCGCATCGACCACTTGCCCGAACGGCAGGTCCTGATGTTCGTAGGCGGCCAGATCGGTTTGGCGCACGCGCGCCAGCAAGTCGTCGAAGCGCGGATTGCCGGAGGTATCGGCGCGCAGCACCAGTGAATTGAGGAACAGGCCGATCAGCCCGTCCAGCGCCGGATCGGCGCGGCCCGCGACCGAACTGCCGATCGGGATATCGGTGCCGGCGCCCAGGCGGGTCAGCACGGCCGCCAGCGCGGCGTGCAGCACCATGAACAAGGTGCAATCGTGGCGCTTCGCCAACGCCAGCAGACGGCCGTGCAGTTCGGCGTCGAGATTCCAGTACAGATGCTGGCCGCGGTAGCTGATCTCCGGCGGGCGAGGGCGGTCGTAGGGCAGGCTCAGCTGCTCGGGCAGATCGGCCAGCGCTTGTCGCCAGTAGGCCATGTCGCGCGCATGCGCGCTGTCGGGATCGTTCGGGTCGCCGAGCACCGTGCGTTGCCATTGCGTGTAGTCGGCGTATTGCACCGGCAGCGCCTGCCAGTCCGGTGCGTGGTGCTCGAGTCGCGCGGCGTAGGCGTGAGACAGATCGCCGGTCAACGGCAGCAGCGATGCGCCGTCGCCGGCGATATGATGCAGCAACAACAGCAGCACATGCTGTTCGGCGTCGATACGCAGCACGCAGGCGCGCAGCGGCAGTTCGACGCTCAAGTCGAACGGGCGCATGACCTCGGCGTCGAGCGCGGCCTGCACGCGATCCTCGGCGACCTCGATCACCGTCAGTTCCGGCTCGGCCTGGGCGAGCACATGCTGGTACGCGTGTTCGGCCGTCGGGAAAATCGTGCGCAGGCTTTCGTGGCGCTGGACCAGATCGTTCAGCGCGGCCCGCAGGGCAGGGACCCGCAAGGGACCGTCGAGACGCGCGGTCAGCGGAATATGGTAGGTCGCGCTCGGGCCCTGGAATTGATGCATGAACCACAGCGTGCGCTGGGCATGGGACAGTTCCAGCCGTTCGGGCCGCGGCAGCGCCTGCAGGACCGGACGCGGCGCCCGCATCGCGCGCAGTCGCGGCGTGACCGCGGCCGGCGTGCGCGCTTCGAACATGTCGCGGATCGATACCTCGGCGTGCATGCGGGCGCGGATCGCCGCGATCAGGCGCAGCGCCAACAGCGAGTGTCCGCCCAGTTCGAAGAAATTGTCGTCGACGCCGACCTCTTCCAGGCCCAGCACCTGCGCGAACAAGGCGGCCAGCTCGGCCTCCTGCGGCGTGCTCGGGGCGCGACGCGTGGTCGTTGCGAAGCTCGGCGCGGGCAGCGCCTTGCGATCCAGCTTGCCGTTGGCGTTGAGCGGCAGCACGTCCAGCGCTACGAACGCGGCCGGAACCATGTAATCGGGCAGGCGCTGGCCGAGTTGCGCGCGCAGTTGTGCGACGTCGATCGTGGATGCGACGACATAGGCGATCAACTGCGCCTGACCGTTGCCGTCCTCGCGCGCAACGACCACGTTCTGGGCGAAGCCGGCCAGGGCGAGCGCGGCTTCGATCTCGCCCAGTTCGATGCGCAGGCCGCGGATCTTGACCTGATGATCGGTGCGGCCGAGGTATTCGAGCTGACCGTCGCCGCGCCAGCGCGCCAGATCGCCGGTGCGGTACATGCGCTGGCCCGCGACGAACGGGTTGGCGATGAAACGTTCGGCGGTCAGGCCCGCGCGGTGTAGATAGCCGCGCGCCAGGCCGGTGCCGGCGAGGTACAGCTCGCCCGGAACGCCCTGTGGCACCGGCCGCAGCGCCGCATCGAGCACATAAGTCTGGGTGTTCCAAATCGGCGTGCCGATCGGCACCGCGCTGCCGGCGGTTTCGTCGCGGCAGGTCCAGGCGGTGACGTCGATGGCCGCTTCGGTCGGACCGTACAGATTGTGCAGCGGGCGGTCGAGGGTATGGCGCAGGCGTTCGCGCAAAGCGCCGGACAAGGCTTCGCCGCTGCAAACGATGCGGCGCAGGCTGGTGCAGGTCGCGCTGGCCGGATCGTGCAGGAACGCTTCCAGCATCGACGGCACGAAGTGCAGAGTGGTGACGTTCTGCTCGCGGATCACTTCGGCGAGATAGGCCGGATCGCGATGGCCGCCGGGACGCGCCATCACCAACCGCGCGCCGTACAGCAGCGGCCAGAAGAATTCCCACACCGATACGTCGAAGCTGAAAGGCGTCTTCTGCAATACGACGTCATCGTCCTGCAGCGCGTAAGCGTGCTGCATCCAGGCCAGGCGATTGACCAAGGCCTCATGCGTGTTCGGCGCACCCTTGGGTTTGCCGGTGGAGCCGGACGTGTAGATCACATAGGCCGGATGCAGTGGCGCGAGCTTGCTGCGCCATTGGCCGTCTTGCGCATCCATGGATTCCGCGCGCAGTTGCGCTTGCAGCGCGGCATCGTCAAGCTCCAGGCGCGGCACCGCCGTCGCCGGCAAGTCGATATCGCCGCGCGTGATGAGCAGCACCGGCCGGGCGTCGTCGAGCATGAACGCCAGTCGATCGGCTGGGTAATCGGTATCCAAGGGAAGATAGGCGGCGCCGGCCTTGAGCACGGCGATCAAAGCGACGACCAGTTCGGCCGAACGTGGCAATGCGATTGCGACGATGCTTTCCGGACCGGCGCCGTGTGCGCTCAGATGCCGAGCCAAGCGATTGGCGCGGGCGTTGAGTTCGTTGTAGCTGAGCTGTTCGTCCTCAAAGACCAAAGCGATCGCCTGAGGCGTGCGGGCCGCCTGCTGCTCGAACAATTCGGCTACGTTCGCGACCGCAACCGAATGCGCGGTGTCGTTCCATTCGCCGAGCAGCTGCTGGCGTTCTTCGCCATCCAGCAATTCGATTTCCGCCAGCGGTCGCGACGGCTCCGCCAGCGCGCGTTCGACAAACTGCAGCAGGCGCTTGGCGTGCCGCGCGAGTTCCTCCTCGTCGTACAGCTCGCAGTTGGCGTCGATGTTCAGCGCGCAACGGCCCTTACCCGGGTCGCCCTGCAAGGTCACCGAGAAATCGTGGACCAGTCCGTTGGACAGCGAATACAAGGTCGCCGGCTGGCCGTCGAGCAGGAATTCGAAATCGAACGGCATGATGTTGATACGCGGGCCGAACGCGCTCGCCGCGGCCGGACGCATATGCTGGATGTCCTTGCCGCGGAAATACTGATGCTTGAGCACGCGCAGGATTTCGCGGCCGCTGCGCCTGGCCAATCCGCTCAGCGACTCGCCCGCGAGCAAGCCCAGCCGCAGCGGCAAGGCATTGGCGGTCGTGCCCGGCACATGGCGCAGATCCTTGGCGCGCGCGGCCACCGGAAAATCGAAGGTATCGATCTTGCCGCCGCTGACCCGGTACAGATAGGCCGCGACCGCCGCGGTCATCAACTGCGGCCACTTGCTTTCGCCGGTCTCCGCGGCCATCAGCGCGGCGCTCAGCGCCGGCGATATCGGCACCGAACGGCGGCGGAAGGTCGCGTCGCGACTGAGCGGGCGACCGTTGAGCGCGGTGGTTTCGGGCAGGTGGCGCGCATAATCGCGCCAGAACTCCAGGTCGCGCTGGTAGCGCGCGGATTCGCGGTAGTCGCGGTCGTCGTCGAGCAGCGCGGCGATCGCGCCGAGCTTGCTGGCCGGAATGTCCTGGTCCGCGCACAGCGCGGTGTAGATCTGCGCGACCCGGGATACGTCCAGGGTCGAGCCCGCGCCGTCCAGGACGATATGGTGGTAGCGCTTGTACCACAGGTAATGGTCTTCGCCGAGCTTGTACAGCGCATAGTTGAACAGCCGCGCCGAACGCAGATCGAATACCTGTCGCATATCGGACCGCATCGCCGACAGCGCGGCCTCGAACGGCTGCTCCCGCGACGAAACGTCCACGAATTCGAAGGGCAGGGCGGGCGTTTGCGCGAAGTACTGCAACGGCCCTTCGGGGCCATCGCAGAAGCGCAGGCGTAAGGCGTCGGTTTCGGCGACGAAGCGCTGCAAGGCCTGCTCAAATTTGTCGACGTCCACGCGGCCGCCGATATCGAGATAGCCGCAGCTGTGATACAGCCAGTTGCCCGGATCCAATTCCTGCCCGAACCACATTTCCAACTGCGGCGTCGAGAGCGGACGGAAAATGTGGTTCGTTTCTTTGTTCATGACTGCATCCGGTTGAAGCGCGACACGGCTGTGTTTGCGCCGGCAAGGCCTGGCAAGCGTCGAACTGTCGTGCGCGGTCGCCGCACGGCGCATGCTCGGCCCACGCATGGGCCGGTAAGCGTCCGCACTGCCCGACTGGCGGTTAGCGGCTAGCCAGGCAGATGGCTGGAATAGGGATTGCTCAGGGTGACGGCGATTTTTCGCGGACCGCTGAAGGTGCGCCGGCCATGCGCGAACTGCATGTTGTCCAGCAGCAGCACGTCGCCTTGTTCCCAAGCCACGTCGTACGCCTGCTGGTTCAGGCCTTGGCGCACGGCCTGCAATACCTCAGGAGCCAATTCGGCGCCGTCGCCGAAAAACGATTGCCGCGGCAGGCGATCGGCTCCGAACATGTCGATCATCGATTGCGCGGTGTCCGCGCCCAACGATGAGACATGAAACAAATGCGCCTGATTGAAGAACAGCTTTTCTCCGGTGACCGGATGCGTGGCCACGCCCTGGCAGATCTGCCCGGTGCGCAGGGTTTCCTCATCGAGCCATTCGTGCTCGATCCCGGCGTTGTCGCAGAACCGCGCCACTTCGTTCTTGTCGCTGGTCTGGAACACCGTCTCCCACGGCAAGTCCACGTACGGTCGGTAGTGGCGCACGTACTTAACCCGGCGCTGTTCGAACTCGTCCATCACCGCGCCGCCGATCGCCTGAGTCGCGCTGCGCATCGAGGCGATCGGCGTGGCGCCGCCGACGCTCGCCGGCTGCAGGCAGCAGAACGCCACCAGCATCGGCCAGTCGCGCTGATAGGCGTTCTCGCAATGCAGGGGAATTTCCTGGGTCTGCGGGAATTCCGTCGCCGTGAACACGCCGGCGCCCAATGACGTACGCGGTGTTGATCGATACGTGTAGTTGAGTCTGGCGTTGCCGACCTGATCCGCCACCGCGCTGAACTTCTCCACGCTGTCGACCGCGAAACCACGGAACAGCAGGGCGCCGTGCTCGAGCAGTTCGTCCTTGATTTCGACCGCATGCTCGGCCAGGACGGCGGACAGATCGGGATTCGCGTCAGCGGGCGCGACCAGAAGCGGGGCCGGCACGTCGCTGTCCAATCGCTTTTTCTTCATTTCCGTATGCCTGCAGGGAATGGGGTGAGTGGGGCGCTGGGACACTTCGCTCGTATTGGCGGCGTCCGGCTCGAATTGCTGTGCGGCGTCCGTCTCCAGTCGCGGGGAGCACAGCGAACGGGATTCGGAATACGTCATGCGATCGGCGAAAGTTGGACCATGGCGAACAGGGAAGCGCGGGCGGAACTCAACCGGCTTCCAGCGATTCGACTTCGACAGGTTGCTGAAACTGGCGCTGCACCAAGCGCGCGTAATACGGATGGCTGGCGATCAACTCGGCATGGTTGCCGGTGCCGGAGATCCGGCCGTTGTCGAGGAAACAGATGCGATCGGCGTGCATCACCGTGGACAGGCGATGAGCGACGATGATGTTGGTGCGGTCCTGCATCAGTTTTTCCAGCGCCAGCTTGACCTGGTGCTCGGTCTCGCTGTCGAGGTTGGAGGTGGCCTCGTCGAGAATCAGGATGTCCGGATCGCGCAGGAACATGCGCGCGATGGCGATGCGTTGGCGCTGGCCACCGGACAGGTTATTGCCCTGTTCGATCAGCACGGTGTCCAAGCCTTGCGGCATCTGATCGATGAAGTCCAGCGCGCCGGCACGCTCGGCCGCGGAACGCACGTCGGCGTCGGAGAAACTGCCGGACAGGCCGTAGACAATGTTCTCGCGCACGGTGCCGGGCATGACCGGCGCGCTCTGCGCGACATAGCCGATGCCGCCGCGCCATTCGGGCAACGGATAGTCGCCGATGGGACGGCCGTGATACAGAATTTCGCCTTCGCTGGGCTCGTAGAAGCGTTCGATCAACGACAGCACCGTGGTCTTGCCGCTGCCGCTGGCGCCGACCAGCGCGGTGGTCGTGCCCGGTTCGAAGCGCAGATCGATGCCGTTGAGCACGATCCGGTCGCGGCCGCCGTAAGCGAAGGATACGTTGCGGAATTCGAGAACGCCGCCGGGCTTGCGCGGCGCCGGCTGCGGCGTGGACGCTTCCTCGGCCTCGGCGAAGATTCCCGCGATACGCACCGAGGCGCCCTTGGCCTTCTGCAGTTCGGCGGTGAAGTTGGTCAGCTGGCCCAGCGGATTGACGACGTTGAAGATATAAAGAATGAAGGCGGTGAGCGTGCCGATGCTGATCTCGCCGGCGGCCACGCGGGCGGCGCCGTAAACCAGGATGATGATGATCGCCAGCGTCATCGCCAGGCCCATCAACGGCTCCAGCACCACGCTGATGCGCGCCGTCTTCAAGCCCAGGCGTTTGAGGTCTTCGATTTCCTCGACACTGCGGCGACGCTCGTGCGCCTCGGCGGTGAACGCCTTGACCAGGCGGATCTCCTGGAAGATATGGGTGAGGATGCCGCTCATCCGCGCGACGCGGTCCTGAGTGCGGCGCGACAGGCCGTCAAGCAGGAACGCGATCGGAATCATCACCACGAACGCGGCGACGACCGAGCCGAGCAGGGTGAGCGTCAGCGGCACGTCCAGCAGCAGCAGAACCACGACCGATCCGCCGAGCAGCAGCACGCCAGTGACCAGATTGATGGTCTGCTTGGTGATCAGTTCGGAAATCGCTTCGCAGTCGCGCACCACGCGACTGACGCGCTCGCCGCTGCTCTCGCTGTCGAACGAGGCCACCGGCAGGCGCAACAGCTTCTCGACCAGCGCCACGCGCAGCGCCGCCACCACTTGATAGCCGACGCGCGCGAGCAGGTAGGCGGACAGCGCGCCCGCGGCGGCGCCGCCCGTCAGTACCGCGGCCACCAACGCGACCTGGCGCAGATCGATGCCGCCGCCGTTGAACTGGTCGATCAGTTGCTTGGTCTGGATCGGAAACCACAGCGAGCCCGCGACCGAACCCAAGGCCGCGAGCACGGCGACCGCGAACGTCGCGACCGAAGGACGGCCGCGACGAATGAGTTGCCATAAATGGTTTCGATTTTTCTGCGCTTCGCTCACTGGCTTCTCTTGGTCGCGGAACGGGGCGAACGGTAGCAAGGCCACGCAGTATCGAGTGTGTTGCGATGCACGTATTGCGGTAAATGCGCTGCTTAATCAATTTCCGGAAGCATCAGTGAAATAGATACGTAACATGCATGACAAGAATCACGACGTCGCGATGATGAGGCCGATCGAAACGTGGTAATCGCAGTTTTCGCACGCGACGATGCATGCCGATGAGAAGCGCATAACATCGCAACCATTGCGAGCGTCACAGTCGTGACAGACATCGCGACAGCGACAACGGCGATTCCGGAAAGTTCCTCGCTGTCAATGCCGATCAACTTCATTCAGTGTCCAGACGGACTGTCGTTGCGACATCGGCTGTCGCGAGGTATCAGCGCGACATGCGGCGCGGCCTCGACGAGAACGGCTGGATCGTGGACTCGATGCCGGCTGTCGAACTCGCGGCGACAGCCTCGAATCGAGTCGCAGCGAGTGCGACGGACTTGAAGTACGGATCCGCGTGCTTCGATTGCAAGAGCTTCGGCATCTGCGTGCTGTAGCGCCAGTCGCAGAAAAAAACGGCGGTGGGTCGCTTCTACGAGTTGAGGCGTCGTGCGTATGCGATCCGTGCCGGTGCCCGCACGAGGTTGCGGCCACGCGTCACGGTTGCGGGCCTGATTCGGTAGTGAAACGGCCAGAAAGATCCAGAGACATGCTGCGCGCGATTTTCAATAGTTTCGATTTCAGGAACACGCGGAATCCAACGACAGCCGTTGCTCGCAAGTCCCGCTGAACTATTTTGTCGAGCTTTAATCAGCGCCACCATGCCGGCGACTTTTTCAATCGAAAGTCGCAATGCATTTAAACGAACTTAATATCCCTTCGAACCAATACCATTTCTGCGGCGCACGATCGGCAGTCTTTCGACCTGACCGATAACACGTGCCTGCTGGCAAAGTGTCGATGAAAACATTTGGCCTATGCGCAGGATCAGACAGAAGAGCAAGGCAACGCCGCAGACAGATCACAAACGGACTACCGCCGTACCCTTCGCCGCTTCTTCAAATACAGGGCCGGGGCAGGGGGCTACGAAGGCATGAGTTGCCGCTTCCTTGCGTGTCTGCATCGACGGCGGCCGGCACTTGGACCGCCAACAAGAACGGCAGCAACGGGAAATCGACCAGAACTCAAGGACGCCCAGGCGGCGGCCAGCAAAGCACGCGGCCACCGGACTGACGACTAATCCAGATTTCGAGTCATGGCGCCGGTGCGACGCCGGGAAGCACGACGAAGCCAAGTTCAGATCACGTGCTGGCCAGCATCGATCCATGTCAGGCCGTTGCCGATCTGCAGATCGGCTGGAACGGTAGCGACCGCAGCGGCCCAGGCGCGAGGCGCCAAGCGCGTAGTCGCATGTTCGCGTGAACCTTGCGCCTGGATTCAAGGCCGACTCTGGTGGAATTGCTCAGCGCATCGAAGCGACGGGAGCACCCGGCGGGACAGCCCCAGTGGAACAGCCTCGCAAGCAACTTCCGCCATAACATAATATACATTATGCGAAGTTATAGATATCAGTCCGTGCATCTTACCCGCTGCGTTTCCCGCAGGTTTTCCAGGACTTACCTCAACCAAGGAGACTCCGTAATGACCCGTCCGCCATGCTGGCCAGACGCCGAGCCGTGTCCGAACAACTGCGCCGCTTTGCACGAGCGCGAGGTCTACAACCACCTCGACCTCACAGGCCCCTGGCAAGGCTGGCGCTTTCGCGGCCGCTATCTGGTATCGCCCGACGGCTCGCGGCTGACGCCCGAGCGCCTGCTGGGACTGGCCTGACGCGAATATAACGAGGCGCGCTTGTCTCAAGTGCTTCGGCGCAATGCGGCCGCGAAAGCCGCCAAGAATCGGCAACAGATCAAGGTGGTCGTGATCGAACTGGCTGAGCTCAGGATCGACGGCCGGGCCGCCGGTTGACCGAGTTGTCCGCCGCGGACAGCCATGCCTGCATCCAGTTTTCTGGCCGAATACGCGCACACTGTCCTAGCGACGATCGTTCATGCACGGCCCTGTCGTGGAGTCGCCTTTGGACCGCGCCACGCCAGTGCCGCCTTCAACGCCGCAAATGACTCACCGAGTCTCGTCAGCCGTCATCGCCATGACCGCGAACAGCATCCAGGTCGTGTGTGGAATCCATTGCTCCACCCAGCGCCATTGCTCCGAATCCGGGCCGGGCGCGAAGCTGATGCCGGCGCCGGTGTCGCTGCCCACCGCGCCGGTGATGCCGTTTGAGATGCCGCCCTTGAACATTTCGCCGGCGCTTTCCAGCACGGTCGGCGGATTGTTCTTGCCGAAACCGTAGAGCATGCAGATGCCATACGGGTTGCGGCCCAGGGTCCAGTCGAGCTGGCTTTGCGCGTATCCGGCGCGATCGGCGGACAGGCCGTAGCCGGCGGTGCCATGGTCCGCGAGCTTGCGGCCACCGATGACCATGGCGGCGCTGAGCGACGCCAGGCGGGCGCTTTCGCCCTGCCACCAGTAGCTGGTTTCGTTGCGATGCGGAATGAAGAAGCCTTCCAGTACTTCGCCCGCGGCCTTGCCGTCTTGCGTGAGTTGGAAACGCTGGCGGGCGTAGCCGTACGGGTTAGCGACCGCGTTGGTGATGCTCAACTCGTGCGCCAGCGCCAAGCCGATCGCATCGAGCACACGTTGACGACGTCCCTGCTCCGGTTCGATATCGACATAAGCCGACAGGCTGATCACCGGCAAGCCCGCCTCAGCCGCGTGGTAATACGGGCGGCGGCCGCCGTCGCTGATGAAACCGCCGTCGGCCTGTTGCCGCGCGATCAGGCTGGCCGCGCGCTCGCGCGCATCGTCGAGATAACGCGACTGGCCAGTGGCGTTGTGCAGTTCCACCAGCGCCATCAACGCGGTGTAGTCGTCGATGATGTTTTCCTTGCCGTCGGCGCCGTACTGCGCGTTGAATTCGCGCAGATGCGCATAGGCGCGCTCGGCGTCGGCCAGATACTGGGCGCCGTCGAATTCGCCGTGACGGCCGGCCTGCTTTGCCAACATAGAGGCGCGCGCGAGCGCCGCGATGGCCATGCCGCCGCCGGCGCGGAAAGCCGAGCGGTACAGCGTCGTATAGGTTCCGGCCGCGCCTTCGTAGCCGGTGACCATGCGCTCGGCGCCTGGCGTGCCCCATTGGTCGAACACGGTGGTGTAGAAGTAACCCTCCGCATCGAGGGTGCGATGCAGATAGTCCGCGCCCCAGAACGCTTCGTCCTCGACCTGCGTCTGCAGGCCATGCGCGGTGAACAAGGCCTTGCGCGTGTGCGCGCCGTAGGCCAGCACCCAGGCCGCCATCGAAGCCTGCTGCGGATTGAAATAGTTGGCATAGCCCAGGTGCGACAGATATTTGCCCTTGTCGCCGCCAGCATCCTGCCAGCCGCCCCAGACGTTCGCCCTGCGCGAGGTCTTGAAGATCGGCACGTCGCGATCGGCGGCATCGGTATGGCGGCTGCGCTTGAAGTAGGCCAGCAACTGCGCGCCGGTGGTGGCGAAGACGGCGTTGTCGCGCACCACGACTGGGGCCGATACCGCACGCTGCTTGCCGATACGCACTTCCACTTCGTACTTGCCGACTTGCTCGGCATCGGAAAAGTCGACGCTGAAATAGCGCTTGCCCGGGGCCCATTCGGCGAACGACTGCAGCGGCCGCAGATCGCCGCGCTTGATCGGCTTGCCGTCGCGCAGCACGGTGTAACTGCCCTGCCCGCCCTCGCCTGCGTACTCAACGACGGCGCGCTTCGGCCCGTGCCGTTCCAGCGCCACCTGATTGATCTGCACCAGCAACGGCTGTTTGGGCAGGCTCACCGACACCGTGGTCTTCGGCTTCGTCGTCGACGCGTCGGTCGATGCGGCCGCGGCGAGTTGCGGCAGGCCGGACACGGCCATCGCCAGCGCGGCCAGCAGCTGGAGCCCAGTCTTGCGCGAATACGGCAAAAGGGTCATCGGCACGGTTCCGGATAGACTAGGCATCGAAACTTAGCCATGTAGCCGGCCGCCGTCAATAAATACTTCACACGGATGTATTAATAATACAGCGGCACCTCTCCCTACGCTCAACCGGTTTCAATGCCTATGAACAGTGGCCGCGGCGCCACCCAGCAATCCAGCGCACCCTACAACCGCCGCCTCGTGCTGGATTTCATCCGCCAGCACGGCGCGGCCTCGCGCAAGGACATCCAGGAAAAGGTCTCGCTGAGCCCGCAGACCGTCGCCAACATCACCAATGAGCTCGAATCCATTGGCCTGATCGTCTCGCGCCGGCAGAAGGATCTGAAAACCCGCGGCCAGCCGCCGATCGCCTTCGAGATCAATCCCGACGCCGGCCAGTCGATCGGCATCAGCCTGGAACCGGGCCGCGCTTCGGGCGCCCTGGTCAACCTGGTCGGCCAGATCGACGCCCGCTGCGAGGTGCAGTTGCAAGGCTGCGATCGCCCGCAGTTGCTGGCCGGCCTGCTGGAACTGGTGGCCAAGCTGCGCCGGCAGGCCAATGCCCGGCTGTGGGGCATCGGCGTGGCCCTGCCCGGCCCGCTCGGCGACACCGAGCTGAGCTTCGTCGGCCCGACCGCGCTGGAGGGCTGGAAGGACCTGTCCATCCTCGATCAGTTGCAGGAAGCCACCGGTCTGCCCTTGTTCCACAGCGTGGATAGCGTGGCCGGCGCGCTGGGCGAGACCTTGTACGGGGTCGCCAGGCACCTCGACACCTTCTTCTACCTGCACCTGAGCATGGGCCTGGGCGGCTCGTTGATCGTCGGCCGCAACAACTACCGCGGCGCCGACGGCAACGCCACCGAGATCGGCCACGTGCCGGTCGTTCCGGGCGGCACGGCCTGTTATTGCGGTAATCAGGGCTGTCTGGAGCGCTATCTGTCGCTGCATTCGCTGGCCGAGGCGCTGGGCCTGGACGACGCACAGATCCATACCCCGGACCTGCTCGACCGCCTCGACGACGCCGACGATCAAGCCCTGCAACAGTGGTGCCAGCAGGCATCCCAGCGCCTGCGCGACGCCGTCTGCATGATCGAGAACCTGCTCGACCCGCAGACCGTCGTCATCGGCGGCTCGGCGCCGCAGAAACTGGTGCAGCGCCTGGTCGACCTGGCCCAGCCCTGGCACCGCTCGGTGCGCGGCCGCCCGGCCCCGGAGTTGCCACGGGTGATGATTTCCGAGCGCGAGGAAGACTGCCTGCTGCTCGGCGCCGCGGTGCTGCCGATCCACGAACTGCTCTCGCCGCGCCTGGAAGGCGTGCAGAAGGATGACCTCGCCGAACTGCAGACGGCGGAGCTGCTGGGTCACCGCCCGTTCGTCGGCGGGCGTCGTATTTAATTAAACTTCCACTGGATATTTTTATTGACGCGGCCGAATCGGGGTGACTATAGTCGGCCCCCATGAAGCTCGATCAGCCTCAATTAGGCACACCCCAATTCAGCATCGTCGGCGACGTCAGCGTCGACCTGGTCCTGGGCACGCTGGACGGCTGGCCGAAGATCGGCACCGAACACCTGCTGCCCCGCAGCGAGTTGCGCGCCGGCGGTTCGGCGGCCAACTCCGCCCTCGCCGCTCGCCACCTCGGCCTCAGCCCGCATCTGATCGGCGCGATCGGTAACGACGATCTGGCGCAGTGGCTGCTGCTGCAGCTGGCCGGCATTCGGGTCGAACTGCAGACCTGCGCCAGCGACACCACGATGTCGGTCGGGCTGCTGCATGCCGACGGCGAGCGCACCTTCTTCACCAGTTACGGGCATCTGCAGCATCTGACACGAGAGTTCGTGCTCCAGCATCTGCCGCCGGCATCGCCCGGCAGCGTCGCCCTGTTCACCGCGCCGTTCCTGCTGCCGGGCCTGCGCGAACACTTCAGCGAATTGTTGGCCGAGGCTTCATCCAAGGGCTATCAAGTCGCGCTGGATACCGGCTGGCCGCCGGAAGGCTGGACGCCGCAGGTGCATCGGGAAGTCGAAGGCTGGCTGGCCCACTGCGACCATCTGCTGGTCAACGAGCTGGAGGCGAAGAGCATCGCCGACAGCCACGACGAGCGCGAGGATCTCGAGCTTGCCGTGCAGCGCGTCGCCCGCCTGCTCAAGCCCGGCGCGCATCTGATCGTCAAGCTCGGCGCGGCCGGCGCGCTCGGTCACGTCGACGGCCGCAGCATCCGCTACGCGACGCAAGCGGTAGCGGACATCTTCGACACCGTGGGTGCGGGCGACAGCTTCAACACCGGCTATCTCGCCGCGCGTCTCAATCAGGCCGGCCTGCGCGACGCGCTGGCCGCCGGTTGCCGCACCGCCACCGCGATCCTGCCGCGCTTTCCGCGCAAGCGCATCGCCGCCGGCGAACTCGCTCATTGCCTGCAGCCGCAATCCTGACCCGGAGGCACGACCATGAAGCACAGGCCGATGATCGTCAGTTACATCCTCCTGATCTGGTTCGCGATCTCCTTCATCACCAATCTGATCGGGCCGCTGATGCCGATCGCTATCCAGGACTTCAAGCTCAGCCTGACCATGGCCGGGTTCATGCCGTTTTCGTTCTTCCTGGCCTACGGCCTGATCTCGATTCCGGGCGGCATCCTGATCGAAGTGCGCGGTACCCGTTTCACCCTGTTCGCGGCGTTCGCGCTGAATGTGGTCGGCGCGCTCGCGATCGCGGTGATGCCCGGTTACGTCTCGGTCGTGGCCGGCTTGTTCGTCATCGGCCTGGGGATGGCCCTGCTGCAGGTGGTGATCAACCCGCTGATGCGCGTGGCCGCCGGCGAGCAGCATTTCGCCTTCTTCTCGGTGATGGCGCAGCTGGTGTTCGGCCTGGCCTCGTTCCTCAGCCCGCTGGCGTTCCGGTTCTACATGCAGCGTCCGGGTGTGGAAGGACAGCCGCTGGCGTGGCTGACGTTCTACTGGTTCTTCAGCGCCGCGTTCGTGCTGCTGGCGTTGCTCAATTACAAGCTGCCGCTGCCGGCGGTGGAATTGAAGGACGACGAACGCGCGGGCAGCCGCGAGGCCTATCGTAGCCTGCTGCGGCGCGTCGATGTGCGTCTGTATTTCCTCGCCATCGTCGCCTATGTCGGCACCGAGCAATCGCTGGCCAACTGGATGTCGCAGTTCCTGCACAGCTACCACGGCATGTCGGCCACCGAGCAAGGCGCCATCGCGGTCAGTCGCTTCTGGGGCCTGATGTCGCTGGGCTGCCTGGTCGGCCTGGGCCTGCTGAAACTGCTGGATTCGAAGCTGGTGCTGGCGATTTTTTCGACGCTGGCGATCGGCTGCCTCGGTCTGGCGCTGTTCGGCCCCGCACACATCTCGCTACTGGCCTTTCCCGCCGCGGGCTTTTTCCTGTCGGTGATGTTCTCGGTGATCTTCTCGCTGGGATTGAACTCGGTCAGCCAGCACCACGGCGCGTTCTCGGGAATCCTGTGCAGCGGCATTCTCGGCGGCGCCGTCGTGCCGCTGCTGATCGGCGTCGTCGCCGACCACTGGGGCCTGCGCCTGGGCCTGTCGCTGGTGTTCATTCCCCTGCTCTACATCCTCAGCGTCAGCGCCTGGGCCAGGCCGCTGGTACGCAACCAGACCCTGTATTCCGCCAAACAGCCTTCCGCGGAAAGCACCTCCGCCTCGAACACGCCCGCCTCGCCCTGACCGGGCGCCGCATCAGCCACCGCGCGGGTCCGCCGGCCCGAGTCGCCGTACAACCAGGAGCCAAGCAATGAAGAAGCATCCCCGCGATGTTCGACCGACCGGTATCGCCGTCGCGGTGGCCGCGGTCTTGATCGGTTGCGCCGCCGCGCCGGTCATGGCCCAGGCCGGCGCGAGCGAGCAGGACCAACCGGTCGCGGCCGGTCAGGCCAGCGCTGGCGAAGCCAGAACCACCCTGGAAACCGTGCATGTTTCCGCCACCCGGATCGAATCGGACCTGCTCAAGACGCCGGTCACCATCACCGCCGTCAATCAGGAAGCGCTGACCCGCGAAGGCATCCGCGACGTGCGCGGCCTGTCCGGCACGATGCCCAATCTGCAGATCGCCTCCGGCCCGGATTCCGGCGTGCAGGTCAGCATCCGCGGCATCGGCGCCAACAACTTCACCGAGATCGGCGACCCGGCCGTGGGCCTGCACGTAGCCGGCCTGTATTCGCCGCGTCCGCAGGGCGCACTGGCGCTGATGTTCGACGTCGATCAGGTCGAAGTGCTGCGCGGCCCGCAGGGCACATTGTTCGGCCGCAACTCCACCGGCGGCAGCATCAACATCATTCCGGCCAAGCCGCGCTTCGATTCGACGTTCGGCAGCGCCGAGCTCGACGTGGGCAGCTACAACCTGCGCCAGCTCAACCTGATCCAGAACATCGCGGTCAACGATCGCTTCGCTTTGCGTTTTTCCGCGACCAAGGTCGAACGCGACGGCTGGATCGATCAGCAGCAGGACTTCACCGACGTCAACATCCCTGAGCGCGGCTTCATCGCCGACGGCATCCCGGACGTGGACCAGCGCCGTAACCGCAAGGTCGGCCGCGACGAGTACTACTACAACCGCGACGAATGGGCGGCGCGCATCGCCGCGCGCTTTGCCTTCACCGACAACGTCGAGTGGCTGCTGGCCTATGAAAAATTCCAGAACTCCGGCGCCGGCCAGGTCGGGCTGAAGGACTGCAAGCAGGCAGCCGGCACCCGCTTCGCCTGCCAGGGCGGCAAGTGGGACGTGAAGATCAACGTGCCGGGCAAGACCGACATGTCGATCGACACGGTGCGCTCCAACCTCAACTGGTTTCTCAGCGACACAAACAGCCTCGAATACAGCGTCGCCTTCGCCACCCAGAAGCGCTCGCAGATCGCCGACGACGACGGCGGCTACCACGAGATCCCGTCGCAGGTCACCGCGACCTTGCCGGTACCGCACGAGGGCGACTGGGGCGTGTGGCCGGTGCGCGACAACACCTCGATCACTCTTGACTCGAAGTACAAGTCGGTCGTGCACGAACTGCAGTTCAAGCATCAGGGCGAACGCCTGAAGCTGGTGTCGGGCCTGTTCTGGATGCACGAGAAGAATTCGATCGACTACGCGCAAGAGTTGCTGGTGAACGCGCCGTTCGGCTACCCGATCAGCCAGTTCTACCATCAGCCCAATCGCCAGATCGACGCCAAGGCGATCTTCTCGCAGGCCGACTGGCGCTTCGCCCCGACCTGGACCGCGACGATCGGCGCGCGCTACAGCCGCGACGAAAAGACCGATCGCGGCGGGCAGGTGTACGGCGGTTGGGATACCGAATCGACGGCCTATTACAACGGCCTGTACGACCCGGGCACGCCGGGCGAGCCGGGCTTTCGTCCGCACAACGGCCGCGACCTGAGCGAACGCATGGGGCCGTTCGGCGGTATCGGCGCCTACCGGCTGTGGGGACCGCCGGCCGAGAACGAACACTCCGAATCCTGGCGCAAGGTCACCTGGCGCCTGGGCCTGACCAAGGACCTGTCCGACGACGAAATCCTGTTCACCTCGCTGTCGACCGGTTACAAGGCCGGCGGCTTCGGCGACAAGGACGACAAATGCGGCGGCAAGGTCTGCATCGACGGCCCGGCCGGCCCGCAATACACCTTCTTCCCGTACGCGCCGGAAACCGTCACCAACTTCGAAGTCGGCTACAAGGGCCTGCTGCTGGACAAGCGTCTGAGCCTGTCGGTCACCGCCTTCTACAGCCGCTACAAGGACATGCAGGTGACCGGCGACTTCTACGCCGCCAAGGTGCACGTCAACGAACCCTGCCCGGACTGGGATCCGACCTGCGACGTGATCAAGAAGTGGCAGACCGTCAACGTCGGCACGGTGAACATCCCGGGCGTCGAAGTGGAAGTCGATTACCTGGCCACGCCCAACACCCGCATCGGCGGCTTCTTCTCGTACATCGACAGCAAGATCAAGGACTACCCCACCTTCAGCGACGAATGGAACTGCGGCGTGCGCGAAGAGTTCGGCGCCCCGCCCTGCCCGCCGCCGTACAGCGGTTCCGACCCGACCCTGGCCGGCCGTCAGATCTACGACATCACCGGCCACCATCTGCCGATGACGCCGAAATTCACCGCCGGCGTCAACGTGTCGCACACCTTCAAGTTCGGCAACGGCTATGAGCTGGTGCCGTGGCTGAGCGTGAAGTGGCAGGACAAGATGTACTTCACCTTGCGCAACCTCGACAACGCGCATGTGTCCGACGCGCAGGAGGCCTACGCGACGGTCGATGCCAGCCTGAGCCTGAAGTCGCCGTCGTTCTGGCGCACCGAGCTGTATGTGCTCAACGCCACCGACAAGATGACCAAGAACTGGGCAGACGACGCCGGCGGCTTCATCCGCGCCTATTGGAACGACCCGCGCACGGTCGGTCTACGGGTTCGCTTCGATTATTGATCGTTATTGTCCGAGCCAGGAAAGCCCTCTCCCCTTCTTGTCCTGGGGAGAGGGACTCGTCCCGCCCGCGCCATCGGCCGTCAGTTTCGCGCGTGGCAAATGGCGATCGCGCGCCATCCGTGCAATCCTCCAGGCTTCCCGATGCCGCTTGAGGCAAGCATGAGCACAACGGAATACGCGCGCCTGTTCGAGGGGCTCATCGCCCCCTTGTCGGAACAGGAATTCAAGGCCACGGCATGGCCCGCGGGGCTGCATATTTCGCACGAACCCAAGCCAGGACTGGCGGCGCTGCTCGCGCAGCCGGAACTGCGCGATATCGAGTCGTTCTGCGCGATCGGCAACGACGGCGGCATCCATATCAACTACACCCGCGAAGAACGTTTCCGGATCGAGCTCAATGCCGATCCGGCGCACGCGATCGAGCAGTTCCATGCCGGCAATACCATCCAGATCCTCGATCTGAAGACCGACGAGATCCGCCGCTGGAACCGCGCCCTCGACGCCGCGCTCGGCCTGATTCCCGGCACCACCCTGGTCAATGCCTTCACTTCGATGCGCGGCAAGGGCATCCCGTGGCATTGGGATTCGCAGGAGGTGTTCGTGGTCCAGGTCCGCGGCCGCAAGCTGTGGCATGTGGCGCCCAACGATTACGTCGAGTGGCCCACGATCAACGGCATGCCCACGTCGTCGCCGTCGCGGGAAATGGCGTTCCAGCTCAAGGACCCCGGCCGGCCGATCCTCGAGCCCGAACAGTGGCGCTCGGTGGAGATGCTGCCCGGCTCGGTGATGTACATGCCGCGCGGCTACTGGCACAAGGTCGAGCAGAATCTGGAAGAGAGCCTGCATCTGGTCCTGCAGGTGCGGCTGCCGTCGTGGCGCGATCTGTTCCGCTTCATGCTCGACAACGCGCCGCCGCTGTACGACCTGGACTGGCGCCGGCCGACCTCGGCGCTGAGTCCGGACAACCTGGCCACGATGGCGCCGCGCGAATTCAAGGAGCGGCTGGAATCGCTGGAGCGACTGGCCGGCGGCGGCGCGTTGATGGCGATGGCGCAGCAGTTTTCGAGCATCATTGATGGCGGCGGCCTGTACAAGGACATCGCTCCGCAGATGAAGTACTGATCGCGGTTTGGGGCATCGATGCGCACTGCCCCGGCGGCAGGGCGCAGGCGCGTCGCATCGACGCCGCGGCATCGATGCGCGATCGGACCCAATCGAGGCGCGCCCCGCGGCGCGCCGTCGATCACGCGTTCAAGCCCAGACGATCGGCCAATGCATCGGCATGCCGTCCGCGAATGCCGGTCATGTGGTTGCCGCCGCCGCGGATCAGCTGCACGCGCGGCGCGTGCCGCGACCAGCCCGAACGCATCCGCTCGGCCTCGTCGTCGTTGCCAGCGGCATCGAGGTCGGGGTCGGTCATGTAGACCACGCGTAGCACGCCGTCGTACTCGCCCGCGGGCCGGTAGTGGGTGCGCAGGCAGGCGGCGAACATGCGCAGCGCTCCGAGCATCGATGCGGGATCCGAGCGCGCCGGCATCAGCCCCACCTCGGCCATGCGCCGATGCACCAGATGCATCCGCGCCGACGCCGGCAACGGCCGCAGTCTGGCCGCGTCGATGCCCAGCGGCTGATCGGTCGACAACTGCACCAGCGCGATCCAGCGCAGCAGCACGTCCAGTTCGTCGCATTCGGCCATGGCCGGGTCGGAGGTCGGCGGTCTGGAATCGAGCAGATCGACGCTGGCGAGGGCCCTGCCCTGCTCGCGCAGCCGCAACGCCACCGCGAACGCAATCCATCCGCCGAAGGAATGGCCGACCAGCCGGATCGGACCCTGCGGCGCCGCCTGAAGCACCTGCGGCAGGATCGAGGCCGCGGCGGTTTCCACCGACGTGCATGGCGGCTCGATGCCGTCCAGTCCGCGCGGCTGCAGGCCGATCACACTGGCCTGCGGATGCGCGGCCTGGGCCAGATCGAGCAGGCTGACGATGCTCGCGCCCGCGCCCGGAATGCAGAACACCGGCGCGCGTAACGGACCGCCGATCTTGAGCGGAATCGACTGGGTCGCCGCCGGCGGCGTGCGCAGCGGCGGCGCGGCGCGCGTGGCGGCGATCCAGCCGGCGACATCGGGTTCGTTGTCCGCGCAGCGCAGGGTCGGCAGCATCGCCGGCTCCGGCGGCGTCCACGCGTCGCACGCCGCTTGCAGGCGATCGCTTGTCGCATCCGCGTCGGCGTGAGTCGACTGCGCCGGAAGCGCGGCGTCGGGCACCGCCGCCACACAACGCAGCGGCAGATCGCGCCCGAGCATTTCGAGCGCGAGCGCTTGGGCGAAAACTCCCGCGCGATCGCCCAGACCGACCAGCGCGCCGGCCGCGTGTACGCCGCGCGCATGCAGATCGTCCAGCAGCGCCTTGGCCATGCCCGGCAAGGTGGTCGCCTCGCCGCGACCCGGTATCTGGATCCCGACGGCGGCGTCCGCCGATGCGATCGCGATCGGCGGCGCGGCGCGCTCGTGCAGCACGATCATCGTGCCGGTGGTTGCATTCATGCGCTTACCTCATGCTTCGCGACAGCCGTCGATGCGTCGCCGTCCGATCCGGCATCGATCGCGATCGACGACAGCGCCCGCTCGGGATCGCTCGCGAGCGCCGCGACCAGATTCGCCATCGCGGTCTGCATCATCATGCACACCGCGGCGGGATCGATCCCGGCCACGCACTGCACGCTGACGACGAAGCCGTGGCCGGCGCCCTGATCGTCGACCGAGACCGCGACCGGATAATTGGTGCGCTCCTCGCCGAGGACCAGCTCGATGCCCTGCCAGGTTTCGCGCGCACGCGCCAATTGCTGCGCATCGCCGATCGGACTGTGGCGGTAATTGAACAAGGTGTTGAACAGCGGCGAGCGCGCACCGGTCGGGCTGCATCGCTGCGCCAGCGCCAACGGCGCCTGCTCGTGACGCAGGATCGCGCTCAATTCGGCGAACGCCAGTTCCACCGCCGCGCGCAGGCTCAGGGCGTCCAGCCGGAACCGGACCGGCAAGGTGTTGATGAACACCCCCATCGCGCGTCCGGAACCGCGGATGCCCTGCAAACGGCCCGACAGCACCGTGCCGAAGGCGACATCGGCGCTGCCGGTCAGCACCGACAGGCAGCGCGCCCACGCGATGTGGAACAGCACCGCCGGCGCGACCCCGAGCCGCTGCGCGTTCGCGCGCACCGCGGCGGCCAGGGCCGGCGACACCGGCTCGTGCACCGCGACCACGCTGTGGCCGCTGCCGCGCACCTCGGGCACGCCGAACACGATGGTCGGCTCGACGAAATCGGCGAAACGCTGCTCGAAGTAACGCCGCTGTTCGGCCGCCGAGGTGGAGCGTTGCGCGGCGATGAAGTCGCGGTACGGCGCCGGCGGCTGCAACAGGTCGGCGCGGTCGCGCAACAGCAGATCGACCTCGCCGAGGATCAGGTTCTGGCTGACGTGGTCGCTGACCATGTGATGCACCAGGATCGCCAGTAGCCAACCGTCCGCGGCATCGCCCGGATCGCGCGCGTAACGCGCCTCCAGCAGCGGCGCGATGCGCAGGTCCTTGCGCGCGACGCGTGGATCGGTGAGGCGGAACATCTGCTCGGTGCCGTCTTCCGCGGCGTCCAGTTGCAGTTCGATCGCCGGCAGCCGCGCGCGGCGCTGGACCACCTGCACCGGTTGCAGCAGCGATTCCCAATGCACGCCCGTGCGCAGCGCATCGTGGCGGTCGATCACGTGTTGCAGATGGGCGAGCAGGCTGTCCAGGCGTGCGCGGCTGTCGATGCGAACCACGTAGCGCAACAGGTACGGATCGCCTTCGCGCTGGATCAGGTGGTGGAACAGGATGCCGGTCTGCAAGGTTCCCAGCGGATACACATCCTGGATGTTGTCGGCGCCGCCCGGCACCGCGGCGACCAGCGCGTCGATATCGGCCTGATCCATGTCCACCAGCGGCAACAGCGCGGGCACGATCCGCTGCGCGCCGGCCTGCAACGGATTGGACGGCGCCGATGCGAGGTCGGCATCGGCGGTCGATGCTTCGAGCGTGCGCGCGGCCAGCTCGGCCAGTCGCGGAACCGCGAACACGGTCTGCACGTCGAGCACGATGCCCTGCTCGCGCAAGCGCTCGATCATGCCGACGATCATCAGCGAGTGACCGCCGAGTTCGAAGAAATGGTCGTCGCGGCCGACCCGTTCGACCCCGAGCATCTCCGACCAGATCGCGGCGATCGCCGATTCGACGCCCGCGGCCGGCGCGGCATACGCCACCAGGCCGGCGGCGCCGCTCGGCGCCGGCAGCGCGGCCTTGTCCAGCTTGCCACTGGCGAGCAGCGGAATCGACTCCAGCGCGACGAAGGCCGCGGGCAGCATGTACTCCGGCAGCCTTGCAGCCAGGGCGTCGCGCAGGCCGCGCGTGTCCATGGCTTCACCGCTGGCCGGCACCACGTAGGCGACGATGCGGGGCTCGCCGTCGCCGTCCCGGCGCACCGTCACCGCCGCGTCGCGCACGACGGAACAGGCCAGCAACGCCGCCTCGATCTCGCCCAGTTCGATGCGATAGCCGCGCAGTTTGGTCTGGCCGTCGTCGCGGCCGAGGAATTCCAGATGCCCGTCGTGGCGCCAACGCGCGATGTCGCCACTGCGGTACCAGCGCGATCCGTCGAGGTCGCGCAGGAATTTCTCCTCGGTCAGCGCGGGCCGGTCGAGGTAACCGCGGGCCACGCCGTCGCCGCCGATCCACAACTCGCCGGCCGCGCCCACCGGCGCGGCCTGGCCGTAAGCGTCGACGACGCGCACCCGCACGCCTGCGATCGGTCGGCCGATGCCGCCGTCCCAGGCCTGCGGCGCGGCGGCGCAGTCCAGCGCATGGGCGGTGGCGTATACGGTCGCTTCGGTCGGGCCGTAGGTATTGAGCCAGCGCGTCGCCGCTGTCGCCGGCAAGGCGCGCCATTGCGCCAACGCGGCGGGCTCGGCTTTCTCGCCGCCCACCACCACCAGACGCAGCTCCGGCCCGATCGCCGGGCGATCCAGATCACCGCGGGTCGACGCCTGCACCCAGCGATGCCAGAACGCGGTCGGCAGATCGGCCACGCTGATCCGCTGTTCGCGCAGGAACCGCTCGAACTCCGCATCGGGCACGACCAGCGCCGCCGGACGCACGACGATCGTCGCGCCCGCCCACAAGGCCGGGAATATCTCCTCGACCGAGGTGTCGAAGCTGCACGAGGCGTAGTGCATGACCCGGTCCGCGGCGCTCAACCCGCACTGGATCAGGTGATTGCGGATCAGATGGACCACGTTGCTGTGTTCGACCACGACGCCCTTGGGCCGGCCGGTCGAACCGGAGGTGTAGATCACGTAGGCGGCGTCGGATGCGGACGCGGCGGCATCCATATCGCCCGAGTCATCCGTCGCTTCGAAGGGCGCGCAGGCGTCGTCGATCATCAGCAGCGGAATATCCTCGCCGCCGGCCACCCTGCCCCACCGCTCCGCGATCGCGGCCTGCGCGATCGCCACCACTGGGCCGCAGTCGGCCAGCATGTCGGCGATGCGCGCATCCGGGTACACCGGATCGATCGGCACGTACGCGGCGCCGGCCTTCAACACGCCGAGCATGGCGACGATCTGGTCCGCGCCGCGGCCCATGACCAGCGCGACGTAGCGTCCCGGACCCGCGCCGAGCGCGCGCAGGCGCCGGGCGACGCGTTCCGCCCCGGCATCGAGTTCCGCATAGCTCAGGCGGCGGTCGCCGTCGACGATCGCATCGCTGTCGGGGCATGCGCGCACGCGCGCTTCCACGCCGGCATGAACGGTCGCGGGCGCGTCGTCGTCGGGCAATGTGGGGCCTTGCTCCCACCCGCGCAGTCGTTCGACTTCATCGGGCGCGCCCAGCCGGTACGCGGCGTGATCGGCATCGGGCCGGCTCACCAGCGCGGCGATGGCCTCGCGCAGATAGCCGGCGATGCGCGCGGCCTGCGTCGGCGACAGCCGCGCGGGGTCCACGATCACCTGCAGCAGCAAGCGTCCGCCGGTATGCGAGAACGATACATCGAGCGGATAACCGGTCCACTCGTGGACGCGCGATCCCAACAGCCGCAGGCCCGCGTTCTCGAGAGCGTCGTAGGCGTGGAAGTTGACGTAGTTGAAGATCGTCTCGAACAAGGGCTCGCCGCCCTGCTCGCGGTGCAGGCGGAAGTACGGGTAGTAGCGATGTTCGATCGCGCCGAGCTCGGCCTCGCGCACCTGCAGCACCAGGTCGCGCCAGCGGCCCGGCGTCATTCGTGCGCGCAAAGGAAGCGTGTTGAGGAACAATCCCAGCGCGCGGTCACCGTCGGCGCTTTCCGGCCGCACATTGGAGACCAGCCCGGTAGTGACGTCGTGGCCGCCGCACAGCGAGGCCAGCACGCGCAGGTGCACGCTCAGCAGCAGCGTCCGCACCGGCACGCCCAGGGTATTGGCGAGATCGCGCAGGCCTCGTTCGTGATCCGCGGAGATCTCGAACGTTTCGGCATGGTAGCTGCCCGATGCCTGCGCGCCGGCGTCATGAGCCGGCAGCACGCCGCGCTGGAAGCCCTCCAGCGCGCCGCGCCAGAACGCTGCCTGGCGCGGATCGTCCAATGCCGCCTGTTCCAACGCCACCGCGTCGGCCGGCGACACTTGCAATGGCCGCGGTTCCGGCTGATCGGTGTCGCCGCCCGCGAGCGCGCGCAGGTAAGCGGCGAATACCTCGGTCTGCATCAGCGCGACGCTCCATCCGTCCAAGATCGCGTGATGGAAACTCATCGTGTACTGGATGCGACGCTCGTCGAGCCGGTGCACCAATACCCGCCACAGCGGCGGCCGTTCGAGATCGAAGTCGCGGCCGCGCTCGCGCGCGACGAACGCGGCGACGGTGGCGGCGCGCGCCTCGGCGTCCTGGGCGCGTAGATCGACGACCTCCAGCGGCACCGGCGCCCGCGCGTGGACGAGTTGCAGCGGCTCGCTGTAGCCGCCATGGACGAAGCCGGTGCGCAGCGCGGGATGACGGCGCATCGCCGTGTCCAGCGCTTCGCGCATGCCCGTTTCGCTCCAGCGCGGCAGTTCGAGTTCGTAGCTGAAAACGTCGTGATAAGCGCCTTCGGCGCGGGCGAGTTGGGCGTGGAAGATCATGCCCTGTTGCAGCAGGGTTGCCGCATAGGCCGCTTCGATGCCATCGGGCAGGCGCGCGCTGTCGGCGGCCGTCAATGCGCGCGGCCGCGGCCGCTCGGCGAAGGCTTCGACCCCGCGCACGCCGGGCGAGAGTTCGGCGATGGTCGGCGTGCGGAACAGATCGGCGATCGAGAATTCCATCGCCTGATCGCGCGCCTTGGCGACCACGGCGATGCTGCGTATCGAGTCGCCGCCGAGTTCGAAGAAATTATCGTTACGGCCGACGCGCGGGACGTTGAGCACCTGCGACCAGATCTGCGCCAGCGCTTGTTCGGCTTCGCCTTCAGGCTCGGCGTAGTCGCGTTGCGCGTAGGCCGCCGAGTCCGGTACCGGCAGGCGGCTGCGGTCGAGCTTGCCGTTCGCGCTCAGCGGCCACTGGGTCACGGCCACGTACAGCGCCGGCACCATGTATTCGGGCAGTCGTTCGCTCAGCGCCTGCCTCAGCGCGGCGACTTGCAGCGGCTCGCCTTCGATATACGCGACAAGCCGTGGCTCGCCGCTGCCGTCGTTATGCGCGCTTACCACCGCCTCGCGAACGCCCTCGCATTGACGCAGCGCGCTTTCGATCTCGCCCAGCTCGATGCGGAAGCCGCGCAGCTTTACCTGGAAGTCGTTGCGGCCCAGGTATTCCAGTGCGCCGTCTTCGCGCCAGCGGCCTAGATCGCCGGTGCGGTACAGGCGGTCGCCCGCTACGAACGGACTGTCTATGAATCGCTGCGATGTCAGTTCGGGCTGGTTCCAATACCCTCGCCCCACCTGCACGCCGCCGATATACAACTCGCCGACCGCGCCGAGCGGCACCGGCCTCAAGCCGCTGTCCAGTACGTACATCCGCACGTTCGGCGCCGGGCGGCCGATGGGAACTGCGCCGCTTTCGCCGGCCATACAGGTCCACCACGTCACGTCGACCGCAGCTTCGGTCGGGCCGTACAGGTTGTGCAATGCGACCTGCGGATACGCCGACAGGAAGCGGTCGCGCAGTTCGCCGTTCAGCGCTTCGCCGCTGCACAGCACCGCGCGCACACCCGACAGCGACCTCTCGCGTCCATGCCGCAGATACGCATCCAGCATCGAGGGCACGAAGTGCAGCACGGTCGTGCCGCTGCGTTCGATCAGTTCGCTCAAATATGCCGGGTCCTGATGGCCACCCGGACGCGCAAGTACCAGCCGCGCACCGACCGACCATGTAAGGAAGAACTCCCACACCGACACGTCGAAACCGAACGGCGTCTTTTGCAGTACGCGGTCGTCCGGGCCGACGCCGAACACTTCGCGTGCCCATTGCAGACGGTTGCATACGCCGTCGTGCTGGTTCATCGCGCCCTTCGGCGTGCCGGTGGAACCGGAGGTGTAGATCACGTAGGCAAGATGTTTGGGTTTGAGACCAAGCGCCTGCGCATCCGGATCGGTCTCGATAAGCGACCAAGACCCGGGCTCGTCCAACCGCAGCATCGTTTCCGATACAGGCGAGTTCGCGACCAACAGCGCCGCACCGGCCGCATCCGCCAGCACCAGCCGCGGCCGGCAATCGGCCACCATCGCCTGCACGCGCTGCGCCGGCAACGACGGATCCAGCGGCACGTAAGCCGCGCCGGACTTCAGAATCCCCAGCAAACCGACCGTCATCGCCAGACCACGCTCGACGCACAGCCCGATCCGGTCGTCCGGCCGCACGCCCCGCGCCAGCAAGGTATGCGCCAGACGATTGGCCTGTGCATTCAATTCGCCGTAAGTCAGCTGCGAACCTTCGAACTCCACCGCCACCGCATCCGGCGCGGTTCGCGCCTGCGCTTCGAAACCGGCATGCAAGGTCGCCATCGGCGGGTAGACGCGATCGGTCGCGTTGAAGCCCTCCAGCAGCAACGAACGCTCGGACGATGGAAGTACGCCGTCCGCGCCCTGATCGCTCGCCAACGCCTCCAGCGCGGTACGCAGATAGCCGATCAGGCGTCGCGGGTCCGCCGCTGCCGCGGAGTGCGAGCACTGCGCGAGGATGGAGAGCCCTTCGTCGGTATCGTCCACCGCGATGGCGATGGGGTAATTGGTGCGTTCGCCACCGGCGACCAGACGCATGCCCTGCGTCGCCAGCGCCTCGGCCGCTTCGCCACGGCGATAATTGAGCAGGCTGCTGAACAACGGCGTCGGCGGCGCGACCGCGCTGCAGCGCTGCGCCAGCGACAGCGGCGCCTGTTCGTGCGCGAGCAGCGCGTTGAGTTCCTCCTGCATCGCGCGCAAGGCGGCATCGGCGGTCGCGGCGTCGCTCGCGCCAACCACCGCGCCGGCCTCCGAGACGTCCAGCCGCACCCGCACCGGCAAGGTATTGATGAACACGCCGAGCGCGCGGTCGGACCCGGCCACGCCCTGTAGGCGGCCGGACAGCACCGTGCCGAACACCACGTCGTCGCGGTCCACGCAGGCCGCGAGCACCCGCGCCCAGGCCAGATGGAACAGCGCCGCGGGCAGCACGCCGATGCGCTGCGCGCGGGCGCGCAAGGCGTCGGACAATGCGCCCGGCAGCCGCTCGGTCGCTTCGCGCAAGGCGCTGCCGTCGCCGCGGACATCGGTCGCGCCGAACGGCAAGGTCGGTTCGGCGAGGTCGGCCAGACGGGCGCGGAAATACGCTTCGTGCGCCTGCCGCGGCACCGACAGCGTATGCGCGATGAAGCGACGGTACGGCAGCGGTCTCGGCAGCGCGTCGCCGGACATCAAGGCCAGCACTTCGCGCATCATCATCGCCAGGGTGACGTGATCGCAGACCGCGTGGTGAGCGAGCAAGCCGAGCAGGCATTCGCCGCTGTCGGCCGCGTGCACGCGATGAGCCGCGAGCAGCGGCGCCCGGCGCAGGTCCAGGCGGGTGCGATCGGGATCGGTCGCCGCCAGCAAGGCCGCGGTGGCGGCCTGTGCGTCGGCCATGCGGCCATGGTCGATCCGCGGCAACGCCGCCTGCCGGCGCACGACCTGCAACGGCGCTTCCACGCCCTCCCAGTGCAGCGCCGTGCGCAGGATGTCGTGGCGATCGATCACCGCCTGCAACGCATCCAGGAATGCGTCGGCCTGGACGTCGCTGTCGAACGCGATCACGGTGCGCAGCAGATACGCGTCGCCGCTGCCGCCGAGCAGGTGGTGGAACAAGATCCCTTCCTGCAGCGGCGCCAGCGGATACATGTCCTGCACATTGCCCGCGCCGCCGTCGACCGCCGCGACGACCGCGTCGATGCGTGCCTGATCCAGCGCCACCAGATCGAGCATATGCGGCTCGATCCGCGTCGCATCGACCGCGATGCCGCTGGCATCGGCCACGAACGCGTCCGACGCTTGCGCGCCGTCGAGCGTGCGCAGTCGCGCCGCCATCCGCGCCAGCTCCGGCGTGTCGAACACCGCGCGCACGTCGAGGACGCGGCCGCCGTGACGCAGCCGCTCGATCAGTGCGATCGCCGACAGCGAGTGCCCGCCCAGTTCGAAGAACGAGTCGTGACGGCCGATTTCGTCAATGCCCAACACCGCCGACCAGGCCTCGGCCAATGCGGTTTCGTCCTCGCCCCGCGGCGCCGCGTAGGCGCGGCGGACCACTGTGTCCTGCCCTTCCGGCATCGGCAGGGCCGCGCGATCGACCTTGCCGTTAGACGTCAACGGCAACGCGTCCAGGACCACGAAGGCCGACGGCATCATGTAGTCCGGCAAGCGCGCGGCAAGGCGGTCGCGCGTGGCCGCGGCCGACCACGCCGCCGGATCGACCGGAACGACATAGGCGACCAATCGGCGATCGCCCGGCGCGAACTCGCGCACTTCGACCAATGCCGCATGCGCGTCGCCCGCATCGAGCAATTGCGCCTCGATCTCGCCCAGCTCGATGCGGAAGCCGCGGATCTTGACCTGGCTGTCCAGACGTCCGAGGAACTCCAGCTGTCCGTCGCCGCGATGGCGGGCGCGATCGCCGGTGCGGTACATGCGCGCGCGCGGATCGTGGGCGACGAACGGATCGGACAGGTAGCGCTCGGCGGTCAGCGCCTCGCGGCGGAAATAGCCGGCGCTGAGGCATTCGCCGCCGATAAACAGATCGCCGGCCACGCCTTCGGGCACCGGGTTGAGATCGGCGTCGAGCACGTAATAGCGCGCGTTCTGGATCGGCCGGCCGTAGGGAATGCTCGGCCACGCCGGGTCGACGCGCCCGATCGGGAAATAGTTCGACCACACCACCGCTTCGGTGGCGCCGCCCAGGCCGATCGGTTGGCAGTTCGGAAACGCGGCGCGAACCGCGTCGGGCAATTCCAGCGCGATCCAGTCGCCGCTGAAGAACGCCAGCCGCAACCACGGCGATTGCACGCCGTCCTGCAAGAACGGCACGAGCTGGGCGAACACCGCCGGGGCCGAATCCCAGAAGGTGATCCGTTCCTCGCGCAGAATCTTGACCAGCGCGCGCGGGTCGGCGACTTCCTCGCGCGTGGCCACGCGCACCCGGCCGCCCGAGCCGAGGATGCCGAACAGGTCGTACACCGACAGATCGAAGCACAGCGAGGTGGTGAACAGCAGGGTGTCGTCCGCGCCCACGCCGAAACTGCGCTCCACCCATTCGAACAGATTGACCGCCGGGCGATGCTGCACCATCACGCCCTTCGGCAGGCCGGTCGAACCGGAGGTGTAGATCACATAGGCGAGTTGGCCGGAGACGATGCCGAGCGAAGCCGCATCGGGGTCGTGATCGGGATAACCCGCCACCGCGCTTTCATCATTGAGGCGCAATACCTGCATCGGCGGATCGCTCGCATCGAGCGCGGCCAGGCCGAGCACGCCGGGATCGTCGAGCAGGTGGCCATCGGCCAGCAGCGCCACCGGCGCGGCGTCTTCGAGCATGTAGGCCAAGCGATCGGGCGGGTATGCGGGATCCAGCGGCACGTAGGCGCCGCCGGCCTTGAGGATGCCGAGCAGCGCCGCCACCACCGCCACGCCGCGTTCGGCGCAGATCGCGATGCGCTCGCCCGGACGCACGCCCATGGCCAACAGGCGATGGGCGATCCGGTTGGCGCGCGCGTTGAGTTCGCCGTAGCTGCAGGAACGGCCGTCGGCGATCACCGCGATCGCATCCGGGCGCAGGCGCGCCTGACGCTCGAAGCCGGTATGGATCAGATCGTCGCGCCGATACGGCACGGCGGTCGCGTTGAACTCGTCCACCAGTCGCGCGTGCTCGCGCGGCGGCAGCACCGGCAGCGCATGCGCGGGGGTGGGATCGTCGCATTCGACCGCGGCCAGCAGGCGTTCGATCGCACAGGCGTAACGTTCGGCCATGGCCGCCGCGTCGATTCCCGGCGCGCACATCGCGACCAGGGTGATCGCCTGACCGGCCAGATCCACCGACAGGGTCAGCGGATAGTTGGAACGTTCGCGGCCGGCATGCACGCGCAGGCCCTGCAGGCCGGCGTTCGCCTGCTGATCGGGCTGCGGGTCGAGTTCGGAACTAGATCCGGCATGGCGCACGTTGAGCAAGGCGGTGAACAACGGCAACGGCGCCTCGACGCCGCTGCAGCGCTGAGCCAACGCCAGCGAGGCCTGCTCGTGCCGCAGCAGTTCGGCCAGCGCCTGGCGCGTGCGCTCGACCAGTGCGTTCGCATCGACGCTGTCGAGCGCGATGCGCAGCGGCAGGGTGTTGATGAATACCCCGAGCGCGCGCGCCGCGCCGGCTTCGCGCATGCGCCCCGACAGCACCGAGCCGAACACCACGTCGCGATGGCCGGTGCACGCGGCCAGGGTCAGCGCCCAGGCCGCGTGCAGGAACGCCGACAGCGGCACGCCGCGCACCCGCGCCAACCGGTGCAGGCGCAGCGCGAGTTCCTCGCGCAACGGCAGACGCGACTCGGTCGCGGCCGCGCCGGCATCGCGCACGTCGAGGATCGCGAACGGCGCGGTCGGTTCTTCGACATCGCCGAGGGTGCGGCGGAAATAGGCCTCGTGATCGGCGCTGCCGCTGAGCCGCGCGCGCGCGATGAATTCGCGGAACGGCACCGCGGCCGGCAATTGCGCGCCCTTCCCCGCCAGGCGCATGGCGATTTCCTCGACCACCGCCGCCAGAGTGATGTGATCGCTGATGAAGTGATGATTGACCAGCGCGAGCAGCCATTCGCCGCCCTCGTCCGCTATCGCGTAGGCGCGCAGCAGCGGGCCCTGGCGCAGATCCAGGCGCAGCCGCGCCGGATCGGTATGCGCTTCCAGCGCCGCGCGCGGGGTCTGGCCCGGCTGCGCCGCGATCTGTTCCAGTTGCAACGTCGCCCGGCGCAGTACCACTTGCACCGGTTCCGGCACGCCTTCCCAGCAGGCCACCGTGCGCAGCACGTCGTGGCTGTCGATGGTCGCCTGCAGTTCGCGCAGGAACCCGTCCAGGCGCGCGCGGCTGTCGAACCCGATCAGCGCGCGCAGCAGGTAGGTATCGCCCTGGGTCTGCAGCAGATGGTGGAACAGGATGCCTTCCTGCAACGGCGCGAGCGGATAGATGTCCTGGATGTTGCGCGCCCCGCCCGGCACCGCCGCGGCGATCGCATCAATGCTCGCCTGCGGCAAGTCGATCAGCGGCAGCATGTGCGGCTCGATACGCTCGGCGTCGGCGGGAATTAGGTTCGGCGGTACGGCGACGGCCGCTTCCGAGGCATCGTCCGGCGTCATGCGCCGCGCCAGCGCCGCCAGTTCCGGCGCGGAGAACACGTCGCCGACCTGCAACCGCCAGCCTGCGCGCGCCAGCGGTTCGACCAGCCGCAGGATCCGCATCGAATCGCCGCCGAGCTCGAAGAAATTGTCGTGACGGCCGATGAGCGGCACGTTCAGTACCTGCGACCAGATGCGCGCCAGCGCTTGTTCGGCTTCGCCTTCAGGCTCGGCGTAGTCGCGTTGCGCGTAGGTGGCCGAATCCGGCGCCGGCAGGCGGCCGCGGTCGAGCTTGCCGTTCGCGCTCAGCGGCCACTGGGTCACGGCCACATACAGCGCCGGCACCATGTACTCGGGCAGTCGTTCGCCCAGCGCCTGCCTTAGCGCGGCGACTTGCAGCGGCTCACCTTCGATATACGCGACAAGCCTTGGCTCGCCACTGCCGTCGTTATGCGCGCTTACCACCGCCTCGCGAACACCCTCGCATTGGCGCAGCGCGCTTTCGATCTCGCCTAGTTCGATGCGGAAGCCGCGCAGCTTCACCTGGAAATCGTTGCGACCCTGGTATTCGAGTGCGCCGTCTTCGCGCCAGCGACCCAGGTCGCCGGTGCGGTACAGGCGGTCGCCTGCGACGAACGGGCTGTCGATGTATCGCTGCGATGTCAGTTCGGGCTGGTTCCAATACCCGCGGCCCACTTGCACGCCGCCGATATACAACTCGCCGACCGCGCCGAGCGGCACCGGCCGCAAACCCCCGTCCAGCACGTACATCCGCACGTTCGGCGCCGGGCGGCCGATGGGAACCACGCCGCTGTCGCCGGCCGTGCAAGTCCACCACGTCACGTCGACCGCGGCTTCGGTCGGACCGTACAGGTTGTGCAAGGCGACCTGCGGATACGCCGACAGGAAGCGGTCGCGCAGTTCGCCGCTCAAAGCTTCGCCGCTGCACAGCACCGCACGAACACCCGACAACGAACCTTCGCGTCCATGCCGCAGATACGCGTCCAGCATCGACGGCACGAAGTGCAGCACGGTCGTGTCGCTGTGTTCGATCAGCTCGCTCAGATACGCCGGGTCTTGATGGCCGCCTGGACGCGCCAGCACCAGCCGAGCGCCTACCGACCATGTGAGGAAGAATTCCCAGACCGACACGTCGAAACCGAACGGCGTCTTTTGCAGCACTCGGTCGTCCGGACCGACGCCGAACACTTCGCGCGCCCATTGCAGACGGTTGCATACGCCGTCGTGCTGGTTCATCGCGCCCTTCGGCGTGCCGGTCGAACCGGAGGTGTAGATCACGTAGGCTAGATGATCAGGCTTCAGACCCAATGCCTGCGCATCCGGATCGGTCTCGATGAGCAACCACGATTCAGGTTCATCCAAGCGCAGCATCGTTTCCGATACAGGCGAGTCCGCAGCGAACAGCGCCGCGCCGGCCGCATCCGCCAGCACCAGCCGCGGCCGGCAATCGGCCACCATCGCCTGCACCCGCTGCGCCGGCAACGACGGATCCAGCGGCACGTAGGCCGCGCCGGACTTCAGAATGCCCAGCAAACCGACCGTCATCGCCAGTCCGCGCTCGACGCACAGGCCGATCCGGTCATCCGGCCGAACACCCCGCGCCAGCAAGGTATGCGCCAAGCGATTGGCCTGAGCATTCAACTCGCCGTAAGTCAGCCGCGAACCTTCGAACTCCACCGCCACCGCATCCGGCGCAGTTCGCGCCTGCGCTTCGAAACCGGCATGCAAGGTCGTCATCGGCGGATAGACGCGATCGGTCGCGTTGAAGCCTTCCAGCAGCAAAGAACGCTCGGACGGCGGAAGCAGCACGAGCGCATCGACCGGCGCGACGGGATCGCGCGCCATCTCGAGCAGCAGCCGCTGCAGGTAATCGGCCCAGCGCTCGACGCTCTCGTGGCGGTACAGATCGGCGTCGTAAGTCAGGCTGCCGACGAGGCCATCGGCGGCCTCGCTAAGGTTCAGTACGAGGTCGTGGCTGGCGGTCTGCTGCTCCAGCGGAAAGTCCTCGATACGAAGGCGCCCCAGCCGCAGCGTCGCCGACGGGGTGTTGTTCAACGACACCAGAGTCTGGAACAGCGGACCGTAGCCGAGCGCGCGCTGCGGACGCACCGCGTCGACGATGCGATCGAACGACACTTCCTGGCGTTCGAAGCAGCCCAGCAGCTCGTCATGCACGGCGCGCACCAGGCGTTCGGCGCCGATGCCGTCGTCCAGCCGCACCCGCACCGGCAAGGTGTCGACGAAGAAACCGATCAAGCCTTCCAGCTCGGTGCGCGGACGATGCGCGACCGGCATGCCGACGACCAGATCGCGCTGGCCGCTCATGCGCGCCAGCAAGATGTTCCAGGCGGCGAGAATCACCGCGAACGGGGTGGCGCCGCAGCGCGCGGCGAGCGTGCGCACCGCGGCGCTCACGCTTTGCGGCCAGCCAATGACGACGCGCGCGCCGCGATGGCGCGCCACGCCGGAACGCGCGAAGTCGCCGGGCAGCGTCGACAGCAGCGGCGCGCCGTCCAGCGCCTGCATCCAGGCCGACAAGGCGGCGTCGAAACCGTCGCCGTGCAGGCGCTCGCGCTGCCACGCGGCGAAATCCACGTACTGCAGCGGCAACGGCGGCAGCGGATCGGGCAAGGCGTCCAGGCGCGCGGCATACAGCGCCGCGAGCTCGCGCACCAGGATGCCGATCGACCAGCCGTCGGAGACGATATGGTGCTGGGTCATCACCAGCACGTGGTCCTCGTCGGCGAGACGGATCAGGCGCGCGCGCATCGGCGCTTCGCGCTGCAGGTCGAACGGCATTGCGGTTTCTTCGCCGCACAGTCCGCGCAGCCGAGATTCGCGTTCGCCGTCGTCGCCGACATCGGACAGATCGGATTGCGCGAGGGCGAAATCGGCCGCATCGACGATCGTCAGCTCAGGCTCGCCGTCGCGGTCGAGGATGCGACTGCGCAGGATCTCGTGCCGCGCGGTCAGATCAATCAGCGCGCCCTGCAGCGCGTCGCTGCGCAACGGCCCGAGCAGGCGCAGTGCGGCGCCGATCCGGTAGGCGTCGCCGCCGGCGCCACCGAGACGGTGCAGAAACCACAGCCGCCGCTGGCCCCACGACAGCGGCAACGGGCCGTCGCGATCGATCCGGACGATGCCGGTGGCGTCGGCGTTCGCCTGCGCACCGGTCGCGCGCAGGCGCTTGAGCGCGACCGCGCGGCGCAACGCGTCCAGCCGGTTGCGCGCCGCTTGCTCGTCGGACCCGCGCTGCTCGGTGCCGCGCTCGCCCGACCCGCCCTCGCCCGCGTGGTCGCCGCGGACGCGATCGTCGCCGTCCTGCCGCCGTCCGTTGTCGCCTGCATCGTCTCGATTCTGCGTCATTGCCTGGATTCCATTTCGTCGTCGGTCCCGCACGTCCATCGTTTCGCCCTTCGGGCCACGGCGCTTACTCGTCCAGCAGCGCCAGCAGTTCTTCCTCGCTGAGCCCGTCGAGCCCGGCGCTGGCCTCCTCCACCGCCCGGGCGTCGAACGCCGACAGGCCTTTCTCGGTCGCCGCGGCCGCCATCGCGGCCAATGTCGTATGCGCGAACACGTCGCGCACGGTCAGAGCGATGCCCAGGCGCTCGCGGACCCGCAACGCGAGCTGCAACGCGGACAGAGAGTGGCCGCCGAGCAGGAAGAAATCGTCGTCGCGACAGACCTCGGCGACGCCGAGCAATTCGCCCCACAGCGCGGCGAGGTCGCGTTCGCCGCGGTCGGCCGGCGGCTCGCGCCGGCCGGCGGGCGCGGGACCGCGTCCCGGCGCCGGCAACGCGCTCAGATCCAGCTTGCCGTTGGCGGTGGTCGGGACATGCGCGACGAACACGTAATGCGACGGGCGCAGGTACTCGGGCAGCACCGCGACGTGCTCGCGCAGGTCGCGCTCGAGCGCGCCGCGACCGTTCCAGCGCGGCGCCTGCGTCGCGAGTGCGCGCGTCGCGTCGGCCGGCGCCGCCGCCTCGGGACGGATCGCATAGAGGTTATGCAACGCGGTTCCGGCCAGCGCCGCATCCTGCTCGCTGGCGACGACGAAACCGTGGCTCTCGAGCAGACCGCGCACGCGCGCCAGCCGTGCGTCCACGTCGTGCACTTCCACCGCCACCTGACGCACGCGCGGCCAGTGCGCGGCGTCGATGCCGAGCAGCACCTCCAGCTCCGCGCCTTCCACATCCACCTTCAGCAGATCGATGCGGTCGACCCCGTGTTCGTCGACGATCTGCGACACAGTCCGCAACGGCCTGCGCAGCCGTTCGCCCTGCATGCGCTCGTCCAGCAGTTCGCGCAGGTCTTCGCCGGTGCCCGAGGCGTCGACGGAGGACGAACTCAGATAGGACTCGACCACGCCGCGCGAGACATCGGCATCGAGCACGCTGCTGGACACGATGCTGTTGTGCGGATAGAAAATGAACTCAGCCTCGCCCGGCGCGGCGGCCAGGCCGCAATCGTAGACGGTCGCGTCCAGCCCGCGCAGTTCGGCGTTCAAGCGCAGGATGCGGTGCACCTGCGGGATCGGTTCGAACGCGAAGATCCGCGCGTCGCGGCAGTGCGCGCCGACGTACATCGCGAACATGCCGATGTTCGCGCCGACGTCGAACACGCAGCAGCCGTCGTCCAGGCGCACGCCGTGGCGGCGATAGGCATCGGCGCCGAAGATCTCCTCGTGCAGGAAGCGCGTTTCGCTGGTGTTGAGATGGAACACCTCGCCTAGGCCGTCCAGCTCCAGCGTCTGTGCGTCCGTCTGCGACGACAGCGCCGCCAGCGTGCGCGGCACCGCGGCGTTGCGCGCCGACGGCAGCGCATAGGCGACCAGCCTGCGGTCGCCGTCGCCGAAATCGCGCGCGACCACGCGCGCGTCGTCCAGGCCCGCATGCGCGGCCAGGCAGGCTTCGATTTCGCCCGGCTCGACCCGATAGCCGCGGATCTTGACCTGGAAATCGCTGCGTCCGAGATATTCGAGCGCGCCGTCCTCGCGCCAACGGCCGAGATCGCCGGTGCGGTACATCCGTCCCTGCCGCGCGTACGAATCGGGCAGGAAGCGCTCGGCGCTGAGCTGCGGGCGATTCCAATAACCGCGGCCGACCTGCACGCCGCCGATATACAACTCGCCCGTCGCTCCGAGCGGCACAGGCCGGTGTCGCTGGTCGAGCACGTACATGCGCGTGTTCGCGATCGGCCGGCCGATCGGCACCGACTCGGGCGCCTGCTCTTCGCAGGCCCAGCAGGTCACGTCGACCGCCGCTTCAGTCGGTCCGTACAGGTTATACAGCCGCGTCCGCGGCAACCATTGGCGGAAGCGCTGTTGCAGCCGCGCCGACAGCGCTTCGCCGCTGCACAAAACTTGCCGCAGTCCCTTGCAGGCTTCGGCATCGCCCGCGTCGAGGAAGGCCTGCAGCATCGACGGAACGAAATGCATCATGGTCACGCCGCGATCCGCGATCGTGCGCGACAGGTAGGCCGGATCCGATTGCCCCCCCGGCCGCGCCAGCAACAGCCTGGCGCCGCTCAGCAGCGGCAGGAAGATCTCCCACACCGACACGTCGAATCCGAACGAGGTCTTCTGCAGCACCACATCGCCCGCGTCGACGCCGAAATGATCCCGTGCCCACAGCAGGCGATTGACCACGCCGTCGTGCTGGTTCATCGCCCCCTTCGGACGGCCGGTCGAGCCGGAGGTATAGATGACATACGCCAGGTTGGTCTCGCTCAGATCAGGCAACGGCGCGGCCTGCGTGCCGTAACGGGACCACTCGCTGCTATCGTCCAGTCGCCAGACTCGCTCGCATGCGGCCGCCAGCTGCGGCAACGTTTCCGCCAGGCCCGATTGCATCAAAAGCACCGCCGCGCCCGAGTCCCCGAGCATGTAGCTCAAGCGCTCGTGCGGATACGCCGGGTCCAGCGGCACGTACGCGGCGCCGGCCTTGAGGATGCCGAGCAGGCCGATCGGCAGGTGCAGCGAGCGCTCGACGCAGATCGCGACCCGCGCTTCCGGTCCGATCCCGGACGACCGCAGCCGGTTCGCGATCCGGTTGGCGGCGGCGTCGAGTTGCGCGTAACTCAAGGTTTCGCCTTCGTATTCCACCGCGACCGCGTCGGGCGTGCTCGCGGCCTGCGCTTCGAACAAGCCATGCACGGTGAGTCCGCGCGGATAATCGACGGCGGTGTCGTTGAACTGCTCCAGCATGAGCGCGCGCTCGGATGCGGGCAGCACCTCGAGATCGCACACGGCGGTGGTAGCGGCCTTGTCGAGCGCTTCGGTCAGGCCGTCGAGCGCCACATCGAGCAGGCCGATGGTGCGCGCCGGATCGATCTCGCGCGCGCAGTGCACGACCAAGGTGAACCCGTCGCCTTCGTCGTTGACCGACATCGACAGCGGGTAGTTGGTGCGCTCCTCCATGAACAACACGCGGATGCGGTCCCAGTCGGCGCCGCCCGGGCCGGGCTCGGCCACGGACACGGTGTGGCGGTAATTGAGCAGCGTGGTGAACAACGGTTGCGGCGCGGGCACCGCGCTGCAGCGCTGGGCCAGCGCCAGCGGCGCGTGCTCGTGCCCCAGCAGCGCCGCGAGTTGCGCGACCGCGGCGTCGACTGCGCTGCCGGCATCGCGCCGGTCGATGCGCAGGCGGAACGGCAGCGTGTTGATGAACACGCCCATCATCTCGTCCGCGCGGTCGCCGCCCATGCGTCCGGACAACACGGTGCCGAACACCACGTCGTCGCGTCCGCTGCAGCGCGCCAGCACATGCGCCCAGGCCACATGGAACAGCGCGGCCGGCGCGATGCCGCGCGCACGCGCGCAGGCACGGATGCGCAAGGCGAGCCGCGCCGACAGCGCCTGCCGCGCTTCGTGCAGCGCGGACGCGCCGCCGCGCAGCGTGTGCACGCCGAAGGCTACGGTCGGCGCATCGACATCGCCCAGCAAGTCGGTGAAATAGGCCTCGTGCGCCTGCGCCGGCTGCGCGGCGATCGCGGCGATGTGCCGGCGGAACGGCACCGGCCGCGGCAGCTGCGCGGCGCGGCCGTCGAGCAATGCCGCGACCTCGCGCAGGATCAGTTCCAGGGTGACGTGGTCGCTGATCAGGTGATGATTGACCAATGCGAGCCGCCATTCCCCACCGACGCGATCATCGGCGCCATCGCCGGCGCACTCGGGCGCGGCATGCAGCGCGATCAGCGGCGCGCGATCCAGCGCGATGCGGACCGTCGCCGGATCGGCGATGCGCGACAGCCAGGCGACGGTGTCCGCGCCCGCCGGCACCGTCGCTTCGCGCAGCGGCAGATCGACCTCGCGATGCACCACCTGAACCGGTTGCGCCAGTCCCTGCCAGTGGATCGAGGTGCGCAGGATGTCGTGACGCGCCACGACCGTGCGCAGCGTCGCCACGAAACGCTCGAGTCCGCGCCGGTCCGAGAAGCCGAGCACGAACGTCGACAGATACGGATCGCCGACCTCTTCGGCCAGATGGTGGAACAAGATGCCCTGCTGCAACGGCGCGAGCGGATACACGTCCTGGATGCCCGCCGCGCCGTCCGCAACCCGCGCGGCGATGCTGTCCAGCTCGGCCTGCGACAAGCCCGCGAGCGGCACCATGTCGGGATGCAGCCTGGTCGCATCCTTCGGCACCCCGCCCGCCTCGATCGCCTCCGCCGCGCGGCCGCTGCCGGCATCGAGCTGCGCACAGAACGCATGCAGCACCGGCGCGGCGAACACCGCGCGCACGTCGACCGCGGCGCCTTGCTCGCGCAGCCTGGCGACCATCCGGATCGCGAGCATCGAATGCCCGCCCAATTCGAAGAAGCCGTCGTCGCGTCCGACCTGTTCCAGCCCCAGCAGTTCGCGCCACAGCGCCGCCACCCGTTGTTCGGTCGGCGTCACCGGCGCCACAAAGCCGCGCACCGCCATCGCGCCGCGGTCCGGCGCCGGCAGCGCATTGCGGTCGAGCTTGCCGTTGGGCGTGAGCGGCAAGGCCGCGAGCCGCACGATCGCTGCCGGCACCATGTACTCGGGCAAGCTCGCGACCAGCGCGGCGCGCAACGCCGACGGATCGGGCTCGGCGCCGTCGTGCGCGACCACATAGGCCACCAGCCGCGCATCGCCCGGTCCGCCGCTCTCGCCGGCTTCACCCGCGCGCGCCACCACCACCGCTTCGCGCACGTCCGCGGCTGCGAGCAGCTGCGCTTCGATCTCGCCCAGCTCGATGCGGAACCCGCGGATCTTGACCTGCTGATCGTTGCGCCCGAGGTATTCCACGCTGCCGTCGTCCAGCCAGCGGCACAGATCGCCGGTGCGATAGACGCGGCCGCCGGCCGGATCCAGCGGATCGGCGACGAAACGTTCGTCGGTCAGATCGGGACGATTCAGATAGCCGCGCGCGACCTGCACGCCGCCGATCAACAACTCGCCCGGCGCGCCCACCGGCACCGGGCGCATCGACGCGTCGACGATGTAGAACCGCGTGTTGGCGATCGGCCAGCCGATCGGCGCGCGCGCGCCCGGATCGTCCGGCCGGCAACGCGCGTAGCAGACGTTGACCGAGGTTTCGGTCGGCCCGTAATGGTTGAACAGTTCGGTCCCCGGCAGCACCTGGAAGAAGCGCTGGGCGAGTTCGTACGGCAATGCTTCGCCGCCGGAAAACACCTGTCGCAGGCAGGTGCACTGGCCGAAGCGCGGGTGGTCCATCATCGCCCGCAGCAAGGTCGGAACCAGCTTGAGCCGGGTCGCGCGGCCGCGCAGGATCAGCTCGACGAGATAGTCGGCGTCGAAGTGGCGGCCGGGCGCGGCGACCAGCAGACGCGCGCCGCAGATCAGCGCGCTGAAGAAATCCCAGATCGAGGCATCGAAACTGAAGGGCGTCTTCTGGATCAGGATGTCACGGGTGTCCATCGGGTACTGCGCGCGCAGCCACGCCATGTGATTGGCGATGCCGCGGTGATGCACCATCACGCCCTTCGGCCGGCCGCTGGAGCCGGAGGTGTAGATGACATAGGCCAGATGATCGGGCGTCAGCTCCGCGGGCGCCTCGTCTGTCGCATCCAGCGGCGTCGACGGATACGCCTCGACCTCGTCCCAGTCGGTGTCCAGGGCCAGTGTGTCGCGCGAGGCCTGCGCCGGCCACATCGATGCCAGCCGCGCCTGACTCAGCAGGATGCGCGGACTCGCGTCCTCCAGCATGTAGGCCAGACGATCGAGCGGATAGGAGGGATCCAGCGGCAGGAACGCGGCGCCGGCCTTCAGTACGCCGAGTTGGGCCACCACCATTTCCAGCGAGCGTTCCATGCCGATCGCGACCAGCACGTCCGGGCCGCAACCGCGCGCGCGCAGGTAACGCGCCAGACGATTGGCGCGCGCATCCAGTTGCGCGTAGCTCAGCTGCGTGTCTTCGAACTCCACCGCCACCGCCTGCGGCGTCCTGCGCGTTTGTGCTTCGATCATCCGGTGGATCAACAGTTCTTCCGCGAACACGCTGTCGGTGCGGTTGAAGTCGCGCAGCAGCCGCGTGCGCTCGCCAGGGCCGAGCGCATCCAGCGCATCGACCGCGGTCGACGGCGCGGCCTGGGTCAGCGATTCGAGCACGGCGAGATAGTGGCCGGCCCAGCGCTGCGCGGTGGCGGCGTCGAACAGGTCGGTGGCGTATTCCAGCCGGCCCTGGATGCGTTCGCCGTCGTCGCTCAGCGCCAGGGTCAGATCGAAATGGGTCGCGGCCTGCTCCAGGCGCACAGGCTCGACCCGCAACTCGTGCAGGTCCAGCGCCGCGACCGGGGTGTTGTCGAAATTCAACATGGCCTGGAACAGCGGCGCATGCGCGAGGCTGCGCGCGGGTCGAACCGCATCGACCACGCGTTCGAACGGCACGTCCTGCGCCGAGTAGGCGAACGCCAGGGTCTCGCGGGTGCGCTGCATCAGCGTCGCCACGTCGGGCGCGTCGCGCAGGTCGACGCGCAGCGCCAAGGTGTTGACGAAAAAGCCGATCAACCCTTCGACCTCGCTGCGGCCGCGATTGGCGGCCGAAACGCCGACCACGAGATCGCGCTGGCCGCTCAGCCGCGACAGCAGCACCGACCAGGCGGCGAGCAGCACGTTGAACGCGGTCGCGTCCCAGGCCAGGGCGAACTCGCGCACGCGCGCGGCCAGCGCGTCAGGCAGCGCCACCGCCACCGTCGCCCCGGCGAAACTCTGCTGCGGCGGCCGCGGGCGATCGGATGGTAAGGCCAGCATACCGGGCGCGTCGCCGATGCGCGCGCGCCAGGCCTCCAATCGCGCCTGCATCGCGGCGCCGTCGTCGATATCGCGCTGCCAAGCGGCGTAGTCGCCGTATTGCAGCGGCAGCGGCGGCAAGGGATCGTCGGCGCCGATACGAAAGGCCTGATACAAGGCCGCGATCTCGCCGACCAGGACGCCGAGCGACCAACCGTCGGAGACAATGTGGTGCTGCACCAGGATCACCACGTGCTCGTGCTCGTCCAGCCGCAGCAAGCGGCAGCGCACCAGCGGCGGCCGGGTGAGATCGAACGGCGTGGCGCATTCCTCGGCGACGATCGCCTGAATCCGCGCCTGATGTTGCTCCGCCGGCAGTCCGCTCAGATCGTCCTCGCGCATCGGCATGCCGATGTCGGCGGGCGCGGGCTGCGCGCGCGCGTCGCCGTCGCGTTCGACGAAGGCGCAGCGCAGGACTTCATGCCGCGCCACGATCCGGTCCAGGGTCGCGCGCAGCGCAGCGCGGTCGAGCGTGCCGCTCAGCCGCAGCGCCGCCGGCAACAGGTAGGCGGTGGCGCTGGCCGGTTCCAGCCGGTCCAGAAACCACAGCCGTTGCTGCGAGAACGACAGCGGCAGGCCTTCGCCGCGGTCGGCGATCGCGATCGCCGTCGACGCGGGCGCGGCCTCGCGCATACGCTTGTCCAGCGCGCGCTGCAGGATCTTGCGCTTGAGTTGTTCCAGGCTGAGGGTGTCGTCGGTCATCGGGGACTTTGCGGTTGCGGTTACGTCGGGAATGCGGAATCGACTGGCGCGGATTTGGTTGGCGCGGCGCCGACTCAGGCGTCGGCGCTGTCGAACAACGAGGTGGACAGATAGCGTTCGCCGGTATCGGGCAGGATGGTCAGCACGGCGCTGCCGGCCGGCGCCTGCGCTGCGATTGTTCGCGCCGCGACGAACGCCGCGCCCGAGGAAATGCCGCAGCACAGGCCTTCCTGGCGCGCGAGTTCGCGCGCGGCCTCACGCGCTTCGTCTTCCTCCACGGCCACGGTCCGGTCGACCACTTCGGGCGTCATCACCGCGGGCATGAAGTTGGGCGCCCAGCCGGCGATCTCGTGCGCGGTCCACGGATGCCCGGCGAGCACGCGCGCGCGCGCCGGTTCGGCCGCCGCCACTTGCACGTCGGTGCGCGCGGCCTTGAGCGCCGCCCCTACTCCGCTCAAGGTACCGCCGCTGCCCCAGCCCGATACGAACCAGTCCAGCCGCCGCTGCGCGAACGCCTGCAGGATCTCGCGCGCGGTGCTGTCGCGATGGCAGGCCGGATTGGCCGGATTGGCGTACTGATCGGCGAAGTATCCGCCGGTGCGCTCGGCGTACTCACGCGCGGCGCGGCTGCGGCCCATCGCGCCTTCGGCCGCGGGCGTCAACACGACTTCAGCGCCGTACGCGCGCATCAGGCGCCGCCGCTCGACCGAGTAGTTGTCACTGATGAAGGCCACGAAGCGATAGCCGCGCACCGCGCAGGCCATCGCCAGGGCGACGCCGGCGTTGCCGGAGGTCGCCTCGACCACGGCCTGGCCCGGGCGCAACGCGCCGCGCGCGATCGCATCGTCGAGGATCGAGGCTGCGATCCGGTCCTTGATCGAACCGCTGGGATTGCGCGCCTCCACCTTTACGTAGATAGCGACGCCGGCCGGCGCCAGCCGGTTGATCCTGACGATCGGCGTGCGTCCCACGGTGTCCAGGATTGATTCGTATAGCAAGGGCGTCTCCTCGTTGCGTCCGTGCGGATCGGCGTTCAACGCTTCGCGCGCGCGGCGCGTTCGACCCCGATCAGGTAGTCGACCGTGGCCAGCAGCGCTTCCGGCGCCGCGCCGGGCTTCGGCGCCAGCTTGTACTTGCCGGCCACGATGATCGTCGGCGTGCTGTCGACCTCGGCGGCGATCGCGTAGGACCTCGCCCACTGCACGCGTTCGTCGGTTTTCTTGCTGGCGTAGGCGCTGGCGAAGCGCGCGCGGTTCACGCCGAGGCGCGCGTAGGCGTCGCTGATCTGATCGGGGCTGTCGCCGATCAGGGTCTGCTCGACGTGCACGGCGCGGTAGATCGCCGCATGGGTCTTGTCCACGACGCCCAGTTGCGCGGCCGCGTAATAGGCCTTGGCGCCGGCATCGAAGGCGCCGCCGAACACCGCCGGCACGTACTGGAAGCGCACGTCGCGCGGCAGCTTGTGGCGCCACGCCTGCATCGCCGGATCGAACTTCGCGCAGGCGCCGCAGGCATAGCTGAACACCTGCACGACTTCGATGCCGGGGCCCGGCGAGGCCTGCGCGGGTTTGGCCAGGACCGTGTAGTCGACGCCGGCCACGGGCGCGGCCTGCCGCGCCGGCGCTACGCTGCTGAAGGCGATCAGCGCGATGGCCATGATCCAGGCGATCGCGCCGCGTGGGCGCGCGCGTCGGCTCGATGACGCCGTTTTGGCAGCGTGGTTACCAGCCTCGACCGTGCTTGTCTCGCCCTTGCCTGCTTGTCCAATGACTGCGTGCTTCATGCTGTCTTCCTCGATGAATGAATATCCGATCGTGCGTGTCTTGGTTTGGCGCGGGTCGCGGCTCATGTCACCCCGTCCTCCTCGTTCAGCAGCGCCAGCAACTCGTCGCGCGACAGTCCGTCGAGGCTGTCGCTCAAGGCCTGCGCATCGCTGCCCAGATAGGTCTGGAACTGCAGGTCGACCACCGTCTCGGCCATGGCCTTGAGCACGGGCGAGCGCATCAGCGCGTCGATGGTCAGTTCGATCGCGAACATTTCGCGCATCCTCAGCGACAACTGGACCAGCAGCAACGAGTGCCCGCCCAGGGCGAAGAAATGATCGTGGCGGCCGACCTGGTCGACGCCCAGCAGCTCCGTCCACAGCTGCGACAGCGCCTGCTCAACGTCGCCTTCGGGTGCTTCGTACAGCTGCCGCGCATGCGCATCGCCTTCCGGCGCCGGCAATGCCGCGCGATCGAGCTTGCCGTTCGGGGTCAGCGGCCATTGGTCAACGCGCACGTAGGCCGACGGCAGCATGTACTCGGGCAGGCGCGATTGCAGTTGGCTCCGCAATGCCGATGCTTCGACCGCGTCGCCCTGCCAGTAGCCGACCAGGGTCCGCTCCGATCCCGCTTCACCGCGCGCCACCACCACCGCGTCGCGCACGCCGTCGCAGGCCTGCAGCGCCGCCTCGATCTCGCCCAGTTCGATCCGATAACCACGGATCTTCACCTGGAAATCGTTGCGACCCAGGAACTCCATCGTCCCGTCCGCCCAGAACCGCGCCCGGTCGCCGGTCTTGTACATGCGTTCGCCCGGCACGAACGGATCGGGCACGAAACGTTCGGCGGTCAGTTCTTCGCGGTTCCAGTAGCCTTCGGCCAGGCAATCGCCGGCGATATACAGATCGCCCGGCACGCCGACCGGACTCGGCTCGCCACGTGCGTCGAGCACGTAATAACGCGAGTTCCAGATCGGACGTCCGTACGGAATGCTCTTCCAGTGCGACTCGACCCGATCGATGCGGTGGTAGTTCGACCACACCGTCGCCTCGGTCGCGCCGCCCAGCGCCACCACCTCGCAGCGCGGAAAGGCGCGCCGCACCGCATCGGGCAGGTCCAGGCCGATCCAGTCGCCGCTGAAGAACGCCAGTCGCAGGTCGCGCGAAACCTCTTCCGTCAGCGAACTCACCAAGCCTGCGAACACCGCGGGCGCCGAGTCCCAGAACGTGATCCCGCTGCGCAGCAGTTCGATCAGACGCGCCGGATCGCGCACCTCTTCGGAGCGCGCCACATGCACGCTGCCCCCGCTCCACAGCACGCCGAACAGGTCGTACACCGAGAGATCGAAGCTCAACGAGGTCGTGAACAGCACCCGGTCCGATGGTCCCATCGCGAAGGCCGACTCCACCCACGCGAACAGGTTCGCCGCCGCCGCGTGCTTGACCATCACGCCCTTCGGACGGCCGGTCGAACCTGAGGTGTAGATCACGTACGCCAAGGCTTGCGCGTCGATGCCGATCCCTTGCGACGACGGATTCCACACCGGCCGGTTCGACCACAGTTCCGCGTCGTCGACGCAAAGCACTCTCGTCGCCGACAAACCTTCGTGCTGCGACAACGACTGCTGCGACAACACGATCCGCGGCGCGCAGTCCTGCAATGTATCGCGCAGTCGCTGCACCGGATGCGCCGGATCCAGCGGCACATAAGCCGCGCCGGCCTTTGCCACCGCCAACACCGCCGCGACCATCCACGGACCGCGTTCGAGCAGGATGCCGACACGGTCACCCGCCTGCACGCGGTCGGCCAGCAGCCCATGAGCGATCCGGTTCGCGCGCTCGTTCAGCGCCTCGTAGCTCCAGCGCTCGTCCCCGCACAGCACTGCCAGCGCTTGCGGACATGCGCGCACCTGACGCTCGAAGCCGGCGTGCATGACCTCGCGCGGATAGTCGCGCTCAGTCGCGTTCCAGTCCTCGGTCAAACGCTTGCGCTCGCTTGCGGACAAGGCTGATGTCGCCTGCCACGCCGCGTCGGCGTCGTCGGCGATCGTCGCGAGCACGCGCAGGTAGGCGTCGGCGATGCGCATCACCTGGTCGTGGCCGAAGCGGCCGCGATCGGCATCGAACGCCAGCGAGAGGCCGTCGCCCGCGCCGGAGAACGTCGTGGTCAGGCCGAAGCCGGTGGATTCGACCGTGTCGACATCGTTCGCGGTCATGAGCACCGCGCGATCGCGCACGGCGTCGTGGATCGCCTGGTGGGCGTGGAAATGCACGTAGTTGAACACCGCGTCCAGGCGCGCCCGCTGCGCGTGCTCGGAGACGATTCGGAAATACGGATAGCGTCGGTGTTCGGCCAACCGGTTTTCCTCGTCGAACACCATCTGGATGCGTTGCCGCCAACTGCCCGGCGCCGCGCCCATCCGCAGCGGCAAGGTGTTGAGGAACAGACCGAGGGTGCGCTCGCCGCCGTCGGTTTCCGGGCGGGTATTGCACACCACGCCGGTCATCGGCGCCTGCGTGTCGGCGAACAAGCCGATCACCTGCAGGTGCGCGGCCAGCAGCACCGAGCGCAGCGGCACGCCCAGTTCGGACGCGAGCGCCGCCAGCCGCGCCGCCACCGGCGCCGGCACCGCGACGGTCGGGTTGCGCACGTCCGATTGCGGCCACGCGCCCGGCAGATCCGGCAGGATCGTGGCTTCGGCGTCGGCGAGATACTCCGACCAGAACTCGGCGTGGCGCGTGGCGCCGAGCGCCTGGTGTTCGAGCCAGGCCGCCGCCTTGGGCGAGACCGTCGGCGGCAGCGGCGCCGGCACGTCCATGCCGAGGGCGCGGAAGTATTCGGTGAATATTTCGCTTTGCATCAACGCCACGCTCCAGCCGTCGAGGATCGCGTGATGAAACGCGATCGTCAGCTGGATCCGGGTTTCGTCGCAGCGGTGGACGAAGAACGCCAACAGCGGCGCCTTGTGCAGTTCCCACGGCCGCGTCTGCTGCTCGGCCAGGAACGCGAGCACCGCGGCGCGTTGTGCGTCCGCGTCCAGGCCGCGCAGGTCGCCGCAGGTCAACGCGATCCGCGCCGCCGCGTGCACGCACTGCCTCACCGTGCCGTCGCGCCGCAGTTCGAAGCCGCTGCGCAGCGACGGATGGCGCAGCGCGACCGTGTCGAGCGCGACGCGCATCGCCGCCTCGTCCCATCGCGGCAGATCGATGCGGTACGAAAACACGTCGTGGTACACGCCGCGGACGCCACCGTATTCGCCGTGGAAGATCATCCCGCGTTGCAGCAGGGTCGCGTCCCACGCGTCTTCCACGCCGTCGGGCAGTTCGTCGTCGGACGCCACATCCTGCGCCGACGCCGCGTCCAGCACTCGCCAGTCCGGCGCGTCCTCGACCTCGGCCCTTGCGGCGCTCGAACCGATCGCGTGAGCCAATGCATCCACGGTCGGATGCCGGAACAAGTCGACGACCGCGAAACCGAAACCGCGCCGCCGCCCCTCGGCCACGACGGCGATGCTGCGGATCGAATCACCGCCGAGTTCGAAGAAGTTGTCGTCGATACCGATGCGCTCGACCGGCAGCTGCAGCGCCCGCGCCCAGACTTCGGCCAGCGCCTGCCGTAACTCATCGGTCGGCGCGCGGTAGCGGCGGTGCACCGCGGCCTCGGCATCCGGCGTCGGCAGCGCGCCGCGATCGAGCTTGCCGCTCGGCGTCAACGGCCAACGGCTCACCCGCACGAACGCGGACGGCACCATGTAGGACGGCAACGCCGCGATCAGCGCCGCGCGCAGCGACTCGGCCGCGAGGTTCGTCTCCGCGGTTTCGAAATAAGCCACCAGCCGGCGCTCGCCCTCGCCGCCCTCGCGCGCTTCGACCACGGCCTCGCGCACCCCGTCGAGCCCGCGCAAGGCCGCTTCGATCTCGCCCAGTTCGATGCGGTGGCCGCGGATCTTGACCTGGAAGTCGTTGCGGCCCAGATAGTCCAGGCCGCCGTCGCCGCGCCGCCGCGCGAGGTCGCCGGTGCGGTACAGACGGTCGCCGGCGACAAAGGGATTGGCGACAAAACGCTGCCGGGTCAACTCGGGCCGATGCAGATAACCACGCGCCACGCCGGCGCCGCCGACATACAGTTCACCCGGCACGCCGACCGGCGCCGGCTCACCCGCCGCGTCGAGCACGTACAGACGCAGGTGCGGCAAGGCCTTACCGATGGGACTGCCATGGCCGTGTTCGATCGCATCGCGCTGCAGGCGCAGATAGCTCGCATGCACGGTGATTTCGGTGATGCCGTACATATTGACCAGCGCCACCCGCTCCGGTGGATGGCGCTCGATCCACGGCCGCAGCATGCGCGGATCCAGGGCCTCGCCGCCGAACACGATGGCGCGTAGCGCCGGCAACGGCGTATCGCCGGCGCCGGCGGCGATCAGTTGCCGGAACGCGCTCGGCGTCTGGCTAAGCATGCTGACGCGCTCGCGTACAAGCAGGGCCAGGAAATCCTCCGGCGAACGCGTGCATTCCCACGGCACCACGATCGCGCAGCCGCCGTACAGCAACGCGCCCCACAACTCCCATACGGAGAAATCGAAGGCGAACGAATGGAATACGCTCAACACGTCGTCGGGGCCGAAGCCGAACGATGCCTCGGTGGCGGCGAAAAGCGCCGCGACCTGGCGATGTTCGACCATGACGCCCTTGGGCTGGCCGGTCGAGCCCGAGGTATAGATCACGTAGGCGAGGTGATCGGAACGCAATGCCACCTGCGGCGCATGCGAGTGCACGCTGTCGATCGTGGCTTCCACTTCCAATACCGCGACCCCGTCCACGCCGAGTCGCGCGGCGGCGCCACCGGCACTTACCACCGCGACCGGCGCCGCGTCTTCCAGCATCTGCAGCACGCGTTCGCGCGGATAGCCCGGATCCAGCGGCACATAGCCGCCGCCGGCTTTCAGAATGCCGAGCAGGCCGATCACCAACTCGGCCCCGCGTTCTGCGCACAGGCCCACGCGGGTGTCGGGCACTACGCCCAGCTCGATCAATGCATGCGCGACGCGGTTGGATGCGGCTTCCAACTGCGCGTAGCTCAACCGCGTTTCGCCGCTGCGCAGCGCGACCGCGTCGGGCGTGCGCGCGACCTGCGCCTGGAACAGATCCACCAGCGTCTGTTGCGGCTGCTCGCTCGAAACGCCGCCGCTTTCCTGCAGCAGTCGCGCGCGTTCTTGCTCGTCCAGCAACGACAGCGACGCTACCGTCGCCTCGGGCGACCGCGCCATGCCGCCCAGCAAACGCTCCAGCCAGCGCGACCAACGCGCCACGGTGTCGGCGTCGAACAGATCGCTGGAGTACTCGATCGCGCCGCTCAACGCCTGCGCTTCTTCGCGCAGGGTCAGGCTCAGGTCGAACTGGGTCGCGCCGTGCGAGAGCGCATAAGCTTCGACCTCCAACCCGGGCAAGGCCAGCGTCCGCTCCGGCGTGTTGTCCAGGCTCAACAGCGTCTGGAACACCGGGCTGTGGCTCAGGCTGCGCTGCGGATGCAGTGCCTCGACCACGCGTTCGAACGGCACGTCCTGGCGTTCGTGACCTTCCAGCAGCCTCGTCCTGGCTTGCTCCAGCAACGAGGCCACGGTCGCGGTGTCCTCCACCCACAGCCGCAATGCCAGGGTGTTGACGAAGAAACCGATCAGCCCTTCCAGTTCCACCCGTGGCCGATTCGCCACCGGCGAACCCACCACCACCTCGTCCTGCCCGCTCAGTCGCGACAGCAGCGCGCTCCAGCCCGCCAGCAGCACCGTATACAGCGTGGTGCCGTGCGCGCGCGCCAGCGCATGCAGCCGCTGGGTCAGGTCCGGGTCGAGACGCAACGGCAGACGGCCGCCGCGATAGCTCTGCAGCGACGGTCGCGGACGGTCGGTCGGCAACGCCAGCAATTCCGGCGCGCCGCGCAGTTGCTCGCACCACGCCTGCACTTGGTCGTCGCTGTCGGTCTGCGACAGCCGCGCCCGTTGCCACGCCGCATAGTCGGCGTATTGCAGTGGCAAGGCCGGCAGCGGATCGGGCCGCCCCTGCGCATATGCGGCGTACAGCGCGCCCAGTTCGCGCACCAGCACGCCCTGCGACCAGCCGTCGGACACGATGTGGTGCTGCACCAGCACCAGCACGTGTTCGTCGGCTTGCAAACGCAGCAGCAGCGCGCGCACCGGCGGCTGCGCCGACAGGTCGAACGGTGCCGACGACCACGCCCTGCAGGCCTGTGACAGCGCCACTTCGCGCTGCGACGCCGGCACCGCGTGCAGATCCTGTCGTTCCAATACCAACTCGGCCGTCGCCCGCACCACTTGCACCGGGCCATCGACGCCATGCTCGAACACCGTGCGCAGCGACTCGTGCCGCTCGACGATCCGATCCAGCGCCCGCGTCAGCGCGGTCTCGTCGAGTGCGCCGCGCAGGCGCACGCCGGCCGCGATGTGATACGCCGCGCCGGCCGCCGCATCCAGCTGATCCAGAAACCACAACCGCTGCTGCGACCACGACAGCGGCAACGGCACGCTGCGATCCGCCAACGGCAACGTGCCCGGTTGCGCGCCGCGCATCGCACCCCACACCGCCCGCGCCATGCCCGCCAGGGTCGGCGCGGCCAGCAGGGCCTGCAGCGAGGGTTCGACCCCGAAGTCGCGCTGCACGCGCGCGATCAGCTGCAAGGCCATCAGCGAATGACCGCCGATGGCGAAGAAGTCGGCATTGTCGTCGGCGTCGCGTCCGAACAAGTCCCGCCAGATGATGCGCATGCGCGCCGTCACCGCTTCGAACTCGCCGCTGCCCGCATCCGGGTTTGCCGAGTCGATGATGGTCGGCGCGGGGCCCGCGACGACGGCCTGGCCCCCCGGCGTCAGCAGCAATTGACGCCCGCCGAATCCGAGCACGGCATCGAATGCGTCGGCGATCGCGCGCGCATCCGGCATCTGGTCAGCGCCCTGCCCGGCCGCCATGCCGATGCCCGCCCACGGCCCCCAGTTGACCGAGACGATGCGCCGTCCACGCCGCGAGCGCTTCTGCGCATACGCGTCCAGGTAGGCGCCGGCCGCGCAATAAGCCACCTGCCCGGGAACCGGCCGCAGCGCATTGATCGACGAACACAGCACGATGCGCGCCGGCGCGTCGCCGAGCGCCGCATCGAGGGCGCGCAAGCCCGCGGTCTTGGGATCGAGCACCGGCGCCAGACGCGCGCGATCGGCATGCCGGATCAGGCCCTCGCCCGCCGCGCCGGCAGCGTGCAGGACCAGATCGATGGCGCCGTGCGCGGCCACGGCATCGGCAATGGCGACACGCAGCGCGTCCGCGTCGGCGAGATCGGCGCGGATCAGGCGGATCGTGGCCCCGCGCTCGCGCAACGCGTCCAGTCGCGACTCGATATCGCCGCGCTCGTGCCGTGCCAGCAGCGTCACCCGCGGATTGGCCACGCGCGCGCTCAGGTACTCGGCGAACGCCAGACCGATGCCGCCGGTGCCGCCGAGGATCAGGGAGTGAGCGCGATCGCGCAGCGCCGCGGCGCCGGTGGCCGGATCGATCGCGCGCGGATCGATCGCATGCAGATCGGCCTCGGCCAGATCGGGCACCCACGCATGCGCTCCGCGCAAGGCGACGACGGCATGTGACTGCTGCGCGGCGCGATCCGCGCCATCGGCGCCTAAACCGATCAACGCCGTCGCCAGCAACAGCGGATCGGCCGGCGCATGGCCGTCATGCGCTCCGCCTTCGGCATCCAGCCAACGCCAGGCGATGCGCGAATGCTCCAGCGGCGCGACCCGGCAGACGCCGGCCACCAAGGCCTGCGCGGGATCATCGTGCTCGCGTCCGTCGACCGACTGCGCGGCCACCGTCAGCACGTCGACGCTGCAGCCCGGGCCGGTGCTCGCATCGAGGGCGCGCGCCAGCGCGATCGGCGCGTGCACGCACAGCCGCTCAGCGTATTCGCCGTCGCTGTCGCGGGCCGCCATCGGCCAGGCATAGACGATTCGGGACGGCACCACGCCGCCGAGTTCGGCGATCAACTGAGCCAGCGCTTCGGGTTGCGCCGGATCGAGCGCGAAGCCGTCCGATCGCGCCTCCACGCCGGCAATGCCCGCGACCGCTTCGACCAGCCGCACGCGCCAGCCCTCGGCACGCAGATGGGCGAGCGTCGCGAGATCGGCGCCGCCCGGATCGGCGAACCACAGCACGTCCTGCGGCGAAGCCGTCGGCCATTCGGCCGGCGGTCGCGGCAGACGGCGCCAGCCGGGAATCGAGGCCGCGGCGGCAACGTTGCCGGCTTCGACACCACCGGCCGCGATAGCGCCGGACTGCGCGGACAGTGAAGCAACGACGTTATCGCTACCAGCTTGCAGCGTCGACGACGGCAACGCCTCGATCCAATGCCGTTCCTCGGCGAAGGGATACGTGGGCACCGGCACGCGCCGTTGCGGCGCCTCCGGCACCGCCCGACGCCAATCGATCTTGTGCCCGCGCGCCCACAGCGCCGCGAGCGTCGCGCGCAGCGCCGCCAACGGTTCCTGGTCGTTCGCCGACAGCGTCTGGAAACTTCGCGACGCCACCCCGGCGGCTTGCGCGAACGCGCCCAGCGCCGCGCCCGGTCCCACTTGCACCACCGCGATCTCGCCCAGCGACGCCAAGGTGCGCAGGCCATCGTGAAAGCGCACGGTCTGACGCATATGCGTCACCCAGTAATCGACCGAGGTCGCGCGCTCGGCGCTGATCCATCCGCCATCGACATTGGAAACATACGGACGTTGCGGCGCCGACAGCGGCGTCTGCGCGACGGCATCGGCGAAACGCTGCAGGATCGGCTCCAGCATCGCGCTATGGAACGCATGCGACACGCTGAGGCCACGGCAGGCGATGCCGGCCGCCGCCAGCGCTTCGGCCTGCGCGCGAATCGAGTCGTGCGGACCGGCCAGGGTGCATTGACGCGCGCCGTTCACCGCGGCGATTTCCACCTGCGGCAATAGCAGATCGCGCAGGCTCGCTTCGTCGGCCATCGCCGCGAGCATGGCGCCGGCCGGCAATTGCGCGACCAAGCGGCCGCGCAGCGCGACCAGACGCAACGCGTCGTCGCGCGCGATCACTCCGGCCAGGCAGGCCGCGACGTATTCGCCCAGGCTGTGGCCGAGCATGGCGCTCGGGCGCAGGCCGAACGATTCCAGCAGTCGCGCCAGCGCATAGCCGACCACGAACAGCGCGGGTTGGGTCAGCTCGGTCGCCTCCAGCCGCGCGGCCTGTTCGGGCTCCAGCAACAGCGGCCGCAGATCGAGTCCGAGCTGCGGTTCGAGCGCGCGCGCGCACGCGTCGACGTCGTCGCGAAAGCCGCGATAGGCCGCGTACAGCGCCGCGGCCATCGCCGCGAACTGGCTGCCCTGGCCGGGAAACAGAAATACAAGCGCAGGTGGGTTGTCGGCGTCGTGCAGGCCGGCGTCGTGCAGGCGTTCGATCGCGATCGACGCATCGGCGGCGGCGACGGCGGCGCGGTAACGCAAGGCCTTGCGGCCCACGCGCGTGGTGTGGGCGATCGCGGCGTAATCGTCGCCCGCGTCGGCGAGCCGGCGCTGCATCGCGTTCACCAGCGACGTCAACGCCTCGGGCGTGCGTGCGGATAACAGCAGCGGCTGCGCTTGCCTCGGCGCGCTCACGGCGGCGGGCGCCGGCGGCGATTCCAGCAGCACATGCGCGTTGGTGCCGCCGATGCCGAACGAGCTGACGCCGGCACGGCGCACGCCGTCGCGTAGCGGCCAGGGCTCGCGCGCGAGCGGAAAACGGAACGGGCTGGCCGCCGTATCGATATGCGGATTGAGCTCGCGCAGATGCGGATTCGGCGGCAGTTCGCCGCGGCCGACCGCGAGCGCGGCCTTGACCAGTCCGGCGATGCCGGCCGCCGCGTCGAGATGGCCGATGTTGGCCTTCAACGCGCCGAGCGCGCAGTACGCGGCCGGCGCGTCGCCGAACGCGGATGTCAGCGCGGCGAATTCGATCGGATCGCCCAGCGCGGTGCCGGTGCCGTGCGCTTCCACATAGCCGATGCTGTCCGGTTCCACTCCGGCGACCGCCATCGCCTCGCGCACGACCGCCGCCTGCCCTTCGACGCTGGGCGCGGTGAATCCAGTCTTGTCGTCGCCGTCGTTGTTGACCGCGCTGCCGATGATGACGGCATGGATGCGATCGCCGTCGGCCAGCGCCTGCGCCAACGGCTTCAGCAACACCGCCGCGACGCCGTCCCCCGACACGGTTCCGCTCGCGTCGGCGTCGAACGGCCGGCAGCGCCCGTCCGACGACAGGATGCCGCCGTCCACATGCCGATAACCGCGCGGTTCCAGGGTCCGCACCGACACGCCGCCGGCCAGCGCCATGTCGCATTCGCCCGCCAGCAACGCCTGGCAGGCCAGATGCACGGCGACCAGCGAACTGGAACAGGCGGTCTGCACCGTCACCGCCGGTCCCTGCAGCCCGAGCTTGTAAGCGGTGCGGGTGGCGAGATAGTCCTTCTCGTTGCCGATCGAAAGCGCCATCGGCCCCAGCGATTGCATCAGCTCCGGTCGCAGCGCCAGGCGCTCGAGAAAATAGGCGTTGGTCGAAGCGCTCGCATAGACGCCCACCGTGCCCGTCCGCGAGCCCGGCCCGTAGCCTGCATGCTCCATCGCGGTCCATGCGATCTGCAGGAACAAACGCTGCTGCGGATCGGTGGCGCGCGCTTCCGGCGCCGTCATCGCGAAGAAGTCGGCGTCGAACGATTCGATCCCGTCCAGCGCGCCGGCGCGGCGGACATAGCGCGGGTCGGCCAGATCGGACCGCGGCACGCCAGCCGCGCGCAGGCTCGCGTCGTCGAAATCGCGGACCGATTCGACCCCGGCGACGAGGTTCGCCCAGAACGCTTCCAGATCGCCCGCGCCGGGGAACCGCCCGGCCATGCCGACGATCGCGATCGCGGCCTCATGGCCCTCGCGCGGCGTGGACGAATCGAAGTTGCCTGTTGCCTTGCTCATTGCGTGTTCCTTGCGATGACGCCGTTCGTGGTCCGCTCAGACCGCGCTAGCGTCGGCGGCGACTTGCCCGTACTCCAGCCGGACCACGCGGTCGGCCACGTCGAAGTAACGGTCGTCGTGAGTGATCACCACCAGCGTCTTGCCGGCGGCCTTCAGTTCGGGCAGCAGTTCCTGATAGAAGCAGCGGCGGAATTCCACGTCCTGGTCCGCGGCCCATTCGTCGAACAGGTAGATGTCGCTGTCTTCCAGATAGCCCTGGGTCAACGCCAAGCGTTTCCTCTGGCCTTGCGACAGATTGAGCGTGCTCAGGCGTCCGTCGGTCGCGGTGACCTTGCGATCCAGGCCCAGCCTGTGCAGCAAGGCCTCGATTCCGGCCTGCGGCGGACTCTGCCCGCGCCGGTCGAGCAGATCGTCGAACAGCCAGTAATCGGCGAACACGGCGGTGAACAGCTGGCGGAAATCGCCCAGGTCGTTCGCCGTCAAGGCATGACCGTCGACCCGCACTTCGCCCGCGCTCGGCGCCAGCATGCCGGTGAGCAGCAGCGACAAAGTCGACTTGCCGCTGCCGTTGCCGCCGGTCACGAACACCATCTCGCCGCGCCGCAGTTCCAGGTCCATCGGCCCGAAACGGAATTCGTCGGCGTCGCCCGGATAACGGTATTCGACCTGCCGGAACGACAGCCGCGACCAGCCCTCGAACCGCGACGGATCGATCGCGGCCGATTGCGTCGGGCCGGAGAATGCCGGGCCCAGGGAGCGCAGATAGCGCACGCTGCTCATTCCCGCGACCACCTGGCGGATGGCGGCGATCAGGCCGCTGACCGGACCGATCAAAAACAGCGAGGCGATGACGAAGCGCGCCACCTGCGAGGCGTCCTGATCCAGATAGGCGCGGCCGATGAAGGCGACCGTCAGGATCGCGGCGTACACGATCGCCATGTTCCACACTTCGGTGTAGCCCAGCCAGCGGTTCGCCGCGCGCAACGACGTCTCGTTGTCGCGGATCGCGCGTCCCAGCACGCGCTCGGAAAAATGCGCGGCGCGCGCGGCGTTCATGCTCAGTTCCTTCTTCGCTTCGGCGATGGCGCGGAAGTGGCGGAACAGGCTGTCTTCCTCCTCGCGGATGCGGGCGAAGAAGCGTTCGGTGCGGCGCAGGATGGCCAGGGCGCAGGCGACGCTGACCACCACGAATCCCGCCAGCACCAACAGCAACGGCAACGACAGCCAGGCCAGATAGGCCAGGCAGAACAGCGCCACCAGCGCGTTGAAGAACGCCTGCGGAAGCACCAGCAGCATCTGCGCGATCCGGGTCACGTCGACCACCAGCGCGCCGGCGATGCGTTCGCGGCTGGACATCAGACGCGCGTAGTCCAGCGCCATGAACCGCGCGCACAGCTGTGAACGCAGGTCGGAGATCACCGCGGCGCCGAAATGGGCTTGAAACGTCTGCGCCGCCGCCGACAGCGCCAGCATCGCGATCAGGCTGGCCGCGGCCGGCCACAGCATGGACTGCGGCGTGCCGGCGAAGACGCCGCCCGCGATCGTGCCGATCTGGGTGATCAGCACGATCGAGGCCAGCGCGCTGCCCGCGGCCAATGCGCTGGCGGTGGCCAGCGGAATCCGATGACGCCGGATCGTTTCGGCGATCACGGCGACGGACCGGCTTGCGCCGCTTCCAGCGCGACGCGGGCGACGCCGACGCGCGCATCGGAATACGGATGCGTCTGCGCCATCAAGCCCGCCGGGCGCGCCGGCAGTGCGAGTCCGGCCGGCAGACCGTGATCGATGGTCACCGCCAGCAGCGCATCCGGAATCGGACCCGGGCCCAGGTCGAGCGTCAGTTCCAGCTCGCCCGCCGGCACCGCGAAGCCGCGGATGCGCACCGGCCATTGCTCGAAGCCTTCGGCGGTCGGCGCGTTGATCGAACGGTTCTGTACCGACGCGCTGCGCACGTCGACGCCCTTAGGCAGATACAGGTCGAGCACGTCGTGGCCAGCTTCCGCGGTCACGGCCAGACGCATCCGGCGCAGGTCGCCTTGCGGCTCCACGCCGAGCACGCGGATGCGCGTCGTCGCCGGCGCACCGATCTCGGCGGCACGCTCGCCGAGCGGCCGGCAGCGGGTTTCGCGCCAGACCTCGGGCGCATACAGATTGTTCGGCAAGGCGCGCGCCGTATCGCCCAGCACCTTGCGCTTCCAGGCATCGTCGGTGGCGTCGATGCTCGCCAGGCAGTCCACGCCCTGCACGCGGTCGTTCAAGACGAACACGCTGCTCGGCAGCGGATGCCGCGTATCGAACGGATTCACGAACACCAGCGCGATGGCGGCGACGAGGCCCGACAACGCCAGCGCCATGCCCACGCGCGCCGCGCCGTTGCCGAGCCAGGCCTGCATGCACAGCACGCACAGCAGCAGCAACGGCACCGCGCCGATGACCGGCACGCTGACGCCCAGCGCCTGATCCAGACGCATCGCCAGATCGCCGAGGATCACGCCGCCTACCACCACCACGGGCATCGCCAGCGCGAACGAGGTCCACGCCGACGCGGCCCGTCCGCGCCCGACGGCGATCGCGCGCACCAGCGCGAGCGCGAGCAGCGGCCACACCAGGATATTGGCCGCGCCGGGAAGCATCAGCGCCAGCGCCCAGGCCAGCACCAGCAACAACGCCTCGCCGCCGCGCAGCAGCGCCGTCTCCGCCAGCGGCTTGTACAACAGCCCGGCGACGAGCGCGGCCGCGACCAGGCCGGGAATGAATACTGAACCGGCGCGCAGCATCGGCAGCGCCGCGAGCGCGGCCAGCGCCAGCGCCCACCACCAGCGCAGGCCGCCGCGCGCGGCGCCGAGAATCGCCACCAGCACGCCGCTCGCCAGCAAGGTCCAGGCAAGGAACCATTCGAGTTGATGCGCGGAGACGGCGCGCTGCATCACCCCGGGCCAGAAATCCTCGCGCACGAACGCCGACACCGACAACACCACCGAGGCCGCGACCGCGATCGCCGCCAACACCGCCAACGCGCCGCGCGCGGTGGCCAGGGCGCCGGCGGGTTCGGCGCGGCGGCCGCGCCACGCGGCGACTATCAACAGCAGCGTGGCCACTGCCAGCGCCGCCTGATCGAGCCAGCGCGGGTACTGGAAAAAGGCCTTGCCGGTGAAGTTCATATAGGCCGGCTCGGCGCCCGCGGCCGGCGCGAGCGAGCTGGCCGACAGCGCCGCGCGCATCGCGCCGATGGCCTGGTCGCCCATGTGCTGCAGCGTCGCCGGCGCCAGGTGATCGGGCGTATCGGTCGGCGAGTGATAGTCCGAATAGCCCTCGATGAAGGCGAAGTTCAGACCCGGAAGCCCGCGCTCCAACGACACGTTGAAGTCGGTGAAGTTGGGCATGCGCTTGTAGATTTCGTCGGAGTACGAATTCGCCACCGGCGCGGCGCCGTGCAACGAACGCAGCAGCGGCGCGCTGCCCGGACCGGACTGGAACATCAGCGCCGGTCCGCTGCTGCCGCGCGCTTCGAAGTTGAATACCGTCGCGACCCGCGCCGCCAGCGGATGGCGGTCGAAGAACGCGCGCGCGCCGAACGCGCCCATTTCCTCGCCGTCACTCAGCAACACAATCAGATCGCGCTTGCGCGCGCCACGGTCGGACGCGGCGGCGACGCGCGCGGCCTCCAGCACGGTCGCCACGCCGGCGCCGGCATCCGCCGCGCCGGGCGCCCAGGGAATGGAGTCGTAGTGCGACATCAACAGCACCGCGTCGCGCGTCTTGGCGTCGGTGGCGCCCGTCGCCGGCAGCACGCCGACGACGTTCTCGACCCAGGCGTAACTGCCCTGCCCCGGCGACAGTTCGCGCTGCACCTCGACCCGCAGGCCGCTGGCACGCAGTTGCGCGGCGAGGTAGTCGCGCACCGCTGCGTTGGCCGCCGAGCCGGTGGGATGCGGCACGCGCGCGATCTGCCGCACGTGCGACATCGCGCGCTCGACCGAGAACGCGTTGCCGGTGCCGTCGCCGGTGCGCAAGGCGGGCGGCGAAGACAGCCATCCTGTTACGGCTACCGCGGCCGCGATCGCCGCCAATCCGGCCAGCGCCCGCCACCACAGCGTCGGTCGCGTCCGCGGCTCACCGTCGCTGCCCGTCCCTGCCTGGTTCTCGTTCATCCGCTCCCCTCCAATGAATTACCACCACGAGCGCACGCGCTCGCGCGGTCCTTAGTTCAATCTTCCAATTCGATTTCGTGCTCGGCCGACGCACGCCGGCCGCGGCGGCGACGCAAGGCCTCGCGCCGCTGCTCGCCGCGGCGGTCGCTGTCGGTCAAGCGACCGGCCTCGCGCTCGCCGTCGCGAATGAACGCCGCCAACTGCGCGACGGTGGTATGGGTGAACAGTTCCACCATGGTCAGGCGGTGCTGCAAGCGGCGTTCGATCATGGCTTGCAGCCGCACGACCAGCAGCGAATGTCCGCCCAAGGCGAAGAAATGATCGTGGCGACCGACTCGTTCGACGCCCAGCAGTTCGGTCCACACTTGCGACAGCGCCTGTTCCACCTCGCCTTCGGGTGCTTCGTAGACCTGCCGCGCATGCGCATCGCCTTCCGGCGCCGGCAATGCCGCCCGGTCCAGCTTGCCGTTGGGCGTCAAAGGCCACTGGTCTACATGCACGTAGGCCGACGGCAGCATGTACTCGGGCAGTCGCGATTGCAGTTGGCCGCGCAGCTGCGATGCGTCTACTGCATCGCCCTGCCAGTACGCCACGAAGGTTCGTTCCGACCCCGCTTCACCGCGCGCCACCACCACCGCATCGCGCACGCCCTCGCAGGCCTGCAACGCCGCCTCGATCTCGCCCAGTTCGATCCGGTAACCGCGCAGCTTCACCTGGAAGTCGTTGCGGCCCAGATAGTCCAGACCGCCGTCGCCGCGACGCCGGACCAGATCGCCGGTGCGATAGATCCGACCACCCGCCACGAACGGATCGTCGATAAAACGTTCGGCGGTCAGCTCCGGGCGATGCAGATAACCACGCGCCACGCCCGCGCCGCCAAGCCATAATTCGCCGACCACGCCCGGCGCGACCAGTTCGCCGTGTTCGTCGACCACGTAGGCGCGCGTGTTCGCCACGGGCGTGCCGATGCCCGGCACGAAGCCCACAGAGCGCGGCATCGCGACCCAGGTCGAGTACGTCGTCGTTTCGGTCGGGCCATAAAGATTCGCCACCCATGCCGCCTGGGTCTGCGCGAACACTTGCTCGACCAAGTCGCGCTTGAGCGGTTCGCCAGCCAGATTCACCGCGCGAACACTGGCAGGCAGGCCGCCTGCGTCCAGCACGGCCTTCAACACCGAAGGCACCGTGTTGATGAGGGTCGCGCCTTCCAACTGAGCGCCGGCGCGCAACAAGTCCTCTACCAGCACTACGCTGCCGCCCGTGGTCAGCGGCACCAGCAGTTCGAATACGGCCAGGTCGAAATTGACCGAGGTCGAACACACCGTGCGCGCCAGATCCTCCGCGGCGAATGCGCCATGCGCCCAGGCCAGCAGGTTGACCGTGTTGCGATGTTCGATCGCCACGCCCTTGGGACGGCCGGTGGAACCTGAGGTGTAGATCACGTAGGCCAGATGGTCGGGACGCAACGTCACCTGCGGCGCGTGCGACTTTGCGCTGTCGGCGGTGGCTTCCACTTCCAGCACCGCGACACCTTCCACGCCCAATCGCGCGGCCGCGCCGCCGGCGCTTACCACCGCGACCGGCGAAGCGTCTTCCAGCATGTGCAGCACGCGCTCGCGCGGGTAACCCGGGTCCAGCGGCACGTAGGCGCCGCCGGCTTTCAGAATGCCGAGCAGACCGATCACCAACTCGACCCCGCGTTCTGCGCAAAGGCCCACGCAGCTATCGGGCACCACACCCAGTTGGATCAATGCATGCGCGACCCGGTTGGACGCGGCATCCAACTGTGCGTAGCTCAACTGCGCATCGCCGCTGCGCAATGCCACCGCGTCGGGCGTGCGCGCGACCTGCGACTCGAACAAATCCACCAACGTCTGCCGCGGCTGCTCGATCAACGGACCGGCGCTCGCTTGCAGCAGCTGCACGCGCTCGTCTTCGTCCAACAACGCCAGCGACGCTACCGTCGCATCCGGCGACCGCGCCATGCCGTCCAGCAAACGTTCCAGCCACCGCGACCAACGCGCTACGGTGTCCGCATCGAACAGATCGCTGGCGTACTCGATCGCCCCGTTCAACCCCTCCTCGGTTTCGGTCAGCGACAGCGAGATGTCGAATTGCGTGGTCGCATGCGGAATCGACAGCGCTTCGACGCGCATGCCGGGCAACGCCGCCGCCGACTTGTCCGCCGTGTTGTCCAGCACCAGCAGGGTCTGGAAGATCGGCGCATGGCCCAGCGTCCGCGAGGGTTGCACCGCATCGACCACGCGATCGAACGGCAAATCCTGATGCTCGTGCGCGGCCAGGGTGGTCTCGCGAATCTCCGCGAGCAATGCGGCCACCGAGGTCGAATTTTCCACTCGCGTGCGCAGCGCCAGGGTGTTGACGAAGAAGCCGATCAGCCCTTCCAGTTCCACCCGCGGCCGGTTGGCGACCGGCGAACCCACCACCACCTCGCCCTGCCCGCTCAGTCGCGACAGCAAGGCGCTCCAGCCCGCCAACAGCACCATGTACAAGGTCGCGCCGTGGGTTTGCGCCAATGTGCGCAGGCGTTTGGTCAGCTGCGCATCCAGGCGCACCGCGTGCATCCGACCGGCATAGCTCTGCACCGGCGGGCGCGGCCGGTCGGTCGGCAGCGCCAACAACTCCGGCGCGCCGCGCAACTGCTCGCGCCAGTAATTCGATTGCGTTTCCCAACGCGTACCGCTCAGCCAGCCGCGTTGCCACAGCGCGTAGTCGGCGTACTGGACCGGCAACGGCGGCAGCGGATCGTCCAGGCCCTGCGCGAATGCGGCGTACAGCGCTCTGAGTTCCTCCACCAGCACCCCGAGCGACCAGCCGTCGGAGACGATATGGTGCTGGGTCACCAGCAGTACATGCTCGTCGGCGTCCAGCCGCAGCAGACGCCCACGGATCAACGGACCGCGCGACAGATCGAAACGCGATTGCGCCTCCTCGCGCATCTGCGTTTCCAGCGCGGCCTCGCGCGATTGCGTCGGCAGCGCCGACAGATCCACGCGACGCAACGCGAAACCCGCGGCCGGCTCGATCCGCTGCTCCGGTTCGCCTTCCACGTCTTCGAAGCGCGTGCGCAAGGCCTCGTGACGCTCGACGATCCGCGCCAGCGCGCGTTCCAGCGCGCGCTCATCCAATACGCCGCTCAAGCGCAGGCCCGCGGCCACGTGATAGGCCGCGCCGGCGGCCGCATCCAGCCGATCCAGGAACCACAATCGCTGCTGAGACCACGACAACGGCAAACGATCCTCGCGCGAGGCTGGCATGATCGCCGGCAGCCCGCTGCCACCGCCGGCCTGTACGCGTCGCGCCTGACCGGCCAAGGTCGGTTCGGCGAATATCTCGCGCAGCGGTAGCTCAACGCCAAGGCGTTCCTGCACCCGCGCCTGAAATCGCACCGCGAGCAACGAATGCCCGCCCAAGGCGAAGAAGTGATCGTGGCGGCCGACCTGGTTGACGCCGAGCAGCTCCGTCCATAGCTGCGACAACGCCTGCTCAACCTCGCCTTCGGGCGCTTCGTACGTTTGCCGCGCATGCGCATCGCCTTCCGGCGCCGGCAATGCCCCGCGATCGAGCTTGCCGTTCGGCGTCAACGGCCACTGGTCCATATGCACATAGGCCGACGGCAGCATGTAGTCCGGCAAACGCGATTGCAGTTGCCCGCGCAGCTGCGACGCGTCTACTGCATCGCCCTGCCAGTACGCCACCAAAGTCCGCTCCGAACCTGCTTCACCGCGCGCCACCACCACCGCATCGCGTACGCCCTCGCAGGATTGCAATGCCGATTCGATCTCACCCAGTTCGATCCGATAACCGCGGATCTTCACCTGGAAATCGTTGCGGCCCAGGAACTCCATCGTCCCGTCCGCCCAGAAACGCGCCCGGTCGCCGGTCTTGTACATGCGCTCGCCCTGTACGAACGGATCGGGAACGAAACGTTCGGCGGTCAGCGCCTCGCGGTTCCAGTAACCCTCGGCCAGGCAGTCGCCGGCGATATACAGATCGCCCGGCACGCCCACCGGACTCGGCTCGCCACGTGCATCGAGCACGTAATAACGCGCGTTCCAGATCGGACGGCCGTACGGGATGCTCTTCCAGTGCGGCTCGACCCGGTCGATGCGATGGTAGTTCGACCACACCGTCGCCTCGGTCGCGCCGCCCAGCGCCACCACCTCGCAGCGCGGAAACGCGCGCCGCACCGCATCCGGCAGGTCCAGGCCGATCCAGTCGCCGCTGAAGAACGCCAACCGCAGATCGCGCGACACTTCTTCCGTCAGCGAACTCACCAAGCCTGCGAACACCGCGGGCGCCGAGTCCCAGAACGTGATCCCGCTGCGCAGAAGTTCGATCAACCGCGCCGGATCGCGCACTTCCTCCGAGCGCGCCACATGCACGCTGCCGCCGCTCCACAGCACCCCGAACAGGTCGTACACCGACAGGTCGAAGCTCGACGAGGTGGTGAACAGCACTCGGTCCGACGGTCCCATCGCGAAGGTCGATTCCACCCACGCGAACAGGTTCGCCGCCGCCGCGTGCTTGACCATCACGCCCTTCGGACGGCCGGTCGAACCTGAGGTGTAGATCACGTACGCCAAGGCTTGCGCGTCGATGCCGATCCCTTGCGACGACGGATTCCACACCGGCCGGTTAGACCACAGTTCCGCGTCGTCGACGCAAAGCACCCGCGCCGCCGACAAACCTTCGTGCTGCGACAACGATCGCTGCGACAACACGATCCGCGGCGCGCAGTCCTCCAAGGTTTCGCGCAGTCGCTGCACCGGATGCGCCGGGTCCAGCGGCACGTAGGCGGCGCCCGCCTTCGCCACCGCGAGCACCGCCGCGACCATCCACGGACCGCGTTCGAGCAGGATGCCGACGCGATCGCCGGCCTGCACGCCGTCAGCGAGTAGCCCGTGCGCGATCCGGTTCGCGCGTTCGTTCAACGCCTCGTAACTCCAGCGCTCGTCCCCGCACAGCACCGCCAGCGCCTGCGGACATGCGCGCACCTGCCGCTCGAAGCCGGCGTGCATGACCTCGCGCGGATAGTCGTGCTCAGTCGCGTTCCAGTCCTCGGTCAAACGCTTGCGCTCGCTTGCGGACAACGTCGGCAGCGCGGACGGCGTCACCGCCATCGCGCCGGCCACTTCGTCTTCAAGCGCCCCGACCAGGACTGTCATCGCGTGTTCGATACGCTCCAGCGCGGCCTCGGACTCGATGCCCTTCGCGCAATGCACCTTCAACGCGAATCCCGCGCCGTAATCGTCGACCGACAACGCCAGCGGATAGTGGGTGTGCTCGTCGCTGACCAGCAGCCGCATGCCGAAGGCGCCGTCCACGCCGCCGCCCTCGCCCGCGTCTTCGATGCCCGCCAACAACCCCGCGCTGTGGCGGTAATTGATCAGGGCCGCGAACGGCGCCGCGCCCGCGCCGAGTCCCGAACACCGCTGCGCCAGCGCGAGCGAAGCATGCTCGTGCTCCAGCAAAGCGCCCAGTTGCTGATGCAGGGCGCGCAACGCGGCGCCCGCCGAGGCCGCTTCCAGGTCCACGCGCATCGGCAAGGTATTGATGAACACGCCCGGAGTCGCGGCAAGCGACGCGTTGTGCAGCCGTCCGCTCAGCACGGTGCCGAACACCACGTCGCTGCGCCCGCTCGCGGCGCCCAGCGCCAGGGCCCAGGCCAGATGGAACACCGCCGCCGCGCTGACCCCGGCCTCGCGCGCGCAGTCGCGCAAGCGCGCGGCCAACGCGCTTTCGACCCGGCGCACGCCATTGCTCGCGCCGATCACGCCGTCGGCCACTGTAGCCACGCCGAATGGCGCGGTGATCTCGTCCACCGTGGCCAGCAACGCCGAGAAATACGCCGCATGCGCGGCCTCCGACGATGCGGCCACCGACTCGATGAATTGGCGATACGGCGCCACCGGAACCGTCTCGACGCGATCCCCGCGCACCTGCGCCGCGACTTGCGCCAGCACCAGTTCGAGACTGACGTGATCGCTGACGATGTGATGGTTGAGGATCGCCAGCAGCCACGCACCCGAGGTTTCGTCGAACGCGGTCCAGGCGCGCAGCAGCGGCGGGCGGGTCAGGTCCAGCCGCACCCGCGCCGGGTCGCTGGCCTGCATCAGCGCCTGGGTCGCGCTCATGCCCGGCGGCGGCGTGACGGCCTCGATCGGCAGACGGGCATCGCGATGCACCAGTTGCAGCGGCTCACGCAGCCCCTGCCAATGCATCGAGGTGCGCAGGATGTCGTGGCGGTCCACCATCGACTGTAGTCCGGCCGCGAACGCCTCCATGTCGTCTCGGCACTCGAACTGGAGCAGCGTGCGGATCAGGTACGCGTCCGCGCCGTCGTCACGCAGATGATGGAACAGCATGCCCTGTTGCAGCGGCGACAGCGGATAGGCGTCTTCCAGATCGTCGACGCGTCCGCGCGCCCTGATCAGGGCATCGCGCACCTCGGCATCGTCCAGGCCCGGCAGCGAGGCCGCACCGGCCTGCGCGAACGCGGGCGAGGATTGGGTCGCCAGCGCGGCCAGATCGCACAGCACCGGCGCCGAGAACACGCTGCGCACGTCGAGCCGCAATCCGCGCTGGGCGAGCCGTTCGATCAAGGTCACGACCATCAACGAATGGCCGCCGAGACGGAAGAAATGATCGTGGCGCCCGACCCGCGGCAGATCGAACAACGGCGCCCAGACTTCGGCGATCACCGACTCGACCTCGCCTCGCGGCGCCTGATACGCGAGCGCGCCGAGCGCATCGCGATCGGGCGCCGGCAGCCGCTCGGTATCGAGTTTGCCGTTGCGGGTCAGCGGCAACGCGGCCATCGGCACGAACGCGGACGGCACCATGTACTCGGCCAGGCTGGCGCAAAGCGCGGCGCGCAGGCCGGCCACGTCCAGGCCGGACGGATCCTGATGCGCCGAACCGGCCGGCACGATATAAGCGATCAGGCGCAGATCGCCGAAGCGATCCGCGCGCGCGACGACGGCGGCCTGCGCGACCGTGGGCAGTCGCAGCAGCGCCGCTTCGATCTCGCCCGGCTCGATCCGGAATCCGCGCAATTGCACCTGCTGATCGATCCGCCCCAGGTGCTGGATATCGCCATTGTCGAGGAAGCGTCCGAGATCGCCGGAGCGGTACAGCACTTGCCCGGGCTCGAACGGATCGGCGACGAAACGCTCGGCGGTCAACGCCTCGCGATTGAGATAACCGCGCGCGAGGCCGAGGCCGCCGACGTAGATTTCGCCGCTAGCGCCGTACGGCAGCATCCGCCGATCGGGGCCGAGGATATACACGCGGGTGGTCGGAATCGGCCGGCCGACGTTGTTGTCGGCGCTGGCGAGTTCGGCCGGGCCGAGGTGCTTGAAGGTCACGTGCACGCAGGTTTCGGTGATGCCGTACATGTTCACCAGCGCTACCCGCGGATGCCGCTGCTGGAACGGCGCCAGCTTGCTCGGGTTGAGCGATTCGCCGCCGAACACTACATAACGCAACGCGTCGAGCTCGATGGCTTCGGGCAGCATGCGCGACAGCGCGAGAAACGCCGACGGCGTCTGGCTCAGCACGCTGACGCGACGCTCCGCCAGCCAGTGGGCGAAGCCCAGCGGATCGGTGCGCAGCGGACCCGGCACGATCGCCGCGCAGGCGCCGTGCAGCAACGGACCGAACAATTCCCAGACCGAGAAGTCGAACGCGAACGAGTGGAACACCGACCAGACATCGTCCGGGTCGAAACGGAACGGCAAGGCATCGTTGACCAGCAGGCGGACCACGTTGCGATGGGTGATCGGCACGCCCTTGGGCTGTCCGGTCGAACCGGAGGTATAGATCACATAGGCATCGGCGTCGGCCTGCACGTCCTCGCCGATCGCCGCGTCCGAGTGCTCCGTCAGGCCCGGATCGTCGCTGGCCACCGCTTCGCAATGCACGGGCAGCCCCTGAGCGTTCGCGCCGCCCGCGATCACCGCCAGGCGCGCGCCGGCGTCGTCAAGGGTAAAGGCGATGCGTTCGGCGGGCGCATCCGGATCGAGCGGGACGTACGCGCATCCCGCTTTCAGGATCGCGAGAATGGCCACGCCCGCCTCGATCGAACGGCTGGCGAGCAGGCCGATGCGATCGCCCGGCGCGGCGCCGCGCTTGTGCAACAGCCGCGCCAAGCGGTTGGCGCGCGCTTCGAGCAGCGCATAGGTCAGGCCGCCGCGCTCGTCGAGGATCGCGACGCGATCCGGCGCCTGGGCGGCGCGGCGCGCGATCAGGCCATGCAAGGTCTGCGTGCGCGGGTACTCGGCGCGCGCGCCATGGGCCAGTTCGCGTTGCCGCTCGATCTCGGCCGCGGACAGCAACGGCAGCGCATCGACCTCGCGCGCGCTGTCGCCGGTGATCTCGCGCAACAGCGCGGCGTAATGGCCGGCGATCTGCTCCGCCATCCACGCATCGAAGAAGTCGGCGTTGTAGACCAGATGGCAGGCATAGCCGTCGCCTTCGTCGCTGACCAACAGGTGCAGATCGTTCTTGCCGTAACCGAGATTGGTCTCGACGGTGCGCACGGCGAAATCATTGCCCTGCCGCGCGCTCGGGGCGCGCTCGAACTGGAACAACAGATCGAACAGCGCGGTGCGGCTCATGTCCTTTTCGGGCGCCAGCCACTGGACCAGGCGGTCGAACGGAACCCGCGCATGCGCGTCGGCCTGCGCGCGCACCCGTGCTGCGTCGGCGAGCAACGCGGCGACGCGGGTGTCGGCGTCGATGCGTTGACGGATCACCTGCAGGTTGGCGAACGGACCGAGTGCGGTCGTCTCGGCCGCGGCGCTGGTTCCGAACACAATGTCCTCGTGTCCGGCATAGCGGCGGATCAGCGCGGCGTAGGCGGCGCTGGCCACCGCGGCCTGGTCGCTGCCGACGCGCGCGGCGGTCGCGCGCACCGCCACCGCCACCGCGCCGTCGATGCGGAAGTCGATGCGCGCAGCGGTGTAGGTATGCACGGTCGGTCGCGGACGATTGAGCGGAAGCTCGACCGCCTGCAGCGGCGCGCGCAGTTGCCGTCGCCAGTACAGCGCGGCGGGTTCGAAGGTCAAGCGCGTGTGTGAATCGCGATGCAGTCTGGCGAGGTATTCGTCGCTCCGGACCGTCGCGATCGGCGCGCCGTCGTAGGCCTGCACGATCGCCTGCGCGATCCGGGCCAGCGCGGCGCGGTCGGCGACGATATGGTGAGCGCTGACCGCGAGCAGGCTCGGCTGTTGGCCGTCGCGGTAAAGCCGCGCGCGCAGCAACGCGCCCTCGCCCAGCGGCATCGGCTCGGCGGCCCAGGCCAACGCCGCATCGACCGAATCGACCTGCGTGTCGACCTCCGACCAGGGGATCCGCTCATCGTCGACGATGCGCTGTCCGACGCGTCCGTCCTCGGCGACGATGCGCGTGCGCAGCGCCGGCTGCGCCGCCACGACTCGCGCGAGCGCCGTACGCAGACGATCGGCATCGACCCGGCCGCTAAGCCGCAGCAGCAACGGCAGGTTGTGATAGGTCGGGCTGGAGGGATACAGGCTGCCCGCTTCGAACGTCTCGATGAACCACAGCCGCTGCTGGTGCGGCGACAGCGCCAGCACATCGGAACTGGCTGCCTCCGGCTGCGTGGCGACGGCCTCGTCGACGCAAACATGCGTGGCCAGCGGCGCCGACACGATCGCCGTTTCCGGCGCCTGGGTCATCGTCAGCAACAAGGCCTCGAAATGATCGGCGCAGCGTTCGATGCTGGCCGGATCGAACAGATCGGCGGCGTATTCGTAGCGCAGTTCGATCCGGCCATCGTCGTCGCTGACGTATACGGTCAGGTCGCACTTGGCGCCGATCTCCAGCGGCGCCAGCGCCGTCGCCTCGACCCCGGGCAGCGCCAGCTCGGCGCGCGGCATGTTCTGGCACAGCAGCATGGTCTGGAACAGCGGCGCATGGCTGACCTCGCCACGTTCGGGCCGCACCGCTTCGACGATCTGTTCGAACGGCAAGTCCTGATGCCGATACGCATCGAGCGCGGTGGCCCGGGCCTGCCGAGCCAGGCCTTCGAAGGTTTCTTCGCTGTCCAGGCGCAAGCGCAGCGGCAGGCTGTTGATGAAGAAGCCGATCAACGGCTCCAGCTCGGCCCTGACCCGATTGGCGACCGGCGTTCCGACGACGATATCGTCCTGTCCGCTCAGACGCGCCATCAGCGCGGACCATGCCGTCAGCGCGGTCATGAACAAGGTCATGCCGCGCGCCGCGCCGAAGCCGCGCACGGCGTCGGCGAGACGCGCATCGAGGCGGCGGATCAGTTCGCCGCCGCGCGTGCTCGGCGTCGCCGGGCGCGGCCGGTCGGTCGGCAGTTCGAGCCGCTCGGGCGCGTCGTGCAGATGCGCTCGCCAGAACGCCAGATGATCCTCGTGCGCTTGCGCGGGCACGGTCTCGCGTTGCCACACCGCGTAGTCGGCGTACTGAACCGGCAGCAGCGGCAGCGGGTCGGGCCGGCCGGCGGCGAACGCGGCGTACAGCGCCGACAACTCGCGCGTCAGGATCGCCACCGACCATCCGTCCGAAGCGATGTGATGCTGAAGCACCAGCAAGCCGTGACTGCGCTCGCCGATGCGCGCCAGCAGACCGCGGATGGGCGTGTCCGCGGCCAGATCAAAACCGCGCCGGACTTCTTGCAGGCAGGCCGTGCGCGCCTCCGCCCAGGCCGCGTCCTCGGGCAAGTGCGACAGGTCGATCTGCCGCAGCGCGAATCCCGATTCGGCCGGCAGGATGTCCTGATGCGCGATCCCGTCCTTGGCGACGAAACGGGTGCGCAAGGTTTCGTGCCGGGCGACCAGCGCGTCCAAGGCGCGGCGCAACGCGGCGATATCCAGCTCGCCCTCGAGCTTGAACCAGCCGGGCATCCGATAGGCCGCGGCGCCCTCGGGATCCATCCGGTCGAGAAACCACAGTCGCTGCTGCGCCCACGACAACGGCAGCTCACGATCGCGCGCGACCGGCGAAACCGGGGGCACACGTCCGGCGCGGGCACGTCCCGCCTGCGCCGCCATGGCTGCGAGAGTGGGATGTTCGAACACCTCGCGCAGCGGCAACTGCAGGCCGAGCGCTTCCTCGATACGCGCCACCAGCCGCACCGCCATCAGCGAATGACCGCCGATCTCGAAGAAATGATCGTGCCGCCCGATCCGCTCGATGCCGAGCAGGTCGCGCCACAATCCGGCCAGCGCGGCTTCGATGCCGTCGGCGGGTTCGACGAACGCACGACGCGCCAACGCGTCTTCGTCCGGCGGCGGCAAGGCCGCGCGATCGAGTTTGCCGCCCGCGGTCAGCGGCCAGCGCACCATCGGCACGAACGCCGACGGCAGCATGTGCTCGGGTAGCTGGCGCGCGAGCGCGGCGCGCAGGCGCAGCGGCAGATCGGCGCATGCGGCCGCGAGCAAAGGCCAACTGTGCAAGCCCGACGACGGCACCGGCGAACACGGAAACGCGGCGCCCGCGAGCGCCTGCAGCCGCGCTTTTGTACCGATCGCGGCATCGTAGCGACCGTCGCGGCCGCTGTCGGCCCAGCTCAGTCGCAACGCCAGGCCGCGCTCGGCGCACATCGCCGCCAGTTGCGCGGGCAGCATGCCGAGGCTGTCGTCGTCGTTCGCGGCCTGCGGCCGGTACGGCAGGAAACCGGGCATCACCCGCCGCTGTTCGAGCATGCGCGCGAACGGCGCGACCCACGGATGCGCGATTCCGCGCACGGCGAGGATCGACGAAGGATCGGCGGCGGCCGCGTCGAGCATCGCGATCAGCGCGGCGATGCCGCGCCAATCGCGCCAATCCAGCGGCGGCGCGGCCTCGATGGGCGCGTTGTCGTGACTGTCCGCCGCATGGGTATGGATGACGACGTCGTAGCGGAACGCGGCCATTTCGGTATGGCGCTCGCCCAGCTTGGGCAGGATCTCGATGTCGCGGATCTGAGGATAGCGATCGCGCAAGGACACGAACCAGGCCGGATCGACCAACAGTTCGCGATCGGCGATCGCTCGCCGCCGCGCCTGTTCGAGCACCTGCGTATCGCGGGCGCCGGCGGCGGCCTGATGCAATGCGACCGACAGATGGAAGGCTTCGCCGAGTCCCCAATGGCGGATGTCGCCGATGAACAATCGGCCGCCCGGCTCGAGCCGCGACAACATCGCTTCGAGCGTGCGCTGCAGATAGTCCGCATCGGGAAAGTACTGCGCGACCGAGTTCAGGATCGCGGTATCGAAACGTTCCGCCACCGCCGACAAGTCGTGCGCCGGCGCCGCGCCTACCGCCGCGACCGCGGCGATGGCCGGATCGCGGGCGATGCGGCGGGCGAGTTTGCCCACGGTCCGCGCCGACAGGTCGGTGCCGACGTAACGGCTGCAGTCCGCGGCCAGGTTCTGCAGCAGCAGGCCGGTGCCGCAACCGACTTCCAACACGCGCCGCGGGCGCAGTTCGCGGATCCGCGCGAGCGTCGTGTCGAGCCACTCGCGCATGGCCTCGTCCGCGATCGCGTCGCGGGTGTAGCTGCTGTTCCAACCGACCGTGTCGAAGTTGTCGGAACCGTCGCCGCCGTCCTCGTCGGCCTGCTCGTCGAAGATGCCGGACCATTGCTCGACCTGCGCCTCCGCCGCGTGGGCGTCCGCGGCCGCGGGATCGGGAACGACGTAGGCGGCGATGCGCGGTTCGCCGTCGCGATCGCGCACCACGGTCACCAGTGCATCGCGTACGCCATCGGCTTCGCGCAGACAAGCCTGGATCTCGCCGAGTTCGATGCGATGGCCGCGGATCTTGACCTGATCGTCGTTGCGGCCGAGGTAATCGAGCCTGCCGTCGGCATGACGCCGCACCAGATCGCCGCTGCGATACAACCGACCTTCACCGAACGGATTATCGATGAAGCGTTCAGCGGTCAACTCGGAGCGATGCAGATAACCGCGCGCCACGCCGTTGCCGCCCAGCCACAGCTCGCCGACCACGCCGGGCGCGGCCAATGATCCATCGGCTTCCACCACATAGGCCTGCACGCCCGGCAACGGCTCGCCCAGATGCGGGCCGTGTTCGGCGCTGACCCGCGCCAGGGTGCTGTTGACCGTGCATTCGGTCGGGCCGTAAGCGTTGTAGCAGGCCACCGGCGCGGCCGCCGCGCGCTTCCACGCCGCGGCGGGAAACGCTTCGCCGCCAACGAGGATCGCGCGCAGTTGCCGCAACTTCCGCTCGAACAGGCCGCCGTGGATCAGCAAGTCCAGCTGCGACGGCGTGCAATCGAATACCGACACCGCCTCGGCGTCGAGAAAATCCAGCATGCGTCCGGCGTCGGCGCGTACGTCCGCGGGTACAACGCACAACGTGTGGCCCGACGCCAGTTGCACCAGCGCCTGCAGCGAGGCGTCGAAGGACACGCTGGCGTTGAGCGCCACGCGCAATCCTCGCGGCAATTCGTCGAACACGCGTTCGCGCATGCCTTGCCACAGGTGCAGCAGTTGGCGATGTTCGACCATCACGCCCTTGGGGCGGCCGGTCGAGCCTGAGGTATAGATCACATAGGCCAAGTGGTCTGGGCGCAACGCGACCTGCGGCGCATGCACCTGCGCGCTGTCGGCGGTGGCTTCCACTTCCAGCACCGCAACGCCGTCCAGACCCAGCCTCGCGGCGGCGCCACCGGCGCTGACCACCGCGACCGGCGCGGCATCTTCCAACATCTGCAGCACGCGTTCGCGCGGATAACCCGGGTCCAGCGGCACGTAAGCGCCGCCGGCCTTGAGAATGCCGAGCAGGCCGACCACCAGTTCGATTCCGCGCTCGGCGCATAGGCCCACGCAGGTGTCGGGCACGACGCCCCGCTCGATCAAGGCGTGCGCGACTCGATTGGATGCAAGTTCCAACTGCGCATAGCTCAACTGCGTCGCACCGCTGCGCAAGGCCACCGCATCGGGTGTGCTTTCGACCTGGGAATGGAACAGCTCCACCAACGTCTGCTGCGGCTGCACGGACGACGGACCAGCGCTGCCTTGCAGAAGCCGCGTGCGCTCGTCTTCGTCCAGCAACGCCAGCGATGCCACCGCCGCGTTCGGCGACCGCGCCATCCCGTCCAGCAAGCGCTCCAGCCAGCGCGCCCAGCGCGCCACGGTTTCGGCATCGAACAGATCGCTGGCGTACTCGATCGCCCCGCTCAATCCGTCCTCGGTCTCGGTCAGCGACAACGAAATATCGAATTGGGTGGTCGTATGCGGAATCGCGATCCGCTCGACCCGCAGCTCATGCAGCGACGGATCGCCGCCGCGCGGCGCGTTCTGCAGCACGAACATCGCCTGCACCAGAGGGTTGTGGCCCAGGCTGCGCTCGGGCGCCATCGATTCGACCACCTGCGCGAACGGCACGTCCTGATGCACGAAGCCGTCCAGGGCCACCTGCTTGACCTTGTCCAGCCACTGCGCGGTGGTGCGGTCGCGCGGCAATTCCAGCCGCAGCGCCAGGGTGTTGACGAAGAATCCGATCAGTCCGTCCAGACGGCTGTCGCGACGGTTGGCCACCGCGGTGCCGACCACCACCTCGCCCTGCCCGCTCAGTCGCGACAGCAAGGCGCTCCAGCCCGCCAGCAGCACCATGTACAAGGTCGCGCCGTGGGTTTGCGCCAATGCGCGCAGGCGTTTGGTCAGCTGCGCATCCAGGCGCACCGCGTGCATCCGACCGGCATAGCTCTGCACCGGCGGACGCGGGCGGTCGGTCGGCAGTGCCAACAACTCCGGCGCGCCGCGCAATTGCTCGCGCCAGTAATTAGATTGTGTTTCCCAGCGCGCACCGCTCAGCCAACCGCGCTGCCACAGCGCGTAATCGGCGTACTGGACCGGCAGCGGCGGCAGCGGATCGTCCAGGCCCTGCGCGAATGCGGCGTATAGCGCTCTGAGTTCCTCCACCAGCACGCCGAGCGACCAGCCGTCGGAGACGATATGGTGCTGAGTCACCAGCAGCACATGCTCGTCGGCGTCCAGCCGCAACAGGCGCCCACGGATCAACGGACCGCGCGACAGATCGAAACGCGATTGCGCTTCCTCGCGCATCTGCGCTTCCAGCGCGGCCTCGCGCGATTGCGTCGGCAGCGCCGACAGATCCACGCGCCGCAGCGCGAAACCCGCAGCCGGCCCGATCCGCTGCTCCGGTTCGCCTTCCACGTCCTCGAAACGCGTGCGCAAGGCCTCGTGACGCTCGACGATCCGCGCCAGCGCGCGTTCCAGCGCCGGTTCGTCCAGCGCGCCGCGCAGGCGCAGGCCCGCGGCCACGTGATAGGCCGCGCCAGCGGCCGCATCCAGCCGATCCAGGAACCACAATCGCTGCTGAGACCACGACAACGGCAATCGATCCTCGCGCGAGGCCGGCATGATCGCCGGCAGCCCGCCGCCACCGCCGGCCTGCACGCGTCGCGCCTGACCGGCCAAGGTCGGTTCGGCGAATATCTCGCGCAGCGGCAGCTCAACGCCAAGGCGTTCCTGCACCCGCGCCTGCAACCGCACTGCCAGCAACGAATGTCCGCCCAAGGCGAAGAAATGATCGTGGCGTCCGACTCGTTCGATGCCCAGCAGTTCGGCCCATAGCTGCGACAGCACCTGTTCCACTTCGCCTTCGGGTGCTTCGTAGAGCTGCCGCGCATGCGCGTCGCCTTCCGGTGTCGGCAACGCCGCGCGGTCGAGCTTGCCGTTCGGCGTCAACGGCCACTGGTCCATATGCACATAAGCCGACGGCAGCATGTACTCCGGCAAACGCGATTGCAGTTGGCCGCGCAGCTGCGACGCGTCTACTGCATCGCCCTGCCAGTACGCCACCAATGTCCGCTCCGAACCCGCTTCGCCGCGCGCCACCACCACCGCGTCGCGCACGCCCTCGCAGGCCTGCAACGCCGCCTCGATCTCACCAAGCTCGATCCGGTAACCGCGCAGCTTCACCTGGAAGTCGTTGCGGCCCAGATAGTCCAGACCGCCGTCGCCGCGACGCCGGACCAGATCGCCGGTGCGATACACGCGGCCACCCGCCGCGAACGGATCGTCGATAAAGCGCTCGGCGGTCAGCTCCGGGCGATGCAGATAACCACGCGCCACGCCAGCGCCGCCAAGCCACAACTCGCCGACCACGCCCGGCGCGGCCAGTTCGCCGTGGTCGTCGACCACATAGGCGCGCGTGTTCGCCACCGGCAGCCCGATGCCCGGCACGAAGCCTGCGGAGCGCGGCATCGAGACCCAGGTCGAGTACGTTGTCGTTTCGGTCGGGCCGTACAGATTCGCCACCCATGCCGCCTGGGTCTGCGCGAACACTTGCTCGACCAAGTCGCGCTTGAGCGGTTCGCCAGCCAGATTCACCGCGCGAACACTGGCAGGCAGGCCGCCTGCGTCCAGTACGGCCTTCAACACCGAAGGCACCGTGTTGATGAGGGTCGCGCCTTCCAACTGAGCGCCGGCGCGCAACAAGTCCTCTACCAGCACTACGCTGCCGCCCGTGGTCAGCGGCACCAGCAGTTCGAATACGGCCAGGTCGAAATTGACCGAGGTCGAACACACCGTGCGCGCCAGATCCTCCGCGGCGAATGCGCCATGCGCCCACGTCAGCAGGTTGACGGTATTGCGATGTTCGATCGCCACGCCCTTGGGACGGCCGGTGGAACCTGAGGTGTAGATGACGTAGGCCAGGTGATCGGGACGCAATGCCACCCGCGGCGCGTGCGACTGCGTACTGTCGGCGGTGGCTTCCACTTCCAGCACCGCGACACCTTCCACGCCCAATCGCGCGGCCGCGCCGCCGGCGCTTACCACCGCGACCGGCGAAGCGTCTTCCAGCATCTGCAGCACGCGTTCGCGCGGATAGCCAGGATCCAGCGGCACGTAGGCGCCGCCGGCCTTGAGGATGCCGAGCAGGCCTACCACCAATTCGACCCCGCGCTCGGCGCATAGGCCTACGCAAGTGTCGGGGACCACTCCCAACTCGATCAACGCATGCGCGATCCGGTTGGACGCGGCATCCAACTGTGCGTAGCTCAACTGCGCGTCGCCACCCCGCAGCGCCACCGCGTCGGGCGTGCGCGCGACCTGCGACTCGAACAGATCGACCAACGTCTGCTGTGACTGTTCGATCGACGGACCGGCGCTCGCTTGCAGCAGCTGCAAGCGTTCGTCTTCGTCCAACAACGCCAGAGAGGCTACCGCCGCATCCGGCGACCGCGCCATGCCGTCCAGCAAACGTTCCAGCCATCGCGACCAGCGCGCGACGGTGTCCGCATTGAACAGATCGCTGGAATATTCGATCGCGCCGCTCAGCGCCTGTCCTTCTTCCCGCAAGTTCAGACTCAGATCGAACTGGGTCGCGCCGTGCGATACCGCATAAGCCTCCACGTCCAAACCAGGCAAGGCCAGCGTGCGCTCCGGCGTGTTGTCCAGGCTCAGCAGGGTCTGGAACACCGGGCTGTGGCTCAGGCTGCGCTGCGGATGCAGTGCCTCGACCACGCGTTCGAACGGCACCTCTTGATGTTCGTAAGCGGCCAGGGTCGTCGCGCGAACCTGCGCCAGCAGTTCGCCGACCGTGGCCGATCCCTCTACCCGCGTGCGCAACGCCAGCGTGTTGACGAAAAAACCGATCAGCCCTTCCAGCGCCACCCGCGGCCGATTCGCTACCGGCGAACCCACCACCACTTCGTCCTGTCCGCTCAGTCGCGACAGCAGCGCGCTCCAGCCGGCCAACAGGACGGTGTACATCGTGGTGCCGTGCAATCTCGCCAGCGAGTGCAACCGCTGGGTCAGGTCCGTGTCGAGACGCAACGGCAGGCGACCGCCGCGATAACTCTGCAGCGACGGTCGCGGACGGTCGACCGGCAGCGCCAGTAATTCCGGCACGCCGCGCAGTTGCTCGCACCACGCCTGCACTCGGTCGTCGCTGTCGGCCTGCGACAGTCTCTTCTGTTGCCATGCCGCATAGTCGGCGTACTGCAGCGGCAAGGCCGGCAGCGGATCGGGCCTACCCTGCGCATAGGCGGCATACAGCGCGGCCAGTTCGCGCACCAGCACGCCCTGCGACCAGCCGTCGGACACGATGTGATGCTGCACCAGCACCAGCACGTGCTCGTCGCCCGCCAAACGCAGCAGCAGCGCGCGCACCGGCGGATGCGTCGACAGGTCGAACGGCTCCGATGCGTACGTCATGCAGGCCTGCGCCAGCGCCGCCTCGCGCTGCGGTGCCGGCACGGTATGCAGATCCCGCCGCTCCAACATCAGGCCGGTTGCCGCCCGCACCACCTGCACCGGACCGTCCACACCGTGCTCGAACACCGTGCGCAGCGACTCGTGCCGTTCGACGATCCGATCCAGCGACCGCGTCAACGCCGCTTCGTCCAGCGCGCCGCGCAGGCGCACGCCGGCCGCGATGTGATACGCCGCGCCGGCCGCCGCATCCAGCTTGTCCAGGAACCACAGCCGCTGCTGCGACCACGATAACGGCAGCGGCAAGCTGCGATCCGCCAACGGCAACGTGTCGCGATCGCTCCGCTCCGCCGCCTGCACGATCCGGGCAAGCCCAGCCAGCGTCGGCGACGCGAACAAATCCGCCGGCGTGCAATCCACCCCGAACGCTTCGCGCAGACGCGCGATCAACATGCTGGCCTGGATCGAATCCAGGCCGAACGCGAACAGATCCTGATGCCGGTCGTCCGGCACGGCGCCGAGCACGTCGGCGACGATGCCGCGAATCCGTTCCGCCACGGCGTCTTCGCCCGGCGAAGCGAGATCGGCGGATGCACCGGGTGCTTGCTCCACCCGCCATTCCCACACCGCGGAGAATGCGCCGTCGCGCAGCAACTCGCGGCAGCGACCGCGCTGGACCTTGCCGCTGGAAGTGCGCGGCAAATGACCCGCGCGCACCAGCACGACGCGGGTCAGGTCATAGATGTCGTGCGCCTCGGCCAACGCCGCGCGGATTCTCGCCGCCAGATCGGCAGTGTCCACCGCGCTCGCGCCGGAGACTTCCTGGACGATCGCCAGCGCACCGGAATCCTCGTCCTCGAGCGCAAACACGGCGCAGCCGTCCGCGCTGAAGGCGGGTTCCACCGTGGCCACGGTCTGCTCGATGTCCTGCGGATACAGGTTGCGTCCGCCGAGGATCAGCAGTTCCTTGGAGCGACCGGTGACGTACAGCTCGCCTTCGTGCACGAAGCCCAGGTCGCCGGTGCGCAGCCATGTTTCGCCGTCGCGCTCGGCGAAACTTTCGCGCGTGCCCGCCGCTTGATCCCAATAGCCGGCCGCGACCGACGCGCCGTGGACCAGGATTTCGCCGATGCACCCTTCCCGCGAGGCCAGGCCGCTGACAGGATCGGCGATCAGCACGCGCACGCCCGCTGGGGTGCCGACGCTGGCCAGTTCGATGCCGTTCTCGTCGCCGGCGACGATCGCGCGTCCGCGCGCCAGTTCGCGGCGATCCAGCACGATCGTGCGCAGCGGCTCGCCGGGCGCGCGCAATCGCGCGGCGACCAGCAAAGTGGCTTCGGCCAGTCCGTACGCGGGCGTCAGTGCGCTCGGCGCGAATCCACGGTCGGCGTAAGCATCGGCGAAGCGGCGCAAGGTATCGGGGCGAATACGCTCGGCGCCGTTGACCGCCACGCGCACGCTGTCCAGGGTGATCGCGCGCAACAGCGGATCGTCCGCGCGCTCGGCCATCAATGCGTAGGCGAAATTCGGCGCCACGGTCAGCGTGGCGCGATGGTCCGACAGCGCGCGCAACCAGCGATGCGGCCGGCGCATGAACGCCGCGGGCGGGAACTGCACGCAGCCGGCACCGGCGAACAAGGGGTAAGCGATGGCGCCGATCAGGCCCATGTCGTGGAACGGCGGCAACCACGAGACCACGACGTCGTCGCGCGTCATGCCGTAGCGCGCCACCGCGGCCGCGCAATTGGCCATCAGATTGCCGTGGGTGACGATCACGCCCTTCGGCGCGGATGTAGACCCCGAGGTGTATTGCAGCACCGCGGGTGTCGACTCGGTGGCCGGATAAGGTTCGCACCCCGCCTCGTCCGCGCTGGCCGGCAGGGTACGCGCATCGATCCAGGCGACGCTCGCGGCGGCGGTCGCGAATTCGCGCATGCAGCGTTCGCGGACGTCATCGTCCAGAACCATGCAGGCCGTGGGCCGGCAATCGTCGAAGATCGCGCGCAGGCGCGGTAAGGTGCGGCGATTGCCCGGCGGATAGGCCGGCACCGCCACCAGGCCCGCGTGCAGGCAGGCCAGGAACGCGACGATGTAGTCCAGCGACGGCGGCAGCAGCAATAGCACGCGGTCGCCGCTCGCGGTCACGCGCCGCAGTCCGGCCGCGACCCGCGCTACTTCGCGCTCCAGGCCCGCGTAGTCCAACGCGATGCCCGCGCCCTCGCCGTCGGCCAGGAACCGGAACGCGATGCGTTTGCTGTGTTGCGCATCCTCCGCGTGACGACGCAGCAGCTGCGCCAATGAAGAACACGTCGAAGGCATGACCACGGCTGACTCCATTCTCGACCACGAGCAAAAAGAAATCGGTAATCCCTTGCACCGCCGCGTCCGCGACGGCGTCGTCCCGTACTAGGCTTGCGCTGCGACGCTGTGGCCGCGAAGGCGTCTGTTGATCCAGAAATAGGCCGACGGGTTGCGCCGGATCGCCTCTTCCAGGATGCGATTGACCCGGGTCGCGTCCGCGGCCGGGTCTTCGCCGAATCCCTCCAGCGGCGGCGAGAGCGAGATACGACAGCCGTCGCGTTCGCGGTGATGGGTGAACGCGACCACGGCCGCGCCGCTGAGCTTCACCAGCCGCGTCGCCGACGACAAGGTATGGAGCACCATGCCGAAGAACGGCGCCGGCACCTGGTTGCGGTCGCGGTATTCCTGATCCGGCGCGAACCACAGCACCGCGCCGTCGCGCAGCGTCGACAACACGCCGCGCACGTCGCTGCGTTCGATCATCGTGAGTTGGCGCCGGCCGCGCGATTTGCGCGAGATCGCGTCGACCAGGGGATTCGGGCGGCGCATATACATCGCGCACAGCGGGATGCGTTCGTTGAGCAGCTGCACCGCGGTTTCCATGTCGCTGAAATGAAAGCCCAGCAGCAGCACGCCGCGCCCTGCCTCGGTCAGTTCCTGCAGATGCTCCAGCCCGTCGACGACGCAAGGCTGGGTGGACGCGTCGCCGAACCACCAACGGCCCTTTTCCAGATAACCCAGCACCGCCTGGGCGAGGCTGGCGCGGCCCATGTCGACGCGGGCGCGTTCGCTGAGCTCGGGAAAACACAGGGAGAGATTGTCGAGGATGATTTGGCGCGACTCGGCTGAAACGGACCAGTACACGGCGCCGCCGACTTTGGAAATCGGGGCCAGCATGCGCAGCGGCAGAATGCTCGCAAGCCGCAGTATCGACAGTTCGACGCCCGCTGCAATCCATTGCCGAACTGTCATTTCTGACATCTTGCCAACTCCCTTTTTTTCCGAAAGACGATCCCCGCGGCGTCCCAACGCCCCGAAGCACCTCAATGAATGCGAGCGACACCGCCGCCGGCCCGCTCGTCCGGCGGACGATCGGGCGCGGTCTGCTCTTCCAGTGGCCGCCGCAGTATATTGAAGCCTTCATCGCACACAACATGTCGCATGCCGACTCCATATGCTTGATGATGATTCCACAGGATAGCAACAAGGCATGCACTCATCGTAAGGTTATGCGCCGCATTGCAGGCCGATGTTTTTTGCAATGCAGCAGGACCCCGTCGCTGCAAGGATTCGTGGCATGACCTTTCTTTCTTCCGCTTCCTCTCCCGGCCCACGGCCGCTGTCGTCGCCTCCATCGTTCGCCGATGCGTTCCGGGCGCAAGCGGCGCGCACGCCGGAGGCGGAGGCGCTGCGCAGCGGCGCGGCGCGGCTCAGTTATGCGCAATTGGACGCCGCGTCGAATCGCGTAGCGCATGCATTAGTCGACTTGGGCGTGGCGCCCGATACCCGCGTGGGCCTGTGCGCTGAACGCGGGATCGAACTGGTGGTCGGCTTGCTCGGCATTCTCAAGGCCGGCGGCGCCTACGTGCCGCTGGACCCGGGTTATCCGCGCGAACGCGTGCTGCAGATGCTGGAAGACGCGGCGCCGGTCGCGGTGGTCAGCGCCGGTGGCGCCGCCGCGCGGCTGGGTCTGGACGGCGTTGCGGTGCTGGACGTGGAAGCCACGATCGACAGCGCGCACTCGCACGCGCCGCAGGTGGCGTTGCGTCCCGAGCATCTGGCTTATGTGATCTACACCTCAGGTTCCACCGGCCGCCCCAAGGGCGTGATGGTCGAACATCGCCAGTTGCTGCACCTGTGGCAAGGCATGCGCGAACGCGTGTTCGACGAATTGCCGCAAGGATTGTGCGTGGCGCTCAACGCCAGCGTTTCCTTCGATGCCTCGCTGCAAGCGCTGGTGCAATTGGCGTCGGGCCACACGCTGTGCGTGGTGCCCGCGGACGTGCGCGCCGACGCCGGACGCATGCTGGACTTTCTCGACGCCGAAGCGGTGTCGGTATTCGATTGCACGCCGTCGCAACTGGACTTGTTGATCCACAGCGGCCTGTTCGAGGGGCCGCTGCCGCAACTGCGCGCGATCCTCGTCGGCGGCGAAGCGTTTCCCGCCGCGGCGTGGAAGCGCGCGGCGGCCGCACCGGTGGCCTGCTACAACGCCTACGGCCCGACCGAATGCACGGTCAACAGCACCTTGGCGCGGGTCAGCGCCGAACACCGCCCGCATCTGGGCGAGCCGTTGCCGGGCGTGCAGGCCTATGTGGTGGAGGCCGATGGAACTTTGGCCGCGCCGGGCGTGGTCGGCGAGCTGTGGCTGGGCGGCAACGGCGTGGCGCGCGGTTATCTGCATCGCCCGGAGTTGACCGCTGAACGGTTCATCGACAACCCGTTCGGTGAAGGTCGGTTGTATCGCAGCGGCGATCTGGTGCGGCGTCACGCCGACGGCAGGCTCGATTACCTCGGCCGCAACGACGATCAGGTCAAGATTCGCGGCTATCGCATCGAACTCGGCGAGATTGCCGCCGCGCTCTGCGAGCATGCGGACGTGCGCGATGCGACGGTGGTGACGCTGCGTTCGGAGGACGGCGACGTACGGCTCGCGGCCTATGTCGTACCGGCCGAGGCCGCGCCGACGCCGACCGACCTGCGCGCCTTCCTCGCGCACCGGCTGCCGGATTACATGCTGCCTTACGCCTACGTCTGCGTGCCGGCGTTCCCGACCGGCGCCAGCGGCAAGATCGACCGCGGCGCGCTGCGCCCGCCGGCTTCGGCCGACATCGCCGGCCGGCCGTTCCTGCCGGCGCAGGGCGAGATCGAAACGGCGATCGCGCAGCTGTGGACGCAATTGCTGCGGGTGGACCGGGTCGGCCGCGACGACAACTTCTTCGAGCTCGGCGGGCACTCCCTGCACGCGATGCAGCTGATCGAACGCATGCACCGCATCGGCCTGGAGGCGGACATGCACGGCTTGTTCGTGCAATCGACCCTGGCCGGCTTCGCCGCGACCGCGCGCTGGTCGGCGCGCGCGCAACCTCAGCGCGGCGAGGCTGACGCGTCCGGCCCCGCATGGATCGACTCGCCAGCTTCGCAGAAACAATGCTGCGACTGGGCCTTCAATCAGGTCACCCTCGCCCAGGCGCGCCCGTCGCTGTGCGTGCAGCAGCGGGTCAATGTCGAACAGGCCGATCCGGAGCTGCTGCGCCAGGTGTTCGATGCGGCCATCGCCCGCCATGAAGCCCTGCGTACCACTCTGCATGTAACTGACGACCGGCTGATCCAGCGCACCCACGCCAGCCATGCGCTGGCGCCGATCGAGCCGGTGGACCTGCGCGCCGAGACCGACCCGGCGGCCGCGCTCGACGCCCTCGCCGACCGCGTCCGCGCGCGCACCTTCGATTTCGCGCGCCTGCCGCTGTTCACCGTCGATCTGGCGCGGCTGCCGACGCACGACACGGTGATCTTCACCTTCGACCATGTCTGCATGGATCAGGCCTTTCTCGGCCGTTTCGTCGCCGAGGTCGCCGAAGACTACGCCGCCCGTTCGCAGGGCCGCGCCAGCGAGATCGAGATGCCGGGCGGAACCTACCGGCAATACGCGCAATGGGAGCGCACCGAGATGTCCGGCGACAGCGGCCGCCGCCATATCGAGTACTGGACCGGCCTGATCGGCCGCGTCGGCGCGCAGCGCTATACCGACCGCTTCGCCGATTACCCGACGCCGTGGTTCGCCTCGCATCGCCAATACATCGCCAACGCGCTGTCGAAGCTGCCGACCGGCATGCACCCGCATCTGGCCGCGCACGCGCATCGCTATGTCGGCAACCTGTTCCACCAACCGGTGCCGATGGCCCGCTTCAGCACCTATGTCGGACCCGAGATCTTCCATGCGCTGGCAGCCAGGGCGATGCGCGCGAAGCTGCCGCTCAGCGCGCTCGCCATCGCCGCCGCCAACGTGCTGATCCAGCGCCTGACCGGATCGGATGCCAGCCTGATCTCGGTGCTGACCGAAACCCGGCCGTTCGGCGCCTGGCAGGATTCGGGCGGCAGCTTCGTCAACGACGCGCTGTACGCGGTCGAATACGCCGGCGACACCGGCGTCGACGAGGCCATCGCCCAGATCGCGGCGCAGATGCCCGCGGTCAGCGAACACAAGGTCTGCCTGCTGCCGGCGGTGCTCAGCGCCGCCGACGTCTCGCTGGAAGCGCTCGGCACCTTGTGCCTGAACTACATCAGCGCCGAGAGCGACAAGCCGCTGGCGCCGTTCGCCTCGCGCCATCAGGACGGCGGGTTCGCCTCGATGGAGTTCAACCTGACCGTGGTCCAGTACCAGGACGGTCTCTACATCGATTGCGAGTACCGCAAGGCGCGGTTCGCGCCGCGCACGATCGAACAGACGGTCGTGGGCGGATTCGTCGACGTGCTGCGCGCCTTCGCCGACAGCGGCAATGCGCGCGTGGCCGATATCGCGCTGAGTTTTCCGCCGGCGACGCCGACACCCGCGCGCCGGACCGAGCCGTCGACGCTCAGCCCTGTTGACGCATGACCACGATGGATGCCTGGACGCATGCGGATCGACCGCCGCTGAAAGTGCTGATGCTGGGTTGGGAACTGCCGCCCGCCATCACCGGCGGACTGGGTGTCGCCTGCGATGGGTTGCTGCGCGGCATCGGTGCGCTCGGCGGCATCGGCGTCGATTTCCTGCTGCCCGCATCGCCTGGGATTCGCGGCGAGTATCCCGCCGCGGTGCGGATCGTCGAACTGGACGGATGCGAGGACCCGCGCGCCGATGTCCGCGCGCAGGGCGCTTACATCGCCTACCGCGAAAAGGCCGCGCGTTACGCCGCCGCGACCTTGCGCGCATTGCCGGACCTCGGCGAGTTCGACCTCATCCACGCGCACGATTGGCTTACCTTCGAGGCGGCGCTGGCGATCAAGCGCGCCACCGGCCGGCCGCTGGTGGTGCATGTGCACTCGACCGAGCACGATCGCGCCGGCGAGCACCGCACCAATCCGGTGATCGCGGAACTCGAGCGCGCCGGCATGCAGGCGGCCGATCGCATCGTGGCGGTCAGCCGTTACACCGGGCATGGGCTGGTCCGCAACTACGGTCAGCCCGCCGAGCGCATCGACGTGGTCTACAACGCCGGTCGATCGCGCCAAGCCGACCCATTGCCCGCCGCGCCGCCCGCGGACGGATGCGTGTGCTTCATCGGCCGAATCACCGAACAGAAGGGTCCGGAAGCCTTCGTCGAAGCCGCCTTGCGGATCCGCGAGCGGGTGCCGGACGCGCGCTTCGAGATGGCCGGCGACGGCAATCTGCTGCCGTTGATGCGTTCGTTGGTGCGCGCGCTGGGATTGTCCGAGGCGTTCTCGTTTCCGGGCTTCATCGATCGCGAGCAAGTGACCAATCTGCTCGCGCGCAGCCGCGTGCTGGTGATGCCTTCGCTGTCGGAACCGTTCGGGCTGGTCGCGCTGGAAGCGATCGAGGCCGGCGTGCCGGTCGTGCTCTCGCGCAACTGCGGCCTGGCCGAACGGGTGCCGAGCGCGCTCTGCGTCGATCCGGACGACATCGACGCGATCGCCGATGCGGCGATCGGCCTGCTGACCGATCCTGCGCACGCGCGGGCATGTGCGTCCGCCGCCGCGCGCGAAGCGGCGGAGCTGGACTGGACCCGATCGGCCGCCGCGCTCAAGCAGGTTTACGATCGCGCGCTGGGCGCGGCGCCATCGCGGATCCCGGCGCCAATACCTGTGCCGACACCGGCGCCGGCTTGCTGAAACCGCTGCGCGTCGCTAGCCGACGAACAGCGCCACCGATGGGCCCTCGCCCGAGGCGAACACCAGTTGCTCGCCGTCCGCGCCCGCGGTCGCCGCACTGCCGTCGCGGGCCACGCAGAAACAAGCCGTGCGCCGCTGCGACCCGTCGCCCAGCGTACGCACGATGCGCAGACGCTGCGCGTCGCCTTCGAAGCTCAGCGCGCCACCGTCCCAGTCGGCCAGCACACCGTGGCGCTTCACCGCCGCCAGCAATCGCGCGAAGACCGCGCCGGGTCCGTCGGGATCGCGCGTCAGCGGCGCGGGCATCGCCCTGCGCGCATGCTGTTCGGAGTAATCGAAATAACGATCCAGTTCGGCCGGCGCCGCGCGGCGATCGTCGTAGCCGCAGTAGACGCTGGGGCCGTTGGCGCTCATCGCCAGGGCCAGCGCCAGCCCGGTCACCACCAGGTCGCGCGTATGCGCCGTGCCGTTGAAGATCGGCCGGAAACTCGGGTCGTGATCGATGACGATGGGAACCAGGCAGCACGCCGGCACCTGCCAATGCAGCCGCTGTTCGGCGATCGCCGGCAGCAGGCGCGACCAATCGCCGCCCGCGAGCAGCGCCTGCTGAAGCGCGTGCGCCAGCGGGAAGTCGTAGAGGTAAAGTCCTTCGACCGACGGCCCGACCGCGGACAGCGCGAAGCGCAGCTCGCGGTAATGCAGGCTCCAGTATTCCAGCACCGCGACGAACGGAGCTGCATCGGCATCGCGCACCGCCTCGCGCAGCGCGTCCAGGGCCGCGCGCAGCGGCGCCAGGCCGAGGTGCTTGGCCATGTCGACCCGGAACGCGGACACCCGCGCCTCGCGGATCTGCCATTGCGCGCGCGCCAGGACCCGCTCGCGCACCCGCGGATCGAACAGATTGGGCCGGGGCAGTTGGTAGTACTCGCCCAGATGCGTGCGCGTCACCACCTGGATGTAATCGGCCAATGCCAGACCGTCGGGCGAGGGAATCGCATCGCAGCTTTCCAGCCCGCTCAGGAAGCATCCGGGTTCGTCCAGCGGCGACACCTGGTCGGCCAGGGCCAGCGCCAACGGCGTGCATCGCGACGCCGGCGGCGCAAGGCGCGGCAACTGCGGCGGATACCCCATCGTGCCGAGCACCGAGTCCTGGATCAGGCGCAGGCCGCACGCGGCGGCGGCATGGCGAAGGGCGATGTAGTCGTCGGCTTCGCCCAAGGCCGGGTCCACTCCGCACTCGCCGCTGCTCCAGTAACCGTGATTGTTGAGATACGGATGCAGCGCGCCGTCGTCGCCTTCGACGTAGTACAGGTCGGTGCTTTGCCGATCGACCACGCCAAGCAGCACCGCGTCGAAGCCCGCGGCCGCGATTTCGGGCAGATCTGTCGCCAGCGCTTGCAGCACCGACCGCTGCCCGGCCGGACTCAGCAGGCGCGGCAGCACATGCAGCGCCGCGCCGAGCAGCGGATGGGTCGCGCGGCCGATCGCCGGCAGCGGCCGGCCACGATCGATCCCTTGGCCGTCGTTCGCATCGAATTCGAAGGCCTGCGCGCAAGCCCGCGCGACGCGATCTTGGTCGTCGCGCGCATCGGCGCACCACGAGGCGTCGACACCGCGCCCCGACGGCCGCACCGCGCGCCGCAGCGCTTCGCGATGGGCGTAGAAGGCGTCGATCTCGTCGTCGCGCAGCGCGGTCGCGTCGACCGGCACGCCTATGTCCTGCAGCGCGGGTTCGATCCTGACCGGACCGCGGTGAACGACGATGTCGGCGTCGTGCGAATGCACCGCGAACGCGCCCTGCGCCAGCGCCGGCGATTCCCGCGCCAGCGGCCACGGCGCCAGCCGCACCTGGGTCTTCATCACCCCCTCGCCCGCTTCGCGCGCGATGCGATGGGCGATCAGCACCGGCCGGCCGCGATCGTCCGAACGCAGCACGCAGTCGGCGTACAGCTCGTCGCCGCTCTCCAGCAGAAACAGCAGATGCCGCAGGAACAGGCGCAACCGGCGCTCGGCCGGCGCGGCCGGCGCGTCGACCAGTTGCCGCAACGCGTTCAGCACGTCCGCGAATCCGCAATCGCCGGCCGCGATCAGCGCGGCGATGCACGAATGCAGAGAACCCGGCGCCGCCTCGGCGGATTCGCGAGCGGACTCGCGCACTAGGCCGCGGTCCCGGCGCGCTTCGGGTCGAACCGCATCCAGCCCATCTGGCGGCCACGACCCTCGGAACACAGCAGCCAGCGGTCGCTGTCGCTGTACTCGCGCAGTTCCGCAAACGGCGACAGATCGCGCGCGGCCATGGTCATCTCGGTGATCGCGTGGGTCGCGGCGGCGTTGCGCCGGAGCGTCTGCATGCGCTGCGCGCCGTCGTCGAAGAACCAGTCGTGCAGTTCCAGGAAGATCACCGCGTTGCCGAATGCGCCGAACGCGGCCTCGTCGAGCAGTTCGAATTCCGCGCCCTCGATGTCGATGAACAGCACGCAGTCGTCGATCACCTCGGCGGGCAGATCGCGGTAGAAGCCGGGGTCGGCCTTGCCGCGGATCTCGACCCGGTCCTCCACGCCGTTCAAACGCGCGGTATCGCCGATGATGCGTCGGCCCTTCTCGCCCATTTCGTAGCAATACGAGCGCTGGCACAGTCCCGACACCAACGCGCCGACGCCGTAGTAGCCGTCGCCCGCGCCGAGATTGACGAAGGCCTTGCGGCCGCCGGTTTCGCCCAGCGATTCCAGCACTTCCTGCTCGTACAGGCCGAGCAGCATCGGCGCGCGGTCGGCGACGCTCCAGGCCGTGTCCGGCCCGAGCCGCATGCCGCGGAACGGCCCGTAGCGGACGGTCGAGGCGAGCGCGAGATCGAGTTGCCGCGCCAGTTCGATCCGCCGCCGTTCGACATAGGCCGCGGTGTTCATCCGCCGTCCCGGCACCAACGCATACAGCATTCTGTTGAGCATTCCCTCTCCTCTGGCTAAACGCCCGGCTTCGACCCACGCCCGCCCGATAACGGCGAAAGCGGGCGCGTCATTCCACGATGGCGGCGGCGGGCCTCAGGTTGGCGAGAAAGGCCCGCAACGGCGAATGCGCATCCGCCGGCACCAGCGCGGCGAAGTCGGCCACGCGCGTCGGCGTGCCCCGCTTCACCTCCGCCAACAAGGCCGCCACCGCTTGCGCGTTCTGATCGAACACCAGCACCTGACCATGCGCGCAAGCCAGCAGTTTGTCGCCGACCGTGGCCCAGTCCAGGCCGTGGCGATCTTCATTGACCACGGCCTGCGCGTCGCAATCCGGCCCATCGGCGTGCTCGCCGGCACCGTCGCGCGGCAATGGACCGAAACCGGCCGAGGTGCGGATGCCGAGCGCATGCGCGGCGAACGCGAGCTCGGCCGCGTGCGGCGCGTTGATGTCCGCGCTCAGCGCGTCCCACATGCGGCGCAGGCGTTCGGGCGATGGCATGTCGCCGCCCGCGGCGGACGCGGCCGACAGGCCGTCGAGATCGAGCGCATCCAGCGCTTTGTGATCGGAATTGGCGACCGGCCCCGACGGCAATACCACCGCCTTCTTGAGGATCTCGCTGGTATCGCCTTTATGGTAGATGCCGATGCTGAGCGAAGCGCAGAAGTCGCCGCTGTCGTTGACCGCCACATGCCATTCGCCGGCGGGCCAGTACAGCAGATCGTCGGGGCCGACTTCTAGGATGGTCGCGTCGGCCGGCAGCGCCGCCAGCGCCTCGCCCGCGTGCGCCGGCGAGCCCGCCTGGACCAGCTCGGCGCGGTGTTCGAAATACGCGCGCGGCCAGAACGCCATTTTTTTCCTGCCGATGCCCGTGGCCATCAGCACATGGCAGTCGTCCATGTGGATGCCGAACGGCGTGCTGCTGTAAGTGCCCGCGTAGATGCACGAGTGGATGCCGCGGGCCGGATAGCCCACGCGACCGAACAGCGCATGCAGGGTCGGGGTGAGCTTGCGGCGGATCGAAGGCAAGGCGACGTCGACCTTGTCCAGGATCACCGAGAACTCCGATCCGGGAAACGCCTGATCGACCTGCGCCTGGTACTGCTCGAAGCCGCGCACGTCCGGCCCGGGGAAGAACGCGAGCAGTTCGTGGATGGCCGGCGCGCGGCCGGCGAGATTGGCGCGGCCGAACGGCTCCTTGCGGCCCGCGGCCATGGCCTGGGCGGTGGTCGACAAGGCCTGGATGAATTCGGCCGGCGTGAACAGGGGCGCGGACAGCGCATTCTTGAACAAGCGCGGCGGCCCGCCCCACGCGTTCGCGATCTGCGTGGCCAGCGCGTGTTCGTCGTCGAGAAGCATCGCATCAACATCCGTTTGATCGAGAGCGCCTAATCTAGCGGCATCCATGCAAAGTCACCACCGTCTGCCGGCTCGCGCCGTCGCGATCGGGCTCGCGCGCTCGCTGCCGCGCCGGCGATGACCGATGCCGGGACTCGTCGCCCTCGCGAGAGCGCGACCGCGCGAAACCGCATGCCCGCGCCGACGGGACATTCGCCCCCGAGCGGTGCGCCGATCGAAGGCGAGCCGATACCCCGCCCCACCCGCGCCATCACGCCGCGTCCTTTAATCAACTCTTAAAGTCGCCCTCCTAGGCTGCGACCGATCCGCCTGGCCAGGACAGGCGATAATGGCGGCTCCCGCGACCACCGATCGGTGCGGCGGTTGCGTCGACTCTTCTATCTCTTATGGAATCTTCCATGCGCGCAGTTGTTCCGCGTTGGTTAGCGGTGATCGTTGTCTGTTCCTGGCTGGCGGCGTGCGGAGGGGCCAAGGACGAACCCGCCGCGGCCGCCGGCGCATCGGGCCTGGCGGTGTCGCTGGCGCCGGCGCAGTCGCAACCGTTGGCGCGCAACGTGCTCGTGTCCGGGCCGGTGTCGGCGTTCGAGGAGATGCAGTTGGGCGTGGAACTCAGCGGCCAGCGGGTGACCGCGCTGCGGGTCGACGTCGGCCAGGCGGTCAGCCGCGGCCAGGTGCTGCTGGAACTGGACCATCGCACCCTCGACAGCGAGCTGGCCCAGGCCGACGCCTCGTTGAAGCAGGCGCAGGCGTCGTTGAGCCTGGCGCAGGTCAACTACGAGCGCGGCGCGAAACTGGCCGCCACGCAGTTGGTCAGCGCGAGCAGTCTGGATGAGTTGCGCGCGACCCGGGTGCAGGCCGAGGCGCAGGTCGCCACCGCCCGCGCCGCCCGCGACGCGGCGCAACTGCGCCGCGATTTCGCCGAACTGCGCGCGCCCGTCGACGGCATCGTCTCCAAGCGCCTGGTGCAGCCCGGGCAAGTGGTCGCCGCGGGCAGCGAACTGCTGCGCCTGATCCGCGACGGCCGCCTGGAATGGCGCGCCGAATTGCCGGAGGAACAATTGTCCGGCGTGACCGTCGGCAACACCGTCGAACTGCCGTATGCCGGCGGCACCATCACCGGCCGCATCCGCGCGGTCAGCCCCGGGGTCGATGCGCAGACCCGCACCGGCACGATCTACGCCGACCTGCCCGAACCGGGCGCGCTCAAGCCCGGCGTGTACGTCGAAGGCCGCATCGTCACCGGCGCCGGTCGCGCGCTGATGGTGCCCAGCGCGGCGATCGTGCAGCGCGACGGCCACAGCTACGTGTTCACGATGAAGGACAAACAGACCGTGCAGCGCCTGCGCGTGCGCACCGGACAGACCGCGCAGGGGCGGATCGAAATCATCGAGGGGCTGAAGGAAGGCCAGCAAGTCGTCGCCGAAGGCGCCGGTTTCCTTGGCGACGGCGACCGCGTGCGCGTGGTGCCGGCGGGTCAGCAGGCAGGCAAGGCGACCGGCAACGGGACGAAGCAGCCATGAATTTTTCCGCCTGGGCGATCCGCCGCCCGTTGCCGGCGATCATGCTGTTCTTCGTGCTGTGCGTGGCTGGACTGTGGGGTTTCTTCAAACTGCCGGTGGCGCGTTTCCCCGATATCGCCTTCCCGATGACCACGGTCACGGTGACCCAGCCGGGCGCGTCGCCGAGCCAGCTCGAAGCCGAGGTCACGCGCAAGGTCGAGGACTCGGTCGCGACCGTCACCAACGTCAAGCGGGTGATCTCCACGGTCAGCGAGGGCGTCAGCACCACCACGATCGAATTCAATCTGGAAGCCGATCTGGCCACCGCGCTGGACGACACCCGCGACGCGGTGACGCGCATCCGCACCGACCTGCCGCAGGACATCCAGGAACCGGTGATATCGAAGGTCGATATCGGCGGCTCGTTGATGACCTATGCGCTGGTCGCGCCGCAGATGACCGCCGATGAAGCCAGCTGGTTCGTCGACCGGCAAGTCTCGCGCGCCATGTACGGCGTGCCGGGCGTGGCCCGCGTCACCCGCGTCGGCGGCGTCGAGCGTCAGGTGCGGGTCGATCTGGATCCGAACGCCCTGCTCGCCTTCGGCGTCACCGCCGGCGACGTGTCGCGGCAACTGGCGCAGATCCAGGTCGAACGCGCCGGCGGCAAGGCCGAACTCGACCGCAGCCAGCAGACCATCCGCACCCTCGGCACGGTCGGCAACGCGCAGTCGCTGCGCGACTATTCGATCAGCCTGCCGGACGGGCGCTCGGTGCGGCTGTCGACGCTGGCCAAGGTCAGCGATGCCGCCGCCGATCCGACCCAGGTCGCCATGCTCGACGGCGGCGACGTGGTCGCGTTCTCGATGTCGCGCACGCGCGGCTCCAGCGAGGTCAAGGTCGAAGCCGGCGTGCACGCGGCGCTGGATCAGCTCAAGGCCGAGCACCCGGGCATCGACTTCCGTCTGGTCACCACCGCCATCGACGAAACCCACCGCTCCTACGATTCGTCGATGACGATGCTGTGGGAAGGCGCGCTGCTGGCATTGCTGGTGGTGTGGGCGTTCCTGCGCGACTGGCGCGCGACCTGGGTGTCGGCGCTGGCGCTGCCGTTGTCGATCATCCCGACCTTCGCGGTGATGTACTGGTTCGGCTTCACCTTGAACCTGATCACCTTGCTCGCATTGTCGGTGGTGGTCGGCATCCTGGTCGACGATGCCATCGTCGAGATCGAGAACATCGTGCGCCATCTGCGCATGGGCAAGCCGCCGCTGGAAGCCGCGCGCGACGCCGCCGGCGAAATCGGCAACGCGGTCATCGCCACCTCGCTGACCCTGGCCGCGGTGTTCGTGCCGGTCGCGTTCATGCCCGGCATCGCCGGCAAGTTCTTCCGCGAGTTCGGCTGGACCGCGGCCACCGCGGTGCTGTTCTCGTTGCTGGTCGCGCGTCTGTTGACGCCGATGATGGCCGCGTACCTGCTCAAGCCGCACGGCGAAGAGCCGGCCGAGTCGCGGCTGATGCGCTGGTATCTGGGCTGGGTCGACGCCGCATTGCGCCATCGCGCGCGTACCTTGTGGATCGCCACCGGCCTGTTCGTCGCCTCGCTCGCGCTGGTGCCGTTCATTCCGGCGACCTTCATTCCGCAATCCGACCTGGGCCGCAGCAATCTCAGCCTGGAACTGCCGCCGGGCACGCGCCTGCAGGAAACCGCGGCCATCGCCGAACGCGCGCGCGCGCTGGTCAAGGACATTCCGGAACTCAAGCAGGTGTACACCGCGGTCGGCAGCGTGCTCGATCTCGGCGACCCCGGCGCCACCGGCATCGGCGAAGCGCGCAAGGCGACCCTGGTGCTCGACTGGGGCGTGGCCGACGATCGCGAACGCGATCAGCGCGCGCTCGAACGCGACGCGCGCGCGCGCCTGGCCAATCTGGCCGGCGTGCGCGTGAGCTATGTCAGCTCCGAACCCGGCAATCAGCTGCAACTGGTGCTGTCCGGCGACGACCCGCAGCACCTGCAGGAAGCGTCGATCGCGCTCGAACGCGATTTGCGCGGCATTTCCGGCCTCGGCAGCGTCAGTTCGTCGGCGTCGTTGTTGCGTCCGGAAATCCAGATCGTGCCCAATCCGGCGCGGGCCGCCGACCTGGGCGTGGCGACCGCCGACATCGCCGAAGCCGCGCGCATCGCGACCTCGGGCGACTACGAACAACGCCTGGCCAAGCTCAACCTGCCCGACCGGCAGATTCCGATCCGGGTCGGCTTCGCCGAAGCGACCCTGTCGAATCCGGCCTTGATCGGCCAGTTGCGCGTGCACGGCCGTTACGGACCGGTGCCGCTGGCCGCGGTCGCCGATATCCAGATGGGCAGCGGCCCGTCGCAGATCTCGCGCTATCAGCGTCAGCGCAACGTCACCCTGACCGCCGAACTCAACGGCCGTCCGCTCGGCGAGGTCATGGAGACCGTGCAGAAACTGCCGAGCGTGCAGCACCTGCCGCCCGGCGTGAGTTTCCTCAACACTGGCGACGCGGAAGTCTTCGTCGAACTGTTCATCGGCTTCATGCTGGCGATGGCGGCCGGACTGATCTGCATCTACATGGTGCTGCTGTTGCTGTTCAACCATGCACTGATGCCGCTGACCATCCTGACCGCGGTGCCGCTGTGCGCCGGCGGCGCGTTCGGCGCGTTGCTGCTGACCCAGAACATGCTGTCGTTGCCGGCCCTGATCGGTTTGTTGATGCTGATCGGCATCGCCACCAAGAACTCGATCCTGCTGGTCGACTACGCGGTGATGGCCGAGGACGAGCACGGCATGAGCCAGCACGATGCGTTGATCGACGCCTGCCGCAAGCGCGCCCAGCCGATCATCATGACTACCCTGGCGATGGGCGCCGGCATGATGCCGATCGCCCTGGGTTTCGCCGGCGATTCCAGCTTCCGCGCGCCGATGGCGATCGCGGTGATCGGCGGTCTGATCACCTCGACCTTGCTGAGCCTGATCGTGATCCCGGCCGCGTTCACTGTGGTCGACGACCTCGGCGAATGGCTGACGCGGCGGTTCCGCCATCGTTCCTCGCATCCGGAGCATCACCCGGCGTCGGGCTGACGATGGATGCGTCCGCCTCGCCCCTTCGCGATCAATGTCGAAGGGGCGAGCGTCGGGCGTGCGATGAACCGCGTCGCGTACCGAACACGCCGGCGATTGCAATGGCGGCGCCTTCGTTGTAACCATTCCAGCTGCGTTTCAATGGAGATGCAGCATGCAACGACTCACTGGCGGCTGCCTGTGCGGCGACGTCCGCATCGAGGCCTCGGGGCTGCCGTACCGCGTAGGCCTCTGCCACTGTCTCGACTGCCGCAAGCACGGCGGCAGCGTGTTCAACGCCTTCGCAATATTCCCGCAGGACGCGGTGACGATCGAAGGCGAGACCCGCGATTTCCGGGGACGGCATTTCTGCCCGCGCTGCGGCTCGTCGGTGTTCGCGCGCAGCGCGGACGAAATCGAAGTGAGCCTGGGATCGCTGGACGCGCCGGATCAACTGGCGCCGAGCTACGAAACCTGGATCGTCCGTCGCGAGTCCTGGCTGCCGGATTTTCCACTGGCGAGGCACTACGAACACGATCGCGAAGGCACGGGACGCTCCGAGCCGTAATTGGCGCAAGCGACGATGCATCGCGTTTCGATGCCGAGGTGCCGGCGCCCTCGTGTTGGCACGCGTGTTCGCGAACGTAGCGCCGACGGCTGCTGAATCGTCGCGAGCGACGGAGTCGCCCGGTCGACTGGGCGACTCCCGCTCTCGCGAGCGTGGCCGCTTACATCACGCAGCCGGCATAGACCTTGGACTTGTTGCTCGTCACGCCCCAGCCCGGATCGCCGCAACCGGCGGGCTGGCGTATGCCGACGACGGTGCCGGCATTGTCGTAGTACACGACGGAACAGAAACAACCCGCGGAACTGGTCGCCGCGCCGGTGCTCGCGGACATGGCCAACAGGGTTCCCAATACGATCAGCTTGAAGCGATGCATCGCACTCCTCCCTTGGCTTGCTTACGGCAGGTCGCCGCGCATGGAAGATACAACGCCGGATGCGCGCGTAAATCGTGGACGCAGCGAAGTTTCAATTGCGCCAACCGTTGCGAAAATGAACTGTGAGCGCCATCGTGAAGTCGCCTGCCGGATGAAACACGGGATCAATCTGCCGAGCGGACTGGCGCGATACAAGCTGTCCAAACACCGGCGACCTCCTCGCCCGCTACAGCGTTATATTTTTCTCTGCTCGCTCCCCATCGATCACTCCGCGACTTCTTCGCATCACACGATCGATCGTCTTCGAATGCGACCGAGGCGATGCTTTGATAACCACGCCACTTCGTGATTGAGCATTTGTGAGACGCATCACGACGACAGCGAACTTCGTGGCGTAATACGGCTTGCATCGGAAATATTTCGTCCGACTTTGTCGGTGCGACAAATAGTTTCCACTAAAACTACTTATTCGATCGGAACGATCGTTACGCGCATCGACCGGGGCGCGCATGTTCCTTGCTGTCGCGCTCGTAACCGCGGTCTCGCGATAGCGAGGCATGCATACCGAAGGACACGAAGCGAAACACGAGCAACGGTGGAGCGCCGGGAAACGCTCTGCCTTGCGCGGCCACGGAAGACCGCATCGGCGGAACGCGCTCACGAGGCTCCGCCCCGAGGATCAGTACGGATTGGACCAGTACGAAGTCGAACAGTACGCATTCGATCCGGACTGACCAGGCCGGGAGTGCCGGATGCACTTCGCGACCGCTTGCGAGAAGGACTATTCAACCAACAAGGAGCTGGTCATGAATCATCTAGTCGCGTTGAGTCTGGTGTTGCTGGTTTCGCTGCCGGCCATCGATACGGCAGCAGCCAAGGAACCTTCCTTCCAGAAATTGAACGCAAAAGCCAAGTTCATCCACGGCGAAAATCTGGTGAAAGGCTTGTTGCCGGAAACCGGCGCCGCCACCGATGCCCGCCTGCAGACGCCGCAGCAGAAGGCGGCCGGGTTGAGCGCGGTGATGGTGACGCGCAACGGCGATCTGTACGAATCGAAGATGAATCCGGAAGACGTCGCCATCTTCGAAAAGGCGATCAAGGACCTGGAGTCGGTCGGCCGCACCGCCACCAGCTTCAGCACGCCGCCGACGTTGCCGACGCTGTATGCGGACGGACGCGTCACGCCCAAGGTCGTGATCGGCGCCGACGACCGAGTGCAGATCTCGAACACCGTGGCTGCGCCGTTCTGGCATATCGGCCGTATCGGCATCGGCTGCACCGGCACCTTGATCACCGCCAAGCATGTGCTGACCGCGGGCCACTGCGTGTCCAACGGCGCGGGCACGTTCTATTCCAGCCTCGACTTCACCACCGCGCAAAACGGCAGCTATCAGCCCTGGGGTACGACGACCTGGGCGCGCGCCGTCACCACCACGGCCTGGCATAACAGCGCCGACAGCAACTATGACTATGCGCTGATCGTGCTCAGCGCGGCGCCGCACGGCGGCAACTCCGGTTGGGGCGTCTATTCCGGCGGCACCCACACCATCACCGGCTATCCCGGCGACAAGCCGCTCGGCACGATGTGGACCCACTCGGGCTCGGTCAACACCAGCGGCTCGTATCGCCTGTGCTACACCATCGACACCGCCGGCGGCAACAGCGGCAGCGGCATCTCCAGCGACGGCGGGGTCAACGTGCGCGGCATTCATACCACCGGTTCGTCCAGTCAGAACTGCGGCACGCGCTTGACCAGCACCGTGTACAACACGCTTCAGAACTGGATCGCCACTTACCCTTGATCGGCGAGCGTTGATCCAGAGTAACGGCGGCGTGGTGCATCGGCGCAACGATGCACCACGTCCTGATCGGCATTGCGCTGATCGAATCGTCCAACGCGCGAGGCGACAATGATGAAACCGGTGTTTATCGCGGTATTGCTGCTGGCCGGCTGCGGCCTCGACAACAAGCAGCCGACCATGAACCATGAGCCGCTGGAAAGCGCGCTGATCGTCGGCAGCGCCGAGTCTCCCGATCCGGTATTGGCCAAGGTCATGGCGTTGGAAAAAAGCGGCGTGGTCAAGGACGTGGTGGTGCAGGAATCGTTCCCGGTGCAGATCCGCCTGCGCGCGCCGAAGAAAGTGATCGACGAGCTCAATGCGATGCCGCGGTCCGGCGGATTGCGTTAGCGCGCTTGCATCAGCGGATATCGAATCCATCGATAGCGTTGCGGCTGCCGGCCGTTCCGGCCGCTTCCCCTGCCCGATGCGATCCCGCCGGCATGAAGCTTCCGGCCGGTGCGCGCGCCATCGTGCGCAAGCGTCCGCGGCGAAGACGCCGAGGCCGCCCAGTCTCGGCATTCTCGATGGCGACGTAGCCGCCGCGGTATCAGCGTGCGCAACGGAAAACCCGCGCGGGGCAATGGCGGCGGCCTATCGGCTCGAGCCCGGCGGCCTCTTCCGACTCCGCAGCTTGAGCCAGGCTTATTCCGTCGTGACGGCCAAAGGTGTATGTAGTGCCTGGATATGCCGGTTCATGCGTCTCCCCCACCCTCGGCATCCCATTCGGAGTCGATCCGATCATGAAGAAATTCCGCAAGGTTCTCGTCACCCTGATCGTGCTCGGGCTGCTGGGAGTGCTGTTCCTGTATTGGCCGGTATACCAGCGCTCGGTGCCCGCGGCCGGCAACGACAAGCCGGTCGACGTGGTGCTGATCGGCGGCGGCATCATGAGCGTGACCTTGGCGACTTATCTGCAGGAGCTTGAGCCGGGCTGGGCCATCCAGCTGTACGAACGCCGCGACGGCGTGGCCGAGGAAAGCTCCGACGGCTGGAACAACGCCGGCACCGGTCACTCCGGTTTCGCCGAATTGAACTACACCCCGCAACTGCCCGACGGCAGCATCGAGACCAAGCGCGCGGTCGATATCGCCGAACAGTTCGAGATCTCGCGTCAGTTCTGGTCGCATCAGGTTCGCGAAGGTCGCCTGCAGCAGCCGTCGGACTTCATCAATCCGACCCCGCACATGAGCTTCGTCTGGGGCGACGACAACATCGCCTACCTGCGCAAGCGCCGCGATGCGCTGGTCAAGAATCCGCTGTTCTACGGCATGGAGTATTCCGAGGATCCGGCGCAGATCGCCAAGTGGGCGCCGTTGTTGATGGAAGGCCGCGATCCCAAGCAGAAAGTCGCCGCGACCTACATGCCGATCGGAACCGACGTCAATTTCGGCGTGATCACCCGGCAGCTGACCCAGAGCCTGCAACGCAGCGCGAACTTCCAGTTGCACCTGGGCAACGAAGTCACCGCGCTGCGCCAGAACGGCGACAAGACCTGGAACGTCACGGTCAAGAATCTCAAATCGGATACCGAGTCGACCGTGAAGTCGCGCTTCGTCTTCATCGGCGCCGGCGGCGCGGCGCTGAAACTGCTGCAGCTGTCGGGCATTCCAGAAGCGCGCGATTACGCCGGTTTCCCGGTCGGCGGCCAGTTCCTGGCGTTCCAGGCGCCGGCGATCGCCAGCCGGCACGGGGTCAAGGCCTACGGCCAGGCCGAAACCGGATCGCCGCCGATGTCGGTGCCGCATCTGGACGCGCGCAAGCTCGACGGAAAACCGGTGGTGCTGTTCGGGCCGTTCGCCTTGTTCAGCACCAAGTTTCTCAAGCACGGCTCGTGGTTCGACCTGTACTCCTCGGTCACCCACGACAACCTCGGCGAAATGCTCAGCGTCGGCGGCGAAAACCTCGACCTGGTCAAGTACCTGCTGAGTCAGGCCCAACTCAACGACGACGACCGCCACGCAGAACTGCGCAAGTACTACCCCAGCGCCAAACGCGAAGATTGGACACTGGTCACCGCCGGCCAGCGCGTGCAGATCATCAAGCGCGACCCGGTCAAGGGCCCGGTGCTGCAGTTCGGCACCGAGATCGTCGCCGACAAGGACCACACCCTCGCCGCCCTGCTCGGCGCCTCCCCGGGCGCGTCGACCTCGCCGCCGATCATGCTCGACCTGCTGGCGAAGGCCTTCCCGGCGCAAATGGCGGCCGGTTGGCAAACGCAGTTGCAGACGATCATCCCGTCGTACGGGCGGCGTCTCAACGACAGCGCGCAGCTGACCAATGAGATTCGGGCGATGGCCAGTCAGACCTTGCGTTTGCCGTATTTGGAAGTGCCGGTTGGTGGCTCGTCGGTGTCGCAACAAGCTCCGCCGGAACAAGCATCCACAGGGAAGAAGTCCACTGAGAATGTCGAGTTGCAGTCGCTGTAACGCTTGTTTCGCTTCGGTAGCTGAAGTTGCCGCGCACCCGGCCCCCGAGCCGGGTGCGCGCGGTCCAATCGACCGCGATTCAGACCCGCATCGTATCGATCGCCGCGGGTTCCGTGCTGACATACGTCTGCCTCGGCGTTTGCATGAAACGCAAACGCGTCCCCTTACGATCGCACGCGCTGAGCCGCCAGGCTGCAGGCAGTACCATTGTCGCTGAGATTGGAACAACGATTGAGGCAGGACGCAGCAAAACTCAGTGCTTGCGTTTCGCCGAGATGATTCCGATCAGGCAGACCACATACACACCCATCGCGACGAGGCCCAGCACCATCGCCGCGCGCGCGTAACCCGAAAACACCAGTCCGGACGCCGCGAACGCGAAAAGCGCGCCGAGGAACATCCCATACGCGGCCCATTTCGGCGATTTTCTTGGAGCGTTCATTGCATCACTCTCTTTAATTCAGCAAACGGATTAGGGTAATTGATGTACGAGGTCGACGGCTCTCGCCAGCACACCGACGCCGGGCCAGCACCAAGCCGTCGTCGACAGCACCGCGATGGCGGCGTAAACACCTTGTTCCATCGCGCCCATCGCGGGCGCTAGGCGAACCGGCAAGGCCGCTTCAGCGTTATTTGGCGTCGGTCGTGAGTTCTCACCCAGATCGGCGGCGGAGAATCTCGGCGTAGCGCCGATCCGGGAGCCGATCAATGTGAGCAGCAGCACCGGCCACCACAGCAGGGCGACCGCCAGCAAGGCCAGCGAAGACACCGCTCTGCCGAGCGTGGAGCGCTCCTGCCACGGCCGGTAATTGATCGGCTGGGTCCACAGATTGGCGCTGAACTCGCGCAGCAGTGGCCTGGGCGCGCCCTCCAGGCAGACCGTGTCCGGTAACGATGCCCATTCGGCCGACATGTAGCGACGCAGGAATTCGTAATACGCCAGGCAATCGGACTGGCCGTTGTTCGCGGCGCTCGCCAGGATCATCTTGCCGTCGTTCGCCGGCTCGACCAGATACAGGTGATGGTACTGGACGGCGCCACCGGTATTGACCGCTGTGGCGATTTCCACCCGTGGCACCAGATCCGACCAGTTCGCTTCGGTGCGTCGGCCGCCCTGAAGTTGCACAACCTTGCCGCTGGTCCGATTGAACAAGGTCGGAAACTCGTGCGATGCCGTAAAGACTTTGACCAAGGCGGCGATCGCGATCACCGCGAACACCACGATCGCAACCAGCATGATGAGAACAGAGGCCTGATCGGCGGTGCCCTGCTTGAACCCGTGCATGAGCATCGCGGAAAACCAGGCCGCCACGCCGGATGCCAGCAGCCCGAGGAACAACAACATGCTCTTGAGACCGGACGACATATCGCCGTGCGGACGGATCTGCAGCCGCGTCGTGTCCATCGACACGACGATTCCCTCGCCCTTCGCGACCGGCCCCCGCTTGGGCAGGTCGTACAACGGCCCGTGCCTGGGAACCTGAAAGGAGCGTTCCCAGTTGAGCTCGACCTGTCCACTGTCGGACACGCTGGGCAAGGCCTGGACGGAATCGGGTTCATCGCTTTGCGTCACGTGGCATCCGAGGCCAGGATCTCGAACTTCTTGCCGCCCGCATCTGGCAACACGAGGTCGGGATTCTCGGTTTTGTTGGGCCAGTACTTGAGCAGCACCGAGGCTTTGACGGGTTCGTTCTGCAATGTCGAGTACATCAGGTGCCAACGCACCCCATTGGGCGGGGCCGAATAGAGCGGGTTGCTTTGCGATTCGTAGGGACGGAACTGCGGAATGTTCACGTACTGCAGTCCAGCACCCTTGATCGACCGGTTCTCGCTGGCCTTCAAGGCCTTGCCGTCTTCCATCTGCACGGTCAAATCATAGGCCAGCCAGGCCTTGTCCATCGCGGGTGCGATGATTTCGACGGTGAAGTTGCCGCCGGCCAAGCCCTTGCGCCATTCCAGTTTGACTTCGATCGGCAGCTTGAACAACTCACCGAACTGCTTGTCTTCCTCGGCCTTGCTCGCGTAGGTCTTCGGGCTCTTGCCAAGGCAGGATTTCTTCATCCAGGTCTGGAGCGGGTCGTCCTTGTCTTCCTCAGCCTGGAACAAACAGTAGATGCCGACACCCACCGCCAGGATAGCCAGTACCGCCCACCCGGCCGGCCCGAACCCGAGCAACGGCGCGGCGCCAGCCAGGCTCACATAGCCGCCGGCAATGCTCGCCATGCCGCCTATGATCAGGAAACCGCCGGCGGCGATCGTCCAGCTGCCCGCGTCCATGTCGCCCTCGCCTTGGAGCGATATGCCCTCGTAAACGGTGACGCAACCACCGATCACGCTGGCCAGGCCGCTGAGCATTCCGCCGTAAGCGGAAAAATTCGCGGCGTTTTTTATCCCCCACGCTCCCCACTTGCCGGCGCCAGCGGAGTTGTAGATTTCCTTCCATATCTTCAGCGAGCCGCCCGCGGCTTCGCCAAAGGCCCCCATCAAGCCGATACCAGCCGCGATCATCTTGATGTGGCTTTTCGTTCCGGACAGCTCCGCCGCGTCGAAGAACGCCACGACCTGGAAATAACCCGCGAAAGCCGCCAAGCCAGTGGACGCCGGACCGGCGCGCACGGTCTTGATCGCGCTCTTCCAGAAATTGGTGCCGCTGGCGACGCGAGGCAGGCCGGCGAACTTGTCTTCGACTGCGGTCATGGCCACATCCGCTACCACCTTGCGCGCGCGCAGTTCGGCCACGCCTTGCTCGAAGGTTTCCGTAGCGGTGATCTTGATGCCGCCTTTGTTGGTCTGCTCCAGGTGGAAATCCCAATCGAAGACGATGAAACGCACCTTGACGTTCGCGCCGTCGCCTAGTTCGTCGGCGATGTCGGCGACGTTCATAGTCCAGTTTTTGACGCCGCCATTGACCGCCTGGATCAGACGGCGCTCCATCTCCATCGTCCACAGCGCTTCTTTCATGTAGCGCGCCGACTGCGCGCCGGTCAATTCCTGAAGCAGCGGAATCGGCACAGTCTTGAACCAGATCCAGCTGGCCATCGCGCCTGCGCGCATGAACTGCGACTGGGACAACTTCGCACCCAGTCCCTGCATGCCGAACATGACGTTCTTGATCGATTCCTTGACCTTCAAGGTCGAGCGGAAGAACCGATCGGCTCCGGCCACCTTCGTCGTCGCCGCGTTTGCGGCGGTGACTTCGTTGGCGGCGATGCCGAGTTCCTTCGCCACGTCCTGATACATCTTTTCCCACTTGTCGACCGCGGAATACAACTTCTTGAAGTTGCCGTAGACGTCCTTGGTCTTGTGCTCGAACGCGAATTGCAGCAACGCTTCCTGATTGCCCGCCAGCACTCGAAACCAGACATTGTCGTTGTCGATGTTGCTGAGGCTTCTCTCGGCGAACGCACGCTCGTTGTCGTTGAGACCGACGCCGAACAGGATTGCGGAGAATTGGTCCACGAACTGCACACTGGCCGGCGCGTTGGTGCGGTCGAAGTCTTCGTCACGGACCGCTTTGAACCGCGCGCTCTGGACATGGGCGAGGTAATCCGCGCAATGCTTGTCGCGCGTACCGATCAGGTTCCTGCTATCGGCCTCGTATTTCGAACGGAACTGGCTCAGTTTGGCGGTATCGATGCAGTCGGCATATTTTTCGGTCCAGTCCTCGCCCTTGCCGCCGTCTTTGTAGCTTTTCTCCAGTCGTTCGAAGGCGCGGCTGACGGTGATCTCGCGGGCGTACTTGCGTTCGACCTGGTTGAGCAGGGTATTGACGCCGTTGGCGTAGTGGCGCATTTCCTGCGCGATGCCGACGTCGTCGCTGAGGCAGAACGCCAGGCCCTTGCCCGGCATCACGTCGTTCACGTACTTGCCCAGGTCGGCGGCATGGGTTTGGCGGTTCAATCCTGACGTCAGGCTCCTGTCATAGACAGCGTGCTGGCCAGCGTACTCGGCCGCGAATAGGCCCATATTCGTACCGCTCGGATCGATAAAGAAGCCGTTGTCCGGCTTTTTGTGGGCGAGCACGTCGCCCAGGATCAGCGGCATCATGCGCAACCCGCGCAAGGCCGCATCACCCTTGTATTTGTCGCGGACCTTCTTGGTCCACAACACGCTCGAATAGGCCAGCCACACCGTGCCGGCCTTCTTCGGCTCGAGAACGTTGATCACCGACGCTTTGACGTGGTCGCCTTGGCGACTGCAACTAAAAGTCACCTGGCCTGGCGGAACCTGTTCGATTGGATACTCGCGGAAATAACCGTCCGCGGTCACGGCAAAGTAACGCCAGGTGCCGTTGCGCTCGTCGAACATGTACACGTAACCGTCCTGCATCACGCGCACGACGCAATCGCCGCCTTTCCAACCCAGGTTTTCTTGCTTGACCTTCGCGCTCTTGTCGGCCGCCTCCGACCCGGCAACATTGGGGTGATATGCGAACCTCAGCGGCAGGATCGGCAATCCCGGACGCGAGCAGTAGGGGCAGTCGCCACCGGGATTGTTCTGGGATTTATCCCGCGCCTTTGTCGCGATGCCCGCACCGTCAGCCATGTCGTGCTCCTTGCTTGCCTGCCGTCCAATGTCCGGACTCGATGTCCACCCAAAGCCGCTCGTCCGATTGCGCGGCCAGATCCACGTAGTTCGCTTCTTTCGACCGCATGGCCGCTATCCAGTCCGCAACCTGCGGATGCTCCTCGATCTTTGGATGCACTATGCAACGGTGCAGCATGAATGCGACGCAGTCGGCTTCGTCCTCGATCGAAAAGCCCAAACCCTGCGCCTTTGAAGCCGCCTGATCGAGCCGGAAAAATGCATCGTGCGGCGGTTCAGCCGACTCCTGCCACTGCGAAAAGGCTTGGTTGAGCACGCCGATCCGGTCGATCTTCAATTGCTGCTCGGCGTTGATATGGAGCGCCGCCATGGGCTCATGAATGCCCCGCACCACCTGCGTTTCGCCGCGATAATCGACAAACCACCAGTGCTCCACGCCCGCGACTGCGCCCTGGTCTGCGAAAACTGCGGACAGATGCCGCGTCACTCGTGGATCGAAGAACCGGAACAGCCATGGTTCGCCTCCGGCGGCGCGCCGCATCTGCGCGGCGAACAGCCGCTTGATCTGGGCGACCGGCAAATCGCTGACGAACCATCCGCACAGGCTGCGTATATCGGCGTTGCCTTGCGCCTGATCGAGCGCCAACACATAGCTGTGATCGAGCAAGCGATCCAAGGAGGAACGCAGCGCCACGAAGTACGGATACTCTTTCGGTCCGACCCCCCAGTTCGGGACGTCGACCACATGAGCCCGCTGGCCGCCGACGGCTAACGCGTCGCGGTCGAACGGGTCGCGCAACAGCGGATCGACGAACACGTACACCGTCTTCTCTGAACGAAACAACGTCTCACGCAGCCGGTCGATGCGATCGGCCAGGTCGGACTGCGACATGTCGGCACGGCGCTCAGCTGGCTGCACGCGCGCCACCGGTTGCCGCTGCGTGTTTCAGTTTCTCCGCGCAGCCCTTGTAGTTGCCCGTGGGGAGGTTCATCTGAATGCTCGCCGAGGCCGGCGTAGTCAAATTGCGCTGACTGCTCTTGAACTCGATCGGCCCCGGCGCCCCCAGCTCGATATCGCCGCCCTCGAGCTTGATATAAGCGCCCGCCGCGGTAGCCAGCAGCCGTTTGCTCGGCGCAGCGATCTGCACATCGGCTTCAGTACTGACGATCTTCACGCTGGTCTGGGCCGCGGCACGCGCCAGTTCCTTGTGCGCGCGCAAACTCACCGCGCCCTTGGCCGCATGCAAGGCGATGCCCCGCTCCTGATTCGGTTTACCGCCGGGCGCTTCGCCGCCATGAGTGAACAAGGCGATGCCGCCGGCGACGGCGAGCACGCTTTCGGTCTGGCTCAGCCACTGCAGATCTTGGTTGGCGCTGAGTACGGTCTGGGTACCGGACACCCAGATCTGGTTTTGCGCGGTCACGCTGACGACGCCCTTGGGGCTGCTCGCAAGCAGCAGCGGGTTGCTCCAGCCGGGCGCGCTGCCGTCGCCGCCGCCGATGCCTTCGCCCGGCGCGCTGCCGGTCTGGGTCGCGGCCATGGTGTCCTGGGTGGCTTTCAGCGCGGTCTGGGCGGCGAGTTCCTTCGGGTCGTCGGGCAGGATCGCCTGTTGGGTCTGGGCGGCCTCGCTCAGGGTCTGGACCAGTTGCTCGCTCTGGCTCAGTTGCGCTTGCGCCACGGTCGCGGTCAGGTGCTGAGGGCCCGGTTCGGTGGTCAGCAGCAGACCGGCGCCGCCGCGCAGCGCGCCGCCGGCCTGGGTGCTCAGTTCGGCGCCGAAGCCGCGCTCCTGGCCGCGGATGTTGTCGACCCCGCCTTTCAGATGGCCCAGGGCCAGGGTGCTCAGGTGCTGGGTGGTGTTGGCCTGCACCCGGCCCTGCCCGGGCGTGTCGTCGAGCTTCAGCTGCTGGTAGCCGCCGCTGCCGCCCTGGCTCTCGGCCAGGGCCTGGGTCTTGAAGCCGGTGAACACGGACGGGTGTTCGTTGCCGTCGAACCAGGCGGCGGCATTGCCGGTGGCGCCGCCGGCACCGCCGCCGACGCAGTTGTGGGCGGCGTCGATATGGCCGCGGCCGTTGTAGACCGTGCCGATCACCACCGGCCGGTCGATGTCGCCTTCCAGGAACGCGACCACGACTTCCTGGCCCTTGCGCGGCAGCATCACCCCGCCCCAGTTGTCGCCGGCCCAGGGGCCGGCCACGCGCACCCAGGTCCAGGCCTGGCCCAGACCGGGCGCGTTGTCGTCGCCGGAAGGATGCGCCAGGCGGTTGCTGGCGTCGCCGCCGCGCTGCCACGGGAACTGCACCTTGATCCGGTGATCGCGATCGGTCTGCAGCGGCGCGCCGTCGCTGACCACGATCGCGGTCTGGCTGCCATGCACGGTCGGCTTGGGATGCAGGCGCAGGCCGTGTCCGTCGGTGGTGCGGCTGCGATACGGCACCGCGGCCGGCAAGGCCTCGAAACTGTTGAGATAGAAACCCTCGCCACCGAGGGCGTCGTTGCCGACGGCCGGGCCGGCCTCGCCCAGGTCGGGCGCGAAGCCTTCGTGCGAGGGCGTGGCCAGGCCGCTGAGCGCGTCGGGCAACACCGGCACCGCCAGGGTGGCCGGGCCGAGCTGCTTTTCGGCCAGGTCGAGCACCTCGGCGCCGAGGTTGTTGCGGGCGCGATGGCGCACGCTCAGGCAGGTGAAACGGCCGCTGTCGGCGTCGCGGTAAGCATGATGCTGGGTGAGCACGAACCGGCCGCCCGGACGCAGCCGGCGCCAGCTGCCGGCGCCTTGCACGGTGTCGGCCGACACCTGCAAGGCTTCCAGATGCTGACGGGCGTAGCGCTCGCCGGTGGCGCGATCGGGATAGGCGTAGGGACCGGCGATGTCCTGGTCCTCCGGCGCGACCTCGCCGTACTGGCTGCCCAAGGCCGCGGCCGGACGCAGGTCCAGGCTGCGGTAGTCCCAACTGCTGCGCTGCAGCCGCGCGGTCTGCCAGCGGCGCGCGGTCGACCAGTGCTGGACGCTGTCGCCGGGTTCGGTCGCGTCCTTGCGATGGAAACGGATCGAACCCAGGTCGGCGAAGGCCTCGTTGTGATCGGCCAGCACCAGCGTGTGCATGCCCAGACTCGATTCGTCGGCCTGCGCGCCGTCCTCGGCCAGCGCCTGATCGCTGTGTTCGACGTGGTAGTGGATGCCTTCCTCGGCCAGCAGGCGATGCAGGAAGTCGTAATCGGACTCTTCGTACTGACAGGTCAGGCTGCGCTTCCTGTAGACCGACGGGTCGCTGAGGTCCCAGCGCCACGCCGGCGCCAGCCGGCCCTGGCCCACATAGTCGGCGAACAGCGACTCGACGATCTCGACCACGGTCATGTCCTGGAACACGAACGCGTCGACGCGCTGGCGCAGGAACGCCAGCCACGGCTCGACGATCAAGCGGTAACGCGCCAGGCCGCCGTTGCTGCCGATGCGCTCGAACGCGCTCAGATGGCCATGGAAGCAGCGCAGGTCGCCGACCGCGTCGGCGGTCATCAGCTCCAGCCGCAGCGGCTGGCCGAGCAGTTCGCTCAGGTCCAGGTGCGCGTCGACCGACAGCGCGGTCAGTTCGAAACGGAAGCCGCCTTCGTCCAGCGATTCGCGGCCGTCCAGCGATTCGGCGATCAGCACGTCCGGCCCCAGCGACGTATGCAGCCGCAACAGGCGTTCGTGCTGACGGGGCGCGCTGAGCGCGCTGAGTAGTGTGGCGAGGACGTCCATGGCTCTGCCTCCTGCAGTCTCCTGGGCGACGCTTCTGCCCGCGCCGGATGACGGCGGCGTGGCCTTCGCGAAGCGTCCCCTACGTTGGCTCCGACCCCGCGAACGGGGCCGGCGATTCCTTTACCGGCCGATCATAGCCCTGTCCGGTCTCAGCTGTCGCGGCGGGGCAGGTTTGGCCCCGCGGCGGCAGCCGGGCCGCCGTCGATGCGGGCCCGGCCCAGGCGGTACAGGCCGCGGCCGGGCCGCTCTTCCCTGCCCGCCGCGCCGGATCGCAACCCCGCGAACCGGCCACGGCGGCGCGCCGCGATCAGGCGATCTTGTACTTGAACTCGCCGTTCTTGGCCGCGCTGACCTTGATCCTTTCGATCTTGCTGCCCTCGGCCATCCGCGCCAGCACCGACTCGGCGATCTCGGGCAACAAGGTGCCGTTGAGGATGTGATCGACGTTGCGCGCGCCCGAATCGACTTCGGTGCAGCGCTGCAGCATCGCCTCGACCAGGCTCTCGTCCCACTCAAACACCGCCTTGTGGTTGGCCGCGACCCGGTCGCGGATGCGGCGCAGCTTGAGCGCGATGATCTGCGCCAGCACCTCGTCGGAGATCGGGTAGTACGGCACCACTTTCAGGCGGCCCAGGAACGCCGGCTTGAACGACTTCATCAGCACCGGACGCAAGGCGTCGGCCAGTTCGTCGGCCTTCGGAATCTCTTCGGCCGGCTTGTTGAGCGCGGCCTGCATGATCTGCGAGGACCCCACGTTCGAGGTCAGGATGATCAGGGTGTTGCGGAAGTCGATTTCGCGGCCTTCGGCGTCGTCCATCATGCCCTTGTCGAACACCTGGAAGAACATCTCCAGCACGTCCGGATGCGCCTTCTCGACCTCATCGAGCAGCACCACGCTGTAGGGCTGGCGCCGCACCGCCTCGGTCAGCACGCCGCCCTCGCCGTACCCGACGTAACCCGGCGGCGAACCCTTCAGCCCGGACACGCTATGCGCTTCCTGGTACTCGCTCATGTTGATGGTGACCAGCTTGCGCTCGCCGCCGTAGAGGATGTCGGCCAGCGCGAGCGCGGTCTCGGTCTTGCCGACGCCGGACGGGCCGACGAACATGAACACACCGCGCGGCTTGTTCGGATCTTCGAGCTTGGCGCTGGCGGTGCGCACGCGCTGGGCCACCGCTTCGAGCGCGTGGTCCTGGCCCATCACCCGTTCGGCCAGCATCGGCGCGAGGTTGCGCACGGTGCGGATCTCGTCCTTGATCATTCGACCCAGCGGCACACCGGTCCAGGCCGAGACGATCTCGGCGACCACGGTGCCGTCGACCTGCAGCGGCACCATCGGGGTTTCGCCCTGCAACGCGCGCAGTTGCACGACCAGATCGTTGACTTCCTGATGCTTGGGATCGGCGGATTTCGCCGCGGTCTTGGCCTTGCCCTTGGCGGCCTTGGCCGCGGGCTTGGGTTCTTGCGACGGCGGCGCGGCGTCGGCGGAGGACGTAGCGGCGGGCATATCCGGGGCCGCGGCCTTGGCCGCGATTTCGAGTTCGCCGCGCAAGCTCTGGATCCGCTGCGCCAGCTCGGTTTCCTGCAACAGCCGCGCTTCGTTGTCGGCCAGCACCTTGCGCGACTGTTCCAGTTGCGCTTCCAGTTCGGCCACGCGCTCATCGTGCATCGCGCCCGACGCCGCCTCGCGATGCAGCGCGCTCAGTTCGGCGCGCAGGCGATCGATGTGCTTGCGCGTGTCCTCGATGATCGCCGGCGTCGCGCTCTGCCCGAGCGCGACCTTGGCGCAGGCGGTATCGAGCACGCTGACCGCCTTGTCCGGCAATTGCCGGCCGCTGATGTAGCGATGCGACAGCCGCACCGCCTCGGTGATCGCTTCGTCGAGCACGCGGATGTTGAAGTGCTTCTCCATCAACGGCACCAGCCCGCGCAGCATCGCCGCGGCGATCGGCTCGCTGGGTTCCTCGACCTTGACCACCTGGAAGCGCCGCGCCAGCGCGGCGTCTTTCTCGAAGTATTTCTTGTACTCGCCCCAGGTCGTCGCCGCGATCGTGCGCAGTTCGCCGCGCGCCAGCGCCGGCTTGAGCAGATTGGCCGCGTCGCTCTGCCCGGCCTGGCCGCCGGCACCGATCATGGTGTGCGCCTCGTCGATGAACAGGATGATCGGATGCGAGCTCTTCTTGACCTCGTCGATCACGTTCTTCAGGCGATTCTCGAACTCGCCCTTGACGCTGGCCCCGGCCTGCAACAAGCCCATGTCGAGCGTATGCAGTTCCACGCCCTGCAGCACCTCGGGCACGTCCTTGTCGGCGATGCGCAGCGCCAGGCCCTCGACCACCGCGGTCTTGCCGACGCCGGCTTCGCCGGTGAGGATCGGGTTGTTCTGGCGCCGCCGCAGCAGGATGTCGACGACCTGGCGGATTTCCGATTCGCGGCCGACCACCGGATCGAGATGACCGTCGCGCGCGCGCTGGGTCAGGTTGGTGGTGAACTGATCCAGGGCCGGGGTTTTCGACAACCCGCCCTGGGCCGCGTCGGCGGCGGTGGCGGCATCGCCCTGCGCCTGCTCGCCTTGCGGATGCTCGGCATCGGCGAAACGCACGCCGTCGCCGGCTTCCGACGAACCGGCGGTGAGCTTGGCGAAGTCGTGCTTGAGTTCGTCGCGCTTGATCCGCACGAACTGGGCCGAACCGCGCAGCGCCAGTTGCGCCAGGCCCGGCTCGGTCAACAGCGCGAGCAGCAGGTGGCCGCTGCGGATGCGGCTGGTCTGCGAGTCCAGCGAGGCGATCAGCCAGGCGTGTTCGAACAAGGTCGGCAGGTGCGGCGAGAACACCGGCGTGCGGGTGTTGCCGGTCTTGAACCGGCCGATCTCGGTTTCCAGATCGCGGCGCAGCGAATCCACCGAGATGCCGCTGCGCTGCGCGATCAAGGCGACGTCGCACTGCGGATGTTCGAGCAAGGCCAGGAACAGGTGCTCCAGATCGACCTCGTAATTGCCGCGCGCCATGCACAGGTTGGCGGCGCGCTCGGCGGAACGACGGCAGGTGTCGTCGAGCTTGCTGATCAGGGTCTTGAGATTGATGCTCATGCGTCGAGGGTCCGCGATTGCTGATGGACGGGGGCGACGCGGGTTGCGCGGCCGCCGCGGCGGGGCGTCGGAAAAGGTGGGCGGTCCATGCGGTATGAGCTCCGTTGATTGCGTCGATCGGGTTATTGCAAGGTGTGGATGTGGTAGCGCGTATCCGAGCGGTCGCTGTCGGCCGGACGCGAGCACAGATAACTGTCCCAGCCCAGCCGGGCGCCGTTGTGTTCGTCCATGCGCACGCCCTGGACCTCGTCCTGGCGCAGGATCAGGCGCACTTCGTATTCCAGGGTCGAACCGGTCAGCAAGGTCAGCCACTTCGCCAATGCGCGCGCCGCGCTGCCGCCGGGCAGGAAGCGCTGGAAGCGCTCGCGGTCGAGCGGCCCGATCCACAGCCGCAGGCGCAGATCGCGCTGCCACACGCGTTCGCCGGCGAGCGCGGTGGCGCCCAGTTGCGCGTTGTTCTGGCCCAGGCGCGTGCGCTGCTGCTCGGGCACCACGTACCAGGCGCCGACGAACTGCTCGACCCGCAACGGCGCCTGGAAATAATCCGACAGGATCCGCTGCACGAACACCGCCGACACCGGATGCTGGCGAATGCCGCCGGCATAGTGCGCGATCGCCTGGTCGAACACGTCGCTTTCGCCGTCGACCATGCGGTCGCGCAGCGCGTGCAGGCCGACCCCGGCCAGCGACAGGATCAGCGGCAGGAACCGCTCGCGCCGGTCGAACTCGTACTGCACGTGCAGGCGGTACTTCTTCCACGCGGCATAGTGCTGGGCCACCGCGCGGTTGGTGAACATGTCCAGGAACGCGCGCGCGGTGCGGTCGCGCTGGTAGATCTCGCGCTGGGCGATGGTCTCGGTGTAATGCAGCGGCAGCACGCCGGCCACGCCGAGCAGGCCGCTGAAGGCCGGAGTGACCCGCACCTCCGAGATCTCCATCGCGGTCACCGCCGCGTCGACCGCCTCGGCGGTTTCCAGCGCGATGCCCTGCTCGTCGTAGCCGACCGCCTGTTCGATCTCGCTGGCCGGAAACCCGAGCGACAGCGAGTTGCCGAAGCGCAGCCGGGTCGGCACGACGTCGCGCTGGGCCATGCCCTGACGCGTGAACATGTGCTCGAGGACCCGCATCGCCTGGAAAAACTCGAAGCGATGCGGCTCGGTGAGCACCTGCTGGGCTACACCAGGATCGATTCGCCGCTTCGCGGTTGACATTGGATCAACACCTCGCCGCCGTGGCTCGACAGCAGCACCAGCTGCGTGAAGCTGTTGGCATGCACATACAGGCCGAAAAAGTGGTCGAGCACCTTCGCGAACGCGGCCACGCCGGTGCCCACGAAGTACTGCTCGTCGATGGTCAGGCGGATCTCGATCCCGCGCACCACGCTGGTGAAATGCCGGCCCGGCATCCACGCGGTGGTGGCCTTGTGCTCCAGGCCGAGGATGCCCTCGATCTGGCGCGCGGTGACCGCCGAACGCGCGGTGTCGTACAGGCGCAGCATCTCCTTCAGCGCGGGCAGGCCGCTCTGGGTCAGGGACAGATGATTCAGGCTCAGGTGCGAGATCAATCGCCATTGCACGCCGCGCCCGCGCTCGAACCGCAGCGGCCGGCTGGGCTTGCGCAACAGGCTGATCGAACGCGCCGCGCCGCCGCCTTCCATGGTCAGATCGCCGCCCTGCACGTTGTAGGCTAGGTGGGTCGGCAGATCGCGATTGCTGCAGGTCAGCTCCAGGCTGATGATGTCGGTCTGCGGCAAGACCGGATTGAAATCCAGGTCGACGAAGGACAACTCGGTCTCGTAGCCGGGACTGACCCGCGCGACCTGGTCGTCGCGATGCGCGAGCCAGTACTGCCCGGTCTTGTCCGGCGTTTCGCCGTGATGCAACGAATAGAACGGGCGGAACTCGGTGATCTTCTCGCCCTGCGGGGTCTGCCGCACGCGCTTGACCGAGTCGATCGAATGCACTTCGAACGCGAACGCGCGGCGCGCGTCGGCGATCACCGGGTACGAGGCGGTGCGATGGGTCGCGCGGATCGGCTCGCCGTGCTGTTCGAACAGGTTGACCACCGGCGCGCAGGCCAGGCCGATATTGTCCGCGCTCAGGCCTTCGAGCACCCGCGACACCGGCGAATCCAGCGGCGCGCTCTTGACGATCAGATGCAGGGTGAACGCGCTGCCGGCATGGGCGCGCAGCGCCTTCAGGTCGAGATCGAAGAAGCCGAATTTTTCCGGGAACGCGAACAGCTCGGTCAACAGCCGGTAGGCCGGGTGCGAGCGCTCGGGATAGTCGATTAGCGATTCGTTCTCGGCGAAGCCGACCTCGCTCAACGGGATCTTCGGCAAGGCGTACCAGCGGTTGCTGCCGGTCGGCTCGATGTAGGCCGCGCGCAGGTTCATGGTCAGCGTGTCGCGCAGCGCCGCGCAGAACGAGGGCTCGCCGTCGGCGAACAGGCGCAACGAGTTCAGGCCGAGCTTGGCCAGCGAGGGCTGGTCGCCCAGCAATTCGAACGACAGTGAAATCTGGCCGCCGCTGCCCTGCGGCAAGGTCACCGTCATCGGCGCCTCGACAATGGTGCGGAAGCTCGCCTTGGCCACCCGGATCGGCGCCAGCACCACGTCGTAGGCGGTGCGGAACTTGCAGCTCACCCCGCGCACCTGGCGCGAGTGCAGCAAGGTGCCGCGCGGGATCGTGACCGGCGCGCTGAGCTTGGCCAGGCCGGAGCCGGCGTCGAAGCGCGCGATCGAGCACGACGGAAACGGCCGCAGGTAATGCGGGTACAGCACTTCCAGCAGCGCTTCGGTGAATTCCGGGTAGTCGTCCTCGATCTTCTTCGACACCCGCGCGCTGAGCAGCGCGAACGATTCGATCAGACGTTCGACATGCGGGTCCTGGCTGCCGTCGGCGGACAGCAGCAGGCGGCTGGCGATCTTGGGGTAACGCTCGGCGAAATCGCGTCCGTAGCGACGCAGGAAGGCCAGTTCGCGTTCGTAAAAAGGCAGCAGATCTTCCATCAGCCCGTCCTGTTCAAACCGCCGCGACCCGGCGCTGACGCACGACCGAGTATTGCAGCGTATTGGGCTGCAGCATCGCATCGAAGCTGATCGCTTCGCGCGCCGGGTGCAGATCGAGCAAGCCGTGGATGGCGAAGCGCAGGCCGCCGGCGCTGCGCGCGTGGTTCTCCAGCGCGACGCGGACGTTGTGCAGGCGCGGCTCGTGCCGGGCGATGGATTGCTCCAGCGAGCGGCAGATGGCGGCGCGGTCGAAGGCGTTGGCCAGGCTCAGCGCGGAGAAGTCGCGCAGGCCGAAGGTCATCAGCGAGCGCTGGCAATTCGGAAACGACTTGAGTTCGTCCTCGGTGAAGGCGGCGCGGCTGTTGAGCAGGCCTTCCAGGTCGCGCGCCACCGATTCCTTGTACTGGTCGACCGAGATCGACTTGAAGATGCGTCCGGCGCTGGCCGACTTGGGCTCGTCGTCGAACAGTTTTTCCAGCAGGCTGGGTTCGAATCCTTTCATCTCGCGCTTCCTGTCGTTCGTCGGCGCCTGCCCCGGTGGAGCCTGCGGCCGTGCTTCCTTTCCCTGGAACCCGTGACCGGCCGTCGCGCCGTTCGCGCCGCGGGCCGTCGCCTGTCGCGGGCCGATCGGCGCGAACACCGCTCGGCGGCCCGCGCCGGGAACTACTTTGTTCGCCGTCTCGTTCGCATCGCCGGCGGCGAGTTTCCATTGCCGCGGCCGCGGCGTGCGGCATGTAATCGGGATATGGAACCGGCGGCGGAAAAATCCGCCGCCGGCCGGTTTGCATCGTCCATGGGCGCGACACCCGTGCGGGCACCGGCCACGGCAACCTCGAACTTAGCTCGCTGCGTACTGCGGGGTGTTCTTCGACCAGCTGTACTGGAAGGTGCTGTTGCCCTTCGGACCGCCTTCGATGCCCTGCGCGGTGTAGGTGTCCTTCATGGTCGCGATGGAGAGCTGGATCTCCTCCATCAACAGGCCGTTGTTGCCGATGAAGGTGCGCACCTTGCTGACGACGATGTTCATCGCCTCGAATACGCGGTAGTTGATGGCCTTGCCGTCCTTGCCGTCAGCGCGGCGGACGTTCACGGTCATCTTGTCCAGGGTGGTGCCGTTGGACGCAGCCTGCAGGAACGCCGTCGAGGACAGATCGGCTTCCTTGAGGATGTTGATGGTCGAGATTTCCGAGCGCGCGGCGGTGTGACCGCCGGTCGAGGAGCCCGTGGCCGAACGCGGCTGGGTCACCTCGAAATTGAAATCGAGCAGCTCGATCCAGTCCTTGTGATCGTTGTCGCGGGACTCGCCCTTGAACGGACCGATCTTGAGGAAAACGCTGGGCTTCTGCTTCGGTTCTTGGTTGCCAATAGACATAAATAGGTTCCTTATCTTCCATGAGACGTTGAGTTTGCCGAGAGATTCGGCGTTGATTTGGAATAACCGCCAGATGTGAAGCCAGTTGAAAAAAGTAGTGCCGTGAATCAGGGCTCCATGCCCTTTACCACTCGACGGGGGCGCTGCTCTAACCCTTCTTGGCCCCCGCCGGCAGTTCCGCGACCAACCGCAAGGACACCGACAGCTCGTCGAGCTGGAAGTGCGGCCGCAGGAACGCCACCGCGCGGTAGACGCCGGGACGGCCCGGCACCTCCGATACCTGGATCGCCGCTTCGCGCAACGGGTGCTCGGCCTTGGCGTCCTGGGTCGCGTTGTCGTCGAGCAGCACGTACTGCGCGATCCAACGGTTCAGGAAGTCCTCGACGTTGCCGGCCGAAGCGAAGCTGCCGATCTTCTCGCGCATCATCGCCTTGAGGTAATGGGCGATGCGCGATACCGCGAACATGTACTGCAACTGCGCCGACAGCGACGCGTTCGCGTTCGCCGAGTCGGTGTTGTATTTCTTGGCCTTCTGCGCCGACTGCGCGCCGAAAAACGCGGCGTAGTCGGTGTTCTTGCAATGCACCAGCGGGATGAAGCCCAAGTCGCTGAGCTCTTTCTCGCGGCGGTCGGTGATCGCGATCTCGGTCGGGCACTTGAGCGCGACTTCGCCGTCGTCGGTGCGGAAGGTGTGGGTCGGCAGGTCCTCGACCAGGCCGCCGCCCTCCACGCCGCGGATCGCCGCGCACCAGGAGTAGTCCTCGAACGCCTTGGTCAGGCGCGCGCCGAAGGCATAGGCGGTGTTGCACCACAGGTACTTGCCGTGGTCCTGACCGTCGACTTCCTCGACGAAGTTGAAGCCTTCGACCGTGGTGCCGTCCTTCGGGTTGTACGGCAGGCGGCCGAGGAAGCGCGGCAGGGTCAGGCCGACGTAGCGGCTGTCCTCGGACTCGCGGAACGACTTCCACTTGGCGTATTCGACGGTGTCGAACACCTTGGCCATGTCGCGCGGCTTGCCCAGGTCGGTGAAGGTCTCCAGGCCGAACATTTCCTCCGACGCGGCCGAGATGAACGGCGCGTGCGCGGCGGCGGCGACGTGGCCCATCTGCTCGACGAAGTACATGTCCTCGGCCTGGCGGCCGATGTAGTAGTCGCCGAGCAAGGCGCCGAACGGCGAACCGCCGAAGGTGCCGAACTCTTCCTCGTAGACCTTCTTGAACAGCGAGCTCTGGTCGAAATCGATCGCCGACTTGAAGTCCTTGACCAGTTCGCGCTTCGGCGCGTTGAACACCTTGATCTTGAGCTGGGTGCCGGTGGAGGTCTGCGAGCACAGGTAATGCAGACCGCGCCAGGAGCTTTCCAGCTGCTGGAACTGCGGCGTGTGCATGATCGCGTTGAGCTGATCGGAGATCAGCCGGTCCAGCTCGGCCACGCGCGCGTCGAGGGTCAGGTTGAGGTTGTCGGATACGACGACCGTGCCTTCCAGGACTTCGCGCGCGAGTTCGGAGATCAGGTCCTTGGCGCGTGCGTGCTCGGCGGCGGACTTGGCGACCTTGCTCTTCTCGACGATCTGGTCGAGCAGGCCGAGTTCCTCGGTACCGGCGGCAGCGGCGCTGGCGCCGGCGGCTTGCGTTGCGTTCATGCTTACTCCTGACCGCTCGGCTGAGCGCCGAGTTTCTTGAGCTGCTCGGTGTTGTTCAGCACGTCGTTGAGCAGGTCCTCGAGCTTCTCGTTGCCGGCGAGCTTGTTGCGCAGATCGGCGAGCTTGGTGCGCGCCTCCAGCAACTTGCGCAGCGGTTCGACCTGCTGCACCACCGCCTCGGGGCGGAAGTCCTCGATCGACTTGAAGTTGAGCTCCACGCCGAATTCGCCGCCGGCGTCGCTGATCTTGTTCGGCACCCGGAACACCGCGCGCGGCGCCATGCCTTCGAGCACTTCGTCGAAGTTGTCCATGTCGACGTTGACGAACTTGCGGTCCTTGATCTTGGGCTGCGGGCCGTCCTGCTTGCCGCTGAAATCGCCCAGCACGCCGACCACGAACGGAATTTCCTTCTGTTCGATCGCGTCGCCCTTCTCGACGTCGTAGGTCAACTGAACCCGGGGCGGCCGGACTTTCTGCAGCCGCTTTTGAATGCTTTCCTTCTTGGCCATCACATCTTCTCCATGGCGTTATCGCCTGACCGTTACTGCATTAGTTGAACGGGTTGTCGTCCTTGGGCTGCGCGGCCGGGGTGGCGGGCTTCTTGCTCGGGCGCGCCGCGGGCCTGGGCGCGGGCCGGGCCGGCTTGGCTTCGTCGCCGGCGACGAAGTCGTTGCCCATGGTGTTGCGCAGGGTCGTGACCAGGTCGCGGGCTTCCTTCTGCGCGGTGCTCGACGACAGCGCGCCGTTGCCCTGCAGTCGGGCCAACGACTTGGAAGCCACACGCAATCCACTCACAGTGAGTACGCTGTCGGCGATCTTGTCGCTGGGATCGCGCTTGAGGACTTCTTCGGCGGCGACGATGGCGCGGCCGTAGTTGCCGGCGTCGAACTGCAGTTGGGCGCTGCGCAGCCAGGGTTCCTTGCGGGTCGGGTCGGCCTGCGAGGCGGCGTTGAAACCGGCCAGGGCCTGCTCGACGTGACCCGCGGAAAGCTGCGACTCCGCGTTGCGAAGCAGGCTCGCGTAGTCGTTGCCGGCTTTTTTGGAACCGCCGCCGCTGGCGCAGGAAGCCAGGGTCGTGGCGAAGAAGATGGCGATGAGCCAACGGTTTGCTGCGGTGGGGGAAACGTATTTCATGGGGCTGTACTCTCCTTGTCGGCGCTCATGTAGCAAGGTGCGGACGTCGCCCGATTCCGGTCGCTGGCGAGTCTGGTTTACACCTTCGGCCGGTATAGTAGCCTTTGTCACGGTCGTCAAGGTGACCGGGCACTAGCATCTGGATTGTTGGAAGCACTTCACGCCGGTGGCAGGGGACGGCGTGACGGCAAGAGCCCCTGTGCAAGTCGACATGGAGCAAGACGCGATATGGACACTGTTTCCCCCACTCGGGTTCGCCCCGCCGGCTTTCGCGCGCTGGCCCCGGCCTTGATCGCCGCGGCGGCCCTGCTCGGCTCCGGATGCTCCGCTCCGGGCGGCGTCAAGGAAGCGATGGGCAAGAGCATGGAAGCGTTCGGGCTCAAGAAACCGTCCGCGCCGGACATCAATACCGAGTACTCCGTCCCACTTCGCCTGTATGCCGGCGACAACCTCAACGCCGGGACCGAGAAGAAAGCCCTGGCCCTGGTCGTGCGGATTTACCAGCTCAAGGACACCCAGCGCTTCGAACAGGCCCCGTTCGAGGCCTTCCTCGACGAGGCGCGCGAGAAAGAGGCGCTCGGCAACGACCTGATCGAGGTCAACGAGATCCTGATGACCCCGGGCCAGCGCCACGAAGTCCAGCAGAAGCTGCCCGGCGCGGCCAGCCACCTGGGCGTGGTCGCGCTGTTCAGGAGCCCGGCGGCGAGCCGCTGGCGCTTTTCCTTCGACAGCCGCAAGGCGATCAAGGACGGCATCACCATCGGCCTGCACGCCTGCGCCATGACCGCGACCGACACCCCGGCCCTGACCACGACCTTGTCGTCGCCGGCCAATTCGCTGTCGTCGGTGAACTGCGCCAAGCCGCGCCGCTGAACCGGACGCCCCGGCCGCGGCAGCGCGGCCGGTACCCGGAAGTACGCTCGTAACAGTTGTAGTACCCTCGCCCTGTCGCCCAGGGTCACCCCATGGGTCATCCGATGGATCAGGGCGACAGGCGTTACACGAACCAATGCCCTTCGTTCCGGCGCTTGCCGGGCGACGGCCCGTCCAGCACCCGTCGGTCAGGGCTGGTCCGCGGCATGGTTCGACCCGACGGTCGTCATCAATGGATTGCAGCGAGGCACGCGTGAGTCGGATGTCCAAGGTTTTCTGGGGCGAGGGCCTGTTCCTGCGCCCCCAGCATTTTCAGCGTCAGGATGCGTACCACGAGGGGCGCCTGCAGGACCTCTCGACGGCGCTGCATCCGTATGCCTGGGGTTTGCGCCAGGCCCGTTTCGATGTCCAGAGCCTCGCCAGCGGCACCCTGCGCGCGCTGCAACTGTCGGCGATCTTCCCCGACGGCGAAAGCTACGCCGCGCCCGGCGACGACGAACTGCCCGAGGCGGTCAGCCTGACCGACCTGCCGGCCGGTGTGCAGTCGACCACGATCCATCTCGCCCTGCCGCTGCTCAAGGAGCATGGCGGCAATTGCGCCGACGGCGGCAACGCCGCGTCGGCGCGTTTCACCCAGCACAATCAGCCGACCCTGGATCTGTACACCGATGCCAGCGAGGCCGAGCTGGCCTACCTGCGCAAGAGCGTGCGTCTGCTCACCGACGACGAACCGCGCGATCCCTACGTGACCGTGCCGGTCGCGCGCGTACGCCGCACTTCCACCGGCGGCTTCGAATTCGACGACGCGTTCCTGGCCCCGTCGCTGAGCATCGCCTCGTCGACGCAACTGCATGCGCAACTGCGGCGCCTGCTCGATTCGCTGCAGGCCAAGACCGACGCGTTGTACGGCCTGCATCGCGAACCGTCGCAGCACATCATCGAATTCCGTTCCGGCGACATCGCCTCGTTCTGGCTGCTGCATACGGTCAACAGCTCGTTCGCCGCGCTCTCGCACCTGTTCCGCCATCCCGGACTGCATCCCGAGCGCCTGCATCAGGAGTTGCTGCGGCTGGCCGGTTCGCTGCTGACCTTCTCCAAGATCTACAGCCTCGGCGACCTGCCCCACTACGCGCATGCGCAGCCCGAAGCCGGGTTCGAGCGCCTGTTCGACATGATCCGCGAACTGCTCGACACGGTGATCTCGGCGCGCTATTTCCAGATCGCGTTGTCGGAGGTCAAGCCGTCGTTCCACCTGGGCCGGCTGGATTCGCAGCGCATCGACGAAAAATCGGTGTTCTACCTCGGCGTCGCCGCCGACATTCCCGGGCCCGAGCTCATCCAGACCATTCCGGTGCGCTTCAAGGTCGGCGCGCCTGACGATGTCGAGAAGTGCGTGCTGTCGGCGCTGCCGGGTCTCAAGCTCGCCCACGCCGCGCAAGTGCCGGCGGCGATTCCGGTGCGCCCGGGCAGCTACTACTTCGCCATCGAACCGCGCGGGCCGCTGTACGAACGCATGATCAAATCGCAATCGCTGATGATCTACGTGCCGTCCGGTCTGCGTGAACTCAAGCTCGAACTCATCGCGTTGGTGCCATGAACTATCCCCAGCCCCCGATTCCGCAAGGCATGCCGTCGCTGGGTCCGAACCTGGCCGCGCCGCCGGCCGCCGGCGCGCCGGCGCGCAGCCTGCTCGACCTGATGTCCGACGGTTTCTACCTGCTGATGCTGCTCAAGCGCGGGCAGTTGCCGAGTTCGGAAACCCCGTTCGTCGAATCGATCCGGCGTTTTCTCGACACCACCGAGCGCGGCGCGGTCAAGCTCGGCATCGGCTCGGAAGACGTGTACGCGGCCAAGTACGCGTTCTGCGCCGCGCTCGACGAAGCGATGCTGTCGCAACCGTCCGAGCTGCGCGAAGAGTGGGAACGCAATCCGCTGCAGTTGCGCCTGTTCGGCGAACACCTCGCCGGCGAGCACTTCTTCGACCGGCTCGAACAACTGCGTTCGCAAGGCGCACCGCGGCTGCCGTCGCTGGAGGTCTATTACTACTGCCTGCTGCTCGGCTTCGAAGGCAAATACCGCCTGGAAGGGCCGGAAAAGCTCGGTTATCTGACCGCGCGCCTGGGCGACGAGATCGCCTATCTCAAGGGCAAGCGCGCGCCGTTCGCGCCGCATTGGGCGCCGCCGGATCGTATCCAGCACGCCTTGCGCAAGATCACTCCGATCTGGGCGCCGATGGCGATCGTCGGCGTCGGCGCGGTGCTGGCGTTCCTGGCCTTCAGCACGCTGGCCGCGCGCCAGACCAATCAGCAACTCGCGCAGTACAACAACGTGGTGCAGATGCCGGCCGACACAGCGCAGCTGACGATCACCCTGCCCTGACGATCAACCTGGTGAAACGGATATGGATATCCCCAAAATCGAACGCACACGCTCGCAGGGCCGGCCTTCGCGCCGGGCCGGCATGTTCCGCGCGGCCCCCGCCGCCGCGACTTCGGTCGCAGCAGATTCGATCGCACCGGCCGCGCGCCTTCGACACCGCTTGATGCACGGCGGCGACGCCGCGCCGGGAGCCGCCCGCCATGACTGACCCTTACAGTCCCTTTGCCTTGGGCGGCACCGCCGCCTCGGCGGCCGCGCCGGAACTGGCCCAGTTCGCGCAGACCTCGGCCCTGGCCGACGAACTGATCACCATGGCGCGCACCGCCGGCGACACCACCGCGCTGTCGGACGAACTGATCGCGATGGCGCGCACCGCGCTGCCGGAGATCACCCGAGACATGCCGACCGTCGAAGTCGCCGCCTCGGCGATCCAGACCGAAGGCCTGCTCGGCAAACTCGCCGCCGCCGCGCCGGTCGCGGCGATGGTGCTGCAGTCGCTGCAGCGCGGCGCGAGCCATCAGGATGTCGCCAAACAGCTCGCGCCGGAGGCGTTGAAGGCGATCGGGGTGCCGACCTCGTTCGCCGAGATGGCCGATCCGGGCGTCGGCAAGAACGACCTCGCCAGCGCCGCGGCACCGGTGTTGCAGGACACCTCGTTCGGCGCGCCTTCGCCGATGAACGACGCGATCGCCGCCAACGCTCAACGCTACGAGGCCATGCCCGCGCCGATCGCGCGTCAGGCGGAGGCGTTCGCGCGCATGCCGCAACAGCTCGCGCGCAGCGTCGCCTCGGCGTTCAAGGGCGGCCAGTACCTGGTCGAAATCGACACCGCCCTGCCCGGCGCGTTCCTGGTCGAACGCTTCCAGGGCCAGGAAGCGGTCTGCGACAGCTACCGCTTCGAGATCGACTGCATTTCGACCTCGGCGTTTCTCGACACCGCCGCGCTGATCGGCGAGCCGGTCGACCTGCGCCTGCAACGCGCCGACGGTTCCTACCGCCACTGGCGCGGGCTGTGCAGCCAGGCCGCGCCGCTCGGCAGCGACGGCGGCTATTCGCGCTATCGGCTGACCTTGGAGCCGTGGCTGGTGTTGCTCAAGCTGCGCCGCAACGCGCTGATCTTCCAGGACAGCGACGTGCTGCAGGTGCTCGAACGCGTGTTCGCCGATTATCCGCAGGCGGCCTGGCGCTTCGACGTCACCCAGGCGCTGGCGAAGCCGGCGATCACCACCCAATACCGCGAGACCGATTACGACTTCGTCACTCGTCTGCTCGCCGATGCCGGCTTGGCCTGGCGGTTCAACCATGCCCAGGACGACAGCGAAGACGCGGCGTCGGAGCCGGGACAACGCGACGGCGCCACCAGCCACACCCTGGTGATCTTCGACCGTCAGGCCGAAGTGCCCAGCGCGTCGCCCGACACCTTGCGCTTCCACCGCACCTCCAGCACCGAGAGCGAGGACGCGATCGGTCACTTCAGCGAACTGCGCCAGACCACGCCCGATGCGGTCGGCACCGCGAGCTGGCAGGCCGAACAGGTCGAAGCGATTTCGGCCAGCGCGCTCGGCGACGCGGCCGGGCCGAACCTGCCGCAGCGCGAGGTCTACAGCGTGCCGCACAGCGGTCGCTATGCCGAGCGCGATCAGGCGCAGAAAACCGCCGAACTGCGCCTGGATGCGCTGCGCCTGCCGCAACGCCTGCATGCCGGTGCCGGCAGCGGCCGCGGCGTCGATGCGGGCCGCGCGTTCACCCTGAGCCAGCACGCCGATCTGTCCGGCCAGGCGTTCGTGCCGCTGCGGGTCGAGCATCTGGCCGCCAACAACCTCACCTCCAACGCCAGCGCGATCCTCGACGCCTCCGGGCTGGAGCGCGGCAGTTACCGCAACCGTTTCCTGGCGGTGCCGCTCGGCACCGCGATCGTGCCGCTGGCGCGGCCCAAGCCGATCGCTCCGGGCGCGCAGACCGCGCGCGTGGTCGGCCTGCCCAGCGCGGCCAATACCGTCACCCGCGATCATCAGGTGCGCATCCAGTTCGCCTGGCAGCGCGGCCCGGCGCCGACCTACGGCGGCGCCAACGAAGCCGGTTCCAGCGCCCATCCCGATGGCCATGCGCCCGGCAACGAAACCTCCGGCACCTGGGTGCGCGTCGCCGAATGGCTGGCCGGGCCGAACTGGGGCAGTCACGCGCTGCCGCGCATCGGCGCCGAGGTGCTGGTCGAGTTCTTGCACGCCGATATCGATCAACCGCTGATCACCGGCCAGTTGTTCAACGGCGAAGTCGCCCCGCCGTTCACCGCCGGCCAGGAATCGCCGGCCAACCACATTGGCACCCTCAGCGGCCTGCACACCCAATCGCTCGACGGCAACGGCCGCCAGCAATGGGTGATCGACGACGCGCCCGGGCAACTGCGCCAACGCCTGCACACCACCCTGGCCGACAGCCGGCTGGAGCTGGGCTATCTGATCCAGCACAACGACGGCCAACGCGGCGCGCTGCGCGGACAGGGCTTCGATCTGGCCACGCTGGGCTGGGGCAACCTGCACGCCGCCCAAGGCGTGTTGCTGTCGACCACCGCGCGCAACGACGCCCGCTCGACCCAGTTCGACATCGCCGAAGCGGTGAGCCAACTTAAGGGCGCGGAGAACACCGCGCGGGCGCTCAACGACGCCGCCACCCAGAACCAGGTGCCGGCGCTGAAAGGCAACGAACCGCAGACCGCCTTCATCACCGCCGTCGATGCCGACCAAAACGGCAAGTACGACGGCGACGTCGCCGGTCAGCCGGCCAGCAAGCCCGGTGCCGGCAGCCGCCACGGCGGCGACCCGGTCGAACGCTTCGCCGGGCCGATGCTGGTCGCCGAATCGCCCGACAGCCTCGGCGCGGTGACCCCGGCCAGCGCGCTGGCCTACGCCGGCGGCCACAGCCACATCACCGTGCAGGACGACGCCCACTTCGCCGCCGGCCAGACCTTCGCCGCCGTCAGCGGCGCGCACAGCGCCTTGTTCGCCCAACAAGGCCCGGTTCGCGCGATCGCCGCGCAGGGCCCGCTGAGCGTGCAGGCGCACGTCGGCACGCTCGAACTGCTGGCCGACCAATCCGTCACCGTCACCGCCACCGACGAGCGCATCGACGTGCTGGCCAAGCAGAAGATCGTGCTGCAGGCCGGGCAGAGCCAGATCACCCTCGAAGGCGGGAACATCACCTTCGAATGCCCGGGGAATTTCACGGTCAAGGCGGGGATGCATCCGTTCAAGGGCGGCGAAGGTGGCACCGCGCCCTTGCCTTCTCTCCCGCGCGGCCAGACCAAGCTCAAAGGTCGCTACCCCTTTTCGGTCTAGGACGGACCCCATGCTGATCAGCTATCCACTGCTCCCGGCGACGCAGGCAAATGCCACCGAGGAAGACCGGCTCACCTACATGCTGGGCCGTACCCGAAGCGACGAAGGCGTCTTTCCCGTCAGCTTCGGCAATCGTTGGCACGGCGGTATCCACCTCGAACCCGAAAACGCCAATGAGCCGATACGCGCCATTGCCGACGGTGTGGTAGTGGCTTACCGCGTGGCGGCGGATGTTCAAACTTACCCGCCTGGGCAGGACAGTTTCGATTCCAGTTTCGTATTGATCAAGCACACGACCGAAACCGGAGAGGCGACTCCTGTCGTCTTCTATTCCCTGTACATGCATTTGCGCGCGCGAGGAAGGCTGACGCAAGCCCAGATCGCCCAACTCCCCGAGTTTCTGCGCAACGCCACGCCGAGCCCCAACGCTGTGCAGGCACCGGCAAACACGTCCATTCACCGTAAGGATATTCTTGGTTTCGCGGGCGTGCTTTACGGTCAGGCCAGGGTGCATTTCGAAATATTTGCCACCGAAAACGACTTCAAAGGCACTCAGGCCGCGGGTGGGCAACCGGCGCGGACAGGTTTCTGGCGCGATCGAACAACGATCGCCGCCGGTGCTCACGGCAGCAGTGACGCGTTCGGAGCGACGCATTTCATCATTCCTGCAAACCAGAATTTCGTCGATCGCCATCCCGACGCCGTACAGCCCCACCAATTCGTCTTTCCGGGCCGCAATCAGTCGTATGCGATCGCGAACGGGCAGGCCGGGCAGAACGCCGAGCAGTTGCATGTAGTAGTGAACCTGGCGTCCGGCAGTCGCACGGCGCAAACGTACCGAGTGCTCGCCGATGGGCGCCGTGAAGTTCTGGGCGCCCCGGTGGTCCAAGCCGACTACGAGTACGAGATGTACCGCATCGCGACCCTTCTGTATCCCGATTGCCCGAGCGCGGGCTTCGAATACTTGCGTTTCGGAAGACTCTTGGGTCCGGACAGGACGGCCACCAATCGAAACTGGCAACTGATTCGTTACACCGACACTCAAATGGGCTATATCGATCTGGCCGGTACGGCGCACACGGTATCGGTGCTGTCGGACGCGGACTTCCCCATGCACTGGCAATTGCTGGATGAAGGTCAGACCGCCAATGCCACCGACGGAATTTGCGATGTCCAATCACTGCTGGACCTGATCGGACATCCTACCGATACCAATAACGACGGCCTGGTTAACAAGCCCGAATTCGCCCAGCATGCCGGCCGGGCCGAGATTGCGGAACAGTTGCGGTACCTGATATGCAAGCATCCCAGCGAATGGAGCAGTGAAGATCTGGTCGCTCGTTACGGTGGCCTTCAAGCGCCGTCCATGCCGTTGCACGAAAGCGAGGATTGGGACCAGTTCGCGGCCCACGTCAATAATATGGCCTTTTGGCCGCAGACCGGACTTGCGGAGCGATCCGTCTGGCATTTTCACCCGCTGCAATTCATCAAGCACTATAGAAAGTGCGCCTGGTTGAGCAGGAATGAATTGGCGCGCGTCTATCCCAACGCGAGGTACCCCAACGCAGCGCTGGCGACAGAAGGCAGAGGGCGGACACCCGACAGCATTCGCGATCAGTACCGAGTCGCCATCAACAAGACGAAAAGAAAGTACCTCATAACCACTCCGGTGCGTATGACGCACTTCTACGGACAGGGCGCGGTCGAATCATTGTTCCTCAGCCTGATGGTCGAAGGTTCAGCGGCATTCAATCGAAATCCTCAGCATGCGAGCTTTCAGCCTGAAACCAACGGCTATTACGTGCCGGCTCGCGCGAACGACTATCTTTTCTATCTTGAAAACAGGCTGGGCAACATCGACCCTGGAGACGGCCCAAAATTCCGCGGCCGCGGCATGAAGCAATTGACGGGCCGGGAAAACTATTCCAAATATTGGGTATACCGCGGCTGGCTGAATGCCAATACCTTTCAATCGCCCTGGTGGAATCCGCCCCAGCCCGCTCTGGCGCCGGTGATCCCCGATCCACAGCGGCTGTCGACGGATGCACTCAATGCGATCGACGCCGGCGGTTGGTACTGGCAAGCTGGTGCCGCGAGCAACAATTTTAGGACGATCAACAACGTCATCACCAACAATACGATCGACAGGGCGTCCGTTCGAGCCGTCGCAAGGGCCATCAACGGCTTGAATAGAAACGGCGACCCCAATGGCCTGCAAGAACGACTCGACGAAACAAATCACGTGGCACCGATAATAATGGATGGCGTATGAAGCTCCCAACCCTCCTCGCGCTGCTTGTGCTGACGAGCGCTTTCGATAGTAACGCGGTCCATCGCGCCGATCGCCTTGAGCTGGATCCCAAGGCGATTCCTCGAGTTTTTTCCCTGAGCAAGAAGCCCGCGCTTTCGGCAACATTTTCCGAAACTGATTGCAAAGCATTTCTGCTCAAGAAGAGCGGACAGCGCGTGGGCATGGTATGCGCTTCCAGCAACAAGGAATTCTTGACCGATTTCGGCGTGTCGAGCGAAGTGGGCAACGGCGATGTATTCGCTGGTGCGCCTGAGTCGAACCGGCAGCTTCAAATCGCGACCGGCAGTTCGATGTACCCGATGGGGTCGACGGTGCTCAATGGCCTGACTGTTTATGCAGCGGACGTGGATTGCGATGAGCGCAACGAGGCGAATTACAAGCCCACCGCGACCTGCCAAGTGATGGTTGCCTTGCTTGGTCAGGGAAGGTTTCTCTACAGCAATTTCGTAATCGAGGACAATGTCACTCACACACCGCGCGCGCGCAAAGCGGACATTATCAGGCTTTGGAACCACCTGACGCTTTCCTACAAGCATCGAGCAGCAGGCTCTTGAAGAGCACACAATGAGAACGCAGAAGAGGCGCAATCTCCTCCCGCTTGCATAGCGTCTTGGCGCACGCCATCCACGCTGCTCCCTGCGGATGTGAGAGCGAGGATATAGAGCCACGATACAAACCGTAGATTGAGGTCATCGATGACCTGAACGAGCGGACCGGGCCCGAACGCCTGCCGACACAGTGCAACCGACGCTTATTCCGTCTTGATGCAAAGTTGGCCGCACCGCCGCACCGCCCTATACCGCACCTATGTCTTGAGCTGTTACCCGAACAACGCATGCAAGGTCGTGCAGGCTGCCATGGCCGCTCGGACGCTCGACAGCGAATCTGCGCTATCGCCCGATTACACGCACATCCCCGAACCGGGGGCACAGCCCCTCAGTCAACCCGCTCCAGGGCGTTGCCTCATTGACACGACGATGCCGTCCCATAGCTGGATAGCCGCCTCGTCGTCGAGTTTCGAACCGAGCGCCTCCCCGCTTTCCGACTGCTGTCCCGTGAACAGCTTGAGAGACACCTTCGGATGCTGCCTGGAAACGGCTTTCGCATCGGTTTCCGCATAGAACCCGTGCTGCCTGGAACCATCCTCATCGAACCGGCCCAGCCACTGCTCCCCCGCCGCACCCGCCAGTTGTACTTTCCCTTTCTTCAGCAAGGTCGGATCGGCCCCCAATCCTCTCAGATTGGCTTCGCCCCGCGCGATGAGCGAAGGCTCATCGGCCGGCTGCGCGAAGGTGTTGGTGGCGATCTCAAAGCCGATGGGGCCGCCGCCCTCGTCGACGCCGTTGAAACGCAGTCCGGCTTCTTCGAAGTCGCTTTCGGCTGCAATCACCACGGGCCCAAGACAAAAACCCGGGCCCGCTTGCGACGGCTCCGGAACGGCCCGGACCTGAGCCACCAATGCCTTCAATCGATCCTCGGCCTGCTCGGCCATGCCATTGAACGACTTGGTGCGCAAAATCACATGAACCGAGCCGACCAACGCGTGCAATTCGTGCGCATAGGAATCGGCGACGTCGGGACTCGCGTAATAACGAAGCAGCACCTGCCCTTGCGCCCAAGGCTGTTCGGCAACGAGCATCGAAGAATTCGATTCGTAGTTCGTCTTCGCCGACAAGGCCGCCGCCCGCTGTTTTATCGCGCCAGCGAACGCCGCAGGGCTCGTCTTGTCCGAAATTACCGCTACATCGACGGTTTTGAAGTTCTCGTCCTTGCCGAAGTACAACGTGACATCGTTGGCATCGGCCGCCGGCAAGTACCGCTGCTTGAAATTATCGGGAAGATCGATGAGAAACCGCCCCACGCAGTGAGTACGGACGTTATGAGTAACCGACACTTTGGATGATTCCTTATCACCGGGTTGGCATCCCGCGAAAAGCAGCGCCAACGACAATAGGCAAACCCGCGGCAGAAGCGTCACGACGGCAACTTGGCCGCGGCCGCAATCTTGTTGAGGCTGTAAAGCGTGGCGAGTTGAGCGGTCGCGTTCTGGTAAGACGGCTCATGTTCGAAGCCGGTCATGCGGAACTGTTGGCGGATGTGGCTGCTGTTGCTCGCCGACAGCAACGGAGCCTTTCCGGAACTGACCGGCACCGTGCCGTCGCCGCCGCCATCCTGTTTTTCCGCCACGAGCTCCCAGTAGCTGCTTTGATACGTCGTGGTGCCGCCACCGTAATAGCTGTAATTCGAGACCACTTCCGTCTTGCCGCCGACATGCAGAGGGTTGCTGCCATCGTCGCGGACTTGGTCGAAACGCATATTTCTCACCTGATCGGCGCTAGGTGCGGGTTTGTTGTCGGGTTTGGCCCCGGCTCTCATCTTCCAGCGGATCGTCTCGAAGCTCGCGTGCTTGGAGTCGGCGCCGTAGTACAGGTAGGTCACCGGATGGTACTGGCCTTGAATCTGTTTGTGGAAATTCCGCGATGCCTCGATGTTCGAGGCGAACTGATCCCAAGACAGCGGACGTCCACCGGTGGGCCGCAGCCATTCTTCGCGTATCAGGCACCACCAGCGATCCCGACGCAGGTATATGTCGTCGTACGGGTTCTTTGTAGGCTGTATCTCGATGTCCTTTCCACTCGCGTCCTTGACCTTGAGCCACTTCGCCCGGTATTCGCCGGACGGCAGCAATTGCAAGGCGCCTGGCGCCTGTGAAAACACCGCGGTCACTTCTTGCCCGGTGCTTCCGATGACCAATCCGGCCATGTAGCTTTCGTCTTTCATGCCGACCTTGCAACGCCGATAGGCCACCGCGGCGCCGACCGCCGGCATGACGCCATGCACGATGCCGGCGATTTTTCCGCTCATTCCAGGCAGCAAGGCGCAACGGCGCGCGACCAGCCCGCCCATCGAGTGGGTCACGAGCACGACCTGCTCGCATTTGAAGCCGTTGCGGTTGTTTGCGTCGATCACATGCTGGATGCGTTCCTGCAGGCGCTCCGCGCCGACGGTGTTGGACGCCAGCCAGTTGTAGCCGCAGGCATAGACCGGCATGCGAAATTTCGCGCGCTTGAGCAAGTCGTCCGACGTCACCCCGCCAAGCACCGAGAACGGGTTGCCGTCGCGGCTGTCGGTATACGAGGATGGATTGAAACCGCGCATGTCCATGGCGATGCCCGGATGCAACTTCGGCTCCGGCGGGCGCTCGCCGGGTTTCGGCGCAGCGCTGAAGGCCAGATAGGTGAAGTCACCCCATCGCGCGGGATTAAAACCCTGGCCGTTCAAGCGGTCTTCCAGCCAGAGCAGGAAGCTGTGATAGCTGCTTTCGGCCACCTCACCCCAAAAGCGCTCGGTGGTGTACTGGCTCTTGTTGCTGACTGAACCCTTGATCTTGCTCGGCACGCTGCCTCTGGCATCGACCCGCGTCCTGTCGGGGTGCATGAGCCGCTGTCGCTCGGCGGCGTTGGCGAACGCCATCTTGCCCGCCAGCCCTAAGGGCTGGCCGAACATGGTATCCAGACGCCATACCTTGCCGCCGTTGAGATCCTTCAGGTTCGAACCCATGATCCCGGGAACGAAGATCACCGGCAGCACCTTCATGGGCGGCAAGACCAAACGAACCTGATCGACGAGATTCGTACCGGTCAACCCCCATTTGTAGGTCGGCTGCCCCTGGGCATTGAACATGCCCAGCGCTTCTCGCGCCTTATCGGGAGGAACGCTCATGACTGGCCTCCGCTCGCTTCACCCAGCATTTCAATCACGATGTTTTCGGGGTTGAGTCCCTGCTGCAAATCGATGTTGCCCATCGCGTCGGTGACCCCACTGATCTTCGCGCCGTCAGCGCGGGTAATGACGTAACGCTGATTCTTGGCGGGCTCTCCATCGGCAAAAACCGCTTGGAAACGCTCGTTGAACTTGCCGTCCGGCCAACTGTTCAACTCGCGCGACAACTGCGCCGGCCCCACGAACGACTTCTTAGCCGCATGCACCGTAATCGTGCCCGGGCAATTGATGACGATATTGCCGCCCTCGATCGTCACGCTGGCGCCGCCGGCGGTGGCCAGATGCACGGTCTTGCCGGCGGCCAGTTCGACCTCGGCGTTGGCCGAGACGATCTTGAGCTGATCGCGCGATTGCAGGCTGAGTTGATCGTGCTGGGCTTCGAATTCCAGTTTGCCGCTGCCGGCGACCAGGCTCAGCGCCGGGTCGTTGCCGGCCGAGGCGCCTTCCACCGCGTTCGCCAGCCAGCCGATCGCCTGGCCGGTGTGGATGCGCAGGTCCTTGGCGACGGCGAGGTTGCTCGACTGGCCGCTGGCCAGGGTCAGGGTTTCGCCGGCCGCCCATTGCAGGCTCTGCCCGGCGACGAAACCGATCCCGGCGGGCGCGGCCAGGCCCAGCAAGGCGTCGCCGCTGTGCGGGACCTTGCCCTCGCCCGCATCGGCCTTGCGCTCCGGCGCCTGGCCGAGCGCGCCCTCGAAGCTCGCGCCGTCGACCGTGGTCTTGGCGCTGGTCAGCAGCGCGCGCAACGGCGGCTGATCGCCGATCAAGGCCGATTGACCGGCCTTGGTCACGCCTTCGTGCGCGGCGAGCTTCACCGTCTTGTGGGTGCCCGCCACTTTCGACAGCACTTCGCCCAACTGGCTGGCCTGCTTCAACAGCGCGGTCGCGGCGACGGTTTCGCCGGCCGGGGTTTCGCCGTTGATGTCGTAGGCGCTGATCCACAACCCGGCCTGGGCGCGCACCGCGCCCCATTGGTCGGTGCGCAGTTCGAAGCCTTCGCCGCGGAAGCTGCCGCGGTAGTTGTCGGCCTGATGGATCAGGTGGCCCAGGTTGAGCTGGGTCGCGGCCTGGGTGGTGGCGAGTTGCAGGCGCAGTTGCCGGTCGCTGTCGTCGAACACCAGCCGGTTGTGGCCGCCGCCGCCGAACTCCTTGGACTTGATGCCGACCAGCGCGGCGGCATTGCGATGGCCGTCGGCGTCCTGGCTCATGCCGTGCCAGGCCGGCGCATGACCGCCGGCGCTGTTGGCCTGGGCGCTGGGGCCATGGTCGCTGGCCTGCGCGTACACGGCCGCGTCGCCGTCGCGCGAGGCCGCGCCGGGGGTGGCCAGCACGCCGGCCTCGCCTTGGCCGTTGTACAGCGCGCCCACGATCACCGGCCGGTCGATATCGCCGTCGAGGAACGCCACCAGCACTTCCTGACCGATACGCGGCAGGAACTGAGTGCCGACGCCGGGACCGGCATAACGCTGGGCCACGCGCAGCCAGCAGCTGTGATTCGATTCAGCTTGATTGGAGCCAGCCTGACTGGAGCCGGCGTCGCCGCCGCTCTGCTGGAAGTGGAACTTGACCCGCAACCGCCCCAGGCGGTCGCAATACAGCTCATGTGCGCCCTGCGGGCTGGTCGCGCCCTCCGGACCGACCACGATCGCGCTCTGGTAACCCGGCGCGGTCGGACGCGGGTTCAAGCGCGCGCCGGTGCCGTCGTGCAGGACCGGTCGCCACGGCTGTTCGCGCGGCACTGCAACGAAACTGTTGGCGTAACCGACCGCTTCGGCGCGCGCGAGCACCGCGTTCCAGGCCGAATCCGATGCACCCGGCAAGCCCCGCAGCGGGACCCGCGGCGCCGCGCCGAAACGCGCGCTGATGCCCTCGGTCACGCTCTTGGGCAGGTTGTTGACGCCGGCGTGCTGCACCGCGACCAGCAGCGCTTCGCGCGGCGCGTCGGCTTCCGATTGCGGCGCATCGGTCAAGCCGAACCAGGTGCCGCTGCGGAACGTGCGCACCGTGCCGCGGCCGAGCCAGAGCGTGCGTTCCGATGCCCTCGCCTCGGCGAGCAGGCCGGCGTAACGCTCGGCCTCGGCGCGATCGGCGAAGGCGTACAGGCCGACCGGGTCGTAGACCTCCAGTTGCGCCGCGGTGTCGTCCTGATCGCCCAGCGGTACGCTCGCCACCTGGGTCTGCAGGCCTTTGTAGTCGCCGCTGAGCAAGGTCAGCGCGGTCGATGCGATCCGCCGCACCGCGCCGAAGCTCTGCACGGTGTCGCTGTCCTCGGTGGTGTCGCTGCGGTGGAAGCGCGTCGCGCCATACGCGGCGTCGCTGGCCTCCCGCGGGCTTTGTCCGCTCTGCGCGAACAACACCATGCGATGGCCGCCCGGCGCGTCGGCATCTTCCTCCAGCCGCCAGCCCAGGCCTTCCTCGGCCAGCAGGCGATCGACGAAGGCCGCATCGGTTTCGCGGTATTGAACGCAGTAACTGCGCGGCCGCGCATCGGCCAGGAACGGGCCGGCTTCGTCGCTCCATTGCCACACCGCCAGCGGCGTGTACGCGGCGAACACCGCCTCGACGATCTCGGCGACGGTCTTGTCCTGGTACACGCGGCTGTGACGGCCCTGGCTGAGCAGCCAGGTCCACGGCACCAGGCACAGCCGGTAGCGCGCGAGACCGCCTTCGCTGCCCAGGCACTGCGCTTCGCGCACCAGGCCCGAACGCGGGGTCTGGCCGCCGTGGGCGAGCCGGGTATTCAATACCGCATGGCGGCCGAGGAACGCGTCCAGCGGACGCCGCGCGTCGACCGACAGCACGTCGATCCACCATTCGAAGCCGCCCGACAAGGCCTCCCAGCCCTGCCAGCGCTCCACGGCCCAGTCTTCGCCGGCGCCTTCGTCCTGCGGCAACGCCAGCGTGTACAACCGCTGCGCACCGATGAAGCGGGACAATCCCGCCAGAATCTGCTGCATTCCTTCGCTGCTCACGCCCTTCTCCTTGCGCGCGCACGGACCGTGTCGTCCCGTGCCAGCCTCGGCAGGCCGCCTCCATGGCGACCTCTCCCGCAAGGCCCCAGTGTATCGGAACCGCGGGCCGGTAGAAGACCCTGCCCCGGAGCGCGGCCGCGGCCTTGAAACCGTGACTTACTGGGCTTTTTTCGCACGCCGATTCAGCCAGATTCCGCCGAAACCCGCCCTCGCCGGCCCGAACCCGCCGTCCGCCGCGACGCCGGCGCCGCGTTCTGTAGAATCCGAAGGGTCTTTCCCGCACTTCAATGGACTGTCATGCAGGATCTGGAAGAGTTGTTGGCGCCGATTTCCGACGCCGCCCCGTCGGGCGCGGATATGTCGTTCTCGATCGAGTACGACGTGATCCAGGAGGCGCGACGCGCCGACGATCCCTCGCTCGAACAGGGCGAATGGGTCACCGACCTGAAAGTCGCCGACTGGCAGTCGGTGGCCACCCAAACCACCAAGCTGCTCAAGACCAGCACCAAGGACCTGCGCCTGGTCTCGTGGTGGATCGAGAGCCAGACTCAGATCCACGGCTTCGCCGGCCTGGCCCGCGGCTACCGCCTCGCGGCCGCGCTGTGCGAGCGCTTCTGGGACGATATCCATCCGCAGGCCGAGGACGGCGATCAGGAACAGCGCATCGGCAACCTGGTGTGGTTGCTGGAACACTCGACCAAATGGTCGCGGCGTTTGCCGTTGATGCAATCGGCGCAGGGACGCTATGGCATCGCCGACATCGAACTCGCGCACGCGCGTCGCGGCAGCGAGGACGGCAACGGCCCGACCGTCGAACAGATCGAGTCGGCGCGCCGCGCGACCCCGCGCGAGTACTACCTCAAGCTGATCGAGGTCGTGCCCGATTGCCGCGAAGCGCTGCGCGAGCTCGAACAGATCATCGACGCCCGCCTGGGCCACGAAGGCCCGAGCTTCGCCCAGGCGCGCGAACAGCTCGAACACCTGGTCGACACCACCCGCCGCTTCGCCCGCGAGGCCGGCGTGCTGATCGACGGCATCGCCGCCGATCCGCAATCGCCGGGCGAACGCATCGACGGCGCGATCGAAGCCGACACCGCGCCGGCGCGCAGCCAAGGCCCAGCCTCACCGCCCGGCGCGATCGAATCGCGCCGCGACGCGATCGTGCAACTGCGTCGCGTGGCCGAGTTCTTCCGCCGCACCGAGCCGCACAGCCCGGTCGCCTACCTCGCCGACAAGGCCGCGCGCTGGGGCGAAATGCCGCTGCACGTATGGCTCAAGCGGGTGATCAAGGACGAGAGCACGCTTAGTCAGATCGAGGAGTTGCTGGATAGCAACGACGGCAATCACAACGATTAGCGCCGACGTGGTCGCGCTCGTGGAGACGCCGCCCCTGGGGCGGCGTTTTTGCCTGGGCCCAGTGCCGTCTCCGCAACGATGCGCTGGACACCTTTCCGACCACGACCTCGTGCGGCCCAAGGAACAAGCCGAAGGTCATGGTGTGCATTCTTATTTCGCCACATAAGAAAGATCGCATAAGCGAATGATGTCGTCATAGGAGCCGAGCAACCGAATCACCCTCCGTTCGTCCTGAACGATCCGGACGCGCCGCCTCAGACCTCAACATGGCGTTTGCGCAGCGCCATAAGCACCTGATGCATGTGCGAGTCCTCCTGTAGCGCCCGGTGATTGATGCGCTGCCCCAATGCATCCCATTCGCTGAACTCGATTTCAATACCCAGTTCGCGCCGGGTCACCGATTTCAACTGCCCGTCACGGTGCCATTCGGTTGTTTGATCAGGCGCGAAGCCATGCTGCGCGACCCACTCTCGACTCAGCTGACCGTTGTCGTACCATTCGCGGCACAGTCCCATCGGCATGCCGTCCTGGTACGAACGCTCCTCCTTGATCTGGCCGTTCGAATAGGTCTCGTAGCAAATCCCGTTGAACGGATCGCCGTCGTAAAGCAGTTGATCGCCTTCCCCGAAATCGAGTTGGTCTTCCGTGACTCGCAGCACGGCCGACGGATCATTGGACATAGGTCACTCCATCCAGCAGGTGATCGCAGTGCGGACAAGGATCCTTGACGGCGCCAACGGGCGCATGCTTGTTGCCGTAAGACTCCATTGACCAGACCGCAATATCGTCGAGCTTTGCGCCGCTGCCATTGTTAAGCAACTCATTCACCGCGTAAACCTCCGAATGAGAACCCGCACCCTTGCTCAGTGGAAGCCCCTTGTCGGTGACGTAGTCGGGAACACCCGGCAATCTGGACGCGATGTCGGGATGCAGATTGTCCGGAATCGCGCCATCGAGGTGATTGTTGTATACCGCGCTCATCCTGCCGGTTCGCATGTCCATCGCGATGGAGAAGCACGGCCCGCGCTTGGCCTTTCCTATGCCTTGCGCAACCATGTCGTCATAGGCCTGTTGCACCAGTCGCTTCATTTGTGCGATCTGGGCAGGCGTGCAGCTCAGGCCCCGGGGGTCGATCCAGCCGATCGGGTTGATCCCATAGGCATAGAGGTCTTCGCCGCCCGACAATCGAATCGGATCCTGGCCGATGTATTGGGCCAGATCGCTGTCGTAATAGCGGTAGCGGTTGTAGTGCAGTCCCGTTTCGGCATCGAAATACTGGCCCTGCAGTCGGATCGGGTTGTCTATCTCATCGGCGAGGATGGCGTGAGCTTTACCGGAAGGCGTGTACGTCGCTGCCCAGGCCAGTCGCCCGTCCTGCCGGCTCATCCGAGTCGGGCATCCGTTCGGATCGACGTGAAAATAAAAAATCACCGCTGTCGTCGATTCGCTGGCAACGCCAGGACCGGCACCGTCGTGCACCTGCGCTGCCGTAACCTCAGCAGGTAACTCAGGTGATCGACTATCGACCGTCTCATGCGGCATCGCAGCCGCGGCCTGCTCGCGTATTCCATGGCGCGCAGCCGCCTGCGGGCTCATACCTGATGACAGCCCCCCCAGGGAGGCATAGCCGGGATGCTTCTCGGTTGTGTCGGAACTGGCTCGCGGCGTCGGTTGCGGCGAGGCCGACGATGTGTCGTTCGTAGCGACAACCGGCGCTATATTTTTCGATTTGGCCGGACCGGCACCGAGCGACAAGCCATCCAACGCTCCGTAGCCGGCCCTTGTCGCCCGTTCGACTGCCGATGTTTCGAGCCGACTCGCCCCAGCCAGGAGAGGAACAACCGATTCGCTGCGCGGGACAATTCGCTGCGGCGCTTCATCGTTCCGCGTCGCGGATGAACGCGGCGCTTCACCCGCGCCAGTCACATCCGCAGCCGTGGCGTAAGGCGATGCAAGCGCGTTGCGCTTTTCGATCAAGGCCAACGGCACGAAGCCGCCAGGGTAATACACGAACTCCCTGGCCCCGCAATGCAATGCCTCGAAGGCTTTCCTGCGCTTGCGCAACGCGAAAAGATCGATCACGTTCGCGTCAAGGCGCAGATCCGCGGCCTCGGCATTGTCGTTGGCGTGCCGCACCTCTGCCAACAGGGCGTCGCCATCCCAGAAGAACCACGTCGTATGGGTGGGGTTACGTTTGAATACGCGTCGCCCCAGCGGATCGTAGCCGTATTGAGTGGTCTGCCCGTCTTTGCGGCTTTCGATCAGGCGATGAAGCGCGTCCCAGACAAGATGCAGACCGCGATCATGATCGGGCGCCGTGGTGGCCGACCCGGCGTCGACACGCCTAATCAGATCGCCGGCGCGATCGAATATGTACCGCACGCCCTCGCAGTCTCCTTCGCGAGTCCAATGCGAAGGCTGCGGCTGACCGCCGACTGTCTGCCGCATGCGCGTTTCGTGAACGCGCGTACGCAACCGACTGCCGCCTTCGTCATTGAGGAAGTTAGCGATTTTCCCGCCAGGATCGGTATGTGCCAGCAATCTGCCTAGCGGATCGTAAGCGTACTTGTCCGCGCCGTTCTCGCTGTCGAAACGCTGCGTCAAATTTCCGGACACGTCATAAGCGTAACGGGTTTCGAACAACTGCCCCTGCTCGCATTCAACGGACTGAGCGAGCAACAAACCGTTACTGTCGTAGCTCATATGGCGACGAATGCGCGAACCCAGCCGCTCGCTGACCGTACGGCCCAGCGCGTCGCGTTCTATTTCTACCGGCGGTTCATCGTTGATCGCAATCCTTCGGGGCTGACCGCGAAAATCGAACTCAAACGCCACGCGGTTTCCGGCACTGGTCTCACGCAGGACCCGATTTCCGACTGCATCGAAGGTATTGGCGACGCGAAAACCATCTTGCACTTCCTCGACCAAGCGGCCATCGGCATCGTATCTACGCACGATATGGCAATGCCGACTTTTCATCTCGATGAGCTGACCGCGCTTGTCGTACTTGAATGCCTCCTTGACCATCAGCCCCGGATGTTCAAGATCGGGCGCCGACTTATGCGTGATGCGTCCAAGCTGATCCGTGACGTAAGCGACGGACTGACCGAGTGCATCCACGGAATCGGTCAGGCGTCCAACGGCATCGAAATGATAGCCGCGCCCCTGCCCCCAATAATCGATTTCCTCGATGACCCGCCCGAGAGGATCGCGCTTGAGTTGATATCTTTCCGCGCGCTGGTTGATTATCGCGACCAATTGCTCTTCGCTGTCGTACTCATAGCGCACGACATTTCCATCGGACTGGATACGCTTGACCACCTGTCCGATGCCAGCGTATTCCAGACGCGTGACCGCGCCGGTCTCGTCGCGGTATCGGGTCAGTCTGTCCTCGCCGTCGTATTCACATACAACGCCGTTCGCGGCGCCTGCGAAGATCCCGATCAGACGCCCTTTGACATCGTGCTGATAGCGCACGCAGAGACCCGTGGGATCGGTATGGTTCAGCAGCCGACCCATGGCATCATGTTCGAAGCTGTCCACCGAACCCATCGGATCGGTGACTTGCCGAAGGTGACCGTGGCGGTCGAACACGGCCCGCATCCGAGCGCCGAGCGGGTCCACATAGGCCGCGAGCTGCCCGACGTCGCTATACTCGTAACGCGACGCCGCTCCCATCGGCGTGCTCTGTTCCATCAGCAAGCCGCATCGGCCCCATACCTGCGTCCATTGCGCCCCTGCGGGATCGATCAACACGATCGGCCGATCGTCGGCGTCGTAACGGTTCTCCAGGACACTGCCGTCGGCCCGCGTCAACTTGAGCAGATTGCCACGCTCGTCATATGCGAACTCAGTCCGCAACCCCATCGGATCGACCACCGCCGTGGTCCTTCCGACCTCGTCGTACTCGAACACCGTGACCCCGTCGAGCGGATCGATCTCACACAGCGGCAAGCCGTTCTCGTCGAACTTGACGATCGAGACGTGGCCCAGCGAATCGGTGACTTCGGTTTCGTCGAGCAGGTCGTCGTAGCGGAATTTGTAGTCGTGCAGGCCGCCGTCCCCCCAGGCGCGCACGACGCGCCATTGGGCGTCGTAGGCATAATGGAACGACAGGCCGACGCGGTCGGTGTGGCGGACCATGCGGTGCTGGCGATATTCGAAGCTGCGCGCGGCGTCGAGTGCGTCCAGTGCCGCCACCAGGTCGCCATCCTGGTAGCGGTAGCTCACCAACGGGTAGTTCAGGCCGGTGGCGGGGTCGTGCAGCTGCATGCGATCGATGCGGCCGTGGCGCGAATCGATTTCCAGAAAGCGGCCCTGCAAGCCGTCGATGCCGCTTTCGACGATGCGCACGAGTTGGCCGTTGCCGCGTTCGAACCGCCAGTAATTGCCGCACAGGTCTTCGATCCGCTCGATCGGCAGCGCACGCGTCTGCAAGGTCGCGAGATTCGCCGGGCCGGCGACGAAGCCGTAGCGCAGACCGTCCTTGGTTCGCACCCACAACTCGGCGCCTTCGCGGATCAGGCGCGCGCCATTAACGAGTTCGCGTACCGCGTGGTCGATGCCCTCGCCTTGCGGCAGGTGCGGAAACAACGCGGGCATGTCCGGCCCGAGAAACAGCGCGCTGCCGTCGGGGTCGAGTTCCAGGCGCACGTCGGCCGGCGTATGCCAGCCGTGGCCGCACTGGCCGGCGTGGGTATCGGTCGAGCGGTATTCGCGCGTCCATGCCAGCGGCAGGCGGCCGGGAATCGCGAAATCCTCATGCGTCACCGACACGCTGCCGTCGCGGATATCCACCGGCTCGGCGCGCAGCACCTTGCACTTCAAAAACCCCGGCTTCATGTTCGCGAACAGCTTCTGCCGCAGTTTCTTGAACGCCGCGCCGGCGGCGCCGGGGATGCCGGTCTTCTTGAGGATCTTGCCGAAGATGGACAGCCCCGCCGCCATCGCCAGCGCCGTCCACGACACCGTCGGCGGCCCGCCGACGAAGACGTTGGTCGGGATGGCGATGTTGAAGGTCGTCGGCAGCAGCAACGACATGTGCGGCTTCTTCGGCTTGCGGATCCGGAACGGCGCGATCATGCCGACGATGTTGCAGGCCAGCACCGGCATGGTGATCTTCGAGAACGGATCGCCGTCGGCGAGCACGGTCTTGCTGCCCATGAACAGTTCGTCGTCCCATTGCGGGCCGGCGGCGATCTTCATCGGCGGCATCCATACGCCGCCTACGGGGATATGGATGTCGAGGCCGCCGGTGCCGGCGGTGGCGCGCTTGATGCCGTTGACGTGGACGGTGCCGCCGATGAACGGCAGATAGTCGAACGGATCGAGCACGATGCCGATATGCGGGGTCGGCAACGGGATCGGAATCGGCGACGGCGGAATCAGATAGGTGTGGATGTCGATCCCGAGCTGCGGATCGAAATGCTTGGCGGCAATGGTCATGACGGGCTTCCTTCCTTGGTCGCGATGCGGCGTCGACGTCTACAAGATTCGGCGCAGACCGCGCAGGAACGCGCGGGCCTCGTTGCTGTATTCCTGTCCCAGCCACGCCACCGCGCCCATGGCGATCAGGGTGAACACGGCCAGGACGATCCAGCCGCGCCGGCTCAAACGCCGGCCTCGGCGGGCACGGCCGGGATCGGTTGGTTGGTGGTAGCGGTTGTATCGAGCAGGTCGTCCGGTTCGGGCAGTTGCGCGAATTGCGGCGGCTGGCTCCATTCCGGCAAGTCCTTGTCGAGCGGATGCCTGACCTCGGGCACGCCGTTCCAGGCCGGATGCAGGTAGTCGCGGGCGAGCGCGACCACCTTGCGGAAGAACACGTCGCCGCCGCCGATCAGCCGCTCGCGCTGGTCGCACAGCGTGCGGAACGCGAGTTCGTAGCGCGTCAGCAGCTGCTTCTCGATCGTCTCCAGCGCGGCCGGCGCCGGTTGGGGGCCGAGCCGAGCCGATTGCGCCTCGGCCTGTTGCAGCGCTTCGGCGACCTCTTGCTGATACGCCGGCGCGCATTGGGCGATGCGTTCGGCGCGCGGCGCGTCCTGCAGCCGCAGCATGTCCTGCAGCAGCAAGGCCAGCGTGGTCAGCGGCCGGTCCGCGGGCGGCATCGCCTTGGCTTCGGCGACCGCGGCCAGATAGCGTTCGCGCGCCGGTTCGGTCTGGCCGTCCTGGGCCAGGCAATAACCGGCCATGCGCAGGCCTTCCAGCGCGAACATCGCATTCGGCACGCGCCGGGCGACCGATGCGGCCTGCGCGTAAGCCTCGGACGCGCGCACCGGCTGCTGCGCCGACAACCACACGCCGGCCTCGCCGAACCAGGTCTGCATGATCAGGTTGGTGCCGGCGGGATGCCGCGCGGCCTCGGCGGCGAGCGCGCATTCGCGCGCGGCGCGATAACGATGGATCGCCTCGGAATGCTCGGCCTGCTTGAGATGCGCGCCGGCCACGGCCATGTGCAGCACCACTTGCTGGTCGTGCCACTGTTCGCGCTGGACCAGCTTCATCGCCTTGTCGGCGCGGGCCGCGGTCTGCGCCGCGCTGCCCTTCTCCAGCAAGGTCATGACGTCGGCGAGCATGGCGCGATAGGCGGTGCCCGGCCCGGCGCCGCCGCTGGACTGGGCGGCGGTCTGGCGGGCGATGTCGAACATGTCGATCGGCGCGTCGATCACCCGCACGGCCTTGCCGTGACGTTCGGCCAGGCCCTGCCAGCGTTTGTCTTCGACGTTATCGACGAGGCACAGCCGCACCCGGTCGGGAATCGGCGCGCGCAGCGCCGCGTCCAGCCATTGCTCCAGGCCGCTGGACGAGGCGACCTGGCTGGGCGACAGCACCGGCGCGAAGTAGCGCATCTGGGCCTGGTAATACTCGGCGAAGGACTGGAACATCGCGAGCACGCCGGCGGCGCTGTCGGGATAGTCGCCGTGCGCGCCGCGCCAGTCGATCGGCAGGCCCTGCTGCTTGAGGTCGCCGCGACTGGCGACATAGCCGTCGCGCAGAGCGCTCATCAACTCGCGGCTGTAGCCGAAGCCGGTTTCGAACGGCGCCTCGAAGTTCTGGAACAGGTCTGGGGTCGGCGCGGGATCGAGGTGTTTTTGCGCTTCGAAGAACGCGGACAGCATCCGCCCGGCATTGCCCGGCGCGCGCCAGACGATCACTCGCGCCTCCGGCTCCTGGCAGGCCTGCAGCCACGACGCGGCCAGCTCGTCGAGACGTTTTTCGACGGGATTCTTGGGATTGGCCATGGTCGCCGCGATCAGTTGAGGTTGATCTTGGCGCCGTTGACGGTCACGCCGGCGGCATTGATGACGACGGTCGAGCTGCCCACGGCGATCACGATCTCGCCGCTGGTGATGGTGATGCCCGAGGCTTCGCCGACCCCGAGCGCGATCAGGCTGCCCGACCCCATGCTCATGTCGCCGCCGGAGAACGCCGCATGCGTTCCAGTGACGCCGTGTTCCAGGTTGCCGGTCACCGACACGGTGCGCGCGCCTTCGTTGGCGTCCTCGACCGCGCCGAGCACGTGGCGCACGTCGGCGCCGGTGATCGTGGTCGTGCGCCCGGCGCCGTACCGCTCGGTCAGCGCCGCGGTGACGGTGCGGTCGGAGGTGCCGGTGACGGTTTCCTTCCAGGCGCCGGTGCGCACGCTGGTGAAGTCGCCGGTCAGCGTGGTCGACAACGGGCCGGTGATGGTCTCGGTGTAGCCGACCGCGGGAATGGTCAGGGTCTGGCCGGTCTTGTAGGTCTCGCTGACCGCGCCGGTAACGGTGCTGGTGCGGCTGCCGGTAACCTCGTGGGTGTCGTTGCCGGTGACGCTGATCGCGCGATTGCCGCCGACCGTGATGCTCTGGTCGACGCCGACGGCCAGGGTCTGGTTCTGCCCGACCGTGGTGGCCTTGTTGCTGGTGATCGCCGCGGTCTGGTCGTTGAGCACGGTGGTCATCATGTCGCGCTGGGCATGCATGTTGAACATCTGCTTGCCGTCGCTGTCGTGCATGCTCAGTTCGTTGAAGCCCTCGCCTTTCACGGTCTTGGACTTGATGCCGCTGACCTCGTTGCCGAACGGCGGCATGTTGAGTTCGTTGTAGACGCGATTGACGATCAACGGACGGTCCGGGTCGCCGTCGAGGAAATCGACCACGACCTCCTGATCGATCCGCGGCGGCGACACCCCGCCCATGTCGCTGCCGGCCCACGGGCTGGCCACCCGCACCCAGCACGAACTGCGCTCGTTGAATTCACCGAGCCGGTCCCAGTGGAACTGCACTTTGACCCGGCCGTACTTGTCGGCGTGGATCTCCTCGCCGGCCGGACCGACCACGGTCGCGGTCTGCGGCCCGGGCATGCGCGGCTGCGGCGTGGTGCGCAGCGGACGGAACGGAATCTTCAGACGCAGGCAGGTGGCGTTGCAGCGGTAACTCGCGCCTTCCGAGACGGTGAAGTCTTCGTTGAAATTGTTGCGGATGTCGTGGCCGACCTGGACCAGCAGGAACTTGCGTTCCTCTTCGTCGCCCTCGCTGTGTTCGTAATGGCCGTTGAAGACGAAGTGGCGGCCGGCCTGCAGCATGCCGTGATTGCCGCTGCCTTCGAACAGCTTGGTCTGCCACGCCGATTCCTCGCCGCGCAGGCCGGCGAGCGCATCGCCGATCACGCTGTCGACATAACGCGCGGCGCCCTCGTAGCGATACGAGGCTAGTTGCGGCAGGCGGCCCAGCGGAATGTCGAGCGGTCGGTCGACCGACAGCGCGCTCTTGGGCTGCTTGAAATCGAAACTCTTGAGCGCCTGCACGCTGGTGCCGACGCGGCGGCGGGTCAGCCACTGATCCAGGCCGTAGTCGTCGCGCACCGAATCGTCGGCGACGAAGTTCACCCGCGCGCTGCCGTCGATGACCTTGGCCTGGGTCGAATCGTCGGCGATGAACATCACGTGCTCGTCTTCGCCGTGTTCGAAGCTGTAGTGGATGCCGGCGTCCTCGAGCAGGCGCGAGACGAAGGCGAAATCCGATTCGTTGTACTGCACGCAATACGGCAGCTTGGGGTACTTGCCCGATTGCACGTCGTACTTGCACTTGGCCAGGTCGCCGTAGCCGCCGAACACGTCCTCGACGATCTCCAGCACGCTCAGGTCCTGAAAGATGCGGCAGTTGCTGGTGTAATCGAGAAACTCGAACCACGGCCGCAACTGCGCCTGATACACGGCCATGCCGCCCTCGGCGCCGCTGCGGCCGAATTCCTTGACGTAGCCGTGGAAATGGCGCTCTTCGCCGTTCTGGGTGCGCAGGCTCAGGCGCATCGGCTGGCCGATCACCTGCTTGAGTTCCAGGTGCGCGTCGAGCGACAGCAGTTCGACGTCGAACGCGAACGGCCGCGACAGCGCTTCGGTGCCGGTCATGCGGCGCACCACGAAGGCTTCGGGTTCGAGCGGGGATTTGACCCGGATCAGGCGCGTGTCCTGATTGAGCTGAACGAGCTTGGCCAGGGAGGCCGGTGTGTATCCGTACACGGGGGACGTCCTGTTTTGTGGTGGTCGTGTTTTGCCGGAGCGGCTGGACCATGCCCGCGGCTGGAACGGGGTGGCGGCCGTGTTGCCTTCCTTGTTGAGTACGATTGCCGACGCGGGTTGCGGACATCGCGCGCGGTGTTGCGCGGCGGGTACGGCCCGTTGCGCGATTATGTGCCGCACTGGCCCGCCGCGGACAAGCCCGGTTCGTCCCCAGGTCGACGCCTTGCCTATGCCGGTTCAGGGTATTCGCGAGCCGGCGCGTGAATTGCGACGGCGATCTGGAAAACCAGCGGAACGCGAGGTTTTGCCACGCGCGGGCACACGACGAGACGAACAGACGGCATCGTTGCATCTGGATGTGTGCACCGATGGCGTTCGTTGCACGACGTCGGTACCGGGTGAGCGGCTCAGCTCACCCGTTCATCTAACCTGTTCATCTCGCGCATTCATCTCACTCACCCACTCACTGCAGCGCGAGCGCGGCCGTAGCCACTGCGTTCATGCATACACGCACAGCCCGCCTCGCGGCGGGCTTGACTTCGCAAGCGCGATCCGCGCAACACGCAGCCGCGCACCGGCCGCTTACAGCACCTTGAACGCGATCCGCCGGTTGCGCGCGCGGCCTTCCGCGGTGGCGTTGTCGGCGACCGGCTGATCCGGGCCGGCGCCGAGCACGTTGAGCAGGCCGCCGTTGACTCCGCGCACCTGCAGGTACTGCTTGACCGAATTGGCCCGCGCCAGGCTCAAAGCCAGGTTCGATTCGCGGCCGCCGGCGGCGTCGGTGTGGCCGACGATCAACACCCGCTTGTTGCCGATCTGTTTCATCGCCGCGGCCATTTCGTCGAGGATCAGCTCGCCCTTCGGGGTCAGGGTCGCGCTGCCGCTTTCGAATTCGACGATGCGGTTGGCCAGCGCGTTGTCGAGCAGGTTCTGTTGCGCGCCCGCGGCGATGCGCAATTGCTTGCCGTCCACCGAATAGGTCGGGTTGTTGATCCGCGTCGACAGCCCGCTGACGATCTGCTGGCGTTGCAGTTCGTTGGCGACGTTGCCGCTGACCCGCACCGCATTGCCGTTGATCTCCAGCTTGCCGGAGGTGACCTGCTGCAGGTCGGGCGCAAGCATGTTGACCACGTTCTGGCGCCAGTTCGGCGGCGCGACGACCCCGGGGCTGACCTCGATGCGGTCGATCACCCGCTCGTTGCCGTACAGCTCGCGCAGGCGCGTGAGCACCGCTTGCTTGCTGGCTTCGTCGGGCACCTTGCCCGAGGCGATAATCGGCTTGGGCGCCGCGGCGCCGGCCGCGGGCAACGCGGTCTGCGCCTGAACGCCGAACGCGGCGACGGCCAGGCCCAATGCGGCCAGCGCGACGGCGCGATGCGGGAATAAGAAAGTGCGGCGCATGCTCACGCTCCGAGAAAGGTTTCGCCGAAGGCCTTGCGGGCCACGCGCAGCGAGAGGTCGTCGCGTCCGATGTAGCTGACCAGCTTGTTGAGGGCGTAATCGCCGGCCACATGCTCGTCCACCCATTCGGCGTCGTCGACGCGAATGATCTGCTCGCCGGCGACCTGCGGATCGAGCACCGCCTGCAAGGTACGGCCGTCGGCGCCGTTGAAGCCGATGATCAGGCGCGGCGTCGCCTCGTCCTGGATCAGGATCGCCAGTTCGAAGTCGGCGCGCGCGATGAAGCCGCTGATCAGGTCGAGCCAGAACGCGGCGACCATCGGCCGGTACAAGGCGTCGCGCGGCAACGGCAGCGACAGCGCCTTGTCGATCTGCGACGCGGCGCCGGTCAACACCGGCTGCAGCAGCAGGCCGAGCGCCGGCAGCACCCAGCGCAGTTGCACGTGGGTGTGGCCGGACTGATGCAGCAGGTCCTGCAACGACCCCACGTCCTGCAGGTCGAGGAAATCGGTGAACGCCGCGTCGTAGACGCCCGGATCGGTGTTGACCGCGATCTTGTTCTCGGACAGTTCGCGCAGCAGATCGGCCGCGTCCTCGGCCTGCACCGCCTGCTTGCCGAGCTTGGCCATGCCGGTCCACATCCGCGCCAGCGCCAGCGGGCTGCGGGCGATGAACGCCAGCGGCTGGGCGATGTCCAGGCGGGTCGCCGACAGGAACGGGAAACGCCGTTCGGTGGCGTCGCGGCTGGGCAGGAAGTGGCCGCCGATCGCGAGCCGGCTGCGCGAGCCGAGAAACGCGAAATGCATCGGCGGCGCGCGGTCGTAAAGTTGCTTCCAGGCCGGGTCCTGGGCCAGCAGCTCGACTCCGGCGCCGGCCCAGCGATCGAGCAGCACCATCAGCTGATGGCTCTCGGGCGTGCGCACGAAATCGCCGCGCGAGGGCAATTTGCCGAAGTAACTCACCTGGGCCATGGCTTCTACGGTCGCCATTACAGGCCTCCTGCCGGGGCGGTGGTGGGTGCGGTCGGTGCCGCGGGCGCGGCCGGGGCGGCCGCGACAGCGCCGGCCACTTCGCGCGGCAGGCGCTGGGTGCGCTCGCCGCCATCGGAGGTGGGCTCGGCCTTGATCGGGATGCGTATGACGCGCAACTCGAAATCGACGCTGATGTCGTCCTTGACCATCGACATCAGGAAATGTTTGTCGCCGCCCTTGACCTTGCCCTTATTGCCCTTCTTGAACAGCTCGCTCAGGCCTTTCGATCCGGGCTCGTTGAACACTTCGACGGTGCGGCCGTCGAGCGTGACCGCGTCGATCCGCACGCTGCTGGAATTGACCAGTTCGATCGTCTTCCACTGCGGCGGTTCGTTGCGGTAACGCAGGGTCTGTCCGTCGATGGTGATGGTGTATTCGCGACCGGTGGCCGCGCCGGGCAGGATCTCGATCACCATGCCCGCGTTCGCATCGCCCTTCGACGCGCCGCTCGCGCCGCCCACCCAGCTTGAATAATTGGCGGTGAACTCGGGCCGCAGGCTGACGCCCATGTTGGCCCACTGCTGCGGCGTCATCACCGTGCCGCGGCGAATCACCAGCGCGCCCAGCGCCTCGTTGCCGAACTTGGCGATCGAGCCGCTCGCGCCGAACACCGCGTCGCGGTCGGCCTGGGTGGCCTCGGCGGTGGCGCCGGCGTTGTACGGATACAGCTTGCCGATGCCGTCCTCGAACGGCTGATAGACCTGCTCGACCCAGGTGCGGTTGATCTCGCCCTCGGTCGGGCGGATCAGCGCGGCGAAGGTCTGCATCAGCGGACGCACCAGCAACGGACGCATCGCGTCGCGCTGGCTCTCGTTGAGGCCGTTGAGCATCTGCTCGTCGATGATCTTCTCGATTTCGAAGATCTCCGAGCCGCTGCCGCGCTCCAGGGTTTCCTGCATCAGCTTGCGCGCGCCCGGGCCCGGATCGCCCTGGGTCTTGATCCCGTTCAGGCGCGAACGCAGCTTGCCCATCGCGTCGAAGTAGGCGTTGATCATCGGCGGGCTGCTGTCGCGCTGCGCGAACAAGCGCGCCAGGCCGGCGAATTCGGCGCCGATCGGCCCCATCTGCACCGCGACCTGCTTGCCGGTGTTGGGATCGACCTGCACGTTCATGCCGGCCGGCTGGCGGCGCAGGATGGTGCGGTTGAACCATTCCACGACGCCCTTCTTGGCCACGCCGAGGGCCTTGTTGGCGGCCTCCGGGTTGTCCCAGATGGTTTCGTTGTTGACCGCTTCGAGAATCTTGCGCAACGGCGAATTCTGCGGATCGCCGATGGCGTTCATGCGGGTCACGGCCTGATCGAAATTGCCGAAGTCGCTGACCGTCACGCCCTGCATGAACTTGCGCCATTCCTGCGCGTACTCGGCCTTGTACAACTGGGTCAGTTCGCGCGCGATGTGCTCGGGGCTGCCGCTGAGGGTGAGATCGCCCTGCACGGTGTCGGCCAGCACCCAGTCGGTGGCGCTGAGCTGCTCGTTGGCGGCCTGCTTGATCGCGTCCTTGACGTAGTCGTCGTAGGCCTTGCGCGAGAACGCGCCCGACACGCGGTAGCTGCCGGCGACGCCGGTGCGCGCGTTCTCCTCGCCGATCAGCGAGGCCACGGTGATCTGCGGGAACCGCACCGAGGCGCGCTGCTTGATCTGGTCGTAGACGCGGTCGCGCGCCGGGGTGCCCTTCATGACCCCCTTGAGCACGCTGCGGCTGTCGCTGACCAGGGCGAATTTCTCGTCGATGGTCGGCCAACCGGGTTGTTCGTACTGGCTGACGTAGAACGCCATCAACCGTTCGGCCGAGCGCGCGAGTTCCTCGCGCGACATGGTGCCGCGGTTGTCGTCGAGCCAGCCGCGCCAGAACCGGGTCAGCTGATCGCTGAGGTGGCTGCCTTCGACCTTGCTGCTGTCGGCGAGCATCAGATAGGTCTTGAGCGCGTTGTAGGCGTCGTTGGCGTCGGTCGGCGACGAGTCCTGATACAGGGTCTGGCCGACGTTGACCTGCGCAGCCACCTGCGCGGCGACCTGCGCGTTCGTGCTGGCCGCATCGGCGACCTTGACCCGCGCCCGGTTGGCCAGGACCTCGCTCAGATAGGCTTCCAGCTTGGTCTGCACCGGCGTGAGCATCAGCTGGCGCATGCCGTGGAAATACTCCTCGCGCACCTTCTTCTCGATCCGGTCGCCCTGGTACAGGCCCAGGCCCATCGACAGCGAATGCTGCTCGCGATAGCTCTGCAACTGCTCCAGCCGCGCCTGCAGCACCAGCAGCGCCTGGATCCGCGACTGCACGTCGAAGCGACCTTCCTGCAAGGCCTTGGCCTGGCGCAGGTCCTGCACCGAGTTGGCGACGAGCTGGCCGTTGCTGCGGTACGACCAGCCCCAGCCGGCCAGGCACAGCCCGAGCAGCGCGAACGAGCCCAGGAACATCAGCTTGCGCAGGCGGTTGCTGCCGGGGCTGGAGTACTGCCGCACCAGTTGCTTGTCGGCGAAGATCACCTTGCGGAACAGGCCCAGCAGGAAGTGGCCGTTGTCCGACATGGGCGCGCGCTCGGCGGCGTTGGCGCGCGGACGCAGCGCGAACTGGCGGGCGATGCGCTCGGACGCGTGCTGCACCGACACGCCTTCCTGCAGCGCGCTGGTGAAATAGAAACCGCGGAACACCGGCTTGAACTGGTAGGGATTTTCCTCGAACAAGGTGGCGATGAAGGTGCGCAGCGCCGGCTTGATCCCGGTGAACTCCATCGGCAGGGTCAACAGGCCCGGGCCGACTTCGCGCCCGCGCTGCATCGCCATCTGCGACAGGCTCATTTCCTTGAGCCCTTCGGACAATTCGTCGAAATGGCTGTCGAACGCGGCCAGCGCGTCGGTCTCGCCCTTGGCGTCGTAGGGCAAGGTCGCGCCCCACACGTTCTCGCGCTCGGCCGGGTCCAGGCCCTGGAAGAAATCGGCGAAACCGGCGATCAGATCGGCCTTGGTGAACACCACGTAGACCGGCACGAACACTTCCAGCCGCTCGGTCAGTTCCTGCACGCGCTGGCGCAGGTTCTTGGCCAGTTCGATCGCGAATTCGGGCTTGCTGCCGGACAGTTCGGCGATCGAGGCGGCGATGATGACGCCGTTGATCGGCGCGCGCGGGCGGTTCTTCTTCAGCAGGTCGAGGAAGGTCAGCCACTCCAGGCGATCCTCCGGGCTGACCGTGTAGCGGCCGGCGGTGTCGAGCACGATGCCTTCGGTGGTGAAATACCAGTCGCAGTTGCGGGTGCCGCCCAGGCCCTGGATGACGTTGCTGCGGTTGTCCTCGAACGGGAAGCGCAGGCCGGAATTGAGGATCGCGGTGCTCTTGCCGGCGGCCGGATTGCCGATGATCGCGTACCACGGCAGTTCGTACAGCGCCGCGTTGCCCTTGAGCAGGCCGAGCTTGGACGACTTGATCGCCTTGACCGCCTCGGCCATGCGTTCGCGCAGTTGCTCGGTGTCGGCGCGCGCGGCCGGCTTGGCGGCGACCACCGCCTGCTCGGCGTGCTGCTGCACCATCGCGTCGAGTTGCTTGGCGGCGCGCGCGGCGAGGATCCGGCGCACGATCCACACCGCGATCCACACCAGCAGCGCGAGCGCCGCGAGGGCGAGGATCCAGCCGCCGATGGTCTTGAGTTTGTCGGCGCCGAAATACGCCACCCCTCCCACGGCGAACACGCCGATCGCGGCGATCACCCGGTAGTCGGTAAGAAAATATCTGAGCCTGCTCATCAAGTACGTCGTCCGTGTGGGCTGCTTTAGGCGGCCTGATCGCCGCTGCGATCGGCTGGGGTGGCGGAAGGAGGCGGAACCGGCGTCACCGCGATCGCCGCGCGCGCTTCGCCGTCGGCCAGGCCGACCGCGAGCACCGGCGCGTTGGCGCCGCGCGCCTGCGCGGCGGCGACGGCGATCACCGCCCACGGCGCGACCGCGCCGAGATGGCCGCAGGCCACGCCGAGGTTGAGGCTCTGGGCGATCGGATCGAGTTCGGGACACACCACCGCGATCGCGCTGGCGATCTCGATCGCCCGGCTCGGCCGGTGATCGGCATCGCTGACCACCGCCGTGACCGCGTCCGGCTTGTGCGTCGTGCAGGCCAGCGCCTTGTTCATCAGTTCGGAGCTTTGCCGGGTGGCGTTGCGGCTGGAGGTGCCGGCGGCAACGTGACCGCGCTGCAGCACGTGCAGTTCCAGCGCATCGGGCGAGGCCTCGCGGCCCGGTTCGGGCGGACCGCTGAGCCACAGGCCGGCCGCGCCTTCGCCGGGAACCAGGCCTTCGGGACGGCCGCTGCCGAGCAACCGCTGCGACGCTTCGAGGGCCTCGATGCTGCTCTCGCCGAGCTGCGACGCGCACGCCAGCAGCAGATAACGATCGGGCGTGACTTCGCCGTGGTAGCGCCGGCCGATCTGGTCGATCAATCCCCAACCCTGGCTCGCGTCGTCGATCGGCACGACCTCCACCGCGATCCGCTCGGCCGGCAGACCGAGCGCTTCGGCCTTGCCCAGCAACCAGTCGCCGAGCATCTGCCGGGCCGGCTGCGGCCAGGACTCGGCGACCAGCAGCAAGGTGCGCAGCCGCGATTTCGGCGGCGCGACCGCATCGGAGCGGCGACCCGACAACGAAGGCGCGGGCTCGCCGCCGGGCGGCGTCGACCCGGCCACCACTTCGGATTCGAGCATCAGCAATTGCTCGGCCACCGGTTCGAGCAAGGCGACCGCGCGCAGTCGTTCCTGCGTGAACAACCGATCGAAGTCCTGGTCCTGATGTTGACTCTCGGCGATGGCGCGCAGCGCTTCGGCCACCGCATCGGTGTCGACATCGTCCACCGGCGCGGCCATCACCGGCATGCCCTGGGCGTTCTTCAGATTCGGATGCAGGCCCGGCCGCTTGGGTTCGACCAGATTCGCCGCGGCCTCCTCGGGGCTCGCGCCGATGGCCAGATGCACGGCCGCCGCATGCAGATGCAGCACGTAGGCGATCGCGGGCGCTTCGTGTTCGCCGGATTCGCCCGCGCCTCGCGCAGCCGATGCGGGCGCGGCGGCGCGTTCGGCGGCGCGCTCGCGGCGCTGGCGCAGGCCGTAGCGCACCAGCAGCAGCGTGCCGATCGCGAGCAGCGGCAAACCGCCCAGGTACAGCGCGAGATCCGAACCGCTCGGCTGGACATCGTTGACCTGCCACGCCACCACGACCACGAACCAGATCGCGCCGGTCAGCAACGCCAGCAACAGGATCGTCTTGAAGGCTTTCATGCCGGGAGCGTCCTCGTCCCGGGCTTGCCTGCATCCATGTCAGACCATTGCACGTGCTTCATCCTTGAGTGCCTATCCGTCTTATCGCCCCGGCGTATCCATCAGGCGGCGACCGTGGCGTGGAATTGCCCGGCGATCAGATGCGCGCCGCAGGCGGTCATGTCGCCGTGGCGCGCGATCGGCTGACCGTCGACGATCAAGCTCGAATCGCCGCTGACGATGACGGTGGGCCCGTGCAGGCTGCAGATCACCTGATCGCCGATGCGGGCGACCGGACGGCCGTCCACGTCGGAGGCCTGCGAGCCGCTGACCACGGCGCCGCCGTGGTCGATGGGATCACCGACGAGAATGAAAGGGCGGGTCATGGCCATGCTCCTGTTGGCGAGTGACGATCCAGATGTCAGCCGGGACGATAGCAGGAGTGGGTCCGCTTTATCACCCCGGCCGCGTCGAACCGCGGCGCGGCCCGGCGCCGGTCGCCGCGACCGGCGTCCCGGTTCAGCCGGCCCCGGCCGCCCGCCGCGCGGCCCGGCACTGCGCCTTCTGTTCCAGATGCACGTAGTCCTTGATGCTGCGCCACTGCCCGCCCCACTCCAGCCCGGCCTCCTGCGCCAACTGGCCGTACAGGAAGTAGGCATCGCGGGTCCAGGCATCGTTCATGTCCCACTGCAGCTTGCCGTTGCGCATCGGCGCGCTGTCCACGGCCAGGCCGTACTGATGGCAACTTTGACCGGCGCCGGCGCGGGTCGCCTTGCCGCCGGCGGCCAGTTCGGCCTGACGTTGGGCACTGCGGAAGCCTTCAACCAGCACCATTTTGATGCCGCGACCTTCCATGACCTTGTAGATGGCGAGCACGCGTTGCTTGAAATCCGGATCGATCTGTTCCCAGCGACGGTCGGCGCTGACGATCTGTTCGGGCGCGGCGATGCTCAGACGCGCGGTCGGCGAAAGTTGCGCCAGTTCACGTTCCGCCTCGACGAACACCTCCGGCGGCGGCGGTTCGGGCGGAACCAGGTTCTCGCCTTCGAGCAGTTCGCGTATCTGCGAACTGGACGCCACCGGTATCGGATCGACGCCGCCGTCGAGTATCACTTTTTGCCGCAGCCCCAGGATCAGCGCCACCGGCAGCACCACCATCGCCGCCGCGGCGATCAGCAGATACTTGTTGCGCGACATGTGGCGCATGTACCGCGTGCCTTTTTTACGCAGTATCTGGCTGGAATCGCTGGCCTGGGTCGATGCGCGCTCGCGCAGACGTCCGCCCGCCGCGCTGCCGCGACGCAGCATTCGCGCCCACACCTCGCCCGCGGCGTCGCGCGCATCGGGAAACATCGCCAGCCACGCGGCGACGCTCAGAATCACGAAGAAACACCCGATCACGATCCAGACCACGCGCCGCGCCTCATCCTTGGGTTAGTGCTCCGCACGCGGCGCGCATGCTTCCGCGTCCGCTCGAATTGACGCCCGCGTCGGCGTTCGCCCAGAATGCCGACGAGGCCGGTTCCGGCCCAGCCTGCATGGAAAGGAGTCCACGTGGATCGGCAAGAAGGAAAGCCGAATCGTCCGAGCCTGATCTCGGGAGCCGAAAACCGCTCCGGTGGCGCCGCGCCTGCGGGGCGAATCCTAGCAGACATGGAAAGCCGCAAAGAGCGGCCGGTCGCGCCCGGACAGCCGCGCCGGATCGCGCCGATCGTGCTGGTCGCCGGTGTCGCCGCGGTGTTCTTCGCCAGCGCCTACCTGTTGTTGCGCGGCGATCAGGCGCCGTTCGATCCGTCGCCGCCCGCGGTCGTCGACAAGACGCCGGCGAAGCCCGCCGTCGTCGCATCAGTCCAACCCACCCGCGCGCTGCCGGCGGCCGCCGCGGCCACGCCGGCCAAGATCGTGCTCGACGACGATCCGGCCGATGCCAATCCCTTCAGCGCAGGCGATCCCTCGCCCGCGCCGCAGCCCGGCGCCAAACCGGCGACCGTGACGCCCGCGCCCAAAGTCGTGGCGTCGGCGACGCCGCCCAAGGCCGCCGGCAAACCGGCGATCGCGCCGACTCGCAGCGGTGCCGCCGGCAAACGCGGCGCTTCGGCGAAAAGCGACGACGACGGGCTCATGGCGGCCTTGCTCGGCAACATCGACACCGACGCGCAATCCGGCGGCAAGCGCACGGCCAAGCCGCGCAACGCCAACGCCAAGGAGGACCAGGACGCGCTCGAGCAGTTGATCCGCAAGGTCAACGCCGAAAACGCGGTCGCGGCGAAGAAGGCCGCACCCAAGCCCGTCAGCAAGCCCGCGCCGGCGCCCAAGAACGCCGCGCCGGCCAAAAGCGCGACGCCAAAAACCACCTCGACGGCGCCGGCGAACCCGGTCCAGGCCAGCCTGCGCAAATGCCCGAAGGCGAATACGACCAAGGGCCTGCAATGCCGGCAGAAGGTCTGCGCGAAATACGCCGGGCAGGATCCGGCCTGCCCGGTTTGAATCGACAGGTGGAGCGCTTGCGCACATCGCCTCGTGCCATCACCCGCGGTCGTTGTCGATCGGATTGCAGGTAAGCTTGTTTCGTATCCCCGCATCGGTTTTGTCATCGCGGTTCGTGACCGCGATGGCAGTTGTCCACCCGCATACCTCGTAATTTCGAGCGGTTCGCTTACGGACGCAGATTCGGCCCCGCCACTCCGGCGCGGCGCATGCGTCCGCCACCTCAATGGACAGGCGCATGCACGAGTCCGGATATCGCCGCAGCAGCGACGAACAAACCTCATGGGGCTGGAGGGGCGCGGCATTGGCCGCGGTGGTTTTGATCGGCATCGTCGGCGCGGCCGGCGGCACCGCCTATCAGATCGGCAAGCAGCGGGCCGCGGCCGACGAACGCAACAAGCTCTCGGCCGAGCGCGCGGTCCTCGGCGAACAGCAGATCGCGCAGACCCAGGTCGCGCGGATCGTCGCCGAACGCGATGCATTGCGCGATCGGGTGCTGGAGCTGGAAACGCAATTGCTCGCCGAGCGCAGCGCGCAACCGCAGGAACAGGCTTCGCTCCGGTGCATCAACGGCGAACTGGTGGTGAGGCGCGGCAACAGCTGGTCGTCCGCGGGGCATTGCTGACACCCCGCTATTTCAAGCGTTTTTTGCCATGTCGGACTCGCCGCACACCCGCGCGTCGATCGCGCCGCGCGAACTCGCTGTTCGCGCGCGCTGTCATCGCCGCGCATCGTCGAGTTCGAAACTCAGGCTGGAGAACACCGTCTCGTAGTCGGTTTCGCTCGATGCCGGCAGCGGCTTGGTCCAGATCACGTTGAGCAGCCAGCGGCCCGGCCCGGGCATGGCGAAATCGGCGCGGCCCTCGGCGTCGGTGTAATCGGTCGCGAACGGTCGGGCGTCGTCTTCGAGCCGGGTCAGCTTGACCAGCGCGCCGGCGAGTGTGCGGCCTTCGTAGATCACCCGCAGCGGCAATCGCGACGGTCGCGGCTGCGCGTACGGGTCCTGATCGAGCACGATTTCCAGCGGCAGACCGAGCGGCCGGCTCAGCAACGCGCGCCGTTGCGCCGGCGTCATCGGGTCGGATGCGCCGACCCGCACCATCGCCTTGCTGCGCCGGCTGTAGCTTTCCGAACCGTCGGCCTGCATGCGCCCGTTGCGCTGGCGATGCTGCAAGGCCGGCGTCAGCCCTTCGGCCTGCAGATAATCGTTGAAGCGGATCGCCGGCAGATGGCTCTGCGCGCGCGCATCGGTTTCCAGCACCAGCATGTAGGCTCCGGCCGGCAGTTGAAAACTGCCGTCGCTGGTCTCGCCGGGATGCAGGCGCTCGCGCAGATCGATGCTGCGTCCGTCCACGCCGACCGCGGCGAAGCGGGTGATTCGGCGCAGTCCGATCTTCGAACGCTGGCGATCCGCGCCATGACCCACTTGCAAGGTCAATGCAGTCGGCGTGTCCGGCGCGATCAGATAGCGTTCGGGCTGGATCCAGAAATCGTGCGCCTGCGCCGAGGCAGCGAACGACCACAGGCTGATCGCCAATGCGAAGCGCACGCCTGGCGAGCTAACGCGCCGTGACCTATCGATAGCGAACATGGACGACCTCTATTCGAGATGATCGGGCAGATAGCCCGGAGTGACCGGCAACCACGCCAGCGTCGCGGCCAATACCGCGACCGCGAGCAACCAACTGCAGACGACTTTGACCGCGACACCGACGCCGCGATCGATCAACCAAGACGCGGGCCACGACAGCAGCAACCACGGCAATGCATGCAACAAGCCGACACCATCGCCCTGCGCCGATAGCGCGATGCCGCAGCACAGGCCCGCGCACACCGCGAGCAAAGGCGCGATCCTTCGCAACACGGCGACCGGCAGGTATACGCTGGCCGCGCACACGATCACGCCGAACCAACAGGGCTGAGTGCCCCGCTCCATCGCCATCGCAACCCACGCCGTGCGGATGCCATCCGCGATGGCCATCGCCGCTATCGCCGCGACGGCCGAAAGCGCCGCGCCGATCCGCCTCGCCCGCGACGGCGCGTACGCCAGCGCCAGGCCGCATGCGGCGCAAAGCAAGCAAGGCGCGAGCGCATCGGCGTTCACGCGACACTCGCCGACCACAGGTACGCCACTCCGATCAGGCCGATCGCCGCGCCGACCGCTCGAATAATTCGCAGCTGGCCCGCGCGCAACGCGCCCTCGCCCAAGGCGATGCCGAGCACATGCAGCAATCCGGTCGCGAACACGAAGCCCAGGCTGTAACCGACCGGATCGGCCGCCGACGGCAATTCGCGGCCGTGCGCATAGCCATGGAACAGGCCGAACAGCGATACGATCGCGATCGCCAGCCACGCCGGCGCGCGCCAGGCCGCCGCGATGCAGCCGCCCAGCACCACCACCGACAGCGCGATGCCGAGTTCGACCGGCGGCAGCGGCAGCGCGAACATGCCGGCGATCGCGCCGCCGACCATGAGCAGCGGAAACACCATCGGCAAGCCATACCGCAGCCGCGATCCCAACAACGCACCCCAGATCCCCACGCACACCATCGCGAGCAGATGATCGCCGCCGCCGAACGGGTGCGCGAAGCCCGAGGCGAAACTGCCGGCCAGTCCGGTGCCGCTGTGCGCCGCGGCGGAACCGGCGAACATCGACAACGCCAAAGCCAACGCCGATAGCATCAGCACGCGCGAAGCGGAGATACGTACAGCGATCACCGCGAGTACTCCGCCTTATCGGCCGGCGCCAGAAACGGAAACCGCGAGATCGAGTGAACCTTGTCGTCGCGCTCCACCCCGTCGTCGACGCGATCGGTGCTACCGTCGACCAGCAGCGATCGGTATACGTTGATCGCGCCGACATTCGGCGTGCGGCCGCCGCAGTCGCGCCGCCAGGCCTTGCGCCGGTCGAACCGCGCCAGTTCGACCGCGAACGGCTGCGCGCAGACCTTGGCCGCGCTGTTGATCCACAGCCGGTCGTCGGCGAGCAATTCGGCCAGGGCGCGATACGGCGACGAGGTTCTCGACGATGCACGCCGCGCCAGCCATTGATTGCCGCAATGCCCGTCGAAGCCGTCGTACAAACCCAGCGACTTCTCGATTTCGGCCACGAACGGCGCGCCCGTGGCCGGCGTGGCGGCGTTGTAACGCTCCTTGAGCGCATCGCTGACCTCTTCGCTGTCCAGCGTTCCGAGCAGCGCGTTGCCGGTCAGGGTGCGACCGGCGCGGTCGATCTGGCGTTCGGGCGACACCGTCGCCGCCCACACCGCGAGCAACTTGCCGCCACGATCGACCGCATCCAGATCGACCTGGATCACGATCGATGCCGGCGTCCAACCGGCCAGCAGATTGCGCGCCGGGCCGCCGTCGGTGTGCTTCCATTGTTCGAAGATCGCATCCGAGGTCGCGCGATCGAACCGCGGGCAATGCGCGGCATCGACCGCGGCGCCGCGCTTCATGGCGGCATCGGCGACGTTGTAAGCCGCGCGCGTGCCCTTGACGTTGTTGAAGAACGGATCGTCGCGCAACCCGGCGAACACGCGAAAACGGCGATCGCGGCTCCACAGCCCGTGTTCTTCGCTGGCGTCGCCGTGGGCGCTGTCGAGCTCGCCGAGCTTGCAGTCGGCGCGTTCGGGCGCGGCGAAGCGGCACGCGATGCGGGTGGTCGTTCCGGTCTTGCCGAAGCGCCTGGCGCTGTCGATATGGAACACGTAATCGAGCTTGTCGGAGAAGCTGTGTCCGACGATGGTCATGACCAGATTCAGATGGCGGCCGTCGGGCGCCATCCACGCGTACAGGTCGCCGATGTCGGCGCGCGCGTCGGCGATCACGCTCGGCGAATCGAGATGGTCGGAGGCGCTGGCGGTTTGACCGGCCGAGATGGCGAACAGGCCGACGACCAACAGAACGGCGGCGAACAAACCGGCGGCGGCAGGCCGCGCGGAGATGGGAAATCGCGATGGATCGGACATGGGATCGGCGCCTGGCGGGAAGGCACCCAGTAGAGATTCGGCGGCCGCGGGCCGCTATCGGAATCTTTAGCGATCGTGTCCCGCGCGGCGGCGGGCGTTGCTCAGACGCCCCGCCCGGCCTGCCCGGGCGCCGCCGGCCGCCAGCGGGACCACATCGACCCGCGCCGCAGCGACAGCGGCGCGGGTCATGCGATCCCTCCGGGCCGGCAAGCCCTAGTGGCCGTGGCGGCCGATCTGCATCGGTTGCACGTCGACGTCCATGCCCTGTGCCTGCGCGATCGGCGGCGCCTGCACGCTGGGCGCGATCTCGCGCGCCTCGCGCGAACTCAGCGCGATCGGCTTGTCGATCGCCGCCCGCGCATCGACCCCGGCCCACTGCATCGCCTCGCCCTGCCCGCGCACCGCGAACAACTTGTCCGGCTGCTGGAACAGCACGCTGTCGATCGCCGGCAGATGATTCTGCTTGGCCGCGACGGTCAATGCGGCCGAGGCGTTGTCGAGCTGCTGCTCGCCGAGGTTCCAGCCGTGCTGGCCGTTCAACACGCCCATCTGCTGCCGGGCCTGGCCGAACAGCGCGTGATCGGGATTGCGCGCATCGTTGAGCCGGTAATGCACCTGCGGCGTATGCACCGGCGCGTCGTCGCCGAAGGTCCGCGGCGGATGCGCGTTGCGGTCGAGCATGCCGCGCAGGTCGTCGAGCGCGTGCTGATCCTCCTCGGTCACCGGCCCGTGTTCGATGAAGGCGCGGTCCTCGTCGGTCTCGGGCGCCTCGCGGTCGCGGTATTCGCCTTGCGCGTCGAGTTCCCACTCGTGCGAGCAATTCGCGCTGCGGCTGACCAAGCGAAGATTGCTGGTGTCGTTGTACAGATTCAGCGCTTCGGCCTTGCTGATCGAACCGCCGGCTTGCTCGATCCGCTCGCGCGCCACGTCCTCGAACGGCCGGACGTGGTCGATGTCGAAGGCGTCGCGGGTCACCAGTTGCCGGGTCGCCGGGCACTGGAACAGATGCACGTTGCGGCGCGAGCCGTCCTCGTCGGAGACCATTTCGACCGAGCCGGCGTAGTGCTGCGACAACTGATGTTCGAACCACTTGCCCTGCACGCGGGTGTCGAAACTCAGGCTCGAACGGCCGTCGTCGAGGGTCCACGGCTGATTGAGCGTGGTGGCGGTGCGGCGGGCGGCGTCGCGCTGCGGGTCGAAGGCCGGATGCGCTTCGTTGGGGTCGTAGCGGAAATGCTGGTCGGACCAGTTGCGCCATGCGTCCGAGTCCAGGCCCTGATCGAGCGCGCGCTCGGCGCTGGTGCGGGCGCGGTTGATCACGCCCGGCAGCGCGCGCAGGTTGCTGACGTCGTTGTAAGCCTGCTGGGCGTCGGCCATGTTGACCGTGCCGACGTCGTGCAGGTGCTGTTTCCACGGCCGCACGTGATCGATGTCGAGCGCTTCGGCGGTATGCCAGGTATCGCTTTCGCGATTGCGGTACAGCAGCAGATTGTGCGGGCCGGCGCTGACCGGCACCACATCCATGTGCGCGCTCGCCCAGTCGTTGCGCATGTAGTGCACGGTCGAATCGTAGAACGCCAGGCCGGTGCGGCTGGCGTCGGGATTCCAGGCGCGCTGCTGCAGGTCGGGGCCGTGCACGGGCGGCTGCAGGTCGTCCCAGGTCGCGAGCTGTACGTGGCTGCCGCCACTGAGGGTTTGTCGGTAGGTTCCCATTCGCTGGGGGTCCTCTGGCTTGGATGTCTGCACAAACGCGATCGGCGCTAACCGGCGGCCATCGATGCGCGCGATGCGAGCGCGCACGCGCGCCGGACTCGCGCGGACGCGGCGGACTGTGATGAATATCGGATTTGCTTGTCCGGATTACGCCATCGTCTTCGGCCCGGACGTGATCGCGTGTCGGTGGATCGCGGCGATCATCCCAACTCGCGCAACACCGCCTGATTCTTGCCCATCCGCTTGGCTTCGTACAGGGCGAGGTCGGCGGCTTCGAGCAAGGTTTCGTGCGATTCGACCTGACTCAGCGAGCAGGTCGCGCCGCCGACGCTGACGGTGACGCGTTCCAGCGGCGCACCGCGATTGGGAATGCCGAGTTGATAGACGCTGGCGCAGATCAGGTCGGCGATCTGCTTGGCGCCTTGCATCGAGGTCGCCGGCAGGATCAACGAAAACTCCTCGCCGCCGAAGCGCGCCGCCACGTCGGCCGGCCGATGCGCGCAGCGCTGGATCTCGCTGGCGACGGTCTTGAGCGCTTCGTCGCCGGCCAGATGGCCGTAGACGTCGTTGTAGGCCTTGAAGTTGTCGACATCGATCATCAGGATCGAGAAATCGCGGCGTTCGCGCGCGGCGCGGCGCCATTCCTGATCCAGGTAGCGGTCGAGGTAACGCCGGTTGTTGAGCCCGGTCAGGCCGTCGACGTCGCTGAGCCGGCGCAGGGTCTCGTTCATTTCCAGCAGTTTCTGCTGGCTTTCGTGCAAGGCCTGGTAGGCCAGATCGCGCTCGACCTGATTGAGATAGGACTGCGAGTAATGCCGCACCCGCGCGATTAGTTCGATCGGATCGGGCAGCTTGACCAGATAGTCGGTGGCGCCGGTCGCGAACGCCTGGCTCTTGACCGCCGCGTCCTCCTTGCTCGACAGCACCACCACCGGCACGCCGCTCAGGCCCGGATGCAGTTTGTACAGATGCACCAGGGTCATGCCGTCGACGTCGGGCATGATTAGGTCCTGCATGATCACAGTGGGCTGCAGCGATTCGGCCATCGCGACCGCCTCGCTCGCCGAGTTGCAGTAGTGGAAATCGATGTCGCGTTCCTTGGCCAGCGCGCGGCGCACCGCCTCGCCGATGAAGGGCTGGTCGTCGACCAGCAGCACCACGATGCGGCGTTCGTGCGGCAGTCCCGCGGGACGGAGGCTGGGAGGCAGGGTCATGAGCTTGCGTTCCTGGTGTCTCCGAAGAGGGATTCCAACTTCGAAGCGATTGCGTTCAGCGGAAGAATATCGACCGCGGCGCCGCGGTCGGCGGCGGCCTTGGGCATGCCGTACACGGCGCTGCTGGCCTGGTCCTGGGCGATGGTGTGGTGGCCGCGCAGACGCAGCGCGTGCAGGCCCTTGGCGCCGTCGCGGCCCATGCCGGTCAACAGCACGCCGACGATGTCGCCGGGCCAGTTCGCGTTGATGCTCTCGAAGAACACGTCGACCGACGGACGATAGGGTTGCTCGACCGGATCGGGCGTGTACGCGAGCGCCCCGCCCTGGTCGAGGATCAGGTGTTCGTTGGTGCCGGCCAGCAGCACCGTGCCGGCCGCCGGCCGATCGCCGGCCACGGCCAGGCGCACCGGATTGGGCGAGAAGCGGTTGAGCCACTCGGCCATGCTCAAGGCGAATTTTTCGTCGATGTGCTGGACGATCACGATCGCGGCCGGAAACTTCGCCGGCAATCCGCGCAGCAGATCGGCCAACGCGGCCGGGCCGCCGGCCGACGCGCCGATCGCGACCAGGCGCCGCGCGCCGGGGCCGCGCACCAGCGACGCGCGTTTCGGCGGCGCCGGCGCGTCGCCGATCAATCGGCCTATCAGATCGATCTTGGCCAGCAGTTGCCGCACCCCGACCGAGTTGTCGACGCCGAGCGAGGGAACATCGGTGGCGTCCATCGCGCCGTGGCCCATGGCCTCGAACACCAGCGGCGCGTTGCCGCCGACGCTGGCGGTCACGATCAGGATCGGGCACGGGCTCGCGGCCATGATCCGGCGCGTCGCTTCGACCCCGCCGATGCCGGGCATCAGCAGATCCATCAGCACCAGATCGGGAACGTCCTGCGCGCAGCGCTCGACCGCCTGCTCGCCGCTGGACGCGGTCCAGGCCACGCTGTGTTCGCCGCGCACGCCGATCGCGCGGCGCAGCGCCTCCACCACCAGGGCCAGATCGTTGACGATGGCGATCCTCATGCCGAGGCCTCGCCGATCAAGTCGACCACCGCCTGCAACAGCGCCTCTTCATGGAACCCGCCCTTGGTCAAATAGAAATCGGCGCCGGCGTCGAGACCGCGGCGGCGATCCTCCTCGCGGTCCTTGTACGACACGATCATCACCGGCAGCGTGCGCAAGCGCTGATCTTTCTTGATCAGGCCGACCAGTTCGATGCCGTCCATGCGCGGCATGTCGATATCGGTGACGACCAGATCGAAATGCCCCGAACGCACCGCGTTCCAGCCGTCCATGCCGTCGACCGCGACCTCGACCGCATAGCCGCCGTTCTCGATCAGCTTGCGCTCGAGTTCGCGCACGGTCAGCGAATCGTCGACCACCAGCACGCGCTTGCGGGTCACCGTCTGCGCGTGGTCGTGGTAACGCAATTGGGTCAGACGACCGGTGGAGACCAGGCGTTCGACCGAACGCACCAGATCGTCCACGTCGACGATCAGCACCGGCGTGCCGTCGTCGAGCAAGGCGCCGGCGCTGATGTCCTTGACCTTGCCGAGCTGGCCGGGCAGCGGCTGCACCACCAGTTCGTTGACGCCGATGAAGCGCTCGACCGCCAGGCCGTATTCGTGCCCGCCGCCGCTGGCCGCGACCACGATCACTTGCAGCTGTTCCGGCGAGGTCTGCGCCTCGGCGCCGCCGAGCACCTGCGCCGCCGACACCAGGCCGATGCTGCGCGCGTTCAATTGGAAATGCTGTCGCCCTTCCAGCCACTGCACCTGCTCGCGCGGGACCATCGCGGTGCTGCTGATCTGGGTCAGTGGGAACGCATACGGCTCGCCGCCGATCTCCACCACCAGGCCGCGCAGCACCGAGGTGGTCAACGGCAGTTGCAGTTGGAAACGCGAGCCGCCGCCGGGCCGCGACGACAGCCGCACGCTGCCGCGCAATTCCTTGACCATGGTCTGGACCGCGTCGAGGCCGACGCCGCGCCCGGAAATCTCGGTGACCACCTCGCGCAAGGTGAAGCCCGGCAGGAACAGGAATTCCATCAGTTCCGCCGGACTCAGACGCGAGGCGGTGTCGGCGTCGGTAAGCCGGCGCACGACGACGGTCTCGCGGATGCGCTCCAGGTCGATGCCGCGGCCGTCGTCTTCGACCACGATTTCCAGCAGACCCGACACGTGATGGGCCTCGAGCCGGATCGTGCCCGCGTCGGGCTTGCCGGCGGCGCGACGCGCCTCGATCGCTTCGATGCCATGATCGACCGCGTTGCGCAGCAGATGCGCGAGCGGCGCCTCCAGCCGCGCGAGCACGTCGCGGTCGACCTGGGTCTTGTCGCCGGCGATCTCGAGTTGCGCCTGCTTGCCCAGTTCGCGCGCCAGATCGCGGACCATGCGCTTGAAGCCGCGGGTGCCGTCGGCGAACGGGCGCATATGGCTAGACAGCGCTTCGTCGTACAGCCGATGGGCGACGCTGGCGGCGCGGCGTTCGAACAGGTCGAGCTGGGCGATGCGATCGGCCAGCAGGCGCTGCGATTCGGCGATCTGCGAACGCGCCTGGGTCAGCAGCGCGGCGGCGTGCTGATCGCGCGCCAGGGCCGGCGCGACTTCGGCGAGCCGGTCCAGCGCGGTCGCGCTGTCGCGCTGCAGGCGTTTGAGCCGCCCGAGCGACTGGATGTACGGATCCAGCCAGCGGGACGCGACCAGCGATTCGCCGGCCAATCCGAGCAGGCGATTGAGACTGCGCGCGGTGATGCGCAGGACGCGTTCCTCGCCGATCGCATCGCCGCCCGCTTCGACCCGCGCCGTTTCGCCGTGCTGCGATTCGTTCTGGCGCGCGTCGGTTCTGTCCGCTCTGGCGAGCGTCGGATTGGCGAGCGCCGGTTCGATGCGCGGCGCGGCGGCCGGCTCGCGCGCGGGGCTGACGCCGGAGCGCAAGGCTTCGGCCAGCACTTCGCAATAGCGTTTGGCCTCGGGCGCGTCGTCGCGCATCCACGGCTCGGCCTCCTCGGCCGGGGTCGCGGCGATGCGGCTGAGCAGATCGACGCCGTTGAACAAGGCATCGATCGCGGCATGATCGAGCACCAGCCGGTGTTCCTGTGCCGCGACCAGGCAATCCTCCATCACATGCGCGATGGTCACCGCCGCCGACAAGCCGACCACCCGCGCCGCGCCCTTGACCGAATGCGCCGCGCGCATGCACGACTCCAGTTGCGCGGCGGCATCGGGCTGGGTTTCCAGCACCAGCAGGCCGTCGGTCAGCAGCTGCGCTTGCCCGTCCACCTCCATGCGGAACAGGTCGTGCAGCGAAAAATCGCGCAGGTCGCCTGTGCTCATCCCAGCCGCCGATTGATTGCGCTCAGCATCAAGCCGTCATCGAGCAACCCCACGCTGCGGGCTTCCATCGCCAGCACGCCGGTGCTGAAGGCCGCGCTGGCCAGGGCGACGGTGCCGGGCACCGCGCCGACCAGGGCCGGATCGTAGCGATGCGCGCCGTGCACTTCGTCGGATTCGAACGCCAGCCGCTGGTCCTGCCACGCCAGCACCACCAGCCTCCGGCCCAGCACGCCGGCCGCGCTGGCGGACGCGCGCTCCGCATCGGCGCGCGGCGCATCGGCCCGCAACGCCTCGATTTGAAGCAGCGATTCGAGCGCCACGCACACCGTGAGCTGCCCGCGCACATTGACCAGGCCGCGCACCAGGCCTTCGCGGCGATGCGGCAGGCTGTGGATCGGGCGCGGCTCCAGCACTTCGTCGACGATCGCCGCGGGCAGTCCGAGCCATTCGCCGCCGAGGCGGAACACGAACAGCGAGCGGGTCAAGGCGCGCAGGTCATCGGCCCTGGCCGCGACCTCGCCGGTGGCGCGGATGAGCGCATCGGAATCGGGCGCGCGGCCGAGCAGTTGCGCGACCGGGCTTTGAGCGAGTGCGCCTGTCGATGCGTCGATGGCGGGATGATCGGTCATCGATGCGGTCCTATCGGCTCGCCGCCGTGCGGCAACGCTGCGCGCGCAGTCGCAGCACGCGGCCGGCGGCCGCATCGCCGCGGGTTTCCAGCAACAGGGCCAGATGCATCAACGCCTCCTCATGGCAGGGATCCAGGTACAAAGCCTTGCGCAGATGGTCCTCGGCCTGAGCATCGCGGCCCATCGCGCCGTGGATCAGCCCGGACAGGTACAAGGCGCGCACCGACGGCCCCTGCGCCTGCAGATGCGCTTCGCAGGCGGCGGCGGCTTCGACGAAACGGCCGCCGTCGGCGAGGGCTTGCGCGGTATCGAGCAGAGAGGATTGCGTGGCGGCGCCGGGCGCCGGCTTGGCCGAGGCCGATGCGCCCGCCGGCGACGCGGGCTTCGGCCGCGACGGCGACGACACCCGCGGCGAGGTCGGCGCGAACGCGAGCGGCGTGGCCGCGCGACGCGGCGGCTCGCTCACGACGCGCCTGCTCGTGACGTGCTTGTTCGTAACGTGCTTGTTCGCCTGCGACGTCGTGTCGGCGTGCGGCTCCGACACCGACGCAGCCTTGCGAAACGCGAACGCCATCGGGAACTGCGCCGAGCTCATCCCGCGCGACAACAGCAGGCTGGCCTCGGACAGACCTACGTACAACAGCCCTTCGGGTTTCAGCAGCCGCGCCAGGATCTCGACCGTGCGCACCTGGGTCGGCTCGTCGAAATAGATCAGCAGATTGCGGCAGAAAATCGCGTCGTAACGCGCTTCGCCCGGCAGAAAGCCCAGGTCGAGCACGTTGCCCTGGATGAAATTCACCCGCGCGCGGATCGGAGCCGGCAACTGCCAGCCGCCATCCACGGCCTGAAAATGCCGGTCACGAAATCCCAGGTCGCCGCCGCGGAACGAATTGTTGCCGTACCGCCCGCGCCGCGCCTTGGCCAGCGCCTGTTCGCTGATGTCGATCGCGTCGATGTCGAGCCGTTCGATCGGGAACCCCGCTTCGAACAGGCTCATCACCATCGTGTAGGGTTCTTCGCCGCTCGAACACGGCAGGCTCAGCAGCCGCAGCCGCTCGCCCGGATGAGTGACAGCCCACAGCGGATCGAAATGCCGGGCCAGGGTCGCGAACGCCTGCGCGTCGCGGAAGAACCAGGTTTCCGGCACCACCACCGCTTCGATCAGTTCCTGCTGCTCCAGCGCGGAATCGCGCAGCAGCTGCCAATAGTCGACCAGGCCGGCGCGACCGCAGGCGATGATCCGCCGCTGCACCGCGCGCTCGACCAGGGTCGGGCCGATGGTGCTGGCGTCCAGCCCCATCGTGTCCTTGAGCCATTGCTGGAAGCCGTCGAGTTTCATGCCTCCGCCGCCGCGGCCTGGAACAGCAGCTCGCGCACCGATTCGGGCAACAGCTCGCGCACGCCGATCAGTTGAATCGGCCCGCGCGCATCGCTGGCGACCGCGCCCAGATACGGCGCGCCGGGGTTGTCGACGCCGCTGGCGTCGAATTCCTGCGCATCGCGCCGCAACGTTTCCAGCACCTGCTCGGCGATCAGGCCGAGCTTGCGCACGCGGCCGTCGTCGCCCGGATAGTCCACCACGATGATCCGCGTGCTCAGCAACGTTCGCGCCGCGCGCCCCAGCGCCAGTTGGCACAGATCGATCACCGGCACCAGTTCGCCGCGGCAGTCGAACAGGCCGGCCACCGCGACCGGCGCCTGCGGGATCGTCTTGATCCGCACCAGCGGCAGCACCGACACGACCTGCGCCGCGTCGATGGCGTAGCGGTCGCGATCGAGATGGAACACCAGCAATAACACGGCATCGTTCTCCCGAGCCTGAGTCCGCGTAACCATCACCGCGCCTGCTTCGACCTGCCTGCTTCGCCCGACCTGCGTCAGCCCGCGCGATCAAGCCAGCAGCTTGAACTTCGACACGCCGTCGCGCAGACCGGCGCTGACCTGATGCAGTTCGTCGATCGCCTGATTGGACTGCTTGAGCGCGTCGACGGTCTGCTGCGCGGCCTCGCTGAGCTGGGCCAGGGCCAGGTTGATCTGCTCGGCGCCGGCGGTCTGCGCCTGCACGCCTTCGTTGACGGTCTCGAAGCGCGGCACCATCGCCTGCACGTGCTCGATCACCTTCGACAACTGGCCGCCGACCTTCTGCACGTCGCCGGTGCCGCGGCGGACTTCCTCGGAGAATTTGTCCATGCCCATCACGCCGGCCGACACCGCCGACTGGATCTCGCGCACCATCTGCTCGATGTCGAGGGTGGCGACCGCGGTCTGATCGGCGAGACGGCGGATTTCCACCGCCACCACCGAGAAGCCGCGGCCGTATTCGCCGGCCTTCTCGGCCTCGATCGCGGCATTGAGCGACAGCAGGTTGGTCTGGTCGGCGACCTTGGTGATGGTGGTGACGACCTGGCTGATGTTGCTGGCCTTCTCGGCCAGCACCGCGAGCTTGCTGCTGATCGCCGCGGTCGCGTCGATCATCCGGCCCATGGTGTCCTCCATCTGCGCCACGCCCTCCTGGCCGTCGCCGGCGAGGTCGGCGGTCTGCTCGGCGCTGCCGGCGACGTCGCGCATCGCCCGCGCCAGCTCCTTGGAAGTGGCGGCGATCTCGCGCGAGGTCGCGCCGATCTCGGTGGTGGTCGCGGCGATCTGCGCGGCGGTGGCGTGCTGTTCGCGCAGGGTCGCGGTGATTTCGTTGATCGAGGAGTTGACCTGGATGCCCGAGGTCTGGATCTGCCCGACCAGTTCGGACAGATCGGTGCTCATGCGGTCGTAGCCCTGCGCGACCGCGCCGAACTCGTCGCTGCGGGCGAAGCCCAGGCGCTGGCTGAAATCGCCCTTGGCCATCACCGCCGATGCGCGCGCCAGCTGGTCCAGCGGCCGGGTGATCGCCCGCCACAGGAAGAACCCGGCCAGCACCGCCAGCAGCAGCGCGCCGGCGAACGCCAGGGCGATGCCGAACTGAGCCGACTTGACCGCGTCGTCGATGCGGATGCCCGACGCCACCGACTGCTTGTAGTTGTACTGGATGATCGAACGGATCTGTTCGGACGACTGCTGGAAGATCGGATCGATCCGCGAACGCAGCGCCTGCTGCAACGCTTGATCATTGGTTTCGCCGGCCTTGATCAATTCGGGCTGCAGCGCGAACACCGACGCGGCCAGGCGGCCGAACTGCTCGAAGCTGCGCCGGTCGTCGGCCGCGTGGATGGTCGCCCGATAGCGCCCCATCGCCTCCTCGAACGCGTCGTGGCGGGCGCGCAGGCTGGTCACCGCCGCCGCCCGGTCGCTCGCGGCCGGCGCCGACAGCCCGTGCAGGGCGCTGTAATAGGCATGCCACTCGGTCTCGATCGTGCCCGACGAATACAGCCCGGGAATCGAATCGTTGCGCAGGGCGGTTTCTTCGATCTGGATGTGATTCAGCCGCTGCAGGGCGAGTCCGCCCATCAGCACCATCACCGCGATAATCATCGCGAAACTGAACATGATCCGCTGGCGGATCGTGAATTGGCTCATGACCGGTTCCCGTTGTGTCGTCCGAACGCCCTGCCCGCGCGCCCTGGCGATGGCCGAACGGCGGCCACGCCGATTAAGGTATGTGCTTGATTCGACTGGAGTCCGGTCGTCTCAGGCCGACGACGCCTACCTGCTCCAGTACGTATATTCCTGCAGCATAAGTTATACCTGATGCCAATAATTGGCACTTTAAATACTCAGTTTCTGAGGCTTATCGACACTATGGCCGATGTCGGTCCGGGCGGTAAGGGTGTATTACCCCAAACCGGGCGGCACGCGGGTCCGGCGCACGCGGAGCGGAACGCGGCTGTTGCGCGGCTGTGAATCTTTCGGGGGCGGACCGCGGCGGCTTGGGGCGGTGTCGGGCGCGCGGTTGACCGATCGCTTGGCGACGCGGCCGGGCGTCTCGAACTGTGCCGGCGGTCGCCGCGGCGGGCCGGCTGGGGCGGCCGGTCGGATCGGCCGGCGGTTTGCGCGGGTGTCCGCGCTTGCGTTGCAGGTGGCGCGGGTGACGGGCGGGCGATCGACTTGCGTCGTGGGTGCGGTGTCGTGGTCGCGGCTTGCGCCGCTCCTACAGGGACGCTACACGGATCAGCGAGGCCTGGGTGGGCCGCGGGTGTCCGGTCGGCTCGATGCCCTCGCCGCTTACTTGCCCACCGAGGACTTCGCCGCGATCGGAATGTACAAGGCGCTGGGACGCTGCGCGTCGTGGTACAGCGCGACCGTGACCGTGCGCGCGTCCTTGCCGGATTCTGCCGCGACCACGCCGCCGCTGTTGTAGTTCTTCTGCATGCTCAGGCTGTTGAGCGGCGCGATCACCAGCCGCAGGCGGCTGCCCTTGGCCAGGCGCCGCGCGGTGAAATTGAAGCGCTCGAAGTCGTAGCGTTCGACCTGACCGGGCGTGACCAGCTCGGCTTCGCGCAGGCTCTTGCGATAGCGCGCGCGCATCAGCTCCTGGGCCAGGAACACGCTGCCGCCGTCGGCCTTGATCTCATAGATCTTGGCCGCGAAATCGGTGTCGGGCTGATCCAGCGCGATATACGCCGACAGCTTGAAGAAGCCGGCGATGTCGGTGTCGCGTTCCAGCGCGGGCGTGTGATAGACCAACTGCTTGCCCGAGGACATCACCAGCCCGCGCTGATCGGTCAGATAGGCATAGGTCGGCGTGAGCACGTCCGGCCGGTCCTCGTACGCCAGCGGACTGGTGTCGAGCGGGTCGTAGACGTAGCGATCGATGCCGCCGCCGGACTGAGTTGCGCGCAATTGCCCCGATTCGAATATGTCGTTGGCCCGGCCCTCGTGCGAATCCAGATACCAGGCCTGGGTGCTCGCGGTGACCGCCGGCAGCGACGGCGCATAGCGCCAGGCCTCTTCGCCGACCACGTAGAACGCGACCTTGTCCTTGAGGAACTCCGGCTTCCTGCCTTGCTGCATGGTCCAGTCGTACCAGGCGACGTGCAGCGCATTGATGTCGACCAGCGAGGCCTCGCCGAACTTCAGGCCGCCTACCTCGGCCTGCGGGCTGCTGGTGCCGGTGTGGTCCCACGGTCCGATCACCAGGTAATGCATGGCCTTGGCGCGGTCGTTGCCGTAGCGCATATGGCCTTTGTAATAACTCATCGCGCCGGGCTGGTCGTCGTCGTAATGGCCGGTGACGCTGAGGATCGGCAGGCTCAGCTTGGCGTACTGCTCCGGCGTGGGCCGGTAGCTGTCCCAGTACGCGTCCTGGTGCGGATGCGCGTTCCAGCCCTGGAAGGTCGGCGACGGGTTGCCGACGTATTCGTCGAGTTGCGTGTACGGCGCATGCGCCTCGTACCAGCGCCGGTACTGCGAGGCCCAGAAGCCGAAGTCGCCGAAGATCCGGTCCTGCGAGGTGTGGCCGCTGACGAAGGTCAGCCACTGCATGTTGTAGGTGTAGGGAATATTGTTGAGGATCGGAAAGTCCACGCCCGGTCCGACCGAGGCGATCGGCACGATGGTGGCCAGATGCGGCGGCAATTCCTTGACCGTGGCCCATTGCGCATAGCCCAGGTAGGAGCCGCCGCTCATCGCCACCTTGCCGTTGCACGAGGGTTGCCGCGCCAGCCATTCGACCACGTCGTGACCGTCGCGCGCCTCCTGCAGCAGCGGAGTGAACTCGCCTTCGGAATTGCCGCGGCCGCGCACGTCGACCGCGTAATAGGCATAGCCGTGACTGGCGAAATATTTGCCGCGTTCGTGATTGCGCTGCGCGGTGTACGGGGTCAGCGAGAACACGCAGGGGCCGGCGCGCTTGAGCCCGCGCGGCAGGTATCGGGTCGCGCTGAGCCTGACTCCGTCGCGCAAGGGGATGCGCACGTCCCAGCGGAAATCGAACGCTCCGGGTTCGGTCTTGTCGCCGGGCTTGGCGTCTTGTTTGGCGTCGGGCTTGGCGTCCTGGGCGCATGCATTCATGGGCACGAGGCTCGCGGACGCGAGTAGTCCGCCGAGCATCCAGCTTGCGACGCCTGCCTTCATGGTTGCGCTCCGTCACGAGAGGTAACAAACAGCGAAAGTCGCCGCTAAGCGCATCGCGGGCGATGCGGCGACCCGCGCGGGCGAGACTTCGATTGGGCGCAGGCTAGCAGACCCGGGCCGCGCGGCATCGTGCCGGAATTGCGAAAAACGCCGACACGGCGAACCGCGCAGGCTCGCCGCGCGATTTACCCCATACCGACCGCGCCGGCTCGAATCGACGAGCCGGACGCCGGCGCGACTCAGCGTCCCAGCAGATCCTGGGTATTGGCCGCGTTGTTGATCACGTTCGACAACGGCAGCAGCTGATTGACGAAGCGGTTCCAGCGGGTCACCCCGGCCGGACCGACGAACACCACGTCGCCGGGCCGCACCGCGAACTGACTCGCGAGCGCATACGAGGCCGGCGATTTGGCGTTGAGGTGATAGATCGTCGCCGGTTTTTGCTGCATGTCCTCGACCCCGCGGATCACATACACCGCCTCACCCTTGGAGGTCTGCGGGTTGAGCCCGCCGACCCGGCCCAGGGCCTGGGTCAGGGTCATGTCGGTGGTCTTGAAGTTGAGCGCCTGCGGGCGCATCACCTCGCCGACCACATACACTTCCTTGCGGTCGTTGTACGGCAGGAACAGATGATCGCCGGCCTTGAGGTAGATGTCGGGCGCATTGCTGCCGCCGCGATTGAGCGCATCCAGATCGAGCCGGTACTGCCGCCCCGCGCGCGTCAGCACCAGACCCGACAGATCCGCGCGCAAGGGATCGACGGTCGCCGCGCCGATCGCCTGCGACAAGGTAAGCGGCGTGGCGGTGATCGGCTGGCGTTCGGTCTTCACGAATGCGCCCTGCAAGGTCACCCGCTGACTGCCGTAGTCGATGATGCTGACATCGACCTGCGGGCTTTCGACCACCCGCGCGATGCGCTGGGTGATGATCGTGCGCAGTTCCTCGATGGTCTTGCCGCGCGCCTCGACCACGCCGACGTAGGGATAGAACAAGGTGCCGTCGGGCCGGACCAGGCGTCCGTTCGCCGCCGGCTGCTGCTGGGTGCCGGCCGGCGACGTGAGTTCGGGATGATCCCAGATGGTGATGTACAAGGTGTCGCCGGCGCCGATGCGGTACGGCTCGGGCTGATAGCTCAACAACTCGGTCGGCAACGCCGCGGTCGCGCTGGCCGCGTGTTCGCTCGCGAGGAACTGCGGGGTGATCGTGACCAGCTGGATATGCCCGTCCTCGATGGTCTTGCCGGGCGTGAACTGCTTGGGCGACATGTACTGCCCGGGCGCCCACATGCAGCCGCCGAGTCCGGCGATGGCGATCAAGGCCATGGCGCGCGAAAGCTTTCTCATGAGTGGATCGTCTCCAGGTCGCGAATTCGAGGTGAGAACTCTGGGTGAGAACTCAAGGTCAGACGCGCGCGTTGAATCGACGATCCTGTCGACGCGACGTTGCGATTGGATGGATGGACGCGGCCGGCGTGGCGATGCGCGGCGAGCGATGCAGAGAGTCGACTGCGCGGGCGAGGCAGTCGCGGTACGGATCTTGCATGAAACCTCAACGATGAAATCGATCTTGCCGCCCTGTCGCAAAAGTATAGCGAGCGCGTTCATCGCATCGCCGCGACGATCGGAACGCGATCACGTTTTCGCCATCGCATGCGTCCCGGGTACAGCCTGCATTCGGACTACGGCTGTTTTTACGCTGCATTTGACGTTTATTTAACGACCGCATCGCATTGTCGATGCGACGCGCCATGTCGCGCATGCCCCGCCCAGCAAGCCTCCGCGCTCATGCCGCAAACATCGCGGTGACTTGCGTCACGCCTTCATCGCGAAAATTCACGTGCGTGTTGACCCTGTGATGGCCAGCTCTTACATTTTCGGCCGTCACATCCGATGTGCCGCGCAGCGATGCACGCACGATCGCCAGAGAAGAATGGCAAGAGCAGAAATCTTCGCGACCGTCGCCGTTGTGTAATGAAAGTTCTGAAACGATAGCTCCGCAACGATTGAGGTCTCATAACGTGTGTTCCGTCGAGTTCTGATCGTATGCGTCGGCAATATCTGCCGAAGTCCCACCGCTGAAGTGCTGTTGCGCCAACAACTCCACGACCTGGACGTCACCGTCGAATCCGCGGGGCTGGCCGCCGTCAAGGGCCACCCGATCGACGCCACAGCGCAGGCTGTGCTCACTCAACATGGAATGTCGGGGCAATCGCATGTTGCTCGGCAGATCGACCGCGCGATGATCGACGCGGCCGATCTGGTGTTGACCATGGAGCCATGGCATGTCGATGCCGTGCTCCGGATTTCGCCGCATGCGCGAGGCAAGACGTATCTGCTCGGGAAGTGGCTGGACAACGCCAGCATTCCCGATCCGTACCGGCAGTCGCACAGCGTTTTCGAACAGTCCTACCAGTTGATCAGCTCAGGGGTGAGTAGCTGGCGGGACTATCTATAAGTTGTCGCATCGCGGTTCGCGGCAGGCTTCACTTAACAGGTACTCACCCTAATGTCGGCAGTAACCACGCCACCTGGCTCGCGCCAGGACAGCAACGACGAGATCGATCTGGCCGCGTTGCTCGGCACCTTGCTCGACCATCGCTGGCTGATCGGCATCGTCACCGCGGCCGGCTTCGCGCTGAGCCTGATGTATGTGCTGCTGGCCTCGCCGGTGTATCAGGCCAATGCGATGGTGCAGGTGGAGTCGAACTCGCCCACCCTGCCCGGCCTGACCGCGGTGTCGCAGGCGCTGACCGATTCGGCGCCGCAGGCGGTCACCGAGATCGCGCTGATGACCTCGCGCACCGTGGTCGGCAAGGCCGTCGACGATCTCAAGCTGGACGTGCAGGTCGAGCCCAAGCGCTTTCCCTTGATCGGCTCGTTGCTGGCGCGGCGCTATCAGCCGGCCGCGCCGGGCGATCTGGCCTCGCCGTGGCTCGGCATGAGCAGCTACGGCTGGGGCGGCGAAACCCTGGCGCTGTCGCAGTTGAGCGTGCCCGAGGAACTGGTCGCCAAGCCGCTGGTGCTGGTCGCCGCCGACGCCGGCGCGTACGCCCTGTATGACGACGAAGACAATCTGCTGCTCAACGGCAAGGTCGGCGAGAAAGCCAGCGCCGGCGCGGTCAGCCTGCGCGTGGAGCAGATGAGCGCGCATCCGGGCATGCGTTTCGAGATCACCCGACTGCCGCGGCTGGCGATCCTGACCTCGCTGCAGAACAACCTGACCGCGAGCGAGAAAGCCAAGGACTCCGGAATCATCCAGCTCAGCTACGAGAACGGCGATCCCGATCTCGCGGTGGCGACGCTGGACGCGATCACCCGCCAGTACACCCGCCAGAACGTCGAGCGCAATTCCGCCGAAGCCGCCAGCAGCCTGGAGTTCGTGCAAAAGCAGTTGCCGAACGTGCGCGCCGATCTGGAAAAGGCCGAGCACGCGCTGGCCGAGTATCAGTCGCAGGCGCATACCGTCGATGTGACCCTGGAAGCCAAGTCGCTGCTCGATCAGGTCGTCGCGCTCGACAACAACGTCTCGCAATTGAAGCTGCAACAGGCCGAAGTCAGCCGCCGCTTCACTCCGCAGCATCCGGCCTATCGCGCCCTGATGGCGCAATTGGGTGAATTGGAAGGCAAAAAGCAGGAAATCAACGACCGCATCGGCGGCCTGCCGCAGACCCAGCAGCAGTTGCTCGGGCTGACCCGCGAGGTCCAGGTCAGCACGCTGACCTACACCAATCTGTTGAATCAGGCGCAGCAACTCGACATCGCCCGCGCCGGCACGGTCGGCAATGCGCGCGTGGTCGATAAGTCGGTGGTCGACGTCAGTCAGCCGATCAAGCCCAAGCGCCTGCAGTTGTTGGTGATCGGCACCTTCCTCGCCGGTTTTCTCGCCGTCGCCTGGGTGTTCCTGCGGCAGATGCTCAACCGCGGCATCGAGGACGTGAAGCAGATCGAGGAACTCGGCCTGCCGGTGTACGCCTCGATCCCGATGAGCGATTACCAGCGCGACCACGAAAGCAACGGCCGCAAGCTGCACGCCGGCAACGCGCGCGGCGGCAATCGCCCGCACCTGCTGGCGCTGGACGCGCCGTCGGATCTGGCGATCGAAGCGATCCGCAGCCTGCGCACCTCGCTGCACTTCGCCCGACTGGAAGCCAAGAACAATATCCTGATGATCTGCGGCTCCAGTCCCGGCGCCGGCAAGACCTTCGTCTCGACCAATCTGGCCGCGGTGATCACCCAGGGCGGCCAGCGGGTACTGCTGATCGACGGCGACATGCGCCGCGGCACCCTGCACCGGGTGATGGGACACAGCAACGACAACGGTCTGGCCGATCTGCTGGCCGGCAAGATCGATCTGGCCACCGCCACGCGCGCGTCGGTGATCGACGGACTGCATTTCATCCCGCGCGGCGAAGCGCCGCCGAATCCATCCGAACTGTTGATGCGCCCCAATCTGGCCGCGCTGCTGCAGACCGCCGCGCAGCAGTACGACCTGGTGATCGTCGACACCCCGCCGATCCTGGCGGTGACCGACGCCGCGATCATCGGCCGCCACGCCGCGACCAGCCTGATGGTCGCCCGCTTCGGCCTCAATCCGGCCAAGGAGCTGGCGCTGGCCAAACAGCGCTTCGAACACAACGGCATCGAACTGCGCGGCGCGATCTTCAACGCGGTCGAGCGGCGTCACGACACCCATTACGTCTACGGCTATCAGTACCAGGGCAAGGCCGATGGCTGAGCGCGCGGACAAGGCGTTCGCGAAGTCGAGTCGCGCGGCCCGAACGCAGCGCGACCGCCGCCACGGGATCGCGCGATTCCAAGCGCGCTATCGCAATCAAAATGAGCGCTTCATAACGCATCGCGATGACGGCATGCCCGGCGGGTATCAATCGCTAACAACAGAAACATTTGCACGACACCATCAACCACGAAACATCTGTTTACAGCTTATGAACTTCGCGCACGTTTCCGGCAAGCAATCGTGAAAACAGCGATAAACTCCTTACCAACTCACAGTATCGCGCAACCCGAAGTGGCACGATGCGATTCGAGACGAAGCGATCCGATTTTACCGGTCCGGATTTACCGATCCGATTTGTCCGACCCGATTCGCCCAATCCGACGCGCACCACATCGACTTGAGCACCGTGCACCTACGGCTGCAGGAATGCGGCGGCAACAACATCCATAACAAGCCGGCATCGCCATAAGGTTTCAACAAGATCGAACGCTCCGCCAGATCGACAGGAGCAATGCGTAGCTGGGTTACGAACAAAGCACCAAAAGCAAAAGAACAGGATTGACCGAGGGGGCGGTCGTCGGCTGGTCACACCGAAGACTTTCCTTGGACTCACGGTCATGTTGAAAGAACAATTCGTCATAGCGTGCACGCTGACCTTATTGGTCACCTGCATCGCGATGTATGCGATGTACCCCGCCGCCAACGCGCTGGGGCTGATCGACCGTCCCAACGCGCGCAAGAAGCACAAAGGCCATGTCCCGGTGATCGGCGGCTTGTGTTTCTTCGCCGGCCTGCTCGCCGGCGCGGTTTATCTGGGCCTGCACGATCGCTTCGCGCTGTGCCTGCTCGGCAGCGCCGCGCTGATCGTGGTGGTCGGCGCGGTCGACGACGCCCGCGACCTGAGCGTGCGCACCCGCCTGCTGGTGCAGACCGGCGCGGCCGCATTGATGATGTCCGGCAGCGGCCTGTATCTGGATCAGCTCGGCGATCTGTTCGGCACCGGCGCGATCCGCCTGGGCTGGCTCGGTATTCCGGTCACGCTGATCGCGGTGGTCGGCATGATCAACGCCTTCAACATGCTCGACGGCATCGACGGACTCGCCGGCAGCCTGGCCCTGGTTTGTATCGGCGCGATCTTCCTGTTCGGCGGCGGCAGCGCCGGCGCGGGCGGCGCGCTGCCGGTGCTGTTGCTGCTGTTCACCGCGTTGACGCCGTACTTGTTCGTCAATCTCGGCGGCGTGCCCGGACGCAAGCTGTTCATGGGCGACGCCGGCAGCATGCTGATCGGCTACGTGCTCGCCTGGAGCCTGATCTGGCTGAGCCAGCGCGGCTCGCCGCGCATCGACGCGGCCGAGGCGGCGTGGTGCGTGGCCTTGCCGGTGTTCGAAACCCTCACCGTGATGTACCGACGCGTGCGCAAGGGCCTGTCGCCGTTCAAGCCCGATCGCCAGCACCTGCACTACATGCTGATCGACCAGGGCCGTTCGCCGAACAACGCGCTGCTGACCATGATCGGGATCGCCTGCAGCCTGATCGCGCTGGGTTATGCATTGCACCAGCAGCCGGTCGGGATCGGCCTGCTGCTGTTCGCCGCGGCGCTGTGCGTGTATGCGATCAGCCTGTCGTACGGCGGAAAGCTCAAGCGCGCCCTGCTCGAGCCGGCCGCGGACAGCGATAACGAACTGGCGTTTTCGCCGCACAACCCGGGCAAGCTGCCCGAGGCCGAAGCGCCGGTGCCGCTGGCGTACGCCCGCAACGGTCTGGCCGGCGAACTCGCGGCCGCGTCCGCGCCGATGCCCGCACCGATGCCCGCCGGCGCGATGCCGCAGGCCGCGCGCACGATCAAGACCCTGTGCGTGTTCGGCACCCGTCCCGAAGCGATCAAGATGGGGCCGCTGGCGCTGATGCTGGCGCAGGACCCGCGTTTCGACGCGCGCGTGTGCGTGACCGGCCAGCATCGGCAGATGCTCGACCAGGTGCTGCAGTTGTTCGAGATCCAGCCGCACTTCGATCTGGACATCATGAAGCCCGGCCAGGACCTGACCGACATCACCACCGCGATCCTGACCGGGATGAAGAAGGTGCTGTCGGAGCTCAAGCCCGATGTGGTGCTGGTCCACGGCGACACCTCGACCACCATGGCGACCACCCTGGCCGCGTACTACCAGCAGATTCCGGTCGCCCACGTCGAAGCCGGCCTGCGTACCGGCAACCTGTATTCGCCGTGGCCGGAGGAAGCCAACCGCAAGCTCACCGGTGCGCTGGCGTCGATGCATTTCGCTCCGACCGAACTGTCCGGACGCAACCTGCTCGACGAAGGCATTCCGACCGGGCGCATCCAGATCACCGGCAACACCGTGATCGACGCCTTGCGCGAGGTGCTGCTGCGGATCGAGAACACGCCGTCGCTGCGTCACGAACTCGAATCGCAGTTCGCCTTCCTCGATCCGAAACGGCGCGTCGTGCTGGTCACCGGCCACCGTCGCGAAAGCTTCGGCGGCGGTTTCGAACGCATCTGCCACGCACTGCGCGATACCGCCCTGCGCCACCCCGATGTCGACATCGTCTACCCGGTGCATCTCAATCCGCAGGTGCGCGAACCGGTCAACCGGCTGCTGCGCGATATTCCGACCATCCATCTGATCGAGCCGCTGGACTACCTGCCCTTCGTCTATCTGATGAATGCCGCGTACATCATCCTGACCGACTCGGGCGGCATCCAGGAAGAAGCGCCGTCGCTCGGCAAGCCGGTGCTGGTCATGCGCGACACCACCGAGCGTCCCGAGGCGGTGTCGGCCGGCACGGTCAAGCTGGTCGGCACCGACCGCAAGCTGATCGCCGACGGCATCACCGCCCTGCTCGACGATCGCGCCGCCTACGAGGCGATGAGCTTCGCCCACAACCCCTACGGCGATGGCCAGGCCTGTCAGCGCATCGTCGAAGCGCTGGCCCTGTTCAAGCACGGCGAATCGCGCCTGGCTGCCTGAGTTTTTTTCCCTTCGCCGCGGACCTTCGCGTCCGCGGCGGATACGACACCCATTGCGCCTCCCCACGGGGCCTACCGGAGTTTCCATGAGTTTCGACACCGTCAGCGTCATCGGCCTGGGCTACATCGGCCTTCCCACCGCCGCCGCCTTCGCCGCCGCGCGCAAGCGCGTGATCGGCATCGATGTCACCGCCTCGATCGTCGACACCATCAACCGCGGCGAGATCCATATCATCGAACCCGAGCTCGACACCGCGGTGCGCGCCGCGGTGTCCGGCGGTTTCCTGCGCGCCTCGTTGCGTCCCGAGGCCGCCGACGCGTTCCTGATCGCGGTGCCGACGCCGTTCAAGAACGATCACGAACCCGACCTGAGCTACATTGAATCTGCGGCGAAATCGCTGGCGCCAGTGCTGCGCAAGGGCGATCTGGTGGTGCTCGAATCGACTTCGCCGGTCGGCGCGACCGAACAACTGGCCGGATGGCTGGCCGCCGCACGCCCCGACCTGAGCTTTCCGCAGGACGCCGGCGAGAACGCGGACGTCAACATCGCCTACTGCCCCGAGCGCGTGCTGCCCGGCCATGTGATGCGCGAACTGATCGAGAACGACCGGGTGATCGGCGGCATGACCGCGCGCTGTTCGCAGCGCGCCTGCGAGCTTTACCAGAGTTTCGTGCGCGGCGAGTGCATCGTCACCAACGCGCGCACCGCCGAGATGTGCAAGCTCACCGAGAACGCGTTCCGCGACGTCAACATCGCCTTCGCCAACGAGCTGTCGATCATCTGCGACAAGCTCGGCATCAACGTGTGGGATCTGGTCGGGCTGGCCAACCGCCACCCGCGCGTCAATATTCTTCAGCCCGGCCCGGGTGTCGGCGGCCACTGCATCGCGGTCGACCCGTGGTTCATCGTCGACAGCGCGCCGGAGGAAGCGCGCTTGATCCGCACCGCGCGCGAGGTCAACAACGGCAAGCCCGGCTGGGTCATCGACAAGATCGACGAAGCGATCGCGCAGGCCAAGGCCGACGGCAAGCAGCACGAGGACCTGACCATCGCGGTGTTCGGCCTGGCGTTCAAGCCGGATATCGACGATCTGCGCGAAAGCCCGGCGCTGGACATCGCGGTCGAACTCGCCGGCCGCCATCCCGGCCGCGTGCTCGCGGTCGAGCCGCACATCTCGGTGCTGCCGGCCAAGCTCGATGCGTCGAAGTTGATTCTGGTCGATCTGCCGACCGCCAGCGCCCAGGCCGATATCGCGGTGCTGCTGGTCGATCACAAACCGTTCAAGGAGCACAGCCTGCCCGGCCATATGAAGATCATCGACACCAAGGGCATCTGGACCTGAGCGCCCGCGCGCTCAACCCGGACCACGGCCCATGATGCGACGCCTGATCGGCACCGCCAGTCTGTCAGCGCTCAGCGCGCTCGCCTCGCGCGGCGCGCTGTTCGCCGGGGTGCTCGCGGCCGCGCATTTCCTCGGCCCGACCGCGTTCGGCCAGTTCACCCTGATCCAGACCACCGCGCTGCTGTTCACCACCTTCTGCGCGCTGAGCCTGGGCCAGATGGCGACCAAGATCGTGGCCGAAGCGGTGGCGACGAAACCCGAACGCATCGCCGCGGCGCTGACCGTGTCCTACGGTTCGGCGCTGCTGGCGTCGCTGCTGTTCGCCGGTTTGCTGCTGGTGTTTTCGCGGCCGTTGGCGCTGCGCGTCGGCGGATCGGCGGATCTGGTCGCGGTGTACGCGAGTTCCTCGTTGCTGGTGCTGACCGGTTTCATCGGCGCGGTCCAGAACGGGGTCGCGCTGGCATTGCACAAGGTCAAGCAACAGGCGCTGGCCAACCTGATCACCGCGCCGCTGGTGTTCGGCATCATGCTGCTGGCGGCGAGCCGGCGCGATATCGGCTGGGCGGTGTACGGCTCGATCGCCGCGCAATGGCTGATCGTGATCGGCCAGGAACGGGTGCTGCGCCGCTACCGTCGCGAGCACGACTGTCCCTTGTCGTGGTCGGCGCCGCGACGCGAGGAGTGGGCGGTGGTGTGGCGGCTGGGCCTGCCCTCGTCGCTGTCGGGCCTGCTGACCATGCCGGCGATCTGGCTGTCGATGGCGATGCTGGCGCACAGCGTCGGCGGCGCGACCGAACTGGGCAATTTCTCGCTCGGCAATCAGGCCCGCTCGATCCTGTTGTTCGGCATGGGCGTGGTCGCCAACGCCACCCTGCCCCTGCTCGCCTCGGCCGCCGCGCGCGGCGCCAGCGGCGAGGCCAGCAGCGCCTTGCGCCATTCGATCGCGTTGCTGGTGATCGCCACCAGCGCGATCGCGATGGTGCTGGCGATGGCCGCGCCGTTCTTCATCCACCGCCTCGCGCCGGCCTATATCGACGCGATCGTGCCGCTGCAATGGCTGCTGCTGTCGGCCATCGCCACCGCGCCGACCACGGTGCTGATGCGCAAGGCCACCGCCGACGGCCGGCCCGGCGTGCTGCTGGCCGGCAACGGCGTGTTCGCGCTGGCGCTGATCGGCGCCAGCGTGGCCTCGCTGCATCTGCACGGCGGCGCGACCGGACTGGCGATCGCCTATCTGATCGCCTCGAGCCTGCAGCTGGCGACCTATTCCCTGTGCAACCGCCACGAGTTCCGCTGGAACTCGGCGACCGACGGCAGCCGATGAGCGCATGCCGATGAGAGCCGTCCCATGAAAATTCTGCGATTGATCAAGAAAGCCGCGGTCTTGACCGTGATCCGGGTCGGCTGGTTCATCAAGCCCGGCCTGGTGACGCGTCTGTACGCCTGGTTCCTGCGTTCGGAAGGCGCCAACGTCGAGGCCGATCCGAATTACCTGTCGGCCAAGATCTGGTTCGACGGCACCGACTATTCGCTGATCAACCTCGGCCGCGGCTGCACGATCTCGAGCAACGTGCGCATCCTCACCCACGACTGGGCGATCCACACCGTCGCCAAGGAACTCGGACTCAAGTTCGACACGCCGCAAGGCCGGATCAAGCCGATTTCGATCGGCCGCCATGCCTTCATCGGCACCGGCTCGATCATCATGCCCGGCACCGACATCGGCGCGGGCTGCATCGTCGGCGCCGGCACCGTGGTGCGCGGCACGATTCCGCCGCTGAGCATCGTGATCGGCAACCCCAGCCAGATCGTCGGCTCGGTCAGCGACTACGTCGACAAGTCGCTGCGCAAGGGCCGCGAGGCCTGAGCCGCGCATGCGCATTCCCGCTCCCCGCCTGTTCCTGGCGCCGGCCGCGCTCGGCGCGTTCCTGCTGTCGGGCTGGGCCTCGGTGTTCTTCAGCGTGGACACCGACGTGGTGCAGTACGCGGCGATCGCCGCGACCATCGGGCTGGGCGCGTTCTCGCTGTCGTATTCGGGCCTGAACCGGTTCGCGTTCCTGTTGCCGATCATCGCGACCCTGATCGTGTTCGCGCAGATTTCCTTCCTCGACACGCGCCAGCCGCATCCGCCGAAGGAACTGAAGTTCTATCTGATCCTGGTGTTCTGCGCCTACTGCGCCTGCTTCGTGCTGCGCGGCAAGGCCGCCGAGCATTTCGTGCGCATCTACGTGGCGCTGTGCTTCGCCCTGAGCCTGGCCGCGCTCGGCTTCAACCGCACCGCCGACACCGGCGCGCAGCGCTTGATGCAGGGCGAAGGCAACCCGATCTGGATCGCGCGCGCGGCCGGCACCGCGATCATGTACTTCGCCTACCGGTTGCTGATCGAACCGCGCCATCGCGGCCTGCGCCTGCTCGCGCTGCTGCCGTGCGTGGCGGCGCTGATCCTGGCCGGTTCGCGCGGCCCGATCCTGTCGCTGCTGCTCGGCCTGGGCGCGCTGGTGGTGATGACCAACCGCGGCGCGCTGCTGCTGTCGCGCAAGCTCTGGGCGGCGGGCCTGCTGGTCGTGCTGCTGGCGATCGCGGCGGTGGTGCTGGCGCCGCAGGGCATCCAGGATCGCCTCGCCAGCCTGTTCGTCAGCAACTACAGCGGCAGCGACGTGCTGCGCATGAATCTGTACGAAGTCTCGTTCGGCATGCTGCGCGAAACCCTGTTCGGCCATGGTTTCGGCGCGTTCGAGGCCAGCGGCGCGCTGCAGCCCTACCCGCACAACCTGCTGATCGAAGCGCTGATCGAACCGGGCCTGATCTTCAGCGCGTTCTTCTTCGCCCTGATCGCCTACGCGATCCGTCGCCTGTACCTGACCGCCAAGCGCGACCAGGGCCGCGAACTGGTGCCGACCTTCCTGTGCGCGCTAGCGATCTATTCGCTGGCCAACGCGATGTTCAGCGGCGACATCACCAGCCCGAAGGAACTGTACCTGTGCCTGTTCTTCGCGCTGTCGACCGCGCTGGCGTTACGACGAGTACCGCAACCGACACCGATGCCACCGCCGCCATCATTTCCATCTAGCCACCCCACCCCGACCTGAGCGAATCACACATCCCGAATCACCAATCCCCAATCCCGAATCCCGAGCCAAAAATGCAAGCGATCATCCTGGGCCAAGGCAATCCCTACCTGAAGAATCCGTACCTGAGCAAACTGTCGAAAGTGCTCGACAGCGCCAGCGTGCCGTACGAGTTCTGGATATGGAGCCGCGACAAACAGCCCGCCGATCTGCCCAAGGTCAAGGTGCTGCTGAACTTCGGCTCCTGGGGCGGCGGCGCGGTCAATGCGCTGGGCTATGCGCTGTGGGTGGCGTGGCTGACCGTGCGCGTATTCGCCCAGCCGCGCGCCGGGGTCTACTTCTGCTCGCGCCTGGACGCGGCGCTGCCGTGCGCGCTGGTCGCCTCGGTGCGGCGTTGCCGGTACGTGTTCCTCGACCGCGACAAGCTGTCCAAGAGTTACGCCTGGCCGGCCCCGGTCAAACGCGCGATCGAGGCGATCGAAGGCTTCGTCGGCCGCCGCGCCAGCCTGCACGTGGTGCCCGGCTCCTCGCGCGCCGGCGACAACGGCAGCGACAATCTGCGGATCGTGCGCAACACCCCGCACACCGAGGTGATCGAACGCGCGCGCAGTCTCGCCGAGCGCCTGCCGCCGCGCAGCGGCCGCCTGCGGGTATTGATCAGCGGGCTGATCTCGCCCGAACGCGGCGCGCGGATGATGCGCGAGGCGATCGAACGCACCAAGGGCGAGGTCGAATTCATCGGCGCCGGCCGGTTGCTCGGCGAGGATGCGCAACGCCTGGCAGAACGCATGGGCCCGGATTATCGCGGCATCGTCAGCAACGAAGACGCGCTGGCGTTGCTCCTCAGCGCCGACCTGGTGCTGGCGTTCTACGATCCGGCCCTGGAGATCAACCGTCTGGCCGAACCGAACAAATGGTTCGACTGCGCGGCGCTGCAGATCCCCTTCGTCACCAACCCCGGCCTGCTGACCTCGGCGCCGTTCGAGCAGCACCAGGCCTGCTTCATGTGCGACTACGGCGACGGCGAACGACTGGCCGCGCAATTGCTGCAGATCGCCGCCGACCGTTCCCTGCTGGAAACCCGCCGCGCGGGCCTGCGCCAGCTGCGTTACGAAGCCTGGGACACCGCGATGGCGCGGGTGATCGCCGAATGCGTGAGGCTGTCGCCATGAGCCGCCGTGGCACGTTGTTGCTGACGATGCTGCTGGTCACCGCGCCGCTCGGCGCGCGCGCCGGCGAGCGCGGCTTCGTCCTGTACAACAACACCAAGTACACCGATCTGGTCGACCAGCATCTGGCGATCGCGCGTTCCAATCTGGTCGGCGAACCGCATTTGCCTGAGCTGCGCGACGGGATCATGCCCGACGAGCAGCGCTTCAAGGCCGCGGTCAAGGCGAACGTGAAGAATCCGGGCCCGCTGGTGCTGGATTTCGAACACATCAACCTCAGCCGCGACGCCGAAGTCTCGGCCAAGCATCTGCAGATGCTGCAGACCCTGGCGCGCTGGGCGCACGAGGCCGCGCCCGGACGCAAGATCGGCTACTACGGTTTTCCCGGCGCGATCGACCACGCCGATCCGCAGCGCGCCAAGCAACTGGCGGCTTCGGTCGATCTGTTCTTCCCCTCGCTGTACACCGTCGACGACGACCGCGACCGCTGGCGCCGGCGCATGGACAACATGGTCGCGGCGGCGCGCAAGCTCGATCCGGACAAACCGGTGCTGGCCTTCATCTGGCCGCAGTACCACGACGCCACCCCGCGCAACGCGCAGTTCGTCCCGGCCGACTACTGGCGCTTCCAGCTCGACCAGCTCGAACGCGCCGCCGACGGCGCGGTGATCTGGAGCAAGCGCGTCGACGGCGGCGGCCGCGACTGGGTGCCGGTCACCCGCAGTTTCCTCGACAAGGCCGCGCGCGCCGCGCCCGAGCGCTGAGCGCGCGCCGCGCCTGCGTCCCTTCCCGAATACTCGCTCACGCACTGGAATCACCATGCAACAAGTCCTGCAAAACCTGCGCGACGGCAGCACCGAAGTCGCCGACGTGCCCGCCCCGGCCCTGCGCCGCGGTCATCTGCTGATCCGCAGCCACATCACCCTGGTCTCGGCCGGCACCGAGCGCATGCTGGTCGAGTTCGGCAAGGCCAATATGCTGCAGAAGGCGCGCCAGCAGCCCGACAAGGTGCGCATGGTGCTGGAGAAGGTCCGCACCGACGGCCTGGCCACCACCCTCGACGCGGTCCGCAGCAAGCTCGATCAACCGCTCGCATTGGGTTATTGCAACGTCGGCACGGTGATCGGCGTCGGCCCCGGGGTCAGCGGTTTCGAGATCGGCGACCGGGTCGCCTCCAACGGCAAGCACGCCGAAGTGGTCGCGGTGCCGGTCAACCTGTGCGCGAAGATCCCCGACAACGTCAGCGACGAAGCCGCCGCGTTCACCGTGCTCGGCGCGATCGCGCTGCAAGGCATCCGCCTGGTCCAGCCGACCCTCGGTGAAACCGTGGTCGTCACCGGCCTGGGCCTGATCGGCCTGATCACCGTGCAGTTGCTGCGCGCGCACGGCTGCCGCGTGCTCGGCATCGACTACGATCCGGCCAAGCTCGCGATCGCGCGCGAATACGGCGCGGAAACCGTCGACCTGTCCAGGAACGAAGACCCACTCGCGGCCGCGGCGGCGTTCTCGCGCGGGCGCGGCGTCGACGCGGTGCTGATCACCGCCTCGACCAAGAGCAACGAACCGGTCGCGCAGGCCGCGCACATGTGCCGCAAGCGCGGCCGCATCGTCCTGATCGGCGTGACCGGGCTGGAACTGTCGCGCGCGGATTTCTACGAAAAGGAACTGTCGTTCCAGGTCTCGTGCTCGTACGGTCCGGGCCGCTACGACCCGTCCTACGAAGAACGCGGCAACGATTATCCGGTCGGGTTCGTGCGCTGGACCGAGCAGCGCAACTTCGAAGCGGTGCTCGACATGATGAGCAGCCGCGCGGTCGAGGTGCAGTCGCTGATCACCCATCGCTACGGCATCGCCGAGGCCGAACGCGCCTACGCCGTGCTCGGCGGCGGCGAGCCGTCGCTGGGCATCGTGCTCGACTACGGCCTGGGCGAGGACATTCCCGAACAGCTGATGCGGCGCAAGGTGCCGCTGCACGTCAAGCCGCCGGCGAACGAAGTGCCCAGCGAGGCCGGCGGCAGCGCGATCGCCTTCGTCGGCGCCGGCAACTACGCCGGCCGGGTGCTGATCCCGGCGTTCGCGCGCACCGGCGCCAAGCTGCACACCTTGATCACCAACAACGGCGTCGGCAGCGTTCATTACGGCAAGAAGTTCGGCTTCCGCAACGCCAGCACCGACACCGACGCGGTGCTGCGCGACGCCAGCGTGGGCTCGATGGTGATCGCGACCCAGCACGGCAGCCACGCCGAGCTGGTGTTCAAGTCGCTGCGCCGCGGCAAGCACGTATTCGTCGAAAAGCCGCTGTGCTTGACCCTGGAAGAATTGCAGACCATCGAGAAAGCGCACTCGGAGCAAACCGTGTACGGCATTCCGCCGGTGCTGATGGTCGGCTTCAACCGCCGCTTCGCCCCGCAGGTGCGCAAGATGCACGCGCTGCTGTCCGGCGTGCGCGAGCCCAAGGCCTTCGTCATGACCGTCAATGCCGGCGCGATCCCGGCCGATCACTGGACCCAGGATCCGCAACTCGGCGGCGGCCGCCTGATCGGCGAAGCCTGCCACTTCGTCGATCTGTTGAGGTTTCTCGCCGATGCGCCGATCGTCGGCCACCAACTCACCGCGGTCGGCAACGTCGCCGGCGTCGGCATCCGCAGCGACCGGGTCAGTTTCACCCTGAGCTTCGCCGACGGTTCGTTCGGCACCGTGCATTACCTCGCCAACGGCGACAAGTCGTTTCCGAAGGAGCGCCTGGAAGTGTTCGCGGCCGGGCGCGTGCTGCAACTGGACAACTTCCGCCGCCTGCGCGGCTACGGCTGGCCCGGCTTCAGCCGCATGAACCTGTGGCGCCAGGACAAGGGCCAGGCGGCGTGCGCGCAGGCCTTCATGCAGGCGGTACAGGGCCAAGCGCCGGCGCCGATTCCGATCGAACAGATTCTCGAAGTCGCGCGGGTGACGATCGAACTGGACGCGTCGGTCTGAGCACGCCATGACCTCGTTATCGCGACTGCCGCGCATGTGGCATACCGTGCGCCATCTGCGTCCGGTGCAGATCTACGGCCGTGCCTGGCATCGGCTGCACCGGCCGCGCGTGGACGCGTCGCAGGCACCGGCGACCGCGGCCTTGCGCGGGCGCTGGATCGCTTGCGCGCGCACGCCCACGATGCTGGCCGCGCGCCGCTTCCGCTTCTTGAACGATGAGCACGAGCTGCCCGCCGACGGCTGGAACAGCGCCGCGCTGCCGAAGCTGTGGCTGTACAACCTGCACTACTTCGACGATCTCAACGCCGACGGCGCCGAGTCGCGCCTGGGCTGGCATCGCGATCTGATCGGGCAATGGATCGCGGCCAATCCGCCGGCCGCGGGCAACGGCTGGGAGCCGTATTGCCTGTCGCTGCGCATCGTCAACTGGATCAAATGGCGCTGCGCCGGCCACGCTCCGGGCGACGACTGCGCCGAACGCGCGATGCTCGACAGCCTCGCGACCCAGACCCGCTACCTGCGCGGCCGCCTGGAACGGCATCTGCTCGGCAATCATCTGTGGGCCAATTACAAGGCGCTGCTGTTCGCCGGCGCGTGCTTCGAAGGCGAACCGGCGCAGCAGTGGCGCGAGCTGGGCCTGCAGGGGCTGCGGCGCGAAATCGGCGAGCAGATTCTCGACGATGGCGGCCACTTCGAACGCAGTCCGATGTACCACGCGATCCTGCTCGAAGATCTTCTCGATCTGGTCCAGTTGGCCGAGCGGTTTCCGAATGCGTTCCCGATGCACGAGGTCGCGCTGTGGCGCGAACGCGCCTTGAGCATGTTCGTCTGGCTCGCGGTGATGACCCATCCCGACGGCCGCATCGCCTTCTTCAACGATGCCGCGTTCGGCATCGCGCCGACCCTGGCGCAACTGCGGGCGTACGCGCAGGCGCTCGGCCTCCAGGTGCCCGCGGCGTGCGCACAACCGCTGCAGGTGCTGGCCGATTCGGGCTATGTGCGGATGCAGGCCGGCGACGCGGTGCTGATCGCCGACGTCGGCGAAATCGGCCCGGACTACCTGCCCGGCCATGCCCACGCCGACACGCTCAGCTTCGAACTGTCGATCGACGGCCGGCGCGTGCTTGTAAACGCCGGCACCTCGCGCTACGACATCGGCGCGCAGCGGCTGTGGCAGCGCGGCACCGCGGCGCATAACACGGTGCAGATCGACGGCCGCGATTCGTCCGAGGTGTGGAGCAGTTTCCGGGTCGCGCGGCGCGCGCATCCGTTCGCGGTCGTGCATGGCGTGGACGACGACGGCCTGTGGCTGGACGCGAGCCACGACGGCTACCGTCGACTCAAGGGCCGGCCGCTGCACCGTCGCTGCTGGCGCCTGCAGGCCGGTTGCCTGCGCATCGAGGACGCGATCGAAGGCAGCTTCGAACGCGCGGTGTCGCGCTTCCGCATCGCGCCGGACCTGCGCGTCGACGGCGACCGCGTGCGCGGAAAAAGCGAGGACGTGCTGCGCTGGCAGGTCGAGCCACCGTCGGCGCTGACCCGCATCGACGTCAGCACCTATCACCCCGAATTCGGACTGAGCCAGGCCTGCGAAGTGATCGAAGTCGCGCTCGAACCCACCGGCCGATCGGTCGCCACCTTCCGCTGGGACGGTTGAACCCGCATGCGCATCCTGTTTCTGTCCGACAACTTCCCGCCCGAAGGCAACGCCCCGGCCACCCGCACCTACGAGCACGCAGTGCGCTGGGTGCGCGCCGGGCACGAGGTCACGGTCATCACCTGCGCGCCGAATTTCCCCGAAGGCCGCCTGTTCGACGGCTATCGCAACGCTTGGCGCAGCGTGGAAACCATCGACGGCATCCGGGTGGTGCGGGTCAAGACCTACATCACCGCCAACGAGGGCTTCGTCAAGCGCAGCCTGGACTACATCAGCTTCATGGCCGCCTCGGTCGTGGCCGGGCTGTTCGAACCGCGCCACGACGTGATCGTGGCGACTTCGCCGCAGTTCTTCTGCGCGCTCGGCGGCTGGGCGCTCGCGCGTTTGCGGCGGCGACCGTTCGTGTTCGAGCTGCGTGACCTGTGGCCGGCCTCGATCACCGCGGTCGGGGCGATGAAGCGCAGCCTGGCGATCCGCGTGCTCGAACGCGTGGAGATGTTCCTGTACCGCGGCGCCGACGCGATCGTGCCGGTGACCCAGTCGTTCCGCGAGGAGCTGATCGAGCGCGGCGTCGACGCCGACAAGATCCACGTCGTGCTCAACGGCGTCGACCTGCAACGCTACGCGCCGTGCGCGCGCGATCCGGAACTGGGCGAACGCTACGATCTGCACGGACGGTTCGTGGTCGGCTATCTCGGCACCCATGGCATGGCGCATGGCCTGGAAACCGTGATCGACGCGGCGCAGCGGCTGCAGCACGACCCGCGCATCGCCTTCTTCTTCGCCGGCAGCGGCGCCGAGCGCGCGCGGGTCGAGCAACTGGTGGCGCAGCGCGGGCTCGCCAACGTGCGCATGATTCCGCGCCAGCCCAAGGAGATGATGCCCAAGCTGTGGGGGCTGTGCGACGTCTCGCTGATCCCGCTGCGCGACAACCCGGTGTTCGCCGGGGTGATCCCGTCCAAGCTGTTCGAGGGCATGGGCATGGGGGTGCCCGCGCTGATGTCGCTGCCGCGCGGCGAAGCCACCCGCATCGTCGAAAGCACCGGCTGCGGCGTATGCGTGCCGGCCGAGAATGCAGAAGCGATGGCCGCGGCGATCGTCGCCCTGGCCGAAGACCCGGCGCGCATGCAGCGGCTGCGCGCGGCCAGCATCGCCGCCGCGCCGGCGTATTCGCGCGACCGTCAGGCCCGCTTGATGACCGACGCGCTGGCGCGATTGATCGGCGACGACACCCAGGACCTGCTGCGGGTCGGAAAATAGGCGCGCCATGCCGCGCGTGCCGCCATGCTGAGCTGGCTGATCGATCCGCTGCATACGGCGGTTTGCTTGATCGCGCTCGGCGCGGTGGTCTGGCGATGGCGGCATCGCATCGGTGTTGGCCTGATCGCGATCGGATTGGGCTGGGGCCTGCTGTGGTCGCTGCCAGTGGCCTCTGAGTCGCTGCGCGACTCGTTGGTTCGGCAGCGTCCGTCGTTGCCTCTGCCGCAGACGTCACAGCCGCAATCGTCACAGCAGCAGCTATCGCGCGCCGATGCGATCGTCGTGCTCGGCGGCGCGATCGGCCCGGTCAGCCGCTTCGATCAGAGCGATGCGGATGCGCCGGCCCTGGCCGGCAACCGGGTCGCGCTGGCGGCGCGGGTCTGGCGCGAGCAGCGCGAGACCACGATCCTGCTTAGCGGCGGGCCGGCGGCGCGCACGCGCGGCGTCGGCGAGGCGCGGATCATGGCCGCCGTGCTGCGCAAGCTCGGCGTCCCAGGGCAGGCGATGGTGCTGGAGGATCGCAGCGCCAGCACCCGCGACAACGCCCGCAACAGCGCGGCGATCGCGCGGCAGCGCGGTTGGCGGCGGGTGCTGTTGATCACTTCGCCGCTGCATCTGCCGCGCGCGGCGCGCTTGTTCGAACGCGAGGGCCTGCAGGTGCTGCCGATGGCGCCGCCCGAGCCGCGCATCGCCAAGAGTCCTGCATGGCGGCCATCGCTGCACACGGCGCGGCGCAGCGGCGAGACCTTGAAGGAATACGCGTTGTTCGCGCTGTCGTCGGTTTGACCGAACCGCGTCGGCCCTCGAGTCGTTCGAATCGATTCCGGAAAGGATCGCGGATCGGCTCCGCGACCGCCCGCGTTCCCGGCCCACGTTCCCAACCCGCGCCGCGACCGCCAAAGCGCAACCACGTACAAGCCGGTCCGCGCGGGTTTGCTGCATGATGGCGCTCCGCCCTCACCGCCTTTCGCCCATGCGTCTGCTGCGCGATCTGTCCCTGTCCGCCGTCATCGCCGGCTTCGTCGCGGTGCTGGTCGGATTCACCAGTTCGGCGGCGATCGTGTTCAGCGCCGCGCAGGCCTCGGGCGCCAACGATGCGGAAATCGCTTCGTGGATGTGGGCATTGGGCCTCGGCATGGGCGCGACCTGCATCGGCCTGTCGCTGCGCTACCGGGTGCCGGTGGTCACCGCCTGGTCGACCCCGGGCGCGGCGATGCTGATCACCGGCGCGGCCGGGTTGCCGCTGGCGGAGATTGTCGGCGCGTTCGTGGTCAGCGCGGTGCTGACCACCGCGCTGGGCTTCAGCGGCTGGCTCGAACGCGCGCTGAGCCGGCTGCCGACCAGCCTGGCCTCGGGCATGCTCGCCGGGGTGCTGCTGCGCTTCGGCTTGAACGTGTTCACCTCGATGCAGGCGCAGTTCGCGCTGGTGTTCGCGATGTTCCTCGGCTGGCTGCTGGCGCGGCGCTGGAGCCCGCGCTACGCGGTGGTGATCACCCTGGCGATCGGCGTGGCCATCGCCGCGGTCCAGGGCCAGCTGCATCTGGGCGATGTGCGCCTGACCCTGGCGCAACCGATCTGGATCACCCCGAAGTTCTCGCTGGCGGCGGTGATCGGCGTGGCGATCCCGTTGTTCGTGGTCACCATGGCCTCGCAGAACATTCCCGGCATCGCGATCCTGCGCGCGCACGGCTACCAGGACACGCCGGTGTCGCCGCTGATCGGCTGGACCGGGCTGGTCACCCTGGTGCTGGCGCCGTTCGGCGCGTTCGCGTTGAATCTGGCCGCGATCACCGCGGCGATCTGCATGGGCAGCGACGCCCACGAAGACAGCCGTCGGCGTTACGTAGCCGCGGTCGCGGCCGGCGTGTTCTATTTGCTGACCGGCCTGTTCGGCGCCACCGTCGCCGCGTTGTTCGCCGCATTCCCGAAAGAACTGGTGCTGGCGATCGCCGGCATCGCCCTGCTGACCACCATCGGCAACGGCCTGGCCGCCGCCGTGCACGACCCGCAGGAGCGCGAGCCGGCGCTGATCACCTTCCTGGTCACCGCCTCGGGCGTGAGCGCGTTCCAGATCGGCTCGGTGTTCTGGGGCATGGTCGCCGGGCTGCTGGCGCTGGCGATCACCCGTCGCAAGCACCCGGCCTGAGCCTGGCCGCGGCGGTCCGCCGCGCCGCGGGCCCACCCAGCGATGGGACTTGCAAGCCCTTTGAGCTAGCGTATGCGCTGCGATCCCGCCTTGACGGTGCAATCTTCGAATGCGCATCACCGACGCCAGTTACGGCTCCAACGAAGACGGCCTGATCTGGGGCTATCGCTTCGTCCCCGGCGCGCCGGCGCAGCCGATCAGCACCGACGCGGTGGCGGCGTTCCTGGCTCAGCCGGGAGAAGGCACGGATACGGGTGCGAACCCAGGCTTCCTGTGGCTGCACTTCTCGCTGTCGAACGTCGGCGCCGAACGCTATCTGCACCGCGCGCTCGACCTGCCCGACGCGTTCTTCGACAGCCTGCGCAGCGAGGTCGGCTCGACCCGGCTGGAGCTCGACGACGGCGCGCTGATCGCGGTCATCCACGATGTGCTGTTCGATTCCAGCTTCGACGCCTCCGAGGTCGGCACCACCAGCCTGTGCATCGGTCCGCGCTTGCTGGTCAGCGCGCGCCTGCGGCCGCTGCGCTCGGTCGATCAGCTGCGCGCGGCGGTCCGCAGCGGCCAGATCTTCCGCTCGCCGGTCGAGCTGCTGGCCCATCTGTTGCGCGATCAGGCCAGCGTGCTCGGCGATATCCTGCGCAAGTCCACCGTCCAGGTCGATCGCATCGAGGACCGTCTGCTCGCCAACCGCATCGCCGACGATCGCAAGCAACTGGGCGCGCTGCGGCGTTCGCTGGTGCGCTTGCAGCGATTGATGGCGCCGGAACCGACCGCGCTGTTCCGCCTGCTCAACCGGCCGCCGGACTGGATCGACCGCGACGACATCCAGGACCTGCAACAGGCCGCCGAGGAGTTCTCCACCGCGATCGGCGACTCGGCCGCGCTGGTCGAGCGGATCAAGCTGATCCAGGAAGAACTGGCCGCGCTGGTCAACGAACAGACCGGCCGCACCTTGTTCGTGCTGACCGTGGTCACCGTGCTGGCGCTGCCGATCAACCTGATCGCCGGCCTGTTCGGCATGAACGTCGGCGGCGTGCCGCTGTCGGACAACCCGCATGGGTTCTGGAGCGTGGTGATCGGGCTGTTCGTGCTGACTGCGGTGCTGGCGTATGCGGCGTTCGGGCGGCGTAGGGATTGAGGGGTGCCAGAGGCGCGCGCGCCTCTCATCCGGCCCTTCGGGCCACCTTCTCAGCCTTGCACTTCCTTCGGTCGCCGCAAGCGGGAGAAGGGAGATTGGAGCCCCTCTCCCGCTTGCGGCGACCGAAGGGACTGCAAGGCTGAGAGGGGTTGGGGTGAGGGCCCGGGTTGCGACGCCACCACCCTTCGCGCTTAGCGCGGAAACTCCACCACGCTGTTAGACCCAGGCAACTCATCGACGCGCTCGGCCGCAACCTCGCCGCCCAGCGCCTGCCACGGCTTAGATCCCAACCGATCGAGCTGCCGGTAATGCCCAAGCAAACGAAACCCGGCAAAGCCATACGCCACGCCTTCCGCCGCCAACGGCACGGGCCCGTCGGCGAGATGGAAATGCAGATGCGGCCCGGTCGAATCGCCGGTGAAACCGAGCGCGGCGATGGTCTGGCCGACCCGCACCGCATCGCCTTCGCGCACCCTGATGCTGCCCGGACGTAGATGCTCGTAAGTCGCATAGCGGCCGTCGGCCAGCGCCAGCACGACGTAATTGCCGGCGGCCCGATCGAAATCGTGGCGCGGATTGTCCGAGACCTTGACGCTCTCGGCCTGACCGTCGCGCACCGCCGCGACCCGCGCGTCGGCCACGGCCAGCACCTCCGCGCCGTAACCCAGGCTGTTGGCGGCGATGTCCGCATCGCCCTTGGCGGTCCGCCCGTCCGCATCGACCCGCACCCAGTCGATCGCATGCCGCCCCGGCAAGCGCGCGCGGCCGTTCAAGGTGTAGAACACCCGGCGATGACCGCGCGGCCACTGCGGCGCGTAGATCGCGACCCACGGCCCGCCGCGCAACGGCGGCGCCAGTCGCAACGGCGCGGCCGCGCCGACGTCGAGTTCGGCGCCGATCACCGACCGTGTCGCCGCCGCGGTCGCCGCATCCTTACCCGCCGCGTCGTCGACAGCGGCGAAGCCGAGTCGATGCCGCAGCCGCTTCGGCAGCGCCTGCGTCGTCTCCAATTCCAGATACACCACCGCGCGTTCGCCGGGCTTGACCAACGCGGCCGGCGCGGCGACGCGGCCGATCACCTGGGTGCGCGCGGCCAGTTCGGTACCGCTCCAGGCCGCTACGTTCGCCTCAGTGTCCGCATCGATCGCCTGCAGTTCCGACAAGCGCCATTCGCGCTGGCCGAAGTTGCTCAGATGCAGTTCGTAGACCAGGCGCTGCCGGCCTTCGACCCGCACCGGCACCGGCGCCCGCGGCACGCTCATGTCGAAGCTGTCGACCGGCGCGGCCGCGTGCGCCGGCATGCCGGTCGTCAGCAAGTACAGCGAGACGGCGAGCGTTAGCGGACGCAGCATGCGGGGCAATCCTGACCATGAAATTGGAGAGACGGCCTGGACCGTGCGACGCAGCTTCAGCGAGGCGCGCAACGCCGTCCCATGCCATTTGTCATCTCGATCGCCTGCCCGCGGCCGCCGCGGAGTAAGTGTTCAGCCGGTGCGCGCCAGGGACAGGCGCCATCGGTCGACTGCTAACATCGGCGCCGTCATCCCATCCGCGCAGGACGTGCACAGCCATGGGTCTGAAGAGATTGCGATTTTCAGCGCTGATCGTGTCGACCGCGCTGGCCGGGAGCGGCGCGATTCTTCTCTCCACCGGCCTTCGACATGGCTATGCCTGGTCTGACATGGACTGGAACCTCGACGGCGCCACTTCGGCGTCCGAACTGATCGCCGCAAACGACATCGGCATGCGCTGGGTCGGATACGGCGATTCGCGCTGCAAGGAATATTTCAGCCTCAAGGACGGACTGCCGCTGAGGACGATCTGTGCTGTCGACGAGGCGGCTGCGCTTCAAGACAACGCCCGGACAACCCAATAGTCGATCCTTATCTCGGGCACCGCGCCGATCCGGTCGTCACTGTGGGCTGGCTGGGCAATGCTCAGCAATCAGCATCGCCCTGCCCCGCATGCCACCCACCGCCCAGCGCCTGGATCAACGCGACCGCGGTGGTCTGGCGATCGCGGGTGGCCTGCGCCAGCGCTTGCCGCGCCGACAGCGCGGCGGTCTGCGCGACCACCACCTCGGTATACGCGACCAGACCGCTCTTGTAGCGGTTCAAGGCGATGCGCTCGGCTTCGTCGGCCGCTTGCGAGGCCTGGGTGTAGAAACCGGTGCGTTCGATCAACACGCGGGTGGCGACCAATTGATCCTCGACGTCCTGGAACGCGGTCAACGCGGTTTGCCGGTACTGGGCCACGGTCTGGTCGTAACCGGCGCGCGCGGCGTCGCGGGTGGCGCGGCGCGCGCCCGCGTCGAACAAGCTCTGGGCCAGGGCCACGCCGAGCGACCACAGGCTCGACGGCGCATCGAACAAGCGTCCGATCTGCGACGCGCCGCCGCCGCGCGAAGCGCTCAAAGTGAAACTGGGAAAGAACGCGGCCTGGGCCGCGCCGACGTCGGCATTGGCCGCGGCCACGCGGCGTTCGGCCGCGGCGATATCGGGCCGGCGTTGCAGCAGGTCCGAGGCCACGCCCGGCGGCAGTTCGGGCACTTGCGCGCGCCAGGCCGGATCGGGCGCGAGGGCGAAATCGGCCGGCGTTTTTCCGACCAGCACCGCGATCGCGTGTTCGAGCTGCGCGCGTTGCTGGGTCAGGTTGGCCAGACTGGCCTGGGCATTGGCCAACTGGGTCTGCGCCTGCAACACGTCGCTCTTGGCCGCGATCGCGGCGGCGTAGCGATTGCCGGTGATGGTCGAGGCGCGCTGGTAGGCCGCGACCGTCGACTGCAACAGCCCGGTTTCGATATCGGTTTCGCGCAGTTGGAAATAGTTCGCCGCCAACTCGCCCTGCGCGGCCAGGCGCGCCGAAGCCAGATCCGCCGCGCTGGCATCGGCCTGCGCACGCGCGCCTTCGACATTGCGCCGGATCCGGCCCCACACATCGGGTTCCCAACTCGCGCCGATGTCGTAGCGATAAGTCTGGCCGACGCTGGAGCCGCCGCTGCCGGCGCTGCGCGCGCGCGTGGCGGAACCGTCCAGGCTCACGCTCGGAAACAGCGCCGCGCGCTGTTCGCGCACCAGCGCCCTCGCCTGCCGATACGCGGCTTCGGCGACGGCGAGATTCTGGTTCGACACATCGACCTGCGCCATCAGCCCGTCCAGCGCCGGATCGTGGAACACCGACCACCACGCGCCGCGATCGGTCGCATCGGCCGGCACCGCGGGGTTCCAGTCTTTCGCCGGTTCACCCCGTGCTTCCTTGTATTCGGCCGGCACGGCCAGACTCGGCCGGACATACTCCGGGCCAACGGCGCAGCCACCCAACACCGTGGCCGCCAACGCGATAAGCAGAACATGAGCGCGCATCCGATCTCCTAAGCGCCTTGCGCATGCAGGCCGTCGTCGCCCAGGCGCGACAGCGAGGCTTCGTCGCGGCCCGGACGGCGCAGCCGGTCGAGGCAGTAATAGACCACCGGCGTGGTCAGCAAGGTCAACACCTGACTGGCCATCAAGCCGCCGATGATCGCCACGCCCAAGGGCTGGCGCAGTTCCGCGCCTTCGCCGAATCCAATCGCAAGCGGCAGCGCGCCCAAGGCGGCGGCCAGAGTCGTCATCAGGATGGGCCTGAACCGCAACATCGAGGCCTCGTAAATCGCATCACGCGCCGACAAACCCCGCGCACGCTCGCTCTCCAATGCGAAGTCGATGATCAGGATCGCGTTCTTCTTGACGATGCCGATCAGCAGCACCAAGCCGATCAAGGCGATCACCGAGAACTCCATGCGCAGCAGCATCAGCGCCAGCACCGCGCCGATCCCGGCCGACGGCAGGGTCGACAGCACGGTGATCGGATGGATCATGCTTTCGTAGAGGATGCCGAGCACGATGTAGATCGCCACGATCGCCGCCAGGATCAGGATCGGCTGGCTCTTGGTGGTGTCCTGAAAGGCCTTGGCGGTGCCCTGGAAACTGCCGTGGACATTGGCCGGCATGCCGATCCGCGCCTGCGCGCGCGCGATCGCGTCCTGCGCGTCGCTGAGCGAACGGCCCGGGGCGAGATTGAACGAAATGGTCGTCGCCAGTTGCGCGTCCTGATGGTTGATCGAGGTCGCCGCGGCGCTGTCGGAAAACTTCGCGATCGCCGACAGCGGCACCATCTGCCGCGCGCTCTGGGTCAGCGCGCTGCCCTGCGAGGCGTTGCGCACCGGCGAAGCGGTCGGGCCGGACTGCGCCTGCACGCCGGTGCTGGCCGGGGTCGCGTTATGGGCCGGCACGTACACATCGTTGAGCGCGGACGGATCGCGCGCATAGGCCGGGTCGACTTCCTGGATCACGTGGTACTGGTTGAGATTCTTGTAGATGGTCGACACCTGGCGCTGACCGAAGGCGTCGTACAGCACGTTGTCGATATCGGCCGGTGTGATGCCCAATCGAGAAGCCGTAGCGCGATCGATCTGCACGTACGACTCCACGCCGTGGGCCTGGGTGTCGGAATCGATATCGGTCAATTCGGGCTGCTGTTTCATCGCCGCGGCCAATTTGTCGGCCCAGATGCGCAGCGCGTCGCTGCTGTCGGCCTTGAGCGTGTATTGATAACTCGCATTGCTCTGGCGCCCGCCCAGGCGCACGTCCTGGACCGGATTGAGGAACAAGGTCGCGCCGGCGATGCGCATCAGCTGCGGTCGCAGCCGCGCGATCACCTGCTCGCTGCTGTCCTTGCGGCCCGGCTTGGGCTTGAGGGTGACGAAGACGAAGCCGCCGCCCGCGCGCGAGCCGCCGGTGAAACCGACCACGGTCGCGACCGCGGGGTCCTTGCGCACCACCTCGACGATTTCCTTGAGCTTGCCCTGCATCGCCTGGAAGGAAATGCTCTGGTCCGCGCGCAGGCCGCCGTTCAACTGGCCGGTGTCCTGTTCGGGGAAAAAACCCTTGGGAATCGCCACGAACAGATACGCGTTGAGCCCCACCACCAGCGCCAAGGTGGCGAGCATCAGCGCGGCGTGATCCAGCGCCCAGCGCAGGCTCGAACCGTAGGCGCGATGGGCGCGGTCGAACTGGCGGTCGAAGAACGCGCCGATCCGGCCCGGCGGCTTTTCCTGCGAATGCGGGCGCAGCAGGTACGCGCACATCATCGGCGTGGTGGTCAGCGACACCAGCAGCGAGATCAACACCGCCGCCGACAAGGTCACCGCGAATTCGCGGAACAAGCGCCCGACGATCCCGCCCATGAACAACAACGGGATGAACACCGCGACCAGCGACAGGCTGATCGAGACCACGGTGAAGCCGACCTCGCGCGCGCCCAGCAGCGCCGCTTCGAACCGGTCCATGCCCTGTTCGAGATGTCGGCTGGTGTTTTCCAGCACCACGATCGCGTCGTCGACGACGAAGCCGGTGGCGATGGTCAAGGCCATCAAACTCAGGTTGTTGAGGCTGAAACCCAGCAAGTACATCACCGCGACCGCGCCGAGGATCGACACGGTCACCGCGACCGCCGGCACCACCGTCGCGCGCCAGCTGCGCAGGAACACGCTGACCACCAGGATCACCAGGATCAGGGCGATCACCAAGGTCGCGGCCACCTCCTCCAGCGATGCGCGGATGGTGTTGGTGCGATCGGACGCGATCGACAGCTCGATATCCGCCGGCAACTGCTTTTTCAAAATCGGCAAGGCCGCGCGCACGCCGTCGACGGTGCGGATGATGTTGGCGCCGGGCTGGCGGCTGATCACCGCCACCACCGCCGACTCGCCGTTGAACAGGCCGAGGGTGTGGACGTCCTCGACGCTGTCGATCACCCGCGCCACATCGCGCAGGCGCACCGGCGCGGCGTCGCGCCAGGCCACCACCAGATCGCGGAAATCCGCGGCGCTCTGGCCGTTGTCGTTGGTGTAGATCTGGAACGCGCGGTCGCCGCTCTCGACCACGCCCTTGGGCCGGTTGGCGTTGGCCGCGGAGATCGCCGCGCGGATGTCCTCCAGGCCGATGCCGTAGCGCGACAGGGCGTACGGCACGATCTCGACCCGCACCGCCGGCAGCGAACCGCCGCCGATCTCGACATCGCCGACGCCTTCGACCTGGGCCAGCGTCTGCTGCACGATGTTGGTGGCGGCCTCGTAGATCTGCCCGGGCGTGCGGCTCTTCGAGGTCATCGCCACGATCATGATCGGCGCGTCGGCCGGATTGACCTTGCGATAGGTCGGATTGCTCTTGAGCGTGGCCGGCAGATCGCCGCGCGCGGCGTTGATCGCCGCCATCACGTCGCGCGCGGCGCCGTCGATGCTGCGGTCGAGATCGAACTGCAAGGTCACCCGGGCCTGGCCGGTGGAACTTTGCGAGGTCATCTCGGTGACGTCGGCGATGGTGCCCAGGCGCCGTTCCAGCGGCGTGGCCACGTTCGAGGCCATGGTCTCCGGGCTGGCGCCGGGCAGATTGGCGCTGACCGACACGGTCGGGAAATCCACCTGCGGCAGCGGCGACACCGGCAGATTGAAGAACGCCGCGATGCCGCTCAGCGCCAGGCCGATGGTCAGCAGCACGGTGCCGATCGGACGGCGCACGAACGGCGCGGACAGGTTCATGGCAGCGACTGCGCGGGGTCGGCCAGATCGTCGGCCGGCCTGGACGAATCGGCTGCCGCGGCCGAATCGTTCGCGCGCGACGAACGATCGCGCCGACGCCGCGCCAGCCGGTCGAACGCCAGATACACCACCGGCGTGGTGAACAAGGTCAGGATCTGGCTGAGGATCAGGCCGCCGAAGATCGCCACGCCGAGCGGACGGCGCAGCTCCGAGCCTTCGCCCCAGCCCAGCATCAGCGGCAGCGCGGCGAACAGCGCCGCCAAAGTGGTCATCAGGATCGGCCGGAAGCGCAGCAGCGCGGCCTGATGGATCGCCTCGCGCGGCGCGCGGCCCTGCTCGCGTTCGGCGTCGATGGCGAAGTCGATCATCATGATCGCGTTCTTCTTGACGATGCCGATCAGCAGGATGATGCCGATGATCCCGATCACGCCGAGGTCGGAACCCGTCACCATCAACGCAAGCAACGCGCCCACGCCGGCCGAAGGCAGCGTCGACAGAATCGTCAGCGGATGGATATAGCTCTCGTACAACACCCCCAGCACGATGTAGACGCAGATCACCGCCGCGAGGATCAGCCACAGCTCGTTCTGCAACGAAGCTTCGTAGGCGTTGGCCGCGCCGAGGAAAGACAGGCTGACGCCAGTCGGCAAGGCGGCGTCGGCCGCGGCGGTCTTGCGGATCGCATCGACCGCGGTGCCCAGCGACACCCCCGGCGCGGTGTCGAAGCCGACCGTCGCCGCCGGGAACTGGGCGACGTGGTTGACCTGCAGCGGCGCGGCGCGTTCCTGGATCTGCGCGATCGCCGCCAGCGGCGTCGGCGCGTTCGCGGTCGGCAGGTGCAATCGGCCCAGATCGGCCGGTTGCGTGGCCAGGCCCGGCTGCGCTTCCAGGATCACCCGGTACTGGGTGGTCTCGTTGAAGATGGTCGAGACGATGCGCTGCCCGAACGCGCTGTACAGCGCTTCGTCGACGGTCGAGGCGCTGATGTTGAGACGCGCGGCGCTGTCGCGATCGATCGACACGTACGCGGCCGAACCGGTCGCGCCGGCATCGGTGACGACGTTGCGCAGTTGCGGCAGCTCGCGCAGTTTGTCGACCAGCGCATTGGCGGTACGATCCACAGCGGCCTGATCCGAACCCTGGATCGAGAAACGGTTCTGGGTCGGCCCGGTCTCCGCGTCGATGGTCAGGTCCTGCACCGGTTGCAGGTACAGGGTCACGCCGGCCACCGCCGAGGCACGATCGCGCAGCTGCTGCATGATCTGTTGCTGCGAGCCGCTGCGTTCTTCCTTCAGATTGATCAGCATGCGCCCGGCCGACAGCAGCGTGGTGTTGGCGCCGTCCACGCCGATGTAGGCGCTCAGCGAGGCGACGTCGGGGTCGCGCAACAAGGCGCGCGCCACGTCCTGCTGCACCTGGGCCATGCCGGCGTACGACACCTGATGGCTGTAACGCACCTCGGCCTGCAACTGGCCGGTGTCCTGCATCGGGAACAGGCCCTTCGGAATCACGATGTACAGGAGCACGGTCAAGGCGAGCGTCGCCAAGGCCACGATCAGGGTCGCGCCCTGACGGTCGAGCACCCAGTCCAGGGCCACGCCGTAGCGGTCGATCAGGCGCTGCAACGGATCCGGGCGCTGCGGCCTGGACGCATCGTCCTCGCGCGCATGCGGCTTGAGCCAGCGCGCCGCCAGCATCGGCGTCAGGGTCAGCGACACCACCGCCGAGATCACGATGGTGATCGCCAAAGTGATCGCGAATTCGCGGAACAAACGCCCGACCACGTCGCCCATGAACAGCAGCGGGATCAGCACCGCGATCAGCGACACGGTCAGCGAGATGATGGTGAAGCCGATCTGGCGCGCGCCCTTGAGCGCGGCCTCGAACGGAGGCTCGCCCTCCTCAATGTAGCGCGAGATGTTCTCGATCATCACGATCGCATCGTCGACCACGAAACCGGTGGCGATGGTCAAGGCCATCAGGCTCAGGTTGTCGAGGCTGAAACCGAGCAGGTACATCGCGCCGAACGTGCCGATCAGCGAGATCGGCACCGCCAGGCTGGCGATCACCGTGGCCGCGACGCTGCGCAGGAACACCAGGATCACCGTGACCACCAGCGCGATCGCCAGCAGCAGTTCGAATTCGACGTCGCGCACCGAGGCGCGGATGCCGGTGGTGCGGTCGCTGAGCACCTCGACCTTGAGCCCGGCCGGCAAACCGGCCTGCAGGTCCGGCAGCTTGGCCTTGATCGCGTCGACCGTGGCGATTACGTTGGCGCCGGGCTGGCGTTGCACGTTGACGATGATCGCCGGGGTCAGTCCGGCCCAGGCGCCGAGGCGGACGTTCTCGGCGCTTTCGATCACGTTGGCGACATCGCGCAGGCGGATCGGCGCGCCGTCGCGGTAGGCGACGATCAGCTGCTTGTATTGCTCGGCATCGGTCAGCTGATCGTTGGCGTCGATGGTGTAGGACCGGCTCGGGCCGTCGAAACTGCCCTTGGCGCCGCTGGCGTTGCCGTTGGCGATCACCGTGCGCAGGCTGTCGATGCCCAGTCCGTACGAGGCGAGCAATTGCGGATCGGCCTGGATGCGCACCGCCGGCCGGTTGCCGCCGCTCAACGACACCAGGCCTACCCCGCCGACCTGGGAGATGCTTTGCGCCAGCCGCGTGTTGACCAGATCCTGCACCTGGGTCAACGCAATCGTGTCGGAGGTCACCGCCAGGGTCAGCACCGGCGCGTCGGCCGGATTGACCTTGGCGTACACCGGCGGCGCCGGCAGATCGGCCGGCAGCAGGTTGCCGCCGGCGTTGATCGCGGCCTGCACTTCCTGCTCGGCCACATCCAGGGTTTCGTCGAGATCGAACTGCAAGGTGATGACCGACGCGCCGGCGGCGCTGGTCGAACTCATCCGCCGCAGCCCCGACATCTGTCCGAACTGCCGCTCCAGCGGCGCGGTCACGGTATGCGCCATCACCTCGGGACTCGCGCCCGGGTACAGGGTCTGCACCTGGATGGTCGGGTAATCGACTTCCGGCAAGGCCGACAGCGGCAACAGGCGGAAACCGGCGAGACCGGCCAGCACGATCGCCGCCATCAGCAGCGAGGTCGCGACCGGTCGCAGGATGAAGGGCCGCGAAGGATTCATTGCGCGCCGCTGCGGCCGCCGGCCCTGCGTTCGCCTCGCGGCTTGCCGGATGCCGCATCGCCGCTGCCTTTACCCGAGGCATCTGCATCCTCGGGCAAACGCACCGTGGCGCCGTCGGTGAGTTGATCGCCGCCGGAGATCACCACCTTCTCGCCCGCGCGCAGGCCTTGCGCGACCGAAACCGAATCGCCCGAAGCCGGCCCGCGCTTGACCGCGCGCAGCGAAGCCTTGCGGTCGGCGCCGACCACGTACACGAAATCGCCCTTCGGCCCGGTGCGCAGCGCCGCCGACGGCACCACGATCGCGTTGTTCACGGTGTCGAGCAGCACCCGTACGTTGACGAACTGACTCGGAAACAAACGCGCGTCGGCATTGCCGAACCGCGCCTTGGCCTTGACCGTGCCGGTGGTCGGGTCGATCACATTGTCCAAGGTCAGGAACTGGCCCTGGCCGAGCACCTGGCTGCGGGTGCGATCGAGCACTGTCACCGCTGGCGCATCGCCCTGCGCGAGCCGCGCCTGGATGCGCGGCAGATCGTCCTGCGGCGCGGTGAACTCGACATCGATCGGCGCGACCGCGGCGATCACCGCGACCCCGGCCGCGTCGCCGGAGGTCACGTAATTGCCCAGATCGACCACGCGCAAACCCACGCGTCCGGCGATCGGCGCCTTGACCTGGCTGTAGTCGAGATTGAGTTTGGCGGTGCCGACCGCGGCCTGATCGGTGGCGACCACGCCGGCCAGTTGGCGCACGGTCGCAGCCTGGGTGTCGACATCCTGGCGCGCGATCGAATCCTGCTTCAACAGCGTCTGATAACGCTGCAAGGTCAACTGCGCCACGCGCAACTGCGCCTGATCGCGGACCAGACTGCCCTGCGCCTGTTGCAGCGCCAGCTCGAACGGCCGCGGGTCGATGCTCAGCAGCACCTGTCCCTTGGCCACCGTCTGGCCTTCCTTGAACGCGATATCGACGATATTGCCCGAGACCTGCGGCCGCACCGTCACCGTCGCCAACGGCGTGACCGTGCCGAGCGCTTCGAGCGTGATCGGGATCGAACCGGCCTGGGCGACGGCGATGCCGACCGTCGCGGTCGGCCGCCGATTGCCGCGCTCCTCGCTCGCGCGCCCGTGCACCAGCCACCAGACCAGCGCGATCAGCACCAGCACGCCGAGAAGGGTCAGCAACAGGCCTTGATGGCGTCGCCATCCGCCGCGCCGCGGCGGCGCATCGGGGGACTGAGCTTGCGGCGTCGTGCCCATAGGCCTGCCTGCATCCGCTTGATTCGTGAGATTCGGATAAAGCTAACGCGCGAAGCCCGATTGCGTTGTCCGTATTACAGAACCGTAATGCACGGCCAATGTTCGGAAGATCGTGTGAACGTGGCGTGGTGGCCGGGGCGGCGGACGGGCGTTCCCTGTATGAGACCGCCGACAAACCCGACGCGTCGCGTCCGGCCTGACTTGTGGCCCTGTCGCCCCTGCCTGCGCGCCGGTACTAATGAAGCAGCGCGCAGCCGTGCCCGCAAGGAATCGCTCGATGTCTCCGCAACGAATCGCAATCGGCCCGATCATCTGCGTGCTCGCGGTCCTGGCGCTGCTGCTGGCCGTGGGTGGCACCGTCGCCGGCTCCGGGCTGATGTCGATGATCCGCTACGACGCGGATGTGGCCAATCACCAGCGCATCATCGACGCCTACGATCGCTATTGGCGCGATACCCAGCGACCGCCCGAGACACTGGCGGATCTGGTCGCCGCGAACTACTTGCCGGTACGCTCGCGCAACTACGCGTCGCCCGAGTTCCCCGCCCCCGAACTCGATTACCGCGACAGCGTGTACGAACTGGTGCCGTCGCAAGCTCACGAGTGCCGCGTGCAAGGTTTCTGCGTGCGGCGCGTCGCCGGCCGCGAACAAGGCTTCAGCAGCCGTTACGTCCAGGCGAGCCGGCCTATCCCGGGCGAGTGCGGCCGTGAATGGTGCAAGGATGCGTCCGATATCCCGGCCGTTGGCCGGTAGCGGCCTGAACAGACCCGCGGCAGTCGCTGCCCGCGATCAGGTCCGCGGCTGATCCAGCACCACCTCGCGGCTGAGCGGGTCGACCCGCACCTTCACCGTCGCGCCGGGCACGATCTGCGCCACCCGGACCGGGCTCAAGGCCGCCACGATCTCGGCGACGAACCCTTCCACGCCGTCGGCGGCGGCGATCTGCAAGCGCAGCCGCACCAACAGATAGATGGCGTCGATACGTCCGCCGGTATCGGCCGCATCGAGCACCTGCGCGGTCGTCGCCACTCCCTCGCGTTGCAGACGTTGCTCGAGCGCAACATTGGAGACCTTGTCGATGACCCGCCTTTGCAGCTTCATGATCGCGAACGCGCCAACCGGGATCGCGATCAGCGGCACGGCGACGATCAATGCGATCAGCACGATCAACAACATGGTCATGGTGCGGCGCGGTCGCGCGAGTGGCCGGGGGGACGCCGAGCATACGCAAGTCATGCCTCGGCCGCCAAAACCATGCGCCGAAGCGCGACGACCCCATCGCCTGACCACGCCTGCCCGCCGCATCGGATGAATATCGCCATGCGCCGCCGAATGCAGATAGTGAAACAAGTCGCTCGCGACCGTTCAGGCCACGCCCCGCGTCGCAGTACGCAAACGAGAACGGAGACATTTTCGTCCCGGCAGCAGCGGCCATCGTATCCGCAAACGCCGAAGCGGCCTGCGAATGAAAAATGCAAGCGCCGAATCGCATGCATTTTCAGAAACGGCAAGCGCGTTTCACATATGCGATCACACATGGCGAATTTCCCTTGAAACAAGGGACATTGCCGCAACCAGGACAAGCGCAAGATCGACCCGGCCACCCTCGCAATCGCGACGGCGATTCTGTGATCCAGCACATCGGTTAATGCGATACGCATCGCTACTTCGAGCAACAAACGACCCGAATCGTTGACCGTTCTGACAACAGGACGTAACACTGTGTTGGCAACGTGCAGCAACGACACGCACCACAGCGGCTCGCTCACTAACTAGAAAAATAGCGAACCGCTTCGCCACACCCGTCCGCACCGTCCGAATCCAGTGCGCGACCACCCTTCTCGTGACACGGAGCAAGTCGATTGAAGAATTCCAACCTGCGACGCGTGGGATCCCGCTTACGTCCGGTTCCACCTGGTCCGACTCCGCCCGCCTTCCCGGCCCCGCGCGCGCAAGCACGCATCGACGCAAACGGCATCCGCACCGCGCCGCGGCGCTGTCCAGGATGACCCGCGGGCGATAACGCGGCGGCGCCGGATTCGCATCGAAATCCCGCTCCGCGTTCGACGCCCTGGACCCCGTCAGTCGGCCGATGGCTTGCGTTTGCGCACGCCACGGGCGCGTTCGCGCCGCTCTGGAATGGACGCGCCCTGCCTCCGCGCTCATCGCCGCGGATCGCCGGAGCATGCGCGGGCAGCGGCGTGGTCGCGAAGCGACGGCGGTGTCGCGGCGATTCGGCTCGCGCATCGCGCGCAGCGATGCCGCGTCCGCATCGCCGATGAACCAGGCCGCGCCTACGCACCGACCGCGATCCCGAGGCGTGTTGCCACTCCCGCACTTTCCGTATTCGACCCGAACCGAGACAGCGCATCATGACTCTGCTCAATCTTCACGGTCGCAAGACCCTGCCCACCCGGGGCCAGCCCTGGAACGAATTGCAGGTCGCCCTGTCGGACCTGCGCGGCGACGATCCCGACTGGCGCTACGGCCCGCCCTTGAACGTGTACTACGCCGGCGAGGACGTGCTCGACGTCGCCCGCCGCGCCTACGCCATGTTCATCTGCGAGGATGCGCTGGCGCCGGCGGCGTTTCCGAGCCTGCGCCGGATGCAGGACGACATCATCGCGATCTCGCTGTCGCTGCTCGGCGGCGGCGACGACGCGGTCGGCACAATGACCAGCGGCGGCACCGAGAGCATCATGCTCGCGGTGCGCAGCGCCCATCGCGCATTCCGCGCGCGCCATCCCGGGGTGCGCCGCCCGCACCTGCTGCTGCCGTCCAGCGCGCATCCGGCCTACGACAAGGCCGCCGATCTGATCGGCGTGGACGTGGTGCGGGTGTCGATCGGCGGCGACTACCGCGCCAGCGTCGACGTGCTGGCGCAGTGCATTTCCTCGGAAACCATGATGATGGTCGCCTCGGCGCCGTCGCTGCCGTTCGGCGCCATCGACCCGGTCGAGGACATCGCCCGGCTCGCGCGCGAATACGAGGTGTGGCTGCACGTGGACGCCTGCATCGGCGGCTTCCTCGCCCCGCATGTCTCGCGCTTTCTGCCCGGGCTGCCGCGTTTCGACCTGAGCATTCCCGGCGTGCGTTCGCTGTCGGCCGATCTGCACAAGTTCGGTTACGCCGCCAAGGGCGCGTCGGTGCTGCTGTACGCCGACGGCGAGGATCAGGAGTACCAGCATTTCGAATACTTCGACTGGCCCAAGGGCGTGTACCGCACCGACACCCTGACCGGCACGCGTCCGGGCGGCGCGGTCGCCGCGGCCTGGGCGGTGCTGCATTACCTGGGCGAGTCGGGCTATCGCGCGCTCGCCCAGCGGGTGATGCACATCCGCGACCGCTACATCGAAGGGATCGAGCGCATTCCGGGATTGCACCTGCTCGGCGCTCCTCATCTGAGCGTGATCGCGTTCGGCTCCGACGAGTACGACATCCACCTCATCGGCGACGCGATGCAGGCGCGCGGCTGGCCGGTCGCCCGCCTGTCCAATCCCGCCGCCTTGCACATGACCCTGACCCCGGGCCACGACCAGAGCATGGACGCGTATCTGAGCGACCTGGAGCGCGCCGTCCACCAGCGCGATCGCGGCGCGCTGCGTTCGCAATCGCGGACCACGGTCGCGTACTGACGCCTTGCCCATGGTCGATCATGCGATCCGGCCCGTCGGCGGCACCGACTCTTCTTTCACGACATCCCGCAGGAACAGCACATGAGCAATCCCTTCGAAGACCCCAACGGCACGTTCCTGGTTCTGGTCAACGACGAGAACCAGCATTCGCTATGGCCCGAATTCGCCGAAATCCCGGCCGGCTGGCGCAGCGTCCACGGCCCGGCGGTGCGCCAGACTTGCCTGGACTACATCGAGAAGAACTGGACGGACATGCGTCCGTTGAGCCTGATCAAGGCGATGGAGCAGCACGGCGGTTGAGGTTGCGATCGCTCTGGCTCGTCATCCCCGCGAAGGCGGGGATCCAGAGACTTCAGAGTCATGTCGCGGTGAAGCCCTGGATCCCCGCCTTCGCGGGGATGACGGCTTTGAGAGTTCGTCGGCATCGAGTACTCGCCCGCATCAAGGCAGAAGACAACGCGCCGATCGGTGCATCCACCTACTCGTCATTCCCGCGAACGCGGGAATCCAGTGTCTTTCGTTCAGAAGTGACACAAGCATGGCTGCGATGCGTCGCCACCCCAAGCCACGTCGCACCTGGATGGAAAAGTCACTGGATTCCCGCGTTCGCGGGAATGACGATGACGATTGACGACGGCAGTTGGTCCGAACGCAAAGCGTCCTAGCAAAGGCAATAGCGGCCTACAACCGGATCAGCGAATCTCGATCAACGCGGCTTGTCTGAAACCGAGGCGGATCAATCCCACGCCCACATCAACTACGAATATTCAAAGCCCGGTTAACCCCCAGCGCCGCCATCGTGCAAACCGCGCCCGACAACAGGTACACGCCGACAAACCCCAGCCCGAAGTGCGCGCACAATCCCAGCGCCACCAGCGGCGCGAACGCGGCGCCGATCAACCAGGCCAGGTCCGAGGTCAGCGCCGCGCCGGTGTAGCGATACTTCGAACCGAAGTTCGCGGTCACCGAACCGGCGGCCTGGCCGTACGACAAGCCCAGCAGCACGAAGCCGATCAGGATGAACACGTCCTGGCCCAGTTCGCCCGAACCCAGCAGGGTCGGCGCGAAACCGCTGAACATCGCGATCGCCGCGGCCAACGCGGCCAAGGTGCGCGGACGGCCAAAGCGGTCGGCGATCCAGCCCGACGCCACCACCGCGCCCGCGGCCAGACACGCGCCGACGATCTGCACGACCAGGAACTGGCTCACCGACTGGTCCGAGTACAGCAGGATCCACGACAGCGGAAAAATCGTCACGATATGGAACAGCGCATAGCTCGCCAGCGCGGCGAACGCGCCGATCACCACGTGCCGGCCCTTGGCCTGGAACAGCTCCAGCACCGGCGTGGGTTCGAGCTCGTGCTCGCCCAGCTCGCGAGCGTACTCGTGGGTCACGACCAGACGCAGGCGCGCGAACAGCGCGACCACGTTGATCGCGAACGCGGCGAAGAACGGATAACGCCAGCCCCAGTCGAGGAAGTCGGCGCGCGGCAAGCTGGTGTTGAGATAGGCGAACAGCGCGGCGGCGATGATGAAGCCGACCGGCGCGCCGAGCTGACCGAGCATCGCGTACCAGCCGCGGCGTTCCTTCGGCGCGTTGAGCGCGAGCAGCGACGGCAGGCCGTCCCAGGAACCGCCGAGCGCGATGCCCTGACCGATCCGGAACAGCGACAACAGCACGATCGACAACGAACCGACGGTGCCGAAACTCGGCAGGAACGCGATGCCGGCGGTGCAGGTGCCGAGCAGGAACAAGGCGATGGTGAGCTTGGTGCTGCGGTCCCAGCGGCGCTGGATCCACATGAACGCGACCGTGCCGATCGGCCGGGCGATGAACGCCAGCGAGAAGATCGCGAACGACCACAGCGTGCCTTCGAGCTTGCCCAGGAACGGGAAGAAGATCGACGGAAACACCAGCACCGAGGCGATGCCGTAGACGAAGAAGTCGAAGTACTCCGAGGCGCGGCCGATCACCACGCCGACCGCGATGTCGCCCGGCGCCACTTCGGCATGCGAACCGGTGTCGTGGACCGACACGGTCTGGGAGGAATCCGGGTTTGCTAGATTTGGCGTATGCATCGTCGAGTCGGCTTGCGGTGCGTGGAGCGATCGGACCTGCGGTGTTTGCTGATGCAGGCGGATATGTTCAGTTATGGCGGGAATCGGGAATCGGGAATCGGGAATCGGGAATCGGGAATCGGGAATCGGGAATCGGGAATCGGGAATCGGGAATCGGGAATCGGGAATCGGGAATCGGGAATCGGGAAGAGCGTAGCGCGCTGCATCTGCAAATACGCAAATAACCCGAAGTAATGCAGTTGTCAGACCTTAGTAGTCCTTACCTAACGTCATTCCCGCGAAGGCGGGAATCCAGGGCCTTTCGTGCGAAAACGCTTGAAGTCACTGGATTCCCGCCTTCGCGGGAATGACGTTCTGGCGAGATAACGCTTAAGGCCCTGGATTCCCGCCTTCGCGAGAATGACGTCCTGGTGGGCGACACGACATCGGGCGGATCGTTCATCAACCCTGCGCACCACCATGCAGGACACCACCCAACACCATCCCACCCATTCCCGGGAACGCCGCTAGCTTCCCACCACCCGCCCGGCGCTGCCATAGGACAAAACGTCCAATCGTCGTCACAGTCTCGCGGCTCTACAGTGCGCCCATCGCCGCCCTGCCGCGGCTTCGCTCGTGCGACGCGCTGCCCCGATGACCATGGTCAAATCTCTGTCAAGCCGCCTGCTTTCGCGCCGCCCGCTCCGTGCCGGCGCGCCCTGCCGCGGCCCGCGCTCAAGCGACACGCCCGCCAACACGTTCGCAGCCAAGGCGTTGCGTTCGCTGCTGGCCATCGCCGCGCTGGCGCTGCTGGCCGGCTGCAATACCCTCGTGCTGAATCCGCCCGGCGACGTGGCGGCGCAGCAAGGCGACCTGATCGTGGTGTCGACCGTGCTGATGCTGCTGATCATCGTGCCGGTGATCGGACTGACGCTGTTCTTCGCCTGGCGTTATCGCGCCTCCAACAAGAGCGCGACCTACAAGCCCGACTGGGACCATTCGACCCAGCTCGAGCTGCTGATCTGGGCCGCGCCGCTGCTGATCATCATCGTGCTCGGCGCGATCACCTGGGTCAGCACCCACACCCTCGATCCGTATCGCCCGCTGCATCGCGTCGCCGCCGGCCGTCCGGTGCCGGCCGACGTCAAACCGCTGGTGGTCGAAGTGGTCGCGCTCGACTGGAAGTGGCTGTTCCTGTATCCCGAACAGAACATCGCCACGGTCAACGAACTCGCCGCGCCGGTCGATCGGCCGATCCATTTCAAGATCACCGCCTCGACCGTGATGAATTCGTTCTACATCCCCGCCCTCGCCGGCCAGATCTACGCCATGCCGGGCATGGAAACCCAGTTGCACGCGGTGATGAATGCACCGGGCAACTACGAAGGCTTCTCGGCCAACTACAGCGGCGCCGGCTTCTCCGGGATGCGCTTCCGCTTCCACGGCATGGACCAGGCCGGCTTCGACCAGTGGGTCGCGCAGAACCGCGCCAGCGGCAACACCCTGCAGCGCGCCGACTATCTCAAGCTCGAACTGCCCAGCGAAAAAGAACCGGTGCGCCGCTACGGCGCGGTCGCGCCGGGCCTGTACAAGGCGATCCTCAACCGCTGCGTCGACTCGTCGAAGATGTGCATGGACGAGATGATGATGATCGACGCGAGCGGCGGCCTCGGCCTAAACACCAACGCGCTGGCGCCGCGACGCAAAGGCGACCTGCGCGGCGGCCCGGTGGTGACCTCGGCGATGTGCGTGACCGAACCGACCGCGACCCCGAACTGGGGCGTCGCCTCGCTGGCGCCGTGATCGCGGCGCATCGCATAGCCGAACCGATCGCAACGAATCGAATTCAAGCAAGGCGCGCCGACCGCGCGCCGAGTCCGTGAGCGGACTTCCGGAGTTGAAGATGTCTGACCAATCCAACCTTACCCAGTCGATCTTCGGCCGGCTCAGCTGGGATTCGATCCCGCTGCACGAGCCGATCCTGATCGCCACCTTCGCCATGGTCGTGCTCGGCGGCCTGGCCGTGCTCGCGCTGATCACCCGCTACAAGCTGTGGGGCTATCTGTGGAAGGAATGGTTCACCAGCATCGATCACAAGAAGATCGGCATCATGTACATGGTGCTGGGCCTGGTGATGCTGCTGCGCGGCTTCGCCGACGCGCTGATGATGCGCCTGCAGCAGGCGATGGCGTTCGGCGATAACGCCGGCTACCTGCCGCCGGAACACTACGACCAGATCTTCACCGCCCACGGCGTGATCATGATCTTCTTCGTCGCCATGCCGCTGGTCACCGGCTTCATGAACTACCTGGTGCCGCTGCAGATCGGCGCGCGCGACGTCGCCTTCCCCTTCCTCAACAACTTCAGCTTCTGGATGACCGCCTGCGGCGCCGGGCTGGTGATGCTGTCGCTGTTCGTCGGCGAGTTCGCCAAGACCGGTTGGCTGGCGTATCCGCCGCTGTCGGGCATCGCCTACAGTCCCGGGGTCGGGGTCGACTACTACATATGGGCGCTGCAGATAGCCGGCGTCGGGACATTGCTGTCGGGCATCAACCTGATCGCCACCATCGTCAAGATGCGCGCGCCCGGCATGACCATGATGCGCATGCCGGTGTTCACCTGGACCTCGCTATGCACCAACGTGCTGATCGTCGCCGCGTTCCCGGTGCTGACCGCGGTGCTGCTGCTGTTGTCGCTGGACCGCTACGCCGGCACCAACTTCTTCACGAACGATCTCGGCGGCAACCCGATGATGTACGTGAACCTGATCTGGATCTGGGGCCACCCGGAGGTCTACATCCTGATCCTGCCGTGCTTCGGCATCTTCTCCGAGATCGTCTCGACCTTCAGCGGCAAGCGCCTGTTCGGCTACGCCTCGATGGTCTACGCGACCGTGGTCATCACCATCCTGTCGTACCTGGTGTGGCTGCACCACTTCTTCACCATGGGCTCGGGCGCCAGCGTCAACTCGTTCTTCGGCATCACCACGATGATCATCTCGATCCCGACGGGGGCGAAGATCTTCAACTGGCTGTTCACCATGTACCGCGGCCGCATCCGCTTCGAAGTGCCGATGCTGTGGACGATCGGCTTCATGGTCACCTTCACCATCGGCGGCATGACCGGCGTGCTGCTGGCGGTGCCGCCGGCCGACTTCGTCCTGCACAACAGCCTGTTCCTGATCGCCCACTTCCATAACGTGATCATCGGCGGCGTGCTGTTCGGCCTGTTCGCCGGCATCAACTTCTGGTGGCCCAAGGCGTTCGGCTTCAAGCTCGATCCGTTCTGGGGCAAGTGCTCGTTCTGGTTCTGGATCACCGGCTTCTTCTTCGCCTTCATGCCGCTGTACGTGCTCGGCCTGATGGGCGTGACCCGCCGCGTCAACCACTTCGAAGACCCGTCCCTGCAGATCTGGTTCGTCATCGCCGCGTTCGGCGCGGTGCTGATCGCGTTGGGCATCGCCAGCATGCTGATCCAGTTCTACGTCAGCATCCGCCGCCGCCACGAGCTGCGCGACGAGACCGGCGATCCGTGGCAGGGCCGTACTCTGGAATGGTCGACTTCGTCGCCGCCGCCGGACTACAACTTCGCCTTCACCCCGGTGGTCCACGACAACGACGCCTGGCACGACATGAAGCAGCGTGGTTATCAGCGTCCGCAGTCGGGCTTCCTCGACGTGCACATGCCCAAGAACACCGCCGCCGGCCTGGTCATCGCCGTGCTCAGCACGATCTGCGCGTTCGGCCTGATCTGGCAGATGTGGCTGTTCGCCGGCGTGGCCTTCGCCGCCATGCTGATCGCCGCGATCGCGCACACCTTCAACTACAAGCGCGACTACCACATCCCCGCGGCCGAAGTGACGGCCACCGAGGACAAGTACACGCAGCAACTGGCCGCCGCCCATGTCTGACGCACACGCCATCGCCACCCACACCGCCGACGGACGTCCGGTCTTCTTCGACGCCCAGGGCCGGCATCATCCGCAGAACGGCACCCTGCTCGGGTTCTGGCTGTACCTGATGAGCGATTGCCTGGTGTTCGCCTGCCTGTTCGCGGTCTACGGCGTGCTCGGCCGCAGCTACGCGGCCGGCCCATCCGGCGCGGATCTGTTCGATCTGCAACTGGTCGCGATCAACACCTCGATGCTGCTGCTGTCGTCGATCACCTACGGCTTCGCGATGATCTCGATGAAGCGGCGCAAGCTGGCCGCGGTGCAGGGCTGGCTGGCGATCACCGGCGTGTTCGGCCTGGCCTTCATCGGCCTGGAACTGTACGAATTCGCGCACCTGATCCACGAAGGCGCCGGCCCGCAGCGCAGCGCGTTCCTGTCTTCGTTCTTCGCCCTGGTCGGGACCCACGGCCTGCACGTCACCTTCGGCATCGTCTGGCTGGTCACCCTGATGGCGCAGCTGGGCAAGCACGGCCTGACCGTGGAAAACCGCCGCCGCCTGATGTGCCTGTCGATGTTCTGGCATTTCCTCGACGTCGTGTGGATCGGCGTCTTCACCTTCGTCTACCTGATGGGAGTGCTGCCGTGAGCCACCCGGTCGCCCCGCAACACCACGACAACGATCACGGCCGTGCCCATGACGGCGCGCACGGCCACGACAGCGTCCACGACGACGGCGACGATTACCACGGCACCGTCGGCGGTTACGCGATCGGCTTCGTGCTGTCGCTGATCCTCACCGCGATCCCGTTCTGGCTGGTGATGGCCAAGGTGATCCCGAGCTCGGGCATGACCGCGTTCGTGGTCCTGGCCTTCGCGGTCGTGCAGATCGTCGTGCACATGGTCTACTTCCTGCACATGAACACCAAGTCGGAGGGCGGCTGGAACATGCTCGCGCTGATCTTCACCCTGGTGCTGGTGGTGATCATGCTGGCCGGCTCGTTGTGGGTCATGCACCACCTCAACACCAACATGATGCCGATGCCGCACGATATGCGGAATATGCCTTGATTCGGGAGTCGGGAGTCGGGATTCGGGAGTCGGGATTCGGGAGTCGGGATTCGGGAATCGGGAATCGGGAATCGGGAATCGGGAGTCGGGAGTCGGGAGTCGGGGGATTGTGCTTTTGCTCGTCATTCCCGCGAAGGCGGGAATCCAGGGCTTCACCGAGGCATGACTCTGAAGTCTCTGGATCCCCGCCTTCGCGGGGATGACGAGCGATAAATTAGGTAGCGGAATTTCGCTCTTGCTCGTCATTCCCACGAACGCGGGCTCTGCTTCACTTCGGCGGAGCCGAACATCCAATGACTTTGACGGCACTCGCAGGAAAGTCGCTGGATTCCCGCGTTCGCGGGAATGACGGCAGAAGCGGCATGACGCTGAAGTCTCTGGATCCCCGCTTTCGCGGGGATGACGAACGAAAAGGATGACGACCGAGGTAGTACCACTCTGAAGTCGAGCAACACCGAACGCCTCCACCGGCGATTCACCAAGAGGTCCCGAGCATGACCGCGCCCCCGACCAAACCCCCGCGCAGCCGCTTCGCCCTGGCGGCCCTGTCGTTGCTCTTCCTCGCCGCCTTCCTCGGGCTGATCGCCCTGGGCGTCTGGCAAATCCAACGCCGCGCCTGGAAACTCGATCTGATCCAGCGCGTCGACACGCGCGTGCACGCCCCGCCCGGCGCCGCGCCCGGCCCGGCCGACTGGGCCACCGTCAGCGCCGAGCGCGACGAGTACAAGCACGTCGAGCTCGAAGGCCAGTACCTGCCGGTTGCTGCCACGCGCGTGCAAGCCGTCACCGAACTCGGCCCCGGCTTCTGGCTGCTGCAACCGTTCCAGACCACGAGCGGCGACATCGTGCTGATCAACCGCGGCTTCGTGCCGAACGAACGCAAGGCCACCGAAGCTGGCGAAGCGCCCGCCGACACCCGCGTCACCGGCCTGCTGCGCCTGAGCGAACCCGGCGGCGGGTTCCTGCGCAAGAACGCGCCGGCGCAGAACCGCTGGTACTCGCGCGACGTGCAGGCGATCGCGGCCAAGCTCGGACTGAACAAGCTCGGCCTGAGCAATCTCGGCCTCAAACAGGTCGCGCCCTACTTCGTCGATGCCGATCGCGGCACGCCGCTGCCGAGCGACCCCACGGTCGAGCCGAGCTGGCCGGTCGGCGGGCTGACGGTGATAAAGTTTCCGAACAGCCACCTGTCCTACGCATTGACCTGGTTCGCGCTGGCGCTGATGGTCGTGTTCGCGGCCTGGCGCGTGTATCTGGAAGAACAGCGCCGGCGACGCAGCCACGGCGCCTGAAATCGAACCGGAACCGAGCCAGACCCCAAGCCGTAACGATCCGATCACCGTTACCGTCGTTCCCCGCATCACCCCGCTTCCGCTACCGGCCATCATTCCATGCAGGACAGCCCCAGCACCGGCCCCGCGCCCGGCATGGCTCCGTTGACCGCCTCGCAGGACGGCACCGGGGTCAAGAACATGCACCAGCTGATCCAGCTCCGCTGGATCGCGGTGATCGGCCAGGTCGCGACCATCGTGTTCGTGCATTTCGGTTTCGGCATCCGCCTGCCGCTGATGCCGATGGCGATCGTGCTCGCCTGCCTGGCCGCGTTCAACCTGGTCAGCATGCTGCGCTGGCGGCATCGCGAGGAAGTCACCAACGGCGCGCTGTTCCTGGCCCTGCTGGTCGACGTGCTGACCCTGACCGCGCAGTTGTACCTCAGCGGCGGCGCGGCCAATCCGTTCGTGTTCCTGTACCTGCTGCAGGTGGTGCTGGCGGCGGTGCTGCTGCGCTCGTGGGCGAGCTGGGCGGTGGTGTTCGTGACCAGCGCCTGCTTCATCGCCCTGACCACGTTCGCCGGGCCGGTGGTGATCCCGGCCGACCCTACCCGCGGCCTCGCCGATCCCTACGTGCAGGGCATGCTGCTGTGCTTCGTACTCAACGCGACCTTGCTGGTGGTGTTCATCACCCGCATCGGCCGGATCCTGCGCGCGCGCGACGCGCGCCTGGCCGATCTGCGCCAACGCGCCGCCGAGGAAGAACACATCGTGCGCATGGGCCTGCTGGCCTCCGGCGCCGCGCACGAGCTCGGCACGCCGCTGGCGACCCTGTCGGTGATCCTCGGCGACTGGCGCCACATGCCGCCGTTCACCCAGCAGCCCGAGCTGCTGCAGGAACTCGACGAAATGCAGACCCAGCTGCACCGCTGCAAGAGCATCGTCACCGGCATCCTGCTGTCGGCCGGCGAAACCCGCGGCGAGGCGCCCGAGGAAACCACCGTCGCGGCGTTCCTCGACGACTTGGTCGGCGAATGGCGCGGCACCCGCCCGGTGCGCGGATTCGACTACCAGAACAGCTTCGGCGAGGATGCGGTCATCATTTCCGATTCCGGCCTCAAGCAGATGATCTGCAACGTGCTCGACAACGCGCTGGAGGCCTCGCCCGGTTGGGTCGGGCTGGAAGCCTGGCGCGACGAGGACAAGTTGGTGCTGCGGGTCAGCGACGCCGGCCCGGGTTTCGCCCCGGCGATGCTGTCGCATTTCGGCAAGCCTTATCAGTCCAGCAAGGGCCGTCCCGGCGGCGGCCTGGGCCTGTTCCTGTCGCTCAACGTGGTCCGTCAGCTCGGCGGCAGCATCGCCGCGCGCAATCGCGAGCCCAGCGGCGCGGTGGTGACCATGAGCCTGCCGTTGTCGTCCTTGAGCGTGAGCGAGGCCGAGCATGAGTGAACACGACGACACCGATGCCCCGCTCGACGACGACGCGCTCGACGGCGACGACGCGCGTCGCCTGCTGATCGTCGAGGACGATGCCGCGTTCGCGCGCACCCTGACCCGTTCGTTCGAACGCCGCGGCTACATCGTGCACAACGCGACCCATCTGGCCGAGGTGCAGACGCTGCTGGAAACGCACAGCCCCGGCTATGCGGTGGTCGACCTGAAACTGGCCGGCGGCGACTCCGGCCTGACCTGCGTGCAGGCGCTGCACGAGCACGACCCGGACATGCTGATCGTGGTGCTGACCGGTTACGCGAGCATCGCCACCGCGGTCGAAGCGATCAAGCTCGGCGCCTGCCATTACCTGGCCAAGCCGTCCAACACCGACGATATCGAGGCCGCGTTCGGGCGCGCCGCCGGCGACGCCACGGTCGAGCTGACCGAGCGCCAGACCTCGATCAAGACCCTGGAATGGGAACGCATCCACGAGATGCTCGCCGCCACCGACTTCAATATTTCCGAGACCGCGCGCCGGCTCGGCATGCACCGGCGCACCCTCGCGCGCAAGCTCGGCAAGCATCGGGTCAAGTAATTGCGTCGACACGCGGCGGATTCGCTTCGCCTTCGTCGCACTGCCTGAAAAACGCACCGAGCCACGGCGAGTTGGCTAGCGGCCGTCGACGCTCGCCTCAAATAAACCCATGCTCCGACGCCAGCCGCGTCAGCCCGATGTGACTGCGCGCGCCGAGCTTTTGCATCGCCTCGGCCCGCAACGCGCGCACCGCCGCTTGCGGCATTTTCAGGAACCGGGCGATGCCGCGGACATCGCGGCCCTGCAGGCGCATGTGGATCACCATCAACTCGCGCGCGCTCAGGCGATCGAACGGCGAACGCGCCACCAGGCTCGTCGACCCCGGCAGCGCCTCGTCCAGATAACGGCGTCCGCGCGCCACCTCGCGCACCGCTTCCAATACCCGGCTCGGCGGCGACGACTTCGACACGAAACCCATCGCGCCGGCCGCCAGCAACATCCGCGACACCGGCCCGCGTTCGCGCATCGACACCACCAGCACGCGAAAGGTCGGATCGAAATCCAGCAACTTGCGCGTGACCGTCAATCCATCGCTCGTGCCCAGATCGAAATCGCTGACGACCACGTCCGGCGCCGAGAACGGAATCATCCGCAACGCCATGTCGACGTCGCTCGCCTCGCCGATCACCTTGACGTCGCCATCGCCCTCGATCATCAGGCGCAGCGCCATGCGCGCCAGCGAATGATCATCGACCATGAACACATGAATCATGCCGCCAGCCTTCCCTGTGAAGTCGAGCATTAATCCGAACCGCGCCGGAGCGGTCGAACCGGACTTCGCGCCCGCCCGTCCGCCCAGCTTGCAACCACCGCATCCGTTTCACCATCGGACAAGTACCGCCAAAGCACGGTGAAGCCGCGCCGCCGGAACCGCTACTCGAAGTTGCGATACCCGGCGCTCCTGAACGGCTTCATCGCGCAGTCAATCGGATCCGATCCGAAAATTGCACGCTGCGAGCATATCAATTCCACACAAAATCAATCCAGCAGCAGGCAGATGTCTACAACAAGCTGAAAATAGAGGAAAAAACCGATCCCAGGATTGATTTCGCGCCCCCCGTCTGTTCTCTATTGTGAAACGCAGGACGCCGCGTCTAGCAAGCACGAATCCGCAGGACCGCGGATTTATTACCTGGGGGGAGCACCGCATGAACGTTCAGCCACGACCCGCCGCACCGCACGCCCGCTCCGGGCAAACCGCCGTCTCGCCGGCCCGCCCTCGCGCCAGCGCCGCCGCTCCCGTCGCCCTCGCCCTGGCCGCCCTGCTCGCCGCCACGCCGTCGCGCGCGCAACTGGTCGTCAGCGACCCGCCGGCCCTGGTCGCGCACGTCCAGAACATCGCCAAGAACGTGATCGAGTTCGGCAAGCAGGCCGAACGCTGGAGCGCGACGGCGAACCACTACAAGCAACAGCTGGTGAAGCTGCAGAAGTTGCAGATCAGCAATTCGCAAATGGTCGACGACTTCCCCGAGCGCCCCAGCAACTACGGAATGGAAGACCGCTGCCCGGGTTCGAGCGGCGGCCTGGACGGCTTGCGCGGCCAGTTCAGCCCGCAGATGGACGGCGACATCGTCAAGCAGCAACTGGCCCTGTGCCAGCGCGCCGTGCTCGCCGAGAACGCCAAGTACAACGACTCGGTGCGCATGCTCAAGCTGCTGATCCGGCGCAACAACGAGTTCGGCAATATCGACAGCCAACGCGACAACGTCGGCGAGAGCCAGGGCGCGCTGGCCGCCAACGACAACGAAGCCCAGCGCTTCATGATCCGCACCCAGATGGACCTGGACTACTGGCAGGCCCGCATGCGCGCCTACGACGACTACATCCTGGCGCTGCAGAACGATCAGTCCCGCCTCGCCCGTCGCGCGCTGGAGGGCCGCAAGGACGGCAGCGGCATCGGCCGGGTGATCGGCACCGATTCGATCAAGAGCGCGTTCTCGTTCTGATCCCGGCGATCGCCGCTTGCACGCTCGAAGGAACGGCTCATGGATGCACTGCTCAGCCTGCACGACTGGCTCAATCCGCATGCTCAGGGGGTCGGCGATTTCGCCTTCTTCAAGCTGATCAGCGAATACTTCGACCACAAGATCGACCAGTTCGGCCTGCGCCTGATGGCGCGGATGATGCGCTGGGTCGGCGCCATCGCCCTGACCCTGGTGACCCTGTGGGTGATGATCGCCGGCTACCGCATGGCCACCGGCCAGTCGCGCGAGTCGATGATGGGCATGGTCGTCGGCATGGCCAAGATCGCGGTCATCATCACCGTCGCCACGACCATGTCCTGGGGCGGCACCAACCTGCACCGCTTCGTCACCGTCGACCTGGACCGCGAGATCCACTCGCTGTTCGTCGGCACCGCTCAAAGCAGTAGCGACGCGATCGACAAGAACCTAGCCTTCATGCAGGTCGCGCTGAGCGCGATCGACGCGGTGCAGGTGCCCGAAAAAGACCCGGCCCTGCAGAAGAAGAAAGATCAGGCCCTGCTGTTCGCCGGCATCGGCACCGCCAGCCCGCCGATGGCGGCCGGCGCGATGCAACTGCTGTTCAAGTTCTCCATCGCCCTGTCGATCGGCCTGGCGCCGTTGTTCATCCTGTGCCTGATCTTCGAACAGACCAAGGACCTGTTCCGGCGATGGTTGCTCTACACCATCGGCACCCTGTTCTCGATGTCGCTGCTGAGCGTGGTGACCGGCTGGGTGATGGAACTGATGGCGAAGATCGCGGTGCTGCTGTGGGTCAACAAGGCCTTGAACGGCATCCTCGGCAGCGCCGCCGAGGGAATGACCACGCAGGCGATGTTCCAGGGCGGCATCGGCTTGCTGATGACGGTGCTGATCGTGACCGCCCCGCCCCTGGCGGCGGCTTATTTCCAGGGGACGCTGGGGAACTTCATGTCGTATTCGGCGTTTGCTGGGAAGGAGCAAGGTAAGGATAAGAATGCCGAGGCACCACCACCGCCTTCAACCGCTGTCCAAGAATTAGGCAACCAGCGAGACCGGGCTCCAGATGCGACACATAGCGGTGCAAATCGAGGCGTCGTTGAGTCCAAAGTGCATAAAGATGAGGTCAAAGATCGCCCTCGCGACCAATAACTAGAGACCGTCAAATGAAATTTTTAACCTCATACAAATTTCTCTGTGTTCTCGCGTTTGTCGGACCAGTCCATGCCGAAGGAGCCTGCCCGCCTGGCGAGTACCAAACCACCCCCTCAGGAAATCAAGGCCCCGTTGGGTGTGCGCCCATGCCCGGGCGCACCCAACCTACGCAAACTTGGACCAATCCTTGGGGAGCAGCCGCCGAAGATAAAGAAACGGGAACTTTCGGCATCTCTTCCGACGCGCCAACTAAAAGAAAAGCAAGCTCCATGGCTATCCAAGACTGTGAAGCAAGAGGCGGAAAGAAATGCAAAATATTGATGACCTACAACAACCAATGCTTAGCCATCGTTTCAAGCACATCGAACTATGGAATATCGAGTGCCGAATCAGAAAAGAAAGCGACAGAATCGGCGAACAGAACATGCCAGAAAAATAGCGATGGAAAAAGATGCTGGACCTACTACTCAGGCTGCAGTCTTCCAGTCCGCAACTAGCATCACCGAGCCCTGCACTTCCCGCTCTTAACAGGAAGTAGTCATGTCATCAGCTAATCCGGAGGCAATCATGCTTCTCAAGAAGATTACAGTTGCGTCGTGCGTGGCATTGGCCGCGGGCTGTTCGGCTCAACCTGCGGCTGATGCATCCGCGTCAAACACCCCTAACGCCGCGGCCGCCCCGGGAAATGATGACCAACATCGATCCAACCAAGTCAACGGGCGACATTCCGCGCAAGTCGAAGATTCCGCGCGCGATGGCAACGCAGTTTCCAGCAAGAACACCACGACCACCAGCCCCGACAATCACTCGGTCATGAGCGAGTGCGGCAGCGCAAAGATGAAGCTTGAATGCACTGCGAAATCCGAAGCTTGCGACGCAAGTACATTATGGATCGAATCCGGAACGGCGCCTCGGCGCGTAGCGGCCAAACCCAGCGGAATGGAAAAGTACACGCCAACCGGGCTGGCGTGCGCCACCTCCAAACAAGGCGACCACTTATTCATTGTGCAGTACGGCGAGTTGCCGTTCGGCTGCAAATTTTGTGAGTGGTTTCATCTTTACGATCAATCAGGAAAGCCGCTCACGGCCAGCAGCCCTGCGGTGATTCAGATGGATGGCAGAGATCCGACTCAGGCGCAAACCCCAAACAATACGGAATTCGACGTGTTGTCCAAAAAAATGCAACTCGACGATCCCGAAATTCACTACGTGAACTGAACACTCAGACGAGATACGAAGACAGGAGCCAGCCATGACAGACAGGGAAGTTCACGACGCGCTTGTTCAGCCCAAGGGCGATCCTTATGCCGCGAGGGACGTCGTTTCGAAGAGTCACTACAACGATCCTATCGATCAGACACCCGGCCGAGCAGCCGGAAATTCCCGCATTTGGGGCGATGCATCGCCCGAGGTTCAGTCGGAAGCGATCGACGCGCTGATCGCCGCCTCTGAGAAGGCGGGCCTGACACCTCGTCAAACGGCGCACGTACTCGCGATCGCGCGAGCAGAATCCGGATTCAATCCAGATGCCGCCGCCGGCACGACCAGCGCGATGGGACTGGGACAGTTCGTCGACAAGACAGGCGCCGGATATGGCCTCAACAATGGCAATCGCGGCGACTTGGGCAAGCAGGCCGAAGCGCTGGTAGACCATTATCTCGATAACGCCGCATTGGCCAAACGGCGAGGCCAGAACGAAGATTTCGTTTACAAGTATCACCACGACGGTCCAACCGATGACTATGGCGGACTCGGTATCGGGCGCGAAAAGGTCGGTCCCTACATCGACAAGTACGAAGACTTCGTCCGCCAGCATCAGCACAAACGCGGCTTCACCGCGCCAGAGGAGCCGTCGGAACGGACAGCATTGCCACGAGGGGGAGCCGGAGGCGCCTCGCGCGACGCGATGGCGGATGGCGTGCTGCGCCAGGGCGAACGCGGCCAGGAAGTCCGCGAACTGCAAGAACGCCTGAACGAACTCGGCTACACCGATGCGCACGGTCGCCTTTTGCGCGCCGACGGCAAGTTCGGCCAGAAAACCGAGGAAGCCCTCGAGGCGTTTCAGCGCGACAACGACCTCAAAGTCGACGGCGTCGCCGGTTCCCGCACCCTGGATGCGTTGAAAGCCGCTGATCCGGCCAAGCCACGCCAAGAAGGCAGCTCACCTCCCGCGTCAACTGCCGGCCCACTGCTATCTGACCCGACTCATCCCAGTCATGATCTTTACAAACAGGCGCTAAAGAGCATCGAAAAACTCGGCCCCGAGTCAGGCTTCAAGGATCAGGCCGAACGCGAGCGCGCCGCGGCCACTTTGACATACGAAGCCAAGGTCAGCGGCATGAGCAAGATCGATCACGTCGTCCCGAACGCAAGCGGCACCGGCTTGTTCGCGGTACAAGGCGCATTGAACGACCCGACCCATCAACGCGTCTATGCCGACAAGGCGCAGGCGGTGCAGCAACCGGTCGAGAAGACTAGCGAACAGTTGAATCAGGACGTTCCCAAGCACACCAATGCGCCGGCGCAGGCCAACCAGGATCAGGTCAAGCCGATGACCGTCTGAGGCGGTGCGCAATGATTGCGGCCGCATGCTGCGACAACAAACGGAGCGATATGCCTTTCGATCCGTTCGTTGTGCACGACTTGCCCATGCGGACCAAAGCGACCTGGCGATCGCTTTCGACAACAGCGACTCCCCGGGTGAACGCACGCTCATCGCCAAGATCGAGGACAGGATCGCCGGGTACACGCTGAAACTGGCGCAAACGCTACACTTGTCCGAAGACGCGGGTCGCCAGCCGGTTCGACCCGCGCTTGCCCGATGGCGGTTCGATGCCATCGCACCGACGTCGCAGCGGCCGCATCCCAGGGGAATCCATCGTCAACGCCATCCATCGCCGCGCCCGCCGTGGCCTCTTGCGGTCGACCGCGATACGGGCCCTATGCTGAGCCTGATCGCCCGCCTGCTGCTGCTCGCCGGCGTCGCCCTGCTGGCGGCCGGCTTCTATTACGACGGCGAACGGCCGGCGCCCGGCGCGTTGTCGCCGTCGGTGCTGCAAGATCCCTTGCAGACCCCGACCGCCCTGCCCGCTTTCGCGGCGCAGGCGGGCGGCGTCGACTACGAGATCACGCCGGTCGCCGAGTACGACATTTCCGGCTTGATCGTCAGCTGGCACGATTCGGAGACCTGGTGGGATCGCGAACACGAGCAGAGCCGCGACTATCTCAATGTCGCCGACCTGTGCATGGTCTGGGGCGCCAATGCCGCCGACGGCGCCTACGAGGTCATGAGTTTTTCCAACGGCCAGTGGGTCTGCTACATCAGCTACACCGACGTGGGCAAGGTCGGTCCGGCGCATGTGCGCGCGATTTCCAACAACCATATCCTGACCGACAACGAGGATGTCGCCCGGCAGATCCGCGGCCTCAAGGTCGGCGATCAGGTGCGTCTGCGCGGGCAGCTCGCCAGTTACAGCCATCATTCGGGTTTCGATTTCCAGCGCGGCACCTCGACCCACCGCGACGATCAGGGCAACGGCGCCTGCGAGACGCTGTACGTGCGCGAGGTGCAGCTGCTGCAGGCCGCGCCCGCCTGGCCGAGCACGCTGCGCTGGTTCGGCGCGCTGTTGCTGCTCGCCGGTCTGATCGGCTGGTATCGCGCCCCGTTTGGCGAACGTCAGCGCTAGCTTGAACCAACGCGGGTCGCTCACGCCGGCTCACCGCCCGGCCGCCTCGATGGCGAAGGCCGGGACTCGATCGGCCGATGTTGCAAATCCGAACACCGGGCGGTGACCGCCCGGCCGCGGTCATCGCGTTGATCGTGCTGCAACACCCCGAAACGCATCGAACCGCCCCTTCACCGGCCTGCCCTCGTGGCTGCGCGGCGAGGTTGGGCGACGCCGCGCGGGGCGGACTGGCACGGACAGGGAGGCTGGCGATGGAAGTGCCGTGTTGGGCGGTGGTGCCGCTGGCGAACGCGACAGCCGAACGACGCGCGGTGCAGGCCGCGCTCGCCGACTGCGCGCACCTGCGGTTGCTGCCCGATGGCTATCTGCAGACGGCGATCCGCGGCGCCGACGGCATCGTGCTGGTATCGGGTTCCGATGACCTGGACGCGGTGCTCGAATGCATCGCCGCGATCCGCCGCGAACGCCCGCGCATGGCGATCGTGGTGAGCATGCGCGATGCCGACGAATACGAACTCGACGCGGTGATCCGCGCCGGCGTCAGCGATTTCGTCTCGCTGCCCGCGACCTGCGCCGAATGGGGCGCGCGATTGCAGCGCGCGAGCGCCGAGGCGATGTCGGCGTCCGATACAACATCTGCTTCGTCGGCGCCGGCCGAGTCCGCCGAATCGTCCGCGCCCGAACCGCCGCCCGCGATCCGCGGCTTCGTCCACGCCAGTCCGGCGTGCGCGGCCATCGCCGCGCGCCTGCCGGTGCTGGCCGGCTGCGACGCCAGCGTGTTGATCGTCGGCGAGACCGGCACCGGCAAAGAGGTCTGCGCGCAGGCCATCCATTACCTGTCCAAGCGCGCCGACCGACCGTGGGTGGCGGTGAACTGCGGCGCGATCCCGGTCGATCTGGTCGAGAACGAATTGTTCGGTCACGTCAAAGGCGCTTACACCAACGCCCACAGCGCCTGCACCGGCCTGGTGCGCGAGGCCGAGGGCGGCACCTTGTTTCTCGACGATGTCGACTGCCTGCCGCTGTCGGCGCAGGCCAAGCTGCTGCGCTTCCTGCAGGAACGCGAGTACCGGCCGGTCGGTTCCAACACCGTGCAGCGCGCCGACCTGCGGGTGATCGCGGCCAGCAACTGCAATCTGTGCGTGCTCGCGCAGAACGGTGGTTTTCGCCAGGACCTGTACTACCGGCTCAACGTGCTCAACCTGACCTTGCCGCCGCTGCGTCAGCGCCGCGAGGACATCGCCCTGCTGGCGCGGCATTTCTCCGCGCATTTCTCGCGCGAGTTCGGCCGCCCCTACGGCCGCTGCGGACCGGCGTTCACGCCCGGCGCGATGGAGCTGCTGCTCGCCCACGACTGGCCCGGCAATGTGCGCGAGCTGCGCCATGTGATCGAACGCGCGGTGTTGCTCGCACGCGGTTCGATGCTGGCGCGCGAGGATATCCAGATCGACGGCGCGCACGGCGGCGAGCCCGACCCGACCGCATTGGCCTCGATCGCCGATGCCGAACGCGCCTCGTTCCGCAGCGCCAAGCAGCGCGTGGTCGACGACTTCGAACGCGGCTATGTCGAACGTTTGCTGGCGGTGCATGGCGGCAACGTCACCCATGCCGCGATCGCGGCGAAGAAGGACCGCCGCGCGTTCTTCGAGTTGATGCGCAAGCATCGGATCGAACCGAGCCGGTTCCGGTCGTTCGAGCATGAGCCGGGATGAAGCGAGGCTGTGAGGTCTGCTGCCTGCGATCAAAGTCACCACCGTCGATCGTTTATGGGCCGGTGTCGCCATCGTGGTTCGACAATGATTATGTGCATGTTGAGCTGCTGCGGCGCGCGACCAGTGGCGGACGCTGGCCTCAACCCGAAGCCATGATTCCGCCCCGCACCACCTGACCAATCTCACCCGAAGCATCCCCCCTGTGAAAAAGGGGGCCAGGGGGGGATTGGCTTTTGCTCCTGCCTCTTGCGGCAAGAGCAAAAAGCAAATCCCCCACGTCCGCTTCGCGGCCGTTCGCCCGCTTTTTCAAAGGGGGCAAAAGCAAGGGCAACCGCTTGTGATGTCGTGAATCCAGCCGACACGAAGCTCTCCGCCACCGAAAGCGTAAGCAACGACGACAAAGGTGCCGCCGCGGCTGCAACCACGACCCCAATGCAACCTCAACCTCGAACCTCGACCTCTACGGCGATCACCCCATGCGGGTTATCGACTCAAAATCCGATCCCTGCCCGCGCCAGGACAAAACCATCCCGACACCAGGACAAACACATCCTGGCCACAAACCCTTGAGCGCCAGCCATCGCCCGCCACGGGCGTGACCGATTACCGATTCCAGCCAGGACGAAAACATCCTGCCGTCGCTTTCGCGCAAAACACCCGCGCCAACGATTTCAAGCATTTACCCATCCGCGCGAAGTTGGCACCGCTCTTGCAATGAATTACTCGCACAGAGGCAGGTTCGCGATGGATGACATCAACGCGGCATCAGCATGTGTCAGCAGCTTGGCCGGTTATCTGCGCGCCAATCCGCTCGCATGCGATACCGCCGAGGGCATCCGCCGCTGGTGGTTGCGAACCGAACACGAGGTCGCCATGAACGAATTGCAGGACGCACTGGAGTGGATGAAGCGTTGCGGCGCGATCGAGGAGATCGTCGCCGCCGACGGTCGCCGTCGTTATCGGCGGCTCGGCGACGACGCCCAGCTGGCCGCGCTGTCGCGGGCGCATCGCTCGAACCCGGCGCGCGAGGACTGAGTGGCCAATTATCGCGCCATCGCCGCCACCAGCACCGCCCTCGCCGGCTTGCTGCGCGATCGCTATCCGCGCGAGGAATTCGGCGCCGGCCTGGACGTGAGCCTGTACCAGACCCGCGATTTCGAAAACCCGATGCAGGACGGCTTCTCGGTCTACCTGTTCCGCACCGCGATCAACGGCGCGGTGCGCAACCTCACCCTGCGCCGCTCGCCCGACGGCAAACGCTTCCGCCCGTCGCTGCCGATCGACCTGTATTACATGATCACGCCGTGGGCGCAGGACACCGAGCGCCAGTTGCGCATGCTCGGCTGGGCGATGCGGCTGATGGAAGACACCGGCGTGCTCAGCGCGGGCCATCTCAACCACTACATGCCCGAGACCGACACCTTCGCCCCGCACGAGGCGGTCGAACTGATCTGCGACCCGCTGTCGCTGGCCGATTATCTGACCTTGTGGGACCGCCTGCGCCGCTTGCCGCCGTCGGCGACCTACGCGCTGCGCATGGTGTTGATCGATTCGGACGTGACCATCGAAGACGGTCCCGCGGTGCAGACCCGGCGCTTCCAGATGGAGACCGCGACATGAGCGCGGTACTGCGCGAAGGCGAAGTCGTACAGCGCAACGCCGCGCTCGGCCTGCGCTTCTGGGACGTGGCCGCGGCGACCTCGCTGATCGACGGCTTGAAGGTGGAGGTGTATCCGCTGACCCGCCCGCACGCGCGCAAGCCGGCGTTGCCCAATCCCAGCGGCGTGTACGTCGCTCATCGCGTGGATGGCCTGGCATCGTTCGAATTCGCGCAGTCCTCGGACCCGCTGCAACCATGGAACGACGCCGCCGCGGCCTCGCCGCCGCTGGGCGGCCGCTACCGCGTCGAAGTCAGCGATCCGCAAGGCCGCTATCTGCCGATCGCATTCGATGCCGACCTGCCCGCGCGCGGTGCGTTCTCCTGGCTCGCGCCGTGGATGTCGCCGCCGCAGCCGATCGTCTGGCCGGGCGATGCCGCCTCGCCGCCGCTGCTGCTGATCGAACGCATTCCGCTGTTCTCCTCGCCCTCGCGTCCGCCGCCGCAACCGCTGGCGGTGGTCTACGCGCAGTTGCGCGAAGCCGGCAGCGGCCGCGTTCCCGCCTGGAGCCTGCTCGCGGTCGATATCGACGGCGAGCGTTGCGGCCTGGGCATGGCCGATCGCGAAGGCCGGGTCGCGGTGATGTTCCCCTACCCCGAACCGCCGCGCGCCGTGCTGGCTTCGCCGCCGCAGGCGCGCAGCGATTTCCGCTGGACCCTGGAGCTGAGCGCGTACTGGTCGACGACCTCGCCGCCGCTCGATCCGATTCCGTCGATCCCCGATCTCGCCCAGGTGCTCGGCCAACTGGCCGCGCCCCGCGGCGTGATCGATTCGCTGTCCTCGCCCGCGCCGCCGCGGCGACTGGATTACCGCCGGCCGTACCTGGCCAAGACCGAGGGCCAGAACGCGGCGGACGCGTCCTGGCTGTTGCTGTCCACCTGATGACTGCACGCCCGACCGCGCCGCGCCCGCGTGCCGCTTCGCATGCCGCTCTTGGCAAGGAGAATTGCTATGTCTGAGTACCTGGCTCCCGGTGTCTTCGTCGAGGAAGTGTCGTTCCGCGCGAAATCGATCGAGGGCGTGAGCACCACCACCACCGGTTTCGTCGGACCGACCCGCTACGGGCCGCTCAACATCGATCCGGAAATCGTCACCAGCCTGGTCGAGTTCGAACGCACCTACGGCGGCCGCGACAAGCTGGTGTTCGATTCCAACGTCGAAATCGACAACTACATGTGGCACGGCGTGCGCGCGTTCTTCGAGGAAGGCGGCAAGCGCATCTACATCAGCCGCGTGTTCACCCCGCTCGATCCCACCGACACGCGCCCGGGCTGCGCCCGCGGCGGCCTGCCCGGCAGTCCTTCGTCGATGATGGTGTTCGCGCGCTTCCCCGGCCGCGGCGGCGATGCGCGGGTCAGCTTCGTGTTCAACGTCGGCCAGAGCCTGCTGTCGGATGTCGGCGGCGTGACCCTGGCCAATTCGCTGCAGGCGCGCGACGTGGTGTGGATCCGCCCGCGCGCCAGCGCGCCGTCGCCGGCGATCGAGGATGGCTATTACCTGGCGTTGTGGGACGCGGCCAGCGAGAGCTGGGCGTTCGTCTCCAGCGGCGAGGACATCACCAGCGCCGAGGCGCGCCTGACCGACCTGAGCGCGGCCGATTACGAACTGCGGGTGATCACCGCCACCGTGGTGGTGCAGCCGCTCAACGGCGGCGACACCTTCGTCGCCCCGGATCTGCCGCTCGACCCGAAGCATCAACGCGCAGGCAGTCCCGATTCGCTGTTCGCCTATTTCGCCGAGAATCCGGCCAGCCAGAGCCGCGCGCGCACCTTGCCGATCGTGATCCGCGCCGACGACGTCGCCGCGATCGGCACCGGCACCGAGCTGCTCAACGCCTTCTTCGATGCCGATCCGAACGCTTCTACTTCGCCGCCGCTGGGCCTTCGCGCCGCGCTGCAGATCAGCGACAGCACCGCCGCCGAGCGCAGCCTGGCGATCCTGCTCAGCGACGGCAACGACGGCTCGCGTCCGACCGCCGACGCCTACGGCGGCGACGTCGACAGCGCCGACCGCAAGACCGGCCTGCGCCAGTTCGAAGACCTCGAGGACATCTCGATCGTCGCCGCGCCCGGCTCGACCTACGGCTACAGCGACAGCTACGCGCTGCAGGCGCCGTCGATCGTGCGCGCCCTGATCCGTCATGCCGAACGCATGAAGTACTGCATCGCGGTGCTCGACAGCGGCGACAACATGGCGATCAGCGAAGTGCGGGCGATGCGCGCACAGCTCGATTCAAAATACGCCGCGCTGTACTACCCGTGGGTGCGGGTGCTCGATCCGCTGACCCAGCGCGAAGTGCATATGCCGCCGTCGGGGTTCGTCGCCGGCATCTATGCGCGCAACGACGTCAATCGGGCCGTTTACAAGGCGCCCGCGAACGAAGTCGTCAACCTCGCGCTCGGCTTCGAACGCTTCCTCAACAAGGCCCAGCAGGAAGTGCTCAACCCCGAGGGCATCAACTGCTTCCGCTATTTCGAAGGCCGCGGCATGCGCCTGTGGGGCGCGCGCACGATCAGCTCCGACCCGGAATGGAAGTACGTCAACCTGCGCCGCTATTTCGCCTATTTGGAGCGCTCGATCGACAAGGGCACCCAGTGGGCGGTGTTCGAGCCCAACGGCGAGCAGTTGTGGGCCAACGTGCGCCGCACGATTGAGGACTTCCTGCTCAACGAGTGGCAGAACGGCGCCTTGCTCGGCGACAAGCCGGAGAAGTCGTTCTTCGTCAAGTGCGACCGCTCGACGATGTCGCAGAACGACCTCGACAACGGCCGCCTGATCTGCCTGATCGGGGTCGCGCCGCTGCGTCCGGCCGAGTTCGTCATCTTCCGCATCGGCCAGTGGACGGCCGACCGCAAAGTCTGATCGGAGAGCAAGCACATGGCCACCCTTCGCGATCGCCCGTACGTGCAATTCAACTTCCTCGTCGACCTGGGCGACGGGGTCACCGACGGGCCGCAGGCCGGGTTTCAGGAACTCAGCGGCATCGGCATGGAAGTCACCGTGTCCGAATACCGCACCGGCAACGCCAAAGAAAACAGCGTGATGAAGATCACCGGCATGAACAAATCCACCGACGTGACGATGAAACGCGGCGTGATCGGTTCGCTCAACCTCTACCAGTGGCTCGACCAGATCCGCAACGGCGACCAGAAAGCCATGCGCACGGTCACCATCCATCTGCAGAACGAGGATCACACCCAGATCGTGCAAACCTGGAAGCTGTTGCGCGCGCGGATCATCAAGCACACCAGCGGCCCGTTCAACGCCAAGGGCACCGACGTGGCGATGGAAGAACTGGTGCTGGCCTACGAACGGCTGGAGATGGAGTAAGACCGTGGCCACCGCGCGCCGGCTGCCGGGCATCCAGGTCGACGTGGCGCCGCCGCCCGCGGCGGACGCGTTGCCGCGCCTGGACGTGGCGGTGTTCGTCGGCTTCGCCGCGACCGGCCCGCTGCATCTGCCGGTGGCGGTCGAAAGCGTGGCCCAGTATGCGGCGGTGTTCGGCGCCGATGCGCCGCTGGCCTGGGACAGCGAACGCGGCGAACGCGTGTTCGCTCATCTCGGCCCGAGCGTGCGCGCGTTCTTCGCCAACGGCGGGCGTCGCTGCTGGGTGCTGCGGGTCGCGCGCAGCGCGGCCATGGAACGGGTGCGGTCGGGCGAGGACGCGCCGCTGCCGAGCGCGGTCGCGACCGCGAACCGCTATGCCCTGCCCGGCTTGCTCGCGATCGACGGCGGCGGCGACATCGCTCCGGCGATCGCCGCGGCGCGTTGCGAAGGTTCGTGGTCGGACGGCTTGCGGGTCGACGCCGCGACCCAGCAACGCGGTTTCGCGCTCGACTCGTGGTCGGCGATCGATTCGCCCGCGGCCCAGCGTTTCGCCTTTCTGACCCGTCAGCCCTTGAGCGTCGGCGACCTGCTGCGGTTCGATCAGGAACCGGCGATCACGGTTTACGCGCGGATCGATCAGGTCGCGGCGGGCAGCACGCCGGCGGCGCCGTACCGGGTCGAAGTGCGGGTGCTGGCGGCGTTCGAAGCGCTGATCGGCGACGGCTCGCCGGACGACATCGGCGGCGATGCGCGCATCGCCGGGCTCGATGAGGACCTGCCGGCGACCTTGCATTCGCCCAAGCCGCTCGCCGCGGGCTGGGGACCGGCCGCCGTGCAACTGCAGGCGCCGCTGGCCTCCGAACAACTCAGCGTCGGCGCGTGGCTGCGCTTCGCCGCGGGTGCGCAGACCGTGTGGCTGCGCGTGGACGAGATCGACCGCGTCGCCGATCTGGCGATCAGTCCGGTCGTCGACGACGCCATCGCGGTGTTGATCAAGGCGCAGGGCCCGGCCTGGCGCGAGCTCGATCCGGCCTCGGCCTGGACCGGTCCGGTCGAGTCCGCGCACTGGCTACAACTGGAACTGCGCGCACTGAGCGCCGACGGCGCGCAATCGCGCCTGCGTTCGCTCGCGCTCACGCCGATGGCCAACGGCCATTTCTGGCAACAGCAGCGCGATGAGGACTATTACCGTCAGCGCGACGATCTGGCCGCGGTACCGCCGGCCGAACTGCAACGCTTCGCATTGGCGCCGGACGACGCGCCGCGACCGTTGGCATGGCTGCCGCTGGGCGTGCAAGCGAACTTCGGCGCCTCAGTCGGGCCGCTGCCGCAAACCGCGAGCGCGCTCGAACGCGACGGCCTGGCCCGCTTCGATCGCGACTTGTTCCTCGATCCCGCGCTCACCGCCGACAGCATGCAGACCCTGATCGCGCATGCCGACGACATCCGCCTGATCCGTCCGTCGCCGCGGCCCCTGTACGGCCTGCACGCGGTGTTCGGCATCGGCGCCGGCGGCTTGTTCAACGAGGCCAGCCTGTTGTCGCTGCCCGATGCGATCCATCCGGGTTGGCAACGCCGGATCGATCCGCCGGACGAACCGACTCCCGCGCCGACGCCGACGACTCCGCCGCATTGGCGCGACCATCGCGGCGCCTGCCTGATCCAACCGGCTGCGCGAGAGGCCCTGTCCGCGCCGGATTTCGGCCGCTTTCTCGATTGCGGAACCCGCCTGATCGCCGCGCCGCTGCTCGATGGCCCGGACGCACCGGTGTCGCCGGGCCGTTATCGGCTCAGCTGGACCCAGAGCGAAGCCGGCGCGCGTTATGCCTTGTTCGAGGCCGGCTTGGCCGACTTCAGCGATCAGCGCGAAATCTACAACGGCGAGTTGAGCGAATACGTCGCGATCAGCGAACGCGAAGGCCGCTATCACTATCGCGTCGTCGCCCAAGTCGGCGGCGAATACAGCCTGCCCTCCAATCCGGTCACGGTGCGGGTGCGGGCCGACGAATGGGTGCTGCCGACCGCGGCCACAGTCGAAGCCGGCATGGAAGCCGAATGGCTGGCCGTGCATCGCGCCGCGCTGCGCCTGGGCGCGGCCTGCGGCGATCTGTTCGTGGTGCTGTCGATGCCGCGGCATTTCCGCACCGCGCAGGCACTGCGCTACAGCCAGCGCCTGCGCGCGGTGCGCGGCGCCGGCGCGGCGATCGATCCGCTCGCGCTGGCCTTCGACGAAGCGCGCGCGCTCAGCTACGGCGCGCTGTATTTCCCCTGGCTGCAATCCGACGCGCGCAGCGGCGCGCTCGCGGCCGGTTCGCTCGGCGCGCTCTCGCCGGGCGCGAGCGCACAAACCGGCGCCGATCGCGATCCGCAACGCCGCCTGCGCGTGGTTCCGCCCGATGGTGTCGCCACCGGCGTGTTCGCCGCGCGCGCGTCGCAGCGCGGCGCCTGGATCGCCGCGGCCAACGAACCGATGCGCGACGTGGTCGCGCTGACCCCGCGCATCGCCGACGGCGATCGCGCCGCCTTGCAAGACGCGCAGATCAACCTGCTGCGCGACGATCCGCGCGGCTTCTTCGCCCTGTCCGCCGACACCCTGGCGCTGGACAAAGAACTGCGCCCGATCAATGTGCGCCGCCTGCTGATCCTGTTGCGGCGCATGGCGCTGCGGCGCGGCAGCAGCTACGTGTTCGAACCCAACGGCCCGGTGCTGTGGCGCTCGGTGCAGCGCGGTTTCGATCTGCTACTCGGCGATCTGTTCGAGCGCGGCGCGTTCGCCGGCGCCACCGCCGAGCAATCGTTTCGGGTGGTGACCGACGAAGGCGTCAATCCGCCGCAATCGGTCGAGTCCGGACGTTTCGTGGTCGAACTGCGGGTGGCGCCGTCGCTGCCGATGCGCTTCATCGCGGTGCGTCTGGCGCAAAGCGGCGAGCGCCTCACGGTCAAGGAGGAACTGTGACATGAGCGCGCAGCCCTACCCGTTCACCAATTTCAATTTCTCGGTCGAGATCAACCGCGGCAGCGACGCCAAGCCCTTGGCCAATGCCGCGTTCGCCGAATGCGACGGGCTGGAAATGAACATGGAGGTCAAGACCATCCGCCAGGGCGGCGACAACGGCCGCCAGATCCGCCTCAACGGCGCGGTCAGCTACGGCCAGCTCACCCTCAAGCGCGGCATGAGCGAGAACTTCGATCTGTGGGACTGGTTCCGCGACTCGGTCGCCGATCCGCGCCTGCGCGCCAACGCCGAAGTCGTGCTGCTCGCGCCTGACGGCAACACCGTGCGCGCGCGCTTCGTGTTGTCGCGCTGCGTGCCGGTCAAGCTCAAGGCGCCGGCGATGAACGCGCGCGACGGCCAGATCGCCATCGAGGAATTGCAGATGGCCTACGAAACCCTGGCGCTCAAGCGCCCGGGCGACCGCTGAGGCCGGGAGAACGCGCATGGCCCTGGAAAAAGCCCATCTGTACGAACTCGATCAGAGCTTCGCCAAGGAGAAGGACGGCGGGCGCAAGGTCGAGGTGCAGTTCAATCCGGAAACGCTGAAGGTCACCTTCGCCAACCAGATCGTGCAGCCGCAGGGCGGCGACCAGGCCGCGGGCAACGCCGGCCGCCAGTTCGTCGGCGCCGGCACCACCAAGCTCGCGCTGCAGCTGTGGTTCGACGTCACCGCGATGGAAAAGGACGCGGTCGACGACGTGCGCCGGCTGACCCAGCACGTCGTCTACTTCATGACCCCGCAACCGTCCGAGCAGGACCCGAAGAAACTCGCGCCGCCGGGCGTGCGCTTCCACTGGGGCAGTTTCCTGTTCGACGGCATGGTCGAGGGCATGGAGGAAACCCTGGAGTTCTTCTCCCAGGACGGCAAGCCGCTGCGCTCGAGCATCACCATGACCTTGTCGCAACAGAAGATCCTCGCCGCCGAATTCAAGGGCGAAGGCAAGGTGCCGAATCAGCCCGGGCAGGCGCCGCTCAAGAGCGCCAAGCAGGGCGACTCGCTGCAATCGATGGCCGGCAAGAACGGCAAGGGCGATTGGCAGGGCATCGCGTCGGCGAACGGGATCGAGGATCCGTTGCGGATGCCGGCGGGGCAGTTGGTCGATCTGAATCTCTCCGCTGGAGCTTCGATTGGCGGTGGGTTGAGTGGCGGCATCGGTGGCGGCTTGGATGTCGGGATTTCGGGCGGGGCTTCGGGTGGGGGTGGCGCGGGCTTCGGAGCGAGCGCGTCGATCGACACTTCGGTTGGACTGAACGCTTCGCTCGGCGGCAGCGCCAGCGGTTCGATCTCGTTCGGATGACGGCTTTCGAGCCAACACGACTTTCGATGAGGACACGGCGATGGGCGTAGTGATCAACGAATTCGAAGTGCTGAGCGATCCGCGCGCCGGCGACAAGAACGACGCGGGCGGCGCCGGCAAGAGCCAGGACGACGCCCCGGCCAAGCTCGACCCGCACGACCTCGAGGCCGCGCAGCGGCAGTTGCAGCGACGCGCGCTGCGGATCTGGGCGCACTAACGCAAGGACAGGTACGATCCATGGCCGATAGCGGAACATCGCCGATCAAAGCTTCGCGACCCTCGGTGGAAATCGACGGCCGGCGCCAGGACACGCTGACCAGTTCGCTGATGTCGCTGGACATCAGCGAATCGGAAGCGGGACTGGCGTGCTGCGAACTGGTGTTCGGCAACTGGGGCGGAGCGGACACGCCCGGCTTCCAGCATTTCGGCCGCGACCTGCTGGAGTTCGGCAAGCCGCTGACGATCAAGCTCGGCGACGCGAAGTTGTTCGAAGGCCGGATCTCGGCGATTTCGGCCACGTATCCCGACGGCGGCACGCCGCAGATCGGCGTATGCGCCGAAGACCGATTGCAGGACCTGCGCATGACCCGGCGCACCCGCGGCTTCGCCGACGCAAGCCTGGCCGACGTGGCGCGCAGCATCGCCGGCGATCATGGTTTGCAGGCGCAGGTCGATCTCAGCTGCGAGAGTCACAAGCTGCTGGCGCAGGTCAATCAAAGCGACCTCGCCTTCCTGCGCGACCTCGCCCGTCACGAAGACGCGCAGATCTGGGTCGAAGGCAGCCAGCTCAAAGCCGTGCAGCGCGCGCGCCGCAACGGGCCGTCGGTGGAACTGTCGTGGGCCGGCCCGCTGCGCGAATTCGAAGTGCGCGCCGACCTCGCCCATCAACGCACTCAGTTGACCGGCGCCGGCTGGAGCGTGACCGACAAGCGCGCGGCCAAGCACGACGCCGACGACGCGGCGATCCGCGCCGAACTCGACGGCAAGGACAGCGGCGCGCAGACCCTGCAACGCGCGTTCGGCAAACGCGCCGACACCCTGGTCCATGCCTGCCCGCTGTCCGACGGCGAAGCGCGGGTGCTGGCCGAATCGAGTTTCCGGCATATGGCGCGGCGTTTCGTCGTCGGCCATGGCGTGGCCGAAACCCGCGACACCTTGCGGGTCGGCACGCGCCTCACGATCAAGGGCATCGGCCCGCTGTTCGAAGGCGACTACACCGTGACCGAGGTGCAGATCCGTTTCGATCCCAAACTGGGCATGCGCACCGAGTTCTGGTGCGACCGCCCGATGATCGGACGGGGAGGCTGAGCGATGCGCATCGTCGACCTGCCCGCGTACGAACAACTGCTGCACGAACGCCTGCCGATGGGCTGGGGCGGACGCTGGTACGGCGTGTTCGTGGCGCTGGTCACCGACATCAAGGACCCGGACAACCAGGGCCGGGTCAAGGTCGCGTTGCCGTGGTCGCCCGATGCCGGCGGGCAACGGTTCGAGGCGTGGGCGCGGTTGGCGACGATGCTCGGCGGCAATAACCGCGGCAGCTGGTTCGTGCCCGACGTGGACGACGAAGTGCTGGTTGGTTTCGAACACGGCGATCCTTGCCGGCCGTGTGTGCTCGGCGGTCTGTGGAACGGCCGCGACAAACCGCCGGCCTCGATGGACGGCGCCGGCAAGAACTACAAGAAGGTGCTGCGTTCGCGCAACGGCGTGCAGATCACTCTCGACGATCAGGACGGCCGCGAACAACTGCTGCTGGAAACCCCGGGCGGCCAGACCTTCACCCTCAAGGACGGCCCCGGCGCGGTCGAGATCGCCGACAGCAACGGCAACTCGATCAAGCTCGAAACCGCCGGCATCACCATCACCGCCGCGGTCAAGGTCACCGTCAACGCCAGCCAGGTCGCGGTCAGCGCCGGCATGGTCACGGTGGATGCGGCGATGTCGAGTTTCTCCGGCGTGGTCAAGGCCGACACGGTCATCTGCAACAGCATCGTCAGCGCGTCGTACACGCCGGGCGCGGGGAATATCTGGTGAACACCATCGTTGCCCGCGCTCACTCCCCGTTCGCCCGCCGCATCGATGGCAGGAGGCCGCGATGAACCATCATCCGCTGCGCTGGCAAAGTCCGCAGCCGCTGTGGTCGCGTTTCGGCGACGACAGCGCGACGCCGTCGCCACAGCATCAGCACGAACAATCGCGGCCGGCGATCCTGCGCTTCGCCAGCGACGAGTTCATGGAGCAGTTGCTCGGCACCCTCGCCCACGATCCGGCACGGATCGACCGTCTGCTCGCGCGCGGCGAAACTTGGCGCAAGCCGATGGTCGACCCGCCCGATCTGGTCGAACGCGCGCCGCTGCCGCAACTGGTGCGCAGTGCGCGGCGCAGCGCGACCGCGAAGGCCGCGCAGCCGCGGATCGCGCCCGAACCGGCCGACGCGCTGCCGCTGAAGCTGTACCAGCCCGCGCATCAACGCCATTACCTCGCCACCGCCAGCCTGGTCTGCGGCATCCATGGCCTGCCCGAGCACGCGCTGGTCCGCGGCGGTCCGGAAGAAGTCGGCATGGTGCTGCGGCGCCTGCTGCCGCTGCCCGGCGGCGCGGCCGATGCGCTGCACGAATTCGCCTATATCAAGGACGCGCAGGGCGCGCGCTGGCAGCGTTGCGACGAGGCCGGCTTCGTTCCCGGCGAAGAACGCCTGCCTGCATTCTCGTTGAATTTCCTCGACCAGAACCAGCATCGGCGCAGCCTGTGGGCCGGCACCGTGCCGGTCGGCCGGCGCGAGGAATACCTCGGCGTGCGGGTCGATCCGAGCCCGGTCGAGAGCTTCGCCAGCGCGCAACGGCAGCAACTCGATGCGGCCACGACCGCCCCGACGCCGGCCATGTCCAAGCTCGCGCGCATGTCGCAGTTCCAGATCGACGTCAGCGAACCGTGGAAGACCCTGATCCGTTCGGCCTACAAGCTGTCGACCGCGCCCGAGTCCACGCCGCAGATCGGCGACGAGAGCGAGCCGCCGGCCGATCGCGTAACTCGCGCGCTCAACTTCAATCTGCAGCAGCAGAGCGCGTCGTGGCTGGTGCTGCTCGATTGCGCCGAGCATCTGAAGACCTACCTTCCCGACCTGTGGCAAGTCATCGTCGATAACGGCAGCGGCTACGCGGCCTTGTCGGATGCGCGCAAAGCGCTGTACGACTGGCTCGGCAAGCCGGAGATGAGCCCGGCGCTGATCGCCGCGCTCGGCAGCGGCGGCGAGTATCCGGCGATGGCCTCGATGCGCGCCGCGCTCAAGGCGATCAGCGCCGACGGCGTCGGTGCGCGTCTGGAAGCGAGCACCGCGACCTACGCCACCGGTTCCAAGCCCGGCCAGGACACCCGCGGCCTGCCCGACTGGCCGCGCTTCCACTTCTGCCTGGCCGGCGTCGACACCGCGCTCGCCGCGACCGGGCCGTATCTCGCGCTCGACGAACTCAACGGCTCGACGCCCGAGGTCGAGGCCGATCCGCTCGCCGGCACCGTGCCCGGCCAGGACGTCGCGCGCAAGGTCGATCGTTTCACCGCCTTGTTCGCGCGCGCGCTGGTGGCCACGGCCGAAACCGACGCGCCGCCGGTGCCGTTCGCGTTGCAGGTCAAGAACGCGCTCGGCAACAACCTCGGCGCCAATCTCGGCGACGGCGGCTGGTTCGTGCTGCGCTTCGTGCATGCGCGCCGCGACTGCGGGCCGCTGCATCCGCCGCTGTTGTCGGCGCCGACCCAGCGCTTCCGCCTCGCCGGCTTCTTCGATTCCGACGCGCCGGCGCGGCCGATCCGCATTTCGCTGCCGACCGACACCAGCCCGGCCGGCCTGCGTAAGCACCAGCGCAATACCGCGTTCGTGCTGTCGGACATGCTGTGCGGCCAAGTCCAGCGCGCCAAGGGCATGGGGCTGGTCGACTTGGTGCTGTCGGTGCTGCCGTGGCCGTTCCACAAGGATCTGCCGGCCGGCGACGGCGGGCCGTGCCAGAGCGGCGGCATCAATATCGGCATGATCTGCTCGATATCGATTCCGATCATCACCATCTGCGCGCTGATCCTGCTGATCATCATCGTCACCTTGTTCGATCTGATCTTCCGCTGGCTGCCGTACTTCGTCATCTGCTTCCCGGTGCCGGGCCTGAAAGGCAAGAAGGAGGCGTCATGAACGACAGCGTGTTCGGACGCGGGTTCTCGTTTCCGCCGCGGGTCGGCGCGGACGGCGGCTTCGTGTGGTCGTCGGGCGAAACCAACATCCGCGAATCGATCGCGATCATCCTCAAGACCGAGCCGGGCGAACGGGTCGGCCAGCCCGACTACGGCGCCGGTCTTGCGCGGTTTCTGTTCGAACCCAACAACGCCGGCACCCATGCGCGCATGCGCGAGGCGATGCAGCGCGCGCTGGCGCGCTGGGAACGGCGCATCCAGGTCGAAGACGTCGAGGTGATCGCGCATCCGAGCGAGGCCGAGACCGCGTTGGCGACGATCACCTACCGGCTGGTCGCCACCGCGTCGCGCGAGCGCATCAGCCTCGCCATTCCGCTGGCCGTGAACTGAGGCCGCCCCGATGCCGCTCGCACCCCCGCCCATCGACGATCGCCGCTACGCCCAACTGGTCGAGGACACGCTGGCGCGCGCGAGCGTGCATACGCCGGAGTGGACCAACTTCAACCAGAGCGACCCCGGCGTCACCCTGGTGCAGTTGTTCTCGTTCCTGACCGAGAACCTGCTGTACCGCGCCAACCTCACCCCGGAGCGCAACCGGCTCAAGTTCCTGCAGATGCTGCGCATTCCGCTGGCCAGCGCCTCGGCCGCGCACGGCCTGATCGCGATCGACAACGCGCGCGGCGAAGCGCGGGTGGAAACCCTGCCGGCGGATCTGGAAGTGCGCGCCGGCGCGGTGCCGTTCCGCACCCAGCTCGGCCTGGACGTGCTGCCGGTCGAGGCGCGGGTGTACTTCAAGCGGCGGATCGAAGACCCCTCGCAGGAACTGCTCGACTACTACCGATTGCTGTACGCGTCGTATCAACTGCCGTTCCCGGGCGAAGGCAACGTGCAGCTGTACAAGACCCTGGCGCTGGACCGCAAGGTCGTCGACAGCGTCGATCTCAACGCCGACACCGTCGATCGTTCGCTGTGGATCGCGCTGCTCGCGCGCGCCAACGACACGCCCGGCGATCCCGACGATCCGTGGAAGCACCTGCGCGATCAGCTCGGCGGCCGCACCCTGACGCTCGGCCTGGTGCCGGCGCTGGACGCGACCAGCGCGCAGCTGTTGCCGGCCGGCAACGCGCAAAGCCGCAACCTGCTGCGCTTCGAATTGCCGAACGTGCCGGCCGACGGCCGGGTGCCGCGCGACGGCGACGACCGCCCCGCGCCGGCGTATCGGCAACTCGAACCGCGTACCGACGTCGATCTGCTGTCGGTGCCCGGCGTCGTGCAGTTGAGTCTGCCCGCGGCCGATCAGCTGCGGGTGTGGCGCGATATCGATCCGCTCGAAGGCGGCGTCGGCGCGATGCCGCCGAGCCTGGACGATCCGGCGCTGGCCGCGCGCGCGATCACCTGGCTGCGCATCTCCGCCGACGGCGCGGCGCAGGCGCGCCTGCGCTGGGCCGGCATCAACGCCACTCCGATCCGGCAGATCCAGCGCATCGCCGCCGAGCCGCTGGCCGATGGCGACGGCCGCCCCGATCAACTGCGGCGGTTGTCGCGTCGTCCGGTGTTGCGCGGCTCGGTCAACGTGGTGACCCGGCTCGGCGACGGCGGCGCGCAACGCTGGAACGAGATCGACGATCTCGCCGCGGCCGCGCCGGAAGTGCCGATCGCGGATCCTCGTAGCAGCGCGCGCGATGCGGCCTGCGCCACGGCCGGTCCGACCGACGTGTTCGAATTCGATCCGGAGGCCGGCGAATTGCGGTTCGGCGACGGCCTGCGCGGTCGTCGTCTTCCGCTCGGCGCGCGGGTGTATGCCTCGTACGAATTCTGCCTGGGCGCGCAAGGCAACGTCGCCGAGGCGGCGATCGACAACGCGCCGCAACTGCCGTCGGGCTTCGCCGTCGCCAATCCGGTGCGGACCTGGGGCGGCGCCGATGCCGAGAGCACCGACAGCGGTGAGAAACAGGTACGCCGTTATCTGCAGCATCGCGACCGCATGGTCAGCGTCGACGATTTCGAATCGATCGCCTGCCGCGCGCCCGGCGTGCAGATCGGCCGGATCGAAGTGCTGCCGGCGTTCCATCCCGACCTGGCCCCGAACGAACCCGGCTCGGCGCCGGGCGTGGTCACCGTGCTGGCGATTCCGCGCCACGACCCGGGCCAGCCCGATGCGCCGCGCGCCGATCGCCCGTTCCTCAACGCGCTGTGCCGGCATCTGGACCCGCGCCGTCTGGTCACCACCGAACTGGTCGTGCGCGGCGCCGACTACAAGGGCCTGTGGATTTCGGTCGGGATCGAAGCCGCGGCCGGTTACGCGATCGCGCAAGTGGTCGACGACGTGAAGCGCCGCTTGCGCGACGCGCTCGCGCCGATCGGCCCGGCCGGGGCGATGCCGCGCGAGGCCGCATTGTTCGCGCCGCGCACCGCCGACCCCACGCGCGGCTGGCCGCTGCGCACCGCGGTCGCGAGCCGGGTGCTGCTGGCCGAAGTTGCGCGCGTATCCGGCGTGACCTCGGTCGCCGACGTGCTGCTGGCCGAAGGCGAGCGCAGTCAGAGCGACGTGATCGAAATGACCGGCCTGCAATTGCCGCGCATTCTCGGCATCTCGGTGGTGGTCGGCGATCCCTTGCCGATCGACGCGCTGCGCGGCGGCGGCACCAGCGGCGGCGGCGGCTCGTCGGGCGGCGGCACCAAGCCGTTGCTGCCGGTGCCGATCGTGCCGGAGACCTGCTGATGAACGTCAACGGCGCGCGCTTTCAGATGCTGTTCGGCCGCGACGACTGGTCGCGTTGCCGCGGCAGCGACGCGCAGGCGTTGGCGCTGTGGTGGGACGCGCTGGTCAGTCCGATGCCGCTGCCGCCGGACGACCTGCCGGGTTGGGACGAAACCCGCTCGGAGATTTCGCTTCAGCCGCAGTTGATCGAACTGCCCGCGACCTCCGGCGAACTGCGCCTGACCCTGGACGCGCGCCGCGCCGCCAGCGCCGACCGCAACGGCAATGTCTATCGCGTCGCCGACGATGCGCGCTCGCTGCTCGTGACCTCCTCGGGCAGCGGCAACGAAAGCGCGTTCTGGCCGGCGCAACCGGCCGATTGCGGCGCCGCGCGCGGCGCACTGCGGCTCGCGTTCGAAGCCGCGCAACCGCCGCGCGAACTGATCGCCGAACGCTATCTCGCCTTGACCACGACCCAGGACGACTATCTGGTGGTCGCCTTCGCCCGCGGCACGCTGCGCGGACTGATGAGTTTCGATCTGATTTCCGGCGGCCCGCCGCTGGAGACGCAGTGGCCCGACGCGATCCCGTTCGAACCGTTCGCGATGTGCGCACGCCACGGCGGCGGTGCCTGGGTGCTCGACCGCGCGCACCGGCAGCTGTGGGAACTCGACTGCACCCTGGCCGTGATCAACGCCGGCCACGGCATGATCGAAGTCGCGCCCGCGCAGGTCGACGATTTCCAGCCGCTGTCCGGACCGCCGCGCGAACAGGCGGCGCAAGGTTTCCCCGGCGGCCTCGATCTGGCCAAGACCGCGGTCGCCTTGCTCGATCCGATCGCGATCCAGTCGCATGGCGAAGGCCGGGTGATGGTGCTCAATCGCGATCTCGCCGAGCAGCGCTCGCAGGTCGTGCGCCTGCAGCGCGACGGCGACGGTTGGGGCGTGGATGCCTCGCAATGGCTCGACGCCCTGCCCGCGCTCGCCCACGACATGGTGTATGCGGCGGGCCTGGGCCAAGGCGGGGTCGGCGACGAAGCGCGCCTGTTCATCGCCAGCGAAATCGGCAATCAGGTGCATGCGTTCGAAGTGATCGACCACGACGGCCGCTTCAGCCTGCGCGCGCCGGCCGAACTGTACCCGCTGCGCCGCTACGGCGGCCGCGCCCTGGTCGCGGTGGCCGGCAAGGCGCATTACGACTGCGGCATCGCGCAGGCGCGCTGGACGCCGGTGGTGCAGCAGCATCGCCAGCGTTTCGCCGCGCAGGCGGTGCTGGTGACGCCGGTGTTCGACGCCGACGAACTCGGCACGGTCTGGGACAAGTTGCTGTTCGACGGCAGCGTGCCGCCCGATTGCGAGGTCGAAGTCGAAAGCCGCGTCGGCGACGAACTCAGCGGCTGGTTCGACGGTCAATCGCAACCGGCCGACGACGCGCAGGTGATCGGCGCCTGGCAAAACGAGCCGCAACCGCGCCTGCGCGGCGACGGCCCGGAACTGCCGTGGCTGCGCCGCGAAGCCGCGCGCGCGACCCGCCGCGAAGCCGGCGCCGGCACCTGGGAACTGCTGCTGCAACACGCGCGCGGCCGCTATCTGCAACTGCGTCTGACCCTGCGCAGCCGCAACGGCACCAGCGCGCCGCGCCTGCGCGCGCTGCGGCTGTGGGCGCCGCGCTTCTCCTACCCGCAACGTTTTCTGCCCGCGGTGTACCGCGAGGATGTCGACAACGGCGATTTCCTCGAACGCTGGCTGGCCAATTGCGAAAGCAGCCTGACCCAGATCGAAGACCGCATCGTCAATGTCGAATCGCTGTTCGACGCGCGCAGCGTCCCGCAGGACGCGCTGCCGTGGCTGGCCGGCTGGTTCGATCTGGCCCTGGATCCATCGTGGGACGAACGCCGGCATCGCCTGCTGGTCCAGCACGCGATGGATTTCTTCCGCTGGCGCGGCACCGTGCACGGCCTGCGCATCGCCTTGTCGCTGGCGTTCGAAAGCGATTTCGATCCGATCGTGTTCGACGGCCCGCGCGCGCTGGACGAAGGCGCAGGACGCATCCGCATCGTCGAGTCGTATCAGACCCGACTGGTCGAAAGCTTGGTCGCGCAGGCGCTGCCACCGGCGCAGATCGGTCTCGATCAGGACGCCGGCCCGCGCAACGTGCAGCGCGGCCGTTTGTGGACGCCAGCCGAAGGCAACGCCGGGCTGGCCGATCGCTACGCGGCCTGGCAGCAGCGCACGGCCACGCCGCTGCAACAGATCACCCCGTTCTCGCTGGCGCCGCCAAGCGACAGCGATGCGGCGCAGGACTGGCGCGCGTTCGCCAGCGCCGAACTGGGCTTCGTGCCCGCCGTCGGCGCCGCCGAGCGCGCGCGCTGGCAATCGTTCCTGCAGGCGCGCTACGTCCAGATCGGCGCCTTGAATCTCGCCCACGCCAGCGCCTGGACCGCCTTCGACGACATCCTGTTGCCGGCCGCGCCGTCGAGCGTGCAGGCCGCAATCGACGATTGGCGCGACTACTGCGCGCGCAGCGCCGGTTCGCGCGAACGCAAGCTGTGGCAGGACTTCCTCGCCCGCCGCTATCGCCGGATCGAACGCCTGCGCGCCGCGCACGCCAATGCCTGGGCCGATTTCGAACAGGTGCCGCTGCCCGACCGGCTGCCGGCGAGCTTCGCCGCGCAGACCGACTGGCTGCAGTTCGAACGCCAGCTGCTGGCGATGCATCGCACCGCGCACCGCTTCTCGGTGCTGCTGCCGGTCGCCAGCGTGATCGCCGATCCGTATGTGCTGGAACAACGCCTGGGCCTGGCGCGGCGCATCGTCGAACTGGAAAAACCCGCGCACACCGTGTTCGACGTGCGCTTCTACTGGGCCTTCAACCGCGTCGGCGAAGCGCGGCTGGGGCTCGATACACAGTTGGGTGCCGGCAGCCGCGCGAGCGAGCTGATCCCCGATGCCGTGGTGGGCCGTGCCTACCTCGGCGCCAGTTTCGTCGGCGGTCGCGCGCGCCTGTCCGGCCGCGACCGACTGTCGCTCGAATGCTGAGCGCTAAAGATTCCAGGAGTTGAACCATGGGCTGCTGCAACGAACCGGTGACCACTCTGACGGGCCTGCCCGCGGACCCCGCACAGCACGTCAACTACGAGCGCGGCATGGTGCTCGGCGTCGACGACTTCAAACAGGAGTTCGCCTATCTGGCCGGACGCGACCGATGGCTGGCGCGCGACGCGCTCGGCTACGGCACGCTCAGCGGACTGCGCGTGTATCTGGAGGACGACGGCAGCGACGGCCCGCGCCTGCACGTGAGCGCGGGTTCCGCGCTGTCGCCGGGCGGCCGCTTGATCTGCGTGCCGGCCGACCAGTGCGCGTTGATCAACCGCTGGCTGGCCAAGACCGACAACGCGGCGATGGTCGCGCGCATGCTCGACCCGACCCTGCCGCCGAACTCGCCGCCGGTGGTGACCGCCGGCGCGGTCTCGCTGTACCTCGGCCTGTGCTACGCCGACTGCCAGACCCGGCCGGTGCCGATTCCCGGCGAACCCTGCCGCTCCGAGGACGAGCTGATGAAGCCCTCGCGCGTGGCCGACGACTTCCGTCTCGAACTGCGCGAACACCCGCCGGTGCAGGTCGAGGAAGACGCCTTGCGCGATTTCGTCCACTGGCTGCGCGGCAACATCAACGTGATCGACACCAGCCCGCCGCTGTCGCCCGATCCGAACGCATGGCGCACCGCGTTGCGCGGCGCGGTGCAACCGTGGCTGGACGCGCAGACCGCGTCGCCGCCGCTGTCGCCGCCGGCCAGCGCGCAGAGCCTGGGCGATTACCTGTTCGACTTGGGTTCGCCCGGCCTGGACATCGCGCGCGAGCAGCAGTGCGAGTTCCTGCGCGTCGCCTTCGGCTTCTGGATCAGCGAACTGCGCCCGCTGTGGATGGCGATGCGCTGCCATGGCCCGCAGTACCCCGACAGCGATTGCGTGTTCCTCGCCTCGCTGACCATGCAGGTCAGCTGGATCGGCGGCTCGCCGAGCGGCGTGTGGCAGGTCGACGGCAGTCCGGCCAGTCTGCAACTCGACGAAAGCGCGCGGCCCTATCTGATTCATCAGCGGATGCTGCAGGAATGGGCGCTGTGCGGCTGCGATTGCGCCGGCAGCGACGACGCCTTCGGCGGACCGATGGCGCTGATGCAGGCGTCTTCGGAAGGTTCGTTCGAAGGTCTCGCGCTGGATCCGCCGCCGCTGCCGCCGCCGGTGCAGTTCCTCGAACAGGACGGCGTGCTCGAAGGCCAGCCGCGGATCGTGATCGGGCGCGGCGGCGGCAAGGCCGTGCTGACCCTGCCGCCGTCGACGCCGGCCAACGCCGGCCGCCAGGTGGTGGTCAAGAACGCCGACCTGAGCAGTCTGATCCTGCAACCCGACGCGCAGTCCGGCGACGGCATCGACGGCCTGGCCGAATTGTCGGTCAAGAAGAAGAGAGCCATCACCCTGATCGCCGACGGCGCCGGGCAGTGGCATTCGATCGCGACAGCGTGAGGCGGCCATGAGCACTCTCGACAATGTCCTGCAACTGCAGCAGCCCTTGAAGGAAGGCGGCATCCGCCAGATCAATTTCTTCAACGGCCGGCTGCTGACCGGCAAGGACCTGGCGCGCGAGCAACTCGCGCATCGCCAGGCCGATGCGCGCCTGGGCCTGGCGCTCGGCGACGGCGTGGCGTTCGGCCTGGAAGCCGCACGCGATGCCGATCTCGATCAGGCCAACGCACCGGTGCTGCGCGTGCGCGCGGGCCTTGCGATCAATCGCCTCGGCCAGACCCTGCGCCTGGGCGCCGACACCAGCGTCGCGCTGACCCGCCGTTATGATGCCGACGACGGCGGCGACGGCTGCCAATGCGTATTCGCGCAGTGCAATCCGCTCGCCGACGGCACCTACGTCGCCGGCGCCGGGGTGTACATACTGACGATCGCGCCGGCGCAATCGAGCGAAGGCCGCGCGCCGAGCAACGGCCTGGACCCATCCAACGTGCGTTGCAACACCGACGCCACCGTGGACGCGGTGCAGTTCCGCTTGCTCGCGATCAATCCACTGCGTTTCGCCGATCTCGACCCGTCCTCGCCGCTGTTCCGCAACCGCCTGGCCTACCGCTGCTTCGGCGTGGAAGCGCGCGACGCCAATGCCTTCGACCCGTGGCGGGTGGATCCGCCGAGCTACGGCCTGATCGACGAACTGCGCGGCGGCGCGCTGAGCGACTGCGACGTGCCGATCGCGCTGGTGTACTGGACCGCGGCCGGACTGAACTTCGTCGACACCTGGGCGGTGCGGCGCGCGCTGCTCGAACCCGACGCGCTGTCGGGCTTCTCGTTCCAGCGCAATCCGCTGGTCCCCGGCGAGCTGTCCTCGTTCGCCTTCGTCGCGCGCGCGCGCCGGCTGGTCGAGGCGCATGCGATGTGCGCGCAGTTCCAGCAGCAACTGGGCGACGTGCTGGCGGCGAGCGGCGCGCCGGCGGCGTTGAACGCAAGCGAATATTTCCGCTACCTGCCGCCGTTCGGCATGGTGCCGCTGCAACGGCTGCCGCTGCGCGGATTCGACGACGCGGCGTTCTTCAACGGCATCGCGCGACGGCCGGGGCCGGGTTCGCAACAGGGCACGCCGTTCATCGACGTGCGCCAACTCGGCGCGGTGCAACAGCGCGCGCTCGAACATGCGCCGGTCGATCTGGGGCAACGCGAATTCCTGTGGGTCTGGCGCCCCTGGCAGAACGCGAAGGCGCTGCACGACAACCAATCCGTACAACCGATGCTGGCCTTCGCCAGCGGCCAACTGCCCGACTTCGCGTCGCCCAGGCTCGACATGGCGCGCTTCGACTACAGCAACTACGCGAACTGCTGCGAAAGCGCGTAGCACAACCGATCAGGAGGATTTATGGCGATCTTGGACACCGTACGCCCCGGGGACGTGATCTCTTCGGATCTGCTCAACCGGATCATCGGGCTGCTCAACGAGCACGATGCGTTGCTGGCCGGGGGCAACGGCGGCGGCTCCCAGACCGGGCTGCTGCTGACCGGTTTCTCGCCGGCGCAACAGCAGAACATCGGCAAGAACCTGACCCTGTTCGGCAATTTCGATTTCCCGCTGGCGACCAACGCCGTCTCCATCGACGGCGTGCCGATCTCGCCGGCCGCGCTGCTCGCGGGCAGCAACAACATCCAGTTGGTCTTCACCATTCCGACCAATCTCAGCGTGCCGTCGGGCCAGACCAAGTCGGTGCTGGTGCGCATCGTCAATTCCAAGGGCACCGACCAGAAGCCTTATGTGTTGCTGCCGCAGGTGGCGGGCGCGCCCAATCCCAGCATCAGCGATGCGCGCGACGTCGCCTCCGGCAACGCCATCTTGCGTTCGTCGCGCGAGGCGCGAATCACCGGACTCAATTTCGCCACGCCGGCCGCCGGCAATCAGGTCAGCCTGGTGCTCAATCCGGGCCCGGCCCAGGTCAGTTTCCCGCTGGTGGTCAAGGCCGGTTCGCAGATCCAGACCGCGCCGCTGCCCTCGACTTTGCTGGTCGACATGCCGGCGTTGACCAACGCCCACGGCATCGCGATCGGCGATTCCGCGCCGGCGACGCTCAGCGTGACCGTGCCCAACGCCAACGTCGCCGCGACCCTGGGCATCTCGCTGGAACGCACCGCATGACGACATCGCCCGCCGTCGTATCCGCACCGCACCGTCCCACCGCACGCACTCCGCGCAAACACCCGAGGACATTTCGATGAGCACCCTATTCACTACCCTGGCGCCACGATTGTTGCTGGCGTGCGCGCTGGCGGCCTGGTCGTGCCTGGCGGCGGCAGCGCCCGCTTCGAGCTTCGACATCACCGTGCCCAACCGCAGCGGGCCGGGGCAATTGCAGATCAGCGCGCTCAAGATCACCCTGCAGCTGGACACCTCGGCCAACATCGCGGTGAACCTGCAGGAGGCCGGCAGCGGCGCCCTGGCGACCGAAAGCATGGTCCTGACCAACGCGACCAACGACTGTTTTCTCGCGCCCGACGACGCTTGCTTCAAGACCTTTCCGAACACGCCGGCCGGAGCAGTCAGCGCCGACCGCCTGACCGTGATCAAGTCGCAGCAGGCCGGCGCCGATCCCGGCGGCGCCGACAACAAGCTGGTGCTGGTGCTGCGCCTGCGTTCGAACTTGAACGAGGGCGGCGGCTGCACCTCGACCCTGCTCGCTCCGGAAACCTGGACGGTCAGCGTGGTCGGCGGCGCGGCGCGGATCGTCGCCGCTTCGGTGCAGAGCCTGGACAAGCAGACCGTCGGCGCGGGCAATCCCGCCTGCGGCACCGCGTTCCGGCCGATACCGCGCAACGACGGGCCGGTCGCGAGCATCAGCGGCACGCCGCAGATTCTGTCCGGCGGCCGCATCGGCGTCGACGCGGTGATGGTGCTGGATCATTCCGGCAGCATGTCCGACGCGGTCAGCGCCTCGCCCGGCGCGCCGACCAAGATGGTGCGCCTGCACGAAGCCACCGCCACCTTCATCGACATGTGGAAGGCGCTGCGCGACAACGAATGCCAGAACTTCGCCGTCGCCTGCCCGGCCAACGGCGGCGCGCCGGCGGTGCAAGGACCGGTGGACCGGCTCGGCGTGGTCTATTTCGATCACGACATCAAGTGGCTGAAGGAATTGCAGGGCAGTTCCGGCATCGACGGCCTCAAGGAATTCGGCGGCCTCAACCTCGCCACCGAGAAGACCGCGATCGCCGCGGTCGGTCCCGCCGGCGCCACCTCGATCGGCGGCGGCCTGCTCAAGGGCGCGCAAGCGCTGGCGCCGGCTCCGTCGGAACCCAATCGCAAGATCGTGCTGCTGATGAGCGATGGCCAGCAGAACACCGATCCGCTCGCCCAGGTCAGCGGATCGCAGGTGCAGACCAGCACCGGTGGCGGCGCCCCGGTCGCGCTGCCGAATCAGCCGCCGGTGCAGATCTACGGCGTGACCGTCGGCACCGGCGTGGCGGTGGACGCGACCATCAACCAGCAGGCGTCGATCGCCAGCAACGGTTTCTATCTCAACACCGAGGACGACGCGGCGATCCTGCCCAACCTGTTCGTGCAGGTGCTGCAGAACGCGGTCCGCTTCAGTTCGGTGGAAACGCTGCGGGTGATCAGCGACGTCACCACCGAATCCACGCCGTTCGAAACCAGCTTCCCGGTCACCACCGGCACCCACAGCCTGGCGTTCAATCTGAACTGGAACGCGGCGATGGGTTCGCTGCGGGTGCGGCTGACGCCGCCGGCCGGCGCGGCGCCGATCGACTTCATTCCCTCCACCGCGACCCTCGGCGGGCGCCTGATCGGCAATGTCGCGTTCCCGCGCGTGGGCGTTGCGCAAAGCGCCGGCGTGTGGAAGTTGCAGGTGCTGGGCGGCGGCAAGCCGGTCGCGTTCAATCTGTCGCTGCTGGGCGACGACTCCGACGTCAATTCGGTGCTGGGCCCGGTCGCGGCCGAGTATGCGGTCGGCGGCAAGATCAAGCTCAGCGCGCAGGTCAACGATCTCGACCAGCCGCTGCGCGGCTTGAACAGTCAGCCCGCGGCGCAGGTCAAAGTGTTCGTGGTCAAGCCCGGCAACAACCTGGGCGACGTGCTGTCCGACGCCAACGTGCAAGGCGGATCGGCGCCGCAGGGCGACCAGGCCAGCGCGGCGCAGCTCAAGCTCAAGGCCTTACTCGCGGCCGATCCGGACGCGCTCAAGCACGCCAACGAAACCATCACCCTGCTCGACAACGGCGCCGCCGCGAACGGCGACAGCAAGGCCGACGACGGCCGCTACACCGCGCTGGTGCCGGCCGATTTCGAAGGCCACTACCAGTTCGTGTTCCTGGTCGAAGGCAAATCCGAATCCGGCGGCCAGTTCGTGCGCCAGCAGATCCGCACCGTGCACGTGCGCTCGCTGCCCGATCCAGCCAAGACCCAGTACAGCAGCAATATCGTGACCCACGACGGCGGCAAGGCGGTGGTGATCGTCGCCACCCCGAAGAACGTGCTCGGCGGCAAGATGGGACCGGGCTGGGCCAATTACTTCTGGTTCAACGCGCAAGGCCAGGCGCCGGTCAAGCCCAAGGACAATCTGGACGGTACCTACACCGTGCAGATTCCGTTCACCGGCACGCCGCCGAAGGTTTCGCTGCACTTCCTGCCCGAACCGATCTATCGCCCCGACGGCTTCGTGCCGCCGGCCGGCACCCTGACCCCCGGCAACAGCATCGGCGACGACATCGTCAACACGGGTCCGACGGGTCCGGGCCAGCCGTGGTGGAAGCGCTGGTGGTGGGTGATCCTGATCGTGCTGTTGCTGCTGTTCCTGCTGCTGCGGCGCAAGTGAGCACGGCATGCGGCCGGACGCGCATCGCGATCTGAAGCAGTTCGGCGGCATCAGGCTGCGCAGCGTCACGCTGCGCGGCGCTGAGCGCGATCGCCTGCTCGCCCGGCTGCGGCTGGAACGCGCGCTCGATGCGGTCGACTGGACGCCGCGCGGCCTTCCCGCCGGCGCCGTGCTGCTGGTGCGGCGCCTGGTCGCGACGCGCGGCGTGCGTACCACGCTGGCGCGCACGGTGACTCAGGCGCTGCACGAACACAGTCGTAACGCGCGCCGGCCGTGGCTGGACGAACAGGCCGCCGACGCCGAGGCGGTGTGGTTCGATCGCGGCGAACTCGCCGCCTGCCTGGCCCGCGACGCATTGCGCGGCCGGGTTTCGCAGCGATGGTGGTGGCCCGGCGTTCTGGAAGGACGCGATCCCGGGCAATGGCTGCGCGAGCACGTGCTGGACCATGGCGAACGCGTGGTATCGCTGCTGGTGATGCTGTGCGCGCGCGACGACGCGGTCGCGTGGTTGCGGCGCTTGTCCGACCCTGATGCGGCGCGTGGATTGAACGCGGTGATTCGCGACTACGCGGTGCCTTTATTGGAATATCCGACGCGGCAGTTGCAATCGCCTGACCTCGACAAACGCACTATCAATGCCGCGCCGGGAATGCCCGACCCGGGTATCGCGACTGCCGCATCGACAGTGAAGGCATCGAAGACTGCCGTAGCGCACACCGCGCAGGTTTCGACTTCACGCTCCGCCTCGCCGCGCGCCGTCGCGCGCCTGCTTGCCTCCGCACCCGAATTGCTCGGCGCACCCTTGGCTGCGCCAGCCCAACGGCTGCTCGCGCATGCGCGGGTGGCGATGCACGATCCGAACTGGCTGCGCAGCCGGGAATTCGTCGACACCTTGAACCGTTGGATCGATTCGCAGGCTGTCGCCGGAATCGAGCCCGCCGCGCCCGAGCGCCATGAATCCGCGATCGGCGCCATCCGCGAGATCAGACCCGGCGCTTCCACGCCTGTCCGCATCATCGATGCAAGCGATGCGCTCGTGGCCGGGTCGCTCCGAACCCATCAGCCGGTTACATCGGATCGGAAAGCACTTCGTCGATTCCCCGACACTCTGGCCCAGCCACGCGTAATCGCGACGGAACCGGATCTACCGGCAACATCCACGCAGTCGGGACTGCCCGCAGCCGCGAGCGCCCACGACACGCAAGAGAGGATCGAACCAACCGCTTCCGACTGCGCAGCGACCCTGGACGCCGCCGAAACCGGAACCATCCCCTCGCCCATCCTCGATCCCGCGACGCAAATCGACGACTCGCCAACACCGTCGCCAGCCGAGGCCGTCGGCGACGAATACACCGCGCACGCCATCGACACCGAGTTCGGCGGATTGCTGTATCTGCTCAACGTCGCCCTGGCGCTCGAGTTGTACGGCGACTTCACTTCGCCCCGCACGCCGGGCATCGCGCTGTCGCCATGGGACTGGCTGGCGATGATCGGACGCGCCTGGTTCGGCGCTTCGTTCCGCAACGACCCGTTGGACGCGGTATTGGCGAAACTGGCCGGTCGCGACGCACGCCAACCACCCGGCGCCGATTTCGACCCCGGCCGCGACGGGGCCATGCCGGACGCCTGGCTGCGGCCCTGGGGCGAAATCGATCGTCTCGGTTATCGCGCCGACGCAGACCGACTGCGCATATGGCACCCGCAAGGTTTCGTCGTGTTCGACCAACCGCGCGACCGATCGCTATCGCCCGCCGTTCAAGCCGCGAATCTGTGCGCCACACGCGATCATCTGCGCGGCGCCACGCTGCAACGCATGGCGCGTTCGCCATCGCCCGGCCCTTCGCGCCGGCCGGCCCAGCGCTGGCTCGATCGTCTGCTGCCCTACCTGCATGCGCGCATCGCGCTCGCGCTCGGCCTGGACGCGGGCGACGCCGATCTTCCGGCCCAAGTCTGTCGCCATCGCGCGCGGCTGCGCTGCGACCTCACCCACCTCGACGTGCATCTGTCGCTGGCGAGCCTGCCGCTGTCGTTGCGCATCGCCGGCCTGGATCGCGATCCGGGCTGGATTCCCGCGGCCGGACGCAGCATCCGCTTTCATTTCGACGGCGGCGGATTCAACGGCGGCTTCGACAGCGACGGTTTCGAAAGCCCCGGCGCCGACACGACCAACCCCGGCCGCACCGCTCGCGATGGAGACCGCGCATGAACGCCCTGCCCGCCGCATCGGTCGCCAACGTGTTCGCCGACCGTCCCTGTCGCACCGACCAACATCTCAAGCTCGCCGTGTACGCGGTGATCGCGACCTTGATCGAAGCCTGCGCCGAGGACGTCGACGCGGCGATACAACTGCATCCGTTCCTGGCCGACTACGTCGAGGAAATCGAAAGCACGCTGGGCCATCTCGATGCGTCCGCGCAGCGTTGGCGCGCGGCGCTGAGCGCCTGGGAGCAAGCCGCGCACGACAGCCAGACATCGCTGCCCCTGCTCGCCTTGCAACGCGCCGGCCTGAACTCATTGGATCTGGAACTGCTGCTCGCGGTCGGCCTGATCGAGGAAGACCCGCGCTTCGGCGCGCTGTTCGAACACGCCCATCGCGACCAAGCGCAGGAACGCCACGGCGGATTCGACGCCGGTCTGCGCCGCGACGGCCGCCCCAGTTTCGGCCTGTTGATGGCCTGGTGGCGCGACCACGACGGCGGCGACAGCGTCGATCCGGTGCGGCGATCGCTGCACAAGTTGATCGAACTGGGACTGCTGCAATTGCCCAACCAGGACGCGCCGCGGCCGGACTGGACGCCGACGGTGCAACTGGCCGTGTGGGACGGATTGCGCGGCGAACTCACCGCCACGCGCTGGCTGCGGCATCTCCCGCGCGCGCAGTTGCCGCGATTGCACGATTACATTGCGCCGAACGACGACCTGCACTGCGAACTGCTGTTGCAGGCGCTGCGCAGCGAGGCGGCGCCGACCCTGCTGATCCGCGGCGCGCTGCGCAACGGCCGCAAGACCCTGGCCGGCGCGCTCGCGCACGCGCTCGGCAAGGATCTGCTGTGGGCCGACGCCAGCGTGTTCGAAGACGAAAGCCGCTGGCGCCTGTTCGGCGTGCTCGCGGCGATGCTCGACGCGGTGCCGGCGATCGAAGCCGATTCGGTACCCGGCGAAACCCGGCAACTGGCCGCCCTGCCCCTGGTCGACGCGCCCTTGCTGGTGGTCACTAATCGCCAGGGCGCCTGGTCCTGCGCCGGCAATCGGCCGGTGCTCGATGTCGAACTGCCGTTGCCCGGCCCGGATCAGCGTACGGCGCATTGGCGTACCTGCCTGCCGCAGGCGTCGACGCAGGCCTTGGACGAACTGGCCGGATGGCGGCGCCTGTCGAGCGGCCATCTGCGCCAGGTCGCGGCCAGCGCGAGCGCGTTCGCGCGCCTGGCGCAACGCGAGCAACCGCTGCGCGAGGATCTGCGCCGCGCATGCCGGGGCCTGCCGACCGCGCGCCTGGACACACTGGCAACCCGATTGCCCGCCGAGGGTTCGCTGAGCGAACTGATCGTCGACGACCTCACCCGCGACGAGATCGATGCGCTCGTCACCCGCTGCCAATGGCGCGAACCGCTGGCCGGCGCCTCGGCCACGGTCGCGTTGGGCGGGGTCGGCGTGCGCGCCTTGTTCGCTGGCCCCAGCGGCACCGGCAAGACCCTGGCCGCGCGCATGCTCGCGGTCGAACTGGGCAAGGACGTGTACCGCATCGACCTGGCCTCGGCGGTCAACAAATACCTCGGCGAAACCGAGAAGAACCTCGACCGCGCGCTCAGCGCCGCCGAGGAACTCGACGTGGTGCTGCTGCTCGACGAAGGCGACGCGCTGATGGCCAACCGCACCGACGTCGGCTCCTCGCACGACCGCTACGCCAATCTGGAAACCAATTTCCTGCTGCAACGGATCGAATCGTTCGAAGGCATCCTGGTGATCACCAGCAACGCCGCCGACCGCATCGACCGCGCCTTCGCCCGGCGCATGGACGTGGTGATCAACTTCCGCGCGCCCGATGCGTGGCGGCGCTACGAGATCGTGCGCCTGCACCTGGGCGACAGCGACTGCGACGAGACCTGGCTGCAGGACGCGGCCAGCCGCTGCGCGCTCAGCGGCGGCCAGTGGCGCAACGTGGTCGTGCATGCGCGCCTGCTCGCCCTGCGCAGCGGCGGTCCGCTCGGCACCGCGCATCTGCAGGCGGCGCTGGCTCGCGAGTACCGCAAGATCGGCGGCAACTGCCCGATGCGGGTGAGCGAGCGCGAGCCGCGTCCGCTCGCATCCTCGCTCGCCCGCTCGCTCACGCCCTCGATTCCGGGCGCCTGATCCATGGCCGTCGCGCGCATCGCCAAGCGGGCCGATCCGCGTTCCGATCCGCGCTATCAACGCGTGGTGTCCAAGCTCGACGCGGACAGTCGCAAACTCAAGCAACACCCGCCGCCGTCGCGCAAGTCCGACGAATCGGCCAAGGCCGCCAAGGGCCCGGCCAACGAAAAAGCCGCCGGCGCGCGCGCCAAGCAGGTCGACAAGCTCGAACAAAGCGACACGCCCAAGCCGCAGACCGCCAGCTTCCTGTCGATGCTGCGCGCGGAAATCGAAAAGGTGATGCCCAAGACCCTGGGCGACACCGAGAAATTCATGAAGGGCGGCGCGGGCAACGACATCAAGGGCTCGCTCAAGGGCGAAGTCGGCAATCAGAAACAGGCCGCGACCGGCAATCTCAAGCAGAATTCCGGCGCCGCGCCGTCTGAAGCCGGGGTCGCCGCCAAACCGGTCACGCCGATTCCGCCCGAACCCGGCACGCCCGCGCCGCAGGTCGACGCCGCCGCGGCCATGCCCGCGCCCAAACCGGCCGCGGAGATTTCGCTGGAAGACAGCAAGACCGAGGTCGCCGACGCCAAGAAGTCGACCAAGCAGACCGAAACCCGCCTGACCAACGCCAACGACCCGCGTTTCTCGGCGGTGATGAGCGCGGAAAAAGCCGTGCACAAACAGGCCGACGCCGGTCCGGCGCAATACCGCGGCAAGGAAGCGGCGACCCTCGGCAAGGCCGGCGCGCAGGCCAAGGGCGTCGCCGGCAAGGGCGTGAGCAGCCTGCTGGCGACCAAGGGCGGCAGCAAGACCAAGGTCGCGTCCAAGCAGGAACAGCAGAAGGCGCGCGAAGAACTCGAACTGAGCAAGTTCAGCAATTTCGTCGTCGCCACCTTCAACACCGCCAAGGCCGCGGTCGACAAACGCCTGGAGACCCTGGACACCACGGTCAACGCGATGTTCGATCAAGGCACCGACGCGGCCTTGAACAGCATGAAGAGCTACGTCGAGGACGCGCTGTTCAAGTACAAGCTCGAGCGTTATCTGCTGATGCCCGGCGGCTCGCTGCTGTGGATCAAGGACCAGATCCTCGACCTGCCGCCGGAGGTCAACCGCTTCTACGAGGCCGGACGCAAGCTGTTCACCTCGGCGATGGACGCGCTGGCGGTCAAGGTCGCCAATCTGGTCGAACGCGAACTGGCCGCGGCCAAGAACGACGTCGCCCAGGCCCAGGGCAAGATCGCCGCCGCCCAGGCCGCGCTGTCGCCGGCGGTGCGCGCGCGCGGCGCGCAACTCACCGCCGAGTACGCGGACAAGTTCGGCGAACTCAAGTCCGGGATCGACGACAAGAAGCAGCAGCTCGCCGAAGGCCTGGCGCAGAAGTACAAGGAAGCCTTCGACAAGGCCGACGAAGCGCTCAAGGCCATCCAGGACGCGAACAAGGGCCTGGTCACCCAGGCCAAGGAGAAGATCGCCGAAGTCGCCAAGGCCTTGATGGAATTCAAGGACCGGCTGATGGGCATCCTGCGCAAGGGCCAGGACACCATCGACCTGATTCTCGACAACCCCGGCGGCTTCCTGTCCAACCTGATCGCCGCGGTCAAGGGCGGCTTCTCGGCCTTCGTCGGCAACATCTGGAACCACCTCAAGAAAGGCTTCATGAAGTGGCTGTTCGGCGCGCTCGCCAGCGCCGGCATCGAGATCCCCGGCGACCTGTCGCTGGTCTCGATCCTCAAGCTGGTGCTCGGCGTGCTCGGCATCACCTACGACCGCATGCGCGCCAAGGCGGTGAAGCTGCTCGGCCCGACCGCGGTGACCGTGATCGAGAAACTGGTCGGCTACCTGCAGACCCTGATCGGCGGCGGCCCGGCCGCGCTGTGGGAACAGGTCAAGGGCGATCTGTCGAGTCTGAAGGACATGGTGATCGGCGCGATCCAGGACTGGATCGTCACCACCATCGTGCAGAAGGCGGTGGCCAAGGTCGTGTCGATGTTCAACCCGGCCGGGGCGATCATCCAGGCGATCATGATGATCATCAACGTGGTGATGTTCGTGGTCGAACGCGCCGCGCAGATCATGGAGTTCGTCGAATCGGTGATCAACTCGATCCACGCCATCGCCACCGGTTCGATCGGCGGCGCGATCAGCAAGGTCGAGCAGGCGCTGGGCAACGCGGTGCCGATCCTGATCGGCTTCCTGGCCGCATTGATCGGCCTGGGCGGCATCAGCGCCAAGATCAAGGGCTTCATCACCAAGGTCCAGGCCAAGGTCGACCAGGCGATCGACAAGGTGCTGAAGAAGGCCGCCGATTTCGTCAAGAAGCTGTTCGGCAAGCTGACCGGGAAGAACAAGGACGACAAGCGCACCGACGCGGAGAAGACCCGCGACAAGAAGGCGGCGATCGCCGAGGCCGAGAAGCTGGTCGGCGACAAGGAGTTCGACGAGGCCAAGGTGATCGGCAAGCTGCCTTCGATCCAGAAGCGCTACAAGCTGCTGACCCTGGACCTGGTCGTCGATTCCAAGGACGACAAGGAAGAAACCCTGCACTTCACCGCATCGGCCAGCCCGAAGGAAACCGGCAAGAAGAAGAAGGTCAAGATCGGCGCCAAGCTCGGCGTGGTCACGCTCAGCAATCCGTTCGTCGCGCGGGAAAAGAAAGGCAAGGGCAAGAAGCTGGCGATGACCCGCGCCGAGGTCCGCCGTCAGATCGGCATCCAGGAAAACGCGATGCGCAACCTGACCTTGCAGGCCTATCGCACCAACTGGGTCCGCTTCTACGGCACCGACGGCAAGGGTGGCGAAGGGCGCGGCGAAGCCGCCGACGCCAGCGCCGACCGCCAGACCGCGATCGAGGGCGAGCGCGCGAAAGTGATCAAGCAATGGCGCGCCAACAACCCCGGGCAGCCGCTGGAAAAAGCCTCCGCGTTCGCGAGCCTGTTGTTCACGCCGCGCCCCGGCGACAAGGCGTATCCGTTCAAGTTCAAGTCGATGACGTCCAATGGCGTGGTCTACGTCAACGGCGCCTACGGCCAGGCGATCCTGCATGCGCTCGACCAGGGCGCGGGCGGCGACGGCACCACCGCCGGACTCGGCGGCGCGAGAGAGAACTCATCCATCGGCGCGCAGTGGGATCGCGGCGGTCGCGCCAAGACCCTGAAGGCGCAGATCGACGCCGAAGCGGCCAAGGTCGGCGTCGGCGTCAAGGCGGCGGTGATGGATGCCTGCAAGCTGGAAAAAGTCGAACTTCCCGTTATCGATGGGTGACCCTCATGAGCAAGACCGAATTCCCCGCGTTCCACAAACTGTTCCCCCCGCACGGCGAGCGCGTCGCCTATGACGAAGCCGAACACGGCGCCTACGCCGCCAAGGTGCCGGCCGAACTCGCCGCCGAATGGCGCCAGTCCGGATTCGGCGGCTACGGCGATGGCCTGATCTGGACGCCGCCGCCCGACGAGCCCTTGCTCGATCACGAAGATTGGCCGGGGCTGAACGAAACCGCGGTGCAGGTGCTGCGCACCGCGTTCGCGAGTGTGTGCGTCTGGCAGGACGGTCAGTTCCGATGGCTCAACGTGCATACCGGAAAGATCGGCGTACTCGGCGACGACGCCCCGATCCTGTTCGACGCCAGCCTGACCGAAGCCGATTTCCGCAAGAAGGTGCTGCGCGAACCGCTGTTCGGCAAACTGCGCAAACGCCTGGGCGAGCTGAGCGCGCAGGAATGCTACGGCTTCGCGCCGTTGCCGGCGCTGGGCGGCGACTCGTCCGAGGAGCAGGCGATCAAGACGCCGATCCGCGAATACATCGCCATGGCCGCGCAGGTCCTGGGCTGAGGCGATGAACGCTTCGCCGAACGGGCTGCGCGATTTCCGCCGAATCCACGATGGCGCCTCGATCGTGGTCTGCGGCTGCGGCCCCTCGCTGCTGGAACTGCCCCGCCCGCGCGAGTTGCTGACCATTGGCGTCAACGACGTCGGCCGCCTGTTCGACCCGACCTATCTGGTCGTGCTCAACCCGCGCCAGCAGTTCAAGGGCGACCGCTACGCCTTCGTCGAGCGGTCCAATGCGCAAGTCCTGTTCACCCAGCTCGAACTCGGCGCGGTGCGGCCGCCGGTGGTGCGTTTCCGCCTCGGCCAGTACGGCGGCGTCGACGCCGAGGCCGACGGTGCGCTGCATTACAGCCAGAACTCGCCGTATGTGGCGGTGCGCCTGGCCGCGTTGATGGGCGCGCGCCGGATCGGCCTGATCGGGGTGGATTTCACCGACGATCATTTCTTCGCCATCACCGGACGGCATTCGCTGGTCGGCCGCTTGAAGGAAATCGATGCGCAGTACGGCCGCCTGGCAACGGCGCTGCGGCGCTGCGGCGTCGAGTTGATCAATCTCAGTTCGGTCAGCCGCCTGACCGCGTTGCCGCGCGGCCGCATCGACGACGCGGGCTGGTACGAACGTCTCGCGGCGACGGTGCGCACTCCCGTTTCGAGCGAACCCGCCGCCCTCCCCTCACCCGCCCGCATCGCGCAGGCCCGGAGTTCCAGCATGAAAGTCGCGATCGAAAAACGTTCCGCCGGCCTGGTCGGCGACCTGCTCGACACCCTCGCCCGCTCGGTCGCGGAACTGGGCCACAGCGTCGTGCGCGATCCGCGCGCCAGCGCGCGCAACCCGCGCGTGCTGTCGATCGTCTGGAACGGGCGCGGCTACAGCACCGCCGGACCGACTCTGTACTGCGAGCACGGCTGGTTGCCGCGCTGGGATTACCAGATCAGTCCGCGCGGCATCAACGCCGATTCGCATGCCGCGCCATTCGCGTGGGACGGCCAGCCGCTCGATCCCGAACACGATGCCGAACTCGAACATCGCCTGGAGGCGATCAAATCGACCGCGTTCAGCGGCTACTACCAGTACATGCAGGCCAGCGGCCCGGCCGCGAGCAACCTGCCGGCGCAGTTCCTGCTGGTGCCGCTGCAGATCGAATCCGACACCAACATCGTCCGCCACGCGCCGGCGCGGCTGCGCACGATGCAGGCCTTGATCGATCACGTCTCGCGCCTGGATCCGCCGTGGCCGGTGATCTTCAAGCAGCATCCGGCCGATGCGCGCACCGGCAACCGGCATCTGCGATTGCAGCTGCGTCGCCGGCAGGACCTGCTGTGGCCGCAGACCCGCGGCAATATCCACGAGATGCTGCGCAGCGGCGCCTGCCGCGGCATTCTCACCCTCAATAGCAATGTCGCTCACGATGGCTTGCTGTGGGACGTGCCGGCGATCGTGCTGGGCCGCAACGTGTGGCCGAGCCACGGCGCCAAGCCGCCGCTTGTGAACGAACCTTTTCCGAACCAACCGTTCCTGACCGAAGCGCCGCGCGATTGGTCGCAGTTGCAGGCCAGCGTGGACGACCCGCGGGCGCGCGCCTGCCGTCGCGCCTATGCGCGGCATCTGATCGCGCATCAACTCAGTCTGGCCGAAGCCGCCGAGCCGCAGCGCGTCGCCGGCCTGCTGGAACTGGCGCTGCGCGAACGGCCGATGCCGCGCACCGGCTCGGTGATCGTGCGCGCCGCGCCGCGCGCGATCGCGACCCGCGCGGCCAAACCGCAACCGCCCGCGCCGCCGGTCGTCAATGTGGTGGCCGAACACAAGGGCTGGCTGTTCGAACATTGGAAACAGGCGTTGGCCGCGACGCCGCTGCCGGGCTATCGGGTCGCGGTGAGCGAGCGGCCGCTGACCCAGGCCGACGCGTGGATCTTCCTGCGCGCCAGCGAAGCCGGCCGCGCGCCCGATCCGATGCGCAGCCTGGTGCAGTTGCACGACCTGGGCGGCGCGGAGTTGTACCGGTCCGGCGGCGTGCGCGCCGATGTCGCGCGCTGCGGCGGCCTGATGCTCGCGCATCCCGATCAACAGCGCGTGCTCGCCGACGCCGGCATCGATCTGTCGCGGCGACGCTGGCGCATGCAGCCGGTCGGTTGGGGCGACGGCGCGCCCTTGCCCGCCAACCGCGATGACGTAGCCAACGTCGGCTGGGTCGGTCGGCCCGGCAAGTGGTCGCCCGACGCGGCGTTGCACAGCGACCCCAGCGGCCTGAGCGAATTCGTCGCCGCGGTGAAACTCGCGCGTCAGCCGCTGCGGGTGGTGCTGGTCGGCGAACGCCTCGACGCGGCCGCGCGCGAACTCAAGCGCGCCGGCATCGAGTGCGCGTTGTGGCCGGTGTCGCGGCATCCGCTGTCGCGCTGCGCGGAATGGATCGCGCGCCTGGACGCGGTGGTCGTCAACGGTCGCACCGACTGCAGTCCGTGGCCGCTGTTCGACGCCTTGCGCGCCGGCGTGCCGGTGATCGCGCAGCGGGTGGGCTGGGCGCCGCAATGGCTCGGCGACGGCGAACGCGGCCGCTTGGTCGACGACGTGGCCGCGATGGCGCGGGCGATCGATGAGGTCGTCGCGCAACGCGAGATCTGGCGGCAACGCCGCCAGCAGATGCCGCCGCAATGCCCCGAGTTCGGCATGCGCGCATGGCTGGATGCGAACCTGCGTCTGGCCGCGGAACTGACGCAAGGCCAGGCCGAAGGCACGCAGCGGGCGGTCGCATGAAATCGCTGGCCCGCCCCGCTCGCGCCAGACGGTCGCTGCGCGCCGTTGCGAAATCGCCGGCGCCGCCATGGCTGGGCGATCAGGCCCTGTCGTTGCTGCTGCGCGACTACGCCTTCGACAGCGTGCTCGACGTCGGCTGCGGCAACGGCGGTCAGGCCCAGCACCTGCGCGCTCATGGCAAGCAGGTCACCACGGTCTCGTTCGAAGCCTACGGCGGCTTCGTCCCGGACTTCGTCGGCGATTTCGACGACTACGCCAGCGAGCAGCGTTTCGACGTGGTGTGGTGCTCGCACGCGCTGGAGCACCAGCCCAACGTCGGCCGCTTCCTGCAACGGCTGCTGCACTTCGCCAAGCCCGACGGACTGCTCGCGATCACCGTGCCGCCGGCGCGGCCGCGCATCGTCGGCGGCCACCTGACTCTGTGGAACGCCGGACTGCTGCTGTACAACCTGATCGTCGCCGGCATCGACTGCCGCGACGCGCGGCTCAAGACCTACGGCTACAACCTGTCGGTGATCGTGCCGGCGCGGCGCGCGCAGTTGCCGGCGCTGCGCCACGATGCCGGCGATATCGAACGGCTCGCGGCGTTCTTCCCCATGCCGGTGCGGCAAGGCTTCGACGGTAGGATCGAACAGATCGCTTGGGACCGGCCGCCGCGCTGATCTCTGCCGCGGCCCGCGCGCTAGCGCATGGCGCAACGCTGCCATCGATCACGCAATCGACCATTGAATACGATTGCAGTCGCAAGTGCTGCAGTGCGGCTACGCCGTACAGTCGACCGCGCGCCATGCCGGGCGCGTAGCGGAACTCAGCGCGATGCACACTGCCAAGCACACAGGGACGCAAGCATGGATCATGGCCGCCGGATGGATGCTCGCATCGCTCCTGGGCCTGCACACGGGCGCGGCGCATGCCGCGATCGACAGCCAGCAACTCGGCGCGCGCTACGACGCGGGCCAGGCCAATCTCAATTTCCGCGTGTATTCCTCGCGCGCCACCCGGATCGAAGTGTGGCTGTACAAGACGCCGTCGGGCGCGCAGGAAGTCGCCAAGCTGGTGCTGACCAAGGACGCGGCCAGCCAGGTGTGGTCGAAGTCGGTCGCGGTGACGACGATCAAGAACAGCTACGGCATCACCGGCACGGTCTACTACGGCTATCGCGCCTGGGGCCCTAACTGGCCGTACAACGCGGCCTGGACCAAGGGCAGCGGCACCGGTTTCCTCAGCGACGTCGACAGCGCCGGTAATCGGTTCAATCCGAACAAGCTGCTGCTCGATCCGTATGCGCGCGAGATCAGCCAGGACCCGAACACCGCCGCCTGCACCGACGGTACGATCTACGCCAGCGGCGCGACCCATCGCAACAAGGACAGCGGCGCCTGCGCGAGCAAGGGCGTGGCGCTGTTGGCCGACACCACGTCGATCGGCAGCAAGCCGACCCGCGCGCTCAAGGACGAGGTGATCTACGAAGTGCACGTGCGCGGCCTGACCCGCAACGACGCCAGCGTGCCCGCGGCCGAACGCGGCACCTACCAGGGCGCCGCGCGCAAGGCCGCGGCGCTGGCCGCGCTCGGCGTCACCGCGGTGGAATTCCTGCCGGTGCAGGAAACCCAGAACGACCAGAACGATGTCGATCCGAATTCGACCACGGGCGACAACTACTGGGGCTACATGACCCTGAACTATTTCGCGCCCGACCGCCGCTACGCCTTCGACAAGAGCGCCGGCGGACCGACCCGCGAGTGGAAGGCGATGGTCAAGGCCTTCCACGACGCCGGCATCAAGGTCTACATCGACGTGGTCTACAACCACACCGGCGAAGGCGGCGCCTGGGGCGGCAGCGACGGCCTGACCGTGTACAACCTGCTGTCGTTCCGCGGCCTCGACAACCCGGCCTATTACTCGCTCAGCAGCGATTTCCAGTACCCGTGGGACAACACCGGCGTCGGCGGCAACTACAACACCCGCCATCCGATCGCGCAGAACCTGATCGTCGATTCGCTGGCCTACTGGCGCGACACGCTCGGCGTCGACGGCTTCCGTTTCGACCTGGCCTCGGTATTGGGCAACAGCTGCCAGCACGGCTGCTTCAACTTCGACAAGACCGACAGCGGCAACGCGCTCAACCGCATCAGCGCCGAGTTGCCGCCGCGCGCGGCCGGCGGCGGCGCCGGCATCGACCTGATCGCCGAGCCGTGGGCGATCGGCGGCAATTCCTATCAGGTCGGCAATTTCCCGGCCGGCTGGGCGGAATGGAACGGCCTGTACCGCGACGCGCTGCGCAAGAAGCAGAACAAGCTCGGGGTCGAAACGGTCACGCCCGGCACCTTGGCCTCGCGTTTTTCCGGCTCCAGCGATCTGTACGGCGACGACGGCCGCAAGCCCTGGCATTCGATCAACTTCATGGTCGCCCACGACGGCTTCACCTTGAACGATCTGTACGCCTACGACAGCAAGCAGAACAATCAGCCCTGGCCGTACGGCCCGTCCGACGGCGGCGAAGACCACAACCTCAGCTGGAACCAGGGCGGCGTGGTCGCCGAACAGCGCAAGGCCGCGCGCACCGGCCTGGCCTTCGTGCTGCTCAGTGCCGGCGTGCCGATGATGACCGGCGGCGACGAAGCGCTGCGCACCCAGTTCGGCAACAACAACACCTACAACCTGGATTCGGCGGCGAACTGGCTGTACTGGACGCGCAGCAGCATCGAGGCCGACCACGAGACCTACACCAAGCGCCTGATCGCGTTCCGCAAGGCGCATCCGGCGTTGCGTCCGATCGGCTTCTATTCCGGCGTGGACAACAACGGCAACGTCATGGAGCAGTTGCGCTGGTTCAAGCCCGACGGCGCCCAGGCCGACAGCGCCTACTTCAACGCCAGCGACAACCACGCACTGGCGTGGCGCATCGACGGCAGCGAGTTCGGCGACAGCGCGAGCGCGATCTATGTCGCCTACAACGGCTGGTCCGGCCCGGTGAATTTCGTCCTGCCGTGGGCGGGGACCGGCAAGCAGTGGTATCGGGTGACGGATACGGCGACCTGGAACGAGGGGCCGAATACGGTGGCCTTGCCGGGCAGCGAGACGCTGATCGGCGGGGAGAATACGACGTATGCGATGCAGGGGAGGTCGGTGTTGGTGTTGGTGGCTAAGTGAGGGGAGATTTTGGATTCGTCCAGAGCTTTAGCGCGACACCTCAATTCGTCATTCCCGCGAAGGCGGGAATCCAGTGCATTTCGTGCGAGAACACTTGAAGTCACTGGATTCCCGCTTTCGCGGGAATGACGGACCGGTAAGATGACGCTGAAGTTAGTGGATCCCTACCTTCGCGGGAATGACGGCTGGAGAGATGACGCTGAAGTCTCTGGATTCCCGCCTTCGCGGGAATGACGTCTGGTGAGATGACGCTGAAGTCTCTGGATCCGCGCGTTCGCGGCAATGACGTCTGGAGAGATGATGCTGAAGTCTCTGGATTCCCGCCTTCGCGGGAATGACGGCTGGGGAGATGACGCTGAAGTCTCTCGATTCCCGCCTTCGCGGGAATGACGGCTGGAGAGACGACGCTGAAGTCTCTGGATTCCCGCGTTCGCGGCGATGACGGCTGGGGAGATGACGCTGAAGTCTCTGGATTCCCGCGTTCGCGGCAATGACGTCTGGGGAGATGACGCTGAAGTCTTTGGATTCCCGCCTTCGCGGGAATGACGGTTTGGAAGGATGAAGCTTAAGTCTCTGGACATGACGACACGTGTGTTTTTCCGCGACGTCGGGTGAGCCTGGTGAGCGAACCCCTCTCACTCATCACTCAGTAACACCTCCATGACACCCTCAGCGCTACGTTGAGCGCCCCACCCTCACGCACCGCAGGGAACAAGCCCATGTCCAGCAAACCTACCATCGTCCTCGTCCACGGCGCCTGGGGCGACGGCTCGCACTGGCGTCATGTGATTCCACTGCTGCATCAGGCCGGCTACCCGGTCAAGGCCGTGCAGAACCCGCTGACCTCGCTGGCCGACGACGTCGACCGCACGCGGCGCCTCGCCGAAGCGCAACCGGGGCCGGTGATCCTGGTCGGCCATTCCTACGGCGGCGCGGTCATCAGCGGCGCCGGTCACGCCGCCAACGTGGTCGGGCTGGTCTACATCGCCGCGTTCGCCCCCGATGAAGGCGACAGCCTCGGCGCTATCTTCGGCCGCCGCGAGGCGCCGGCGGGCGCGGCGATCATCCGCCCCGATCAGGACGGTTTCCTGTGGCTGACTCAGGACGGCTTCCACGCCAATTTCAGCGCCGATCTTGACGAGGGCGAAGCGCTGGTGATGGCGGTGGCGCAAAAACCGATCGCCGGGCGCTGCTTCGCCGATCCGGCCGGCGCGCCGGCATGGAAGGCCAAGCCCAGTTGGTATCAGGTGTCGAGTCAGGACCACATGATCCCGCCGGCTACGCAGGCCGAGATGGCGGCGAATATCGGCGCGAAGAAGACCATCTCTCTGGATGCGAGTCATGCGTCGTTGGCGTCGCATCCGCGCGAGGTGTTCGGGTTGATCGAGGAGGCGGCGAAGGCGACGGTGGGGTGAGATCGTTTATCTGTGGGATTCGAAGGTGATGCGGTTGGCGTCGTGGCCGTGGTTCGCGGTCGCGGCTTGCGCCGCTCCTACAGGCAGGCCATGCAGCTTTTGCTTGAGTCTGAAATCGCGCAGTTCATCCAGCGCTGCGAGGCTTGTAACTCGCGTTAGCAAAAGCACACCCGTAGGGCGGCGCACATGGATGTGCGCCGTGCGCCACCGAGACAGGATGTCTCGTGTGGCGCATGCCTGCGTCAGCTCCGCACGCGCGGGCCCTTGATTCACAAAAAAGCGTTTTTCTTTGGTTACCTTTCTTTTGTCGCTTTTGACAAAAGAAAGTAACTCGGCCGCTTGCGGACGAAAGCTGTTGATCTTGCCTTTGCCTTAAAGGTTCTAAAGCTTTAGAGCTTTAGAAGCTGCAAGCAGGATCAAAAGCTTCCGCCACTAAAGCGGCGGGTAACTTTCTTTTGTCCAGAGCCACAAAAGAAAGTCACCAAAGAAAAAGGCGTTCCTGTTTCGAATCAAGAGCCGCACGATCGATGCCCGCGCAGGCATGCGCCACACGGGACATCCATGTCCCGGTGGCGCACGGCGTGCATCCTGCACGCCGCCCTTCGGGTGTGCCGTTGCTAACGCGAGTTCGATGCTTCGCAGCGCTGGATGAACTGCGCCGCTTCAAACTCTAGCCGAAGCGTCATGGCCTCCCTGTAGGAGCGGCGCAAGCCGCGACCGCGAATTTACAGCGTCGACGCAAGCACGATGGGGCATCGCCCACACACGTCGCCATGCCCTAGCCCTTCGACCGCGACCAAACACCAACCCACCTCACCCATCCAGCCCCCGCATCGTCGCCCGCATCGGCACCGCCACGTCCCGCATCGGCTTCGATACCGCCAGATACCGGCTCGGCGGCATCCCGATCAGGCGCTTGAACATGGTGGTGAACGCCGAAGCGCTCTCGTAACCCAGGTCCAGCGCCAAGGCGGTGATCGCCTCGCCCGCGGCCAGCCGCGGCAAGGCCGCGAAGATCGCCGCCTGCCGGCACCACTGGGCGAAACTCGTCCCGGTTTCGGCGCGAAAACGCCGGGTGAAGGTGCGCCGGCTCATCGCCAGATCGGTACACCAATCGTCGATGCTGTCGTGCGGCGAAGGATGCGCCAGGTAGGCGCGGCAACGCTTGGCCAGGCGCGGATCGGCCGGAAACGGAATGTCCAGCGGCAGCACCGGCGCGCGTTCGATCTCGTGCACGATCAACGAATAGATCAGGTCCGGACGCGAGCCGCTGCCGGACTCGCTCTGCAACGGCAGATCCAGCGTTTCCAGCAGCAACTGCCGCATTAGCGGCGACACCCCGATCACTCGGCAATCGCGCGGCAACGCGGCGCTGACCTCGGGTTCGATGTAGATGCTGCGCGTGCTGATCTGCGCCAGCACATGCACGTCGTGCGCCATCCCCGAGGGCACCCAGGCCGCGCGCTCGGGCGGCACGATCCAGCGCCCGGTCTCGGTGCCGACCACCATGATCCCGTGCGCGGCGTACAGCAGTTGCGAGCGCCGATGCTTGTGGCGGGCGATGCGATGGTGGCTGGGGTACTCGTTCGAGGTCGCGACGATACGGCCGGGCAATTGGTCGGCCAGGATCGCTTGCACGTTGCGCATTGGCCCGATCTCGCAGATTGTTGACCTGAATGATAGTGCGGGCAGTGTCGCGACGGCGTCTACTGGATGGCGCAGCAGGCACCGCTCGACCGGCACGGCGATTCAGATGCCCTCGCCCCGACAGTCGCCGACCGCAGTCCCGTTCTCTCCTGGCCCCCGCCCATGACCACCCTGGATGCCCCCGCCGCGGCAACGTCCGACCTCGTCGTCGACGCGCCGACGGTCGCTCACGTTCCGCCATTCGAGGCCGCGCCCGCGCCGGCCGCCGAGACCGCCAACAAGATCGCTTTGCCGATCCTGGCGATGCTCAGCGTCTGCCATCTGCTCAACGACATGATCCAGTCGCTGCTGCCGGCGCTGTATCCGCTGCTCAAGCAATCGTTCCGGCTCGATTTCGGCCAGATCGGCCTGATCACCCTGACCTTCCAGGTCACCGCGTCGCTGTTGCAGCCGCTGGTCGGCATCTACACCGACAAGCGCCCGATGCCCTACTCGCTCGCGATCGGCATGGGCTTCACCCTGACCGGACTGCTGTTGCTGTCGCGCGCAACCACGTTTCCGATGCTGCTGTTGGCCGCAGCGCTGGTCGGTTCGGGCTCGTCGGTGTTCCACCCCGAATCCTCGCGGGTCGCGCGCATGGCCTCGGGCGGCCGCCACGGTCTTGCGCAATCGCTGTTCCAGGTCGGCGGCAACGTCGGTTCCGCGCTCGGGCCCTTGCTCGCGGCCTACATCGTCATGCCGCGCGGCCAGGGCAGCGTCGCCTGGTTCGCGTTCGCCGCGCTCGCCGCGATCGTGATCCTCAGCCGCATCGGCCTGTGGTATCGCGAACAGATCCCGGCTCATCGCAAGGCGCGCGCGCATGCGGTCGCGCGGCCGGCATTGCCGCGCAAGACCATCGCCATGACCCTGGCGGTGCTCGGCGTGCTGATCTTCTCCAAGTATTTCTACATGGCCAGCCTGTCGAGCTACTACACCTTCTACCTGATGGAGAAGTTCCATCTGACCGCGCGCGACGCGCAGCTGCACCTGTTCGTGTTCCTCGGCGCGGTCGCCGCCGGTACCCTGCTCGGCGGGCCGATCGGCGACCGCATCGGCCGCCGCTACGTGATCTGGTTTTCGATCCTCGGCGTGTTGCCGTTCACCCTGATGCTGCCGCACGCCAACCTGCTGTGGACCACGGTGCTGACGGTGGTGATCGGGCTGGTGCTGTCGTCGGCGTTCGCGGCGATCCTGGTGTACGCGCAGGAGCTTATCCCCGGCCGCACCGGCATGATCGCCGGCCTGTTCTTCGGTTTCGCCTTCGGCATGGGCGGGCTGGGCGCGGCGGCATTGGGCCAGCTGGCCGACCGTATCGGCATCGAAGCGGTCTACGGCCTGTGCGCCTATCTGCCGGCGATCGGGCTGATGGCGTGGTTCCTGCCCAAACTGGAGAAGCATCCGGTCTGAATGCGGCGATCGTAACGCGCGACTTGCAAGCTGCGCGCATGCCCATACCTCGAATCTCAGATACCGGGATTACCGCCGGGCACGATGGCGCATGCATCAGGCTTCCTTCTTCGACAGCGAACCGCAGCAGCCGGTGCAGGACGCCGAGGGCGGCCTGCGCTATCTGCCCGGCGTGTTCGATCCGCAGTGGTGCGAACGCCTGTTCGAGATCCTGCTGACCCACGCCGCGTGGACCTCGCAGCAACGCATGATGTACGAGCGTCTGGTCGACGTGCCGCGGCGCATGGCCAGCTACCGTCTCGACCAGGACGCATTGCCGCCGCTGCTGGCCGACACCGCGCAACGGGTCGCGCAGGTGCTGGACGCGCCGTTCAACAGCGTCGGCCTGAACCTGTATCGCGACGGCCACGACAGCGTCGCGCCGCATAACGACAAGGTGCATGACCTCGCCCCGGGCCAGCCGATCGCGGTGTTGTCGCTCGGCGCGACCCGGCGCATGACTGTCCGGGCCAAGCGCGAACCGCGCGAATGCTGGCATATGCAACTGGAGGCCGGCAGCCTGGTGGTGATGAGCCACGCCTCGCAGTTCCACTACGATCACGGCATTCCGAAGGCGCCGGGCGTGCTGGATCCGCGCATCAGCCTGGCGTTTCGGGTGCGCAGGTTCTGACCGCGGCCTCGCGCAACCCGGCAACCAACCCGCCGCGATCAACCCGTCGCAATCAATCGACCGTCGACGCCTGCAAGGCCAGCGCCAGCGCGGCATCGCCGGACACCAGATCGGTCCAGCTCAGCGCCAGTCCTTTTCGGTGCCCTTTCGCATTGAGCTTGAGGCCTTCGGGATCGAGGATCAGCGTGTAGGGTTTGCCGTCGATCTCCACTTCACGTCGCAAGGGTCTGTCGAGCGGGGTCATGATCGTAGGCTCCAATGAGTAAGGCGACTTCGCTGCGATGGCTTAGGCCGGCCGGTCGCCGCGGTACCAGTCGAGCAGCGCCTGCGGCAGGCGCGGTTCCAGGTCGATCTCCAGCGCGGCATGCGCATCGAGCGCGTCGATCAGATTGCGCCGCATCGGGCCGAGTTCCGGACGCCGCAGCCAATCCAGATCGCCTTGCAGTTGCGCCAGCAGCATCGAGCCGCGTTCGAACAACTGATCGCCCTGCGCCGCCAGTTCACGCGCGAACCAGTCGCGCGACGGCCGATGCACGGTGTGTCCCTGCGCCTCGAGCAAATCGGCCTGCCCGGCCAGGGCCGCGTACGCGCCGCGATACCACTCGCTGTGACCGCCGGCTTCACGGCGAACCGTCAACGGCGCCGGCGCGTTGTGCTCGAGCAAGGCATGGCGAAAACGAAGCTCCAGGTCGCGCGCGTCGCGCACGGTTTCGGTTTCGATCAGAAAGGCGCGGTCCAGGTCGAAGAATTCGAAATAGCGCGCCTGCAGCGCCTGCGCGCGCGCCAATGGATTGCGCGAGAACCCCAGCTTGAGCAGATCCTCGTAAGCGCAGGGCAGCACGTAGACATGGCAAACGCCCTCGCTGCAGCCGGGGCCGGTGTCTGGATCGCGGGTGCGCAGGAACGACATGCCGGCATGATTCCGCATCGGCGTCTCAGCGGCCGAGCCGGTCAGCGGCAAGCTCGCCGCCGCGCCGTCACGGCCGCCGCGGGGGTTCGGCGAACGCGCGTTCGTCGGAATGGATGGGATGGATGTCGAGGATCTCGTCGATCCACAGATAACGGCTGCTGTTGGCGATCTCCGGATCGTCCAGCCGCACCACCGCGTTGATGCCTTCGTTGCCGTCGCCGTCGAGAAAGGTCTGCAGGCTCGGACGCACGGTCACGACCGCGGACTGGCGGCTTCCGTCGATCAACACGATGTCGACCAGGCCCGCGTCCGGCAGGCGCCCGATCAACTGGCGCAAGCGCTCGATATCGGCAGGATCGGTGTAGACGCGGTCGGCTGTCTGGGTCATCGCGGATTCTCCGCGGCGGGCGGACCGGAGGATTCCGGCCCGCGCTTGCCGCTGAACGCATGCCGCCGAAACGGACATGCCGGTGAAGCGAATAGCGCAAACCACATCCGTCGAAAGGCGCCGACGCGCGTCAACATTTCGCGCGCCGGCGCCCGATGACTCACTGAGTTCGCGTTGCTCTACTCTCTCGTTCCTCACTTCTCAGCACTAATTACTCATCTCTTCAGTGGGCTGATTACTTCTTAGCACTCTTGCCGCCCATCAAGCCGCTGGTATCCACGCTCTTGACGCCGTCGATATTGTGCGCGATCGACTTGGCCTTCTCGGCCTGCGCCTTGTTCGCGGTGCCCGACAGCTTCACGACGCCGTTGACGGTTTCGACCTTGATGTCGGTGCCCGATACCTCGCTGGACGCCAGCAGTTCGGTCTTGACCTTGGTGGTGATCCAAGTGTCGCTGACCGGCTGCGCCGAATCGTTCTTCGCCGCCGCCGTGGCCGGCTCGTTGCTCGTGGGGTTACCCGCGGTCTGCGCGAACGCGCCTCCCGACAGGGCCAGGGCCAGCACGGCGGTGGCGATGCGGATGGAGTGGTTATGAGTGTTGTTCATCGGGGGTATTCCTCATTGGCTGAGACGCGTGGTCTCGAAGGTGTCGCTCGTTGAAATCTGTCGCTTTGAAAGCTGTCGCTTGCTGCTGTTTGCATCGAAAACGCGATGGCTTGTGCCCGACGCGGTCAGTGATGGTCCTTGCGTCCGGATCCCGACTTCTTGCCGCCGTGATCCTGTTTGTTGACGGTGCGCCAGGCCCGCTCTTCGGCTTCCTGCTTGGACACCCCTTGCTCGCGGTAGCCGGCTTCGATGTGCTCGGCCTTACGCTTCTGCTTGTCGGTATACGAGGATTTGTCGCCGCGTGGCATGGTCGCTCTCCCTGGAGCCTGTGGGTACGCCACCGAAACTACGCGCGCACAAGTTAAGAGCAGGCCAGCGCGGTGTTAGCGCGAGGTGTGCGGTTCATCGTCGTCGCGTCACGATGAATGCTTCAGCGAATCGAATAAGGTTCATCGCGGGCGGGCACCGGTCACGTTCGAATAACGGCGGCGCCGTTATCCATGAATGCGTCAACGGCGATCGAGCGGAGCGCATTCATGCAACTCATGGATCAGTTGTGGGTGGTCGGCGGCGCCGCGTATGCGATGGTGCTCGGCGGCGCGATCGGATTCGAACGCGAACTCAAGAACCGGCCGGCCGGATTCCGCACGCATATGCTGGTGGCCGGCGCCTCGTCGCTGCTGATCGGCATGGGCCAACTGGCGATGATGGATCCGCGCTTCCGCCTGCCGTTCATGGTGACCATGGACCCGATGCGTCTGGTCGAGGCGGTGATCGGCGGCGTGTCGTTCATCGGCGCGGGCACCATCTTCGCCTGGCGCGGCGGGCGCAATGTCGCGGGTATCACCACCGCGGCCTCGTTGCTGATGGTCGCAGTAATCGGTGCTTGCACCGGGCTGCGCTACCACCTGCTCGCGGTGGCTGCGACGGTGCTGACTCTGCTGGTGCTGACCGCGCTGAACTGGAGCGAGCGTCGTTTTGGGCTCGCGAGAAAGACCCGGGCGCAGGGCGACGATGCTACTGATCGGGTTGACGATGAGTCACGCGATCGGACGCAGGGCCGACGCGACGAATAGAGTGCGGTGATCGATCGAATTCGTGCGTGTGCGTTCGGGCTTCCCTCACCCCGGCCCTCTCCCGCAAGCGGGAGAGGGAGCTGGAGCGGGATGGTCGCAAGGCTGCAGATCGGGCGCTGTGGAGATGAGACGGTTCCACCGTGTCGGACCGGGGCGTTGTCGTTAGAGCTTCGGCAATCGCTGCCGGCTCGCCGCATAGCCTTCCCACGGATCGCTGCGCAACCGCTTCGCCCGGCTCAGGGCCTTGCCCAGATCGAAATCGGTGGACGCGCGGCTGCGCGCGAATTCCTCCCAGCGCAGCGGCATCGCCACCGGCGCGCCCTCGCGCGCGCGCAGCGACCAGCCGGTGACGCTGGTCGCGCCGCGCGAATTGCGCAGCCAGTCGATGAAGATGCGGTCCTTGCGTACCGCCTTGGATGCGGTCGCGACATAGCGCAACGGCGAGTTCTCCACCATCGCGTCGGCGAAGGCCTCGCAGAAGGCCTTGACCTGCGGCCAGTCCGGGCCGCGCTGGATCGGCACGCATACATGCGCGCCCTTGCCGCCGGACAGACGCACCCAGCTATCGAGGCCGATCTCGGCCAAGCGATCGCGCACTTCGCGCGCGGCGCGCTTGAGTTCGGTCCAGGCGATGCCTTCGGCGGGATCGAGATCGAAGATCAGCCGATCGGGCTGGTCCGGCTTGTCGCGCCGCGCGCCCCAGGGATGGAACTCCAGGGTATTCATCTGCACCAGCGCCAGCACGCCGTGGATATCGTCGACATAGACGTAGTCGGCCTGGCCCGCGGATTCGCGCAGGCTCACCGGATGCACATCGGGACCGAAACCGTCGCTGTGGTGCTTGTGAAAGAAACACTGCGAGCCGATGCCGTCGGGACAGCGCAGCAGCGAGACCGGCCGCTCGATCAGTTCCGGCAACAGCCAGCGCTCGACCGCGCGGTAGTAGTCGGCGACCTCGCCCTTGCTGATCTTCGCGCCCGGAAACACGATGCGCTCTGGATGGGTGATGCGTAGTTCGGACATGCCCTGCTCCTCGGCGGCCGTCGCGTTCGTGGATGACTTCGCCCGGGATTTCGTCGCGGATTTCGCGGCCGGCCTTGCGCGAACTTCGGCGGCCGCGGCGCGCGTCCGGCCGCCGCGTGCTTTCTTCGCGGGTGCGGCGTCGAGATCGGCGGCGCGCTTGTCCTCGCGCAAGCGCGCGAAGCTGGCCTGGCGGATCAGGCCTTCCTTGCCGCGGCCGCGCGAATGCACGTCGATGACGAGCTGCGGCTCGACCCAATGCACGCTGCGCCGCGAGAACGGCACGTGCTCGGGCAATTCGACCGCGGCTTGTTCGGTGTGCAGGCCGCGCAGGCGCCGGGTCAGACTGCGCAAGGTCTCGTCGTTGAAGCCGCTGCCGACCCGGCCGACATACACCAGGCCGCCGTTCTCGGGACGCGCGAGCAGCAACGAACCGAAGCCCTGCCGGCTGTTCTTCGGCGCGGTGTAGCCGACGACGATGAATTCCTCGTCAGCCTTGTGCTTGAGCTTGATCCAGGCCTGGCTGCGGCCGCCGCGGTACGGCGCATCGGCGCGCTTGCTGATGATGCCCTCCAGGCCGGCCTTGGCGCTGGCCGCGAGCACCTGATCGGCCGGGCCTTGCACGTGTTCGCTGAAGGCCAATGGCGAGGCCTCGCCCGCCGCCAGCACCTCGCGCAACAGATCGCGCCGCGCCGACTGCGCGGCGCCGCGCAGGTCGATCCCGTCCAGGTACAACAGATCGAATACGACGTAGCGCAATGCATCGACCTGCCCGGCTTCGAGCCGCCGTTGCAGTTCGCCGAAATCGCTGTGGCCGGCGCGATCCTGGGCGATCAGTTCGCCGTCCAGGATCGCGCTGCGCAGCGGCAGCGCGTCGACCGCCTCGGTCAAGGCCGGGAAGCGTCGGGTCCAGTCGAGCCGGTTGCGCGATTCCAGCCGGGTGCCGCGCTGGCGATACGCGATCAGGCGGTAGCCGTCCCATTTGATCTCGTGCAGCCAGTCGCCGCCGACCGGCGGATGCTCGCGCAGCGTCGCCAGTTGCAGATCGATCTGCGTGGGCATCGTCGCAGCCACCGCGCCGGGCACGGCCAGGGCCTGCTTGCGCCAGTCCGTGCTTGCAGCCGATGGCTTCGCGGCCGCTCTTTTCGCGACAGATCCCTTCGGCGCGGGCCCGGCTTTTGCCTTCGCCGTCGACGCTTGTTTTTTGATGGCCTTCGCGGCCGTTTCCAGCGCCGATTGTTTCGCGACCGGTTTGCTGGTCTTCGTCGCGCCACGCGAAGAAGCAACGCCTGTCGACGCATCGAGACCCGCCCCCATCGCCTCGACCATCGCATCGGCATCGCGGTCCTGCACATGTTCATCGCTGCGCTTGATCAACAGCCATTGCCGCTGCCGGCCCGAGGGCCGGGTCCTGACCAAGGTGAAACGGCCGCGCAGGCGTTCGCCGTCCAGTTCGAAATCCAGCTTGCCCGCGGCGATCTGTTCCAGCGCATCGCCATCGCTGTGCCAAGTGCCGCGATCGAAGATATCGACATGGCCAGCGCCGTAATGGCCCTGCGGGATGTCGCCTTCGAAACCGGCATAGTCGAGCGGATGATCCTCGACCTCGACCGCCAGCCGCCGATCGCCGGCGCGCAGCGACGGACCCTTCGGCACCGCCCAGCTTTTCAGCACGCCGTCGGCTTCGAGGCGGAAATCGTAATGGCGGGCGCGGGCGTGATGCAGTTGCACCACGAAGATCGGTTGCGCGCGCGTGCGCCGCGATCTGACGCCTGCCTTCGCGCGCGCCTGCTCGACTCCGGGCTCCGGAGTCGCATCGAGCCGGCGCTTGCGCACATAGTCGCGCAGGCTCATCGACGGCGGTCCATGCGGCGCACGCCAGCCATGGCCTCAGGCCGACTTGCGCGCGCGCTTCTTGGCCGGCGCCTTGCGCGCGGTCTTCTTCGCCGCCTTCTTCGCGGTCTTCTTGCCGGCCTGCGCCGGTGCGGCCTGAGCGACGCCGCCCTTCTTGCTCAGGCTGCGCTTGAGCAGTTCGGCGAAGTCGATGACGTTGGTGGCCGCGTTCTCGGGCAGCTTGGCTTCGTCGGTGTCCTTGCCGCGCACCACTTTCTTCGACTTGACCCGTTGCTCGATCACCTTGTGCAGGCGCTGGCGGAAGTCGTCCTTGTAGCTGTCGGGCTTCCACTGGCTGCTCATCGACTTGATCAACTGCTCGGCCATGTCGATCTCGCGCGGCGAGATCTTCCACTTCGCCAGCCCGCCCTCGGGCAGCTTGTAATCGGCCGGATCGATCAGTTCCTGGGCGTAGCGCAAAATCATCAACAGCAGCGCTTCCCCGTGCGGCATCACCGCGGCCAGGTATTCGCGGGTGCGGATCACCACCCGGCCGATCCCGACCTTGCCGCTGCGCTTGAGCACTTCGCGCAGCAATACATAGCCTTTCTCGGCCTTCTTGCCCGGTTCCAGGATGTAGGGCTTCTCGTAGAACTCCGCGCCGATCGAGTCGGCGTCGACGAAGGTGTCGATGTCGACGCTTTCCTTGTTGTCGGGCGACGCCGCGGCGATATCGGCCTCCTCGATCACCACATAACTGCCCTTGTCGTATTCGAAGGCCTTGACGATTTCCTTCCACGGCACCTCTTCGCCGGTTTCCTCGTTGACCCGCTCGTAGCGGATCGGCGCCTTGTTGCGGCTGTCGAGCATGCGGAAATGCAGGTCGACGCGGCGCTCGCCGGTCATCAGCTTGACCGGGATGTTGAGCAGGCCGAACGACAGGGTTCCGGTCCAGATCGGGCGGGCCATGGTCAAACCTCGTCTTGGGTGTTGGAGCGGCGGTCGCCGTCGCGTCCGCGGGTGTCGGCGCCTTGCCGGTCGGAGCGCGGCGGATCGTCGCGATCGTCGTCGTCCATGCCGAACGAGGGATCTTCGCAGGCCGCCTTCGCCCCGCCGTCGCGCGCCTTCTTGGCCAGCGCTTCGTAACGATTGCGGAACTGCTCCAGCGTGGCCTCGTCGAGCTCCTCCATGTCCAGCAAGGTGTTGTCGGCGCGGCGCACCGCGCGGATCAGTTCGTCGAGCTTGATCTGCACCGCGGCCGAGTCGCGGTTCTGCGAGTTCTGGATCAGGAACACCATCAGGAAGGTGATGATGGTGGTGCCGGTGTTGATCACCAGCTGCCAGGTATCGCTGAAACCGAACAGCGGGCCGGACACCACCCACACCAGCACCACGCCGACGGCGAGACCGAAGCAGGCCGGATGGCCGGTGAACCGCGCCGCGGCCTTCGCGCCGCGCTCGAAGGCGTGGCGCAGGCTCATGCGTGATGGCCACCGCGCGGACGCAGCCGGTCGCGTTGCTCCAGGCGATGCCAGGCCGCTTGCACCATCGGCCGGGCTTCGTCCCAATCGAGCTTGGAGACGCCGCGCACCCGCTTGTAGCAGCGGATCAGGTCGTCCTCCATTTCGCGGAAATCGCGGCCGTGCGAACGCATGTAGGCGTCCAGGCCGAGTTTCACCGCCGGTTCGTAATCGCTGTAGCGCAGTCCCGGCCGGTCGACCAGGACGCGGTACTCGCCGCGCCAGTACAGCAGCTCCGAATCCATGTCGACGACGTCGTGGGCCAACACGGAGACCGAGGATGCCGCCGCCATGCAGGACGCGTCGGCGGAGGCGTGGGTAGCGGTGTGCGGTGCGAGTGATTCGGAGTCGCTGGTTCGGTAGCTGTCTACGGGCATGATCGAATCCTCTAGGCGAACGGGGCGCAGGCGATCGAATGACGACTGCATGGGCTGGTCGGATGAAGTCCGCGAGTGGCGCGCGACAGGCCGGATCGGCGAGATCGGTGGTGCGCTGCGCGGATCGGTGTGTGCCGTACCTTGCCACCGTGGCGCGCGAAGATCGTGTCAGTGCGTTTGCACGCGATTGCGTTTTCGTTCATCAAGCTGCATTGGGCGCAGAGCGTCGTAACGCGATGTCGATGAAGCATTCAGTCGCTAACTGTGACGCAATTCCGGTGCGGTGCATTGACGCAACACGACGCGATCACGCAGGCACAACGCGGCAGCTGAGACGCCATCGTCTAACCTGAGATTCATCCGACGAACACGCGGACTTAACCAGACACGGGAGCGAAATGCGCGTCGACGAGCGCGCGCTTGCGATGAACGCGGCCGCTGCCGTTGGTCGGATTAGAGCGAATGCACCCGAGTCATCGAGCATCCGTGGCGGTGAATGCGCGAACAGATGCGCGACCTCGCGCGATCGTTCGGCGATGCAGCGACACGACGACAGGCGCTGCGGTCAGACCCGCCCGAGATTGCGCAACACTTCGTCGATCGTCGATTCCGCGGCGGCGGCCACGCTGCCCGGACGGCGCATCAGCAGGCGATGCACCTCGCGTTGCGCGTCCGGCGGCAGGGCTTCGATGTCCTCGACCTGCCCGGCCAGCAGGCTCGCCACCGCAACGCCGTCGCGGAACGCGATGCGCGCGCCGGGAATGCGCGGCACCTTGGCGCCGGCCAACACGCTGCCGGTGAGGTTGAGCGGATCGGCGGCGGAGATGCAGATCACTTCGCCGCTGTGCTCGCGCTGGCGCACCTGGCGCAAGGCGTTGACCGCATCGGGCAGCGCGTACTGCTCGCCGGTCATGCCGCTGACGAAACGGCCGCCGCGGATCTCGCCGCGCGCCTCCAGGCGCCGGTACACCCGCAACAGATCGCGCCACGGCGGCAGCCATGCCGCCTCGCGCTGGATCAGCCGCCAGAACACCACGCCGTAACGTTCGAGCAGGCGCCAGGCGATGTGCTCGGTCGCCTCGGCGCCGCGCGCGGCGGTCTGCGCTGGTGTCGCGGTCGTCGGCTCGGCCGATGCGTCGAGCGGCCGGGTCAGCGACCAGCGTCCCGCGTCCTGCAGATCGGTCAGCATCGCCCGGCGCCGCCGGCTGCCGTGCGCCGAGGCGCGCTTGGACGGCGGCACCAGCAAGGCGCGCAAACCGGCGAAGCTGTCGCAGGTGATGCGGCCGCGGGTCACCAGTTCGCCGAGCGCTTCCTCCAGTTCGGTGCGCAGCAGATGCGCGGAGCGTTCGAGTTCGTCGAAGAACGAGGCGCCGCGGGTTTCCAGCGCGGCGAGCACGCGCTGCGCGCGCGAGGACACCGGCGCCGGATCGGTGTTGCGCACCGCGCTCAGGCTCCAGTCGGCCAGGGCGCGGCGCGGCAACAGCACGATCGGGGTCTGGCGCACGCTCGGCACGCCTTGCGGCGCGGCCGGGTCGGTGCCGCCGGCGTTCGGGCGCAGCCGCGCCCAGGTCACCCGGCCGGCGGTGCACAACTCGTCGAGCCAGGTCGAATCGTAGTCGCCGATGCGCGCCGGCAGCAGTTCGCTTTCCCACACCGAGGCCGGCGCCTCGTAGCCTTCGAGTTGTTCCAGCACCGTGCGCAGCGCCTGCGGGCCGCTCATGCGGGTGGGCTTGGACAGGTGCTGCCAGTCGAACAGGAAGCGCGCGTAATCGCGCGGCGCGACCGGTTCGATCTCGCGGCGCAGCCGGCCGACCGTGTAGCGATGGATGCGCGCGAGCAGATGGCGTTCGCACCATTCCTCGTCGCCGGCGAGCAGGCTGGCGCGGCTGAAACGGCCGCGCATCACATAGCCTTCCTGTTCCAGCCGCAGCAGGGCGAGTTCGATTTCGCCCGCCTCGCGATGGCCGTCGCGCGCCAACGCGGCGATCGTGGTCGGGCCCAGTCCGGTCAGGCGCGAGCGCAGCAGGTCGATCAGGGCGTCTTCGGCGCTCCACTGCACCTGCGCGTACTCGCGCGGCACCTCGACCGCCGGTTCGGCGACGGCTTCGGCGAAAATCGCGCGGGCCTGCGGCAGGGTTTCGGTCGCGACCCACCACGACGGCGCCGGATCGGCCGCGTGCAGGCGCAGCGCGGTGGCGCGCCCGTCGGCGGTCAGCGCGCGCAGCCAGTCGCTCCAGGCATTGGCCGCGACTTCGTCGACGGTGACGTAACCCAGCCCCATCAGCGCTTCGTGCATTTCGTCGGGATCGCGCGCTTCCGGCCAGGCCTCGGCGCGCACCGCGTCGATCGCCTCCGGGTCGAGCCGGCCCAGATCGTCGGCGCTGTCGGCTTCGGCATAGCGCCGCGCCATCACCGCCTGGGTGCGGCGTTCCTCCAGCGGCGCGTCGTCGAGGAAGGCATAGGGCTTGGCGTTGAGCGCTTCGGCCGCGATCGGCGACGGACCGGTGACGTCGCGTCCGATCACCCGCACCTCGCCCGCCTCCAGGCGCCGCAGCATGCGCAGCCAGCCGGCGCTGTCCATCGCTTCGTACAAACAATCCTGCAAGGTCTGTTCGACCAACGGATGGTCGGGCACTTCGCGCTCGCCGACCAGGTTTTCCGCGCACGCGACCTGATCGGGAAACACCGTCGCCAGCAGATCCTCGCTCTTCATCCGCTGCAACTGCGGCGCGACCTTGCGCCCGCCGACGAAACGCGGCAACGCCAACGAGGTGATCGCGTTCCAGCGCCAGCGCACCGCGAACAGCGGCGCGTCCAGCAAGGCCTGTGTCAACACGTCCAGGGCCGAGGCCGAATGCAGGTAACGCGCGACGTCTTCGAGCGGGAAGCTGTGGCTGGTCGACAGCGACAGCACGATCGCGTCCTCGGTCGCGGCGGCCTGCAGTTCGAAATTGAACTTGCGGCAGAAGCGCTTGCGCAGCGCCAGGCCCCAGGCGCGGTTGATGCGGCTGCCGTACGGCGAATGGATCACCAGCTGGGTGCCGCCGGATTCGTCGAAAAAGCGCTCGAACACCAGGGTGTCCTGGGTCGGCACGATGCCGAGCACCTGACGGGTGCGGCCCAGGTAATCGACCACCTGCAGCGCGCTTTCCGCATCGATATCGATCCGTTCGCCGAGCTTGCGCGCGGCGGCGCCGATGTCGAGCGCACCGGAGGCGCCAACGCTCTCGCCCAGCAAGGCATCGACCGCGCCGCGCAGGCGCGACACGCTGGACGACAATTCGTCGCTGCGGCCCGGCGCTTCGCCGAGCCAGAACGGGATATTCGGCGGCTGGCCCTGCGCATCCTCGACCCGGACCCGGCCCGGTTCCACCCGCAGCACGCGGTAGCTGGCGTTGCCGAGCTGGAACACGTCGCCGGCCGAGCTTTCGATCGCGAAGTCTTCGTTGACGTTGCCGATCGTGTGGTTTTCCGGTTCCAGCACGACCGAGTAATCGCCGGTATCGGGAATCGTGCCGCCCGACATCACCGCGGTCATGCGGCTGCCGCGGCGCGCGCGCAGCCGCGCGTTGACCGCGTCGCGATGGATATAGGCCGCGCGCGGCCCGCGCCGGGTGGTGAAGCCGTCGGCGAGCATGCGCACGACCGCGTCGAAATCCTTGCGCTGCAGTTGCGCATACGGCCAGGCGCCGCGCGCCAGCGCGTACAACTCGTCCTCGCTGGATTCCTGCGCGGCCACTTCGGCGACGATCTGCTGCGCCAGCACGTCCAGCGGCGCCCGCGGAATCAGCAGCGCATCGAGTTCGCCGCGACGCACGCTGTCGAGCAGCGCCGCGCATTCGACCAAGTCATCGCGCGACTGCGGAAACAGACGCCCCTTCGGCACGCCGCCGACGTGATGGCCGGCGCGTCCGACCCGCTGCAGGAACGCGGCGATCGCGCGCGGCGAACCGAGCTGGCAGACCAGGTCGACATCGCCGATATCGATGCCCAGTTCCAGCGACGCGGTCGCGACCAGCACCCGCAACTGCCCGCTCTTGAGCCGCTGCTCGGCGTCCAGACGCAGTTCGCGCGACAGGCTGCCGTGGTGCGCGGCGACCACGTCCTTGCCGAGCCGATCGGCAAGATGGCGCGCGGCGCGTTCGGCCATGCGCCGGGTGTTGACGAATACCAGGGTGGTGCGGTGTTCGCCGACCAGCGCGGTCAGCCGTTCGTAGACCTCGGCCCATTGCTCGTTCGACATCACCGCCGACAGCGGCGAGCCCGGCAGTTCCAGGGCAAGATCGCGCTGCTTGGCGTAGCCGATATCGACGATCGCGCAATCGGGCTGGCCGTCGGCGTCGACCGCGTCGCTGCCGACCAGGAAACGCGCGACTTCGACGATCGGTTTCTGCGTCGCCGACAAGCCGATCCGCAAAGGCGGTTTCGCGCACAGGCCGCGCAGGCGTTCCAGGGTCAGGCTCAGGTGGCTGCCGCGCTTGTCGTCGGCGACCGCGTGGATTTCGTCGACGATCACCGAACGCACGGTCGACAGCATGGCGCGGCCGGATTCCGAACCCATCAGCACGTACAGCGATTCGGGCGTGGTCACCAGGATGTGCGGCGGCCGCTTGCGCATCGCCACGCGCTCGCCGGCCGGGGTGTCGCCGGTGCGCACCGCGGTGCGGATGCCGGGATCGCTCAGGCCCATGCGCTGCAACTGTTCGGCGATGCCGGCCAGCGGCGCTTCCAGGTTCAGATGGATGTCGTTGGACAGCGCCTTGAGCGGCGAGACGTAGACCACCGCGGTTTCGTCGCGCAGGCCGTGCTCCAGGCCTTCGCGCACCAGTTCGTCGATCGCGGCCAGGAACGCGGTCAGGGTCTTGCCCGAACCGGTCGGCGCGGCGACCAAGGTATTGCGCCCGGCGCGGATGTTCGGCCACGCCAGCGCCTGCGCCTGGGTCGGCGCCGGAAACGTCGCGCGGAACCAGGCGGCGACGGCGGGATGGAAATCGTCTAGCGCCATGAGCGGGGACGGCCTGCCGATTGGGGGGCGGTGACTGGGACCGTTATCAGATGGGGGCGATTCTGGCATTGGCCAGCGTGGGGGCGGTGTGTCTCACGGGGTGCGACTGAATTGTTCACGGCTGCGGCGAGCGCGTTGCGGGGGCTGAACGGGGCGGTTTGCGATGGTCGCGAGGCTTCCAGCTTGCGACATATTTGTGGTGGCATGGTCGCGGCTTACGCCGCTCCTACAGGGAGATACGAAGCTTCGACCACCCCATGTAGGAGCGGCGTAAGCCGCGACCACGAACTGTCGGCCCGCGGCGCCACTCACTGCCTAGCAACCGCAATCGCTACGCCCATCGCCCGACACCAAACACGCCATTCCACTCACGACCCGCGACCAAGCTTGACCTTACCATCATGGGAACCCACAACCTGCCCGGCATCGAGTCTCCCGGGAATCCCCATGAACGCCCCGCACCACGTCGCCCCCACCCCGCAGCGCCTGCGTTTGCAGGTCGCCGGAATGACCTGCAGCTCCTGCGTCGGCCGGATCGAGCGGGCGGTGTCCGCCCTGCCCGGCGTCGCCGAGGTCAGCGTCAACCTGGCCACCGAAATCGCCGAGATCGTTCACGACGCCAGCGTCTCCGCCGCGCAGATCGAACGCGCCATCGCCGCCGCCGGTTACAGCGTGCCCAGCGAGGAGCTCGTGCTGGCGCTGCGCGGCATGAATTGCGGCTCCTGCGTCGGCCGGATCGAAAAGGCGCTCACCGCGGTGCCGGGCGTGCTCGAGGCCTCGGTCAACCTGGCCACCGAGCGCGCCAAGGTGCGCATGCTCGGCGGCACCGACACCGCCGCGCTGATCGCGGCCGTCAAGCGCGCCGGCTACGAAGCGAGCCTGCCCGACTCCGATCCCGATAACCCGCCCGGTGGCGGCGCAAGCACCGCATCCGCTGGCGACAGCGCGCACACGCCGCGCGCCGACAGCAGCACAGCCACCGCCACCGCCCACAGCAACGCCAAGCCCACGCTGACCCGCGAAACCCGCCATCTGCTGATCGCCGCCGCGCTGTCGCTGCCCTTGGTCGCGCCGATGCTCGGCCTGTTGTTCGGCCAGCACTGGATGCTGCCGGGCTGGCTGCAATTCGCCTTGGCCACGCCGGTGCAGTTCTGGCTCGGCGCGCGCTTCTACCGCGCCGGCTGGAGCGCGTTGCGCGCGCGCAGCGGCAACATGGACCTGCTGGTCGCGCTCGGCAGCAGCGCCGGTTACGGCCTGAGCCTGTATCACCTGTTGCGCGGCGATCAGATGCAGCTGTACTTCGAAACCTCGGCGGTGATCATCACCCTGATCCTGTTCGGCAAATGGCTGGAAGCGCGCGCCAAGCGTCAGACCACGGCGGCGATCCGCGCCCTGCAGGCGCTGCGCCCGAGCAGCGCGCGGGTGCTGCGCGACGGCGTCGAACACGAACTGCCGCTGGCGCAACTGCGGGTCGGCGATCTGGTCGTGGTGCGTCCGGGCGAACGCCTGCCGGCCGACGGCCGCATCGTCGAAGGCCTCACCCACGTCGACGAATCCCTGCTCACCGGCGAATCGCTGCCGGTCGCGCGCGAGCGCGGCGACCGCGTCACCGGCGGCGCGATCAACGGCGAAGGCCGGATCGTGGTCGAAACCGTGGCGGTCGGCGCGGAGAGCGCGCTCGCCCGGATCATCCGTCTGGTCGAGGACGCGCAGGCCAAGAAAGCGCCGATCCAGCATCTGGTCGACCGGGTCAGCGCGGTGTTCGTGCCGGTGGTGATCGCGATCGCGCTGCTGACCCTGATCGGTTGGGGCCTGTATGCCGGCGACTGGAGCCAGGCCGTGCTCAACGCGGTCGCGGTGCTGGTGATCGCCTGCCCGTGCGCGCTGGGCCTGGCCACGCCGACCGCGATCATGGCCGGCACCGGCGTGGCCGCGCGCGCCGGCATTCTGATCAAGGACGCCGAAGCGCTGGAGATCGCGCATCGAATCGAAATCGTTGCGTTCGACAAGACCGGCACCCTGACCGAAGGCAAGCCGGTGCTGAGCGAATGGACCGCGCTCGACGGCAACCGCGACGCGCTGCTGCGCTTCGCCGCGGCGTTGCAATCGGGCAGCGAGCATCCGCTCGCGCGCGCCACCCTCGATGCGGCGCGTGCGCTGAAGCTGCCGCCAGTGTCGCAATTGCAGGCGCTGGCCGGACGCGGCCTGCGCGGCGAAGTCGAAGGCCGCACCTTGTTGCTCGGCAGCACCCGCATGCTCGAAGAAGCCGGCGTCGATTTGCAGCCGCTGCGCGAAGCGGCGCAGCGTCTGGCCGACAGCGGCCACAGCGTGTCGTGGCTGGCGCACGACGGCGGCGACGGCGCGCAGTTGCTCGGCCTGCTCGGTTTCCGCGACACCCCGCGCGCCAACGCCCGCGCGGCGGTCGAACGCCTGCACGCGCTGGGCGTGCGCACCGCGATGATTTCCGGCGACCATATCGGCGCGGCGCGCGCGGTCGCCTCCGAACTGGGCATCGATCAGGTCCGCGCCGACGTATTGCCCGAGCAGAAGGCCGCCGCGGTCGCCGAACTCGGCCAGTTCCGCACCGTGGCGATGGTCGGCGACGGCGTCAACGACGCACCGGCGCTGGCCGCGGCCGATGTCGGCATCGCCATGGGCAGCGGCACCGACGTGGCGATGCAGGCCGCCGGCATTACCCTGATGCGCGCCGAACCGGGATTGGTCGCCGACGCGATCGAGATCTCGCGCCGCACCAGTCGCAAGATCCGCCAGAACCTGTTCTGGGCGTTCGGCTACAACGTCATCGGCATCGGCCTGGCGACCCTGGGCTGGTTGAACCCGGTGGTCGCCGCCGCGGCGATGGCCTTCTCCAGCGTCAGCGTGATCGGCAACACCTTGCTGCTGCGGCGCTGGAGGCCGGCATGAACGCTTATGTACCCTTCGTTACCGGAACCAGGAACCGCGCCATGACCCGCAACGCGCCCGAACTCGCCCAGGCCAAGGCCGACGGCCTGCACAACATCGGCGAAGCCGCCCAGCTCAGCGGGGTGAGCGCGAAGATGATCCGGCATTACGAGAGCATCGACCTGATTCCGACCGCCGGCCGCAGCATCGCCGGCTATCGTCTGTACCGCGACAGCGACCTGCACCGCCTGCGTTTCATCAAGCGCTCGCGCTCGCTGGGGTTTTCGATCAAGCAGATCGAGACCTTGCTGGGCCTGTGGGACAACCGCTCGCGCGAAAGCGGCGAGGTCAAGCGGCTGGCCTTGGATCACGCGGCGGAGCTTGCGGCGAAGATTCGCGAGATGCAGGCGATGCAGAACACCCTGGAGCAACTGGCGCGGCGATGCCACGGGGACGATCGGCCGGAGTGTCCGATTCTTGAGGATCTTGCTCAGGATGAGTGTTGTGGGGGGTTGGGGGATGGGGATCGCATTGATGAGGCATCTGCGCCTGGGCGGCAGACCGTGAAGAAAGGGCGCTGAGTAACAAACGACCGTAGGGACGTGGACTGCCGCGTCACCCTCAGACCGTCATTCCCGCGAGGGTGGATTCTGCTTACTTCATCTTTCCAGGCCGTCATTCCCGCGAAGGCGGGCTCTGTTTTACTTCGGCGTAGCCGAATATCCAGGGCCTTTCGTGCGAGAACGCTTGAAGTCACTGGATTCCCGCCTTCGCGGGAATGACGTTCTGGAGAGGTTCGTCGCGCGGGAAAGGTTCGTCGTGGCCGAAGGTGCGCGGTCGCGGCTCACGCCGCTCCTACAGGGAGATAACGGCCATACGCACAGGTCGGATGCCATGGCGAACCCCCTGTAGGAGCGGCGCAAGCCGCGACCGCGTCACCACGATTACATCGCAACCTCCATCGCAGGCCGCGATCGCGCCACGACGACTGCGGCGACTACGACGAAACCCTCACCGCAGACCGCAATTCGCGGTCGCGGCTCGCGCCGCTCCTACAGGGGGCAGACGAAACAATGCGAAACGTCGCGGGAGATCAATTGAGCTTCCCCACCCACGCCAACGGCATCCGCTTCATCAACCACCCCAACGGCGCCCACGGCCACCACGGCACGTAGCCCTTAGCTTTTTCCTTGTCGATCGCCCGCACCAGCAACCGGCAACCGCTCGCCTCGTCGATGATGAAAGGCGTCTGCTTGGCCGGCGCGCCGTCGTTCATTTCGGTGCGGATGTAACCGGGGTAAATCGTGCTGATCCTGATTGAAGGCTTGCGCAGCATATCGGTGCGGATGCCTTCGGCCAGCGAGGCCACGCCGGCCTTGCTCGCGGCGTAGGCGGTCAGGCCGCCACGCATGCCGCGCATCGCGCTCATCGAGGAAATCAACACGAGGTGACCCTGGCCCGCGGCGCGGAAGATTTCCACCGCCGCCTCGCACTGCGCCAGCGCGGCGAGGAAATTGGTTTCGACGATGCTCCGGTTCAAGGCGAACTGGCCCTTGCCGACCGGCGCGCCCTGGCCGATGCCGGCGTTGACGATCACCCGGTCCAGGCCGCCGAGCGCGTCGCGCGCGGAGGCGAACACCGCGAACACTTGATCGTGATCGGTCACGTCCAGGCTGTGGATGCTGACCCGGATATCCGGATGCGCGGCATTCAATTCGGCCTTGAGCGCCTCCAGCCGATCCAGACGCCGCGCGCACAGGGCCAGGTCGCTGCCGGCGCGGGCGAACTCGCGCGCCATGCCGCGGCCGAGTCCGGAACTGGCGCCGGTGATGAGGATACGTTTGCGCATGCGGCGAACTCCGGTCGAGGCGCGAAGCCTCAGCGATAGGTGATGAGGTCGGCGCGTCCGTACAGATGGGCGTGGCCGTTGAAGGTGGACAGGCGCGGGCCGCCGCGGGCGACATGCACCTGGGTGACGCCGGCATTGACCAGGGTCCAGCTGAGCTTCATCGCCTGCGCATCGGGCGCCTGCAGCAGGTGCTGGACGATCGCGGCGATCGGGCCGCCGGAGGTAAACACCCAGATGTTCGATGCCGACGACGGCGCGGCTTCGGCCGCGGCCTGCAAGGCAGTGCGGCAGCGCTGGCCGAACGCCGGCCACGTTTCGCTGTATTCGTGATCGAATTCGCCGCCCGACCAGCGCGTCATCGCCGCGGCGAACAGCGACTGGAAGGCGCGGCGCGGGTCGGTGGCGCGGCTGAGTTCGGCGACGAGGTGTTCGTGGTCGGCGTACTCGGGTTTGTGGCGGGCGATGATTTGCTGGTGGTCGAATTCGTTCCAGCGTGGATCGATTTGCGGGGCGGCCCTCACCCCAACCCCTCTCCCGTGAACGGGAGAGGGGCTTGCATCGGCGGCGTCGTGTTGAGGGGTTGAATACATCGCGGCGAGGCATTCCTCGGCGGTCTGCCGATGCCGGCGCATGCCGCCGCAGATCGCGATATCACCCTCGCCCGCCAGCGGCGCCAGCGCTGCGCCGAGCAAACGCGATTGTTCGCGTCCGCGCTCGCTGAGTTGATCGTAGTCGGCCGCGCCGAACGCGGCCTGGCCATGGCGGATCAGATGGATGGTCGCGGCCATCTCAACGCCCTCGCCGGTCTTGCGCGATCGCCCTGCGGCAACGCCAGTGCAGATAATTCACCGACAGCCAGAAGCGCTTGAACGCCGGGTTGCGAGTCTGCCGATGGTGATAGCGGTAATAGATCTGCTGGGCGATCGCCGACAGCCGGAACAGGCCGTAGACCTCGTAGAACGCCCAACTGCGCGGCTGCATGCCGGTGCGTTCGCTGTAGTACTGCATCACTTCGCGGCGCGTGAACATGCCGGGCAAGTGGGTCGGCTGACGCCGCGTGTCGCGGGCGATGAAGTCGTCGCCGGCCTCGACCCAATACGCGAGCAGATTGCCGACATCCATCAACGGATCGCCGAGTGTCGCCAGTTCCCAGTCCAGCACGCCGATCACCCGGGCCGGATCGTCGCGATCGAGCACCACGTTGTCGAAACGGAAGTCGTTGTGAGTCAGGCAGATGCGTTCGTCGCGCGGCAGGTTATCCCGCAGCCAGGCCATGATCTTGCCGCCGCCGGGAACGTTCCAGGTGCGCGCATCGGTATAGCGCTTGCTCCAGCCGTCGATCTGGCGCTGGCCGTAACCGGCGCCCGGCGCGAGGTGTTCGAGGCCGGCGGCGCGATGATCGACCTGATGCAAGGCGATCAAGGTGTCGAGCACATGGATGCACAAGGTCCGCACCTTGTCGCGGCTCAGCTCCAGTCCGGGCGGCAGGTTCTTGCGCAGGATCAACCCGTCGAGCCGCTGCATCACGTAGAACTCCGCGCCGATCACCGCGGCGTCTTCGCAATGCGCGTACATCGCCGGCACGAACGGGAACACCGGCCCCAGCGCCTGCTGGATGCGGAACTCGCGGCCCATGTCGTGCGCGGACTTGGCTTTCTTGCCGGTCGGCGGACGACGCAGGATCAGATCGTCGTTGTCGTAGTGCAGACGATAAGTCCAGTTCGAGGCACCACCGGCGTACTGGGTGACCTGCGGCATGCCCTGCAGATGCGGCAGGCGCGGCTTGAGCCAGGCGTCGACCGCGGCCGCATCGAGTTCCTCGCCCGCGCGCACCGCGCGCGAGCCGTCGCCGCCGCGTTCGGCCGTCACCGTCATGCCTTGCCGCCGACCGGCGCCGGCTTCTTCTTCGCCCCGCCCTGGCCGGCGCGACGCATCGCCGCTTCGTACCAGCGGTACGGCAACAAGCGCTTGAGCATCCAGAACCGCCGCGCCGAGGCATGGGTGAGGATGCGGAACTCGCCGCGCGCCACGCCGGCGCGGATCATCGCGGCGATTTCGTCGGCGCCGATCTTGGATTCGTCGACCAGCTTGCGCATCCAGCGCGCGTAGCGCGGATCGGTGCTGCGCAGGCTTTCGCTGAGGTTGGTGCGGAAGAACGCCGGGCACACCACACTGACCTCGATGCCGGCCGATCCGAGTTCGGCCTTGAGCGTTTCCGACAAGGCCACCACCGCGGCCTTGGTCGCGTTGTACGCGCCCGCGAACGGCGGATGGATCAGCCCGGCCATCGAAGCGATATTGACCAGCCGGCCACTACCCTGCTTGCGCAGCAGCGGCGCGAACACCTTGCAGCCGCGCACCACGCCGAGCAGGTTGATGTCGATCATCCATTGCCAGTCGGCGATCGGCATGGCCTCGACCGGGCCCATGTCGGCGACGCCGGCGTTGTTGAACACCAGATCGACCCCGCCCCACTGCGCCAACAGCCAATCGGCCGCGGCCTGCAGGTCTTCCTCGCGGGTCACGTCGCAATGCAGGTAATGCGCGGTCGCGCCGGCCGCGCGCAAGGCCGCGAGCGTTTCTTCGCCGCGCGCCGCGTTGACGTCGCCGATGCAGACACGCGCGCCGTCGCGGGCGTAGCCCTCGGCGAGCGCGCGGCCGAGGCCGGAAGCGCCGCCGGTAATGAAAACGCGGGTTGCGGTGGTCATGCCGGTTCCTTGTGAGCGCGGTCTTTCTGGTGTTGACGGTTCTGGCTGGAACTCAGACCATACTTGGCCAATTCCATGCGCGCGACCATCGCACGATGCACTTCGTCGGGGCCGTCGGCAATGCGCAAGGCGCGCGCGATCATGAATAGTCCGGTCAACGGCAGATCGTTCGAGACCCCGGCGCCGCCGTGCATCTGGATCGCCTGGTCGACGATGTCCTGCAGCATGTTGGGCGCCACCACCTTGATCGCCGAGATTTCGGTCATCGCCGCCTTGACCCCGAAGTTCTCGATCTTCCACGCCGCGTATAAGGTCAGCAGACGCGCCTGATCGATCGCCATGCGCGCCTGCGCGATGCGTTCGAGATTGCCGCCCAGGCGCAGGAGCGGCTGGCCGAACGCCTGCCGCGAGGCGCCGCGGCGGATGGTCAGTTCCAATGCGCGCTCGGCCGCGCCGATCGCGCGCATGCAATGGTGGATGCGGCCCGGGCCGAGCCGGCCCTGCGCGATCGCGAAGCCTTGGCCGAGGCCAAGGATCAACTGGTCCTTATGTACGCGCACGTTATCGAACACTACCTCGCCGTGACCGTACGGCGGGTCGAACTCGCCGAAGGTCGGCAGCATGCGTTCGATCCGCACGCCCGGCGCATCCAGCGGCACCAGCACCATGCTGTGGCGCTTGTGCGGCTCGGCGTCCGGGTCGGACAGGCCCATGAAGATCGCGAGCTTCGCATCGGGATGGCCGATGCCGGTCGACCACCACTTGCGCCCGTCGAGCAGCAGATGATCGCCGTCCACGCGCACCGTCGCCTGCATATTGGTCGCGTCCGACGAGGCCACCTCCGGCTCGGTCATGCAGAACACCGAGCGGATCTCGCCGTCCAGCAGCGGCCGCAGCCACTGTTGTTTCTGCGCGTCGCTGCCGAAGTGATGCAGCACTTCCATGTTGCCGGTGTCGGGCGCGTTGCAGTTGAAGATTTCCGCGGCGAACTCGTAATGGCCCATGGCCTCGGCCAGCGGCGCGTAATCGAGCACCGACAGGCCGGCGCCGAGCTGCGCATCGGGCAGGAACAGATTCCACAGCCCGGCCTCGCGCGCCTTGCGCTTGAGCTCGGCGATGCGCGGATGCACCCGCCACTGCCGCCAGTCGGCGCCGGCATTGGTCTGCGCGTTCTCGCGCCGATAGGTGTCCTCGAACGGCGTGATGTGTTCGGCGATGAAGGCCTGCAGGCGTTGCAGATACTCGGCGCTGCGCGCGCTGGGTGCGAAGTCCATCACGAATTCCCGATGCCGGCGAAAGCCCGGCCCGTCTGCATCCTAGGCGCCCGGCCGGCATGAATGAAGTGATCTTTGCTAACTTCGCATCATGAACCAAATTCATAATCGGACCGACCAGCTCGACCTCAACCTGCTCAAGGTGTTCGAGGCCGTCTACCGCGAGCAGAACCTCAGCCGCGCGGCGCAGGCGCTGTACCTCACGCCCTCAGCGGTGAGCCATGCCCTCGCGCGCTTGCGCCAGCAGTTCGGCGACCCGCTGTTCGTGCGCGACGGCCGGCGCATGAGCCCGACCCCTGCCTGCCAGCGCATCGCGCCCTTGCTGACCGACGCGCTCAGCCGCCTGCGCGAACTGCTGCAGCAATGGGACCGTTTCGACCCAGCGCAGGCCCGCCAGGGCTTCCGCATCGGCATGCCCGACGCCACCGAGACCGCGTTGCTGCCGGCCCTGGCGCAAGCGCTGCACGCGCAGGCGCCCGGCGCGACCCTGGCCAGCGTGGCGGTGGCGCGGCGCGAACTGGGCCGCGAACTCGCCGCCGGCCAGGTCGACCTGGCGATCGACGTGGCCTTGCCGATCAGCGAACCGGTGCGGCATCAACCCTTGTTCCAGGACGGCTTCTGCGTGGTGATGCGCGCCGGCCATGCGCTGGCGAAGCGGCTGAGCCTGAAGCAGTACCTGCAGGCGCGGCATGTGGCGGTGTCGACGCGTGCGAGCGGTCAGGTGATCGAGGACATCGCCTTGCTCAATCTCGGTTTGCAGCGGCCGATCGCGCTGCGTTGCCAGAACTACCACTCGGCCTGCGAGGTGGTGGCGCAGTCGGATGCCTTGTTGACGATGCCCGCGGGGTTGGCGGGGCGAATCATCGGCCGTTCGCGGTTGTTGCGGGTGGCGGTGCCGTTCGCGTTGCCGGCGGCGCAGTTGCATCTGTATTGGCATGCGAACAGCGAGTTCGATCCGGCCAATCGGTGGTTGCGGGAGGTGGTGGTCGGGGTGTGTGAGCGGGGGTTGTTTGGGTGATTGGCGATTCTTTTTCGCTGCGTGTTGCGGTTGCGATTGGTCGCATCGGATACCGGAGTCGCATTCAGCGCATCCCCCGGGAATGGCGCGGGCTTCGCCGGCCTCCTGTAGGAGCGGCGTAAGCCGCGACCGCGCCATTACGGCAATGACGCGGCATCCGACGTAGTTGTGTCCACGTGGTCGCGGCTCGCGCCGCTCCTACAGGCAGGCCATGCGGCTCTTGCTCGAAGTCGCGCCTAACTTCCAGCGCTGCGAGGCTTGTAACTCGCGTTAGCAACAGGACACCCGAAGGGCGGCGCACATGGACGTGCGCCGTGCGCCACCGAGACAGGATGTCTCGTGTGGCGCATGCCTGCGTAAGCACCGCACGCGCGGGCACTTGATTCACAAAAAAGCGTTTTTCTTTGGTTACCTTTCTTTTGTCGCTTTTGACAAAAGAAAGTAACTCGGCCGCTTGCGGACGAAAGCTGTTGCCTTTGCCTCAAAGGCTCTAAAGCTTCAAAGCTTTAGAAGCTGCAAGCAGGATCAAAAGCTTCCGCCACTAAAGCGGCGGGTCACTTTCTTTTGTCTAAAGCAACAAAAGAAAGGTAACCAAAGAAAAATGCTTTGTTGTAAATCAAAGGCCCGCAAGTGCGGTGCTGACGCAGGCACGCGCCACACGAGACATCCTGTCTCGGTGGCGCGCGGCGCACATCCATGTGCGCCGCCCTACGGGTGAGCCTTTGCTAACGCGAGTTACAAGCCTCGCAGCGCTGGCAGTGATACCTGAAATGAGGCAAAAGCCGCATGGCCTACCTGTAGGAGCGGCGCAAGCCGCGACCGCGGGAACACAACCACGTCGCAACCTGCGTCATGCCTGCGACGCAACGCTATTCGGAACCGCCACGCCCGCCCACCATCACACCCCTCAAAACTCCCAACCCACCAACAACGTCACCTTGCCATCGGCCAACGTCGCATCGTCCAACGCCTCCGACAACCGGGGCCCATAACTGGACGTATCGGTGTACTGCAACTCCGCCTTGACCGGACCGAACTCGCGCGTCACCCCCAACAGATAGTCGTTGTAACTGTCGCCCGCCGCATCCTGCAGATCGTAGTGGCCGACCTGCGCCTTCAACCCGAAACCGCTGTCGCCCAACGGCCACTCGCCGCCCGCGCTCCAGTAATAGCCCTTGCCGCCCAGACCGAAGATGTCCGGCGAATACGCCAGGCCGACGTGGTAGTACTCGGCGAAACTCAAGGTGCCTTCGAGTTCGGTGTAGTCGTAATCGAACCCCTTGCGCGCACCGGGGTACGCCGCGCGGGTCAGGACCAAGTCGAGTTCCAGCCCGGGGCGCAGTTCGCCGGCCCAGCCGAGGTAGCCGTCGAGTTCGTAATCGATGCCGTCGTCCTCTTCGCCCGCGCCGGTGAAGTCGATGCTCGACGCCCACAGGCCGACATAGAAGCCGCTGCGGTGCTCAAGGTTGATCTCGGCCTGCACGGCGGGATCTTCCTGCGTCTGGGACACGCCGCGCCAGACGTAGTCGCTCATCGCGGTGACGCTGCCGCGGAGCGACCACGGGGCGTCGGAACTCACCGGGTCGGCGGCCGGATCGGTCTGGGCCAGCGCCGATAGCGGCAGCAGCAGCGATGCGAGCGCGACGGCCCGCGACATGGCGGCGAGCCGGGAACGGTTGTGCGGGCGGATCGGCATCACAGTTCTCCCGGAACGGTGGTGGTGGTGGGCGTCGGCAGGTGCTGAGGCAGACGATAACGCAGCAGCCCAGGTGCATGGGCGGCGTGCTGCCGAGGTTTGAGCGGAGGTCGCGTTCGCGACGGCGCAGGCCCTCACCCCAACCCCTCTCCCGCAGGCGGGAGCGGGGCTCCTTTATCGCGCGTGCTCGGTGAAGAAGAGCGAATGAGGCGAAGCCCGCGCCCTGACCGCCATTCCGAACCCGATTCGCATTGACACCGTGTCCCCTCGCTCCGAACATCTCCGCAACGCCTCGTTGCTCCGGAGTTCGCCGTGATCCTGCGCCTCGCCCCGCTCGCCTGCGCCCTGCTGCTGACCGCCTGCGGTGGCGGCAAGCCGTCCGATGCCCCCACCGCCGCCACGCCGGCCGGCGCGGAGGAGAAGGTGCTCAACGTCTACAACTGGTCCGACTACGTCGCCGACGACACGGTCAAGAATTTCGAGACGGCCAACGGCATCAAGGTCAACTACGACGTCTACGACGCCAACGAAACCCTGGAAAGCAAGCTCAGCGCCGGCGCTTCGGGCTACGACGTGGTGTTCCCGTCGGCGCGGCCGTTCGCGCAGCGCCAGGTCAAGGCCGGGATGTACGCCGCGCTCGACAAGAGCAAGCTCAAGAACTGGAACCATCTGGACCCGCAGCTGCTGCAGAACCTCGCCGCGATCGATCCGGGCAATGCCCATCTGGTGCCGTACATGTGGGGCACCACCGGGCTGGGCATCAACATCGACAAGATCAAGGCCGCGCTCGGCGCCGACGCGCCGCTGGATTCGTGGTCGCTGCTGTTCGACCCGGCCAACGCCGCCAAGTTGCAGAAGTGCGGCATCACCGTGCTCGACGACGATCAGGAAACCTTCGGCGCGGCGCTGATCTGGCTCGGCCGCGATCCCAACGCCGGCGCCGCCGACGAGATCGACGCGGTGCGCAAGGTCTACGGCGCGATCCGCCCGTACGTGCGCACCTTCAACAACGCCGAGTACAAGGACGCCTTCGCCAACGGCGATGCCTGCCTGGTGATGGGCTATTCGGGCGATATCGCCCAGGCCAGCACCGACGCCTTCGACGCGGCCAAGAAAGCCGGCCAGCCGGCGCCGAACCTGCGCTTCGTGATCCCGAAGGAAGGCGCGATCCGCTGGGTCGACGTGATCGCGATCCCGAAGGACAGCAAGCACCTCGGCAATGCCCATGCCTTCATCGATTACCTGCTCGATCCGAAGGTCGCCGCGGCGATCAGCAACCACGTCGCCTACGCCAGCGCCAACAAGGACGCGACCGCGCTGGTCGATCCGGCGATCGCCCAGGACGTCGGCGTGTATCCGCCGGAAAACGTGCGCGCCAAACTGATCGATCCCAAGAGCCTGCCCGAAGACGTGCAACGCCAGCGCGTGCGCGCCTGGACCAGCATCAAGAGCGGGCACTGAGCGCGTGAGCGTCCCGACGCCCCGCTCCGCCGCGACACCCGCCGCGGTCGAACCCTGGCGCGACCCGGCCGCGCAGCCGTTCGTGCGCATCGAGGGCGTGACCAAGACCTTCGGCAAGGTCTACGCCTGCGACGATATTTCCCTGGACGTGTACCGCGGCGAGTTCTTCGCCCTGCTCGGCGGCTCGGGCTCGGGCAAGAGCACGCTGCTGCGGGTGCTGGCCGGGTTCGAATCGCCCGATCGCGGACGCGTGCTGATCGACGGTGTCGACGTGACCGATCTGCCTCCGTATCAGCGGCCGGTCAATATGATGTTCCAAAGCTATGCGCTGTTCCCGCATATGAGCGTGGCGCAGAACATCGCGTTCGGGCTCAAGCATTCCAGCGGCGCCGACCGGCTCGGCGCGGGCGAGATCCGCGATCGGGTGCAGGCGATGCTGGAACTGGTGCGGATGCCGCAGCTCGGCAATCGCCGGCCCGATCAGTTGTCGGGCGGGCAGCGTCAGCGCGTGGCCTTGGCGCGCGCATTGGCCAAGCAACCGAAGTTATTGCTGCTGGACGAGCCGCTCGGCGCGCTGGACAAGAAGCTGCGCGAGCACACCCAGTTCGAACTGGTCAGCATCCAGGAACGAGTCGGCACCACCTTCATCATGGTCACTCACGACCAGGAAGAAGCGATGACCATGTCCTCGCGCATCGCGGTCATGGACGCCGGCCGCATCGTCCAGGTGTCGACCCCGGCGGTGCTGTACGAATACCCGTCGACGCGGTTCGTCGCCGAGTTCATCGGCGGCATCAACCTGCTCGACGGCCGCGTGCTCGGTCACGAGGGAAACAACCTGCGCATTCAATGCGACGACGTCGGCGGCGAACTGCTCGCGCGCCATCCCGATCCGTTGCCGGAAGGCACCGCGGTCGGCATCGCGGTGCGGCCGGAAAAGATCGACGTTCATGAGACCCGGCCCGAGGGCATGGACAACGTGGTGGTCGGCAAGGTCCGCGATATCGCCTATCTCGGCGATGTGTCGGTCTATCACGTGCAGACCGAGGCCGGCGCGATCGTGCGGGTGCAGGAAACCCATGTCGCGCGCAGTTCCGAGCCGCATTACGACTGGGACGATAGCTTGTGGTTGTCGTGGGATGCGGCCAGCGCGGTGGTGTTGACGTCGTGAGCGCTCGCGAGCAAAAGCGCGACTCGGGGGCCTGGGGGTTCTGGGCGGATGTCGTTTACAACCTGTTCGGGTGGTTCCGCGCGGTAGGCGACGAGTTCCGCACCCGGCGCGGTCGCTTCGTGGTCACCGCGATCCCGATGCTGTGGCTGGCGCTGTTCTTCTGCGTGCCGTTCCTGATCGTGCTGAAGATCAGCTTCGCCCAGGCGGTGTTCGGGCAGGTGCCGCCGTATACGCCGTTGCTGGAAACCGGCGCCGACGGCGCGACCTCGCTGCGCCTGCACGCGAGCAACTACGCCGCCTTGCTGGCCGATCCGCTGTATATCGCCGCGTATCTGAAATCGCTGCTGTTCGCCTCGGTCTCGACCCTGTGCTGTCTGCTGCTGGGCTATCCGATCGCCTACGGCATCGCGCGCGCGCCGCGCAGCCTGCGGTTGTTGCTGCTGGTGCTGGTGATCCTGCCGTTCTGGACCAGTTCGCTGCTGCGCACCTACGCGCTGATCGGCCTGCTGCGCGCCAACGGCGTGATCAGCCAGGCGCTGGCCGCGGTCGGCATCATCGAGCCGGGCCAGGCGGTGCTGCATACCGACCTCGCGGTGTATATCGGCATCGCCTACAACTACCTGCCCTTCATGATCCTGCCGCTCGCGGCGACCTTGATCCGCCTGGATTTCACCTTGCTCGAAGCCGCCGCCGACCTCGGCGCGAAACCCTGGCAGGCGTTCGTGCGGGTGACCTTGCCGCTCTCGTTCCCGGGCATCCTCGCCGGCACCTTGCTGGTGTTCATCCCGGCGGTCGGCGAGTTCGTGATTCCCGACGTGCTCGGCGGTCCCGATGCGCTGACCATCGGCCGGGTGCTGTGGACCGAGTTCTTCACCAACCGCGACTGGCCGCTGACCGCGGCGATCGCGGTGGCGATGCTGCTGTTGATCGTGCTGCCGACCTTGTTGTTCGAATACGTCGAGAACCGCCGTGTCGCGCGCGAGGCGCAGTCGTGAAGCGGCGGCCGTTCGCGCTGTACACGCTGATGGCCCTGGGCTATGCGTTTTTGTATCTGCCGATCGTGTCGGTGATCGTGTACTCGTTCAGCGGTTCGGACCGCGCCACCACCTGGGGCGGGTTCTCGCTGCAGTGGTACGGCGCGCTGCTGCGCAACGAGCAGATTCTGGAAGCGGCGCAGCGCAGCCTCACGATCGCGGCGATCTCGGCCACCGCCGCGGTCGCGCTGGGCACCGCGAGCGGCCTGGCCTTGTCGCGTTTCGGCCGGTTTCCCGGACGCGGGCTGCTGAGCCTGATGAATTCGGCGCCGATGGTGATGCCGGACGTGATGCTCGGCCTGTCCTCGCTGCTGCTGTTCGTCGGCCTGCAACAGATCTTCGGCTGGCCCGAGCGCGGCATGACAACGATCACCCTCGCCCACATCACCCTGACCGCCTGCTACGTCACCGTGGTGGTGCGTTCGCGCATGACCTCGATGGACGCCAGCCTGGAAGAGGCGGCGATGGACCTGGGCGCGAAACCGTGGCGGGTGTTCTTCGTGATCACCCTGCCGTTGATCGCGCCGGCCTTGCTGGCGGGCTGGCTGCTCGCCTTCACCTTGTCGCTGGACGACCTGGTGATCGCCAGCTTCACCTCCGGCCCGGGTTCGACCACCCTGCCGATGCTGGTGTATTCGAAGGTCAAGATCGGGGTGACCCCGGAGATCAACGCGCTCACCACGATCATCGTGGTGCTGGTGGCGATCGGCGTGAGCCTGGCCGGCGTGCTGATGCATCGGCGCGAGCGGAGCTTGGCGCGGTTGCGCGATTGAGCCCTGAGCGTCGGGCTCGCCTTGTAGGAGCGGCGTGAGCCGCGACCGCGACAGCGCAACTGCGACGAAACCTTCGGCGTAACCGAAATCCCGCGGTCGCGGCTCGCGCCGCTCCTACAGGGAGATTGCGTGATTTCGGGCTCGCCCTGTAGGAGCGGCGCGAGCCGCGACTGCGACAACGCAGCTATGACGAAACCTGCGGCGCAACCGAAATCCCGCGGTCGCGGCTCACGCCGCTCCTACAGGGAGATTGCGTGATTTCGCCGCGACGCCGGCCCTACCCCGAAACCCCCAAATAAATCCTTGCGCCGGCGCGAGGTTCACGCGCATGCAACAGCGCCGACACGTGAAGCTGTTCTCCTATCGGTGGGGAAAGGAACGCCCGCGACACTTTCAGCATTGCAGGCCGCCGCCGTCCGGCACGACGCGCGCCTTGGCCGTCCATCTGCATTCGATCTGCGGCCGCCGCATTCGCGTCCGGCCGTGCACGGCGTCTCCCCGACCCGCGGATGTCGCACATCCGTGCCGGATTCATCCCACCTTTCACGCTTTCATGGAGAGACACAAATGGATTACTTCAACCGCGCGATCGGCGCGAAACTGCTGTTGACCGCCGCGATGCTGGCGGCGAGCGTGTTCGCCGCGCCGCAGGCCCGCGCCGAAGCCAGCTGCAACACGGTCAGCTTCTTCCCCGGCGTGGTGCAGCTGTACGCCAGCGTCAACGCCAATGCCGGCGTGTCGGAATCGAAGTTCTGCACGACCACGTTCACCTGCCCCAAGAGCTCGCGCAAGGTCGAAGTGTTCGGCGCCGGTCTGGCGTCCTCGCCCGATTCGGTGGTCGCGGTCGACAACAGCGCGCTGCTGAGCACCGGCGACGAGATCTCGGCCAACTGCCAGACCGCGACCGTGAGCAGCGGCCGCAAGGGCACCGTCAGCACCTGCAACGCCAGCGCGCAGAGCACGCCGACCCAGGGCAGCAGCGACACCTCGCAGTGCTCGCTGTTCATCGACACCCCGGCCGGCACCCGCGCGGGCGCCAACGCGACCTGCTTCTGCGGTACCTGATGTTGTAATCGTTACTGCGCGATAGCGAAGCAAGCCGCAACCAAACGTCCGACCAAAGAAAAAGCTCCCCGATGCGACCGGGGAGCTTTTTTTATTGCCTGACCGCCCATGCGCGGCGGCGGATCCTTCCCCCGCCGCGCCCGCGATCAGTTGATGCAGCTGTTGATCGAGGACACGACCGAGCTGCGGAACAGCGCGTTGCCGTCGACGTAGGCATAACCGGTCGGCAGGGCCGGACGGTTGGTGGTGTCGTAGAACAGCTTGAACAGGTTCTTGATCGGGGTGATCTTCGCCGCGCCGTTACCGGCGTAGTAACCGGCGACGTAGGTGATCGCGACGATCGGGTAGGCGCTGGAGATCGGCGCGGTCGGGCTGACCAGGCGCAGGCAGTTCTTGGCGGCGGCCGGAGCCGAGCCCGGAGCGGCGGCGGTGGTGGCGCCGTTGAGCACCTGGCCCGACAGCAGGTTGGCCGGGGTGATGCTGATCGACGCCGGCAGCGCGGCCGGGTCGAAGCCGTTGACGCTGGCGTACATCACGCCCTGCGACAGCACTTCGGCGACGTCGGCGTAGCCGAGCGCGTCGGTGGTGGTCTTGACCTTCGAGACCACGCCGCTGTTGCCGCTCTGCGCGGAGACGGCGGCATACGCCGGCAGGCTGCCGGCCTGGGTGACGGCGGCGGCGAAGCTCTGGTCGGGCTTGAAGTAACCGGCGGCGACGCCGAACTTGCCGTTGCACTGGGCGGCCAGGTAGCTGGTGAACGCGAACGAGGTGCCGCTGCCTTCGCTGCGGTAGACGATCGTGATCGGGTGCGGCGAGCCGCTCAGGGTCAGGCCCAGGCGCGAGTCGGCCCAATCGGTGATCTGCGCCGAATAGATCTGGCAGACCTGCTGGGTGGTCAGCGCGACCGAGGTCAGGCCGGTGGCGGCGTTGTCCTTGAACGGCAGGGCGATGGCGCCGGCGATGGTCGGGATCTGCACGATCGCGGTGCGGGTCGCCGACACGTTGGTGTTGAAGGTGTTGTAGTCGGCGGTGCTGATCGGCGAGTCGGTGCCGATGAAGTCCGGCGCGGTGCCGAGCGCGCTGAAGCCGGTGGCCGCGGCGCTGGAGGCGTCGCCGCAGCTGCCGCTGGCGACCAGGGTGTCGTTGTTCAACACCTTCTTGCCGGTGCCGCTGCCGGTCTGGCAGTAGGAGACCGCGTCGCTGGTGAACAGAGTGCGGTACTTGGCGAACACCGGAACGTTGCTGCCGGTCGAGTTGCCCAGACCGGCGACGCTGAAGCCGACGACCGGCGCGGTGATCGCGGCGTCGCGCGACAGGCGCGCCTTCGGGGTCAGCGAGTTGTACAGGTCGCCGACATACGCCGGCGCCGGGAAGGTGGCGCCACCGGCGTACAGGTCGGCCGCGGTCGCCGAACCGGCGGCCATGAGAACGCTGACAGCCAGCAGGCTGATATGAAGCTTGTTGCGATGCACGAGACTTCTCCTTGTTGGGTTTACGGGCACTTGCCCGCGAATCAATCCAATCGATGCGGTGCGTCCATCACGAACTTCTTGACGCCGGCACACGATGCGCGCCGCGTATGCCATGGCGACGACCGCGCACGTCAGAATTTGTGACATCGCCAAAAGGCATGCGCGGCGCGGAGTTAGCCGCGCGAATTCGGTTCGGATTCGCAAGTGCTAAGCATTTGTGTCGATGCGGATGTGGTCGGTTACCCAGATGACAGGCGCGATGCGCAATGCATCACAGTGCGGCGACGTGTATCGCGGTGTTGGATGCGACTGTCATGTCTTGATGTGTTGAGATGACGGCGTGCGCGATTTGGTTCGATGTCATCGGCGGTTGGTTGCGATGCGTTCGTCCTAGTTCTTGCGCGTGACTTGTTGCGTGATGATGCGGATTCGCAACGTTGTGCGTGAGTGGCTGATCGCCGCAAACAAAGATTTAACTGCTATGCGATTTCGCTTTGCGTTTTTAACGGGCACCGCGTCGCGGTGGTATCGGCGCTCGGACACCCACGCGAAGACCTTTCATGCAATCCCCCTGTAGGAGCGGCGCGAGCCGCGACCGCGGGATCGCGCCTGCGTCGAACCTGTCGTCGTAGTGGTGTTGTCGCGGTCGCGGCTTGCGCCGCTCCTACAGGTAGGCAACGAAACTTTCGTTCTTGATCGGGGTAACGTGCGTTGCGATTTCGCATCGCGTTCTAACGGGCACCGCGTCGCGGTGGTATCCGCGCTCGAACACCCACGCGAAGATCTTCCATGCAATCCCCCTGTAGGAGCGGCGCGAGCCGCGACCGCGGGATCGCGCCCACATCGAAGGTTTCGCCGTAGTTGCGTTATCGCGGTCGCGGCTTGCGCCGCTCCTACAGGCAGGCATCGAAACTTTCGTTTCTATCGGGATGATGCGAATTGCGTTTTTTGGCATCGCGTCGCGGTGGCGTCGGTGCTCGATGATCCTCGCGAAGATCTTCCATGCCCCCTCCTGTAGGAGCGGCGTAAGCCGCGACCGCGACAGCGCACCTACATCGAACGTTTCGCCGTAGTTGCGTTGTCGCGGTCGCGGCTTACGCCGCTCCTACAGGTAGGCATCGCGGCTTTGACCTCGCTCAAAAAAAAAGGGCGGCCTGCTGGCCGCCCTACCCGATCGTTCTATCGCTTCACCGCAAGCAATCTACTTGCGGCCGCGCAACCCATTCGCTACGGCGAATTCACGCAACGCGGATCGTCCACCCCGCAGGTGCCGAAGCCGATCACCTGCACCGAGATCAACGCAGGAATATCGCGGGTGGCCAGCGCCGGACGCTGCCCGGCCATGTCCTGCGCGACCGCGTTGACGCCGGAACTCGCCGACGACGCGGCCGACAAGGCGCCGGTGTCGACGCCGCGCGCGACGGGGATGCCGATCGAATCGCCGTCGACCTGGATGTTGTCGGCGTTGGCCACGGTCTGCGCGGCGACGATCAGGTTGCCGCTGATGCGGATGCCGGCATCGCCCGCATCGATGGTGCCGCGCGGCGCGACCAGCACCGCATCGCCGGCCTTGGCGCCGGGCACGGTCTGCAGGGTCGCGATGCCGGCGCCGCTGACCAGGCCCTTGGCGTCGATCCGGCAGTTGTGGTCGATATCGCACACGTAGCGCACCGGCGGTTTGTCCGACGAGGTCTTGGCGCCCTTGCCGGCGTTGATGTCGCCGTTGGAGCTCCAGATCAGCAGGTCGCCGCCGCGCTGGGTGAAGATGCGGCTCTGCGCGAGCAGCACGCTGCGATCGGCGAACAGGCCGATATCGCCGATGTCCAGGGTCAGGATGCCCTGCTGGTTCGGACCGATCACCACCGCGCCCTGGTTGTTCACCACCATCGGCGGCGCGGCCACGCTGCCGACCTGGATATCGCCGCCCGGGCCGAGGATGCGGATATCGCCGCCTTGCTGGGTCTGCAAGGTCGAACCGCGCATGTCGAGCTGGCCGGTCGACACGGGTTTCTCGGCGCCGTTCTGTCCGCCTTCGAGCTGGTTCGCGGTGTAGCCCAGCGCGGCCGGGAACAAGGTATTGATCGCGCGATAACCGGCCGCGTATTTGCCGAACTCGGGGCTGGCCGGATCCTTGTTGTCGCGGCCGGCGCGCTTGAGCACATCGAGGAAGACCTTGTCGACCAGCCGCTGCTGCACCGCTTCGGGTTGCTGCGCGAACGCTTGCCACGCCTGTTCGGCGTTGAACGCGGGCGAATCGCCGCCGGCCGCGCCGTTGCGGGCCCCGCCGTCACGAGACATGTCGTCCTGACGCAGTTGCTGCATGTAAGCGATCAACAATGCCGAGTACGAAGCCGCATCCGTACTCGACGGATCGAGATAACGCTGCGCGAACGCCCGCGTGTTGACGCCCGGCGCGACGCCGAAGCGCACCACCAGGTCGGCGCCCTGGAACGGCAGGCCGGCGTTGTCGCGGTTGCCGATGCTGCGGATACCGCCGCCGTCGGGCTTGAGCTGATTGTTGGCGTAGGCCTCGTTGGCCGAGGTCAACGGCCCGAGGTCGCGACCGGTCTGCACTTCGAACGTACCCGGCCCGCCGACCTGCAGCCACGATTGCGAAGTCTTGAACGCGCCGTTGCCGCGCGCCAGCGGCCGGTAATACAGATCGCGACCGGCGAGGATGCGGGTGGCGTCGGATGCGCGATAGTTCTGCCCGCGGAAATCCAGATCGACGATATCGCGGCCGGCACGCACCGTGGCCGGCTTGGGCAGATCGATGCGCAGGCTGTTGAGGCTGGAACGCTCGCTCTGGATGCCGCCGAGAATGTCGCCGAGCGCGTAGATCCGCACCGGCTCGGCATCGTCTCGATGCAGGTTGGCGCGCTGGTTGCGATCCGGTTCGAAGCGATCGATCAAGGCGTAGTCGAACGCGGTCTCGCCCGGCAGGCTGGCCAGTTGCCGGAACGGCGACGGCATCCAGTCCGGATCGATATCGAGCATGCGCAAGGTGTCGACCAGCGGGAACTGATCCGACAGCAGATGCAGATCGCCGCCGGCGAGCAGGCTGAGCTGGCTGCGCGCCGACGGGAACAGCTGGCCGCCGTTGTGCAGACTCAGGTCGCCCGCGGCCGCGCTCAGCGACAATCGCGACGGCAGCACCTGGGCGAAGATCGGGTTGTCGTGAATCTCGTACGGCGCCTGCGCGCGCGAGGTGCTGCGGTTGCCGTAGGCGAACAGCACATCGCCGAGGCTGAGCGTGTCGAACGACAGATCGCCGGCCACCGAGGTCACGCTGAGCTGAGTGTCGCGACCGTAAGACTGCGAGTCAGCGACGTTCTCCGGCAGGCGCGCGTACGACGGATTGAGCACCCGGCCGATTTCCACGTCCTGCGCGCCGGTGACCCGCCAGTTGGCGTCCTGCATCGCCAGGATCGGCGCGACCGCGCTGCGCATGCGGCTGGCGACGGCGGAGATGTTGTCGATGAACACCAGCGCGTCCAGATCGAAGGCCGAACCGATGCGGCCGCCGGCGTTGATTTCGCCCTCGCCCTTGGCGACGAAGAAATCGCCGCCGAGCAGATCGCGGCCGGCGTCGACGCGGATATCGCCGCCGCCGAACAGACGCAGCGCGTTGCCGTCCTTGATCCAGGTGGTCGGCGCCGAGGCCGAGACTTCGCGGATGTCGCGGCCGGCGCTGATGTCGATATCGCCGCCGACGCTGAGCAGGCCCTGGGCGAAGCCGCCGAAGTTGATCGAGGTCGACAGCAGCGTGCGCTGATCGTCGGCGAGCACGTTGCCGGTCTGCATCCACGGCCACCAGTACTGGCCGAGGTAACTGCCGGCGTTGCCGCTGCGGCTGCCGGCCGCGTCGTCGTAGATCTGCCGGTTACCGACGATGTCGCGGCCCGCGCGCAGGCCGATATCGCCGGCCGCCTCGGGATTGACCGGGCCGGTGACGATCACGTCGAGCGCGGTGTTGGAGGCGGATTGATTGGAGTCCACGGTCGGGCGCGAACGATCGGCCGTGGTGCCCTCGCCCGGGCGGCCGGCGGTGTAGACGCTGGCCGGCGCGTCGCGGTCGGCGAAGCGGATGTCGCGCGATGCGGCCAGGTCGATCGCGCCGGTGCCGGTGCGCAGCAGGTTCGGCATCAGCAGTTCGCGCTTGCCGTTCTGCAACAAGGTGGTGTGGCCGTCGAACTTCAGGTCGGCGCTCTGATCGCCACGCACCGCGCCCGGCGCGACGCTGGAGAAATCCGCGCCGGCGATGAAGCGATAGCTGCTGCTGTCGCCGCCGGCGAGGATCTTGTCGGCGAACGGCATCGGCTTGAGCGCGGACGCCTGCAGGCTCGGGGTGCGGTCGGCCGCGGCCGGTACCGGTCCGAGCACCGGCAGCACCGGGCGTTCGTTGACGGTCGGGATGATGCCCGGGTCGAACACCTGCTGGGTCAGGCGCAACAGGTAATCGCGATAGCCGCTGACGTAATCGCCGTAACCCGACGGCGAAGTCGGCGGCGCCGGCCCGAGGATCGGCGGATCGGGATCGACCGGGCCGCTGAGCAGGAACTGTTCGATCGCCTTGAGGAAGCTGGTGCCCGGGCCGAACACGTCGTCGAGTTCCGGCGCCGGGTCGGTCAGCATCTTCAGCAGCTCGTCGTATTGGCCGTAGTACTGGCCGATCTCTTCGGAATCGCCGTCGTACTGCACCGGTTCGGGCAGGTACTCGTAGGCGATCGGATCGATCACGCTGAGCGCATCGGTGTAGCGCTGATGCGAAACCGGATACGAGCCGACCGCGCCGCCGCCGCTGGCGTTGTAGTTGTAGAAGCCGTCGGAAATGGTCGCGGCGACTTCGACCTCACCGTCCGCGCGCAGAGTAAGCACCGGCGCGGCGCCGTTGTAGCGGAAATCGAGATTGCCCAGTTCGCCGGAGTTGAGGTTCCAGTTGGTCAACACCCTTATCGCGCCGCCGTTGATGGCCGGATCGGGATTGCGCAATTCCACGCCCGGTCGCGCGCGGAAGTTCGCGACGCCGGCGAAGCGGTCGCCGAAGGCGAAGCCCGGATTGCGCACGAAGCCCATCAAGGTGCCGGACTGATGTTGCCCGGCGTCGCCGTCGACGTAACCGTAGAACGTCTGGTGGGCGCGGTTGGCCTGATCGGGCGCGAAGAAATGGCGATTGAGGTACTGCTGCAGTTGTTCGGGCGTGCTCGGCGGCGCCAGCACCACGCCGTTGACGTCGGTCCAGGTGCCCGGCAGCAGTTGCCCCTGCGCGTCGTACCAGCCGGCCGGATCGACGATGCCGTCGAAATGCTTGCCGGCGGTGCTGTCGTCGTGGGCGTCGGTGGTGCTCCAGACCGCATACGCTTCCAGCCCGACTTCGCGCGCGCCGACGATGCTCTGTCCGTTCTCGATCGCGACGTTGACGTCGCCGCCTTGCAGCAGCGGCGCGCGCAGGTCGACGCGGCCGCCCGACAGACCGCCGGCGCTGCCGCCGCGCACGTCGATCAAGGCATCGCGGCCGATGCGGATGATGCCGGCATCTTCGCCGCGCACGTTCTGATAGCCGTAGTCGGCGTTCAGCGTTCCGTCGCTGACGCCGCCGGTGCCGATCCTGACTTCGCCGCCGCGCTTGTTGGCGGCGCTGCCGTTGGCCAGCAGGCGGCCGTCGATATCGACGCCGTGGCGGCCCCACAGTTCGATCTTTCCGCCGGAGGTGCCCGAGGCGTCGAGGGTGCCGGCGATACGCACGTGGCCGTTGTCCGGATCGCGGGTGGTCGCGGCGGCGCCGCCGTCGGCGGTCAGGCTGATCTCGCGCGCCTTGAGCGTATGCCCGGCCGACAGTTGCAGATCGCCGCTGCGGGTGCGCACCGCGACGCGTCGATTGATGCCGCCGTCGTGCAAGCGATGCGACAGGCCGTCCAGATCGAGCGCGGCGCCCACATCGATATCGATGCGGCCGCCGCGGCCCTTGGGCGCCGAACCCTTGAGCGCGCCGAGCAGTTCGGCCTCGCGTTCGGGCGCGACGATGCGGAGTTCGCCGGCATCGCCGCCGCCGGCGTCGGCCGATACGTCGAGACTGGCATTGCTCGCCAAGCGGATCGCGCCATGATCGGCCTGCAGTTCGATGCGGCCGCCCGGCGAGTACACGGTCTGATCGAAGATCGTCTTCGGTACCGCCGAGGTATCGATCGCCGCGCCGTCGTCCAGGCGCAGATCGCCGCTGCGCGCATGCAGGCCGACCTTGCCGGAATTGGCGCGGATCAAGGCATTGCCGCTGATGCTGGCGCCGTCGAGTTGGATCGCGCCGCCCTGCGGACGCGCGTTGCCGGCAACGCCCGCGCTGCGCGCGAGCGCGATCGCGCCGGTCGTGCGCAGGGTGTTGTCGGCGCCGGCATCGGCCTGGATCAGCGGCGAGCGCAGGCTCAGCGAGGCCTCGCCGAAATCGAAGTCGCCGCGTTGCTGGACCGCGATCGAGCGGTTCGCGTCGACATTGACCGCGCCGAAGCCGAGCAGACGCTTGTCGCCGCCGCCGAACACCACGTCGCCGCCGCGCAGTTCCAGCACGCCGCCGCCGGCTGCGTCGGCATTGGCGGTGCTCGCCGCGCCCAGATCGTTGCTCAGGCTCAGGCGGTCCGCACGCAGGCTCACCGTGCCGCCGTCGCCGACGAAACGGCCGGCGCTGAGGCTGAGCTGGCGGTCGGTATCGACCGAGATATCGCCGAAGAACGCCATGTCGCCGTAGCTGCGCAGGCTCACCCGCTCGGCCGCGGCGAACTGGGTGAGCGTGTTGCGGCCGATCACGAAGCCGTCGTAATCGCCATCGTCCTGGGTGAAGGCGATGCGGCCGCTGTTGGCCTGGATATCGCGGCCGCCAAGCGAGGCGCTGGCGTCGACCACAGCCTGGCCGGTGCTGTCGAGCGTCAACGACGCGCCGCCGTCGAGCCGCGCGCCCTCGCCGACCCGCAGCAGCCCGCGCGATTGTTCGAACGCGGGCACGTTGCGGCGCTGCACGTCGACCGCGCCGGCATTGGACACCCGCAGCAGCGCGCCGTCGCCGCTGACCGCGGCGGTATTGCTGGCAGTGTCGGCGACCGCGCCGATCACCAGCGGACGGTCACTGGCGCCGGCCAGTTGGCCGCGCGCCTGAATCACGCTGCCGTCTTCGATCCGCAGGCCCTGCGCGCCGTCGCTGGCGCGCGCGACCAATACAATCTCGGCGCCTTGCAGCGGCGCGGCGGCATCGTTGGACACGATCAGGTCGCGGGTGCGCGCATCGATGCGAGTGCCCTCGCCGGTCTGGCTGCGCACGCCGCCGATCAACAGACTGCCGGCACCGAGCGCGCTGAGCTGCTTGGCGTCGAGTTGCACGTAACCGTCGCGCGCGGCCTGCGCATCGCCACGGATCTGGATCGCGTCGGCGACGATATCGACCTGCGCCGCAGCGCCGCCGGCCGCCGCTGCCACGTCCAGGCGCGCGCCGAGTTCCAGCGCGCGCTGCGCGCTCAGCACTAGCTGGCCGCCGTCGCGCGGCAGGTTCGGCGCGATCAGCCCGGCCTTGGCCGCGCGCGCTGTGAAGAAGGTGTTCGCGCTGCTGAGCTGGTACTGCGAATAGCGGCCCCAGACCTCGCGCGACTGCACTTCGAAGCGGTTGCTGCGCGCATCGCGCGCGCCGCTGAGCGAGTCGATGTAGTAACCGGCGACCACCTGAGTGCCGTCGGGCGCGGTCAGATTGCGGCTGCTCAGACTGTCCTGACCGCGGCTGCGCTGAACCACCCGGAACGCGCCGGGCAAGGTCGCGTAGCGGCCCGGCAGCAAGGTGTAGACGCCGTCGGCGAGACCTTGCACGCCGCTGAGATACACCGACTTGCCGACTTCGCCGCCGACCTGGCCCTGGCTCAGCAGCGGATCGCTCGCCGCCAGCGGCGACTGCACGCCGGGCACGACCGCGTACACGCCGCGCTGATCTGGATACAGATACGCCGCGTTGCCGCTGCCGCCGTCGGCATAACTGGTGCCCACCGCCGACAGCACGTCGCGGCTGCCGCCGGTGCCGGCGATCCATTCGAACGCCTGCAGATCGCCGCCGCCGGACAGATCGACGCGCGCGCCGTCGTCCAGCGCCAGGTCGGCGCCGTCGATGCGCACCTGCCGCGCCGGCGGCGCGTTGAGGTTGACGTCGATATCGCTGGCGTTCCATTGCAGGCCGTCGACGGTCTTGCCGTAAGGCAGCACGCGGCCGTCGAGCGATACCGAGGTCAGGCTGCCGGCGCTGAGCTTCACGCTCTGAGTCGGGGTGAGCGCGAGACCGCCGAACAAGGCGAGCGTGTCCGCATCGGTGGCCGCGCTCGCGCCGAGCACGATGCGTCCGCCCGGTGCGCGCAGCACGCCGGCCTGTTCGATATGGCTGGCGTCGAACAGCAGCCGTCCGCCGGCCGACAACGGCAGCGCCGCGGCGTTGCCGTTGGCTTCGATGCGGATCGTGGTTCCCTCGCGCGGCGCGTTCACGCCCGCGCCGTTGCGCGCGCCGAGCGCGCGCACGATGAAGGTCTCGCCGCTGGCCGGGTACGCCTGCGCGGCGGACAAAGTGAGATCGCCCGAGGTCAGCAGTTCGCCGGGCACTTGGCGGGTTTCGCCGGCCACCGCGACGCTCTGGTACTCGGTCGGCGTGTGCAGGCGCAGATCGCCACGGCTGGCGAAGCGCGCGTCGCCGAAATTCTGCAAGGTCACGCGGCCGCCGATATCGATGAAACCGGCTTCGACCGACAGGCGCGCATCGCCCGGACGGCCCGGCTCGGTCAAGGCGCGACCGCGTTCGCTGCCGGGCAACAGACCCTGCAGCGACACGTACGCGGCCGACAGCTTCGCTTCTCCGTTGTTGCAGCCGGCCACGAACGCGCGTGCGTTCATCATCAAGGCGCGCGACAGCGACAGGTCGACCGCGCCGTCGAATACCACCGAGGTCACCAACGGGCCTCGCGGCAATCCGTCCTCGCCGACGCCGACCAGCAAGGTGTCGACACCGGAGCCGTCGAGGCGATCGGCGGCGAAATACATCTTGCCCGACGGCGCGGCCGCGCCCGGTTCGATCGCTTCACCGGGGCGAGCGCCCGCATCCAGACGGCTGCCGTCCTGATGCAACACGATCGCGCTGGTCGCCAGCGGCGCGCGCGAGCCGCTGTTGTCGAGCGGCCGCGTACTCTGCGCCGCCAGCAGTTGCACGCTGCCGCCGCGCGCTTGCGCATCGCCGCCGGCGGCATGGATATCGCCATCGAAATACAGGCCGGCTGCGGACGACAGCACCAGCGCGCCGCCGTCGCTCCACACTGTGCGCGGCGCCAATGGCGCATCGCCCAGGCCGTTGCTGTCGGCCGGCAGATCGAACACCGCGCGCGCGCCGGACAGATCCAGTCGCGCGCCCTGCTCGACCACCACGTAGCCGCTGTCGCTGCTCAGGCTGATCCGGCCGCCGTCGAGCAGCTTGCCGTCGCGCGGCACCGCGCCGCCCTGCGGCAGCGGGGTCTTGAACGGATCGAGCAAGGCCGTGCCGGATACGTCCAGCACCGCGTTCTCGCCGACCCATACCGACTTGGAGCCGCGCCAGTAATCGATCGGCGCCGGACTATGCGACGGCGACAAGCCTTGCACCGAGGTATCGCCCGACAGCGCGATGCTGCCGCCGTGCGCGGTCACGCCGCCGAGCACGCTGAGCTGGCCGCGCGAACCCAGGCGCGCATCGCCGCCGGCGTCGAGCTGCAACTGCGCGCCTTCGTCGAGCAACAAGGTGTCGCGCAACTCTCCAAGTTGCGGATGATTGGGCAAGGTGCGGCCGGTCGCGGCGCCGGCTTCGAGGGCGAAGTCGGCGGCGGGGCGGTGGTAGCTGTCGATCAGGCCGAAGGCGCCGTTGGTGCCGCGGCCGTCTAGATTCAAACCTGCATACAGATCGGCGCCGGTCGGCAGCAGGCGCAGCGCTTCGCGAGTGGGCACGAAATTGCGTTGCGAGACCCGCACCGTGGTGTCCGCGGCGATGGTCGCGTCGTGCTGGGCAATCAGGTCGTAGCTGCCGAAATCGCCTTGTTCGAAGAAACCCGCGTCGAGTTTCAGAGTGCGCGCATCGTCGGCCGCGGCGCCACCGATCTGGATATCGCGCGCCTGCAGGCTCAAGCGGCCGCCGCCGGCCAGACCGCCCGCATGCACGGTCGCGTCCTGGAAGCGCAACTGTCCTGCTTCGCCGTCGGCTGCATAGAACGACGCCGGCAGATTGCCGTTGAGCGAATTCTCGTCGCCGGCGGCCGGTTGGTAGGTCAGCAGCGCGATATCGCCGCCGCGGCCGAGCGGCACGCCGTCCTTCTGCGCCAAACTGCCGTCGGGCAGAATCCGGCCGCCGCCGGACACGTCGAGCACCGCGCCGCGTTCGAGCACGATCGCGCCGCTGGCGTCGCGCAATTCGCCGCCGCTGTTCTGCAGGCGCGAGGTCGTGCTCAGGCGTATGCTGCCACCGTCGATGTTGGCGCCGCCGCTGCGTTGTTCGGCGATGCGGTCGCCGTCGTTGACCCACTGCCCGCGCGTGGACAGGCGCGCGCCCGAGCCCACGGTGATGCCGCGCCGTTCGCCGGCCTTGAGCTGGTTGTCGAACTCGGCCGCGGCCGACAGCACGATATCGCCCGATTCGGCCTGCAGACTGCCGTTGACGTCGATGCGCGAGCCGCTCAGGACGATGCGTCCGCCGGCCTGCACCTGCACCTGCAACTGCGCGTCGGCGGCGACCTCGATATGGGCGCGCGGGTCGTTGAGTTCGACCGTGCCGAAGCCGGCCGCATTGAGCAACTGCGTCGACAGATTGGTAACGCGCGATCCGTCCGCTGCGAATTGCCGCGGCAACGCCGTGTTCATGCCGAACTCGGCCGGCGCGTCCTCGCTGCGCGCCGATTGCAGGCGCCAGTCGGTGAACGGGCCGTTGTCGACCGACAGCTTGAACACGCCGCCGCGCGCGAGTTCGCCGCGCTCGATCTGATGGCGGCCGGATTCGGCGTCGGCATGGATGTCGCCGGCCAGCAGCAGCCCGCTTTCGACGCCGTTGTCGCCGCCGCTAGTATCCTGTTTCAAGCGAATGCTCAAGGTGCCGGCGTCGCCGCCTTCGAGATAATCCGATTCGTAGCGGCGTTCACGCCCGCCCAGCGGCGAGCCGAACACTTCCTGCACGTCCCAGCGCTGATGGTCGAGAGTGTAAGCATCGGCGAAGCCGAGATAGTTCTGGCTCGGATCGGCATCGGCGAGGCTGTAGCGGCGGCCGTCGGCGCCGAGCAGGCGGCGCGATTCGATCATGCCGCCGAGGTAATGCACGTAGCCGGCGCCGAGTTCCATGGTCGAACCCGAGCGCGCGATGAACTCGCGGCCGATGACGTTGATCGAGCCGCCGTCGACCAGCATCTGATCGATCTTGCGCGGCACCTGATCGGCGTAACCGGCGGCGTTGAGCAAGGGACTGCCGACCCAGGCGCGGCCGTCGTCGGTGACGCCGTGCTCGCGGATATCGAGCTGCACTTTCTGCCGGAACAGGCCGCCGCCGCGCAACAACGGCGAATCGGCGAGTTCGTTTTCGCCGATGCGTTCGATGGTGACGTAGTTGTCCGCCATCGGCCGCTGCACATCGGTCAGGCCGGCGACGTTGAGGGTCGCGCCGTGTTCGAGCAATATCCGCGCCGGCGGCGGCTTGACCCCGACCTGGCGTAGCGCATCCATACCGACCAAGTCGAGCTTGCCGCCGGGCATCAGCACCAGCGAATTTTCCTGGAAGCGGATCTGCGCGCCGGCCAGGGTCGCGCTCGGCGGCTGGAACGCCTTGTCGGCGCTCGGCGCGGAGGTGGTGGTTTCGCCGTCGCGCTCGGGCAGGATCACGGTCGCCGAATCGCGGCCGAAACTCAGCGAACCGCCGATGCGGTCGGCGAGCTCGGCAGCGGTATTCGCGTCGCTGGCGCGGGTGTGGTTGGCGGCGACGATCGAAATCTTGCCGGGCCGGCTGACGCCGGTGGTGGTGCCGACATAACCATCTTGTCGAATGTCGTGACCCGTGAGAGTCACCTCGCCGCGCTTGCTGGCGATGATGCCGGTGTTGTCGAAACGGCCGTAACCCAATGCGGCCGGATCGGTGCCGGCGACCGTGCCGATATCGCCGTAGCGCAGGCGCAGATCGTTGCCGCCGCTGGGCTGACCGGCGCGGGCGCCGATCACCGCGGCCATCTGCACCTGCCCGTCCTCGCCCTGCACGCTGCCGGCGTTGCTGATGTTCGGCGCGGCGATCAATGCATAGCCGCCGGCCGCGGTCTTGATCTGCGCGCCGGCTTCGATCCTGATATCGCCCGGCTGGCTCGGCAACGCGCCGCTGCCGCTGTAGTCGACCCGTTCGGAGGTCAGCACGAACGCGTCCTGGGTGTCCTGCCGGGCGCGCTGGATGCCTTCGTTGATGAAGATGCGGTTGCTCTTGGCGACGTCGTTGTCGAACAGGTTCAGCGACGACGCCACCAGCGAACGCGTATTGACCTGGCTGCCGCCGCCGAACACCACGCCGTTACGGTTGAGCAGGTACACGCTGCCCTCGGCCTTGATCCGGCCGAGGATCTGGCTGGGCCGGCCGCTCGGATCGTCGATGCGGTTGAGCGCGATCCAGTCGTTGCCGCCGCTCTGATTGCCGCCGCGCTGATCGAAATGGACCGTGGTCTGCTTGCCGACGTTGAAGCTTTCCCAACTCAGGATGGCTTTCTTCTGAGTCTGTTCGATGGTGACCGTGGTGTCGGCGCCGTCGACGCGCTGGGTCGGGGCCTTGGCGCCGAGCCACAGCTTGGATTCGCCCAGGCGTGGGTCGTTGGCGAGGATCGCGCCGGGTTCGATGCGCACGCCCGCGGCGATCTTCAAACCGCCTTCACCGAGACCGTTGGGCACGTTGTTGCCGATCTGCGACGCCGCCGCCGCGGCGCGCGCCGCGACCTGGGCCGCATCGAGCGCGCTGCGCACCTGCGCGGCGCGGCCGAACGCGGCCAGCGACTTCTGCGCCGCCTGCTGCGCGCGCACCGACTGCAGCCCCTGCTGCTGCGCCGCGCGCGCCGCCTGCGCGGACGGATCCAGCCCGCGCCGCGCGAACGGATTGGGGTCGGCCTGCGCCGTGCCGCCGATCAATGCCATCGAGATCGCCGCGCTCAGCGCGAGTATGCGCAGCGGACTGGTACGGAAACCACGAGCGGGCTTGCGGGTCATGACGGCTTCCTTTGCGTACGGCGTGACGGCGCGGCGGGGGTTTCGCGGCGGTGGGGATTGGGTGACTGGACTTTCGAAAGGCCGGGCGAAGGCAGTTGAAGTTGCGAGTGCGAGTGCGGGTGCGGGTGCGTGTGTAGTTGCGGATGCAGTTGCAGTAGCGAGTTCGGTATCAGTCGAAATTGCCGTTTAGACCGCAATTGAAGTCGTGATTCAGACAGCGACGCGAGCAGCTTTTGCCCCCTTTGCAAAAGGGGGCGGCGACCGCGCAGCGGACGCGGGGGATTTGCTTTTGCTTTTGCTTTTGTTGTTGCGGTGGCCGTGCGCATTAGCTCAAAGCAAAAGCGAATCCCCCCCAGCCCCCCTTTTGCAAAGGGGAGAACAGCAGGACGCCGGCGATTGGCATGGGGCGCGAGCTCGGTCATGACGATCACCGCACCGGCTTCAATGCAGGCGGCGCGAAGTGCCGCGCGGGACGCTGCGGCACGACCGAGCGGCCGTACTGATCGCCCAAGCGCTGCCGGGTCGCGGCCGGTGTCGCCAGGCCCAGGCCGATCGGTGCGATGCGATCGCCGGGCGGTTCGTCGGCGATCACCGGCGCGACCTTGTCGACCTCGGCCTTGAGCGCCTGATTGAGGCACGACCATCGCCCCGCTTCGTCGTTGCCGATGCGCACCTGCACGCACGGCGCGGCGACCGGCTTGGACGCCGGCAACAGGCGCTGCTGCGCGCCGGCCGAGCCAACGGTCAGCATCACGGTCGCGACGAGGGCGCGCCAATGGCTCATTCGTTGCCCGACTTGCCTGTATCGCTGATCCTGTCGCCAGCCATTCCGCCGCCGTCCAACGTGGAACCGGCGTTCAGACCAACTGAAGCGTCGGCGTCCTTACCGACGGCGGCCGCGCGCACAGCCGCATCGCCCGCGCACTTCGCCAGTTCATCGCGCTGACGGTCGAGCTTGTCCTCGAGCGCGCGCACCTGGTTTTCTTTCTCGACGCGATTGAACCCGAGCGGCCCGAAACCGCGGGCACGCACGAACGCGATGAACGCCGGATCGCGATACAGCCCGGCCAACTCGCGCCCGGTCGCGTACAGCGCCTGAGTGCCGGACGCGCAACGCGCCGACTGCGCCTGCGCGGCGTCGAGTTGTTTGGCCAGCGCGATGCGCTCGGCTTCCTTCTGCTGCGCCAGTTGCGCGGCCTGCTGCTGCGCCGCCTGCCATTTGCCGGCGCTCGCGCGCGCCTGCTCGGATGCGGCCGCATTCTGTTCGACCTGCCGCTGCAACGCCGCCAACCGCGCGCTGTCGTCGCGCGCCGCGGGTTTGGCCGCCTGTGCCTTGAGCGCGTCGCGTTCGCGCTCGGCCGAGGCCGTCGCCGCCTGCTGCGCGGCCAAGGCGGCTTCGGCGGTGCGCAGGCGCGCGCCGGTGTCGCGCAACGCATCGCGCAGGCGGGTCTCGTTGGCGGTCTGCGCCTGCGCGCCACCCGGCGCGACGAAACACAGCGCCAACGCCAACGACACACCATGCAGGATCGAACGCGGCATGCGTTGGCTCACGTCGTCGACGCGCACCACGCAAGCTGGCGCACAGGTCACGGCCGCGCCGTTCACCATCGACACCACCGCATCGCTACCCAGCGACCCAGCTCCACCCAAACGCTCACGGCGCAGACTCATCTTCATCGCTCCCGTGCTCAGAATTCAGTACTGAGATCGAGCTGGACCACGTCCACCGAATACGGCGCACCGGTCACCTCGTTCGCGCTGAGCCAGCGCAGCCCCAGCCAGGTGTTGCGCGCCAGGCCCAGGGAGCCGCCGACGATGAAGCCGCGCGCGTTGGTGCCGCCCAGGTGGAAATCCGAATCGGTGAAGGCATCCGGCACCGCGTCCGATTCCAGGCGCTTGTAGCCGATGCTCGCGTTCCAGTCCCAGGCCTTTTCGATCTTCGGCTGGCCGACCAGCAGGTTGACGTAGTAGCCGCTGTCGCCGCCGTCGTGCTGCAACGGCTCGATGTTGGGCTTGAAGTTGTTGAGCGGACCCAGCGCCTGGATGCGCCTGGCGTCGTACTTGAGGTTCTTGACCACGTCGGCCTCGATCACGATCTTGACCGGATCGAAGCTGGCGATTTCCAGCGCCGCATGCAGGTTGGCGACGCCGAATTCGCTGGCGTAACCGAAGTACTGCAACTGCGGGCCGTCGGGCGCGCCCGAGGCCGGCACGATGTCGCGGATCGCGAACATGGTGTTGCCGAACTGCTGGAACTGCGGCCGCGACAGATCGGTATCGCACACGTCCTTGGCGGTCGGCGCGACGCACGGCGACGACAACTCGCCGTTGATGTGATCGAACAGGAAATAGCCCAGGCCGAACTTCAGCTTCACGTCGTCGCTGAATTTCCAGTCCGCGCCGGCCTGCACGCCGTACAGCCATTTGTCGCGGCTGCTGGCCTTGTCGGCGCGCTGGGTCGAACCGAAATCGAAGTCGGTGTTGAAGATCGGGAACGCGCCAACATTGACGTAAGGATGGAAATCCGAACCCAGGTCGAACTCGGTCTTGACCGCCACGCCGTCGAAACTCAGATCATTGTCGAACAACAGCTCGCTGGTCCAGAACGGATTGGGCGCGCGGCCGATGTCGGCGCTCAGCCAGTCGCTCGGCTTGAGCCGCAGGTAAGCGCGATCGAGCCACAGCGAGTACTTGGACAGATTGCCGCCGGCACCGAGGGTCTGATTGGTCGACACCGGGCTGCGATCGCTGCCGGTGGCCATGCGCAGGTCGGCCTCGACCCAGTCGGCGATCTGCGCATGCACGCCCAGCCGCGCGCGCATGCGCATGCGGCCGCGGTTCTTGGTGGTGTTGACGGTCGGCAGCGGGTTCGACAGCGGATCGTTGACGTCGTAGCCGCTGCCGGCGTTGAGCACGCCGAAATTCGGGAAGTCGTTGTAGTTCTCGCCGTCGTTGAGCACGTCCTCGGCGCGCGCGCGCAAGTCGCCGTAGACGCTGATGCGCTGGGTCCATTCGGGCAAGGCGTTCGGCGCGGCCCAGCCTTCGCTCTTGGCCTGCTGGGTGACTTCGGCGCGCAGCTCATCCTTGATCTGCTGGCGCACTACTTCCGGGATGTACGGCACGACCACCGCGCCGGGCGCGGTCTGGTACGCGGGCTGCGCGGCCACCGCGGTCGCTGGCTTCGCCGCAGCGCTGGCGCTCGCTTCGGCGATCAGATCGTCGGCCTGCCCGCGCGTCATCACGCCCTTGGCGACCAGCAGATCGATGAGCTTGAGGGTGACTTCGGGGCTGATCCTGGACGCGTCGACCGGCGGCGCGGCCACGGCGGGCGTCATGCACAGCGCGGCCAGCGCCAGCGTCAATGCGCGGAGCTTGAGGCGGCGATGCGGATTGGACAATGCGGTCATGGTGGGTCCCGGTAAGACGAAAATTCAGGCGGAAATGCGAACGAAACGTTCGGGCGCGCTCGCGGCGCTAGCCCGGCGAAATGGCGCCGATGCGCAGGTTGATCGGTTGCGGCATCTGGTCCGGCGGTGGCTGCGGCAACGCGCGCCCTTGCAGGGCGGCGACGATGGCGCGATCGAGTTCGGGCTTGCCGGTGGAGGCGATCACCTGCGAACGCTGGATCGTGCCGTCGGCGTTGAGCCACATCGCGACCGTCGCCGAATAGCGGCCCTTGCGGGTTTTCTCGTCGCGTTGCAGGTACTGCTGCACGTTGCGCTGAACCATCGCGGCATAACCGGCATACGGATTGCCGCCACCGCCCTTGCCGCCGATGCGGGTGCCGCCACCGCCGCTGCCCGGAGTCAGGCCGAATTCGTTCGCGCCCGGTCCGGCCTCGGCGGTGAGCGGATCGCCGGGCGGATCGGCCGAATCGTCCTTAGGCGGATCGATCGATTCGAACGGCGTGTTCTCGACCAGTTTTTCCTCCTCCGGCACCTTGTCGGGTTGCGGCGGCGGCGGCGGCGGTGGAGGCGGCGGAAGGATCACTTGAGTGATCCGCGGCGGCATGCGCTTCTGGGTAGGGCCAGCATCCTGCATCAGCGACCACACCAGCCACGCGAGCACCGCGAACACGCCTAGCGCGCCGAGCACGGCGAGCGCGCGCGACCAGCGCGTAGGTTGTCCGTAGGAACGGGCCACGAGGCGATCCCGCTCAGCCGGCGGCCTGGCGCTGCGACGCCAGACCGATCGAGGAAATGCCGAGCTTGCTGCACAGGTCCAGCACCGCCATGACCTTGTCGTACTGCACCGCGCGATCGCCGCGCAGGATCACCGGCAGTTCGGCGTCGTTGGCCAGCGCGTTGCGCAGTTGCTGTTCGAGTTCGCTCATGCTGACCGGCACCGCGTCGATGCTGAGCTGGCCGGCGTTGTCGATCGCGATCACCTTGGTCTTGGGCACCGACAGCGGCTGGCTCGCGCTGGCCTTGGGCAGGTCGACCTTGATCCCCTGCACCGCCGCGGTGGTCATGATGATGAAGATCACCAGCAGCACGTAGGCCAGATCCAGCATCGGGGTGATGTTGATGTCGTCGTAGGGTTTCTTGCCCTGGACCTTCACGGCAGCGTCTCCGTCGACACGCTGCGGGTCAGCTGCGACGGCAGCGGCGCGTCGCCGGCATAGTCCTCGGCGATGCGCTTTTCCAGTTCGTCGACGAACACCTGCATGTCCGCGCCGATCGCTTCGGTGCGGCTGAGCAAATAGTTGTAACCAAACAATGCCGGGATCGCGACGGCGAGGCCGGCGACGGTCGCGAGCAGCGCCGCGGCGATGCCGGGCGCGATCGCGTTGATATTGACGTCGCCGGCCGCGGCGACCGCGGCGAAGGTGATCATCACGCCGACCACGGTGCCGAGCAGGCCGAGGAAGGGGCCGCCGGAAATCGCGATGGTCAGCAACACCATCATCTTGTTCAAACGCTGGCCTTCGCGCACCGCGGCGGCATCGAGCGCGGAACGGATCGCGGCGATAGACTGGGTACGCACCACCGAACGCCCGCCGCCGGCGGCGACGCGGTTGCGCAGTTCGTCCAGGCCGACCTCGAGCAAGCGCGCGAGATTGGATTTCTCGCCGTTGAGCGGGCCGTTGTCCTGCGCGCCCTTGACCCAGGCGGTGTCGTGCAGCGGATACTCGCCGGCGTACTTACGGAACGCCTGCAGGAAGCGTTCGTTGGCCTTGGCGGTGGTGTTGACGAACACGCCCTTGCCGATCATCACCCACCACGAGATCACCGCCATGAAGCCGAGGATCACGATCACGATCCAGGCGTCGACGGTCAGCGCGCTGAACAGGATGCCGAAGTAGTTGTGGCCGCCGTCGCCGGAGCGTTGTTCGACCGGCTGGAAGGTCAGCAGGCGCGCGTCCAGGCCCTGGCTGTGCGCGGCGGCCTGGATCAGGCCAACCGGACGTGCGACTTTCGACACCTGCAGTTCGTCGATCAGGCCGATGAAATTCGCGCGCGCGGCGCCGCCGTCGGTGGTTTTCTCGCCGCCGATGGTCAGGCCCGCGTTCGCCGCCGGCAAGGCCGCGGCGACTTCGCCGACCGGCGCGCCGTTGAGATACACGGTCACCTTGTTGTCGCCGGCGCGCACTGCGACGTGCGCCCAACTGTCGCCGTTCAACGGCGCGCCGGCCGAACTGCGCAACACGCCGGCAGCGCTCGGCACTTCGGCGTACAGCACGCCCGCGTCGAGCAGCAGGGTCAGCGCGCCGGGCAACGACACGATCACACCGCTCGCATTCGCCGCGGCCGGTTTTACCCAGGCCGACACAGTCAACGCCTGCGCGGCGGTGATGTTCAACGACGACGAGGCCGGTACCTGCAACGGTGTCTGACCGTTCATTTGCAGGCCCGAACCGATCAAGGCCGCCTGGGCCAAGGTCAGCGGCGGCTGCGCGTTGTTGGCGTAAGCGGTCTGGTCGTTGCCGGCGGTGCCCTGGTCGGCGAAGTGATAGACCGCGACGCTGTCGGCGTCGTAGCTGCCCTTGGCGTCGCCGCCCGGAGTCGCTTCGGGGTTGCCGAAGTAGACGTAGATCGACGCCGCGGCGTTCGCCTGCAGGTCCGGCAGATCGACCCAGGCCAGCGCGACCTGGTCGACCAGGCCGTCGTATTTCTCGAAGTGGTACTTCAGCGGCGTGCGGTCGTCGGCGGCGATGAAACGCACGTCGCTGCCGTCTTCCTTGGCGTCGGCGAAATTGAAGTTGCCCGAATGCAGGCGCACCAGCACCTGGGTGCGGCCGCCGGGTTCGCTCACGCCGGCGCCGGCCGAGGTGGTGTTGAGATCGACCTTGGCCCGGTAGTTCCACTTGCCGTCCCACCACGAGGCCGCCATCGCCGGCAGCGAAAGCAACAACAACACAGTGGCCAGCATCACGCGCAATCGGTTCACGACACATCCCCAGTAGGTATAGTTCGGCCCCGCATGCGCGCCGGGCCGGCAAAACGACAGGTCGCGACGCCCGCGAAGGCGGCGCACCGGTGTTGCATGGTCAGAACTCGCCCCACAGGCGCACGCCGACTTCGACCCCGTCGGGTTCGCGGTCGCGGCCGTTGGGGCTGGACAGCGGCTTGGCGACATCGACCGAGCCGTTGAAATGACCGAAGGCTTTCAGCGACGCGCCGATACCGGCGCTGATCAGGGTCTCGCTGCGCAGCTGATCGGGCAGTGGATCGTTGATCCGCGCATAGCCGGCGTCGACGAACGCGCGCAGGCGCAGTTCCTGGAACGCATCGCCGAGCGAATCCGAGAACGACGGCGTGCGCGCTTCCAGTGTCGCCGCCGCGCCCAGGTCGCCGAGCGATTCGGATTCGTAATAGCCGCGCACGCTGTCGAGTCCACCGATGCTGAATTGCTCGTTGCTGATCAGGGGCTCGCCGGCGAACTGGCCTTGCAGGCGCAGCATCAGCTGCGCGTCGTTGCTGTATTTCCAGGTGTGCGAGCCCGAGGCGCGCAGATAGAAGAAATTCGGCTGCGCCTGATAGCGCTTCGCGTCGAACGCGGCGCGGCCGTCGCCGACGCCGCGCAGGTTGAATACCGCCGACAGGGCGAGGTCGCTGACCGAGCGCTCTTTCACCCAGTCGGCGTTGTAGTTGATGCTGATCGGCAGGTATTCGATCGGCACCGAGCCGCGGTCGGCGCCCTGCACCAGGTTCTCGTTGAAGTCCTTGTAATCCAGGCCCAGGCTCAACGAGTGGAAGAAGCCTTCGCGCGCGGCGAACGAACGCATCAGCCGCAGGCCGGCCAGGGTGCCGTTGCCGATCACGTTGAGATCGCCGACCACGGCGATGTCGCTCTTGCTGCGTACCGCGTAACCGAGCAGGGAATAAGGCGACGCGCCGAACCGCGCCAGGTACGAGACCGAAAACACTTCGGCGTCTTCGCGCCGCTGCGGCGCGAGCTGCGCCGACAGGCTGACGCTGTGGCCGCGCTGCCACAGATTGTCGTAGCGCAGGCTCGCCGCCAGACGCTGCTCGGTGGTATTGGCGCTGTTGCGGTTGTTGAGTTCCAGCGAGCCGTGCAGCGGCAGGCTGTCTTCGACGTTGAGGTCGACGTCGACCGTGTTCGGCGTGGCGCCGGCCTTGATCTCCGGGGTGACGCGACGATCGGGCCACTGGTTCAGAGCGACGATATCGCGCTGCACATCCTTGAAATTCGGTACCTGCCCCTGCGCCAGCGACGGCGCGGCGCGCTCGATGTCGTCGGGCGAAAAATAGTCCGCGCCGTTGACTCGCAGCCGGCCGACTTTCTGTTCATTGACCTGCAAGGTGACCAAACCGGTCGAGGCGTCCTGCTCCGGGATCACCACGCTGACGGTCGGAAAGCCCTTGTGGTCGTACAGCGCCTGCAAGGCGGCGCGCGCGGCTTCGACGTCCTGTTCGCTGCGCTGCGGGCCCAGATGCGGGTACACCGCCTTTTCTATATCGAGATTGCTCAGCTGGCTGTTGCCGAGCACTTGATAGGCCATCACGTCGAAGCGAGCGATCGGCGCGGCGGCCTGCGCCGTCGTCGAAGTTTCCTGCGCGTGTAAGCGCGCCGGTCCGAGCAAGCTCAGTCCGACGGCTGCGATGAGGCGTAGAGACATCGAGCCGAAACCATCCCTGTTGCGCCGTCCCGAGTACCGGTCGGCAGACCGCGCAAAGGTAGGTTCGCTATGTGACGGTGTTGGAACTGCTACATGACAAGGCACATGAACCTGGTCATGTGCTTGTCAATCTGGGCCGGCGAATGTCACAAGTTGATGCGATGACCTATCAATCACGTGCTGGATCACTTGTCATCTCATTGCGAGATGAGCGGTATCACACAGGTGAGAAATGTTGCGAGTTGTAGTTGCGGGTTTGATGCAAGTTTCCGAGGCTTCGGTATGGCGCGTGTCGACGCGTTCGTTCGCTCGGGTTTTTGTGGGCTTTCGCACGCGGAACGCTTGTGCGTGCACGGTTGACCAGAATGCGGAATGTTGCGATCACGCAACATCGTCGGTCGATGCGATCAGAGAAATTCGTCGATGGCGACCAATCGCGGCGGCGCTCAGCGTTCGAGTTCGCGACGGACGATCCGCAACGCGACTGTGTACGACGCCTGCATCGATCGATTGCGATTGTGTCGCCGCGCAACTTGCAACAGCGTTGATGCGCACAGCGAATTCGGCATTACCGATTTATGGCAGTGACATGTGCGCGTGGCTGGTGTTCGCGCTGGGTTCGAGCGGCTGTGCCGCCGGTGTCGTTTGGGGCGAAAAGCAAATCCCCCCTGCCCCCCTTTTTCAAAGGGGGGAACTGCAACAGCAAGAGCGCTCGCGGTTAGCTGGCGGGGATGCTCAACTCGCGGAGCCGTTCGCAGTATCCAGACTCGCGAAGCGGGCCGTTGCCCCCTTTATGAAAGGGGGCGGCATCCGCGCAGCGGATGCGGGGGATTTGCTTTTGATCTTGATCTTGATCTTGCGGCTGGCGCTGCCTGGGAGCAAAAGCGCCCCCCCCCCTGCCCCCCTTTTCCAAAGGGGGGAACTGCAACAGCAACAGCGCCCGCGGCTAGCTGGCGAAGATGCTCAACTCCCGAAGTCGTCCGCAGTATCCAGACTCGCGAAGCGGGCTGTCGCCCCCTTTATGAAAGGGGGCGGCATCCGCGCAGCGGATGCGGGGGATTTGCTTTTGATCTTGATCTTGATCTTGCGGCTGACGCCGCCTGGAAGCAAAAGCGAATCCCCCCTGCCCCCCTTTTGCAAAGGGGGGAACTGCAACAGCAAAAGCGCTCGCTACAAGAGCGGTTGCGCCTGGTTCGCTCGGCCGCTCAACTCGCGGAACCGTTCGCGGTCGCCGCGCTCGGCGCAGCCGCGGCCTTCGCCGCATCTTCCTGCTCCAGCACCGACAACCGCTCGAGGTTCTGCATCGACACCAGGTGCGTATAGATCAAGCCGAGTGCACCGGAGCGCAGCAGGTCCGGGATCACCGCGTCGCCCAGCTTGAGCAGGCGCTCCTCGGACACCACGTAGACGCCGCCGAGTTCGCGCTGCTCGCCTTCGCCGCCGAAGCGGATCACCCGCTGCTCCAGCAGATCCAGCTCCTTCAATCGCGCGGTGAACGCGGCGGTGCGCTTGAACTCGTTGTGGAAGTCGGACAGGAAGCCCATCGCCCGCGCCAGGTTCTCGCTGTCCTCGCCGTCTTCCTTGAACAGCAGGTCGCCGTCCTCCTCCGACAGGCCGTCGTAGGCCATGTCGACGCAGACCGTCAGGGTGCCGCTGTCGCGGTCCTCGGCCAGCATGAAGGGGTATTGGCGCAGGAACGCCGGCACGTAGCCGCGCTTCCAGCGCGAATTCTCGTCGACGTACAGGTTGTGCTGGTTGCGCAGGCCGACCACCACCGCCGGCAGGAAGTCGCCGTTCTCCAGGCGCGCGAACACGATCGTGTATTCGGACGCGGCGTGCGGGAACTCGACCGTGGTCAGCGGCACCGAATTGAGCTGGGCGGCGAAACGGGCATTGTGCGTGGCCGTGCGCAGGCGCAGGCGGCGATGGGTGTGGCGGTTCAACGGTACGACGCGGTCGTAGATCAGCATGGTGTTCCAGTTCCTGGTGGCTAAGCCGGGGCGAGGTCCCGCGATCGGGGCGGGTGCGGCGAAGATGCGCGATCGAGGTGACAGTTACAACGCCAGGAAAGCATACGGCCCCGACCCGGCGGCATAGGACAGACCGCCGCGGGCCCTCGCCGCGGTGCCGTCAATGCTTACAAAACGCCACTTTCGCGTGCATCGATGCCTGTCAAAGGTGTCATCACATCGGCTCCCATATCGTGATTATCGGCACACAAAAGACCTGTGCGCATTTATGCGAGAGGGGAAGCGGCTTTGTTCAAGGTGTCATTGCGGGAACACGCTCTGTTGAGCGTGCTGGTGGGGTTGCAGCGTGGGGTGCAGCCGGAGACCAGTCATATGAAACATGCGTTGATCGAGGACGGACTGGCGCTGAGCCAGGACGGGCGGCTGGCGCTGTCGGACGCCGGCACCACCTTGTTGCAGGCCTTGCAGCATATGGTCTGGGCCGAGGTCGAATCGCTGCAGCAGGTGCTGGCCAACAAGTCGCAGGCGCCCAGCGACGACGTGCTGCGGATGACCCGGCTGCCGGTCAATCCGCCGTTCGAATAGCCGATCCCGAAGGCCGGATCCCTACCCCCGAATCACGGCTTGAACCAGAACGACTGCCCGAGCCGCCAGCCGATCACGATCGCCAGCAGGCCCAGGCCGACGTGCGCGGCGATCGTCAGCGCCAGCCAGTCGTAACGCGCCGCGCGCAGCAGCGCGAGCAGGTCGACGCCGAACGCCGAGAACGTGGTCAGGCCGCCGAGCACGCCGGTCAGCAGCAGCGCGCGCCAGAAATCCGCGTCCTCGCGCTGGCCCAACCAGACCAGCAGCAGGCCCGCGCACAGGCAACCGACCACGTTGACGCATAGGGTCGACAACGCCGGCCACGGCGCCGCGGCGCGCGGCAGCAGCAGATTGGCGCCGTGGCGCAGCATCGCGCCGAACGCGCCGCCCAGGCCGACGGCGAGCAATTGCAGCAAGGCGGTGCGGGTCATCCGGTGGCTCCCTGGGTGGCTCGAATGGCGCTGGTGCAGGCGGTGGTGCAAGCAACAACATCGACATCGACATCGACATCGACGATGCAACGTCAATACAGACAGCGCCGCAAGTCCGAAGTCTCTGTGGGAGAGGCTTCAGCCCCGACGCTTTTCGCTCAGGTTGCCGGGCTCACCAATTCTGAGCGAAAAGCATCGGGGCTGAAGCCCATCCCACAAAAACCTCACAGCTACGCAGCAACGAGTCCATTGCTCCAGTTCACTCCGCATCGCCCTCGCCCCGCGCCTGCTCACGTTGTGCGCGCAAGCGAGTCAGCTTCTCGCGCAGCTTGATCTCCAGCCCGCGCTCGACCGGCTGGTAATACACCCGCTCGCCCATCGCATCGGGAAAACCGGTCTGGTCCAGGGCGATGCCGCCGTCGGCGTCGTGATCGTACTGATAGCCCTTGGAATATCCCAACTGCTTCATCAGCTTGGTCGGCGCATTGCGCAGATGCAGCGGAACGTCCTGGGTGCCGTGCTCGACCACGTCGCGTTTGGCCGCGTTGAACGCGGCATAGGCGGCGTTGGACTTGGCCGTGCTCGCCAGGTAGATCACCACCTGGGCCAGGGCCAGATCGCCCTCGGGGCTGCCGAGCCGGTCGTAGGTGTCCCAGGCGTCCACCGACATCTGCAAGGCGCGCGGATCGGCCAGGCCGATGTCCTCGACCGCCATCCGGGTCAGGCGCCGGGCCAGGTAATGCGGATCGCAGCCGCCGTCGAGCATGCGCGCGAACCAGTACAACGCCGCATCGGGGTTGGAACTGCGCACCGATTTGTGCAGCGCCGAGATCTGGTCGTAGAACTGCTCGCCGCCCTTGTCGAAGCGGCGGGTGCGGTCGGCCAGCACCTGCGCCAGGGTGCCGGCGGTGATCGCGCCGTCTTCATCGGCGGCCAGCTCGGCGGCGATTTCCAGCAGGGTCAGCGCGCGCCGCACGTCGCCGTCGGCGGCGCTGGCGATCTGCATCAGCAATTCGTCCTCGACCCGGATCGTCTGCTCGCCCAGGCCGCGCGTCTCGTCCTGCAGCGCCCGCCGGAGGGTCTGGGCGATGTCCTCGGGCGACACCGCCTCCATCACGTGCACGCGACAGCGCGACAGCAAGGCCGAATTGAGTTCGAACGAGGGGTTCTCGGTGGTCGCGCCGACGAAGATGATGGTGCCGCGTTCGATATGCGGCAGGAACGCGTCCTGCTGGGTCTTGTTGAAGCGATGGACCTCGTCGACGAACAGCACCGTGCGACGGCCGTCGGCGAACCGGTGCGCGGCCTCGGCCAGCACCTGACGCACCTCCGGCAGGCCCGACAGCACTGCCGAGATCGCCTTGAACTCGGCGTCGGCGTAATGCGCCAGCAGCAGCGCCAGGGTGGTCTTGCCGCAGCCCGGCGGGCCCCACAGGATCATCGAATGCACGCGCCCGGACTCGACCGCGCGGCGCAAGGCCGAACCCGGCGCGAGCAGCCGGCGCTGCCCGACCATTTCGTCCAGGCTGCGCGGGCGCATGCGTTCGGCCAGCGGACGCAGGCCGTCGCGATCGACGCTGAGCAGGTCGGGGGCGTCGGCGGCGGTCGGGGTGGTACGGCGGGCCACTGCGGGAAGGGGTCCTGTGCAAGTTCGCGGGGGCGGACACGATAACAAGATCGGCCGTGGGCGGATGCGAACGCGGTTTGCCGGATGCGGCCGGCGCGTGGCGCGTTTTACTCCACCCGCCCATTCCAGCCCGCTCACTCCAGCCGACTCAATCCAGCGGCACCACCCGGCGCGCAACGGTGTAGCCCAAGTAGATCTTGCCGCCCGCTGGATCCGTCTCGGCGGCCTGGATCTGATCGGTCCAGGCGCTCGCCAAGCCCAACCAGCCGGCCATGAAGCCGTTGCCACCGCAGATGGTCATTCCGCCGTCGCCGCCACGGGTGATCGCCGGGTCGTCGGTCAGTTCGACCTTATACGGGTCGAAGGCGATGCGCAGGCCGAAGGCGTTGGCCTGCCGATGCAGCCACAAGCCCTTCGCGCCGCCCGACCATGGCCACAGCCGGCGCCAGACCGATTCCTCGGGGCTGACGTCGGTCGGATAGCGATCGCAACGCACATGCGGGCCCCAGCGGAATAGCTCGCGCGAACTGGCGCCGCACAGGTACTCCCATTCGTCCGGCGATGGCAGGCGAAAACCGTCGCGGGCCAGCGCCGCGGCCACGCCGGCGCTGCTGTCCTGCGCCGGGTCGGCTTCGTCGGCATCGACACGGCCGTCGTCGCCGACTCGCACGCGTAAGGCCGGATCGCCCATTTGCCTGACCCCGCGCGGGTACTGGCGCAACGCTTCGACCACACGCGGCGAATCGCGATCGACCGCGCGCCAACCGACCTCGCGGTACTCACACTCGACCAGCATCGGCCCGAAGCGGCATTGCCTGACCGGCGTGGTGTTGGCGACCGCATGCTCGACCAGGCCCTGGTCGATCTCGTATTCCTCGGCGGTTTCGTTCCAACTGTCGTGCATCTCGGCGCTGGGCTCCCAGCGCTCGCCGTCGAAACCCAGCGTCGCGGCCGCGCCCGGCACCAACGAGAACATCGTCCCGCCGTAGCGGAACTGAGCAATGTCGAACGCCATTGCGCCGCATTCGAACCCACGCAGCGCGTGGAACTCAAACCCCTGCGGCAAGGCCAACGAACGGGCGACGCGCTCGCGCTGCTCGCGTGAAGCCGCCTGCCAATCCTCGATCGAACGATGCAACGTCATCGGTGGCTCCCATGCCTGCGTTCGAACCGGTCGCGCGAATCGGTGCGCGAACTGCGCGGTTCGCCCGGCAAGAAAGCTTAGCCGAAACGATCTTGTCGACATTCGCACTCACACATCCGCGGCAAACGCGTTGATACCGGTATGCGGGCCGCGCATCGGCAGCCGGGAAGCGCCTCCGCCCGCCATGGCCATCACATCCCCTGCCGAACGGAGCCCGACGGATGGCGAATTTCGACCTGTACCTCCCGCAGTTGCTTAAGTTCGAAGGCGGCTGGGTCGACGACCCGGCCGATCCCGGCGGCGCGACCAATCTGGGCATTACCCTGAGCACCTTCCAGCACTACGCGCATCCCCTGCTCGGCCTGGCGCCGACCGTGGGCAACCTGCGCGGTCTGGACGCCGCGCAGGCCGGGGCGATCTACCGCGCGATCTACTGGGACCCGATCGACGGCGACGCGATTCAACTGCAGTTCCTGGCCGAGATCGTGTTCGACTTCTACGTCAACGCCGGTTTCCACGCGATCGCGCTGCTGCAGCAGTTGCTGGGCCCGCCGCTGACCGCCGACGGCCGCTTCGGTCCGCAGACCCTCTGCGCGCTGCAACGCGCCGATCAGGCCGGGTTGTACGCGCGCTATCGTCAGGGCCGGATCGACTACTACCGCAACCTCGCCGGCGCGCATCCGGCGCTGCGCCGCTTCCTCAACGGATGGCTGGCTCGGGCGCAGTGGTTTCCGCCGCAGGCGCCCGGCAACGGCGCGGCGCCGCCGTGCCAGGCGAACGGCGGCGCCGGACAACGGGCCGCGACCTCGATTTTCGACGCGGTAAGCGGAAGCCGGACGACGACGTGATCGCGCTCCGCCGTCGTCGGTCATGGTCGTAACGCAGCCGCTCGTCGAGCTTCGCGCTCAGGCCAGGCGGCATTACCCGCGCGTTCGATGAGCGTTTTCATCGCCGCCGCATCCATCGCACCTGACGACGCGGCAGGCAGCGTATGCCGCACTCAAGCCGCGCCCAGGAATTCCAGCACCGCGGCCACGAATTCCCGCGGAAATTCGATATTGCTCAGATGCACCGCCGGCAACACCAGCAGTTTCGCGCCCGGTACCGTCGCCGCGATCGCGTCGCTGTGACTGGCCGCGGTCACGGTGTCGTACTGACCGGCGATCACCAGGGTTGGACGCTCGATCAACGCGATCGTGCGGCGCAGGTCGGCGTCGCGCACCGCCGCGTACGAACCGGCCAGCCCCTGGCGATCGGTCGCCAACAGCATCGCGCGGAAGATTTCGACGACCGGCGAGGCGGCGTCTAGCATGGCCTTCGGAAACCAATTGCCGAGGAACATCTGCGCGGTCTCGCGCATATCCGTCGCGCCGAGCACCGAGGCGATACGTTCGTCCCATTGCCCGGCCGGGCCGAGATAGGACGAGGTGTTGCTGAGAATCAGCCGGTCGATCCGCTCCGGCGCCTGCACCCCGAGCCATTGGCCGATGAAACCGCCCAGCGACAGCCCAAGGAAATGCACGCGTTCGATGTTCAGCGCATCGAGCAGTTCGATCGCGTCTCGACCCAGACGATCCAGCGAATAAGCCCCGAGCGGAACCCCAGACCCGCCATGACCGCGGATGTCGTAACGCAGTACGCGGAAATGCCGCGACAGCGCCTCGACCTCGCCGTCCCACATGCGCAGGTCGGTGCCGATCGAATTCGACAGCATCAGCACCGGCCGGTCACTGGCGCCGTCGATGCGGTAGGCGATACGGGTGCCGTCGCCGGCGGTGACAAAGGACAACTCATTCATGATCGGCGCTTCTCGATAGGTGCTTGGAAGCGCCGCGCCGGATGCCGCCGGCCCGATCGCCTCTGCAACGGCGGTTGCCGTGACCCATAGAGTGATTGCGCCCGAATCGGACTGATATTACAAAGATCGCACACACCTTGTAAGAAAACCGGACATGAGCGCCTTCACCCTGCACGACCTGCAATGCTTCGATGCGGTGATCCGCGCCGGCGGCTTCCAGGCGGCCGCGGCCGTGCTTCACCGCTCGCACCCGGCGGTGTTCGCCGCGGTCGCCAGGCTGGAAACCCAGCTCGGTTTGAGCCTGCTCGACCGCAGCGGCTATCGCGTGCAGCCGACCGACGCCGGCCGCTCGCTGCATCGCCGCGCCCAAGCCCTGCTGCGCGAAGCCGAACACCTGCGCTCCCACGCCGCGCAACTGGCCATGGGCGAGGAAAGCGAACTGCGCGTGGTGATCGGCGACCTGTGCCCGCGCCCGCAGACGCTCGCCCTGCTCAGCGGCTTTTTCAGTCAATGCCCCGGCACCCGCCTGCACCTGCATTTCGAAGCGGTGACCGGCCCGTGGGAGCGCTTGTTCGACGGCGACGCCGACCTGATCGTGCACCGCATCGACAAGACCGACCCGCGCCTGGAATGGATCGACCTGTGCACGGTCCCGCTGCTGCCGGTGGTCGCCCCGGGTCTGCTGCCGTTTCCGATCACCCGCGCGATCACCCCGACGCAGATGCGCGACATCACCCAATGCGTCATGCGCGACACCGCGCGCCACTCCCCCGACATCAACTACTTCATGATCGAAGGCGCGCACCAGTGCGTGGTCGCCGATCAACTCATGAAGAAGGAAGTGATCCTGCGCGGCATGGGCTGGGGCCACCTGCCCCGGTTCCTGATCGAACAAGAACTCCACGACGGCCGCTTGCTGTCCATCACCGGCCGTCACCTGCCGGGCGGCAGCGAGGAACTGGTCGCGGCGCGCCGCGGCGACCGACCGCAGGGGCCGGTGGCGAATCGGTTGTGGGATTACATCCGCGAGCAGACTCCGCGCTTGCGGGCCGAGCTCGAGCCGGGCGCATCGACGGTGCGCAAGCGCGTCGGCGGCGTTAAGCGACGCGGCACGCGGGCCTGAATCTGCTTCAGTCCTCCCGATAGCACAGCACGCTGGCCGGATCCCGCCAGCCTTGCGATGACGAAGCGATCGCCGCATACGCGGCCAGATAGACCTCGCCGGCCGAAGCGGCCACGCTGGAAAAGAACAACTGCGACCGCGGCCCCTGGTGACTGAGCAACAAGAGATGGTTGGAATCGCACGCGATCTCGCGGCCCCCGACGAGCTGGCAATGCACCTGGGTCGGCGACTGGCAATGCGATTCGACCCGGCGCCGAAGAAAACCTTGGTCCCAGTCGTCGAATTCCACCGTGATCACCAGCAATTCGTCGCGTCCAATGCATCGCGGTCAGCCATGCGTCGGAACGTTCGCGGATCTTCCATGAAAACACCGCGAGGTTCATCGCGCTGAGTCCCTGTCGATTGCTGGGTCCGAAATCTCATCATAAGCAGCGCCGCAATGCCTGGGCCGCGGCGACGATGCAGCGGTTCGAACGCCCCCGCATCGGAAACAGGGAGCACAGTGTAAGTTCCTTAGCGCCTGATCCTACGTGCAGCAACGGTGGATGGGCGGAACCTAAGGCCATTAGAGGCTGGAATTATCTCAATGCACGCCCGGCAACCTCGATCTTCAATCAAGCACCAGCACTCTCATCCAACTTACCCCAATCCGCCAACCGGTAGTACTTAGGCGCCCGATCCAATCCATCCCAAAAGACGAGAAGACCATGGCAGCGTGGACAACGGTAGGTAACACTGCCTCCCGCCATCATCGCTACCTGCATTTTTACATAGCCATCGTCCACTTCGTTCAAAGCCAACACCATGGCATCCGAGATTTCATCCAGATCGACATCGGCAATCAAATTGAACTGATGCGGACATGGGATTTCCCCATCGTTGAACGTTTCCCCACACCCACAAAGCACCACACCCATAAATCAATCATCTTTACACGAGAACAGGAGGCAGAGTGTACTTTCTAAGTAAGCCCGCTCTGGCCCCTGTTTTCACATCTCCGCCAATGATCGAAGCCCAATCACCCCGGCGGACAAGTCCTGCAAAGATTAAGCGTCCGTCTGAGGTGCGACCGATCTCGGAAAGTGGATAGGAATGTCCACTATGGCCCCTGTTTCGCACACGGTGATGCGGTGGTTGCTGTTGCCCCCCGTGTCCGGTCGCAACGCCAGTTCGGCGCAGCGATACGGCTTCGGCTTGAGCCGCGATGTCATCAAACCGAACTGCTGGCGTCAGCACGATTGCGGCTCAGATTAGGCAACCTAGCACCCAGTCTGACCCCGCTCTTGTTTTTCCGGAGGAACTGTTCAGAGCTTCCCTAAAGCTGCCCGACGCTTCTGTGCTCAGGTCGACACAAACACTTCCAACACCAGATCCAAATACCGGGTCTTGCCATGTTCGTCCAAGGACTTGCCCTCATCCAGCGCGACGATCATCTTGACTCTCGCACCGGGCTTGTAGAGCGCCAAGTCCGCTCGATCGTTCACGAAGCACTGGTGATATTCATACTGACCGCCGTCGACATCCATCTCGAAGCTGGGCTCGTACTCGGCTGAATCGGCGTTCATCACTTCCACCACGACGCCCTCTTTCACAAACGAACGGATGACGCCGCTCCTAACATTACTCCACCACTCCTCGGTGCCTAGGAGCCCGTGCGAGCCCTTCAAACCGAACACCTTTTCCTCTGGATCCAAGGTCGCCTCTTGAATGGCGGCCAGGAATGCCGGATCGGCCTTCAATTCCTCCTGAAAGGTAAAGACTCTCTTTAAACCTGTCATCGATCGCTTCCTTTACTTATCTCGCCCTTGCCTGACAACTGTATACCCGACGATGTTGGATCTGAAGATTTCAATTCCCGCGCCCTTGCCCAGCAATATGTTCGGCACACCTCCCTCGTTTTTGAACTGCACATATTTCTGCTGCCAGTCCACATGGTGGACGGACCTCAAATCCGGGTAGTGCGCTTCGCTACCGTCGGCGGCCAGACCAATCTTGTAAAGCGCAGCGGCGGTTCCGGGCTTCACCGCAAACCTGACCACCGCCCCCTTGTACTGCTTCGAATATGTATCGAGCGAGGAAATTCCCGTTTCACCAGTGGGAACGACCTCGTACTTCGAGCCGCTAGCCATCAGCCTACGCAAATGAGCGGGATCCATGGCCCGGTAAAATAGTTCATTTCCGTCGACATCGTACTCTTGCACCCAACTCGTCGGATCGGCCGACCATGCGTAGGGAACGCCCACTTCGGTACGAATGCTGTTATCAAGCTCCTTTTCGACGCGCGCCTTGACGACATCGGCCGCCCGATCGACCGCCGCGTCCCTCAGCTGCCCGATCGCAAGCGAGCCACCCACCCTCATTCTGCCCCCGAGTCTGCTGAAAAGAAAATCGATGCCGGCATTCGCGATCTCTTTATACACATTGCCGATCAGCTCACTGTTACCGTCCTTGGTCGGCATAAAGCCCGCGCCAATCATATTGTCTCTTTCCTGCCTGATCACATCATCGAGGTTCTGAAGCGCGATCTCCTTTTCGGTGGGAGCCGAGAACAATGTCATCGAGGTGGCGTCCACGTTCTCGGCGCTTGCATATCTCACCGCAATGGCCGCTTCCACCACGTTCTCATTGGCGAGCAGCCGCTCGTCGAATCGGGATATCAACTCCCGCCTCAGCGGCATCAAATTGAAGGATGCGCTGGTTTCGGATCTTCCAGTGACCACATCGAATTCCATGCTGCCTATCAAATTGGAGATGTCGCCATCCATCAGCAGATTGCCGGCGTGCTCTCTCAATTCGCTGACCAATTGCTTTTTGGTCGCCTCGACTGGAACGAGCATGACCATCGCGTCGGGCGCCACGTCGGTATAAGCGCCTTCAACTCCAGCGGCCCGGATGTATGCCGCCATCGCCTTGACTTCCTCCACGGATAAAGAGGTCTTTCGTCCTGCATCACTATTGAGTTGCAGTCCCACGTAACCGCCACCGTCTTGGGCCAGACGCAGCAAGGTGGAGATGGTCTCTGAGTAGAGCACCGTTGGTTTGCCCAGCCCCAGCTTCTTCAAACCACTGTCGAACGGCACCGCATAGTCGCGCCTGGCCCGGGTCAAAGGGGAGGGCGCACCACCGCCCGGGCCCGCCACCGCTCCATCGAGCATCGCTTTAAAGCTATCGCGTTGCGCGGCCGTCATGTCGTAAGGATTGGCAAATGGGTTGCCATCCGCCCATGCGGCGGCGTACAGCTGCTGATCCATGTGCGCATGCGCGTTGCGACTGGCCCGCCGGTCGGACAGACCGCCTTTCACCGCGCTAGCTAGCGCATTCCCAAACGCATCAACCGCAATCTGCCCCCAGTTCTGCTCACCCAACCCCATCAAACGACGTGCGGTCGCGTTGATCGCGCCGTCAAGAGCACTGCCTGCGAAGTCGTTCGCGAAGCGTTCAAAGCCGCTGGAACCATCGGTGATCGGCAGGGAACCCGAAGGATTAAGCTTGGCGCCCAGGTAGGCGCTCGCCGCCGTCGCGGCTAAACCCTTCCAGCTGAAATAGGTATCCCTGCCGACCGTCGCGTTGGCGACGACGGAGCCGCCGTAGCTGGCCATCCCTTGAGCCACGCGCCCTGCGGTGTTTAGCGCGCGCGATCCGTCGGCCGCGACCTTGCCGAACGTGGCGGTCCCGGCCAGGTAGGCGCCCGCGCCCGCGGTCACGCCCGCGGTGATGCCGTCGACCGCCACATCTCGCCAGCTGAAGCTCGCTACGCCGATGGCGCTGGCGGCGCCTCGGACCACGGTACTGGCTGCAACGGTGGCCACACCTGCGGTCACGCCCGTGGCCAGGGCACCGGTCAGCACACTTTGGACAACCTGGCCGATATAGGGCGCGAACACGTAAGCCACTGCGACGATCACGACGGCAAGAACGGCTGCCACCGCATTGCAATGATTCTTCGGCGGCGGCTCGATGTACGGCAGATTCGGCGTAGTGCTGCCGATCGCCTCGTTAGGATTGAACGGCTTGAAGGTATTGGCGTCGTTCGCCGCGACCTTCACGTCGGGCACGCTGATCGTGATGCCGGCGGTCAACGCCGTATCGGCGCCTTCCAGCGCATTCGCCGCGGCCAGCACGTACCACAGGCTGGCATTCCCATAGACCCGCTGGGCGATGCTGCGCAGGGTGTCGCCGGCCTGCGCCTGTACTCGAATGTCGCCGGCGTCGTTGCTCTGGTAAGCGGTCAAGCGACCGAGCAGGTCGACCTGACCACTGAACGTGCCGGAAGCAATGTGCTGGCCGTTGATGTAAGCGTAGGTCTGAGTGCGTCCGGACTCGGGCGCGCTCTGCGCGAACACGCTGCCGTCAAGGTGGCCCTCGCTGCGCCTGAGGATATTGCCGTCGTGGTCGTGAGCGAAATAACGCAGCTTGTCGTCGACCTGCGGCGTGTTCGATTGCCTGGGCGTGTGTTCGCGGATCGCTATGCGCCGACCCCATCCGTCGTACTGGCTGTACGTCGTGGTCGGACGGAAGTTCGCGTTGCTGCTGGTCCCGTAGACCGCCGCCTCCAGATAGTTTTCGCGCGCTTCGTACTCGTAGGTGTAGTACTGGGTGTAGCCGACCGGGTCATTGGGCAGGGCGCCGCTGTTGTCCTCCAGGGCCTGACTGACGAACGCGTAGCCGCGTGAGCGGCCCGCCGCGTCGTAGCCATACCGCGCGTAGTCGACCTGCGAGATCAGGGTCAAGGCGTTGCGATCGATACGCGCGGACTGCGATTGACCGAGATCGGGCGTCCACAACAGCGGGCGGCCATAGCTGTTCTGGCGTAGCAGACGGCCATCGGCATCGTATTCGTAGGTCTCGGCGTGCTTGATCCAGCCGCCGACCTGGATGTCGCGACGCTGGTCGTCGGCGTCGTAGTACTCGCGACGCTCGATCACACGGCCCAGATCGTCGTAGACGTACTGCTCCTTCAACGCGACCGGCGTGTTGCCGCCCAGGGGCTGAGCCATGAACACCAATTGGCGCTGGCCTCGCTGATCGTACTGGGTCGTCTCCTGCATGACCTGCTGACCCTGCAGGAACCGCCGATACACCGCGCGACCGGCCGCGTCGTAGGCCAGGCCGTAGCTCACATCGGCGTTGCCGAGCACGATCTGGCCGTTGACCAACTTGCCGTTGGCCAGCGTCACCCGGTTCTCCGCGTCGTAGTCGTACCAGTAAGTTTTGACCTCTTCGGGCGCGTTGTACGGCGCATTGCTTTGACTGGGCGCGCCGGCCAGTCCGTCGCGGTCGTATTGCCAGCTGAAGTGATCCATCTTGACCACCCCGCCGCCGCCGGTTCGATAGGCCACGCCGCCGATCTGCATCCGCGTCGCGCCCCGCGGCACCCTGATCGGCTTCATCCGCGATTCGCGCCAGCCCGATCCGCTTTCGATCATTTCGCCCCGGCCGACGCCCACGACCTGGCCGTTGTCATCCAGGAAATGCACGAATACGCCGCCGCCGGTGTCGCCGCTGTTGAGCAGCACCCAGGCACTGGCCGTGACCCAATCGCCTTCGCGCACTGGCGCCGGCTCATCGTTGTAGATACGACCCGCGCCATTGCTGCCGAACTGCGCCGAATACTCGGTCGCGCCGTTGCCGGCGTCGTAGCCGACGACACTCCAGCCGTATTCCTTATTGGTCCAACCCGTATCGCCCGCGAAGAATTCGCCGTTGGGCGCCGAGAACGACCAGCGGAATTCGTCCATCCACAATGGATCGTTCCCACCGTTCCGGTACGCAACGCCACCGATCTTCATGTACGCCGCGCCCGGCGGCGCGGTGGCGACGAGCGTGGATGGGCGCCAGCCGCCGTTGGTCACCATGTTGCCACGGGCGATGTCGCCGGTCGGGTTGCCGTTGGCGTCGAACCACTGCAAGAACACGCCGGCGCCGGCTTCGCCGGAACTCGATGCGCCTTGCTGCACCATTGCGCTGAGGGCGATGGTTTCGCCGGGACGAACCGCGAGCAGCTTGTCGTACGTAATTCGCCCGCCCGGGCCGCTCAGGTTGTACTTGGCCGAGAACCCACCTTCGTACGGACGATCATCCCCCTCGATCGGCGCGATGCTCCAACCGTTTTCGAGCTCCCAATTCGTTGCGCCGTGCTCGAACCCGCCGTTGTACAGGCCGTGTCGGTCGGCCTGAGACAGATTGGGATCACCGTAGTCGGTACGCGCGACGACCTTGCGCCGGTTGCCGACGGCGTCATAACCGTAACTGACGTCGAGCACGCGACGCCCGGCCGTCTCGGCGTCACCTCCGGAAACGACTTCATAGTCCCAGCGCAAATCGTCGACCACGAGCTTGCCCGAGCCAACGGACAACGCACTGACGCCAACCGCCATGAACGCCGCGCCAGACGGCGCCCTCGCATTGATGGTGACGTGTTCCCACGTACCGGACGCTTCGTTGGTGACGACCTGCCCCGAAGCGGACTCGCCCATCGGCATACCATTTGCGTCGTACCACATGAACCGCAGCACCGCCCCCATGTTGCCGCCGCTTCCCGTGAACGCCACCATTGCGCTCGCGGTGATGGACTGGCCGGGCAGCACGCGGACGCGAACGGCATTCAACAAGGTCGCTGACGCCGCTATATGATCGATGTCGGCCTCATGCTCGTACTCCGCCAACCAGCCGCCGTCATAAGCACCAACCCCGCCTTCGCCTTGCTTGATCGACCAACCATTGCCCTTGATCCAGCCGGCATCCCCGCTTTCGAACCCACCATTCGGCGGCGGCGAGCCATTTCCCCACACCTCGCCGAGCTCGTCCTGCGTGATGTTGACTATCCGGTTATGCGCGTCGTAGGTCGCGCGCGTGATCATATGCACGCGCTTGCCGGCGCCGTCGTGGGTATATGACTCTTCGCTCGTGCGATTGCCGTGCTGGTCGTAGGTATAGCGGAACCAGTCGTCGCCTTCACGCACCACCGAAAGGCGCCCTTCCGAGTCGTACTCGAAGTACCGCGACCCATTGCCTGCATTCGTCGACGGCATCTCGCCGCCACTCAGCTCGCCGTTGTCGCGCCACTCGCGCCACGGCACGCCGTCGGATCCGCTGTCGACGATCGGCGTGCTCACCTGCCGGTTCTGCGGCGTCCAATGGCTGTGCAGTACGATGAGCTGGCCGGTCTGCTCGTGATATTCGTAGTCGTAGTCCGCGCCGCTAAGATCGTTGTGATCGATCAACCGTCCGAGGTAGTCGTATTTCCAGGTCTGCTCGTCGAGGAATACAATCTCACCGTCCTCATCCACACGGCTGCGACGCGCAGCGTCGCCGCCCACCAGGGCCGAATCCGACAGCGCGTTGGTTTCGCGGATTTTCTTGCCCTGGGTATCGTACCCGTAGCTGACGGTCACGCCGGCCGCGGTGCGGCTTCGTAAGAGCAAGCCGCGACTGTCGTAGTCGTAACTGGCCGACTGTCCCGTTACGTCGGTGACCGTCAGGCGATCGCCGCGCTGGTTGAGGCGATAGCTTTCGCGCAGCTGCCGGCTTCTGGCCGTGCCGCTCGAATCGATCAGATAATCGCCCTGCCCGACGATGCGGCCTGCCGCATCGAACTCACGAAATGTAAGTTGCCCCAATGCATCCTGGCTGAGCAATTGTCGACCCAGCGCGTCGTAGGCATGACGCGTGGTATTCCCCACGCCATCGGTACTGGCGATCAACTGGCCGGCTGCGTCGTAGGCCTGGTGACGAAGGTTGCCGTTGGCATCGCGACTGGCGATCAAGCGGCCTTGCGCATCGTAGTACCAGCTCTCTTCCGGTCGCTCGATCGTTTCGGTGCCATCGGCATGCACGACGGAGACCTCGGGTGCGCTGCGCCAGATAAGCTGATTGGCTTCGTTGTAGCGGCTGCGACTGCGAGTTATGGCATCGTTTCCGAATGTTTCAACAACGTTATTCCAACGATCATAGACGAGACGCTCGCGAAAAGTATCGCCGTCCGTGAACTCTACACGGCCAAGCTGGTCGTAATAGGTCCAACGGTCGACAGACCAGACCGCCGGCGCATCGCGCCAGTCCCTGGTAAAATTGTCGTAGCTGTCCTTTATTCGCCTGCCGCCCCGATCATATTGGTACGTATGCACGACGCCGCCATCGGCGTTGCTGGAGATCAGATTGCCTTTCATGTCGTAGGTGAACTGCGCGGCAAACTCGGAAGTAGCCAGCGCCGTATCAAGCCGATTGTCCTTGGCGATGATTTCCCCGAAGGCGTTGTAACGAACCTGCTCGCTGGTATCGACCACGGTCTGCTGCAGCGATACGCCATTGTGGAACAGCTCTCGTGAGACCTTGCTGGCAACCTGGCGTCCGTTGCGGTCGTAGGCCGCTTCGGTCACGACCCGGGCCGCCCGACCGTCGCTGCCATCCAGCCATGAACAGGTGAGAACCACGTTGTCCGCGGCGTCGTACTGCTTGGTGTACACCGTGCCCGCCGCGTCCTTCTCCCACACGCCCCGACCTTGACGGTCGTAGCGCGTGGTATGCAGAACGTCGCGCGAAGAGGCTTGCGCCGCGACTTCGCCGTTACGAAGGCCATTGGCATAGCGCCGCAACTGCACGACATTGCCGAACGCGTCGTAGACCATCGTGCTGTAGGGCGAGGCCTGCTCGTACAAGCTCGCGTCGGCCAGACTGGCCGAGGCCGAGGCCAGTTGCGCGAGAGCGTCTGCCTTCAGCACCGCGCGCAAGGGCTCCTTGACGGAGATCACGCGTCCAAGCGCGTCGTAAGCGGTCTCGGTCACCTGGCCGTCGGTGTCAACCGAGACCACGCGACCTTCGTTGTCGTAGCCGTTGGCAACGACGAACGCGCGCACGCCGACAGTGCCGTCGACGTTTTGGTAGTGAACCTGTTTGGTCTCCATGATCCGCCGGCCCAGCGCGTCGTAACCATACTCGGTGCGCCGGTCGAAGCCGCTGTCTGCATCCGCGCTGCTCAGCTCCGGCGGCCCATCTTGCGTAGGCCACTCGACCCTTCTCGCATATTCGGTCTGCGCGACCACCTCGCCCCTGGCGTTGTACTCCCACTGGGTCGCGTAGCTTTCCGGATCGACGGTCAGTATCCGACGGCCGGCGCCGTCGTAGAAGTGATCGATTACCCCGTGGTTTGTGTAGATGCCATTGCGATAAGCTTCTCCCGAACTCACCAGATGGTCCGCAGGCGAACGCAGATGCCTGCTCTCGCGGATAAGATCACCAAAGTAGTTGTATCGTTTAGAGTTCGCTCCATACCGTACGGCCACCCGATCTTCATCGTTTCCGATCACCAGGTACTCGTAGGTATCGGTGATGCGGCCTGAGGAGTCGTAAACTGTCTCCAGCATTCGATCCATGCCAAACACCGAAATGTCCCCGATCATCGCGCCTATCTGCTCGGACGACACAGGCTGCCCAGCGGCCAGAGCTAAGCGCCCCACATACCGCCTCAAGTGAGTTTGCTCGCCCAGGCCGTTATAGGCATATTCGGTAACATACCCCTCCTGATCGATCTCCCACGACACCAGCCCATTGCGGCCGTAGGCTTTGTAGCTGTGGTAACCGCGCACATCCTTCTGCATCACCGCGCGACCCAGCGCGTCGTAAGTGACTTCGATCGTCGATATGACGCCGGTAGCATTAAGCTCTCCAGTCATCGGGTCGATTTGACCGGCATCGGGAAAGATCGTGCGGACCTGATGGCCACGATTGTCGTACTCGTATCGGGTAATCCGCGCCTCGGCGCTGTCGGCATCCTGAATCCGTGATACGACGTTACCGAGCGCGTCGTAAGCGGTACGGGTAATGATCGATCGGGTCGAAACCGATACGTTGCCTTGCGCATCCGTTGTAGCGATCTGAACTTGCGGCCCGGTCTCGGCGACACGACGGCCCGCCCGATCATAGGTGTAGCTCCAGGCCGCATCGTTCCTGTTGACGTAGCTTCTCAGCTGCCCCAATGCGTCGTAAGTGAATCGCTCCACATGTCCCAGCGCATCGGTGATACTGACTGCATGGCCGGCGCCGTCGTAAGCGGTGGAGGTAATTCGGACATCCAACTGGTTTGCGATCGCAGCGACCAAGCCCGATTCGGACATCGCGATGTCCACGGCGATCGCAGCGCCGTAGCTGCGCGCTTGCACCACCCGCCCCACGCCGTCGTAACGCTGTTCCGTCACCGAGCCCAGTGGATTGACGGTGAAACGCAGGTGGCCGATCCCGTCATACACATACCGGGTATGCCGTTGATTTTCGGGCTCCTCGCCGCCGGCAGAACGTATCGCCTCGGCGTAGTCCGCCTCGGTCCTTCCGGCCGGATTAAAGTAAGCCGCGCTGTACGCGATTTCTTCAATAACCCTGCCATTTCCATCGTAGCGGCGCTCGACTACTTGCTCACCCCAGGACTGATAACGCAACCGGCCAGCGGCATCGTAGACGTTGCTCTGCCTCCGCCCCCACCACGCGTTCACCCATGAATTTGTGGGTACGCTGGTCTGCGTCTGCTCGTCCCAAATGTAATCGTCCGGCCCGGCGGTGTCGAATTCGGCCAGGGTCACAGTGCCGGCCAAGATGCGGGCCTTGAGCCCAAGTTCAAACCCGTTAAGCCCGCTACCCCGAGCAAACCAAGAGTAGTTATAGGTTCCCCCCGGAGGAACTAACGCGATGCCGGACTCGACTAGGTTCACGCGTCCGGCGGCGTCATAGCTATATCTGGTGACATACCCCGCCGCGTCGACTGCATAGCGTTTCCGCCCAGCCGAATCGAAGATCACGTACTCCTGTACATCGTGCGCTTCGTCGGCCAACTGCACCGTCGCGATCTGAGCTATCAGATCGGACTGCGCGCCAGCATCGCCGCCGCGAATTTTTTCCAATAGCGGCGCCGGAATATTCAATGCATTGGCATAAGCGCGAGTGCCGACGGTGCGGCCAGCCCCATCGAGGAAAAGTTCTTGCACCGCCCCGATCGCATCGATGGTGAAACGGACGCGGCCGGCGCCGTCGTGGATCCGATAGGTCACCGGATCCTGTCCCCTGGGAATGACGGACAAGATCGTCGCCACATCGGTGGTGCCGGCAAGGATTGCGGCCTTGGTGGCGTCCAGGTGCGTGCTCGCAAGCGCATTGGCGTAACGCTTTTCCTCAACCGCACGACCAGCGCCGTCGTAGCCATAAGACACGACGTGCCCCAGGCTGTTCATGGTCAAACGGACTCGGCCGGCATCGTCGTAAAGGCGATATTCGGTCTGGTCGAGCGCGTCGTTGCGGGCCGGCATGGCGGGATGCGCCAGCAGCGCCTCGGGACTCATGCTCCCGGCGTAAAGCTCTTGCAGCATCGAATTTTCGACTGCAATCACTGAGGCATAGCGGCGCGTGCCGACCAGGCGATTGGCCTGGTCGTAGACCATTTCGGTCACGCTGTAGGTCGTATGCGAAATGTTGTCGAGGACGAACCGGGCGCGACCGTCCTTGTCGTGGACGCGGAGTTGGTGCTTGTCGCTCTGGCCCCAGACCAGCTTTTCGTCCATCTGGCCGACGCTCATGCCGTCGGTCAAGACGGCTGCATCGGTCGTCGCGGCGAAGGTCCGCGTCGAGACCAGACGGCCGGCCGCATCGAACCATTGCCGCGTGATCGCACCCACCGGATCGGTGGTGTAGATCAGCTGATTGCCTTCGTCGTAGACATAACGGGTGATACCGCCCGCCGCATCGGTACGACGGATCAGGTTGTCGTTCTTGTCGTAGACGTAGCTCGTGGTCAGATTAAGGCCGGATGGATCGACCTGTTCGGCGATTCGGCGGCCGAGGGCATCGTAGTCGTATCGCACGACCGTTCCGCTCGGATCGGTGACGGTGACTTGACGTCCTTGGGCGTCGTAGCCATAAAGCGTGCGCAGGTTCAGGCCCGACGGATCGACGGCGATCTCGATCAGGCGACCGTTGCGATCGTAGCGCTGCTGGCTCGTCCGGCCGCTGGCATCGGTGACGCTGAGCTGACGGCCTTGAGCGTCATAGGTGTAGGCCGTAGTCAGGGCCAGACCAGCCGGGTCTTCGATACGCTTGAGCACGCGGCCCACCGCGTCGTAGTGCAGTTCGACCCGACGGCCGCTGCCGTCGACCGTCGCGCTGAGCAGTCCGCGCGTGTCGTATTCGTTGCGGCTGGCGTTGTTCAAACCGTCGCGCGATTCAAGCAGTTTGCCGTCGCGATCGTAAATCTGAGTTTTGGTGACGGTTCTGCTGGCCGTGATGTTCTCGGTGATCGTTACGGTCTGGCCGTGCTGGTTGTGCACGGTGACGACCCGGCTGCCTTCCGGGGTGGTGACGGTGAGGCTGCGGGCGTTGTCGTCGTAAGCGTAAGTGGTGACGGCGCCGTTGGGATCGGTCGTGGTCAAGCTTCGGCCATAGGCGTCGTAGCTTGTGGACCAGGTCGCGACCTGATTGTAGGTGAAGCGATTGCTGCGGGTGATCTGCCGGCCAAGCCGGTCGTAGCTGTAGGTCGTGGCGATGCCACGGCCATCGGTCGTGCTGGTGACGCGGCCGAAGGCGTCGTAAGTCGAACCGACATCGCGTTGTTCTGCGTTGCCGACCGCATCGGTGCGAGTGGTCAACAGGCCGCGCTGGTCGTATTGATAGTCGCTGATCGATGCGGCGGCCGTGCCGTAGGCGCGTTCCTCGCGGATCTGCTCGTTGAACGCGTTGTAGGTATAGCGAGTAGTCGAACCCTCGGCATCGAGTGTGCTCGCGATTCGGCCGCGGTTGGTATAGATGACGCTACGGCGGCTGTCGCTTGCGGAGACATAAGCCAGCGTGGTGATGGCGGTGGCGGCGCTGTCGCGGCTGCCGGCGGTGGACAGGGTGATGCGGCCGGTGTAAGCGGTGGTTTCGGTCGCTTCGCCGAAGGCGTTGTAGCGGGTCTCGGTCACTTCGCCTTGCGCGTTCGCCACACCGCTGGTATTAGCCACGCCCTTGACTGTGAAGGTCGGCTGGCCGCTGGCGTCGTAGAAATACCAAGTCTTGTTGCCGGCCGCGTCGATGCTCTCGATGCGCTGGCCGAGGCTGTTGTAGCTATGACGCACGCCGTACTGCGCATACACCGCGTCGAGCTGCGCCTCGCTCATCCCGGCGGTGACCCGGGTCGAACCTTCGCCGTCGAGTTCACCGATCAGTTCGCCGAACACGTTGTAGCGCATGCGGCCTTCGCGCACTTCCGTGGTGTCGGCGGCGGTTTCGGTGCGCAGCAGGCGGCCCTGCGCGTCGTAGGTGTAGCGGGTCACCGTGCCTTCGGCATTGCGCTCGGTGCTCAAGCGGCCGACCACGTCGTAGCTGCGGCGGGTTTCGCGCAGCGTGCCGGTGATCGCCGATGTGTGCAGGGTCGCCAGGGTTTCGCTGCCGCTCAGGCCGGTCAGCTGTTTGGCGTAGGCCAACACCGCGCGTTCGTTGCGCGCTTCGTCGAATACGTACTCGGTCAGATAGCCTTCGGCGTTCAACTCGCCGACGACGTTGCCGCGGCCGTCGTAAAACCAGCGGGTGAGCTGGTCGGCGGCGGCATTGGCAGGGCGCAGTTGCGCCAACGTGCCGGCGGCGCGCTGCGCGCTCGCGGTCACGGTCGCGTAGGCCTTGCTGGCGATGCGGCGGCCGGCGAGGTCGTAGCTGTGCTCGGTCAGGTAGCCTTCGGCGTCGAGCAGGCCGGTCTGGCGGCCGTTGGCGTCGTAGAAATAGCGGATCGTGCGGCTGTTGCCGGAGCCGTCCTGCGCGGTCGTCTGCACCAAGCGGCCTGCGCCGTCGTAGCTGTGGGTGGTGATCGCGCCGTCGCTGCCGGCCTGCTGGGTGAGCAGCCGGCCCAGTGCGTCGTAGGTGCTCGTGCTCACGCGGTCGTCGGCGGTCGTGGCCGGCCGGATCGCGGCGATCGTCGCGGGTACGACCTTGCCAGCCGCCAGCCACGTGCTGGCATCGACGCGGGTTGCGTAGGACTTGGTCTGGATCACCCGGCCCAGGTCGTCGCGTACGAATTCGACCACCGCGCCGGTTTCGTCGACCTGCGCGGCCAGTTGCCCTTCTTCGTCGTAGAAGAAATAGCTGCGCGCACCGCCCGCATCCTCGCTGGCACGCAAGCGCCCGGTGCCGTCGTAATAATTCTTCGCCACCGTCCGCGCCGCGCCGCCGCTGAACGCCGAATCGGTGACGCTGATCAGCTGGCCGGCCCTGTCGCGCACCTCGACCCGCAGCAGGTCGTTGCTGGTCACGCCGTCGTTGACCGTGCCGCCTTCGATCACCATGCGCACGCTGGCGCCGGAGTCCTGGTAGGTCCATCGGCTGACGATGCGCCGCAGTTGATCGCTGCCGGAACCGACCTTCTCGGTCACCACTTCCGACAGCACCCGGCCCAGGCCGTCGTAGAGATAGGTCGTGGTATGGCTGACATCGCGGCCGTCGTTGACGGCCGTGGTCGAACTGCGCATCAGCCGACGCTGGGTCAGCAGGCCGTGCGCGTCGTAGAGGTACTGCACGATCTCGGTAGCGTCGTTCTCCACGCCGTTGCCGGAGGCGTCGACCGTGTCGTAGGCTTTCGTTCCCGACAGGCGGCCCTTGCCGTTGTAAGTCGATTCGACCAGCGTGCTCTGCGCGCGTTGCGCCGTGGTCGCCCAGGCGCTCAAGCCGGCGAGGGTCATCGCGCCGCCATAGGCCGCGCCCAGGTAGTGGCGCGATTTCGAAACCTGACCCGCGCCGGCGCCGACAGTTTCGTACTCGAACTCACGCACCGCGCCGCTAGGATCGATCACGAAGCGCACGCGGTCCTGGGCGTCGTAGACGTACGAAGTGGTCAAGCCGCCGCTGGGCGCCTGCGCGCCGAGTTCGCGGTCCGCATCCAGGCCGGTGTAGACGGTTTCGCTGGCCAGCTGGTTGCTCGCGGTGTAGGTGCGCTGCACCGCGGTCGCCGCCGTGCCGGACGCCGGATTGACCGTGTCCCACTGCCACAGCACATTGCCGTTGGCGTCGTACTGGTACACGGTTTCGCTCAAGGTGACGCTGCCGCGTACCGCTTTGACCCGGGTGACGTTGCCGCCGGCGTCGTAGCTGTACTGGGTCAGGTCGCGCACGCCCGACACCGCCGGCGAGCGCACTTCGATCAACTGCCCCGCGACGTCGTAGACATAGCCCCACGAGCGCCCGCTCGAGTCGGCGACTTCGGTGCTGCGATTGGCCGTGTCGTAGCTGAAGGTCAGAGTCTGGCCGGCACCGTCGCTGTCGTCGGTGTTGATGTCGCCGCGTGTCAGCGTGCGCACCCGGCCTTGCGCGTCGTAGGTGTAACTGACCACGGTGCCGTCGCTCTGCCGCATCTGGCTCAGCTGCAGACTGCTCGCGTCGACATAGGTATAGACCGTGTGGAGACGGTAGCCGTCGTTGTTGGCGAAGTTGCTGGTGTCCCAGACATCGCGATCGCCCGCGGCATCGGCCGGGGTCAGATCGACCAGCACCGAACTCAACCGGCCCGAACCGTCGTAGCCGTAGGTCACCTGCTCGTTGACCACGCCATTGATGCGGGTCGACAAGGTGATCAGCCGACCATTGGCGTCGTAACCGAAGATCAGCGCTTCCTGCGGTCCGCCCTCGACCGCCTGCACTTCGCTGACGCGGTTGCCGGCGTCGTACACGACGTTCCAGGTGGCCTTGGACACGCCATCGGACTTGAGGTCGCGAATCCGCGTCAGCCGGCCCTTGAGCGTGGCATCGGCATGGTTGGCGTACAGCTCCTCGCGGCGCGTACTGCCTTCGACCCAGGTCCAGGTGCTGGTGGCGCCGTCGCGGTTGAGCGTGTCGTGGGCGCCGTCGCCGGTGGTCGACCGATACAGGTCGGTGCTGACGAAGGCGAAATCCTGATACGAGCCGTCGCCGGTGTAGCGGCGCATCACGCTGCCGGCGGCGTTGAGCGTGCCCGACAGCAACTCCACTCGACGTTCGAAACCGGTGATCCAGGCGTCGGCGCCGACATCGGCCAGCAAGCCGCGGCTGTTGTAAGTGCGCTGCGCGGCGATGCTCATGCCGCGGAACAGCAACTGTTCGTCCTGGCTCTGCAGCAGCAAATTGCCGGTGGCGATATTGACGTACTGGTTGTCGCGGCCCTGACCCAACCGCGCGCCACCGCCCAGACCGGTGCCAATCTGACTCGCCGAGCCGTTGAACAGGCCCAGACCGTTACCCGAAATCACTGCCGACATCTGCCGCTCCCCTGTGCGCTTCTTGGGCCATCCGCTTGATGGTCCGCATAGGGTTAATCCAGGCTTTCGCCTATCGATTAATGGGCAAATAGTGTGATTTTTTTACCGCCCCACCCTTTCGGTGTCCGGGAGCGCAAACTTGAAGCGTAAAATTCACTGCAATTGCGCATTACGGATTGATGCCAGCGCTACTCGCGATCAAGCCACGCGCGCAAAGCCACTGCCACGACCCATCGTTCCCTGATCGAACAGCGCTTCTCCATCCATCAACCTGCTTCCATGGCCATCCCTTTCGTTCGCCCCGCGACACCGCTGGATCAGCCCCAGCTTCTCGCCATCCTCGAACACAGCTTTGAAGACACCTGGCGACCGCAGCTGACCGATGCGGCCATCGCCGCCTACCGCAACGACCGCGTGGCCGAGCGCTTCGTCGCCGAACACGCGGCCGCCTTCTTCGTCGCCCAGATCGACGACTGGGTGGCGGGTTTCGCTCATCGCGACGGCGGCTTCGTCGATGCGCTGCACGTGTTGCCGCGGGCGCGCCGGCGCGGGGTCGGTCGGTTGCTGATGGACGCGGTCGAAGCGGCGATGCGCGCCGACGGCATCACGCTGGCGGCGTTGGAGACCGACACCTTCAACGAGGGCAGCCAGGGGCTGTATCTCGCACTGGGTTACCGCGAGGTGGCGCGCTATCCCGACGAGGAATGGAACAGCGGCCTGACCACGATCCGCTACGAGAAATCGCTGACGCCCTGAGGCCGGGGCGCAAACTCGTTTCGCCGACGCGGCATCCATCACGAACGCCAGACAATAAAAAACGCGGGCCGAAGCCCGCGTTTTTCGTTCGCTGCGCGATGTCCCGCGCCTCAACCCTCGCCGATCACATCCACGCCCTTGGCCGGCGCGTACTTGAAGGTGGTCGCCGGGAAGCTGGGATTGCGCTTCCAGCCGCTGAAGCTGATCTCGGTCTTCTGGCCCAGCGCGTCGACGATTTCCATCTTGGCCAGGCCGTTGGCGTTGAAGCCGAGCCTGGCGTTGCGGAAGCTCGCGTCGCCCGGGGTCTTGGGTTCCAGCGCCAGCCAGTTCAAGCCGCCGCGGCTGCCGTTGTCCTTGACCACGAACATCGTGTCGAGCTTGCTCGGGTCGATCAATGCGGCGAGCGGGCTGTTCTGTTCCTCGACGCCCTGCGGACGCACGCTGACCTGCTGCAGGTCGGGCTCGTAGACCCAGACCTTCTTGCCGTCGGCGACGATCAACTGCGGGTACGGCTTGGTGTATTCCCAACGGAACAGGCGCGGCGCCGACAACGCGACCTGGCCGCTCGAGGATTCCTTGAGCTTGCCGTTGGTGTCGAACACCTGCTGGGCGAACTGGCCGTCGAGCCCCTTGAGGCCGCGGGTGAAGCTGCCCAGATCCTCGCGCGCGCCGGCCGTAGCGGCACCGGCGAACATGGCCGTGGACAGCGAGAGCGCGAGGGCGGCATGGCGGACGAGACGGTTCACGGGAAGCTCCTCAATGACGATGGCGGCAGTGTGAACAGGCGAGCCTGAACGCGGTATCGACGCGCTTAAGCGTGGCTGAGCGTGCGTTTCGCCGACGCCGGCTGTTGCACCTCCGCCGGGCCGGCTTCGACACGCCGCGGCCGGTGTTTCGTGGCTGCTGTGGGGGGGGTCGCGGCGACTCGTGGGTGCGCGGTCGCGGCTTGCGCCGCTCCTACAGTAAGCCCGGCTATTTCGGCGGCGGCGGCGCCAGCACGCTGCGGTCGCCGTTGTGCTCGGGCGGCGTGACGATGCCGGCCGCTTCCATCGCCTCGATCAGGCGCGCGGCGCGGTTGTAGCCGATCTTCAGGCGCCGCTGCACGCCGGAGATCGAGGCGCGGCGGGTCTCGGTGACGATACGCACCGCTTCGTCGTACAGCGGATCGGATTCGTCGCCGCCGCTGCTCGCGGTTTCCGGCAGGCCGGTCGCGCCGACCACGGTGCCGTCGCCCATGGTCTGCACTTCGTCGAGCACGCCTTCGATGTAATCCGGGCGGCCGCCGATCGCCTTGAGGTGTTCGACCACGCGATGCACTTCCTCGTCGGAGACGAAGGCGCCGTGCACGCGCTCGGGCATCGCCGTGCCCGGCGGCAGGTACAGCATGTCGCCGTGGCCCAGCAGGGTTTCGGCGCCGGATTGGTCGAGGATGGTGCGCGAGTCGATCTTGCTCGACACCTGGAAGGCGATGCGGGTCGGGATATTGGCCTTGATCAGGCCGGTGATCACGTCGACCGACGGACGCTGGGTCGCCAGGATCAAATGGATGCCGGCCGCGCGCGCCTTCTGCGCCAGACGGGCGATGAGTTCTTCGACCTTCTTGCCGACGATCATCATCATGTCGGCGAATTCGTCGATGAAGATGACGATGAACGGCAAGGTCTCGAGCTGGCGCGGCGCTTCGTCCAGGTCCGGATTGGGCTTGAACAGCGGGTCCATCATCGGCTGGCCCGCTTCCTCGGCGTCGCGGACCTTCTTGTTGAAGCCGGCCAGGTTGCGCACGCCGACCATCGACATCAGCTTGTAGCGCCGCTCCATCTCGGCCACGCACCAGCGCAGGCCGTTGGCGGCTTCCTTCATGTCGGTGACGACCGGCGCGAGCAGGTGCGGGATGCCTTCGTAGACCGACAGCTCCAGCATCTTCGGATCGATCATCAGCATCCGCAGTTCTTTCGCCGAGGCCTTGTACAGCAGGCTCAGCACCATCGCGTTGACCGCGACCGACTTGCCCGAGCCGGTGGTGCCGGCGACCAGCAGATGCGGCATGCGCGCCAGATCGGCGACGGTCGGCCGGCCGGCGATGTCCTTGCCCAGCGCCAGCGTGAGCGGGCTGCCGGACTTGTCGTATTCCTTCGAGCGCAGCAGCTCGGACAGGAAGATCATCTCGCGGGTGGTGTTCGGCGTTTCCAGGCCGATCACCGACTTGCCCGGAATCACGTCGACCACGCGCACCGACTTGACCGACAGGCCGCGCGCGATGTCCTTGTCGAGCGAGCTGATCTGGCTGACCTTGACGCCCGGCGCGGGCTGCACTTCGAAACGGGTGATGACCGGGCCGGGATAGGCGCCCATCACCTGCGCGTCGATGCGGAAGTCCTTGAGCTTGAATTCGATCTGCCGCGACAGCGTTTCCAGGGTTTCTTCGCTGTAGCCCTTGGGCTGCGGCTTGGGATCGTCGAGCAGCGCCAGCGGCGGCAGGCCGCTGCCGTCGCCGGTGTTGAACAGCGGAATCTGGGTTTCGCGCTTGGCGCGTTCGCTCTTTTCCACCACCGGCGCCGGCGGCGGTTCGATCTTGACCTTCTCGCGTTTGGAGCGCAGTTCGGTGTCGACCTTGCGCGCTTCCTCGCGCTCCTCGCGCATGACCTGGGTCTGGCGCCATTCGGTCGCCTGCTGGCTGCCGCGGCGGAACAGCTTGCTCAACACCGGGCCGAGCGCCAGGGTCCATTGCCCCAGCTTGTCCATCACCGCGAACCACGAGATGCCGGTGGCCAAGGTCACCGAGATCAGCAGCAGCGCGAGCAGAAACAGATTGCCGCCGACCGGGCCGAAACCCGAATACAGCGAACGCCCGACCAATTGGCCGAGGATGCCGCCGCTGCCGGCGGAAAAATCCTCGGCCGGGCCGAAGCGCAGTTGCAGCAGGCCGGTCGCGGAGACCAGGAAACCGACGATGCCGATCAGGCGCAGCGCCGGACCGAGATCGGCCTCGCCGTCGCCGTCGGTGTCCATGCCGAACAGGGCGATCCAGGCGATCGCGCCGAGCATGACCGGCAGCAGGAAGGCGACATAGCCGCACAGGTACAGCAGCACGTCGGCGATCCAGGCGCCGACCCGGCCGCCGAGGTTGTGCAGCGGCGCGGTGATCGAGCCCGAATGCGACCAGCCCGGATCGGTCGGCGAGAAGGTGACCAGGCTGGCCAGCAGGTACAGCAGCAGCGGCGCGATCACGATCAGCGCGATGTCGCGCATGAGGCGCTGGCGCTTCGGGGACGGCGCGTTTTTCACCGCTTCGGGTGGCTTGGCCTTCTTGCGACTGGCTGTGGGAGCGGACGCCACCGTGATGTGCTGCCTTAGGATGGTTTCGTTAGTCGTTGAATATACAGGAAAGGGCTGCAATCGGCGTGTCGGCGCCATGGGCCGGCCGGGTCTGTTCCCTGCCCGTCCTGCGGCGCTATTGCGCCACGCCCGCCGCACCAAAACGAAGGGCGGCCAGCGAACGGTAGCATCAAGCCCCGTCCCCTTGCCGCCCCGCGCTGGAACAGGGTCGGGTCGGTCTGACCGATTCCCGACTCCCGATTCCCAATTCCCGGCTCTTACAGCTTCATGCCCTGCAACGCCGGATGGATCAGCTTGCCGCCTTCGACATTGATGCCGCGCACCAGCGCCGGGTTGTTGCGCCATTCGTTGCCGGCCGCGAGCTTGTTGACCCACGGCAGGATCGCCGCGCAGATCGCCTGCGAGGAAGTCTGCGGCACCGCGCCGGGCATGTTGGTCACGCAGAAGTGGGTCACGCCCTCTTCGACGTAGGTCGGTTCCTTCCAGGTGGTCGGACGCGAGGTCTCGAAGCAGCCGCCCTGGTCGATCGAGATGTCGACCACCACGCTGCCGTCTTCCATGCCCTTGAGCATTTCGCGGGTCAGCACGTGCGGCGCGCGCGCGCCGGTCACCAGCACCGCGCCGATCACCAGGTCGGCCGAAGCCACTTCGCGCGCGACCACGTCGACGTACGGGAACAGCGTGGTGACGTTGTTGCCCAGGCGCATCATCTGCTCCATGCGGTCCTGGCGCATTTCGAACACGGTCACGTTGGAGCCGCCGGCCGCGGCCAGCGCCGCCGACGCGCCGCCGGCCTGGCCCGCGCCGAACACCACGACCTTGCCGCGCTCGGTCGACGGCAGGCCGCCGAGCAGCTTGCCCTTGCCGCTCATGGGCTGGTGCAGCAGGTGGGTGCCGACCTGCACGCCGATCTTGCCGGCGATGATCGACATCGGCGCCAGCAGCGGCAGATCGCCGTTGGGCAGCTCGACGGTCTCGAAAGCGACGCCGGTCAGGCCGATGTCGAGCAACTGCTTGGTCAGGGTCGGCTCGGCCGCCAGGTGCAGGTAGCAGAACAGCAGGTGATCCTTGCGCAGGTGCTGCAGGTCGCCGGCGATCGGCTCCTTGACCTTGACGATCAGCTCGCCCTTTTCGTACAGCGCCGCCGCGTCGGGCGCGATCTTCACGCCCAGGCGGGTGTATTCGGCGTCCTTGAAGCCGCTCTTGATGCCCGCGTCCTGCTCCAGCCAGACCTCGTGGCCACGATTGACCAGGTCGCCGGCCGCGGCCGGAACGAGCGCGACGCGCCCTTCGAGAGTCTTGGTTTCCTTCGGTACGCCGATACGCATTGCAATCTCCGGTGCGGCCTGCAAAAACGCCGCATGCGCGGCGCCCCTGGCCATGTTGTCTTGAGTGTCGTGTGGGGGAAGTGTCGCGTCTGACTTTGGGTCTGGATTCGGATCTGGGTTCTGATCTGGGTTCTGATCTGGGTTCGGATCTGGGTTCGGATCTGGATTCGGATCTGACTTGGAACCGCTGAGCTTGGCCGCTGTGTCTTGATGGAAGTCGCGTCGGAAGCGTGTGACCGGCGAATCGTCGCTGCGCACGCCGTTTGTCGAACCGGTGCCTCGAAGCGCGGGCCGATCCGGCGGCCTTTGTACGACCATCGACCGGCAATACGCCAGCGTGCGCTTTGGCGGTTCGCCGATAACGCCGGCCGCGTGCCGTGGCACGCACCGTTGCATCCGCGCGATACGCCTTGTGTTGCCGGGACCGCGCCTCCAAGCTATGCCCTGTTCCGGAATCTTCTACACGCCGGCGTATGGCCGAAGCTGAGGATTCTTTCTGCGCTCAGCGCATTCCCAACTGCCCGCGATTATATACATGACCCCTTCGAAGCACTCCCGTGTCGTCATCCTCGGTTCCGGCCCGGCCGGCTGGACTGCCGCCGTCTACGCCGCCCGCGCCAACCTCAAGCCGCTGGTGATCACGGGCCTGCAACAAGGCGGCCAGCTGATGACCACGACCGAAGTCGACAACTGGCCCGGCGACGCGCACGGCCTGATGGGTCCGGATCTGATGACCCGCATGCAGGCGCATGCTGAACGCTTCGATACCGAAGTCGTGTTCGACCACATCCACACCGCCGATCTGTCCAAGCGCCCGTTCCGGCTCAAGGGCGACAGCGGCGACTACACCGCCGATGCGCTGATCATCGCCACCGGCGCCACCGCCAAGTACCTCGGGCTGCCGTCGGAAGAAGAGTTCAAGGGCCGCGGCGTGTCCGCCTGCGCGACCTGCGACGGCTTCTTCTACAAGGACCAGGACGTGGCGGTGATCGGCGGCGGCAACACCGCGGTCGAGGAGGCGCTGTACCTGTCCAACATCGCCCGCAAGGTCTACCTGATCCATCGCCGCGACACCCTGCGCGCGGAGAAGATCATGCAGGACAAGCTGCAGGCCAAGATCCAGGCCGGCAAGATCGAGCCGGTGTGGCATCACACCGTCGACGAAGTGCTCGGCAACGACGCCGGCGTGACCGGCGTGCGGGTCAAGTCGGTGCAGGACGGTTCCAGCCGCGATCTCGCCGTGCACGGCCTGTTCGTCGCCATCGGCCACACCCCGAACACCAGCCTGTTCGAAGGCCAGCTGGCGATGAAGAACGGCTACCTGACCATCGAGACCGGCCTGGACGGCAACGCCACCCGCACCTCGGTCGAAGGCGTGTTCGCCGCCGGCGACGTGGCCGATCAGGTCTACCGTCAGGCCATCACGTCGGCCGGGTTCGGCTGCATGGCCGCGCTGGATGCCGAGAAGTTTCTCGACAAGGACGCCTGATGGCCGACGGTCGTGAATCGCTGCGCATCAGCGGCGAGCCCGGCGATCTCGATTTCGCCGTGATCCACGACTTCCTCGCCCGCGAGTCCTACTGGGCCGCGGGCATCCCGGCGCCGACCCTGCGACGCGCGCTGGATAACTCGATTTGCTACAGCGGCCATCTGCATGGGCAGATGGTCGCGTTCGCGCGCGCGGTCACCGATCAGGCGACGTTCGCCTATCTGGCCGACGTGTTCGTGCTGCCTGCGCATCGCGGCCACGGCCACGCGCGCGCGCTCGTCGCCGCGCTCATGGCCGATCCGCGCGTGCAAGGTTTGCGGCGCTGGCATCTGGTCACCCGCGACATGCAGGGTTTGTATGCCGGGCTCGGTTTCAGCGGATTGAGCCAACCTGACCAGCATATGCAGCGGCACGATCCCGAGGTGTACCGTCGCGGACTCGCGCAACCCGACCCATCGCCGTGAGCACACGCGACGACGCTTTGTCGATCCGCCTGATCGGTTCGCTCGACGAGATCGACGCGACGCAATGGGACGCCCTGCACGACGGCAGCAATCCCTTCGTCGCCCACGCCTTCCTGCACGGCATGGAAACCCACGGCTGCCTGCGCGAGGACTGGGGCTGGGCGCCGCATCACCTGACCGTGTGGGACGGCGAGTCGCTGGTCGCGGCGATGCCGGCGTATCTGAAGCAGAACTCGCACGGCGAATTCGTGTTCGATCACGCCTGGGCCCACGCCTACGCGCAGCACGGCCTGGACTATTTCCCCAAGTGGCTCGCGGCGGCGCCCTACTCGCCGGTCACTGGGCCGCGGCTACTGGCTCGTGACGACGACCACCGGCGGGTGCTGATCGCGGCGATGGCGCAGTTGTGCGCGCGACAGAAGTTGTCGTCGGCGCATGTGAACTTTCATACGCGCGACGAGGATTGGTTGTTCGACGACGGCCGCGCCGACGGCGACTGGCTGCCGCGCATCGACGTGCAATACCACTGGCAGAACCCGCGCGACGCGCAGGGTCTGCGCTGGAACGACTTCGAGCAGTTCCTGGCCGCGTTCGATCACAAGCATCGCAAGAACATCCGCCAGGAGCGGGCCAAGGTCGCGCGCGCCGGAGTGACGTTCCGCATCGTCGACGGCCGCGACGCAAACGCCGACGATCTGGCGACGATGCACCGCTTCTACCTGACCACCTTCGCCGAATACGGCAACCACGCCGCGCTGACCCTGGATTTTCTCCAACACCTGGCCCGCGAGATGCCGCGGTCGCTGGTGATTTTCCTGGCCGAGCGCGACGGCGAAGCGATCGCCGGCGCCCTGTGTCTGCGCGGCGGCGACACCCTGTACGGCCGCTACTGGGGCAGCGAAGTCACCCTGCCCGGGCTGCACTTCGAGACCTGCTACTACCAGGGCATCGACTACTGCCTGCGCGAAGGTCTCGCCCGCTTCGAACCCGGCGCCCAGGGCGAACACAAACTCGCGCGCGGCTTCCTGCCGAGCTTCGTGCACAGCCGCCACTGGATCGCCCACCCCGGTTTCCGCGACGCGCTGCGCCCGTGGTGCCGCGACGAGGCGGCCTCGGTCCGGCGTTATGCGCAGACGTTGGGGGCGCATTCGCCGTTCAAGCGAGGGGATTAGGGATTCGAGATTGGGGATTCGGTGGGAAACGCACTACCTTCTGCTACGCCTGCTTCTTCCTCGCCGATCGCGCTGTTACCAATCCCGAATCCCAAATCCCGAATCTCCGCCCTCATGCGCCGCCTACCCTTCCTGCTGCCCCCCGACCCCGCCGCGCCGTTCCCTCCGGGCGAACAGGCGCTGCGCGAGCCGGACGGGCTGCTCGCGGTCGGCGGCGATTTCCGGCCCGAGCGCCTGCTCAACGCCTACCGCCACGGCATCTTCCCGTGGCCGTCGGACGGCTACCCGCTGCTGTGGTGGTGCCCCGACCCGCGCACCGTATTCCGCACCGACGCGCTGCGGCTGGCGTCGAAGTTCCGCCGCGGACTGCGCCGCAGCGACTGGGTGGTGCGCGCCGATACCGCGTTCGAACAGGTCATCGCCGCCTGCGCGCAGGCGCCGCGGCCGGGCCAGGACGGCACCTGGATCAACGACGAACTGCGCGAGGCCTATGTCGCCATGCACCGGCTCGGGCATGCGCACTCGATCGAGGTCTACGACGGCGCGCAACTGGCCGGCGGCCTGTACGGCATCGCGATCGGCCGGATGTTCTTCGGCGAGAGCATGTACAGCGCCCGCCCGGGCGGCTCCAAGGTGGCGATCGCGGCGCTGGCGCGGCATCTGCATGGCTGGGGCTGGCCGCTGCTCGACGGCCAGGTCGAGAACCCGCACCTGCTGAGCCTGGGCGCGGTGTCGATGCCGCGTACGGAATTTTTGGCCCAGGTCGAGCGACTGACCGCGCTGCCGGGATTCGCGCCGGGGCCGTGGACCGCGCAGTTCGGCGACTACCCCGCCCGCGCGCTGGCCGACCCGGCGGTCGACGGCGAACCGCGCGCAGGCGCCTGAGCACCGCGCAGCCTGCCATTGCGCGCCGCCGCGCGGGCGGCGACCGGCAGCCTTCGGGGCCGGTTAACGGTTTTTTTGCGCCTGGGCCACTGCCGTGGCAGAATGTGCGGCTTCGCGGGCGCGCGACGCCCATCCTCGCGACATCGCGACTCCTCCTTGAGAACCACATGGCAAAAGACGACGTGATCGAATTCGAGGGCACGGTGGCGGAAACTCTTCCGAACACCATGTTCCGTGTGCGTCTCGAAAACGGGCACGAAATCATCGCCCACATCTCGGGTCGCATGCGCAAGAACTACATCCGCATCCTGACCGGCGACAAGGTCAAGGTGGAGATGACGCCCTACGACCTCACCAAGGGCCGCATCACCTACCGCATGAAGTAATCGCGGTAACTATCGAAAAAGGCGGCCATTGGCCGCCTTTTTCATGCCTGGGCCCTGGCCTGGGCCGGGCGCGGCGGCGGCCGTTACCAAGGGCTTGTTGTCGACGCTGACGGGCGAGCGGCCCGGTCTGGAAGTCAGTCGCGATGGTCGCAGCGCCGGTCTCGCAGTCGGTCGCGATGGTTGCAGCGGCCACAGGCCTGTCGGTAACCCCCGCAAGGATCGGCCGGCGCGGCGCGCGCTGGCGGTCGGCGAGCCGGCGGACGGACCCTGCCCCTGACCTGGATCCGAACCCGGCCAATGCAGCGACAGATGCCCAAGGCCGTGCTGAGCCTCCCCACCGCTTGAATGCCGCGCCGAGCGCCCGGCACCCGCCGGTCCGCAACGATCAGTCGCGGACCGGCGAGCCCCAGACCGGATCATCCAGCGGGCCCGTGATCCGGCGCCCGCTTCGTCGAGGCCCCGCGGACCGCGCACGGTCCCGGGCCGGCCTCGCCGCCGATCGAGGCGCTTACTCCAGCGGACAGCCGGCCGAGATCAGGCAGGTGCTGAAGTCGCCTTCGCACACCATGTCGTCCTCCGGGCCGCCGCTTTCGCTCATGCACACGTTGTAGGCGATGCGGCATTCGCGGCAGGGATTGAGCGGCGGATGGGCGGCGACGGCCGAGCCGGCGAACACGAAGGCGGCGACGGCGGTCAGGGTGAGCTTGCGCAAGTTCATGTGGTGCTCCTTTTCCATGGATCGGCGCGGGACCGCGGTCCCGGCCGGGGTGGCTGCGCCGCGAACGCGGTCGCAGTGGCGGATCCCGGTGCGTGCGAGCGCCCGGGACGGTTACTGCAGAGGGCAGTTCTTGCGGCGCAGGCAGTCGTCGCGCTGGTAGTCGCAATCGAGCTGGCCCAGTTGCATGCATCGGTTGTACAGGTCGTAACAGACCTGACACGGACTCACCGCGGAACTCGCGGCGGTAAACGCGCTGCAACCGAACACGAAGGCGGCGAGCGCCGCCAACGCGGGTCTGGACAGTTTCATGATGATCGTCTCCGGATCGTTGACCGTCGCTCAGGACGGCCGCCCGCGCCTCGCGGACCGGTCGCACGCTAACACCGCCGCGGCAGGCGAATCGAGCTGCACTGCGGCATGCCGATGCGCTGGATCGTCGCGACGATGTCCGGCGAACGAGAAAAAAACGAGATCGCGCGCATCGAATCGATACCTCGATCACTAGGCGTTGTCGTCCGCCGTCGCAGCCATGCAACCGCGACGACGACGCAATCCACGCGAACACCGCGCGACTCGACCGTTTCGGCAAACTTCGCGCATTCATCGACGCGAAAATCCGGCCACTCGCATCCCGCCCGCAACAATGCACGATGCATGCAACGGGCCGATGGTTTACAGCCGATCGCATACAGTGACGAAGGTCATAGCGACTTCTTTCAGATTCCATCCGCGCGCGATGCGTCTAGATTTCGCGGCAAGCTCAATCCGAGCCAGCCCCATCGAGGACGCCCCCAATGTCGCTGCTACGTACCGTCACCCTTACCTGTCTGCTGAGCCTGTCCGCGACCGCAGCGTCCGCGGCCACGCTCGATTCCTGCGTCGATCTGGGCGACAGCTCGCAGATCTCGCGCGCCGGCGCGCAGTTCATCGTGGTCAAGCACGACAGCGAGTTCTATCGCGTCGGCTTCCGTCAGACCTGTTCGGATCTGACCACCACCAACAAGATGGAAATCTCCAGCGAGCAGCAGGCCAACCGCCTGTGCCCGAGCGGCAGCGTGGTCAAGACCGCGCGCGCCACCTGCGACGTCGGCAAGGTCGACAAGATCGACGAGGCCGCTTACGACCGTTACCGTCGTCAGCGCTGAGCCCGCGCCACGCGCGTTCCGCATGCGGAGCGCGCGCCCGGTGTTCGCGAAAAAGGCGGCCGAAAGGCCGCTTTTTTCGTTTCCGCGGTCGAGGTGAGCAGATGCCGCCGCCGGCCGATGACGAGACGGCGCGGAACGCGCGGGCCCGTGCCGGACCCGCGCGCGGACCTCACTCCAGCGGGCAACCCGCCGAGATCAGGCATTGGCTGAAAGGTGTTTCGCAATCGCGGCTGCCGTCGAGGCCGCCGTTGTTCATGCACAGCTGGTACTGCGTGCGGCATTGCTTGCAGGGGTTCAACGGCGGCGGAACCGCCGCGACCACCGAAGCGGAGAACGCGAACGCGGCCAACGCCGCGAACAGGGTCTTGCGCGACTTCATGCAACCTCCTTATCCATGCATCCTGAGCGATACCTACGGCGCGTTATCCAAAGCCGCGGCTCACCACGGCGGATTCGGGCAACCGTACCGGCTCAGGCACTGCGAGAGTTGGTACTCGCAGTTCTCCACGCCGGCGTTGACGCACTTGTTGTAACGCACCCAGCAGGTATCGCAGGCATCGGCGGCCATCGCGGTGGTGACCACGGCGCAGCCGAACACGAACGCGGCCAAGGCCGCGAGAGAGCGCTTCTTCATCGAATCGGACTCCTGTTTCCAGTGAGAGCGGCCGACCGGCCACTGCCCGCACTCCGCGGGCGACTGGACGCTAGCACCGGTCTCGCCTCGCGCTGACGAGCCCTGGCAGAACCGACAGGTCGCATGCGCACACGGATGTCGCAGTTGCGACGCGCAACGCGTTTCGCGCGTTCGATCGCGTTGAGATGTGGCGCGGTGCAGCACGCGGACGTAACGGTTCGATGCGATCCGGCGCGAAGTGCAAACCGAACGTAGTGCGATAAGGAACCTCGTCGAAACCATCGCGCCACCCGCGGTGCGCGGCCCGCGCGCGCCGCGCCAAGCAAGACCGCGCGCATCCCCGCAAACGAAAAAGGCGGCCCGAAGGCCGCCTCTCTCTCATGCCGCCGCAAGCAGCGGCCGTAAGATCACACCGTCGCCGGCAACAGCTTCTCCGGCTCGGCATGCGCCTCGACCACCAGCTCGTCGTTGGCGACGTCGATGGTGACCCGGCCGCCGTCGATCAACTTGCCGAACAGCAGTTCGTCGGCCAGCGGGCGCTTGATCTTGTCCTGGATCACCCGCGCCATCGGACGCGCGCCCATGAGCGGATCGAAGCCGTGCTGGGCCAGCCAGTCGCGCGCGGTCGGCGTGGCGGTCAGGGTCACGTTCTTGTCGTGCAACTGGCTTTCCAGCTCGATCAGGAACTTGTCGACCACCCGCAGGATGTGCTCGAAGCCCAGCGCCTGGAACTGCACCACCGCGTCGAGGCGGTTGCGGAATTCCGGGGTGAAGGCCTTGCGGATCGTTTCCATCGCGTCGGTGGAATGGTCCTGCTTGGTGAAGCCGATCGAACGCCGCGAGGCCTGGGCCGCGCCGGCATTGGTCGTCATCACCACGATCACGTTCTTGAAGTTGGCTTCGCGACCGTTGGTGTCGGTCAAGGTGCCGCGGTCCATGACCTGCAACAGGATGTTGAAGATGTCCGGATGCGCCTTCTCGACCTCGTCGAGCAGCAGCACGCAGTGCGGGGTCTTGACGATCTTCTCGGTCAGCAGGCCGCCCTGATCGAACCCGACATAGCCCGGAGGCGCGCCGATCAGACGGCTGACCGAATGCGGCTCCATGTACTCGGACATGTCGAAGCGGACCAACTCGATGCCCAACTGCAGCGCGAGCTGCTTGGTCACCTCGGTCTTGCCCACGCCGGTCGGGCCGGAGAACAGGAAGTTGCCGATCGGCTTGTCCGGATTGCCCAGGCCCGAGCGCGCGAGCTTGATCGCCGAGGCGAGCGTCTCGATCGCCGGGTCCTGGCCGAAGATCACCATCTTGAGGTTGCGCTCGAGATTGCGCAGCACGTCCTTGTCGTTGGCCGAGACCTGCTTGGTCGGGATGCGCGCCATCTTGGCCACGATCATCTCGACTTCCTCGATGTCGATCACCGCCTTGCGCGCCGACTCGGGCAGCAGACGCTGACGCGCGCCGGCCTCGTCGATCACGTCGATCGCCTTGTCCGGCAGCAGCCGGTCGCCGATGTGCTTGACCGACAGGTCGACCGCGGCCTGCAAGGCCTCGTCGGCGTAAGTCACGCCGTGGTGCGATTCGTACTTGGGCTTGAGGCCCTGCAGGATTTCGTAGGTTTCGCCCACGGTCGGCTCGACGATGTCGATCTTCTGGAAGCGCCGCGCCAGCGCGCGGTCCTTCTCGAAGATGCCGCGGTATTCCTGGAACGTGGTCGAACCGATGCAACGCAGCTCGCCCGAGGACAGCGCCGGCTTGATCAGGTTGCTGGCGTCCATGGTGCCGCCGCTGGCGGAACCGGCGCCGATGATGGTGTGGATCTCGTCGACGAACAGGATCGCCTCGGGCTGCTTCTTGAGCTGGGCGAGCACGGCCTTGAGGCGCTTTTCGAAATCGCCGCGGTACTTGGTGCCGGCGACCAGCGCGCCCAGGTCGAGGGCGAAGATGGTCGCGTTGCGCAGCACCTCGGGCACTTCGCCGTCGACGATGCGCTTGGCCAGGCCTTCGGCGATCGCGGTCTTGCCCACGCCGGCTTCGCCGACGTAGAGCGGATTGTTCTTGCGCCGGCGGCACAGCACCTGGATGGTGCGCTCCACTTCGTCGCCGCGTCCGACCAGCGGGTCGATCTTGCCCTCGCGGGCGAGCTGGTTGAGGTTGCTGGCGAACTCGGCCAGGGCGTCGGACTTGCCTTCGCTGTCCGGGCCTTCCGGCGGCTTGGCCTCTTCCTCGTGGTGACCCTGGCCGTCCTCGGCGCTGTGCTTGACGATGCCGTGCGACAGGTAATTGACCACGTCGAGCCGGGCCACGTCCTGCTGGTTGAGGAAGTAGACCGCGTGCGAGTCCTTCTCGCCGAAGATCGCCACCAGCACGTTGGCGCCGGTGACCTCCTTCTTGCCCGAGGACTGGACGTGGTAGACCGCGCGCTGCAGCACCCGCTGGAACCCGAGCGTGGGCTGGGTGTCGCGGTCGACATCGTCGGGCAGAACCTGGACCGAGGTCGCGATGGCCTGTTCGAGGTCGCTGCGCAGGCGCAGGAAGTCGGCGCCGGTCGCCTTGAGCACGGCTTCGGCCGAGGGGTTGTCGAGTAGTGCGAGCAGCAGGTGTTCGACCGTCATGTACTCATGGCGCGCCTCGCGGGCGCGCTTGTAGCACTGGCCGATGCTGTATTCGAGATCCTTGCTGAACATGGGGCGTAGCCTCCAGAACGTATGCACGCTACGTGGGGGCGCTCGCCGGCTTTTCCATGCCCCGCCCCAACGGGTGCGACAGCTCCCTTTTAGGCCCTTTCCATCGTGCACAGCAAGGGGTGCTGATGCAGTCTTGAAAATTCGTTCACCTGGGCGACCTTGGACTCGGCCACTTCGCGGGTGAAAACCCCGCATACGCCGCGGCCGCGGGTATGCACATGGAGCATGATCTGGGTCGCTTTTTCGACATTCATCGGGAAAAAGCGGGTCAGAACCTCGACAACGAAGTCCATGGGGGTGTAATCGTCGTTAAGCAGCAGTACGGAATACAGCGGCGGACGGGCGACTTCGGGCTTGCCGGTTTCCACCAGCACGCCGTGACTGTGTTCGTGTTCGGTCTGTTTTGCCATCTCAGGATTATAGACCGCTGCCCCGATTCGGGCGTGGAGTGGGAACGGCGCGGGCGCGCGGCGACCTCGTGACGACATGGACGCACCGCACGGCCGCATTGCAAAATGCCGCAGCGCCGCCATCTCTGCCGGAGCCGTCGGACTTAGTTGCGCCGCCGCCGTTGAATTCAAGGACCCTCATGCGCCTGCCCCGTTGTCTGCTGCCCGCCGCCCTACTCGCGCTGTCGCCGGCCGCATTCGCCGCCGCCGAGCCGGCCGCCCAGACGGCGCCCAAGCACGCGCAGGCCAAGCAGGTGCAAGCCCGGCAGGTCGAGGCCAAGGCCGACCGCGGCGACGACGCCCGGGTCGAGCCCGACGCCAACGCCTCCAAGGCCGGCGATGCGCGCATCCGCCAGCAGCTCGACGCGCTGGGCTACAAGTACCAGGTCGACGAGGACGGCGATTTCGTCCTGACCTTCGGCCTGGACGGCGACCGCAGCCAGATGGCCTATGTGCTGTCGAGCACCCAGAGCTACGGCAAGCTGCAGGTGCGCGAGGTCTGGTCGCCGGGGTATCGCGCCGCCGACCAGGACTTCCCGGCCGATGTCGCCAACCGCCTGCTCGAGGACAGCCACCTGAGCAAGATGGGCGGCTGGGTCAAGCAGGACGGGGTCGCGGTGTTCGTGGTCAAGCTCGATGCCGGCGCGGCCCAGGACGATCTGGACGACGCCATCGACTACGTGGTCCGCGCCGCCGACCAGATGGAAGCCCTGCTCACGCCCGGCAAGGACGAGTTCTGACGTGAGCTACCGCGAAGGCCGTTTCTGGCAACCCGACGTCACCGTCGCCACGATCGTGGTCGAGGGCGGCCGCCTGCTGATGGTCGAGGAGACCGTCGGCGGGCAGTTGGTGATCAATCAGCCCGCCGGGCACCTGGAACCCGACGAAAGCCTGCTCGACGCGGCGCTGCGCGAGACCCTGGAGGAGACCGGCTGGGACGTGCGCCTGACCGCCTTCATCGGCGCCTATCAGTGGAAAGCACCGTTGCAGCCCGACGGCTCCGGCGGCCGCCATTACCTGCGCTTCGCCTTCGCCGCCGAACCGGTCCGGCACCACGCCGGGCGCGCGCTCGACGAAGGCATCGTGCAGGCGCTGTGGATGACCCCGGCCGAACTGCAGGCGCGCGCGCCGCAGCACCGCGGCCCGCTGGTCTGGCAGGTCGTCGCCGATTACCTGGGCGGACGCCGTCATTCGCTGGATCTGGTGCAGCACATGGTCTCGCCCGAACCGCTGTGACCGTCATGGCAGGGTCGGCGGACACCATCGTGGGCATGTCGGGCGGGGTCGATTCCTCGGTCGCCGCGCTGTTGCTGCGCGACAGCGGCGAGGCGCTGTCGGGTTTGTTCATGCAGAACTGGGCCGATGACGGCAGCGGCGATTGCCGCGCCGAGGACGATCGCCGCGATGCGGTCGCCGTATCCGGCCGGCTGGGCCTGCCGATCCACTTCCGCGATTTCTCCGGCGAGTACTGGGCCGGGGTGTTCGAGCACTTCGTCGCCGAATACGCGGCCGGCCGCACGCCGAACCCGGACGTGCTGTGCAACCGCGAAATCAAGTTCAAGCATTTCCTCGACGCCGCGCAGCAGCTGGGCGCGCGCTACATCGCGACCGGCCATTACGCGCGGGTCGATCAGGGGCCCGACGGCCGCTTCCGCCTGCTGCGCGCGCTCGACCGAAGCAAGGACCAGAGCTATTTCCTGCATCAGCTGGGCCAGGCGCAGCTGTCGGCGACCAAATTCCCGCTCGGCGAACTGCTCAAGCGCGACGTGCGCGAGATGGCGCGCATGGCCGCGCTGCCGACCGCGGCGAAGAAGGATTCCACCGGCATCTGCTTCATCGGCGAACGCGACTTCCGCGAGTTCCTGTCGCGCTATCTGCCGGCGAAGCAAGGCGAGATCCGCACCCCGGACGGACGCGTGGTCGGGACACATGCCGGGGTGTTCTATTTCACTCTTGGCCAGCGCGAAGGCCTCAACATCGGCGGCGTGCGCGGGTTCGAACCGGCGCCGTGGTACGTGATCGGCAAGAACGTGACCAGCAACGTGCTGTACGTCGACCAGGGCAGCGACAGCCCGTGGCTGCACTCGCAGCGGCTGCGTTCGGAAACCGCGCACTGGATCGCCGGCGCTCCGCCCGCGGCGCGTTTCGCCTGCACCGCGCAGACCCGCTATCGCCAGGCCGATCAGGACTGCGAGGTCACGGTGCTCGACGACGGCCGCGTGGACGTCGTGTTCCGCGAACCGCAGCGCGCGGTGACTCCGGGCCAGTCGCTGGTGCTGTACGCCGGCGAGGCCTGCCTCGGCGGCGCGGTGATCGCGACGACCGACGCGCCGGCCTGCGACCGGCCGCTTTCATCCCCTCCTATTCTTACCGCGAGCTCGTAATGGCCGATCTTTCCGAACGCGTTCTCGCCCTCGCCGGCCTCGCCCAGGCCCTGGCCCAGGTGCGGCGCATCGCCGACACCGGCCAGGCCAACGCGGCCGTGCTCGGCACCTGCCTGGACTCGGTGTTCCGTATCGACGCGTCCTCGACCGCCGCGGTCTACGGCGGCGCCGCCAACCTGCGCCCGGGGCTGACCTTGCTGCAGGACTATCTGGTCAACCGGGTCAGCGACGAACACCTGCCGCGCCTGGCGATGGCGGTGCTGCAACTGGAGCGCCGCTTCGTGCGCGACCCGGCGATGACCGACAAGGTGCTGCGCAGCATCCACGACCAGGCCACCGCCGCGCATCGTCTCGGCAGCAGCCATCCCGACGTGATCGCCGCCCTCGGCGGCCTCTACGCCGACACCCTGAGCCACCTGCGCCCGCGCGTGCTGGTGCAAGGCAACCCACACTACCTCGGCCAGCCCGGCGTGGTCGCCGAAGTGCGCGCCGTGCTGCTGGCGTCGGTGCGCTCGGCGGTGCTGTGGCGACAGTTGGGCGGCAGCTATTGGGACATTCTGCTGCGGCGCCGGGCGATGGTGGATTCGATCGAGGAACGGTTGGGTTGAGGGGTTGCGGTTGAGGCGGTGCCGGCGTCCAGGTTGATGCCGGGCAACATCGTGATCTCAAGTCGCAGCGTGCGAGCGGAAAACCTTCGTTTAGCTGACGCCGGACAGCGTGGTTCGCGGTCGCGGCTTGCGCTGGCTTGTTGTGGCCGCGTGGTCGCAGCTCGCGTCCTCAACACACTCCATGTAACTGACGCCGGGCGGCGTGATTCGCGGTCGCGGCTTGCGCCGCTCCTACAGGGGGCTGTCCAGCCACGCCGCGATTGGGTGGAGCGACTGTAGGAGCGGCGCGAGCCGCGACCACGACACTTCGCTGATTGCGCTGGCTTGTTGTGGCCGCTTGGCCGCAGCTCGCGACCGAAACACACTCCATGAAACTGACGCCGGATCGCGTGATTCGCGGTCGCGGCTTGCGCCGCTCCTACAGGGGGCTGTCCAGCCACCTCGCAACTGGATGCAGCGACTGTAGGAGCGGCGCGAGCCGCGACCGCGATACTTCGCTGGTTGCGCCGGCTTGTCGTGGCCGTGTGGTCGCCGCTGGCGACCTCAACACACTCCATGGAACTGACGCCGGATGGCGTGGTTCGCGGTCGCGGCTTGCGCCGCTCCTACAGGGGGCTGTCCAGCTACCTCGCAACTGGACGGAGCGACTGTAGGAGCGGCGCGAGCCGCGACCACGACACTTCGCTGATTGCGCTGGCTTGTTGTGGCCGCTTGGTCGCAGCTCGCGACCGCAACACACTCCATGGAACTGACGCCGGGCGGCGTGATTCGCGGTCGCGGCTTGCGCCGCTCCTACAGGGGGCTGTCCAGCGACCTCGCAACTGGACGGAGCGACTGTAGGAGCGGCGTGAGCCGCGACCGCGACATTTCGTTGATTGCGTCGGCTTGTTGTGGCCGCGTGGTCGCAGCTTGCGACCGCAACACATTCCATGTAACTGACGCCGGATGGCGTGATTCGCGGTCGCGGCTTACGCCGCTCCTACAGGGGGCTGTCCGGGTGCTTCGCCATGGGAGGGGCCTCGCGTTGGCCGGGTCAGTAATTCATCCGGTATTCGCAGCCCAGCATGGTCTTGCCGGGGTGGGTGGTGATCGTGCTGACGGTCTGCACGATCGTGGCTTCGATGCCGTCGCCGATCGGCTGCACCCGCACGGTGCGCGTGCGGATGTGCTTGGCCAGAGGTTCGGTGCTCGGGGTGAGTTTCAATTCGGCCGACAAGGCATCGACGTGATCGCCGTCCAGCACCGCCAACAGGCCTTGGCCCGCCATCATCACCTGCTTGGTCGCGTGGCCGTGGACGGTCACCGGCTTGGGCAGGTTCATCACGGCGACGAAGGCGTTCTCGTCCTTGACCAGGCTCCATCCCGCCAACGCGGGTTGCGCCGGCTTTTCGTAATAGATCGGGGTCAGCGCGCTGCCCAGGCGTTCGTATTCGGCGCGATCGGCCTGGCAGGTCAGCACCTTGACCAGTGCGGCCTGCACTTCGGCGGCGTCGCGGTAGTTTTCGTCTTCGGCGGCCGCGGCCAGCGGCAGGGCCAGGAGCGTCGCCAGCGCGGCGGCGGATACGAGACGAAGCGAGCATCGGTTCATTGGCGAAATCCTTATCGGGGTGGGTTGATGACGAACGGACGGGGCGCGATCCCCCACTCGTTCGCCTTGGCGGACACGATCCGGGCCGACATGCGCGGACACTTCAGCGTCATGACTGGACGAAGCCCTGGATATACGGCCCCACCGCAGCAAAGCTGAGCCGGCTTTCGCGGGAATGCCGAGCGACGCCGCCGCGGCCGGCATTCGCAGGCAACGACGAAGCCGTCGGCGCATCGTATCGGCAAACAAAAACCCCGGCCGTGGCCGGGGTTTTTGTTCGGGCCGTCGCGCCAACTCAGGCCGCGGCGACGGTATCGGCAACCGACTTGTAGTCTTCGATCTGATCGAAGTTCATGTAGCGGTAGATCTTGTCGCCGTCGGCCTTGAGCACGCCGACGTCCGCCATGTACTCCTCGCGGGTCGGGATGCGGCCCAGACGCGAGCAGATCGCGGCCAGCTCGGCCGAACCCAGGTACACGTTGGTGTTGCGGCCCAGACGGTTCGGGAAGTTGCGGGTCGAGGTCGAGAACACGGTCGCGCCCTCGCGCGCCTGCGCCTGGTTGCCCATGCACAGCGAGCAGCCCGGCATTTCCATGCGCGCGCCGGCGCTGCCGAAGGTGCCGTAGTGGCCTTCCTTGGTCAGTTCGGACGCGTCCATCTTGGTCGGCGGCGCGACCCACAACCGGGTCGGGATATCGCGCTTGCCTTCCAGCAACTTGGCGGCCGCACGGAAGTGGCCGATGTTGGTCATGCACGAGCCGATGAAGACTTCGTCGATGACCGCGCCGGACACCGCCGACAGGGTCTTCACGTCGTCCGGATCGTTCGGGCAGGCCACGATCGGCTCGACGATCTGGTTGAGGTCGATGTCGATGACCGCGGCGTACTCGGCATCGGCGTCGCCTTCCAGCAGCTGCGGGTTGGCCAGCCAGCCTTCCATCGCCTTGATCCGGCGCTGCAGCGAACGCGGGTCGGCGTAGCCTTCGGCGATCATCCACTTGAGCAGGGTGATGTTGCTGGTCAGGTACTCGATGATCGGTTCCTTATCCAGCTTCACGGTGCAACCCGCGGCGGAACGCTCGGCCGAAGCGTCGGACAGTTCGAACGCCTGCTCGACCTTGAGCTGCGGCAGGCCTTCGATCTCGAGGATGCGACCGGAGAAGATGTTCTTCTTGCCCTGCTTGGCGACGGTCAGCAGGCCGCTGTTGATCGCGGCCAGCGGGATCGCGTTGACCAGGTCGCGCAGGGTCACGCCCGGCTGCATTTCGCCGCTGAAGCGCACCAGCACCGACTCGGGCATGTCCAGCGGCATGACGCCGGTGGCCGCGGCGAATGCGACCAGGCCGGAGCCGGCCGGGAACGAGATGCCGACCGGGAAACGGGTGTGCGAATCGCCGCCGGTGCCGACGGTGTCGGGCATCAGCATGCGGTTGAGCCACGAGTGGATCACGCCGTCGCCCGGACGCAGGGCGATGCCGCCGCGGTTGCTGATGAAGGCCGGCAGATCGTGATGGGTCTTGACGTCGACCGGCTTCGGGTACGCGGCGGTGTGGCAGAACGACTGCATGACGAGGTCGGCCGAGAAGCCCAGGCAGGCCAGATCCTTCAACTCATCGCGGGTCATCGGACCGGTGGTGTCCTGCGAACCGACCGAGGTCATCTTCGGCTCGCAGTAGGTGCCCGGACGGATGCCCGGCTGCTTGCCGTCGACTTCCGGCACGCCGCAGGCGCGGCCGACCATCTTCTGCGCCAGCGAGTAACCCTTGCCGGTGTCGGCCGGGTTGGTCGGCAGGCGGAACAGGGTCGAGGTCGGCAGGCCGAGCGCTTCGCGCGCCTTCGCGGTCAGGCCGCGGCCGACGATCAGCGGGATACGGCCGCCGGCGCGGACTTCGTCCAGCAGCACGTCGGACTTCAGCGCGAACTCGGCGATCACTTCGCCGTTCTTGAACGCCTTGCCGTCGTAGGGACGCAGTTCGATCACGTCGCCCATGTTCATCTGCGACACGTCGAGTTCGATCGGCAGCGCGCCGGCATCTTCCATGGTGTTGTAGAAGATCGGCGCGATCTTCGAACCCAGGCACACGCCGCCGAAGCGCTTGTTCGGAATGAAGGGAATGTCCTCGCCAGTGAACCACAGCACCGAGTTGGTCGCCGACTTGCGACTGGAGCCGGTGCCGACCACGTCGCCGACATAGGCGACCAGATGGCCCTTGTCCTTGAGCGATTCGATGAAGGCGATCGGGCCGCGCTTGCCGTCTTCTTCCGGCTCGATGCCGTCGCGCTTGTTCTTGAGCATCGCCAGCGCGTGCAGCGGGATGTCCGGACGGGTGGTCGCGTCGGGCGCCGGCGACAGGTCGTCGGTGTTGGTTTCGCCGGTCACCTTGAACACGGTGACGGTCAGGCTTTCGGGCACTTCGGGCTTGCTGGTGAACCATTCGGCGTCGGCCCAGCTCTGCAGCACGGCGCGGGCGTTGGCGTTGCCCTGCTCGGCCTTTTCCTGCACGTCGTGGAACGCGTCGAACATCAGCAGGGTGTGCTTGAGCGCTTCGGCCGCGACCGCGCCGACCTCGGCGTCGTCGAGCAGCTCGATCAGCGGGTGGATGTTGTAGCCGCCGAGCATGGTGCCGAGCAGTTCGGTCGCGCGCGCGCGGCTGATCAGCGCGTTGTGTTCGCTGCCGAAGGCGACCGCGGCCAGGTACGAGGCCTTGACCTTGGCGGCGTCGTCGACGCCGGCCGGAACGCGATAGGTGATCAGGTCGAGCAGGAACTCGCCCTCTCCCGCCGGCGGCGCCTTCAGCAGCTCGATGACCTGCGCGGTCTGCTGGGCGGTCAGGGGCAGCGGCGGAATGCCCAGCGCGGCGCGCTCGGCAACATGTTGGCGATAGCTGGAGAGCATGGAGTGTCCCGTCGAGTGAAGCGGAAAGACGCCGTACCGGCTGCGTGGGTCCGTCCTGGCGCGTGGCTCGGGGGACTTACGTGGCGGGTCGGAGGAAGGCCATGCGCGCCTGAGTGGGGCACGGCTTCAACCGCGTATTTTGCCTTCAAAGCCGCTCGCGGGCAACGCGCGCGGCGCCCCGGGGCCCGCCGCGCGGGGCCCGCGCGGCTTTGCACGATCCGGCCGCAGGCGCGCGCTGGAACGCTGTGGCGCGATTGCGACCATGGTCTGCACGTTTCGTGAACCCGATAAAGCGATAATCGGCGGCAACGCCAGCCACCGTGCCGACCTCCCCAGGCACGCAAGCCCCCGTGCCGCCCCGCCGGCATGCCAGCACGCGCGCCGCCTTGGCGGTACGCCAGAAGTGACAAGGAGCTTCACCGATATGTCCGACTCCTATTCCACCCGCCGCACCCTGTCCGTCAACGGCCGCGACTACACCTATTTCAGCCTGCCGGCCCTGGGCGAGCGCTACGACATCGGCCGCCTGCCCTACTCGATGAAGATCCTGCTGGAAAACCTGCTGCGTCACGAAGACGGCGGCATGACGGTCGGCAAGGAGCACATCGAAGCGGTCGCGCAATGGGACGCGAGCAAGGAGCCCGACCAGGAAATCGCCTTCATGCCGGCGCGCGTGGTGCTGCAGGACTTCACCGGCGTGCCCTGCGTGGTCGATCTGGCGGCGATGCGCGACGCGGTCAGCAAGCTCGGCGGCAAGCCCTCGCAGATCAACCCGCTGATCCCGTCGGAACTGGTGATCGACCACTCGGTCCAGGTCGACGTGTTCGGCAGCCCGCAGGCGCTGGACCTCAACGGCAAGATCGAGTTCGAACGCAACATGGAGCGCTACAGCTTCCTGCGCTGGGGCCAGAAATCGTTCGAGAATTTCAAGGTGGTGCCGCCCAACACCGGCATCGTCCATCAGGTCAATCTGGAAAACCTGGCGCGCGTGGTCATGGGCCGTGAGGTCGACGGCGTGCTGCAGGCGTTCCCGGACACCGTGTTCGGCACCGACAGCCACACCACCATGATCAACGGCATCGGCGTGCTCGGCTGGGGCGTGGGCGGCATCGAAGCCGAAGCGGCGATGCTCGGCCAGCCCTCGTCGATGCTGATCCCGCAGGTGGTCGGCTTCAAACTGACCGGCCAGTTGCCCGAGGGCGCGACCGCGACCGATCTGGTCCTGACCGTCACCCAGATGCTGCGCAAGCACGGCGTGGTCGGCAAGTTCGTCGAGTTCTTCGGCGACGGCCTGCAGCACCTGCCGCTGGCCGACCGCGCGACCATCGCCAACATGGCGCCCGAGTACGGCGCGACCTGCGGCATCTTCCCGATCGATAGCGAATCGGTGACCTATCTGCGCTTGTCGGGCCGCTCGGAAGAACAGATCGCCCTGGTCGAGGCCTACGCCAAGGCCCAGGGCCTGTGGCACGAGCCGGGCCAGCCGCACGCGACCTACTCGGCCACGCTGGAGCTCGACCTGGGCGACGTGCGCCCGTCGATGGCCGGGCCCAAGCGCCCGCAGGACCGCGTGCTGCTCGAAAACGTGCATACCAACTTCGCCGACAACCTCGGCCCGCTGATCGCCAACCGCAAGTCCAAGGTCGGCTGCGCGATAGAGGAATTGAAGGCCGAAGGCGGCGCTCAGCCGCAAGCCAATCACCTGGCGGCCAAGCCGATCTCGAAGATCCGGATCAAGGAACAGGACGCCGAGCTGTGCGACGGCTCGGTGGTGATCGCCGCGATCACCTCGTGCACCAACACCTCCAACCCGGCGGTGATGCTTGGCGCCGGCCTGCTCGCGCGCAACGCGGCCAAGCTGGGGCTGAAGTCCAAGCCTTGGGTCAAGACCTCGCTCGGCCCGGGCTCGCTGGTGGTCACCGATTACCTGCGCAAGGCCGGCGTGCTCGCCGACCTGGAAACGCTGGGTTTCTACGTGGTCGGCTACGGCTGCACCACCTGCATCGGCAACTCCGGCCCGCTGCCGGACGAAGTGTCCAAGGGCATCGCCGAAAACGAACTGGTGGTGGCCTCGGTGCTGTCGGGCAACCGCAACTTCGAAGGCCGCGTGCATCCGGAAGTCAAAGCCAACTATCTGGCTTCGCCGCCGCTGGTGGTCGCCTATGCGATCGCCGGCACGGTCAATATCGACTTGACCCAGGAGCCGATCGGCAAGAGCAGCGACGGCAAGGACGTGTACCTGCGCGACATCTGGCCGACCAATAAGGAAATCGGCGACATGATCGCCGCGACCGTCGGCCCGGAACTGTTCGCGCAGAACTACGCCGATGTGTTCAAGGGCGACACCCGCTGGAACCAGATCGCCTCGCCCGACGGCGAATCGTTCCAGTGGGACGAAGCCTCGACCTACATCAAGAACCCGCCCTACTTCGACGGCATGACCATGGACGTCGGCAGCATCGACGACGTGCACGGCGCGCGGGTGATGGGCGTGTTCGGCGATTCGATCACCACCGACCACATCTCGCCGGCCGGCAACATCAAGAAGGATTCGCCGGCGGGCCGCTTCCTGCAGGAACGCGGCGTGCAGCCGGCCGACTTCAACAGCTACGGTTCGCGCCGCGGCAACGACGACGTGATGGTGCGCGGCACCTTCGCCAACATCCGCATCAAGAACCTGATGTTCGGCGGCGAAGAAGGCGGCAACACGCTGTACTTCGGCAAGGACGGCGGTGAAGGCGAGAAACTGGCGATCTACGACGCGGCGATGAAGTACAAGGCCGACGGCGTGCCGCTGGTGGTGTTCGCGGGCAAGGAATACGGCACCGGCTCCTCGCGCGACTGGGCGGCCAAGGGCACCAACCTGCTCGGGGTCAAGGCGGTGATCGCCGAGAGTTTCGAGCGCATCCACCGTTCCAACCTGGTCGGCATGGGCGTGCTGCCGCTGCAGTTCAAGGACGGCGAGAACGCGCAGACGCACGGCCTGGACGGTTCGGAAACGATCGACGTGATCGGCCTGGACGACGGCAAGTCCAAGACCGCGACCCTGGTGGCCCGGAAGGCCGATGGCGGCGAACAGACGTTCGAAGTGAAGGTGTTGCTGCTGACGCCGAAGGAAGTCGAGTACTTCCGCCACGGCGGCATCTTGCATTACGTGCTGCGCCAGTTGGCTGCGAAAAAGGCGGCTTGATCGCCGCTAAAGCCCCTCTCCCGCTGACGGGAGAGGGGTTGGGGTGAGGGCCGCGAATCCGCGCCTCAGGCCCTCAACTCGCCGCGCACGATACGTATTGCACTGTAGGAGCGGCGCAAGCCGCGACCGCGAATCCACGACAACAGCGCATGGTTGTCGGGCGATCGTGACGTCAATCCTTCGGTCAGCAGCGACGCGAGCGGCCACATCGCGGTCGCGGCTTACGCCGCTCCTACAGGGTAGCGATCGTTGCAACGACGGATCGGGAAGATCATTTTCGATCGGATCGCGAGGGGCTCAAGCCGCTGCGGCGCCAACTCTAAGATGACGGTCGCGGCTTGCGCCGCTCCTACAGGTAGCGATCGTTGCAACGACGGATCGGGAGGATCGTTTCGATCGGATCGCTAAGGCGGCAAACCGTTGCGGCGCGAACGGAAGAAGGAAAACAGCAGGCAAACGCGCCGCAGCGGCGGCAACCGCTGAGCAACCGCCCGCTACAGCACCGGCGTCCATCGCGCCGAAGTCAGCCGCCATTGGCCGTCTTCCTCGCGCCAGCCGGTCTGCACGTCGTAGATCCGCGCCGCGTCGGGAATCGCGGCCGCGCCGCCGGTCAAGGCAGCGGTGAAGGTGACCGTGGCGTGGCCGGGTTTCATCTGCACCTTCAACGGCCCCAGCTTGACCCCGACGTTGCGATAACGCAGGAACAGCGCCATCGCCATGCGCCGCGCACCGAGGCGGTCCAGGCCGTTGGTGCCGACGAAATCCTTGGCCAGCAGATCCTCGAGCGCGCTCGGGTCGCGTTGCTGGATGGTCTCGTGCAGTTGCTGCACGGTCGCCCGCAGGCGCTGTTCCGGCGGCGCCTGTTCGCCGCAGGCGCTCAGCAGCAGCGCGAGCAACCCAAGCAGCCACAGCGCGCGCGGCGTGGGCCGGCGAGCGACCGACCGCCCCGTCGCGCTCGTCCACGCCCCTCGCGGGCGGGCCAGCGCGGAAAATCGGGCGATTGTCTGTGCATACCCCATCGATAACCCTCTGCGTACCGGCCCCGGCGGGCCGACGTCCTGTCTTCGCACGACCGTTCGGGCCGCCGCATCGGCGCTCATCGTGACAGGTTCGCGGTGCCGCGGACAGCATCCCCGGCCGCGCCCGCGACACCGCCTTGCCAGCCAGTAGAGCCTATGCTCCAATCGAGCGAACACCGTACGGCGGCGCACACAGCAAGCCGGCGGCCAGTATCGGCGAAGCGATTTAAAGAGGGGATCGCGATGAGTTTGGAACGTCCGTGGCTTGCCCAATATCCGCAAGGCGTGCCCGCGCAGATCGACGTGGAGGAATTTCCGTCGGTGGTGTCGGTGCTGGAAAACGCGATCGAAAAATACCGCGACCGCCCCGCTTTCTCCAATTTCGGCAAAGTCCTGACCTACGGCGACATCGACCGGCTCAGCGCGCAATTCGCCGCTTACCTGCTCGGCGAGCTCAAGCTCAAGAAGGGCGATCGCGTCGCGATCATGATGCCCAACTGCCTGCAGTACCCGATCGCGACCTTCGGCGTGCTGCGCGCCGGGCTGACCGTGGTCAACACCAATCCGATGTACACCCCGCGCGAGCTCAAGCACCAGCTGGTCGACTCGGGCGCGTCGGTGATCTTCGTGCTCGACAACTTCGGCGACACCGTGCAGAGCGTGGTCGCCGATACGCCGGTCAAGCAGGTCATCACCACCGGACTGGGCGACATGATCGGCGGGCTCAAGGGCCCGATCATGAACTTCGTGCTCAAGTACGTGAAAAAGATGGTGCCCGAGTACGACATTCCGGGCGCGGTGCGGTTTCGCGACACGCTTACGCTCGGGCAGATGCACAAGCTGCCGCAGGTGGAGATTTCGCCGGACGATATCGCGTTCCTGCAGTACACCGGCGGTACCACGGGTGTCGCGAAGGGGGCGATGCTGACGCACCGTAACCTGGTCGCGAACATGCAGCAGGCCGCGGCCTGGGTCGGCGGCAACGCCAAGCCCGGCCAGGAAATCATCATCACCGCGCTGCCGCTGTACCACATCTTCGCGTTGACGGCGAACGGCCTGGTGTTCATGAAGTTCGGCGGCCTCAACCACATGATCACCAACCCGCGCGACATGCCGGCGTTCGTGAAGGAACTCAAGAACACGCCGTTCACCGCGATCACCGGCGTCAACACCCTGTTCAACGGCCTGCTCAACACGCCCGGTTTCGCCGAGGTCGATTTCTCCAAGCTGCACCTGACCCTCGGCGGCGGCATGGCCGTGCAGCGCTCGGTCGCCGACCGCTGGAAGGAAGTCACCGGCGTGACCCTGATCGAGGCCTACGGCCTGACCGAGACCTCGCCCGCGGCCTGCATCAACCCGATGGACCTGCCCGCCTACAACGGCGCGATCGGCCTGCCGATTTCCTCCACCGACGCCTGCGTGCAGGACGAGAACTTCAACGTCCTCGGCGTCGGCGAAGTCGGCGAACTGTGCATCAAGGGCCCGCAGGTGATGAAGGGCTATTGGCAGCGGCCGAAGGAAACCGACGATGTCATCGACAAGGACGGCTGGCTGCACACCGGCGACATGGCGCGGATGGACGAGAAGGGCTACTTCTATATCGTCGACCGCAAGAAGGACATGATCTTGGTCTCGGGCTTCAACGTGTATCCCAACGAGATCGAGGACGTGATCGCGATGATGCCCGGCGTGCTCGAAGTCGCCGCGGTCGGCGTGCCCGACGACAAGTCCGGCGAAGCGGTCAAGGTGGTGATCGTGAAGAAGGACGAGGCGCTGACCGCCGAGGACGTCAAGGCGCATGCGCGCGTCAACCTCACCGGCTACAAGCATCCCAAGTACGTGGAATTCCGCAAGGAACTGCCCAAGACCAACGTCGGCAAGATCCTGCGCCGCGAGCTGCGCGACGCGCCCAAGTAACGGCGGATCGATCGCGAGGTCAGCGTCGCGTGATCGCGAGCGGGCCATGATCGGTTCGCGATGAACAGGCGAAATCGACGGGCGCGATGCGGCAGCCGACGTGCGGTCCTAGTGAGCGGTGTGAGTCCGCGTTAGCGAAAAAGGCCCCGAAAGGGGCCTTTTTCGTGCCCGGCGACGGCATCGATTCAACACCCAACGTAGTCTGAACGTTCTTCAGGCGAGGTGTAGCATCGCGACGTGGGTCCACCGCCCGCCCCCAACCTCCCAGGAGTCCGCCATGTCCATTCCTACTCGCGTGCCGATCGAGTCCGCTTCTTCGTTGCTGCGCCATGTCGTCGATCCGAGCGGCAACGCCGATTGGTGCTATATGCACGCCCAGACCGCCGAGCGCTCCGGCGACGGTTTCGGCTATCACCCCTGCTTCTCCGAGCCGCTGCTGCACCAGATGAAACGGATGCAGGAACGCATCCGCCGCAGCCTCGCCGCCGACACCGATCCGCGCGCCGGCATCCACCACTTCGTGCTCGCCTCCGACTCGGACGTGTTCAACCTCGGCGGCGACCTGGCCTTGTTCTCGCGCCTGATCCGCAACGGCGACCGCCAGCACCTGCTCGACTACGCGCGGCTGTGCATCGAGGTCGCCTTCAACCTGCACCGCCTGCGCGAGGACCGCGTCCACAGCGTCGCGGTGATCCAGGGCGACGCGCTCGGCGGCGGCTTCGAGGCCGCGCTGTGCTGCCACACGATCATCGCCGAGGCCGGCACCGGCATGGGCTTTCCGGAAGTGCTGTTCGACCTGTTCCCCGGCATGGGCGCCTACACCTTCCTGACCCGCCGCATCGCTCCGGCCCAGGCCGAACGGATGATGCTCAACGCGCGCGTATACCCGGTCGAGGAACTGCTGCGCATGGGCGTGATCGATCAGGTCGTGCCGCGCGGCGACGGACTGCAGGCCGCGGCCGATCTGATCAAGCGCCACCAGCGCATGAGCAACGCCCTGCGCGCGATGAACGCGGTGCGCGAGGCCTGCCGTCCGGTGAGCCTGGAGGAACTGCTGTCGGTGACCACGCAATGGGTCGACGCGGCGATGCGCCTCAACGATCGTGGGCTCAAGACCATGGAACGCCTGGTGCGCGCGCAACAGCGCCGGGCCGGATCGAGCGAGCGGGCGCTGGCGCTCGCGTAATCTCGTCTTACGGGGGGGAGCCTGCCACGCAGGATGCGTGGCAGGATGCAGTCAGGAAACGTCGGGGACGTCCTTGCCGCGTCGATCGCGGCTCAAGCGTGCGACTTCCTGCCGGCTGATGTCGGCGACCGCCGCCAATTGCGCGGATAGGTCGGCGATCAGCTTGGCTTGCTCGCGCGCCAGCACCTCGTCGTTCGCGCGCATGATCTGCGAACAGCGCTCGGCGATCGAATGCGCGCCGAGGTTCTCGGCCACGCCCTTGTACGCATGGGCGATCTCGCGGAACTCGTCCCAATCGCCCTTCGGCCCGACGTTGCCCAGTTCGAACTGGCACACGTAGGCGTCCTTGAGGCATTGCTCGACGAAGTCGCGCAGGAACTGTTCGCCCAGGCCCATCTCGGCCAGTTCCGTGAGCACCGCCGGATTGGTCATCGGCCGGGTCACGTCGCTGATCGCGCGCACGGTCGGCATGCGCTGGGTGTCGACCACCTCGGCGATGGTTTCCAGCAGCCGCCCGACCACGATCGGCTTGGTCAGGAACGCCATCGCGCCGGCTTCGCTGGCCGCTTCCGACGCCTGCAGGGTCGCGTCGGCGCTGAGCACGATGGTCGGGGTGCCGCGGGCGCTGCCCGCCTGCATGAAGCGCAGTTGCCGGATCACGTCCAGGCCGCTGAGCCCGGGCATGTGCATGTCCAGCACCGCCAGGTCGAACTGGCCCAGTTCGAGCTGATCCAGGGCCTGCTCGCCGTCGTTGACCGCGACCACGCGGTGCCCGGCGCGCTCGAGGATGCGGGTCAGCACGACCCGGTTGGCCGACTGGTCGTCGGCGATCAGCACCTTGAGGTTGCGCACCCGGGTCTTGTGGCGCACGAACGGGTCTTCGAACGAGACCACCTTGCCGTCGCCCTGGACCACGGCGGTGGCATGGTCCGGGGTGGCCTGCTCCAGCCGCAGCGGCAGCTCGATCCAGAAATGGCTGCCGCCGCCGGGGTTGGCTTCCAGCGCGATCTGGCCGCCGAGCAGCAAGGTCAGGGTCTTGGCGATCGTGGTGCCCAGGCCGGTGCCGCCGAAGCGCCGGGTCGGGCCGTTGTCGAGTTGCTCGAAGGCCTGGAAGATTCGGTCGACGTCCTCGCTGGGCACGCCGATGCCGGTGTCGCGCACCGAGAAACGCAGGCGCACCTCGCGGCCGCCGTCGGCGGTCGCGGTCGGCCCGCCCGCGGCCAGGCGGGTGATCAGCGACACCCCGCCCTTCTCGGTGAACTTGATCGCGTTGTGCAGCAGGTTCAACAGCACCTGGGTCAGCAGCGCGCCGTCGCCGTTGAGGCGCACCGGCACGTCCTGCTCGACGTCGACCTTGAGGGTCAGCCCCTTCGCCGCGGCCAGCGGTTGCAGCATGGTCTGCAGCCGCTTCATCACGTCCTGCAGGTTGAAATCGACGTCGCGGCGCTGCAGCTTGCCGGCCTCGATCGCGGAGATGTCGAGCACGTCATTGACCAGCAACAGCAGCGACTGCGCCGAGGCGTGGATGACGTCGGCGTACTCGCGCTGCTCCGGGCCCAGGCGGGTGCCGTGCATCAGCTCGGCCATGCCGATGATGCCGTTGAGCGGGGTGCGCAGTTCGTGGCTCATATTGGCCAGGAACCGGCTCTTGGCCTCGTTGGCGCGGCGCGCGTCGGCGGTGGCCTTGTGCAGGTTGCGCATCAGCGAGGACAGATAGGCCGGGATCGCCACCAGGCCCAGCCACAGCCCCACCGACAGGTACGGCTGCTCGCGCCAGTATTCGTTGCCCAGCACCACCGCCATGAACGAGACCCCGGCCAGGGTCGCGGCGGTGAACAGGTAGCGGGTGCCGAAGCGCAGGCCGTTGCCGATCGTGACCCACAGGATGATCACGTACAGCGGCGCCAGCGACGGCGCGTCCAGCGACATCAGCATCGCCAGGGTCGAATAGTCGGCGAGCATGCCGATCCAGCGCCGCAGGTGCGAGACCCCGGGCCGGCGCAGGATCGCCGCCAGCAGGCCCAGGCCGACCAGCGACTCGGCCGACATCACCCACAGCATGGTCTGGGTCGAGCGGCTGTCGCGGTCGAAGGCCTGCAGGCCGAACAGATAGGCGACGATCAGGCAGGCGATGATGAGCCGGACCAATGCCTGCCCGTGCTCGCTGTCCGGGCGATTCGAAAGGCGCTCCTTGAACAAGCGCAGGATGGCATCCATCGGCTACTCCAAGCCGGGGCGGGTAGAACTCGTCGAATAGCGTTGGCAGATTTCGTCGAGTCGGGCGCGGCTGCGAATCAGCGCGTCCACGCATCGCGGGTCGAACAAGCGCCCGCGTTGGGCGTACATATACCCCAAGGCGGCGTCCACGTCCCAGGCTTTCTTGTACGGACGCGGCGAAATGAGAGCGTCGAACACATCCGCGACCGCCACGATCCGGGCTTCCAGCGGAATTTCCTCCCCGACCAGCCCGTCCGGGTAGCCGCTGCCGTCGTAGCGCTCGTGGTGGCGCAGGGCGATCAGGGCGCCGGCCTGAATGAAACGGTTCTGGCTGCCGCTGAGCAGTTCGTAGCCGATCTTGGGGTGGCGGCGCATGATCGCCGTCTCCTCCTCGGTCAGCGGGCCGGGCTTCATCAGCACCGCGTCGGGGATGGCGATCTTGCCGATGTCGTGCAGCGGCGCGGCCATCTCGATGACCCGGATCTCGTCCTCGAACATGCCCAACTGCTCGGCGATCAGCCCGGCGATGTGGGCCATGCGCTCCAGGTAGGCGCTGGTGCCGGCGTCGCGGAACTCGATCGCGCGGGCCAGCCGCGACAGGGTCTCGCGTTCGCGCTCCTCGACCTCGTGCATGCTCGACAGCAGCCGCTGCTCCAGCGACAGCGCGCGTTGCTTGACGTTCTCGGACTGCTGGCGCAGCTGCAGCAGGTTGCGGCAACGCGCGCGCAGTTCGCGCGGACGCACCGGCTTGACCAGGAAATCGATCACTCCGGCCTCGAGCGCGGCCTGGCGGACCGGTTCGTCGCCGACCACGGTGACCAGGATGATCGGAATGTCGCGGTGCATCGGCAGGCGGCGGAAACGCCGCGCGAACTCCAGACCGTCGATGCCGGGCATGCGGTAGTCGAGCAGCAGCAGGTCGGGCTGATGGCTTTCGCACCAGGCCAGCGCGGCTTCGGGCTCGCCGAAATCGTGCACCGACAGCTCGGACGCGATGTCCTCGATGATGTGGCGCAGCATCGTCCGCGCGGATGTCTGGTCATCGACGATAACGACGTTCACACCGATACCCGTAGTGAGGCCACCCCCTGTGGCGACCGGCCTGCGAGCATACCCCGCCGCAGTGCCTGTGACAGCCGCCGAAAGTCCCGACCGGTCATGCCCGAGTCGGGATGCGTAGGAGCCACGCGCGCAATTGCGCATAGCTCGTCACGGTTTACACGTAAACGTAGAACGAAAACGGCCAGCGCGAGCTGGCCGGTGTACAGGTTAACCCGCGTTGATGCGCGCCGCTCTGGCGTTCGCGCGGCCCAGACGACAGCGCCGCGCCGCGTGGCGCGCGCGCCATCTCAGGCGCGACCTCAGGCTTCCGGACGCATGTACGGGAACAGCAGCACGTCGCGGATCGACGACGAGCCGGTCAGCATCATCACCACCCGGTCGATGCCGATGCCCAGGCCGCCGGTGGGCGGCAGACCGACTTCGAGCGCCCGAATGTAATCGGCGTCGAAATGCATCGCCTCGTCGTCGCCGCCGTCCTTCTGCTCGACCTGGGCCAGGAAGCGCGCGGCCTGGTCTTCGGGATCGTTGAGCTCGGAGAAACCGTTGGCGAGTTCCTTGCCTCCGACGAACAGTTCGAAGCGGTCGGTCAGCTCCGGATCGGCGTCGTTGGCGCGCGCCAGCGGACTCACCTCGACCGGATGGTCGGTGATGAAGGTCGGCTGGATCAGGGTGTGTTCGACCGTCTTCTCGAAGATTTCCAGCAGCAGCTTGCCCCAGCCGTAGGACGGCTTGACCGCGACCTTCAGGCGCGCGCCGTGGGCGCGCATGGCGTCCAGGTCGCGCAGTTCCTCACGCTTGATCTCCGGGTTGTGCTCGAGCACCGCCTCGGTCATCGACCAGCGGCGGAAGCTCGGCCCCAGGTCGATCGCGTTGCCGTCCCACTCGACCTGGGTCTTGCCGAGCACTTCCTGCGCGGCGTGGCGGATCACCGACTCGGTCAGGTCCATGATCTCGGTGTAGGTGGCGTAGGCCTCGTACAGCTCGAGCATGGTGAATTCGGGGTTGTGCCGGGTCGACACGCCCTCGTTGCGGAAGTTGCGGTTGATCTCGTAGACGCGCTCCAGGCCGCCGACCACCAGGCGCTTGAGGTACAGCTCCGGCGCGACCCGCAGGTACAGCTCCAGGTCGAGCGCGTTGTGGTGGGTGACGAAAGGCTTGGCCGCGGCGCCGCCGGGGATGTAATGCATCATCGGCGTTTCCACTTCCAGGAAGCGCCGGGTGTCGAGCCACGCGCGCATCGCGCGGATGATCTTGGAGCGCTTGACGAACACGTCGCGCGCGTCGGGCGAGACGATCAGGTCGACGTAGCGCTGGCGGTAGCGCTGTTCGACGTCGGCCAGGCCGTGGAACTTGTCCGGCAGCGGGCGCAGCGACTTGGTCAGCAGGCGCAGCGAATCGGCCTTGACCGACAACTCGCCGGTCTTGGTGCGGGTGACCGTGCCTTCGGCGGCGACGATGTCGCCCACGTCCCAGCCCTTGAACTTGTCGTAGACCTCGCCCAGCGCGTTGGACTGCAGGAACAGCTGGATGCGCCCGGACTCGTCCTGGATCTGCACGAAGCTGGCCTTGCCCATCACCCGCTTGAGCAGGATGCGGCCGGCGACCGCGACCCGGCGCGCCTCGCTGTCCAGCGACTCCTGGTTCCAGTGCTCGGCGTCGGCGTACTGCGCCTGCAGATCGCCGGTGTAGTCGCCGCGGCGGAAGTCGTTCGGAAACGCGATGCCCTCTCCGCGCAAGGTTTTGAGTTTGGCGCGACGCTCCGCGATCAGATGGTTCTCGTCGATGGGCGGAAGGTTGTCGTCGGTCATGGTCTTGGGGTCTGGCCGGGGCTTGAGAAAGCGTGAGGAAGGAAGATTACTGAAGTCGCATGATGCGCGCTTGCGCGGTTGGGCGATGGTGGCGCGGAAACTGAGACGATTGCGGTGGTTAATCAGTCGGGCGGTCGCGCGCCCTGCCTGACCGTCATCCCCGCGAAGGCGGGGATCCAGGGCTTCACCGCGGCAGGACTCTGAAGTCTCTGGATCCCCGCCTTCGCGGGGATGACGACTGGAGAGGATGCGGCGAAGCCGCGGCGCTACGAACCGACGTAGCGCGAGCCCGCTGAGAGCTCGCGAGAATCGCCCCGAGGGCGGACACGACGCCGAACACGCCGCGACCATCCCATCGCCCGTACCGACGCGGCTTACACCGCGTCGTTGCGTTTCGAACCCGCTTCCAGGCCCGATTTGAGGCTGGCCTCGACGAATTCGTCCAGATCGCCGTCGAGCACCTTCTGGGTATCGCTGCGCTCGATGCCGGTGCGCAGATCCTTGATCCGGCTCTGGTCGAGCACGTAGTTGCGGATCTGGCTGCCCCAGCCGATGTCGGACTTGGTCGCCTCGACCGCATCGCGCTCGGCGTTGCGCTTCTGGATTTCCAGTTCGTACAACTTCGCCGCGAGCATCTTCATCGCGCGGTCGCGGTTGGCGTGCTGGCTGCGCTCGGTCTGGCAGGCCACCACGATGCCGCTGGGCACGTGGGTGATGCGCACCGCCGATTCGGTCTTGTTGACGTGCTGGCCGCCGGCACCCGAGGAGCGGTAGACGTCGGTCTTCAGGTCGGCCGGGTTGATGTCGATGACGATCTTGTCGTCGACTTCCGGCGACACGAATACCGAGGTGAAACTGGTGTGGCGGCGGTTGTCGGAATCGAACGGCGACTTGCGCACCAGGCGATGCACGCCGGTCTCGGTCTTGAGCCACCCGTAAGCGAAGTCGCCCTCGACCCGGAACGTGGCCGACTTGATGCCCGCGACATCGCCACCGCTGACCTCCATCAACTCGGCCTTCCAGCCGCGCGATTCGGCCCAGCGCAGGTACATGCGCAGCAGGATTTCGGCCCAGTCCTGGGCCTCGGTGCCGCCGGCGCCGGCCTGGATGTCGACGAAGGCCGAGGCCGAGTCCATCTGTCCGGAGAACATGCGGCGGAATTCGAGTTTCTCGACTTCCTTGGCGTAGCGTTCGACGTCCTCGACCACGGCCTGCGCGGTGGACTCGTCGTCCTCCATCTCGGCCAGTTCGAGCAGCTCCAGGCCGCCCAGCAGGCCTTCGGTGAGGCTGCGGATGCCGTTGACGACCTTTTCCAGCGCGGCGCGCTCGCGGCCCAGGCCCTGGGCGCGCTCGGAATCGTTCCAGACGTCCGGGCTTTCCAGCTCGCGGTTTACTTCTTCGAGACGTTCGACCTTGGCGTCGTAGTCAAAGATACCCCCTGAGCGAATCCAGCCGGCCCTTGAGGTCGGCGATGCGCTGGCGGACGGGATTGAGTTCGATCATGTCCGGTGCTTGCTATGCGGAAGAACCGCCGATTCTAGCAGCCGCGGCGGTGGTTGGCCCGACTCCGCCACCCTCGTGGCCTACCTGTAGGAGCGGCGTAAGCCGCGACCGCGCCACGACAAACCCCGGCGCTGGCTTGGGCTTGCCGTAACGGTCGACCACCGCGACCAGCTTCCGCGGTTCTGTGGAATTCGCGGTCGCGGCTTGCGCCGCTCCTACAGGGGGCTTCCTTCTGGTTCTTGAACCCGCGCCTCCTACCCCCTTCATGGCCTACCTGTAGGAGCGGCGTAAGCCGCGACCGCGCCACGACAAACCCCGGCGCTGGCTTGGGCTTGCGGTAACGGTCGACCACCGCGGCCGGCTTGCGCGGGCTTGTGGAATTAGCGGTCGCGGCTCACGCCGCTCCTACAAGGGGGGGCTTCCTTCTGGTTCTTGAGCCCGCGCCTTCCTACACCCTTCATGGCCTACCTGTAGGAGCGGCGTAAGCCGCGACCGCGCCACCGCAAACCCCCGCGCTGGCCTGGGCTTGCGGTAACGATCGACCAACGTGGCCAGCTTGCGCGGGCTTATGGAATTCGCGGTCGCGGCTCACGCCGCTCCTACAGGGGCTGTCGTTACTTGACCTCGAATTCGCCGACCAGGACCACTTCCTTCTGGTCCTTCAGCCGCAGGGTCACCCGCTGGTCGTTCTGGCGCTGGCCGCCGAAGCCGGTGCTCAGCCACAGGCTCAGCGTGGTCGCGCCGGTCACCAGCTGCTGGCGGTCGCCATAGAAATTGGCCTCGACCTTGTACTTGCCGGGCTTGGCCTTGCGCAGCGAGAACTCCTCGGGACCGTAGCCGCCGGTGAAATCGTTGGTGATGCGCCCGCCCTGGTAGGTCAGCTTGTGGCTGTAGAAGCACTTTTCGCCGTTCGGGTCGGTCACCCACAGGTCCATGTCGGAGTTGTCGCTGTCCCAGCTCAGCACCACGCGCAGGTCCAGCGGCAGGTTGCGGCTCAGGCGCGGATCGATGCGGCGCGTGTCGACCTGCCCCGGGTGCGCGGCGGCGATGGCGTTGAGCTCGGCCAGGGCAATTTCCTCGATCCCCGGGAAGCGCTGGTCCCAGTCGCGCAAGGCCACTTCGTACAGGCTGTCGACCGCCTGCTGGTACTGCCCGTTGGCGGCGTAGGCCAGGCCCAGATCGCGGAAACTCTGCGGCTCTTCCTCGGCCAGGCGCAGCACCTGCTGCAACACCGGCACCGCCAGCGCGGGCTGGCCGGCCTGCATCAGCCGATAGCCGAGCACACGCAGGATGTGGCGGTTCTCCAGATCCATCTCGGCCAGGTTCGACAGCACCCGCAGGGCCAGATCGCGCTCGCCCTTTTCGCTGAGCACATCGGCGACATCGAGATAGAACGCGGTGCTGCCGGCATTGGAATCGCGTTCGTCCAGGTAGATGGCATAGACCCGCTCGGCGCTGGCCTCGCGCAGGCGACGCGCGTACGGCGAATCGGGTTGCCACGGTTTCAGGTTGATGCTGGCGCGCTTGCCGGCTTCGCCACCCTTGTCGGCTTCGGCTTTGAATGCGGCCATGTCTTCGTCGCTAATTCGCGAGCCGGTGACGGTGACGGTTTCCAGCGCGCCGCCGGCCGCATCGGCCGCGATCGGCGACGCCTCGGCCTCGACCATCGGCGCGGGCGCCGGCGGCGGTGGCGGCGCCATCGCCATCGCCGGGGCGTACGCGCGCTGCGAACCTTCCTCGCGCGATTGCCGAGCGAGACTCAACTTCAGATCCTCGGCCGGCTTGGGCGGTGCGTTCTTGGGCCAGTCGCGCTGCCACCAATCCAGACGCTGCTTGTACAGGTCCGCCACCCGATCCAGATTGGCCTTGCGCGCGCCATCGAGTTCGGCAGCCTGCTCGGTCTTGAGGCGATTGAATTCGTCGAGCCGGTCCGGCGGGGCGATGTCGTAGCGCACGTAGTCGGCGATATCGTCGAGCACGATCAGCGAGGTCTCGGCGGTGACGATGCCGAAGCGCTGGCCCAGGCGCGCGATCGCGGCGCGGTTGAGATCCGGATCGGCCTGCAGCGCGGCGATCGAATAACGCGCCCACAGCCCGGCCGGAAAGCCGCTCGCATCGCTGACGGCATCGACCGCCACGGTCTGTTCGCGCTCGCCGCGGCCATCGCGCATCCGTAGGGTCAGCTGCGCCTTCGCGTCGGTCAGCCGGCCGGCGATCCGCAACAATCCGCCATCGGCGAACGGCGAATCGGCGACCACCTCGCTCGCGCCCAGCGCGCTTACACCGAGCAATTGCGGGCCTTCATTGAGCAGCGCATCGGCGGCGCGATCGAGTTCGCCGGCACGCTGCCAGCTTATCAATCGCCCGCCATTGGCTTGCGCCAACGCGCTCAGGCGCGCGCCGTCGGCGTTCGCGCCGGCCGAGTTCAGCGCATACAGACGCTGCCGCGGCAGCAGTCGCGGAAAACTGCGCTTGCCGTAATTGAACAGGCCGTCGCTGAGCAACAGATACTCCTCGATCCCGGCCTGCGGCTCCCAGCCGCCCGGATCGGTCGCGCCGTCGTAAACCGTGCTCTCCAGTTCGCGACGCAACGCCGACCAATCGCCACCGGCGACCGCGAAGTTACGCGCCGGCTCGGCGCGATCGCGCAGCCGGATCAGGCTGACCTGCACGTTGCCGGCGGCGCGGAAGTAACGATCGAGCAGCGCCAGCTCGCTCGCGCTGTCGCGCTTGCGTCCCGATGCCGAGCTGTCCCACAGCAGTCCGATCGACTTCGGCAACGCACGCGCCTGACGCGCCCCTTCGACCGGGATCTCCGCAAGGAAATAGCGCTCGCCGCCGACATCCTGGGTGTAGGCGCGCGCCGTGGCCGAGGCCGGAACGCTCAGGCTCAGGGTGTTGCCGACCGGCGGCTGGTTCAAGCGGACCGTGTAGCGGCCGCCGCGCGAATCGATCTGCGCGCCGCCGGCCAGGCCGTCGAGCTTGGGCTTCTGCGCGGCGCGGATCGCCAGATCGAAGCGCCGCGCCTGCGCCGCGAACGCCAGCGGCAATTGGTACTTCCATTCGCCGTCGTGGCGGCTCAGCGACTCGCTCAGTTCCAGCCGCACCCGGCGCGTGCCCTGGGCGGGGATCGGATAGATCCGCAGCTTGAACTGATTGCCCGCGGTCTGTTCCAGCAGCGCCGGATCGACGCCGCGGCGTTCGATGGCCTCGAACACCTGTCGGCCCTTGGCCTTGGGCACCGGCACCGCCGGGCGCAGCGCGCCGTCGATATCGAGCGCGAACCCGGCGACCTGCTGGCCGTCGCGCAGCGGGAATTGCAGCTCGCCTTCGAGCACGCGCGCGTTGGGATTGCGGAACACCAGCTCGATCGAGGTGCGGGCCAGACCGCCGGCGACTTCGCCGTCGACCCGGGCCGATTCGAGTTCGATCGGTTTGGCGGCGTCGCGCACGACCAGCAGCGGCGGCATGCGCGGCGCGGTGACCGGACCGCGGATGGGACCATGGACCTGGGCCTGCGCGAGCGCGACCAGACCGAGCGGCAGGCTGAGCAGCACACCGGCGAATGCGGCGAGCGAGAACGGTGATTTCACCGGGAACCTCTTCCTTTGAGTGCGGGCTGAGACTCTCAACGCGCCGGGGCGCGAAAAGGGTTGAGCGGGCTTCCTTGCGGGGGCGGATGCCGCAGTGGGGAGAGTGGTGGAGCGGCCTGGGGCTTGCAAGCGTGGGATTGGGTCGCGGGTAAGGAGCAAGAGCAAATCCCCCCTGCCCCCCTTTTTCAAAGGGGGGAACTTCGTTGTGGGGGAGTCGGAACTGTGGGGCGCGCGGGCTCGCAAGCATTGCAACGAAGCGCATCGACTCGTTCCTTCAGAACAAGCCTTTAGAACAAGCGCGCCAACTCGCCCCCTTTACAAAGGGTCTTAGGAAGCAAACGAGCCCTCAGAGGGGGTTCGATCGTAGCAACTTGAGGGTCGCCAGATAGAGGTTGTCATGGCGATGATTGAAGCGGAACTCGCATTCCTTCAGGTGCAGGTAGAAGGT